>ERZ827126.1-NODE-1-length-948632-cov-9.098106_pt1 | contig 948632 bp, 862 predicted proteins | sample MGYA00519780_ERZ827126 | MGnify/ENA primary metagenome ERZ827126 (study PRJEB31778, sample SAMEA3449262) | human gut metagenome | biome: human gut; feature: human-associated habitat; material: faeces | place: United Kingdom | collected 2010/2012 ...
CGTGCCGAAAATACTCGGAGGGCAGCCTCCCGGAAAAATAGGTAATGCCGACACTTTTAAACCACTTACTTTGTGTAGGTGGTTTTCTTTTTATAATTTTTTTATTTCCGGTCGGACCGCAGGGTGGTACCCAAAATATCATTCGCATATAAATACGCTCTTATATTTTGACCACTACTAAGTTCTTTTTGCTCCTTTTATCTGCCACCGACAGCAGTCGCAAACGAACCTCGGAAAAATAGGTAATGCCGACACTTTTAAACCACTTACTTTGTGTAGGTGGTTTTCTTTTTATAATTTTTTTATTTCCGGTCGGACCGCAGGGTGGTACCCAAAATATCATTCGCATATAAATACGCTCTTATATTTTGACCACTACTAAGTTCTTTTTGCTCCTTTTATCTGCCACTGGCAGCAGTCGCAAACGAACCTCGGAAAAATAGGTAATGCCGACACTTATAAACCACTTACTTTGTGTAGGTGGTTTTTATTTTTTGGTTGATATTGATTTAATAATATGATACTATTAAATTGTTGGAGGCGAAATTCTATGAAAAAAATTACTGCAATCATATTATCAATATTTATTTTATTAGGTATTTATTATCCTTGTAATATTTTAGCTGCATCAATGCCAACAACAACAATTACATCGGTAAAGGCACAAAGCAAAGCATTTACAGTTAAATGGAAGAAAAAATCAAGTATTACAGGATACCAAATTCAGTATTCTACTAACAGTAAATTTAAAAAGGGAAACAAATCAATAAAAATAAAGAGTGCTAAAACAATATCAAAAAAGATAACCAAGCTAAAAGCAGCAAAAAAATACTATGTTCGGATAAGAACATATAAAGGAAAAAAATATTCAAAATGGTCTAAAGTAAAGAGTGCAAAAATCTCAAAAGAATCAAAATCTAATAAAGACAATATTCATAAAGAAATGCATTGCACAAACAATAATGATCATAGTATGAGCTGCGGTAATATGGAAAAGTGGTTTAATAGTAGGGATGAAGTTGAAAAGTACTGGGAAGATGTTGACAATAGTCACTATAAGCAATGGCAAGAGGGAAAAATCACGGTAGAGGAATATTATAAAATATCTCCGTATGGCTACGAATGTTGGTCTTGTAGTTATTGTGGCAAATGGACAGGTAATTTTAAATATAATTAAAATTATGACATTAAATGAAGAAATATACAAAACTGTTATGAAAATACCGTATGGCAAGGTTGCAACTTACGGGCAAATTGCAACGATTTGCGGTAATCCTTATTATGCAAGGGCAGTCGGTAATGCGCTGCATAAAAATCCAAACCCTCAAAAATACCTTGCTATCGTGTTGTAAACAGTAAAGGCAAGCTGACAGAAAATTTCGCCTTTGGCGGTTTGAAGGTGCAGTCGGATTTGCTTATAAGCGAGGGTATCGAAGTAATTGACGGCAGAGTTAATTTAGAAAAATATCAATGGCGTGGCTAAAATATTAGATTATAATTTTAAATCGTTGATTATAATATTATTTTTATCGCTACATTGTGATACATTATAAATAAACAGAAATGACGATTACTATTACACAAAAATTAAAATGGCTAATGAAATTTTAAACGCAGAAAGCGTTGTAAGGAAATTAAGGAGCAATTCTTAAAACAATATGGATATTTTAACTTTTTTAAATGAAAACATCACAACTAAAACTCCGCTTAGTGAAATTTTAGATGTATTTTGCAAAATGTGTGAAGTTGAATTGCCCAAATCACAATTACTTTTTGAAACAGGTGTGTTTTCATTCACTTGTGATGAGCAATATTATTTTTCGCTTGTAAGGCAGTATGAGGCGGAGAATGATGGATACAACCAAATTCATATTGATGTTATTTACCCGCCTACAAATCGAATCAGTGACCTTTCACGCGCCGATTGGATAGAAAATGTTGATGAATTTAAGAAAACGGTGCTTTTATCAAATGAATATTCAATTTTAAAGGATGAGCCTATTTTTAAAATTGATATTTATGACGACGACACGGAGTAGGGTTTATTATGGTTGAATTTTGCAACTATATAAAGCTCAAAAGAAGAAATTTGGTTTGATTAGATTTTAGAAAATTAGAAATCATTACATAAAAAGGCGTCATCATTGGAAAAATCCTTTGATGACGCCTTTTATTATTCCTTTTTATCAAGTAAGCTGATTGCTTCTTTTGACATAGGAATAAGAATTATTAAGTTTATAATTGTCATTAAGCCTATTCCTACATCGCCTAAATCCCATACAATTGTATATGCCTGAAGCCCACCGATAAACAGCATAATAAGAGCGATAATTTTATAAAGTGTTTGACTCCACCAATTGTTACCACACAGGTATGCCACATTTGATCTTGCATAAAACAGAATTCCGATAAAAGTAGAAAAACTGAAAAGAAACAGAATTACAGCAACAAATATTGTACCGAAACTGCCAAGGTGATAATTCATAGCACTTTGAAGCAAATCCATACCTTGCTTACCTTTTGTGACGCTTTCCGGAGCCAGCAGCATTATCATAGCTGTGCAGGTGCAAATAACAATAGTGTCTATCAAAACACCGAGGGATTGAACCATTCCTACTGTTTCAGGCCTTTTGCCATCGGCAGCGGCAGCAGCACAAGGCGCAGAGCCTGAACCTGCTTCGTTTGAAAATAAGCCTCTTTTAATTCCGTTCATTAAAACAGCACCGAATCCGCCGCCTGCAACTTGCTTTATACCAAACGCTTCTTCAAATATTCTTTCAAATACACCGGGCATCAAGTTGATATTTTTAATTATTATAAATATTGTGACAACAAAATATATAACCGCCATTATAGGAACAATAACATCAAGGACTTTAACCGTTGCATCTTTTCTTAAAACAATTAAGCTTGATATTATTACAAGAATTACTGTTGTATAAATCGGCGGTATTGAAAATGCATTTTTAAAAGCGGATGTTACGGAATTGCTGATAACTTGGCTTATGCCGCACCAGCAAATAAGCCCAAACATTGCAAAGAGAATAGCGATAAATGATTTCTTAATTTTCTTCTTTCTCTTTTTTTCAACATAATCGTGAATGTAATAAGCAGGTCCGCCGTGGTATCCGCCGTAAAGCGGGTCTTTCTTTTTATGAAGCTGGGCAAGCGTGCCTTCTGCATATGCTGTTGACGCACCTAAAAATGCCGATACCCACATCCAAAACACAGCGCCTGCACCGCCGACGGATATGGCGGCTACTACACCTACTAAATTTCCCATACCTACTCTTGTGGCGGTGGAAACTATCAGCGTTTGAAAAGTTGATAAGCTTTTTTTATCATCATTTTTTTCGCCAAGCGCCCTAATCATTGTGGGCAGCTTTCTTATCGGCATAAATTTAGTTCTTATCGTAAAAAATATTCCTGTCGGAATAAGCAAAATGACAAGTAAAGGTATGCCTATGCTTGTCCCTTTGAAATTAAGCGTTATTAAATCTCCCCAAAGAAAATTATAAATACTTACAATTATATTTGACATAAATTCCCCTTAAATAAAAATCACCGATTAGGTTTACCAACCGGTGATTAAAATCAGATTATTGTTTTTTTAAAGCTCTTTCAAGCCATACTGCACCTAAATCAAGCGCATTGAAAAGGCCTTGCTTTTCACTCTTCTTAATAATCTTTTCCTTTGGTGATGTAACTGAAGGGTCGGTATCAATAAGCTGTATTGCAACTTTGCCTGATACTTTTAATCCTTTAATATCTTCATCGCTGAGAATATTAAGGCAAACTACATATGCCTCACTCATACTTCCGTAATAGATAGTTTTGCCACATCTTACCAAAGGCTTACCTTTGTATTCTAGGATTTTTTCCTTTTTGCTTTCTGCCAAAGATAACCCTCCTTTAATTTTAATCGAGATAGGACTTTACCATTGCAGCCAAAAGCTCATCACGGTCAAGTCGCCTTATCAAACTTCTTGCATTGTTGTGAGTGGTTATATATGTTGGGTCTTCGGTCAAAATATAACCTACTATTTGGTTAATAGGATTGTAACCTTTTTCCTGCAAAGCGTCAAAAACCTCAGTCAAGGTTTCTTTCATAACATCCTCGTGATCGTCACCAATTCTAAAAGTCATAGTTTTATCAGTCATGGTAAAGTCACCTCCCTGTAAAGCATTATATCTTAATTATATACATAATTATTCAAAATTACAATACCTTTTTTAAATTTCATTTCAAAAACGCTTGACTTAATAGGTGTTTTGGTTTAAAATCTTTGTATAAATTAAATGCTATGACTGAGGGCGTTTGCCGCAGTAGTTGATATTTTTGCATTTTAGAGAGCTGTGTATTTGCTGGAATCACAGTATTGCTTTTATCAATGAATTTCGACTCACGAGCTTCCTGTGAAAAGCAGGGCGTATTTCTGCGTTAAGGATTTTGAGTGGCACATATTTATGTGCAATTTGAGTGGTACCACGGATATAATTCGTCTCATTTTTATGAGGCGATTTTTTTATTGTTTAATTGGAGGGAATTATGGATAACAAAATTTTAAGTTTGAAAGAAAAATTTGTGTCCGAACTTGATAAGATTGATAATCTTGCTGATATTGAAAGTATCAGGGTATCATATCTTGGCAAAAAGGGCAGTGTTACAGACCTTCTTAAAGGTATGAAAGAACTTTCAAATGATGAAAGAAAGGCTTTCGGCCAAAAGGTTAATGAACTCAAAGGTCTTGTAAACGAAAAAATTACAGAAAAAACAAATGAACTCAAAGAAAAGGAAATTCAAAAAGAAATTGAACTTATGCCGGAATTTGATTTATCAATGCCGCCGGTTATGGATAGGGGTTCATATCATCCTATTACACTTGTGCAAAGGGAATGTGAGAGAATATTCAAATCAATGGGCTTTACCGTTGAAGATTACAGCGAGATTGTAACCGACTATGAATGTTTTGAATCACTTAATATTCCTAAGCATCACCCTGCCCGTGATATGCAAGATACTTATTATCTTACAAACGGTCAGCTTTTAAAAAGCCAAACTTCAGCTGCTCAAAATGCTATCTATAAAAAATATAGAGATGCGCTTGTAAATGACGGTGTTCCGATTAAAGCTATTTTCCCTGGCAGATGCTTTAGAAACGAAGCAACAGACGCTTGCCACGAAAATACTTTCTTCCAAATGGAAGGTGTTATGGTTGATAAGAATATCTCTATTTCAAACCTTATTTATTTTATGAAAACAATGCTTTCCGAAGTATTCCAAAAGGATATTAAGGTTAGGCTTCGCCCGGGCTTTTTCCCATTCGTTGAACCCGGTTTTGAACTTGACATCAGTTGCCTTATTTGCGGCGGTGAGGGCTGCCCAAGCTGTAAGCACAGCGGTTGGCTGGAACTTTGCCCTTGCGGTATGATTCACCCTGAAGTTCTTAAAGCAGGCGGAATTGACCCTGATGAATATACAGGTTTTGCATTTGGTTTAGGCCTTACAAGACTTGTTATGATGAAATATGGCATTAAAGATATTCGTGATTTAAACAGCGGTAATCTTAAAACATTATCACAGTTTACAGACGATGAAAATTAAGAGGGGAGGAATTAAATATGTTTTTATCAATGAATTGGATTTCAGATTTTGTTGATTTTACAGGTCTTGATAAGGTCGAGCTTATTCATCGCTTCTCTCTTTCTACTGCCGAAGTTGAAAACGAAATTTTCTTCAAAGGTTCAGATATTAGCGGTATTGTTGTAGCAGAAATTAAATCTGTTGAAAATCATCCTGATTCTAAAAAACTTCATCTTCTTAAGGTTGACGCAGGTGACGGTCAGCTTACAGATGTTGTATGCGGCGCTCCTAATGTAAGAGTCGGCCTTAAAACAGCTTTTGCAAAAGTTGGTGCAAAGATAGGTGAAATTGAAATTGCACCGAGGAAGCTTGCCGGCTACACATCAAACGGTATGTGTTGCAGTGAAAAGGAAATCGGTATTTCTGATGATAACAGCGGCATTATGGAAATAACAGACGATTTGCCAAATGGTACTGATATTAAAGATGCATATCAGGTTGATGATATTATTTTTGAAGTTGATAATAAATCACTCACAAACCGTCCTGATCTTTGGGGCCATTATGGCATTGCCCGTGAATTTGCAGCCCTTGCCGGCAGGGAACTTAAGCCTCTTGAAACTGTTGATTTATCACAGTATAACAATTTACCGAAGGTCGATATGAAGATTGAAGACCCTCTTTGCCAAAGGTATTCTTGCTTGCAGGTTGAAAATATCAACACAAATATTTCGCCTGTTAATATGCGTATCCGCCTTTTCTATTGCGGAATGAGAGCTATCAATTTCCTTGCAGACCTTACTAACTATCTTATGCTTGAAATGGGTCAGCCAATGCACGCATTTGACTCGCGCAAGGTTGAAAAAATCAGAATTAAGCGTTTTGATACACCGTTTACTTTCCAAACTCTTGACGGTGTAGAAAGAAATATTGACGAAAATACACTTATGATTTGTAACGATAATACCCCTGTTGCAATTGCGGGTATTATGGGCGGACTTGATAGTGAGATTATTGATGATACTCACACATTAACCCTTGAATCTGCCACTTTTAATGCTGTTTCAATTCGTAAGTCAACTGTTCGCCTTGCTCACAGAACAGACGCTTCTATGAGATATGAAAAATGCCTTGACCCTGAAATGACAGTACCTGCCATTGCCCGTTTTGTTAAGCTTATGACTGATATTGACGGTGGTGTAAAAGTTGTATCATCACTTACAGATGAATATGCTTTCCATTATGATACCGTTGAACTTGATTTTGATAAAGCTTTTGTTGATAAATATACCGGTATTGAAATCGGTAATGATACCATAATTTCAACACTCACTTCACTTGGATTTGACGCAAAAGTTGAAAATGATAATTTCAGCGTAGTTGTACCAAGTTGGAGAGCTACAAAGGATGTTACAATCAAAGCTGATATTATTGAAGAAATCACAAGAATTTACGGATATGATAACTTCGCTGTTCATACAGCGGTTGCGCCGCTTTATCCTGTGCGCCCTGCTGTTGAAAAAACAGATGAGGATAAGATTAAGGATATTCTCGTAAATCATTTTAATCTTCACGAGCTTCATTCATATGTTTGGGCTTATTATGATGAATATAAAGCATTGGGTATTGAAGTTGAAGATAATATTAAACTCGTTAATGCTACAAATCCTAATATTGAAACTATTCGTAATTCGGTAATTCCTACACAACTTTGCCAAGTTAAATATAATACTTCATACAGCACTGATTTCGGTGTGTTTGAAATCGGTAGAGTTGCAAACGGTCTTAAGGATGACGGACTTGTTGATGAGCATAAAATGCTTGCTGTTACACTCTTCAGCAAAACCAAGAGCGTTGAAAAGCTTTACTTTGAACTTCGTGATATGCTTGCAACTTTGGCAGATAATATTAAGCATAAATCACTTGATTTTGAACCTGCAAAGCAAATGCATTCATACGAACATCCAAGAAATCTTAACACCGTTATTTGTGACGGTAATGAAATCGGCACAATCGGCATTGTTCACCCTGTTGTATCTAAAAAGATTGATAAAAAAGCTTCGGTTGTATTTGCTCAAATTGATGTTAAATCATTTGCTCAAATTGCAAATGCAAGTATCAGTTATGAAGAACCGTCAAAATATCCTGCTATGGAAATTGACCTTTCATTTGTAACAGATAAATTTGCTCCGATTAAAAATGCAATAGTAAATGCAAAGAGCCAGCTTGTTAAGAAAATTGAAGTTGTTGACACCTATAATGACGGTGAAGCAAAGTCTATCACAACCCGTATAACATTCTCTCATCCTGAAAAAACTCTTACTCGTGAAGAAGTTATGGATATTGTAAATACAGTTATTGATAAACTTGAAGCAGACGGAATTAAGCTTAAAAAGTAATAAGCAACACAAAAAAACCTCACTGAAGAAGTTCTTCAGTGAGGTTTTTTTATCATTTAATATTTAAGTTTTAAAATCATATTAAGTACATTGATTGCACTTCGTTCAAGCTCTCCTCTTGTAAGTCCGTTTTTAAGTCCTACTGTTTCTAACAGTGATTTATCAGGCTTGTATTTCTTTTCGGTTTTTTTAAATGAACCCGGCATATACACATCAACTTGTGAACGCACGCGGTATGCATTATCACGAAGGTTTGGAAATTCGTGGCTTTGTGAATGTTGCATCCACCAGTCAGTCATAACAGAACCGTCAAATCCCCATTCTTTTCTTAATACGGTAGTTACCAAGTCATAGTTATAATGGCTCCATACACCGTTTATTTTGTTATAGCTTGTCATAATATTAAGCGGCTTTGCTTCTTTCACACAAATTTCAAAGCCTTTAAGGTAAATTTCTCGAAGTGCACGCTGGGAAACAATCGAATTGTTAACAGTTCTGAAAGATTCCTGATTGTTGCACGCAAAATGCTTAGGGCAGGCAGAACCTCCGCTTGCCTGAATACCCTTTACATAAGCAGCAGCCATTTTACCGGTGAGAAGCGGGTCTTCACTGAAATATTCAAAGTTTCTGCCGCAAAGTACATTTCTGTGAATATTCATACCCGGCGCTAAAAGCACATTAGAACCTGCATTTCGGAGTTCTCTGCCCATTTCTGTTGCAAGTTTTTCAACAAGTTCTGTATTAAATGTGCTTGCAAGTGCAGTGCCGCAAGGAATGAGTGATGTATATTTTCTTACTCTTATTCCGGCAGGCCCGTCTGTTGTGATTACAGGCGGAACACCCTTTTTGTTTAATTCGGGAATAATTCCGCCGAATGCACCTGCATTTCCGGCAACACCGTAGTTGCTGTCCATTCCGCCTTGCCCGCGGGTGAGTGCTTCAAGTTCCTCGTTATTTAAACTTGATACAAATGTTTCAACACTGATTTCACCTGATTTTACTTGCTCAAAATTATAATTGTGAACAATATGGCCTATTTCTTTAGGTAAGTTTTTAATTATTCTTTCACGAAGATAAGGCTTTTCAGGTTTAACCGTCACTTTTTTCGGTATGTATGAACCGTTTATTTTGTGTGCAATAATTCTGTCAATGTATTCTTTCGGCGCGCATATTGCTTCAAGTTCTTCAAGTACTGTATCTTCACTGTATTCAAATGAACCTATTTCTTGTGCCTCACGCACATTTTCACCAAGGAAGAATTTATATTCGCCTTTTTCTAAAATGTAAGCATGTTTGTGGCCCGTTATTCCCGTATCGTCAAATGAAGCAAAATTGTATGCCGGTACTTCAAGAACTATTTTTTGGCTTTCTCCGGGTGCAAGTTCGGTTGTTTTGGCAAAAGATATAAGGCTCATAAGCGGTTTCGTAAGCTTGCCTTGCGGCGCCCTTGCAAAAAGTTCAACTACTTCTTTGCCGGCATATTTGCCGATATTTGTAACTTGAACCTTGGCTGTCATTTTTTCTTTATCTGCTTTAAAATCGAGCAGTTCAATATCAAAATTGGTATAGCTTAAACCGTAACCGAAAGGAAACAGTGCTTTTTCTTTTGCAAATGTTTCAAAATATCTGTAACCTACAAATATATCCTCAACATACACATTGAAAAGCTTATTGCCAAAATGCTTTGCACTTGGGTAATCTTCGTATTTAATTGCAATTGTATCTGTAAGTTTTCCCGATGGGTTTACTTTACCGTAAAGTACATCGGCAATTGCGTTGCCGCTTTCCATTCCGCCTTGCCAAGCGTAGATTATACCTCTTAATCTGTCGTTATAATCAAGCACCCATTGCATATCAATTACATTGCCACAGTCCAGTAAAACTGTTACATTGCTGAAATTGTTGCATACTTGGTCTAAAAGTTTTCTTTCTTCGTCTGTTAGATAGTAACTGCCTTTTGTAAGCGTGTTTTCCCTGTCTTCACCGGCTGCACGCCCGATTACTACGAGTGCAACATCGCTTTCTTCGCTTGCTCTTTTAACTGTTTCATCGTCAAGGTGAGGCTCTTCAAAGCTCATCGGCCAGTGGCCCCAAAAGCCGTGCGGTGCAGGATTGTTTTTTGAAAAATCTTTGTAATAATTCAAAAGCCATTCGTTAACTTTACCGCCCGCATTTTTAATTCCGTCAATCACATTTACAAAGTAAGGTGCGTTTACATCACCGCCGCTTCCGTACCCTACATAAAAATAATCAAGCTGGCACCTGCCGAATACAGAAATCTTTGTATCCTTATTATATGGCAGGGCATTGTTGTTTTTTAAAAGGACTATTCCTTCACCGGCAGCTTCTCTGATTAGATTTGGCATATTTCCGAATATATCCCTTTCGCCCTCTGCTTTCACTTCAAGCTGCGATACCCCGCCGCTTGAAATTCTTTCGGATATGGTGGAAACAACCTTGTCAATTTTGTGTTTAAGTTTCATATCTTTTATTCCCCTTAAAATGAAAACTATTTCAATTATCATTATACATTATCAAAAAATCAATGTCTATATTTTTGTATAAATTTTCTATATGTGAACATAATATCTTTGAAAACGCAAACAAGAAAATAATTGGAGGAATTCAAATGAATTTAACTAAAAAAACGGCGTCAATTTTTCTTTGCGTCATTTTGAGCATTTCAAGCGTTCTTGCTTTTACTGCCTGCGGTAAAAATAACAGCAATAATAATACTTTAGACAGTACAAGCAGTTCCCAAAAGGCAAATGTGACGGTAAGATATTTGAACTTTAAGCCTGAAGTAGCAGATGTTTACCAAAAAATCGCACAGGAATATGAAAAGGAAACAGGTGTTAAAGTAGTTGTTGAAACAGCGGCAAATAATGAATATGAATCTACTTTGACTGCAAAAATGTCAACCAAAAGCGCACCTACTCTTTTCCAAATTAACGGGCCTAAAGGATATTCAAATTGGAAAGAATACTGCGCTGATTTATCAGGCAGTGAACTTTATAAACATTTAAAGGATAAATCACTTGCAGTTACAAGTTCTGACGGAAAAGTATATGGTATTCCTTATGTTGTTGAAGGATACGGAATCATTTATAACAAAGCAATTTGCGATAAATATTTTAAACTCGACGATAAATCAACCGATTTTAAATCAATGGAAGATATTGATTCTTTTGATAAGCTCAAATCCCTTGTTGAAGATATGCAAAAAAATAAATCAAAGCTCGGTATTGACGGAGTTTTTGCTTCAACTTCATTAAAATCGGGCGAAAATTGGCGTTATCAAACCCACCTTGCAAATGTACCTCTGTTTTATGAATTTACAAAAAATAAAATAGATTTAACATCAGATGATACTTCAAAAATCACTTTTGAATATGCAGATAATTATAAAAATATATTTGACCTTTATTTGAATAACTCAACTGTTGATAAGGGTAAAACGGGTACTAAAACCGTAACGGATTCAATGGCTGAATTTGCACTTGAAAAATGCGCAATGGTGCAAAACGGTAATTGGGCTTGGAGCCAAATCAGCAAAGTAAAAGGAAATAAAGTTCAAAGTGAAAATGTAAAATTCCTGCCTATTTATACAGGAGTTAAGGGCGAGGAAACACAAGGCCTTTGCATAGGTACTGAAAACTACTATGCAATTAACTCTAAAGCAAGTAAAGAAGAGCAAAAGGCGGCACAGGATTTCATCTATTGGCTTTATTCAAGCGAAAAAGGCAAAAAGTTTGTTACAGATGAGCTTGGATTTATTGCTCCTTTTGACACCTTTAATGATAACGAAGTGCCGAGTGACCCGCTTGCACAGGAAGTTAATAACTGGATGAATAAGCAAAGTGTTACTACAATTCCATGGTATTTCACAGTTTTTCCGTCACAAACTTTTAAAGATAATTTCGGCTCTTCGCTTTTAAAATATGCACAGGGTAATAAAACCTGGCAGCAGGTTAAAGAGGATGCCGTTAAAGATTGGGAAAGCGAAGCGAACGCGTCAAAATCATAAAAGCGCTCTTTGAGCGCTACATACAAAATTGAAAAGGGGACTGTTATGAAACGAAATATCAAAAAGTATTTTCCCATTTTTTTATTGCCGATAACGATTGCATTTGCATTTGCTTTTGTTATTCCGTTTTCAATGGGTGTCGGCCTTTCATTTACCGAATTTACTGCTGTAACGGATGCTAAATGGGTAGGCTTTCAAAATTATATCAGTGCTTTTTCTTCATCAAGTGATTTTTTGCACGCACTCGGTTTTACAGCACTGTTTACCGTTGTTTCAGTAGTGACGGTTAATGTTTTCTCCTTTGCTTTGGCTCTGCTTTTAACTCGTGGTATAAGGGGTACAAATCTTTTCCGTTCAGTTTTTTTTATGCCTAATTTAATAGGCGGTATTGTGCTTGGATATATTTGGAATTTGCTTATAAATGCAGTTCTTTCATCATTTGGTGTAGATATAACATATAAAGCTGAATATGGCTTTTGGGGGCTTGTAATTTTAACAAATTGGCAGCTTATAGGATATATGATGGTGATTTATGTTGCAGGACTTCAAAATGTTCCGCAAGACCTTATAGAAGCCGCACAAATTGACGGTGCATCACCGGCGAAAACACTCTTTTCGGTTAAAATTCCGATGGTTATGCCGTCAATTACAATTTGTATGTTTTTAACTTTAACCAATTCGTTTAAAATGTTTGACCAAAATCTTGCTCTTACGGCTGGCGCACCCGAGCGTGAAACAGAAATGCTGGCTCTTAATATTTATAATACCTTTTATGGCAGGGTAGGCTGGCAAGGAGTAGGGCAGGCAAAAGCGGTGATATTTTTTCTTATAGTCGGATTATTAGCATTTTTGCAGTTGAAAATTACAAGCAGTAAAGAGGTGAACGCTTGATGAAAAATTCAAAAAGAATAAAAGATAATGCAATTTTCTTTTTACTGTCGGTTTTAAGTATTCTTTTTTTAGTGCCGATAATAATTGTTTTTATAAATTCGTTTAAATCAAGAATTTATATTTCAAGTGAACCTCTGAAGCTTCCCACAAGCGAAACATTTGTAGGATTAGAAAATTATATTAACGGTATTGCTTCTTCAGATTTTTTATCGGCATTTTTTCGCTCACTCTTTATTACCGTTGTAAGCGTGGTGCTTATTGTTCTTTTTGCTTCTATGGCGGCTTGGTATATTGTCAGAGTTAATTCAAAAATCACTAAAATGATTTATTATCTTCTTGTTTTCAGTATGATTGTACCGTTTCAAATGGTAATGTATACGATGACTTATGTTACAAACCGAGCTAATCTTGATAATGTTTTGGGAATAACGCTTGTGTATCTCGGCTTTGGCGCAGGGCTTTCTGTATTTATGCTTTGCGGGTTTATTAAAAGCATTCCGCTTGAAATTGAAGAGGCGGCAATGATAGACGGATGTTCGCCGCTTCAAAGCTTTTTTACAGTTGTGTTTCCTATGCTTAAACCGACTGCTATAACAGTTGCAATATTAAACACTATGTGGATTTGGAACGATTATTTGTTGCCTTATCTTGTTTTAGGTTCGGATAATAAAACAATACCTGTTGCCATTCAGCTTGCAATGCAGGGCGCATATGGCTCTACTGATTACGGTGGTTTTATGGCTATGCTTGTACTTGCAATTGTACCGATAATTATTTTTTATGTATTTTGCCAAAAATATATTATTAAAGGCGTTGTTGCAGGTGCTGTTAAAGGATAAATTAAAGGAGTTTTTTGTGTGGCGTCAATTACCTTAAATCATATAGTCAAAACATTTGATGACGGAATAACCGTTATTCCGGATTTAAACCTTGAAATTAAAGATAAAGAGTTTGTTATCTTTGTAGGCCCGTCAGGCTGCGGAAAGTCAACTACACTTCGTATGATAGCCGGACTTGAAGATATATCCTCGGGTGAACTTATTATCGGCGGAAAAACGGTTAATAATATGCCGTCAAAAGATAGGGATATTGCAATGGTGTTTCAAAGCTATGCACTTTATCCGCATATGACGGTTTATAAAAATATGGCTTTTGCTTTGAAACTACGCAAAGAACCCAAAGATGTTATTGATAAAAAAGTCAGAGAAGTGGCTAAAATTTTAGAGCTTGAACCATACCTTAACCGTAAACCAAAGGCACTTTCAGGCGGTCAAAGACAGAGGGTTGCACTTGGCAGGGCAATGGTAAGAAGTCCGTCTGTATTTCTTCTTGATGAGCCGCTTTCAAATTTAGATGCAAAGCTTCGTACTCAAATGCGCTCCCAAATTGCACTTCTTCACAAAAGGCTTGAAACTACTTTTATTTATGTAACACATGACCAAACAGAAGCTATGACTATGGCGGACAGAATTGTTGTAATGAAAGACGGAATAGTTCAGCAGTTTGATACCCCTAAAAACTTATATAATCACCCTTGCAATGTTTTTGTGGCTGGATTTATCGGCACACCGCAGATGAATTTTATTGATGCAACTCTCACCACCTGTTCGGGTGATATTTGTGCAATTGTTGATGATTTAACTATTCCTTTGCCGGCGCGTATGCAAAATGATGAAAATGTGAAAAAATATATCGGCAAGCGTGTGATTTACGGTATCAGGTGTGAAGATATGCATATTAACCCAAATTACAGGCTTGAAAACGGACAAAACGAACTGGCTATAAAGGCTGACCTTGCTGAAATGATGGGAAGCGAAGTGTATATTTATTCCACTATTGATGATAAAGAAATTATCGCAAAAGTGCGAAGCGAAAATTATATTTCATCAGGCGACAGTGTAAAGCTTTATATTGATGTTGAAAAAGCACACCTTTTTGACCCTGAAAGTGAAATTCTCATCTGTGATTAAAGGAATGACCTAAATGCTTAATAAACGAGCAAGCGGAGTGCTTTTGCATATATCATCTTTACCGTCAAAATACGGAATCGGCTGTTTTGATGAATGTGCATATGCTTTTGTTGACTTTTTGAAAGAAGCGGGGCAACATTATTGGCAAATATTACCCCTTTGCCCCACAACAGTCGGCGATTCACCATACCAGAGTATTTCCACCTTTGCACTTAATGAATATTTTATTGATTTAGATGCCCTGTGCCGCCTCGGTTATTTAAAAAAAGAAGAATATGAAGATATAAAATGGTTTGAATATGAAGATGAGGTGGATTACTCTTTACTATATACTAACAGGCACAGGGTATTATATAAAGCGTTTGACAGATTTAAGCGCAATATTCCAAATGATTTTAATTCCTTTTGTGAGCAAAATTCATATTGGTTAGATGATTACGCACTTTTTTGCGCTGTTAAAGATTATTTCGGCGGTGAGCCTTTTTATTATTGGAATGAAGATATAAAATATCGTGAAGAATTGGCAATTGAAGAATATATAAATATTTGCAATGAAAGAATACTTTATTATAAAATGCTTCAATACTTTGCATTTTCACAGTGGCTCGGTTTGAAAAAATATGCTTTCGATAACGGTATTTCAATTATAGGCGATATGCCGATTTATGTGGCGGGTGACAGTGCTGATGTGTGGGCAAACAGGGAAATATTTAAGCTTGATTCAAATCTTGAAGCAAGCGATCTTGCCGGTTGCCCGCCTGATTATTTTTCGCCTGACGGTCAACTTTGGGGCAATCCCGTATATGATTGGCGAAAACTCAAAAAAGAAAAATATGCCTGGTGGATTAAAAGATTAAATCACAGCTTCAAAATTTATGATATTGTTCGTATAGACCATTTTCGCGGCTTTGAATCTTATTACAGTATTAAAGCAGGCAGTAAAACCGCGCGTAAGGGTGCGTGGCGAAAAGGCGGCGGAAAATCATTTTTTGATGCTTTGCCTAAAGAGTTTAATGACAGAATAATTGCTGAAAATTTAGGCTTTTTAACCGATGAGGTTGATAAGCTTCTTGAATATACGGGATTTCCGGGTATGAAAGTGCTTCAGTTTTCTTTTGATTCAAGAGATGAAAACAGCAAAACCTTGCCCGATGATATAAAAAAGAATAATGTTGTATACACAGGCACGCACGATAACGATACGATTCTCGGCTGGTCGCAAAATGCCGATAAAAAAGATGTTGCTTATGCTATGCGATACCTTAATGCATTAAATAAATATGATTTAATAGATAAGATGAATGAATGTGCAATGAAGTGTGATGCAAACACCTGTATTTTAACTATGCAGGATTTACTGCATTTGGGAAGTGAGGCAAGGATGAATACACCGTCAACACTTGGCAATAATTGGAAGTGGAGGATGAAAAAAGATGATTTGACATCTTCACTTTCCAAAAGTTTACTTGAACTTACCAAACAAAGCGAAAGGTACTGATTATGGAAAATATTAAAGAAAAGTTAGAGCTTTTAGCTTTAGGAAAATATAATAACGACATTGAAAATTTATCTGTAAAAGAACTTTATGATATTGTGGGAACTTATGTAATATCTCAAATATCACAAGAATGGCGAAAATCTAATTTGGCGCATTATTCTTCCAGGCGTGCCTGCTATTTCAGTGCCGAATATCTTGTTGGTAAACCTGTTTATAAAAATCTGTTGTGCCTCGGAATTGAAGAAGAAATTGAAGATGTTTTAAATTCATATGAACGCTCAATTAAAGAATTTGAATCATTGCCGGATGAACTTCTCGGTAACGGCGGACTCGGCAGACTTGCCGCCTGCTTTTTGGACAGTGCCGCAAATCTTGGCGTTGCACTTGACGGATACGGTATCAGATACCGCTTCGGTTTATTTAAGCAAACTATTGAAAATGGATTTCAAATAGAGAAGATTGAAGATTCCATTGAATATAACGACCCTTGGTGCGTGCCTTGCAGAGAAGATAAAGTAAAGATTCATTTTGCTGACGGTGATGTGCTTGCAGTTCCTTTTGATATGCCTGTTATATCTTTTAAAACACAAAAGTTTTCAAACTTGCGCCTTTGGCAAAGTGAAAGCGTAAATGAATTTGATTTTAAGCTTTTTAATGAGCAGAGGTATACCGAGGCTTTGAAAGAAAAAAATGACGCGGAAAATATCAGCAGGTTGCTGTATCCTAATGATTCAACCGATGACGGTAAAAAGCTTCGTTTTAAACAGCAATACTTTTTCACATCTGCTTCACTTCAGGATATTATTAGAAAGTATAAAAAATATCATTGTGATGATTATTGCCATTTTGCAGAATATATTACTATTCAGTTAAACGATACTCATCCCGTAGTTGCTATTGCAGAACTTATAAGGCTTCTTACACTTGACGGTTGCACTTTTGATTATGCTTTTGATATTTGCAAAGAGGTATTTAATTATACTAATCACACAATTATGGCAGAAGCACTTGAAAAATGGGATTTAAAGCTTATAGACAGCATTTGCCCCGATATTGCACGAATTATAATTAACATTGATAAAAAGCAGCAAAATGAGGGTTTAAAGGATAATTCCGTTCAGATTATTCAAAACGGAATGGTTAATATGGCTTATCTTGCCTGCTATGTTTGCAAATATATTAACGGTGTGGCAAGCCTTCATACAGAACTTTTAAAAAGTGATGTTCTTTCGTCATTTTTTAATTTATATCCGCAAAAGTTTCAAAATAAAACAAACGGAATTACCCAGCGCCGTTTTCTTCGTCTTTGCAATCCTAAATACAGCTCGCTTATTACAGAATTGCTTGGAAGTGACGATTGGATATACGATTTATCAAAGCTCAAAGAACTTGAAAAATATGCTCAAAACAAAGATGTATTAGATAGATTTATTGAAATAAAAAAAGAAAATAAAAGAGAGCTTGCAAATTATATTCGTTTAAGAGATAATGATTCGTTTTCGCCTGATTTTATTGTTGATTCACAAATTAAAAGGCTTCACGAATATAAAAGGCAGCTTTTAAACATTCTTGTAATACTTGAACTTTATTTTGAAATTAAAGAAAAAACCTTAAAGGATTTTACACCTACCGTATTTATTTTCGGCGCAAAGTCTGCACCGGGTTATGATAGGGCAAAGGGTATTATTAAACTTATAAATGAAGTTAAGCGGCTTGTGGAAGCAGATGAATATGTAAGCCGATTTATTAAAATTATATTTGTAAGCGATTACAGTGTATCGTATGCCGAAAAAATTATACCGGCTTCAGATGTTTCAGAGCAGATTTCAACAGCGGGTACTGAAGCGTCAGGCACAGGAAATATGAAATTTATGTTAAACGGTGCGGTTACACTCGGCACTTATGACGGGGCAAATATAGAAATAGTTGAAAGGGCAGGGGAAGAAAATAATTATATCTTTGGCGCAAGAGTTGAAGATATACGAAAAATTCAAAACTCTTATAATCCAAAATCACTGTATGAAAATGACGCTAAAATTAGACGCTGCCTTGATGCCCTTGTAGACGGTACGCTCAGTGATAACAATACGGGAATATTTGAAGAATTGTATAATTCACTTTTAAAGGGTGCTTCGTGGCATAAGGCTGATAATTATTATCTCCTTCTTGATTTTGAACCTTTTCTTAATGAAAAACTTAAGCTTAATTTGGATTATAAAGATAAATATGCTTTTGCCGAAAAATGCTTCAGAAACACTTGTGCAGCAGGCTATTTTTCAAGTGACAGAACGATTGAAGAATACTGCAACGATATTTGGAAAATAACAAAAGAAGGTTGATTCATTTGAATCAACCTTCTTCAGATTATCGATAAAGTGGCTAAAGTGCTTCCTTTTATGTTTCTATTTTGTTTTTACTTTATCATCTTTTAGCTTTTTGTGATAATCGTTAGTTTCCTTTGCAAGTGAACCTGAAAGGGCAATTAAGCCTATAAGGTTAGGTATTGCCATAAGACCGTTTGCAATATCGGAAAAGCTCCAAACAACACCAAGTGTTGCTGTTGCACCAACATAAGTTAAAAGTGAAAATACAACTCTGTAAATGTAGCAGAAAATAGGCTTTTTGAAAAGGAATTCAAGTGCTTTTTCGCCATTGTACTCCCAACCCAAAATTGTTGAAAATGCAAAAAGGATAATACTGATTGTTACAAATACAGCGCCGGCTTTGCCGAGTGCTGTATCAAATGCCGCAATAGTTAGTTCAGCCCCTTCAAGCATTTTGCCGTCTGCATTTGTTGTGCCGAGCATACCGCTTGATGCTATTGCAAGGCCTGTGATTGTGCAAACAATAATTGTATCAATAAATGTGCCGCACATATTTATAAAGCCTTGTTTTACATGGTGGTCGGATGTGGCACTTGCAGCGGAAATTGCCGCACTGCCAAGTCCTGCTTCGTTTGAAAATACACCTCTTGCAATACCGTAACGCATTGAATTCATCATACTTGCAGTAACTGTACCCACAAGTCCGCCGGCAACAGGCTTTGCACCGAATGCCATTGAAAAAATATTTGCAATTCCTTCAGGAACATTTTTGTAATTTATGCAAACTACTACAATTCCGGCAATTATATAAAATACTGCCATTGCAGGTACAAGAACACTTGAAACCTTTGAAATTGATTTAATGCCGCCTAAAACAACAGCACCCACACAAATAACAAGTGCAATGCCGACTACCCATTTAGGAATATTAAATGTTGAACTTACAGCAGTTGTAATGGAATTACCCTGTGCCGAATTGCCGATACCAAATGAAGCCATAAGTGTAAATACAGCAAACATTACTGCAAGAAACGAGCCGAGTTTTTTGTTCTTAAGACCGTATTTGAGCGTATACATCGGCCCGCCGCACATTTCACCTTTTTCGTTAACAGTTCTGTACTTGCCGGCAAGCGCACATTCTGCATATTTGGTGGATATACCGAAAGCCGCCGAAATCCACATCCATACAAGAGCGCCCGGGCCACCGAGTACCATAGCGGTTGCTACACCGACTATATTTCCTGTTCCTACCGTAGCCGCAAGTGCTGTCATTAAAGCGGAAAATGGCGAAATGTCACCCTCACCGTCTTTTTGCCTTGACTCTTTACTAAAAAGTTTTTTAAGTGAAGAACCGAGATTCTTCCAAGGTATAAATCTTAATCTTATTGTTAAAAAGATACCTGTTCCTACAAGAAATAACAGCATTACAGGTCCCCAAACAAAGTCATTTATGCTGTTAACTATTTGAGTAAACTTATCCATTTAGCGCCACCCTTTTAAATAAAAATAATATATATAATATCATATTATTAAGTGTATATCAAGAAAAAAATCAACTGTATAAACAGTTGACCTATAATTTCTGATTATTTTTGGGGTATGGGTTTGGATTATCGGTAAGCTCTAACAGATAATCAACACTTACATTGTGAAGCTTTGCTATTTTAATAAGTGTTTCCGGTGTCATAGAATTAACTCCGTTTTCATATGCTGCATAAGTTCGGCGATTGACATTTGCCAAAATTTATGGCATTATGGTTTTATAAATTATATGATTAGGGAGAAATACAATGGCTTGCTATTTAGTGGATTATGAAAATGTAAATCAAAAAGGGGTAAGCGGAGTTATTCACTTAAAATTAACGGAAAATGACAGTATTGTAATCTATTATAGTAATAGTGCAAATTCGTTAACTTTTGAGCTGCATAATGAACTTATGCGTACTAATGCAAAAATCGAATATCGCAAAATTACCAGCGAAAGCAAAAATGCGCTTGATTTTATTTTAGTTTGCGATTTGGGTAGGTTTATCACCCAAAATCCTGACGAACATTTTTATATTGTATCAAAGGACGGCGATTATGATAATGTTATAAACTATATAACAGGTCATTGTAAATGTTCAGTTGAAAAAATAAAATCAATTTCTCAAAATATTGTACAACCAAATAATATCAAAAGTGATTTGCCGGAGAGTACCGGAAATGAACTGAACAATTTAGTTAAAAATGATGAAGTAAAAAGAGTGCAGGCAACTATTGATAAATATGTTACCAAGAGTGCGATACATAACAATCTTGTAAAAATCTTTGGTGAAAGAGGAAAAGAAATATATGAAAATATCAAACCTCTTTTGAAAAATAAAAAATAATCACCGCTTGTTTTATAAAAATATAAAAAGCAGTCAATATACTTTTTTGTATGTTGACTGCTTTTTCTGTTAATATGCATTTTGACTACAAATTATATAATCTTTTTGCGTTTTCGTTTGTGATATTTAAAAGCTCTTGTGCGTCCATATCCAAAAGTGAAGCGATTTTTTCTGCAATATACGCAATATAATGCGAATCGTTGCGTTTGCCTCTCATTGGGGTAGGGGCAAGGTATGGGCAGTCGGTTTCAAGTACCAATCTTTCAATCGGTATCTCTTTTGCAACTTCAAGGCTTTTTCTTGCATTATTAAAGGTTACAACTCCGTTTAAGCCGATATACATACCAAGCTTAATAATTTCTCTTGCCATTTCTTTTGAACCTGAAAAGCAATGTACAACACCTTTTGGCTTTGTTTCTTTAAGAATATCCAGGGTGTCGCCGTGTGCGTCCCTGTCGTGAACGATTATCGGCATATCAAGCTTTTTTGCAAGTTCAATTTGTGCTTTGAAAAACTTTTTTTGCTCATCCTTGCTCGATTCCATCCAGTAATAATCAAGTCCGATTTCGCCGATTGCAACGCATTTTTCATTTTTTGCAAATTTTTCAATGATTTTTAAATCATCAAGATTTGCGCCCTTTAAGTTTTCAGGGTGCAGGCCTGCAGCAAAATAAATATAATCATATTTTTGTGCAAGGTCAAAATTAAATTGAGTTGAATCTATGTCACATCCGCAGCTGACAACTAAAGAAACACCCTGACTTTGAAGATTATCAAGTAATTCCTCTCTGTCAGGGTTAAACTTACTGTCGTCATAGTGGGAATGTGTATCAAAAATATTGTGATACATTTCGTTCCTACCGTTTCTTATCTTATTTTAGTTCCTGCCGGCATTCCGTCAACAAAGAGTACTTTTACATCGTCTTCGCTTACATCACCTGCAAGAAGCATACCGTTGCTCATTTCACCGCAAAGCTTTGCAGGCTTGAGATTTGCAACAATAATAACGCTCTTTCCGATTAAATCTTCAGGCTTGTACCAAGGTGCAATGCCCGATACAATCTGCCTAAGTTCGCTTGAACCGTCATTAACCTGCAATTTAAGAAGCTTTTTAGCTTTCTTAATAGGTTCGCACTGCTCAATTTTAGCTACTCTGAGTTCAACCTTTGCAAAATCGTCAAATTGGATTTCTGCAAGTCCCTCAATTTCAGGCTTTTGCAGTGCCTTTTGTGCTTCTTCTGCCTGCTTTTTAATAAGCTCGTTAAGTTCTTCAATTTCTTTATCAGCATCAATTCTCGGGAAAAGGGCAGGGCCTTTGTGAACTGTTACATCAAGCGGAAGAACATTAAATTTTCCGGCATTTTCATATGTGATGAGTTCTTCATCTGCACCAATTTGCTCCCATACTTTCGGCATTGTAGTCGGCATAAAGCAAGAGAGAAGTGTGGTGGAAATTCTGATAGCTTCAAGAAGATTGTAAAGTACGCTTGCAAGCCTTGCTTTTTTGCTTTCATCTTTGCCGAGAATCCACGGTGTTGTTTCATCAATGTACTTGTTAGCTCTTGAAATAACTTTGAATATTTCGGCAAGTGCATTGTTGAGTTGGGTTTCATCCATAAATTTAGCAATCTTTTCTCTTAAAGATGTTGCCATATTGATAAGCTCATCATCAACAGGTGCGCTTTCCCTTTCAGTAGGGAGTGTGCCGCCAAAATATTTTTCAACCATTGCTACTGTTCTTGAAACAAGATTTCCAAGGTCGTTTGCAAGGTCAGAGTTAATTCTGTTAATCATAATTTCGTTAGAAAATGAACTGTCTGCGCCAAGTGCCATTTCTCTTAAAATATGGTATCTTATTGCGTCGGCACCGTATCTTTCACCTAATACCATCGGGTCAACAACATTGCCGATTGACTTACTCATTTTTTGACCGTTGAAAGTAATCCAGCCGTGAACTGCAAGGTGCTTTGGAAGCGGCAAGTCAAGTGCCATAAGCATTGCAGGCCAAATGATTGCGTGAAAACGCATTATATCTTTTGCAACCATATGCAAATCGGCAGGCCAAAATCTGTCAAAATCATCATATTTATCGTTAAGATAGCCAAGTGCGGAAATATAGTTAGAAAGAGCGTCAACCCAAACATAAATAACATGCTTGTCATCAAATGTTACAGGAATGCCCCATTTAAAAGTTGTTCTTGATATGCACAAATCTTCAAGTCCCGGTTTAATAAAGTTGTTTACAAGTTCAACAGCTCTTGTTCTCGGCTGTAAATAATCTGTTTCAAGAAGTAGTTTTTCAATTCTGTCTGCAAAAGGTGAGAGCTTGAAGAAATATGCTTCTTCTTCCGCTTCGGTTACTTCTCTTCCGCATTCAGGGCATTTTCCGTCGACAAGCTGGCTTTCAGTCCAAAACGATTCACAAGGTGTGCAGTATTTTCCTTTATATGTTCCCTTGTAAATATATCCTTTGTCATAAAGCTCTTTAAAGATTTTTTGTACTGTTTCAATATGATAATCATCAGTAGTACGAATATATCTGTCATAACTGATGTTCATATAGCTCCAAAGATTTTTAAATACTTTAACTATTTCGTCTACATATTCTTTTGGAGTAATTCCTTTTTCCTTTGCTTTTTGCTCAATTTTTAAACCGTGTTCATCAGTACCGGTAAGAAAAATAACATCTTTACCCTGCATTCTTCTGAAACGGGCAATAGAGTCGCACGCTACGGTTGTGTAGCAATGACCGATATGCGGGTTGCCTGATGGATAGTAAATAGGTGTAGTTATATAAAATTTTTCTTTTTCAGCCATTTTGTTTACCTCCGATATTAAAGAAGCGATGCAGCACCTTTATCAAGCATAAGTGTAACATCTGTATGAAACTGTAAAACTGAAGCAGGGCATTGAGGAGTTACATTTCCGTCAATAAGCTGCTTAATTGCTTTTGCTTTATTTTCTCCAATTGCGATAATAAGTATTCTCTTCGCTTGCATAATTGAGCCGATACCCATTGTTACGGCATGGGTAGGCACTTCTTCTATTGATTTAAAAAAGCGGCTGTTATCTTTAATTGTGCTTTCTTTAAGAGCTACAACATGGCTCCATCTTTGGAAGCTGTCTGAAGGCTCATTAAAAGCAATGTGACCGTTTGAACCGATACCTAAAAGCTGAATATCAATTCCGCCGGATTTCTTAATTCTTTTCTCATATGCTTTGCATTCTTCTTCAAGATTTTCAGCATTACCATTGAGAAAGTTGATATTTTCTTCAGGAATGTTGATGTGGTCAAAAAGATTATCGTGCATAAAACGATGATATGAATTAACATCATTAACATCAAGCTTGCAGTATTCATCAAGGTTAAATGTTGTTACCTTACTGAAGTCAACCGCACCTGCTTCATAAAGCTTAATCATATGGCCGTATGGCTTAAGTGGGGTTGAACCTGTTGCAAGTCCAAGCACGCTGTCAGGCTTTGCAAGAACCTGGCCGCACATATAGTTACCTGCCGCAATACCAATTTGCTCTTCATTATCATATACAAGTACATTCATAATATTTTCCTCCGTTTTATAAATCAATATCTTATATATTATAAACTAATAAATCTATGTGTCAATGTTATTTTTGCTTTTTGCCGCTTTTCCGGCTATGGTGTGAATTATAAAAAATGCCGCAGCACCTACAAATGCGCCTACCGTGTCAATTGCCCAATCCTTTAATTCACACGAGCGTCCGCTTACAAAAAGCTGGTGAAATTCATCACTTATTGCATATAACGAAGTCAGTGTGCAGGCATAAAGGGGTATAAATTTTTTCTTTGTTTGATATATTGCATTGCTGATTAAAAAGCACAGCCCGATATATTCGCAAAAATGAGCTGATTTTCTTACAATAAAATCAGTAACGCCGTTATCGCCGAAATGCTTAATTATCCATTCAACTATAACACCGCTTTGCGCCGCGGATTCATCCGCTGTTCTTGATGAAAGCCAAAATATCACAGCCATACATATTAAAACAAGAAACCAACTTAATATAGTAACTGTTTTATTATTTTTCTTCTCTTGTTGCATTTACAAAACTTATCCTTCCGCTTCCGGGATGAAATTGTACATTCGCAACCCCTTTTGCCTGTGCATAATATGATGATTCATATAACACAGGTTTAATACTGTAATCAGCTAAAATTGCTTTTTCACAGTTTTTTGCATTTTGCGCAAGATTTTGCGCAGTTCCGTTTTGCGCTCTTTTTAAAGCAGAAACAGCAGCAGGCGCATTGCCCATAAGATTACTGTTTATAACACTGCTTAAAAAGTTTAAAGCACTTTGGTTGGTTGCTGTAAATTTGTACAGTGCAATATCATAATCACCTTTTGATAAAGCGGTTCGATAGTCGCTTTCGCTTAATATATCGATTTTAAGTGAAAAACTAATCTTGTGTTCATCATCATTACCGTATGATGATATAGAGCCGACACCTGCCTGTATGCCCTGCACAAGTTCTTTTACCACATCTTTGTATTCTTCTGTTGCAATTACGGTAAAGCTTGCTTGGGTTGCACCGAGTTCGTTAAGCCCAGTTCTCCAAAGTTCCTGCGCTTTAGTTATATTTTGCTTATATACCGTAGCACCCATTTCTTTGTTAGCCGCGTTTGCTTCAATAACACAGCTTGGTGGGGTAAAGCTGGTTGCACGGCTTAAGTAATCGTATTTTTTTGAATCAAGGTCAGATATACTTAAACATACCGCTTGCCTAAGCTTATCATTAGAAAAGATAACATTATTTTTGTTAAGTATCATTGCAAGTGTTGTGTCTGTGTAGCTAATAGCAGTAATGCCGCTGTCTTTAAGTTTGTCATATTCCTGACCTGTGATATATGCACTGTCATAATATCCTGATTTTAAGCTTTTTACGGTATCTTCACTGCCGTCGGTTATTTTTAATGTTACATCTGTTACCTGTGATTTATAATCGCCTACATACTGCGAATTGTTTTTTAGTAGATATGAAGCCTCAAGTATGTTGCTTACATAAAATTGACCGTTGAATATGCTGTAATCAAGCCCTAAACCGTATCGTCCTTTTGTAGCGTTGAAATAATCTTCGTTACAAGGCATTGCAATTGCTGTTGAAAGCACATTTAAAAATCCGTTGTCGGCAGACTTAAGCTTAATTTCAAGAGTGTAATCATCAATTGCTTTTACACCAAGCTTGCTTGATTTCATTTTGCCCGAATGTATTTTTGAAGCGTTGACAATATTTGATATTGAAGAAAACAGGGGAGCGTCAGTGTTCTTTTCGCACGCTCTTTGAAGTGCAAATACAAAATCATTTGCAGTAATATCCGGATTAAAGGTTTCGCCCATAAGTTCCTGCGCTTTTGTAAGCTCTTTGCTGTCGGCACTTTGCGATGTGTTTTTAACATTCCATTTTGCACCTTGCCTTAAATGGAATGTGTACACTTTTCCATCATCGCTTATATCCCAAGTTTTCGCAACGCCTGCTTGAACTTTTCCGTCATCATTTACTCTGACAAGCCCTTCAAAGCAATTTTCAACAATTAAAAATTCATCGGCAGTTTTGGCTACCTGTGGGTCAAAGCTTGATACTTTGCCTGAAAAAGGGTATATAAAATCAATTTTACCGCTGTTTGATGAACAGCCAGAAAATATAGTTGCTGTAATGATAAAACACATAAGAACAGCACAAAGTCGTTTAATTGCAGTTTTCAATTTCTTCACCTAATAGTAATGTAATAAATATAAAATTATAGTCTACTTGCAATTATAACAAAGTGTATCTGCTAAATCAATGAAAAAATACTTAATTTTAGTGATTTTTTGCCGAATTATCAAAACGCGTGGCACAGTGTACCAAAAACTTTTTGCTTTCCTTGATAAAATCTTAAAAAAGGTGTTGACATATTGATTAAGGTAGTTTATATTATTAGCTATCTTAAAATGGCTTTCTATTGCAAATTATAAATCTTTATTTTTAATTATTGCTTATATATATGTAACGGAAAATTTTGGTTTTCAGGTCATATGCAATGCGCAATTAGCTGTTTGTGAATATAAACATATTACGAAAATAAAACGATCGGAGTGACTCTAATGGTAAATGTTAAGGATGTCCAGCTCGGCACAACAACGAGAAAGAGTTTTGCAAAAATCAATGAGGTTATGAAAATGCCTAACCTTATCGAAGTGCAGAAGAGTTCTTACCGTTGGTTTCTTGAAGAGGGTCTCAAAGAAGTATTCAAGGATATTGGTGAAATCAGTGATTACACAGGTAACCTTGTGCTTGATTTTGTTGACTTTTCAATTGACGACGAACCTAAGTATTCAATTGCACAGTGTAAGGCTCGTGACACCACTTATGCTCGTCCTTTAAAGGTCAGAGCAAGGCTTGTTAATAAAGAAACAGGCGAAATCAAAGAAAACACTATTTTTATGGGCGACCTTCCTTGGATGACAGATGCAGGCACATTTGTTATTAACGGTGCTGAAAGATGTATTGTATCCCAGCTTGTTCGTTCACCGGGTGTTTACTACAATATGGACCACGATAAAACAGGTAAGGAACTTTTCACTAATACTGTAATTCCTAACCGCGGTGCTTGGCTTGAATATGAAACAGATGCCAATGACCTTTTCTATGTTCGTATTGATAAAAACAGAAAGATTTATATTACAACATTCCTTCGTTCATTAGGTCTTGGCACAGATTCTGAAATCGTAGATTTCTTTGGTGAAGATGACAAGATTCTTGCAACAATTGACAAGGATACTACTAAAAATCAGGAAGAAGCTCTTCTTGAAGTTTATAAAAAGCTTCGTCCGGGTGAACCGCCTACACTTGAAACTGCACAGGCACATCTTGACGGTTTGTTCTTTGATGCTCACCGTTATGACCTTTCAAGAGTCGGCAGATATAAATATAATAAAAAGCTTTCATTAAGCGACAGGCTTAAAGACAGAGTTCTTACTCAGCCTATCATTTCACCACAGGGTGAATTCCTTGCAGATGCAGGCGAAAAAATCAGCGAAGAAAGAGCTGTTGAAATCGAAAATGCAGGTGTTATGGTTGCATATGTCGATGCAGACGGTAAGGAAGTTAAAATCGTATCTAACGGTATGGTTGATATTTACAAGTATGTTGATTTTGACTGCAAAGAACTTGGCATTCACGAAATGGTATCATATAGAGTTCTTTCCGAAATACTTGAAAAGTGCGGCGATGATGTTGATGCTCTTAAAGAAGAAATTGAAAGAAGAGCAGATGACCTCGTTCCAAAGCACATTACAACAGATGATATTTTTGCAAGTGTATCATATCTCATTAACCTTGCAAATGGTGTAGGTACTACTGATGATATTGACCATCTCGGTAACCGTAGAATCAGAGCTGTCGGCGAACTTCTTCAAAACCAGTTTAGAATCGGTTTTACAAGAATGGAAAGAGTTATTCGTGAGCGTATGACTCTTCAGGCACAAGATGATGACGGTGCTATTACACCGCAGGCGCTTATCAATATCCGCCCGGTAGTTGCTGCTATTAAAGAGTTCTTCGGTTCATCTCCGCTTTCACAGTTTATGGATCAAAATAACCCGCTTGCAGAACTTACACATAAGAGAAGACTTTCAGCTCTCGGTCCCGGCGGTCTTTCAAGAGACCGTGCAGGTTTCGAAGTTCGAGATGTACATTATACCCACTACGGTCGTATGTGTCCTATCGAAACACCTGAAGGTCCTAACATCGGTCTTATCTCTTATCTTGCTTGTTACAGCCGACTTAACGAATATGGCTTTATTGAAGCACCATATCGTAAGGTTGATAAGGAAACAGGCGTTGTTACTGACGAAGTAGTTTATATGACTGCTGATGTTGAAGATAATTATGTTGTTGCTCAGGCTAATGAACCTCTTGATGAAAACGGCAGATTTACAAATGCAAGAGTAACTTGCCGTTGCCGTGATGAATTCCTTACTCTTCCACCTGAAAGAGTAGATTATATGGATGTATCACCGAAGATGGTAGTTTCAGTTGCTACTGCAATGATTCCTTTCCTTGAAAACGATGACGCAAACCGTGCTCTTATGGGTGCTAACATGCAGCGTCAGGCAGTTCCTCTTCTTAAAACTGTTGCCCCTGTTGTCGGCACAGGTATGGAATATAAGGCAGCTTATGACTCAGGCGTAGTAGTAATCGCAAAGCGTGGCGGTACTGTTACAGCAGTTGATGCCGATACTATCGAAATCACTGTAAAGCCGGGCGAAGTTGATAAATACGAACTTGTTAAGTTCCAGGGTTCTAACCAAGGTACTTGTATTAACCAGCGTCCTATCGTTTCTCTTCATCAGAAGATTGAAGACGGACAGGTTATTGCCGATGGCCCTGCAACTTGTAACGGCGAAATTTCACTCGGTAAGAATGCACTTATCGGATTTATGACTTGGGAAGGTTATAACTACGAGGATGCTGTTCTTATTAACGAAAAGATTGTAAGAGATGATGTTTATACTTCAATCCATGTAGTTGAACATGAAGTTGAAGCTCGTGATACAAAGCTCGGCCCTGAAGAAATCACAAGGGATATTCCTAATGTAGGTGAAGACGCTCTTCGTGACCTTGATGAAGATGGTATTATCCGTGTCGGTGCAGAAGTACATTCGGGTGATATTCTTGTAGGTAAGGTTACACCAAAGGGTGAAACAGAGCTTACAGCTGAGGAAAGACTTTTAAGAGCAATCTTTGGTGAAAAGGCAAGAGAAGTAAGGGATACTTCAATGCGTATTCCTCACGGTGAATACGGTATCGTTGTTGATGTTAAGGTGTTTACCCGTGCAAACAGCGATGAACTTTCACCGGGTGTAAATAAAGTAGTAAGAGTTTATATTGCACAAAAGCGTAAAATCCAAGTCGGCGATAAGATGGCAGGCCGTCACGGTAACAAGGGTGTTGTTTCAAGAATTTTACCACAGGAAGATATGCCTTTCCTTCCTGACGGAAGACCTCTTGATATTGTTCTTAACCCTCTTGGTGTACCTTCCCGTATGAACATCGGTCAGGTACTTGAAGTTCATCTCGGCTATGCGGCTATGGCTCTCGGCTGGAAGATGATGACTCCTGTATTCGACGGTGCACACGAACAAGATATTCGTGATTGCCTTGAAGAAGCAAATATCGGCTACTACATTGATGAAAACGGCAAGAAGGTATTTGATGGTAAGACTGAACTTATCGACGGCCGTACCGGTGAAAAGTTTGATAACCGTATAACAGTAGGCTATATGTATTATCTTAAACTCCATCACCTTGTTGATGATAAGATTCACGCTCGTTCAACCGGTCCTTACAGCCTTGTAACCCAGCAGCCACTCGGCGGTAAAGCTCAGTTCGGTGGCCAGCGTTTCGGTGAAATGGAAGTTTGGGCACTTGAAGCTTACGGTGCAGCATATACACTTCAGGAAATTATGACTGTTAAATCTGATGATGTTGTAGGTCGTGTTAAGACTTATGAATCAATCGTTAAGGGCGAAAACATTCCGTCAGCCGGTACACCTGAATCATTTAAAGTTCTCTTTAAGGAATTGCAGGCTCTCGGCCTCGATACCAAGGTTCTTGATAAAGACGGTAATGAAATTGAACTTAAGCAAGATCTTGATGACGGTTCAGGAATTCAGCCGATTGACGAACAGGCATTTACAACCGTAAATGACTTTGAAGGTCAGGAAGGCTTCGGAGTAGAAAATGCAGAGAATGAGCAGGAAGCAGGTCAGTCAGATGGCTTTGATGATTTGTTTGCTGATAATGAAAGCGAGTCAGATGATGACTTCGGCTTCGATTTCGGTGACATTTCTTCAGACGATGAATAATTCTGATAAGACTTCCACAACTAACTAATACAAAGGAGTGCTTCCATATGGATAATTATGAAAACGAATTCAGTTCAATAAAAATCGGCCTTGCTTCACCGGAGCAGATTCGTGAATGGTCTTACGGCGAAGTTACAAAGCCTGAAACAATAAATTACAGAACTCTTAAACCTGAACGCGACGGTCTTTTCTGCGAAAGAATTTTCGGACCTATGAAAGACTGGGAATGTCATTGCGGCAAATATAAAAGAGTTCGCTATAAAGGAAAAGTCTGCGAGCGTTGTGGTGTTGAAATCACACGCTCAAAGGTTAGACGTGAGCGTATGGGTCATATCGAACTTGCAGCTCCCGTTTCACATATTTGGTATTTTAAGGGTATTCCGAGCAGACTCGGTCTTGTACTCGACATTAGCCCGAGATACCTTGAAAAAGTGCTTTATTTTGCACTTTATATTGTTACCGATCCCGGTGATACACCACTTGAAAAGATGCAGATTCTTAATGAAAAAGAATATGCGGAAATGAGAGAAAGATACGAAGACGATTTCAAAGCAGGTATGGGTGCCGAAGCAATTAAAGAGCTTCTTCAGGGTATTGATGTTGCTCAGCTTCGTGATGAACTCACAGCAGAACTTGATGGTGCAACAGGTCAAAAGAGAGTAAGACTTCTTAAAAGACTTGATGTGGTTGATGCTTTCTATCACAGCGGAAACAAGCTTGAATGGATGATTCTTGATGCCATTCCTGTAATTCCGCCTGATATTCGCCCAATGGTTCAGCTTGACGGCGGTAGATTTGCCACATCTGACCTTAATGACCTTTACAGAAGAGTTATTAACCGTAACAATCGTCTTAAAAGACTTCTTGAGCTTGGCGCGCCTGAAATCATTGTAAGAAATGAAAAGAGAATGCTTCAGGAATCGGTTGACGCACTTATTGATAACGGTCGTCGTGGCCGTCCTGTAACAGGTCCTAATAACAGACCTCTTAAATCTCTTTCAGATATGCTTAAAGGTAAGCAAGGTCGTTTCCGTCAAAACCTTCTCGGTAAGCGTGTTGACTATTCAGGCCGTTCCGTTATCGTTGTAGGCCCTGAACTTAAGATGCACCAGTGCGGTCTTCCTAAGGAAATGGCAATCGAACTTTTCAAACCGTTTGTTATGAAGCGTCTTGTTGAAACAGGTGTTGCTTCTAATATTAAATCAGCAAGAAAGATGGTTGAAAGAGCCAATAATCCTGCTGTTTGGGATAGCCTTGAAGTTGTAATTAAGGACCACCCGGTTATGTTAAACCGTGCCCCGACTCTTCACAGACTCGGTATTCAGGCGTTTGAGCCTGTTCTTGTAGAGGGTAGAGCAATTAAGCTTCACCCACTTGCTTGTACTGCATTTAACGCTGACTTTGACGGTGACCAAATGGCTGTGCATGTTCCTCTTTCTGCCGAAGCACAGGCTGAAGCAAGAATGTTAATGCTTGCAGCTAATAACCTTCTTAAACCTTCAGATGGTAAGCCTGTTACTGTTCCTACTCAGGATATGGTTATCGGTTCATACTATCTTACAATGATTAAAGAGGGTGAACCTGGCCAGCCAAAGTTCTTTAAGGACGAAGCAAGAACTCAGGAAGTAAGCTTTAAGGATGTTAAAGCTGATATAAATAAGGATTATGATGATCCTCGTGATTATGTTACTAACCCTGCAATTCTCTGCGAAATTTCTGAAGAAGAACTTGCACAAAAATATGGCTACTACCGTTCATACAAACTTTATAGGGATAAAGATGAAGCTATGATGGCATATCAAGAGGGTTCACTCGGTATGCATTCACCTGCTAGAATTCGTGTAACTCGTGAAGTTAACGGTGAAAGCAAGACAGCTATTATTATTACAACAATCGGTAGAATCATCTTTAATAACCCAATTCCGCAGGACCTCGGTTTTGTTGACAGAACTGACCCGGCTCATGAATTTGACCTTGAAGTTTCATTTGTAGTTAAAAAGAAACAGCTTGGCCAAATTGCTGAAAGATGTATCAATGTTCACGGTGTTTCAATCGCTTCTCGTGTTCTTGATTCTATTAAAGCACAGGGCTATAAGTATTCAACAGTTTCCGGTACAACCGTTGCTGTTTGTGATGCTCTTATTCCTGAAAAGAAGAAAGAATATCTTGCCGAAGCAGAAAAACGCGTTGATGAAATCACATATAACTATAACTATGGTCTTATTACTAATGAAGAGCGTTCTTCAGCAGTAATCAAAGCTTGGGAAGATTGTACAAACAAAGTGTCTAACGAGCTTACAAGTAACTTCGACGGTGCCCATAACCCAATTCATATGATGGTAGACTCCGGTGCGCGTGGTAGTACTTCACAGCTTCGTCAGCTTGCCGGTATGAGAGGTCTTATTGCTAATACAGCCGGTAAAACAATTGAAGTTCCTATTCGTGCTAACTACCGTGAAGGTCTTAATATTCTTGAATACTTCATTTCTTCTCGTGGTGCTCGTAAAGGTCTTGCCGATACAGCGCTTCGTACTGCAGACTCAGGTTACCTTACAAGGCGTCTTGTTGATGTATCACAGGATGTTATTATTCGTGATGATGATTGCGGATGCAACGACGGTATTGTTGTAAGCAAAATTATGGATGGTAACCGTGTACTTGAAACACTTGAAGAAAGACTTACAGGCAGATTTGTAGTTGAACCTGTTGTTGACCCTAAGACCGGAGAAGTTCTTATGGAAGCTGACAGAATGATGACTGCTGATGATGCTAAGCGTATTGCTGACGCAGGTATTGAATCAGTTAAAATTCGTTCACTTATCACTTGTAAATCACGCCACGGTGTTTGCCGCAAGTGCTATGGTGCAAACCTTGCATTTAACGAGCCGGTTCAGGTCGGTGAGGCAGTTGGTATTATCGCAGCACAGTCAATCGGTGAACCTGGTACACAGCTTACAATGAGAACATTCCATACCGGTGGTGTTGCCGGCGGTGCAGATATTACACAGGGTCTTCCTCGTGTAGAAGAACTTTTTGAAGCAAGAAAGCCAAAGCAACTTGCTATTCTTTCTGAAATCGAAGGTGATGTTCGATTTGAAGAAATCAAGAAGAGTCGCCATGTAATTGTTTATAATAAGGATACAGCAGAAGAAAAGAAATATCTTATTCCTTACGGTGCAAGACTTTGCGAAAATATCGTAGAGGGTGCACATATTGAAAAAGGTACAGAACTTACACTCGGTGCTGTAAATCCGCATGATGTTCTTGCTATCCTTGGTGAAGAAGCTGTTTATAATTACCTTATTAAAGAAGTTCAGTTTGCATATCGTACACAGGGTGTTGATATTAACGATAAGCATATCGAAGTTATTGTTCGTCAAATGCTTAAGAAATGCACTGTTGATGAATCAGGCGATACTGATCTTGTTGCAGGTACAATGGTTGATGTTTCAGCAGTTGATGAAGCAAATGATAAAATTGAAGCAAGAATTAAAGCCGGTGAAGAAAATCTTAAGAAGGCAACTTATATTCCTATTCTTATGGGTATTACAAAAGCTTCTCTTGCAACAGATTCATTCCTTTCGGCTGCATCATTCCAGGAAACAACAAGAGTTCTTACCGATGCTGCTATCAAAGGTAAGAGTGACCCGCTTATCGGTCTTAAGGAAAATGTTATTATCGGTAAACTTGTTCCGGCAGGTACCGGTATGGATGTATTCCGCAAGGTTGATGTTGTTCCAAGTTATTTTTCAGCAGAAAACAGCGATGAAATTTTAAATCTTGAACAATTGCAAGAACTCTTGACAAATACTATGCAGTAGTGGTATAATGCTAAATCGTGTGATAGGTGTTTGTGCAAATATTACAAACTTTATCCTTGATTTTTAGTGAATAATACAACATTTAGGGGCGAGCCTTGTGCTTGCCCCGAGATGTGCGTTTAATTGATATGCTGATTTTTCGGCATATGACTTATACGCACATTGCGTATAAATAATACTTGAAAGGAGATAAACTATTGCCTACCTTTAATCAGCTCGTAAGAACAGGTCGTAAGACTATCGAAAAGAAGTCAAAGACACCTGCACTTTTAAAGGGCTTAAACACTAAGAAAAATGTTGTTACAGATAACAACTCACCTCAAAAGCGTGGCGTTTGTACTGCTGTTAAGACAGCTACACCTAAGAAGCCTAACTCAGCTCTTCGTAAGATTGCCAGAGTTCGTCTTACAAACGGAATTGAAGTATCTGCTTACATTCCGGGCGTTGGTCATAACCTTCAGGAACACTCTGTTGTTATGATTCGTGGCGGTCGTGTTAAGGACCTTCCTGGTGTGCGTTACCACATCATCCGCGGTACACTTGATACACAGGGTGTTAATGGCAGAATGCAGAGCCGTTCTAAGTACGGTGCAAAGAAGCCAAAGGCTGCTAAGAAATAAGCCTTATTTTAATGGATAACAATAGTTTATATACCTATATATAAAGCGTATATGACCTTTTGTTGACTCCACGGAAAAACCGAGTACCTATGAACTCATTAAAAATTATGAAGGAGGGAAGCGAAGATGCCAAGAAGAGGCCAAATCGCTAAGCGTGATGTATTACCTGATCCGCTTTACAATTCAAAGCTTGTAACCAGACTTATCAACAGCATCATGCTTGATGGAAAGAAGGGCGTCGCTCAGAAGATTGTTTACGACGCATTCGACATCATTAAGGAAAAAACAGGCAACGAACCATTAGAAACTTTTGAAGCTGCAATGGAAAATGTAATGCCTGTACTCGAGGTAAAGGCACGCCGTGTAGGTGGTGCAACTTACCAGGTACCTCTCGAGGTTCGTCCTGAAAGAAGACAGACTTTAGGTCTTCGTTGGATTACTCTTTACGCTCGTCAGCGTTCAGAGAGAACTATGAGAGAGCGTCTTGCTGCTGAAATTATGGACGCTGTTAATAAGACAGGCGGAGCAGTTAAGAAGTGCGACGATACACACAAGATGGCAGAAGCAAACAAAGCATTTGCTCATTTCAGATATTGATAGGAGGGTATTATGTCAAGACAAGTATCTCTTGAGATGACAAGAAATATTGGCATTATGGCTCATATTGATGCAGGTAAAACTACAACCACCGAGCGTATTCTGTATTATACAGGTGTAAACCATAAGATTGGTGAAACACACGAAGGTGCTGCAACAATGGACTGGATGGAGCAGGAGCAGGAGCGTGGTATTACTATCACATCTGCTGCAACTACTTGTTTCTGGAAAAAGCATAGAATCAATATTATTGATACACCGGGTCACGTTGACTTCACAGTAGAAGTTCAGCGTTCACTTCGTGTACTTGACGGTTCAGTTACTGTTCTTTGTGCAAAGGGCGGTGTTGAACCGCAGTCTGAAACCGTTTGGCGTCAGGCTGATGAATATAAAGTACCTCGTATGATATTCGTTAATAAAATGGATATTATGGGTGCTGACTTTTACAGGGCACTTGATATGGTTAAAGACCGTTTCAAATGTAATGCTCTTCCTATCCAGCTTCCAATCGGAAGTGAGGATACTTTCGAAGGTATTATTGACCTTGTAGAAAACCATGCCGTTATCTATATCGATCCTGATAAAGAAAAGGGTATGAAATTTGAAATCAGAGAAATTCCTGATGATATGAAGGAACTTGCTGCTAAATACAGAACTGAACTTGTTGAACATGTAGCTGAAATGGATGAAGACCTCATGGAAAAATATTTCGAAGAGGGCGAAGATGCTATTACAGTTGATGAAATCAAGAAAGTTATTCGTAAATCTACCATTGCTAACTCAATGGTTCCTGTATGCTGCGGTACTGCATATCGTAATATGGGTGTTCAGCCACTCCTTGATGCAATTGTTGACTATATGCCGGCTCCTACCGATGTAGAGTCAATCAAGGGTGTAAATCCTGATACAGAGGAAGAAGAGTTCCGTCATTCTTCAGATGATGAACCGTTCTCAGCTCTTGCATTCAAGATTGCTACTGACCCGTTTGTTGGTAAGATTTGTTTCTTCCGTGTATATTCAGGTAAGATTGCTGCCGGTACTCCTTGCCTTAACTCTGTTAAGGACCAAAAGGAAAGAATGGGCAGAATCCTTCTTATGCACGCTAACCACAGAGAAGATATTCCTGTTGCATATTCAGGTGATATTGCTGCTGCTGTTGGTTTAAAGAACACAACAACCGGTGATACTCTTTGTGATGAAAACAATCCTATCGTCCTTGAATCAATGAATTTCCCTGACCCTGTTATCCGTGTAGCTATTGAGCCAAAGACTAAAGCAGGTCAGGAAAAGATGGGTATTGCTCTTGCAAAGCTTGCAGAAGAAGACCCAACATTTAAAGCATATACTGATGAAGAAACAGGACAAACTATTATCGCTGGTATGGGTGAACTTCATCTTGAGATTATTGTTGACCGTCTTCTTCGTGAGTTTAAGGTTGAAGCTAATGTAGGTGCTCCGCAGGTTGCTTATAAAGAAACCATCCAGAGCGAAAGTGCTTCTGACCTTAAGTATAAGAGACAGTCAGGTGGTTCAGGTCAGTACGGTCATGTTAAGATTCGTATTATGCCTAACCTTGATGAAAACGGCATCGGCAAGGGTTACGAATTCGTTAACCAAATTGTCGGCGGTGCTATTCCTAAGGAATATATCCCTGCTGTTGACGCCGGTATCCAGGGCGCTATGAAGAGCGGTATCCTTGCCGGTTATAATGTAGTTGATGTTCGTGTTGAACTTTATGATGGTTCTTATCACGAAGTTGACTCATCTGAAATGGCATTTAAGATTGCCGGTTCTATGGCATTTAAGGATGCTGCAAAGAAAGCTAATCCAATCATCCTTGAACCTATGATGAAGGTTACAGTAATCGTACCTGAAGAATATATGGGCGATGTAATCGGTGACCTTAACTCTCGTCGTGGTTTAATCAGAGGTATGGAAGACAGAGCAGGTGCTAAGCAGATTAACGCAAGAGTTCCGCTTTCAGAAATGTTTGGTTATGTTAACGACCTTCGTTCAAAAACTCAGGGCCGTGGCCAATACACAATGGAACCGGACGGTTATGAACCTGTTCCTAAGTCAATTAGTGAGTCTATCATTAGCGAAAGAGCTAAAAAAGACTAATTAGTTGCTTATAATTTATAAAAAACTCTTGATATTTCTATATTTATTTGATAGAATATCTTTGACAATTTTTCTATTGTAAATTTTAAGGAGGAAAATTCCAATGGCAAAAGAACATTTTAATCGTACCAAGCCACATGTAAATATTGGTACAATCGGTCACGTTGACCATGGTAAGACTACTCTTACTGCTGCTATCACAAAGTATCTTGCAAACAAGGGCTATGCAAAGTTTGAAGACTATGCAGATATCGATAAGGCTCCTGAAGAAAGAGAACGTGGTATCACAATTAACACAGCTCATGTTGAGTATGAAACTGACAAGCGTCACTATGCTCATGTTGACTGCCCGGGCCATGCTGACTATATCAAGAACATGATTACAGGTGCTGCTCAGATGGATGGTGCTATCCTTGTTATCGCTGCAACTGATGGTCCTATGGCTCAGACTAAAGAACACCTTCTCCTTGCTCGTCAGGTAGGCGTTCCAGCAATCATCGTATTCCTTAATAAGACTGACCAAGTTGATGACCCAGAACTCCTTGAACTCGTTGAAATGGAAGTTCGTGAAACTCTTGCTGAATATGAATTCGACGATGAGTGCCCAATCATCAAGGGTTCAGCTCTTAAGGCTCTCGAAGCTTCATCAAATGATGACCCAGCTTGCGACTGCATTAGGGAACTCATGGATGCAGTTGACTCTTATATCCCAACTCCTGACCGTAAGTCAGACCTTCCTTTCCTTATGCCTGTTGAAGATGTATTCACAATCACTGGTCGTGGTACAGTTGCAACCGGTAGAGTAGAAAGAGGTAAGCTTAATACTAACGATACAGTTGAAATGGTTGGTCTTCGTGACGAAATCCGTTCAACAGTATGTACAGGTATCGAAATGTTCAGAAAGATTCTTGACTATGCTGAAGCTGGTGACAACATCGGTTGTCTTCTTCGTGGTGTTCAGAGATCTGACATCGAGAGAGGTGAAGTTCTTGCCGCTCCTGGTTCAATCCACCCACACACAAAGTTCTCAGGTCAGGTTTATGTTCTTTCAAAGGACGAAGGTGGTCGTCATACTCCTTTCTTCAATAACTATCGTCCACAGTTCTATTTCAGAACAACTGACGTAACAGGTGTTATCACTCTTCCAGAAGGTACAGAGATGTGTATGCCTGGCGATAATGTAGTAATGAATGTTGAACTCATCACTCCAATCGCTATCGAAGAAGGTCTTCGTTTTGCTATCCGTGAAGGTGGTAGAACAGTAGGTTCAGGCGTTGTTACAGCTATCAACGAGTAATCTATACCTTACTTTTTAAATTAGAGGTTGTCGCTTCGGCGGCAACCTTTTTTTCTGTCTGTATTGATTTTTCTTTTTATTTAGAGTAATATATAATATATAGATTTTTGGAGTTGGTTTGTTTGAAAAACTTAGGATATTATAACGGTACTTATGATGAAATAGAAAAAATGCAAATTCCTATGCTTGACAGAGTGTGTTGGTTTGGCGATGGAATTTATGATGCAACTTATGCTCATAATCATAAAATTTTTGATTTACCTGCCCATCTTGATAGATTTTATAACAGTGCTAAACTATTGGATATAAATATGCCGATTGATAGAACGTCTTTGGAAAATCTGCTCCAAAACCTCGTTAATAAAGTTGACAGCGGTGATCAGTTTGTTTATATGCAGATTACCCGTGGCTTGGGGCTTCGTGAGCACGTTTATGAAGATGACATTAAAGCAAACCTTTGGATTACATTAACACCTGAGCATATATCCGATACTTATAAGCCTATTGATGTAATTACTTTTGAAGATAAACGCTTTCATTATTGCAATGTTAAAACTCTTAATTTAATTCCTTCTTGCCTTGCCGCAACTTCAGCTAAAAAAGCAGGCTGTAAAGAAGCTATTTTTCACCGCGGAAATATTGTTACTGAATGTGCCCATTCAAATGTTTCTATTTTTAAGGATGGAACGGTTATTACTCATCCGCTAAATGATGAAGTGTTGCCGGGTACTGCGCGTATTCGTTTGCTGTCTTTTGCGAAAAAACTTGGATATAAAACCGAGGAACGCGAATATACGCTTGATGAACTTAAAAATGCAGATGAAGTTGTAATTCATTCAACTGGATCATTTTGCATACCGGTTAAAACGGTTGATGGTATCACAGTCGGCGGTAAAGCCCCTGAGATGCTTAAAAATATTCAAGATGCACTTGTTGCTGATTTTGAAAAGCAATGCGCATTGGATTAGGAGATATTATGAAAAAATTTGTTTCAATTTTAATTGCTCTTTCTTTGGCAATTTCTTCACTGTTTGCATTTTCAATTAACGCTTATGCCAACAGCTTGAAAACTGCAGATCAAATAATGCTCGGCCAGTCAATTAACGCAACTGTTTCAAATGTTGATGATAATGCAAAAAACTATTGGTTTAAGTTCGATTGCCTTTCTTCAAATTATTATGACCTTTTAACTTCAAGCCAAGCGTTAACTTCTGCCGATGTTTTCTTAACTGTATATAACGCTGATAAAACAGTAATAAACTCAAATATTAACTCGAATACCGATTTGAATTTTAATACAACTACTTATTTTGAAGCCGGTAAAACATATTATTTTAAGTATGAAGTAAGTGACTCGTCATATAACTTCACTGCAAGCTTAAATATTCATAACCATAATTATATTTCAACTTTTGCAAAAGCTGTGGCAGATGATGACAGGGAAAATGCGATTGACGGATATGTTAAATATCGCTGTTCTTCCTGCGGTGATGAATACATTGCTCAAAATATTTTTGCACCTGTAAGCGTTTCACTTTCTTCTTTAAAAGTCGCTTATAACGGATATGAAAAATATAATAACATTACAGTTTATGATAAGCTCGGCAATGTCATTCCTGCAAGTGAATATGTTGTTACTTATGAAGATAATATACTTTGCGGAAAAGCTTGGGTGTATGTAAATTTCATCGGTAATAATTACAAGGGTGAGCTTACTTCTTGTTTTATTATCGTTCCCGCAAAGCCTACTACTGTATCACTGACTGCAAAGAAAAACAAAATCACTTTCAAATGGAATAAGGATACAACCGCATCCGGCTACGAAATACAATATTCAACTTCAAAGTCATTTTCTAAAAGCAAAACCAAATCGGTTACCGTTACTAAAAACTCAACTAAATCAAAAACATTTTCGAAATTATTAAAAAAGAAAAAGTATTATGTCAGAATCAGAGCATATAAAACTATTGACGGTGTTAAGCAATTTGGTTCTTGGTCAAAGAAAATGAGCGTTAAAACAAAAAAATAAGAGTTAAGCGTAATTACCTATAAAAGAGCAAGCAAATATTTGTCTGCTCTTTTATGTTTTCTATTTCAATTTTAGGTAACTTATGATATAATAAATTTATGTATAATTATGAACGATTGTCAGACGACATAAAGATTGCTGTTAGCTCTGACCACACTTTCGGAACTGATGCTGTTTTGCTTTCCGATTTTGCTAAAATAAAAGCGAGAGATAAGGCTCTCGATATGGGAACAGGCTGCGGAATCATTCCTTTTTTGTGGTTAAGAAATGAAAAAATAAATAATGTATCGTGCCTTGATATTCAAAAAAATGCATACGAGCAGGTGTGCCATTCAATAGAACTAAACGGTGTGCAAAGCAGAATAAAAGCTTATAACTGCGATTTGCGAAAAATAAACGAAGTTTTCGGCGCAGAGCAGTTTTCACTTGTTACAATGAATCCGCCGTATAAACCTGTCGGAACAGGGATAGAATCTTTGGGTGAAAGTGCGCGCATTGCAAGGCACGAGGTTTGCTGTAATATTGAAGATGCTTGCAAGGCTGCTTCATATCTGCTGAAATATGCCGGCAGGTTTTGTATGTGCCACAGGCCTGAAAGGCTTGTTGATACGCTTGAACTTATGCGTAAATATAAGATTGAACCTAAAAGGCTGCGCTTTGTGCAGGATAAAACAGGGGAGCAACCTTTTTTATTTTTAGTTCAGGGGCAAAAGGGGGCAAAACCTTTTTTGAGAGTTGAGCCGCAGTTAATTATTAAAAAGGATAATGGCAAATTTACACCGGAAATGCTTGATATTTACGGTTCATATGCCGACGGTTATGATAAATGAGCGGAATATTATATGTTGTAGGTACTCCTATCGGCAATTTAAGCGACTTTTCACCAAGAGCGGTGGAAACACTTGCAAAAGTTGATTTTATTGCTGCCGAGGATACAAGAGTAACACTTAAATTACTTAATCATTTTGATATAAAAAAAGAAATGGTATCATATTACGAACATAATAAAAGGCAACGCGGCGAAATAATATGCCAAAGAATTTTAAACGGTGAAAATTGTGCAATTGTGACTGATGCTGGCATGCCTGCTATTTCAGACCCGGGTGAAGATTTGGTTGCTCTTTGCTATGAGCTTGGGATAGAAGTTCAATCTGTTCCCGGCCCGACTGCGTTTGCTACCGCACTTGCTATTTCAGGCTTGCCAACCGGCAGATTTACATTTGAAGGCTTTTTATCTGTAAATAAAAAATCGAGAAGAGAACATCTTGAAGAAGTGAAAGATGAAAAAAGAACTATGATTTTTTATGAAGCACCGCATAAGCTTATTTATACCTTAAATGATATGCGCAAGGTTTTCGGTAATCGTAATATTGCACTTGTGCGTGAACTTACCAAAATACACGAACAGGTGCTTCACTTCACATTTGATGAAGCAATTGCTTATTATGCAGATAAATCACCGAAGGGTGAATATGTTATTATTATCGAGGGCAAAAAGCAAGACGAAGCAGAAGAAATAACGCTTGAGCAGGCGATAGCTTTGGCTAAATCACTTGTTGAAAAGGGTATGTCGATAAACAGCGCTGCTAAAGAAGCGGCAGCGCAAACTCCTTTTAAAAAGGGCGACATATATAAGGCTTTAATATGATTTGTTCAATTTGCCCACGCAAATGCAATGTTGACAGAAGTAAGAAATTGGGCTTTTGCCAAAGTCCGGATAATTTTCGTGTTGCCAGGGCTTCACTTCACTATTGGGAAGAACCTTGTATCAGCGGCAAGCAGGGAAGCGGAGCAGTATTTTTCTCCGGTTGTAATTTGAAATGCGTATTTTGCCAAAATAATGAAATCAGCTCTCAAAATAAGGGTGTTGAAATTACCGAAGAAAAGCTTATAGAAATATTTGAAAGCCTTATAAAACAAGGTGCTAATAATATAAATCTTGTTAATCCTACGCATTATGCCTTACAAATAGCCAATGTTTTAAAAAAGTGGAAATCACCTGTACCAATTGTGTATAATTCAAGCGGATACGAAGAAGTTGAAACATTAAAGGAACTTGACGGTTTAATTGATATTTATTTACCTGATTTAAAATACATCAGGCCGAATAAATCAATGCGCTATTCAAAAGCATATGATTATTTTGATAAAGCTTCTTTGGCACTAAAAGAAATGCGGCGTCAGGTTAAGGATGAATTTGACGGAAAAATTATGAAATCGGGTATGATAATTCGCCACTTGATTTTACCGCAAAATACTAATTCTTCTATTGAAATATTAGATTACATAAAGTCTAATTTGCCGGATACATATGTTTCGCTTATGGCTCAGTATACACCGTGCGGAGATTTAAGCGATTATCCGGAAATAAACCGTAAAATTACCAAGCGTGAATATGATAAAGTTTTAAACTATGCGCTTTATAATTCGTTTGATAAGCTTTTCATACAGGAACTTTCATCTGCCGATAAATCATTTATACCAAAATTTGATTTTACCGGTGTGTTATGATATTATAAAATAAACAAGTATGAAAAGAGAAATTTTAAAATGAAAAAGTTTTTTAGGGAATTTAAAGAATTTATTTCAAGGGGCAATGTAATCGACCTTGCTGTCGGCGTTATCATAGGCGGTGCTTTTTCAGCAATTGTAACATCACTTACCGATAATATTATTAAACCCCTTATTAACTGTATCGGCGGCGCGGAAGTTCAGGGTAAAATTCATCTTTTGGGTGATAATTATATTGATTACGGTGCTTTCATTTCAGCTGTAATAAACTTTCTTATTATGGCGTTTATTATCTTTTCCATTGTTAAGGCTATTAACAAAATGGTCGACATTACAAAGAAAAAGGAAGAACCTAAAGAAGAAGCTCCTACAACTAAAATTTGCCCGTTTTGTAAGAGTGAAATTCCTATTGAAGCAGTAAAATGCTGCTACTGCACATCAGATTTACCAAAAGATGATGAATAATTTATATATGGAGCAAAGTATTGAATAGTATAGCAATTCTCGGAGCAGGTACATGGGGTATGGCACTTGCTAAAATGTTAAAAAACACAAATAAAAATGTTACGGTTTGGTCTGCTTTGCCGGATGAAATTGAAGAACTTTCAAAAACTTCGCGTCATCCCAAGCTTCCTAATGTTTTATTTCCAAAAGGGATAGAATATACAACGGATATTAAATCGGCAGTTGAAAATAAAGATATAATTATGTTTGCCGTGCCATCCGTTTTTGTTCGCCAAACCGCAAGAAAATGTAAAGATTATATAAAAGATAATCAAATTATAGTTGATGTTGCGAAAGGTATTGAGCCTGATACGCTATTTACATTGACTCAGGTAATTGACGATGAAATAAAAAATAAAACAGTAAAATATGTTGCACTTTCAGGCCCTACTCACGCTGAAGAAGTGTCACGCGATATGCCTACAACGATTGTGTCGGCTTGCCAAGATATTGAAGTTGCAAAGCTTGTGCAGGAATTTTTTTCAAGCTCGTTTATGAGGGTTTATACTAATACCGATATTAAAGGAATTGAAATTTGCGGCGCACTGAAAAATATAATTGCACTTGCAACCGGTATTTCGCGTGGGCTTGGATATGGTGATAATGCAACTGCGGCACTTGTTACAAGGGGACTTGCTGAACTTTCAAGGCTTGGTACTGCAATTGGCTGTTCACCATATACTTTCAGCGGGCTTACCGGTATGGGAGATTTGATAGTTACTTGCACAAGTATTCATTCTCGTAATAATAATGCCGGTTTTCTTATCGGGCAGGGAATGTCACCCGACGAAGCTGTAAAAAAAGTAGGTATGGTTGTAGAAGGTATCAACGCAATTCCTGCGGCTTTAAAGCTTGCTGATAAATATAATGTTGATTTGCCGATTATTTTTGCTGTTAATGATATAATAAACGGTGATGTATCACCGCAATATGCTGTAAATTCACTTTTTAATCGTGAACTCAAAGCTGAAGTTGAACTCAATTTTCCAAAGGAAAATTACTAATATTTTTTCATAAACGAGAGGGGTATAATTTATGAAAACAAAAGAGTACACTTACATCAGTTCATCAAACTTATGTGAAATCAAGGCTTGGCAATGGTATCCGGATAACGAAAATGTTAAAGCTGTGATTCAAATTCATCATGGTATGGCAGAGCATTGTGGCAGATACAAAAATGCTGTTGAAGCATTTGTATCTATGGGTTATGCTGTATTTATGAATGATATGATAAATCACGGTAAGTCAAACAGCGATGAAAATTTGCTGGGATATTTCGGTGATAAAAACGGATATAAAGATGTTATTCGCGATGCAAAAACTTTAATGGATATTGCAAAAAGCGAATATCCTGATAAAAAGTATATTATAAGCGGTCATTCAATGGGCAGTCTTGTTATGCGTTGCTTTATTAACGAATACGGTAACTGCTTTGACGGTGCTGTCTTTATCGGCACTTCAGGCACTAATCCTCTTGCCACAATCAGCATTGCTTTAACGGGGCTTGTAAGTGCTTTTAAGGGCAAAACATATAAATCAGAAACACTTAAAAAAATCGGCTTTGGCGCTTATGATAAACCGTTTGAGCATAGAACCGATTACGATTGGGGTATCAGTATACCTGAAAGTGTTGATGAATACCAAAATGATAAATATTGCGGTTTTACTTTTGCAAGCGGTGGCTATCAGGATTTAGCAAAACTTTGCATTGAATGTAACAGCGATAAATGGTATCAAAATGTAAGCCATTTAATGCCTGTGCTGCTTTTAAGCGGTGAGATGGATCCTGTCGGGAATTATACATTAGGCGTCAAGGAAGTTTATGATAAGCTTATTAAAACCGGTCACTCGTTAACCGAAATTAAAATTTATCCGGGCGTTAGGCATGAGATATTAAATGAAGTCAACAGACAAGAAGTTTACAATGATATAAATGATTTTATTGAAAGAAAAGTATTAAACTAAAAATAAGCGGCTGATAAAAAATCAGCCGCTTGTTTTTAGTTATTCAAATATTTGATCAATTATCTTCGCTTTCTTTTCGCGATTCATTATTCTTAATTTCATTATAATGGCTTTTTCATTATCCGATAAATCATAAAAATTGTCATTAAAATCTTTTAAGTCAAAATTTATTTTGTTGTCATTTGTTTGATTTAATGAGTCGTTTTTATCAGTAGCCAATAATGTGTTTAAATCGAGATTATATACTTTTGCAATAGTTTTTAATGTTTCAAATTTAGGCTTTGTTCTGCCACTTTCGTAATAAGCGTAAGCACTCCTTTTCACACCAATAGTTTCTGCAAACTGAGCTTGAGTTAATCCGGCTTTTTGTCTGCAAGCCTTAAGTATCTGCGAAATGTTTGTTTCCTCCATCAGAGTTTTCCCCCTTCTCAATAATTTAGATATATAATAAACTACAAACAAACTTTTGTCAAGAATTGTCACATTATTTTAACATTATTCTAAATTTGTTGACAAATAACTGCAATTGATGATATTATATGAGCATAAATCTACAAATTGTATATCAATTTGCAAAAAAATATTGTAATTTATTAAAAAATTATGCAGGAGGTAATATTTTGAAAAAAATAATATCAATAGCATTGTCTTTGATTATTGTTATAACAGCAAGCTTGCCCGTCACAGTGCAGGCTCAAACATATGTTGAAAGTTTAATGAGTCAGGGCTTTCCGCAAAGCTATGCCGAAAAGCTTGAAAAATTACATAATAAATATCCCAATTGGATTTTTAAACCGCTTATTACTAACCTTGATTGGAGCACTGCTGTAAACGGTGAGCGTTCAAAACATTCAAATCAACTTATTTCTTTATCAGCAACTAGTGATAAATCAATGTTTTGCGATTGCCATAGCTGTTTGAAAAACGGTAATTATGTTATTCGGGAAGCAAGTAATTGGGTTTCTGCATCTAAAACCGCTGTTGAATATTATATGGACCCAAGAAATTTTCTTGATGAAAAGCAGATATTTCAATTTGAATCTACTTCATATGACGGAACTCAAACAAAAGAGGGTGTAGAAGCTATTTTAGACGGAACATGGATGCATGATTCCTTAATTTCATATCTTACAACAGGTCAAAATGTAAAAACATATGATTCCACAACCAAATATTCGGATGTCATAATGAAAGCGGCTCAGGATTTCGGTATGAACGCTTACTATATTGCATCTAAAATCAAACAGGAAAACGGCGGGCGGACAGCCGCTGCTACTGCTGTTAACGGCTCTACAAGCCCATTTCAAGGCATTTATAATTATTTTAATATCGGTGCATATACTGGAGCTAAAGACGGACTTGCGTGGGCTGCCGGCTTTTTAAAAGCTAATACAAATACGATGCTTTACAGTAATGACCCTAATGTTGACCCGACGGGTGGTGTGCCTACACCTATTTCAAACGGCCAGTATATGACTTGGCGTGCAAACAAAGGCAATTATTATTATGTTCGCCTTTATAATGAAACATCTTCAGGCTATCAGGAGGGTGCAAGCGGCTATGTTGCCAAAAGCGATTGCAGAACAACCTATCTGTATGATACTTCAAATGGTTACGGTCGCCCGTGGTCTAACCCTTATAAAGCTATTTACTATGGCACCAAATATGTGGCAAACAGTTTTAAAACTCAAAATTCAGGATATTTACAGAAATTTAATGTCAGCCCTTCATCAAAAAATAAATATACAAATGAGTATATGAAAAATGTTCAGGGAGCGGCAAGTGAAGCTATTATGGCATATAACGGATATGAAAAAGCCGGTATCCTTTCTATGACACGAACATTTTATATTCCTATATACCAAAATATGAAAGATGAAATCAGCATTTCGGTAGTTGACGCTACGGAAAACAGCGTTACGATTTCGTGGAACAAGATTGAAAATGCTACAAATTATCAGGTTCAGTATCAAGATGTTTACGGTAATTGGATTGATTATGCGTTTACAGCCGATACTGCCATTACATTTGCTAATCTTCAACCTGCAAGCCTTTTCGCAGTTAGAATTCGTGCATTTACTCAAAAAGGGCAGGAAGCATCGTGGGGTAACTTTTTCCAAATCAATGTTGCCACAAAGCCAAGTCAAGTTACAAATTTAAAACTCACTTCTTCCGATACTTCAATAACTGCAAAGTGGAGTGCTGTAAACGGTGCATCGGGTTACAGAATTTATGTCTATAATTCATCAACTAAAAAATATAAATTAAAGAAAACAGCCTCATCCACTTCTTCAAAAATTACAGGCCTCAAGCCGAATAAAACTTATAAAGTTAAAGTTGCCGCTTTTAAGTCTTGTGATAATATGAAATTTGTCGGCACTAAGAGTAAAGCGAAAAAAATTAAAACTAAAAACAAACGAGTTACTTTAAGTAGTGCAAAATCAAAGAAGAAAAAGAAAATTACTGTAAAATGGAAGAAGAAAAGCGGCATATCCGGCTATCAAGTTATGTGGTCAACTTCTTCTAATTTTAAAAAGAACTTTTTAAGCAGGAAGATTTCAGGTTCGTCAAAAACCTCTACCACTTTAACAACAGCAAAGAGCAAGAAAAAATATTATGTTCGTGTTCGTGCGTATAAAAAAAGAGGCAAAAAGTACACCTATTACTCCTGGAGCAAAACAATAAAAGTTAAAGTTAAATAAAAACAATTTGAAATATTTTGTCATAAATTAAATACAACAACAATAAAAAAGCCTTACAGTTTTAATTAACTGTAAGGCTTTAAAAATTATTTCTTATTTTGCAAGGTAAAGAGCTGATGTGTCAACATTTGTGTTGTCAACATACCAAGTATTGCCGATTTTTACAACATATACTTGCTGTGAAGCAACGCTCTTTCCGTCTTCAAGTGTAACATCAACTGTGCATTTTGCAACAGCGGAAATGTCATTTGAATTATCAAGCTTTTCAAATGCACCTATCATATCTGATTTAGGTGTATTCTTTTTGTCGGTATCTTTAAGGCCGAATTTGTCTGCCTTTGCTTCGCCTGATGATGCAACCGGAGTAATTCTCTCCTTATACTCTTTAATGTATGCATCCTTTTCAGTGTCTGTAAGTTCTGTGCATTCCTTAACTGTTGCTGTGAACTTATAATCATTACCGTATATTTCTTGATACTTACCTGTTGAAGCTTCCTGAATAACTGTTTTTCCGTCAGCACCGTATTCTTCTTCAGTACCTGTAAGTGACTTACCGTATTTTGTGACATTTGATTCAAATACAGAGAACATAAAGTCTGTATCCATATATTCGTCGCCGAATATTTCTTTTCTTACTTCAGTGAGTTTAGCAAAGTAATCATTAAATACAGCGTCAATGTCATCAAGTCCGTATTTGGCAACAAGACCAACATAATATTCATACATTGTGTCATAGACTTCGTCAGTCTTTGTGATTTCTTCATCACTGCCTGTACCTATGAATGAAGCTTTTTCAGCATCTTCGTTAATATATGGCTTCATATAACCGTTAATAACAAAGTTACCGAATTTTTGATTTTTTGAAACGAGTGTGTTTTTATAAGCGTTATATCCGTCGCCTGTTTGTACAATTGTATCTACATAAGCTTGTGCTACCTTTTCGGCAGAAAAGCCTGTATATCTTGTTGTAAAAGCAAATATTGTGATAAGAGCAAGCAATACTGCAACCACGATACCTGCGATTACTGCATAAAGAGCGGCGTTAAAGCCTTTCTTTTCTTTTGTTTCAGCCATAACTAATCCCTCCTTATCCTGCAATATCTTCGTTGTCTTCGTTTGCTTCTTCTGCTTTTTCAGCTTCTCTCTTTTCTGCAAGAGCAGCCGTAATTCTTGCCTTCTTTTCGCCTGTCATATCATAGAAGAGAATAGGGACGAACTGAAGAATTACAAAGATAGCCGGAATGATTGTGTAAATCATTAAGAAACGAGAAAGAACTTTATCATCCTGTGATGCATATGCAACATTAGGGTCAGTTGAAATCTTGTACTTACTCCATGTGTATACAAGCCATGGACCGAGGAATTTTGTGAATGCAGAAGCAATCTTTGAGAAAAGGCCATAGCCGGCATAAGCAAGACCTTCCTGCCTTTTGCCTGTCTTATATTCCATTTCGTCTACGCAGTCGGCAATCATAATGTTAGGTGTAACATTTGTGTTACCATGTTGAATACCGCAGAAGAAGTTGAGAATAAGGAATGGAACGATAAGAGTTGAATTGAAGCCGATACCCTTTGATACTAAGTAAAGGATAGCCATTGCCGATGCACCGTAGCAACAGAAAATAATAAATGTTTTCTTTGTAGAGAACTTCTTGAGTACAAAGTTTACAAGAAGTGTACCTACTGCTGTACCGATACCCATAGGAAGCATAAGTGCAAGCTTTAATCCCTTTGAACCAAGAAGATAAATAGCTATGTAAAGTGATACGGTACCATAAACACCACGGCCAAAACCAAATACTTTAGTAAGAGATACCATAAGAAGATTCTTGTTGGTAAATACAAGCTTGATTGATTCTAAAAGTGATACATTTTCTGATGTGAAAGGTACACGCTCTTTGTTATTAGCAAAGAATATCATTACAAATATAATCATACCAAGTGCACAAATTGCAGTTGAAATGATAAGGTCGATACCCTGACCTTCAGCGTTTTTGAACTGCTGCTGGCCCATAAGAGCTTTCATAAGAGCGCCTACAACGATGATTACTACCTGACCGCCTGACTGGCCGACTGAACGAAGGAATGATGCAATTGAAATAGCACTGCTTCTTTCAGCAGGGTTAGGTGAGCAAAGTGCGCCGAAACAGTTAGAAGGTGATTCAACTGCGCAGGATACTGCTGTGTAAAGGCAGTAAATAACAATCATCCAAACTGATGCAAGGCCAAATGAACTTGTGTTAGGTGCTACAAATACAAGCATTGAAATAATTGCAAGCGGAATTGCACCGAAACCAACCCAAGGCTTAACCTTACCAAGTTTGGTTTTTGTTCTGTCAACAAGTACACCGATAACAAGCTCACAGATTGCACCTACAAAACCTGCAATAAGGAATACTACCTCAACAATGTGTGAAAGAGAAGCAGAGTCAAAACCTTTTCCCTTAAATGCGAAGTCGGCAAAGAAAGTTGTGGTATAGTCCGGCATCCATCCTGTTAAAAGAGCTACGCCGAAAAGACCGATACCGAATGTTGCAACTTCAGACGGCTTCATGTACTTTTTTGCTGCCGTTGTAATTTTTGACTCGGCAGCTTTGGTTTTAGCCATTAAAAAACCCCTTTTCGTAAAAAATTTTCATTTAATTATAGCACTTTGCATTTGTAAAAACAATACTGTTTTTAACTTTTATTTAACTTATTTTTTACAAATAAGTTAATATATTAAATAATTATTAAATAGTAGACATTTTATTCAAAATGTGTTGGTTGAGTTTTGGCTTGAACAGCGTTATAATGCTAATATGCAAAGTTTAGAAATATAAAAGGAATTATTGATATGTTTTTAAAATTTATAGTATGCTTAATTGCAGGTATCGGTGCAGGACTCGGAACGGGTTTCGCCGGAATGAGCGCTGCCGCAGTAATAAGTCCTATGCTTATAACTTTTCTTGATATGGACCCATATATTGCAGTCGGCATTGCATTAGCAAGTGATGTGCTTGCAAGTGCGGTATCGGCATATAATTACGGTAAAAACAAAAATATTGATGTTAAAAACGGCATTGTTATGATGATTTTTGTTTTACTGTTTACCCTCGTCGGCAGTTTTGTTTCAAGTAAAGTTCCAAGCACTGCTATGGGTAACTTTTCATTTGTAATGACTTTGTTTTTGGGCATTAAATTTATTGTTAAGCCGGTTACAGAGCCTAAAGCAAGGTTAACCGAGGCAAGTGATAAGCAAAAAATCATACGCTCTGCTTTAAGCGGCTGTATGGTTGGATTTATATGCGGCTTTGTAGGTGCAGGCGGGGGAATGATGATGCTCCTTGTGCTTACAAGCGTTTTGGGATATGAATTGAAAACAGCAGTAGGTACAAGTGTGTTTGTAATGGCATTTACTGCGTTTACGGGTTCTGTAAGTCACTTTGCAATAGGTGGTTTGCCGGATGTTTGGACTCTTGTATTTTGTATGATTTCAACTTTGATATTTGCTCAAATTGCTTCGCTTTGTGCTAATAAAGCCAAACCTGAAACCCTTAATCGTATAACCGGGGTAATACTTGTAATTCTTGGAATAACAATGATTATAGTTAATAAAGTTAAATAAGAAAATGCGCCGAATTATTTTATTCGGCGCATTTTCTTATATCTTCAATTTCGTGCATCTGTAAATTATTTCACTCCAAAAGCGTACTAATTAAAAAGCAAGGAAACTTTGGCGCTTCCTTGCTTAATTTCATTATACTAAAATTTAATGTTTTGTCAATCTTATTTTTCTTCTTGTGTAGGCTTTTTCTTTCTGTGAATAATAAAGCGGTTGCAGGGATATGTCCAAATCATAGGAACCGCCATACCCAAAAGCGTCGCCACGGTAGGTGCCAGCGCAACAGGAAGAAAGCTGTTTGTAAACTGTGAAAGCCAAGGCCCGATTATGCCTTTTGCCCAAATAGTAAAAATAACCATAATCACATAAAGAACAGTTGATACTATCGGGTTCGCGTCAGCGTGGAAAGTTATTTTTCTGTTAAGAACAAATGCAACGGCATATCCAACGAAAGTTGAGCAGTAATATGCAATTTTTGTTTCTCTCGATTCGGGAGCATCAGCACACTTAAATACGAGATATACCAATATTAGTTGTGTTGCAAGTTCCGGAATATTTGAAAGTGCACCTGCACAGTTGAATTTAATGAATTTCCAAAATTCTGCGTGCTTTTCAGTCCAACGCACAAATGCATTGTCTTTTTTCTTCTTTTCTTCAGGCATATTTTTTCTCCTTATAAGAATTTTGTGAGTATAACTATAATTGCCGCTATTGCTATGATAATACCTACTGCTTTTGCAATCATAGGTTTAGCCATATCCATTGTGGTCGGCATTACTTTTGCAAGTGCGTCATAAACAGGCTTGTGTAGTTTTCCGTCACATAATTGGCGGTAGGTTCTTGTGTATGTTTCATAATTTGTCGGGTCGTTTTCATCGATTATAAAGCATCTTACGCCGCGTTCTTTTCCGTTTCCGTAAACATTAAAGCCGCTTGATTGTGTAAATCCTATATCTATTCCGTCATATTTTCCTACATAGCTGTTTTTATGGTCATGCCCAACATATACACCGAGAACATCACCCTTTTCTTTAAGCGCGTCAAATTCACCCGTATTTATGTCAGGGATTGACGGCGGTTCAAGTAAAACAGAACCTTTAACACATTTTGTTTCATCAATTTTATAATATTCACCTTTGTGAATTCTGAAAGCGGGAATTGCACCTTTTTCATTTTTCTTTACTTGCTTTAATACATTGTAATGCTCAAACATCGGAATGTGCTGAAAAACAAGAGAGGGGATATAGTGACCGTTCTTTTCTTTTAAATCATTCCTTGTTTTTTTATACCAGTCAATGATTTTAGTGTCAAAAGGTTCATATCCGCCGCCTTTTGCGTCTGTGCCTGTGTCAAATAAGTAAATTCCAAATGCATCCTTGTTTTCATCTTGTGAAGATTTAATGCTTAAAAAGCAGGTGCCGCCACCATCAATGCCATCTGCCTGAGTGCCGACACAACTTGGATGCTTTTTATATATTTGCTCAAACTGTTCTTTGTTGCTTATGCCGACCTGCCTGTCATGGTTGCCGAATGTAACTGCAAAAGGAATATTCCTTTTTGTAACAGGCTCAATCAATTTATCAATCGTTTTGGCAACATTGTTTACTAATTCACTGCCCATGCCTTTGTATGTTACACCGTAACCTTTTATTTGGTCACCGGTATATATTACAAGGTCAGGCTTTTCTTTTTCAACTGCATTTTCAAGTAATTTTAATGTATCAGGTGAAACATTGTATATTTCCTGAATGTCAGTTATCTGCATAATTTTAAATTTACCGTTTTTATTAAATTTCATATCAGCACCTGCCATTAGTATAACTCAAAAATAAAGGGCAAAAATGCCTTTTAGACACCTTTGCCCACAAATTATAATAAATCTTTTTTAGCTATTAGTTAAGCTTATGTTAAATTTAAGCTAAATATATTAACCCTGAGCTTTGATATATTCACTGATTAAATCAACAGTTCCGTCAATTCCAAGTTTGGCAACATTGATTGCAAGGTCATATGTAGTTGCTTCGCCCCATTTTTCTTCACTGTAAAAATTGTGAAATTTAGCTCTCTTTTTATCTGTGTTTTTCATTTCTTTGGCTACATTTTTTGGCTCTACACCATATTTTTCAATAACTCTTTTTTCTCTGAATTTATCACTTGCGTGAAGAAAAATAGTTAAAAGTGCTTCATCTTCTTTTAATATGTAATCTGCGCATCTGCCGACTATAATGCAGCTTCCTTCTTCGGCAACTTTTCTGATTGTATCAAATTGATATTGGAAAACTTGGTCTTCAAGTGCCAAACCGTTTGATGCAATGTTTGAAAAACCGTCTGTCGAAACATTGTAAAGAAAGCTTCGTGTAGGTCTTTCATCATAAAATGTGAAAATATGCTCGTCGAATCCGCTGTCTTTCGCTGCTCTTTTGATGATTTCTTTATCGTAATAAGGAATACCAAGCTTTTCCGAAAGCTTGGTTGCAATTTCGTGTGCACCGCAGCCATATTGCCTACCGATTGAAATAATGTGTTTTTTCATAAATATATCACCCTTAAAAAGAAAATATTATTTTTCAACATTATTATACTACATTTTTATTTTACTTGCAATTTATATTTAAATAAAGTAAAATATTTTTATGAAAAATAAATTGTATTACACTAAAAAAGCAAAATATTTTGAGCAGTCTTTACCTGTGGGCAACGGACGAATGGGAGCGCTCGTATTCGGCAATCTTAAAAAGGAAAGAATTGCAATTAACGAGGATAGCTTGTGGTCAGGTTACCCGAAGGATAATAATAAAAAGGATGCTTATAAATATCTCGCGTCGGCACGCGAGGCTGTATTTAATAAAGATTACAGAAAAGCCGAGGATATTATTAACAAAAATATGCACGGTGTTTGGAGCGATGCATATTTGCCATTTGGCGATATTATTATTGAATATTCAAAAAAGTATTCAAAAGATTATTGCCGTACTCTTGATTTGGAAACGGGTGTGGCACAGGTATCGGCCGGGGATTTGAGCGAAACTGTTTTTGTTTCATATCCTGCACAGCTTATGGTTATAAATATCAAATGTGACAGCGGTGCGTCTTTTACTGTTAAATTTGATTGTCAGCTTAACCATACTGTTACTACTTATGAGGACAGTTTGGTGCTGTCAGGCCAAGCACCTGAAATTTGCCAACCGCCATATTACAATAAAGGTGAATCTATTGTTTACGGTGATAAGGGAATGAAGTTTTGCGGTGCTGTTAAGGTTTTGGGCAATGCAAAATTCAGTGATGATTCAATTATTGTAGAAAATCAAAAGGATGTCACACTGCTTGTTTCACTTGCAACTTCTTATATTGATTTTAAATCTATGCCAAATGCTGATGCAAAGCAAAGGGCTTTTTCATATTTTGAAAATATAAAGAAATATGATGATTTGCTTTCAGAGCATAAAACTGATTTTTCATCACTTTTTAATCGTGTTGAATTTACTCTTGAGGGTGGATATGATGAACTTCCAACCGATAAAAGAATTAAAAATATGAATAAAAAGGGTGATGATTATTCACTTGTTGCACTGCTTTTCCAATATGGCAGGTATCTTACAATTTCATCATCAAGAAAGGGAAGTAAAGCAAGCACCTTGCAAGGTATTTGGAATACTCATTTTCGCGCACCTTGGTCATCGGGCTATACAATAAATATAAATACCGAAATGAATTATTGGTGTACCGATATTGCCAATCTTTCCGATTGTTTTGAACCGCTTGTGGATTTGGTTGAAAAGCTTGCTTTTAACGGGCAAAAAACAGCAAAGGAATATTACAATTGTTCAGGCTTTTGCGCTCATCATAATACTGATATTTGGGGTATGACTTTCCCGGCAGGTGACCCGCAGGGACTTGAAGAAACTACGCAATATGCCCCTTGGCCTATGAGTGCGCCTTGGCTTTTAAATCAGCTTTATGACCATTATTTGTATATCACTGACGAGGAATATAAAAACAGAATTTTACCTATGTTTGAAAGCTGTTTGGCTTTTTATAAAGATTTTCTTGTTGAATATAATGGCAAACTTGTTACTTGCCCGTCTATCAGCCCTGAAAATAAATTTAAGGATGCAGGTACTTCTGCTTGTATAACATATATGCCGTCAATGGATAGGGAACTGCTTTATGAATTTTTTGCCAATTGCCGTGAACTCGGGCTTGAAACACCTGAAATCGAACAGGTTGGGCCGGCGTCTGATGGCAGAATTCCGGAATATGCCGAAGAATTCGGTGAAACCGAAGTTGAACATAGGCATGTAAGCCATTTGTACTGCATTTATCCTGCAAGAATTCCTGCAAGTAATGAACTTAATCTGGCTGCCGAAAAGTCGCTTCTTAAGCGTGGATTTGGCGGCACCGGTTGGTCGCTTGGTTGGAAAGTTTGCTTATGGGCACGCCTTAAAAGCGGTGAAAATGCATATAGGCTTATAAAGCAGCAGTTGACTTATATAAGTCCGTCATCAAAATTTCATAAGGGCGGCGGTTCATATCCTAATTTGTTTGATGCACATCCGCCGTTTCAAATTGACGGTAATTTCGGTGTCTGCGCCGGTATTGCCGAAATGCTTAAAAATGAAGCTTTGCCAAGGGAATGGTCAGGTTCAATTAAAGGTATTAAGCTTCACGGCGGTGAAGAAATTTCATATTCGTTTAAAAACGGAAAGCGCATATAAATAATTAAAGAGATTGCTGTTAATTCGGCAATCTCTTTTTGCTTAATATTTTAATTATTACCGTGGCAATAACCGCACCGAGTGATATTCCAAGTCCCGTTAAAACCGTACTTTTTGCATAGTTTAAAAATTTATCGTTGTCTGATGTTATTGCGTAAAGCATTGTGTAATATATTGAACTGCCTGGTAACAGGGGAATGGTTGACGGCATTAAAATAACTGTTGCCGGTAACTTTTTCAGCCGTGAAATCAGTTCGCAGTAAAAAACCAAGCACATCATTGCAGTACAGCAGGCAATCAATTCACCGAAGTAAGCGTTTAATATCCTTTCAATGCTTGCTGTTATTATTGAACCTAAAAAGGTTAGGCTCAGGCAATTTTTCGGTACTTTCATTCCAACGGCAAAAAATACAGAACCCACAGTGCAAAATATTATTTCTTTAATTATATTTTGCCAAATATCCATAAAGCACCTGCCACACCGAAGGCGATAGATAATGCTGACATAATAGCGTTAAACAGCTCACTCATACCTGCAAGTAAATCTGAATTCATCATATCTCTTGTTGCGTTTACTACTGTAAGCCCGGGTACAAGAAGCATAATTGTTCCTATTATTATTTTATCTTGGTGTACTTCAATTCCCAAATATCCGGGTATAAAAGAAAGTACACTTGCCGCAAAAGAACTGACTAAATTTTTTGAAAATAAGTTTAATTCTATTTTATTAAATTGTGCAATGCTTATTATTACAGCAATAATTCCGGAAAATACAGCGTCAATTAACATTCCGCCGAAAAAAAGCGAAAAGAAGAATGCAGCAAAAAAGTTACTTATTGTTTCTGCCGCTTTTGATTCATATGCGGTGTAATTTTTTATGGCTGTGCTTTCATTTGCAAGACTTCGTGATAGGCTGTTTATCCTTGCAAGCATTGCCAAATCAATTTTATCCTTGTATATTCGCCTGACGGCAGTTTTTTCGCCCTTTTGTGCAACAATCAGGCTTGTTGTTGCAAATACATTGCAGTCGTAATTATTCAGCCTGCGTACTGTTTCTTCGGCTCGGCTGACTTCTCCGCCGCATTCAATTGTTTGCCGGGCTAAATCAACCGATAACTCAAAGTTGTTCATCAAATCACCAATTATATTTTTACCTATAATAAATAAAAAATGTGGAATCAATAAGATTCCACATTTTGCCAATGTTAGTTTTATCAATACCAGTTCCAAGTGATTTTTGAAGCATATAAAGTCATTTCTATGCTTGCATACTCTTTGTATTTTTTATACTTTCCTTTTGCGTCATAAAAGCCTGAAGAAAGTTTAATTTCTAATTCGTATCCATTAGTCAGGCAAGTGTAAAAAGAAATATAATTTGCAATTTTTGAAATTTCTATAAGCTTTTCAATCGGAATTACAAGTGCTTTGTATTTTCCGCTTTTACCTATACATTCTGCAAGAGAAATTTCAGTATCTTCACAGTTATCCAAACTGATTTTCATTTCACATTTTTTGAAGTTTTTAAATTTTTCATATACACTTTTGTCGGTATAATCATTTTCAAAAATTTCAATATCGAAAGTGAAAATCAATTCACCGTTTTCGTATTTTAAATCACTTAATATCTGGTCGTGCAACACACCATAAGGTATGTTTGCATTTGATAATTCAAATTCAGTTTTCATACAGTTCTCCTTCAATATGCAAATATATAAATAATAAATGTTTGTATAAATAAAATAACTACCCAAACAGTCAATAGATATTTGCTTGCTTTGTAAATTGTTTTTGAAAAACTGCTGGGCTTGCTTTTTTGCTTTTTGCCTTGCAATATAATAAACGCTTGCGGTATCAAATATATTAGGCTTATTAAGAGATATTTCCCTATATATAACAGTATATCGTTAATTCCGCCTTTCGAACCGTCAAGACTGTAATCAATTATTCTTAAAAAGAAAATCAGACTTTGAATAAGCACAAAAATTATAAAGCATATAATATTTATTGCCGTAAGCATTTTCTTGCTACTCATAGAATATTTCTCCCGTAACGGCTTAAATAGTATCATAAGTATAAGTTTATTGCGTATATGATTTTATGAATTGATTTCCATAATTAAAAATAAAAGTCCAATGGCAATTAAATTATTGATAATAAAAAAGTTTTTTATTTTTTGTGATGAACTTTTGTCAATAAAGAAAAACGCAATTGCCGAAGCAATAGATGAAATTACAAAATATATTATAAATAAAATTTTGAGAACACTATACATAATACACCGATAAATACATAATTTTATAAATTTATTATACTATTGTAACGATGACATTTCAATGATTATGTTCTTAAAAGAAAAAACAGAGCCAAATCAATTTAGATTTGGCTCTATATCAATGGTTGCGGGAGTAAGACTGCGTCGTCACAAACTCCACATCGTTCAAAATAACTTTTTTATTATTTGAGTTAAAGTTATTTATCACTCATTGCGTTGCTCCTCCTTTTCCCAAAAAGCTTACGCTTTTTGGGAACCCTGAAAGTTCGAGTCTTAATAATCATAATGATAAAAAACAGACACCATAAATAGGTGTCTGTTTTTCTATGGTTGCGGGAGTAAGACTCGAACTTACGACCTTCGGGTTATGAGCCCGACGAGCTACCAACTGCTCCACCCCGCGATATTAAATATGCCCGAGTTTCTCTCGGTGCTATATATTATAGCAGAAAATATGCATATGTCAATACCTTATTTATATTATTCTCAAAAAATGTTAATTATTCATAATTTTACAGGATAGTATTGATTTCACCGAGCGATTTTAGTTTGGCAAAAAGGAGCTTATCTGTATCATTATCGCCCTGCCACAAATCAGGAATCATAATTACATTCATATCGGCATTTTTTGCAGATAAAATACCGTTTTTTGAATCCTCGATTGCTATGCAGTTTGTGGGATTTTCGCCAAGTTCTTCACAAGCTTTTAAATAAATATCAGGCGCAGGTTTTGAATTTTTAATCATATCACCGCATATTACTTTATCAAAATAGGCGGTGATATTTTTTTCGTTAAGGTGATGAAATACGCTGTCACTGCTCGTTGAAGACGCCACTGCAAGCTTATATCCTTTATTTTTTAGATAATTGAGCGTTTCGTGAAGAAACGGCTTTTCGGGTACACCGAATTCATCAAAATATTTATACGAAAACTCTCTGCCTTTTTGTTTAAAAAGCCTTGCGTCAAAATCAACACCGAACTCATTTTGCAAAACTTTAATTGCAGATTCGGCAGTCATACCTAAAGTTTTGTAAACCATATATCCGGCTTTTCCTATTCCCATTTCTTCGCCTACGGTATCCCATGCTTTCATACATACGCTTTCTGTATCAAACATTACACCGTCCATATCAAAAACTACTGCATTAAATTTCATATTATTTAAAACACTCTCTTAAAAAATTTGTTCGTCTTCCTATACTTTTGATTACGATTTTGCTTTTGCCTGCCATATCAAAGCCATGCATGGTTGCAGTTGTGTTATATAACTCTACTTCTACATTTGAAGCTTTAAGCTTATTTGCGTATGCAATGCCCTCGTCACGAAGTGAGTCAAATTCAGCAAACTTACAAACTTAAAATCTTTATCAATTGAGTATTTTTTCATAATGTTACCTTTTATTACCACAATTCATATTGCAATTTGCACAATCACCGTGGCAGGTGTTTTTGTGCCTTGCTGAATATATTATAGCAAAAATCAGTAATATTACAATTATTATCAATAAAATTATACTTTGAATATTCATTATATAAGACCTATAAGTGCAAAAATTCCGTGAGTAATGAATGCCATAATCCAAGCTATTGCACATTGAAATACAACTACACCGCATGCCCATTTTCTGCCGAGTTCACGCTTAACGGATGCAATTGCGGCAACACAAGGTGTGTATAAAAGGCAAAATACCAAAAGTGAAACTGCACCAAGCTGTGAAATTAAGCTTGTAACAGATACGCCCGAACCAAGTAAAACGGATAGGGTAGACACAACACTTTCTTTTGCCATAAATCCTGTTATAAGTGCTGTTGATATGCGCCAATCCCCAAAACCGAGCGGTTTAAATATCGGTGCAATAAAACCTGCAATTGTGGCAAGGATACTTTCTTGTGAGTTGGTGACAATGTTAAATTTAATGTCAAATGTTTGCAAAAACCATATAATTATTGTTGCAACAAATATTACTGTAAAGGCTCTTTGCAAAAAGTCTTTTGCTTTATCCCAAAGAAGTTGGCATACACTTTTTGAACTTGGCATTCTGTAATTAGGCAACTCCATAACAAAAGGTACAGGTTCGCCCTTAAAAATGCTAAGCTTCATAACCATAGCCATAAAAATAGCGGTAACTATACCCAAAGCGTATAGCAATATCATTACAAGCGCACTTTTACCCGGGAAAAATGCCGAAGCAAAAAATGCGTAAATCGGAAGTTTGGCAGAACAACTCATAAACGGAGTTAAAAGTATCGTCATTTTGCGGTCACGCTCACTTGATAAGGTTCTGCTTGCCATAACTCCCGGTACGGTACAGCCAAAACCTATAAGCATAGGTACAATGCTTCTGCCTGATAATCCGACTTTTCTTAAAAGTTTATCCATAACAAATGCAACCCTTGCCATATATCCGCTGTCTTCAAGCAGGGAGAGAAAGAAGAAAAGAGTTACAATTATAGGCAAAAAGTTTAATACACTGCCGACTCCGTTAAATATACCGTTAATTATGAGCGAATGTAAAACCTCGTTTATATTTGCTTTTGTAAGCAGAATATCAACCAAATCTGTAAGCTTGCTTATGCCTAAATTAAGCAAGTCGGATAAACCTTTTCCTATTACGCTGAAAGTAAGCCAAAATACAAGACCCATAATTGCAATGAATGACGGTATAGCTGTATATTTGCCTGTTAATATTTTATCTATTTTAACACTTCTTGCGTGTTCCTTGCTTTCGTGAGGCTTTATTACTGTTTGCGCGCATATTTTGTTTATGAAATTAAATCTCATATCGGCAATTGCCGCGGATCTGTCAAGTCCACGCTCTTGCTCCATTTGCATAATGATAAATTCTATCATTTCTTTTTCATTTGTGCTTAATTTCAGCGCGTTTTCAACAAGTGCGTCACCCTCAATAAGTTTAAGTGCCGCAAATCTAAGCGGTATTTCAGCCATTTGCGCATGGTCTTCAATCAAGTGCATTATTGCATGTATGCACCTGTGTACAGCGGTTTCTTTGCTGTTTCCTTTTGAATTGCAAAAATCCTGCCTGCCGGGGCATTCCCTGTATTTTGCAATATGTAATGCATGGTCGGTCAGTTCTTCAATACCCTCGTTTTTCGCCGCTGATATCGGAATTACGGGAACACCGAGTAATTGCTCCATTTCGTTAACAAGAATACTGCCGCCGTTTTTGCGAACTTCATCCATCATATTGAGTGCAACCACCATCGGAATGTCAAGCTCCATAAGCTGCATAGTCAAGTAAAGATTTCGCTCAATATTTGATGCGTCAACAATGTTGATAATTCCTTTCGGCTTTTCTTTTAGCAAAAATTCCCTTGTTACAATTTCTTCATTGCTGTATGGTGACATTGAATAAATACCCGGTAAATCGGTTATCAATGTGTCAGAATGATTTTTTATAACACCGTCTTTTCTGTCAACAGTTACACCAGGGAAATTACCTACATGCTGATTTGAACCTGTTAGCCTATTAAAAAGAGTGGTTTTACCGCAGTTTTGATTACCTGCCAGCGCAAAAGTTAAAGTTGTTCCTTCGGGCAGGGGATTTTCATCTGCTTTGGTGTGGAATTTGCCGCCTTCACCTAAACCGGGGTGTGAAATATCCTTTTTTCTTTTATCATTGGATTTATTGCTTTTTGCGGTATATGGAGTGTTGATTAAAATTTTTTCTGCGTCGGCAAGCCTTAAAGTTAACTCGTATCCGTGAATTTTGAGTTCAACAGGGTCACCCATAGGCGCGTATTTAACCATTGTGATTTCAGCACCCGGAATTAACCCCATATCAAGAAAATGCTGCCTGAGCGCACCTTCACCGCCGACTTCTGTTATCTTTGCTGATTCACCGATTTCTAAATCTTTTATACTAATGCTCATTTAGTTGCTCCTTGAAAAGCTTGTTTATATATTATACAAATGTAATACACAATAAATAACTTGTTAATAAATAGTTTAGCAAACTAACTTTTTTTGTCAATAGTATTATTATATTTTTTGATAAAAAAAGCCCCTTCCTTTCGGAAGAGGCTTTCGCTGTAAATAAATTTGATTATTTAACTTTTACTGACTTCTTTGCAGTCCAAGCACTGTAAACAGTCTTCTTACCATTCATCTTGTAAGCACGAACTCTTACATAGTACTTCTTGCCGCTCTTAAGTCCCTTAACTGTCTTGTTAAGGCCCTTCTTTGTAGCAACCTTTACTGCTTTAGTAGTCTTCTTTTTGAACTTTTTAGATGTTGAGTACTGAACCTGATAGCCCTTAATTTGAGCCTGCTTCTTTGTCTTAACAACGATTGTGTTCTTCTTAGTTGACTTAAGTGAAGAAATCTTGAATGTCTTCTTCTTAAGTGACTTAACAACTGTGTTGCCGCATGCAGGGCAAACATATGTTGCCTTGCCTTTAGCAAAGAGTGTAGCTTTAACTGTTGTTACAGCATAAGGATGGTTACCTGTTGCGCAGTTTGCAGGGTCATAAGCAGCAAATCCGTTATCAGCAGCATACTTTGTAGCAAGTGATGTTGCCGGTGCAACTACGAAGAAACCGTCAACAGCAGCAAAAGTAGTATCTCTTGGGTTTGGTGTTGCTTCGTTAAGAACTTCTTTATAACCAAGTGCTTGGTAATCAATCTCTGTGTTAACATTAGCTACCTGAACTGAAGTGTAACCTGTGTCATAAAAAGCCTGTGCGCCGACAGATTCAACATTGTTGCCAAGTACAAGTCTGCCTGAAAGTGCATGGTCATGTGCAAATGCATAATCATCGATTTCCTTTAATGTTGATGGGAGAGAAATTGATGTAAGTGCATACATATCATTCATTTCACCTACTGTTTCAACACCTTCAGGAATTGCAACAGCAGTAATTCTCTTTGCAAGTTCGCGGTTAGCGTTAAGTTCTACTGCTTTTACAGCGTAGCCGTTAATTTTTGCAGGTACTGCAACTGTTGTTGCTGTGCCTAAATATTTGGTGATTTTAGCACCGATACCTGTTGTTAAATATCTTGTTGTATAATTAGGCTCTTTATTAGTGCTGTAATACCAAACATAAGTAACTTTTTCGTTAATTGATGTGTAATCAAATGCATATTCGCTTTTAGCAATTGTTAATGTAGAAACAGTTGCACTTGCTGCTGATGATGCATCTGAAAGATTTAAATAGTATGTATCGCCTGCAATAAGCTTATATGTGTTTTGTGCCGGTGTATATACATCTTCGTTGTTTACTCCGTATACTAAACCTTCTGAATCAGGTGTTGTATTAACTGATTCAATAGAAAATCTTGTCGAAGATGCATGACCGCTGAAATTATCTTCGTTATATCCAGAGTCAAGATAATTAGCAATATCATAGTTTGATGAAGCTGATTTATTATTAACACTCTTAGCGAAAGAAATGTTATAGTAAGCAGTTGTTGCAGGGGTGAAAGCAACTTTTGTGCTGTCAACTGTTGTAACACCTTCTGTTACTGCTTTATAGTCTGATGCTCCTGCTGCTAATGCACTGACTGAGCCTACTGTTAAAGAAGTAAGAGCCATTGTGCCGGCAAAAACAAGAGATAATGTTTTTTTAGCAATTGTATTCATTATTATACCCCTCCTTATTTAACTTTTACGCTCTTCTTTGCAGTCCAAGCACTGTAAACAGTCTTCTTACCGTTCATCTTGTAAGCGCGAACTCTTACATAGTACTTTTTACCGCTCTTAAGACCTTTAATTTTCTTGTTGAGCTTCTTTTTTGTAGCTACCTTTACAGTCTTAGTAGTCTTCTTTTTGAACTTCTTAGATGTTGAGTACTGAACCTGGTAACCCTTCATTTCAGCCTGAGCAGCAGCTTTAACTGTTAAAGCTTTCTTTGCAGCTTTGAGTGAAGAAATCTTGAAAGTCTTTTTCTTGATTGACTTTGTGATTGTGTTACCGCAGAGTGGGCAAGTGCTAATCTTTTTACCCTTTGCAAATACTGTTGCAGGTACTGTTGTTACAACATAAGCGTGTGGGCATCCTTTTGTCATATCATAGTATGCAATACCGTTGATAGCAGCATAATTTGCAGCTTCAACAGATTTACCGCCCATTACAAAACCGTCAGCAAGAACGTTTGTTGTATCATAAGGGTCAGCTGTGTTAGTATTAAAGCTTTCAACATAGCCGAATGCATAATTTCCGATGCTTACTACTGAAGCAGGAAGAACAGCAGCCTTGAGTGCTGTGTTGTAGAATGCATAACGGCCTATTTTTTTAACACCTTCATTAAATGTTACGCTTGAAAGTGCAGAGCAACCGCTGAATGCACTTTCGCCGATAGTCTTAACAGATGCAGGAATAACTACATTGTTAAGAGCTGAACAGCCGCTGAATGCACCTGATTCAATTTTTTCAACATTTGCAAGGTTAACTGATGCAAGTGTTTTAATATCACTTAAACCGTCAACTGATTTAACATTTGGTGAAAGTGTAAGTGATGTGATTTTCTCATTGTTTGAGCCTTCAAATTTTTCAACAGGGATAGTGTTGTTTACAAAATTAGGAACAACAACATCTTTAGCTGCACCTACATAGCTTACATAAGCAACAGGTGTAGTAATGTTTTTGTCTTCGCTATTATTAAATGATTTTTTGCTTACTGTTTTTTCTTGAATATCTACATAAAAATCAGATGGTGTGATTTTGAGTGTAGCACTGCCGATAATATGATTTTCGCTACCGCTAACCAAATTAGATTCAGAACTTGTGTAAGCACTAATATAATATGTATGACCGCCTGTAAGTTGTACTGTTTCTAAAGCGTCATAATATCCTTTTGTTTCTACCGGTGCGCTGCTTGCTGATGCTTGTGTCCAATCTATGCTGTAAGATTGAGGTGCACTTACATAAGCGACATTTTCACTAAACTCGTTAGTAGTAGCATTATAGCTTTTGCTTATGCTGACATTTGCTTGGTCTACTCTTTCAGCACCCGTAGTATAATTTGCACTGTAAGTACCGTCTGTGCTTTTATAAATCGGTTTGCTTGCTAATGTAACAGCATAGTAACCTGTTGTTGCAGGTGTGAATGAATAGTAGCTGTTACCATTCACTTGGTTGTCTTTAACAGTGGCAACAATAGCTTGTGATGTGCCGGTCATCGGTGTGATGACTTTTTTCTCAGCAGCTAAAGCAGATGTTCCGGTTAATAAACTGGAAGCAACCATTACTGATGCTAATGCAAAAGACATTGTCTTTTTTGCAAAATTCATTTGCAATTCCTCCTTCAATTGCCTTTCGGCATATAAAAATTTTTGATAGTATTATTACTTAATCTATCAAAATAAATATAGCATCATATGGCTTATTTGTCAATAAATTCTATAAATAATAGATATTATTGTTAACTTTGACGAATTTGACAAATAAAAATAAAAGACTTTGAAGCAAGAACTGCCTCAAAGCCTTTTTTTGTCAGCTGTTAGCAACCGCATCCGCAGTCATTGCCGCCGCATCCGCAGCCACCGCATCCGCCACAGAGGAGTAAGATGATAATGAGAATGATGATCCAAGATGAACCGCCACAACCAAAGTTATTGCATCCGCAACCCATTAGGTTAACCCCCTTTCACATTTTCTAAACTATCCTATGTTGAAAATGTAAAAGTGTTCATCTTGATTTTACATCAAAAAATGTTACCCAAAGTTATTGATTGATTTTCTTTTAAAATCTGTATTTCATTTTTTGCGTCAATGAGTTTTTCGCTTAATTCGTCTTCATCGTCTTTTCTTATATCTTTAGTTGCTTTAATCGCAAGGTTTGCACTGTCAAGCTGTGCGTGGTCAATCATAGCAGAAAGATACGGATATTTGCCCTGCCATACCGTTCTTAATTTTTTACATTCTTCTTTTGATTCTTCAAACTTTTTTCTCTCGTTTAATTCAAGCGCAGTATTTATTATTTCGCTTGTTTTGGTGTATACATTGTTTATTGTCACCTGTTCAAACACGCAAACACCTGTGCAAATAATTAAAAATACTACTGCAATATATATTTTTTTCATTTTGCACTGCCTTTCCTAACGGTGTAAACATTTCCGTTATCATCAACTGTCATCAAAAGTAATTTTTTGGCTTCTTTTCCGTTTGCGCTTAACAGCAATTCAATTTCGCTTAATTTGATACTTTTATCTTTAAAATATTCTTCAACGGGTTTTCCGTCTATTACTATTGCGGTGTGAAGTCCCTTGTCGTCAACGCTTATTTTCACATTGTCGGCAGTAAGAGGCTTGTATTTTTCCCAATTTTCCGCACTTATACTTCCGTTTGTTTCTATCACGGCATTTTGAACTTCTGCAATATCCCAATAGCCTTGTTGCCTTAAAGCGTCGCATAAATCGTCAACAGTAAATCTTAATTGCCTTAATTTTTTTTCGTCTATTTTTCCTTTGTCTATAATAACAATCGGTCTTCCTTGAATTAAATTTCTGAATTTAACGCTTTTTACACTTAAAACGGCAACTATAATTTCCAAACTTACAAACAGCAGTACAGGCACTATGCAGTTTAAAAGCGGCATATTGTTATCCTGAAGCGGAATTGTGGCCGTGGAACTTATTAAAAAAGTGATTACAAGCTCATGCGGTTTTAATTCGCCGACTTGCCTTTTACCCATTATTCTTACTGCCACAATTACAAACACATATATAATAAAAGCGCGAATTATTACTAAACTCATATTATCACCTATAATATTTTGCTCACAGTTTGTCATAATAATACAGGTGATTATATGAATCTTTCAAAAAGTCTTGAAGAAAACTACAATCGTATCAAAACCGATTTTGTAGATTGTTCCGATTTCCTGATTAGAAAGGCAAAAACGGGAAACAGAGAATTTCTTATTATGGTTTGTGACGGACTTATTGATTCTATACAGCTTTCACAAATGGTGGTATCTCCGATTCTTCGCTGTGATGAAATAGATATTGATACCATAAAAAAATCAATAACTAATTCAGTAGAACTAAACGAGGCCAAAACCTTTGCTGATTGCTACTATTATGTTATGTCCGGCTTTGCTGTTGTTTTGGTTGACGGGGAAGATAAAGCACTTGCATTCGGTGTTCAATCTCCTCCGGCACGAAGTGTTGACGTACCGTCTAATGAACAGTCAACCAAAGCACCGAAAGAAGCTTTTGTTGAAGTGCTTAACACTAATAAAGCACTTTTGCGAAAAAGGCTTAAAACTCCGCATTTGAAACTTAAACAAATCAAGCTTGCTTCTTCTGCACCCATGCCCTGTGTAATTGCTTATATGGATGACAGGGCGGATAAGGAACTTGTTTCCCAAATAACGCTGGCACTTCAAAGTTCTAATCTTAACACTCTGACTGATTTCGGCACACTTGTCCCGTTTATTGATACTAATATGAATTCAATGTTTTCCGATGTTTCATCAACCGAGCGCCCGGATATTATTATTTCAAAGCTGATTGAGGGCAGGGTAGCAGTTTTGGTTGAGGGCTCACCGATAGCACTTTATACCCCGTCTCTTTTCAGTGATAATTTTCAGTCACCGGATGATTATGATACGCCGCCGTTTTATTCCGGCTTTATCAGATTACTTCGTTATTTTTCATTTGTTTTGTCAATATTTTTACCGGGGGTATATGTTGCAATAGGTACATTTCATCAGGAACTCATTCCCACGTCTATGCTTTATACAATAGCAAGGGAAGAAACAACAACCCCATATTCACTTATGACGGAGGCTCTGATGCTTTTGATACTGTATGAAATTATGCGTGAAGCGGGATTACGCCTGCCGAAAGCAGTCGGCCACGCAGTTTCTATTATCGGCGGTATTGTAATCGGTGAAACAACGGTATCGGCAGGACTTATCGGCGCACCTATGCTTGTTGTAATTGCACTTACCGCAATTTCGTCATATGTTGTGTCTTCACTTTATGAAAGCGTGTCTGTTTTGCGATTCTTTTTTATTCTGATTGGCGGACTTACAGGAATGTACGGTATTATTTTAGCCGCGGCTGTTTTGTGTATGAATATATGTGCTATTAACCCATACGGTGTGCCTTATTGCGCTCCGATTTCTCCATTTGATAAAAAATCACTTGCAGATTTGTTTTATAGGCAATCTTGGTTAAAGCTTTCTAAAAGAAAAGTTAGAATAAATAACTTGAGAGGGGCAGAAATAGATGTCAAAATCGGCAACAAGAGGTAAAATTTCACCGCTTGGATTATTTTACATTCTTTTTATTTGCAGAATAGTTGTGAGTTTGACAAGCACTCATTCGGTCAGCAAAACGGAAATAAATTCGCAGGCTCTTATAAGCTATATTTTAGCAATGCCTTTGGCTGTTGTATTCTCACTGCCTGCAATATTTTGCTGTAAAAAAGGAAAAAATCCGATTGATGTTAAATGTGTGTCAAAATTCTATTATGTTTATTTTTTAATTGTTGCTTCTGTAAGCGTCAGCAGGTTTTCATATTTTGCTTCTACAACTTTAAATCCGGAAACACAAGGTTGGCTTTTTGCTCTTATAGTATGCACTTGTGCTTTTTATGGTGCTTTTTTGGGGATAGAAGCGTTATCGCGATTTTCAGCCTTTTGCTTTGTGCTTTTAAGTTTTGCCGTTGTTTCGGTTATACTTTGCAATTTTGATACATTTAGAGAAATTAACTTATATCCAATTATAACTTTTTCGAAATTTGATTTAATTAAAAACGCGGTCGTTTATGCATCAAATACAAGTGAAATAGCAATGTTTTTAGCAATTTTTCCCAAAGTAAACGGAAGATGTGAACGAACTTATATAAGGTCTGTTTGTTTATCGTTTTTAACTGTATTTATCTTGCTTTATTTTGCAACTGCGGTAATGGGAAAAAGTGCTGTTATTCGTAATTTTCCGTTTTACTCGTTTTTTCAAATATCTAAATTCGGCACATTTGAAAGACTTGATGTACTTCATATTTCTTTTTGGATTATGGGCGTTTTTGTTAAGGCAGTTACAGCACTTTACTGTGCAAGTTCCTGTATCAGCAAAAAACCGAAAAGAGGCTTTGTTTTTGCGTCTTCGCTTATTGTTTTTGTGATAAGTGTTTTAATTCTGAAATTAAGTGGCGGGCAGGGCGTGAATTATGAATTTACAATGATTTTGTTTTTCGTTTTCTGCGTTATTATTCCTTTAGGCACATTAGTGTTTAAAAAGAAAAATTATGGTGATGAACTTGTCAAAGCTTATTAAAAGTTTAATATCAATTGCTTTGTGCCTGTTTCTTTTTTCAGGCTGTACGCAAAACAGACACTTGAAGGATTTGCTGATAGTAGAGGGAGTGGGTATTGATTTAACCGAAAGTAAAGATATAGCTGTTACTTTGCAGTCTTTAAAAATCGGGATGAGCAATTCATCCGAAAAACCCGACGCAAGTATGACTTTTAATTTATCGTCAAGCGGTAATACTGTTTCCTCGGCAATAAATTCACTTGCAAAAGGTGTTTCAAAGCGTACATTTTTCGGGCAGAACAAAATTATGGTATTATCACAAAAATTTGTTGAAAACGGTGTTGATAAATATGTAGATTACTTTTTGCGAAGTGAAGATGCAAGGGCGGATGTCGCAATTTGCGTTGCTAAAAAAAGTGCAAAATTCATTCTTGAAAGTAAAGAAAACGATTCAAATGTACCAAGCGAAAATATACTTCATTTAATAGATAATAACGAAAAATCAGGCCGGTCAATTTTAGTTAACGAAAATGATTTTCTTATGCTTTATAAGGATGAAACATCGGATATTTATTTACCGGTTATTGAAAGAGAAGATGAAAAAAGCAGTGCCAAAACTGCGGGAATTGCACTTTTTTGCGGTGATAAATTATCATATATCACAGATGAAACCGAAACCGAAGGCTTTGTGATTTTGAATGACAAAGCAGATGATGTTTTATTTCAAATATATGATGAAAAACTTGGAAAAACAGATGTTCGTATATCAAATATCAAGTGCAAAAAAGGTGCGGTTAGATATAATGATAACACTTATTTTAATGTTGAACTGAAAGCTGATATGATTATCGGTGAAATTGAAAAAGGAACGGAAAATCAACTGACAAAAAATGATTATAATCGCATATTAAGAGAGGTTGAAAATGAAGTTTCAAATGTAATTGAAAAGACTTTTTATACCTTAATTAAAGCTAAAAGTGATTGCCTGCGAGTAGGTAATTATATAGCAAAAGATTGTCCCGATTATTACAGTGAATATATCAAAAACAGCAGACAAAACTATCAAAAAGTTTTGCTTAATAAAAAAGTGAAAATAAGTCTTGGGAAAATAAGTGACAACAGCCAATTAGAATGACATTGCATTTATAAATGTGTTGAATATATTTATCAACTCTTTTGACGATGAATCGTCGCTTTGAGAAAAGCAAACTATTGCAGGAACTATAACAGTTAAAACAAGCAAAATTGCATAAATTATTAAAGCTTTTTTCACTTTCTCATCTCCTTGACTTTATATAATAAAAATAGTATAATAGTGGAATAATTTTGATTTATGTGGTATCGTTATATTCGTTACCTTTACCAATACACCAATGAAAAGGAGATTGATTATGCCAAAAAACTATATTTCACCTATTTCTATGGATGCTCTTTCTAATTTATGTTCTGAGCTTGATAAAAATAACTGGATTAAGCCTAAAGATTACCAAAAATATCATGTTAAAAGAGGACTTAGAAACGAAGACGGAACAGGTGTTATGGCAGGCCTTACCCGTATATGCTCCGTTGAGGGATATTATATTCTCGACGGTGAGCGTATTCCTAAAGACGGTAAGCTTTCATACCGCGGTTATGATATTAACGATATTGTTAACGGTTGTATTAAAGAAAACAGATTCGGATTTGAAGAAGTTGTATGGCTTCTTCTTTTCGGTGATTTGCCGACTGAAAGCCAGCTTGAAGGGTTGAGGGAAGTTCTTGGTGAATGCCGCGAACTACCTGATGAATTTGTTGAAGATATGATTATGAAGCACGCGTCAAAAGACATTATGAATAAAATGGCAAGATGCGTTATTGTATTATATTCATTTGATGAAAATCCTGATGATATTTCGGTGGCTAATGTTCTTCGCCAATCACTTCAGCTTATTGCGCAAATGCCTACTATTATGAACGGCGCATATCAAATTAAGCGCAGAACTTTTTACAATAAAACAATGTTCCTTCATCCTATCAGAAAGGAGCAATCAACTGCCGAATATATTTTAAATCAAATCAGAGCAGATAAACAGTTTACTCAAGAGGAGGCAAGGCTTCTCGATATTTGCCTTATGCTTCACGCTGACCACGGCGGCGGTAATAACTCTACTTTTTCAACAAGGGTTCTTACTTCAAGCGGAACTGATACTTACTCTGCTATTTCTGCCGGTTTTGGCTCACTTAAAGGTCCGCGCCACGGCGGTGCAAACCTTCGTGTTGCTCAGCAAATGCGTGAAATTATGGCAAATGTTGCAGACCCTACCGACCCTAACCAAGTTAAAGATTATCTTGTTAAAATCATAAATAAAGAAGCAGGCGATGGTTCAGGCCTTATTTACGGTATGGGGCATGCTGTTTATACAAAGAGCGACCCAAGAGCTGTTATTCTTAAAGAAAATGCAAGAAAACTTGCTTACGAAAAAGGTTTTGAAAAGGAATTTAAAACTCTTGAAAATGTTGAGCTTCTCACACCTGAAGTATTTTCTGAAATTAAGGGTGTAGAAAAAACAATGTGTGCCAATGTTGACCTTTATTCGGGCCTTGTGTACAAAGTTCTCGGTATTCCTGAAGATTTGTATACACCTATTTTTGCTGTTGCCAGAACAGCAGGATGGTGCGCTCACAGGCTTGAAGAATTGACTTCAGGCGGCAAAATTATTCGCCCGGCATATAAAAGCGTCAGCAAACCGCGTGAATTTAAACCGATTATTGAAAGATAATAGCTGAATTGTAGGGGAGAAAAATTGAAAAATAAACCTATGTATTTTTCATTCCTTGCCGTAATTATCACAGCGCTTGCGGCTTGCTTTATTCGTTTCTTTCAATTTCTTAAATATACAGATGCTAAATCCGGCTTGGTTGTAGGCGATGATTTACTTACTTTCGTTCTTTACGGTGTAGTTGCATTGTCACTCTTTTTTTGCTTTTTGTATTTTTTCTTTTCAAAGCGATATGAAAGAATTATTGCTTTTATCGGAAATAAAAGTATTTATATAACTTTGCTGATATTGAGTTTTACATATTTTTTTGATTTTGTTCATCAGGTTTATAATTGTGCGCAATATATAAGCCAAGATGATGCTCAAAAATATATAGAATATAATTATTTGTTGCCGGTGGCATTTCAAGCCGTTTTCGCCATTTTAACCTGTTTTTATTTGATTATCTGTGCAAAGTCGGTTAAAGGTACTTTGATTGATTTTAAGTATTTTAAGCTGTTTCATCTTGCTCCGTTTTTATGGGGCTTTTGCAGGCTGCTGGTTATTTTGACGGAAATATTTGATGTTGAAAGCGTAGAAAGCTTTTTGGAATTTATATTTATAGTTATGTATTGTGGCTATACTTTATGCTGTGCTTCTGCGGTAGACAGTGATGACGGTAAAATAAAGCCGCTTTTAAGCTTTTTTGCATTAAGTCTTTTTTCTGTATCAATTGCATTTTCACTTGCAAGAATATTGATGATTTTAAGTGGAAATTATGAAGATTTAAGTCGAGTTACTTTTTCGGCTCTAACTTATCTTTTTATAGGTCTTTTTGCATTGAATTGCGAGCTTTCTGTTTTTATTACCGAAAATGTTTCAAAAGACTGAATTATGATTTGAGGCTGATTATTTGTTTCTTGATAATTTAAAAACGATTGCACTTCAAGTGTTTATATTGTATTTAATGGCCGGTGTAGGCTTTGTGACGGATAAAGTCGGCCTGTTTAAGCAAAGTGACGGTAAAAGATTGATTGATTTAATATTCAATGTTGTTTTGCCGATTGCTATTATAAACACATTTATTAAAATGGAGTATACACCAAGCCATGTTAAAGGCTTGGTTGTAGCTTTTGTTTGCGCAATTGCAACTCATATTTTCGGCGCGCTTATTTCGCTGTTTACTTTTAAGAAACAAAATGTTAATCTTCGCGGAATTTATCATTATGCAACCGTTTTTTCAAATGCGAGTTTTCTTGCTTTGCCGCTTGCACAAAGTGTAATAGGCGAGGAAGGTATTTTTTTATTGCTCGGTATACGTGGCGGTATTTAATATATTTGCATTTACTTACGGTATCTATGAAATATCGGGCAGAAAAGCAAAAATCGACTTGAAAAAATTGATTTTTAATCCCGGTTCAATTTCCGTGATTATCGGCTTGCCTCTTTTCTTTTTAAAGTTTAAAGCACCTTATGTTATTGAATATCCTTTGCAGATGATAAGTAATTGCAATTCGCCGCTGGCAATGATTGTATTCGGTACATTCCTTGCAAACTCGAATTTTAAAAATCTTATTAAGAAGAAAGAATTATATTTTGTTTCGTTTTTAAGGCTCGTTTTTATTCCTGTTTGTATGTTGCTTTTGTTTAAGATGTTTAATGTTAACGGGGATTTGCTTGTTGCTATGACTATTTCGGCAGCAGCGCCGACGGCAACAAACACAGCTATGTACGCTGCAAAATATGATAATGATGCCGCTCTCGGCAGTGAACTTGCGGCCCAGTCATCTGTTTTGTCTGTAATTTCAATGCCGGTAATCGTGGCACTCGCATCTGTTATATAGTTTTTTAGTATGTCTAAACTGTTAATTTTATTTAAAATGATATTAGCCAAAGTTGAAAAACGGTAAATATTATTATATAATCATATTACAAATAGGATTATTGTATATTACAGTTCGGAATATTTCACGATTTGTTACAATAATATTTATCAATCAATGTTTGAAAGGTGATTTTAATGAAACTTGTTATCGTAATTGTGTCAAATAAGGATTTGACCAATGTGTTATCGTCTACAATAGAGGAAGGTTATTTTTCAACAAAAATTTCAACACAGGGAATGTTTCTTGAAAATGGGCAAACTACTGTTCTTTTCGGAGTTAAAGATGATGAAGTTGAAAAATTATTCAGCATTATCGAAAAGAATGTTACCAAGCGTGTAGTACGCCATGTCGGTGTTGACAGCACACTTCAAGGCTCGCTTTTAAGAAAGCCTGTTGATGTTGAAGAATACGGTGCAGTTGCATTTGTACTTGATGTTGACCAATTTAGGAAATTATAATTTATGAAACTGACTAATTTTATCGGCAATGAAAAGGTTGTTGACTCGCTTTCAAAGCTTTTTGAAGGCGGTAGATTTCCGCACGCATTGATTATTGAAGGTGAAGACGGAATAGGTAAAAAAACTCTTGCTCGTGATTTAGCCTGTACTCTTGTTTGCAGGGGTGATGATAAACCATGCGGTGAATGTACCCAATGTAAAAAGGCAATCGCCGGTGTTCACCCGGATATAAGCGAGTATATACCTGCCGGGGGCGTGAATTCTTTTCATGTTGATACTGTAAGAAATATAATAAATGATGCATATATTCAGCCAAATGAAGCTGATTATAAAATATATATATTAGCAAATGCGCATTGTATGAACCAAAATGCGCAAAATGCACTTCTTAAAATATTGGAAGAGCCGCCTAAATACGTTGTTTTTATTTTAACAACTAATTCTAAAAGTGCTCTTCTTTCAACTGTTTTATCGCGCAGTGTCTGCGTTACTCTTGAGGGTGTAGATATTGAAAGGGCAACCGAGTATATTACTTCTCATACCGATGATGTTGATTACGAAACCGCTAAAAAAACAGTTGAAACATTTAACGGTAATATCGGTAAGGCACTTTTAAGCTTGCAGGACAGTAAAACAGGTGAACTTGTTGATGTTTGTAATAAGCTTTGCACAGCACTTGTATCATCAAATGAATATGAAGTGTTAACATTATGCTCTGCATTTCAAAAGGATAGGCAGGGCGTTGTATTTGCCTGCGATTTACTTAAAAATATTTTTAGAGATGCACTTTTTGCCCAAAATGAAAGTGAATGTATTTCAGGGCAGGAAAAGAGTGCGTCACTTCTTAAAACATCTGTTTCAAGGCAAAATTTAATTAGGCTTATGGAAACTTGCGAAGAAGTGAAATCAATGGCATTAAGCAATGCTAATAATGCTTTGTTAATTACAAAATTCTGCTATTCACTTAACAGTGCAATCGGCAGATAACGGAGGATAAATATGACTAAAGTTGTTGGTGTTCGTTTCAGCGACACAGGCAAAATGTATTATTTTGACCCAAAGGGTTTTGATATAAAAAACGGGCAGGAAATCATTGTTGAAACTGCCAATGGGCTTGAATTCGGTAAGACTTCAACAGGAGTTAAGCTTGTTGATGATGATGAAGTTGTAAGCCCGCTTAAGCCTGTTATTCGCATAGCGACAGACGAAGACAGAAAAAAAGTTGAAGAAAATAAAAGAAAAGAAAAAGAAGCTTTTGAAATATGTAACCAAAAAATTCAAAAGCATAATCTTGAAATGAATTTAACAAATGCTGAGTATTCATTTGATTGCTCAAAAGTTATATTTTATTTCACGGCAGACGGTAGAATTGATTTCAGGGAGCTTGTTAAGGATTTGGCTTCCACACTTCATACCAGAATCGAACTTCGCCAAATCGGTGTAAGAGATGAGAGTAAAATGCTTGGCGGTCTTGGTATATGCGGCAGGCCGTTTTGCTGTTCAACTTTTCTCGACGGTTTTCATTCCGTTACCATTAAAATGGCTAAAGACCAGGGGCTTTCTCTTGCGCCGGGTAAAATAAGCGGTACTTGCGGAAGACTTATGTGTTGCCTTAAATATGAGCAAAATTCTTACGAATATTTACATAAAATCACACCAAAAGTCGGCACTGTTGTTGATTGCAGGCACGGTAGGGGAACCGTTGTTGATTCTGCAATTTTAACCGGTAAACTTAAAATACAGCTTGATAATACACCTGACGGTTTACCTGTTATCGTAAATCGCGAGGAAGTAAGAATAGTTAGGGATAACAAACAGAAAGTTAACAAAATTTAATAAATTATTATTGCTATTTTACTTGATTTTTGTACGCAATACTGTTATATTAAATTTACAATATGGTGTAGGAGGTGTAATGATGGCATACGCTATTTCAGATGATTGTATTTCATGTGGCGCTTGTGCTGCTGAATGCCCGGTAGGCGCAATTTCAGAGGGAGACGGCAAGTTCGAAATTGATGCAGATGTTTGCATTGAATGTGGTGCTTGCGAAGCTACTTGTCCGGTAGGGGCTCCTGCTCAAGCATAATTTGATACATACTTAAAATAAAAGCACGGTAGTTAGAAATTATCTAACCACTGTGCTTTTATTATTTATTTAAAAGATTACCATAGGGGAAACTGCGTTCTCCCGTAATTATTTAATTTCAACTTCTCTTATACTTCCTACACCTTCTTTATCAAATTCAATATTGAATCCACGCTTAATAACCGAACCGTCTTTATATTCAATAACTGCAGTAATCGTATCGTTTAAATCGCTGAAATTAAAATCGCTTGTCTTGCTGATATAAGAAGGCAAATATGTTAAATTCCAAGTAAAGCTGTTGCCGAAATTAACTTCTTTTTTGAACTTGCCGTTTGAGAATGAACATATACCGCTGTCATACGATTTTTGGAGTTTATCTCCGCTTATTTCGACTTTTCGTGCGTCTGTATACCAATTTTCCATATCATCGTCAAATACAGCTACGGAAAGCTCTGCATACTTATTCTTATTTTCAAGTGTTAATTTTTTTACATCTTCAATTTTACCTGTATTAACCGTAAAGTTACCGCTGGATAAGGTGTAAAAATCATATTTTTTGCCTGATTTTTCATTTGTGGCATTGCTTGAACTTGAGTTTACAGATGCAGTGTAATTATCGTTGCCTAATCTTTCTGCATCATCCAAAAGCTTTTGCTTGTCTTTTTGCCACTTGTTCATAGCATTTTTATTGCCTTCGGAAATATAAATTTGATAGGTGAAATCTTGCGGCGTTGCTTTTTTTATATTTGCAACCTCGTTCGCATTTGCTATATATATGCCCATACTCGCTTTATCACTTACAGAATAGCTTATACCAAAGCCTCCGCCTACAACCAAAACAAATGCCATTACCATTGCAATTATTTTTTTTGGAAGAGTAATTGCTTTGTGTTTGCTTTGTGCAGTAATATCATATAAATTATCAATTGCTTTATAAGAAACATTGAGTTGATTAAAAGCTTTTTTGTATTCATTATTCCTCATAATCGTCATCTCCTAATTTAGCCTTAAGCTTTTGCCTAGCTCGTGAAAGTCTTGTTTTTACAGCCGATTCTTTAATATTTAAAAGCGTTGCTATTTCGTTTATTTGCAAATCTTCAAAATAAAACAGATGTATAACGGTTCTTTGATTTTTTGGCAATGACATAACAGCTTTTATTAAATCTATGTCTTGTGTATCGTCAATGTGGGAGAGATTAACTGCGTCTTCAAGAGGTACGTTTCTTTTTCTGAAATGTAACCTTAATAAATCTTTACTCTCGTTCACACATACTTTCGTAAGCCATTTCGCTATATGTTCGTCTGATTCAAATTCTTTTTTGCAGTTCCATAGCTTTAAATATACATTTTGCAGTATGTCCTCGGCATCTGCTTGATTTTTTGTAAATGACAACGCAATCAAATACAGCCGCTTGCTTTGTGTCCTTACACATTCGTTAAATTTAGATTCAGTCATTATGTCACCTCGCATCTTTCTTGAAAGGTCCTTTCACTTTAGTAACGGCTGAGATAGGGGAAAGGTTACATTTTTTGACAAAATTATTTTATGCCAATAAAAAACATAAAAAAAGAACTACACATTATGTGTAGTTCTTTTGGCGCAGAGGGTGGGATTCGAACCCACGCGCCCTTTCGGACAAACGGTTTTCAAGACCGCCTCGTTATGACCACTTCGATACCTCTGCGTTTCGTGCTTGTGTATATTACCATAAAACAAGTGTAATGTCAAGAACTTTTTTTAAAAAATTAAATAAACTATATAAAAACAGAGCCGGTACATACCGACTCTGTTTCTTGATAATAAAATCTTACTTGTTTTGGAATTACTCTTCCTGCATTTTAGCGAAACATTCACTGCAGTAAACAGGGCGGTCACCACTTGGTGCAAAAGGAACTTTACATTCCTTACCGCAAGAAGCACATACAGCATCGTGATATTCACGCGGTGCGTGCTTTCTTTTGTCACGGCATTCTTTGCATCTCTGTGGCTCGTTAGTGAAGCCTTTTTCTGCATAAAATTCCTGCTCGCCTGCTGTGAAAACAAATTCGTTTCCGCAATCTTTGCAGACTAAAGTTTTGTCCTCGTACATTTCTTACACCTCTTAATTATATTTGTCGGTTTTCAAGTTTACGGTTGACAATTTTTTCTTTATTCTTTGTAATGCATTGTCTACCGATTTAGGTGTTTTGTTTAATCTTTTCGCAATTTCATTATAGTTGCAACCGACAATATGTAACCTTAAGACTTCGTTTTCATATTCAGAAAGGTTCTCTTTAAGGATATTAGCCAACATTGAAACGCTTTCACCGGTGATATAGTAGTCTTCTGCGCTTATACTTCCGTTTTCCTCGGGAATCTCTTCCTCGGCATATTCAATCACCGCGCCTTGCGGAATATCCTTTTGCCTGTTAAATTTCCTAAGTGCTGTTTGAATGGAATTATTTATGCAGGTTTGTGCATAGGTTTTAAACTTTGCGCCCTTGCTTTCGTCAAAAGTTTTGATTGAAGCTAATAAACCAATCATACCCTCCTGAATAATATCTTCATATTCAAGCGGTGAGTTAGTGTATTTGCTTGCAATCGCTTCAACTACGCTTCGGTACTCGCTGATTAAAGCCTCTGTATTCTTACTGTCACCTGATTGTACATTTGAAAGAAGTGTGTCATTTATATTATTTTTGCTGGGTTCTGACATAGTTCTCTCCCACCTTAGATAAAATAATATCAAATTATTTAAAAATAGTCAACAAAAATCGCAAATAAATTATGAAAACTTTTAAACAAATCGACTAAATGTTATAAAAAAAGCCCGAATTTTGATGATTGTGACAAAATTCGAGCTTAAATTATTATGAATTATACATTGAAACGGAAAAGTACAATATCTCCGTCTTTCATAACATATTCTTTGCCTTCACTTCTGACTAAACCTTTTTCTTTTGCAGCTGTCATATTTCCACAAGCCATTAAGTCATCAAATGAAACAACTTCTGCTCTAATGAAACCGCGCTCAAAGTCAGTATGAATTTTGCCTGCTGCCTGCGGTGCTTTAGTGCCTTTCTTAATTGTCCATGCTCTTACCTCCGGCTTGCCGGCAGTGAGATACGAAATCAAGCCTAAAAGTGAGTAACTTTTTTTAATAAGCCTGTCAAGTCCGCTTTTTTCAAGCCCCATATCTGCAAGGAACATAGCTTTTTCTTCATCATCAAGCTGTGCTATTTCTGCTTCCATTTCAGCGCAGATAGGAAGAGTTTCGGCACCTTCTTCTTTTGCTATTTCTTCAACTTGCTTGTAGTATTTGTTATTTTCAATTCCGTCTATAAAGTCATTTTCGCCCATATTGCAAGCGTAAATAACAGGTTTAATCGTTAAAAGCGAAACATCCTTTAAATATTCCTGCTCATCTTCGCTTATTTCAACACTTCTTGCGGTTTTTCCATTTTCCATTTCACCTGCAAGTCTCTCAAGAAATTCAACTTCGCCTGCAAGCTTTTTATCGCCTTTCATAGCTTTTTTTCGTGAATCAATTCTTCTTGTTAAAATATCAAGGTCGGAAAGTACAAGCTCAAGGTTGATGGTTTCAATATCTCTCGCAGGGTTAACACTTCCGTCAACATGTGTAATATCATCATTTTCAAAGCAGCGTACAACATGGATGATTGCGTCAACTTCTCTGATATGTGATAAAAATTTATTTCCTAATCCTTCGCCTTGTGATGCACCCTTAACAAGACCTGCAATATCCACAAATTCTATTGTTGCAGGTGTGAATTTATCAGGGTGGTACATTTCAGCAAGCTTGTCAAGTCTTTCATCAGGTACACTTACCATACCGACATTTGGTTCAATAGTGCAAAACGGATAGTTGGCACTTTGAGCCCCTGCGTTAGTTATAGCGTTAAATAATGTGCTTTTGCCGACATTCGGTAAGCCAACAATACCAAGCTTCATAATAGTTCTCCTTTGTCTTTTTTAATTCCTATCAAGTATATAACAAAAATTTTCTTTTTACAAGTGTAAATTATGTTGATTTTATTCCTTGACTTTATTTGCCAAATAATATATTATATCTTTAATATTTTTTTAATGTTAATTTTATAACAAAAGGAGAGAGGGAATATGAAGCTTAACGGCTCCCAAATCGTTCTTGAAGTTTTAAAAGAGCAGGGTGTAGATACAATTTTCGGCTATCCCGGCGGAACGATTCTCAATATTTTCGATGAATTATATAAATACGGTGACACATTCAAGCATATTTTGACTGCTCACGAGCAGGGTGCGTCACACGCAGCTGACGGATATGCAAGGGCAACAGGCAAGGTTGGCGTTTGCTTTGCGACATCAGGCCCGGGTGCAACAAACCTTGTAACAGGTATTGCAACTGCATATATGGATTCTGTTCCGGTTGTTGCAATTACTTGTAACTATGCAACTTCAGGTCTCGGCAGGGATTCATTCCAGGAAGTTGATATTTGCGGTATCACAATGCCTATTACAAAGCATAACTTTCAGGTTGAAAATGTAGAAAAATTGGCTAATACTATTCGCCGTGCATTCTTTATTGCACAAAGCGGAAGAAAAGGCCCGGTTCTTATTGATATTCCTAAGGATATTACATCTGCCGAGTGTGAGTATACTCCTATGCCGAAGGTTCAGCCTGAAAAGGCTAAAGCACCGAAAGACAGTGCTGTTAAAAGAGCAGTTGAACTTATCAGAAGTGCTAAAAAGCCACTTATCTATGTCGGCGGCGGCGCTATCCTTTCTGATGTTGGCGAAGATTTGGTTACTTTTGCTGAAAAGATTGACACACCGGTTGCTTCAAGTCTTATGGGCCTTGGTGCTTTTCCGCACGATAATCCGCTTCATCTCGGTCTTATCGGTATGCACGGCCATTATGAATGTAATAAGGCTGCACATGATTGTGATGTACTTATTACCTGCGGTGCTCGTTTTTCAGACCGTGTTGCAGGAAACAGAAAGAAATTTGCACCAAATGCAGAAATTTTACATATTGATATTGACTCAGCCGAAATGGATAAAAACATTGTTTCAAATTATCATCTTCGCGGTGACCTTGCCGATGTACTTCCTATTCTTACAAGGGAGATTGAGCAGCTTGACCACAGCGAGTGGAGAAAAGAGATTGAAACTTTCCGCCGTCCTTTTGAACAGCTTCAAATCGGTGATTATGTAAATCCGCAAAAGCTTATTGAAAAAATTGATGATGTTACCGATGACGATACTATTATCGTTACAGATGTAGGTCAGCATCAGCTTTGGGCAGCTCAATTTTATAAATTTGAAAAGCCGAGAACACTTCTTTCGTCAGGCGGACTCGGTACTATGGGCTATTCAATGGGTGCTGCCATGGGCGGCCAAATGGGATGTCCTGATAAAACCGTTGTAATGTTTGCAGGTGACGGCGGCTTCCATATGAATTTATCTGAACTTGCTACTATGTGTTCATATAACATTCCTGTTAAAATGTTTATTATGAATAACACAGTGCTTGGTATGGTTCGCCAGTGGCAAAAACTTTTCTATGAAAACAGATTTGCCGATACCGACCCGCACAGAGCAACCGATTTTGTGAAAGTTGCAGAGGGTTTTGGCGTTAAGGCACTTCGCATCAATACAAATAATGATATTGATTCAGTTCTTAAAGAAGCTTTTGAATATCAAGGCCCTGTTCTTGTAGATTGCAGAATCAGCCCTGATTCAAACGTCCTTCCTATGATTCCTCCTGGAGGAGCACATACCGATATTATCGAAAAATTTAATTAAGGAGGCGACTTATAATGAAAGAAAAATTAGTATTGTCAGTTCTTGTTGATAACGAAAGCGGCGTACTTCAAAGAGTTGCCAGCCTTTTTTCAAGAAGAAGTTATAATATTTCATCTCTTACAGTTAGTGAAACCGAAGATGAAAAGTTTTCCCGTATGACAATTGAAACTCAAACAGAGCCTGAAAATGTAAGGCAAATTAAAGCACAACTTTTAAAACTTGAAATAGTTAAAAAAGTTTCTGAACTTAAGCCTGATAATTCCGTTTCTTCAGAATTGTTGCTTGTTAAAGTTCACGCACAAGGTATTGAGCAGAAAAATGCACTTCTTGCATTCAATGCACGCTGGGGTGCGCGTGTTCTTGATGTATCAATGACTACAATTACATTTGAATTTACAGGCCTTGGCAGTACAATTGATATGTTTGTTGAAGAACTTGAAAATGAATTTACAATAGTTGAACTCGCAAGAACAGGTATAACTTCACTTGAAAGAGGAGAAGGCTCATTTACCGATGATATATAAGTTTGATATTTATATACATTATATTTTAATTTATTGACGAAAAGGGTGATAGCTATGAGTATGACAATGACTCAAAAAATCTTGGCTAAACACGCAGGGCTTGAAAGTGTTGTTGCCGGCCAGCTTATTGAAGCGAAGCTTGATATGGTACTTGGTAATGATGTTACTTCCCCGGTTGCTATTAACGAAATGACAAAATTCGGTAAAAATTCCGTTTTTGATAAAACTAAAATTTCACTTGTTATGGACCATTTTACTCCTAATAAGGATATTCAATCTGCACAAAACTGCAAGCAGGTTAGGGAATTTGCTAAAAAGTATGATATTACTCATTATTATGATGTCGGAAATATGGGTATCGAACATGCACTTTTGCCTGAACAGGGTGTAGTTACCTGCGGTGACTGCATTATCGGTGCTGACTCACATACTTGTACATACGGTGCGCTCGGTGCGTTTTCAACCGGTGTCGGCTCAACCGATATGGCAGCAGGTATGGTAACAGGCAAGGCTTGGTTTAAAGTTCCGTCTGCTATTAAGGTTGTAATTACAGGTAAAAAAGCACCTTGTATCAGCGGTAAGGATGTTGTACTTCATCTTATCGGTCAAATCGGTGTTGACGGCGCACTTTATAAGTCACTTGAATTTACAGGTGACGGAATTAAGGAACTTTCAATGGATGATAGGCTTTGCATTTCAAATATGGCTATTGAATGCGGTGCTAAAAACGGAATTTTCCCTGTTGATGATGTTACACTTGAATATGTAAAAGGCAGAAGTGAACGCCCTTATGAAATTTATAAAGCAGATGATGACGCACAGTATGACAGCGTAGTTGAAATTGACCTTTCTAAACTTGCACCTACTGTTGCATGCCCTCATCTTCCTGAAAATACCAAAACAGTTGATGAACTTGCAGATGTTAAAATTGACCAAGTAGTTATCGGCTCTTGCACAAATGGTAGAATTGAAGATATGCGCACAGCGGCAGAAATCATTAAAGGCAATAAGATTGCCGACGGTGTTCGCTGTATTGTTATTCCTGCTACTCAAAGCGTTTACCTTCAGTGTATTAAAGAGGGCATAGCAGAGGCTTTTGTTGAAGCAGGTGCTATTGTTTCAACCCCAACTTGCGGCCCTTGCCTTGGCGGCCATATGGGTATTTTGGCTTCGGGCGAAGTTGCAGTTTCCACATCAAATCGTAACTTTGTAGGCAGAATGGGCCATGTTGATTCTAAAATTTATCTTGCATCACCTGCGGTAGCTGCTGCATCTGCACTTAAAGGCTACATTGCAGACCCAAGGGAAATATAGGAGGTAGGAATATGAAAGCAAAGGGTACAGTACATAAATTTGGTGATAATGTTGATACCGATGTTATCATTCCTGCTCGTTATCTTAATAAGAGTGACGAAGCTTGGCTTGCATCTCATTGTATGGAAGATATTGATGCTGATTTTGTAAAAAATGTTAAGCCGGGCGATATTATGGTTGCCGAAGCTAATTTCGGCTGCGGCTCTTCAAGGGAACACGCACCGATTGCTATTAAAGCGTCAGGCATTTCCTGCGTAATCGCTTCAACTTTTGCTCGCATTTTTTATAGAAATGCTATAAATATCGGCCTTGCAATTCTTGAATGTGACGAAGCCGCTAAGGATATTAAAGCCGGTGATGAAGTTGAAGTTGACTTTGACAGCGGTGTTATCACTAATTGCACAACCGGCAAAACATATAAGGCTCAGCCTTTCCCACCTTTTATTCAAAATATTATTAAAAACGGTGGTTTGATGAATTCGATTGAGAAGTAGTTTTAACTGTTTTTTGCATATAATAAATAGATAACAGTTATGACGAGGTACTTTTAATGAAATTATTACTCGATGAAATGACGCTTCGCTTTGTATGGGGCTCAAGCGGAGAATATTGGTATTCAAGAATTGACTCACAAATTCATTCAAGTGCAGAACTTGAATGTGCCGATACCGAAGATTTAATGGCTAACGGTTTTATTCCGTTTTTAACCATTTCAAATGAAGAGGTTATCAGGGCATATATCAAATTTCTTGATAATAAAAAAGTAAGCGCTGTGCTTGAAAAACTTTCAGGTAATGAATATATTGATACTTTTTGGAAGTATTTTAATGCTTATTCTTCAATCAGCGAAGGCTTTGATGAATTTGAAAATAAATTTGTGATTGATAAAGTTAAAGATTGGTGCGAAGCTAATTCTATTGAATACACTGTGGCAGAATAATGAAAAAATTATTGATAATTATGGGTTCGCCGCGGCAAGACGGTATCTGCCGGGAACTTATTAACCAAGTCAGTAAATATTTCCTTGATTGTGAAATCAAAGTTTATGACAGTTATAAGCTTTCTCCCGCACCGTGTACCGATTGTAAGTGGTGTGAATATCACGAAGGATGCTCAAATAAAGATTTGGATGTCTTTTTTGAAGATTTTGAAGATGCCGATTATATCGCTTTCTTCACTCCTGTTTATAATAACTTTTTCCCGGCTCCAACTAAAGCTATTTTGGATAGATTTCAGCGTTATTATAACGCCCGCTTTAAGCGTGGCGCAAACCCGCCGGTAAAAAAGCCGAAAAGGGTAGGCGCAGTCATAGCAAGCGGCTCAAATGCAAGGCAGTCGGCAGATTATATGTATAATTCGCTTAAGCAGTCTTTTGCACCGCTCGGCAGTGAAGTTTGCTCCAGGTATTATATCCCTAATACCGATATGGGCAGATATACTTTTAATATGACGAAACTTCAAAAATTTGTCCACCAGCTAAAAGGTAAAACAGAATAATCGCCTCCCTTGTAAATAGGAGGTGGCGCACGAAGTGCGACGGAGGGATTAAAGGCAGTCGTTTGACTGCCTTTTCTTTTATAATAAATAATTTATATATTATATATTGCTTATTAAAATTCAGTATGCTATAATAAATTGATTTATTATGGGGTAGTGTGATATGATTATTCTCGGAATTGACCCGGGTTATGCAATTGTAGGCTGGGGTGTACTTGAATATAAAATGAATAAGTTTCGTGTTCTCGGTTACGGTGCTATCACTACTGAGGCACATACCGATTTCCCGTTAAGGCTGCAAACAATATATAACGATATGTGCTATTTATTTGAAAAGTATAAGCCGGAAGTAATGAGTATGGAAAAACTTTTCTATAATAACAATGCCAAAACCGTTATTGATGTTGCACAAGCAAGGGGTGTTATTACTCTTTCGGCACAAAATTACGGTGTGGATATTTTTGAATATACTCCGCTTCAGGTTAAGCAGGCTGTTGTAGGCTACGGTAGGGCTGAAAAAAAGCAGGTTCAGGAAATGACAAGGCTTATGCTTGGCCTTGCTAAAATTCCAAAACCCGATGATACTGCCGATGCGCTTGCTATGGCTATATGCCACGGTCATTGCTCGGGTTCTATAATGGGAAAATTAAATTCACTTAAATAAAGGGATTAGTTATGATATATAATTTAAAGGGAAGACTTACTGTATGTGATGCAAATTTCATAGTGGTTGAATGCGGCGGTATTGGGTTTAAATGTTTCACATCTCTTAATACAGCCAAGCAGCTTGCCGAAATAGGAAAAGAAGTTAATGTATATACCCACCTTGCAGTGCGTGAAGATGCTATGGATTTATACGCTTTTGCCACTGTTGCCGAACTTGATGCTTTCAAGCTTCTTATTACCGTTTCGGGTATTGGTCCTAAAGCAGGAATTTCAATTCTTTCTGAACTTACACCTGACAGGCTGGCACTTTGCATTGCATCTGGAGATGCGAAATCAATTACTAAAGCGCAGGGTATCGGCAAAAAAACAGCAGAAAGAGTTGTGCTTGAATTAAAGGATAAAATCGGTGCAGTTGCAACCGAAGCGGTATCGAGTGCTGTATCAAATGTTCAAAATATTGATAAAAGCTCGGCAGGCGAAGCGATTGAAGCACTTGTTTCGCTCGGCTATTCACAATCCGATGCAACCGTTGTTGTAAGTTCACTTGATAAATCAATGTCGGTTGATGAAATGATTAGATACGGATTAAAAGAACTTGCTAAAAATCTTTAAACGGAGGTGATTACATATGCAGGAAACTGAAATGGATTTTGAAAGCAGAATAGTTACTTCTGATTTCACACCCGAAGATAATGATATTGAAAATTCGCTCAGGCCTAAAATCCTTGATGATTATATCGGTCAAGATAAAGTTAAGGAAAACTTGGCTGTATATATTCAAGCTGCAAGGGGTAGGGGCGAAGCTCTTGACCATGTTTTGCTTTATGGCCCGCCCGGTCTTGGCAAAACTACACTTGCCGGTGTAATAGCAAATGAAATGGGAGTTAATCTTCGTGTTACAAGCGGACCGGCTATTGAAAAACAGGGTGATTTAGCAGCTCTTCTCACAAATTTGCAAGAGGGCGATGTGCTTTTTATTGATGAAATTCACCGTTTAAATCGTCAGGTTGAAGAAGTTCTTTATCCGGCAATGGAAGACGGCGCACTTGATATAATTATTGGCAAAGGCCCTTCGGCAAGGTCAATAAGGCTTGATTTACCACACTTTACTCTTATCGGTGCTACTACAAGAGCAGGCCAGCTTTCCGCACCTCTTCGTGATAGGTTCGGTGTTATTTTCAGACTTGAAATGTATACTAATGAGCAGCTTGCTTCAATAGTTAAAAGAAGTGCTGATATACTTAATATTCCTGTTGATGAAAAGGGCGCAATGGAAATTGCTTCCCGTTCAAGGGGTACACCTCGTATTGCAAACAGGCTTTTAAAAAGAAGCCGAGATTTTGCACAGGTTAAATATGACGGTATAATAAGCAGAGAAGCTGCCATAGACGCACTTGAAAGAATGGAAATTGATAATCTCGGGCTTGATAATATAGACAGAATACTTTTAACCACAATGATTAAAAATTATAACGGTGGTCCGGTAGGGCTTGATACTATCGCAGCCGCAATAGGTGAAGAGTCTGTTACTATTGAGGATGTTTATGAGCCTTATCTTATGCAAATTGGCTTTCTGTCAAGAACGCCAAGGGGCAGATGTGCAACCGCACTTGCTTATAAGCATTTAGGATTGGAGCAACCGGGCCAGCAAACACTTATTTAGAAATTATTATTTGAAATGAGGAATAGTTATGGGCAGACTTTTTGGTACAGACGGTGTAAGAGGAGTTGCAAATGTAGATTTAACTTCCGAACTTGCACTTCAAATAGGCAGGGCGGCGGCAATGGTTTTGCTTAAAGAGAGCAAATCTGCCAAACCTACTGTCCTTATCGGTAAGGACACCAGAGCATCAGGCGATATGCTTGAAGCTGCACTTACAGCAGGCTTATGCTCTGTTGGTTGCAATGTGCTTTCGGTCGGTATTGTGCCTACTCCGGCTGTTGCATATTTGGTTAATAAATACGGTTGTGAAGCAGGTGTAATGATTTCTGCATCGCATAACCCTTGTGAATATAACGGTATTAAAATTTTTCAGGGCAACGGATATAAACTTGATGATGCACTTGAAAACGAAATTGAAGCAATTATTCTTGATAATGCCGAGAAAATACCTTGCCTGACCGGCGGTGAAGTAGGTAACAGAATATATTGCAAAACAGCGGTAAGCGATTATGTAAATCATGTTGTTTCAACTGCAAGTGTTCGTTTTGACGGACTTTCAATTGCACTTGACTGTGCAAACGGCAGTGCTTCTGTATGTGCTAAAGAAATTTTCACCTCCCTCGGTGCAAAATGTTTAATGCTTTCAGATACTCCTGACGGAACAAATATTAACGATAATTGCGGTTCTACCCACCCGGAAGAACTTATGCGCTTTGTTAAAGATGCTTCGCTTGACTTGGGTCTTGCGTTTGACGGGGACGCTGACAGAATGCTTGCTGTGGACGAAAACGGTGAACTTGTTGACGGAGATAAGGTTATAGCAATTTGCTCAAAGAGGATGAAGGATGAAGGCAAACTTGCAAAAAATACTGCTGTTGTTACTGTTATGAGTAATATGGGATTTTTTAAATTTTGTGAAGAAAATGATATATCTTGCTCGAAAACAGCAGTTGGTGACAGATATGTTCTTGAGCGTATGCTTAAAGAAGGATATAATATTGGCGGTGAGCAAAGCGGTCATGTTATTTTTCTTGATTTCGCTACTACCGGCGACGGTGAACTTTCCGGTGTGCAGCTTATTGAAACGGTTGTAAAATCAGGCAAAAAGCTTTCAGAACTTGCAAAAATTATGAAAGTATATCCACAGGTTTTAATAAATGTAAGGGTTACACCACAAGGCAAGGAAAAATATAATAACAACGAATATATTATTTCGGCTGTACAGCAGGCAGAAATGGAACTTATGGGCGAGGGCCGAGTTCTTGTTCGTGTAAGTGGCACAGAACCGCTTATCCGTGTAATGCTTGAAGGAAGCGATTTAGATAAAATCACTGTTCTGGGCAATAAGATTGCCGATGTTGTGAAAGAAAGATTATCATAAAGGAATTATAATATGAGATATTCAACTGATTGGGAAGATTATGAGCTTATAGATTGCAGTGACGGATATAAGCTCGAAAGATGGACCAATGAAATACTTGTGAGGCCTGACCCGCAAGTAATTTGGAAGAGTAAAAAAGAAAATAAATATTGGTTTCAGCCGGATGCCACTTATCTGCGTTCACGCACAGGCGGTGGCATATGGAAAGTACATACAAAAATTCCTTCTTCCTGGCAGGTAAGGTATAAAGATTTAACTTTTAATATTAAAACAATGGGATTTAAGCATACCGGTATTTTTCCGGAACAAGCTGTGAATTGGGATTTTACAAGGAAGATAATCAGAGAATCCGGCAGAAATGATGTAAAGGTACTTAATCTTTTTGCATATACAGGCGGTGCAACAGTAGCGTGCCTTAAAGAAGGGGCGAGCGTAGTTCATGTTGACGCGTCACGCGGAATGGTGCAGTGGGCAAAGGAAAACGCAGCTGCTTCACAGGTAAGCAATGCGCAGGTCAGATGGATAGTTGATGATTGTATTAAGTTTGTGCAAAGAGAGATTAGGCGCGGCAATAAGTATGATATTATAATTCTTGACCCGCCAAGCTACGGGCGTGGCCCTAAAGGCGAGATTTGGCACCTTGAGGATAGTATTTATGATTTCGTAAAACTTGTTGAACAGGTATTGTCAGATACTCCGCTTATGGTTATGCTTAATTCGTATACAACAGGGCTTTCGGCTTCTGTTATGAAATATATTCTTGATGATATTATTACAAATAAACGCGGCGGAAGAGTTGAAGCCGATGAAATAGGTGTTCCTGTTTCATCAAATGCAAGGGTACTTCCTTGCGGTTCAACTGCAATTTGGATGTTAAAATAATGAATTTGATTGAATTTAAAAATGTAAACTTTTCTTATGTTGTTGACGATGATGAGGAAAACAAGGTTACAGTCGATGTACTTAAGAATTTTAATTTAACAATTGAAAAGGGAAGCTTTGTTGCAATTCTCGGTCATAATGGCTCCGGCAAGTCAACAACAGCAAAGCTTATTAACGGAATAAACATTGCGCAAAGCGGTGAAGTTATTGTTGACGGGCAAAAAGTTGAGGATAACGATACGATTTTTGACATAAGGCGCAAAGTCGGAATGGTATTTCAAAATCCTGATAATCAAATCGTTTCTTCTATTGTTGAGGAAGATGTGGCTTTCGGTGTTGAAAACCTCGGTGTTGAGCCTAAAGAAATCAGAGAGCGTGTTGATAGTGCACTTAAAACCGTCGGTATGTATGAGCATCGACTCAAAGCACCTAATAAGCTTTCAGGCGGGCAAAAACAGCGTGTCGCAGTAGCCGGAATTATTGCTATGAAACCTATGTGCATTGTTCTTGATGAGCCTACTGCTATGTTAGACCCAAGCGGCAGGCGCGAAGTTATGAACACGGTTAAAAAGCTTAATAAAGAAGAAGGTATAACAATCGTTCTTATCACTCATTACATGGATGAAGCGGTGCAGGCAGACAGAGTTGTTGTTATGGATGACGGGCAAATAAAGCTTGATGACACGCCGCGTAATGTTTTTGCGAAAGTGGACGAGATTAAGGCACTCGGCCTTGATGTTCCGCAGTCTACCGAACTTGTTTACAGGCTCGGTATCAAATGTGAAAATACTGTTTTAAACGCAAATGAATGTGTTGATTTATTTAAAAAAACTTTGGAGGCTAAAAGGTAAATGGCGTTTCTTGTCTGCGAAAATCTTGAATATCTTTACAGTATCGGAACTCCGTTTCAAACTTCGGCTCTCAATAATGTAAGCCTTGAAATTGAAAAAGGCGACCTTATCGGAATTATAGGCCATACAGGTTCGGGTAAATCAACCCTTATCCAGCATTTAAACGGTCTTCTTGAACCGCATAACGGTAAAGTTATACTTGACGGTAAAGATATTTGGACTAAAGAAAATAGAAAAGAAATCAGGCAGGTTCGTTTTGCAGTCGGACTTTGCTTTCAGTATCCCGAATATCAAATATTTGAAGAAGATGTATATAAAGAAATTGCATTCGGTCCGAAGCAAATGGGCCTTGATGATGCACAAATAGATGAACGAATAAGAAAAAGTATGGAATTTGTCGGCTTGTCATTTGAAAAGTATTCAAAAAAATCTCCTTTTGACCTTTCAGGCGGGCAAAAAAGGCGTGTGGCAATAGCTTCAATTATCGCTATGGAGCCTAAAGTTCTTATACTTGATGAACCTTGTGCCGGGCTTGACCCAAAAGGCAGAGATACAATTCTTAATCTCATTAAAGAATATCAAAGCCAAATGGGTAATACAGTTTTGTTTGTTTCTCATTCAATGGAAGATGTTGCCAAACTTTGCAAAAAGGTAATTGTAATGAATAAGGGCAAGATTGCATTTTGCGGCAGTGTTAACGAAGTTTACTCTCACGGTGAGGAACTTAAAGAAATGGGACTTAATGTTCCGGAAGTTACCGATATTTTTCTGAAACTCAAAGCTTCAGGTGTGGATTGTAAAACTGATATTTACACTGTTGAGCAGGGCATTGAGGAATATAAAAGATTATTGGGAGGTGCTGTTGATTGATTACAGATATTACAATAGGGCAGTATTTCCCGGGTGATTCGGTTGTTCATAAAATGGACGCAAGAATGAAAATAATCCTTACGGTTATGCTTATTGTTGCAATTTTCATTTGCAAAACATTGCCATCGCTTGCAGTAATTGTGGTGGCAACTGCGGTACTTGTTCTCGTTTCTAAAATACCGTTTAAAACAGTGCTTAAAAGTATTAAGCCACTTGCAATAATCATTGCTTTTACCGCAGTATTAAACTTGTTTTACGGTAAGGGTGAACCGCTTGTTCAAATTTGGAAGCTTAAAATTACACAGTCGGGTATAATGACAGCTGTTTTTATGGCAATCAGAATTATTACTCTTGTGGTTATAAGTTCGCTTTTAACATATACAACATCGCCGAATGAACTCACCGATGGTCTTGAAAGACTTATGAAACCGCTTAAAATTTTTAAGATTGATGTACATTCGATTTCAATGACTATGACTATTGCACTTAGATTTATTCCTACTTTAATTGAAGAAATAGATAAAATTATGTCTGCTCAAAAATCACGCGGTGCAGATATGGAATCGGGCGGAATTATTCACCGTGCAAAAGCCCTTGTGCCTGTTCTTATTCCACTTTTTATTTCAGCTTTCAGGCGAGCTAATGATTTGGCTTATGCTATGGAATGTCGTTGTTATCGCGGCGGTGACGGAAGAACTAAAATGAAGATAATGAAATTTCACGCAAGGGATTATATTTCTCTTGCAGCTGTAATAATATTTATAGCGCTTTTGGTGTCATTCAATTTTATTTTTACTAAAGTAATATGAGAAATTTGAAAATTACAATTCAATATGACGGTTCAAATTATCATGGCTGGCAGGTGCAAAAAAATGCTGTAACCGTGCAGGAAGTGTTTCAAAATGCTGTGGAAAAAGTATTTTTAAAAAGGCTCGATGTTATAGGCTGCAGCAGGACAGATTCTTTTGTTCACGCAAATATGTATGTTCTTACCATTAAAACCGATATGAATATATCGAACGAGGGTGTAATTATGGCACTTAATTCAAAATTGCCGAATGATATTGCGGTTGTTGATTGTGAAGAATGCGATGATGATTTCCACCCGCGATATTCCTGTAAGTCGAAGGAATATGTTTATAAGCTTTATAACGGTAAAAGACCTAATGCTTTTTTGCCCAAGTATGCTTATTATTACAGGCGTAAAATTGACGCCGATTATCTTAATGATGAAGCGCAGGCTTTTGTAGGCAAATACGATTTTTCAGGCTTTTGCTCATCTAAAAGCGATGTTGAAGATACCGTTCGCAATGTCAAATCCTTTAAGGTTTGGCGCGAAGGGGATATGATATATTTTAAGGTTGAGGCTGACGGATTTCTATATAATATGGTTAGAATTATGGTTGGCACTCTCTTGTTTGTTTCGGAAGGTAAAATAAAAAAAGGTGAACTGAAAGATGTTATTTTTTCAAAACAGCGTAAGCGTGCAGGAAAAACTGCGCCGCCGCAGGGCCTTTATTTAAACAAAATCAATTATTAGGCAGGTGTTGAAATTGGCAGGCAATCAGCGTGAAATGCATAAAAAAGAACTGAAAGCAAAAAAGGATAAGAAGAATAAAACAATTATTTGGATTATTATAGCAATTATTGTTGCAATTTTGGTTGTAATGAAAATCTGCGAAATCAACATTAACACAGTAAAAGAGCATTTTACGGATTCAAACGGTAAAATTTCTGTTTCACAGGATATAAATAAAAATAATTATCCTTATAATCTTGATTCATCACAAAATGTTGTTGTAAAAAATATAAATAATAAACTCGGTGTTTTAACTCCTACAAGCTTTACAATTCTTGATTCAAAAAGAGCGGTTGCAAAGTATTCATTTGACCACGGATATTCAAATCCGGTATTAAAAAGTTCGGGCATATATTCGCTTATAATTGACCAGGGTGATAAAAAAATGCGCCTTGATAATGTAAGTGAAAATGTATATGAGCATGAAGCTATGGGTGATATTCTTTGCGGTGATGTCGCTAAAAACGGCAATGTTGTTATTGCTTCACTTTCGGGTGATAAGCTTTGTAACATAACTGTTTATAATAAATCACTTGATAAAAAATTAAGTTATGATTTAAATTACGGTTATATTGTAGATGTTGCAATAAATAACAGCGGCAGCAAAATCGCATTTGTGGCAGTAAACAGCAAAAATGCCCAGCTTAAATCTAAACTTTACACAATGAATATCGGTGCGGATAAACCAAAAGCTGATTTCGATTTGCCTAATTGCAATGTTGTTGATTTAAAATATAACGGGGATAATTTATATGTTGTTGCCGATAACTATGTAGGTATAGTTTCAAATCAAAAAAAGCTTAAAGATGTGTTTGAATGCGGTAAAATCAATACTGTATATTATACTTATACTCCGTCAAACGAACTTATTTTAGCTTGCAACAGTTATAGTAATTCGACTGAAAATACGCTTGTCAGAGTAAAGGGCGGGGGAAGTGCAAAATCGCAAACAACGGTTAACGGTAATATTCGCTGTGTGTCGGCTTCTTCAAGTGTGGTAAGTGTTTTGACTGACAGTAACATTATTACTTATTCTCTCGGAAATATGAAACAAAAGAAAAAAATTGTTGTTGATGATTCGGTAAAATCAATTTGCCAAATGGGTTCATCAATTTTCGTTCATAGGCAATCACTTATTGACAGAAACGAGAGTGGTAAATAATGAATTTGGTAGATTTGTCACTGATTGTGCTTATTGCCCTTACCGTGTTTGTAGGTATAAAGCGAGGACTTTTAATTTCGCTTTTATCTGCTTTGCGTTTTATTGTTTCAATACCGCTTTCCTTTTTCGTAGGAAATAACTATAATGAAATAATATATAAAAATTATATAAGGCAGTATGTTTTAAAATATGTTGACGATAAATTATCTCAATCTAATGAGATAAACGAATTTGTGCAAAATTTAAAATCAATTACAAGCACATTTTCGTTTTTATTTAAGGATAAATCCCTTATTAAATCAATCAATTTGGTTAACACTAACACAGCTTCGGTTTATATAACTGATAATATTCTTTGTCCTATTGTTCAAGAAATTATTAAAATACTTTTAATTCTATTGACTTTTATACTTTTTTATGTAATAACAGGTATAATACTTTCTTTAGCTAAAAAGATAAGGGAAAAGAAAAAATTACCGCTTCATAAAACAAACAGTTTCTTCGGCGGAGTTTTCGGTTTGGTGAAATCAGGCGCATATGTTCTGGTTTTATCTTCAATCTCAAAATTTATACTTGATATTATAACAGTTCAAAATAATTTTGTTACACAGCTTAAAGGCAGTGTGATTATTGATTTTATAAATAAATTCAACCCTTTAATATAAGGAGGTTAAACTATGAGTAAGTTTAATGAAAATGTAAAAGACCTTTTTGAAAATTGGAATACAATTCCTAACTGGCTTTGCTTTATCAGAATTGCACTTATACCTGTATTCACGGTTCTTTTTGTTAAAGAGCAGTACATAGCTGCATTTATAACTATGATTGTGGCAGCACTTACAGATGTGTTTGATGGCAAAATTGCAAGAAAATTCAATATGGTGTCAAATCTCGGCAAAATTCTTGACCCTATTGCAGATAAACTGTCACAGATAGCTATTGTTATTATATTACTTGTTAAGTTTTGGGATGGTCCGCTTAAATATATATTATTCCTTTTTATATTTAAGGAATTGCTTATGGTTATATGCGCCGGTATACTTATGGCTAAAGGTATGCGCCCTGTTGCTGCCGAAGTGTGGGGCAAACTTGCAACTGTTGTATTTTATACCTTTATGATTACCATTATTGCAATAGGTCCTAACGGCGCACTTCTTTCAATAGATTTGTTTAAAGGCTTGGAACTTAATAATACCGTTATTATGATTATGGTTATTATTTCCGCAATTCTTGCTTTTGCATCTCTTTTTGGTTATGCACCGGGCTTTATTCGTCAACTTAAGGAAAATAAAAAACAGAGCAATTCTTCTGAAAAATAATCAACTGCCTAACACGAGGTGATTCAATGAAACAACAAATGTGTTCACGCTGCGGTGAAAGACCTGCGGTTGTGTTTATTCAAAAAATGGAAAATGATAAGGTTACACCGGAAGGACTTTGCATTAAATGCGCAAGGGAACTCAATATAGGCTCTATCAATCAAATGATTGATAAGCTTGGCATTTCCGATGAAGAAATTGAAGCTGCATCAGAGCAAATGGCAAACCTTATGGAAAATATGGGCGATTTCGATATGGATAGCTTGGGTGAAATGTTTAATCCCGAGAATTTTGACGGCGCCCAAACTATGCCTTTTTCCGATTTAATTAACGGTGCGCTTTCAACTAATGATGAAGTTGATAAAGATGAACTTGCAAATCAAGTTAATGATTCAAGCGGTAAAAAGCGTAAAAGAGGAAAGAAAAACGGTAAGGATGATTCAAGAAAGTTCCTTAATACTTATTGTACCAATCTTACTGACCGTGCAAAACAGGGCAAAATAGATAATATAATCGGCCGTGAAAATGAAATTTCCCGTGCGATTCAAATCCTTTGCAGAAGAACTAAAAATAACCCTTGCCTTATCGGTGAACCGGGTGTAGGTAAAACAGCTATTGCCGAGGGCCTTGCTATTAAGATTGCAAAGGGTGAAGTTCCTGCTCGTCTCGCAGATAAAGAAATTTATCTTCTTGACCTTACTGCACTTGTTGCCGGTACGCAATTTAGGGGCCAGTTTGAAGGCAGAATTAAAGGTCTTGTTGATGAAGTTAAGCACGAGGGCAATATAATTTTATTTATTGATGAAGTGCATAATCTTGTAGGCACAGGCGATTCAGAGGGAACTATGAATGCCGCAAATATTCTTAAACCGGCACTTTCACGCGGTGAAATTCAGGTTATCGGTGCAACAACTTTTAATGAATACAGAAAATATATAGAAAAAGATGCAGCACTTGAAAGAAGATTTCAGCCTATTAAAGTTGAAGAACCTTCTATTGACGATGCATATAAAATGCTTGTAGGAATTAAAGGCTATTATGAAGATTACCACAAGGTTCAGATTTCCGATTCATTAGTCTATAAGGCTGTTACTATGTCAGAAAGATATGTGACTGACAGGTATCTTCCTGATAAAGCTATTGATTTGCTTGATGAAAGCTGTACAAGTGCGAATTTGCGCAATCCTGCTATCAGCCAATACCAGATGGCACTTGAACGCAAAAATCTGTTAGAAACAAATATAGATAATCTTTCTAATCCTGAAGATAATGAAGAAATAGATTATGAGCTTGTTACAAAGCTTAAGAGCGAAGTTTTGCAGCTTGATGAGAAGTTGGCTGAACTCAAGGAAAAAGCAGCCGATAATCAAGTTTTAGAGGCTGATTTAGCTAAAGTCATTTCACTTTGGACCGGAATTCCGGCTACTAAAATTGAGCAAAATGATGTTAAAAAGCTTGCAAATCTTGAAAATGAATTAAAAGAGCATATCATCGGTCAGGATGTTGCAATAGAAAAGGTTGCCAATGCTGTACGCAGGGGCAGAGTAAACATCAGCCCGAAAAAAAGACCGCAGTCATTTATTTTTGTAGGTCCTACCGGTGTCGGCAAAACCGAACTTGTTAAAAGACTTGCAGACAGTCTTTTTGACAGCCCGGATAATCTCATTCGCCTTGATATGAGCGAATTTATGGAAAAATTCAGCGTATCGCGTATTATCGGTTCGCCTCCGGGTTATGTGGGATATGATGATGCAGGCCAACTTACTGAAAAAGTGAGACGCAAGCCTTACAGCATTATTCTTTTTGATGAAATTGAAAAAGCACATAAAGATGTGCTTAACATTCTTCTTCAAATTCTTGATGAGGGCAGAATTACCGATGCACAGGGAAGAAATGTTAATTTTGAAAATACAATTATTATTATGACTTCTAATGCCGGCTCAACTGATTCTGCGTCATTAGGCTTTAATAAAACTGCAAATGATATTAACGCAGAAGTTACAATGAAAGCTCTTGAGCGTTTTCTTCGCCCTGAATTTTTGGGTAGGGTAGATGAGATTGTTATTTTCAACCAACTTACTCATGATAATTTTGAAAAGATTGCCAAACTTATGCTTGATGAACTTGTTGAAAGCCTTAAGGATAAAGCTATTTCTATGACTTATGATGAAAGTGTTCCTGTTTACCTTGCAAAAAAAGCATTTGGCTCCAAGAAAAATGCAAGGGGACTTCGCGATTGTGTAAGGCGTGATGTTGAAGAAAAGCTTGCAAATGCAATAGTTTTCAACCAAGATGAAGATATTAAAACACTTGCAATTTCAACTCAAAATGATGAAATAAAAATTAAAATAAATTAAATTGCAAAAAAGACTTGACATTTCATCGCTCGTTATGTATAATAATGAGCGTTGTAACGCGGGTGTAGTTCAATGGTAGAATCCCAGCCTTCCAAGCTGGTCGTGTGGGTTCGATTCCCATCACCCGCTCCAATGCGCTGATAGCTCAGCTGGATAGAGCAACTGCCTTCTAAGCAGTAGGTCGGGGGTTCGAGTCCCTCTCAGCGCGCCAACTTATTGTGCAGTAACAGCACGAAAGTGCTTTTACATATATGGTGGGATTAGTTCAGTTGGTTAGAGCGCCAGTTTGTGGCACTGGAGGTCATCGGTTCGAATCCGATATCCCACCCCACTTATTTATTATAAATTATCCCAACATTGGGGTGTAGCCAAGCGGTAAGGCAACGGACTTTGACTCCGTCATGCGTGGGTTCGAATCCCGCCTCCCCAGCCAACACCCTGACAACAGGGTGAACACGGTTCATTAGCTCAGATGGCAGAGCACTTGACTTTTAATCAAGGTGTCCGGGGTTCGATTCCCCGATGAGCCACCAAATATTAAAACCCTACATAGTACCTAACTATGTGGGGTTTTACTTATATTTGCGTACTACTCACTACTACATACTGTGTCACGGTTGGTAACAAGTTGGTAGCAGGTTGGTAACAAATATTCTATGTATGAATTGTATTTACTGCATCAATTTTTGTCTTTAAATAAATATGAGTGTAAACTCTTTCTGTAAACGATTGAGCTGATTTGTGTCCGACTATCTCTTTTATAACACTTTCATTTACATTATGTATTGTCATTTGAGTAATGCAAGTGTGTCGAGCCTCATGCGTAGTGTGTTTCATCGATAATGAAGTTAATACACTTTGCTGTTGTTTTCTGTACCAACTGTCAGCAAGTCTGCCACCATATTCGGCTGTTATAACCCATTGACTTTGTGATTTATCGCAAAAGTATTTGAAAAAAGGAACAATGATATCAGCAATAGGCACTATTCTAATACCTGAATCAGTTTTACTTTTAACTACTTCAAAATACTGCTCATCAAGATGTAAATTTTCTTTTTTGAGGTAAAGTAATTCATTGCATCTTACGCCGGTATAAATGTATATCAAAATCAGTTTTACAATGTCGTCATCTGTATGCTTCCAAAGTGTATCGATTTCTTCATCAGAATACGGTATTCTTGCACCTTTTGTCTTTGCCGGAGAACCTACATCAAGCATTTTAGCTTTGTTCTGCGATACTATTTCCTGTACCATGCTGTATTGATATAATTTGCTTACGAGGTTTTTCATATCTCTGTTAGAAGTATATCCGCTTTCGTTATCATCAATACAATTTTGCATATCGCATATTTTTAGTGTGGCGAACACTTTATTGTGGATGATTTCATATTTTTTGTATGCCGCTTTATAACATTTTTGAGCACTTTTTGACAGCTTATCGAATTCTTTTGTTTCTATCCATTTATTATATATATCCGAAAAAGTTAATTTCCTACTTGCAATATCATAAGGCTCTCTGTTATAGTCGGAGAGAGCCGCCACGGCATTAGCTTTTGACGAGTAGTATCCTAATACCTTTCTTATAGGAAAACCGTTTTCATCTCGTCCTACGGTTATTCTAACCATATATGGTTTACGGCGATTACCTTTTAGTTTGGTGATGCTGCCATATCCGTTTGCATTTTTCAATTTTGTATCCCTTCTTTTTTGAAAAAGGGTATAAAAATACCCTACTTGAAATAACAAGCAGAGTGTGATATACTACTATTTGCGAGGTAGTAATTTGTATATCACACTTTGCTATCGCCCCTATGACCTTTGGCGAGGTTGTAGGGGTCTTTTTTTATTTAAAATACAACAAAATCTGTAACTTCGGGTGCTTCGTTTGAACCTGTTATTTCAGCTTGGCAAGTGGCATCGTAGCTTGCGCCGTAAGCGTTTGTAATTGTTACACCACATTGAATTCGCCAAGTATCATTGTTTTCGCCAACCATTTGATACCCTTGTAAATCTTTCATATAATGCAATTTAAAACCGAAAGGATATTGTTCTTTGCCATATTTTTCAACAGCTTGACAAGCGTTAATATGACCTAATTTGCTTTCAAGCTCGTTAAGCTGTTTTTGCTTTTTAGCTTCTTTTTTAGTATTTATATATAAATCTACTGTTTTAGTTTCTGCATTTACATTTTCATATTTCGTTATTACATATTTTTTTAATTGTTTTTCGTCTTTTGAAAAGTTATCTTTTACAACATTTGTGTAGTCATTTTTGTACGCTTTGCCGTTATCAAAATAATATGTTGCTGTATAACCCATTTCCTCCATTTTAGAAAGTGCGTTTGATAATGAACCGTCAACAAGTGAAGAAATTTCGGCTTCTGCTTTTTCATTTTTTTCTTTATAATTAGGTTGTGAACCTTGTTCAGAAATAATGAATACCACTGCAATAACAAAAGAAATGGACATAACAACTAAAAATATTTTTAATAGTATATGCTTTTTCTTTTTGTGCACAGGAGGAGCAGGTGCTTGATACGACTGAACTACAGGTTCAGGGGATTCTTCAACTTCTTCCACAGGCACGGCTTGTTTCGGCATATTTTGCTGTAACTTCAAAAAGTAATTTACAATATTGTTAGCCGTTGCTGTATTGTATTGATTTAATTCAAAAGCAATATATTTTGTTTCGCCGTTATATTTCCCTTTATAAGTGAAAATTAAATATTGAGTTGCTTGGGTAGTTTCTTTCCCTTTATCGTAAAGCGCAGCGCCGACAGAGCCATAGGGAATAAAATCTAAATTTTCGCTAAGTTTACATTGATTATAAATCTCAACATCGGATTTAATGCATATGTTTAATAAATTGCTAAACGGTAAGTCGTATCTGTTTTCATCAGAACGAAAAACAATTCTGTCATCGCACCAATATGCATTTACTACGGTACCATCATTAAGTGGTAAACCGTTTAAGTGAGTAAATGTACCCTCAAATAAATATCTGAAATTTATATTGTTTGTACCCATAATTTTTCTCCTCGATTTATATTAGTTCAATAAACTTGTAAAGCCTACAGCCTTACCTAATATTCTAATGTTGTTCATATCCTCCTTTGTATATACAAAAGGGGGATATTTTGTATTTTCGGGCTGAAGTACAACCTTATCTTCATATATGTAAACCCTTTTGAGTGTAGCCTCGTTGTCAATCAGAACGGCAGCTATTTCGCCATTATCAACTTGACTTTGTTGCTTGATATAGACTATATCGCCGTCATTGATTCGAGCATTAACCATACTGTCACCTTTACATATCAATGTAAAATCACATTTAATGCTATCAGGAATATCATCGTATGCCTCAATGTTTTCCTCAGCAAGAATAGGTTCGCCACAAGCGATAGTACCTAAGCGTGGGCGCTTATATGTTTTTGGAATAGGATTTATTCCGGGAATAGAAAATATATCATTATTATAACTTTCGTTTTCGTCCCATCCCATTATAAATTGAGCAGTTGTGTTTAATGCTTTGGCTATTACTTCAATTCTTGTAATTGGAATTTTTTCGGTTTCACCTGTTGCGTATCTTTGTAAAGCAGATTTTGGAATATTTGTTTTTTTGGAAAGTTCACCATACGAAATATCGTTATCTTCAATGAGTTGTAACAATCTTTTAGAAATTTCACTCATATTTTCACCACCTTTATCATTACAATAACATAGCTGTCCCAAAAAAGCAAGAGAAAATCACGAAAATTTGAAAAATCGTCCCAAAAATGCTTGACAAATGTAAAATGTGTTGTATAATGAAAGTGTCCCAAAAATGAAACGAGGTGATTCTATGGTTAATACAAATGTATTTTTAGGGCTAATGAAAATTGCAGGATATTCTCAAAAATCTCTTGCAAAAGAAATAGGAATGAGCGAAAATACAATGTCGCTTAAAGTTAATAATAAGGCTGTATTCAATACAGATGAGATTGAAGCAATATGTTGTGCTCTTAATATTAGTGACGATGCACAAAAGTCAAATATTTTTTTGTTTTCACCGTCCCAAAAGTGCAACGGAGTAACTGCAAAAAGAGGTGATTAGATGTTACGAGGTGCGTTATGGACGAAGAAATTAAATGCTGTAAATATTGCATTCATTTAAATAGAGCGGTAGACCATTGCAATGAAAACAACATTGATATTAAGCATCCGTATTTTAATTGGTGCTTTAATTACGAATCTGTTAAATGAAAAAAGCCGACTGCATAAAAATACAGCCGGCAAGGTGTGATACACCCTTAGCAAATTGATTGTATCACACTTGAAAATAAAAATCAAGGAGTGATTAAGTATGTCAAAGTACAAAAACACAGAAACAATGAAAATAGCAGAGGCGGCAAAGCTGATGCATAAAAACCCATGCTTTATTCGACAGGGCATTATTGACGGACGATTAGAATTCGGTCGTGCTGTTTGCAGTAATGGCAGATGGAATTTCTATATCAACAGAAATAAATTTTTTGAAGTTACAGGTATTCAGCCTGTCGAGGAGGACGAATATGGAAAGATGTAATTATTGCCCACTGCGTAGCCACTTAATGAATAAGAATAAAAGAATAGTTTTCGGTATTGTCGGCGGTTCTTTATATATGCTTGGCTTTATCGTTGACGATACTGATATTTTAGTTCAGTTAATAACAACTGTTTTAATGCTTTGTGGCTTAATTATGATTATTCTTTCGTTTCTTTTGCTCGCAAATGACCTTGAAGCTAAAGAGACTATAAAAGAATATACAGAGCCGTTTATTGATGAATACAGCGAATTTGATAACTGTATATTTGACGATAGACAAAGCGGTTGGTATGCGTGTTTAAGCATTGCAGAGGGTACATATGAAAAAAACTACAAATCGTGAGGAATGGCTCAAAGAACGCAAAAAGGGAATAGGTGCAAGCGAGGCAAGCTGTATTATCGGTGTAAATCCTTGGAAAACGAATGTTGAACTTTGGCAAGAAAAAACAGGACAGCGAGAGGCCGAGGATATAGGCGATAAAGATTGCGTTATGTATGGTAAAAAAGCCGAAGAACTTGTAAGAGGAATATTTGAGCTTGATTATCCGGGTTATAAGGTTGAATATGACGAGTTCGGAATGATTGCTAACAGACTGAACGAACCATGACTTTTTGCAACCTTAGACGGTCACATTATCGGTGGTAATAAAAACGGCGTACTTGAAATTAAAACAACTACCATTCAGCAATCAAGTCAATGGGAGCATTGGAACGGACAAGTACCTGATTATTACTACACGCAAATTTTGCATCAATTTCTTGCAACAGGATACGATTTTGCAATATTACGAGCTGATATTCGTTATTACAAAGGTACAGAGTTACGCCATACGGTAAGAGATTATTTCTTTGAGCGTGACGATGAGCAGATTAAGGCAGATATGGAATATCTGTTACATAAAGAAAAAGAGTTTTGGAATTGCGTTCAAACTCGAAAAGTACCGAATTTAATATTACCTGAAATATGAAAGGAAATCATTATGGAATTTAATTTATCTACTGACATCAAACAGTCAATACCAAATGCGATTGTATTCAATTTTGAGGAGTTAAAGGCTGAACTATCCGAAAAAATTAAGCCTTATGAAACTCTTGCAGTAACCGAGGATGATTTAAAGTCTGCAAAGAGTGACAAGGCAACGCTTAATAAGCTCAAAAAGGCTTTAAACGATAAAAAGGTTGAGGTGAAAAAAGAGTACATCTCTCCACTTGAAAACTTTGAAAAACAAGTCAAAGAACTTGTTGAAATTATCGACAAAGGCGTAAATAACATTGATACGCAGGTTAAGGACTTTGAAAAGAAAGAGGTTGATGAAAAGCTAAAAGAAATTGCAAGCTTTTATGTTGAAGAATTTCCTGACTATTACGAGGTACTCAAACTTGAAAAAGTTATACCAAATAAATGGCAAAATAAAACCAGTAAGCTTGAAACAATAAAACAGGAAATAAGAGATAAGGTGTTTAAGTTTGAGAATGACATCAAGGTTATTAAGGCAATGAAACTTGAATGTGAGGAGCAAATGCTTGATGCCTATATTGAAACGCTTGATATGTCGGCAGCTCTTCAAAAGAAGCACGAATTTGAAGAAAGGCTAAATGCGCTTAAGCTAATGAAAAACAGTGAGCCGGCAAAGGAAGAAATAACTTCGACGGCTGAAACGGTGCAGGAACAGTCACCACAGCTGCCAAAACAAGCAGTTAATCAGCAGGCAACTAAAACAATTGATGTTCGTTTTTATGACACAACCGAGGAATTTCGTAAGGCTATGAAAGCACTCACAACACAATATAACATCAGATACGGTAATGTACCGAAAGGAGAATAATAATGGCAAATTCACTTGTTAAGACAAAGAAAAAGTTTAGCGTAGCTATTCAGGAAGATAAATATAAGGCACTTATCAACAATACTCTCGGCAACCCTAAAAAGGCAGAAAGGTTTATTGCGGCAATCTCTTCGGCTGTTGCAATTAACCCTGCATTACAGGAATGTGATGCTAATTCGATTATCACAGCTGCTTTGCTTGGCGAAACACTTAACCTTTCACCAAGTCCTCAGCTCGGTCAATATTATCTTGTTCCTTACGATACTAAGAACGGTAAAATTGCGCAGTTTCAGCTCGGATATAAAGGCTATATTCAGCTTGCCATTCGTTCGGGCTATTATGAAAGGCTTAATGTAGTTGAAATCAAAGAGGGCGAACTCATGTCCTACAACCCTCTTGATGAAGAAATCAAGGTGTCACTTATAACTGACGAGGAAGAGAGGGAAAATACCCCTACAATCGGCTACTACGCAATGTTCAGGTATCATAACGGCTTTATCAAGTCGATTTATTGGAGCAGAAACAAAATGGAGGCTTTTGCACTCAAATATTCTAAGGGCTACCGCAAAAAGTCAGGTTACACCTTTTGGGAAAAGGACTTTGATGCCATGGCCAGAAAAACTATGCTCCGTCAGCTTATAAGTAAGTGGGGCATTATGAGCATTGAAATGCAAAAGGCACTTGACAGCGATATGGCTGTTGTTAATGAGGACGGTACAGTTGATTATATCGACAGCGACTACGAAGAAGATAATTCTTCACCAAGCAATGTTGAAACGCCGAGCGAAAACGATACAACAGTTGTTGAAAGCAATGCCGATATTGAGAACGACCCACTCGCATAGGTGACATTATGGATGAGGCAGTCGGATATGTCACCGATATTGTTGAAAATGAAAGCTTTAGCTTGATTGTTCCGTTTGAAAAGACCTACTTACTCGACAAAAGACAAATAACCGAATGTTCTGTCCGTATTGATGACGGACGGAGCATATCGGCATTACAGCGTAAACATATTTATGCAACCTTTAACGATATAGCAAAGCACACAGGATATACACCTGATGAAACAAAGCAGGTTATGAAATATTCATATATTGCTTTAACCGGACAAAAAGAATTTTCACTCTCTGATTGCTCAATGACGGTTGCGAGAGATTTTCTTGAATATCTTATCGAATTTTGCATTGAAGAGGGAATACCGACTAAAGACAACTTAATTGAGCGAAGCCCTGATATATCAAGGTATATTTACTGCTGTCTTGCAAATAAGACTTGCTGTATTACAGGCGAAAAAGCAAAGGTACAACTTCATCATGTGGATGCAGTAGGTATGGGCAGAAACAGAAAAGATATTATTCATCTCGGTATGCGTGTAATGCCGTTAAGGTGGGATTTACACGCCGAGGCACATAGAATAGGGCAAAAGTCTTTTGACGAGAAATACAAGGTTTTCGGCATCAAGCTTGATGAATATTTATGTAAGATTTGGAAGGTGAAATACAAATGATTAACTCCGTTGTCCTTATGGGCAGATTAACATACGAACCTGAATTGAAATCAAGTCAAAGCGGCATTTCTGTTATTCGTTTTCAAATGGCTGTTGACAGAAATTATCAGCCACAAGGACAAGACAGACAGGCTGATTTTATTGACGTGGTTGCTTGGCGACAGACTGCTGAATTTATTTCTCGTTATTTCCACAAGGGTTCAATGATTGCTGTCGAGGGCTCTATACAAACAAATAATTTTACTGACCGTGACGGTAATAAGAGAAAATCCGTAGAGGTTGTTGCAAATAAAGTTTCTTTCTGCGGCTCAAAGGCTGAAAATCAAGGTACAAATCCTGCGTTTTCACAACCACCGCAGACTTATGCAACAGCTGACAGTTCGGACTTTGAAGAAATTGTCGATGATGACGACGATTTACCGTTTTGAGAGGTGAAACTATGAGCAGAATAGCAAAGCAAAAAAACAGAATTATTGGTTATATTGAAGAATACGGAAGCATAACGGTCAAAGAGGCTCAGGAACACCTCGGAATAGGCGACCCACGCAAGCGTATAAGCGAATTGAGAGAAAAAGGCTATCCTATATCGGATGAATGGGAAAACGGAATAAATCGCTTTGGAGAGCATTGTAGGTATAAGCGTTATTACATGAAAGAAAGTTGATGTTATGGAGGGTTGGATTAAATTATATCGTAAGTTGGCTGATTGGGAATGGTATGACAATCCTGTTGTTTTTAAAGTTTTTATCGACCTGTTATTAAATGCAAATCATCAAGATAACTGTTGGCACGGACAGGTTATAAAAAGAGGCTCTCTCGTTACTTCTGTTGCATCAATAGCAAGCAGAAACGGACTGTCTACACAGCAAGTAAGAACGGCTTTAAAACATTTAGAAAAAACAGGCGAAATTAACAAACAATCAACTAACAAAAATACATTGATAATAGTGCTTAATTACACGGTTTATCAAGACTTTACAAGCGTTAGTGATACTCAATCTAACAATCAACTAACAAACAATCAACAATCAAATAACAATCAAATAACAACAAACAAGAATGTAATAATGAAAGAATGTAATAATGATATATCTACTAACTTACTTACTTGCGATAAATCGAGCTTTGATTGGTCGCAATATGACGAAGAAGAAATGACCGAATATTATCTCGGTACAGTCTTAACGATAGCCGAATATGACAAGCTGTATATGATTGTCAATGAATTTGCATTAAACGACTATTGCAAAAAAATTGAAAAATACACCGATTGCAAAGAACCGTTTAAGACGATTTTGGAGTGGGCTATCAAAGACGGCAACCTAAAAAGCAACGACATTTTTATTTAAAAAATCAAGGAGAACTAAAATGATTAAATTCACTGTTCCACTTATTCCGATAAGCAAGAAAAATCATCAGCGTATATTAGTGAACAAAGCGACAGGAAAGCCTTTTATCAGTCCGTCGCAAGAATATAAGCAATATGAAAAAAGCGCATTGTGGTTTATTCCAAGGGCTGAATGTGTTGATTACCCTGTTAATGTTAAGTGCCTTTTCTATATGCCTACACATAGAAAGTGTGACCTGACAAATATGCTTGAATGTATTGACGATGTAATGGTTAAAGCAGGGTTACTTGATGATGACAATTTTAATATCATCGCATCTCACGACGGAAGCAGAGTTTTATACGACAAGTCAAATCCTCGTACAGAAGTTTACATAGAAAGGCAGAAAAGCGATGACATATGAGGAATTTATAAACAGCAAGGTACAGATAGCACCTAAAACAGGCTTTGATGTTGCCGATGAAGAGATATGCACGAATTTAAAGCCTCATCAAAAAATAGCCGTTAAATGGGCAATAGCAGGAGGTCGTAGGGCAATATTTGCTAATTTTGGTTTAGGAAAGACTGTAATTCAACTTGAAATATTGCATTTGATAACTCAACATAAAGGCGGCAAAGCCTTAATTGTTGCTCCGTTTGATGTTATGCCCGAGTTTGATAACGACGCTGTGAATATTTTGAAAATAGCGCCACCTGTGTTTATTCGCAGTAATGAAGAGGTGAAAAATAACGATTCTATGCTTTTCATAACCAACTATGAGAGTGTGAGAGAAGGTAAGGTTGATGTTAAACAATTCACTGCCACTTCTCTTGATGAGGCGTCGGTTCTTCGTTCTTTTGGCAGTAAAACATATCAGTCGTTTCTTGATATGTTCAAGGGTGTAAAGTACAAATTCGTTAATACTGCGACACCGTCACCAAACAGATACAAGGAACTTATTCATTATGGCGGATATCTCGAAATAATGGACACAGGACAGGCTTTGACAAGGTTCTTCAAGCGTGACAGCACTAAGGCAAATAATTTGACACTATATCCTAAGCGTGAAAAAGAGTTTTGGCTGTGGCTTGCAAGTTGGGCATTGTTTGTAACAAAACCGTCGGATTTAGGGTTTAGCGATGAGGGATATATTTTGCCTCCGATGCATATTAACAAGCATATTGTTAAAAGCGTTTATGAAGAGGCTCCTTGCGAAAAAGACGGTCAAACTAAATTGTTGCTTGATACAAATAATTCGCTTGTTGAAGAAGCAAAAGAAAAGAAATTGTCAATTAAGGCAAGAGTTGCTAAAGCAAAGGAAATTATTGAAGCAAATCCTAACGACCATTTTATTATTTGGCACGACCGAGAAGAAGAGCGAAAGGAAATCAAAAGAACTATTCAAGGTGTTGTTGATATTTATGGTTCTATGGATATGGAAATACGCCGACAAAGGCTTGTTGATTTTGCCGAGGGTAGAACGAAATTATTTGCAACAAAAAAGTGCATTTCAGGCAGTGGCTGTAATTTCCAAAAAGCCTGCCACAGAGCAATATTTGTAGGAATTGACCATAAATTTAATGATTTTATTCAGGCAGTACACCGTATTTACAGATTTTTGCAGACGGAAGATGTAATTATCGATATCATTTTTACCGATGCCGAAGAAGCTGTATATCAAGACCTTATGGCTAAATGGAAAAGGCATAATGAACTTCAAGAGACAATGAGCAAAATCATCAAGGATTACGGCTTGAATATAGAATATGCAAATATTATGACAAGAGCAAAAGGAGTTGAGAGAGTGAAAGTAGAAGGGGAGCATTATACGGCTATTCTTAATGATTGTGTTAAGGAAACTATCAATATGAGCGACAACAGTGTTGATTTAATTTGCACATCAATACCTTTCGGTAATCACTATGAATATTCTGCAAATTATAATGATTTCGGCCATAACGAAAATGACGATAAGTTTTTTGAACAGATGGATTATTTAAGCCCACAATTGCTAAGAGTGCTTAAACCGGGCAGGGTATTTGCTTGCCATATTAAAGACCGAGTGTTGTTTGGTAACGCAACAGGCACAGGAATGCCGACCATAGAGCCTTTTCACGCAGACGCCATTAAGCATTATATGCGACACGGTTTTCAATATATGGGAATGATTACTGTTGTGACAGATGTTGTAAGAGAAAATAATCAAACATACCGTTTGGGATGGACTGAAAATTGCAAGGACGGCACAAAAATGGGCGTCGGATGTCCCGAATATATTTTGCTTTTTAGAAAATTGCCGACAGATACTTCAAAGGCTTATGCAGACAGGCCTGTTGAAAAAGATAAAGAAAAATACACACGAGGTCAATGGCAAATTGACGCCCACGCTTTTTGGCGTTCTTCGGGTGACAGACTTTTGTCCAAAGATGAATTGAAAAATATCGAAGTTGGAAAATTAACAAAAATATATCGTGATTTTTCTCGTAACAATGTTTATAACTACGACGAACATATAAAACTTGCAAATGACCTTGATAAAGAGGGTAAATTACCTGCGGCGTTTATGGTTATAGCACCGGGCAGTTGGGATATGAGTGTATGGGATGATATTAACCGTATGCGAACCCTTAATACGACACAATGTCAACGAAACAAGGAAATGCACATATGTCCTTTGCAACTTGATATAGTCGAAAGAATCATAAACAGATTTTCTGCTGAAAATGAAACAGTATATGACCCTTTCGGAGGTCTTATGACTGTGCCGTATATGGCCGTGAAAATGCACAGATACGGTATAGGATGTGAATTGTCACCCGATTATTTTCGTGACGGTGTCGGATATTTACAAGAAGCAGAAAACACGGTAGAAATGCCGACATTATTCGATTTTGTAGTTTAGTAACAGCGATGTGGTGCCAGTTCTTTTATGAATGTGGTTTTTATATGTAGTAGAGAAATATCTCGAGCAACTATTTTTTCAGTTAATACTGATATCTTAAAATTCCAAATTATTTTTTATACGCAAAAAAGTCAATGTGAGTAGTAGGCGTTGACTTTCCACCTCTTTATTAAAGACTGACACACATCGGGCAATATAGGAGATTTATGAGAATAGTAATAATAATTTTAACTGTATTTATCATTTTTGAAAGCATTTTATGTTGGCGATTACTCGACCGAAATGCGAGCTTATCAATTATGAATTTAATACACCAAGAAACGGAAAAGGAACTAAAAGAAAGGTTGAAAGATAATGAGACAACTAAACTTTCTTGATGAATTGATTATTGACAACTTTGCAGGTGGCGGTGGTGCTTCCTGCGGAATTGAACTCGCAACAGGTCGCCCGGTTGACATAGCGATTAACCATGACCCGGATGCTATTGCAATGCACAAAGCAAATCACCCATACACTCGCCATTATCAAGAGAGCGTATGGGATATTAACCCAAAGGAAATATGCCAAGGTCATAAGGTAGGACTTGCTTGGTTTTCTCCTGACTGCAAGCACTTCAGCAAGGCGAAAGGCGGTAAGCCTGTCGATAAAAATATAAGAGGGCTTGCGTGGATTGTGCTCAAATGGGCAGGGACGGTAAGACCAAGGGTGATTATCCTTGAAAATGTAGAGGAGTTTCAAACTTGGGGTCCTGTGCGTAAGGGTAAGCCGGTTAAGTCAAAGCAGGGACAAACCTTTGAGCGTTGGAAAAATCAACTTTCGGCACTCGGATACGAAATTGAGCATAGGGAATTGAGAGCCTGCGACTATGGCGCACCGACTATAAGAAAAAGATTCTTTCTTGTTGCAAGGTGTGACGGTGAATCTATAGTATTTCCTGAACCTACACACGGTGACCCAAATAGCGAAGAAGTTAAGAGTGGCAAGCTTAAGCCATGGAAAACCGCCGCCGACTGTATAGATTTTTCTCTGCCTGCTCAAAGCATTTTTGAGCGCAAAAAGCCGCTTGTAACGAATACTTTAAGGCGAATTGCAAGAGGACTTGACAAATTTGTGATTAAGGAAGAAAAGCCGTTTATCATTCATAATAGTTATTTACCGTATCTTGAACAAATTAACCATAGCGGAAAGGAAACAAGAGGACAAAAACTCGATAAGCAAGTACCAACCATCACATCAAAACACGGTTTTGCTTATGTTTCTCCTGCACTTATTCAATATCACAGTGAAACAGCTAAATCGGAAGTGAGAGGACAGCGAGTTAATCAGCCTCTTTTTACCGTTGATAGCACTCCGAGATATGCTCTTTTTACACCGTATCTTTCTAAATACTTTGGCGGTGTTGTCGGAAGCAAAATTGATAAACCATTACCAACCGTTACGGCAATAGACCATAATTCGCTGACTATGCCATATCTAACGCAGTATTACGGCGGTGCAGACCACGCTAACAGCGTTTTAAATCCTTTGCAAACAGTAACTGTTAAGCCTCGGCATTTCTTATGCGAAAGTTATTTGACGATACTCCGCAGAAATATGGACTGCAAGGCATTAAATGAGCCGCTTCCAACTATAACAGCACACGCAAATCACTTTGCAAAAACGGATGTTTATTTGAGAAAATACGATAGCCAAAACCTCGGACATTGGGGTGAAATAAGAGAGTTACTCAACACCTATACAGATTGGAATATATCAGCTAATCAGGTGCTTATTTTCTGCATTGACGGAGTTGAATATTTTATATCCGATATAGGCTTGCGAATGCTACAACCGAAAGAATTATACAAGGCTCAGGGCTTCCCGGATGATTACATCATTGATAAGGATTGCAACGGCAGGGAATACAACAAGACAAAGCAAGTAGCAAGGTGCGGTAACGCAGTACCGCCTCCGTTTTCTAAAGCGCTTGTTATGGCAAACTGTAAATGGCTGTGTGATAAATCTTGCGACAATATGAAAGAATTTAACGCAGTAGCAGCAGGGTGAGGTGATTTGATGATATTTTTAGAAAAAGGCAATTTCTATTTGGGTTGTAGAATGGCTGACAATAATGGAAATGTAACTGAACAGACCGAGCCTAAATTTGTGAGTGATGATAGCGGTAATTGCGTTATTGTCGGTGTACTCGATTCTGAAACAAAAGAACAGGTTGGAAAAGCGGATATTTTCGGTGATTTTAACGCAACAGGTTACTTGAAAAAGGTTCTTGAATTGTTAGCGCCCGAAAGAACAATTGATATTCCAAATTTTAAAAGGATATTTGCCGCTGCATTTAATGATGATGTAAATCTATGCGATTACTGTAATGAGTTTCAATGCAACAATTGCATTGTTTCCAAATGGAAAGAAGAGTGTCAGAGGTGATGAAAAATGAAAACACATAAAATCAAACTTCTTTTGAATTTCTGTGATGATGTTTTATCAGGAGATAAGAGATTTGAAATTCGAGAAAATGACCGAGGTTATCAAAAAGGTGACAGGGTTGTTTTTCAACCTTATGAGCCAAGCGACCCATTCGTAAAGCACCCTATAACCGACAAAGTATATGAAATAACTTATGTTCTTAACGGTTGGGGGCTTAAAAACGGATATGTGGTATTTGGAATTAAAGAGGTAAAAAATGACTTGTAAAGATTGTTATCATTATGATGTATGCCATAGAAGAATAAACAGCATTGATTTTCTGCCTGTTATAAAAGGCAAAGTAAGTATATCATCTATTATGTATAAGAAGTGTGATGATGTTGAAAAACATTGTTTACATTTCAGAGACAAATCACGCATTATTGAACTGCCTTTTATCGCAATGATTGAACAGTACCTTGTTAATGGAAAGTTTGCAGACAATATATATCTTCAAAAATTCAACGGAAGATATGCCACTGTTTATATCGACAAGAATAAATGGGGTACTCCGCTAATAGATATTTGCGGTAAAAATTCATATAACACAGAGGAAGTAGAAAAAAGGATAAAGGAGTTGAACAATGAACGCTAAAGAGTGCAGGTTTTGCAGACATTGTGACCCTAACAGAACAAACGATATTGAGCAAGTAAGATGTAAACGATTTAGCACTTTTGTTAATTTGTTTGATAAGTGCGATTATTTCGCTATTGATAGTAAAATAATTGAAACGTTAAAGGAGTTGAACGGTAATGAATAAAGAATTAGCAAGATATTTTGTGAAATTGACTGCGGAAAATTTGCAATTTTCATTTAATGGAATGGGTATTCCAAGTTATAGTTGTGAATGGTTAGAAAATCAATTTATACAAGAAAACTTTAATGAAATAGAAGAATTTATAAAGAAAAGATATGATGAACACGAAAACTCTGCTAAGGACACAAATGTCCGTGGCAAAAAACGCAAGCATAAGTTAAGAGCTATGACCAATGGCGAATTTTGCACTAAGTGGTTGTTAAAACATAAATTTTGTAAGCATTTAGATGAATATTGTTGCCCATTAGTCCTAAGTAAGGCTTGCTTTAAGGAAAATGCTAATAAGCCTTGTAAAGTAAACGGCAAATACATATTGGTTGAGGTAACTAACGATGCTTGAAGTGATTTACAGAATTTATGAGGTTGCCGATAAAGAGACAGCCGCAAAAAATCGTGAAAAAGATTTAGGCTTTGGTTTGTTTTCTTCAACGAGTAAAGTGGAAAATACTGAAATTCTTATGGACTGCCTAATCTGTGACAGCCGGGAGCAATTCAAAGAAATAATTAAAGAACAGTATGGGCAAGCGATTGCTTTTCGTTACTCAAAAAAATTAAAAGCAGGAGATTTGTACTGCATTATCATCGGCGAGCATTGTTATAACACAGAACGATATTTCAATAAAGTCACTTTTACTTGCGACTGTTGTGGTGCAATCGTAGAAACTTACTACGGTAGTGCGATATATTTCTCTGACTATGAAGTAAGAAATAGATTTTATGGTATAGAAGAATATGCAAAAAAGCGTTTTTGCTGTCACAAATGTAAACAAGTATATGAGGAGCGAGAACACGCAAAATTACGCCCCGATGATGAACAAGAATTTTATATTCAAAGAGATATGTTTACAGAGGATATATCCGGCTATATCTATAAAATCTCGAAGAAGTCAACAGGTGAATTTTATATCGGGCAAACAATGTATGCACCTGTTTTTCGTTGGGGTCAACATTTGAAAACAGAAAGATTTCCTATCAAGAATATTACAGATTACAAGTTTGAGGTTATAGAAATTGTTCCAAAAACTGAAAACATTTTGGAACGAGAAAAATATTATATTCAAAAATTCTATAAAGAAAACCCGGAAAAATCTTTGAATATAATGTGTACTGCAAATATAAACACGGAACAAATACAATTTGATGAGGTGAAAGAATGAAAGTAAATATATTAGGAACTGAATACGAAATCGTACAAGGAAATGAACAAGATTATCCATATCTTGAACAGGTTGACGGCTTTTGTGATACCTCAATTAAAAGAATTGTTGTACGAGATTGTAAAAGTGATGAAAAAAATCCGTCCAAACTTTCTGATTTAGAAGAATACAAGAGGAAAGTTACAAGGCACGAAATCATACACGCTTACTTATCGGAAAGTGGTTTACAAAGCAATTTTGAACACGCAAATCAATGGGGTCACGAAGAAACTATGATTGATTGGATTGCAATTCAATTTCCTAAAATACTTAAAACATTTGAAGAAATAGGGTGTTTATTATGACTGATTGTTATTGTACATATCGTAGATTAGGATTCGCAAATTGGCTTAAAAGTGAGGTAGAAAAATGAAACGAAAAATAATTGAAATTGAATGTGATGTATGTCATAAAGACATTACGAATGCAAGGAAAAGATATAAATTCGAACGCCGTAATAACTATCTTACTCAATTTTTTGAGCCTGACCCACCCAAATGGACAAAGCTTGATATGTGTGAGCGTTGTTTTAGAGAACTTCAACAATTTATAAGAAACGAAACTGTCAGACAATCGACAGGAGGTAAGCAATGACACTTAAAGAACTTGAAGAGTATTCGGTTATAGCTAATCAAATACAATCGTTTCGCCATGAGTATATACCCTCATTCATTAAAGGCGTTGATACAACTAAGAGCAATGTTCAAAGCTTTAATATAGCCGACAGCACAGCCGATACAGCGTTTGAAATGCTCGAAATCAATCAGTTTGTTAAAGACGAGTATAAACGGCTTTGTGAAAAGCTGAAAGCCCTAAACGATTACATAAACAGTATTGATAACGAGGTGGTAAAGGCTATTGTTATTCAACATTGTTGTTTTGGAAAAAGCTATGACGAAACTGCTAAAATTCTTAATTATTCAAAATCTACTATTTACGAAAGACTGAAAAAATATTTTGGAAAATAGCAAAATCCGAACAAAAAGAATAGAATTGAACGATAGGTTTGTGATATTATATACTTATAAAATTATATAAATCCCCTTGAAGCAGTGAGTTGAAATATACTCACTGCTTATTTTTATGCGAGTGATTAAATGGGAAAGGATGAAAATGTAAGAACGCTTTGCTATAAGTGTAAGCAAAATTATGAAAGTGCAGGCTATAAGCTGAAAAGCATTAAGACAAAATGTAAAACAAGTTGTGATTATTGTGGACGGCTTGGCTTTGATTATAAAATAAGCGAAAGGAGTAAGCTTTATGGCAAAAGGTAAATATGAATATTGGCTGACCGATGAGGGCTTGCTCCAAATCGGTGGATGGGCAAAAAGCGGTTTGACTGATGAACAAATCGCTCATAATATGGGAATTTGCAGAGATACTTTGATACAATGGAAAAAGAAATTCCCCGACATTTCCTACTCCTTAAAAGTTAATAAGGAAGTTGCCGATATTCAAGTTGAAAATGCTTTGTTTAAAAAGGCATTAGGTTATAAGGTAGTTGACATTATATATGAACGAGTAAAAAATCTTGATACAGGCGAGTACGAGCTTGTGCCGGCAAAGAAAACCGAAAGAGATGTACCACCTGATACAACCGCTCAAATCTTTTGGCTTAAAAACCGTAAGCCCGATGTATGGAGTGACCGAAAAGACTTGAACCTTAAAGGCGAAGTTGATACTACATCATCATTATCCGATGATGAATTAAATAAGAAAATTGCAAATTTGGAAAAGAAACTCGGTATATCAGATGAATGATGTGCAAAGACTTAAAGAACTTGAACAATTGCTTAAACTGAAGAACGAACGCAGCATAAGGCAAGCAAGAAAATCGTTTTTCGCTTATTGCAATACCAAAGCAGGCGATTTCTATAAGCCTGACAGACAATTTCTTGTTGATTTTTGCAATCAATTGCAAGATTTCTATTATTCGGATGATGAAGTATTTATAGTTAATATGCCGCCTCGTCACGGCAAGTCAAGAACGATAGGCTGTTTTGTTGAGTGGGTATTAGGGCAGAATCAAAGCGAAAAAATAATGACAGGCTCATATAACGAAACGCTTTCAACAAACTTTTCTAAAACCGTAAGAGATACGATAGCCGAGGAAAAAGGCGATGACACAAAAATTGTTTATTCCGATATATTTCCTAATGTGAAAATCAAAAAAGGCGACGGTGCTATGAATATGTGGTCGCTTGAAAATGGTTATAATAATTATCTTGCAACTTCGCCGACAGGTACAGCGACAGGCTTCGGCGCATCAATTATGATTATAGATGACTTAATTAAATCATCTATGGAAGCATATAACGCAGATGTGCTTGAAAAACATTGGCAATGGTTTACTAATACAATGCTTTCAAGACTTGAAGAACACGGCAAAATCATTATTGTAATGACAAGGTGGCACAGCCTTGACCTTGCAGGCAGAGCCTTAGAACATTACCAAAATATCGGTGTTAAGGTAAGACATATATCATATAAGGCAAAACAGGATGACGGCACAATGCTTTGTCCTGATGTGCTGTCGCTTAAATCATATGAAAACAAGATAAAAGCAATGGGTGCTGACATTGCATCAGCTAACTATCAGCAAGAGCCTATCGATATTAAAGGCAGATTATACAGTAATTTTAAAACTTACGATAAACTGCCACTTGACGGCACAGGCAAGCCATTGTTTACGGATATACGAAACTATACCGATACAGCTGATGAGGGTAGTGACTATCTATGCAGTATATGTTACGGTGTCTACAACAAAGAAGCATATATCCTTGATATTTTATATACCAAGGACGGTATGGAAATAACCGAACCGGCGACGGCAAAAATACTCATTGATAATAAGGTCAGAAATGCCGATATTGAAAGTAATAACGGTGGCAGGGGATTTGCTCGAAGTGTAAAAAGGATAATTGAGGAAAAATACCATAGTAATTATTGTAATATCCGACCTTTTCATCAGTCGCAAAATAAAAATGCGAGAATATTATCTAACAGCACTTGGGTAATGGAACATATTTACTTTCCGGCTAATTGGAAAGACAGATTTCCTGATTTTTACGATTCAATGGTAAGGTATCAACGAGAGGGTAAAAACGCTCACGATGATGCACAGGATGCTATAACAGGCGTTGCAGAAAAATGCAATGCAAAAAGTAATTTTAGTTTTGATTAAGAGCAAAGGCGCTAACCTCTGCTCTTTTTGTTTGGGGTGATAAAATATATGTTATTTAATTTCATAGCAAATGAAGATGCTTACGATAGACTGATTAGAGAGAATGCAACAGAACAGTTAACCGATAAGCAGTTTATTGAAAGAGAAATACGCAGATTTAAAATATCAATTAAGCGCCACGAAATGTATTGTGGCGAAAATTACTACAAAGGCAAGCAAGATATTTTGCGTAGGAAAAGAACGGCGATAGGTGAGGGCGGTAAGCTTGAAAGTGTGGATAATCTGCCTAATAATCGAATAGTTGATAATCAGTATCAAAAAATGGTAGACCAAAAGAATAATTTTCTTTTAGGCAATCCTATTACTGTTCAAGGCGATAATGAAGAATATATCAAGCTTCTGCAACAGCAATATTTTAACGCAAAGTTTTGCAGAACGCTTATAAACTGCGGTAAGGATTTAATTAACTGCGGTATCGGTTGGCTTTTTCCTTGCCATAATCAATTTGGCGAGCTTTATTTTAAGCGAATTAAGCCGTATGAGCTTATACCCGGTTGGAAAGATGCCGAGCATACCGAACTCGATTATATGATACATATTTATCCTGTTGTAGTTTACGAAAAAAATTCAAGCGAGGATAAGGTTGTTGAAAGGGTTGAGGTGTGCGATGAGGGCGGCATTACATATTTTGAATTGACAAACAGCGGTAATCTTATACCTGTTGCGCCTTTTCATTCAAATTACTTCGCAATGACCGACTGTGACGGCGTTACAACCGAGTATAATTGGCTGAAAATACCTTTTATTCCCTTTAAATTTAACGCTGAGGAAATACCGCTTATAAGAAGAATAAAATCATTACAAGATGCAGTAAATGCTATTGAATCCAACTTCCAAAACGCAATGGAAGAAGATGTAAGAAATACAATTATGGTACTTGTAAATTATGACGGAACGAACCTTGGCGAATTTAGGCGTAATCTTGCAACTTACGGTGCAGTCAAGGTTAATACTGCCGACGGCGGTGGCGGTGATGTTCGTACGCTTCAAATTGAGGTGAAAGCTGAAAATTATAACGCAATCTTGCAAATACTCAAAAAAGCCTTGATTGAGAATGCTATGGGCTATGATGCTAAGGATGACAGGCTCGGCGGTAATGCTAACGAACTTAACATTCAGTCAATGTATTCGGATATTGACCTTGATGCTAACGGTACTGAAATTCAGCTACAAGCTGCTTTAGAGGAAATGCTTTGGTTTATAAATGCACATTTATATAATACTAATGTAGGCGATTTCAGCAATGAAACCGTCGATTTTATTTTCAACAGAAATGTGATGATTAACGAAAGTATTATTATCGAGAATTGTCAGAAATCACAGGGCGTTATTTCGGACGAAACAATTATTGCTAAGCATCCGTGGGTGGATGACCCTCAAAAAGAGCTTGAACGCATTGAAGAGGAAAAGCAAAAGAACATTGAGCAGTATAGCAATGTCTTTAATGACAATCAAGATGACAACACAAATGATAATAGCGACGGTGATGAATAATGCCGAAGAAAAACCGAGAGTATTGGCAAGAAAGATACGAGCAGCTTGAAAAGTCGGCGCATTCGTATTCATTAAGTACATACGCTCAAATTGAGCCTGCATTCACACAGGCACAAATGGAAATACAAAAGGATATTGATGCTTGGTACGGCAGAATTGCCGTAAATAATAATGTAACATTGCAAGAGGCAAAAAAGCTTTTGACAGCGGATGAATTAGCAGAATTTAAGTGGGATGTAAACGAATACATTAAATACGGCAAAGATAACGCTATAAATCATCAATGGGTTAAGCAGCTTGAAAATGCTTCAGCTAAGTATCATATCAACAAGCTTGAAGCCTTAAAAATACGAACACAGCAAGCTGTTGAAAAGGCATTTGGCAATGAACTTGATGCCGTAGACAGTATGGCAAGAAAAGTTTATTCAAATTCGTATTATCATTCGATATTTGAAATGCAAAAAGGCTTTAATATGGGCAGAGAGATAGCCACTATTGACGAAAAGGCACTTGAAAAGATTATAACTAAGCCTTGGGCATCTGACGGTAAAAACTTTTCGGACAGAATATGGTGTTCAAAGGCTCAGCTTGTCAATGAGTTACATAATCAGCTTACAAGGACTGTCCTGCTCGGCAATAAGCCCGATTCAGCCATTAAGGCAATATCCGATAAGTTTAATGTATCAAAAAGTCAGGCAGCTAATCTTGTGATGACAGAACAAGCATATTTTCATTCTTTAGCGACTTATGATTCGTTTAAAAGTATGGGTATTAAGGAATATGAATTTCTTGCAACGCTTGATAAGAAAACTACGCAGATGTGTCGCTCAATGGACGGAAAGCATTTTCCTATGAGTGAATATATGCCGGGTGCAACAGCGCCACCACTTCATCCAAGGTGTAGGAGCATAACCGTACCGTACTTTGATGACGAATACTCCGACCTTTTCAATAACGGCTCAATGAGAGCCGCAAGGAACGGTGACGGCAAAACTTACTATGTTCCTGCTGATATGACATACAGAGATTGGGAAAAGAAGTCCATAGTTCAAAAGCCTAAAATACGAAAAAATAATAAAATAAATCTTAACAAAGTTGTTAGTACAGCTAATCAGATAGTTAATTCTTCTGTTCAACAAAAAGATCATAAAGAAAGTAAATTAACTTATAATGAAGAATATGCAATAAATCAATATGTAAGCAGTACAGCTTATAATCTAAATGAGAAATTGCGTAATAATTTACCATTGACAGCGGACGAGGAAAAGATTAAAATAAATTTGGACAAGGCACTTGACAAAATGCAAAATTATAAGGGCAATTTAACTCGTTCGGTAAGTTTTTTTGATGAAACTCAAATGGATGAATTTCTCAAAAAATTTGAAGTCAGTAAAGAGATTCAGTTTGATGAATATATTTCTACGACATTTGGCAAACTGTATAACGCAGAAGCGCAGGTGCAAATTTGTATCAAAAATGCTGAAAAAGGTAAAGACATTAGTTATTTTAATTTGGATGAGAAAGAAGTTCTTTATAAAAGAAAAAGTAAGTTTGTTACATACAAAAAAGAAAAGCGCAATGGTATTACTTACATATATTTAAAGGAAGTGTGATTTTGGATAATAAAAAGCTATATACGGATAAGCGTTGGAATCAGCCTTTGGGTGGTAAAATCATTGGCACGGCTAAGCCCTTAACCGAAGAAGAGCAAAAAAAGGTTGATGAAGAATTTGAGGAATTTATAGCTGAGTGTGAAAGAGAAATAGCTAAATATCATGAAAATAAAGATTAAGCACTTTACATTTTTGTAAGGTGCTATTTTTATGCCCAAAATCAGTAATTAGAAGCTGACACTTAATTGTGTCGGCTTCTTTTTATATTGACCTGTCGGAAGTCGAGAAAAGCCGAAAGTTCAAAATTCTGATGGTGAAAGAAACACCGAGAACAAACTGAAAGGAAGATTGATTATGAAAAGACAGTTTTTGGAAGAAATGGGACTTACCAAAGAGCAAGTTGATAAGATACTTGACGAAAACAGTCAAGACATCGGCAAAGCAAAAGGTGAAGTCACAAAACTGCAAGCGGACCTTGACACAGCTAAAAAGGAAGTTGAAAATCTAACTTCACAGCTTGGTGACCGAGATCAGCAGCTTAAAGACCTTAAAAATTCAACAGATGATGTTGAGGGGCTTAAAACAAAGATTGCACAGCTTGAAGATGAAAACAAGAATGCGGCAGAGGCTCATAAAACCGAGATTAAGCAGTTGAAAATCAACTCGGCTGTTGAAGCGGCTCTTGTTTCGGCTAAAGCAAAGAACGCTAAGGCTGTTATGCCGTTTCTTAATCTTGATGATGCAGAGTTATCGGATGATGGCACGGTCAAAGGTCTTAAAGAACAAATCTCAAAGCTTATTAAGAGCGATGATACAAAATTCTTGTTTGCAGATTCAAAAACACAAATCAAAGGTGCTCAAATCGGCGAATCAGGCGACGATGACGGTGAGCATAAGGTAGACACCTCCAAAATGACATATACGGAAATGTGTGCCTACCTTGAACAACATCCTGATGCAAAAATTTAATTGTGAAAGGAATTATTAAAAATGGCAAAATTTGATTCAAAATCATTTAACCCACAGGCATTTGGCAAGTATGTAGACCGTGTGCCAAACCCAAAGAAAAAGGAGCTTGCTAAGTCAGGCGCTATTGGTTCAAACGAACAGGCAAGAGAGGCTTTGTCAAGTCAGACAGGCTCGCTTTATTGCAGAGTACCATATTACGGTACTATTTCGGGCAAAACCTCACAGAATAACACAGGTGCAACCGATATTGTATCAAGCAATACAACTACTTTTGAGCAGGGCTTTATCGTTGCTTCAAGAATGGACGGTTGGACAGAAAGAAGCTTCAGTAAGAACATTACAGCCGGTGTTGACTTTATGAATAATGTCGCTGAACAGATTGCTGATTATAAGCTTGATGTTAAGCAGGATATCATTCTTGCAATCTTGAAAGGTATTTACAGTATGAGTACATCAGGCTCAACAGTTGCAGCAAAGGCTGCTAAAACCTTTATAGACAAACATACATATGATATTACTGCTAATGAGGGTGAGGATGCTTATGTAGGTGCTAAAACTCTTAATTCGGCTATGCAGAAAGCTTGTGGCGACAATAAGGATATTTTCAAGCTTGTAATTATGGACAGTACCATTGCTACAAATCTTGAAAACTTGCAACTTCTTAAATATTTTACTTATACAGATAAGGATGGCCTTACAAGAGAACTTGCCCTTGGCAGTTGGAACGGCAGAGCGGTACTCGTTGATGATGGTATGCCTACCGAGGATATTCCTGCTGTTAAGGCTGATGAAAGTAAAAATATTAAGGCTGCTGATGCTTATACCAAGCATACATCTTATGTACTCGGTTTAGGCTCAATTATTTGTGATGATATCGGTGATTCAGTTCCTTACGAAATGAGCCGTGACCCTAAAACAAACGGCGGTCAGGATACACTCTATACCCGTGACCGTTATATTTGCGGTGTTGACGGTATTTCATTTGAAAAGCCTGCATCTCTTACAGCTTCGGCATCCAACGATGACCTTTCTAACGGTGCAAATTGGTGCATTATTAACGACGGCACTGAGGCTATTGCTGATAAGGCAATCGCTATTACAAGAATTATCTCAAAGGGATAAGAGGGGGTTGTTAATATGCCACTATTCGATTTTTTAACTGATGATGACGGCAACATATTGACAACCGATGTATCTGATTCAATTCGTTCATTTATTACAGCTATATTAGCTGTTCTTAAGGATTCTGCCTTTGATGATGAGTTTATATTGCTTATCTTAAAAAGGCTGGAATCGTTAGGATATAACATTACTGTAAACGATAATGAAGTGTGGCTTATAGCATTTTCTGTTAGCGAAGTTGTAAGCCATATTAAAAATATCTGTAATATCTCAACAATACCAAAAGAACTTAATCATATCGTCATTGAAAGGGCGGTCGGAAACGTTTTATATAATGTAAAGTCAACAGGTCAGTCGGATAATTTACCTATTGATTTGGAAACAGCGGTAAAATCCGTTCAAACAGGCGATACAAATGTTACCTTTGCAATAGGTGAGGGTTCTATGACTGATGAACAGCGCTTTGATGCGATTGTTTCTTTTTTACTTAATACAGGTGAGGGTGAATTGATATGCTTTCGCAAAATCAAATGGTAAGAAAAGTTATTGAAAGCACATATATCGGCAAATGCACGGTGATTGAGCATAAAAAGACTGTTAATGCTAATCATACTACTTCGCTTAATGATGAAATTGTATATAAAGATGTGCCTTGCCGATTGTCTTTTAAAACGGCAAATCCTACGGCTCAAAGCGATTCGGTTAATGCTGTTGCGCAGATAATTAAGCTGTTTTTGCCGCCTGATTATTCTATTTCTCCCGGCTCAAAGCTTGTTGTTACTCAAAACGGTGTTACTACTGAGTACAAAAACACAGGGCAACCGTTTATATATGATTCGCACCAAGAAATTGAACTTGAATTATTTAAGGAGTGGGCATAATGAGCTGCGATACCAAAGGCTTTGAAGAGCTTATGAGAAATCTTGAAAATGAGCAAAATCGTATTGATGATTTTTGTAAGGATTGTTCAATAAGGATTGTATCGGAAGTATTCAAAAAGGCGGCAAAACGAAGTCCTGTTGATACAGGTACTTTGAGAAGAGGCTTTACTATAACTGATAATCTTGAAATGTCAAAAATCGGCGATACATTTAAGACAAGTGTTACTAACAATACTTCGTATGCCGATTATGTTGAGTTCGGACATAGAATAAAAAACAGTGACAAGTTTGTTGACGGTTTTAAAATGTTGAGTACAGCAGAGGATGAGGTAAGAAATGTTATACCGACCTACCTTGAAAGAAGAATGAAAAAAGAGTTTGGAGATATGTTTACTAATGGCTGATTTATTGATTGACGGCGTATGTAACGCTTTATATAACGAGTTCGGCAATGATTACGAATACTATATTGATGAAATTAAGCAGGGTTTAAATAAATCCTGCTTTTTCGTTAGTTATGTTCGCAACGCTCAAAACAGATATATAAATAATCGTTTGCGCTCTGAAAATCGTATATCAATTCAGTTTATACCGACTGATGATGTGAGCGCAGAAAAGCGTAGTGAGATAGCCAACAGGCTGTACACCTGTTTGGATTGCATTGATTACGGACCGGATAAGCTTTTCGGTAAGGAAATGCAATGCGAACCATTGAGTGATAATATGCTCAATTTTCAGGTAAGTTATAATTTCTTTAAAAAGGTAGTCAGTGATAATATAGATGAAATGAATGAATTAAGATTAAATCAAATCAGAGGTGATTAAATGAAAAAGACAGAAACAAAATACACGAAAGAGCAGTTGATAAACTCGGATGTTTTTTCAAACAAGAGAGATTTATTGACTGCTCTTCTTATAGACGGTGAAAATTATACCGTTAAAGAAACAGATGAACTGATTAAAAAGTATTTGAAAGGAAAGGTGAAATAATATGGCTTTCGGCGGAGGTGCTTTTACAGCACAAAACAAAACATTACCGGGTGCGTATATGAACTTTATATCTGCAACAAACGCATCTGCTTCATTATCTGACAGAGGAATTGCAACAATGGCATTACCTCTTAATTGGGGTGTGGATGATAAGGTGTTTACTGTTACTGTTGCCGATTTTCAAAAGAATAGTAAAACTATTTTCGGCTATTCATTTGATGCCGAAGAACTTAAGCCTGTGCGTGAAATCTTTAAGAACGCTATAAAACTTCATTGCTTCCGGTTAAACGGTGGTGGCAAGCAAGCCGAATGTACCTTTGCAAAAGCAAAATACACAGGCACAAGAGGAAACGATATTGCTATTGTGATTGAGAAGAATGTTGACGAGCAAAGCAAATTTGATGTTAAAACAGTTTTTGATAATAAGACTGTTGATATTCAAACTGTAGCTAAGGCAAGTGAACTTGTCGATAATGATTTTGTTACATTCATTTCATCAGCTGAACTTATTGTGACAGCTAAAACTGCCCTTACAGGTGGTACTAACGGTACAGCAGACGGTGAATCACACCAAAAATACCTTGATAAAATTGAGAGGTATTCATTTAACGCAATGGGTGTTACAACTGAGGACGACAGCACAAAAGAGCTTTACATAAGCTTTTGCAAGAGACTTCGTGATGAGGTAGGCAAGAAATTTCAGCTTGTTGTTTATAACAAGAAAGCTGATTATGAGGGTGTTGTTAACCTTTTAAATGATGTTACAGACGGTGCTACAAAGGCAGACCTTGTTTATTGGGTAACAGGCCTTATTGCAGGTGTTGCAGTTAATAAATCGTGTACTAACACTAAATATGACGGTGAATATACCGTTAATGTAGATTATACGCAGGCTCAACTCGAACAGGCAATCAAAGACGGCGAATTTACGCTTCAACAGAACGATGACAATATTTGCGTATTGTCTGACATAAATTCTCTTGTTACAACTACCGATACAAAGGGTAACGACTTTAAATCCAATCAAACTATCCGTGTGCTCGACCAAATTGCAAATGATATTGCCGTTATGTTTAATACAAGGTATCTCGGTATCATTCCTAATGACCGTGGCGGCAGAAATTCGCTTTGGAAAGATATTGTTAAGCATCACAAGGAATTAGAGCAAATCAGGGCGATTGAGGACTTTGACAGCGATACAGTTATCGTTGAGCAGGGTGACACGAAGAAATCTGTTGTAGTAACAGAAACAGTTACACCTGTAAACGCTATGGAACAGCTCTATATGACTGTTACAGTACAGTAAAAAGGGAGGTATAAGATACAATGAATAAAAGTATTATGAATGCAAAAGATACCGTTTCTGCGAAACTCGCAGAGTGTTATGTTACTGTCGACGGAAACAGATACAATTTCATGCAGGCTATTAAGCTTGAGGCTAAGGTTGAAAAGACCAAAACCGAAGTGCCTATTTTGGGTAAAACAGGCAAGGGTAATAAGTCTACCGGTTGGAAAGGTTCAGGCTCGGCCACATTTCACTACAACACTTCAATTTTCCGTGAACTTCTCGAAAGATATAAGCGAACAGGCGAAGATATTTATTTCGATATTGAGGTTACTAATGAGGACCCGACTTCAAGCGTAGGCTTACAGACCGTAAACCTTATCAACTGTAATATTGATGGCGGCATCCTTGCAAAATTTGATGCCGACGGCGAATATCTTGACGAGGATATGGACTTCACTTTTGAGGATTTTGAAATTCCTAACAAATTCAACAAGCTTGCAGGAATGTAAGCAAAATAATTATAGGGGGCTGATTATTCAGTCCCTTACTTTTTTTAAAAACGAAAGGATAAATAACTATGTCAAAATTCAGTAGATTTCTTAAAGAAAACAAAGCAGTAAGGGAAAATGTTAAATATGTCCCTACAAAGTCATTTACCGATGAAAACGGTAACCCGATTGAATGGACCATTAAACCTCTTACTACTAAAGAAGCTGAGGCTATGAGGGATAAGTACACAAAGGATGTACCTATTCTTGGCAAACCTAATCAGTTTAAGCAACAGCTTGATGTTGCTAAATATAATGCTTCTCTTATTGCAAAGTCGGTTGTTGAACCAAATCTTAATGATGCTGAACTTCAAGACAGCTACGGTGTAAAAACACCTGAAGCTCTTATCGTTGAAATGATTGATAACCCCGGCGAGTATTCACAGTTTCTTGTTTTCGTGACAGAGCTCAACGGCTTTACCGACATTAACGATGATGTCGAAAAGGCAAAAAACTAATTCAAGAGGACGGAGATGCGGCTTATGCGCACTACGCCCTCCAAAAATTACGAATATTGCCCTCGATTTTTGCGAATTTACCGCAAAAAGAAAGAGCCTTTATTATAGCTTCTATTGATTTAAGAGTAGAGGCTGAGGACAAGGCTCGAAAAGATTTAAAATGAAAGGACTGATAAAATGGCAACTATAACAACTACACTAACTATTGCTGACAGAATGACAGCACCGTTGCGTAATATCACTTCTGCTTTGCAGTGCACTGTTGATGCCTTGCATTCAGTCAATACGGCTACTGTTAAAGGTTTTGATACTACTGCTGTTAATAAGGCGCAAAGGGCGATAAATATGTGCAATAATGAAATTAACAAAATAAATTCCACAGTGGTTACGGCAGGAAATTCAGTTCAGCGTTCTACGGCACAAATGAGTAATGGCTTTAATACTGCTAAATTATCGGTATCAAAACTTCTCTCCGTTATAGGTGGACTAAGTGTTGTTCAAACAATGAGCAATGTTGTAACAGGGCAATTAGACAGCGCATTTAAGCGTATGGATACTATGACTAATTATAACAGGACAATGACTGCCATTACAGGTAGTGCTCAAATGGCAAAAGCATCACTAAACGGAATTAAAGATTCTGTAACAGGAACTGCGTATGGTCTTGATACTGCTGCGAGCGCTGTCCAAAACTTTGTTACAAGGGGTATGGATATCGGAAATGCTACAAGCGAAGTTACTAAGTGGCTTGATGCTGTTTCATTTTACGGACCCGGAACTAACGAGGCTTTAGGTACCGTTACTGATGCGCTTGGTAAGATGATGTCAAAAGGCACAGTTGAAATGGAACAGCTGGATCGATTGACTGATGTAGGTATTAACGCTGTCGGTATTTATGCTCAGGCTACAGGTCAAAGTGCGAGTGCTGTTCAAAATGCTTTGAGCAAAGGTACTATCAGTTCGCAAAACTTTATTACAACTGTTTCTACGGCTTTTGAAGAGGGTACTAACGGTGTGTTGAAAATAGCAGGGTCGGCAAAAGGAGCAGCTACAACTTGGAGTGCTACATTTGATAATGCGAAAGCGGCGATTACAAGAGGACTTCAAAATTTTATAACCGAAGTAGATACGGCTGTTGAAAGCGTATTTGGTAAGGACCTTAAAACTATTGTTGCTGATTTTGGTAAAACTACAGAAACAACGCTTGGTAATTTGGGTACTTTAGCAGGTAATATAGTTACCATGGTCGGTCCTGCTTTTCAATCTTTCGATAGTTTTACAGAAAAAATCAGTGGAAGTATGGGAGCAATCATTCCTTTGTTTGTGGCAGGACTAACCGTATTCGGTTTATATAAAGGGGCAATTGCCGCAATAAATGGTTTAACCGCAATTCATTCGGCGGTAACAACTATCCAAGCATCTGTTCAAGCATGGCATAATAAAGAAACACAGAGAAATATAAAAAATATGATAAAAGGTGCAGGCGCTACAACAACAGATGCCGCCGCAAAAACAGCTGATGCCGCAGCAACAGAAGCTGCTGCAAGTGCACAATTTAGTTTGAACACAGCAATGCTTGCATGTCCTGCTCTTATTGTAGTAGGAGCAATAATGTTGATAATTGCAATAATTACAGCTCTTGTGGCAAGTTTTAACGGTTTTAAAACCGAAACTACAACAGGTTTGCAGAATTTGGCTGGCTCGGTCTTTGTCGTCGGCGCAGGCATTTATAATTTCATTATAGGAATTTTAAACGGTATTATTCAATTGCTGTATACGCTTTTTGTTAAGCCGATAGAGGATGTTATGAATTGGGTTTATAACATATTTACAGGTGGTTTTAACAGTACGCAGGATGCTTTTACTAATCTATTAGCAAAAATGCTTGGAGGTTTAGTAAGCTTTGCACAGGCATTTACAAGAATTTGGGACGATATTACAGGTCAAAATGTTACTGCGAAACTTGACACTGCAAGGGCATCTTTTGAAAAGATTGGTGGAAATGAATACTATACTAAAAAATTTGATTTTGCGCCTAAAGGTATCAATCGAAAAAGCTATAAAGATGCTTATGGCAAAGGTTTAGCATTTGCTAATAAAATGAAATCTAAACTTGTTGTTGATACAAACAATAAAGATTTAGCTGATTTGCTTAATAAAATTTCAAATTCAACTGCTTCTACGGCAGACAGCGCATCAAGTATAAGCGATTCGGTGGCCGCTACAAGCGAAAACATTGAATACTTAAAGGATATGGCAGAAGAACAGATTATAAATCGCTATACTAACTCTGTTAATGTAGAAATGATAAATCATAACAACATAAGTAACGACCTTGATATTGACGATGTGACAGAGCATTTGAGAAGTACGATTGAGCAGGGTCTTAACTCTAATGCCGGAGGTAATCACTAAAATGTATTTAATGCAACTTGATGAATTTGTTTTTCCGATTACACCAAGCAAAATAACTCAAACAATGAAAAGTAATAATGAAACTGTCACCCTTATTAACGAGGGTGAAGTTTCTTACTGTAAATCGCCGAGTTTAATAGAGTTTAACATTAGTGACCTTATATTGCCACGATATAACTATCCTTTTGCGGCTGTTGGTAAATCAGGCACACCTGAAGCTTATGTTGAACAGCTTAGGGCGTATCAAACGGCTAAAAAGGTTGTTGCTTTTACGATTACAAGAAAATCGCCTAACGGTGCTACTGATAGCAATTACGAAAGCAAAAGCTATAAGGTTACTGTTGAAAATATCGAGGTAACCGAGGATGCTAAAGACCTTGGTACTGATGTATCAATAAATTTGACACTCAAAGAGTATAAAACTTGGGGCGCTAAAAGGCTAACGGCCAAGCCGCCTAAAACGGTTAAGACCAAAAAGAATGATACACTTTCAAGCCTTGCAAAAAAGTATTTCGGCGATACAGCAAAATGGAAAACAATTTACAATCTTAATAAAAAGACTGTTAAAAATTCCAAAAAGAAGCTACTTAAAAAGCTGAAAACCAATAAGGATAGGAAAAAAGCAAAATTGCTTCCCGGTCAAACGCTTAAGCTCAAAAAGACAACCAAGAAGAAAAGGAGATAATCTATTATGGCGAATACAGGACTATTCGGACAGACAATGAATTTTGATACCTTTGTTTCTACATTTCTTGGCAAAGCAACTGATTATGACAGGGCTTACGGCGTTCAATGTGTCGATTTGATTTTGCTGTATATCGAAAAATGTATCACAGGTAAAAGCGCAGGCTTTAAAGGAAATGCTAAAGAGTGGTGGACTAATCGCAACACTTCAAATTGGCTGAAAAGTAATTTTGATTTTATAACTCCAACTTATAAAAAGGATAATGAAGTCCAAAAAGGTGACATAGGTGTTAAAACATCAGGCGGTGGCGGAAACGGTCATATCTTTATTATTGCAGGTGGCAATTCAAACGGTCGTTTCACTTATTACGACCAAAATGGAACAGGCAAGCACGATAAAATGTCTATCCGTATGGGTATTCCGTATAACAAGAATACTATTAACGGTATTCTTCGCCCAAAAAATCAAAGCAAATTAGGCAACTCGATACCTAATATAAAGTCCAATAAGAATGGTAGTTCTACGAGCAATGGAAGCATAACAGGCGGCGGTACTGCTGCAAGCAGCGGTACGAAAAATAATCAAAGCTCAACAACAAAAGATACTTCGGCAGAAGAAATTAAGTATTTAAAAAAAATACTGAAAAATAAAACCAAAGTATCAACGGCAGTTAAGAACGTCACCATTACTGATACTAATAAGCAAAACCGTACATATGTTCAAACCGTTTGGCGGCATTTTACTACTACCCAAGGCTCATATATTGATAGGTATGTTCCTGTTAAAGAGGGCGCTAAAATTACTTGGGAAAGAAAAGGCACACCGGGGCAATTTAATTTTGAGATTGTTTATGACGATAACCACAAATATAACATTCAAGAGGGCGACTGTATTATTGTTTCTCTTTGCAAAAGTGACGGAACTGACCCGAAAACAATGTTTGTAGGATATGTTTTTACAAAGAAAATCTCAAAAGACCGCATATACAGCTATGTTGCTTATGACCAACTGCGTTATCTGAAAAATAAGGACTTCCTTATATACAAAAAGAAAACGGCATCGCAGGTCATTAAAACGGTGGCTAAGCGAATGAATTTGAAATACGGCTCAATAGCAGATACAAAATATAAAATGTCTGCTATTGAAGAGGGTTCGGAGTGCTTTGATATTATTCAGGATGCTCTCGATAACACTATGCTCGAAAAAAGTCAAATATATGTGCTTTATGATAATTGTGGTAAATTGACATTGAAGAACATAAGCAATATGAAAAGGAATAGTTGCGTAGTTGATGTTGAAACGGCGCAGGATTATTCACTTGAAACCTCGATTGACAGCAATACCTATAATCGAGTGAAAATCGTTTATGAAAAAACAAACAAAGATGATAAGAAAACAACCTATCATACTATTGTTTGTCAATCATCAAAAAGTATAAATCAATGGGGCGTACTGCAACTGTATGAAAAGGTCGATAACATCAAAGTTGCAAAATTAAAGGCAGAAGCATATATGAAAATGTATAACGCTAAAACCAAAAGCCTTACCGTTAAAGATGTAATTGGCGACAGACAGGTGAGAGCCGGCTCAATGGTGCCTGTTATTATGAATTTACCTAACTGTAAAATAAGCAGTTATTTACTTGTTGAAAAAGTAACTCACAAGTTCGAAAACGGCAAACATACAATGGACCTTATACTTTCGGGAGGTGGTTTTAATGGCAAGTAACTCTAATATTGTTCAGCTGATGAAAAGAGCAGCGATAGAGGCTGTGGATGCTTCTAAACCGTGCATAATTAAGCTCGGAAGAGTTAAGAGTGTCAGCCCTTTAAAAATATCGCTCGGCCAAAAAATTACAGTTGATGAGAGTTTTTTGTATGTAACCAAAACAGCACGAGATAATATTAAAAAAACAGAAACAAGAGTAGTTTTACTCCGTCAGCAGGGTGGCGGTAAATATCTTGTTTTGGATGTTTTAGATTAGGAGGTTAAAAATGGCATTATCAAATGATTACAATTATGACGATGATATTATTGGCGAATCAGAAGATGATGAGATTGACAATGATGTTACTGTATTGTCTTATCCTAATCGCACATTCAAAATGAATACTGATGTAAAACGCTTTAGCGGTAAAATTGACGAGGAAAATACCGAAAGTGCTATAAGACAGGCTGTGTTCTGTATGTTAAATACTCAAAGGTATAATAGTGAAATTTTCAGCACTAACTACGGTTTTGAGTTTCAAGATTTGATCGGTCAAGATGTCGATTATATATGTGCAGTCTTGCCGAGTAGAATAAAAGAAGCTTTAACAATGGATGACCGAATTGAAGATGTTACCGATTTTGATATTTCTGTAAAAAATAAAAGCGTTTTTGCAAAATTTACGGTTGTTACGGCAGATGAAGATGTTGAAATTGATACGGAGGTGAATATAAATGTATGAAAATCAAACATTTGATACAATTATTCAAAGAATGCTAAATAATGTTGATGATGATATAGATAAGCGAGAGGGTTCGGTTATATATACAGCTCTTGCTCCGATTGCATTAGAGCTTGAAACATATTATGAGGCACTTGATGAGGTGTTGACGGAAACATTTGCTGATACGGCATCATATTATTATTTAGCGAAAAGAGCCGCAGAAAGAAATATATATCCGATTGAAGCAACACCGTCAACACTGCGTATGATTGCAGACCCTCCAACCGCCGAAATTGAAGTAGGCGATAGATTCACTTCGGAAGATTACGAATTGACTTTTGAGGTGATAGGCGGTGATGATGTTGCAGGTTCTTATGATATTGTTTGCCTTACGGAGGGAATTGTAGGTAATCTCGAAAGCGGAACGCTTATACCTGTTGATGAAATTAACGGTCTTGAAAGTGCAAAAATTCAAGGAGCAGTTCTTTATGATGATAAGGGTAATAAAATCCTTGATGACAATGGCAATGAAACTTATAAAAGTGCTGTTATCGTTCCCGGAGTTGACGAAGAAGATGTGGAAACATTTCGTGAAAGGTATTTTAGTTCCTTGCAAAGTAAAGCCTTTGGCGGCAATCGTGAGGACTATATCAATAAAATTAAGGAAAATCGTCAAGTCGGTGCTTGCAAAGTTATGCGTTCAAGTATAGCGGAGTATGTTCCTAATGAGGCGGTTAATCAATGGATTGCCGATGTTGCGGTTGATAGTTCATTATCATCCGATGTGAAAAATTGGCTTTCTGCCGTATCGTCAGCGATTAAAAATAAAACGCTGTCATCAGGCGGAACGGTTGAAGTGTATATTCTTGACAGTAATATGAACAAACCGAGTGATGAACTTATTAAAGAACTTAAAGATACTTTAGACCCGGCAGACGGTGGCGGTGACGGTTTAGTTCCGATAGGCCATTGCGTACATGTGCAAGGTGCAAAGCTTGTTAATATTGATTTTGACATTACGGTTTCTTTAAAACAAGGCTATTCTGTTGAGGATGTTAAGGCCACAGTTAAGGATGTTATTAAAAGTGCATTAACAGAATATAAGAACGAATGGGAATTAAATGAAAGTACAGAACTTGTATCAATTCAGTTCTTGACTGCTATATATAATGAGTGCAGTAATTATATTACAAATGTTTCCTGTACTTTGAATAACGGTCAAAGCGTTACTTTAGATGAAATAAGTGTTGCCACTCTCGGAATACTTAAAATAAATGATGAGGTGATTTCATAATGGATAATGAAACCAAAACCTTATTAGAATATTTGCCGCCGTTTTTGCGTGAATATTATGAATTCAAGCAGCTTTGCAAATCGGGCGATATTGAGGTTTCGAGTATTGACAAAGCGGTTGATTGGAATTTTGATTCAGCATTTATTTCGGATTGCGATGCAACCGTATTGTCCAAATATGAGCGGCTTTTGGGGATTATTCCTACTTCGAGCCAAAGTATTGAAAATCGAAGAAACATGGTGCTGTTGCAATGGAATACAGTGGCAAGTATGACCTTGTCGCAATTTATTTCAAAACTCCAAGAATACTGTGGCAAAGATAACATTTATGTTGATACCAGCAGAGAACAATTTTATCAGCTTGTTTTATGGCTTAATATTCATAAAGTTGATGTTCCAATTATTAAAGACTTTGTTGATACATGGTTACCTATGAATGTAAATTACACATTGAACGGTAAAACCGAAATCGAAGAAAGCTTGAAAATTGGTTTTTTAACAAAAGTTGAAAAAGCTAACATAATCAGCGTTGAAAGTTATCAAGAAGATGCATCGCTTGTGTTGTGCGTTGATGATGACGATAATTTACTTCTCAGTGACGATGGAGACATATATATTTTTGAATAGAAAGGATGAGAAAAATGTTTACATCATTTAAGTTGACAAATAACGGTAAAGCTATGCATATCAAATCCGTTTTTGGCGATAGTATAAAATTTACAAAGGTTGCATTCGGAAGCGGTGCGAAACCTGATGATTTTGCACAAATGAATGAACTGAATAATGTTGTTGTAAGTGTACCGTTTGTTTCGTACGATGATACGACGAATCAAAATATATTAAATTTAAAATGGGAACTTGACACATCTGAAATTTCCAACAGTTTTACTTGGAGCGAATACGGTCTTTATGCTGAAGATAAGGACGGAAATGAGTTTTTATATGCATACGCATATGACGATACACCGATAACGATTGATAAAATAGAGCAGGGTGTAGTCTCACTCTATGTTGGTTATGTTACAGTTAGCATAACCGATACCGATAATATAACAGTTGAATTAGGCGAATACGATACCGTGACTGTTAATCAGTTCAAGGCACATACAGAAAATGCAAATAACCCTCATAATGTTACTGCTGAACAGGTTGGACTTGGAAAAGTTGAAAATGTTTCATCAAGTGATGCCGTACCAAAATTTACAGAAGCAAACCGATTTGAAAATATTTCATCAGGCGACAAAACGAGTACGCTTTGGGGAAAAGTGAAAAAAGCGATATCAACGCTTTCAAACCATTTGCTTGATAAAAACAACCCTCATAATGTAATATGGCGGCAAATTTTTAGTTCAAGTAATGAGGCGTTGCCTGTTGAATACGGCGGTACAGGTGGAAATACAGGCATTATAAAATCCGATGTAAATTATGATTATACCATTGCACCGTACCAAAGTGGAGGTAGAATATCGCTAACTTTGGAAAAAGGAGTTTGGATAGTAATTGGAAGTGTTGGACCTATTTTCGGCACTAACTTTGATGGTAATATTTATTTGAGCATAGGTTCAGATTCAAACGAAAATGCCTATGGTGAACATGAAGATTATTATGTAAATTCAGACTGGAAAGGGCTTCGTAGTATCATGAGAATATGCAATATTACCGATGAATCAAAAAAAGTATGGTTGTATCAAGGATATAGGTCAACAATAAGTTCAGCAAGACTAAGAGCTTACATTAAAGCAGTAAGAATTATTTAATAAAAATTGTCAATTATGTTCAAATAAAGAGGAAGGTGATTTAATGCAACTAAAAAAATTAAAAGATATAATTAAATCAATCGGAACGCCTAACAAGGATGATACCTTGTTGGGCGTTTTTAATGGCAAAACAGCTCAAAAGAGCATTGAGGATATTCTCAAAGTTACCGACTACACCGCACTTCAAAATCTACCACGAACACTATGTTCCGGAACGCTTGAACTTACAGAGATTACAGACGGCGGATATGAAGCGAGTGATGCAACTTCTGTAACATATAACGGTGTTGAAAAGTTTAAACTTGATAAAGGTAATTTGCTGTTTTTAAAGGGAACAGTGAACGAAGAGGGCAAAGAGGACAAAACAGTAAATATCCAAACAGGTTACGGCTGTTATTGCATTGACTGCATCTCTGAAAAAGTTAATGACAATTGGACGGATTATTATGGAGTTACGGAAAAAGAATTACGATATGAACTTGATACAGTAAATTCTGCACTCGGCAACCGTCAACACAGTTTTACTGCTGACAACGGTTTAAGTTTTAACAGAACCAAAACAATGCTTTCGCTCAATAACGGTTCAACTGTTTTGAAAAAATCAGACATGTCAACGCCCATAACTGCTTCAGGCAGATACGATATTGCCGAAAGCGGTGATATGTTAATTGGCTTTCCGGGCATAACTGACTTCACACCTTTCACACTAAAGGTAAATAAAGGTGATATTATCAAGCTCCTTTTTGATGTGGAGAAGAATGTTACAGATGTTCTTTATATCGGTGACATTTCTCAAAATTACGCTGAAACCACAATAAATAATACAGTCCAAAAAGGATATTATAAAAATCCGTTCTTCGATATTACTGTATTTGAATTAACTGTTAATGCAGATAAAAAAGCTTATACTGATTTGACTGTTGACGCTTGTGATAATTACATAAACTTCAGTTATGATTTAACAGATGCGTTGAATGTATTAAACAATATTCCACACAGTCATCATAGGTTGATTGCATCAACAGGGAATAAAGATGAATACAAGAATCCAATTTATAATGAAGTGACAACGGGTAATGGGTTAGCACTTTTTCCAGGCCAAAAATCATCAGCGTTAAATATTGTTCCGGCACAGCTCAATTTGAGTGAATCAAATATCACTTATGAACATGAGGGAACAAACGATGAAACTTTAAAAGAGTTCGCTGAAAATGTATATTCATATATTGACGATTTATGGGCGAAAGTAGAAGCATTGGAAAAAGCTGTTGCCGCCAAACAGACAAATGAGCAAAACGAGGTGACAGAGTAATGGCAACTATTATTTCAACAGTTATATCATCACTGACAGCGGCAGTAGTAAGCGGCGTTATTGTATATGTGAAAGGTGTAAGAAAAGAAAATACCGCTATTAAAGAGGGTATGCTTTCTTTGCTTCGTGCAGAAATTATAAGACAGCACGACAAATACACTCAAAGGCAATATTGCCCCATTTATGCTAAAGATGCCTTAACAAAGGCTTATGCTGCTTATCATTCGCTTGGTGGTAACGGCACAATAACAAAAATCTATAACGAAACTATGCAACTGCCTGAAACGGCGGAGGAGGTAAAACAATGAAAACATTATGTATATCGCTTATTATCGTTGCACTGCTTATTTTAGCCGTGCAAATTATTACAGAAATCATCAAATCCGTATTTAAGGATAAGGAAAATATCATTTATAATTTGATTGTATTCGGCGTATCGTTATTCTTAACGCTTGTTACAGTCATTGCGGCAAGTCAGATTGTACCGTTCAAGCTTGTTTGGTATATCATTGTCGGCGCAATTGTAGGCTCGTTCTTCATTGCTTATGGCGCTATGTACGGATATGATAAGCTTTTTAAAAGAGTGTTTGAATCTGTAAAAAACGCAATTAAATCATTTTTAGAAATTGAGAAAGAGGTGAAGCACAATGAAAAGAAATAAATCTATAATGTCCGTGATTATGTCATTACTCTTGATTATTACAATCTTTTGCGGTTGTAATGATTTTGATATTGAAAAAACAACGAAGCCGACAGAAACGACTACCAAAGTTCAAACAACCGAACCCGAAGTTACTATTTCTGCTGATGTTAAGACAGAAGCCGAGAAAACAAAGGATGAAGTTGAAAACGGCGAAGATGTCGGCACTGATGAGCTTATTATCGCAAAGCCTAAAGACGAAAGCACTGTTGTTGATGAAAGCTTGATTGAGCAGGATGCAGTCATTGAACAAGAGAATATTTCCTATGACGGTACTAACACTGGCAAAGGTAAAGTTCTTCTCGGTACTTGCACCGGTCTTACATATTATAATCAGGCTGACAGCAGGTGGGCGAATACACCTTATACAAGCTCAAAAAATAAAACGCAAACGATTAAATCGAGCGGCTGCGGTCCGACTTCGGCGGCAATGGTTGTAAGTTCTTCAAAAGGTGCTATTTTGCCTGCAACAATGGCAAAACTTTTTGTTGACAATGGTTATCGAACTAAGTCAAACGGTACTGCTTGGTCGGCGTGGTCTTTTGTTGCCGACTATTTTAATTTTAATGAATATGCGACGACCTCTAATGTTGATAAAGCTTTAAACTATTTGAAAAAGGATAAGAACAAGGACGGCGTATCTGATTACTTTATTGTCACTTCCTGTAATTACGGCTTATTTACAACCTCCGGCCACTACATTGTGCTTGTTGGTTACAACGGCGGCACTATATCTGTTTACGACCCTTATTCTTACATCGGCAAATTTGATACACCGAGCAGAAAAGTAGCAGGTGCTAAGCTTAGCGGCAACACTGTTTTCGTCAGCAAGAAAAATTTCAAAAAGTACGGCAATACCGTTAATTATTGGATTTTTTCTAACGATTATGTTAAGAAAACAACTAAAACTAAAAAATCAGTTACAAAGTATGTGGCAACAAAATCACAGTCGCTTAATGTCAGAGCAAAAGCCGATAAATCATCAAAGGTATTAACTCGGCTCAAAAAAGGCACAAAGGTGACTGTTACAAAGGTCAGTGGTTCGTGGTCTTATATTTCATCTCCGGCTAAGGGTTGGGTGAGTAGTGCGTATCTTTCAACAACTAAAGTTGTCGCCGATAAGCCAAAAAAGGTAACATATAAAACAACCGTCGGCAAGCACTACCGATTGAAAGGCAAAACTTACCTTTACAAAAATAAAAAACTTACAGGAATTAAATTCGAGTATTTGCCGAAAACTGAAATTATCGTTCAAAAGCATATCAGCGCAAGCGTTGATATGGTTAAGGTTGTTAAGACCGGCAGAGTAGCATATATCAATTCAAGTAATATAAAATAAATATTGACAAAACAGAATGTAAAAGTTAAAATACAATTGTGTCACAGGTATCCTATTACCGGTACACAGCGCATTATGAAACGCCCTCGGTCACCTATGCCGAGGGCGTTTTGCTTTTATGTTGATAATATTAGGATATTGTGCTACAATGCTTTTATCACTTTTAAGGAGATATTGTATGGGCGAAAGAATGTATTATTACACTGATTTTAATACTTTTAAATTGATACTTCAAAATGGCACATTACGCTTTAAAGAAAGCACATGTTCAAATGATAAATTAGATACTGTTAAATTATATCAAAATTTACTTGAAATGGCAGAATGCGAAATAGAAAAAAATTGTAATTTAGAGATAGAAAAAAAGGCTTTTTTTGATATTGTAAAGTACAACAAATACGAAAGCAGCCGTTATAATTTAGTTGTATGTTTTACTGAAAAGAAAGATTCACGTTTATTGTGGGATGCATACACGATGCATAGAAAAGACCGTCAAGCTTCAAAATATAATGGAGTTTGTATTGAATTTAATAAAAAACATTTTGTTGATTTATTAAATTTAGTTAAAGGATTTGATATAAAATGTTACCAAAAAGTTGCATATGGTTTCCAGCATATTGATGCTTTAATAGAAAAATATGTGCAGGAATATTCAGAAGAGTTTAAAAAATTATCAAATGATGCAGACCAAAAACAAAGTATTGTTAAACCGATAATTGTTAAAGAACTTAATTTGAAGGTTGATTTGAAAAAATGCTTCGTTTTTCCTGTGCTGAATTTGTTAAAGAAAATTGATTCGACAGCGCCATATTTTAAACATGAGTTTTGGCATGAAGAAAAAGAAATAAGAGCGCTTCTTTCAACAAATAAAGACAGTGATTTTGGAAAGACAATAAATAAATGCCAAGATGGAAGTGCCTATTTTGACTTGACTATTGATAAAGAATGTATTAGTAAAGTGATTTTAGGACCGGAATTCGGTGATGATGAGATGAAAGAAATTGAATCAATTGAGTGCAAAATACCATTTAAAGAATTGTCTACGGAGCCTTCACTCGGAACAGATGTAATCACTAATAGATAGTGAAAATGACTGCTTGGTATTATAGAGTTGGCAACTAATCGGTAACAATTTTATTTGTTTTCATTGTAAATAAACAAAACTCCCACATACTCCACCAAAGACCAATCACATTGTCATTGGTCTTTTCCCTTGTTAAGTATGAATACAAATGTTGACTTTTGTGTTATTTCTTGCTATTCTTGAAATACTATAAAAAGTGTGAGGTTATAATTACGAAAAAGATATTTGAAAAAATCATAAATAAATTCATCAATTTTTGCAAATGGGTGTGGAAAGAGTGTAAAGATTGGCACACGCTTGTTTTATTTATAATTGTTGTTATTGTTATGTACACTCCGGTATGGGGCGGCTATCTTTTATATTTCTTGTTTAAATCTAAATGGGCAATGGGCGTGGCTAGCACCTATCTTGTTTTTTGGGCTGGGCCGTTTACTCCTTATTTTCCATTGTGTATTGCAATAACACTCGGTATCAAGAAACTTTTTGATAAATTTAAAAGTAAACGAGATAAGCGCGAGATTGATATTGAAAATGATGTTGACGATGAATGACAGCTTTGATATTTCAAAGCTGTTTTTTTGTTAACAAAATATGATAGAATTCACTTGACACGGGTGGTACAATAAAGCGGTAAATAAAGGAGATGTTTAAAATGGTAAATAAGAAAAAACAAATTCCGGTTACTCTTTTAACCGGCTATCTCGGTGCGGGTAAAACTACACTTCTTAATCATGTGCTTGCAAATCAAGAGGGATACAAAGTGGCGGTTATAGTTAATGATATAGGTGAAGTAAATATTGATGCGTCACTTATTGCTAAAGGCGGCAATGTAACCCAAAAGGATGAAAATCTTGTTCCGCTTTCAAACGGATGTATTTGCTGTACATTAAAGGTTGACCTTATGAAGCAAATTATTCAGCTTGCTACAAGCGGCAAGTTTGATTATATTCTTATTGAAGCAAGCGGTATTTGTGAACCCGGTCCGATTGCAGGCTCTATATGTATGCTTGACGGTACTGACCCAAGAAGTGAATTGCCGGCAGTTTGCTATCTTGATAATATTGTAACAGTAGTTGACTCTTTGAGAATGGTTGATGAATTTCTTTCAGGCGATGCACTTCTTAAAGAAAATAAAGACGAAGATGATATTGAAAATCTTCTCGTTGAGCAGATTGAATATTGTACAACAATTGTTCTTAATAAAATTGATCAAATAAACGATGAGGATAAAGCAAAGGTGCTTAAAGTAATTAAAACTTTACAGCCTGAGGCTAAAATCATTGAAACCTCATTCGGTGATGTTCCTGTTTCTGACATTCTTTCAACCGAAAGCTTTGATTATGAGAAAATTTTAAATTCACCGGGCTGGCTTAAAGCTATGGAAGGCGAAGAAGAGAATGAAGAAGAGGGCGAAAGCGAAGAATATGGAATAGGTACTTTTGTTTACGAGTCACTTCCTCCACTTGACCAAAAGAAATTTGAAAATTTTGTTTTTGCTCATTATCCTAAAGAGGTTATTAGAGCCAAGGGTTTGTTTTGGATTAAGAATGACCCACAAACAGCATATATTTTTGAACAGAGCGGTAAGCAAAAAACAGCCACCGATGATGGCAAATGGATTGCGTGTATGCCAAAGCATCAACAAGAGCAAATTCTTGCAATGAATCCTGATATTGCAAATGCATGGGATGATGAATATGGAGATAGGGTAAACAAGATTGTATTCATAGGTCAAAATATGGATAAAGAAGCTATTACAAAAGCCCTTGACGCTTGCAAGGCAGACTGATAAAAACAAAACGGTGTGTAGAAAATATTTTCTACACACCGTTTTTTATGCTTTTTATATCAATAAATACCTTGTGCCATCATTGCTTCTGCAACTTTTTCAAATCCGGCAATATTTGCCCCTGCAACCAGGTCGTAACCTAGTCCGTATTTTTCTGCTGCTTCAACAGAATGTTTGTGAATGTTAATCATAGCATTGTGAAGTTTTTCGTCAACTTCTTCGGCAGTCCAGGAAAGCCTTTGGCTATTTTGGCTCATTTCAAGGCCTGATACACATACACCACCTGCATTAACAGCTTTAGACGGAGCTACAATTACATCATTTCTATCTATAAGGAAGTTTAATGCTTCCTCTGTTGTTGGCATATTGGCAACTTCAATATAGTATTTTGTACCATTTGCAATTATCTGTTTTGCTTCTTTTATTCCGATTTCGTTTTGTGTAGCGCAAGGCATGGCAATATCAACTTTTATACCCCACGGCTTTTCACCTTTATAAAACGGAACACCGAATTTGTCAGCGTAATCCTCGCATCTGTCTCTGCCTGATGCACGCATTTCAAGAAGATAATTGATTTTTTCTTCTGTAATAATTCCGTCTTTATCGTAAATATATCCGTCAGGGCCTGAAATTGTAACAGGAATAGCACCGAGTTCGGCAAGCTTTTTGCAAGCACCCCAAGCCACATTGCCAAAACCTGATACAGCAACTGTTTTTCCTTTTAATTTATCTTCTTCGTGTTTAAGAACTTCGCAAAGGTAATATACTGCTCCGTAGCCTGTTGCTTCGGGTCTGATAAGTGAACCGCCGTAAGATAAGCCCTTGCCCGTTATAACGCCGTTTTCAAATGCGTCTGATATTCTTTTGTATTGGCCGAATAAAAAGCCTATTTCCCTTGCTCCTACGCCTATATCCCCGGCCGGTACATCGACATTAGGACCAATGTGACGGTAAAGTTCAGTCATAAACGCTTGGCAAAATCTCATAATCTCGCCCTTGCTTTTTCCTCTTGGGTCAAAGTCTGAGCCGCCTTTTGCACCGCCCATAGGTAAACCGGTGAGTGAGTTTTTAAATGTTTGCTCAAAGCCGAGAAAGTACATAATTGAACTGTTTACACTCGGGTGAAAGCGTAATCCGCCTTTGTATGGGCCGATACTTGAATTGAATTGTACACGGTAACCTCTGTTGATTTGAGTTTTTCCCGCATCATCAACCCAAGCGACTCTGAAAGTAATAAGTCTGTCAGGTTCAGCCATTCGTGTTAATAAATCGTCTTCAACATATTCCGGATGCTGCTCAATCACTTTTTCGAGTGAACGAAATACTTCCTTTACGCACTGTATGTATTCTGGTTTTGCATTATCTCTTTTTTCAACTGTTTTAATTACATTTTCAATATATTCATTCATTTTGATTACCCCTTTTTATAAAATTCTTTTTTAGGTGAGCGACTACTCACCCTATAAATTATATTAACACTATCAAATAAAAATGCAATATCTTATCTAAATTTACGTTGAATTTGTATAAAAATTACTTGTTTTAAAACGGTTGCAATAAAAAAAGGAAAGTGCTTAAAATAAACACTTTCCTCAATTTTATTACATTGAAATTATTACACTTTTTTGTGCAATTTTAAAATACACCCAGAGCTTGAAGCAAAAGAACAACCAAAAGAACAGGTGCAATAACTTTTACCATAGCTATATAAATAAACTTTCTGCCGAATTTTTCTCCGTTTTTCGTAACTTCGTCAATAATTGTTTTCGGTTTTGCAACCCAGCCGATAAGAACACAGGTGAGTATTGCAACAATAGGCATTAAAATATTATTGCTGAAATAATCGAATACATCAAGAATTTGACCTATTGAGCCGTTAGGAAGTTTAAGCTCAAAGTAGAATACATTATAGCCAAGGCATACAATTATTCCGAATATGACTGCATACGCTGTAACGATTACTGCGCTCTTTTTTCTGCCAAACTTAAACTTATCCATAATACTTGCTACAATGGCTTCCATGACCGATACGGAGGATGATACAGCCGCAAATATTACCATTAAGAAAAACAGTATGCCAACAGCAATGCCGATTTTGCCCATTTGGTTAAATACTTTAGGCAAGGAAATAAACATAAGTCCCGGGCCGGCACTCATTCCTTCGGTTCCGGCAAATACAAATACTGCCGGTACAATCATAAGTCCTGCAAGGATTGCTACAAGGGTATCAAAAAATTCGATATGGTTGATTGATTTGTTTATGTTTGTTTTATCAGGGACATAAGAACCGTAAGCTACCATAATACCCATAGCAACACTGATTGAGTAAAACAGTTGCCCCATAGCATCCATAATTACCAAGAAAAATTGCTTTAATGTTACACCTTTAAAGTTTGGTATTAAATATAACTTTAAGCCCTGAAGACCTGTTCTGGTAACGCCGGTTGCTTCATCTGTATAGCTTAATGTGAGTGAGAAAATCGAAATGCCGATAATAAGAACAATTAGTATCGGCATAAGTATTTTGCCCATTTTTTCAATTCCCTTATCAACACCTCCGAGAACTACACCGGCAGTTGCGGCAAGGAAAATTAAAAACCAAATAATAGGTTCAGCTTTTCCCGATATAAAGTTTGTGAAATATCCGTCTGCCGCTGCAAGTGCACTTTTACCGGTTATAAAATCGAAAAAGTATTTGCATACCCATCCGCCGATTGCACAGTAATATGGCAATATGATTATTGGTACAAGTGTTGCAATTGAACCTAAAAATCCGAATTTCTTGTTTATTTTTCCATATGCGGTCAGTGGGCTTTGCTTTGTTTTTCTGCCTATTGCAATTTCGGTTATCAGAAGTGTAAATCCGAATGTTACAACTAAAATTAAGTAGCAAAAAATAAATAAGCCTCCGTTATCTTTTGCCGCCAAGTACGGAAATCGCCAAATGTTTCCAAGTCCAACAGCACTTCCTGCCGCAGCAAGAACAAAGCCGACAGTACCTGAAAAGCTACCTCTCTTTTTTTCTTCCATAATTTACTCCTATCAAAATAGTATAATGTGGTTAGTATAACACATTTATATGAAGTTAACAAGCCAACGCGGTAGCACATTAGTGCACTAAAGTCATATTGCATTTTATAATCTAAAAAGGTATAATTATTTTATCAATTATTAAGGATGATTATATGAAAGCTTACAGAAACATTTTAGCTGTGTTATTGGCAATTGTTATCTCTTTTTCTTTTCCTTGTATTTCATTTGCGCTTGATGATACCGCAGTGCAGGAAATTGAGGTTAAAACCGTTGAAGAAAGGGCAGAAGAAATATTATCTTCAATGACTTTGGAAGAAAAAGTTGCACAAATGTTTATGGTGTATATGCCGAGTAAAAAGGCGACAGCTATTCAAAAGAAGTATCAATTCGGCGGTTACTTATTATTTGCAAATAATTTTAAAAACAATTCGTATAAGAAAAAGCAAAGCCAAATCAAAGCTTATCAAAAAGCTTCAAAATTAAATATGCTTATAGCTGTTGATGAAGAGGGCGGCACTGTTAACAGAGTATCAATATATAAGCAGTACAGGAAATCACCGTTTTTATCACCGCAAAAGCTTAACAAAAAAGGTGGACTTTCAAATATCAGAAAAGATACAAAATCAAAGGCAAAGTTATTATTGGATCTTGGTATAAATACAAATTTAGCTCCTGTTGCCGATACACCTTACAGCAAAAGAGATTATATTTACTATCGAACTTTTTCAACTTCCTCAAAGAAAAACAGTAAATATATTAAAACAGTTATAAAAGAAATGGGTAAAAATAACCTTGTAAGCACATTAAAGCATTTTCCGGGTTATGGTAATAACGGTGATACTCATTCGCAAATAATTCGTGATAAAAGAAAACTGAGTACATTCAAATCGCGCGACCTTCTTCCGTTTAAGGCCGGTATTAAAGCGGGTGCGGATATGATTATGGTAAGCCACAATATTGTTGATGCGTTTGATAAAAAGCACCCTGCATCTCTTTCTAAAAAAGTGCATAAGTACATTAGAAATGAAATGAACTATGACGGAGTTATTATTACCGATGGTTTAGGTATGAACGGAGTTGTTGATTTTGTAGGCGGAGACAAGGGCGAGGCAGCAATAAAAAGTGTTTTGGCAGGAAACGATATGCTGTGTGCCAATAATTACAAAATTCAATATCCCGCTGTTTTAAAAGCTGTAAAAGACGGAAAAATCAAAGAAAAACAAATTGACGAAAGTGTAAAAAGAATATTGATATTAAAACTTAATCGCAAGATTATAAAGTGATACAAATAAAAAATGCAGTTCGCTTGTGCGAACTGCATTTTACTTTGCTGTTTAATTTTCTGTATCAGACATAAGTTTTTCACGCTTTTTTTCAAGTTCTTTTTGTGCCTGTTCTTTTACCTTGCCTGTGTAGTTGTTAAAGAACATCGGAATAATTGTAAGAAGAAAACCGATAGCAGGTACAATTGTTACAAGTGCCAAAAGCATTTTTTGAGTGTTGACTGATTGCTCAAAGAAGATTTGCCTGCCGGCAGTATCAACAAGCGATTTGTCAACAGCTTTAAAGTCTGTTCTGTCAAGAATTTGACCGAATACAAATGTTGCAACTGCTGCATTTACTTTTGAAAGGAAAGTTTGGAATGCAAAGCAAACACCCTCCTGCCTTTCACCTGTTTTCCATTCAAGATAATCAACAGAATCGGCAATAAGCGCATAGGTGATAACATTGTAAATACCGAGAGGGAGTCCCATAAGGAAAAGGAATATCCAAAGTACATAAATGTTAGCTTTTGTAACATCGTGTGCCATTACTACATAGCAAAGTGCATGAACAACAAGTCCGAATATAGCTGAACCTATGTAAATTTGCTTGAGCGATAATTTCTTTCTGAGCATTGGGAAAATAGCCATTGCAGGAACCATACCCACACCTATTGCAACTGTAAGAGTAGTTACAATTGTACCGCGCGGAATCCAGAAATCGTAAGCGGCAGCCGCATCAACATTAGGTATAAGTGTGGTTTGCGCACCCGGCAAGAAATCTTGGAAAATTTGAGTGAAATCTGTGTAGTTTTGAATGATGATATAATTACCGATGTAATCCGCACATTGGTTTGCTGTTACCATAGTTGAGCCCAAAATTGCTGCAAAAATTACAATGATAAGAAGTTTGTTTTTGCCGAGAACCACAAATGTTTCTTTAAATGAAGGTGTGTGGTCCATTTTAGGAACTCTTTCTTTTGAAACGAAGAAGATAAGAATTGAAAGTCCGCAACCGAGAAGTGCAAATATCACACCGCTTAAAAAGAAGCCTTTTGTATATCCCATATTGCTTTGATAAAGAATAGGAACAAGAAGGGCAGGGAGTATACCGCCGAAAGTTGAGCCTAAACGGGCTGTTGAAATAAATGAAGTTCTTTCACTTTCAAGCGGGGTTATTACTGATGAAAGTCCCCAAAACGGTACATCCTGAATTGTGAATGCCACGCCCCAAAGAATGTATGTAACAAGTGCCCAAATAAATGCCGCTGTTGAACCCTCTTTAAACGGAGCGGAAAAAAGTGCAATTGTTGTAATCGCAATAGGAATAGGTGCAAATAATAAGTAAGGTCTCATCTTGCCCCATTTTGATTTTGTTCTGTCAACAATCATACCCATTACAGGGTCATTTAATGCATCAAATATACGCCCGATAAGAATTATTGTAGTGCCTTGCTTTAATGTGAGTCCTGCGCCGTTTTGGAAAAACACAAGTGTAAACATTGACATAAGTGTATATATTCCCGAGCGGCCAAATGCGCCTACCGTAAAGCAGATGCGTTCTTTCATGGTTAAGTATTTTTTTGTTTCAGCCATTATTTTCTCCTTTTAATTACAGCCGGAAAAATTACCGGCGCTTCTTCCTGTGCATTTTGCATTTGCTTTAATAATAAGTATTTAAGCTCCTGCCTTATATGTCCATATCTTGGGTCTTTGATAAGATTGTATTTTTCATTAGGGTCTTTTTTCAAATCATATAAATAATTTTCAAAATAAACCTTTGCTCGATGGTGTGCGTATCCCGTAACAGCAATATCGCGAACTTCATATTTAAAACGCTCGGTTCTTATTGCGCGTGAATTTGAAGCTTCGCTGATTTGCATAAATACACAGTCACGCTTTTTGTCGGGATTATCAATTTGTTCAGCCAAGTCAACACCCATATATGTACTTGGAATCTGTATTCCTGCCATGGAAAGAAGAGTAGGCGGCAAGTCAATAAGCGATGATAATCTTTCTTCTTTTTTCCCGCCTGTGAATTTTCCGCCTTTTATAATCAAAGGTGTGTGCGTTGCACTTTCGTGGCAGCTCCTTTTATACTCGGGATTTCTTGTTTTGAAATGGCTTCCGTGGTCGGAAGTATAAACTATAATTGTATCATCATATATTCCAAGTTCTTTGAGCTTATCAACAAGCCTGCCTACATTGTAATCAAGCCTGTTAATAGCCGAAATATAATCGGGATACATTTTCTTATAATCGCCTTTTAAAAATGTCAAATCATCAGGTAAAGGATAATCTTTATATTTTTCTACGGTAGGTTTGTAGCCCTCGTATGTATGGTGGTCGTTTTGATGATGCGGCTCTAATTGGCTTACAAACATAAAAAATGGTTTATCCTTATCTCTTTTATCAAGAAATTCTAAGGCAAAATCATTTATGCAGTCGGCCCTGTAACCTTTAAAATCAATTTTGTTTCCGTCGCCGTCAAATACATATCCGTCATAACCGTGCGATGTAAATTCCAGCACATCCGCGCCCCTGAAGTATTGGTATTCACCCTGCTTGTTTTTAGGTATTGCGGTGCTTTCACAGTGCAGTCCTATACCCGGTAATCTGTTTGACGCTAAATGCCATTTGCCGATATAAGCAGTTTCATATCCTGCTTCATTAAAGTAGTGGGCAAGCGGCGGAATGTCACTTGGAAGTGGAATTCCATTCCAATAACAACCGCATTGTGTAGCGTAAACACCTGTTTGCAGGCATGCCCTTGCCGGTCCGCAAACGGGCTGGCAGGTAAAGTTGTTTTCGTACTTGATCCCTTCCTTTGCAAGCTCGCAAAGGTTAGGCGTTACTTCTTCATTTACCGTGTCCCAACGCTGTTGGTCGGAAAAGTAGAAGATAATGTTTTTCTTTCCCATAAATTTTCCCCTTTATTTTAGGCTGTAAAACCTACAATTGCATTGTAAAAATTAACCAACGCAATTAAAGCTACCACTATTGTAAAAATTGTTTTAATAACTTTTTCGTTGCCTTTTTTATTCATTTTTGCACCCAATATGCCGCCCGCAACCGCACAGATTATTGCTACTGCGAGAGTAAGTATACTGCATTTTGGAATTGTATGGGTGACGCCTAAAGTTATCAATTTTGAAAGCTGACTGAAAAATATTGTGCCGACGCTGTAAATAGCAGCTTCCTTAACAGTCATTGAAAAAAATAAAACGATAAATGCTACATTTATCGGCCCGCCGCCGACACCTAAAAATGACGCGATAAAACCGAGTGTTAAACCTACTGCCGCAATACATATCGGATTTGTTATTTTAAAGCTTTTTGCATTTTTAATATTTATATAAATAACCGATATTACAAGTAATATACCTAATATTAAACCTTGCAGGCTTTTGAGCATATTGTTATTAAATATACCTAAAAGATAATCAAATAATTTTGAACCGAGTATACCGCCGATTACTGCCCCGACAGACAGTGAAATAATAAGCTTAAAATCAATTTTTGTTTTTGACCTGATGTGCTTAACCGTTGAACTTATGCTCATACTAAACACAGCACAAGTTGAAATGAAATTAACAACTGCTACGCTGTCTTTGCCTATTAAGTCGAGAAGCGGTTTAATGATTACTCCGCCGCCAAGGCCGACAAACGCACCCATAAATGTGGCAAAGATGATTATTATTCCATATAATACAGTTGTCAATTTTCCTCACCTCAAAATAAATCTATCAACTTATTATATATTAACCTAAAGGTTAAGTCAAATAAATATTATGCTTTAATCAATTATTGCATAAAAATTGCTTTCCCAAGCAGGAATATACAGGCTGTGCCTAAAATATAATTTGTACCTTTTATCAAAGCTTAATATTTTTTTCCCGAGTGCAAATAAATCCTCGTTTCTGTGATATGCACATACATATAGTTTCGGAAGATTCCTTTTTATTGTTTTTGTTGCTCCGTCAAGTGCTTTCATTTCCGAGCCTTCTATATCCATTTTTATTAAGGTAACAGGATAATCAATAAGTGAGTCTATATCCGTTACTTTTACAGGTACACCGCTTGCGGATATGTGTGAATTTCTGCTTTGCTCTTTGGCAAATATTAAGGTATCTTTTTCATTCCACGCACCCATATTTAACGCTTCTAAATTAGGCATTTTGGCTGTGTTCTTGACTAATTTTTTGTAACTTTTTGCATCAGGTTCAAGTGCTAAAATTCTGTTGTATTTTCCATTTGTAAATGATGTGAATTCCCTGATTGTGTCCCCGTCATAAGCGCCTAAATCTACGATGGCTTCGTTTGTATCAAGCTTTAAAATATCTTTGTAAACGCTGTCTTTATCGCAATATGATTTTAGCAGATAATCAACTTTTCCGGATACTTTGAAATTTATAATGTCAACATAGTCGCTTTTGCTTTTTTCGTCTGCTAAATTATTGTAAACAAAGTCGAATTCGTCATTATGTTCTTTCACATATTCTTTTGTAAAAAGTCCGCCGCCGCAAACAGGCACATCCGGTGCAAAAACCTTATGTTCATTGTTGATTTTTTTTATGTTTTCAATCACATTTTCGAGGTGAGTGGCAAATGCCAATACAACATTGAAATCATCATATTTTTCGCAAATATCGCTGTATTTTAAAACTTTATATCCTAAAAATGAATGACCTCTTACAAATTCATCGCTTGCAAAAATTTCACTTACTTTAACACCGTAAGTATCAAGTGTTGAAATGATTTTTTCAGCACCGTTTCCCATACCGTAAATCATAATCGGCTTATTGTCATTTTTTAAAAAATCCCAAACATTCTCTTCTTTTATTTTTTCAATCATCATAAACCCCATAAATTTTTATTAAAAATATTATATCATATTTGCAAATACTTTACAAACAGAAAAAAATATTATATAATATTATTTGATTTAAAAATAATAAATAATGATATTGGAGTGATTTTGCCTTTATGGGCAGTGCCTTAAAAAATCTGTTTAAAAAAGAAAATTCGACAGAAGATGAAATAAAACAACTTGTTGAAGAAGATGAGCAGGTCGGTCAGCTTGAAAAAAATCAAAGAGAAATGATTAACAACATTTTTGAATTTGACGACCTTGATGCAGGCGACATTATGACTCACCGAATTGACATCAATGCCGTTGATTGCAATTCAAATATTGAAGATGCAGTAAAGCTTGCTATTGAATACGGTAATTCAAGACTTCCGGTTTATGACGGTGACCTTGATAATATCTGCGGTATTTTGTATGTTAAAGATTTGCTTAAATTCGTCGGTAATCATATTTCGCCGGATGAAAAGCTTTTATCATATATCAGAAAGCCGCTTTACGTGCCTGAGTCGATGCCGGGCGGTAAGCTTTTTGCAAAAATGACGGAAACCAGAATTATGCTTGCAATTGTAATTGATGAATACGGCGGTACAGCAGGCCTTGTAACTATGGAGGATATTCTTGAAAGCATAGTGGGTAATATTTGCGATGAGTATGACGATGAAGAAGAACAAAGCATAACGCAAATAGATGATAAAACATTTACATTTGACGGTTTTGCTGATATTGAAGATGTTGAAAAAGCTCTTAAAGTTGATTTGCCTGACGGTGATTATGACACAGTTGCAGGGTTTGTAATCAGCCTTTTGGGTTACCTGCCGAACGAAGATGACGGAAAAGAGCATTGCGTAAAATACAAAAATCTTGTTTTTACCGTGTTAAATGTTAGAGATAGAAGAATCGGCAAAATAAAAGTAGATGTTGAATAATTAAGGCGATAATATGGCAGAAAAAATTATAGAATTTGACGCTATGGAGCAAGCGGTAAGCCTGTTCGGTAGTTTTGATGAAAATGTAAAAATGATAGAGGGCGAATATGATGTTTCAATCATTTCCCGCGGCTCTGAATTAAAAGTGTGCGGTGATATTGAAAATGTAGATAAAGCTGTGCGTGCCTTAAACTCAATGCTTATGCTTATAAATAAGGGTGAGCAGCTGACACAGCAAAATGTTCGCTATGTGCTTACTCTTGTTAACGAGGGTAATGAAGATAAAATATCAAGTATGGGCAGCGGTTCAATTTGCATATCTTCAAAGGGTCGTCCGGTGAAACCTAAAACTCTCGGGCAAAAAAAGTATTGTGATGCGATTATGAACAATACCATCACATTCGGTATCGGCCCGGCAGGTACAGGTAAAACTTACCTTGCTGTTGCAATGGCGGTTACAGCCTTTCGTGCAAAGGAAGTTGACAGAATCATACTTACCCGCCCGGCAGTTGAAGCGGGCGAAAAATTGGGCTTTTTACCCGGAGATTTGCAAAGTAAGGTTGACCCTTATTTAAGGCCGCTTTATGACGCACTTTTTGATATGCTCGGTGCAGAAAGTTTTCAAAGGTATCAGGAAAGGGGAGCTATTGAAGTTGCACCGCTTGCTTATATGCGCGGGCGTACACTTGATGACAGCTTTATAATTCTTGATGAAGCTCAAAACACCACGCCTGAGCAAATGAAAATGTTTTTAACCCGCCTTGGCTTTAATTCAAAAATGGTTATTACGGGTGATATAACACAAATTGATTTACCTGACGGAAAGAAATCAGGATTAAAAAAAGTAATGCATATTCTTCGCAATGTTAATGATATTGCGATTTGTAAGTTTGATAAAAAAGATGTTGTAAGGCATAAGCTCGTGCAGGATATTGTAAACGCTTACCAAAAATACGAGGAGGATAAGAATAATGGACGCAGTTAAAGTAATTATTTCAAATGACCAAAAAGCAGTAAAAGTACCAACCGGAATAAGAATGTTAATTAGGCGTTGCTGCCACGCTGTATTACAGCTCGAGGGTTTTAAAGGCTCTGCTGAAGTCAGCGTAAGATTTGTTGATAATGAGCAAATAAGAGAACTTAATAAGCAGTACCGCAATATTGATAAAGAAACAGATGTTCTTTCTTTTCCGCTTGGCGAAAACGGAGAATATGATATTAACCACGATACCGGTGCAAAGCTTTTAGGTGATATTGTAATTTCCGTACCAAAAGCAGTTGAGCAGGCAAAGCTTTATAACCACCCGCTTCAAAGGGAAATCGGATTTTTAACTGTTCATTCAATGCTTCATCTTTTAGGATATGACCATGAAGACGGCGGACTTGAAGCAGTACATATGCGTGAAAAAGAAGAAACCGTACTTACTCAAATCGGTTGGAAGCGTAATAACAGCTATTATATGGGAGACGAATAATGACTAAAACAGCTTTTGTAGCTATTGTAGGTAAACCAAATGTCGGCAAATCATCTTTGCTTAATAAAATGCTTGGCCAAAAAATTGCAATAGTATCTTCAAAACCACAAACTACAAGAACTAAAATTATGGGTGTACTTACAAAGGGTGAAACACAGCTTGTTTTTACCGATACACCGGGTTTTCATAAGCCGCATAATAAACTTGGCGAAAAGATGAACGAAGCAGTAGGTGACACCGTCGGCGGTGTTGATGCGTGCTTGTTTTTAACCGAACCTCGTGGTGAACTTAATGAGCAGGAGCTTCAGCTTTTAGATATGTTTAAAAAGCAAAAAATGCCTGTTATTCTCGCAATCAACAAGATTGATATGATAAATGATAAAGAAGAATTGCTTAAAAGAATTGTTTATCTTACTTCGTTTTATGATTTTACTGCCGTAGTGCCTGTAAGTGCAACTCAGGGTGACCATGTTGATGAACTTATTGATGAACTTGATAAGCTTGCTTTTGAGTCACCGCACTTTTTCCCTGATGATACATTGACTGACCAACCTGAAAGAGTTTTGGCGGCTGAAATAATCAGAGAAAAAATACTTAGGCTTATGGATAAAGAAATTCCTCACGGCATTGCAGTTGCGGTCGAAAAAATGCGTGAACGTGACGATAAAGATATACTTGATATTGACGCTACAATTTATTGTGAGCGCGATAGCCATAAGGGTATGGTTATCGGCAAAAACGGTGCAATGCTGAAAAAAGTATCAACTTATGCAAGGCAGGACCTTGAAAAATTTTTCCAAATTAAAGTTAATCTTCACTGCTGGGTAAAAGTTAAGGAAGATTGGAGAAACAGAGAAGGTCTTATTCATAATTTCGGGCTTGATAATAAATAATATCCAATTTTTCACAAGCTTAAAATCATCATCGTAGTATAAAATAAAAACGGTGATATTTATGCTTAATAACGAATGGCAAAATTTTTGGAATTCAGGCAAAATTGATGATTATTTAAAATATAAGCAATCAGAAAATTGCAATTTTAACAGTAATCAGGAAGTGCAAAATGGCGAAAACAAAGGGACTTGTAATCAAAGAGCGAACAGTTGGGGAGAGTGACCGTTTAGTTACTCTCCTTACTGCTGATTATGGACTTGTAAACGCTTTTGTAAGAAATGCCAAGCAATTAAAGAATAAGCTTTCGGCTTCAACTTCGCTTTTTGCTTATTGTGAGTTTTCTATTTATCAAGGCAGAGATGCAAATGTGGTAGATAATGCCACTGTAATAGAAATGTTTTTTGATTTACGAAGTGATATTGAAAAGCTGGCGGTGGCACAGTATTTTGCACAGCTTGCATATGAACTTGCAAATGAGGGGCAGCCTGAAGAGGAAATGTTGAGTATTATATTAAATTCACTTCATCTGCTTTGCAAGGGTGGAAAAAGCATTGTGCAAATAAAATCCGTTGTTGAATTTCGCCTTATGTCACTGTCGGGCTATATGCCGAATATTTTAGCTTGCGCAAATTGCGGTACATATGAAAGCGATATTATGTATTTTGATACACTTGACGGTTGCGTTTACTGTGCAAATTGCCATAAAATAGGAACGATTACCTGCCCTAAAAATGTAATTACGGCAGTTAGATTTATTTGCCTTACCGAACCTAAAAAAATATTTTCATTTTCATTAAGCAGTGAAAATTTAGAAATTTTATCTAAAATAAGTGAGCAGTATGTATTATCTCGAATTCAAAAAAGACTGCCGACATTAGAATTTTATAAATCAGTTAAATTTTAAAGGTATATACTTATGAACAAAAATTATAAAACACTTGAACTTGACCTGATTCTTGACCAGCTTGCCGGTGAATGTTCGTGTGATGATGCCAAGGATTTGGCAAGGGGATTGAAACCGAGCAGTGATATTAGCGAAGTTGAACTTCTTTTACAGCAAACGGAAGATGCATTTTCACTTTTGGCTCGTTTCGGCGGACCGTCATTTTCAGGTTTGAAAAATGTAAATAATCCTCTTCACAGAGCTTCTGCGGGCGGTTCGCTTAACCCTAAGGAACTGCTTGATATTGCTTATTGCCTCAGGGGACTTCGTACTCTTGATGAATGGCACGGCCATTCAAGCGGGGTTAAAACTTCTCTTGATTTCTTTTTTGAAGGAATTACGGCTAATAAATATTTGGAAGCCAAGATTTTTTCCTGCATTATAAGTGAAGAAGAAATTGCCGATAAAGCTTCGGAAACACTTTATGATATTAGAAAAAAAATCAGGTCTAAAGAAAATTCAATCAGGGAAAAACTTGATTCATTGATTCATTCTTCACATTATCAGCAGTTTTTGCAGGAAGCTATTATAACCCAAAGAAACGGGCGTTTCGTTGTTCCTGTAAAAGCGGAATGCAGGGGCAATGTACCGGGCCTTGTTCACGATACATCATCAACGGGCGCTACTGTATTTATAGAGCCGGCATCGGTAGTTGATGCAAATAATGATATAAAAGTGCTTCAAGGTAAAGAACGCGATGAAATTATGCGTATTCTTTATGAACTTTCGGCAGAAGCAGGTGATTTTGCCGAGTCGATTAAACATTCGTATGAAAGTGCAATCAGGCTTAATCTTATTTTTGCAAAAGCACATCTTGCTTACAAAATGAAAGCAACAAAGCCGATACTTAATAATGAGGGAATTACTTACTTAAAAAAAGCACGCCATCCGCTTATTGACCCTAAAAAAGTTGTTGCAACAGATATTGCTATCAGGGATGAGTATGATACGCTTGTTATTACCGGCCCTAATACCGGCGGTAAAACCGTGTCACTTAAAACGCTTGGCCTTTTAACTCTTATGGTTATGTGCGGTATGCTTATTCCTGTATCAGATATGTCACGAGTTTCGGTGTATAATAACATACTTGTTGATATTGGTGATGAGCAGAGCATTGCGCAGTCGCTTTCAACTTTTTCATCACATATGGTTAATATTATTGATATTATGAAAAAGGCTGACGACAAGTCGCTTATTCTTATTGATGAACTCGGTGCGGGAACTGACCCGGTTGAAGGTGCGGCACTTGCAGTTTCGGTTATTGAAGCTTTAAGAGAAAAGGGTGCAACCATTGTGGCAACTACACATTATGCCGAACTTAAAGCTTATGCGCTTGATACCCCGGGTGTAACAAACGGATGTTGCGAGTTTGATGTTGAAACGCTTCGTCCGACATATAAACTTTTAATCGGTGTTCCCGGCAGGTCAAATGCATTTGCAATTTTGGCTCATCTCGGCATGGAGCAATCGGTAATTGATAATGCAAAAGCAATAGTTGGTTCGGATAACCGTGATTTTGAAGCTGTGCTTGAAAAACTTGAAGCATCGCGTCACGCTTTGGAAGAAGAACGAAAAATTGCCGAGGAAATGACTCAAAAAGCAAAGAAAATAGAGGAAAAAGCACAGTCGGATAAAGATAAAATTGAAACTTTAAAAGCCCGTGAAATTGATAAAGCAAAGCGAGAAGCGCAAAAGCTTATTGACTCTGCAAAGCGTAAATCAAGTGAATTTTTGCTTGAACTTGAAAAATTGAAAAAAGAACAAACTTCGTCAAACGCTACTGAAATTGCCCGCAAAACAAGAAGAGCGGTTAAGGCCCAAATGGGCGAAATGGATGACCTTATAAATCCTAATGAACTAGCAGATAATTGGGATTATGATTATAAATTGCCGCGAAATCCCGTTGCAGGTGACAGAGTGGTAATTAAAGGTATAGGCGAAGGCGAAGTTGTTGAATTCAAAAATAATAATGTTTTTGTTAAATCAGGGCTTCTCAAAACCCGTGTTAAGCTTTCGGATATTATGATTATTGATAAGCCAAAGAAAAAGCCGGTTAAAACACAGCATAATTTGTATCGCACATCATCGCGTGCGGATAAAGATGTTAAAACAGAAATTGATATGCGCGGTGAAACTGTTGATGAAGCAATCGGAGAACTCGGACTTTTTATTGACAGATGTGTTTTGAATAATATTGAAGAAATCAGAATTATCCACGGTAAAGGTACAGGTGTGCTTAGAACTGCGGTAGGCGATTATCTTAAAACTCATCCTAATGTGGCTGAATACAGGCTTGGCAGATACGGTGAGGGCGAAAACGGTGTTACAATAGCTAAACTTAAGTAAACGGAGAATAATATGGCAGACGAACTTGAAAATTTAACAGGTACCGTTGAAAATATTACTTATAGAAATGACGCTAACGGTTACGCTGTAACCGAAGTTAAAACAGATGAAAATGAATTTGAAACTGTTGTCGGCATTTTAGGCGATATAGCAGTCGGTGAGCAAATTGTGTTTCAAGGTGAATGGACTATGCATCCAAGCTTTGGCAGGCAGTTTAAATCTGTTCGTCTGACTCATACAAGGCCGTCGGATGCATCGGGAATGCATCGCTTTCTTGCAAGCGGTATTATTAAAGGTATAGGTGAAGCAACAGCAACTAAAATAATTGAAAAATTTGGTTCTAACACATTTAATGTAATTGAAAATGAGCCTGAAAGGCTTGCTGAAATTAAAGGTATATCAAGAACAAAGGCAAAGCAAATAAATCGTGATTTTAAAATGCAGTTTTCTGCAAGAGATGTTATGAACGGGTTATCCGAACTCGGTTTTAACCAGCAGGAAGCTTATGATATTTATAATGTGTTCAAGGGTGATTCGCTTGATATAGCAAAGGAAAATCCGTATGCTCTTGTTTCGGTTGTTAATTCAATTGATTTTGCTAGGGCAGACGAAATTGCAATGAATTTGGATGAAGAACCGCCGTTTGATTGCAGATGCCAGGCCGGTGTTACATATATAGTCAGGCATAATCTTTATAATGGGCATACCTGCTTGCCGAGATACAGTGTAATCAAACCTGCAATGCTTTTACTTGAATGCAGCGAGGATGAAGCTGAAATTGCAATTGATAATGCTATTGATGCAAAACAGCTTGTTGAAGAAAATATTAACGATAAACCTTTTTTATTTTTGCCTGAAATATACGAAGCTGAGTCTTCAATAGCTCAGCGTATAAAAGTTATGATTGAATATCCGCCGACCCCTAAAGAAATTTCGCCTGCCGAAATAGACACTTTTGAAAAAGCAAACGATATTGTTTTTGATGAAAAGCAAAGGCAGGCAATTGAAATTGCTGTTAATAAAGGCTTGCTGATATTAACAGGCGGCCCCGGCACTGGTAAAACCACAACAGTAAAGGGTATAATTACCCTTATGGAAAACAGAGGGCTTGATGTTGCACTTGCCGCACCGACGGGAAGAGCCGCCAAGAGAATGACGGAGCTTACCGGTAAAGAAGCTAAAACTATACACAGGCTTTTGGAAGTGGAATTTAAAGACGGAGCTGACGAGCCGAGTTTTGCGCATAATCTTAAAAATCCGCTTGAATGTGATGCTGTAATAGTTGATGAATTATCAATGGTTGATGTTACTGTTTTTTCGGCACTGCTTGATGCTTTGCCGCTTTCTTGCAGGCTGATAATGGTTGGGGATAAAAACCAATTGCCGCCCGTCGGTGCAGGCAATGTACTTGCAGATTTAATAAAAAGTAACCTTATAGGTGTAGTAAGTCTTGATAAAATTTTTCGCCAGGCTATGAAAAGCAAAATTGTATCAAATGCTCACAGAGTAGTTAACGGTGAAATGCCTGTGTTTGATAACAGCCCGGATTCTGATTTTTTCTTGCTTCGTGAAAATTCAAAATATATCGCTTCAAGAAAAATTGTAGATTTGGTGACTAAAAGAATACCGATAGGCTATGGGTTTGACAGTGTTAAGGATATACAGGTTCTTTGCCCGAGCAGAAAAGGCGAAGTGGGAACTGAAAATATAAATGCGCTTTTGCAAGCGAAGCTTAACCCGCCGTCATATGAAAAAAATGAAGTGAGATATAAAGGCTATACTTTGCGTGAAGGCGATAAGGTAATGCAAATTAAAAATAATTACGATGTTCCTTGGTTTAAAGACGGTGAAAACGGTACGGGTGTTTTCAATGGGGATATAGGTATTTTAACTTGTATTGATAAGGCTAATGATATTATAAATGTTAAATTTGATGATAAGGAAGCAATGTACAGCTTTGAAAATGTAAAAGAAATCGAGCTTGCATACGCAATGACCGTGCATAAAAGTCAGGGCAGTGAGTTTTCGGCTGTGGTTTTGCCGACTGTTTCAACTCCGCCGAAACTTTCATACAGAAATCTGTTTTATACAGCTTTAACCCGTGCAAGAAATTTATTGATAATTGTTGGAAACGAAACTTCAATTAAAGCGATGGTTGATAATGATAAAAAAAGCAGACGCTACAGCGCACTTGTTCATTTTTTATCTGTTGACAATATTGATATTTTAAAGTAACATTATATAAAAGTTTTAAATATTTAGGAATGTAAATTATGTTTGGATATGATTTGGGAATAGATTTAGGTACAAATTCAATAGTTATTTCCGTTGTAGGCAAAGGTGTTGTTTTAAGCGAGCCTGCCTATGTTGCATACGATTGCAATAAGGGCGAAATGCTTTATGCCGGCAAGCGTGCATATTACCTTGAGGGTAGAGAGCCGGTCGGTGTAAGCGTTATTCAGCCGATAAAAAACGGTAATGTCAGCAACTATGAGCTTGCACAGCAAATGGTTGAATATTTTATGAATAAAGTGCTTAAAAAGAATATTTTTAAGCCGAGAATAGTTGCAAGTGTTTCATCAGACAGCACCGATGTTGAAAGAAGAACACTTATTTCTGTTTTGATTTCTGCCGGTGCGCGCTCCGTCTGCTTGCTTGAACAGCCGATTTGTGCCGCTTTTGGTGCAGGTGTCGACCCGATTAACCCAACGGGTGTGTTTGTTATTGATATTGGTGCGGGTTCAACAGATATGGCAGTTATAAGTCAGGGTGCTATGAGCCAAAACGAAACCGTAAAAATCGGCGGCGATGATTTTGATGAAGCTATTGTTAAGTATCTTAAAGATAAACACGGCCTTTTGGTAGGGCTAAGAACTGCTGAAAATATTAAAAAAACCATCGGTTCGGCTGTTATGCGTGATACTGATGTTACAATGAGTGCGAAGGGCAGAAATGTTCTTTCCGGTTTGCCTAAAACCGTGGAAATTACAGGCAATGAAATTTGCGAATGTTTCGGTGAATTACTTGACCAAATTATGACGGTTGCAAAGTCTATGTTTGAGCGTACTTCACCACAGCTTGTTGCCGATATATCAAATTCAAGTGTAATTTTAACAGGCGGTATGTCACAGCTTTTTGGGCTTGATAAGCTTATTTCTCAAACACTTAATCTTGATGTTACCATTCCGGTAAGGGCAAATCTTTGTGTATCGAAGGGATGCGAATTAGCACTCAAAAAGATGCATATTCTTGACGGATACGGATATTCGTTTAAAACTAAAGAAGAGGTCAGAATCAGATGATTCAAATATATTTCGGATACGGTAAAGGTAAAACTACTTCGGCTTTGGGGCAGGGTATGCGTGCAAAAGGTGCAGGCAAAAATGTACTTCTTGTTCAATTTTTGAAAAATAATAAATCAAGCGAATTAGCTGTTTTACCGTTTGATATTTTTAAATCACCTGAAAATTTACCGTTTAACCCCGGCAAAGAGTATCAAGCTTGGGTCGACAGTGCACTCTCATATATCAAAAATTCAACTTGTGATATTATTATTCTTGATGAATTTCTTGATGTAATTGATACTTTTGTTTCACTTAATGATTCGTTAGATTTATTAAACTGTTTGAAAGATAAAGAAGTAATTATAACAGGCCATAAAAAAATTGATAAATTTTTTGAAAAGGCTGATTATATAACTCATATGGAAAAAGTTAAACATCCGTATGATTTGGGTATTGGCGCAAGAAAAGGTATTGAATACTGATTGAAAGGGGAAAGCGTTATGGATAAATTTTCAAGTTTTAATCCAAAAGTGTGCTTTCTCTTTTTTGTTTTCGCTGTTATTCTTATACTTTTAAATTTTAATCCTTTCTTTTTATCGGTGTCACTGCTTGCGGGCTTAATTTATAACTTTATGCTTCAGGGTAAAAAAGCAGTTTTGACTTTTGTATCTTTCCTCTTGCCTTTTACTCTGCTTGTTGCTCTATTTAATATGGTATTCACTTCTTATGGTGTGGATGTTCTTTTTTCCCTGGCTAATAAACATTTTACACTTGAAGGCTTTTTTTACGGATTGTGCCAGGGCGTTATGTTTTCAAGCGTGATTTTATGGCTTTCTAATTACTCAATTGTAATGAGCAGTGATAAATTTATGTCTGTTTTTTCAAAGCTTGCACCTAATTTAACACTTGTATTAACTATGACTTTTTCGTTTATTCCAAGGCTTAGAAAAAATGCACAGGAAATAAATGACGCAAGAATGAATATAGATTTGGGGCAAAGCAAATTTAAGAAAAGTCTTGATAATTTTTCTTCGCTTGTTTCTATGACTCTTGAAGAAAGTATAGAGATTTCAGATACAATGCGTGCAAGAAATTTTAACAGTTCAAGAAAGCCATATTCCAAATACAGATTTTGCAGTTTAGATTTAATTTTAATGATATTTATTATTGCTTTGGCAGGGTGTGAAGTTATAATGAATATTTTTAATGTATCCGAATTTATATTTGACCCTGAAATAAAAGTGATTTCTTTTTCTTTGCTTGATTTTACCGTTTTTGCGGTGTTTATGTTTATTCCGGTAATTATAAATATTTTGGAGGGTATAAAATGGCATATTTTGAAACAAAAAATTTAACATTCACATATCCTCAGTCAAGTAAAAAAGCACTTGATAATGTTAATTTGAATATTAGACAGGGCGAATTTGTTTTAATAATGGGTAAAAGCGGAAGCGGAAAATCAACATTACTGCGCCTTTTAAAAAAAGAAATATCACCCGTAGGTGATATTAGCGGTGATATTGATGTAAACTGTGAGCCGATAGGCTTTGTAGGGCAAAATCCCGAAACTTCATTTGTATGCGAAAATGTTAGGGGTGAGCTTGCATTTGCGCTTGAAAATCAAGGCCTTTCAAATGATGAAATTACCGTGAAAATAGGGGAAACCGCTTCGTTTTTTAATCTGAATAATATTCTTGATAAAAAGATTGATGAGCTTTCGGGCGGTGAAAAAGCAACCGTGTGTATTGCTTCGGCAATGATTTATGATACGCAGGCACTTCTTCTTGATGAACCTCTTTCCCAGCTTGACCCTAAATCTGTAATAACTGTTTCTTCGTTATTAAAAAGGATTAACGAAGAACTTGGAGTTACGATTGTTATTATATCCCATTCAAGTGAAGACTTTATTGATTATTGCGATAAACTTATCATACTTGAAGACGGAAAAATAATTTGCAATGACAAGCCTGATTATGTTAAATTTAATGAAGAATTATTGTTTTACTTTCCGATTTGCACACGCATTTTTGATGAAAGGCCGCTGAATGTAAAAACCGCAGTTAATCTTGCAGGCAGATTAAAGCAAAAAGATGTGCTTGCTGATAATGAAGACGAAAAGCCGAGCGTTATTTTAAAAAATGTATCGTTTGCATATTCAAAAAATGATAAAGATATTTTATCCCGTTTGAATTTTAAAGCGTATAAATCTAAAATCAATTGCATAATCGGTTCAAACGCAAGCGGTAAAACAACTTTGCTTAAAATTATTGCACAAATTAAAAAGCAGTATTCCGGCAAAGTAAAGCTTTATGGTAAATGCGCCTATATGCCGCAAAATGTAAAATACCTTTTTACTAAAGATACTGTAAAAGAAGAAATAAGTGCAGATACGGCAGCAAAACTAGGCATTGCCGAATGTTTAAATCAGCACCCTTTTGATTTAAGCGGTGGGCAGGCACAAAAACTTGCGTTTGGTATTCTTTTGGAACAAGATGCCGATATTTTTCTTTTAGATGAACCTACAAAGGCATTTGATGAATTTTCTAAACTTGAAGTAAAAAAATTACTTTTTGATTTGAAAAATCAAGGTAAATCAATTATAATGGTTTCTCACGATTTGGATTTTGTCGGCGATGTTGCAGATTATGTTTCGTTTTTAAGTGATGCAATTATATCAAAAGCAGGCAGTAGGCGTGAAGTTTTTTCAAGTCTTAACTTTTACACCACACAAGTAAGAAGAATTACTAAAAGATATTTGGAGTCGGCAGTGTCAATGGAGGATATTGTATGAAAAAGATATATCCTTTTTTAACTGTGCTTATAATAGCGTTTGTGGTGCTGTGGCAGATTTTTTTTAGTAATACTAATTATTATTTGGTAAGTGTTTTAATTATTATTGTTTCAATGCTGCCGTTTTTTTCATCATTTGAAAAAAGTGAGCATACTTCTAAAGATATAACCCTTATAGCTTCGCTTACTGCTCTTGCAGTTGTCAGCAGGGCCGTGTTTTATTTGGTTCCTCAAGTCAAGCCCATTGCTGCAGTAGTCGGTGTCAGCGGTGCTGTTTTGGGTGCTAAAAGGGGATATTTAATCGGCGCACTTTCAATGTTTGTTTCAAATTTTATTTTTGGTCAGGGTGCTTGGACCCCGTTTCAAATGGTTGCAATGGCAAGTGTAGGCTTGTGTTTCGGTCTAGTGTTTAACTATATCAAGCCGACCAAAATTTCACTTTCGGTTGTAGGTTTTTTATCTGTGCTTATTTTGTATGGGTTGATAGTTGATTTGTCCTCTGTACTTTATTTTAACAGTGATATGACTTTTAAAGGAATAGTTGCAATTTATGCTTCAGGCGTTCCTTTTAATTTGGTTTTTGCAGGTGTAACCGCTCTGTTTTTATATTTCTTCGGTGAAACATTTATTAAAAAAATAGAGCGTATAAATATTAAATATGGTATCATATCTAAGTGATGAAAGGAAAAGTTATGGAAAATAAAGATATTATTAAAAATAATGATGATAAAAACCCTGATGTTATTGACAGATTATGCCGCTTTGCTTTTATAATGGCAACTTTGGGTGTGTTAACTGTCGGCGTATGCCCTGCATTCGGCGTAATGGGAATAGTGGTTGGCACAATATTTAAAAGCAAAAAATTCCCTCTTTCAAATTTGAATAAAGACAGAATAAAAAAAGCAAACTTTCTCGGTATAGTTTCATTGTTTTTATTCGTAATTGATATTATACTTCTTGTGGTATTCAAATCTAAATTCAAAGCGTAATTGTTTCTTACTAAAAAACACTCCCGATTTATAATCAGGAGTGTTTTGCTGTTTGTCTTTATATGAATTTTTTGATACTGGCTCAATGAGAACTGCAAAAAACGAGGACGGCAAAACATACTATGTTCCTGCTGATATGACTTACAGAGAGTGGGAAAAGAAGCTTGTAGTTCAAAAGCCTCCGATTACAAGTATTCGTATGTTACCAAAATTCAAGCAGACCTCGACATAGCAAAAAAGGAAGTTGAAAATCTAACTTCACAGCTTGGTGACCGAGATAAGCAACTTAAAGACCTTAAAAATTCAACAGATGATGTTGAGGGGCTTAAAACAAAGATTGCACATCAAGTAATTTAAAATAAATATTGACAAAACGGAATGTATAAGTTAAAATACAATTGTGTCACGGGTATCCTATTACCAGTACACAGCGCACTATGAAACGCCCTCGGTCACCTTGCCGAGGACGTTTTGATGTTGTCTCTTCAGCAAAGAAACAATAAAAATAAGCAATACCCAAATGGGTATTGCTTATTCTTGGTGCGAGAGACGGGACTTGAACCCGTACGAGTCGCCCCACACGCCCCTCAAACGTGCGCGTCTGCCGATTCCGCCACTCTCGCGTCAACGCTATGTATTATAACAGAACGATATGCATTTGTCAATAATAAATACAATAAAATATTTTTTTGATTTTAGATATTATTTATTCTAAAATTATAGATCAAAACAAGAACTACGCAGATGTGTCGCTCAATGGACGGCAAGCATTTTCCTCTTTGTGTTGGCTTTTTTATGTTGACTCTTCAGCAAAGAAATAATAAAAATAAGCAATACCCAAATGGGTATTGCTTATTCTTGGTGCGAGAGACGGGACTTGAACCCGTACGAGTCGCCCCACACGCCCCTCAAACGTGCGCGTCTGCCGATTCCGCCACTCTCGCGTCAACGCTATGTATTATAGCAGAACGATATATATTTGTCAACACCTTTTTTATATTTTAAAAAAGTTTTGATATGTATTTAGGTTCGTCTATTATTGCTGACGGTGATTTTGCCAAAAGGGATTCAAAGCTTCTGAATCCCCAAGAGCAAGCAATCGCTTCAATATCGGCATTTTTAGCTGTTTCTATATCAACATCACTGTCGCCGAAGAAAATAGCTTCACCGGCTTTGCAACCGAGCTTTTGAAGAGTTTGCTTGGTCGTGGCAGGGTTTGGCTTTCTTGGAGTATCGTCTTTTGATCCGGTTATTAAATCAAAATAGTCTTTACCGAATAAGGTTTCAACCATTTTTACCGCACTTTTATGTGGCTTATTTGTTACAACTGCAATTTTAATTCCTTTTTGTTTTAAAATATCAAGCTGTTCCTTAATTCCGTCATACAAATGGGCGTGGTCAAGCAAAATCTCGTTGTATTTTTCTTTAAACATTTCATATGCCTTTTCAAGCTCGGCAGGTGAAAGCTTGTGTTCAAACGCTCTTTCAACAAGTTTTTTTGCCCCATTGCCGACAAAAAGCCTGTAATCATCTGTTGTCCACTTTGGTTCTTTGCCGTATTGTTTTAATACATAATCTGTTGCCAAGCCCAAATCATCAATAGAGTTAACAAGTGTTCCGTCTAAATCAAAAATAGCACATTTAATCATATAATTCACTCAAATCCTGTTCTTTTTTCTTTTTTGAATTATTTATAATTTTTATTGTTATTACAACTATAACCAATGCCCCTAAAACAGCGCATTCGGTATATATTTTTTTATCTTGCTTTTTGCTGTTAACTGAAAGCTGACCGCTTTTCACTTCTGTCCAAAGTCGGTTTTCAAGCTCTGTTGTATTTTGCGGTAAATTTTTGAAATACTGAATGTTTTTTGCATTGGAATATATAGCAGGGTTACCGTAAAGTGAACTTTTTTTGTTTTGCTCAACAGTGTAGTTAGCACTTCGGTAGTAAATGTATTCACTGTTTGCAAGTGCTACTTCCGGTTCATGCATAAAGTTTATAAATGCTTCACCGGCTTTTTTGTTTTTTGAACATTTCGGTATGCAAAAGGCATCGTAAAACGAATTAACATCTTCCTTCGGAATACAGAATCCCAAATCTTCGTTGTTTTCATTCATTAAAACATAGTCGCCGGCATAATATGTTGCAAATGCGTATTCACCGCTTTCCATAAGGTTAAATACTTCATCCATTACATAAACAGGATTGACTTTGTCTTTTTGCTCTGCCAAAAGCTCGGCTGCTTTAATCCAGTCTTGCTCGTCAGTTGAATTGAAATCCTGCCCAAGCCTTGCTTGTGCAATTGCAAATGCATCACGCGGATTGTTAAACATCAAAACTTTGCCCTTATACTGTTCGTCCCATAAAACATCCCAGCTTGTAGGTTTTTCTTTAACAAGCTTTTTGTTATAAATCAAAATGGTAGTTCCCACATTGTAGCAAACAGTATATTTTTGGTCGGGGTCAAAGAATAGATTTTGAAATTTTTTATCTACATATTTAATGTTTGGGATATTATTGTAATCAAGCTCAAGAAGCATATCTTCATCAATGAGCTTATCAATCATATAATCACTCGGAACTATTACATCATATGATACACCGCCGCCCGTAAGCTTTGAATACATATTTTCATTTGATTCAAAATTTGTGTAATTAACTTTGCAGCCTGTAAGTTTTTCAAATTCTTTTACAACATCAATTGAATCTTCACTTCCGTCGGATATATATTCGCCCCAGTTATAAACATTAACTGTTGTGCCTTGCAAGCCTAAATTTTTGTAATAATCAATTTGCTCTTGGCTGAAATATTCATCATCGGCAAAAGCAAATAAAGGAAGTGTGCTTAAAGATAAAATCAAGCATAATAAAAATGTAATTATTTTTTTCATTTTGCATCACGCTTACCCTTTTTTTCAGCCTTGCTTTGAACTATGTTCATCAATACAAGCAAAATCAATATTGATATAAACATAAGAGTAGAAAGCGCATACATATCAGGTTTAACTCTTTTTTTAGTCATTGAAAAGATATAAATCGGAAGTGTTTGGAAGCTTGGACCGTTTGTAAAATAGCTGATAATGAAATCATCAAGCGAAAGGGTGAAGCTCATAACGCATCCGGTAACTATTCCGCTTATTATTTCAGGCATAACAACTTTAAAAAATGCTTTTATAGGTTTGCAACCGAGGTCAAGAGCGGCTTCGTAAATATGCATATCAAATTGCTTCAGCTTCGGAATAACATTTAATATTACATACGGAAGTGCAAAGGTTACATGTGCTATCAACAGTGTCCAAAATCCAAGTACATCACTTTTTTTAACAAGTGTACCTGCAAATACAAATAACAGCATCATCGCAATGCCTGTTACGATTTCAGGGTTCATCATCGGTATGTTGGTTGCCGTCATCATAGCATTTTTATATAATTTTGATTTTGAATTAAAAAGTCCGATGCTTGCAAGTACACCCAAAACAGTTGAAACCAAAGCAGTGCATACAGCAAGCAAAACTGTGTTTTTCAAAGCTTTCATAGCAACGGTATCTTTAAACATTTCTTGATACCAATGTGTTGAAAATCCCGAAAAAATGTATGTGCTTGATGTTGAATTCATTGAAAAAAGCATCATAATCGCAATAGGAGCATAAAGAAATATAAATATAATTGCGATATAGATTTTTGATGCAAGAGATGTTTTCTTTTTCATATAATAACACCTCCGTCACCGTCTTCGTCTGCACCAAAATAATTCATAATTCCAAGGCAAATGAAAATCAATATCATCAATACAAATGAAAGTGCAGCACCTAAATTGTAGTTATTTGCACTTTGAAATTGCGTTTCAATAACATCACCGATAAGCACAACTTGCCCGCCGCCGAGCTTTTGCGTGATGTAGAAGGTTGAAACACAAGGAACAAATACCATTGTAATTCCACTTAAAATTCCAGGTTTTGAAAGGGGAATTATTACTTTTTTCATCACTTCAAATTTATTTGAGCCTAAATCCTGCGCAGCTTCAACAAGTGAGTTATCAAGCTTGGTTAAAACCGAAAAAATCGGCAAAATCATATATGGTAAAAAGTTATATACCATTCCTAAAATCACAGCAGCACCGTTATTTATAAGTTTGAGCGAATGAATTCCAAGTGCATTTAAAATTGTGTTTATAACACCGGAATCACCCAAAATAGTCATCCAACTGTAAGTTCTGATAAGAAAGTTCATCCACATAGGAAGCATTACGAGTAAAACCACAAATTTTTGATATTTCGCAGGTGCTTTTGAAAAAATATAAGCGAAAGGAAAGCCTAATAAAAGGCAAATCGCAGTTGCAAAGACACCGTATAAAACAGAAAGTAAAATTGTAGTAATGTAAGTCGGAATTTGCTCAACACTTGCAAGTGAAAACGCACCGGTTTTATCAGTTAATGCATAATATGCCACCATAAGAAGCGGTGCAATAATAAAAAGTATTGCCCAAATTAGATATGGCTTGTCTGTAAAGAAAGAAAGTTTACTCTTCGTCTTCATTTTCTTCCTCCCAATTATATGAGGCGTCACTGATATGGTCCATTTCATCAGAAAAATACGAATAATCGCCGAATTCACCACTATATTCACTTCTGTTCATAATGTGAATAGCGTCAGGTTCAATATACATTCCGATTTCTTCGCCGACTTCGTGATGCTCAATTGTTTGTATCATCCATATAAATCCGCTCACATCAACAAGTATTTCAAAATGAACTCCTTTAAATGTTACACTTGTTATTTTGCCCGGCAAGGAAGCTTTGCTTCCTTTTTTTACAATTTTAATATCTTCAGGCCTTACAACAGCTTCAACAAATGCGTTTTCACCAAATCCGCTGTCAAGGCATTCAAATGTAACACCTCCGAATGATACAAGATAGTCTTTAATCATAATAGCATCAACTATATTTGATTCGCCTATAAAGTCTGCTACAAAAGCGTTTACAGGTTCGTTATAAATATCTTCCGGCGTACCTATTTGCTGAATTTTGCCCTTGTCCATAACAACAATAGTGTCTGACATTGAAAGTGCTTCTTCTTGGTCGTGAGTAACATAAATAAATGTTATTCCAAGTCTTTTTTGAATTGCTTTAAGTTCGGTTTGCATATCTTTTCTTAGCTTTAAATCAAGAGCACCGAGCGGCTCATCAAGAAGAAGAACATGCGGTGAGTTTGCAAGAGCTCTTGCAATTGCAACACGCTGCTGCTGACCGCCTGAAAGTGAATCAATGCTCCTTTTTTCAAAGCCTTTAAGGTTTACAAGTTCAAGCATTTGGGCAACGGTTTTTCTGATTTCTTCTTTAGGCTTTTTTTGCAGCTTAAGACCGAACGCTATGTTTTCATATACATTTAAATGAGAAAAAAGAGCATAACGCTGAAAAATGGTGTTCACCTTTCTTTTGTGAGGCGGAACATCATTGATTCTTTTACCTTCAAAAATAATATCGCCGCTGTCAGGTTCAATAAACCCTGCAATGCACCGAAGCGTGGTTGTTTTGCCGCAACCTGAAGGCCCAAGAAGCGTTATAAACTCTTTTTTGTTTATATAAAGATTAAGTTTATCTAATACTACATTGTCACCGTATTTTACGGTGATGTCTTTAAGGTCTATTATCTTTTCCAATATACACATCCTCGTTTGCTAACCCGATTTGGCACTTTTTAATGCCATACGACTAATATATATAATTAGTAATAAAAAGTCAATATATTTTTTTTAATATCTCAATGCCTTTTTCTGCATTTATTATTGTGTCACAAACTTTATCAAAATCACAAACCATACTCTTTGGCTTTTTTTTAAAATTGTCCATTCCGAAAGGAACAAAATAATAATTTTTGTAGTTTAATAAAGTGCCGATATTTTTAGCAGCTCCGCCGAGTGCGTCATTAGTCGATATACCGATAACTACGGGGCGATTGTTTCTTAAATGGCTTTTAACCGCCATTGTTACCGTTGTATCAACTATTCCGTTTGAAAGCTTGGCTAAAGTGTTTCCCGTACAGGGTACTACCGCCAAAACATCAAACATTTTTTTCGGGCCGATAGGTTCTGCTTGCTCTATTGTGTGAATAATGCTGTTGCCGGTAATTTCAATTATTTTATTCTGTATATCAACTGCCTTGCCGAAGCGAGTATTTATATTGTATGCATTTTCGCTCATAATCGGGGTTACTATATGCCCGTCATTAACAAGTTTTTCAATAACTTTAATTGTTTTGTCAAATGTGCAAAATGAGCCTGTTAGGCAATAACCGATTTTCAAACTTTTCCCTCCTTAATCATTTTGTCTATTGCTTCACCGATTAAATATCCGGCAGTTTCTTTGCTGTATCTTGACGGTAGTTTTGATGCGGCGATAATGTTTATGTTTTTTGATTTTGCATAGTGCTTATCTATACCGCCGGGAAACGAAGCAAGCTCAATGTAGATGGTATCATTTTTAAATGTATCTATTTCTTTTTTTGTAAAATATACCGCGCTTACGGTGTTGAATATTACATCATATTTACTGCAATTTATTGAAGAAAAATCAATCACTTTATCTGCAATTGTTTCTGCTTGTGCCTGGTTTATACTGCTTCTGGCGCAAACTGTTACTTTTGCACCCATATTTTTTAATGTACTGCAAAGTGCTTTCCCTATTGCACCAAATCCGGTAATTAGTATGTTCGCACCTAATATGGCTTTGTCACTGTTTTCTTTGTAAATTGCTATTGCACCTTCATTTGTAAGCAACGCGTTTTTATATTTGAAATCTTCACGCTTGTTATAATCAAAAAAGTTTTTATGTTTTTTATCATAATCTCCTGCACCGTAAAAAACAGTTTTGTTTTCGTAGGGGGCAAAACTTTCTTTATCGCAGGCAGGGGAAAATACCGCAAAATCTGCTTTGCTTTTATCAAATACTTCGTGATAGCCTTGATTTACCAAATATTTTTGTGTATAAATCATTCTTTCATCTTCATAATAGGGAATAATAAAATTCATATTTTCAACTCCAAAAACTCTTTTTACATACTATGACATAAAAAAATATTAGTTAATGGCTTGAAGGTATTTATTTTTTTAGGAATATGTTGTATAATAAATACTCAATAATAATTTAGAGGTGACTCTTTTATGAATACAGATAATTTGCATATCGATGATATATTAAAAAAAGTTAAAAGAATTCATTTTATAGGTATTGGCGGGGCAGGTATGTGCCCACTTGCCGAGATACTTATTCAACTTGGCTATAATGTTTCAGGTTCGGATAATAACGATACCGAAACTTTCAGACGAATTGAAAAAGAGGGGGCAAAAGTATACCTCGGTCAAGTTAAAGATAATATTACAGATGATGTTGAACTCGTAATATATACTAATGCTATTTTAAAGGGCAATGAAGAACTTGAATACGCTAAAGCAAACCGCCCTTGTTTTGAAAGGGCAGAGCTTTTAGGGGCTATGAGTCGAATCTTTACCAATTGTATCGGTGTTTGCGGTACTCACGGTAAAACTACAACTTCTTCAATGCTTACTCAGGTTTTGCTTGACGCAGGGCTTGACCCAAGTGCAGTTATCGGCGGTAAACTTCCGGTTATAAATGCATACGGAAGATTTGGCCACAGCCAAAATTTTGTTTGCGAGTCATGTGAATTTAATAATACTTTTCTTCATATGAACCCTGATATTGCTGTTATTTTAAATATTGATGAAGACCATTTGGATTTCTTCAAAAATCTTGATAATATTAAAAAATCATTTAGGCAATTTGCAGAGAAAACAACTAAAACCATTGTTTATAACGGTGATGATGAAAATACTGTTGATACTTTAAAGGGTATTACAGGTAAAAAGCTCGTTTCAGTAGGCAGAGGCGATGGCAATGAATGGATTGCCAAAAATGTTGATGTTCCGGGCGGCTTCCATTCAAAATATGATGCTTATCATAACGGCAAATTTGTGGCAACAGTTCATCTTTCAGTTCCGGGTGAACATAATGTTCTCAATTCCCTTTGTGCTTTTGCCGCAGCATATGAAAGCGGAGCAGATGTTGAAAGTATTTGTGAAGGTCTTCAGGCATTTAAGGGTGCAGGCAGGCGCTTTGAACTTTTAGGCAAATATAACGGTATTACTTTTGCGGATGATTATGCACACCACCCTAAAGAATTAAAAGTGACGCTTGAAGCTGCAATGAAAATGGGATTTAATCGTGTTTGGGCAGTTCACCAGCCTTTTACTTATACAAGAACATCAATTCTTCTTGATGATTTTGCTAAAGTTCTTCAAATTCCTGATGAATGTGTTATTTCTGCAATTATGGGCAGCAGGGAAGTTAACACAATCGGCATTAAGGCAAAAGATTTGGCTGATAAAGTACCGGGAAGTGTTCAACTTGATACATTTGATGAAATTGCAGATTATGTTCTTAAAAATGCAAAGTCCGGTGACCTTGTAATTACTCTCGGCTGCGGTGATGTATATAAAGTTTCAAGAATGATGATTAAAAAGCTCAAAGAGCAGGGCTATAAAAACGAACAATAAAAAAACAGGCATACAGTGGAAACTGTATGCCTGTTTTTTTATTATTATTCAAATACTCGCGGTATGTTTGGATTTACCATAAGAGGTGAAATTTCAACACTTGCGATGTCACCGATTTTAACATCACTGCCTGTAATGTCAATTGCGGTGTGCGAAAGTCCTATTTCACCGACTACATTGTAATTTTTACCGTTTACATTTACGGTTAATTTTTTCTTTTGCAAAAAGTGTTTGATTTGTGAAAGAACCGAATGTAAATCGGCAACTTCTTTTTCTTTTTCTAATCCGAAACCGTCAAAATGGCCTATCGGCACAATTGCAAGCTTTGTTTCTCTTTTTGTTTTATATTGCCCGTTGTAACCGATTGAATATCCTTCCGGAACGGTTTTTGTTTCAATAACTTGTGCTTCAAGTTTGCCGAGCCTGTTGAGAGGATTTTTTCCTTTTGTTATAACTCTGCCTGTAAATGCCGAGCCGATTCTTACAGCGTCAAGCGAGACTCCGTCAACATTTAAAAGGGCTGGTGAGTTTGAAGCGTGGAGTTTTCCGACGCTTTTGCCTGCTTTTTCAATCTGCTTGATTGTATCTTTAAACATCTCAAGCTGTACCTTCGTAAGTTGCACATTGTGAAATGCAGATGAAAAATGAGTATACGCACCGCAAAAATCGAGATTTTCAAAATCATAGCATTTTATTGCGCTTTCAACTTGGCTTGGTAAAAATCCGTACCTTCCCATACCGGTGTCGATTTTTAAATGGCATTTTGTTTTTTTGCCGAGCTCTTTTGATACCTTGTCCATAACCTCTGCGCTTGAAAGTGAGCCTATTGTTGCAATGCAGTCATATTGAGCGATTGTTTTGGCTTCTTCTTCAACGCAAGTTGAGCGCATAACAAGAATGTCATTATCAAGTACGGTTTCTCTTAATAAAGGAATATCATATACTTCTGTTACTGCAAAAGTTTTAATTCCGTTTTGCATAAGTATTTCGGCAAGATTTGCCATACCGAATCCATAACCGTTGCCTTTTACAACACCGATAACTTCTACTCCTGCTTTTTCTTTAATTATATTTATATTTTCAATCAGTTTGTTTTTATCAATTATATATCTGCTCATTTTATTATCTTATCTTTTCAAGTACCTTTGTTGCAATGTTGTAAAGCTTATAAACAGGTTTGTTGATTACATAGTCAAATTCGCCGACAAATTCTTTCATATATCCGCCGAATCCGTGCTTGAATCTCCAAAGTCCGTAATGAGGGTTATCAGGATTTTGGCAATCACCGGAAATACCGCCGAAATCATAAACCTTGCATCCACATTCCATTCCCCATTTCATCATTGCCCATTGGAGTGCATAGTTAGGGTAAACATTTCTGTGAGCATTTGACGATGCACCGTATTGGTACTTCATTACATTTTGCCCCCATTTTATTGCTATTGTTCCTGCAATGGCTTTGCCCTCGTAATATGCCATATAAAGCCTTGCATCATCAGTCATTTCATCAAGTATCTTTTCAAAGTATTCTTTAGGTCTTGTTGAAAATCCGTCACGCTCTCCTGTTTCATGCATTATTCTTACAAAATCATCAAGTGCTTCTTTTGTGCAAATTTTTACTTCAACACCCTTTTTAGGCGCTTTTCTTATTCTGTTTCTGTAATCCGGTTTGAATGTAAGCATAAGCTCGTCTTCGTTCATACCGTTGTAATCAAAGCAGTAAACAAATCTTGGCTGAACATTTTCAAAATCCATACATCCCGGATTAAGTTCAATAAATCCTTTTTCTATAAGGTGCTTTTTGTATGCTTCGTTTTGAATTACAATTTCAGGGTCAATTTTAATGCAATACGCTTTGTATTCTTTTCCGAGTTCTAAAAGTGCATTGAAAAGTTTATCAAATGTGTCAAAATCATTTTCATCACATACAAATCCGCGGCAACAGTACATAAGTGAATTTTTAATTACAGGTATTGAACGAATCAATACCGATGCCGAACCTTTTATTTCTCCGCTTTCATCTTTAAGCATAACTGCTTCAAATTTCCAAGCACTTTTTACTTTTGCCCATTTTGAAGAATGTTGAAAAAGTCCCTTTGGATGTTTCTTTATGAAATTCTCATATTCGTCAATATTATCTTGGTTTACTCTGACAATCATTTTTTATAAGCTCCGTTTATCAAATTTATTGTTTAATTATATCAAAAAAATTTTCTTTTGTCTATATCATACCTCTTTTTTGTATATATTATAATAATTTATTTCAATTGACTTTTTTTATATATTAAGGTAATATGTTATACAAGAACATTGCGTTTTGCAATAATATTATATAAGGGGTAAATATTATGGAAAAATTTAGATGGGAAGATCCTTCTATTTTCAAAATCAATAAGGAAGACGGTCATGCTATAATGATGCCTTATGACAGCGAAAACGAAGCACTTTCCGGTAAAGAAAGCAAATATAAGCAATCGCTTAACGGTAAATGGAAATTTTATTGGCAGAGAGGTTTGAAAAATCAGCCTGAAAATTTTCAACTTGTGTCTTTTGATGATTCGCATTGGGATGAAATAAATGTTCCGTCAGTTTGGCAGACGGAGGGATATTCTGTTCCGTATTACTATGCAAGTACTTTTCCAAAAGCTTTCAGCCGAACAAAAAGTAAAATTCCGTCAATTGACCACAATATGCAAGAAATAGGATTTTATAGAAAAACTTTTGTTCTTGACGAAGTATTCGATAACAGGGAAGTATTTTTACACTTCGGTGCTGCAAAATCCGCACTTGAAGTATATGTAAACGGTGAATTTGTAGGCTATTCGCAAGGCTCAATGGCACCGCACGAATTTGATATTTCAAAGGTGCTTAAAAAGGGTGAAAATGTAATTACTGCAAAACTCTATCGTTTTTCCGACGGTTCATATCTTGAAGATCAGGATATGTGGTGGCTTTGCGGTATTTACCGTGATGTTTATCTTTTTGCAGAGCCTAAAGTTTGCCTTCGTGATTTCTATTTTAAAACAGATTTTGATGATACATATAATGATTCAAATGTCACCCTCAATATGTATTTCAATAATTACAATAACATCAGGGGCAAAATTAAAGTTTCGGCAAAGCTTATTGATTCAAAAAATGAAGAAATTGAACTTGGCTCAAGTGAAAAAGAACTTTCAGGCGGCAAGGAAACAATTACTTATAATAAAACAGTAAAATCGCCTGATAAATGGTCTGCTGAAACGCCTAATCTTTATACTCTTGTAATGAGCGTTGAGCTTGACGGAAAAGTAATTTGCGTAAAATCATACAAAGTTGGCTTTAAAAAAGTTGAAATTAAGGGCGAAAAAATATACTTTAACGGTATGCCCCTTATGATAAAAGGTGTTAATCGCCACGATTTTGATTGTGATTACGGATGGGCTGTACCTAAATACAGATATACACAAGACCTTGATATTATGAAGCAAAATAATATTAACTCAATTCGTACTTCACATTATCCTGATGACCCTTATTTTTATGATATGTGCAATAAATACGGATTTTATGTAATGGATGAGTGTGAAGTTGAAACTCACGGTGTAAGGCGTAAGGGTGTGCCTGGTTCAAATCCTGTTTGGACAGGGGCTGTTGTTGACCGTATGCAAAGAATGGTGCTTCGTGACAGAAATAATCCGTGTATATTTATGTGGTCGCTCGGTAATGAAGCAGGTGACGGAAGCAACTTTATGGAAATGAAAAAGAGTGCTCTTGAACTTGATGATACACGCCAATTCCATTATGAAGGCGATTTTGATTTAACAAAAAGCGATGTTATTTCCCGTATGTATCCTACAAAAGATATTATGGAAAAACTCGGTAATAAGCAGCCGATTACCATTTCACTTTATGATAATATTGCAAATCAGCTTGCTGCCGACAGTAAGCCTATCAAAGCTGAAATGTATGAGGGCAAACCGGTTGTACTTTGCGAATATGCGCACAGTATGGAAAATTCCCTCGGAAATTTCCAAGAATATATTGATGATTTTGAAAAGTATGATAATATGTGCGGCGGCTTTATTTGGGATTTTGTTGACCAAGCTTTGCATGTTAAAGATGAAAACGGAAACGATAATTATCTTTACGGTACTGATTTCCAGGGAAAAGAACCGCACAAGTTGATTGATATTCCAAATACCACTGCTATGACCGGCAGCAATGTATATTTTTGTGCAAACGGTATTATCGGTGCGGACAGAAATCCACATCCGCAAATTGTTGAAGTAAAACACGGTTATCAAAATATCGGTATTATTGCAAAAGATATTAAAAACGGTGAATTTACAATTAAAAATAAATTCTTGTTTACAAATCTTTCTGATTTTAATTGCAAATGGGTAATTAAAGCAGAGGGTAAAGAAGTTTTAAATGGCACAATCGGTAAAATAGACTGCGCACCACTTGAAGAAAAAGAAATTAAAATTGATTATGATTTATCAAAACTTTCTGATGATAAAGAATTGATATTAACTGTTTTCTTTGAAACTACTAAAAAATCATTAGGGCTTGATGCTGACTATGAGATTGCTTTTGAGCAGTTTGTTCTTAATGAAATGCCGAAGCCGAAAGAAATTAAAAGTGATAAAAAGCTTGATTTTGATATTAGCGGAAAGAAAATTACCGTTAACGGTGAAAATTTGAAAGTGGTTGTTGACGACGGTAAGGTTGTAAGCTATGTTATTGATGATAAGGAACTTCTTAAAGCTCCGCTTGAACCGAACTATTTCAGAGCACTTACAGATAATGATATTGATTTCCTTAACTTTACACCGCAATGGGCAAAGTTCCATCCTTTTTATGCTTGGCAGCGTGCAACGCATCATACCAAAGCAGTTAAAACCGAAGTTGTGAAAAACGGTGAAGTAGTTGAAATTCATATTGCTTTTTCAACAGCCGGCCTTAAAAATTCAGTTGCAACTTACAAGGTATATCCTGACGGAAAACTTTATGTGTTCCACAGTGCAATACCTACTAAAGGAATGCTTCGATTCGGCTACCAAATGACAATGGAAAGTTCAATGGAATATATCACTTGGTATGGCAGAGGTCCTAAGCCTACTTATATTGATAGAAAACTTGGCTCAAAAATTGACCTATATGAATCAAGCGTAACCGATTTTGAATATCGCTATATGCGTCCACAGGAATCATCAAACAGATGTGATGTAAGATACTTTACGCTTACTGATAAAGAAGGATTTGGCATTAGGGTTGATGCTTATTATGATAACCCTATAAACTTTTCTGCTTATCATTACACTACCGACGGTTTGGAAAAAGCTACGCATATTAACGATATACCTTATGCTGATATTACTACCGTAAATATTGACCATAGGCAACTCGGTGTCGGCGGTGATCTTCCCGGCCAGGCTTTTGTAAGAGAACCTTACACAATGCCTAAAAATCAAAAGCAGGAATATTCATTTGTTATTACTCCGATAGGCAGAAAGGACTAATAATATGAAAAGGCCCCTGGCATTTGTGGGATTTTCAATGGCAATAACTTTATTGCTTTTAAATATTATAGATTATATTTATGCTAAATATGTGCTTGTTTTGGCAGTGGTACTGTTTACGGTATCACTGCTTATAACAAAGCTTCGACAGGCGAGAGTTGTACCACTTGTTTGCGGTGCGACTTTACTTGCCTGTCTTATTTTTATTTTAGGATATGCCAATGTGAATAATCAGCAAATGTTAGACGGATGTCAGGCAAGAACAGTTTTTACAATTGTGGATGATGTTGAGGTAAAAGATGATACATATTTATATACGGTAAAAACAAAGTATATTGATGTGGAAAATGCACCGCAAAATATTAAGCTAAAGCTTTATTGCGACAGAAAAATAAATGCGGATTATTATGAAAATGTTGTAGGTGTAATTAAGTATAAGAAATCTTACAGCAATGCTTTTAGTTCTTACGGTGCATATGCTGATTCAAGGTATGTTTCGGCGTCGCTTGAATCATATGCAATTGCATTAAATAATAATGAAAAACCGCTAAACTATTATGTTCTTAAAGCTCGGCAATATATTAAAAACTCAATAACTTTGTATTTGAAAAATGATACCGGCGCACTTTGTTATGCTTTGCTGACCGGTAATAAAACCTTGCTTTCTGATAAAGCATATTCAAATTTTAAAACCTGCGGTGCAACTCATATTATGGCAGTATCGGGTTTGCATACCGCCGTTATTTGTATGGGATTTTATTTGCTTTTGAAAAACATTGGTGTTAAAAGAAATATCAGAACTTTGCTTTCGCTTTTGGTACTTTTGTTTTATGTTGCGTTAACTGATTTTTCAGTTTCGGTTATTCGTTCATCAATTATGATATTTATTCTTCTTTTCGCCAGGGTGGTTAACCGAAAAGCCGATGCACTCAATTCTTTAGGCCTTGCAACTGCGCTTATTTGCTTAAATCCTTTTGCAGTTTCAGATACAAGTGCTGTTTTGAGTGTGCTTTCTGTTTTGGGAATGCTTGCGATTAAGCCGAAGATTGATAGTTATTTGAAACCTGTTAAAGCAAATAAATTTTTGCTTTATGCTTATGATTCATTCACTTTAACGCTTAGTATTATGATAACAACATTTCCTGCTGTTTGGGTTTTCTTTTCAAATATTAGTTTTGTGTCTTATCTTGCAAATATTATACTTATCCCTCTTGCACAGTTAACTATGATAGGTTCATTGTTTATATCTTTGCTTGGGTTTAGTAAATTTATTTGCGTTATTCCCGCTGTTATTACATATATTCCGGCAAAGTTGATGCTTACTTTTGCTGATTTACTTGCATCTAATTTGGGATTTTTGACATTAGATGTAAGTAATGAGTTTTACTTGCTGTCTTACTGTTTAATAATTGTTTTGCTCGGCTTATCATTAGTCTTTAACAGAAAAATTAAGGTTAAAGCACTTGTTGCTGTTACAATGTCGGTATTTATTTTAACAGCAAGCTTATCCGCGTTTCAAAATATCGGCAAAACTTATGTTAATGTATCTTCTGCCAATGCGGTTGTTATTTATAATCCGAGCGGCGCTGTTGTAATCGGCGCAGATAATGCGAGCGATTACTATGAAGTTAGGGAATGCTTGCAAATAGCAAAAAGCGATACCGTTATATTTGTTGATTGCAATTATGATAACGATAAGCTTTCTAATTTGGCAATGAATAATAAAATATTTTATAATAATTGTGATTTTAATATTGATTTATGTGAGGGTATTACTGTACAATATCAGTCAGGCGTTGTTTATGCCAAAGTTAATAATTCAAATGTTGTTATAAATAAAAAGTATGTAATTGTTGATGATTATTTTTCTTGCATGCGTAAGAGTAAATATATAAATGATAATGATGTCGATACAGTAATAGGTATAAGGAAGTGATATTTTGCCGAAAATTGATGAAATGCAGCTGAAAAAAGAAATAAAATCAGGTGATTTTAAAAATGCATATCTTCTTTATGGGGAAGAAAGCTATTTGAAAGAATACTATGCAAATGAATTAAAAAACAAAATCGTTGATAAAACATTTGAAGCATTTAATTACCATTCTTTTGACGGTAAGGATACAGAACTTGATGATATTTTAAAAGACGCTCAGATGCTTCCTATGATGAGCGAATATAATTTTGTTTTGGTTAAAGATTATCCAATTGAAAAATCATCAAATGATATTAAACTTCTTGAAGAATATTTGAGCGACGCACCTGACTCCACCGTACTTTTATTTTGGTTTGATGCTCTTGATCCGGATGTTAAAAGCGCAAAATTCAAAAAAGTTATCAAAGCATTTGAAAAAGCCGGAAATTGTGTGGAACTTCAAAAAAGAAGCGAAAATGATGTGGCAAAGCTTTTAGTTAACGGGGCTAAAAAACGCGGTGCTTTATTAGATATAAATGTTGCAAAATATTTGATAAGTGTTTCAGGCAACGATATGAAAAATTTGCTTAATGAACTTGATAAACTTGCTTATTATGCAAACGGTGGTGAAATAACTAAAGATATAGTTGATAATATGGCAACAAAGTGCCTTCAGGCACGGATTTATGATTTATCAAAATATGTTGTTGCAGGAAAGTCAAGTATGGCATATGATGTGCTTAATACCCTTTTTGAAATGAAAGAAGAGCCGATCATAATTCTTTCCGCAGTCAGCGGTGTGTATGTTGATATGTATCGAGTGAAATGTGCTAAAAATGCAGGGCTTGGTTTTGATGATGTTGCAAAATATTTTAATTACAGAGGCAGGGAATTTGCACTTCGCAATGCTACAAGGGATTGTGCAAATCTTTCGCTTGAACAGCTAAGAACATCGCTTGATGAAATTTCAAAAACAGATGTTAAGCTCAAAAGTACCGCAATAGATAAAAAATTACTTCTTGAAGAACTTGTAATTAAGCTGATTTTAACAGCCAAAGGAGTTAAATATGCTTAAAATAAAAGAAGCTGTAATAGTCGAGGGCAGATATGATAAAATCAAATTATCAAATTTGATTGATGCTTTAATTATTGAAACAAACGGCTTTTCTGTATATAAGGATAAAAAGAAGCTTGATTTTATTAAACGCCTTGCAAATGAACGCGGTATAATTGTAATTACAGATTCAGACCACAGCGGTTTTCAAATCAGAAATTATCTTTCGTCTGCTATTCCTAAAGAAAAAATAAAACATATTTATATTCCCGATATTTACGGTAAGGAAAAACGAAAAAAAGAGGCTTCAAAAGAGGGTAAACTCGGTGTCGAGGGAATAGACGACACAATACTTTTATCTCTTTTTGAAAAAGCTGATATTAAAGTTACGCGTGTTCAAAATGATGACCCGATTACAAGTATAGATATGTTTGAACTTGGGTTAAGCGGTACGCCAAATGCAAAGCAAAATAAAAAGAAACTCCTTAAATCTCTCGACTTGCCGGAGTTTCTTTCAACCTCATCTTTGATTTCATATTTGAATTCGATTATGAGTAAAAATGAATTTTATAAATATTGTAATTCTCTTTTTACTGATTTTTAATGATAATTTGACTCCTCTGCTCTGTGCCGCAGGGCAGGGAATTTTTGTACCCTAAATTATACAGGTCTGTGCATCTGCATTCAAGTTCAAATAACTTTTTGCCGAAATCATCAAGCTTCTTGATGTCACTGTATTTGCTTATTATCGGCAAATTGGCGCTTTTTTTCATTTTGCTTAGCAAATCCTTGCCTTTATCGTTAAAGCCTAAAATGCGAATGTATGGTACATCCTTGCTGTATTCTTTTGTGATACCTAAATAACTTTTAATTATGATACGCCTTATTCTTGAAAGGGTGTATCTTTTTGTTTTTATGTGTTCGTATATTTCGTCGATTCCCGTACTTTCTCTCACCGCGTTAAATATTCTGTTTTCAAGCCCTTCTGTTACATCTTCTATTTCGGCAAAATCTTCAACGCTCATACTTCTTAATTTGGCGAGCACAGCTTTTTCACAATTGTATAATGAGCATATATCGTCGTTCTTTAATGTTTGCCTGATAGCAGAAGCACTGTAAAGTTCATCATCGGTATCGTGTCCTTTGCCGATACGTTTAATTGCTTTTACCGGTAAATTTGTTTGCCTGATATATTCAATAGCTAAAATATTGTTAGGAGTGTCAAGCAAACCACTTTTTATAACATTTTTTCGTGCGCTTGGATATGAAATTCCTTTTTTCATTTCTTCTTTTATTAAGTCTTGGCTCTCATTCACTTTTTGGGCAATACTTTTTAATAAATCAATATTATCACATTCGGCACCGAATGCTATTTGGTCTGTTATCTTTGTGCTTTCGAGCAAAGTAACTCCGGCTTTTGCAAAACCTTCTGCTGACATTAAGGAATATACACAAGGCAGTTCAATCACAAGGTCGGCACCGTTTTCAAGTGCAGCGGCGCATCTTTTAAATTTGTCATATATTGCAAATTCACCGCGTTGCACATAATTTCCGCTCATTACACATATTACCGCACCGTCGTTTTTAACGCTGTCAATCAAATGCTTGTGGCCCGAATGAAAGGGATTAAATTCACAAATTATTCCTGTATTCATAAAAATTCACCAATTTATCAAAAAAATAACTATTAGTCCTTGACAATAATATATAATTTATATTATTATATTACTAAATTATTATATTAAATTCAATATGTGGAGGCAATATTTTGAAAATTCTTGTTATAAATTGCGGCAGCTCCTCACTTAAATATCAGCTTCTTGATATGACTGACGAGTCTGTTCTTTGCAAAGGTTCGATTGAAAGAATCGGCCTTAAAATTAACGGCGGTGAAGAAAATGTTATCGTAAAAGTCGGCGATGAAAAGTTTGTTTATGATAAAGAACTTAAAGACCATGTAGCTGCTTTTAATGAAGTTAAGTACATCCTTTCCGAAGGCGAGCATAAAGTTATTGATTCATTTGATGAAATTGATGCTATCGGCCACAGAATCGTTCAGGGTGGTGACAGGTATACCAAGAGTGTACTTGTAACAGAAAAGGTTGTAAAGGATGTTGAAGAGCTTGCTCCTCTTGCTCCGCTTCATAACCCTGCTCACCTTATGGGTTACAGAGCTTGCCTTAAAGTTGTAGGCCCTGATGTTCCACAGGTATTTGTATTTGACACATCATTCCACAGCACAATGCCGCCAAAGGCATATATGTACGCTGTTCCTTATGAATATTATGAAAAGTATGCGGTTCGCCGTTATGGTTTCCACGGTACTTCACATAAATTCGTATCACACAGAGTTGCTGATAAAATGGGTAAGGATATTGAAGACCTTAAGATTATCACCTGCCACCTCGGTAACGGTTCATCTATCGCTGCTGTTGACCACGGTAAAGTAATTGATACATCAATGGGCTTTACTCCTCTTGACGGCTTTATGATGGGTACTCGTTCAGGCGGTGTTGACCCATCAGTTGTAACATTCATTATGAAGAAGCTTAACCTTACTCCTGATGAAATGGATAATATCCTTAATAAGCAATCAGGAGTAAACGCAATTTCAGGTGTTTCTTCTGATGACAGAGATATTTGTGCCGCTCAAAATGCAGGCAATGAAAGAGCTATTCTTGCTCACGAAATGCAGGCTTATGAAATCGCAAAATATATAGGTTCATATATCGCTGCAATGAACGGTGTTGACGCTATCGTGTTCACCGGCGGTATCGGCGAAAACGGTTTCTGGCTTCGTTCTAAAATCTGCTCATATCTCGGTTATATGGGCGTACATATTAACGAAGCACTTAACCAAGCAACAGTAAAGGGTGCTGAAGCAGAACTTACCGACCCTGAGGATAAAGTAAGAGTATTTATTCTTGCTACTGATGAAGAGCTTACAATTGCCCGTGATACAAAAGAAATTGTAGAAAATCTTAAAAAGTAAAATTATATAATCAATATAAAATAAATAAGGAGGAAATGAAATGCCTGAAATCAAGTATGAAATCACTGAACATCTCGGTGTAATTTCTGAAACAGCAAGAGGATGGACCAGAGAAGTTAATATGATTTCTTGGAACGGTCGTGAGCCAAAAATTGATGTTCGCGATTGGTCACCTGACCATTCAAAAATGAGCAAAGGTCTCACTTTTACTGTTGATGAAATTAAAGAGCTTACTAAGCTCGTTGAAAATCTCTAAGGATAAGTATTTAGGGGCAACAAGGCTTTGTTGCCCTTGAAATTTTGTTATGAGAATTTTGATTTTAATGATTACAAATTTATTTTATTAAATTTGATTAAATAGATATAATAAAATTGAGGTAAATATATTATGGAATGGACTTCGTTAAACGATTTGAGAGAAAAATATCTTTCTTTCTTTGAAAGCAAGGGGCATTTAAGGCTTCCTAGTTTTTCGCTTATCCCTAATAATGATAACAGCTTGCTTTTAATAAATTCCGGTATGGCACCTATGAAAAAATATTTCACAGGTGAGGTTACACCGCCTCGCAACCGTGTAACTACATGCCAAAAATGTATTCGTACTCCTGATATTGAGGAAGTCGGTAAAACAGACCGTCACGGTACATTTTTTGAAATGCTCGGTAACTTCTCATTTGGTGATTATTTCAAAAAGGAAGCTACTGCTTGGGCTTGGGAATTTTGTACTAAAATTCTTGAAATGCCGGTTGACAAGCTTTATGTTACAATTTATGAAAATGATGATGAAGCTTTTGAAATTTGGACTAAACAAAACGGTGTTGACCCGTCACATATTGTCCGTCTAGGCAAGGCTGATAATTTCTGGGAACACGGTTCAGGTCCTTGCGGCCCATGTTCTGAAATTTATTTTGACCGTGGTGAAAAATACGGCTGCGGTTCGCCTGATTGCGGCCCGGGCTGTGAATGTGACAGATTTGTTGAATTTTGGAATAATGTATTCAGTCAGTTCAATAATGACGGTAACGGTAATTATACCGAACTTGTACAAAAAAATATTGATACCGGTATGGGACTTGAAAGACTTGCTTGCATTATGCAGGGTGTTGATAATATTTTTGAAGTTGATACAGTTCAGAATATTATGAAAAAAATCAGCGATATTTCAGGTGCTAAGTACCATGAAGATAAAAAGAAGGATGTTTCACTTCGTATTATTACCGACCATATTCGTTCAGCAACATTTATGATTGGTGATGGTGTTATCCCTTCAAATAACGGTAGAGGTTATGTTCTTCGCCGCCTTATTCGCCGTGCTTGCCGCCACGGCAGGCTTTTAGGTGTTAATGAACCGTTCCTTTATAAAGTTTGCGATACTGTAATTCATGAAAATCATGTAGCTTATCCTGAACTTGCAGATAAGGCAGAGCTTATTACTAAGGTAATTCACGCAGAGGAAGATTCATTTGGCAAAACGATTGATGCCGGCCTTGCAATGCTTGATGAATACATCAATAAGCTTGACGGAAATGTTTTTTCCGGTGAGGACGCGTTTAAACTTAATGACACATACGGTTTCCCGCTTGATTTAACAAAAGATATTCTTGAAGAAAAGGGTATCACTGTTGATGAAGATAAGTTTAATGCTCTTCTTGCCGCTCAAAAGGCAACAGCCCGTGCTGCTCGTAAGGATGCAGGTGCTGACGCTTGGAAGGGCAATTCTGTTAAGATTGACGCTGATAAGACTGAATTTGTAGGCTATACCGATTTTGATTGCGACGCAAAGATTTTAGCTATCGTTAATAATGATGGTGAACTTGTTGATATGCTCGGCGCAGGCGAAAGCGGTACTGTTGTACTTGATAAAACTCCTTTCTACGCTCAATCGGGCGGTCAGGTAGGCGATAGCGGTGTTATTAAAAACGGTGAAGACAATGCATTTATCGTTGCCGATACTGCTAAAAACGCAGATACAATTTATCTTCATAAGGGTGAGGTTTCACGCGGAATTATCAGCGTGGGTGACAGCGTATTTGCAAGTATTAACGGCGAGAGAAGAAAGTCAATTATGCGCAACCATACTGCCGCTCATCTTCTTCAGGCTGCACTTCGTCAGGTACTTGGCACTCATGTTGAGCAGGCAGGTCAGCTTGTTAATGAAACCGAAGTTAGATTTGACTTTACCCATTTCAACCCTATGACAGCGCGTGAAATTGCCGAGGTTGAAATGCTTGTTAATAAATTTATCCTTTCTGCTTCACCTGTTACTATGCAGGAAATGCCTATTGAAGAGGCCAAAAAAATGGGCGCTATGATGCTCTTTGGTGAAAAGTACGGCGATATAGTAAGAGTTGTTAAAGCTGGTGATTTCTCAACCGAATTTTGCGGCGGTACTCATGTTGCTAACAGCGGCGAAATCGGTATGTTCAAAATCGTATCAGAAGCTTCTGTTGCCGCAGGTGTAAGAAGAATTACTGCTTATACCGGACTTGGAGCTCTTGCATATCTCAATCTTAACGAAATGGCTGTTAAAGCAGTAGCCTCTATACTTAAAACAAGTGAAAATGAGGTTGAAGAGAGAACGCAGGCTGTAATTAGCGATAATAAAGAAATGGAAAAGGAAATTCAGGCTCTTAATGCTGAAATTACAAAGCTTAAAAGTGCTGATATGTTCTCAAAACCTATTATTGTTGACGGACTTGAGCTTTACATTGCAAAAATTGAGGGTACAACTCCTGACTCACTTCGTTCAATGGGTGATGATCTTAAAAATAAAGGTGATAATGTAGTTGCTCTTATTGCAGGCGTTAACGGTGAAAAGGCAAACCTTGTTGCTGTTTGCGGCAAAGAGGCAATTGCGAAAGGCGTAAAAGCCGGTGACCTTGTGCGTGAAATTGCAAAAATGGCCGGCGGCGGCGGTGGCGGCCGTCCTGATTCTGCAATGGCAGGTGCTAAAGATATTTCAAAACTAGATTCAGCTATTTCTGCTGTTGAAGATACAGTTAAATCATTGATTAAATAAGAAGGTGTAAAAATGTGTTTGTTTTGTGATATAATTGATGGTAAAATTCCTTCAACTAAAGTTTATGAGGATGATATGATTCTTGCATTTAAGGATATTAACCCTGTTGCACCGGTTCATATTGTTATTGTACCGAAATATCATATTGAATGTGCAAACGATGTTGATGAAAATAACAGCAAATATGTGGCACATATATTTGAAAAAATACCTGAAATTGCAAAAAGTCAGGGTATTGGATCATACAGAATTATTAACAATTGTGGCGAAGACGCAGGCCAAAGTGTTATGCATCTTCATTTTCACCTTGTTGGCGGTGTGAAGTTAGGAGAGAAAATCATATGAGCGAGCAATATTACACATTAAAAATTGCAGGCCTTGAAAGGCAATTAAAAAAATTTCCGGTTTCTGATACACTCGATATTGCCGCATTTATACTTTTCGGTGATGTTGAGCTTACGGAAGCTTGTGCAAGGGAACTTTTGAGGAAAGTTCCTGAGTTTGATTACATCGTAACACCTGAAGCAAAGTCTATTCCTTTAGCTTATGAAATGAGCAGACTTTCAGGCAAAAAGTACATAGTTGCAAGAAAAGGTGTTAAGGTTTATATGGACAATCCTATTGAATTTAAGGAAACGAGCCTTACTACACAAAAGGAACAATCACTTTTCCTCGGTCATGAAGATGGTGATTTGATTAAAGATAAAAGAGTTCTTATTGTTGATGATGTTATTTCAACAGGTGAGAGTCTTAAAGCCGTAATCGGCCTTGTAAATGCATTCGGCGGAAATATTGTTGCATCATGTGCACCTCTTGCCGAGGGTGATGCAGGTGAAAGAGATGATATTATCTTTCTTGAAAAGCTTCCGCTCTTCTTTAAATAAATAGTATTTTTTTGTGATTTTTTTATATAATAAGAAAAGGTGATATTTATGCTTAATGACGAAAAGAAAGTTGTAATTGTCGGTGTGGGAATGGTTGGAATGAGCTTTGCTTATGCACTTCTTAATCAAAATATTTGTGATGAACTTGTTTTAATTGATATTAACAAAGTCAGAGCAAGAGGTGAAGCTGCCGATTTATCTCATGGTCTTCCGTTTGCACCAAGCAGTATGTCAATTTATTCCGGTGATTACAGTGACTGCTCAAATGCAGATTTGGTAGTTATTTGTGCCGGTGCGCCTCAACTTGAAGGTGAAACAAGGCGTGACCTTTTAAAGAAAAATTATGAAGTCTTTAAATCTATTGTTAATCCTATTATTGCAAGCGGATTTAACGGTGTATTTCTTGTTGCGTCAAACCCGGTTGATGTAATGACTCAAATTGTATATGAACTTTCAGGATTTCCTGCTAACAGAGTTCTCGGTTCAGGTACAACGCTTGATTCAGCACGACTTCGTCATATGATGAGTGACTATTTTAAAATAAATCCACGCAATGTTCACGCTTATGTTATAGGTGAGCATGGTGACAGCGAATTTGTACCTTGGAGCAATGCTTCAATTTCCGTAATTCCGCTTAATGAGTTTGGAAAAAACAGACCTGCTCTTATGGATGATATGCAGAAAATTGCCGTTGATGTTAAAGAATCTGCTTATGAAATAATTAAGGCTAAAAAAGCCACATATTATGGTATCGGTATGGTTCTTGCAAGGCTAACACGAGCTATATTATTTGATGAAAATTCAATTTTTACCGTATCTTCTTATCTTAAAGGTGAGTATGGTGAAAAGGGAATATATATCGGCGTTCCGTCAGTAGTTAACAGAAACGGTATTCGTGAAATACTAGAAATCGAACTTAATGACGAGGAAAAAAATAAATTTGCTGAATCGGCAAAAATCATTCACGAAATGGTTGATGAAATTGATTTATAATTTGGAGAGCAAATATGAGTAACAAAAAAAGCGGCATAAAAGATATTATTGATTTTTGCATTCCAATTGTTATTGCTGTTGCATTAGCTTTGTGTCTGAGAACTTTTGTTTTCGCAAACGCTGTTGTGCCAACCGGTTCAATGCTTAATACAATTCAGGAGGGGGATAGAATTGTTGCAAGCCGCCTTGCTTACAATAATAACGACCCTGAAAGGTATGATATTATTTTGTTTCATTATCCTGATAATGAAAAGGAAATTTATGTTAAGCGTATAATCGGACTGCCGGGTGAAACGGTACAGATAGTAAACGGAGTTGTGTATGTAACTAAAACTGACGGTAAAACCATTCAGCTTGATGACAGCTTTATTACTACCGGTACTCCTTACGGCGATTTTGGTCCGTATGAAGTGCCTGAGGATAGTTACTTTATGCTTGGGGATAACAGAAACAATAGTAAAGATTCACGGTATTGGCAAAATACATATGTAAAAAGAGATAAGATAATCGGCAAAGTAAAATTTAGATATTACCCTTCAATAGGTAAAGTTGAATAATAAAAACGGTTCTTGTATCAAATACAAGAACCGTTTTTTATTATTTTATTGATTATTTTCAAGTACATATGTACCGCTTGCCATTACAGCAATGGCATAATCACCGAATTTAAAATAATTCTTAATTGAATCTGTAAAGTTAAGATAGTCTGAAACAGTATAATTATTTCCGTTAATTTTTCTGACCTTGTTGTTATCACAGCAAACAAAAAGGTCGTCACCTTCAAGGCTTATATGAGTTGGATTTAAAAATGTGTCGGTTTCTTTGCCGCCTATTCTTAAATCGACGCTCATATTTTGGCTCGAATATCTAATAACACAGTTTTCATTAGGGCAAACACTCCAAAAATACTTACCATCAAGTGCCAAGTGTTTAACCGGCTGGTCGTGATATTCAAATGTACCGTTCCATTCAAGCTCACCGTCACGGTCAAATATACCTGCTTCACCGTTTGGAAAAACAGCAAGTACGCGCCTGTCATATAATACTCCTGCATCGCATTGTACGAAGTTAGGCATTATTTGGCTTATTCTGTTAAAATTTGAGCCGAACTTTTTCAGCAAATAAGCATTCTTTGTTAAAACATCAATGCTCTTTGTTTTAAAATTTACAACGGAATATTGAACTTTATACTGTGTGCCGTTTGGAAGTGGCAATTTCTCAACAATAATTACGGATTCATCATTATATTTAATTACATCGGCAATATCTTTTGTGCTGATTAACTGCAATATTATTCCTCCGATTTGTCGAGAGAAGTATTTGTGAGATAACCAAGAGTTAATAAACTATCCCTAAGATGTACATTTTCAACTATTACACCGGGATGTGCCATGGCTATATCATAGTTTGTAAAGTTCAAAAAGCTCTTAATTCCAACTTTAACAAGTAAGTCAGTGATTTCTTCCATATCTGTTGACGGAATACAGGTTACAGCGCAAGTAGGGGCGTTATCAATACAAAAGTTTTCAAGGTAGTTTATATTTCTTACGGGAATACCTTTAATCATATTGCCACAGATGGCTTCGTTTTTATCAAAAATACCAATAAGCTTGAAACCGCTGTTTTTTGAAAACATTTTGTTTGTGATAGCTTTACCCAAGTTACCGGCGCCGATAAGTATGGTTTTAATTTCTTTGTCTACACAAAGGATTTCACCGATTTTGGCATGGAGTTCCGGTACATTATAACCGTAACCCTGTTGTCCAAATCCGCCGAAACAGTTGAAATCATGCCTTATTTGTGAAGCGGTAAGCCCCATTCTTGCTGCAAGTTCTTTTGAGCTGATTCTAACTATTCCGTTATCTTTAAGTGATTGCAAGAATCTGTAATATCTCGGAAGCCTTTTGATAACGGATATAGATATATCATCTTTATTTTGCATAATATTCCTCTCCTGAATTTCTGTAATAAAGATATACTATTTTGTCATTTCAGTGATTGTTTCCATTACATAGTCACCGAATTCGCTGCAAGTGCAACCGTCACTTCTGCCGGTAACAACAAGCTTCTTTTCTTCAAGCATACATTTATCAAGTGCAGCTTCAAGAGCATTTGCTTGTTTTTGGAAACCAATGTGTGAAAGAAGCATTACTGATGCACGAAGCATAGAGCAAGGGTCTGCATATTGACCTCTGCCTTCTTTAATCATACGAGGTGCTGAACCGTGAACAGCTTCAAACATAGCATATTTTTTACCTATATTAGCTGAACCTGCTGTACCTACACCGCCTTGGAATTCGGCTGCTTCATCAGTGATGATGTCACCATAAAGGTTTGGAAGAACAAATACTTTGAAATCTTTTCTTCTTGCCGGGTCAATAAGTTTAGCTGTTGTAATATCAACATACCAGTCGTCTGTTACAATGTCAGGATATTCCTCGCCGATTTTTTGTGCTGTCTTGAGGAATTTACCATCAGTTGTTTTAATAATGTTTGCTTTTGTAATGATAGAAACTTTGCCTTTGTTATTCTTCTTTGCATATTCGTATGCAAGGCGGGCAATTCTTTCACAGCCTTCCTGTGTTGCTACCGTAAAGTCAACAGCAAGGTCGTCTGTAATGTTTAATCCGTATGAACCGATAGCGTATCCACCCTCGGTATTTTCTCTAAAAAATGTCCAGTCAATGCCTTCTTCAGGTACTTTTACAGGTCTCATATTAGCAAAAAGGTCAAGCTCTTTTCTCATAGCAACATTAGCCGATTCAACATTTGGCCATGGGTCACCGGCTCTCGGTGTTGTTGTAGGGCCTTTAAGAATAACATGGCATTTTTTAAGCTCTGCAAGTACATCATCAGGAATTGCTTTGTTGCAAGCTGCACGGTTTTCAATTGTTAAACCGTCAATTTCTTTAAACTTAACTTTGCCGCTTGCAACTTCGTCTTTAAGTAAAAACGCAAGTACTCTTTCACTTTCTTTAGTAATGATAGGGCCGATACCGTCACCGCCGCAGATACCGATAACAATGGTATCAAGTGCGTCATAATCAGTAAATTCTTTATCTTCTTTAATCTTTTTGGCTCTTGCAAGCTGTGATTCCATAAGTGCACGGAATTTTTCAACAGCTTCGTCAATGATTTTTGCATCGTCTGCCATAATAATATCCTCCGATATGTTATATTATTTGTTTATTTCTCTAGTGTAATCAAGAAGTCCGCCGCAAATAAGCATAGCTCTTTGTCTGCTTGAAAGGTGAGAAGAATCAAGCTGATATTCTTCACCCTTTGTAATGTTTTTAAGTACAACAGGCTTGTTGTTTTCAATTGCATCTTTAATGTTTGGAAGTGAAAGCTCGTCCATTTGGTCAATCTTATCATAATCTTCTTCATTAACAAAGGTGAATGGCAAAATGCCTGCGTTAACAAGGTTTGCAACATGAATTCTTGCGAATGACTTTGTAATAACAGCCTTAACACCAAGATAAAGAGGAACGAGTGCTGCATGCTCTCTTGATGAACCTTGGCCATAGTTTGCACCGCCGATTATAAAGCCCTTGCCCTCAGCCTTAATTCTTTCAGGGAATGTTTCATCACATACAGCAAAGCAGTATTGTGAAAGGTGAGGAATGTTTGAACGATAAGGAAGAATTTTAGCACCGGCAGGCATAATATGGTCGGTAGTGATGTTATCACCGACTTTAAGTACAGCCTTTGCAGTGATTTCTTCAGGAAGTTTTTCTGTTTTTGGGAAAGGTTTAATGTTAGGGCCTCTAAGAACTTCAACCTTGTCTGCATCTTCCGGTGAAGCAGGTGGTTCAATCATATTGTCATTAACAATAAAGTGTTCCGGCATTGAGATTTCAGGTGCATCACCGAGTTGCCTTGGGTCTGTAAGATAACCGGTAAGTGCAGATGCAGCGGCAACTTCAGGCGAAACAAGATAAATCTGTCCGTCTTTAGTTCCTGAACGACCTTCAAAGTTTCTGTTAAATGTACGAAGTGATACACCGCCTGAATTAGGTGATTGGCCCATACCGATACAAGGGCCGCAAGCTGATTCAAGAATTCTTGCGCCGGCACTGATCATATCTGAAAGCGCACCGTTTAAAGCAAGCATATTAAGAACCTGCTTTGAACCCGGAGCAATGCAAAGTGAAACTGAAGGGTCAATTGTTTTACCTTTGAGGATTGAAGCAACTTTCATCATATCAACAAATGATGAGTTTGTGCAAGAGCCTATAGCAACCTGATCAACTTTAATTTTGCCGATTTCATCTGTTGTTTTAACATTATCCGGCATATGCGGGCAAGCTGCCATCGGTGTGAGTGAGCAAAGGTCAATATCAATTACTTCATCATATTGTGCGTCATCATCAGGAAGAATTTCAGTCCAATCATCTTCACGGCCTTGCGCTTTAAGGAAAGCGAGAGTGATTTCATCTGAAGGAAAGATTGATGTTGTAGCACCAAGCTCCGCACCCATATTTGTGATAGTAGCTCTTTCAGGAACGGAAAGTGTTTTAACACCTTCGCCGCCGTATTCAATTATTTTGCCTACGCCACCCTTAACGCTCATGATTCTGAGAACTTCAAGGATAACATCTTTTGCTGAAACCCAAGGTTTAAGATAACCTGTAAGGTTAATTCTTGTCATTTTTGGCATTGGAATATAATATGTGCCGCCGCCCATAGCAACAGCAACATCAAGTCCGCCTGCACCCATAGCAAGCATACCGATACCGCCGCCGGTAGGTGTATGGCTGTCAGAACCGATAAGAGTTTTGCCCGGAATACCAAATCTTTCAAGGTGTACCTGGTGGCAAATACCGTTACCCGGCCTGCTGAAATAAATACCGTGCTTTTTGGTTACAGATTGGATGTAACGGTGGTCATCGGCATTTTCAAATCCTGTTTGTAATGTGTTGTGGTCAATGTATGCAACAGATTTTTCGGTTTTAACTCTGTCAACACCCATAGCTTCAAATTCAAGATAAGCCATTGTACCTGTTGCGTCCTGAGTTAAGGTTTGGTCGATTCTTAAACCAATTTCAGTACCGACTTTCATTTCACCTTCAACAAGGTGAGCCTTAATAAGCTTTTGCGCAATAGTAAGTCCCATTGTTAAAAAGTCCTCCTAATTGTTAATAAAATTATCAAAAGATATTTTATTACAAATGAACAACATTGTCAATGAAAAAAGGGTAACAATCTTTTTAATAATATATTAACTATTATAATAACTATTTTATATTGAAAAAACATTAAATTTGTGATAAAATATCCTATTATATTGGGATGTTTCGGGCAAAATACATTTGAGGTGTTGATTTTGCTTGAAAATACTAAATGTGAAAATGAACAAAATGATGACGAAAAAGAAACGAGTGATACCGCGTCTGGTTCGAATGATTTTGAAACCGGCTCAATAACCGTTTCAAAAGATGGTCATTTTATTCATTGTTTGACTATAATAGGTCAGATTGAAGGGCATTATATTCTACCGAGCCAAAATAAAACTACTAAATATGAGCATGTAATTCCGCAACTTGTTGCTATTGAAGAAAGCAAAGAAATTGAAGGCTTGCTTATTATTTTAAATACGGTTGGCGGTGATGTTGAAGCAGGGCTGGCGATTGCTGAGCTTCTTTCAACTATGAAAACACCGACTGCATCATTGGTACTCGGCGGCGGGCATTCAATCGGTGTGCCGCTTGCGGTAAGCTGTAAAAAAAGTTTTATTGTACCCAGTGCCACTATGACTGTGCATCCCGTTAGGATGAACGGTCTTGTATTAGGCGTTCCGCAAACATTATCATATTTTGAAAAAATGCAGGATAGAATTGTTAATTTTGTGGTTAATAATTCGTCAATTGAAAAGAATAGTTTTAAAAATTTGATGATGAAAACAGGTGAACTTGTTATGGATGTGGGAACTGTTCTTGACGGGGAGGATGCTGTTAACTGCGGCTTGATTGATGAACTCGGCGGATTAAGTGATGCACTTGATTTTTTAGATAAAATGATAGAGGAGAAATAAGATGCTTTGGACTATTATAAATGAAGCTGATGTGTTTTATTCTCCCAAATCTATATGTGAAAATAATGCTGTACGCTCCAGTGACCCGTACAGCTATATAAAAACAGGTTATCATTTGGATAACGCTGGGCTATTTGGAGGAATTGATAATGTGGATTTTAACATCAATCTTTCAGGCAATAGGGCAGGCACTGACTTGGGTGCTCCCCGTATCTGAAAGCGGACATTCGGTAATATTTCATAATTTTTCGGGTAGGTTTTCAAACGCTTGTTCTCAACTTACAGGCGTTGTACATATCGGTATTGCGATAGGTCTTGTTATTGCATTTTACAAGTTATTTGTAAATTTATTCAAAAATTTCTTTGGCACATTTGATGATATTTTTCACAAAAAACTTGATTTGAAAAATATCACACCGCAAAGAAACTTTATGTATATGACCGTACTTTCATTTATGTTTTTTATCATATATGCTATTCCGGCAGGAAAATACGGAAACTTTTATATGGTCTTTCACAGAACTTCGTTTAACAAAACTATACTCGGCGAAGGAATATGTATGGCTCTTTTAGGCGTTTTGCTTATTGTAACAAATACGCTTATAAATTCCAGCAGAAACAAGCTTCCTGATTGGGCAAATGCCATTATACTCGGTATGATTGCTTTTCTTGCATTGCCGACGGGCGGATGTTCATTTATGGGTGCGATTTTTGCATTTGGTATTTTACTTGGAATGAGCCAAAAATACGCAATTCGTTATGCAGTTACTATGTCTGTTCCGACTCTTATTGTAATGGGTATTGTTGAACTGTGTATTGCTGTAACAAAGATAAATATTTTCTCTGCGTTAATCGGTATTATCGTATCGGCAGCAATTTCATTTTTTGCAGTTAAACTGTTTATTTTTATTGTTAATAAAAAGGCGCTTAACTATATAGCGTATTATGATATTTCAATTGGTGTAATAAGTGCGATTATAGGCGCTTTTCAACTTGTAATTAAATAATAGAGGTAATTATGGCAAATAAAAAAACTAATAAGAAAGTTACAAATAAAAAGCAAAGTTCCGGCAAGCGTAATTCTGCCGGCAGCAAAAGTATTGCAAATTATGCCGATACAATTCGCGTTACCGAAATTGTAAGCGTTGCGGTATCGGTTATCCTATTCTGCCTTGCTATTGTATCAGGCAACGGTGTTTGGAATGTTATGCATAATGTATATGTCGGTGTCTTCGGTATGTTTGCCGGTATAGTATTGCCGCTTTTGACAATTGTTGTTACTGTTATATTTTCAGCTAAAGGTGATGAAGTATACGGCTATACTGCCAAGATAATAGAAGCCTTTGTAATGGTTTTTATTTTGGCAACATTTATTCATGTTGTAAAAAATACAACAGGTGATTCATTTAAAGAAACTGTAATAAATTGCTATCAGTCAGCAAGTTATGAATTTAACGGCGGTTTTATTGGCGGTGTGTTTGGCTGGTTGCTTCTTACTCTCGGCAAAGCACCGGCAATTATTATAAGCGTCGTTCTGTTTATTGTTGATTTGCTCCTTATTACAGGGCTTACAATTTTTCAGTTTTTAGCAGGCACGGTAAAACCGGCTAAAGCTACATATGATAAAGTTGCTCCTGTTATTGAAGAAAGAATTGAAAGGCGCAGGATGAGTAAGGAAAACATTGATGTTCCGCTTGATATTGAAGCGCCGGATGAAGAAAAAAAGCCGAAATCAAAAAAGAAAAAAGAAATTTCTCACGACGAGGAAATGACTAAAGTCCCTAAAGAGATAATTGATGAAATAAACAGAGAGAATTCTAATATCGAACTTCTTAAAAACGCCACACCTAAAAAGGAAGAAAAGAAGCCAAAATCAATTGATGAAATAGTTAAAGACGCTTCAGAGGATAAACCAAAAGAAAAAAATCACGAAAAGATTGATGATTTTACGGTTTCGAAAGAAGCAATGGAATCAGGTGTAAGTGATTATAAGCTTCCTTCTGTTGAACTTTTAAGTCAGCCAACTAAAAAATCAACTGCCGATATAAGCGGCGAGTTAAAAGAAAATGCTCAAAGGCTTATAGAAACACTTCGCTCATTTAATGTAAATGCAACTATAACAGATATTTCACGCGGTCCTACCGTTACACGATATGAGCTTAAGCCGGCAGCAGGTGTGCGCATTTCTAAAATAACAAATCTTGCTGATGATATTGCGCTTAATCTTGCTGCTACCCATGTTAGAATCGAAGCTCCTATTCCGGGCAAAGCTGCGGTAGGTATTGAAGTGCCGAATACTGTTAAAAACACAGTATCAATGCGTGAACTTATTGATACCCCTGAATTTAGCGAGCAGCGCTCACTTCTTTCGGCAGGTATAGGTAAAGATATTGCCGGTAACTGCGTTTATTGTGATATTGCAAAAATGCCGCATTTACTTGTTGCAGGTACAACAGGTTCGGGTAAATCTGTATGTATGAATTCAATTATCGCTTCTATCCTTTACCGTGCAAAGCCTGATGAAGTTAAGTTTTTAATGATAGACCCTAAGCAAGTTGAATTTTCAAAATATGCAAATATTCCGCATCTTCTTGTTCCGGTTGTAACTGACCCGAGGAAAGCTGCCGGTGCTCTTGGCTGGGCTGTAAGCGAAATGCTTCAGCGTTATCAAAAGCTTTCGCAAATCGGTGTGCGTGATATTGAAGGATACAATAAATATGTTCAAAAGCACGAAGATATGGAAATAATGCCTAAAATCTGCATTTTTATTGATGAATTTGCCGATTTGATGATGGCAGCACCTAAAGAAGTTGAAGATTCAGTATGCCGTCTTGCACAAATGGCGCGTGCAGTCGGTATGCACCTTGTTATTGCAACGCAAAGGCCTTCAGTTGATGTAATCACAGGCCTTATTAAAGCAAATATTTCATCGCGTATTGCACTTACTGTTTCTTCGCAAATTGACTCGCGTACAATACTTGACGCTTCAGGTGCTGAAAAGCTTTTAGGTCACGGCGATATGCTCTATAATCCTATCGGTGCTTCAAAGCCTGTTCGTGTTCAAGGCTGCTTTATTTCTGATGAAGAAGTTGAAGCACTCTGTGATTTTGTTAAAAATCAGGGTGAAAGCCAATATGATGAAGAAATTGCCAAGGAAATTGAAGCTAAAGCAGTTCAAGATAAAAAGTCATCACCGTTTGAAGATGACGGTGACGGTGAACAACTTGATGTTCTGTTTGATAAAGCAGTTGATATTGTACTTGAAACAGGTACCGCTTCAACTTCGTTTTTACAGCGTAAACTTTCAGTAGGTTATGCGCGCGGTGCTAAAATTATTGACCAACTTGAAGATAAAGGTATTATCGGCCCTGCAAACGGTTCAAAGGGCAGGGAAATACTTATCAATCGCCAGCAATGGCTTGAAATGCAGGCGTATTCATCAAGTCAGCCTTTTACTGCTGAAAATACAGAACAGATGTCATTTGACAATGAAGATACCCTCGATGACGGAATTGTTTCTGAAAACTATGATGATTTAGACTGAGCATAGTCTTGAAATATGATTTGTACAGATGTATAATGTTTGAGGAGATATATGAACGATTTTCTACCTATAAATAAAAAAGAAATGCTTGAACGCGGTTGGCAGGATGTTGATTTTGTTTTCGTTACAGGTGACAGCTATGTTGACCATCCGTCTTTTGGTGTAGCGATTCTTACAAGACTTCTTGAAAATAAAGGGTACAGAGTTGCGGTATTAAGCCAACCTAATTGGAAAAATGACGGTGATTTTACACAGTTTGGCCGCCCGCGTTTGGCCTTTATGGTTACAAGCGGTAATATTGATTCTATGGTGGCACATTATACTGCGGCTAAAAGATTAAGGCACGATGATGCTTATACTGCCGGCGGTGTTGCAGGCAAAAGGCCTGATAGGGCAGTTATTGTTTATTCAAATATTATTAAGAGAATTTATCCTGATTGCCCGGTTATTATTGGCGGACTTGAAGCGTCACTCCGCCGTTTTGCTCATTATGATTATTGGGATGATAGTATCAGACCGAGTATTCTTATTGATTCAAAAGCTGATTTACTTACTTTCGGTATGGGCGAAAAGCAAACCGTTGAAATTGCTAAAAGACTTGACAGCGGCGAAAATATTGCTGATATGCGCGATATTTTGGGTACATGCTATATTTGCCCGAATAATGAAACACCATATGACGGTGTTGAAGTGCCAAGCTTTGATAATGTGGTTAACAGTAAAAAAGAATACGCTAAATCTTGCAGAATAGAGCAGGATGAGCAAGACCATATTCGCGGCAGAATTATTAAGCAAAAGCACGGCAAAATTATGCTTGTTCAAAATAAGCCAATGCCGCCGCTTACGCAAAGTGAACTTGATAAAGTATATTCATTGCCATATGCAAGGGCATATCACCCGTCTTATGAAAAACTCGGCGGAGTTCCGGGAATAAAGGAAGTTGAGTTTTCAATCACTCATAACCGCGGATGTTTCGGTGCTTGTAATTTTTGCTCAATTGCATTTCACCAAGGAAGATATGTTACATCACGCTCTAAAAAAAGTATTATTGCCGAAGCTGAAAAACTTACTCATATGCCTGGATTTAAAGGCTACATACACGATGTAGGCGGGCCTACCGCAAATTTCAGAAAACCATCTTGCACTTTTCAGGAGAAACACGGGCTTTGCAAGGGCAAAAAGTGCCTTGCGCCTAAACCTTGCAAAAATTTAAGTGTTGACCACAGTGAGTATCTTGATATTTTGCGCCAAGTTCGCTCACTTCCAAAAGTTAAAAAAGTGTTTATAAGAAGCGGTATCAGGTATGATTATTTGCTTGAAGATAAAGACGATACATTTTTTAAAGAGTTAGTTGAACATCATGTATCAGGCCAATTGAAAGTTGCGCCGGAGCATTGCAGTGCATCTGTACTTGATAAGATGGGAAAGCCACATATTGAAGCTTATATCAAGTTTTCGCGCAGGTATTTTGAATATACCGGAGAAATAAATAAAGAGCAATATCTTGTTCCTTATCTTATGTCATCGCATCCGGGTTCAACACTTGATGATGCAATTGAGCTTGCATTGTTTTTAAAGAAAAATCATATCAGGCCAGAGCAGGTGCAGGACTTTTATCCGACTCCGGGTACAATTTCAACCTGTATGTTTTATACGGAACTTGACCCATATACTATGGAAAGCGTATATGTTGCAAAAAGCGAGCATGATAAAGCACTTCAAAGGGCATTACTTCAATACTTTAATCCTAAAAATCAAAGGCTTGTTGAAGAAGCGTTAAGAAAAGCTAAAAGATATGATTTAATAGGATATGACAATAAATGTTTAATCAAGCCTGCAAAACCGTCACATTCAGTTAATCAAAACGGCAGAAATCAGAACAGAAACTTTAATAAAAATAAAAAATATTCTATGTCAGGTAAGGGCAAAAGAAAATGAATTCATCACACAGACAAGCGTCAATAATTATCGGTATCGGGCTTATTGTTGTTTCAATAGTTCTGGTTATTTACGCATTTAAATTGCCTAAAGTCAATAACCTTGAATTAGAAGATTACAGCAGTTCGACTGTTACATCGGCTGTTTCATCAATTAGCTCAACCGATGATAATTCGACTGCTTTAGAAAAGCAAAATTCAGTTGTTGATAAAACTACGGTTATTAACGAAACACAGTCACAGCAAAATGTTCTTACAACTAATGTGGAATATCCGATAAACCTAAATTCATGTTCGCTTGAAGAATTGACTACTATTGACGGTATCGGTGAAACAAGGGCGCAGGCAATATTGGATTATCGTGATTACCTTGGCGGATACACAAGTGTGTCACAATTAAAGGATATAAAAGGTATCGGCGATGCAACTTTTGCTAAAATTGAGCCTTATGTAACAGTATGACAGAAGATTTAAAAATTGTAATTGATAAAATATTCAATTCGCTTTTTACCAAGAGATGTGAACTTTGCGGTGAAGTGATTGAGTTTGATAAAGTGGTTTGCGATAATTGTAAAACCGCCGAGAAAAACGAACCGCCGTATTGTATCAGCTGCGGATTAAACAAGAAAAGTTGCACCTGTGATAAGCATAAAAATGAATATAAGCAGATAGTAGCGCCTTATATTTATGATGAAAATCTTAAAAGGGGAATAAATCATTTTAAAAGTTCGTATATGCCTTTTCTTTCAAAACGCTATGCAAAGGATATGGCAGAATGTATAAGCAAAAGTTATAATGTTGATTTTGATATGATTACATATATTCCTATGACTAAAAAAGATTTTAGAAAAAGAGATTATAATCAGTCGTATCTGCTTGCAAAAGAAATTTCCGATATTCTTAACATTGAATTAGAGGATTTGCTTATAAAAGTGCGTAAAACAAAATCTCAAAAATCATTATCTGCCCGTGAAAGGAAAGTAAATGTTTACGGTGCATTTGATGTTAAAGATAAAGAAATTGTTAAAGGCAAAAATATACTGCTTATTGATGATTTGAAAACAACAGGTTCGACTTTAAATGAGTGTGCAAAAATGCTGAATATTTACGGTGCCTCAGGTGTGTGGAGTGCAACAATTGCCATTACACCTGAAAAGAAAAAGAGGTAAGATTATGAAAAAAATATTATCATTACTTTTAGTGCTTTTATTTACTTTTCTTTGTGCGTGCAGTGCACAGTCAAAGGAAAGCAATCAACTTGCCACAAAAATTGACGGATTGATTGAAGATACCAAAATCGAATGGAAAAGTGAAGATAAGGTTGTTGTATCATTTGATGAGCATACGGTTAATAATATTGTAGTTAACCTTAAAAAGCCTATGTCAACACCGATTAAAATATTTGACGGTGATAATCTTATTTATCAGCAGAATAATAACAGTACATATAAATATTGTGCTTTTGCACCTGTAAAAACATCTTCGCTTAGTATAGAGATAGAAAGCGGCAAATCAAATGTAAAATCAATATCGGTTTATGAAAATGATAATGAACCTTATGATGATTTCAGGGTAACTTCATATATTGTTGCAGATGAAATTCAAAACATTGATGATTTAAAATCTTATACATTTGATACGATTACCGATGTCATACTTTTCTCTTGTGTTAATTTTAATACAGACGGCGAACTTCAGTATAATGATAGTGAAGATATTTCCGGCAGAAAAATGCTTAAAACTGCGCTTAAAAACTTAAAGACGGTTATCGGTGACAGAGATGTTAATATATATGTTAATATTTTAGGCCCAAATGCCGACGACGGTATTGATGATTGGAAATCACAAATGGAAAACAAAGCCCAAAAGTATACCAAGGCATTTAAAAACAGTACTTTGACTTCAAAAATTTCAGACTTACTTGAAGATTATAATTTGGACGGTGTATTTTTTGACTATGAATATCCTATAAAAGCTAAGTATTGGAAAGCTTTTAGTGATTTTATTGTAAGTCTTGATTCTGAATTGGGTGATAAAAAAATCGGCTTGGCAATGGCAGATTGGGATATTGGACTAAGTAAAGATGCTATACAGTGTGTTGATATGGTTGAAATGATGGAATATGATTTATTTGATGACAACGGTGACCATTCATCATTTGATACTGCACAAAAAGGTATTGAAAAGTTTATCGATGCCGGGTTTGACAGTAAAGTGCTTGATTTGGGCATTCCGTTTTACGGCAGACCTGTTGATAAAGGCGAATTTTGGTACGATTACAGCGATTATTCCGATGTACTCGGAAAGTATTCAAATAAAACTGAAATAGATGGTAATGATGTATATTTCAATTCATTTCAACTTGTTTATGATAAAACAGCACTTGCAATTGATTATAATATCGGCGGTGTAATGGTGTTTAGATATGCGTGTGATGATTTAAACCATAAAGATTTATCACTTTTTACAGCTATTTCACAAAGCATAAATGATAGAAACAACTAATTTAAAAGCAGACTTTTGGTATTTTTCCAAAATGTCTGCTTTTTTAAAATTTAATAATTTATTTACTTTTTTCTGCTTGATTTTTAGCTTTTCCGTGTTAATATCTTGCCTTGGAAAAAGTAAGGTGATATTATGACAAAGAAAAAAGGCTATAAACTGACTATTATTTTTGGTGCATTTCTTTTCTTTATATATATTATGTCTACAATCCCTTTCGGCAGTGATGATTGGGCTTGGGGTACAAGTGTCGGAATGGAAAGGCTTGCGTCGCATTTTGCAGGATATAACGGACGGTATCTCGGAAATTTGCTGATAATATTCTTAACAAAAAATGCGTTTATTAAAACAATAGGAATGGCGGTTATTTCGTTTGCAGTCGTTTTGTTAATTTATGAATATATTGGCAAGGATAGGTTTTTATATTTTCTGTTTCCTTTGCTGTTGCTGTTTTTTATGCCGGCAAATGTGTTTAGGCAAACTATGGCTTGGGCTTCAGGTTTGGCAAATTATATTCCGCCGGTTATAGCTATTTTACTTTATCTTAATATAGTTAAAAACATATTTTCGCAGGACAAGCCTGTATACAGTAAAATCTTAATTCCTTTTTCTTTTGCAATCGGTATTTGCGGAAATCTTTTTATGGAGCATAATACCATTTTAAATATTACTTTATCTTTAGCAATAATTATTTATTCATATATTAAGTTTAAGAGTGTATTTGCAGTTCATATTTCAAATTTTTTGGGAAATGTTATTGGCTTTGTAATAATGTTTTCCAATTCGGCTTACGGTATTATATCATCCGGCAAAGACTCATATAGAAGTATGGCAGGGGATAGTAGTGATAATTTTACTTGGATTTTAAAAAGTATTGATACGGTATGTTCAAGGTTTATTGAAAGTAATGTTATATTAAATATCATTATTTCTTTTTTGCTGTTTGTAATAGTTTTAAATGTTAAAAATAAAAAGAAAAGATGCTTGCTTTTTTCTTTAGCTACATTTAATGTTTGTATTTCGCTTCTTGTTTTGTTAAAAGAATTTAATGTGTTTTCTAAAGAAATATTTTCTTTGCCTTTGGTTATCGCCATAAGATTTATTGCCGAAATCTTATTTGTATGTAATTTAGCTTTAATTCCTTTATTTGCTGTTAAAGATAAAAATAAGATGTTCAAAATGCTTGTCCCGGTATTCGCTGTATGCGTGAATGTTACACCTCTGCTAATTGTTACACCCGTAACCGGCAGATGCTTTTATTCGGCATATGTTATGATGATAATATATAGCTGTGAATTGTTAATGTTTATTATTCATAACTTTGTACATGACAAAAATGTGATTAAAGGTCTTTATGTTTTAGTTATTATTGCATTGTGTGCAAGTTGCGTATTTTATGCTGTTAAATATACACAAATAAAGCACTTTGAAGATGAAAGAAACAGTTTTATCATTTCGCAAATTGAAAGTGGAAATAAAACTGTATATCTTCCGCATTTTCCAAAAGAACTTGAATCTTATACAGAGGGAACTACACCGCGATTGTTTAGGTGGTATGGTATTTGGGAAAACAGGTATAAGGAATTTTATAACATTGATAATGATATTTCAGTTCAACCGATTAGCTATAACGCATACCGCCACATTGTTAAAGCCAAATGATTTTATGTAAGGCATGGATTAACCATACCTATTAAAAATCAAGCTATTCTGATAACAGACAGATTTGTTCCGACAGTAGGAGATGCACCTGTTATGGTTCCTGAAACAACTCTTACAGAAACGGTTGATGTTGTATTTGCCGGCACATAAACAATATATTTTCCTTGCGCGGTTGCTGTGTCACCGTTTAATACATTTTGTGTGTTGGTGTCTACCGAACCGTTTATGGCAATTCCGATAGTAGCAGCATTATTTGTACCTGTAACTTGGTAACTGATAAGATATGCTCTTCCGTTTCTACCGCCTGAAAGTGTGATTACACCGTTATTGTTAATTATATCAGCTTTATCGGTGTTTAATTGCTCGATTGGAAATGCAATGTTTTCACCGGCAGCAAATGTTGCTCCGGTGGCTGAATTATTGATGAATTGTGCATATGATGTTGTTGGTGCAACTATCGGCACTTCAGGTCCGGGCGGGAATGGCGGAGTAGGCGGAAAAGGAGGCTGCGGACGAGGAGGGCAAACATAATAAGGTACTATGCGCTCTACGATTCTTACTTTGCAATCGTCTTGGCAGCAACTGCTAGTTTGGGTGTATATGCTTGTGTCTATATTTCTGATGCTTCTGTTATTGCAACTCATAAATGTCAATTCCTTTCATATATTCGGTTTAACAACCGTATTATATATTATGAAAAAAATTAAAAAACGACAAAAAGGTATTGAAAATATTTATTCTTTATGTTACTATATGCAAGACTTAAATACGCGGGTATGGTGGAATTGGCAGACACGCAAGATTTAGGATCTTGTGGGCGACCGTGCAGGTTCAAGTCCTGTTACCCGCACCAAAAAAGAGCTGTTTCAAACGAAACAGCTCTTTTTTGGTAAAGTCTACCGGTTAATATTATATCTAATTATTTCCAACTCTGAATTATTGCAGGGTTATCAAATATTTCGTCAAGTTTTCTCATAAACGGAACTACATCGCCATAGTCAAGTGCCCTGTGGTCTATTGCAATTGTAATAGGTAAAACAAGTCGAATTTCAATTTTGTCATTTCCGTTTTCATCTGTTACAACAATTGGCTTTTTTTGTGCTGCGTTAATTGCAAAGGCGGTTGTTTGCGGAGGTATGATTTCAAGAAGAGCGCACAAGCCCTTTTGCTCACGGTAAACTGAACCAAGATTTGAAATTGTTGTTGTACCTTGCTCAATATCGTGCTTTGTTAAACGCTTGGTTATAGGGATTGAATAATAATCCTTTTTAGCCTGACCTGAAAGTGTCTTTACCTTATGCTTACCTGTTTTTGAACCTATAAGTCTGCGAATGGTTTGTAACACTTTACCTTGTTTGAGCCCTGTTAATGTGTTATCAAGTGATACTTCATACATAACTTCGTTCATATCTGAACCTTTAGCCCTCATTGAAGTGTTATTGATTGCCTCTGTCATTTGGGTGAGGGTTTTATTTCCCATATCGTGCATATTTACAGTCATCATTTCACCTGATGGTAAAATCATCGGCATTGAAATATCAATATGGTCAAAGTAAATGAGTTTACCTCTGACGAGTTTTCTGTTAAATTTAAGATGCGTGTTCATTTTCGGGGCAGCTTTTAAGCCTTCACAGATAATTTTAAGCATAACTGTGTTAATAGTAATTTTTTTGCTCTTATCTGTTACGCCTTCATTTAACTTTTTACACTCCTTAAAAAGTTCTGTAACATCTGCTTCGTATGTTAAAGTAGCGTGCGGAATTGTTTCCCAGCTTTCCGATGTCATATTTGATACGATTTTTCTTGCAATGCCGAAATGTTCTTCTTTAACTTTTGCCATTTGCTTCTCCTAGTTATTCTTTAATTTTCGAAATGAGTGATGCAACACCATCTTTTATCGACTCTTTAGTTTCACTTAAATAATCTTTAAATTGTGTTTGCATTTCCTCACTTGTAAAAGGTTCTTCATTATATCGCTTTTTGTATTCCAAAATCAAATGTGGCCTGAATTTTGGATGAGCTATTCTAATAAGAGCCTTGGCCCTCTCTTTTAGCGTTTTGCCTTTTAATTGTGCAATGCCATATTCGGTAACAACATAGTTAACATCATTTCGCGGCGTTGTTACTGCACTACCCTCGGTGATAAGCGGTACTATTCGTGATATTAAACCTTTTTTAGCAGTGGAGGGCATAGCAATTATTGAACGCCCGCCTTTGCTCATGGTAGCACCCCTTACAAAGTCAACCTGCCCGCCGACAGCAGAGTATTGGTTAAGCCCTACTGTATCGGAAACTACCTGGCCTAAAAGATCAATTTGCAGGCACGAATTTATTGAAACCATATTATCATTTTGAGCAATGACTGATGGATTGTTAACATAATTTATAGGGTGAAGCTCAACTGAAGGATTATTATTTATGTAATTGTTCAGCTTTTCCGAGCCAAATGCCGCACCCAATATAGTTCTGAATGGATTTTTGTTTTTCTTTTTATTGTTGATTATACCGGCTTCAAGTAAATCTACAACTCCGTCGCCGACAAGCTCGCTGTGCAATCCTAAATCTTTTTTATCCCATAGTTGTGCGCATACTGCGTTTGGAATACCGCCTATGCCAAGTTGTAAGCAGTCGCCGTCTTTAATAAGTGATGCACAGTATTTTCCGATTTCCATTTCTGTTTCAGATATATCAACTGATTTTACTTCCGGTAACGGCTCATTGCACTCAACAAAACAGGTGAAATCTCTAACATGCATAAAACTGTTGCCAAATGTTCTTGGCATATATTTATTTACTTGGGCAATTATTATGTCGCAGTAATCGGCAGTTCCACGCGTGTAATCAACCGTTGTACCAAAAGAAACATATCCGTGCTCATCCGGCGGTGATACCATTACAATAGCAACTTTTGGGCAAATGTAATTTTTTATTAAATCAGGTATTTCGTAGAAATGTGATGTTGTAAATTCACTTACGCCTAAAGAAATTGCTTTGCGGTTACTTTGTGAAGCGAAAAGGCAATTTAATTTAAAATGGCCTTTCATTTCAGGCCTACACCATGGTGAATCACCCAATGTTAACATACTTATTATTTCAACATCATAATAATTCTCGTAGTTTTCCACAAGCGCACGCTCGATGCCAAAAGGTTCACCGCAACCAAAACCGGTTACTACCTTGTCACCGTCGTGAATAAATTTTATTGCTTCATTTGCTGTTGTTAATTTGCTTTGGTAAATTTCTCTCCAATTATTCAATTTGTTACCTCTTAAATTAAAATTGAATTAGTTTTTTAAACAATTAAGCTATATTGTATATAACTTTTATTTATGTTACAATATTTATAAAAGATTGTCAATTGCATATTATTATTTTTATATTTATTATTATAATAATAGACTCTTTTCGTTAAAATAAAAACTATTGTTGATTATTTATCTGAAAATATGTATAATACATTAGGTGATTGTTATGAATATAAATGTTACAGACTATTGTGCAAGCGGTAACGCTTCAATTGGTGTGATTGAAGCACTCAGAAATATTGAAAATGGTGATACTCTTGTTTTTCCGACAGGGGAGTATCATTTTTATAAAGATTTCAGCATACATAAGGTTTGCCATATGACTAATACGGATTCTTTTAAATCACCTGATAAGTATTTTGCGATTGAAATTGATGATAAAAAAGATATTATAATAGACGGTTGCAATTCAACTTTTGTTATTCACGGTGATATGTGCGCTTTTGCAATGTTTAATTGTGATAATATTAAGCTGAAAAATTTTACCGTCAGGTATAATTCACCGACCAATTTTGAAATGAAAGTTATAAAAAAGTCGCTTAATAAAATCACTTATAAAATACCACCTAAGAGCCTTTTTTATATTGAAAATAATAAGCTTGTGTTTTTTGAGCAAAGCCCATTTACCAAAAAGAATTATTACACCTATAAAGCTAATGAGGAATGTACCTGTAATGTTATTCATAGGGGAAATAGTGTATTCAGAACTTTGCTTTCACCTACTAAAACTGCAAAAAAGATTAAAAGAACCGATATAGATAAAGTTGAATGTTCCTATTTGATTTCACCAAGCTTTAAGCTTGATGATGTGGTTGCAATGTCACGAAATACGCTTCGTGATAACTGCGGTTTGTTTTTTGATAGGTGTTCAAATATTGATTGCCAAAACATAACTGTAAATTATATGCACGGTTTTGGATGGCTTTCACAAATGTGTGAAAATTTGAGTTTTGATAATGTTTCGTTTACTCCGGCAGAAAACTATAATGTTTCGTCTTTCGCCGATTGTATACATATTTGCGGTTGCAAAGGCTATGTGAATATTACTAATTCATATTTTGAGCATTCTCATGATGATGCAATAAATGTTCACGGTGCTTTTTTAAGACTTAAAAAAATTATTGATACCAATACCGCAGAACTTGAATTCGTACATCATCAGCAGGGTGGGTACAAAGCATTTTTTGCCGGTGATGAGGTTAAAATTTACCGCAGGTCTGATTTATCCGAACTTAAAGATATTTATACAGTTGAAAGTACGGATGATGATATTGATAATAAAACTGTAAAAGTGAAGTTTAAAGAGGCTTTGCCGCCGCTTAGACCTAATCAATTTGTATTTGAAAATATTACTTATAACCCCGAACTTACAATCAGCGGTTGCACATTTAATGCTATTCCTACAAGAGCAATACTTTGCACTACCGACAGGCCGTCAAAAATATTTGATAATAAATTTAAAAATATAAATATGCCTGATATATACATATCATGTGATTGTAATAATTGGTATGAAAGCGGACCGTGCAGAAATCTTGAGATATTCAATAATATATTTTCAAAAAAAGATTCGGTTAAAATTGAACCTATAAGCGTCAATAAACCGGTTAAAGATGTTCATAGGAACATTAAAATATATGATAATAAAATTGGAGAATAATTTATGAGCAAAAATATGATTATCGGCCAGTCAGGAGGGCCCACATCAGTAATAAATTCAAGCCTTGCAGGTGCAATTGAATATGCATTTTCCTGTGAAGAAATAGGAACGGCTTACGGTATGATAAACGGTATTCAGGGCTTTCTTGAAGAAAATATAATTAACCTTACCGAGCGTTTTAAAGGTAAGCCTTATGATATTAACAGACTTCGCTTAACACCGGCAATGTTCCTTGGCTCTTGCAGATATAAGCTTAACGATGATGAAGAAACATATTCACAAATTATAGATATGTTTAAAAAATATAATATTGGTTATTTTCTTTATATCGGCGGTAATGATTCAATGGATACTGTTGATAAACTTTCAAAATATACCGTAAGTCATAACATTGATATTAAAATTGTAGGTGTTCCTAAAACAATTGATAATGACCTTGTAGGAATTGACCATTCGCCAGGATTTGGCTCTGCCGCAAAGTATATTGCGCTTGCCGTGAAAAATGTTGCATACGATACAAGTATTTACAGTATAAAAAGTGTTCATATTATTGAAGCAATGGGCAGAAATGCCGGTTGGCTTACTGCCGCTTCTGCTCTTGCCCGTGACGGTGACAGCGTTGCACCGCACCTTATTTATCTTCCTGAAATTCCTTTTTCAGTTGATAAGTTTGTTGATGATGTTAAGGGTAAGCTTGATGAATATAATTCCGTTATAGTTGTAGTCAGCGAAGGAATCAAAGATGAAAATGGGGAGTATATCAGTGCAAGAGGGGATAAAGTAGATAAATTCGGCCATGTTATGCTTAGCGGTACGGGTGCATACCTTAAATCTGTTGTTGAGGAAAGAATAGGTTGTAAGGTTCGTGCATTAGAACCAAGCGTACTTCAAAGAAGTGCCGGCCACACAGCGTCAATGACTGATGTTACCGAAGCGTATAATTTAGGTGTGGTAGCTGTAAAAGCAGCACTTGACGGCAAAACCGGTGTATTTTCCACTCTTCGCAGAATAAGCGATTTGCCTTACACTGTCGATTATTATACAGAACAGGTAAGCGTGGTTGCCAATAACGAAAAGCTTGTACCGAGAAGTTGGATTAACGAGCAGGGTAATGATGTTACAAATAAAATGATTGAATATCTTTCACCTCTTGTTAAAGGTGTGCCGCAAGTACCTTACAGAAACGGTTTACCTGATTATATCGGCCTTTCACATCTTGATGTTAAAAAGCAAAAATATTCTGATTGATTAAAAAACGGAGCTGTTGACATACAGCTCCGTTTTGTTTAATATTCAACTTTAAAACCTTCTTCAGCCTCTGCAACTTTCAGCATTATTGCGCATTCAATGCGCTTTCTGTGAAGTTCACAGCCGAAGTCGTATACACCGTTTACACTTCCCGTTGTATGGTATGCGTTAGCGGCACATCCGCCTGAACAGTATAATTTTGCAAAGCAATCTTTACATTCCTTATGTGAATATACATTGCATTCTTCAAATTGCTCAAGCACCTTTTTATTTGTAACACCTTTCCATATATCGCCGAGCAGAAATTTTTCATCGCCTACAAATTGGTGGCAAGGGTAAAGTTCGCCGCTTGGTGTGACAGCCATATATTCTGTGCCTACGCCACAACCCGATACTCTTTTTACTATGCAAGGCCCTGCGTCAAGGTCAATCATATAGTGATAGAAAGTAAAGCCTTTACCGTTTCTGTATCTTTTTAGCATTTCATCAGCTAAAATCTGATATTGTTCCTTTAAAATCGGTAAATCTTCTTCTTTTAAAGCATATGCTTCTTTTGGGTCTGATACAACAGGTTCAATGGAAAGTTCCTTAAACCCTAAATCTGCCATATGTATAATATCTTTTGCAAAGTCAAGATTGTTTCTTGTATATGTGCCGCGCATATAATAATCTTTTTGATTTCGTGAGTCGGCAAATTTCTTGAACTTGTCAACAATCAAGTCATACGAGCCTTTACCGTTTCTCGACACTCTCATAAGGTCATTTGTACTCTTTCTTCCGTCAAGTGAAAGTACAACATTTCCCATTTCTTTATTGCAAAAGTTGATTACATCATCATTGATTAAAAGTCCGTTTGTAGTAAGTGTAAATCTGAAATTTTTGTTATACTTCTTTTCCTGCTCTCTTCCGTATTTCACAAGTTCCTTGCAAACTTCCCAATTAAGTAACGGTTCGCCGCCGAAAAAGTCAACTTCAAGGTTATGCCTTGTACCTGATTGTTCAATCAAAAAATCAAGTGCTCTTTTACCTGTTTCAAGGCTCATCAAACCTTTTGGGCCGTCATATTCACCCTTACCGGCAAAGCAGTATTTGCAAGCCAAGTTGCAATCGTGTGCAACGTGCAGGCATATGGCTTTTACTACACCTTGCCTTTTTTTAAACTGCTTTGCAGTTTGCTCAAATGTATCTTCTGCAAAAAGTCTGCCGTCTGCTTTAAGTGCTTCTATATCTTCAAAGCAAAGGTCAATATCATTTTCACTTACATCTTCGTCATTTTTATATTTTTCTAATATATATTTTTTTATTTCGTCTTTTGTATGGCTTTCATACATTGTTATAATATCATATGTGGCTTCATCAACAGAGTGTACGCATCCGCTGTTTTGGTCAAGTATAATATTATAACCGTTCATTTTATATGCGTGTATCATCAAATTACTCCATAGTTTTATTTCAATGAAAAAGGTGGGACAAATGCCCACCTAAATTTCATTTATTTACTTCTTAAGCTGTTCGCATTTCTGGTTAGCAACTGAACAAGAAGTTTTACTTGCTGATTGGCAAGATGTTTGGCATTCGCCGCAACCGCCTTTTTTAGCTGATTCGCAAAGATTGCGTGAGCTTAAAGTGTTGATTCTCTTCAAAAGAAACACCTCTTTCTTAAATTTATAATGTTATTTTACAATAATATTATTTCTTTGTCAATATTTTTAGTGGCAGTAAATTACTGTCTGATAATATATTTACGCCGCTTTCATAAAGTTTTTTGATTTGGTAAACAAATTTATCACTGATTATTTCTCCCGGTGCAATAATCGGACTTCCGGGCGGGTAAGCGTAAATATATTCGCCGCACACTTTGTTTTTAGCTTTTTCTAAATATTCTTCTTTAGTTTCTTCTATTTCGTATGTTTCGCAATCCTTTATCGGTAAATCAGGTTTTTCATAACCTGTATGTATTTTATCTCTTTTTTCAAGATTAGTTAATGCAAGCAAAAGCATGTTAAATCCGTCTTCAGTGTCGCATACGGTTGATATTAAAATGATATATTCAAGAAATGCTCCCTCAACCTCGATTTTGAATTTTCGCAAATGATTTGCTAATTCTTCACCGCTGTATCCGTCCGCTTTTAAAACTATTCTTGTAATATCATCATTTTTTAATAGGTGAATATTGCCTAATTTGTTTACTTTATTATAAAAATTATCAAGTAAAATTTTGTATTGCTTAAAGTAACTTTCGCTGTTTTTTAAAAAGTCTGTGCATTTTTCGATAGATGCCATTATTACATAACTCGGTGAGCTTGTTTCGTATATATCCATATACTTTTTTACTTTTCCAAAAAACTTTTCGTTGTTAATATGAATTACTGCACTTTGCGTTAACGCAGGCAGGGTTTTATGTAGTGATTCAATAACAATATCTGCTTTTGCCTGCTTTGGCAAAAAATCTGCAAAACCAAAATGCGCCCCGTGTGCCGAATCAATGATTAAAGGAACATTGCAGCTTACATTGCTTACATAGCCCTCATATGTAGGCGAGGTTATAACTACTGCACAGGCATTTGGATGTTTTGCAATTGCAGTATCAATACTCTTTTGCGTTATATTTTTATAACATCCAAATTCCGTATTATATTCAGGCTCAATGTATTCGACTTTTAATTTGTTGATATAGCACGCATTGTAGACAGATTTGTGGCAGTTGCGCGCTATGATAATTGTCGCATTTTCCTTTGCCACTGCACTGATTGCCGCTAATATGCAACAGGTTGAACCGTTAACGCTTATTATGCTTTTTTTTGCACCGAAAAGCTTTGAAATCTCTTTTTGCATATCATCAAGCAAATCGGTGGGGGAGTGTAGATTGTCAAATCCGTCAATTTCCGTTATGTCAATTTCACTTGCCGGGATATTAAAATTTTTATTTCTTTTATGCCCCGGCATATGAAACGGATATAAATCATTATTTTGCAATTTATCGTTTAATTTCAATTTAGTAAATCCTTTTATTACTCGTTTAAATCAATGTTGTTTAATTGGGTAACGGTGCTGAAATATTCGTTTTCAACTTTAGTTGTGTATGTACCGTTGTACTTTTTAGCAATATCAGAAATGATTTTTTGGCCGTAACCGTGATTTTGTGTATCTTTCTTTTTGTTTTTGTTCAATGCAAAAGCATTTTTGCTCTTGATTAAAACATCATTTGAATTTGAAACTATATTAAGTTCAATATCCTTGTTATTCTTTTTGAAAAGTAATTGAGCGTTTTTACAAATAATTGCTGAGTGAAACTTTTTTGTACAAGCTTTACTAAAACAACAACCGCAAAAGAAAGTATCACCATAAATAGCGATACAGCAATAAGTATAAATAAATCAAGTGAATTGGAATACGCATTTGTATAATCGTATCCGAAAATATAATTTAATGTCGAAAAGTAAATTATAGATGACATTGTCATAGTCAAAAAAGAAAATACGTAGATATTTCGCCCATATTTGAATCTCCTGATGATATAATATTATAAGTTTATCAAATAATTTCTGTATTTGTCAATCATCTCGGCATACTTTTTAGGAGGAATACCGACTTGCTCGCTGTTTTTTAATAAAAATTTATACGGCTCATACCCCGCAATAAAGTTCATATTTACCATATAGCTTTTATGGCGACTTAAAAAATTCGGCGTCAGCTCTTTTTCAAATTCCTTTAATGTTGAATAAACATGGTGGTTTTTGCCTGTTGCCATATTGAATTCGAGTATTTCCTGATAGCTTTTTTCATCATCACAAATAACTATATTTATCAAAAGAATTCTCCTTTCCACACTGTTTTTAAAACATTATATCATAAATATTATAGCATTTCACGACTTTTTACCACGCAAACACAGTCCGTTACCCCGTCATTATTGTAAATCACATTGAATTGCTGTACTATACAGATATAAATTATACTGAACAAGATATGAAGCGTTGGTAGAATGAAAAAGATTTGTTGCAATTTGATAATGAAAAAATAATTTCAAAAGATATAACTGTTAACGATGTTGTTGAAATGATATTAAATGAATTTACAAGTTGTATGTATGAAAACATATTTTTTATTTTTATATACATATTTAATTGACATTTTGAAAAAGGTATGATATTATAATATTGCAATTATTTGATTGTTGCAGATTAGGTTGAAAAAGTAAGATTATATCTGAAAAGTAAGCTCTGCCTCGGCTGTCCTCGTCGTGTAAAAAAATGGAGGGCGTTTTTTAGTTTATGCGGATGTGGCGGAACTGGCAGACGCGCAGGTCTCAGACTCCTGTGGATAATGTTTCCTTGTGGGTTCAAGTCCCATCGTCCGCACCATCTTTCACTTGCACTAATGTGCTTCATTATCTTTGTATTAAATTCATTCTTATGAATAAAATATGACATTATTAAACAGAAGAGGAGACGTCATGGATTTTGAACTAATTTCAACTGAAGATTTATATGAAGATGATGATGTTGTCGTAATTAGAAGAACAGGAAAAGCATTTAATGCTGTTGTTGATAATATTGATGTCGCAATAAAAAATGAAGACGGAGATATTACCAATATTGTTGAATTAAAAAGTAAAATAGTAAAATATATTTAATATTAGGCTGTTTAGATGAAAAAAGCATTATCAATATTTTGTTTCTTTATCATTGCTTTTGTCAATATCTTTGCTATTGACGGTAATGCTTATGCATTTGACGGAGAATATGTAGATAAGTTTGGCAAATGGTATAATAAAGGAACAGTAATTGACATTGATTGCTCTTTTGTACAAGGTCAATTTCACTATATTATGGACGAGAAAAACGGATGTGCATATTTTTATTTTGCATATACCGATTTTTTAGATAAATATAGTGAGGATGATATTCAATTAGAGTTTTATGTTTATAATTCAATCAACAATTATACTTTTTCTGTTACAAATTCGGGAATATCAGATGATTCTGTTTTAAAAAATCTTGATATTTACATCAACTTCAGCAATATAAATGCCGATTCGCATAATGGTCGTTTGTTAGTAGGATTTGAGCTGAAGAATAAAAGCGACAAAAAATTAACTAACTTCATTTCATGTACTTTTAAAGTATCATCGACTAAAAGTTGTAACTTAGTCGATGAATGCAAATTAGATATGTATGTAGAACCTACAACTACTGCAAAAAAGGTTACAACAACAAAACTCACAACGAGCAAATTAAAAGAAAAACGCACAGTAGTTTCAACTGTTAGCAGTAAAACTACTAATAAAACGAATAAAACAAAAGGGCAAGTTTCCACAAAATTTGTTCCAAAGCAAAAATTAACTCAAAGTCAAATAAATGGCAGTGAAACTAAAAAAGCAGGTCGTAAATCCGGTAAGAAATTTTCCGGAAGTGCTTCAAATTCTGTGAGAACCACAAAATTTGAATACAGCACGGCAACTGCAACAACTGCTCCTAAAGAAAAAGCAGTTACAACTTCGACTGATTATACAAGTTATCCAAAGGCGGTATACTCAAAGAAAAGTAAAAATATTTTTATTTTCGGTGGAGTATTAGGTACAATCGGTTTAGTACTGTTACTTTATGGTGTTATTTCACATTCCCATACCAAGGAAGATGATAAAAAAATTGATAAATCGTAGTTGAATATTTATTATGATTTATCGAACAAAAAGTGTTGACAATCAGGTGATTTAGTGATATTATATTCAAGTCACTTGATTGTGACTCTTTCATGTGGGCCATTAGCTCAGTTGGTCAGAGCCACCGGCTCATAACCGGTTGGTCCGGGGTTCGAGTCCCTGATGGCCCACCATATATTTAGGGGTATAGCTCAGTTGGTAGAGCAGCGGTCTCCAAAACCGCGTGCCGAGGGTTCAAGTCCTTCTGCCCCTGCCAAAACAAAAAGACACCTGCGGGTGTCTTTTTGTTTTGTTGTTAAAGCAGAGGACTTGAACCACGAAATTCAAAAGTGCTTGCACTTTTGACAGTAAACAGTCCGGTGGACTGTTTACGCATTAAGTTGATTATAAAGCCCCTGCCAAAGAAAGCACCGAATTTTCGGTGCTTTTTTCCTTTATTTACGCTGTTTTACGGCGATTTTACTTGTTTTTTCCATATAGATAAAACTACGGCGCACGGTCTTTTCCGTACGCCGAATTTTCATTTTCATACCGTTTTTTATTCTTTGTGCGAATTGATATATGCCGATTTAATACTGTTCGGTAATTCGTTTGGAATTATATTTTTGAGTCTTTCCTCGTTTCCGTCTTTGATAGCCTCACTGTAATACCAACATTTGAAATTTAACATATCAAGCGTTTTATTCAACTTGGCAATCTCAGCTTCTACTTGCTTTTTTTGGTTTTCAAACAACTCTTTTCTTTTGGTATATGTTGAACTTCCTTCCATACACCAAGACATAAATTGCTTAATATCTTTTATTTGTAATCCTGTTTTTTTCAAGCATTCAATTACACGCAATGCCTCAATTTCATTTTCGCTAAATTGTCTAATTCCCGATGTGCGATTTAATTCAGGAAACAGCCCTTCTTTATCATAGTAACGCAAAGTTGATACCGGTAAATCAAACATTTCAGATACTTGACCGATTGTATACATATTTTTCCATCCAAAAAATAAAAAAGCTCTTGACATAAAGTTAGGTTTAGGTGTTATTATCAATATAACAGAGATTAAAAAAATATTCAATAGCGAATTTTAATTTTTAGGAGGTTGAAATTTATGGCAGTAAAACAAACAGCCGGTAGAAAAGAATTAGGAGAATTTGCTCCGAAATTTGCCGAATTAAATGATGATGTATTATTTGGTGAGGTTTGGAGCAGAGAAGATAAGTTATCGCTTAGAGACCGTTCACTTGTTACAGTTACTTCTTTAATGTCGCAAGGTTTAATTGATTCCGCTTTTCGTTACCATTTGGAAAGTGCTAAGAAAAATGGAATTACAAAAGAAGAAATCACGGAGATTTTAACACATAATGCTTTTTATGCAGGATGGCCCAAAGCTTGGGCTGCATTTCGTATGGCAAAAGAAGTGTGGCATGAAAAGAACGAGGAAACTGAAGATAATACGATTGAAAAACATGCTTCATCAATGATATTTCCGATTGGTGAGCCGAACGACAGCTTTGCACAGTATTTCAGCGGAAAGAGCTTTCTCGCACCTGTTTCTGAAGACCAAGTTGGTATTTTTAATGTAACCTTTGAGCCGAAATGCAGAAACAATTGGCATATTCATAACGCAAAAAGCGGTGGCGGTCAAATTTTGATTTGTGTTGCCGGACGAGGATATTATCAGGAATGGGGCAAGAAAGCTATAGAGATGCTGCCCGGCGATGTTGTGAATATTCCTGCAAATGTCAAACATTGGCATGGCGCTGCTCCTGATAGTTGGTTTTCCCATCTGGCAGTAGAAGTTCCGGGAGAAAATACATCAAATGAATGGCTGGAAGCTGTGTCAGATGAGGAATATTTTAACGCAATAAATTCTTAATGGGAGAACTTAATTATGAGTAAAAAAGTTTTAATTTTATCCGGCAGTCCTCGAAAAGGCGGTAATTCTGACATTTTGTGTGATGAATTTGCCAAAGGAGCAACAGAAGCCGGTCACAATGTTGAAAAAATTCATGTGTCCGAAAAGAATATACACCCTTGTATTGCTTGTTACCATTGCAGTAAAAATAGCGGTGCGTGTGTATTTAAGGACGATATGGCTGAGATTTTACAAAAAATGATTGATGCTGATGTTCTTGTGTTGGCGAGTCCGGTTTACTTTTATTCAATAGATGCTCAGCTAAAAGCAGTTATCGACCGTACTGTTGCTCGTTGGTTAGAGGTTAAAAACAAGGAATTTTATTATATTACTACTATGGCGGACAATGAAAAATCGTCAGCTGATACAACATTGGCTTGTTTTAGAGGTTATGCCGATTGTGTCGAAGGTGCAGTTGAAAAAAGAACTGTTGTTGCCGGCGGTGTGTATGAAAAAGGTGAAATTAAAAATCACCCTGCAATGAAACTTGCATATCAAATGGGTAAAAATGTGTAATGAAATTTCTATATTATTAAAGAATGGAGCAAAATTATGTTAGGAAATTTTAGTTATTGTAATCCGACAAAACTATATTTTGGAGAAAATTCATTATCCAATTTAAGCGATGAATTGAAAAAATACGGTGATAATGTTGTACTTGTATATGGTACAGGTTCTATAAAAAAGAATGGTATTTATGACGATATAATCAAAATTCTAAAAGAAAGTAATAAAAACATCACAGAAATTGAGGGTGTGATGCCAAATCCGACTGTTGAAAAACTTTATGAAGGTATAGAAATAGCAAGAAATCATAATGCGAATTTTATTCTCGCAGTTGGCGGTGGTTCTGTTTGCGATTTTTCAAAGGCGCTTTCTGTTTCTGTTAATTGTAATGATGATCCTTGGGAAAAATATTTTGTCCGTTTTGAAGAGCCGGATTGTGAAATAATACCGATTGGCTGTGTTTTGACTATGGTGGGAACAGGCTCGGAAATGAACGCAGGTTCTGTAATTACAAATCAGAATACTAAAGAAAAAATCGGTCATGTCTTTGCAGATGAAAAGATTATGCCGAGATTTACAATCCTTAATCCTCGCTTTACAATGACATTGCCGAAATACCAAATGGTGTCGGGAATTTACGATATTTTCAATCATATATGTGAGCAGTATTTTTCAGGAACTGATGATAATACAAGCGATTATATCAGCGAAGCACTTATGAAAAGTGTTATTCACTCAAGCCTTGTTGCGATAAAAAATCCTAATGATTACGAGGCAAGAAGCAATATTATGTGGACTGCCACTTGGGCGCTTAACACTCTTATTGCCAAAGGCAAAACAACCGATTGGGAGGTTCATATGCTCGGTCAGGCAGTCGGAGGTTATATAAATGCAACCCACGGTATGACGCTTTCCGCTGTTTCTCTCGCATATTACAGATATATTATGCCTTACGGACTTGATAAATTTAAGCGTTTTGCAATCAATGTTTGGAGCGTTTCCCCTCAAGGAAAAACAGATGAGCAAATTGCAAATGAAGGATTACTTGCAATGGAAAATTGGATGAACGAAATCGGTGTTATTACTAATATATCCGATTTGGGAGTTACCAAAGATGATATAGAAAACATTGCCGATTTAACACTAACAATGGATGGCAGTTATAAGACTCTTAGCCGTGATGAAAAAATTAAGGTGTTATCTGATAGCTTATAATATTGATAAAATCCGTATACATTATGCGATTTTATAATAACAAAACAGGTTTGCCCTAAAATTTTGGACAAACCTGTTTTGTTTGATAAGTTGAATATTTCTAATTTAAGGTATCCTTGGGCCAAGATTTTTTTAGCGCTGCATAAGAAATGACAAAGTTTGCAAGCCAGCCTACCGGTACGGCAAGCCAAACAAAGGCAATACCGAAACGGGGCGCAAAAATCAATGCAACGGACAAACGAATTGCAAGGTTAACCATATTTGCAATTAAAAACGGTTGCATATTTCCGATTCCACGAAGAACACCGTCTGTTGCCATTTTGATGCCCATAAATATGAAAAAGTAGCCAATCCATTTCATATAATCACCGGACACCTGATACGCTAATTGCGTTCCGTCTTTGCCTAAGAAAAGCGAAGAAATTTGAGTGTGCATCGTTTCAATAATTACAAATGCAAGAACGGCAAAGCATACATCTAACAGTAAAGCGGCACGGTAGCCTTTCTTAATACGGTCGATTTTTCCTGCGCCGAGATTTTGCGAAACAAATGGTGACACAGCATTCCCGATGGATACAAATATCAGAGAGAAAACATTTTCTACTCTCATTGTTGCCGCATAGCCTGCGAGTGCTTGCGTGCCAAAAGGATTTACAACCGCTTGCACAATCATCATACCGATTGATACTGTTGATTGTTGAAGGATAGACGGAATGGCGATTTTAAGCATTGTACGCAGTTCTTTTTTGTCAAACCAATGAAACAAACTTGCATATTTTCGCATACGGTAAAGAAAAATCAAAAGTGAAAGTACGGCTGAAATACCTTGTGCAATAAGAGTGGCAAGAGCTGCACCGAATACTCCGAGTTTAAGACCTCCTACCATCCAAAGGTCCATAATGATATTCAAAACAGACGAAAATATTAAAAGCCATAATGGGACTTTTGATTCACCGATTGAAGTGAACATGGTTGACAGAATATTATACATAAATAAAAACGGAAAGCCAACAAAATAGATACGTAAGTACAGCACCGCATCTTTCATTATATCCGCAGGCGTTTTCAGTATGTTCATCATCCAATGAGAAGTGCAAAATCCAAAAACACCGAGAAATACGCTTAAAAGTAAAAAACTTATTAAAGAAGTAGAAATGATTGTTTTCATTTTCCCGTAATCTTGAGCACCAAAATAACGGCTTACAAGTACACCTGCGCCTACACCTGCACCGAGTGCTATGCAAATAAAAACATTCGTAAGTGCGGCACAGGCACCGACGGCTGCAAGCGCAGATGAGCCTACAAATTGACCGACGATGATTGAATCAGCCATATTGTAAACTTGTTGAAAAAAGCTGCCTAAAATCATAGGCATTGCAAAAACAGTCAACGCCTTTAGTGGTGGGTCTGTTATTAAATATTCGTCCTTTGTCATTTTTATATTCTCCAGAACTTTGCTTGAATTATTTCTGTATAAGTTTTACTGAAATCACATCAAAAAACAATTATATTATAAAAAAGCCGAACAAGATGCTGCTATCTCAGTCTGCACCCTGTTCGGCTTTTGCTTTTTACTGAACAATCGCTCCCTGAGCGAACGTTAAAATTATATCATTGGTATAAATGAAAGTCAATGAAAAGTAATAAATTGACAATTTTACTTGTATGCTGTGATATAAAACTATCAATCCTAAAATAGTAACAACAACATTGCAAGATTGTAAGGCAGAAAAACAGTTAACAGACTTGCAAGCGTTCCGCCGTTTTATTTATATATCATTTAATGATTATAACTACAACGAGCGAGCAACAACCGCTACAATAGGCAATCGCAAAACAATACCGCTTGAATTAACAGCGGATAGCAACACCGACGAGATGGTATATATTACCGATATGTTAGACTTTGTAAAATGGACTGAGAACGAGTTAAACGGCTTGCATGCTTTAAGTTTAACGAGTGACGATTTACAATTACTTAAGGACTGTATAAAAGCACAAAGCAAAGAAAAACAAAGATATTTACGCTATTTAGCTAATACTCCGCTTGACCGACGAACCGCCACGGGTGCGTTTAACAATGCACAAAGACGCAAAGACGCAAAAATCATCCGTGGAGCTAATGTACAACGCGACTGTATCCGCTATATTCGTGCGGGACTTAAAACGGGTGACCATAGTCAACTACTAATCAATCTTGTAAATGCGTTCATAAATTATTAACAATTGTTAATAAACTGTTTACAAAATTTTGGAGCATTTAAGCCAAAAAAAAACTATATAAGTGTAAAGAGTGCAAAAACAAAAACAAAACACCGCCCGCCAAGGCGGTGTTTATTTTGTGCTTAATACTACAAATTGAATATCCCGCACCTTGTCGGCTACACTTTTACAAGTGTAGAAAGAATAGCAAACGGATACCTTGAAGTCGATGTGGCTTCAGCATCTATCACGGTTAGAACGGTACATACTTGAACACTAAAGCCTTGTTGCTTTGGTGTTCTTTTTGTATCAAGCTGGTGGATAAACAGACAATTAAGGGCGTCTTGCCTGAAACTCACATAAACTCTACTCGGTTGAGTGCCTTACGGCTGTATTGATACATTGAGCGGTGAGATTAGACGGCTTGTATAAACTTAAATTGTATGTTCAAAAACTTAACGATTTACTAAGTCCTTAAGTGAATATTTGAGGATGAATTATTATTATGAATTTATTTAAGAAAAGAGTTTTATATGATGGATTTTACAAGCGAAGAGGGCATTATGGATGCCATTGATAAGTTTTTTCACTTATCACAAGAGAAAAAAGAAAATTACAACAAAGGCTTAAAGGTTGACAAAGCAAATACCTTGAGGTTTTTGTATATGTATCATGAAGTTTTTAAACTTCGAGACTTTGGGTTTAATGTTGGAAACGAGGTTGATGAGCCTAATAGCGTAATGTCAACTACTTCTAAGGCCACGATTACAAAGAAAAGCATGGTATTTGAGGGTGACGCTCTGACTTACCTTGCAAAGGTTTTCAAATTTGCCGATGAAGCAATAATTAACTTTGATGAAATGAATGAAGAAATTTATTTTCCGGTTTTTGTAAAAGGTACGAAAGTTAGGAAAGGTTCGACAGTTAGAGACCCGAGCTGTTACGATGCTAAGGTTTTTAACGATGATAGGTTAACGTTTTATGACCTGAGGGAAAAGGCTAAGGTTTTTTATCCTGATAAAGATTATGACGAGCAGAAGCTTTTTGCCGTTGCGAACTTTATAAAAATGTTCAATTATGATTTAAACGACAATATGGTTGAAGGTTTTGTGAAAGTGAGCATAACTAAAGGTTTAGTTCTAAATGGTAAATTTGACTCGTGGATAATTTCTACACCTCGACGTGTCGAGGTTTTTCGTCAGCTTTTAGAATATTCCGAGAGCTTTAAAATTGAGGCTTGTGATGACAATGATTGCAAGTTTGAATTTGAAATTAAAGAATTAGTTTAAAAGAAAGGAAATTAGTATTATGGGTTTATTAGTAAATTTATTCACAATCGCAGGAGGTAGTGCGCTTTTAACAGGTAAGAGCCTCTCCGAAAAAAGACACGCAAAAAAATTGATGACAAGCTTGAACAAGGTTACATTGGCACAAACGAAAAAAGGCAGCGCTATTTGCTCAATTTGTTACTTAGCGACGATCCAAAACAGTATGCGGAGTTCGAAGAAATTTGGGGTAAGAAGTTTGTAAGGAGTGACTATGGCTCATTAGCCGAACTACACAAACCAATTAAAGAAATTGCAGACAGGGAAGGTTGGGAAATGATAAGGACAAGTGGTTGTCCATATGGAAAAGAAGACCCAATTTGGGCTTTGTATCATGAATGTAGAATGCGTAATTATGGATATTGATACAATAATATAAAGTTCTTATTATGTGTTTTATGTTATAGTTGAGTATTTGCTAATATATTTTTATATTGAATAATCATAAAGTAATAAATTGACAATTTTACTTGTATGCTGTAATATAAAACTATCAAAATTAGGAGTGTAATTATGAAAACTAAGGAAAAGGTTGAAAGTAAGAAAGGGAAAAAATTGAAAATTGTTTTGCTTGTTATTGCGGCAATAGTTATCATAGCCGTTGCTTTTATAAATTTAACTACTTTGCCTAGATATGACAACGATAAGAATGTTATTTATGTAGGAGCTATGGTTAAATCAGATACAGTTGATTATAAAGATGAAAGCGGAAAGGGAATAGCTAAAAATCCTATTGTTAAAATTATGCAAATGGTTTGGCGCTTTTGTGATGGCGGTGATAAAAGCAAGCACGCAAAGCAAAATCCCCCTCAAAATATTGAACTTATAAGCGATATTCCATACATAGATGACGGAAATTATTATCATAAGCTTGATGTGATGTATCCTAACAATATTTCTGAAAATGATAAGCTTCCGGTTATTATTGATATTCACGGCGGCGGTTGGATGTATGGTGATAAAGGGCTTAATGAAAATTATTGCCGTGCGCTTTCCGACAGGGGATATGTTGTTTTTGATATTAACTACCGTCTTGTGCCTGATGTTAATGTTAATGAGCAGATTAAAGACGTTATGTCTGCGCTTAAATGGATAGGTGAAAATATTGATGACTATCCTTGCGACCGTGAAAATATTATGCTTACGGGCGATTCGGCAGGCGGTATGTTGGCATCTTACGCAAGTGTTTTACTTCAAAGTCAAGAATTAAGAGATATATTTGGTACCGAAAGCGCCGACATTAAGCTGACTGCTCTGGTTTTGACCTCTCCTGTTTCCTATATGAAAGACGGCGGTTGGTTCAGCGTTTATACAAAGCCGCTTTGGGGAAAAAATTATAAAAACAGCAAAACATACAATTATATGGATTTTGATGAAATTTTGCCTTTTGCAAATGAAATGCCGCCTACATATTTGATTACAAGCAGTGGGGATACTCTTGCAAAGAATCAAACCGTTCAGCTTTATGAGCTTTTAAAAAAGAACGGCGTTTCGTGTGAACTTGCAAATTACGGCAAGGAATATGGCGAAAGTTTACCGCACGTATTCAGTGTTTTGCAACCGTTTGAACCTGCCGGTAAGGAAGCAATAGATAAAGCACTTGACTTTTATCAAAATGAAATGAAACAAGTCGTAAAATAAGATTTTAATTGGGCGGATTATGCTGTTTTGGCAGCGATTGGATGATAAAATCATTTCGGTGTTAATTATGACGAAAAACAAATTACTTAATTCTAATCAACTTAAATTGATTGCAATCGTTGCTATGACGGTTGACCATATCGCTTGGGCAGTATTTCCCGGTTATCCGCTTGATGCGGTGCCGGTTATTATGCATATTATCGGCAGGTTGACTTGCCCGATTATGTGCTATTTTATTGCAGAGGGTTACCACTACACAAAAAATATAAACAAATACACTGCAAGGCTTTTTGTATTTGCTGTGATTTCACATTTTGCTTATATATTTGCATCAAATGATTTTGTTGATGCAAAATCGTTTATTCCTTTCTATTATGGTAATGTTTTAAATCAAACAAGCGTTATGTGGTCGCTTGCGTGGGGGCTTGTTATGCTCCGTGTTGCTAACAGTGAAAAACTCAACTCATTTGTAAAAGTATTAAGCATTATTGCAATTTGTGTGATTACTCTGCCGAGCGATTGGAGCTGCGTTGCTTCACTTTGTATTTTAGCAATCGGCACAAACAGAGGAAAGTTTAAAAATCAAATGTTTTGGATGATTTTTTATGTGGCTATTTATTCGGCGGTATATTTCTTTGCAATTGATAAGGTATATGGACTTATACAAATGTGCGTAGTTCTCTCAATTCCGATAATTTATCTCTATAATGGAGAACGCGGCAAAAAACCGAAAATCAACAAATTTATGAAATGGCTTTTCTATATTTACTATCCTCTTCATTTATCTATAATCGGGATAATAAATTTAACGGCATAATATAAGGCGATGTACCTACTGCGGTACATCGCCTTAATGTCTGTATTTATAATTTTGCGGCTTCATAAGCAACTCCGAGCAGTGCCGAATCACTCTTGAGTTTTGACCTTACTATATTTACATTTTTAAAATTATCCATTAAAAGATTATATATTTTTCTGTCTATAAGGTCAATAACATAATCTTCATTCATAATTCCGCCGCCGAGTACAATCAAAGGCGGATTGAATATATAAATAATGTTTATCAAGCCGATAATCATTTCATCAATCCACTTATCAATAACCGACCTTACTTCAGGTTTATCAAAGTTTTCTTTTTCAAAAATTTGAAAAGCATCAAGATTTGTTGAATTTGCTTTGTTAACTGCGTCGATTAAAGCTTTTGCCGATGCATAGCATTCATAGCAACCTTCGCCGCCGCAATTACATTGCCTTCCACCGGCGTGGGTAATCATATGGCCAAATTCACCAGCAGATGAGCTGTTGCCTTTATAAAGCTTGTTATCAAGAAATAATGCACCGCCGATACCTGTTCCGTATGTAAGACATAAAAAGTCGCTGTGACCTTTGCCGGCGCCGAATCTTGCTTCGCCGAGGGCAAATGCATTAACATCATTTTCAACATAGGTTAATATTCCTGTTTTGTTTTCGATGATTTTTTTAACCATCATTCCGGTGTAATACGGGATGTTTCCGGTGGAATAAACAACTATTCCGTTTTTGCTGTCAACCTGACCTGCTGTTGATATTGCAATTCTGTCAATATCATCATAGCTTTCAATTATACGGATGACTTTTTGAACAAGCTCCTGACCGCCTTTTTCTGCTTCGGTAGGGACGGTATGCCTGTCAGTAATATTGAATTTTTCATTACATAATGCGTATTTAATATTTGTTCCGCCAATATCAAATGCTAATATTTTCATAAAATCACTCCGTATGTATTAGTTGATAGTTTAATTATATCAATTTGTTTTAATAAATTCAATAGTTATTGAAAATCAGATATATTTGTGTTATAATTCAAGTAATAAATTTTCTTGGGAGATTTTTATGGATATTGAAGAAATTAAAGAGGAAAATCTTGATTCTCCTCTTGTTGTACATAAAAAAGATGATGCCTCTTACCAAGAGGCTAACACAGAGGTGAGTATGCAAAATACTCATGTTGATGAGGATTCGGATATGCCTACTTTGGAAAGGCATAGATTTAAGAAAGAAAAGAAAAAGAAGAAATGGCCATATGTTCTTTGCACTTTAATTGCGATACTTGCAGTTGTACTTGTCGTTTTATTTAATAACGGTACTATCAAATTACCGCAAAAGCAAACTACCGCCCAAACTCAAAAATCTTATACAACCCAGGCTGTAAATCCTTTTGCTGACACTATTACAATCAAGGGTACTTATATTTTCTATGAGGGTACAGAACTTGATGATATTGGCTCATTGGAAAGGGAAATTAAGTATCAGGATAGTAATAGAGAATTTACGGTCCAGGATGAGCATGCAGACAGTAATTTCTTAAATAAAGAAGTATTGCCTGTTCTGACAAATTACAAAATGAAATACGAAGTGGTTCATATTCAATCATCAGGCCTTATTTCAAAGTATGAATCTTCACAGCCGGCAGATACCTCTGCCCCGGTAAGTGATACCCAGGCTTCCGATACTCAGGCTTCCGATACTCAGCCGGTACAATAGTAATTTTATGGATATTCAGTTATTAGCGGATAAAATAAATCTTAATACCAAATTAAAAAATAAAGTGCTTAGCCTTGTTGATAAAGACAGGGCTAAGCTTATTTATTTGTGTAATATTGCTAAAAGCGGTGATTTTAAATCACTTTTTGTAAAGAATGATTTAACTAAACTTGCAATTGCTTTAATGTATAGTGCAGAAATTACTTATCCTAAATATAAAAGAGCAAATATCAGTGATGATATATATTTTGATACAATGAAAGATATTGCCGTCTGGTGTGAAAATAATAACAACAAAGGTTTAAAAAATCTTGCCTGGATAAAAAATCATCTTAATTTTGAGCTTTTCAAAATAGGCAGGCTTCAATTTCAAATTTATAAGTGTCATAATCGCACTTTGAATTATGATTTATTACCTTTTAATTTCGGTGAGAATCTTATATATGTTCATATTCCGCAGGGTGAAAAGCTTGTTTATGCAGATTGTGTGAATTCCCTTAAAAAAGCAAAATCCTTTTTTGCACAGTATTTTTTCGATTATAAATTTGAATATTTCTTTTGTGAAAGTTGGCTGTTATATGGCGAAAATTGGAGGTTTATGGATAGGTCAAGCAATATTTTGCGGTTTTCATCATTGTTTGATTTGGTGTATTCGGTTGAAGATGACAGGCAGGCGATTGAACGCATTTTTGGAAAAAGGAAAATTATAAAATCAAAATATGAAGAAAAAACCACTTTGCAAAGAAACGCTAAACGCTTTATGCAAAATGGCGGTAAAATGGGTGTGGGTATAGGAATACTTAATAAAAACGATATTTAAAGATTTTTGTAGAAGTTTACTGCTAACTCATCGCATCTTTCGTTATACGGATGCCCGTTATGCCCCTTTACCCAGTTAAATGTAACTGTGTGCTTTTCTAAAAGCGGCAATAATTCTTCCCATAAATCTACATTTAAAGCAGGCTTTTTGTCTGCTTTTTTCCAATTGTTTTTTTGCCAGGAGTAAACCCAGCCTTTTGTTACTGAATCACACACATATTTTGAATCTGTTGTAAGTTTAACTTCGCAAGGTTCTTTTAGTGCTTTTAGAGCTTCAATCACTGCCGAAAGCTCCATACGGTTATTTGTTGTACTTTCGCTTCCACCCACAAGCTCTTTTTCTTTTTTTCCATATACAAGTACTGCGGCCCAGCCTCCTTTACCCGGATTTCCTGAGCAGGCACCGTCAGTATAAATTTGAACATTTTTCATATTTTTCACCAATTAAAAAATTTTATATATTTTACCATTAAATTTGGCAATAATCAATATATAGTTTAGTGTTAATATTGCAATTGATTTGATTTTACAGTACTTGACAATCTATTTATAATCATATATTATATACTATAATTTCAGTTGAACGGAAAAAATTTAATTTATGGAGGTTTTTAATTTAATGACAAATCAGAATAAGCCTTACGGAAAGGTCGCAAGCGGAAAACGGAATTCCAAAAAGCGATATGTAACTTACCGTAAGACAAATAAAAGAAAGGCTCAAATTCCACCGGAGGTTAAGGAGTCTGTTCGCATTGCATTTTTGGGCGGTATTAACGAAATCGGAAAGAATATGACTCTTTATGAATACGGAAACGATATGTTTCTTGTTGATTGCGGTCTGGCTTTTCCTGATGCGGATTTACCCGGTGTTGACCTTGTAATTCCCGATTTTTCTTATGTTGAAAGCAATGCAGATAAAATCAAAGGTATAATTATAACTCACGGGCATGAAGACCATATCGGCGGTTTGGCATATCTTCTTAAAAAGGTGAATATTCCTATTTATGCCACAAAATTAACTATCGGTTTAATTAAGGGAAAGCTTGAAGAACATAGGCTTTTAAATTCGGCAAAGCTTGTTGAAATTAAACCGAGGGATAATATTACGCTCGGTTCTTTTAACATTGAAATGATTCATGTTAATCACTCAATTCCTGATGCGGTAGGCCTTGCAATTCGTTGCCCTGCCGGTGTAATTATCCAAACAGGCGACTTTAAAATTGATACAACCCCTGTCGACGGTGATATGATTGATTTAAGCAGATTTGCAGAATACGGCCGCAAGGGTGTATTGGCACTTTTGTCAGATTCAACTAATGCCGAAAGGCCGGGATATACACCGAGTGAAAAATCTGTCGGTGAAAGTTTTGAAAACTTATTTAGAAAAGCAAATAAAAAAAGAATAGTTGTTGCAACCTTTGCATCAAACATTCATAGGGTGCAGCAAATTATTGATGTTGCTTATGCAAGTAAGCGTAAGGTTGCGGTTGTAGGTCGCAGCCTTGAAAATCTTGTAAAAGTCGGAAGTGAACTCGGCTATTTGAATGTACCGCAGGGGCTTTTGATTGATATAAACACTATCAAAAACTATGCCGATGACCAGCTTGTAATTATAACTACCGGTTCGCAGGGCGAGCCTATGTCTGCGCTTACCAAAATAGCTTTCGGTGCGCATACCAAGGTTACATTATCACCAAATGATTATGTTATTATTTCAGCTACACCTATTCCGGGTAATGAAAAAATGGTAGGCAATGTTGTTAACGAACTTATGCGCCACGGAGTTGAAGTAATATATGAAAAAATGTATGATGTGCATGTTTCGGGCCATGCCTGCCAGGAAGAATTAAAATTGATGATAGGCCTTGTTAAGCCTAAATATTTTATTCCTGTTCACGGTGAGCAAAAACATCTTCAAAAGCATGCGAAACTCGGCGAGGCAATGGGTATTGATAAAAAGAATATTTATATCGCAAATATAGGTGAAAAAATCGAACTTTGCGATGATAAAATTAAACTTGTAGAAAATGTGCCTTCAGGGGAAGTATATGTTGACGGTATAGGTGTCGGTGATGTAGGCAATATCGTTCTTAATGACAGAAAGCATCTTTCAATGGACGGTATAATTATAGTTGTTGCTACAATAGACAGCTCAACAGGTCAAGTAGTAAGCGGGCCGGATATTGTTTCACGCGGATTTGTTTATGTTCGTGAAAATGAAGCACTTATGAATTCTGCAAGGGACCTTGCTTGCAGAGTTATTGATGAAAATTATAATGTTAAATTTCACGATTGGAATGCAGTTAAATCGGGACTCCGTGACGAACTTTCACGCCTTATGTACGAAAGAACAAAGCGCAGACCTATGATTTTACCTATTTTGATGGAAATATAAAAAGGAGAACATTAAGATGAAAGTAATTTTACAGCAAGATGTTAAAAGTCTCGGTAAGAAGGGTGATCTTGTAAACGCATCTGACGGATATGCAAGAAATTTTCTTTTTCCAAAAGGACTTGCAATTGAAGCAAATTCAAGTGCAATGAATGATTTTAACAATAAAGAAGCATCTAAAAAATTCCACAAAGCTGAAGAAATTAAAGCTGCTAAAGCAGATGCTGATAAGCTTGACGGTAAAACTTTTAAGCTTAAAGCAAAAGCCGGTGCAAACGGTAAACTTTTCGGTTCTGTAACATCTAAAGATGTCTCAAAACAAATTAAGGAAGAACTCGGAATTGATGTTGATAAGAGAAAGATTGTAATGCCTGATGTTAAAGCATTTGGTACTGTTCAGGCAGAAATTAAAGTATATCAGGGAATCAGTGCAAAGATATTCGTTCAGGTGTCGGAGGCTTAATTTATGGCTGACTCATTAAATGTTTCAGGCTCGGTAAATATGCCATTTAACCTTGAAGCAGAGCAATCTGTTTTAGGTTCGATTTTGATTAAGCCTGAATGTATTGAAGAAGTAATTGAACATGTAAATGCTGAATCTTTTTATCTTCCGCAGCATAATGCTATTTTCAGCAGCATGATGGTTATGTACAGCAACTCAAAAGCTATTGACCCTGTAATTATTGCTGACGCACTTGCTAAAGACGGAAAGTATGATGAAGCAGGCGGAAGAGATTATCTTTTGCAGCTTGCGCAATCAGTTCCGTCAACTGCAAATGTTGTATATTATGCTAAAATCGTAAAAGAGCAGTATTATCTTCGCCAGCTCGTTTCTTTATCTTCAAAAATTATTGAAGATGCAACAAGCGGTGAGGCTGATGCAACAAACATTTTGGATAATGCAGAGCAAAGTATTTATAATATTAGGCAGGGCAGGGAATCTAACGGTCCTGCAAAAGTCAGTGAAGTTATTGTAAATGATGTTTATACCAAACTGGCACAAATTACAGGTGAAGATAAAGAGCAATATAAGGGTATTCCGTCTGGTTTCGGTATGCTTGATAAAATGCTTACCGGGCTTAATAAAGGTAATTTAATTCTTATAGGTGCGCGTCCTGCTATGGGTAAAACAAGCTTTGCATTAAATCTTGCACAGAATATATCTATGGGTGCAAGAAAAAAGTGTGTTGTATTCAGCTTGGAAATGCAGAAAACGGAACTTGCGGAAAGGCTTCTTTCATCGCAGGCGGGTGTTGAATCACAAAAGCTTAAAACAGGTGAACTGACTGATGATGAATGGGTAAGACTCGGCAATGCCGCCGCAACATATAATGATGTTGAACTTTACCTTGATGATACATCAGCTATAACAGTACCTGAAATTAAATCACGCGTTCGCAGAATGAGAAATGTTGACTGCATAATTATTGACTATTTAGGTCTTATTTCTTCTGCCACCAAAAAAGAAAACAGGGTACAGGAAGTATCTGAAATTACAAGAAGCCTTAAAATGATGGCTAAAGATTTGAATATTCCTGTAATATGTTGCGCCCAGCTTTCAAGAGGTACTGAAGGCCATGGTAAAAACCATAAGCCGCAGCTTGCCGACCTTCGTGAATCGGGTTCTATTGAACAGGATGCCGATATTGTTTTATTCCTTTACAGAGAAGCATATTACAGCACGGAAGTTGATGAAGATAAGCAAGACCAAATTGATGCTAATAAAACAGAGCTTATTGTTGCTAAAAACCGTCACGGTGCAACCGGCTCAATTGAATTAACATTTGATAAAGAATTTACAAGATTCAGAGCGGTTGATAAATCTAATTATGAATAATAAAGTACTTAAAACAGTCAAAAAATATAATATGCTTTCAAAGGGAGACAGAGTTCTCATCGGTGTTTCCGGCGGAGCCGACTCCATTGCATTGTTGGAGTTTTTTGTATCTGTTAAAGAAAAGTATGATTTAGATATATGTGTTGCTCATATTGAACACGGTATTCGTGGTGAAGACTCGGTAAATGACGCTAAATTTGTTGAAAATTACTGTAAAAAACTTGGCGTAAATTTTTATCTGAAAACGATTGATGCACCAAATCTTGCAAAAAAGGCAAAAATGGGTGTTGAAGAATATTCGAGAATGGCAAGATACGACTTTTTTAACACTATTGAATGTGATAAAATTGCCACTGCTCATAATCTTACAGATAATATTGAAACACTTTTGTTTAGACTTGCAAGAGGAACGGGATTGAAAGGTGCTTGTTCAATTCCGGCGGTAAGAGGAAAGATTATTCGCCCTTTTATTGAAGTTTCTTCAGGCGAGATTCGCAAATGGTGTAATGATAATAATATACCTTACAGAGTTGACTGTACCAATAGCGACAGTGCGTACAGCCGAAATTTAATAAGGCTTGAAATACTTCCGCTTTTTGAAAAACTTAATGCAAATTATCAGGATAATATTGAAAATTTTATAAGTGATGTTAATGAAGATTATGCATTTATTGATGATTATGTTAAAAGCATTTATCCTAAAATCGTAAAAAATAACGAAATTGATTTGCCAAAGCTTAATGAACTGGATTTATCAATTAAAAAGAGAATTTTGATTATGTTTTTTGATGAAAACGGTTATTCTTTAAATCGTATTCATTTGCAAAGTGTTATTGATATAACTTTAAAATCCGGTAAATCGCAAATTAAGGAAAATGTATTTGCAATCAGTGCTAAAGGTAAAATCCGTCTTGCAAAGTTTAATGATTTGAATAAAAAAGACGAATTCGTAACCAAAATTTTAAATATTGATGAATTTAAAGATAAAAACATTGATTTTTACTGTGACTGTGATAAAATTGTTGGAAACATCATAATTCGTGCAAAGCAGGCGGGAGATAGAATTAAACCCGCAGGCAGAAATGTAAGCAAAACATTGAAAAAACTTTTTAATGAAAGTGCTTACCCCATTGAAAAAAGGGATGAAAAAATTGTTGTGTGTGACGATTTCGGAATTGTCGGTGTTATCGGACTTTGTGCTGATGAAAGAGTAAAAGTTGATTGCAATACAGCAAAAATTCTTACTATCAAACTTCCTTCGGAGGATTTATTTAATGAATAATATGTCAAAAAATTGGAAATCAATACTTGTTTATATTTTGATTCCGATACTTCTTATCGGTGCAGTGGTTTTCTTTGCAAATTCGCAAACTTCTACTGATATGAAATATTCACAAATTGTTTCTATGTTCAAAAACGGAGAGGTTTCTGAATTCAGTCTTGATTTATCAAGCGGTAATTTGGTTTACAAAACTTTTGCTAAACCAAAAGAGGAAAAAGCTTATTCCGTTCCGAGTGTTTCATATTTTCTTGATGACATTAGGGATGATGTTAAAGCTTATAATGTAAAACATCCGGATAAACCGATTGTTTATGACTATAAAGCTGGAACTTCAAATACTTGGATTTTAAGTATGCTTCCGTCACTTTTGATGTTTGTAGTTCTTATTGCACTCGGTATTTACGCCTTTAAAAAGATGGGCGGCGCAATGTCGAATGAAGCAAACCGTACGCTTGGCTTTGGTAAAATCAAAACTAAAACTCTTGTTGAAGATGAAAAGCGCAAAACAACATTTAAAGATGTTGCGGGATGTGACGAAGAAAAAGCAGAACTTGAAGAACTTGTTGAATTTCTTAAAAATCCTGAAAGCTTTACTGAACTTGGCGCAAGAATACCGAGAGGCGTGCTTCTTGTAGGCCCTCCGGGTACAGGTAAAACCCTTCTTGCAAGGGCGGTTGCCGGTGAAGCCGGTGCACCTTTTCTTTCAATTTCAGGTTCCGATTTTGTTGAAATGTATGTCGGTGTCGGTGCATCAAGGGTAAGAGATTTATTTGAACAGGCAAAGAAAAAAGCACCTGCTATTGTATTTATTGATGAAATTGATGCAGTCGGTCGCCACAGAGGTGCAGGTACAGGCGGCGGAAATGATGAAAGAGAGCAAACCCTTAATCAGCTGCTTGTTGAAATGGACGGTTTTGGTACAAACAGCGGTATTATTGTAATTGCTGCTACCAACAGACCTGATGTTCTTGACCCGGCACTTTTAAGACCCGGCAGATTTGACAGGCAGATTACTGTTAACAGGCCTGACGCACATGGTAGAGAAGATATACTTAAAGTTCATTCTCGTAACAAACCACTCGGTCCCGATGTTGACCTTAAAGAAATTGCAAAGGATACAATCGGATTTACCGGTGCAGACCTTGAAAATCTTCTTAACGAAGCTGCTCTTCTTGCTGTAAGAAGAAAGAAAAAAGCTCTTACTATGGATGAAATATCGGATGCAACTTCACGAGTTGAAATGGGTACTGAAAAGAAATCACATAAATATTCCGAAAAAGCCAAGAAGCTTACAGCTTATCATGAAGCAGGTCATGCTGTTTCATCATTCTACATTGAAGACCATGACCCTGTTAAAGAAATTTCAATTATTCCGCGCGGAATGGGTGCAGGCGGTTACACTTGGTATACACCGCAAGAAGAAAATTATAATTCAAAAGCAGATATGCTTAATGATTTAATTTCACTTCTCGGTGGCCGTGTAGCTGAAGCACTTTCGCTTAATGATATTTCAACCGGTGCTTCAAATGACCTTCAGCGCGCAACATCAATATGTCGCGATATGGTTTCAAAATACGGTATGAGTGATGAACTCGGTCCTGTTGTTTACAGTGATGATAATAATGAAGTATTCCTCGGTAAAGATTACGGACATGTTAATAATTACAGTGAGGCAACATCTGCTAAAATCGACGCTCAAATCGAAAAGATGATGCGCAATGCTTATGCTCAAACCGAAGAAATACTCAAAACTCACTATGACAAGCTTGAACTTGTTGCCGAAACACTAATTAAGAATGAAAAAATTTCCGGTGATGAATTCAAACAGCTTATGGAAAACGGTTTTATCGCAAGTGATAAGCCTGATGATACAGCAGAAGAAATTACCGATGAAAATAAACCTGAAAATGAATCGGATTCTTCTTCAAATGACGAAAACTAAATAATTATTGAAAAGAGTGGCAGTACAAGTATTGTCACTCTTTTTTACTGATTCTTGACTTTTATACAAGATATAGTATATAATAATATCAATTTTGAACTTCGATTTGGAGGGACAGTATTGGCAAAAAAGCAAGAATATGGCAATGAAAGTATAAAATCATTAAAAGGCGCAGACAGAGTAAGGAAAAGGCCGGCTGTTATTTTCGGCTCTGACGGATTAGAGGGCTGTGAGCATTCTGTTTTTGAAATTATGTCAAACTCAATAGATGAGGCAAGAGAGGGTTATGGCAATAAAATTTGCATAACCCGTTTTCTCGACGGCTCAATTGAGGTGCAGGACTTTGGCCGTGGTATTCCTGTTGACTATAATAAAAATGAAGAAAAATATAACTGGGAACTTCTTTTTTGCGAAATGTATGCAGGCGGTAAATATGATAACGGTGGGGATAACTATGAATTCTCACTCGGACTCAACGGTTTAGGCCTTTGCGCTACGCAGTATGCATCTGAATATATGGATGCTGAAATTCATACTGACGGGTATAAATACACGCTTCATTTTGAAAAGGGCGAAAATATCGGCGGACTTAAGAAAGAAAAATATGAAAAGAAAGATACGGGTACACGCATTAAGTGGAAACCTGATTTAGAAGTTTTCACCGATATAAATATTCCTATTGAATATTTTAAAGATACTATCAAAAGACAAGCTATTGTTAATGACGGTGTTAAGTTTATTCTTAAATACCAAACTACCGCATCAAAATTTGAAACATTTGAATTTTGCTATAATGACGGTATTATGGACTATGTTAAAGAACTTGCGGGTGATAATGCTTTTACAACACCGCAATATTGGGAATGTGAAAGAAAGGGTAAGGATAGGGAAGATTTACCTGAATACAAACTTAAAATTAAAGCGGCGATATGCTTTTCGCTTAAAACTCAGCTTAAGGAGTATTTTCATAATTCAAGCTTTTTGGAACACGGCGGTGCGCCGGAAAAAGCGTTTAGAAGTGCGTTTGTAAATCAGATTAACGCTTATTTAAAATCTAATAATAAGTACGCTAAAAATGACGGCCAGATTAACATACAGGATGTTGAAGATTGCATTATTTTTGTAGTTTCGTCATTTTCAACCCAAACTTCTTACGAAAACCAAACTAAAAAAGCCATAACAAACAAATTTATTCAGGAAGCTATGACGGATTTCTTCCGCAAGCAACTTGAAGTATATTTTATCGAAAACAAAATGGATGCAGATAAGATTGCCAATCAGGTGCTTATCAATATGCGTGCCAGAGTTAAAGCTGAAAATACAAGAAAAACTCTTAAAACATCTTTGCAGTCAAAAATGGATATGACCAACCGTATTCAAAAATTTGTTGATTGCCGTTCCAAAGATGTAAACGAAAGGGAAGTTTTTATTGTAGAGGGTGATTCTGCTCTCGGTGCTTGTAAGCAAGCGAGGGACGCATCATTCCAAGCCATTATGCCTGTTCGCGGTAAAATATTAAATTGTCTTAAATCAGATTATGATAAAATTTTTAAAAGTGAGATTATTACCGACTTAATTAAAGTTTTAGGCTGCGGTGTTGAAGTTAAAAGCAAAGCAGCTAAAGATTTATCACTTTTTGATATGGATAATTTGCGTTGGTCAAAGATACTTATTTGTACTGATGCCGATGTTGACGGCTTCCATATCAGAACACTTATTTTAACTATGATTTATAGGCTTATGCCTAAAATTATTGAAGCAGGAAAGGTATATATTGCTGAATCTCCGCTTTATGAAGTCACTTGCAAAGATCAGACATATTTTGCATATAACGAAAAAGAAATGGATGAAATCAAGGCAGAAATCGGTGACCAAAAATATACCGTTCAGCGTTCAAAGGGACTTGGTGAAAACGAGGCTGAAATGATGGCTTTAACCACTATGAACCCTAAAACAAGGCGTCTTATTAAAGTTACACCTGATGATGCACAAAAAACATCTGAAATGTTTGATTTGCTTTTGGGTGATAATTTGGACGGACGAAAAGAATATATTTCTGATTACGGACATCTTTATCTTGATGCCGCAGATGTAAGCTAAGGAGGTAATTTGTTTTGGCTAAAAGAAAAAATGTTAAAGACGAAGCAAAAAGTCAGCCTCTTGCAGATAATGTTCATATCAAAGGTGCAGGCTCTATTCAAAATGAAGTTATTACAAATACATTAACAGATAACTTTATGCCTTACGCTATGAGTATTATTCTTTCGCGTGCCATTCCGCAGATTGACGGGTTTAAACCGTCACACAGAAAGCTTCTTTATACAATGTATAATATGGGGCTTTTGCAAGGCGGCACAATTAAAAGTGCTAATATAGTAGGCCGCACTATGCAGCTTAACCCGCACGGTGATGCTGCAATTTATGAAACTATGATTCGTCTTTCACGCGGTAATGAAACTTTGCTGTATCCTTATGTTGAATCAAAGGGTAATTTTGGTAAAGCATACAGTAAGAATATGATGTATGCGGCTTCCCGTTATACCGAAGCAAAGCTTTCACCGATTTGCCACGAACTTTTTGACGATATAAAATCAGACACTGTTGATTTTGTCGATAATTACGATAATACAATGAAGGAACCGACTCTTCTGCCGGTTACTTTTCCGTCAATTCTTTGTAATGTAACAACGGGTATTGCTGCCGGTATGGCATCATCCATTGCATCTTTTAATCTTAAAGAAATATGTGACACCACAATTGCGCTTATGAAAAATCCTGACCACGAAGTCAGCGATACACTTCTTGCACCTGATTTTGTGGGCGGCGGATATATACTTTATGATAAAGACGAATTTAATAAAATTTATAAAACAGGCAGAGGTTCTGTTAAAGTTCGTGCAAAATATAGCTATGATAAAAAATATAACTGTATTGATATCACCCAAATTCCGCCGACAACTACAAGCGAAGCAATTATTGATAAAGTTGTTGAACTTGTAAAAACAAACAAAGTTAAAGAAATAAGCGATATTCGTGATGAAACAGACCTTTCAGGTTTGAAAATCACTATTGATTTAAAACGCGGAATTGATATGGATAAGTTTATGACTAAACTTTATAAAATGACTCCGCTTCAAGATTCATTTAGCTGCAATTTCAATGTTCTTATTAAGGGCAGGCCTGTTGTTTTAGGCGTTAGGGATATACTTCTTGAATGGGTTGATTTCAGGCTTGAATGTATCAGAAGAAGAATTACTTTTAATCTTAATAAAAAGAAAAATCAGCTTCATTTATTAAAAGGCCTTTCAAAAATTTTACTTGATATTGATAAAGCTATTAAAATTGTAAGAGAAACCGAAAGTGAGTCAGAAGTTGTACCAAATCTTATGATTGGCTTTGGTATTGATGAAATACAGGCTGAATATGTGGCTGAAATAAAACTTCGCCATTTAAACCGTGAATATATTTTAAAACGCATTAAAGATATTGAACAGCTTGAAAATGATATTGTTGAACTTGAATCAATTCTTTCAAGTAAAAACAAAATGAAGAAAATTATCATTAAAGAGCTTGAAGATGTAACTAAAAAATATGATAACGGCAGAAAGAGCGAAATCCTTTATTCCATTGATGAAAGCGTTGAAGAAGAACTTGTTGAAATACCCGATTATCCTGTAACTTTATTTATTACTGAACACGGATATTTTAAGAAAATAAAAACAGCTAATCTTCGTATGAGCGGCGAACAAAAAATTAAAGAGGGCGATTCACTTCTTCCTGAAATCGAATGTTCAAATAAGGATGAACTTCTTTTCTTTACAAATCAGTGCCAGGTGTATAAAGCAAAAGTTGATGATTTTGCAGATACAAAAGCTTCGGTTCTCGGTGAGTATGTTCCGGGTAAGCTTGAAATGGCAGAGGGTGAACAGGTGGTTTACACTGCTGTTGTGAGCGAATATACGGGATATATGATTTTTGTGTTTGATAACGGTAAGCTTGCAAAGGTTGATATGGCGTCTTATGCTACAAAGACTAACAGAAAGAAGCTTATTAACGCTTATTCAAATAAATCACCGCTTGCGCAGGCAATATACATTAAAGAAGATACGGAATTGGTTATTTGCTCTTCAAGCGGCAGAATGCTTCTTGTTAACACAGGAGCGATTTTGCCTAAAACTACAAAGGATACGCAAGGCGTATCTGTTATGAAACTTAAAAAGACGCATAAAATAACCTCACTTCATATTTACCATGAGGGCGAATTTGAAAAAGCATGGCGTTTCAGAGCTAAAAATTTGCCTGCGTCAGGTTCTTTGCCGAGTGAAAATGATGTTGCGGAACAAATAACATTTTAAAATATAAAAAAACACTTGCATTATATAGTGTCTTGTGTTATAATTCATTAGTAATTTATATAAACGGAGGAGATATTATGCTCTGGTATCATTATGTTTTTGGTGCAGTATTGATTGTTTTTTCAATTGTAATTACTATTGTTGTACTTATGCAAGAAGGTCGTTCTCAAAACCTTTCAGGCGCTATTGCCGGTGGTGCTGACACATTTCTCGGCAAGTCAAAGGGAAGAACAATTGAAGCTAAACTTGAAAGAATAACAAAGTGGATGATTGTTATTTTCTTCGTATTGGTTCTTGCTGCATTCCTTGTTTTTCTTTTTATAGGATAAGAATTAAAATGATTAACCTTGCGTAAGGGAAACCCTCATGCAAGGTTAATTTTTTTGTGAGGAAAATATGAATTTTATTATTTTTGATTTAGAGTGGAACAATGCGTATAACTACAAACTTAAGCGCGGTATGAACGAAATAATTGAAATCGGTGCGGTTAAGCTTGATGAAAATTTAAAGGTTATTGATACATTTAAACAACTCATTAAACCAAAATTATCAAAAAAACTCGGCTCAAGATTCAAAAACTTGACTCATATTACAATTGATGAAATAAATCAATCAGGTATCTCGTTTGAAAATGCTTTTGATAATTTTTCAAAATGGTGCGGCAAAGGAGATAATCTGTTTTTAAGCTGGTCTACAAGTGATTTGTACACACTTGTTGCAAATTTCAAAGAATTTGAAAACACTGTTTATGTTGATTTTATTTCTAAATATGCAGATGCGCAAAAGTATTGTATGCACTTTATTGAAAATGCCGATTCAAGTAACCAAATCAGCCTTTCAAATTGTGCTGAAATTTTTGAAATTGATACTGATTGCATAAATTTCCACCGTGCACTTGAAGATTGTATGATTACTGCTTATTGTTTTGAAAAAGTATATGATGCCGATATTTTGCAAAATTTCATTCATACTTGTGATATTTCTTTTTTTGAAAGACTTATATTTAAGCCTTTTTACATTAAAGATGCGCAATACAGCACATTTAATCTTGATGAAACTAAAATTATTTGTCCCGTTTGCAAAGGCGAAATTAAGCCTGTTAAAAAGTATGAATTTACCAATAATACTTTTAGAGGTGCAGGAATTTGTGATAAATGCGGTAAGAAATTTTGGACATATATTAGAGCTAAACAAACTTATGATGATATAGCTGTATCAACTCGTGCAGTTCAAATCAATAAAAAAAGAGCAAAACATCTCGTTTAATTTAAAAGTTTACAAAAAACTTCTTTATTTATTGTCTTTTTTGTAATATAATAAATTATATTTTTGACGGAGGTACTTATATGGCTTCAAATGATTATGATGATTTATTAGAGTCTTTTATGAGTAATTCTACAAAAGCATATAATGAAGATAAAACTAACAGGGAAAATGCAGATACTGTACCTGCATCGTATTCTGTTTCTTCAAACAGTGATAAAAAAGCAAAGAAAATCCAGCGTGGCCGTGATATTGAAAAAGAACTTGTTCAAAAGCAAGAAAAAAAGCTTAAAAAGAAAAAAGCTAAACAAAACAAAACTCCCGGTCAGAAAGTGCTTTCAAATATAGGTCGTGTCGCTTTGGGCGCACTTATGGTTATAGGCGTTGTCGGATTAGTTTGCTTTTCTGTTATGTCTATTTACGGATACAGTGTTGTTTACGGTGACCCTGTGTTTGACCTTACTACCGAGGCTAAAGTAGGCCAAAACCAAACATCGTTTATTTACGGATATGACGGTGATGATGTTGTTGAAATAACAAGGCTTCACGGTGAGGAAAATCGTATTTGGGTTAATCTTGATGATATGAGCAAATATATTCCCGAAGCATTTGTTTCAATTGAAGATAAGCGTTTTTATAAGCACCACGGTGTTGACTGGATTAGAACTATCGGCGTATTTTTAAAGAATAACGACCAAGGTGGTTCAACCATAACACAGCAGCTTATCAAAAACCTTACTGATGATAATAAAGTTACCTATGTTCGTAAATTTAATGAGATATTAAAAGCATTAAACCTTGAACGAAACTTTAGTAAAGACCAAATACTTGAAGCGTATCTTAATACAATTTATCTTTCAAACGGTTGTTACGGCGTTAAAACTGCGGCGGAAGTTTATTTCGGTAAAGAAGTATCGGATTTAAATGCGGCAGAAGCTGCTTGTATTGCTGCTATTACCCAGTATCCGAGTAAGTATGACCCGCTTAACGAACCTGAAAATAACAGAAAACGCCAGATAGATGTGCTTTTTGCTATGAAAGATAATGACCTTAAGTATCTTACGGAAGATGAATATCAGCAAGCTAAAGCTTATGAAATGGTATTTACAAACAGTAAGAACTATAAAGGCTCACAAATTAAAGATGACAGCAGTAAATCAAAATCTAACAGCATAACCGATTATTACACAGATTATGTAATAACCACTGTTCAGGAAGATTTACAAAAAATGGGATATACAAGCAGAAAAGCTCATGACCTTGTTTACGGCGGCGGCTTGAAGATTTATACAGCAGTTGATTTTGATGTTCAGGATTCAATGGAAGATGTATATGAAAACTATAAGCGTATGCCTGATGAAACCGTGCAGGGTGCAATGGTTGTAATGGGCTACGACGGACGAGTAATGGGTATTGTCGGCGGTACAGGTAAGAAAAAAGCCTCTATGGTTTTGAACCGTGCAACCAATTCTAACAGACCGCCTGGTTCTACTATTAAGCCGCTTTCTGTTTACGGTCCTGCTCTTGAAAAGACGAAAGAAGACAGCGAAACAGATGTTTACTGGTCAACAATTCAGCAGGATAGACCTTTTAAAACCGTTGAGGGTAAGCCTTGGCCTGTAAATGAGGGGGGCAGTTATTCCGGAAGAAGCGTAACACTTCAATATGGTCTTTCAAGGTCACTTAATACAATTTCGGCAAGAACACTTGATAAAATCGGTGTTGATTATTCATATGATTTTATTACGGAAAATTTCCATATTTCATCACTTGACAGTGTTCGTGACTCTGATTATGGTCCGCTTGCAATCGGCTCATTAACTAATGGTGCAACTGTGCTTGAACTTACAACCGCATATGCATCTTTCGGCAACGGAGGAAGCTATTATGAACCTTATTGTTATTACAAAATTCTTGACAGTCAGGGTAATGTCTTGATTGAAAAAGACCCGGAGAAGACTAAATCAACCGCTTTAAGTGAAAACACAAGCTGGGTTATGAATAAGCTTCTTCAAACTGTTATGACAGAGGGTACAGGTACAACATATAAGCTTTCAGGTATTGAGTGCTTTGGTAAAACAGGTACAACTAATGATAATAAAGACCGTTGGTTTATCGGCGGTACTCCTGATTTTGTTGCAGGTGTATGGTATGGTTATGATAAGCCTAAGGAGGTATTTTATAATCTGTCACCAAACCCATCAGGTACTATTTGGAATACGGTTATGAAAGAAGTTTATGCAAAACTTGACGAAAAGAATAAAAGCTTTGAAACCAAATTCCCGGAAAGTGACGGAATAGTCAGAAAATCATATTGCAGATCCTGCGGTAAGCTGAGAAGCGGAACAGGTGCATACGGTTGGTATGATGTTGATAATTTACCTGCAAATTGCACAGGTAATCATTCGGGTGGCGGTTATTATGACAGCAATTCGAATAATTCATCAGAAAATACAACATCAGCTTCTAATAATTCCGGTAAAAAGAATGACAATTCCACTACTGCTGAAAATACAACTGAACAAACATCACAAGCAGATACAACACAGGCACCTGCTACCGAAGCTCCTTCAACCGAAGCACAGCCTGCCGAAAATGTTGTTCAGTAATAATTTAACAATGATGTTAAGAAAGGAAGGTCGTTATGCGATTTTCCTTTCTTTACTGATTAGAGTATGGAAAGGCTTTTTATGAAAATAATGTCTGTTGATTACGGCGATGCACGAACCGGCATTGCTTTTTGTGACAAAAACGAAATACTTGCAAGTGCGTATACTACTATAAATGAAAGTTATCAGCCGAAACTTGTGGAAAAAATCAAATCAGTTATTGATAAGGAAAAACCTGAAATGGTTGTGATTGGATTGCCGCGTAATATGGATGGTACTTATGGCTTTAGGTGTGATAAGTGCAAAGAACTCGGCGAACTTTTAAAAGATGAAATCAATATTCCGATTGAATATGAGGATGAAAGACTTACTACCGTAATCGCACACGATATTTTATCAGGCAATAATGTTAAGGGAAAGAAAAGAAAAGAAAATGTTGATGCGGTTTCGGCAGTAGTAATTCTTCAAAGCTTTATTGATAAAAGAAAAAAGTAATTAAAGCATTTTTATCGTCGTAATATATAACGGTGATTTTATGCGATTTAAAATAAAAAAATGCGATGTTTGCATTGATTATGTTTTTATATTTGTTTTAAGTATAACGGCAATTTTTAATTCTAAACAAATGCTTTTGCTGTTGCTTTTTTCGGCGCTTCACGAAACAGGGCATTTGGTTGCATTGCTTTTTTGTAAAAGTTTTCCTAATGAAATTAAATTTTCATATTACGGACTTGCCGTAAAATATGATGACGATTTGCCGATTTTAAAAGAATGTATAGTTTTAATAAGCGGGCCTACTGTTAATTTGATACTGTACTTAGTTTTTAAAAATGAAATAAATTTAATTTTGTTTTCGCTTAATATGCTTCCTGTATATCCTCTTGATTTTGGTAGGGTAGTTAGATTATTTTCGCTTAAAGCATCAAAAATTTTGAGTATAATTACGCTTGTTTTTATTTGCATTTTATGTTCATACTTGATATTTTATAAAAAAGTATATTCATTGCTTTTTGTAACCGTTTATTTGGTTATATACAGTATCAATTATGATTAAAATACCCGAAAGGTTAAATTATATTTATGAAAAAAGAAGTTGAAAAACTGCTTCAATATGTTCAAAAACCGGCAAGATATATCGGCGGCGAACTTAATGCAGTTGTTAAAGATAAAGAAAAAGTTGATATTCGATATGCATTTTGTTTTCCCGATACATATGAAATCGGTATGAGCCATTTGGGTATGAAAATTCTTTACGGCCTTGTTAATGACAGAGATGACAGCTGGTGCGAAAGGGTATTTGCACCCGATAATGATATGGAGGAGCAGCTCAGAAAAAATAATGTTCCTCTTTTTGCGCTTGAAAGCGGAGATTATATTAAAGATTTTGATATGATTGGATTTACGCTTCAGTATGAACTTTCATATACAAATATACTTAATATGCTTAATTTGGCGCAAATACCTCTCAAATCAAGCGATAGAGAAAGTTTAACGCCGCTTATTTGTGTGGGCGGCCCTTGTGCCTGCAATCCGGAGCCGATTACCGATTTTGTGGATATAGTTTTTCTCGGTGACGGTGAAGAAACAACAAATCAAATAATTGATTTGCTTATTAAAGCAAAGAAAAACGGTATGTCAAAGCACGAATTTTTATTTAAAGCAAAGGACATTACCGGAATTTATGTGCCTTCATTTTACAAAGATTCATATAATGATGACGGAACACTGAAATCACTCGAACCTCTTTATGATGCACCTAAAAAAGTAAAAAAAGCAGTAGTGTCTGATATGAACAGTGTGTACTATCCGAAAGAATTTGTTGTCCCTTATATAAATATCGTACACGACAGAGCAGTTGAAGAGATTTTTAGGGGATGTATAAGAGGTTGCCGCTTTTGCCAAGCTGGATTTATTTATAGGCCTATCAGGGAAAAAAGTGTAGAAACAATTAACAAGCAAAGCAAAGCATTGATTGAATCTACGGGTTATGATGAACTTTCACTTTGTTCACTTTCCACTTCCGACCACAGTGAAGTAAATAAAATGCTCACTACGCTTATTGACTGGACCGTGAAAGATAATATAAATCTTTCACTTCCGTCTTTAAGGGTTGATAATTTTTCGGATGAATTGGTTGAACAGCTTAATAAAGTAAGACGAAGCGGACTTACATTTGCACCTGAAGCAGGAACACAGCGCCTGCGTGATGTAATAAATAAAAATGTTACAGAAGATGAAGTTATCAGAACTTGCACAAAAGCGTTTGATAATGGCTGGACTTCGGTTAAGCTTTATTTTATGATGGGACTTCCGACAGAAACTATGGAAGATATAGAGGGTATTGCAAATCTCGGTATGCAGGTAATTCATGCTTTTTATAATAATCCAAACAGGCAAAAGGGTACAGGTGTGCAGGTTTCGATTTCCTGTGCTTCGTTTATACCGAAACCGTTTACGCCTTTTCAGTGGGAACCTGAAGACAGTATGGAATCACTTAAGCAAAAGCAAAAGCATTTGCTTGAATCTATTCCTACAAAGAAAATCAGAGTGTCTTATCATGAAACACCTACTTCTTTGCTTGAGGGTGTACTTGCCCGTGGTGACAGGCGACTTGGTAAAGTTATTCTTCGTGCTTATGAACTCGGCTGTAAATTCGATTCTTGGGATGACCAATTTAATTTTGACGCCTGGATGCAGGCGTTTAACGAAAACGGAATTGAACCTCACTTTTATACACACAGAAAAAGGGAATTTTCAGAATTGCTTCCTTGGGACCATTTAGATTACGGTGTCAGCAGAAAGTTCCTTGAAAACGAAAACAAAAAGGCTCACGAAAATAAAACTACACCTCATTGCAGAATCAAATGTGCAGGCTGCGGTGCAAATAAGTTAAACGGAGGGCATTGTGATGCGAGAAGTTAGACTTCGCTTTTCAAAAACGGGCAGGCTTAAATATATAAGTCACCTTGATATAAACCGTGCAATGTCACGCGCACTTAAAAGGGCGCAAATTCCGCTTTGGTATACCGAAGGGTTTAATCCGCATCCTTATATGAGCTTTTCACTTCCGCTTTCACTTGGTGTTGAAAGCCTTTGCGAAAGCGTTGATTTAAGAATTATCGGTGATATTACAAATGATGAAATAAAATACAGGCTTAATAATGTTTTGCCGCAGGATATAAAAATTGTCGATGTTTATGACGATTTTCGTGATAACAGTGAAATTGTATATTCCGATTATGTTTATAAATTTGAATTTAAAGATAATGAAGCGGCATTTGAAAAAATCAAAAATGTTCTTTCATCAGATGAAATAATTGCACTGAAAAAAGGCAAACAGGGTAGAAAGCGAGTTATGAAAGAAACAAATATTAAGTCGTTTATTGATAAATATTCCATTTCAATTCGCAATGATGTTATAGTGCTGAATATTCGTTTGCTCGCAGGCCCTGAAAAAAATCTTAATCCGTCACTTCTGTTTGATACAATAATCAGGCTTATTGATATGGATTTTGAGTGGAAAAGTATTGCAAGAATATCACTTCTTGATAAAGATTATAAAGAATTTAGATAAAATGTTAAACAAATTAAATAAAATGCTTGCATTTTAAAGTATTATATGGTACTATATATCAGCATTTAATCCGTTGTAACTCTTACAACGCGTATAATGTCAGCGTTTAGCATTAAGAAGATGGTCCGCTTTCAGCTTTTATGTATGATAAGAACATCTCATAAAATTTAGGAGGAAGAAAAATGGACGCACTCAAGTTAATTGAAAAAGACAGCACAAAGGCTGAACTTCCAAAGTTTAACATTGGTGATACCGTAAAAGTATCTGTTAACATTCGTGAAGGTCAGAGAGAAAGAATTCAGATGTTTGAAGGCACTGTAATCGCTATTAAGGGTTCAGGCATTTCAAAGACATTTACCGTTCGTCGTCTTTCATATGGTGTTGGTGTTGAGAGAGTATTCCCAATGCATTCACCAAATGTAGTTGATGTTAAGGTTGTTCGTAGCGGTAAAGTTCGTCGTGCTAAGCTTTACTATCTTCGTGACCGTGTCGGTAAGGCAGCAAAGGTTAAGGAAGATATTCAGTAATTTAATAATTACGACTAATACCACAGATTTTATTTCTGTGGTATTTTTTATTGATTGAATTATGTTTTTATGTTAAAATAATCATACGAATTTTGAAAGGAGTAGTTATGGCTGATTTTCAAAAACAAACTGTTCAGTGGTTTCCGGGCCATATGGCAAAAACAAGGCGAATTATAAAAGAAAGCCTTTCACTTGTTGACGGTGTTGTTGAACTTGTAGATGCTCGTATACCGTATAGCTCATCTAATCCGGAACTTGACAGTATAATTAAAAGAAAACCGAGAATTGTTCTTTTGAATAAATGCGATATTGCAGATTCAAATGTAACAAAGCTTTGGATTGATTATTATAAAAATAACGGTAAATATGCAATTCCTGTTGATTGCAGAACAGGTAGGGGACTTAATGCTTTTATCCCGACTGTTAATAAGGCACTTGCTGATGTGATTGAAAAAAATAAAGCAAGAGGTATGGAAAATAAACCGCTTCGCCTTATGGTTGTCGGTATTCCTAATACAGGTAAATCATCATTTATTAACAGAATGGCAGGAAACAGCAAGGCTAAAGTTGCCGATAAAGCCGGTGTTACAAGGCAAAAGCAATGGTTTGCGGTATGTAAAGGAATTGAACTTCTTGATACTCCTGGTGTGCTTTGGCCCAAATTTGATGACCCTGAGGTTGGGGATAAGCTTGCATTTACCGGTGCTGTAAAGGATGAAGTCACTGACCTTGAAACACTTTCGTGCAGATTACTTGAAACACTTGCAAAAACAAGGCCTAATTCAATATGCGAAAGGTATAAGCTTGACAGTGTTGACAACCTGCAAGGTTGGGAAATGCTTGAACTTATCGGCAAAAAACGCGGCTTTTTAATTAAAGGCGGAGAAATAGACTATGAACGCACAGCAGTTATGCTTTGCGATGAATTCAGGGGAGGAAAGCTCGGCAAAATTTCGCTCGAGTTACCACAGTAATGGATTGGCTTGAATATGAAAATAAAGCTTATGAACTTGGTTTTGATGTGATATGCGGTGTTGATGAAGCAGGCAGAGGCCCGCTTGCAGGTCCTGTATATGCCGCAGCTGTTATATTGCCAAGGGGTTATATAGTTGATGGTGTCAATGACTCAAAAAAACTTTCTGAAAAGAAGAGGGATTTACTTTTTGATAAAATAGTTGATGAATGTGTATGTTACAGCGTAGGAACGGCAAGTGTTGAAGAAATTGATAAAATAAATATCTTACAGGCAACTTTTCTTGCAATGAGAAGAGCTGTTGACGGTTTGTCCGTCAAGCCTGATATTGCACTTATTGACGGAAATAAAAAGCCCGGGCTTGATATTGAGCAATGGGATATTGTAAAAGGCGACGCTACAAGCGCAAATATTGCCGCCGCGTCAATTATTGCAAAAGTAAGCAGGGATAGATATATGCTCAAACTTGCCGAAAAGTATCCGCAATATCAGTTTGAAAAACATAAAGGTTACGGAACTAAACTTCATTACGAAATGCTCGATAAATACGGTATAAGCGAAGTTCACAGAAAAACATTTTTGAAAAAATATTTGGAAAAGAAAAATGAACAGTAAAGGTAAAATTTGGGAAATTGAAGCTGCTAATTATTTGAGAAAGCACAGATATAAACTTGTTGACACAAATTATACCACCCGTTTTGGTGAGGTTGATTTAATTGTTAAAAACAGAAAATATATTTGCTTTGTTGAAGTCAAGCAAAGGGATGTTAAATCAATTGCATTACCCAGGGAATTTGTAACATATTCAAAACAGCAGAAAATTATTGCCTGTGCTAAAATGTTTTTAATGCAAAACAAAACAAATTTACAGCCGAGATTTGATGTTGTTGAAATTTATACCGATAATAATAAAATAAAATCAATAAAACATCTTGAAAATGCGTTTGACTTAGTATAGAATATTATAAACCTCAATTTTAAGGTGAAAGGAAAAATATTATGCTTTATACATCTACAAGAGATAATTCAATCAGAGTATCAGCCGCACAGGCTATTGCTCAAGGTATAAGTGAAGAAGGCGGGCTTTTTGTTCCGGTTGAACTTCCGCATTTTGATATTGAAAAGATTGCTTCAATGACATCTATGAATTATATTGCCAGAGCTAAAACCGTTCTTAAAGAATATTTAACTGATTTTACTGAAGAAGAGCTTGATTACTGCGTAAGCGGTGCATACGCTGCTCAAAAGTTTTCTTCTCCTCAAATCGCTCCTACCGTTAATGTTGACGGAAATAAGAATATTCTTGAACTTTGGCACGGCCCTACCTGTGCATTTAAGGATATGGCACTTCAGCTTTTGCCTTATCTTATGACTGTATCAGCTAAAAAAACTGCTGACGGAAAAACCATCGTAATTCTTGTTGCTACATCAGGCGATACAGGTAAGGCTGCTCTTGAAGGTTTCAAGAATGTTGATAATACAAAGATTTTGGTATTTTACCCGGTTGACGGTGTTTCACCTATGCAAAAGCTTCAAATGACTACTCAAGAGGGTGAAAATGTTGCCGTATGTGCTATCAACGGTAATTTTGACGATGCACAAAGTGCTGTAAAATCAATTTTTACAAACAACGATATAAAAAAAGAACTTGCAAAGAAGAATATGATGTTCTCTTCTGCAAACTCTATTAACTGGGGCAGACTTGTTCCTCAAATCGTATACTATTTTTCAACCTACTGTGATCTTATCAATATGAATAAGATTAAAGCAGGGGATGAAATCAATATTGTAGTTCCGACCGGTAACTTCGGTAATATTCTTGCCGGATATTATGCTAAAAAAATGGGACTTCCTATCAAAACTCTTGTTTGTGCTTCAAATTCAAATAATGTACTTACTGATTTCTTAAAAACAGGTACATATGATAAAAACAGAAAGTTCTACACTACTACTTCACCGTCAATGGATATTCTTATTTCATCTAACCTTGAAAGACTTCTTTATCATATGAGTGACGGTGATGATAAGCTTATTGTGGATTTAATGAATAAGCTTTCAAAAGACGGAAAATATACAGTTTCAAATGAACTTATTGCTAAAATTCAAAAGGAATTTGACGCAGGATACACGGCAGAAGAAAATGTTGATGATACAATCAAATATCATTTTGATAAATATCATTACCTTTGTGATACACACACAGCTGTTGCAGTTAAAGTATATGATGAATATGTAAAAGCAACAGGCGATGATATTCCTACTGTTATTGATTCAACTGCTTCACCTTATAAGTTTTCAGCAAGCGTGCTTAATGCAGTACTTGCAGGTAAAGCACCTGAACTTAATGAATTTGAAATGGTTGATGAACTTCATAATGTAACAGGTGCAGATGTTCCGAAACCTATTGCATCTCTTAAGGATAAAGAAGTTCGCTTCAGTGATGTTTGCAATAAAGAAGATATGAGCCAAATGGTATTTAAACTTCTTAATTTATAATTTGTTATAATGAATAACGGCTCTGAATTACAGAGCCGTTATTTTGACAATAGGTTTACTTAGCGACAGCCGCAACCGTCGTTGCATTCAAATGTTTCGCATTTTGTGTCAGTTACACTTGTTGCACTGCTGTTGCCTACATTGATGTGACCTGCCATACAGTTGTTTGCTTTATCATGATATTTGCAATTTTTTACATCACATGAAATACCTTTAATTTCCTTATCCATCATTACTTTTTCACTCCCTTCGGTTATTATTATTTGAAAATATGATTTTTTTATTCAAATGATTTTTAACAAAAATTACCTTTTAATTTAGAAAGGCTATTATTTATGTCACTTTTTGCGATTGCTGATACTCACTTATCATTTGCTTCAAATAAGCCTATGGATGATTTTGAGGGTTGGCTTAACTATACAGACAGACTCAAAGAAAATTGGAACAAAATCATTGACGACAAAGATTATGTTGTTATTGCCGGTGACATTAGCTGGGCAATGAATTTTGATGAATTGAAAGCTGATTTTGACTATATAAATCAACTTAACGGTAAAAAAATAATACTCAAAGGTAACCACGATTATTGGTGGAATACAATGAGTAAAATGAATAAATTTATTGAAGAAAACAATTTTAATACTATTTCAATTTTACATAATAATGCGTTTGATTTTGATGATTTTTCAGTTTGCGGCAGCCGCGGTTGGTTTTTTGACAGTGATGAGGAGCAAAACGAAAAAGTTTTAAACAGGGAAGTTATGCGAATTAAGGCTTCTATTGAAAGCGCATTAAATTGTGAAAAAATAGTTTTTCTTCATTACCCGCCGGTATATGAAAATCAATGTTGCGAAGAAATTGTAAGCCTGCTCAAAGAAAAAGGTATAAAAAAATGTTATTACGGGCATATTCACGGTGTGGCTGCGAAATATGCATTTGATGATAATTATGACGGAATAGATTTCAAACTTATTTCTGCAGATAGGCTTAATTTTATGCCGCTTTTGATAAAAAAATTTTAATTTTGTAAATTATTAACAATATGTTTAACATTAAATGAATATAAAAACTTGATATTGTTTGAATTATATGTTATAATGCCACTTCGGTGATTAGAATTTTTATTGATAGGAGGTCATTATCATGGCACTTAAATCATCTAATAAAGTAGATACAAATGTTTATGAAATCGAAGTTACTGTAACTCCTGAGGTGTTTACAGATGCTTGCAAATCTGCATATATGAAGCAGAGAAAGTCAATCCAAATTCCTGGCTTCCGTAAGGGTAAGGCTACACAGGGTATGATTGAAAAGGTTTACGGTGAGGGCGCATTTTATGAAGAAGCTCTTGAAATCGTATATCTGCAAGCTGTTACAGCTGCAATTGAAGAAGCAGGTCTTAGAACTGTTGATACTCCGTTTGACCTTGATGTTCCTGTTATGAGCAAGAACGAAGGCGTTGAAATGAAAATGAAAGTTACAGTTTATCCTGAGGTTAAGCTCGGTGACTATAAAGGCCTTAAAGCTACAATGCTTCCAAGCGAAGCAACAGATGAAGATATTGACAAAGAAATCGAAAATATGCGTGACCGTAATTCACGCCTTGTTTCTGTTGAAGACAGGGCTGCTGAAATGGGTGATACAGCAGAAATTGATTTTGAAGGTTTTGTTGACGGTGTTGCATTTGAAGGCGGCAAGGGCGAAAATTATCCTCTTGAACTCGGTTCAGGTTCATTTATTCCTGGCTTTGAAGATCAGGTTGCAGGCCACAAGGCTGAAGAAGAATTTGATGTTAATGTAACATTCCCTGAAGATTATGCTCAAGAACTTGCAGGAAAAGATGCAGTGTTCAAATGCAAAATTCACGAAATCAAGTCAAAAGAACTTCCTGATCTTGATGATGAATTTGCAAAGGATGTTTCAGAATTTGATACCCTTGATGAACTTAAGGCTGATATTAAAAAGCAAATGAACGAAAGAAAAGCTGAAGAAGCAAAGAATGATTTTGAAAATCAGCTTATTGAGCAGGTTATTGATAATATGGAATGTGAAGTTCCGCAGTGTATGTTTGACAAGCGTGTAGATGAAATGGTTCAGGATTACGCTTACAGACTTCAAATGCAGGGCATTGATCTTGATACATATCTTAAGTATCTCGGTCAGGATAAGGATGCATTTAAGGACACATTTAAGGACGGTGCTCAAAAGCAGGTTAAGGCATCTATTGCTCTTGAAGCAATTGTTGAAGCTGAAAAGCTTGAAGCAACAGAAGAAGAAATTGATGCTGAAATTGCAAAGCTTGCTGAACAGTACCAGATGGAAGCTGACCAAATCAAGAAAGCAATTCCTACCGACCAGCTTGCTTCTGATGTTAAAACAAAGAAGGCAATTGACCTTATTGTTGATTCAGCTGTTAAAGAATAATATTTTATTTTTATTTCCTGCCCGTTAGCTACATCGGGCAGGATTATTATGTAAAGTAGCAGAAAGGTAATGGTTATTATGGCATTAGTACCATATGTTCTTGAACAAACAAGTGCCGGCGAGCGCTCAATGGATATTTATTCTCGTCTTTTAAATGACAGAATTATTGTTTTATCTGACGAAGTAAATTCGACCACAGCTTCACTTGTCGTTGCACAGCTTCTTTTCTTAGAAGGTCAAGATAAGGATAAAGATATTAGCTTATATATCAATAGCCCGGGTGGTTCTGTAACTGACGGTATGGCTATTTACGATACAATGCAGTACATTAAATGTGATGTATCTACAATTTGTATGGGTATGGCTGCATCTATGGGTGCTTTTCTTCTTTCAAGCGGTGCTAAAGGTAAAAGAATTTGCCTCCCTAATGCTGAAGTTATGATTCATCAACCTCTTGGCAGAACCGAAGGTCAAGCAACTGAAATTGAAATTGCCGCTAATCATATTTTACAGACAAAGAAAAAACTTAATTCTATCATGGCTGAAAATTGCGGCAGAACTATTGAAGAATTGACTCAAGCTACTGATAGAGATAATTGGCTCACAGCTCAGGAAGCTCTTGAATTTGGCCTTGTTGATAAGGTAATTGATAAAAGATAATTGATGAGGTGTTTTTATGGCACATGATGATTCAAAAAACGCTGTTGCAAGATGTTCGTTTTGCGGCAAGCCGGAAACATTGGTTCATAAGCTTATCGAGGGCCCCGGTGTTTTTATTTGTGATGAATGCATCAATCTTTGCTATGATTTGATTGACCAAACATCATCACTAAATAGCCCTAATCCTGCAAGCCAACCTGAAAGCAAGCTTCTTCCCAAACCGGAAGAAATTAAGGCAAAGCTTGATGAATATGTTATCGGCCAAGATGATGCTAAAATTGCATTGTCGGTAGCAGTTTATAATCATTATAAAAGAATATATTCAAATTCTCGCGGCAATGTTGAATTGCAGAAGAGTAATGTTATGCTTTTAGGCCCTACGGGTGTCGGCAAAACTATGCTTGCGCAAACACTTGCAAAAATACTTGATGTTCCATTTGCAATAGCTGATGCCACTACTTTGACGGAAGCCGGATATGTTGGCGAAGATGTAGAAAATATTTTGCTCAGGCTCATTCAAGCTGCCGATTTCGATATTGAAAAAGCAGAACGCGGCATAATTTATGTTGACGAAATTGATAAAATTTCAAGAAAGAGTGAAAATAGGTCAATAACTCGTGATGTTAGCGGTGAAGGTGTACAACAGGCTCTTTTGAAAATTTTGGAAGGAACTGTTTCCAATGTGCCTCCGTCAGGCGGAAGAAAGCATCCGCAACAGGAATTTATTCAAATTGATACAACTAATATTTTGTTTATTTGCGGCGGTGCTTTTGATGGAATTGAAAAAATCATCGAAAAAAGAATTGGCGGTAAGTCACTCGGCTTTGGTGCTGATATTGAAAGCGAGGAAGTTGATCAAGCCGATATTATGAAAAAAGCCGAACAGCACGACCTTGTAAAGTATGGCCTTATTCCTGAACTTATCGGTCGTGTTCCGGTTATTACCGTTCTTGAAAATCTTGATAAAAAGGCACTTGTTAGAATTATGACTGAGCCTAAAAATGCTATTGTTAAACAATATCAAAGATTATTTGAACTCGATGGTGTTAAACTTGAATTTAAGCCGGATGCACTTAAAGCGATTGCCGATATTACGCTTGAACGCAAAACAGGTGCAAGAGGATTAAGAAGTGTGTTTGAATCGGTTCTTAAAGACCTTATGTTTAAAGCTCCGAGTGATTATACAATTGAAAAGGTTATAATTACCGAGGATTCTGTCACAAAAGGTGACGAACCTATTATTCTTCGCAATCCTAATAAAAATCCAAAGCGTCTTACTTCAAGTAATTTGAAGAATGCATAATTAAAAAGAATTCCTGCAAAGGAATTCTTTTTTATTTACAATACTGTTTATTTATGCTAAAATGACTTTGAGGTGATTTTATGAGAAGAATAATCAGTGTGATTTTGTCTTTAATTGCTGCTGTTACTTTTACTTTTTCAACTTTTTCATTTGCTTATGCAGGCGGTGATAAACCAAAAGCAACATATATTACCGGTACATCATCAGTTGATGGCGGTTTTAAAGTTAAATATAAAACATATGACAGCGTTGATGGCTACCAGATAAGGTATTCCACCAAACATGACTTTGAAAATGATAAAAGGGTTAAAGTTAAGGACAATTCAAAAGGTTCTAAAACAGTTAAAGGTTTAAAGGCTAAAACAACTTATTTTGTAAAAGTCAGAACATATAAATATGACGGTGATAAGATTATTTATTCATCGTGGTGTGATTCAGAACCTATTAGTGTAGAAAAAGCAACATCAAAGAAAAAATCTACGAAGAAAAAATCATCTTCGGCTAAATATTACTGGGTAGATGACAGCAAAGTTTATCATACTTCCAAAAATTGCAGAACTTTAAAGCGCTCTACTTCTGTTTCAAGCGGCAAAAAAGCTCCGTCAGGCAGGAGAGCGTGCAAAGTGTGTGGCTGATTTTACGAGAACTTCCATATATATGGAAGTTCTTTTTCTATATTTTGATGTTGCCTTTTTTTAGCGTTTGGTATATAATAATATGCAATTATTTATAATAGACTAAGTAGGTTTTTATATATGAACGAAAGTAACGAAAATTTATTTTTAGAATTACCTATAATTCCGCTTAGGGGAATTGTGGTTTTTCCTAAAATGGTTCTTCATTTTGATGTAGGCAGAAAAAAGAGTATTAAAGCTCTTCAAAAAGCTATGGACGATGACCAAAAGGTATTTCTTGTTTGCCAAAAGGACGCTTCGGTTGATGAGCCTAATATTGACGACATGTATGATGTTGGTGTTATATGTACAATTAGGCAGATGATGCGAATTCCGGGCAGCGAAAATATGCGAGTTGTGGTAGAAGGTGACGAAAGGGCTACCCTTTACAGTTTCACATCGGTTAAGCCGTATATAGGCGGTTTGGTTGAAATTGCCGGTGACAATAATTCTAATCTTGAAATTTCTGATGATGAAGATAAAGCTTATCAAAGAATTATAAAAAGAGAATTTGAAAGATACGCTTCATTGATGCCTAAAATCAGCAACGAAGTTATTGCAAAGGTTATTTCAATTAAAGATTCAGGTGAACTTGCAGATTTTGTATGTTCAAATACTTTTCTTGATTATTATGAAAAACAGGATGTTTTATCGGCATTAGACCAGAGCGAAAGAATATGCCAGCTTGTTGTTTATCTTAAGAAAGAAAACAATGCACTTGAAATTGAAAGTGAAATTCAAGAAAAGGTTCAAAATGAAATTGATAAGAGCCAAAGGGAATATTATCTTCGTGAGGAAATGAAAGTTATTTCCGAAGCACTTGGCGAAAGCGATAATCCGCTGGAAGAAGCAGAGGAATACAAAAGCAAAGTTTCTGCACTCAAATGCAGCGATGATATTAAAGAAAAACTTTTAAAAGAATGTGACAAGCTTGCTAAAATGCCGTCAGGTTCTCATGAGGGTACGGTTGAACGCAATTATCTTGATAAATGCCTTGAAATTCCTTTTGGAAAATATACAAAAGATTCAATAAATCTTGAAAAATCAAGAAAAATTCTTGATAAAGAGCATTACGGACTTGATAAAGTTAAGGAAAGAATTGTTGATTCATTAGCTGTATATAAAAGGAATCCTGAGTTTAACGGTCAAATTCTTTGCCTTGCAGGGCCTCCCGGTGTAGGTAAAACCTCAATTGTTAAATCTTTGGCTAAAAGTATGGGTAGAAAATATGTCCGCATTGCTTTAGGCGGTATTCACGATGAAGCGGAAATAAGAGGACATAGAAAAACATACATAGGTTCAATGCCGGGCAGAATAGTTGAAGCCGTTATTAAAAGCGGGGTAATGAACCCAATTATATTGCTTGATGAAATTGATAAAGTTGGCAATGATTTTAAGGGTGACCCATCATCTGCATTATTAGAAGCACTTGACCCTGAACAAAATAATTCTTTTGCTGACCATTATATTGAATTTCCTTTAGATTTGAGTAGGGTACTCTTTATTACTACCGCAAATGATGTTTCGGCAATTGCAGGCCCGCTTTATGACAGAATGGAAGTAATTGAGCTTAATTCTTATACTGCGCTTGAAAAGTTTTATATAGCTAAAAAGCATCTTGTTAAAAAGGAAATGATTAAACATTCATTGACTTCTAAGGAATTTAAAATAAGTGATGATGCAATAAATATTTTGATTGAAAATTACACAAGGGAAGCCGGAGTGCGTACCCTTGAAAAGCAAATTGCAACACTTTGCAGAAAAGCAACGGTCAGCCTTGAAAGCGGTGCGAAATCATTTAAGGTAACAGACAAAAATATTGAAAAATATTTAGGTAAGAAAAAGTTTAGCGATGATTTAGTAAGCAAAGAAGACCAAGTCGGTACTGTAAACGGCCTTGCGTGGACAAGCGTTGGCGGAACAATGCTTCCTATTGAAGTGTCTGTTCTTAACGGAACGGGTAAAATAGAACTTACGGGTAATTTGGGTGATGTTATGAAAGAAAGTGCAAAAACTGCTGTTTCATACATTCGTTCAAAAGCAAGTGAATATGGCATAGATGAAGATTTTTATAAAAATAAGGATATACATATTCACGCTCCTGAAGCCGCTGTTCCAAAAGACGGTCCGTCTGCCGGATTGGCAATAACAACTGCGATAGTAAGTGAATTAACAGGAATAGCAATTAAATCAAATGTTGCAATGACAGGTGAAATCAGCCTTAAAGGCAAGGCACTTGCAATCGGCGGATTGAAAGAAAAGTCTATGGCGGCATATAAAGCTGGCTGCGATACTGTAATTATTCCGCAGGACAATAAAAAAGATTTAGATGAAATTTCAGACGAAGCAAAACAGGTGATTGATTTTATCAGCGTCAAAAATTTTGACGAAGTCTTACCGATTGCACTGGTTTCAAAACCTATTAAGAAAAAAGAAGTTAAGGAAAACATAATTGTTACAGATAAAACTTCTAAAACAAATGTAGTTACACAGTAGGTGAGATATGAATTACAATAAAGCATTTTTTGAAAACGCTTACGGCGTCCTTTCTCAACTTCCTGAAAGTGTTGAACCGGAAGTTGTTTTTGCCGGCAGGTCAAATGTGGGTAAAAGTTCGCTGTTAAATAAGCTTTTCAACAGAAAAAATTTAGCAAGGGTAAGTTCAGTTCCCGGTAAAACAATTACAATAAATTTTTATGATGTGGATAACATTAAATTTGTTGACTTACCGGGTTACGGCTACGCCAAAATCAGCAAGCAGGAACTTAAACGCTTTGGTGAATTGATGGAGGGATATTTTAAAAGCGGAAGAAATATTTCGCTTGTTATTCTTCTTATTGATATGCGCCATCCTTTAACTAAGGATGATGAGAGAATGATTTATTTCTTGAAAGAAATGAATATTCCGTTTATAATAGTGATGACTAAAGCTGACAAGCTTAAGAAAAAAGCTTATAAGGAGAGGCTTGATTTATCGGGTGAGGAACTTGCATTTGCGGGTGGTGTGCCTGTTGTTCCGTTTTCATCTGTAACCGGGCAGGGAATTAACGGAATTAAAAATTATATAGAAAAATCAGTGATGTGATTTAGGAGGATAAAAAATAATGGCAAAGGTACCATTTGTAACAAAAGAAAAAGTTGAAGAAATTGCTTCAAAGTATCCAACTCCTTTTCATCTTTATGACGAAAAGGGTATAAGAGAAAATGTAAAAAACTTAAAAAAAGCATTTTCTTGGAACAAGGGATATAAAGAATATTTTGCAGTTAAGGCTACACCGAATCCGTTTTTGATTAACATTCTTCGTGAATATGGCTGCGGATGTGACTGCTCGTCAAAAACTGAACTTATGATGGCTAAAACTATCGGTGCAGTCGGTGATGATATTATGTTTTCGTCTAATGATACACCGATTGATGAGTTTAAATACTGCAACAAACTCGGCGGTATTATAAATCTTGATGATATTACACATATTGAGGCAGTTGAAAAAGCTTGCGGCAAACTTCCTAAAAAAATGAGTTGCCGTTATAATCCGGGTGGTATCTTTAAAATTTCTAATGACATTATGGATAATCCCGGCGATGCAAAGTACGGAATGACTACTGAGCAGATTTATGAAGCTTTCAAAATTCTTAAAGAAAAGGGTGTTGAAGAATTCGGTATACATTCATTTCTTTGCTCAAATACTGTAACCAATGAGTATTATCCTATGCTTGCCAAGCTTCTTTTTGAACTTGCGGTTGACCTTAAAGAAAAACTCGGTGTTCATATCACATTTATTAACCTTTCAGGCGGTATCGGAATTCCTTATAAACCTGACCAAGAACCAAATGATATTTTTGTTATCGGTGAGGGTGTAAGGAAAGCGTATGAAGAAGTTCTTATTCCTGCCGATATGGGTGATGTATCAATCTTTACAGAGCTTGGCAGATATATGCTTGGCCCTTACGGCGGACTTGTTACTAAAGCTATTAACGAAAAGCATACACATAAGGAATATATCGGTGTTGACGCCTGTGCAGTTAACCTTATGAGACCTGCTATTTACGGTGCTTATCATCATATCACTGTATTGGGCAAGGAAAACGAACCTAATGACCATAAATATGATGTTACCGGTTCACTGTGCGAAAATTGTGATAAATTTGCTGTTGACCGTATGCTCCCAAAAATTGATATGGGTGATTATATTTTCATTCACGATGCCGGTGCTCACGGTTTTTCAATGGGATATAATTACAACGGTAAGCTTAAGAGCGCAGAAATCCTTTTGAAAGAAGACGGTTCATTTAAACTTATCAGAAGAGCAGAAACACCTAAAGATTATTTTGCAACATTTGATTGCTTTGATTTTTATGATGAACTTATAAAAGAATAAATTATTAAAATCTCCGATTATTTATTATTTTCGGAGATTTTTTCTTTACTTTCGCGATTTAGTGTGTTACAATATGATTACTTTAAATTATGATAATTTCATGAAAGGGTAAATATTATGAGCAGTAAATTAAAAGATGATAATATTGATTTTCTTTTCAGGGCTATTCTTGAACTTGAAACTATTGATGATTGCTATGATTTTTTTGAAGATTTATGCACAGTTCAGGAACTCAAAACAATCAGTCAAAGAATAGTTGTTGCTAAAATGCTTTCTGAAAAGTGCGTTTATACAGATATTGTAAACGCAACGGGTGCTTCAACTGCAACAATAAGCAGAGTAAATCGTTCACTTCAATACGGATGTGACGGATATGATAAAATATTTGAAAAAATAAAACTTGAAGACGAAAATAAGAACGAAGAAAATGAAGAGCTATAATACATTCGCAAAATTCTATGATGAATTAACCGATAATGTTGAGTATGAAAAAAGAAGTAAGTATATTTATGACTTTTTTAAAGAAAATTGTGCAAATTGCAATTCTGTTTTAGACCTTGCCTGCGGCACAGGCTCTGTAAGCGAGTATTTGGCTGATATGGGTATGAAAGTTATCGGTATGGATTTATCTGATGAAATGCTTACTGAAGCTTGCTCAAAGGGTATCAAACGCGCAGTTTTTATTAAAGGAGATATGACTTGCTTTACATTGCCGCAAAAGGTTGGTTGTTGCATATGTTCGCTTGACAGTATCAATCATTTAAAAGATATTGGCGAAGTCAGAAAGTGCTTTGATTGTGTTTACAATTCGCTTGATAACGGCGGTGTTTTTGTTTTTGATGTCAACACGGTTTATAAGCATCAATGTATTCTTGCAGATAATACTTTTGTATTTGATGAAGAAGATTTCTTTTTATCATGGGATAATGAATATTTAGGCGATAATACTGTTAGAATTTTGCTTGATTTTTTTGTGTTTAACGGTTCAAGCTATGACAGATACAGTGAAGAATTTAATGAAAAAGCTTATACTGTTGAGGAACTTAAAAATATTCTTGATAAATTTGAAATTATCGGAATTTATGATGAAATGACGCTTGAACCTCCGAAAAGCGACAGTGAACGAATTTATTTTGTTTGTAAAAAAGGTGATAATTAAATGGGAAAAATAGTAAGATATATTACAACTGACGGCAGTGCGTTTGTTATTGCGGGTGATACAACCGATATGGTTAGCAAAGCTGAAAATATCCACAAAACTTCAGCTGTTACTACTGCGGCACTCGGCAGGCTTATGACTGCTTCATCTATGATGGGTGTAATGCTTAAGGGTAAAGATGACAGTGTTACTTTAAGGCTTAACGGCGGCGGTCCGGCCGGTGTTGTATTAGCAGTTTCCGACAGTCATGGTAACGCCAGGGGATATGTTGAAAATCCTGTCGTTGAGATTCCGCTTAATGATAAGGGCAAGCTTGATGTACGCTCGGCAGTCGGAACAGACGGCTTTTTGTATGTAATGAAAGATTTAGGGCTAAAAGAACCTTATGTAGGCAATACCCAAATTGTAAGCGGTGAAATAGCTGAAGATATTACAAATTACTTTGCTGTATCGGAGCAAACACCTACTGTATGCGCACTCGGTGTTTTGGTAAATCCTGATTTATCGGTAGCAAATGCAGGCGGATTTATGATTCAGCTTTTGCCGGGTTGCCCTGATGAAATAATTACTGAAATCGAACAGTCAATAAAGGATATTGATTCTGTAACAACAATGCTTTCAAAAGGAATGACACCTGATGATATTGCTAAGCGTGCTATGCAGGGAATAGAAATTGAGAAGCTCGATGAAAGCACTTGTGAATACAGATGCAATTGCTCCAAGGCAAAGGTTGAAAATGCTCTTATTTCAACCGGTAGGCAATCTCTTGAGCAAATGATAGAGGATAATGAGGATGTAAATGTTGAATGTCATTTTTGTGATAAAAATTATAAGTTTACACCGTCAGAAATTAGGAAATTACTTGATCTAACAAGCAAATAAAAAAATTGAAAAAAGTTGAAAAAAAGCCTTGACTTTTTGATTGACTTATTGTATTATATAACTCGTCGCAAGTGCGACGGATACGCGTGGGAGCATAGCTCAGCTGGGAGAGCATCTGCCTTACAAGCAGAGGGTCACAGGTTCGAGCCCTGTTGTTCCCACCACAAATGGCCCGGTAGTTCAGTTGGTTAGAACGCTAGCCTGTCACGCTAGAGGTCGACGGTTCGAGCCCGTTCCGGGTCGCCATTTGTGCTTCTGTAGCTCAGTCGGTAGAGCAGGGGACTGAAAATCCCCGTGTCGATGGTTCGATTCCGTCCGGAAGCACCACATTTGCGGATGTAGCTCACCCGGTAGAGCGCAACCTTGCCAAGGTTGAGGTAGCGAGTTCGAGCCTCGTCATCCGCTCCAATTTAAAAGGCTTCATATGAAGCCTTTTGTTATTCGGCACCATAGCCAAGTGGTAAGGCAGAGCTCTGCAAAAGCTTTATGCCCCAGTTCAAATCTGGGTGGTGCCTCCAAATTAAACCGCTCACAATGTGAGCGGTTTTTTTCTTTTATGTTGATTATCAGGTGCTTTCATTGATTTGATTAAAAAAAGTTGTGTTTTTGCACAAAAAAAGCAGCAGCGTTTCATAGTCAAAAAATTATCATTCGATTATCCTTTTTCCTCAAAGTGCTTATTTTTTAAATGATAATTTATAATATCAAGGCCTTTTTTACACTTTGTTCATTTTTCTTGCCACGAATTTTAATTTTTTTGTTGAAATTTGATTTTAATAATGTTATACTACCAATAGACTTTGTTAGGAGGGTACCGCCTTGAGTAAAGAATCAAAACATGCAAAAAAAGAAGCTAAGGCCGCAAAGAAAGCTGCCAAGGCTGAAAAGGCTGCATCTAAAATGGCCGCTAAGGCAGAAAAGAAGCATTCTAAGGATTATAATAAATTCGTTAAGAAAGCTACAAAGAAAAATAATAAAAAAGCAAATAAACCCGGATATGCCGCGATTGTTATTCCGCCGATTGACGAATATCAGTCCAAATCCGAAATCAAGCTTGCAAAAGCAAATGATAAAGCTTATGCAGCTTATGTAAAGAAAATAAATAAGAAAAACACAAAAATGGAAGCAAAATGTGCAAAGAAGGGCAAGCCCTTTGAGCCTATTCCGGTTCCCGAAAAGGATGAGGTTGTTCTTCAAACCAACAAAAAGAGAAAAGTTTGGAGAATGATTATCAGAATTCTTCTTATTTGGCTTATTGTTTATTTCATTATTATGTGGCTTATGTATTCACCTGCTATTTTGCCCACCGAGGCTGAAGATACCACGGCTGCCGCTTCTTATGATTACGAGCCGTATTCAAACCCGCATGAAATCACCACAACTCCCGATTACACAATCGCAGAGGCAAAGGTTTTCTTAAAGCAGGTTATTCATGACAATTGGAAAAACATCGGCTATTCATCCGATGTAAGCAATGATGCTATTACATACAACAATAAAACAATCGTTGTAAACAATGCTAATTGCTATGTATTCTCTTGTGCAGGCAAAACATACGCAATTCCGATCAAGCTTTCCGGCTGCTATGTTTTGGATAACGGCGAATATAAGCCGCTCACATTTGATAACACAAATTATCTTTTCTAAATAAAAATTTAAAGCCCGGTTTTTTGCCGGGCTTATTTTTTCACAGTGATTTTAAAGCTGTTGACAATTATGATAAAAGCATTAAAAAGTGCCGCAGAATTCGTTTCTGCGGCACTTTTATCATATGTGCGTCAGTTTTTAAGACTGTGCAAAGGAGCGGGAATTTTGCCGCCTCTGTTAATGAATTTTGCAGGTGATTTTGTGTTTACCTTCATAACGGGGCCGGAACCGAGCAAGCCGCCGAATTCAAGCTCATCACCGATATTTTTGCCTATCGCCGGAATAACGCGAACTGCAGTGGTTTTGCAGTTTACCATGCCGATTGCCGCTTCATCTGCGATAATGCCGCTTATTGCTTCGGCAGTTGTGTCGCCGGGAATGACTATCATGTCAAGTCCGACTGAGCAAACAGCAGTCATAGCTTCAAGCTTTTCAATGCAAAGTGCACCGCTTCTTGCGGCGTCAATCATGCCGGCATCCTCGGAAACGGGGATAAATGCGCCGGAAAGACCGCCTACGCTTGAAGAAGCCATAACGCCGCCTTTTTTTACCGCATCGTTAAGCATTGCAAGGCAAGCAGTTGTGCCGGGGCCTCCGCACTGCTCAACGCCGATTTCTTCAAGAATATGAGCAACCGAATCGCCGACTGCCGGAGTGGGAGCAAGTGAAAGATCAACAATTCCGAAAGGAACGCCGAGCCTTTTTGATGCTTCCGTGCCGACGAGCTGACCCATTCTTGTTACTTTAAACGCTGTTTTTTTAATCAGCTCCGCGATTTCGTTAATACTGTAATCGGGGTATTTTGATATTGCCGCTCTAACAACGCCGGGGCCGGATACGCCCACGTTTATTACGCAGTCTGGTTCGGAAAGGCCGTGGAAAGCGCCTGCCATAAAAGGATTGTCTTCCGGAGCATTGCAAAAAACAACAAGCTTGCCTGCTCCTATGCAGTCTTTATCCTTGGTGAGCTCTGCCGCTTCTTTAACCTTTTGGCCCATAATTTTAACGGCGTCCATATTGATGCCGGCTTTTGTTGATCCGATATTTACGGAAGAACATAAATGCTCGGTTTGCGCAAGCGCCTGCGGAATTGAATTTATAAGCTCCAAATCGCCTGCGGAAAAGCCTTTTTGAACAAGTGCCGAATAACCGCCTATAAAGTTAACGCCGATCGTTTGAGCCGCTTTTTCAAGCGTAAGGGCATATTTAACAGGATCGCCGCCGCTGATGCCGGCCAATATCGCAATCGGTGTAACGGATACACGCTTGTTTATAATCGGAATACCGTATTGTTTCTCGATATCCTCGCCTGTTGAAACAAGGTGCTCGGCCCTGCGGCAGATTTTATCGTAGACCTTGGCGCATGCCTTATCGATATCCGAATCTGCGCAATCGAGCAAGGAAATGCCCATTGTGGTCGTTCTGATATCAAGGCATTCGTCCTGAATCATATGTATTGTTTCAAGTATGTCAAATGTGTTAATCATATTATTGATGTGCTCCTTGCAATAATGTTATATTCTGTGCATCGAGTTAAAAATATCCTCGTTCATAACATGAATTGAAAGCCCGCTGTTTTTACCGTATTCCGAAAGTGAATCCGAAAAATCGGCAAAGGGCACGGAGCATTTGCTGACATCTGCCATCATGATCATGCAAAACATATCATGAAGAATGGATTGAGTTACCTCTGTGATGTTTACATCGTTTTCCGCACAAATTGCGGAAACCTTTGCAAGGATGCCGACCATATCTTTGCCGACAACAGTTATTACTGCACGCATATTTTATTACCTCCTAAAGTAATTATACTGATTATAGCAAAGCGGGGATTTTTTTTCAACAAAAAAAGAATAATAATGTTTGATTTTAACGTCGAATGTGGTAGAATATATTAGCTTAGAAAGGAAAATGATTATGAAATACGCAAATTTTTATGATCTTCACACTCATTCCGAACATTCGTTTGACGGGCATCATTCCTGCACGCTTATGTGTGAAAGTGCGGTTCAAAAGGGCTTAAAGGGGCTTGCAATCACGGATCACTGCGAAATTGATTCCAAGGATTGCGACTTTAACAAGCTTTGCAGCAGCCAATTTTTTGACACCTCAAAGGCGGCAACCGTATTTAGCGGAAGTCTTGAGGTTTTTAAGGGCATAGAACTCGGTCAAGCGGTTTACGATAAGCCTTTGGCGGAAAAAATACTCGCAAAATATGATTACGACTTTGTGCTCGGCTCAATTCACAATCTGCGCGATATGGAGGATTTTTTCTTTCTCGATTACAACAAAGGCTATGATATTTATGATTTACTCGGCAGATATTTTGATACCGAATACGAGCTTTGTGAATGGAATAAATTCGATTCGCTTGCACATTTAACATATCCTTTGCGCTATATCACGGGGAAATACGGCATAGAGGTTGATATGAGCCGCTTTTCGGATAAAATCGATAAAATCCTTGCGTTACTCATAAAAAACGAAAAAGCGCTTGAAATAAACACTTCCGGCTATTTTAATGAAATGAAAGATATTTTGCCAAATGCAGAAATCGTTGCAAGATATAAGGAACTCGGAGGTAAGTATATTACTTTGGGCTCCGATTCACACTATTACGATAAAATAGGAATGGGAATCGAGCAAGGCCTTGATGCCGCCAAAAAATGCGGTTTTGAATATTTCACGGTATACAGAAAAAGAAGGCCGCATCTGATTCCGATTGAATAACTTAAATTAAAGAGAGGGAAAAGTATGGATGAAAAACTATTAAAGCTTCTTGAAGAAAACGCAAGGCTCAGCAACAAAGAGCTTGCCGCGGCACTCGGTGTTTCCGAGCAGGAGGTTGCGGATGAAATCAAGCTTTTGGAAAACACGGGCGTTATTAAAGCCTACAAAGCTTTTATAGATACGGAAAAAACATCAAAGCAAACCGTTACGGCTCTTATTGAGCTTAAAATTAGACCGAAATACGGCAGGGGATTTGATGATTTGGCAGAGCGCATTTCGCAGATGGAGGAGGTTGAATCCATCTATCTTATGAGCGGCGCCTTTGATTTGACCGTTTTTGTGACGGATAAGTCTTTCCATGATGTTGCCATGTTTATCGCAAAGCGACTGTCACCGCTTGAGGGCGTTGTTTCAACGGCAACACATTTTATTCTTAAAAAATATAAGGAAAACGGAGTTTTGATGGCCGACGAACCTGTTGACGACAGGGGGACGGTTTCTCTGTAATGGATTACTCAAAATATTTAAATCAAAACCTTGTTAAAACCAAGCCGAGCGGCATAAGAAAGTTCTTTTCCATTGCCGAGGAGCTTGATAATGTTATTTCACTCGGCGTGGGCGAACCGGATTTTCTGACCCCGTGGCATATAAGAAACACGGCAATCGATTATTTGGATAAAGGTGCAACGCGTTATACCGCGAATGCGGGTCTTGCGGCTTTAAGAGCCGAAATATGCGATTTTTATGCAAGAAAGTACAATATCGAATACAACTCCAAAACCGAAGCTCTCGTAACCGTAGGCGGCTCGGAGGGCATTGATATGGCAATAAGATCCGTTATTTCACCCGGTGATGATGTTTTGCTTGTTGAGCCGTGCTTTGTTTGCTATCGCCCGATCGTAGAGATCTGCGGAGGCAATGTTATCACCATTAACACCAAAGCCGAGGATAATTTTAAATTGACTGCCGATGAAATAGAAGCAGCGGTTACGCCGAAAACAAAGCTGATCATTATGCTTTATCCGAATAATCCCACAGGAGCCGTCATGCGCAAAGAGGATTTGGTTAAAATTATCCCTGTAATCAAAAAGCATGATTTGCTTGTGCTTACGGATGAAATTTACAGTGCACTCACTTACGGAAATGAAGCGCACACAAGTATCGCTTCGCTTCCCGGAATGAAAGAGCGCACGATAGTTATAAACGGTTTTTCAAAAACATATTCGATGACGGGCTGGCGACTCGGCTATGCGCTTGCTCCGGCCGAAATAATTTCTCAAATGACAAAGCTTCATCAATTCGCAATTATGAGCGCGCCCACAAATTCGCAATATGCGGCTGTTGAGGCATTGAAAAACGGCGACGCCGATATTGAAAAAATGCGTGAGGAATACGATTTGCGCCGCAGATATACGGTGAGCAGATTTAACGAAATGGGCTTAACCTGTTTTGAGCCGGAGGGCGCTTTTTACGCATTTCCGTCAATCAAATCAACGAGGCTTTCAAGCGATGACTTTTGCGAAAAGCTGATTATGGATAAAAGAGTTGCCGTTATTCCCGGCAATGCTTTCGGCGATTGCGGCGAGGGTCATATCAGGGTTTCCTATTGTTATTCGATTGATAACATCAAAAAAGCAGCCGACCGAATTGAAGAATTTGTTAATTCGCTAGCGTGCGATTGAAAGGTAATATATGAAAGTTAAAGTTGCGGCATATGCAAAAATAAATTTAATGCTTGATATTGTTTCCCTCAGAACGGACGGTTATCATGATCTTTTTATGATTATGCAAAGCGTCGGCGTGCATGATATCGTTACCGTTTCGGAAAATAAATCAAGAAAAATATCCATAACCTGCGCCGAGGAGGGTATCCCGCTGGATGAATCCAATATTTGCTGGAAAGCTGCAAAGGGATTTTTTAAATACACCAAAAAGCGTAATAAAGGCATAAATATTGATATTCAAAAGAAAATTCCGCATGCTGCGGGTCTTGCCGGCGGAAGTGCGGACGGTGCCGCCGTTATAAAAGCTTTAAATGAGATTTACTGCACGGAATTAAGCGATAAAGAAATGTGTGAAATCGGCGTTAAAATCGGCGCGGATCTTCCGTTTTGCCTTACGGGCGGCACTTTGCTTGCTCAGGGCATAGGCGATGTGCTCAGCAAAACAAAGCCGCTGAAGAGGTGCTTTATCGTGCTTGCCAAGCCCGATTATTCTGTGAATACGGCATATGCTTATCGCCAATTCGATTCAATCGGCAAAATGCGCACACCGGATAAATTCGGAATGCTTTGTGCAATTCAAAGCGGTGATTTAAAAGCAATATGCTCAAAGCTCGATAATGTGTTTGAGCAGTTTATAGAAGTGCCGCACAGAGTAGATATAAAGCACACGATGCGAGAATGCGGAGCAATCGGCACATGCATGAGCGGAAGCGGCCCTACCGTTTACGGTATATTTGAAAATAAAGAGGATGCCGAGCATGCCTGCGATGCGCTCAAGCCTTTTGCAAGGGATATCGAACTTTGCAGACCGGTTTCCAAGGGCTGCAAAATTTTGCAAATCAGCGAATAATATATCAAAAACCTGCCAAAAATTTCTATGAGCGTTGCTCAAAAGAAAGGCAGGTTTTTATTATGAATAATAAGTTTAAATTATTTTCGATTTTGTTTTTGGCGGCAATAATTGCTTTTTCTTATATTTCTCCGTTTGTTAAAACAAGCGAAAAGATATCTGGCGAGGTTTTCAGACTTCATATTCTTGCAAATTCCGACAGCGAAGAAGACCAAGCGTTGAAGCTGAAGGTGAGAAATGCTGTTTTGGCATGCGGGGAGCCGCTTTTCAAAAATTGCAAAAGCCTCGGCGAAGCCGTTGAAATCGGCAGAGAAAACACCGAATTATTCAAGAATGCCGCTCAAAAATGCGTCAGCGACAACGGCTATGATTATCTCGTGAATGTGTATGTTGACAAGGAATATTTCAACACGCGAAAATATAATCAAATCACAATGCCGGGCGGTATTTACAATGCACTCAAAATTGAAATAGGGCAGGCAAAAGGGCATAATTGGTGGTGCGTTATGTTTCCGGCAATATGTCTGCCGAGCGTAAGCGAAGATGAAATTAATCAATATCTTTCGGATGATGAAGTCGAGCTTCTAAATTCGGGAAGTAAGTATAAAATCAGGTTTAAAATCGTTGAAATATATGAAAAGCTTAAAAGCAGAGCCGTTACTTCATCATTAGCGTAAGCAAAAGTTGACATCAGCGCTCAAGTGGCGTATAATCCCATTAGTTTGGTATGAAAAGAGGGCGGATATGAGCATTTATTATTTTGATAATGCAGCCACAACACAGCTTGATGAAGCCGTGCTTGAAGAAATTCTTCCGTACTTGAAAAACGAATACGGCAATCCATCCTCGATTTATTCAATCGGCAGATCCGCAAAAGCCTTACTTGAAAATTCGCGCGACAAAATCGCCGCTTTGCTCAATTGCAAGCCGAGTGAGATTTATTTTACTTCGGGCGGAAGTGAGTCTGACAACGCCGCGATATTCGGGATTTCAGCCGCATGCGGCAAAAACGGCATCGTTACAAGCACGATTGAGCATCCTGCGGTATTGAGCAGTGTTAAATCGGCGGCAGCAAACAAAAAAGAGTGCAAATTCATTCCGGTTTCAACTAACGGTGTTATTGATATAAAAGCAGCTAAAAAGCTTGCAGCAGCCGATATCGGGCTTGTTTCGGCTATGCTCGTAAATAACGAAACAGGTGTTGTTCAGCCGATAGACGAGCTTGCCGAAATTGCGCACTCGGCAGGCGCATATATCCATACAGACGCCGTTCAATCCCCATTATGCACAAAAATTGATTTGCAAAAGCTGAATGTCGATTCTCTTTCGCTTTCCGCTCACAAATTCGGCGGTCCGAAAGGAATAGGAATATTGTTTTTAAGAACGGGAACACCGTTTGAAAAATTTATACACGGCGGTCACCAGGAACGTGACCGCCGCGCAGGCACGGAAAATATAGCCTTTACCGCAGGCTGTGCCAAAGCGCTTGAATTAACTTATAACAGCTTTGATGAAAACAAAGAAAAAATATCCGCTTTAAGGCGGCATTTTGAGTCGGCAATTAAGTCCGATTTTCCAGAGGCAATAATCAACGGCGAATCGGCCGAGCGCTGCTGCTCGATTTCTTCGGTAACATTTCCCGGCGTTTCGGCAGACAGTATTATAATGAATCTTGATTTTGCGGGAATTTGCATATCCGCCGGAAGTGCGTGTGCCTCAGGCTCCGTTACGCCGTCGCATGTTTTAACGGCGATGGGAATAGGGGAGGCAAACGCCAAAAGCTCCGTTCGCGTTTCATTCGGCAAAAACAACACGCCCGACGAAACCGATTTTCTTATAAAAACATTATCCGACACGGTTAAAAGATTGAAAAATATATAAATTACAGGTGAATTATGGCTAACAAACGCGTTTTGCTCGGAATGAGCGGCGGAGTGGACAGCAGTGTTGCCGCCGTTTTGCTTAAAGAACAGGGATATGATGTTGTAGGAATCACAATGAAGCTTTACAACGGCGAATTTGAGGGCGGCTGCTGCAATATTTCTTCAACTCTTGACGCAAAAAGAATTTGCGACTACATAGGTGCTCCTCATTACACACTTGATTTTACAAATGAATTTCGAAAATATGTTATCGATGATTTTATCGGCGAATACAGTAAATGCAGAACGCCGAATCCCTGCATAGAATGTAATAAGCATCTTAAATTCGGCATAATGTATCAAAAAGCGCAAGAGCTCGGCTGCGATTTTATTTCAACAGGGCATTATGCAAAAATTGCTTACAGCGAAAAATACGGCCAAAATGTGTTGATGAAATCCGCCGCGCAGGGCAAGGATCAAAGCTATGTGCTTTATAATTTGCCGAAAGAGTTGCTTGATAAAGTGCTTTTTCCTCTTTGCGATTTTGAAAACAAGGCTCAAATCCGCGCAATTGCGGCAGAACACAAATTGCCAGTTGCCTCTAAGCCGGACAGTGAAGATATTTGTTTTATTCCCGACGGCAATTATAAAAAATTCCTTGAAGAAAATTCCGATTTAAAAAGCAGGGAGGGGAATATTGTAACGCGCGGCGGCAAAATACTCGGCAAGCACACGGGACTTTATAAGTACACAATAGGTCAGCGCAAGGGGCTCGGAATATCAAATCCCGTTCCGCTTTATGTTCTTGGCTTTAATCCCGCGAAAAATGAGCTTACCGTCGGCGAGGAAAACGAACTTTATATCAAGGAATTTACAGTTTCCGATGTTAATTTCCTTATGTTTGAAAAGCTTTCGGAGCCGATGCATGTCAAGATCAAAACAAGATATTCCGCTAAAGCTTATGACGGTGTTATTTCGCCTGCGCAAAGCGGTGTTGCCGTTTGCTTTGACGAACCTCAAAAATCAATCACACCGGGGCAATCCGCCGTTTTTTATGTTGATGACGATATTGTTCTCGGCGGCGGCAAAATAGACGGATAAAAAATGCACCTGCCGATTTAAGGCGGGTGCATTTTTTATAATATTTTTTGTGAGTAGTTAAAATGTTAATTATTAAAAAGAAAAGACCTTGCTCGATTGAGTAAGGTCTTTTTGGTGCCGGCGGCGGGGGTCGAACCCGCACCCTGTTGCCAGGACCGGATTTTGAGTCCGGCACGTCTGCCAATTCCATCACGCCGGCGAATCGGGATACTTTATATCCCGTGGTGCTGGTGACCGGACTTGAACCGGTACGGTATTTCTACCGAGGGATTTTAAGTCCCTTGCGTCTGCCGATTTCGCCACACCAGCGAACACAAAATATAATACATTAAATCGGCACGAATGTCAATAATTTAATTTACTTTATTTTGCGGATTTCCGTTTATGCAGCTCTCAATATTCTTATCAAGAATATTCAAAAGCCTTTGTCTTGTTTCTTTTGCCGCCCATGCAATGTGAGGCGTGATAATGCAATTTTCAGCAGAAAGCAGGGGATTTGCGGGGTTTGCCGGCTCTGCTTTCAAAACATCGAGTGCCGCGCCGGCTATCTCACCGCTGTTTAACGCGTCCGCAAGAGCCTGTTCGTCAACAACAGGGCCTCTTGATGTGTTTATCAAATAAGCGCTTTTTTTCATTTTATTAAGATTTTCTTTGTTTATAATATTTTCGGTTTCGTTTGTAAGCGGGCAGTGGCAGCTTACAAAATCAGAATTTTCAAGCAGATAATCAAGTGCAACCTGCTTTGCCGTTTCAAAATCGGAGATGTCTTTTTTTGACCTCGAATTGAACAGAACATTCATTCCGAAGCTTTCTGCTATATGCGCAACTTTTTGGCCGATTGAGCCAAAGCCGATTATGCCTATCGTTTTACCGTCCAGCTCAAAAAGCGGAGCCTTCCAATAGCAAAAATCGGGACAGGCACACCAATCACCGGCGTGAACCGAGTCGGAATGTAAATCTGTTTGGTTTGCAAAATGAAGTATAAACGCAAAAACCTCCTGTGCAACCGCATTGGTTGAATACGCGGGAATGTTGCAAACGCAAATTCCTTTTTCGTTTGCCGCATTCATATCAACAACATTGTAACCCGTTGATTGCAGGCAGATATATTTAAGCTCGGGCGAAAGCGCTTCAATCGTCTTTTTAGTTATGATTGATTTGTTGATTACTAAAATTTCTGCTCCTTTTGCTCTCGAAACAACATCTTCGGGCCTTGTTCTATCATAAATTTTAACATCATCGCTGTATTTGCTCAAAAAGCTCCATGAAAGGTCGCCGGGGTTTGTTGTGCATGCATCAAGGTTGACTATTTTCATATTTATCACCGCTTTGTTTTTTTGATAATTATATCGCTATTTGCTGCTTTTTTCAATAATTATTGCATATAAAAGTATTTTACTATATAATAAAACATAGAAATTATTGGTGATGTTATGAAAAAATCGCTTTTAATTTTGCTTACTTTTATTTTTACTGCAACTTCATGCTTCGCAATAAATAATTTTCTGCCTGATAACAAAAAGGTTAATTCAAACTACAACGATTCGCGGCATTGCATTGTGCTTGATGCGGGTCACGGCGGAGCAGACGGTGGCACAATTGCCGCAAACGGAACTCCCGAAAAAGAAATTAACCTTGCAATAGTTTTGGCACTGTATGATTTTTTGAATGTTACAGGCGTTAAGTGCAAGGCGATCAGAAGCGGCGATTATGAATATTATCCCGATAAATCAAACAGAAGCAGATCGGATTTATACAACAGACTTGATTTTGTGAATGAAACGGAAAATGCGATTCTTGTTTCCATCCACCAGAATTTTTTTGAAAGCACTGCCGAATCGGGCATGCAGATATGGTACACCAAAAATGTAGCCTCAAGCAAAATTCTTGCAGATAAAATATTAAATAACACAAAAATATTTTTGCAGCAAGATAATACAAGAATAAATAAAGAATCGGACGACAGCTATTATATCCTTTATAAAGCGAGTGTGCCGTCCGTTATGGTTGAATGTGGGTTTATGAGCAATCCCGAAGAAGAGGAAAAGCTTGAAAGCGACTCTTATCAGAAGCAGCTTGCCTGCGTAATTGCTCTCGGAATAAATCAGTATATTAACGAGGAATAATAAATGGCTAAATTAAAATCTGTTTATGTATGTTCGGAATGCGGCTATGAAAGTGCAAAATGGTACGGCAAATGCCCCGGGTGCGGCGAATGGAACACAATGAACGAGGAAACACCGATTGCCGCCAAATCGGCGGTTTCAGGCAAGAGCAATTCTTATAAATCACAGGCGGTTTTGCATTTAAATGAAATAAACGGCGATGTTGAAAAGCGAATTTCAACAGGCGTTAAGGAGTTTGACCGTGTTCTCGGCGGCGGCATCGTTGAGGGAAGCCTTGTGTTGCTAAGCGGCGACCCCGGCATAGGTAAATCAACAATTTTGCTGCAAATCTGCCAGCATTTGGGGCAGAGCAAAAGCGTGCTATATGTAAGCGGCGAGGAATCGGCAAATCAAATTAAGCTGCGTGCAGTTCGCCTTGGGGTAACAACCGAAAATCTCGGTATCTTGGCGCAAACCGATGTCGGCACAATAGCGGAAACAATCAGGAGCGAAAAGCCGGATGTTGTTATAATCGATTCAATTCAAACCATGGTGAGTGATGAATGCGCTTCGTCCGCAGGCTCGATAACGCAGGTTAGGGAATGCACAAATATATTTATGCACCTTGCAAAATCCTTTGGCATACCGATATTTATAGTTGGCCATGTTAATAAGGACGGCGGAATCGCAGGACCCAAAGTGCTCGAACACATTGTTGACACAGTGCTTTATTTTGAGGGTGAAAGGAATTATTCTTACAGAATACTCAGAGGTGTAAAAAACAGATTCGGCTCAACCAACGAAATCGGCGTTTTTGAAATGAGGCAAAACGGACTTGAAGAGGTTGAAAATCCGTCTATGCTTATGCTTTCGGGCAGGCCTAAAAATGTGAGCGGCACCTGCGTTGCCTGCATTATGGAAGGCTCACGCCCGATTTTGGCAGAGGTTCAGGGGCTTGTTACGGCAACGGGCTTCGGCACACCGCGCAGAATGTGCACCGGATTTGATTACAACAGAATGGCAATGATTATTGCAGTGCTTGAAAAGCGCGCGGGTTATTTCTTTAATTCGATGGACGCTTATATCAATGTTATCGGCGGATTAAGGCTTGATGAACCTGCTGCTGATTTAACTGTTGCAATGGCGCTTGTTTCATCGCTTAAAGATATTCCGGTAAACGACAATGTGATTGCATTCGGCGAAATCGGACTTGCAGGGGAGATACGCGCTGTTAATAATTGCGAGCAAAGAGTGAGCGAAGCCTCAAGGCTCGGCTTTAATAAATGCGTTATCCCGTTTCATAACTATAAAGGGCTTTCAAAGAAAATCAAATCAAGTGTTGATATAATTCCTGTGCGAAGTGTTCGCGAGGCGTTCAGAGCCATAACCGAGGAATAATATTTTTACACAGTTAATATAATAAACAGACCGCTTTGTCTTAATCGGCAGGGCGGTCTGTTTTATGTTCGGTGTTTTCTTTTGCTCTTGACCTACGGCTTTTTTTGTGTTATAATTATACAAAATAAATGTTTTGGATAATATAGGGAAGCTTAAAATTCAAAATTTAAGCTGATTAAGCCCGCAATAGCTGATAACAGCACATTTTTGCATAATTTGCCTAATTTATTCCCGATACGCCGGTTTGGCAAATTTTAAACTCTGCTCTGGAGCCTTTCAGTTTTTTTCTGACGAACATTCGCTCGTTTGAATAAATTCTGTTTGATTGATTTATCGGATTATTTTGTGTTATATTGCTTTTAAAGTATTGCAATACAGCCAATAGATTATTTCGACAAGACTGATTGCTTTAGACGGATGTGTAAAATCAATGTGAGATATAAATAAGCATTTTAATAAAATAATTTATTTATCGGAACATGTAATTATCGTAAAATCAATATATCCTGAGTTTTTTATGCTCACATCCAATTAAAATCTAAAAAGCTAATGATTATTATTTGGGCAACATTTAATATTTAATTTAACGATATACATTCCCTTTTAACTTATATGTTCGATTTGCCGTGAAACAGTTTCACAGTATTGCTGAACAACATAAGGAGGTTTAATATGAAAAAAGAAGAATTTTCGGCTTTGCCGCAGCTTGTCCGCGATTATTTAACTTATCTTGAGGTTATCAAAGGGCATTCCGAACAATCGGTTATCGAATATGCCTCTGATTTACGCACTTTTTTCAGATTTATGATGATAGAAAAAGGCGCTGTTGACAAAGATACAGAGGAAAATGAAATAGACCTTTCCCCTATTGATGCGAATTTTATCAAAAACATTAAGCTTACTGACGCGCACAAATTTTTAATTTACTGCAAAAATGTGCGCAAAAACAATGAAGCCACGCGCGCAAGGCGCGTTATATCCATAAGGCGATTTTTTATTTATTTAACCGATAATTTGGGGGTTTTGCAAAATAATCCGATGAAAAACTTGGACAGCCCTAAGTTAAAAAAATCGCTTCCTAAATATTTGACATTGGAGGAAGCGCAGCATTTACTTTCCGTTATTGACGGGCCGTATAAAGAACGAGATTATGCGATAATTACGCTTTTTTTAAACTGCGGAATGAGGCTTTCCGAACTTGTGAGCATAAATTATAATGATATAAGGGACGACGGCAGCCTCACAATTCTCGGAAAAGGCAACAAAGAACGCACAATTTACCTTAATAAAGCCTGTATAAACGCCGTTAATGCTTATATGAAGAAAAGACCGAATGACGGAGTTAAAGACAAGGCTTTGTTTTTAAGTGCCAGAAAGCAAAGGATAAGCGGAAAAACCGTTCAGCATATTGTTTACGAAAACCTTGAAAAAGCCGGCTACGGCGACAGAGGATTATCCGTTCACAAACTGCGCCACACAGCCGCAACGCTTATGTATCAATACGGTGATGTTGATTTGCTGCTGCTTAAAGAAGTGCTCGGACACGAAAATTTGGGCACCACGGAAATTTATACCCACACCGCGGCGGAAGCGGCAAAAAAAGCGATTTCTGCAAACCCGCTCAACAGCGATTTACCTAAAAAATCATAATGATATAAGGCCGCTCAAGGCTGAAACAACAGCGGCGTTTATCAACGAAACGCCAACAAGCTCCACAGCATACAGGGCATATTTTTTTATATATGCTCCGTATGCTATTTTTTCGCATTTTTCGCTTTTATTAACGGTTATATCATATATTTTTTTGCTTAAATCGTAGCTCAGCGAAATCGTAAAAATTATAACGGTTAAAAACGAGCAAATAAACGGCGCAATCATCAAAAGCGAATATCCGAAGCCTTTTACGCCGTAATTTATATAATAATATGCAACATTGATTCCGCCGTAAAGGCCGATTACAAGCGCAACAAGATTTATAAACGGAAATCCCACAAGGCAAAGCCCCAGCACAACCGCCGCAGCGAATGCAAGGAAATAAAAACCGAGATTATTTATAAAAAGATTTGTGAAATTTCCCGATGCACTTGCGGATATCAATTCGTTGAGTGCGTCAGTTTGGCATTTTTTATAAATAAATGCTCCGCAAAGCAAACCCGCGGCGTAAAATATAATACCGTAAAACGCCGATTTATTTTCCGTGAAGACATCATATAGGCTTTTATCGGATTTGATTTTATTTTTCTTTTTAATTTGTTTTGCCTGTGTTGCTTCATGAAATTCTGTTTTATTCTTTTTTTCGCTTTCAAATTCCGTCATTTTTTCAACCTAACCCTTTTTGCTCGCTTAACCGAATATAATCCTCCGATGCCGGAAAGTAACACACAAGCAGCAAGCTTAATCAAAAAAGCCGTCAGCGAACTTTTCCCCGAAATAAGGTTTGCAAGCGAAAATATAAAAAGCGGAATATAAGTGACGCAGCCGATGATAAAGCCGTTATTTTTAAATTTTAAGCCGCACAAAAAGGCCGTTAAAAATGCACACAGTGCAGATGTTGGAATCGACATCCATTTTTGCAAAGATAAATCAATATCGAATTTATAAATCAAAAACGCCGAAAGCGCCGAAAAGGCGCATATAAAAGCTACGTTTAAAACAATGCATTTAACTGCAAAAAGCAATATTTCCTTTTTACCGAGCGAAGATTTGATTTTACCCATAAAAAAACTCCTTTGACTATCCATTAAAGGATATTCAAAGGAGTTCATTTTTATAACCGCAAACGAATTATTTATCTTCTTTTTTATCTTTGCCTTTTCCGGCGGCCTTTTCTTCTTTTTTCTTTTTAGCCGCTTCTTTGGCTGCTTCAACTTCTTTTCTGTGCTGTTCCATCTTGGTTTTATTGGTGTTTACAGCCCAGCGTTGAATTGTCATTTTATTGCGGTCTGCACCTGTTTCAATAACAAGATCTTCTTCGCGGATAGTAACAACTCTGCCTACGATGCCGCCGATGGTAATGATTTCATCACCGATTTCAAGAGAGTTTCTCATTTCCTGCTCTTCCTTCTGACGCTTCTTTTGCGGACGAATGGTAACAAAATACATAATAGCAAAAACTGCCACCATCATAATGATCATTGTGTATGAGTTTGCGCCCTGACCCTGACCGGATGCAGCTGCAGATGAGCTTAAGCTCAATAAGATTGAAAACATATGTTTAACCTCCAAAAATAATAACATTTGTATTATATAGACAAATAGACAAAAATGCAAGGATTATTTTAAATTCGTGTATCAAGTTTTACAGTATATTCATTTTTGTAATCTTCAAAGCTTCCGTTTTCGATATTAAACCTAATTTCTGCCAAAAGATTGTTATAAAAATAAAGATTATGCATAACAGCGAGGCGCATACCGAGCATTTCGTTTGCCTTGAGCAGATGGCGGATGTATCCCCTGCTGTGGCTTTTGCAAACAGGGCAATCACATTCACTGTCTATCGGTGCTTCATCTCTTGCATATTTTGCGTTGTTTATATTTATAATTCCTTTTTTGGTAAAAAGGTGACCGTGCCGTGCGTTTCGGCTCGGCATAACACAATCAAAAAGGTCTACTCCCCTGCTTACACCTTCAATAATGTTTCCCGGTGTGCCCACGCCCATAAGATATCTTGGCTTATTATACGGTGCAAAAGGTGTTACTACGCTGATAATTCTGTACATATCCTCTTTTGGCTCACCGACGGCAAGTCCGCCGATTGCATAGCCGTCCAAATCCATTTTTGCTATCAGCTTCATATGCTCAATGCGTAAATCATCAAATGTGCAGCCCTGATTTATGCCGAAAAGCAGTTGATCTTTATTTATTGTTTCCGGCAGTGAATTAAGCCTGTCCATTTCAATTTTGCAGCGTTCAAGCCATCTTGTTGTGCGCTCACACGCCTCTTTGGCATATTTGTATGACGCCGGATTTTCAACGCATTCATCAAAAGCCATGGCAATTGTTGATGCAAGCCTGCTTTGAATTTGCATTGATTCCTCAGGGCCCATAAATATCTTTCGCCCATCTATGTGAGAACTGAAAGTAACGCCCTCTTCTTTAATTTTATTAAGCTTTGCAAGCGAAAAAACCTGAAATCCGCCGCTGTCTGTTAAAATCGGCTTATTCCATCCCGTAAATTTATGAAGACCTCCCATATCGCAAACAATATCGTCGCCGGGGCGAACATGCAGATGATATGTGTTGCAAAGCATAACCTGCGTGCCGATTCCGTTTAAATCCTCTGCGGATAAACCGCCTTTGATTGCCGCGGCGGTGGCAACATTCATAAACGCGGGTGTTTGCACAGTGCCGTGAACAGTTTCAAAAATGCCGCGCCTTGCGCCGCAATCCTCTTTAATTACCTGAAATTTCATTATTTAATCCTCAATAAACATAGCATCGCCAAAGCTGAAAAATCTGTATTTTTCGGCAACCGCCATGTTATATGCATTCATTATATTGTCAAAGCCCGCAAAGGCGGAAACAAGCATTATCAAAGTGCTTTCCGGCAAATGAAAGTTTGTTATCAGCGCATCCATGCATTTAAACTCATAACCGGGGTAAATAAATATTGAGGTATCATCTTCATCCGCGCAAACACAGCCGTTTTTAGTGGCAACGGATTCAACCGTGCGGCATGATGTTGTGCCGACGCAGATTACCCTGCCGCCGTTTTTCTTAGTTTCGTTTATCATATCGGCAGTTTTCTGCGGCATAATATAGTGCTCGGTGTGCATTTTATGCTTTGTAACATCATCCACTTTAACGGGGCGGAAGGTTCCGAGGCCCACATGCAGCGTTACATATGCCGTTTTAACACCTGATTTTCTGATTTCATCAAGCATTTCCGGAGTAAAATGTAAGCCGGCCGTAGGTGCTGCCGCAGAGCCGAGCTCTTTACTGTAAACGGTTTGATATCTTTCTTTATCCTTGAGCTTTTCTTTGATATAAGGCGGCAGCGGCATTGCGCCGATTTCATCAAGCACGGCATAAATGCTGCCATCGCAGGAAAATTTAACGAATCTGTTGCCGTCATCCTCATTTATATCAATGATTTCGCCGATAAGCTTTCCCTCGCCGAAGCTGAATTTTGTGCCGATTTTGGCTCTTTTTCCGGGCTTACAAAGGCATTCCCACACATCGTTTTCCTTTTGGGAAACGAGTAAAAATTCAACCACGGCACCGGTTCCTTCTTTAACGCCGTAAATTCTTGCCGGGATAACACGTGTGTCGTTTAGCACAAGGCAATCGCCGGGGCGTAAATATTCGCCGAGATCCTTAAAAATTCTGTGCTCCAATTCACCTGTTTTCTTATGCAAAATCATAAGCCTTGAGGCGTTTCTCGGCTCAATCGGAGTTTGAGCTATTAAATTTTCGGGTAATTCATAAAAAAAATCTGAAGTTTTCATATTGTCCTCTAATTTATGTTTGACATATATATATAATAAGTGATATTATAATACGAGATAAGTTGAGTTTGATATCGATTTGCAAACCGACTAATATTATATTCTAAAAATCATCTTTTTACAAGATGTATTTTTACAAGGAGAACTAATTATGGAAAAACATTACAAAGTCGGCGTTGTGGGCGCAACGGGCATGGTAGGCCAACGCTTCATCACATTACTTGAAAACCACCCTTGGTTTGACCTTGTTTGCCTTGCGGCATCATCAAGATCTGCAGGCAAAAAATATTCGGATGCTGCCGCCAAAAAATGGTGCATGGATTCGGAAATGCCGGAAAAAGTTAAGGATATGACAGTGCTTGACGCTGAAGCAGATATTGATAAAATCACTTCGATGGTTGATTTTGTTTTCTGCGCCGTTGATATGAAGAAGGACGAAATCAAAAAGCTTGAAGAAGCTTATGCAAAGCATGAATGCCCCGTTGTTTCGAACAACAGCGCAAACCGATTCACTCCCGATGTGCCGATGGTTGTGCCCGAGCTCAACGCAGAACACATCAATATTATTCCCGCTCAAAGAAAAAGACTCGGCACAAAAAGAGGCTTTATTGCGGTTAAATCAAACTGCTCGCTTCAATCTTATGTGCCTGCCCTTTTCCCGCTTCACAAGGAATTCGGCGTTAAGGATGTTCTTGTTTGCACATATCAGGCAATCAGCGGCGCAGGAAAAACTTTTGAAACCTGGCCCGAAATGGTTGATAATGTTATTCCCTACATTGGCGGTGAAGAAGAAAAAAGCGAAAAAGAGCCGCTTAAGCTTTGGGGTAAAATCGAGGGCGACGAAATCGTTCCCGCCGATAAGCCCAATTTCACGGCTCAATGCATCAGAGTTCCCGTTTCTAACGGTCATCTCGGCGCTGTTTTCGTAAATTTTGAAAAAAAGCCGACCAAAGATGAAATGATTAAGATTTGGAACGAATTTAAGGGCAGAGCGCAGGAGCTTGAGCTTCCCTCCGCTCCGAAACAGTTCCTCAATTATTTTACCGAGGATGACAGACCGCAAATCAAATCCGAAAGAATGCTTGAAAACGGCATGGCTATTTCAATCGGCAGACTTCGCGAGGACACACAATATCAATATAAATTTGTTTGCCTTTCACACAATACATTAAGAGGCGCGGCAGGCGGCGGTGTTTTGCTTGCGGAGCTTCTTTGTGCCGAAGGCTATATGGATTGATAATCCGCGATATTATTAACACAGAAGGAGTTTTTCACTATGAAGGAACCTATCTTTACGGGCGCGGCAGTTGCCATTATTACACCTATGAATGAGGACGGATCCGTTAATTACGATGAGTTTGCAAAATTTGTTGATTTTCAGATTGAAAACGGAACGGACGCAATCGTTATCTGCGGCACAACCGGAGAAAGCTCAACATTAAGAGTTGTTGAGCACACAGAATGCGTTAAATGGTGCATTGACTATGTTGCCGGCAGATGCAAAGTTATCGCAGGCACCGGTTCAAATTCAACAGCTTGTGCAATAGAGATCAGCCGTGAGGCTTGCAGAGACGGCGCCGATGCGCTTTTGCTTGTTACGCCTTATTACAACAAAACAAGCCAAAGAGGCCTTATTGCTCACTATACAGCAATTCATGATGCAACCGATAAGCCGATTATTCTTTACAATGTTCCCTCTCGCACAGGGGTTAACATTTTGCCCGAAACCGCTGCGGAAATTGCCAAGCTGCCCAGAATCAACGGCATTAAGGAAGCAAGCGGCAATCTTGACCAAATCGCAAAGGTTCACGAGCTTTGCGGCGACGAACTTAATATTTGGAGCGGTAACGACGATCAAATTTACGATGTGCTTGAAAGAGGCGGCAAGGGCGTTATCAGCGTGCTTTCAAATGTTTGCCCCAAGGAAACACATGATATTGTTGCCGAATATCTTGCAGGCAACAAAGAAAAGTCTAAGGCTCTTATGGATAAATACATGAAGCTTGCCAAAGCGCTTTTCTGCGATGTAAATCCCATTCCTGTTAAAGAAGCGGTTAATATGATGGGCTACAAAGCAGGCCATTGCAGACTTCCGTTGGTTGATATGACCGATGAAAACAAAGAAATGATGAGAGCCACCCTTAAAGAATACGGCGTTATCGATTAAGTTTTGATTAAGAGGACTTTTAAATTATGAAAAAAATAATTCTTTGCGGAGCAAACGGCAAAATGGGCCATGTTATTCGCAACATTGTTGCAGCAGACAAAGATTGTGAAATTGTTGCCGGAATTGATAAAAATACCGAGGCTGCAGACTTCCCTGTTTATTCTGATTTTAACAGTATCAAGGAAGAAGCAGATGTCATTATTGATTTTTCTAATCCCGCGCTGCTTAATTCCCTGCTTGAATATTCAGCGGCAAAAAAAATTCCGGTTGTTATCGCAACAACGGGATTTGACGATGATCAAAAAAAGCAGATTGAAAACGCTGCCACGGAAAACGGCGTGTTCTTCACCTATAATATGAGTCTCGGAATAAACCTTTTGGCAACTCTTGCAAAAAAGGCGGTTGATGTGCTCGGAAATGATTTTGATATTGAAATCATCGAAAAGCACCATAATCAAAAGATAGATGCGCCGAGCGGCACGGCTCTTATGCTCGCAGATGCGATTTGTGAAGAAATCGATAAACCTATGAAATATGAGTATGACAGGCACAGCAAGCGCGAAAAACGCAGCAAAAACGAAATCGGCATGCATGCCGTTCGCGGCGGCACAATAGTCGGCGAGCACGAAATTATTTTTGCGGGCAGAGATGAAATTATAACCCTTTCACACTCTGCAAGAAGCAAGGAAATTTTTGCGGTTGGTGCAGTTAATGCCGCAAAATACATGGTTGGAAAAGGCGAAGGCCTTTACACTATGAAGGATCTTATTAAATAATTTATTTGGATAAATTTAATAAAGAATTGACGCTCTTACCCGGTATCTTGCGAGCGCATCATACCGAGCAGGGGCGTTGTTTTTTTAGGAGGAAAATATTTGGGCAAAAACAAATTCAAATACAAGGTTAAATCTTTCTTTAAAAATTTAAACATAACAAATTTTCTTTTTCTCTTTTTGGCAGGAGTTGTAAATTCGATCGGCGTAACCTTATTTTTGGCACCCGTTCAGCTTTACGACAGCGGCATTTCGGGCACATCAATGCTGCTTTGGCAGCTTACGCCCGATAAATACACGCTTTCGCTTTTTTTGATAATATTAAATGTGCCGCTGTTTTTATTCGGATTGAAAAAGCAAGGCGCGGCATTTACTGTTTATTCAATTTTCACAGTTTTAATTTATTCGGCCACGTCTTACATAATTAACTATATTCTTCCTATAGATAATATGAGTTCCTCCCCGTTTGCGGGAAAGGATTTATTGCTTTGCGCAATATTCGGAGGAATAATCTCAGGCGTGGGAAGCGGACTGGCAATCAGATTCGGCGGCGCAATGGACGGAATTGAGGTTTTGGCTGTTATATTTTCAAAAAAGCTCGGAATCACCGTCGGAACCTTTGTGATGATATATAATGTTATATTATATATAGCAGTGGGACTTATCACAAAAAGCTATATTTTGCCGCTGTATTCAATAATAACATATTGCGCAGGTATAAAATCTGTTGATTTCATTGTTGAAGGGCTTGATAAAACCAAAGCTGCCATGATAATCACAACCAACGCTGATGAAATATGTGCTGCGCTTTCTGAAGAATTCGGCCACGGCGTAACAAAAATTGAAGCAAAAGGCTATTATGAAAACAAAAGCCTTACCGCCGTTTATTTTGTTGTAAACAGATTTCAAATTACAAAGCTTAAAAACATCGTTAAGAAAAGCGATAAAAACGCCTTTGTTACAATATCCGAAGTAAGCGATTTCATGGGAAGCAGTCTCAAGAAAGGAAAATAAAGGTTAATCGCTTGTTTTTTTGCTCAATTTATGTAATAATTAATTCATAAATTATTAAGGAGGAGAAACTTTATGAAAAAGTTTATTCAGGAATTCAAAGAATTCGCCCTTAAAGGCAACATGATGGATATGGCTGTTGGTATTATTATCGGCGGTGCGTTCACAAGCGTTGTTACTTCGCTTACCGATAATTTCATCAATCCCTTGCTCAATTTCATAACGGGTGCCGCCAAATACACCGGTGCCGACATTGCGAGTTTTGCCTCGTCGTTTATTTCCGCATTTGTTAACTTCATAATCATGGCATTCGTGCTTTTCTGTCTGCTCAAGGTTATGAACAAACTCACGGAAATCGGCCACCACAAAGAGGAGGTTCCGGCTGCTCCCACCACAAAGCAATGCCCCTATTGCTGCAGCGAAATCGATATCAAAGCAACTCGCTGCCCACATTGTACTTCAGTTTTGGAGGAAAAGGCAGACGCGGAATGATTTAATGAGCATTTTTGGTTATTAAATAAATTTTCGTAATAAAAATCCCGTACAGTGATGTACGGGATTTTTTCATGTTATTCCTTGTTAAATAATTATTCCTTTGTCCAGGTAACGCCCTGAGGTGTATCTTTAAGAATTATACCCTTTGCCTTTAATTCATCCCTGATTTTATCGGCGGTTGCCCAATCCTTATTTTTTCTTGCTTCCTGGCGCTTTTCAACAAGAGCTTCTATATCGCTGTCAAGCGTGTTTTCCTTGCGGTTGTAAAGAATACCCAAAACATTGCAAAGCTCGTCATAAAGCTTTGCAGCATGCTCACAAACGGCTTTTGAAACATCATGATCAAGGATTTTAGTATTGATATCCTTGGTGAGTTCAAATATTGCAGCAAGGCCGTCTGCCGTGTTAAGGTCATCATCCATTGCGGTGATAAACTGCTCGCGCCTTTTATCAAGCTCGGCAATCAGTTCTGCATCATTTTCTTTTGTTTCCTCGGCAGCATTTTTGATTGCAAAATCAAGGCTGTCACGGCAGGTGTAAAGCCTTTCGAGTGCGGATTTGCACTGCTCGATGATATCAAGACTGTAATTGATGGGTGAACGATAATGAGAGGAAATAAGGAAATATCTGATAACTTCATAGCCGTAAACATTTGCGATTTCGCGAACGGTTTTAAAATTGCCGAGTGATTTACTCATTTTAACATTATCGACATTGATATATCCGTTGTGCATCCAATAATTAGCAAAAGTGTAGCCGTTTGCGCACTCGCTTTGTGCGATTTCGTTTTCATGGTGCGGGAAAACAAGGTCTTTTCCGCCGCAATGAATATCTATGGTGTCGCCGAGATATTTTCTGTTCATTGCAGAGCATTCGATATGCCAGCCGGGGCGTCCCTTGCCCCAAGGCGAATCCCAGTAAGGCTCGCCGGGCTTAGCGCCTTTCCACAAAGCAAAATCAAGCGGATCTTCTTTAATTTCGCCGATGGCAATTCTGGCGCCGCTTTCAAGATCTTCAATCGGCTGATGAGAAAGCTTGCCGTATTCCTTAAATTTAAGTGTGCGGAAATAAACATCGTTTTCAGCCTGATAAGCATAGCCTTTTTCAACGAGTGTGCTTATCAGCTTTATGATTTCATCGATATTTTCCGTTGCTTTTGGATGAACGGTTGCTTTTTTGAAGTTTAGGCCGTTTGCATCAGTCCAGAATTCCTCGATATATTTCTTTGAAATCACATCATAGGTTGTGCCCTCTTCGTTTGCGCGCTTAATGATTTTATCGTCAATATCGGTGAAATTCTGAACGAATTTAACATTATATCCCCTGTATTCAAGATATCTGCGAAGAACATCAAAAACGCAAAGCGGCCTTGCGTTACCGATATGAATATAATTATAAACAGTAGGTCCGCAGGCATAAATTTTAACCTCATTTTTATCCATGGGAACGAATTCTTCTTTTTTAGCAGTCATTGTGTTAAAAATCTTCATTTTAACGAATCCTCCAATTTTTTAATTTCCGATTCAAGTTCTTCAATTTTATTTTGATTGAGCCTGATTGCCGCCATAACGGGATCGGGGATATTTATTTGGTCTAGATCATCTACCCTTTCGCCGTCTATGCGAACAACTTCACCGGGGATGCCGACCACCGTGCAATTTGGATCAACATCGCGAACCACAACGGCACCTGCGGCAACCTTTGAATTTCTGCCGACGGTTATAGGCCCGAGCACTTTTGCGCCCGCGCCGATCATAACGCCGTTTTCGATTGTGGGATGTCTTTTGCCCACATCCTTGCCCGTGCCGCCGAGAGTTACACCCTGATAAATCATAACATCATCGCCGACTTCAGCGGTTTCGCCGATAACGATTCCGTGACCGTGATCTATGCAAACCCTTCTGCCTATTTTTGCGGCGGGGTGAATTTCTATTCCGGTTTTATGAGCGCTTCTTTGACTTATATATCTTGCGATAAACGGCATATTGTGCCTGTAAAACCAATTGGCTCGCTTGTGGCTTTGCAAAGCTTTAAAGCCCGGATAAAGCAGCACAATTTCAATCGGACTTCGTGCCGCCGGATCATGGCTCATAAAGCTTTGAACGGTTTCTTTAAATTCATCAAACATAATTACTTCACATTGCCTTTCAAAGCTGTAAAAAAAATAAGCCTCTGCCAAAAATGACAGAGGCAATTAAAAACTGCGGTTCCACTCTATTTTATACTCGGCCGCTCAAGCACGGCTTTGCCTGTAACGGGGCAACCGATTCGGAATACTTATTTCCTCCGAACAACTCGGGAGTGCATTTCGGCAGACCGCCGATACGCAGCTTTCAGCTCATGCTGCGCTCTCTGAAAAGGCGGTTAATTGCTTACTTTTCTCCGTCAAAGTTTTTATCTATCACTAATATTATATACAAATTTTACTATTTTGCAACTGTTATTTTGTTTTAATAAGGTGCCAGCCGTCTTTTGCATAGATAATTCCGCTCAAAACAGTGACAACGCCAACAATCCAAAATGCAATCGTGCAATAGATATTGAGCCACGGAGTGCTCATATCTATATCGATTTTCGGGCTTTCACCGATTGCAAGCAAAAGGAAAGTCATGCCCGTTGTGGACATCTGCAAAAATGTTTTTGCCTTGCCGAAGCCGTTAGCAGCGATAACCTCGCCGCTTGAGGCGGCAGTCATTCTGATGCCGGCAACAAGAAATTCCCTTGCAAGCATCATCATAATAACGATATCCGTGTGCCAACCCATATTAAACAAAATAATGTATGCCGCAAAAACGAGCGTTTTATCCGAAAGCGGGTCCATAAGCTTGCCGAAATCCGTTACAAGATGATTTTTTCTTGCGATAATGCCGTCTGCCTTATCGCTCATGCAAGCTATGAAATAAACAATAAGCGTTGCAACCCAGTGATAAGGAAATTTTATAAATGCAGCGGCAAGCAAAACCGGCACGCAGCAAAATCTGAACACTGTTATTTTATTTGGTAAATTCATTGTGCTAATTCTCCAATCAAATCATATCCGTCGTAATCCGTTATTTTAACATTAACAAAATCACCCGCTTCAAGCTCACGGGGCGATGTGAAAATAATGCCGCTGTCTATCTCAGGCGAATCAAGATAGCTTCTGCCGATGTAATTATCGCCTTCCTCGGAATCAACAATAGTTTTATAAATCTTGCCGATTCGGCTTTTATTCGCGTTTTCGGTTACGGTGTATTGAATGTCGCCGAGCACTTCCTCGCGCCTTGATTTAACATCCTCTTCAACTTGATTCGGCATATCGTAGGCGGGTGTGCCCTCCTCGGGAGAAAATTTGAAGCAGCCCATTTTATCAAATTTCATTTCTTTAACAAATTTGCAAAGCTCTTCAAACTGCTCGTCTGTTTCACCCGGAAAGCCGACCATTAGGGTGGTGCGAAGGGAAAGACCGGGAATATTTGCCCTCATTTTTTCTATAAGCGCTTTAAGCTCGTCATAAGAGCCTGTTCTGTTCATTGCCTTGAGCACATCCTTGCTGCAATGCTGAAGCGGTATATCGATATAAGAGCAAACTTTATCAAGGCTCGCGATTGCGTGAATAAGCTCGTCGGTTACTTTATCGGGATAGCAATAAAAAATCCTTATCCATTCGATACCGTTAATATCCGAAAGCTTTTTAAGCAATTCGGGCAGCATGTATTTGCCGTAAAGCGAAATGCCGTATTTAGTGGTATCCTGAGCAACAAGGATTATTTCCTTAACGCCGTTTGCGGCAAGCTCTTCGGCCTCGGAAATTATACTTTCCATCGAGCGCTCTCTGTATGCGCCCCTGATTGCGGGAATTGCGCAATATGAGCAGCGGTTGTCACACCCATCGGATATTTTAAGATATGCCCAGTGTGAGCCTTTTGCCATGAGTCTTTCATCATCAAGCGGCAAGTAACACTTATTCGGAAAAATATTTGTTGTAACGCCGCACAGCGCCTTTTGGCATATTTTAACTATGTCGGAATTTGCACCTATGCCCACAACAGCGTCAACCTCGGGCATTTCCTTCATAATTTCATCTTTATATCTTTCCGCAAGGCAGCCCGTAACTATAACGGCGGAAACAAGTCCCGCCTTTTTATATTCGGCGGCCTCCAAAATAGCTTCGATTGCCTCGGTTTTGGCGGATTCGATAAATCCGCAGGTGTTTACGATTACGGCATCCGCTTCGCCCTCGGACGGTGCAACGGTGAAGCCGTTATCACACAGTTTTTTCATCAACATTTCGCCGTCCACCTGATTTTTAGGGCAACCGAGTGAAACGAGATATGCGCTGAATTGATTATTCTTCATTTAAAATTTTATTTAAGGCAGATTTAATGTCTGAATACGAAAATCCACGCCTTGCAAGCGCCGCAATAACTTTATCTCTGCCGTTTTCCTCTCTGAGTTTGCGTAAATAAGATTTATTTATAATTTCAGTTATCGAATCAACGGGATCAACGCAATTTGCTTCAATCACATTTTGAATTATCTCGGGCGATATGCCTTTGGCGTAAAGCTCCTGCCGCACTCTTACGGCAGAATATTTTTTGCCCGAAAACAAATGCTCGGCATATGCGAAGGCGAATTTTTCATCGTCGAGATAACCGTATTCGATAAATTTTTCTATCGCTTTATCCGCGGAAGCCTCATCAACGGTTCTGAGAAGCTTGGTTTTAAGCTCCTTAACGGAATGATCGCGCCTTGAAAGCAAATCCGCGCATTTATTGAGTGCTTTGCGCAGGTTTATTTTTCTAAGCAGTTCTTCCCATTCGGCATCGGAGATATCGGTGCCGTCCGCTATATAATTTTCCGCCCAAAAATCGCAATTGGTGGTAACGCGATATTCGTCATCAAGCAGGATATGGATTTTTGTGCCCCTACCCTTTTGCGCCTTAATGATCATCAGTCTTCGTCGTCCTCAACAGCGATATCAAGCTTTGCTCTTGCCGCCGCTCTTGTTTGCTTAACGACTTTTTCATCAACCGCGGGAACGGAATCCGTATCAGCCTTGGGTGCCGCTTTTGCCTGATATTTATGGTTTGAGCTTTCCTGCTGCTCTTTAATTTTTTCCTTGATCTGATTTTCAAGCTTTTCGGCAAATTCGGGGTCGTTTTCGATTATATCTTTAACCTTGTCCCTGCCTTGGCCGAGTCTTTCATCGCCGTAAGAGAACCAAGAGCCGCTCTTTTTGATGATATCGTATTCGGCTGCCAAATCAAGAATTTCGCCTGATTTGCTGATGCCGCGGCCGTACATAATATCAAACTCCGCTTGCTTAAACGGCGGCGCAAGCTTGTTTTTAACAATTTTAACCTTAGTTCTTGTACCGATAACCTCGGAGCCTGCGGCTTTGATAGCCTCTGCCTTGCGCACATCTATGCGCATGGATGAATAGAATTTAAGCGCGCGGCCGCCTGTTGTTACTTCGGGATTACCGTATACAACGCCAACCTTTTCACGCAGCTGGTTTATGAAGATGATAAGGCAATTGCTCTTGTTGATTGCGCCGGTAAGCTTTCTCATTGCCTGGCTCATAAGTCTTGCGTGAAGGCCCACATGTGAATCACCCATTTCGCCGTCTATTTCTGTTCTCGGAACAAGTGCGGCAACCGAGTCAACCACAATTATATCAACCGCACCGGAGCGAACAAGCTGCTCCGTGATTTCAAGTGCCTGCTCACCGTAATCCGGTTGAGACACAAGAAGCGAATCAATATCAACTCCGAGATTACCTGCATATACGGGATCAAGTGCATGCTCTGCGTCAACAAACGCCGCAACACCGCCTTGTTTTTGGCATTCGGCAATGCAGTGAAGCGCAAGAGTTGTTTTACCTGAGGATTCAGGTCCGTAGATTTCAACTATTCTTCCCTTCGGCAAACCGCCGATACCCGTTGCCAAATCCAACGTGAGTGAGCCTGTGGAAATAGCATCAATATTTAAGTGCCTGTTTTCGCCGAGACGCATAACCGCGCCGGCACCGTATTGCTTTTCGATTTGCTTTAATGCAGATTCAAGAGCTGTTTTTTTATCCTGTGCGGGATTTTTCTTTTCCGCTGCCATATAACATATCCTCCTCTTAGTAAAATATTAATTTATAATTTATCATATAACAGTATAATAAAAAAAAACGCCAAAATCAACAAAAAGATAAAAATAGGCAAAAACTTTCCCTCGTTAAAAAATATTGTAAAAAAATGCTTGCATTTTAAATAAATATGTGTTAATATTTATGCGTTCTAAATTTACAAGGAGGTGTTCGCTGATGGCAAAATGTGAATACTGTGGAAAAGAAATGACTTTCGGTATTAAGGTGTCCCACTCACACAGGCGTTCCAACAGGACTTGGAAGCCCAATGTTAAAAGAGTTAAGGCTATTGTAAACGGCTCTCCTAAAAGAGTTTATGTTTGCACAAGATGTCTTCGCTCAGGCAAAGTTGAAAGAGCGTAATTATTTTAATACTAAAGCCGTCTGTTAAGACGGCTTATTTTTTTTGACGAAATAAAAAAGCACGCACCAAATAAACCGCCGCAGAAAAAAGAGCAGTTCATGAACTGCTCTTTTTGTTTTTAATTGATATTTTGTTTTCCGTGCCCTTTGCAAGGCGCTTTATATTTTCTCGGTGCGCAACAACAACTATTGCCGTAAACAACAATGCAACAGCAGCAAGGATGAAATTTTTGTAAAAAGCAAAAATAAGAACGGGATAAAGCAGCGCAATAACAATCGAGCCGAGGCTGATCCATTTTGATATAAGAATTACACCGATAAATATAACAAAAAGAATAAGCGCAATTCGCCAATCAACAATTATAACCATGCCCGTGCACGCCGCCACGCCTTTTCCGCCCTTGAATTTAAAGTAAAGCGGGAAAATATGCCCAAGCACACAGAAAAGCCCTGCAAACTCCTTGTAGAGCATAACACGCTGAATTTCCGTGGCATCGGCGGGATTTGAAAAGATATACTTCATCGGCACATCTAAAATTGCAAATGCAATTATTATGCCGAGGGCTACTTTAAGAATATCGCCTATCATTGTGCCGACGGCGGCTTTTTTGCCGTATGTGCGAAGCATATTGGTGGCACCCGCGTTGCCGCTGCCGGAATCTCGTATATCTTTTTTCTTAACAACTTCGGAAAGAATTATCGAAAAATTCAAACTGCCGAGCAAATAAGCAATAACGGCAATTAAAATATATTTAATAATAAGAGAAGCCTGCATTATTTTTTGCCCTCTCCCCTTTCTCTTATGATAAAGCGAACGGGTGTGCCGTCAAGTCCGAAAACCTCGCGCAGCTGATTTTCGAGATATCTTTGATACGAAAAATGGAAAAGCTGAGCACTGTTTACAAAGAAAACGAATGTGGGCGGTCTTGTAGACGCCTGTGTCATATAGTAAATCTTTAATCTTCTGCCTTTATCCGTCGGCGGCTGAACGCGTGCTGTTGCAGACGCAAGCACTTCATTTAGCTTGCCCGTTGAAATACGCATGGAATTTTGAGAATGAACAAAAGATATTAAATCAAAAAGCTTATCTATTCTGAGACCTGTTGCCGCGGAGATAAACACGACCGGCGCATAGCTCATGAACGAAAAATCATTTGCAAGCTTTTTCTTGAATTCATTCATCGTGTTGCCGTCTTTTTCAACGGCATCCCACTTATTAACGGCAATAATGCACGCTTTGCCCGCTTCGAGAGCTATTCCGGCTACTTTAGAATCCTGCTCGGTAAAGCCCTCGGTTGCATCTATCATAATAACGCACACATTTGCTCTTTCAACGGCGGATTTTGCCCTGATTATGCTGAATTTTTCAACGGAATCCACTATTTTGCTTTTGCGCCTGATACCTGCCGTATCTATCATATTGAATTTGCCGAATTTATTTTCAATGTAAGTATCGGTTGAATCACGGGTTGTGCCGGCGATATCGGAAACAATGGTTCTGTTTTCGCCGCTTATTTTATTTATAAGCGATGATTTACCAACATTCGGCTTGCCGATAACGGCAACATTTATGATTTCATCATTTTCATCATCGACTTCGGATTCTTCGGGAAGGTATTTGATTACCTCATCAAGTAAATCGCCCGTGCCGTGACCGTGAACGGATGAAACTGCGATCGGATCGCCGAGACCGAGATTATAAAATTCGTAAAATTCAGGCTTGGGAGCGCCTACACTGTCGCACTTATTAACGCACAAAATCACCGGCTTTCCGCTTTTTTGAAGCATTGCGGCAACATCGCTGTCTGCCGCCAAAATGCCGCAGGTAAGATCGGTAACAAGAATGATTACATCGGCTGTGGAAATTGCGATTTCCGCCTGCTCGCGCATTTGCTTTAAAATAACATTATCCGTGTTTGGCTCAATTCCGCCTGTATCCACAAGCAAAAACTTTCTGCCGAGCCATTCGCAATCGCCGTAAATTCTGTCTCTCGTAACACCGGGGGTATCGTCAACAATTGAGCGCCTTGTGCCGATAAGCTTATTAAAAAGGGTTGATTTGCCGACATTTGGCCTGCCGACTATGGCTACTACGCTTTTCACTGCACAACCTCCTTAAAAGATTATAAAAAGAGAAAAGACGGGCATAATTTGCCCGTCAGAAATGTTAAGATGCTTATGCTTCCTTGGAAACTACTTCTTTACCGTTGTAGTATCCGCACTCCGAGCATACCTTATGCGGCACTGTGTATGCTCCGCAATTAGAGCACTTTACAAGTGTGGGCGCGCTCATTTTCCAAACGCTTGAACGCCTCTTGTTTTTTCTTGCCGTAGAAGTTCTTCTCTTGGGTACTGCCATTTTTATAGCCTCCTTTATTCAACATCAGAATTATTATCTTCATCAAGCAATTGCAGCAGAGCGGCCATTCTTGGATCAACCGCTTTTTTACAATCGCAATCACCTAAATTCAAATTTTTACCGCAATTGCTGCACAGGCCCTTGCAATCGGGCTTACACAAAATTTTGCTCGGCAAAAATAACTGAACCTCTTCCCTGATATAATCATCAAGATCAAGAACGCCGGATTCCAAAACGATATATTCGTCCGAATCGGCATCGGCGTCATTCGCCAATTCTCTTACCAGGATTTTATCAACGGAAAAGCTCATTTGCTTGTTTACATCCTCGGCACATCTGTCGCACACACCGCTGAACAGAAATGAAACATCGGCGTTAAGGCAAACAATACCTGCGTGCTGCGAAACGGAGCCCTTAACCGTGGCACCGTTTTGAATCGGCCGATAATCGCTGTAAACAAGATTATGAAGATCCAAGGTGTAATTTATATCAATCGGAGTATTATCGCCGTTGAAAAGACCGGTAACATCAATTTTCATAAACCCACCTCATCTTGCCTTTAGTATTATACATACTGCAAAAAGGTTTGTCAATAAAAAATTATAAAAAAAGGCGCGGAAAACCCACGCCTTGTAAGTTTTTTTACAGTTCTTCGCAGTAATCAAAGATCTCAACGGGAAGATCTTCTTTATCGCAGCTGATTGTGAAATAGAAATTAACATCCGTTGCCTCTGAAAGCTCGGAAAGCATATCAAAGAACTGAGGAAGCTTGGAATAATCGCGGCCGACTATTTTGAACGTTGCATCGATAAGAACATCCGTTACATCGTAGTTACCTGCGCAAATTCCGGCAAGAAAGCCGTAAAAAGCTTTGCAGCCGTTGATGCTGTATGTTTCGGTTTCAAGCAATCTTGCTTTTGAAGATATGTCATATGTGAGCTTCGGAGATTTTTCAACGCAAACAACATTGCCGTCCGAATTCTCAACACAGGAGTTAACAAGCTCAACGAGCTTTTTTGTTTTTCCCGAACCTTTATTGCCAATAATAAGCTTAATCATTTATTATTCCTCCAAGGATTGATTTCAACTATATAATATCATAAGCCGAGCTCTTTTTCAAGCCTTTCTTTTTCGCTTTCATAGCCGGGTTTACCAAGCAAAGCAAACATATTTTTCTTATAGCTTTCAACGCCGGGCTGGTTAAACGGATTAACGCCGAGCATATAGCCGGAAACAGCGCATGTCTTCTCAAAGAAATAAATCATAAAGCCGATATTTTCGGCGGTGATTCCGTTTGCTTCAAGCACAAGGTTTGCCACGCCGCCCTCTGTGTGAGCAAGAAGTGTGCCCTCACGAGCCTTTTCGTTTACATAACTCATCGTTTTGCCGGCAAGGAAATTGAGACCGTCGATATTGCCCTCTTCGGACTGAATTGTGAAATCGCTTGCGGGATTATTGAATTTAATGCAGGTTTCAAACATAAGACTTGAGCCGCTTTCCTGAATATACTGACCTACGGAATGAAGGTCGGTTGAGAAAATGCAGGAAACGGGATAAAGCCCTTTGCCGTCCTTGCCCTCGCTTTCGGCGAAAAGCTGCTTGAGCCATTCGTTAAACATCGTCATGCACGGCTCATAGCAGATGAAGCATTCAAGGCGCTTGCCCATGTTATAGAAGCAGTTTCTAATAACGGCATATTTAAGAACATCGTTTTCTGCGATATCTTCACTGTTAAAGCTGTTTTGAGCAAGCTGTGCGCCATTCATAAGTGCGTCAATATCAATGCCTGCACAAGCAATGGGGAGCAAGCCGACAGCGGTGAGAACAGAATATCTGCCGCCAACCTCATCCGGAACGACGAAGCTTTCGTAACCCTCTTCATCGGCAAGGTTTTTAAGAGTGCCCTTTGCCTTATCGGTTGTGCAGAAAATGCGCTTTGCGGCTTCCTCTGCGGAATATTTCTTATAAACAAGCTCTCTGAATACACGGAATGCGATAGCAGGCTCCGTAGTGGTGCCGCTTTTGGAAATAACATTCACACAAATATCCTTATCCTCGCATATTTCAAGGAGTTCATTGAGCATTGACGGGCTTATAGTGTTGCCGATAAAGTAAATTTGGGGAGTATCTTTTGCAAGCGCATTGTAATTCGGAGATTTAAGAGCCTCTATTACCGCTCTTGCGCCGAGATAAGAACCGCCGATACCGATAACAACAAGAATATCCGAATTCTTTTTGATATATTCGGCAGCCTTTTTGATTCTTGCGAATTCTTCTTTATCATAATCTGTGGGAAGAGTGAGCCAGCCGAGAAAATCATTGCCGGCACCCGATTTTGAATGTAGTGTTTTGAGTGCTTCAACGCCCTTGGGTGCAGCTTCGCGGATGGCGTTTTCCGAAAGGAATTTTTCTGCATATTTATTTACAAGTTTCAATTCTTGCATATAAAAGTCCTCTTTTCTGATTTAAATTTACAGTTGCTTATTTTACATCAAAATGCGCCGATAATCAACAGTTTTTGCTAAATATTCCGTAACATTTCTATTAAGATATAATTAAAACTTATTTTTTCGATTGCTTTAGGCGATACAAGCGTTATTGTTTTAATAACATCATCACCGTTCTTTATCGAAATTTCACCGAGCTCGGCACCGTTTTCAACAGGAGCCGAAACGCTGTCCTCAATTTCATAAGTATATATTATATCAATATCGCCTTTTTTTACAAGCAGTTTATCGGTTTGATTATATACCGGGACAACGGATTTCACCTTGCCGTTTTTGATTTTAACGGGCGTTATTTGCGCTTCGTCTATTTGCGGCGCAACAACTGCATATTCGGCAAAGCCGAAATCAAGCAGATTTGAAGCGGTTTGAAAGCGATGTTCGCTTGTATCGGCTCCGAGCACAACGGCGATTAAATTCATATTTTCTCTTTCGGCGGTGGCGCAAACACAAAAGCCTGCTTTTGATGTTGTGCCCGTTTTCAGGCCGGTTATACCGTCATATTTATTAACAAGCTTATTTGTGTTGTTAAGCTCGGTTTTGCCGTTTCTTAGGTAATCGAGCCATACCGTTGAATAATTATAAATCAAATCATGCTTCAGTACTTCCCTTGCGATAACCGCCAAATCATAGGCGCAGGAATAATGATTTTTAATTGTGTCGTCAAGCCCGGTGCAATTTTCAAAGCAAGTGTTTTCAAGCCCGAGTGACTGTGCCTTTTCGTTCATCAGCTTAACGAATGCCTGCGATGAGCCTGCAATATATTCGCCGAGTGCCGTGCAGGCGTCATTTGCCGAGGCAACGACAACGGCCTTGAAAAGTTCGTTAACCGTCATTTTCTCACCGAGCTCAAGCCAAATTTGCGATCCGCCCATTTTAACACTGTTTTCACCTGCAGGCACTTCATCTTCAAGCGAAATCTTACCGCTGTCTATCGCTTCGAGCACAAGGAGGATGCTCATAATTTTTGTGACCGAGGCGGGAGAAAGATGTTCATAAGCATTTTTTTCATAAATAATATCGCCTGTATCGGCGCACATCAAAATTGACGATTTGGCGTAATCCTCGATTGTATCATTCTTTTCGGCAACCTCAGGTTCGGCAAAGCATTGAAGCGGAAATATTATCACGGCAAAAGCCGCAAGAAGGCATGCAATTGTTTTTTTCATAAATATCACCGTTAAATCATATTCAAAAAGCATTGCTTAAATAACCTTGTTTTGTTATAATATTATGACTAAACAGGAGAGATGAATATGAAAGCAGCATTTTACACACTCGGATGCAAAGTTAATCAATCGGAAAGCGAGTATATGGCAGAGCTTTTAAGCAAAGCCGGTTTTGAAATAGTTTCTCCGAACGAAGAAGCAGATTATTACATAGTTAATTCTTGCACCGTTACCGCAACAGCAGATCAAAAGACGCGCCAGAACATAAGAAAATTTAAGCGCCGCCACCCCGATTCGGTTGTTATACTTACCGGTTGTATGCCGCAGGCGTTTCCTCAGGCGGCAGCAGAGCTTGAACAAGCGGATATTGTTTTTGGCAATAAAAACGACGGCGATATTCTTGATATGATTAACAGATATAATCTTGAGCATAACAGAATAGTCAATATCGAACAGCATGAAACGGGCGATGAATTTCGCCAATGCTCAATTTCAAAATTCAACGAAAGAGTGCGCGCATTTGTTAAAATCGAGGATGGATGCGACAGATTTTGCTCATATTGCATAATTCCGAAAAGCAGGGGCAGAGTTAGATCAAAAGACCCCGAACAGCTGAGAAACGATATAAAAGTACTTGCGGAAAACGGCATAAAAGAAATCGTGCTTGTGGGCATCAATCTTTCAGCCTATGGCAAAGGTGAAGATTTCAACATAGTTGACGCAGTTAAAATATGTGCCCAAACAGACGGAATACTGCGAGTTCGTCTCGGCAGTCTTGAGCCGGATCACATCACCGATAAAATTATTGATCAGCTTGCAAAAATAGATAAGTTTTGCCCGCAATTTCATATTTCGCTTCAAAGCGGATGCGATAAAACGCTTAAAGATATGAACAGGCACTACAGTGCCGCCGAATACGCAAAGCTTTGCGATAAGCTCCGCGCCGCATTTGACGACGCTTCAATCACAACCGATGTTATGGTGGGCTTTAACGAAGAAAGCGAAAGCGATTTTAAAGAAAGCCTTGAATTTGTTAAAGGAATAGGCTTTGAAAAGGTGCATGTGTTCCCCTACTCCGAGCGCACCGGTACGGCGGCCTCGCGCCGCGGTGATTCCGTTTCAAAGCAGGAAAAAGAGCGGCGCGCGGCGATAATGGCGGCCGAAACCGAAAAAATCCGCGAAGAATATTTCGAAAGTCTTATCGGCAAAAAGGTTAATGTGCTTTTTGAAAACGAAACAGCCCCCGAAACCTTCAGGGGCTACACGAAAAGCTATATTCCGGTTGAGGTAAAATCATCCGAAAATATTAAAGGCACCGAGTGCAAATGTGTTATCAAAAGCGTTGACGCCGAAAACGACATTTGCCTTGCTAATTTAGATTTTTAATATTCTCAACCTCTGCTGCTATGGCATCGTCCTGCGGATCAACAAGATAGCTGAACGAATAAATATAATATCCGCCAACATTATCGAGTTGGCTTAAATAAGCAATTTGCCTTGAAATGATATTGCTGTTTTCAACAAATTCATTTATTGCATAGCTTTGATCGGCCGAGGCAAAGTTATCCTCCTTACCGGCTTTATAAAGCGGCAGACCGACATATAATTTAACTGCCGTCGTGCGTTCGCTCCATTCCTTTGCGGTGCGTGTGAACGGCTGAACTTCATTATAAAATCCGAAATAAATTTGCGGGCATATGTAATCGGCATATCCCGGCTCGCTCGCCCATTTTTCCACATCGGCATATAAAGTGGAATAATCTGTTGACACCTTAGACTGCGGGCTGATTCCGAACATAACGGAAGAATTTTCCTCTTTAACGGCTTTATAAACGGCTTTTATCATTTCGCAAACATTATTCCTTCGCCAATCGGAAAGGCCCATATCGCCGCCGCTGCTTTGATATTGCGAATACTCTTTTTCGTCTATCTCCTCATTTGTGGTTGGATAAAAATAATCATCGAAATGAATACCGTCAACAGCATAATTTTTAACAATTTCCTTTACACCGTTTACTATAAGCTCGGTCACCTCGCTTCGCGCCGGATTGAAATAAATCTTATCGGCAATATAAACACAGCTTGATTTCTCGGTATCCTCAAGCCACTTTTTTGCGGGATTGCCGGACGAAAGAGCATTTATATCGTTTTCCTGTGACACGCGGTACGGATTTACCCACGCTTCGATCCTTAAACCGAGATTATGCGCTGCCTTAACCATAATGGCAAGGGGGTCATATATAAGCTCACTGCCCTGAACACCGAAGCAGTATTTCGAAACGGGAAAATAACTTGATTTATAGAATGCATCGGCACACGGGCGAACTTGCACGGTTATCGAGTTCAACCCAAGCGATTTAACTTTTTTGAACGCAGATTTAATTTCGCTTTCAAAGCTGTTTGAATCCGCACACTCAGAAGTGTATTTTTCAAGCTCAAAATACGCCATCCAAACAGACTTTACTGTTTCGGGCACAACAGGATTATCATCTTTTATACTCTGCGGTGCGGCTGAGCAACCGCAAAGCAGCAAAGAAACACATAAAATAAGCGCAAAAACTTTTTTCATACTTGACACTTTCCTTTAAATTTGTAAAAATATATATAGAATATCAGAAAGGCGTGTTTATAAATGGAATACAGGCTCGGAAACTCAGAAAGAATTAAGGAAAAAGGCATAACCGCCGAAATAGAATGCCCGAAATGTAAAAACAGAGCAAGATTCAGCGTTTTCAGCAATATGGACACAAGACTCATTCCCGAATACCCGCTGATAAATTCAGAAACGGTATATTTCCTTGTTTGCCCCAAATGCGCGTCTGTTTTCACAGTTGACGAAAGCCAGGGCGACGCACTTCAAAAAGGTGAAAAATACGCAATCGGCGATTATGATTTGAAAGAGCTTAAAGAATTCAAAAAATAAACACGACTTATTTTTATATTAACTGTTACTCAGTTACGATTCACGATACCGTAACTTGTCTAAAATCAAAACAAATTCAAGAGGAGCAAACGCTCCTCTTATTTTTTTATAAAATTATGCAAATCAGCCCGCTGCAGCCCTCGTTAATAACGCGTTCGATGGTTTCCCTGAATTTATCTCGTGCTTCATCGGGCATGCGTTCAAGCTTACCTCGCAATCCCTCGTTTACAAGCTCGTGGAGCGATTTGCCGAACAAATCCGTTTCCCAAATTTTTGCGGGATTTTCCTGAAATTCACGAAGCAGATACATAACAAGTTCCTGCGATTGGCTTTCACTGCCCACGATCGGAGCTACCTCGGTGCGCGTGTTGCAGCGAATCATATGGATAGACGGCGCCTGTGCTTTCAGCTTAACGCCGTATCGCCCGCCCTGCTTAACAATTTCGGGCTCTTCAAGGGTTAATTCGTCAATATCCGGCATAACAATGCCGTAGCCCGTTCGCTCAACCTCACCGAGAGCTGAATTGAATTTGTCAAATTTTGTTTTAATTTTTGAAAGCTCACTGACAACGGACATTAAATCCTTTTCATTTTTGATTTCACAGCCGCATTTTGAAGAAAGCACGGTGTAATAATATCTGCTGTTTATGCGAACCGATATGCTGATTTTGCCGACGGATAAATCGGAATCGGAAATTGCAGTTGCTTCAATTTCCTTATATTCGCTCAGTGACTGCGCAAACGACTTGACGCTGCGAATATTCGTTATGCTTTTTGCGCTTTCACCGATAAAAGCGAACATGTTTGATTTGAATTCATCGTTTTCATCAAGGCTTTTAATCCAGCTCGGAAAATTAAGTTCGATACGCTTTGCCGGAAATTCATACAATGCCTTTTCGAGCAAGTCGCTTATTTGTGCGGTGTCAAGCTCAAGGCAGTTAATCGGCAAAACAGGCACATTGTATTTTTCGCTCAGCGATTTTGCAAGCGAAAGCGCTTCTTCACTTTCCGGTTCAACACAATTTAGCGCCACAACAAAAGGTTTGTTAATTTCTTTAAGCTCGTTTATAACGCGTTCCTCAGCCTCGGCATACTCCTCACGCGGAATTTGGCTGATAGAGCCGTCCGTGGTAATAACGAGGCCGATGGTAGAATGCTCTTTAATAACCTTTTGTGTTCCTATTTCCGCCGCCATGTTAAACGGAACTTCTTCATCAAACCACGGAGTATGAACCATACGCGGCTGTTCGTCCTCAATATAACCAACGGCGCTCGGAACAATATAACCCACGCAATCGATAAGCCTTACCCGAAAATGAATATTATCCTCCATCGAAAGTTCAATTGCATCCTCGGGAATAAATTTCGGCTCGGTTGTCATAATTGTTCTGCCGGCGGCACTTTGAGGCAATTCGTCGCGGGCACGCTCTTTTTGAAATTCACCGCTTATATTCGGAATAACAAGCGATTCCATAAACTTTTTAATAAAGGTTGATTTGCCCGTACGGACGGGGCCTACAACGCCTATATAAATATCACCCTGCGTTCTGGCCGAAATATCATTATATATATTCAATATCGTCACTCCTTACCCGCAATTACATTCCCGGTATCAGCAGGATTCGCTTTGTATCCAAAACGTCATCCGTAAGCTCATTCTCCTTTTTGATAAGCTCAACGGAGGTTCTGAAGCATTTTGCAATATCCCAAAGACGTTCGTTTTTATCCGCGAAATAAACCGCAAGAGCCGGAGAATCGTATTCATTGCCGCTTTTGAGTTCAACCTTGGAAAGCAGATTGAAATTTCTTGGCTTATAGCTTAAAGCCGTATAGGCAATTGCTGTTCTCAGTTCTATCACATTATCGGTTTTTATAACATAATCATATGATGAAATGTAAGCACTGCATTTTTGATATTCGGCAAACTCGATTTGCTTTTTATCCGAAACAAACACAATCTCGCCCTTTTTGTTCATAACAAAAGCGGAAAGCTCGATTGTTTTATCGCCAGAAAGAGAAACATCAAGATCAAGTATTTCGGATATATCGACTGACTCAAATTCAAATTTAACCGTGCTCGAATAAGACTCTTTCACCAAGCTGTAATCAACATCAAGTTCAAGCGGTGTGAAGAAGTTTTTAACATCGTGATTAACGGAATATGCGTCATCCGATAAATATTCCGAATATTTGCGATAAACGCAGCAGGAAAGATTAACATCGCCCGCCAAATCTATAACGGTCAATTCATTGTTTTTATCAGTTTTTGTTTTAAAAAAGATATTGCCTGTTTTTGCATAAACAAGTGCCGCATCGCCCTCTGCAATTCCGTTAATATCAACTATCGTGCTGATTTCGATTGTTTTTTCACAGTGGCGAACATCGTTTTGCTTATCCGAATCCGCGGTATAAAGCACCGAAAAGCGCAGGCTTGTTTTAACAAGCATTTTATCGGCAATGATTTTAGTTTCCGAGCAATGCGCATCGGCAAAAACATTTATGATTTTTTGGATTGCTGCGCCGTCGGTAACAACTGCCTCGTCCTCAAATTCCGCCTTAACATAAGCAAAGCCGACTCTTGATATGTAATCAACCTTTTGTTTATCTATCATAACATCGTCGGCGCTGTCGGCCATATCAGCCTTGCAAGGCGCATAGGTGCAAACTGAAACGGCAAAAGAATTATGAATATCTATTCTGCGCTGATTTATAACGCGCCAATTACTGTATTTATCCGTTATATTTGCTTCAATAAACAAATCGTCGTCTGAAATATCGGTTTGAAACGATTTTTCAAAGTCCTCCTCGAATTCGGCGCAGGAAATGCAACCGGAGCTTTCACTGATATAGGTTAAAGTTATTTTTGTTTTTCCGTAAACGGTTATTTGCGAATTTTGAAACGCGGTATTCACGATAAAATTATTAACGCAGCACCTAACAACCTTGAGCAAATCATCATTATAGGAAAGCAAATTTTCCTGATAATCAAAATCGCAATCCGCGCTTTTTGAAAAAATGCAGCGCTTTGTGCATATTTCCTTTTTGCATTGTTCCATATGAACGCTCCTTTTTATTTTCTGCTTAATACATATGCGCGGATTTTGCGGCATATAACAAAAAAACGCCTCCGATTAAATATCGGAAGCGTTTTTTATGTCAGCCGTTTATTTTCTTTATTTTAAATATTTTTCTGAGGATGGGCGCCGCGAATTTGGGCGGATTTACAACAACAACTTTCATATGATTTCCTCCATCATTTTTTGCAGCATATAATGCCGAGGATTATTACAGCTACGGCGAGCACTCGGACAAGCCAAGCCTCGGGAAGGCATATGGTAACAACGCACCCAATACCGAATGCTAACCAAAGAAAATCACGCCGGCACATTTTTTTCACAGTAATAACACCTCTGAGCTGCAACTACTGTATTATATGCCGCAAAAAGCTAATCGTTACTCAAAACAAGCATAATTATTCCGCTTTTAAAATCAACAAAGGCTTTATCAGCCGCAACCTCGTTGCTGATACTGAAATTATCATAGGGAGAAAGGGTAACGCCGCACAGCTCATATTCCGCGCCTTTTTGAACAAGGCCGGTAACGGGAGCGCCGAAGGCAAAAACGGAATAGTATTTATGTTTTTTAGACTTTGGTATGTAAAACGCCTTATCATGCATTGATATTTCGTTATGCCGGTCTTTAATAACGGCATCTACGCCGCTGTCAAGGCAATACTTGAGAGCAATAATATTAGAAAGCGAATGATCCATTCTTCCGCCGAGCGCACAATAAATTTCAATCGCATCGGCACCGCGTTTTATCGCCTCTTTAACGCAATAAAATGTGTCCGTATCGTCCTTTTCGTGCGGCAGCTTAATGATTTCGCAATTATAATCGGGATAAGAAGCCGAATCAAAATCGCCGACGATTATATCGGGCATTATTCCTGCGCTTTTACAGGTTTCATAGCCGTGATCCGCGGCAATTACTTTGGAATTTCTGTCTGCATTGTTTTTTAAATATTCCAAATCATCTAATCCGCAGGGCGCACCGGAAACAACTGTGAATTTCATTTTTTAAGCATCCATTCCTTAACATTCTTTAAATCATTATACATTTTAACATAGCTGTTATGCCTGCTTTCGGAAATAAGTCCGTTTTTTACCGCTTCGCAAACCGCACAGCCTTTTTCAACTGTGTGTGTGCAGGTTGAGAATTTACATTTTCCGAAATAAGGCTGAAATTCCCTGAAGCAATCAAAAAGCTCATCTTTTGAAATGCTTAGGCAGCGCTCAAAATCAATTGAAGAAAAGCCGGGAGTATCGGCAACATAGCCGCCGCAAACCTTAAAAAGCTCGCAGTGGCGCGTTGTGTGCCTTCCCCTGCCGAGTTTTTTACTCGTTTCACCCGTGGGAAGCTCCAGCCCGACTTCAATGGCGTTTAGCAGAGTTGATTTGCCAACACCCGTATTACCGGTAAAAGCAGAGCATTTGCCCGCCAACAGAGATTTAATCTGCTCTGCACCGCCAGGCTCAGAGGGATTGCAGCAATAAACATCAAATCCTGCATTTTTATATATCTTTTCATATTCGCAGTAATTCGGTTCCAAATCCGTTTTGGTAAAAACGATAACGGGATTTATGTTTTTATACTCGGCAAGCGCCGTCATTTTATCAATATTAAAAGTATTTATCACAGGGTCTACTATTGAAGAAACAATAAAAAGCGTATCTAAATTGGCAAGCGGCGGACGCACAAGACTGTTTTTACGCGGAAAAATCGATTCAATTCGGTTTTCGGAGTTTTCATTTACCGAAATTTCAACATTATCGCCCACAAGCGGAATGAGTTTTTGATTTCTGAAATTTCCTCTTGCTTTACATTCATAAACCGCACCGGCGGTTTCCACATAGTAGAAACCGCCGATTCCTTTAACGATTTTTCCTTTTTCTTTACTCACTGTGGCTCCTTGAAAAATCAACGTTGATTGTTTTATCGGAATTCATCGTATAAGCACCGCTGTAATTCTCGCTCACTTCGGTCAGCTGCACAGCAAGCTCAATTCTGCTGCCTGCATCAGCCGGAACGGCAAGCTTAACCGTTGATCCGTCAAGCTTTACGGCCTGTGAAGTGTATTTACTGCCGTTTACGCTGACAACGATTGTGTCATTCGGCGAACCGGAATATGACGGCAATTTAACATTTATCGTTGCCGTGAATTGACCGCCTGTGGTGGATTCCGTGGTGGTAACTCCAGAAGAAACATAAATTTTGATTGTTTCGTTTTCGGTTGCCGTTCTGCCCGCTTTCGGCGATTGATCAAGCACAACGCCTTTGCGAACGGTTGATTCCTGAGTTTCAACGGAAACATTCTTAAAGCCTGACTTTTCAAGAAAAGCTTTGGCGTCACTTTGAGTAAGACCCGATACATCGGGCACGGAATAAGTTTGAAGCTTTGTGGTTGACGGACCCGAGGAAACATAAATAATAATTTCTTTATCGGCGGATACAACGGAGTTTGCTTTGGGATCGGTATATATAACAGAGCCGGAAGCAACATTTTCGTTTGAAATTTCCGTAACCTTAAATTTGGTAAGCTTACTTTGCTGGAGCAGCTTTTCCGCCTTATCAAGAGTTAAATTATAGCAGTTGGGAACGGATATATCCTCTGCGCTTGCCGCAACCTTTAATGTTACGGTTGAGCCGGAAATTACGCGTTCGCCCGCTTTCGGAGTCTGATCTATAACAATACCGGGGTCATATTCGTCTGTTTTTTCATATTCGGCAACAAAATTATATTTATAATTTGTATTTGAAACAAGCGCATCGTAAGATTGACCCACAAAATTCTCAAGCTTTTGGCTTTCGGTGTTAACACCCTGAGTCATAAACAAAACAAGGCCTACTATTGCCGCTATAAGAAACACAATACCCACAGCAACGGCGGTTATAACCTTTTTCTTATGATTTGGGTCTACATTGTCATTTTCGTCGGCAATTTCATCCGCCGAAGCTTCGGCGCTTTTTAAATTTTCCTCTTTGAAAACATATTTGGTGGGATTTTTATCAACAAAATAAGTGTAATCAAAGGTTGCATTCGGATTTCTTATAACATCTTCCAAATCAAGCAGCATTTCCGTGGCTGTTTGATATCGGTCCTGCGGATTTTTTTGCATCGCGTGGAAGCAGATTTGCTCTATGCCGAGCGGGATATTCGGATTTATTTCCGTTATCTTTTTAGGCTCTTTTTGAAGCTGCATAAGTGCAACGGAAACGGCGCTGTCCGCATCAAAGGGCACGCTGCCCGTGAGCATTTCATAAAGCACAACGCCAACAGAATAAATATCCGCGCGTTCATCCGTGAATTCGCCCTTTGCCTGCTCGGGAGAAATATAATGAACCGAGCCTATGGCATTCTCGGTTAAGGTTCTGGTTTCCGTGCGAGAAAAGCGCGCAATACCAAAATCCGTGACCTTAATATTACCGGTGGGCAGCAAAATAATATTCTGCGGCTTAATATCGCGGTGAACTATTCCCTTATCATGCGCATGCTGAAGCGCGCGCAGAATTTGCGTTGTGAAAAACACAGCGTCATTCCAAGCGATAATATGCTGCTTTTGGATATATTCTTTAAGTGTGATGCCGTCAACATATTCCATGACGATATATTGCACTTTTTCGCCGAAGCTGACATCATAAACCTTAACAATATTGGGGTGAGAAAGCACGGCGATTGCCTTGCTTTCATTTTTAAAGCGCCTTACAAATTCGGCATCGTTTGAATATTCGTCTTTTAAAACTTTAATTGCAACGATGCGATCATCAACATTATCATACGCCTTATAAACAACGGACATACCGCCGACGCCGATTATTTCCTGAACCTCATAGCGTCCGTCCAGCCGTTTTCCCACATAATTTTCCATAAATAATTACACAGCCTTTCAGGCAAATTTAATATGATTATTCGGCAATAGCAACAACAGTTATATTGTCGCCGCCTCCGTTATTGTTTGCTTTTTTAACAAGTCGGTCGGCAAAGGCGTAATATCTGCCGTCCGAAACCTCGCTAATCATTTCATCGTCGGTAACATAATTTGAAAGGCCGTCCGTGCAGATGATAAGCACGTCATCCGCTTCCAGATCAACCTCGTCAAAATCAATATCTATGCTCTTGTCAACGCCAATAGCACGGGTAATAAGATTTTTATTGGGGTGATGCTCTGCTTCTTCCTTGGTTATTTCGCCCTTATTAACAAGATCCTGCACAAGCGAATGATCCGTTGTTACCTGCTCAAGCCTGCAGTTTCTGAACACATATGCACGGCTGTCGCCCGCATGAGCAATATATGCGCAGCCGTCCTTAACAACGGTGCACACAACCGTTGTGCCCATACCGTGAAGTTCCGGCTTGGCATCCGCCATATCGTAAACCTCGATATTCGCGGCAACAAGTGCAGAATCAAGCATATTTTTGATTGAAGAGGGCTTCATATTTTCCCTGTAAGAAGCGTTGATTTTATCACTGATAACCTTAACTGCAAGAGCCGATGCGATATTACCGCCGGCCGCGCCGCCCATACCGTCGCAAACAACGGCCCAAGCAACTTCGTCCGGAAATTCGCCGACTGCATAAGCATCCTGATTTGAGGATCTTACTCTGCCCTTATCGGTTTTGGCAACAATTTTCAAAAAATTCACCCCTGACTTTTTCTTCTCAGCTGACCGCACGAAGCGTTAATATCGCTTCCGAGCGTTCGCCTTATTGTAGCATTTATGCCGTTATTTTGCAATATTTGAAGAAACTTATTTACGGAATCGTCGCTGCTGCGAACATTTCCGCGCTCTTCAACATCATTTACCGGTATTAAATTAACATGGCAAAGCATCCCGTGAAGCCTTGAGCACAGCTCATTTGCGCATTGCGGAGTATCGTTTACCTTGTTTATAAGCGTGTATTCAAACGACACACGGCGATTTGTTTTTTTGATATAATCCCTGCACGCTTTTAAAAGTTCGTCTATTCCCCATTTATCGTTTACGGGCATTGTTTTGCTGCGAATTGTATCGTTAGGCGCGTGAAGAGAAATCGTTAAGGTGATTTGCAGATTTTCATTCATCAAATCATAAATGCGAGGCACAACACCGCAGGTGGAAAGAGTTATATTTCGCATTGAAATATTCAGACCGTTTTCATTATTCACATTATGCATAAACAAGATAACATTATCGTAATTATCAAGCGGTTCGCCGATACCCATCAGCACAATGTTTGAAATTCTTATATCAAGATCCTTTTGCGCAGCGTGAAGCTGGCTTTCGATTTCGCCGGCGGTGAGATTACGCACAAATCCGGCAAGGGTTGAAGCGCAAAAGCGGCAACCCATTTTGCAACCCACCTGGCTTGAAACGCAAATTGTGTAGCCGTATTTATATTTCATAATAACGGATTCAACATATTCGCCGTCACAAAGCGAGAAAAGATATTTAACGGTTCCGTCATTATTTGAAACAAGCTTTTTTTCGATTTTGCAGGAGGAAACGTAATAATCCTCGGCAAGCTTTTCACGCAAGGCTTTTGGCAGGTTGCTCATTTCATCGAATGAATCAACGCCGAATTTATGAAGCCAAGTAAAAATTTGCTTTGCCCTGAACGAGGGCTGACCCATATCCTTAACGATATTAAAAATCGAATCAAGCGGCAGTGATTTGATATCCGTTTTCATTTAATTCCTTTCGAGAACGGCGCAAAAGAAACCGTCTCCCCCATTTTCATTAGGGAAAAATGTTTTAGAAGAAATTTCTTTAAAATCGCCGTGTTCATTTAAAAACGCGGCAACCACCTTTTCGTTTTCCCTTAAATTCAGCGCGCAGGTGGAATAAAGCAATCTGCCGCCTTTTTTGAGATAGCCTGCCGAGGTGTTAAGAATTTCAAGCTGAAGCTCCGGCAGTGATTTTATCGAATCAAGGTCTTTATACCTGATTTCAGGCTTGCGGCGAATTGTGCCTAGCCCGCTGCAAGGCACATCGCAGATTATTTTATCGGCAATCGGAATATCTTTGTTAAAAACGGAAGCGTCGTTGACTGCGGTATGTATATTATCAAAGCAAAGTCTTTCGGCACCGTCTGCAATCAGTTTAACTCTGCTTTCGTAGCAATCATAGGCATAAATTTCGCACTTTCCGCCTGCCAAATCGTAAGCAGTAAAGGACTTTCCGCCGGGAGCGGCGCACATATCAAGCACGGTTTCACCCGGCTTAATGCCGAGCATTTTAACGGCATCATAGCAAGACAGATCCTGCACATGAAACAAGCCGTTTTTGAAAGCCGCCGTTTCGGCAATATCGGGAACTGAATCTATTTTAACAACATTGCCGAAAACATCACATACGGCACCGCAATCGGTAAGCTCATATTGCAATTCCTCGGCATCAATAAATTTGGAATTCGGCACGGCATAAATAGGCGGTCTGCCGTTTACATAAGGCAAAAAGGCCTCAACCTTTTCGGCACCATATGCTTTATTCCACATATTTATAAGATTTTGCGGCACAGAGTATTTAACAGACAAATCCGAAAGAGAATCCGCGTCAAAATCCAAAGAATCTATTTTATGAAGCACCGCATTGATCATGCCGCCGTAGTATCCGAGACCGTTGCTTTTTGCAAGCGCAACGCTTTCGTTTATTGCGGCGCTTGAAGGCACTTTATCCATAAATTTAAGCTGATAAGCACCGAGCATAAGCAAAACATTTACCTTCGGCTTTGGCTTATTGCAAAATTTATCAATCAAATATTCAAGTGTGAGTTTGCGCTCAAGCACACCGTAAATAAGCCTTGCGGCAAACGCTTTTCCGCTTTTAAGCTTATCTATTTCATTATTGACGGCGATATTTGAATACGCACCGCCGTAAATTATTTTATAAAGCGCCGAAAATGCGGCGTTTCGTGAATCGTTCATCGCCTACGCTCCGATATCAAAATAAGCCTCAACAACGTTGCGAGCGAGGAGGCAAGTGCAGCCACATAAGTGAGTGCGGCAGCAGTGAGCACTTTTTTTGCGCCGTTATATTCAGCACCGATCAAAAATCCGTTTTGCGAAATTGTATTGAGCGCGCGTTTGGAGGCATTAAGCTCAACGGGAAGAGTCAAAAGCTGAAATAAAGCCACTGCGGAATATAAAATTATTCCCACATACAGCAGAGGCCGGTAATTGAAAATAAGGCCGAATATCGCAAGCGGTATGCCGAGATTTGAGCCGAATTTTGTTACGGGAATGATAAAATTCCTTATTTTAAGCGGAAAATATCCCTGCGCATGCTGGCAGGCATGCCCCGCTTCGTGGCATGCAATACCCACTGCGGCAATGCTGTTTGAATTATAAACCGCTTCCGAAAGTGAAATCATTTTTGTTGTGGGATTATAATTATCGGTTAATTTACCGGGTATCATTCTGATGCCGACATCCGTTATTCCGTTCAGCCTAAGTAATTCCGCTGCAGCCTGAGCTCCCGTTATGGAGCGAGAATTCGGAATTCTGCCGTATTTTTTGAAATTTGAATTAACCTTTGCCTGGCAAATCATTGAAAAAATGATTACCGGCACCATTATAAAACCAGTTAAATAATAAGCAAAAACATCCATGCAAAAACCTGCTTTCAAAGTTAGTTTAAATCAGGAGCCTATAATATCGCCGACGGAGATTTTGTTTCCGGCCGCAAAGGATTTGGAATCCATTTTCTTTTTGCCCGCAGGCTGAAGCTCGGTTATATCTATGCAATGCCCGTCGCCGCACGAAACTGTAATATCCTTACCCACCGCGATGATTTCGCCGGGTTTTGCACCGTTCATATCACTGAGAAGCGAAGCATGAATTTTAACCTGCTTACCGGCAATAACGGTGCTCGCCCCCGGCCATGAATTAAGCCCTCTGATCTGATTATGAATATCGAAAGCTGATTTATTCCAATCAATCAGGCTTAAATCGCGGGATATCATCGAAGCATAACTTGATTCACCGATTTGCTTTTGAGGACTGATGTTTCCCGCTTCGATTTTCGGCAAAACATCAACAAGCGCGTCTGCACCGATAACAGAAAGCCTGTCAAAAAGCTGCTCTGAGGTTTCGTTTATATCAATATTCGTTTTAACCTCGGATATTATATCGCCCGTATCAAGCCCCTCGTCCATCTGCATAATGCAAACACCCGTTTCGGAATCACCGTTTAAAACGGCCCATTGAATCGGCGCGGCGCCTCTGTATTTCGGCAAAAGCGACGCATGCACATTTATGCAGCCGTATTTTGGAATTGAAAGCACCGAAGGCGGAAGAATTTTGCCGTATGCCACAACGATAATAATATCGGGATTGATACTTGTGATAATTTCGGCGGCATCGCTGTTTTTCAGTGAAGCAGGCTGATAAACCGAAATGCTGTTTTCTTGCGCCAAAACCTTGACCGGCGGCGGAGTAAGCAACTGTTTTCTGCCTGTTTTTTTATCGGGCTGAGTAAAAACCGCGGCAATATCGTATTTATTATCAATCAATTTTTGCAGACACGGCACGGCAAAATCCGGCGTGCCCATAAAAACTACTTTCATTGCTCCTCCAATTTACCGGTAACAAGATGTGAGGTGAACAAAATACCGTCCAAATGGTCGATTTCATGGCAAAAAGCGCGCGCTTTAAGGTCTTCACCGGTGAAAACCTGCCACTTACCGTTTCTGTCCTGCGCTTTAACCTGAACCTTTTGCGGTCTGCTTGTTACACCGTACTTACCCGGGAGAGAAAGGCAGCCTTCGCTTTCCTGCTGCTCGCCCTCTTTCATTGTGATTTCGGGATTAACAAGCTCCATCGGGCCTTCGCCGATATCGATAACAACAACTCTTTTGAGGATGCCGACCTGAACCGCCGCAAGACCGACTCCGTTTGCGCTATACATTGTTTCAAGCATATCGTCAATAAGAGCGGCAAGCTTATCGTCAAATTTTTCAACCTTGCGGCTTGTTTTATTGAGTATCGGATCACCCAATTTAACTATGTTTCTGAGTGCCATATTCTTCTCCTAATTTAATTCATAAGGATTTAGGTCGATCGTTACGGCCACATCCTTATACTCCTTAATTTTAGATAAAGTTTTTAATATCTCGTTTAACAATTTGCGAACTGATTTTGAATTTTTGCATTTAATCGATAATCTGTATCTGAAATTATTGTTTATTTTGCAAATTTTAGCCGGCCCGGGGCCGAGAACTATCAGTTTTTCGTTTTGATATTCCGTTTTATTAAGCTCGGCAAGCTTTTCAAGAAACGCCTTTGAGCAAAGCGCGGCGGCATTTTCGTCCTCGCTCACAAATGAAACGGAATAAATATCGCAATAAGGCGGATAAGTGAGCAATCGCCTTAAAGAAATTTCATTTTTATAAAATGATTTATAATCCTGCTCGGCTGCGTATTTAATAACCTCGTTATAAGGATTTATCGTTTGAATAACTGCCTTGCCGTCTTCGCTTCGCCTGCCGCTTCTGCCCACAACCTGGGTTATAAGGTCAAAAGACCTTTCCTGTGCCGTATAGTTTTCGTCATAAAGCGAATTATCGGCATTAACAACGCCCACAAGCGTTACATTCGGAAAATCAAGCCCCTTTGCCACCATTTGCGTGCCGACGAGAATATCATATTCACCGGCGGAAAAGGCATCAAACAAACGCTGATGACTGAACTTACCGGAAGTGGTATCCGCATCCATACGAAGCACGCGCGCATCGGGAAACAGGCGCGAAATCTCGTCTTCAATGCGCTGGGTGCCGAAGCCACTGTATCTTATGGAATTTTGCCCGCATTCGGGGCAAATATTATCAAGCGGCTTGGTGTATCCGCAATAATGGCACATCAAGCGGTTATTATAGCTGTGATAAGTTAGGCTGATACTGCAATTCGGGCAAGTGAGCACATGGCCGCAGCTGTTGCAGGCTATAAATGTGTTGTAGCCTCGGCGATTCATAAGCAAAATAGTTTGTTTATGTGCTTCAAGATTTTCACGGATAAGTTCTTTAAGCCGTTCCGATATCGGCGATCTGCTGCCGCTTTTTATTTCGGCTTTCATATCAACTGTGATAACCTTTGGCAATTTGGCCTCGCCGTAGCGGTGCGCAAGCTCGCAAAGCACATATTTGCCGCCCACTGCCGCGGAATAGGTTTCGACGCTCGGTGTGGCGGATGTCATTAAAAACAGAGCCTTTTTATATTTGCACCTGAAATTTGCAACCTCTCGCGCATGATAGCGAGGGGTGCGCTCACTTTTATAGGTGTGCTCCTGCTCCTCATCCATAATGATAAGGCCGAGGTTGTGAAGAGGCGCAAAAACAGCACTTCGTGTGCCCACAACGATTTTCGCCTCGCCTCTTGCGGCGCGCTTATATTCATCGCTGCGCTCGCCGATGGAAAGGCCGCTGTGAAGCACGGCAACCCGCCTGCCGTACCTTTCATGAAATATCGAAAGCATTTGCGGCGTGAGCGAAATTTCGGGCACAAGAACAATAACATCCTTATCCCGGGCAACGGCTTCATCAATAAGGCTTAAATAGACCTGCGTTTTTCCGCTGCCGGTTACGCCGAAAAGAAGCCCTGTTCCGCCGCCGCCATTAAGCATTTTGCTATAAACATCAAATGCCGCATGCTGTTCCTTTGAAAGCACAATCGGCTTTGCATTTCCGCTTTCGGAAATATTTTTATAAGGCATGCGGTAAACTTCTTTTTCAAAATATTCGCACACATTATATTTAACAAGATTATCAAGCACGCCTTTGCCGACGGAACAAAACTCGGTAACTTCATTAACGGTTGCACAACCGACATCACACAAAAGCTGATAAACACTTTGCTGTTTCGGGGTTAACTTTGGCACAACCGAAGATTCACAGAGCCTTATCATCCTGCTGCTTTTATCGGAAATTTTATCAACACCGCGCGGAAGCATTTGACGCAAACAGTCATAAGTGGTGCAAAAGCAGCGTTCTTTAAGCCAAAGCGCAAGTTGAATCATTTCTTCATCAAGAGGAATGATTTTATCGTCTGCCGAATGTATTTCCTTTAATTCGGAATTTATGCCGCTGAAAACGCTTAAAACAATGCCGCTTCGCAGCACATTGCCCCTACCGAACGGAACCTTAACCTTTGTGCCGCATTTAATGCAGTTTTCAAGCTTTTGCGGCACATAATAATCATAATCCGAATCTGTATTAAAAAAAGTGTTTTCAACCGCAACCGTTGCAATTAAGCGATTCATTATTCCTCGGAGCCGTTATTCTCCGATTCGGAAGAAACTTCTTCATTTGCCTCGGCAACAGCCTCAACAGCCGCTTCAACTTCCTTTTCGCGTGCGGCTTTTTCTTCTTCCTCTCTCTTTATTTCCTCGTCGGATTTAATTTCATCCGGCTCAACAACAACATATTTTCCGTTATAAATCTCGTTAATAGCAGTTGAAACCGTTTTTTCATCAAGCAAAACATCGTTTTCAACTGCGTCGTCTCTGATTTGCCTTGCTCTTTCGGCAACGCCGACAACAAGACTGTATCTGCTGCTGCAATTTTTAAGTAATTTTTTAAGATCGGGGTTAAACATAATTTTATCTCCTTTAATGGTTATTTTAATAATTTATATTATTTATTACGCTTTTCAAGCTCTTTATCTAAAATACCGTTAAGCTCTTCAACAGCTTTTTCGAGTTTATTATTAACGATAACATAGTTAAAGGTTGAAGCGTATTCAATTTCTTCTTCGGCGATTTTAAGGCGCTTTTTAATAGCTTCCTCGCTTTCCGTGTTGCGCTTTTTGAGCCTGCGCTCAAGAGTTTTTATATCCGGCGGCATAAGGAACACGGAAACTGCATCCGGATAATTTTTCATAACCTTTTGGGCACCCTTTCGCTCTATTATAAGAAAGCAAATTTTGCCCTTATTTACTGCGGCAAGCGCAGGAGCGGCGGGAGTGCCGTAATAGCAGCCGTTATAGCAGGCATATTCGAGGAAGCTATCTTCCTCTATCATGCTTTCAAAATCGGCGGTTGATTTAAAGAAGTAATTAACTCCTTCAATTTCGCCTTTTCGCGGAGCTCTTGTGGTGGCGGAAATCGACTCGCACACATCGCTTCTTATTTTGGATATTTCTTTAAATACGGTGTCTTTACCGCACCCGCTCGGAGCGGAAAGAATAACTATCATGCCCGTTTTTTTCATTGCGTATCAACCTCCGCACCGAATTTTTCGGCAATTTTCGATAAATCAAGATAGGAAAGAATCACATTATAGGAATCCATAACGATAACGCTCATTGTTTTTCTGCCGTGAGTGGCATCAATCAAAACGCCGTTTGATTTAGCGTCCTGCACAATGCGCTTAACGGGAGCGGATTCCGGGCTTACGATTGAAATAACCCTGTCTGCATTTACGAGATTGCCGAAGCCGATATTAACCAAGTTCATAAACGCACCTCTGAATCATTCAATATTTTGAATTTGCTCTCTGATTTTTTCGATTTCCGCTTTAATGTCAACAACCTTGCGGGCAATGGAAACATCGCCGGCTTTTGATCCGATGGTATTTGATTCTCTGTTCATTTCCTGCACAAGGAAATCCATCTTTCTGCCGATCGGCTCTTCGCTCTGCAGGAATGTGAAAAGCTGCTCTATATGAGAGCGCAGGCGAACGGTTTCCTCGGCAACCGCCACCTTATCGGCATAAATCGCAACTTCTTGAATAATTCTTGCTTCATCGAGCGAAACATCGCCGATTAGCTCATGGACGCGGGCAATCAATTTATCGTTATATTCCTTAACGGTTTGCGGAGAACGCTCCTCGATAAATTTAACGCAATCAAGAATATAAGCGGCTCTGGATTCAACATCCGCTTTCATCTTTGCGCCCTCAACCTCGCGCATGGAAACAAATCTTTCAATTGCCTCGTCGGCAACCTCTCTAATATATGACCAAAGCTTTTCTTCATCTTCCTCGGCCTTTTTAACAACAAGCACATCGGGGAATTTTGCAACCGCGACAGTGCCGTAATCGGGCTTAAGCGAATATTTTTCGCTGATTTCGCCGAGCGCCTTAACATAAGCGCTTGCCAAAGTGTGATTAACGGCAACCTCAGCATTATCGCTGTTTAAAGCTTCTATTCCGAGATAGCAATCAACCTTGCCGCGGGAAACCTTTGAATTGATATAGGATTTTAATTTTTCCTCGGCAAATCCGTATTGGCGCGGCAGGCGGCAATTGAACTCAAAATACCTGTGATTAACGGATTTAAGCTCAACTGAAATAACATAGCCGTCTATCTCCTTCGCGGCTCTGCCGAAGCCGGTCATTGATTTAAGCATATTACAATCTCCACATAATCAAACATGGCGCAGATAAACTGCGCCATTTATTTTTTTAAATATTATAGAACTTGTGTATATTGAGGTCAATAGTTTGTTAACATATTGTTTACATTATTCATTATTTGTTTACATTTTATTGCGCTTGATTTTATAGGTTAAAGAAGATGGATGCTTTCTTCCGAACAAAACATAAAGAACAACGGAAAGAATATTTGCAAATGATATAACAGCAAACATTTTTTCATAACCGACATAATCAATCATAACGCCCGCAAGGCCGCCCCCTATTCCGATGCCGATATCATAAGCACAAAGAAAAGTTGAATTAGCCGCACCGCGCTTATTCGCAGGTGCAATATTTACCGCCATTGCCTGAAGAGACGGCTCAATTCCGCCGAAAGCATAACCGGACAATACAGCAGAAACAATAAATCCCGCATTATTCGGGAACAAAGCAAGAGCGAGCAGCGCAACAAACATTGAAGCATTACAAGTGTAAACAAAAACAGCTTCGCCCTTTTTATCCGCAACCTTTCCTACAGAGAATCTTGTTATAAGCAGCATAATTGCCATAACGGTAAAATACAAACCTCCTGAAACCGTTATATCGGAGCAATCGGAAGCAAATTTTAAAGTATAATTTTCAAGAGCGCCGTATGTAAGCAGAAAAACAAGTGCAACGGCTGATGCGGGAAGCGCATTTTTATCTATCAAATCTTTAAAAGAAAAAGGTTGTTTTTCAATTTTAAGCTTAGGAGTTTTGAGCAAAGCAAGCAAAAGAAGCGAAAAAAGCATTATGCCGCAAGAAACAATATATAAAAGCCCGAAGCCTTTGTTCATTAAAAATTCGCCGATTGCAGGTGCACATGCGGTTGCAAGAGCCGTTGCCATTCCGAAAATGCCCATTCCCTCTGCAAAGCGAGGCTTGGGAATAACATCAGTTGCAACGGTTGATGTTGAAGTGTTTGAGCAAGCAAGAGAAATTCCGTGCACAACACGCATTATTACGGCAAGAAAAACGGATGCCGCAAATGTGTAAACAACAAGATAACCAAGCGGAATTAAAGCCATTCCGCACAATCCCACAAGCAAAACAGACTTACGCTTTCCGCAATCAAGTATTTTGCCGACAAAAGGCCGAAAGAAAACGGCAACAACAGAAAACAATGTTGCGCAGGCGCCGGAAACACTGTCTGAATAACCAAGCTCGCGCACAAAAAACGGGAAAGTTGAAAGCACCATAAGGTGGTTTAAAAACACAAGAAAGTTAATTACTATTACTATAATGAAATTCTTGTTCCAAAGCTTAATTTTTTCCATAAAATCCTCCTAAAAAAGCAAAAAAGCGCAAGGCCGTCATCCGGTCTTACGCTTTAGCTGCTCGATGTATTTAATAAAATAATTATATCAAAGCAGAAGATTTTTGCAAAGGTGATTTTTAACAAACATTTGAAAAAAGGGAACAAGTATTTTATTAAAAATGAAAAGAGCAGAGGCATAAGCCTCTGCTCCATTGTTTTGAATTCAGAATTCACGAAGCTCGGTATCATCCAAAGTTTCATCACCGTGAATATCCCAAGATGTTGTGATCTGCTCCGCAACAGTAAACTTTTCAATCTCCGCAAGAGGAGATTCATATAATTTTTTCATTATTCCACTCCTCCTCAATCATGGCAAATATTGCCATATGCTATAGTTTGAATAGTTGCAGGTGAATAAGAACCATCGCCGTCTATATCAACAGTGCATTTATACTTAACATAAGGTCTTGCATAAACCTGTGTTGAGCCGTCTGTTGAAATCTTAGCCATAAACTGATTATCGGAAGACGGGTTCTTTGCAGGAACGGCAGTTACACCGGAAGCGCCGATTATGAATTTGCTCATATCGGAGCCAACCGAAGCATCCGTTGTGAAGAGAGTGCCCATTTCGGTTATCTCAACATTAGGACCGAGATTCTTTGTTGAAGCACCGCTGTACATTACAAACAGATTATTGCCGTTTACCGCAACAAGCTTACCTATAGAATAAACGAAAGGTAATCTATTGTCAAGAGAAACTATTTGGCGATTATCTGTTATTGGAACGCCGCCGATTGTGTAATCGCCTTCACCGTTCTTATAAATTGAATAGAAATTCAAATCGCCCGAAGTGAGGAATGAATAGGAATCAGAATAAGAAACGGGATAGAATGTGCCGTTTATTTCAGCTGCGATACCGTAAGCACCCTCTGCAGCATTAACGGTTTCATACTTATCGTATTCATAATACTGAGGCACACCGTCCATAGTTACGGTAATGGTGTCTGCAGCTTTATCGAATACCATTTGTGCTCTGAGAATCTTATCGCTGCCTGCATAATCGCCAACCGTGATGGTTGTGTCGTTTGCAATATCCGAATTATTAACCTTCCAACCCTTGAATGTGAAGTAAGGTGTGTTTTCAAGAGATGAGAGATTGCTTGAATCAAAGGTTGCAGAATCGATTACATAGGAGCCGTTCTTAAGAGTTAACTGAACATCCTTGGCAACGTTGTGCTCTTGAACAAGGCTGCCGAACTTATCATAAATCTGAACCTTAACATAATTCTCATCAACAGCCTGCTTAGAGCAATATGCGGTGATTTCAGTGTTGCTGTTAATCTTCAGATTATAGGTTTGAGATGCAGGAATATTTGTTTGCTTGGTTGAGCCGGAAACAACTTCCCAACGATAGCACTTATAGCCGCTCGGAACACTTGAAAGTGCGTTAAGGTTAACAGAATAAGTGTTGCCGTATTTAAGGAATTGAGAGTTTGTTACGGTTGAAGTACCGTCGTCAAACTTAACATTAAGCGTAACGGTGTATGTGCTGCGGATAGAAGAATTATCATCCGTGTTTGCCTCATTAAGATCCGAAAGAATCTTTGAGGTGTAGCTATCAAGCTTGGTTTGATCCTCCTTAGAGAAATCCTTATAAGATTTATCGTTTGCCAAAACATATGCAGAAGCACCTGCGGTTTTGAAAGAAGGAGTTGTGATTGAATAGCCTGCGCTTACGCCGTTTGCATAAGTTACGGTTGAAGCCTTTGTGCCGTTTGCGGTAACTATGCCGTAAATAGACTGATCTGCAGCTGTGCCGATATTAAATCTGTATGCCTCGCTGAATGCAGCCATATCCTGATATTTAAGAATATTTGTTGCTGCATCATAAGCGGTGTAATCTGCAACTTCGGTAAGATTATCATTTGTGGCAACAAGATTTGAGCTTGAAAGATCGATATTCTTTTGTGCCGAAGAAAGCTCTGAATCGCTTACGGATTTAATTATGAATCTTGCATTTCTTACATTAACATAGCCTGCTTTATCGTCCTTAATGTAGTCGCCTTCTTCAAGACGATCTTCGGTGTAATCGCCGCCGGCATCTTTGTCATAATAGGTGCCAACATAAACAAGCCTGTCAACGCCGGAAGCGTTAAGATCAAGATTGCCGTTTGAATCATAAACAAAGCCGGAGGTTACAACATTGCCTACTCTGTCGTAAGCGATATAAGGGCCGTATTGATCCAAATCGGGATTTGTGTTTACATAGCTGATAAGATATTTAGGCGTGTTTTTCTTAACAGCATCATCTGTGCTTGAAATAGCCTTAGCAGCATCATAGCTTTGCGAGAATGCATTATATGTGCTGTAAGTATATTTCTGATCACCGTTTGCGGTGAGGTTGTTTTGGTTTTTATTGATTGTGTAAGCCGTGCCGTCTGCAACTTTAGTATCAACAGGAGAAAAATCTGCCTTGTTTGTTAAATGCGCATAAGCAGTCTTAATGTTGTTTGAAAGGCGGGTTACGGTTGACTGCTTGGTTACGAAAGGCTGATTATCGCCAAACGGGTCAAGAGAAGTATAGTGATTTTTAACTGCATTATAAGCAGATTCAAAAGCCGTCCAAGCGTCTGAAGTATATTCATCCTTATGCTGCAATGCTTCATTATATAATGATTCATAATCAGCGGCAGTTTGGTTAAGCTCGGTGTAATCCGCTTTTTGCTCTATCTTTGAAACATCAATGCTTTCAAGCTTTTTAACCTTTTCGCAAAGTGTGTTTGCAAGAACGGTAACATTATCGCTGTTTACAACATCAATCATATAGCTTTGGCTTGTGAGAGCATCATAAGCATCAAGAAGCTCCTGAGCAGATTCGGGGTCATAATCATAGATATGAGACAAAATGTTCAAACGATCCTTATTGAACAATGCTTCTTTAACCGGAACAAAGCTTACAACATAAATTGGGCCGGTTGATGGTATTGTAAGAGAAGTTACCCAATACGATCCAAAAACATTTGTTTTAACGCTTGCATCCGATGTATAAGTCGGAGTGATAGAAGTCCAATAAGAATTAACATTGCTGTGGTCTGTTTCGGTAGGACCCGTGCCGGTATACTTTAAATAGTTTGAACCGGCCTGCCATTGCTGTGCACCATTAACTTTACCGGGGCAGTTAATTCTGTTTGTTGATTTATCATATGACGAAGTATGATTCAGTCTTCCGCCGCCACTGTAATACCAACCATTAAAATTAAGGTTGTCAACATTACTGAAGGTTTGGGTCATATCAAAGTGCCAAAGATCTGCAAGTGCCACATCACCGGCAGATGGATAAATCGTTTCGGCGTATGCGTCAGTGCCGGTATTATCTCTCTTATAGATACCGGCGTTTATTGGAGCGGTTGAAGTGTCTTCTGCACCGTTATAAAGCCAAACAAATGAGCCGGAGGCAATACCGACATTATAGCCATCCTTGGTTTCCGGCCTGATAATTGACGAAGTATTAACAGATGAAAGCATATTATGAGTATATGTTTCATCGATAACGCTACTGTTACCGGTAGTTATGCCGTTTAAGGTTTCTGGCTTTGAATACTCTTTCATGTTATCGCTGTTAAGAGCGGTCATCATCTGAGTATAAAGTTCTGAAATTTCTTCCGGATTAACTTCTTTTTCGCCTTTTTCAACAGCCGCTTTATAGCGCTGAGACTCATCATAAATCTTATATGCGGCACCCATATTAGTGAATACGGTGTTCATATTATCATCAATCTGCTGAATTTTTTCTTCAAATTCGGTGATTGTTTCATTAAGAAGAGTGTCTGCTATTTCAAGGTTATCCTGAAGATAAATATCCTTGGCGGCATAAGTGCCGTTATAAATGGCGAAGTTATCAATAAAGCCGTCTGCAGGTGAAGCGTATCCGCCGTAGCTCTTACCGTAAGAAACAGTGTGCTCCTGAGCAAGATAATCATGAATTGCCTTGCCCTTAACGAGTGAGTTTTCTGCGGTGTAAGTGTTTACCTTGCTGACAAGCTGACCGTTAACATAGGTGTAAACAACATCAAAATCAGCATCGGGCTGAACCTGAATAACTATATGATTCCATTTATCTGCCGTGAGACCCTGGCTGCCGAAGACATTTGCAATATCAATTGCTGACTTATCGATGCCCTCTTCCCAAGCATAATGAAGAGTGCCGCCTTCCGAGAGCTCAAAGTAAGCGCGTGATGCGGCAGAGCCGGACGCCTTGCCAAGCGAGAATACGGTGCCGGTGTTAATCGTTTCACCAGGATTATAATAGGTGCTGATAGTGTAGCCGTTTGCGGCAGAATCATTAGCGGCATAAGTGTAGTGCGAATCAAAACCTACTCCGCTTGCCTGCGCAAAGCTGCCTACCTGACCCTGAATTGCTTTAGGATCGGCAACGGTTGCATTATATGCAGTGTAACTGTTTGTGCCGATTGTTGTTGTTTCAAACGGGTCAAAATATGAACGGGCATTTTTATCCAAAGCTGTTGTTGGATAAACATTATCAAGCTCTGCAAGAGATTTTGTTATATCATTTGCAGAAAGAGCTCTGTTATAAATTCTGAAATCGGAAATATAACCATCAAGCATAAGGTCCTGAGCATAGGAAGAAATACCGAAGAAGAGATTTCCTGATTTTAATCTTTCTATCGTTGAGCCCTGAGAATCAGAGAAGAAAAGCGGTGTGCCCTGCTTATTAACAGATTTCATATCTTTATTGTAGGTGGTTTTGATGAGCTGACCATCTACGAAATAATGGATATAAGAATCTGTAACAGTCATGGTATAAAGGTGCCAGCTGTTAAGATTATCATTGCCCATATAGCCCTTCATGAAGTTGTTGGTGCCGTTATTGTTTACGCCAAGTGAGTTGCCGGTAGTTACATACATATAAGCATTATTCAATTGCGACTCTGTTGCAGAATCCCAAGCAAGAGTGCCGGGCTCCTTAGCAGAAGTCCAATCAAAGAAGTGGCCGCTGAAGTCATTTTGCTTATTGATGCTTGTTTTGGTTGAATAACCGTACCAAGAGAAGGTTACGCCGGATTTATCATCAGCACCATTGAACAAATCGGTTGTATTATTAAGATAAGCATAACCGCCGTTTCTTGCGCCGGAACTGTTTACGGCATCAGTCGGCTGGAAGCGAGCCGCTGCAATTGTTTTGCCGTTTGCATCTTTTGTTGTTACGGCAGTTGCGCCGACATTAACAAGAGTGTTTTTGCCGTTTTTATCTGCAGCATCATAAGTTAAATCCGAATTTGTGAAATATCTTGCAACAAGGCAATCATTTACATCTTCACCGGACATAACACCCGATGAATCATAGGTTTCTTTGCCGTATTTAGCTGCGAGCTTATCATAATCGGAAGATGAAATATATGTTACGGAGCCGTGACGGGGAGAAAGATGGTTGATATTATTTTCAGTTTGCGCATTACTATAAACGTTCTCCAAATCATAGCCGTTGAAAACAGCAAAAATAGGATTGCCGTAAGTATCGGCCATAAGAATATATTTACCGTCTGCAAGAGAACGATATACCTGGACTCCTTCAAGATTGTCGATATCCGTATTACCGCCGTCGCCGTTAAAGACAGAAGTGCCGGCGTATGGGCCGTTAATGTTTGCACTTGTTGCCCAATAGAGATCGTCACTATCATCGTTCTTATAGAACATATAGTAAAGGTTCTTTGCCGAATCGTAAGTGATATCACCGTCTATGGTATCAACGGTTTTATTTGATGAGCTGTATTGAGCAGATGTGTTGGACATCAAAAGAGCAGGTTCGGAAGTGAATGTTTTGAAATCGGGTGTGTAAACATAATAGAGCACCGTTGAGCCGTTATCCGCTGTTTTGATAGAGAGATAAAGCATATACTCTTGGCGGTTTGCATCCCAGATAGCCTGAGGAGCCCAAGCTCTGTCTATATCCTTGCCGAAAACATCCTTAAGATCAATATTCCAAGGAACAACGCTTTCAATATCGCCGAGATCGGTGATATGCCAGCACATAATCTTGCTGTTGCCGCTCCAAGATGAGCCGTTAACAGAATTCATATCAGTTGCAAGCATATAATAGCTGCCGTCTTCCGCACGGAAGATATACGGGTCTCTTGCATGGCCTGTGGCTGCGGTGCCCGAGCCTGTTGAGGGAACGCCGTCTTTCTTAGGATATGATTCCGTTGTTGTTTGATTAACAAAAGTTCTGTTGCCGTTTAAAGCTTCAAAGTTTTCACCGTCGTCAGAAACAGCGAAGCGGATATATTCACTGTCGTTACCGGTGAAATAAGCAAAGAGATATTTATTAACATCTGCAGGAAGCTTATTCGGCGTTGCGTCAGACTTTGTGCCGGTGTAGAAAGTGATGCCGTTATAAAGCTGATCATCGCAGAAATAGCTGCCATCCTCATCACCGATTGCAATATTAGAGATTTTAGAAGTGTCTATTTTGCTATAGCCTTTGAAAAGGTTTTGAACAAGCTTACCGCTTGCATCGGTAATGTAAGCGTGGAAATAACCATCAACATAAGTTAAAACATAGTGATATGTTTCATTCCGCTTCAAAATTGTTGAGCTGTGAGAAAGGTTATAAGAGCTGCTTGAAGTGCTGGTGAGGGTGTTACCTGCCGAATAAGCAGGGCCGCAAAGGTCTTGCACAAAAGCCCAGCTGGGATCTTTCATATCTGCATTTTGCTTTCCCAGAACAGCCGAATCAGACATACCGATTGCCAAAAAGCCGTATCTGCCTGTGACGGAAGACTCGTCGTTTTGAACAGTATATTCCAAATCAACCTTAAAGCTGTCTGCACCTGTGATGGGTGTGTAGCCAAGGCCGGAATACTGATTCATGAAAGTATAACCGTCTGCAATATAAAGGCCTTTACTGTCAAGCGTCATTGTATTGTCATGATATGAGTTTGCAGTCCAGTTCATGGTCTTATCGCCGTCAACATAAGCAGAGCCGGTTATCTGGCGGCGTGTATCGCTGCCGGAAGCTGCCTTTTCACCCCAAGATGATTTGGTGAAATCCGTGGAAGCAGCACGAGTCCATGTTGTGCCGTCGGCGAACGCAACTAAAGGCGCGCTTGTGACAAGCATAAGCACAGCAAGAAACAGCGCAATTGCTTTTTTTGAAAAATGTTTTTTCATAATTATGCCTCCTTATAAACATACCGTGCCGAAAATGCGGGATTTACTGACTGCATCCGCTACATAATTTGCACAGGCGTCATTGCCGCACATAATTACGGCAATTTTAAAATATATCATGATTATAATATTATACTGATAATTATTTGTCAATAAAAAATTAACAATTTGCTTTGTAATTTATACAGATTTACAATATTGTCATAATCTTAATTATCTGATATTCACACCGTGAATTTAATATTTGCACTTATTTTAGTTTCAATCCCATTATATGCATATAAATTTGCGCTATGTTCATAATTAGTTTACATAAATTTTACACAATCAATCACTTTCGAGCATAAAAAACACCCAATTCGCATTGGGTGCTTATATAATCATAATAAACCAAACATATTATAATCAGAATAAATCAAAACATATAATATTTCTTTAATTCCGAAGCATTAAGAGCAAAATTATTGCGAAGCTCTTTTTTATATCTTTCCATATTCACATCGCTGTGTTCGGTTTCCTTGCTCCAAAGGTGCACCGTCCACGCGTCATTACCGAAAAATGCGGGAATGAGCGGCCCCACGGCGGCGGCTTTGATTTTTGAAAGCACATCGCCGTCATACACAGCCTGCATAAAATATCTGAAAAGGAAATACACGGCAATATTCTCGCAGCTTTTGGAATTGATTGCAGAAGGGTTAAATTCGGCGTTTTCAACCTTTTCACGCCACTCCGGGTTAATCAGCTCAGGATTATCAAAAGTGCTTGCAAAAGGCGCAGGAGCGCTTCCCTCCGCATACGGCCCAATCTCGTTTTGAAGCTTCACGCCGAAATCGAGAAGTTCAATCATGCGCTTATTAAGAGGCTGCGCGGAATTTTTAACAATCTCATACGCTTTTTTGCGTGCGGTCAAAAGCTGAAAATAAAGCTCGGCGTCAATATCGTTGAGCGACGGCGGCAAATCGTTTATTTCGCTCACGAAGTCAAAATCAGTTTTTTCTCTCCACATTATATCCGCAGCAACGGGGCACGAATAGGAAATGCCCATTTCGCGTGTGCCGCCGAAATCGTTTATAAAGCGCGGAAAAGTGCGGCAGGTAAACGGAGTATGCTCTCCCCCGATTGCGATATGCATATCACACAAATTGCTGTCATTTAAAAACGGGCAGCGTTTATTGGAAGTAAGGCGAAAAACCGTGTTGCCGTATTCGTCCTTATCAAGCACGCTGTCTATTCTTTCGCGGATTTCACCGGCAAGTGTTTCGTAATACGCAAGCGAGCGTTCATCCGCATCAACCTCCCACCCCTGGCAGCAGGAATCCGGGCACGCTCCCGCGATGCATTTAAAATCCTTATAAAAAGACGGAGTTACAAGCCTCATTTAACTTCACCGCCAATCTTTTTATTAAATGATTTATTTTTTAATTTAGATACAATCTTATTATTGGCAGCCGTTACAACGGCAGAAAATGCAACAAGGCAGGCAAGGTCAACAAGCACAAGAAGCCGAAATTCGCAATTGAAATCGCGATCGCCGATATAAATAAACACTGCCTGATTCAAATACATGGCATAAGTTATTGAGCCGAGAAAGCCGCTGAATTTATTATTGAGCAATTTTGAAACAACGCCCTGCCCGAGCGCGGTAACGAGGATAAGCGCGCAAATCGCAAAAAGGGCTATAAAATCAAGAATATTCCAATGCCCGCGCCACGCGATATATCCGCACAGAAGCGGCAATATGATTTCCAAAACGGAGAGCGTGATTTTATCAAGCTTGGAAAAATCACGGTTTTTAAGCTTATTATAAATGCAATAAAGCGTACAGCCGATACCTATTTCAGAAAAAGCCCTGAAAAACGCGCCGAGGAAAACGGGCGAAATGCTTGTTATATCAATCTTTCCGAAATTTGTGAAGCAATACCCCGCAAAGCCGAGAAAAGCAAGCGGAGCGATAATACAGGTGTATTTTTCGCGATATTTAACGGCAAGATAATAAGCGAGAAAGGAGCCCCAAAGAAGCCCGCTTACAAACCACAGGTGCAGATTAACCGGCTCTTTTTCAAAAAACACCTGAAGCATAAAGAAATCCGCAAAGCCGTCTTTCGCATGCGAAAGCAAGCCGTATTCGGGCTTAACGATTTTAAGTGCAAGCATAAAAAGAAAAAGCGAGAAAATATAAAGCGGATAAAGCCTTTTGACTCTGGCGGCAAAAAACGAAACGGTGCTTTTTTCGGGATTTAAGGAATTATTTGAAGCAAACAGCTTTTCGATTTTTTGCATCATAAAAAAGCCGCTGAGAATGAAAAAATATTCAACGCCGAGATAGCCGGCGGCAAAATAATTCTTATCGCCCTCAAATCCGCCGTAAGAGCGAAAATGCATAAAAAATATGAAAACTATAAAAACAAAGCGATAAAATTCAAGCGCATTGTTTCTTTTTGAATAAGCCATATACTCACCCTCTAATTTCTGCAAGACCGCAAAGCAGAAAAGACAAAATAAAAAAGCGGTTAAATCCAAATGGAAATAACCGCTCTTTGGTGCGAGAGACGGGACTTGAACCCGTACGAGTCGCCCCACACGCCCCTCAAACGTGCGCGTCTGCCGATTCCGCCACTCTCGCTCACAACGATTGAGATTATAACAGATAAGAATTGAAATGTCAACACTTATTTGCAAAAAATATCAAAAGTTTTTAAAATGTTTTTCGGCTCATCAATTATAACATCGGCGCCGCAGGATTCAAGCAGTTTTCTGCTTCTGAAGCCCCAAGTTACGCCTATGCTTTTGCACCCCAAATTTTGAGCTGAGCGGATATCGACATCACTGTCACCTATCCAAACGCATTCATCCGGCAAAACGCCGAGAGAAGCAATCAATTCACGCGGCACAGTGGGATCGGGCTTTTTCGGTTTGCCGTCCACATTACCGCGCACAATATCGAACACATCTTTGCCGAAAAGAGCTTCGATCATGCCGTTTGCCGCAACATTAGGCTTATTTGTGCACACAATCAGCTTTTTATCCGCCGCTTTAAGTCCTTCAAGAACTTCTTTGATACCGGGATAAATATATGCATGGTCAAGCTTAATTGCATCATATTCGGGCTTGAAGAGTTCGTACTGGCGCTCAAGCTCTTCGTCGGACAAGGTATCCTCAAATGCGCGCTTAACAAGCAACTTGGCTCCGTTGCCGACGAATTGCCTGTAATCATCCACACTCCATTTAAGCGGCCTGCCTGCTTTTTTCAGCAAATAATCGCATGCGAGGCCCAAATCGTCGATAGTGTTAACCAAAGTGCCGTCCAAATCGAAAATCACACAGCGGCAATTTTTGAAATCGGCATTATTTTGAATTTTGCTCATAAACATCACTCAAATCTTCAAATCTTCTGCTTTTGGCATCATATATAAGCTTAGCGCCAACGCCGAGCACCGCAAGGCCGACGATCACGGAAAATTCGATATAAATTCTTTTTTCGCGGCTTTTGCTGTTGAACGACAGCTGACCGCTTTTAACCCTCGTCCACAAATCGGACTGAAGCTCCAATATATTTTGAGGCAAATTATTGAAATACTGTCCTTCGGGTTGCTCTTCGGGATAAACGGCTTCGTTGCCGTAAAGCGAGGAATCCTCGTTTTCTCTAACAGTTACATTAGGTGAGGCATAATAGATAAATTCCGAATTTTCAAGCGCCACCTGCGGCTCCTGCATAAAATTGATAAACGCCTCGGCGCCTTTTTTATTCTGCGCACAGGTGGGAATACAAAATGCATCGTAAAAAATATTTACGCCCTCTTTGGGAAAGCAAAAGCCCAAATCGGGATTATTATCTGCCATAAGCACATAATCGCCGGCATAGTAAGTGGCGAATGCATATTCGCCGCTTTCCATAAGATTAAAAACCTCGTCCATAACATAAACGGGATTTGTTTTATCCTTTTGCTCGGCAAGAAGCTCTGCGGCTTTGTTCCAATCGCTTTCATCCTGCGAGTTAAAATTCTGGCCGAGCATTGCCTGGGCAATTGCAAAAGCATCGCGCGAGTTGTTAAACATCAGCACTTTGCCTTTATATTGCTCGTCCCAAAGCACGCTCCAGCTGTCGGGCCTTTCGGAAACAAGATTTTCATTATAAATAAGCACCGTGGTGCCGACATTATAGCAAAGCGAATATTTTTGTTCCGGGTCGAAATACAGATTTTGATATTTTTCGTCAATCAAAGCCCTGTTGGGAACATTGTTCCAATCAATCTCCTGAAGCATTCCCTCATCGGCAAGCCTTTCAATCATATAATCGCTCGGAACGACAACATCATATGAAACGCCTCCGCCTGCAAGCTTTGAATACATATTTTCGTTTGATTCGTAATTGGTGTAATTAACCGTTGCGCCCGTTAGCCTTTCAAATTCCGAAACAACATCCATGGAATCCTCGGAGCCATCTGAAATATATTCGCCCCAGTTATAAACATTCACCGTTGTGCCCTGAAGGCCGAGGCTCTTATAATATTCAATCTGCTCGGCGGTGAAAACATCGCCGTCATCAACCGCGGCAAGCGCAACGGAATATGTTGCACAAAGGGAAAGCACAAGACAAAGAAAAAATGAAACAAGCTTTTTCATCTGCCCTCCCCCTTTCTTTTTTCGGCTTTACTTTGCGCAATATTCATCAAAATAAGCAACACAAGAACAACGAGGAACATAAGGGTTGAAAGCGCATACATATCCGGCTTTACCCTTTTTTTGGTGAGTGAAAATATATAAATGGGAAGCGTTTGAAAGCTTGGGCCGTTTGTGAAATAAGATATGATGAAATCATCAAGGGAAAGCGTAAAGCTCATTACAAGGCCGGTTATAATACCCGTGGTTATATTCGGAAGCACAACCTTAAAAAAAGCTTTAACGGGCTTGCAGCCGAGGTCAACCGCCGCTTCATACACATTTATATCAAACTGCTTTAATTTAGGCAGCACATTTAGCACCACATACGGCAATGAAAAGGTTATATGCGCAATAAGAAGCGACCAAAAATTGAGCGCATTTGACTTATTCACGATACCTGCCGCGAAAACAAAAAGCAGCATCATAGAAATACCGGTTACTATTTCGGGGTTCATCATCGGGATATTTGTAACCGTCATAACGGCACTTTTAAGATGCTTATTTCTGTAATTATATATGCCTACCGCCGCCATTGTGCCGATAACAGTTGCCGTAAGGGCATTGCAAACAGCAAGAAGCAAGGTGTTTTTCAGCGCACCCATGGCTGCGGAATTGTGAAACATCTCGCTCCACCATTTTGTGGAAAAGCCTGTGAAAACATAGGTGCCCGCACTGCTGTTAAACGAAAAAACAGCCATAACGGCAATAGGCGCATAAAGAAATATCAGAATAAGCGCCATATAGATTTTTGCACCGGGGGAAAGCTTTGCTTTATTCATATGATAACTCCCCCTTCCGATTCTTGATCCGCGCCGAGGAAATTCATTATTCCGAGGCAGACAATTATAAGCACCATCAGCACGAGCGAAAGACTTGCACCGAGGTGATAGTTATTTGCCGTTTGAAACTGTGTTTCGATTATATCGCCTATCAAAACAACTTGGCCGCCGCCGAGCTTTTGAGTGATATAGAAAGTGGAAACGCAGGGCACGAAAACCATGGTTATTCCGCTTATAACACCGGGAAGAGAAAGCGGCATAATAACCTTGCGAAAAATCTGCGCCTTGGATGAGCCGAGATCCTGAGCGGCCTCGATAAGCGAATTATCCATTTTTGAAATAACGGAATAAATCGGCAAAATCATATAAGGCAAGAAATTATAGACCATGCCCAAAATAACGGCGCCGCCGGTATTTATAAGCTTAACGCTTCCCAAGCCGAGAACGCCTAAAACAGTGTTTATAATACCGCTGTCGCCCAAAATCGTCATCCACGAATATGTTCTGATAAGGAAATTCATCCACATCGGAAGCATAACAAGCAAAACCATCATACTTTGCGTGCTCAGCTTTGTTTTAGTGAGCAAATATGCAAACGGATAACCGATTAAAAGGCATATCGCAGAAGCAATTACACCGTAAATAACCGAAAGTAAAATCGTGGATGTGTAGGCGGGGATTACGTTTATACTTGAAAGCGAAAAAGCACCCGAGGTATCCGTGAAAGCATAATAAAGCACCATAACAAGCGGCGCGATTATAAACAACACCGACCACACTATATAAGGCTTATCGACAAGCTTTCTTGAAAGGCTTTTACTCATTTTCAGCCTCCCAATCATAATTGGCGTCGTTAATATGGTCAAACTCATCCGAGAAGCAGGAATAATCGCCGAATTCACCGCTGTATTCACTGCGCTTCATAACATGAATCGAATCGGCGTCGATATACATACCGATGGTTTCGCCCACCTTATGATATTCCGTTGTTTGCACAAGCCAAATGAAGCCGCCCACATCAACGAAGGTTTCAAAGAATGTGCCCTTAAACACAACATCCGTAACCTTGCCGGGAAGTGTGTCTTTTGTGCCGAGCTCGTGGATTTTTATATCCTCCGGGCGAATAACGGCTTCCACCTTTTCGTTAGGCTCGAATCCTTTATCAAGGCAATCAAACACAACACCCGAAATGCGAACATAATAATCCTTAATCATAACGGCATCAACTATATTCGATTCGCCGATGAAATCTGCAACAAATGCGTTTACAGGCTCGTTATATATATCCTCGGGAGTGCCAATTTGCTGAATTTTGCCCTTGTCCATAACAACAACGCGATCACTCATGGAAAGCGCCTCTTCCTGATCGTGAGTAACATAAATAAATGTTATGCCAAGGCGTTTTTGAATGGCTTTAAGCTCCTTTTGCATATCCTTGCGAAGCTTTAAATCAAGCGCACCGAGAGGCTCGTCAAGCAGCAGCACATGCGGCCTGTTTGCAAGTGCGCGCGCGATTGCCACCCTTTGCTGCTGACCGCCCGAAAGGCTGCTTATTTGCCGCTTTTCAAAGCCCTTTAAATTGACGAGCTCAAGCATTTCGGCAACAGTTTTGCGAATTTCGCTTTTGCTCATTTTTTGAATTTCGGGGCCGAAAGCCACATTTTCAAAAACATTCATATGCGAAAAAAGAGCATAGCGCTGAAAGATAGTGTTTACCTTGCGTTTATGCGGCGGGATATCGTTTATTACCTTACCCTCAAACACTATATCGCCTCCGTTGGGCTCAACAAAACCCGCTAAGCAGCGAAGAGTGGTTGTTTTGCCGCAGCCGGAAGGACCAAGCAGCGTTATGAACTCTTTTTTATTTATTGAAAGATTTAATTTATCAAGTATTACATTATCACCGTATTTAACGGTAATATCCGTCAAATCAATAATTTTTTCCAATTATGCACTTCCTCTTTGTAACCCGATTTTGCGCAAGCTCATATATATCATTTATGAATGCGCATAATAATTAATATATCAAATTATGGCGAAAAGTCAACAATTATCAAAATATTTTTTTCAAAATTTCCTCACCGTTTGCAACCCTGTCAACAGAGTCTTTCACAAGTGAAAAATCGCAAACCATTGATTTTGGCTTATGAATGCAATCATCCATTCCGAGGGGAACGAAATAATAGTTTTTGTAATTCATAAGATTGCCTATATTTTTGGCGGCGGCGCCGAGCGCGTCATTTGTGGAAACGCCGATGATAACGGGCTTTGAATTGCGCAAATGGCTTTTTGCCGCCATTGTTACCGAGGTATCGGCAATGCCGTTTGAAAGCTTAGCAAGGGTGTTTCCCGTGCAGGGTACGATGCACAAAATATCAAACAGCTTTTTCGGGCCTATCGGCTCCGCCTGCTCTATTTTATGGATAATGCTGTGCCCGGTTATTGCAATAATTTCATTTTGAATATCCTTTGCATCGCCGAAGCGTGTGTCGATACTGTATGCATTTTCGCTCATAATCGGATAAACATCATATCCGCTTTTAACAAGCTCTTTGAGCGCGCTTACGGATTTTGAAAAAGTGCAAAACGAGCCTGTTAAAGCATAGCCGATTTTCAAATTAACTCCTCCCTGCGGCAATTATAATTGCCTGATAATTTCATCTGCCGCACAACCGATAGCCTCGCCGGCAGCTTTAGCCGTAAATTTTGAAGGCATTCCCCTGCCGTTTATGATTTTTAAGCCAAGGCTTGCTGCCATGAGAGTGTCTGCCCCGCCGGGGAAAGATGCCAAATCAAGAATGATAACCGATTTTTTCAGCGCTTTAAGCTCTGCTTCGGTTAAAACAATGTGCGGCACGGTATTGATAACAATATCAAAATCATTTTTCTTTTTCAGCTCGGGGAAATAAATATGACTTGCACCGTAAAAATTGCTGAGTTCCGCCGATTCGGCACTTCTGGAGCACACGGTTATATTACTGCCGTATGCGGCAAGCAGGCGGTGCAGAGCCTTAGCAATTCTGCCGTAGCCGATTATAAGTATGTTTTTATCGATTAAAGAATCGGCGTTTTCGTTTTCAAGTGCAGTTACAGCACCCTCGGCTGTTAAAAATGCGTTTTTCAGCACATATTTTTCGTTTTTCATATAGTTTATGCCGTTTTCATATTCTCCGCCGCCGTAAAGCGCAAATTTTCCGCCGAGTGAATCAAGCATATATTTTTTTGTCGGCACGGGAAGCAATGCAAAATCGCACAATTCAAGGCTTTTAACTCTGTTATAGCCGCACTTTTCAAGGTAATCGGCGGCAAATAAGAGTCTTTCGTTTTCCTCGCTCCAAATCCAAAAATCGCCTAACTTCATATAATCACCCCGTTCATTTTTATCATATGCTCAAAATATTTTGTTGCCATCAAATTTTAATGTTTATTTTTGCAGCAAAAGGTTGTATAATATTATAAATTATAATTCCAACGGAGGCATTCGGCTTTGAAGCATATTGATGATATATTAAAAGAAGTTAAAAAGGTGCATTTTATAGGTATCGGCGGCGCAGGTATGTGCCCGCTTGCGGAAATCTTGATTTCGCTCGGATATGAAGTTACGGGTTCGGACAATAACGACACGGAAACCTTCAGGCGCGTTGAAAACGAGGGTGCCAAGGTTTTTCTCGGCCAAAAAAAAGAAAACATTTCGCCGGACACACAGCTTGTTATTTACACAAACGCAATTTTAAAAGGCAACGAGGAGCTTGAATTTGCAAAGGCCAACTACCCCACCTTTGAAAGAGCGGAGCTTTTAGGGGCAATCAGCAGAATTTACTCAAATTGCATCGGCGTTTGCGGCACTCACGGCAAAACAACAACATCTTCCATGATTACACAGGCACTTTTGGAATCCGGCCTTGATCCCAGCGCCGTTATAGGCGGAAAGCTGCCGATCATAAACGCTTATGGCAGAGTGGGCAAAACGCAAAACTTTGTTTGCGAATCCTGCGAATTTAACAACACATTTTTGCACATGAACGCCGACATGGCCGTTGTGCTTAACATTGACGAGGATCACCTTGATTTCTTCGGAAATGTTAAAAACATAAAAAAATCATTCCGTGAATTCTGCGATAAAACAACCAAAACAATCATTTATAACGGCGACGACGCCAACACGGTTGATATGCTTAAAGGCATTGATGGCAAAGAGCTTATTTCCTTCGGTAAAAATCCCGAAAATGAATGGACGGCGCGCAATATAAATGTGCCGGGCGGCTTTCATATCGAATACGATGTTTACCACGGCGACGAATTTATCACGCACATTTATCTTCACATTCCGGGCGAACACAATGTGCTTAATTCCCTCGCGGCTTTTATCGCCTGCATTAAGAGCGGCGCGGATGTTGAAAAAGCGGCGCACGGATTATCCGATTTCACCGGCGCAGGGCGCAGATTTGAGCTTAAAGGCACATACTGCGGCGTTACCGTGGCAGACGATTATGCACATCACCCGAGGGAAATTGAGGTTACGCTTGAAGCGGCAATGAAAATGGGATACAAACGCGTTTGGGCGGTTCACCAGCCCTTCACCTATTCAAGGACCTCACGCTTGCTTGACGATTTTGCCCGTGTGCTTCAAATTGCGGATAAATGCGTTGTTTCCGAAATTATGGGCAGCCGCGAGGTTAACACAATCGGCATTAAGGCAACGGATCTTTCGGATAAAATTCCCGGCTGTATTCAAATCGACAAGCTTAAGGATATTGCCGATTACCTTGCCGAGAATTGCAAGGAAGGAGATCTTGTTATAACACTCGGTTGCGGAGACGTTTACAAGGTTTCAAGAATGCTTGTTGAAAAACTAAAGGAAAAAGAAGCAACAACCGAATAAAAAATTAAAAGAACCGCAGGCGAACTGCGGTTCTTTTTTTATGCAAATCAGCAAATATCTTCTTTTAAAGCCTCTATTATTGAATCTTTTTTCAACTTAGAAACGGCAAGTAACATACCGGAGCCGACCAAAACAAAAACAACAGCAACCACCGCCAGATAAAGAGGCACATTAACGGTGAACGGAATTTGATCGGAACCGAGCAGCACGTTCATCAAAAAAGAGAGTAAAATGCTGACGGGTATTGAAATAACAAGAGCCTTAATGCCGTAAAGCAAGCTTTCAAGGCAAATCATTTTATTGAAGCCCTTGGGTGTTATACCGACTGATTTAAACATTGCAAATTCTCTGCGGCGCAAATCAATGCCGGTTGTGACTGTGTTAAGAATATTTACAAACGAAATAAGAATCATCAGTGCAATAAAGCCATAGCAAAATACTTGAATAATAAACAATGTGGTGCTCATGGCTTGAAAAGTTTTAACAACATCCTGAACCGCAAAGCTGCAGTTAGATAAATTATTTATTAGCACATAATCATCAATTGATTTATTCACGGCATCGGTAACCTCGGCATGATTTTCAGTTTTTATTGCGATTGAATACGAAGCCGAAGTTTTATCGGTAAAGCCTGCCAAAGCGGCTTTTTTATATGCACTTATAGGAGCAAATGCACTTGCATTATTTTTGGGATTCAAGCCGCAAATATCATTACTTGAATAATCAATAAGAGCAGATACTGTGTTTTTATAGATCTTTTCCTGATCATAATTGCTGAAAATCTGCTTGCCTATAATGTTTTGAGAAAAAACATTGTTTTCGCCTTTTTTATGCGAAATATTATTCATAAGAAGGCAATTGATTTCACCCGAATTTGAAGCTGCATAGTAGCTTGCGGGATCAATGCCGTTTTCTTTGCAAAGCTCATTGAACTTATCATCACTTATGTAATTCACATAAATTGCACCGCTCTTCCAAAAATCAGAATATTTTTCAGAAACATTGTTTTGCGACGCAATATCTTCATTCGCGTTGCCTTTTTTACCGAATTGATAAACATTATTGAAAATGTAATAAGCATCATCAACGCCGTTCATGCTTTTTGCATCGTTCAAAAAGTAATCGCACATATCAAAATATTGTTTATCCTGTTCGCCCTTGAAAAGGCAATAAATATCAACCTGATACGGAATATCGCTTGCCATAGTGTTGTTGGCCTGCAAAAACAACGAGCAAAAATAATTGCAAGTCAAAAACAAAACAACACTCAAAGCAATTGAACTTATAACAACTCTTGATTTTTTACCGTTTCGTTTTAAATTTTTATCGGCTATTTCACCTTCACATCCGAAAATGAGGCGAATCAGCTTAGATGATTTAAGTTTTCTGCCTTTAATTTTGATATCGGTTGACTGTTTTAAAGCGGAAATAGGAGTTATGGCGGATGCTTTTTTTGCCGGAACGATTGCCGAAATAAATATTGTGAGTGCGCTGAGAATAACAACACCGACTATTACCGGCCACGGAATGCTTGTTTTAAAAGAAACATTGCTATTATCTGCAGCAAGACCGCTTGACAAAATCTTATTTCCGACTGCATTTAACGTTATCGTTATTCCGAGTATGCCGGCACCGACGCCGACGGGTATGCCGATCAAACCGAGTATGAATCCCTCAAAATAAACGGATGATCGTTTCTGCTGCTTGGTGGCGCCAACCGAGGCAAGCATTCCCAAATACCTTGTGCGCTCTTGCAAAGAAATTCCAAACGCATTATAGATTAGCATAAATCCGGCAATCATTATAATAGCAAGCACAACACTCGCCATAGGAATTATTGTTTCAACGATTGCTCCCTTTGGGGAAAAAGAAAGATTTGCATTCATTACATCGTCGTTTACATTATAATCTTGAACACCGGCAGAATTCATAATGCTTTTAACTTCTTTTCTTGAATTCATATTAAGTGTTTTAAGCTCAATATATGCCGTTGCATTTTTCAATTCCTGCGATGTTGCGTGCCTTAAAATCGGATAATCTTGCGTTGGCTTGTTATTTTTAATTATGCCAACAATTTTATATTCTTTAATATCCGAAGGAGTGAATTCTTCACCTGCAATATATCCGAGTGACGAAACAGGCTCGCCGCCAATGGTGCGAACACCGACCGGAATACTTACCGAACTGCCGATTGACCAATCAAGATTATTTTTAGAAATGAATTCGCCGGAGACCATAATTTCATCATCGGTCTGAGGAATTGAGCCTTCATATTCACCGGTCAACATTTGAGAAAGGCAGTTTTTATCTGCCACAAACATTGTGCCCGTTGATGAGCGATCCGACAGACCGTAATCTATCTTAAATCCGGATTCTTTGGGATCAACGTTGCCCTCAAGTCCCACCCTTTTAACCTTGTTGTTTGTTTTAAGCTTTATTGCCTGATCACTGCTCACCTCACAGCTTGCATCCCAGTTTCCGCCGATATATATTGCAGCATCGCCGAAATATTTAAACAGCGAGCTGACGGAAACGAAAACAGCGGTTATCATTGCAACAGAGATTACTATGCCGAGAACGGTTGTTACCGTTCTGCGAACATTTGCTTTCAAATGAGCGGTTGTGAGTTTTTGAACTATGTTCATAATCTCACCTCATCCCTAACGATTTTGCCGTCCTCAATCGCTATAACTCTGTCTGCAGAAAGGGCAATTCGTTCATCATGTGTTATTATAATAACAGTTTGATTGCTTTGCTTATTGAAGCGGCGAAGCAAAGAGATAATTTCACGGCTGTTTTCACTGTCCAAATTACCGGTAGGTTCATCTGCAAGCAAAAGTGCCGGATTGTTAATAAGCGCCCTGCCGATTGAAACCCTCTGTTGCTGGCCGCCCGAAAGCTGATTCGGCAAATGATTCAATCTTTGCTCGAGGCCAAGCTGATTAACAAGATTGCCGACTGTTTTTGCATCCGGTTTTTTGCCGTCAAGAAGCAAAGGCAGAGTTAAATTTTCCTCAACGGTTAAGATGGGAATCAGGTTATAAAACTGATAAACAAGGCCGATTTGGCGGCGGCGGAATATTGCAAGAGCGGTTTCATTAAGCTGAGAAATATCTGTTTTATCAATAATTACATTTCCTGATGTAGGCACATCAACACCGCCGAGTATATGCAGCAGGGTTGATTTACCTGAGCCCGATGGGCCGACTATTGCAATAAACTCCCCTTTTTCAACAGAAAAAGAAACATTATCAAGAGCTTTTACCATGGTGTCGCCTTTACCGTAAGTTTTGCATAAATTTTTTACTTCAAGAATTTTCATATCGTTTTCTCCTTTCGACAACCTTATACTACAACATTAAACTTACGGCTCGGTGACTTTTATATAACAATTCTGTCACAGTTAAACAATTGTTTTATAAAATCTTATTTCAAAAGTGCTTCCTTTTCCGAGCTGTGATTCAACAATAACATCGGCACTTTCACGCAAAAGCACAGCCTTTGAAAGCGCAAGACCGATGCCCACGCTGTTTTCATCCGAATCATTGCAATGATAAAACCTTTCAAAAATATGAGGTAAATCCTTTTCTGCTATACCGCACCCCGTATCTCTGATAACAATGCGCTTATAAAGCAAATTTTCATCAGCCGTTATTTCAAGCCGGCCTCCGCTTTCTGTGTGCTCTATACAGTTTTTAACAATATTCTGCACAGCCTCAACAGTCCAATTCTCATCTCCGCTAAAAATAAAATCATCAGCGTTTATTATTATTTCAATTCCTTTTAAATCCGCCGTAATTAAGAAGGGTTGAATGCTTGATTCGATAATTTCGGATGCTTTTAAAGGTTTAATATTAAATTCGATAGTGCCTGCATCAAGCTTACTCAATTTCAGCAAAGTTAATATCAACCACTGCATTTTATCAATCTGATTTTGCACCACCTTAACAAACTCGGTACGTTTTTCAACATCCTTTTCTTCTTTTATCAATTCCGTCATAATAACTATTGAAGTTAACGGAGTTTTTAATTGATGGGAAATATCCGCAAGCGAATCTGAAAGATAATTTTTATCCTTGTTTAACTGTTCGTTGGATGAGCGAAGCAAAACTATAACCTTATAAAGGTTGTTTTTTAAAATAGAAAGTTCACCCTCGGCATTGTCGTTTATATCAAGATCATAATTGCCTGCACAAACCGAGGAAAGATATGTATTCAATTCACTAAGCTGCTTATATCTTTTATGTGTGAAATACCAAAAAACAAAAGTCAGCACAATGCCCGATGCAAGGCATACAAATGCGCAAAAAATATTTATAAACAAGCAAATAACAAAGGCAACCACCGTTATTACGGCAGACAACAAAACAACCGTATTAAACTCTTTATTTTTCATCGTCAATTATGTATCCGAGGCCGCGCACGGTTTTGATTATCTGCGGCTTAGCCGGATCCTCCTCAATTTTATCACGCAAGCGTTTTATATACACCGTAAGCGTATTATCGTTAACAAAATCGCCTGCAACATCCCAAATATCTTCCAAAAGGCGTTGCCTTGAAAGCACCTTTCCCCTATTGTTTATAAAAATCAACAGCAATTTATATTCCATAGCGGTTAAAATGATCTCAGCGCCGTTTTTATACACCTTTGCTTCATTGGTGTTTACCTTAATTGAGCCAACGCTTACAACCCCGTCGGGCGAATCTTTACTGTATCTGCGCAAGACACTTTTAATTCTAGCCAAAAGCTCTTTAACCCTAAACGGTTTTGATATATAATCATCGGCGCCCAGTTCAAGACCCATAACAACATTAACCTCGTCATCGTAAGCCGTTAAAAAAATAACGGGCAAGTCACCCCGCTTTTTGATTTCGCGGCAAACATCATAACCGCTTCCGTCCGGCAAGGTTAAATCAAGAATATAAAGCGAAAATGCTTCTTTGTTTAAAATCTCATATGCGGATTTAACGCTTTTTGCAACTGTTACATCATATCCCTCGTTTTTTAAGGAATATGAAAGTCCCATCGCGATAGCGGCGTCATCCTCAAGAATAAAAAGCTTCACAAAATCACCTCGACAACATTGTAGCACAACAAGGTGCGGCTCTGCATTACAAAATTGTAATATTAGCCCCTGCGGCGATATTTTTTTAATATTTTTTTACCGAAAAGCTTCATGATCGCTTTTTTGCGTGAAGCCGCTCGGCGTGCTGCACAATACGACGCGGCAAGTGAAAGCGCGCACACGGCGGCGAGAAGCGTTTTGTTTGAAGTAAGCATAAAAGTCTCGTAAACGGACGGCGCAAAAGCATAAACCACCGAAAAGCTCATAAACGAACACACAATAGCCTGCGCGCCCAAAAGCAAAAGCAAAAAGAAATATCCCGCAGGCGAAACAAAAAGCAAGAAAACAAGCGCAGGGCAAATATTACCCGTCAGCAGGCAAGCGGCACAAATCGTAAATTTAATTATTTTATCACACTTAATATTCAGCAGCGAGCCGCAGGCGGCAAATACGGAAAGAGCACGCACGGCAAGCAATGTGCCTGCATCTGATGAAATGCTTTTTTGCGCCAATTCGCACAATCCGACCGCTGTTTCACCCGAAATTATCCGCATGCCGCCAACCGAGGAATAAAGCGGAAGCCTTGCAAAATCAAGCATACCGAAAGTGTCAAACACAGCGCCGAGAAAAGCAAACGATATCGGATTTTTAACTGCAAACGAAGCAACGGGGACGCTGATATCGCGAATAAAAATTAAATATGCCACGGCAAAAGCAACAAGGCACACAAAGATTATAATTTTATGTTTGTTATTCAGCGGCGATTTAAAAAGCATAAAAGCGGCAAGGGCACAGACTGCAAGAAAGAAAAAAGCATCTGCATATTTAAAGCCTGCGAGCAGCAGCACATAATGCAAAACCGCAGCGACACAAAGTGCAAAAAGCGGCATATACGCGGCAAAGCCTTTTTTATTTAAATCGAAAAACTTTTTCATATTATTATAATCGCCGAAAACTGCAAAAAATAAACCGCAAAGTATATTACTCTGCGGTTAAATTCAAATTTTGATTTTAGGATTGCCGATAATTTTTACCATTTTTTATTTTCATAATCGGCGCAATTTTTATTTATAAATGCGGCACGGTATTCAACATAACATCCGCATTTAACACACATGCCGTCCGTTAAAAAATCACATCTGCGGCAAAGCGAAAGCCGCCGTATATATTCGGATTTATCAACCTTTTCGGCAGAATCGGCAAGACTTAAAAGATCGCCTATTTGAGAATACGATTTATCTTTGCCCGCTTCAAGCAGCAGACATTTTTTACATTCTCTCATTTTCAACGGTGAATTTTGCAACACTGCACGGCGGCAGCTTTGCGATAAAACCATCCTCAGTTTGCTCAAAATCGCCAAACACTTCGGTTTTTACGGTTTCCTTATGCGTGAAATCGTTATATGCTTTCATATCGCCGCAAATAATCTCCGCCTTAACGGATTTGATTTTCGAATCGGCGATTTGGCATTTAAACTCGGCTGTTTCATCAGAGCTGATATTTGCAACCGTGGCGCAAATCACGCCGTTTTCATCAACGGACGCGGATTCCACAAGCTGAGGCGCTTTGCCGGCTTCCGACTCCATAACAGGAGTTGTAATATATGAGCCGAGCAAGGTGCTGTTTTGATGCTGCTTAAACATTTTGAAAACATAATAAGTCGGAGTCAAAAGCATATCCTCGCCGTCCGTAAGCACAACGGATTGAAGCACATTTGCCGTTTGCGCTATATTTGCCATTTTAACTCTGTCTGAATGCTTATTGAAAATATTTAAGGTGAGCGCGGCAACGATTGCGTCGCGCATTGTGTTTTGCTGATACAAAAATCCCGGATTGGTTCCCGGCTCAACATCATACCAAGTGCCCCATTCGTCAACGATAAGGTCAACCTTATGAGCGGGATCGTGCCTGTTCATAATTTCGGTGTGGCGCGTAATCAGTTCATCCATCTTATAAGCCTTAATCACCGTAGCATTATAATCGTTCTGAGTAAAATAAGTGGCAGAGCCTTTATTGTTCCAATTGCCTGTGGGAATAGTGTAATAATGGAGCGATAATCCGTCTGCCTTGCGCCATGCGTTTTGCATAACCTTATCCGTCCACTCGTAATCATCCACATTCGGGCCGCAGGCAACGCGATAGATTTTATTATTTAAATCATAGTCGCGAACATATGTATTGTATCTTCTGAAAAGCGAGGCATAGTATTCCGGCTGCATAGTGCCGCCGCAGCCCCAGCTTTCGTTGCCGACGCCAAAATATTTAAGCTTCCAGGGCTCTTCCCTGCCGTTTTCGCGGCGCAGATCTGCCATAGGCGATTGGCCGCCAAAAGTCATATATTCAACCCACTCATTCATTTCACGAACAGTGCCGGAGCCGACATTGCCGTTGATATACGAATCGCAGCCGAGCTGACGGCAAAGCTCAAAATATTCATGCGTGCCGAAAGAATTATCTTCTATAACGCCGCCCCAGTGCGTGTTTACCATCTTTTTACGCTTAGCTTTATCGCCGATACCGTCCTGCCAATGATATTCATCCGCAAAGCAGCCGCCCGGCCAACGCAAAACGGGAATACCCATTTCTTTAAGAGCATTCACAACATCACAGCGCATGCCCTTAACATTCGGAATTTTTGAATTTTCGCCAACATATATTCCCTCATAAATGCACCTGCCGAGATGCTCGGAAAAATGGCCGTAAATATCTTTATTTATTTTGCTGATTTTTTGATTGGGATTTATTAAATACTTTTCCATAAGCACTCCTTAAATAGTATATTATAAAACTATCATAGCTTTATGGGCTTGTCAACACATTAAATTGACATACGGAAAAAATTATTTTAAAATATATATCGGGTGATGAATATGTTTGAAAAAAGAATAAAAAAGGCATGCGCCATGCTGAATGAACTCGGCGCGGACGCGCTTTTGCTGCTCAACGAAAGCAATATGCATTATTTCTGCGGATTTTCGCCGAGCGAGGGTGCGATTTTGATTTTCAAAAACGGCGAAGGAGCACACATAGTTGATTCGCGATACACGGAGGCTGCCGAAAACCATGCAAAAGAAACAGGGCTTCGGGTTTACGAAATAACTTCAAAATTCACAGACACCGTTAAGGAATTATGCTCAAAAGCGGGCGTTAAAGCGATTGCATTTGAAGATGAAACAATCACTCTTAAAGCATACGGTGCATACAAAGCCGCAACGGGCTGTGATTTTATCGAAATCGGCAACAGGCTCATGAAAATAAGAAATGTTAAGGATGAAAAAGAACTTGAATACATGGTAAATGCCAACGCGATTGCCGAAAAAAGCCTTGAAGAGCTTCAAAACCACATCAAGCCCGGTAAGACGGAAAAGGAATTGCAGGCATTTTTTGATTATTTAATGCTTCAAAACGGCTCCGACGGCGTTTCGTTTGACACGATTTTACTTACTGGTGCGCACACTTCCCTTCCGCACGGCGTTGCGAGCGACAAAATTATTCAAAAAGGCCATTTTGTGCTGATTGATTTCGGGGCTACATATATGGGCTATCATTCCGATATGACGCGCACATTCGCAGTAGGCACCGCAACGGAGGAAATGAAAGAGGCATACGAGCTTGTGCTCCGTGCTCAGCTTGCGGGAATCAAAGCACTTGCACCCGGCGAAAAATGCGCTAATGTTTACAAAGCGGCATACAATGTGCTTGAAGAAAAGCAAATGGGCAAATATTTCAGACATTCACTCGGGCACGGCGTTGGTTTGGACATTCACGAGGGATACAATGCCTCGCCGAGGAGCACCGATGTTTTTGAAGCCGGTAATGTAACATCAATCGAGCCCGGCATTTATCTGCCCAATAAATTCGGAATAAGAATTGAAGATGTTTGCGTGGTTACCGAAAACGGAAATAAAGACATTTCCGAATTTCCGAAAGAATTTACCGTGCTTTAATCACAAAACATTTTAAAAGAAAAAACTCGGATAAATATATTGAAGCCGCCGCGGAGCGTTTACTCCACGGCGGCATTTTGCATTACAATGAATATTAAATTATCTTACGGTTTTGATATATTTATATCCCGCGCTCTCAACGGCTGCCTTTATTTTATCATCCTCGGCATCTCCGCTTTGGATATATGCTTTTTTGGCGTTGTGATCTGCCTTAACGGTTAATCCGATTTTCGCCAACGCTTCGGTTACATGTGCCTCGCAATGCTCGCACATCATACCTTCGATTTCAACATAGGATTTTTTTTCATTTTTAAAGATACTCATATCAATTTCTCCTTTTTTTGACTTTTTTATTACGGGTTTATCTATGCTTACAAGATTGAGCCTGAGTGCATTTGTTACAACGCAAAAGCTTGAAAGGCTCATTGCCGCCGCGGCAATCATAGGATTCAACGCTATTCCGAAAGCGGGATACAAAATTCCCGCTGCAACGGGTATGCCAATAATATTATAAATAAACGCCCAGAAAAGATTTTCTTTAATATTTCTGACAACCTTTCTTGAAAGCGTAACCGCACGCGAAATATCATTAGGATCGCTTTTCATGAGCACAACATCCGCCGCTTCGATTGCAACATCCGTGCCTGCGCCGATTGCAATGCCGGTATCCGCTCTTGTGAGCGCAGGTGCGTCGTTAATACCGTCGCCCACCATGGCAACGGAGCCGAAATCGGAAAGCGCACGCACTTTTTCCTCTTTACCGTCCGGCAAAACCTTGGCGATAACGTTGTCTATACCCACTTCACAAGCGATTGAATCGGCGGTTGTTTCGTTATCACCCGTTATCATAACAACGGATACACCCATCTTTTTGAGAGAGGAAACCGCCTCTTTACTTGTTGCCTTAACAGTATCCGAAACGCAGATAAGACCGATAAAATCGCCGCCTGCGGCAAAAAACAGCGGCGTTTTTCCGCTTGCGGAAAGCCTGCGTGCAGACTCGATATATTCGGCCGGAACGGCACAAACTGTTTGAATGTATTTATCATTGCCGCCGTGCACGTCAACTCCGTTTACTGTGCCACAAAGGCCGTTGCCCGCAAGCACCTTAGCATCGTCACATTCAAGAAGCTTAATATTTTTATCTTCGCAATAACCTATAACCGCCTTAGAAAGAGGGTGTTCGCTTTTGCTTTCAAGCGCATAAGCGTAAGAAAGTAATTCTTCGTCGTTTGGAGAAATAATATCCGTTACACTCGGATTACCCTCCGTTACGGTGCCCGTTTTATCAAGGCACACAATATCCGTTTTGCCGCACACCTCAAGACTTTGCGCGGTTTTAAACAAAATGCCGTTTTTGGCTCCCTTGCCGCTGCCGACCATAATTGCAACGGGTGTTGCAAGGCCGAGTGCACACGGACAACTGATAACAAGAACGGAAATTCCGCGTGCAAGCACAAAGCCCGCACTTTGACCTGCAATTATCCACCCTATCATTGTTGCTATCGAAATTGCGATAACGGCGGGCACAAACACGCCCGAAACCTTATCTGCTATTTTTGCGATAGGAGCCTTTGTGGCAGATGCATCGGAAACCATTTGAATGATTTTAGCAAGTGCCGTGTCTTGACCGACGGAAACAGCGCGACATTTTATAAAACCCGATTGATTTATCGTTGCGGCGGAAACCTTATCGCCCTCCGCTTTATCAACAGGCACGCTTTCGCCAGTTAGCGCGGATTCATCAACAGCAGCCGAGCCTTTTATTATAACGCCGTCAACAGGAATACTCTCCCCCGCTTTAACAATAAATTCATCGCCCACCCGAACATCCTCGGCATTAACGGTTACCTCTTCTCCGTTTCGGATAACGGTTGCAGTGTCCGGCGCAAGCTTCATAAGGCTTTTAATCGCATCCGTGGTTTTCCCCTTTGAATATGACTCAAGAGTTTTGCCGACGGTTATAAGCGTTAAAATCATGGCCGCGGATTCATAATAAAAGCCGCTATGCATTAAATCGTGAGCGCCCATTGAGTCGCCGTCCTTGATTTTAACCGTCATCATAAACAGGATAACGGTGCTGTAAAGAAACGCGGCACCCGAGCCGAGAGCCACCAAGGAGTCCATATTCGGTGCGCGATGCATAAGCCCTTTAAATCCGCTGACAAAGAATTTTTGATTGATTATCATTATAGCAACGGTAAAAAGCAGCTGAAACAGCCCGATTCCGAGGTGATTATCCTGTAAAAAAACGGGAACAGGCCAGCCCCACATCATATGCCCCATCGAAACATACATGAGTGGCAGCAGCAAAACAGCCGAGGCAACAAGCCTTTTAAACATTTTTGGAGTTTCGGTGTCTTTAAGCTCATCTGCTAAGCTTTTTGAAGCTTTTTTATGCTCGCCCGCAACGGAAGCACCGTAGCCTGCATCCTGCACGGCTTTAATAATATCGGCGCTTGAAGCAGAGCCGTCTGCGAGCATGGAATTTGTGAGCAAATTAACGGAAACGGAGTTAACTCCGGGCACTTGTGACACTGCTTTTTCAATTCGTGCCGAGCAGGCGGCACAGCTCATTCCCGTGATATCGTATTTCATACGCATTTCCTTTCGCTTTTATTTAATAAGCTTTTGAAGCGTGGAAATCAAATCGTCAACCGTTTCATATTTGCCCGCCTTGATATCATCCTCAACGCAGGTGCGAATATGATTTGAAAGCAATTCTTTGTTAAACGAATTAAGAGCCGAAGCGGCAGCCGCCGCCTGAGTGATAATATCCGTGCAATAGGCATTATCCTCCACCATTCTTTTTATACCCCGAATTTGACCCTCTATTCGGCTTAAACGATTTATAAGCGATTTATATTCTTCCTCGCTTCTCTCTTTTGATTTATGCGAACAATTACAACAATCCGACATAATTACCTCCTAATATACCCCATGTGGGTATATAAATTATATACCCCATATAGGTATTTGTCAATAACCGCAAAGAAAAAAAGCGCACATATATCAAAATATGCACGCTTAAATAATATTTCGTTTAATTGAAAACCGCCGCACCGATTATAAGGCTGAGCACCGTCATAATAAGACCTGCGATAAAAACGCCGAGAGAAATAACCAAAAAGCTTTTTTTCTTATCAAGATGAAGCAGCGACGCAAGAAGTGCACCTGTCCATCCGCCTGTTCCCGGCAAAGGAATCGCAACGAAAATTAGCAAACCCCATATTCCGTATTTATCTATCTTATCACGCTTTTTCAATGTTTTGTTTTCAAGCCAATAAACAACTTTGTTTATTCCGGGCACTTTTTTCAGAACTTCAAAAATCCAATTTATTAAAAGCAAAATAAAAGGAATGGGAAGTATATTCCCCAAAAAGCTGATTATGAAGCCCACGAATGTGTTCATTTTGAGCAGCACAATTGCGGTAAACATTCCGAGCCTGCACTCCAAAACCGGGCAAAGCGAAATGATAAAAACAACGAGCCAATCCGGAATACCGTGGGCTGTTAAAAACTCCTGAATATTGCGGCAAACTTCTTGCATAGGCAAAACCTTTCTGATTAAAATTCGGCAAAGCCGATTGCTGATTATTATATCACGGTATATAAAAATAATCAATAATTAGAATTAAATATTCACAATCCGAAACAATCGGCGAATATATTCTCATTTTAAGGATGTTGCAAGGCGATATGCCGCCTCGGTGGCATTAACAATTCTGCCTGTTTTAACACAATCACCGATTGCATAAACATTGCCGAATTCGGATTTAAGACTTTCATAAAGCGAATTATCAGGCCTTACACCCATAGACAGCACAACAATATCGCAAGGAATTTCGCGCTCGGTATTCGTTACTGTATCAAGCACCTTGATTGCGCCGGGCAAAACATCCTCAAGCTTTGTTGAAGTGTAGAATTTTGTGTCTGCCTCTTTAAGCTTAGGTAAAGCGTCGTCAAGCTGCTGAAACCAAGCACCCGGTGCGATTTTATCCGCCATTTCAATAACAGAAACCTTGTTTCCCTGTGAAACAAGGAGTTCCGATGTTTCAAGTCCCGTCATACCGGAGCCGATAACACACACATTTTTGCCCGAAAGCTTAACACCGCCGTTTAATATATCTGTTACGGTTACAACATTTTCTTTATCAAATGCTTTCGGTTTAATTGCATTGCCGCCGGTTGCGACGATAATATATTCGGGTGAATATTCTTTTATAACATTCTCATCGGCGGCAACGGAATATTTGATTTTTGTGCCGTTTTGAACTGCATTTGTTACCAAATCTTCAACACACCAATGGAGCTTGCCCTTATGAGGAGGCTTATCGGCAAGATTGATTTGCCCGCCGGGTTCATCGGATTTTTCAAGCACGGTAACATCAAAGCCCCTGCGTGAAAGCAGCTCCGCGGCGGTGAGGCCTGCAACACCGGCGCCGACAACGAGCACTTTTCTGCCGTTTCCGTCTTTTTTAAGGGAAGAATTTTCCCTGCCGACAAACGGATTTACAGAGCAATGTGCGTGATCGCCGACATAGGCGCCTTCCATCATGCTTTCAAAGCAATAAAGGCAGCATACACAGCGCTTAATGCTTTTTTCATTGCCGTTTTTCACCTTATTTGCCCAATGAGGATCTGCGATATGCGGCCTGCCGAGTGCAGCAAAATCCTGAATACCCTCTTGAAGCTGTTGTTCTGCCTGCTCGGGAGATCTGATAAGATTTGCGGCGATTACCGGAATATCAACAACCTTTTTAACCTCTGCAGCCAAATTTTTGCGCCAGCCGCATTCAAAAGTTGTTGGCTCAAGCCAATAATTAAATGTATCATAAGAAGCTGAGGAAACATCAATTGCATCAATGCCCTTATCGTTAAGCATTTTCGCCATCTTGACGCCTTCTGTTAGATCATATCCAACGCCGGGCTTGCCTATTTTTGCATACATTTCATCAACTGTTAATCTTACAATAAGCGGAAAATCATTGCCGCATTTAGCACGAACATCATCAATGATTTCCATTAAGAAGCGCATACGATTTTCGAGAGAGCCGCCGTATTCATCCGTTCTTGTATTTGTTGCCGGTGAAAGAAACTGCTGAATAAGATAGCCATGGCTTGCGTGAAGCTCAACGCCGTCACAGCCGGCTTTTTTTACGCGCAAAGCCGCGTCACCGAACTGGGAAATGATTTTTTTGATTTCTTTTTTGCTCATTGCTCTGTTTGCGCTTTCGGCAAATTTGCTTTTTGCGCTGCGGCTCGGTGCGGCGGATTTAAAAAGCATATCCTTTGCGGCGAGCTTTCTGCCGAGAGGGACGATTTTTCCGTACAAAAGCTTTGAATAGGCATCATTAGGCAGCATTTTATCAAAAGCAATTGAAATCGGAACGGTATTAACCATAAGGCTTACATTTTGCCTGCCGGGATGATGAAGCTCAACAAAAATTTTTGAATCATGCTTATGTATTCTTTCGGCAAGGCGGGCAATCGACGGAATATTTCTGTCGCTCGACGCGGCAAGCTGGCCGAACGAAGATGCGCCTGTTTTATCGTTCACTCTTGTTATTTCGGTAATAATAAGACCCGTGCCTCCCTTGGCGCGTTCTTCGTAATAATTTATCATTGCTTCCGTGGCATCACCGTTAAACTGACCGAAGCCGAGGCACATTGGCGCCATAACAATTCTGTTTTTGATTTCGCAATTTCCGATTTTCATCGGGCTGAACAGCATTTTATAATCCATAAGCTCTCCCTGATTAAATAATGATTATTACAGCAGAAAAAGCACCGTGTTTAAAACGGCGCCTCTCTTTGAATTATTTTCTTTTTTTAGCCTTAGCGGCATCCTTTGCTTTTTTCTCTGCAACCTTGCGCTTTGCTTCAGCAATGATTTGCTTTTGCTCTTCTTCAGCCTCTTTTTGAGCCTTTAAGCGAGCTTCTTCTCTTTTTAGTTCGTCTTGCCTTTCTTTTTCTTCCTTAGCGGCAACCTTGGCAAGCCTTTCTTCTTCAAGCTGCTCGTCACTTTTAGCGGGAGCAACCGCAACAGCGATATTTATACCGAGCGCCGCGCCAAACAAAACAACCACGGAAATAATGCCTAGGCTTACACCTCCGGAAACATTTATGGCAGTAAGCGAACCGAGTGTGAACGCATCGCAGCGAGCACCGGCTGTGGCAGCATAAGCAAACAGCGCAACGGAAACAATCGCCGTGACAATGGCAATAACATCAAAGGTTATTGTGGAGCGTGTTTTCGGCTTTTTGCATTTTATAATGCTCATGAAAAACGATATCACCATAAAGAGCAATGTAAGGAAATAAAAAATTGTGCCCACAAGCAGGAAAGTTGCCGGACCGAAAGTACCTTCAAACGCGATATCGTTTTTAATAAGCGAGCCGTTAGAAAACAGCTGCGAAATGATATCCACCGCCGATTTTGAGCCGTTAAACGAGAAAAGCGCAAGCTGAAAGCTGTCGCCCTCGCTTTTAACTGAAGCCCAAGGCAAAATAAAGGCGATTATCGGCAGGAATGTGAGCACCAGCCTTGCTATTCTGAGCTTGGTGCCGAAAAGAGAATAACGAACTCTGTTCATAGTGCGGTTGAACACACCAAACGCCTGCTCGGCATTCTTATTATCCTCTTCAAGCCTTTCCATCCAATTGTAGTTAGGAATTGATACGCCGCAATTTTTACATTCGGCTTTTATGTTCCAAAACGGTATTTTATTGCCGCAGTTAGGGCAAGTTGCCATTAACGACACCCCTTATTCACATAATATAAATCTATTTTATAGTGTTTCCGATGAAAAGTCAACACTAAGGGCACATTCCGCAAAGAATAATTGCTCTACTAATCAAATATATGGCAAATTACTGCATTAAAACTGCAGTGAGGAAGATAGCCAGCAATGCAATTTGTGCCTGTTTTTTATCCGTTTATTTGATTTTTGAGTGCAGAGCAATCGGAAAGCTTAAACCACACGCTCTTCGAGGAGTGCGCTCTAAATGCCGGCTTATTTTTTCGGCAATCTGTTATCTGCATGATGCTTTTTTGTATCTTTTGCCAAAATTCCGGAAAGAACAATAAGCGAAATTAAGTTGGGAATTGCCATAAGCCCGTTTGCAATGTCGCTGAAAGACCAAGCAATATCAAGAGCAACCGTTGCGCCTACAAAAACCATGGCGGAAAAAATCACTCTGTAAATATAGCAAACCCATTTTCTTTTAAACAAATATTCAAGTGCTTTTTCGCCCTGATATTCCCAGCCGAGCATTGTGGAAAAAGCAAAAAGCAATATTCCGATTGAAACAACAATGCCGCCGATTTTGCCGAGTGTGGTTTGGAATGCCATAATGGTTAAATCCGCACCCGAGATAAACTTACCCGCTTCGTCAACAGAGCCGAGAACGCCCGTTGACGCGATTGCAAGGCCGGTGATGGAGCAAACTATGATTGTGTCTATAAATGTTCCGCACATATTTATGTAGCCCTGGTCAACATGGCTGTCGGTGGTTACGGACGAGGCTGTGATAGCCGCCGAACCGAGACCTGCTTCGTTTGAGAAGACGCCGCGTGCAACACCGTATCTTACACTTTGCATAACAGATGCCGTTATTGCCCCGGAAAGACCTCCGGCAACGGCTCTTCCTCCGAAAGCCATTGACCAAATTGTGGCAAGACCAGCGGGAACATTTTTTATATTTGCAAATATTACAATTAAGCCTGAAACAATATAAAAAACAGCCATAATCGGAACAAGAACCGAAGACACCTTTGATATTGATTTTATTCCGCCGAAAATAATAAATGCAGTGAACACTGCAAGCGCAATTCCGGTTACCCAGGTTGGCACGGAAAAGGTTTTGTTCAGAGAAGAAGAAATTGAATTTGCCTGTGAAAGATTGCCGATTCCGAAAGAAGCAAATAAAGTAAACACGGCAAAAAGAGCAGCAAGGATTGCGGCAATTTTTTTATGTTTAAAGCCGTTTTTAATGGTATACATCGGGCCGCCGCACATTTCGCCGTTTTCATTTTTTTCTCTGAATTTAATGGCAAGCGCACATTCCGCATATTTTGTGGAAATACCGAATGCCGCGGCAATCCACATCCAAACGAGCGCACCCGGTCCGCCGAGCACCATAGCTGTTGCCACGCCAACGATATTGCCCGTGCCGATTGTGCCGGCAAGCGCAGTCATCAAAGCGGAAAACGGAGAGATATCCCCTTCGCCGCTGTCGGTTTTTCTTGATTCGGGGCTGAATGCCGCTTTAAGTGATTTCGGCAGATAGCGCCATGGCAGAAAACGCAGGCGAAAAGTGAGGAACACACCGGTGCCTACGAGCAGCACAAGGGTGACCGGACCCCACACAGCGCTGTCTATTTTGGTTAAAATCTTTGACAATGTTTCCATTTGCATTCTCCTTATTATTGCAGTTATTCGGCAACCATGCCGCTGAACTGACTGTTATACAGATTATAATAAAAGCCCTTATCGGCTATCAGGGATTCATGGGTGCCCTTTTCGATAACCGATCCGTTATTCATAACAAGAATAAGATCCGCATTTTTTATTGTTGAAAGCCTGTGGGCAACTATAAAGGCGGTTTTGCCCTGCATAAGATGCTCAAACGCACGCTGAATCTTCATTTCCGTTCGGGTATCTATGCTTGAGGTGGCTTCGTCAAGAATAAGCAGCGGCGGGTCCACAAGCATAAGCCTTGTTATGCACAAAAGCTGTTTTTGACCTTGGGAAAGATTGCCGCCGTCCGCGCCGATAAAAGTATCGTATCCGTTTGGCAGGCGCTTAATAAATGAATGGGAATGCGCTTCTTTTGCCGCGGCGATAATTTCATCACGCGTGGCATCGGGCTTGCCGATAGCAAGGTTTTCGGCTATCGTGCCGGATTTAAGCCAAGTATCCTGAAGCACCATTCCGAAAGAAGAACGAAGGGATTTAACATTTATGCAGCCGTAATCAATTCCGTCAACACTTATGCTGCCGGCATCAACATCATAAAACTTCATCAGAAGATTTATAAGCGTCGTCTTGCCGCAACCCGTGGGACCTACTATTGCAACTCGCATGCCGCTGCAAACATCAACATTCAGATTTTCGATAAGCTTTTTATCGGGAACATAGCTGAAATCAACATTATGAAGCTTGATATCGCCCTTCGGATCGGAAAGCACTTTATTTTCTTTCGTGTCTGGCGCAACCTCGATTTCCTCAATCAAATCAAGGAGTCTACCCGCGCAGGCAATGGAATTTTGCAGCTCCGTTACAACGCCGCTGATTTCGTTAAACGGCTTTGTGTATTGAGTGGCATAGGCAAGAAAGCTTGAAAGAATGCCGACGGTGATATTGCCTTTTATCGCCATGATAGCGCCGAAAAGCGCAACTGCGGCATAAACAACTGAATTTACAAATCTTGTGCTTGGATTTGTTATAGACGAGAAAAACGTTGCTTTAAGCGAGCAATCGGCAAGGCGATTGTTTATTTCATCGAATTTTTTCTGATTTTGCTCTTTATGCCCGTATGCCTGAGTTACCTTTTGATTTGTTATCATTTCATCGGTGAAGGAGGTTTGCTCGCCCCTTGTTTCACTTTGAAGCTTAAACATTTTATATGTGCGTTTGGCAATAAAGCGGGCTATGAAGAAGGACATCGGCGTTAAAACAACAACCACCATTGCAATCCAAAAATTTATATAGATCATAAATGCAAGCGTTCCGATGATTGTTACAACACCCGTAAAAAGCTGAGTGAAGCCCATCAAAAGACCGTCTGCAAACTGATCCGCATCGGAAATAACACGGCTGACGGTTTCGCCGTGAGGATGGCTGTCCAAATACCCAAAAGGGAGCACCTGAATTTTTGAAAATGCCCTGTTGCGCATATCACGAACAACATTAAAGGTGATTCTGTTGTTTGAAACATTCATAAGCCACTGCATAATTGCCGTGACTGCAACAAGAACAGCAATTTTAACAAGATAAGGCTCCATGGCGGCAAAATCAACATTTCCCGCGCCTACTATGCAATCGATTGCCCTGCCGACGAGAATGGGTATATAAAGTGCAAGCAAAGCCGAAGCGGCTGCGCACACAATCGAAAGAAGCACCAAATATCTATATTTACCTATATAAGAAAGGACTTTTTTAATTACACCTTTTTTCATACGACAGCCTCCTCTCCGAACTGAGACGCATAAATTTCCTTATACACATCACAATCGGCAAGCAGCTGCTTATGAGTTCCGCAACCTACGCACTTACCATCATCCAAAACTATAATTTTATCGGCGGCCATAACAGAAGATGCACGCTGACTTACTATAAAAACGGTAGGGTTATAATCAAGCATTGCAATGGCAGTGCGCATTGCCGCCTCTGTTGCAAAATCAAGTGCCGAAGAGCTATCGTCAAGCACAAGAATTTGAGGCTTGCGCACAAGCGCTCTTGCAACGGCAAGCCTTTGCTTTTGCCCACCCGAAAGATTTGAGCCGTTTTGCTCTATCTCGGCGTCAAGGCCGCCTTTTTCAATTACGGTATCAAGCACCTGAGCCTGAGAAAGCGCGGAAAGCATATCATCATCCGATGCGGTTTCGCTGCCCCATTTCAAATTATCGCGAACAGTACCCTTAAAAAGAGCAGCCTTTTGAAGCACAAAGCCGATTTTCGATTTAAGCTCATCATCGTTTTGAGCCTTAACATCAACGCCGTTCACATAAACGGTGCCGGAGGTGGCGTCGTAAAAATGCGGAATTAAGGAAACAAGGCTTGTTTTACCGCTGCCGGTGCCGCCGATTACGCCAATCACCTCACCCTTATCCGCAGTGAAGCTGATGTTTGAAAGCGATTCCTCGCCGGCATTCTTATATATAAGAGAAACATTATCAAATGTGACGGCGTGATTATCAACACTATGTGTATTATAGTTATGACAAACCGAGCTTTCGATTTTAAAAACGCTTTCGATTCTGCCGGCGCAGGCAAGTGCCTTTGTGATAGTTACGATAAGATTGGCAAGCTTAATAAGCTCAACAAGGATTTGGCTCATATAGTTGTACAGGGCAACAACCTCGCCCTGTGAAAGCCTGCCTGCATTAACACGAACGCCGCCGACATAAACGAGCACGATTACGGCAGCATTTATCACAATGTAGGTGAGAGGATTCATAAGCGCTGAAATTCTGCCGACTGCTTTTTGAAGGTGTGAAAGCAGAGTGTTTTCCTTTTCAAACGTTTCAACTTCCCTGTTTTCCTGCGTGAAAGCGCGGATAACGCGTGCGCCGATAAGATTTTCCCTTGTTTTAAGTGTGATGGTGTCAAGCTGATTTTGAACACCCTTATATCTCGGAATGGTATATCTGATAATTCCGAAAACAATAGCCGAAAGTACAGGGATTGCAACGGCAAAAACGATTGCACATTTAACATCAACGGTGAACGCCATAATCATTGCACCGAAAACGATGAAAGGACTGCGCAGAAAAAGGCGCAAAACCATATTAACACCGTTTTGCACCTGCGCTGTGTCATTCGTCATAACCGTTACAAGGCGCGAAGCCCCTGCCTCATCCATTTCGGAGAAAGAAAGAGATTGAATTTTTGCAAACAAATCAGAGCGAACATTACGCCCAAAGCCCGTGGCGGCCTTTGCGGCAAAATATTGAGCCGTTATTGCGGCTGCCATGCCCACAACGGCAAGCAGAATGAGTATTCCCGCATCAGCAACTATTTTATGAGAATCATTTTTCAAAATGCCGTTATCGATGATAGACGCCACAACAAGCGGCACGATAAGCTCAAAAATCGCTTCAAGCATTTTAAAAAGCGGAGCAAAAAACGACTCTTTTTTATAGTTTTTTAAATAAACCAACAAGCTTTTCATCAATCACACTACATTTCTCTGCAAATAAATAATATTGTATATAATATAATATCTTCGTCAATGTGTCAATAAATTCATAGAAAATCCGTGCAATATGCATAAATATCCTGCTTTCAAAACAAAAACCAAGTTATGCACAGTGTTCATATTGTATTATTGTTAACAAATTATTGACAAACTCGGCAATTTGCAGTATAAATAAATCATGTTAGACAACACTAACCGTTTATTTCGTACATGGGTTAGGCTCTGCTAACCGACAAGGAGGATTTATGGCACAAATAGAATTCAAAAATGTTACCAAGCAATATTTCACGGGCACTCACATAATAAACGCGCTTGACGACGCAAGTTTTAAAGTGAACGACGGCGAATTTACCGTTATTTTAGGCCCGAGCGGCGCCGGCAAATCCACTCTGCTCAATCTGCTCGGTGGAATGGAGCACGCCACGAACGGCGAAATCATTGTGAACGGCAACAACATTGCCGCCTACAACGATAAAAAGCTGACGAAATACAGAGCAACGGATGTGGGCTTTGTTTTTCAGTTTTACAACTTAATTCCAACTTTAACCGCGCTTGAAAATGTTGATTTGGTGCGCGAGATCTGCCCAAACGCAACTGCGGCGGAAGCGGCGCTTGAAAGCGTTGGCTTAAAAGAGCAGAGATATCAATTTCCGAGCCAGCTTTCCGGCGGCGAACAGCAAAGGGTTTCGATTGCACGCGCGGTTTGCAAAAATCCGCAGGTTTTGCTTTGCGACGAACCGACGGGAGCATTGGACAGCGAAACCGGCGTTCAGATACTTACTCTTCTTCAAAACCTGAGCAGAGAAAACGGCAAAACCGTTATTATAGTTACCCACAACTCCGCGCTTGCCGAAGCGGCAGACAAGGTTATCAGAGTTAAAAACGGTAAAATTAAGGATATAACGCTTAATGAAAATCCGAAAGCGGTTTGTGAGGTGGTTTGGTAATGCTAAGGCACAAAATGCTGCAGGATTTAAAGAAAAACAAATGGCAATTTATTTCAATATTGCTGATGGCATTTTTAGGCGTTTATATCTTTACCGGAGTCGGCGGCGAATGGGCAGGCGTTGAAAATTTCAGAACGAAATATTACAGCGAAACCAATCTTGCGGACGGCTGGATTTACGGCGAAGGCTTTTCGAACGACGATTTAAAAGCCGTTCAAAGCATTGGCGGCGTTACACAGGCCGAAAAAAGATGCTATTTGCAAATTGAGGGTGCGGATGACGCCGCACCGCAGATATATTTTTACGGTTTAAACGAAAATTCCATAAATAAGCCGTATGTTGTTGACGGCGAAGAATTCAGCACCACTGCAAACGACAAAGTTTGGATTGCCAAGCAGTTTGCAGACGCCAAAGGGCTTAAAGTCGGTGACGAATACACATTTAAATTTGACAGCACCGAATTTTCGCTTAAAATTGCGGGGCTGGTTTACAGCAGTGAATACCAGTATTTTTCTAATGAAAATGATTTGTGGCCCGATTACAACAACATCGGCTTTGCATACGCTTCCGTAAACGCATTGCCTATAAAACAATATATTATTGATACCGTAAGAAGCGACAAATATACCGTTTCCGAGCTTGTGGATGAATTTGCAAAGGAATATCCCGAAATTGCGGATAACTCCGATATGCTTAAAGGCATGTCAAAAGAAAGCATTGTTAAATTCTTAAAGCTTGCAAAGGACGATGAATTCAAAGATGCGATTCCATACACGCAAATAGTTTTCACTTCTTCAAAGCCTGCAAAAAACCTTGCAGATGAAATTGAATCAAAACTTTCAGGCAACTATGCGGCATTCGTTACACGCGCGGAAAACAGCGGAATAACGATGCTTGACAGTGAAATGTCGCAGCACAAAATGATAGGCTCCGTTTTCCCGATTGTGTTTATGCTTATTGCATTGCTTGCGATAATCACAAGCATGAACAGGCTTATTTCAAATCAGCGTATTCAGATAGGGACTCTCAAAGCACTCGGTTTTTCAAGCGGCAAAATAGCGCTGCACTACACGGGATACGGCTTTTCAGTCAGCCTGATCGGTTCACTGCTCGGCTTAATTGCAGGGCCGCTTACGCTTCCCTATTTATTCTACGGCACAATGGCCACCTATTATTCTCTGCCGCAATGGAAAACGGGATACGGCGCAAGCTTTTTCCTCGTTGCACTCGGAACGGTTGCGGCGTGCACGCTGGTAACATTCTTAACGGTTAAAAGCATACTTAAAGAATCCCCCGCCCAATCGCTGAGGCCGAAAGCGCCGAAAGATATGAAAGCCACATCAGCTGCCAAAACGAAAACATGGCGCAAAACAAGCTTTAATTTAAAATGGACCTTGCGCGATATTTTCAGAGGCAAAATCCGCACGGTTATGGGCATTGTGGGCACCATAAGCTGCATGGCGCTTCTTGTGTGTGCCTTTTCCATGTATGACTGCATGAATGATATGGAAACCTGGATGTACGGTGAAATTCAGGTTCAGGATACAAGGCTGACGCTTTATTCCACCGCAACGATTGACGATGCGGAAGAAATTGCGGCGGATGTGGACGGCGAAATGATAATGTCCACGGCAATCGAAGCAGAGGCAAACGGAGTTAAAAAGACCGAAACCGTTACCGCCGTTGACGGCAGCGGCTGCTACTACTTAACAGACCCCTCAAGAAAGCAGATTGAACCTACAGACGATACTTTTGCGATTACCAAAAAGCTTGCGGATGCTTTGGGCGTTTCCGAGGGAGATGAAATAAGATGGCATCTTTACACCTCCGATAAATGGGTAACCTCAAAAATTACAAACATAGTAAGGAATCCCTCCACCCAAGGAATTATTATAACAAGAAGCACGCTTGAAAGCCTCGGCTATGATTATATGCCGCAATATATAGACACCACGCAGCATATAACGGAATACGATAATCCTCAGGTGGCAAAATTGCTCAGCCAAAGCGATTTGCATAATTTTTGGGATAATTATATGGAATCCATGAACATGATGGTTTCAATCATCATTCTGTTTGCTGTTACGCTTGCCGTGGTTGTGCTTTACAATCTCGGTCAGCTTTCCTACACGGAAAAGGAGCGTGAAATCGCAACGCTGAAAGTTCTAGGCTTCCCGACCGGCAAAATAATTAAGTTGAATCTTATTCCCAACATTATTTTCTCAATCATCGGCATAATATTCGGCACACCCGCAGGGCTTGGGCTGACTTATATTATGATTGCAAGTGCAGGCGATGAATTTGATATGATGACGAAGCTCAGCTTTCCCTCCTTCCTGATTTCGGCTTTAATAACGCTCGGCGTTTCTGTAATCACAGGATTGATATTCACGGGCAGAGTTAAAAAGCTCGATATGGTCAGCTCTCTTAAAGGCGTTGAGTAAATCAATATACAAAATAAAAACTCCGAGGCGCATGCTTCGGAGTTTTACTTTGTATGGATTTAGTATTTAATCGATTTGCCATCTGAACTCAATCATGCGTGAAAGCAAATCAAAATAGGTCATGCCGAGCCTTTTCGCGGCAATCATGACGAGGCTGTTTTGATTTTCTCGGCCGGGCCTGCCGCCGGCTGTCATATTCGGCTTCATATTAAAATCGAATATCTTGTAATCACCGCTTGCATCGGCGCGGCAATCAATCCGCACAAGTCCTTTTATGCCGAGGAATTTAACAGCATCCTCGCAGGCTTTTGTGATTTTTTCAAGCTGCAGCGTAACAATTGAAACAGCGCGGCTGTTTGCCTCAACGGGCACATCGCCGTTATAAGGCGCAATGCCGTTATTGTGATTATATCGCTCAACGGCAGGCAATGCTTTACCGTTCGGAAAAACTGCAACCGTGATTTCGTTTCCCGGTAAGTATTCCTCAACAATCAAACGCTTGCCGTATTTTTTTGAAGCAATTTCATCGAGCACGGCCTTTCGAAGCTCGGCTTCGCCTGCACATCTAACAACGCCTTGACTGCCCCTGCCACGTATCGGCTTGACAATGCACGGAAAATCATCGCTGTGGGCGTAATTTTCATCTGCAATTCGCTGTGCGACAACGGGAAAGCCCGCATTCTTAAGCGCCGTATTTGTGTAAAATTTATCATCATATTCAAAAGCATCGGCGGGGCTTTGACCTATTGCGTAAAAGCCCTGAAAATCCTCAACGGGATGCCCGTCATAAAGCATGGTATTGAGCCAAAATGTGTCTGCGCCCATTGAAACGGCGGCTTCTATACCCTCTTTGGTATCCGGAAAAACCCAATCATAATCATTATTTACATCGGGTTTATTCACAGGCAAGGCAACATCGATTCCGTTTTTAAAAAGGCAATATGCGATATCAGCACCACTGTCGCTGTAACCGCCGGGCTTCATCGGCTTTAAAATACCGTTCACCGCGGGCAGCGCGCATTTTTGGTAAAGAACTGCAATTTTCATAAGCTGCACCTTTTTTATTATCGTTTAAAGCAATCAAATTTAATAAAATTATAACACTGTGTAAAATCACGGTCAACCTAAAGATAATAACTTTTGCAAAACATTAAACATTGATAAACTTTTCGGTGAATGCAGCTTTAAGAGATAAAATCGGCTGCTTCACCGGCAACAAAAAATCCCGCCGAATATCGGTGGGATTTTGGTGCGGAAGAAGGGACTTGAACCCTCATGAATTTGCATTCACTAGAACCTGAATCTAGCGCGTCTGCCGATTCCGCCACTTCCGCATAAACATATTTGCCGCAATTTGCAACAACGGTATATTAACACAATCGGCTTGAAAAGTCAATTGCATTATAATATAATTGTTTTACAAAATTCAACACAAAAGGCACAGAATATGAAAAAAACACTAATTTGCACATTATCATTTGCCGCCGCTGCCTACACTGTTTGGTTTATGCATTTCGGCAGCCTGACGGAAAATTCCGGTGCGCTTTCAAAAACAGGCTTGCGCCACCCCATTCTTTTTGCCGTTTGGGGCACGCTTACCTTTTTTGCTCTGTTTGCAGACGGAATATACATATATAACCGCGGTTCAAAAAAATTCAAAGCATTTTTTATTGCTCTTTGCACGGTTTCGTTTATCGGAATGGTGCTGACCCTTTGCTTTAAATTCGATTATGATTTACGAATTCAATATTATCTGCACTGCGCAGGCTCGCTCGCTTTTTCCGCTTCAAGCGGTGCGGCAGTATTCTTAATATTTTTAATCAATTTTAAAAAGAGCAAATTGTACGCCGCATTAACTGTTGTCATAGGTATAATACTAAGTGCGGACTTAATTTTTTTGATTATATTTCAAGAAAGCGCGCTGATTGAAGGCGTGCCCGTGATATTCGCACTTATAAGTATGCCGATTGTAATTTTAAGCGAAAGAAAAGCAAAGGAGGGCACATATGCTGCATAATGATCTTGAAAATCTGAATAAAATTCCCTTTCACATGCCTGGGCACAAGCGCAATCCGAAATTCGGCATAACCGGCGCAAAGGCAGATATAACAGAAATTCAGGGATACGATAATTTACACGCCGCCTCCGGCAGCATAAAAGAAATTGAAAATTCACTTGCAAAATTATATTCCGCAAAACGCTCGTTTTTACTCGTAAACGGCTCAACGGTCGGTCTGCTTAGCGCGATTTTTACCGCCGCTGATGACGGAGACAAAATCATTATTGCAAGGAACTGCCACAAAAGCGTTTATTCCGCCTGCCTTTTAAGGCACTTGAATGTGGTTTACGCCGAGCCGAAATTCGATGAAATTCACGGAATATACACCGAACTTGAACAAGCAGAAGCAGACAGATTAATCAAGCTTCACCCGGACGCCAAGGCGATTGTGCTTACGGCGCCGACATATGAGGGAATCACAAGCTGCATAACCGCAAAAATTCCGATTATAGCTGACGGTGCGCACGCAGCGCACTTTCCTTTCGGAGATTTTCCGAAATATCCGAGTGCGGACATTGTTATATCAAGCCTTCACAAAACCCTACCCGCGCTGACGCAAACAGCCGTTGCGAATATTTACAACGAAAAATTCACACAAAGATTTAAATTTTTCATCGATATATTAGAAACAAGCTCCCCGAGCTATTTACTGATGGCGTCTGCCTCGCGATGCTGTGAATATTTACATAATTCAAAGCGTGATTTTGCCGAATATTCGGCGTTGCTTGATAAATTTTATTCAAAAACAAAGCTTCGCAATTTATCGTTTATACCAAATGACGATAAAAGCAGAATCTGCGTTTCAACTGCGAAATGCAATATAAGCGGCTCGGAGCTTGCAGAAGCTTTACGAAACAAATTCGGCATCGAGCCGGAAGCGGCTTACCTTGAGCATGTTATTTTGATTTCAACCGTTGCTGACACCGAAAAAAACTTAGACGCTCTTTCAACGGCACTTACCGAAATTGATTTGCTTCTTACCCCTGCGAAGCCCAAATCACTTCAAAAACCGCCCTGCGACGGCAAAATACACAAGATCACATTGCCGAAAGAATTTGAAGCAACGGCTTTGGAAAACTGCATAGGAAAAATCTGCGCGGAATTTATATATGCCTACCCTCCCGACATTCCGCTTATTACGCCAAATGATGAAATAACCGCAGATTTTTTAAAGCTTATAAGAGAATTTAAAGCGGCAGGAACGGAGCTTGTGAGCGATTCCGGGCTGCTGATTTCCAACTGCATATTGACAAAACAATCATAATAATATAAAATATATAAAAAAATATGAAACGAGGTATCGGTATGAAAAGAATCAATACTTTAAGCTCTCGCAATCTTTGCGAATCCGCTAAAAACGGCGGCTGCGGCGAATGCCAAACTTCTTGCCAATCCGCAAGCAAAACATCCTGCTCAGTTGCAAACCAAAAGTGTGAGCAGCTTAAAAAGTAATTAAATTGATGTAAGACTGCGGCGGTATAACTTACCGCCGTTTTTCTTTGGAGTAAATATGATACATTCTTATAAAATGAAAGGATATAATATCATTATAGACCAAAACAGCGGCTGCGTTCACTCTGTTGACGAGGTTGCCTATGATATTATAAATATGTTTGAGAGCGAGCCAAAAGAGAAAATTAAGGCTTTTATACTCGACAAATATTCAAAACGCGACGATGTTACGCCTGAGGACATCGACCTTTGCTTTGAGGACATTGAGGCTCTTATCAAAGACGGCAGACTTTTTGCAAAGGACGCATTTGAAAATTCGGCTCTTGATTTTAAAAAACGGCAAGGCGTGCTTAAAGCGATTTGCCTGCATGTGGCACACGATTGCAATCTTGCCTGCAAATACTGCTTTGCCGGCAAGGGTGAATATGACGGGCCAAAAGGCTTAATGAGCTTTGAAACGGGAAAAAGAGCGCTTGATTTTCTTGTTGAAAAAAGCGGTACAAGAAAAAATCTTGAGGTTGACTTTTTCGGCGGAGAGCCGCTTCTTAACTGGGATGTTTGCAAAAGACTTGTTGAATACGGCAGAAGCATAGAAAAAGATCACAACAAGAATTTTCGCTTTACGCTTACCACAAACGGAGTTCTTGTTGATGACGAGGTTATTGAATTTTGCAACAAAGAAATGGGAAATGTTGTGCTTTCGCTTGACGGAAGAAAAGAAACTCACGACCGCCTGCGCACAACCTGCAACGGCAAAGGCTCTTATGATTTAATAGTTGACAAATTCAAAAAATTCGCAAACGCGCGCAATCAGGCCGATTATTATATGCGCGGCACTTACACGCATTACAACACGGATTTTTCGAAAGACATTATTCACATGGCGGATTTGGGATTTAAAGAGCTTTCGATAGAGCCTGTTGTTTCCGATCCCACAGAGCCGTATGCCTTAAAGGAAAATGATTTGCCGATTTTAAAAGAGCAATACGAAATTTTGGCAGACGAAATGCTCAGAAGATACAGAAACGGCAACGGCTTCACATTTTATCACTATATGATAGATTTAAATTCCGGCCCGTGCATAGTTAAACGAATTTCGGGCTGCGGAGTGGGCACGGAATACATGGCCGTTACCCCGAGCGGCGAATTATACCCCTGCCATCAATTTGTGGGCGATGAAAAATTTCTCCTGGGCGACATTTGGAAAGGCGTTACAAACACGGCAATACTTGATGAATTTAAGGGTTGCAATGTTTACTCGCACCCCGAATGCAAGGATTGCTTTGCAAAGCTTTATTGCAGCGGCGGCTGCGCGGCAAACGCCTACCATACTACCGGCAGTGTGAACGGGATTTACGAATTCGGTTGCGAGCTTCACAGAAAGCGCATTGAATGTGCGATTATGCTTAAAGTGGCGGAAGCGGAAGAAAATTTAAAGGTTGAATATTAAATATTAACCCAAAATTAAATCTGTTAACTAATGATTAAATATAAACTGCATTTATTGCCAATTAGCGATTACTGATATAAAATATTAAATGCAAATGACTTTGAAAGGCGTATGATTTTTATGGACAGTAAAGAAATTTATAAAAGCAAGCTTGTTTCTGCCGAGGAGGCAATCGGCCATATAAATAGCGGCGACAGAATTGTTACTTCCTTCGGATGCTGCGAGCCGCTCGGAATTGAACGGGCACTTGCCGAAAATTATATGAACTACAATGATGTGCAAATAACGAATATGCTTATCATAGGCGACACACCTTGGGTGCGCCCGGAAATGAAGGGTCATATTACCTACAATTCGTTTTTTGCTTCAAAATCAAACAGAAAAGCGATATCGGAAGGAATTGCCGATTTCACAACAAGCAACTTTTACGAAATTCCGAGTGTGCTTAAAAATGTTATCAAGCCGCGGGTTTCAATAGTTTCCGTTTGCCCGCCCGATGAAAACGGCTATGTTTCACTCGGCACGAACATTGATTATATTGAAAGCACGCTTTCTTACTGCGAGGTAAAAATAGCGCAGGTAAACAAATATGTTCCACGCACTCACGGCAAAGCATTGAAGCATGTGAGCGAGTTTGATTATTTTGTTGAGATAGACGAACCGTTGCCCGAAGTTCCGTCAGTTGAATTGAATGATGTTGAAATTCAAATCGGCAAAAACTGTGCAGCACTTGTTAAGGACGGCGATTGCATTCAGCTCGGAATCGGCGGAATACCGGATGCTATTTGCGAGGAGCTTAAAACAAAGAAAAACCTTGGGCTTCATTCGGAAATGGTTGGCGACGGAGTTGTTGATTTGCTGAAAAGCGGCGTTATAAACAATTCCATGAAGCAAACGCACAAGGGCAAAACAATTTTGGGATTTGCATTCGGCACAAGAAAGCTTTTTGATTATATTGATGATAATCCGGATGTTGAAATGTATCCGATAGAATATGTTAATTACCCTCCTAACATAGCAAAAAACAATAATTTCATTTCGATAAATTCCTGCATTCAAATCGACCTTATGGGTCAGGTTGTGGCAGACACTATGGGCCAAATGCAGTTTTCCGGAGTCGGCGGTCAGGTTGATTTTGTAAGAGGCGCAACGATGAGTAACGGCGGCTTATCGATTATCGCAATGACCTCCACCACAAAGCACGACACAATTTCAAAAATTGTGCCCACAATCACGCCCGGCTCTGCGGTTACAACAACAAGAAATGATGTAAACTGCGTTGTTACTGAATACGGAGCAGCAATGCTTAAAGGCAAAACGCTTAAAGAAAGAGCAAGAGAGCTTATTAAAATTGCCCACCCAAAGTTCAGAGACGAACTTTGCAAAGCTTTTGAAGAAAAATTTAATGAAAAAGCGTTTTAACTAAAGATGCAATGTAGTGTTTTTTAAATTATATAATTATTCCTTTTTACGATTCTTAACTTTTGTAAGAATTCACAATTTTTTTTGAATGTGCTGTGTGCTATAATATTTATATAAATTATATAAACACCCTAAGCAAATAAGGAGTAAAAATGGGAATTTATAAAACAGAGCATTTCGGCATTGCAAGAAAAATCGTTTCAAATATGACTTCACAAAGCTGGGAGGAAATCCCCCACGCGGCAATGAGCTATGAAGCCGATGTTACGGAAATGATGAAATATGTTAAAAAGCTGAATGAAAATGTTACCGATAAAAGCAAAAAAATAACGGTAAACACCGTTATGATGAAAATAATCTGCGAAGGCCTTAAAGCTGCGCCGAAAATGAACGCAACGCTTGATTTCAACAGAAAGCTTGTTCGCGGCTCACTTCATTATCACGATAACATTGATGTTTCCATGCCGATGATGCTTCACACCGGCGAGATGATGACGGTTAATATGCATGATATGGGCAACAAATCCCTTTCGGAAATGACTGCCGCAATTAACGATACCGTCAGGCGTGCAAACAACAGCGATATGAATGAGGTAATGTTTGAAGTTTCGCTCGACAACACAATAAACGGTCTTAAAGAGGGCAAGGTCGGCCAAACCGTTTACAGGCTTTACGGCTCAAAAATGCCCGGCAAGCACAAGGTGCACACTCTTTCGGGCGATGCAAAAAAAGAATATTATTCCATTTCGCATAAGGATAGGCTTACCAAGCACGATATCGAGCAAGGAACAACCACCATTTCAAACCTCGGCTCAATTTACAGAAATCAAAAGGGCCTTTGCCTGCTGCTTGAAATAATTCCGCCGCAAACAACGGCATTTGCCGTAAACGCAATCCAAAAGCGCCCTGTTGTTGAAACAAACGAAAAAGGCGAAGATCAGATTGTTGTTAAATCAATTCTTCCGCTTACCATTGCAATCGACCATCGTTCTCTTGATTATAACGATTGCGTGCCTTTCTTTGAAAAGCTTGATGAAATATTTGCCGATCCTTCGGTTATTCTCGGCTGGAAATAGTTATAAAATCCAAAATAAACCAAAAGCATCCGATATTTTTAACCAGTCTGTAAGAAATGGATTTCAGAAAATAAGCCCTCTTGATGTTAAATATACATCAGGAGGGAATTTTTATGCCAAGAAGTTATCGGCAAATGCGAAGAAATGCAAGACCGAAATGCCCCCTCTGTTGACCATATTTTCATTAAAGGCAATGCCGAAGTTGAAGCGTTTGGGCTTTTATCATATAAATATTCGGAAAACACATCGAATCATTATCCCATTCTTGCAGATATCAACATTTAACAAAAGCACCAAGGCTTTTTTGAAGCGGCCTCCAAAAGTCAGACAGTTTTGGAGGTGCATATCAATTAAAACCTTGGTGCTTTTTCTTTATTTTTTCTTTTTGATTTTATTGAGCATATCGTTAATCTTTAAAATATCCTCTTTGCTCACTTTGCCGCCGAGCATCATAAGCGCGCGTTTAAGCGTAAAGCCCTTGGCCATTTCAATCATTGTTTTATTGATTTTAACGCCGGCAACGCTCATTCCGTTTTTATCACCCGAAGAAGCCGAAAGGGATTTTTTCAGAATTTTAACAAGCTTCAGCGCAAAGATTTTGCCTTTAAAGGTTGAAATAATATCGCCGATGGTATCGTTTACGGAATAATATCCGGGCGGAGTGTTAATTTCAAACCAGTTGATAACTGCGCCTTCCTCTTTCATTCTGTATGCTTCATTAAAAGCTTCAACCTTTTTGATAACGCTTTCATCGGTGCAATCCCCTGCTTTTGCGATCAGCTTGCTCTCGCCGTTATTAGGCACTTCAAAATAGAAGAAAGGATATTCGCCCTTTGTTTGCTTGCCGAGGCTTTCGCCGTTTACGAAAAGCTCTACCTGCGGCTGATTTGAATAAACGGTAACCTTTGTTACGGGCTCTACCCTGTCAACATATCTTTTGCCGCAGATATGAACTAACGGCTCATCGGAAAGCCAAGCCTTATATGCATAAAAGGAATCTTTTTTATATTTACGGTCAAACGTTACAAGGCCCTTATGATTCATACCGTTTTCGCCGCCTTCGGCTCTTGCGTCGGCCGCAAAATCAAACATATTCCAAACATGGGTTGCCCAAAGATAAGGCCTTTTTGAAATTTGCTTAATAAGCTCCTCGTGATAATAAGCCTGATATTCTTCGGTATAATCGCCCTGCTCCGGCTCTGAAGTGTGCCAATTAAGTGCCTCGCAGCCGTATTCACTTATGCCGATTGCCTTATTCGGAAATTTTTTATGGAAATTATCAAACCACGGGCCGTACATATGAACATTACCGCCGTACCAGCCGAAATAATGGTTATACGAAAGCACATCCGAGATTGCGTTTATTTCATCATCGGGTTGGCACATGGTTACTGTTGCCATTGTGGTAAGCCTTGTGGAATCAATGCTGTGAGCAAGTTCGTTAAGCTCTTTATGATTTGAAATCATATCGGGAGTTGATTTTCCGCCCATTGTGATTTCGTTTGAAAGCCCCCAAACAACGATTGAGGGGTGATTATAATTTTGATAAATAAGCTCTTTCATTTGCGAAAGAGTATTTGCCCTCGCATTGGGCAGGTGATTTGAAATATAGGGAATTTCAGCCCAAACAACAAGCCCGCGTTCATCGCAAAGATCATAAAATTCCTGCGCGTGCTGATAATGGGCAAGTCGAATTGTGTTTGCTCCCATTTCGCAAATCAAATCAATATCCTCTTTATGATGTTGAGGGAGAAGTGCATTGCCGATTTGAGGTCTGTCCTGATGGCGTGAAACACCGCGAAGCGGATATTCGCGACCGTTTAAGATAAATCCCTTATTCGGGTCAATCTTAAAGCTGCGGCAACCAAAGCGGCAGGAAACGCAATCAACCTCTTCGCCGTTTACAAGAAGGACGGCGCGTAAAGTGTAGAGATAAGGGTCTTTAACACCGTTCCAAAGGTGAACGGCATCAATATGCATATTCGCGTGATAATCGCCCGAAACCTCGGCAGAAGCTATCACTTCATCTTTATCAAGGATTTCAAAACGCACAGATGCATTTTCATCGGCGGCAACATAAGCAACCGCGTCAACATCCGCGCCTGTGCCCGTTACCTTTGGCGTAACGGAAATTCCGGGTGCGCCGAAATAATCAAGGTCAAAATGAGATTTTGAAACGCCGATAAGCTTAACGGAGCGATAAATGCCGCCGTAAAAAGTGAAATCCGCCGTTTGGGGATAAACATAATCATTTGGGCTGTTATCGGCGGCAACAACAAGCAAATTGCTCTCCTGAATATTGCCGAGCTTTGCCCTGAATGCGGAATAACCGCCATCGTGCTGAGCGACAAGTTCGCCGTTGAAATAAACCTTTGCGCTTGAATTAACGGCGTCAAACTGAAGATAATATTCATCTTCATCGCCGAAATCCGCAAGGCTGAGCTGCTTAACATAATAGCATGTGCCGCGGTAATAATCGTTGCCGCCGTCCTGCCCGTCCGTACCATTCCAAGTATGGGGCAAATTAACCTTTTCCCAATCATGCGGCATTACATGCGGAATAGATTTGGCTTCTTTTGAAAAAAGCCAATTATCGTTTATATTTTTTATATTTCTCATTATAATTCCTCCGATTATTCAAAAACAAATGTATTTATAGAATTAGCGGTAATTTCGTATTTATCCTTTAAAGCACCGGAATAGGTGTTGCTGCATTTAAGCTCACTGTTTGTAGTATAGACCGAAACATTTGAATAATCATCGAGTGAAAATTTAACATTTCGCGAATTTTCTTCGTTGACAACCACAACAACAATTTTACCGTCCGGAGTTTTAAAAGCAGTTTCATTCACAAGTTCGCGATAAGTTGTTCCCTCATCGGTTTTCGCAGATGTTAAGGTAAGCATGCCGTCGCCGCAATCGAGCACCTGCGAGCCGGCGGGGACAAATTTTGAAAACTGCATATAGCCGTAAAGGCGATAAGCGGTGTAATAATCGGCTGTGTTATTCGGGTCTGCAACCAAAAGTCCATCGGAATAATCTTTACCATCGTCTCCGACTCCGATTTCATTAACCGCAACCCAATTGCACCAGGCGTTTACATTAAGCTTTGAAATATCGTTTGATATAACACGCGCCATAATGCAGGCAGTTGCGGGATCAGAAGCATCATGCGCCGAGGGTAATTCGCACCATTCGCTCATATCGGAACGCACTGAAACATTTTTATCAATCCATTTACCGAATTTACTTTTTTTGAGCGCATTTGTATCGTTAAAATAGGAATGGAAGCTGTGAACGCCGAGCACGGAACTGATATCTTCATCGGCAGCCATTGCTTCGTAATAGCCTTTTGCGGTATCGCCGATATTTCCGCTTTCAAGCGCGCAGAGCTTAACATCCATATTACGCTCTTTAATCCCTTTGGCAAAAAGCTTCAAAAGCTCAACAGCCTGCTCTTTTTCATAGTGGCAACCCTCCTGAGCGGGGCTTTCACCACCCCATCCCCACTGAGGTTCATTTATTGGCGAAATAAATTTAACAGGCACGCCTTCATCAATAAAATGCTGAGTAATCGTTAAAAAATAATCAACATAATCTTGGTATTTTTCAGGCGATATATTGGAAGATTCGCCGTCGTCTGCGCCGCTGGAGCGGCCGTTTATGCACATGGAATAGTGCGGCGAATTGGCAAAGAGCACCACGGTATCAACGCCGCGGTCAAGTGCTGCCTGAAGCATAAGCCTTGCATTTTCGCTTTTTGACCAATCATATTCATAGCTGCCGCTTTGCTCATTATAGTAATAAAAGCTTTCTCCGAGCCGCCATTGACTTGTTACAACCGTATTATCGGGGTCATAACCGCCGTAAAGGCAATAGCGATATGTATCAAGATTCAGCCCTTTATCTGTGAAAAGCACATCTGCAATTTGATTTCTGGTTTCTTCATCGTCTATATTATCGGCCCACCAGCAATCGGATGTTCCCCAGCCGTAAAAATCGCGAAGCGGTGATTTTGTATCAACCTTAACGGTGAGTGTGCAGCTGCGCGAAGCGGCGTAATAAATGCCACAAACGGCGCACACGGCAAAGATGATTGCCAAAATCGCAGCAAGAATTTTTAAAAACACTTTTTTTGCTTTTTTCATAAAAATACCCCTGAAACATATTGATTTACCGCTGAAATAATGTTAAAATATCATCCATGCGGGTTTGGTGGAATTGGCAGACACGCAAGATTTAGGATCTTGTGGGCGACCGTGCAGGTTCAAGTCCTGTAACCCGCACCATATTCATAGACTAAAAATGCGGCTGTAGTTCATCGGTAGAATGCAAGCTTCCCAAGCTTGACAGGTGGGTTCGACTCCCATCAGCCGCTCCACACCTGCGGTGAGCATTTCGCATCATCGCAGTTTTTTATTTATGCCACTACACGGAACAAGCGCCGTAAAATCAGATAAGTTTTTTCTGCGGTGAGCATTTCGCATCATCGCAGTTTTTATTTATGCCACTGCACGGAACAAGCGCCGTAAAATCAGATAAGTTTTTTCTGCGGTGAGCATTTCGCATCATCGCAGTTTTTATTTATGCCACTACACGGAACAAGCGCCGTAAAATCAGATAAGTTTTTTATGCGGTGAGCATTTCGTCAAACCGCTTTTTTACTGTTTAAATTTAAACAAGCTTAAAAGACATCCCGAGTGAAAATCATTCGGGATGGTTTTTCACTATTCCGTAAACTGCGCAATAAACCGCCTTAGCGCCGTATGCTTTCAATGTGAGTGCCGCAGAAGAAAGAGTTGCACCCGTTGTTTTAACATCATCAATCAAAAGAATTGTTTTGCCTGCCACATCGGCATTATCCGCCAAATCAAAGGCATTATACATATTCACAAATCTGTCTGCCGCGGACTGGCGCTTTTGCATTTTTGTTTTATGCTTTTTACGAAGTGCGGTTTTAACCGGTATTTTGAGGTTTTGCCCCACCCTTTCGGCAAGCAATTTCGCCTGGTTAAATTCCCTTTGCCTTTCGGCATAAAAGCTCATCGGCACAAATGTGGCATAATCAAAATGCACAAGCTCATAAAAATCCGAAACGGCTTTTGAAATTTCATCGCCCTGTGCGATTGCAAGTTGAGGCATATCGTGCATTTTCAAATTCAAAACGCCCTTAGCAACACAGCCGCCGTGCTCGTAATAATACGGCGCGACAACAGCCTTATATTCGGGTGAATGCTTTGACTTTTTGCACACACATTCGGATTTTTCACAACCGCATTTAAGGCAAAGAGGCGCGGAAACGCGCTTTAACGCTTTACAATCCGGGCAAAGTTCTTCATCGATTTCAACAACCTCGCCGCAAAGCGCGCATCTTTTCGGAAACAGCATATCGGACAAAGCCGAAAACATTTCTTTAATCATAAGCTAAACTGTTAAATAAGGCGCAAGAGCCTCATAAGTTGCATCGCCGATGCCGCTTATATTCTTAATTTCTTCAACGCTTTTATATGCGCCGATTTGCTCTCTGTATGCAACGATTGCCTTTGCGCGGCTTTCACCTATTCCGTCTATCGCAAGCAAATCATCGACAGTGCAGGTGTTTAGATTTATTTTATCGGAAGTATGCGCCGTGGTTTCGACGGACTGATCCGAAAAGCTCGGCGAATACACAACAGTGTTTATTTCGTTATTTGATTTTGTGCCGACCTTTGGCTGAGAAAAAGCAATATAGCCGAAAACAGCGGCAAATATAAACATGGCAACTGCAAGCAAAATGAAAACCTGACTTTTGCCGCCGTTGTTTTTATCGCTCATAAAATCACCGAAGCTTTCTTATTTGTGCAGAAAAAGCCCGCACGATTATAAAACATATAAATTTAATTTATAACGATTATTCTTCGGAAGCATCGTTCCAAGGCAAATCATTTTCCTGCTCCGCTTCTTGAGGCTCGGGCATTGCGTCTTCAATTTGCATTTGAACGGTGTTTTCCGCCGTGAAATTATCGCCCTCATCATAGGCGCGCTTTTCGAGCCACATTTGCTTATTCATAAGCACCTGGCGCGGCTTACTGCCTTCGGGAGGGCCTATAACGCCGTATTCCTGAAGCTGATCTATTATTTTGGCTCCCCTTGCATAACCGACGGAGAGCTTTCTTTGCAGGAAAGAAGTTGAAGCCGTGCCGGTTTCCATAACAATTTCGGCGGCTTTTTCAAAGAGCGGATCAAAATTACTGTCTTCCTCATCACCCTCAAACGGGCTTTTCTTTTCCTGAACGGCCTTTGCCTCTATTTCCTTTTGAATATTTTCATCATATTCGGATTCGCCCTGATTCTTAATAAAATCACAAAGCTCTTCAATTTCCTCATCACTGATAAAGCAGCCTTGAACACGAATGGGCTTGCTTGCGCCGATGGGATTATACAGCATATCGCCCTTGCCGAGCAGCTTTTCCGCGCCGCTTGAATCAAGAATTGTTCTTGAATCTATTTGGGAAGAAACCGTAAGTGCAATACGCGATGAAATATTCGCCTTAATAAGACCCGTTATAACATCAACAGACGGCCTTTGAGTTGCGATAACAAGGTGCATACCTGCGGCACGCGCCATCTGGGCAAGGCGGCAAATGGAATCTTCAACCTCTTTCGGCGCCGCCATCATCAAATCGGCAAGCTCGTCTATAAATATGCAAATTTTAGGCATCGGCTCCATATCATCGTGCTTTTGCACGTATTTATTGTAGCCCTCTATATCCCTAACGCCTGTTTCGGAGAATTTGGCATAGCGCTGAAGCATTTCCGAAACCGCCCATCCGAGCGCACCGGAAGCCTTGCGCGCATCGGTTACTACGGGAACAAGCAAGTGCGGAATGCCTACATATTTTGAAAATTCTACCTGCTTGGGGTCTATCATCAAGAATTTAACTTCATCGGGCTTTGCACGGTAAAGAATTGAAACAATAATCGAATTCATGCAAACGGATTTACCTGATCCCGTGGTGCCGGCGATAAGCAAGTGAGGCATTTTTGCAACATCGCAAAAGACGCAGTTGCCGGAAATATCCTTGCCGAGTCCTGCCGAAAGCTTTGACTTTTGGCGTGAAAATTCGGGGGAATCTATGATTTCCCGCATAGAAACGGAATTTCTGATTGCGTTTGGAACTTCGATACCGACGGCGGCCTTGCCCGGAATAGGTGCTTCAATTCTGATTGACGTTGCCGCAAGATTAAGCGCAATATCATCTGTCAGAGTAGTTATTTTGGAAATACGGATACCCGTTGCAGGCTTCAGCTCATAGCGCGTTACGCTCGGACCGCGGCTGATATCGGTTATAGTGGCGTCAACATTAAAGGAATGAAGAGTATCCACAAGCTTTTCTGCGCTGTTTTTAAGCTCGTTGCTCACATCCTTTTCCTGCGCGTGCTTTGCGTGCTTTAAGAGCGACACGGGAGGAATAACATAATCCTCTACCGTGGAGTTCATTTGGTCGTCCGAAACCTCAAATTTTTCGGCAGGCTTATCCGCCTCCGCCTTTTCGGATTTTTTATTTTTCGGTTCCGTTACATTTTCAACAATTTCGTCAATGGTTTTAACTTCTTCTGCAAGCTGAGGAGCGGGTTGTGCTTTCTCCGCCTTTTTCTTTGCCATAGCGGCGTTAATATCATCAATAATTTGCTGAGAAACCCTCATTTCCTCGGTTTGGGGAATTTCAGGCTCGTCCTTTTTCTTTTTCTTAGTCTTTATTTTTTTATCGTCTGAATCGGCTTCATCACCGGGAGCAACCGGATCAAGCGGCACATCAATTGCAGCCTTTGCTTTTCTGCGCTGCTCGATTTTTTCATCAATAGCGGGCTTTACCTTATCATAAGTTGCCGTTGCAGGCTTTGCCGCGCCCTTAAGAAACTGAATTATCGTTATTCCGCTGAGGAACATAAACACAACGAAAATCAAAATCAAATCAACGATAACGGCGGGGGCTTTGCCGAGCGTGAGCATAAGCCAGCCGAGAACTCCGCCGAAAAAGCCGCCGTTAAAAATTTCCGGTGCCTGATTATATGAATTGACAACCGCGTCTTTAAACACATCTCCGGGTTGATTTTGGCAAATATGAATAAATGCGGAAATGAAAAGCACCATCAAAACGCTTTCAAGGCTTTTAACAAGCAACAGCTTCGGTTCATGATCTTTTATCGAATAGAGCACGGTTATAACAACGGTTAAAATCGGAAAAACCCAAGCCGCAAACATACCGAATGCGCCAACATAAAGATTATGTAAGAAAAGCCAAGCGCCCTGCCCTTTTATGATTGAAATAAAGAAAAACAACACAGAAAGAGCAAAAAGCACTACGCCGGCAACACGGCTGATGTCGGCACTGTTATCCCTAACGATTTGCTGCTCTTTTTTTCTTGAATTATTCGGTTTTTTAGAAGAATTTTTATTTTTAGTATTTGCCATATTTACCTCTTATAATTGCCGAATTATTTTCTTACGATGATTTCGATTATTCCTATTATCAGCGTAAGACCGCCGACGGTGAAGCCATAGTACGAAAAATAATTAAGCGAATTGCTTTTAACAATCTGCAACAAAAATTTTGACGCAATAAATGTGAGCGCGATTGCGATAACCACACCGATAATGCCCGCAAAAATATTAACATAGGAAACGCAGGTTGCTATTTCGATAATACCCTGCACCAAAAGAATCGGTGCGCTCAGTGAAATAAAATATCTGAATGCAATTTTGGGATTTGTGCCGAAAAGCGCAAGAATTGCTATTACAATAGCGCAAAGCGAAAGCCCCGAAACGGGCAGCGCAAAAAACACTGCGCAGCCCACAACAAGCACCGCGGGAAGCGAAAGCTGAGTGCCTTTTTCGTTTTTTTTGAGCCTGAAATACGCAAAGAGCAACAAAACGGCATCCACCAAAAAGCAAATGCCCTCGGAAACCAAATTGCCGTCATAAGCATAGGCGTGCAAAACGCCGTAAATATTTGTGCTGCCGACGGGAATTAAATACGCAAGCATAAATATATACGGAATAAAAGTGTAGTACATAAACTTGCGGGAATTTGCCGTTTTCTTCAAATCAAGCTTTTTTGTGAAAAGCTCTTTACCAGTTAAAACAAATTCAAATATAAGCTTTAAAAAGACCTTCCAGAATGCCGCGATTATGCCCAAGGCAATACCGATATGTATAAACCCGGTAAGCTCCGAGCAAGAACCGGTAAACCTGCCGGAAAAATCATGAAATATCGCCGAATGACCGCTTTCCGACAGCGGAAAAATATAAGTCAGCACCTGGCCGATTGCTTGAAATATCGCTGTTAAAATCGACAAAATTTTTACCTCCGAACAGAGAAGCGTTATCAAGAAAATATCCGCACCTTAAATAATCGTAAGGATTGCTTGAGCGTGCACCGCCGCTTTTCGCGGCAAAAGCAGAATTTGAAGCGAAGATTTCACCCTCGCAAACAACCGACCAAATCATTGCGCCGCCTCGCTTTCAATTACCGAGTTGAGATAATCGAGAGCATCGCAAAGCCCTCCGAGCGAATCGACAAGCCCGCATTCAACCGCGCCTTCGCCGTCCAGCACTGTACCCACATCCATAACAAGCTCGCCTGTTTTCATCATAAGGGAGCGAAAATCGGCTGCGGAAATTTTAGAATTATTTTCAACGAAATTAACGATTCTGTCCTGCATTTTTTCAAAATAAGAAAGCGTTTGCGGCACGCCGAGCACAAGGCCGTTGAGGCGCACGGGGTGCACCGTCATCGTGGCGCTCGGAACGATAAAGCTTTTTCGGCATGAAACCGCAAGCGGCACGCCGATTGAATGGCCGCCGCCGAGAACGAGAGAGGCTGTGGGAGTTTTCATTGTGGACAAAAGCTCTGCAATCGCAAGGCCTGCCTCCACATCGCCGCCGACCGTGTTTAAGATAATCAGCAAGCCCTCTATTTCGGCACTTTCCTCGATTGCCACAAGCTGAGGTATAACATGCTCATACTTAGTGGTTTTATTTTGGCTGGGCAGAATATAATGCCCCTCTATTTGGCCGATGATGGTGAGGCAATGGATAAAATGGCCGTTTTTCTTAACGGTGATCGAGCCTGTTTCAAAATCGGAAGAGGAGTTATTTTCCTGAACATTCTCCGTATTTTCATTTTGTTCATCGGGCATAAAAACACATCCTTTTGTGTTAGTGTGCCCATTTATCCTGATATATTGTAGCATAAAGCAAAAAATAATTCAACAAATCGCTAATATAATGTTAAAATTATTTTATTATTATTTACACAAAAAAGATTGACACAACTTGAACAATATTATAAAATAAATTGACAAAAAAATAAATAACTTGAGGAGGAAGTCATCATGGGACTTACTTTAGCACAAAAGCTCATTAAGGCGCACCTTGTTGAAGGCGAAATGATTCCCGGAACCGAAATCGGTTTGAGAATCGACCAAACACTTACTCAGGATGCAACCGGCACCATGGCTTATCTTGAATTTGAAGCAATGGGTGTTGACCGCGTTAAAACCGAAAAAAGCGTTGCCTATATTGACCACAACACTTTACAGACGGGCTTTGAAAATGCAGACGATCACCGCTACATTCAAACCGTTACCAAAAAGCACGGAATTTATTTTTCAAGACCCGGCAACGGCATATGCCACCAGGTTCATCTTGAAAGATTCGGCATTCCCGGAAAAACACTTATCGGCTCCGACAGCCACACACCCACAGGCGGCGGAATAGGCATGCTTGCTATGGGCGCCGGCGGCCTTGATGTGGCTGTTGCCATGGGCGGCGGCACCTACTACATTCCGATGCCGAAAATGACAAGAATAAATCTTCACGGCTATCTTAAGCCTTGGGTTTCCGCAAAGGACATCATACTTGAAGTTCTTAAGATTATGAGCGTTAAAGGCGGCGTGGGCAAAATCATCGAATACGGCGGTGACGGCGTTAAAACCTTATCAGTTCCCGAACGCGCAACCATCACAAATATGGGCGCAGAGCTCGGCGCAACAACCTCCATATTCCCCTCCGATGAAATCACGCTTTCATTTCTCAGAGCACAGGGTCGCGAGAGCGACTGGACGGAAATTCTTCCCGATCCCGACGCGGAATACGACGAAGTAATCGACATTGACCTTTGCAAGCTTGAACCGCTTGCCGCCTGCCCCCATATGCCCGACAATGTTAAATCAACGGAAGAAATCGGCAAAATCAAGGTAGACCAAGTTGCAATCGGCTCCTGCACAAACTCATCCTACACTGATATGATGAAGGTCGCTTCAATCCTTAAAGGCAAAACAATCTGCCCCACCGTTTCTCTTTGCATTGCACCCGGCTCAAAGCAGGTGCTCAACATGCTTGCTCTTAACGGAGCGCTCGCAGATATGATCAACGCAGGCGCAAGAATTCTTGAATCCGCATGCGGTCCCTGCATCGGCATGGGTCAAAGCCCCAATTCAAAGGGCGTTTCACTTCGCACCTTTAACAGAAACTTTGAAGGCAGAAGCGGCACAAAGGATGCAAGCATTTACCTTGTTTCTCCCGAAGTTGCAGCCTGCTCGGCACTTACCGGCTATCTTACCGACCCGAGAGAGATGGGCGAAGCTCCCAAGGTTTCGATGCCCGAAAAGTTCATTATTAACGACAATATGATTGAGCCGCCCGCAAGCGAAGAAGAAGCCAAGGATGTTGAAGTGCTCAGAGGGCCTAACATTAAGCCTTTCCCGAAAACAGAGCCGCTTCCGGCTGAAATCGAAGCCAAGGCAGTGCTTAAGGTCGGCGACAACATCACAACCGACCATATCATGCCCGCAGGCGCAAAAATTCTTCCCTACCGTTCAAACATCCCCCACCTTTCTCAATTCTGCTTCGGCGTTTGTGATGAAACATTCCCCGAAAGAATCAAGAAAGAAGGCAAGGGCTTTATAATCGGCGGTGCCAACTATGGCCAAGGCTCAAGCCGTGAGCACGCAGCGCTTGTGCCGCTTTACCTCGGCGTTAAAGCTGTTATCACAAAGAGCTTTGCAAGAATTCATGTTGCAAATCTTGTTAACGCAGGCATTCTTCCCTTCACCTTCAAAAACGAAGCGGATTACGACAAAATCGCTCAGGGTGACGAGCTTGCGCTTCCCGAAATCAGAGAGCGCCTCAGGAGCAACGAAAGCATTGTTCTTAAAAACATCACAAAGGGAGAGGAATACGAGCTTGATTCATCTCACCTTTCCGAAAGACAGAGAGACATGCTGCTTTGCGGCGGTTTGCTTGACTACACAAGAGAAATGAACAAATAACCCATTTAATTCATTAAGGAGAAAAACAATGGATAACGAAAAAATCGCAATTGACGAAGCAGTTGCAAAATTCAGAGAGCTGATGGAAGGCCAGCTTGCAAGAGCAAAAAAAATCAAAGCTGAAAAGGATTTTGTTGATTACCAAAATCTTGACACTATTGTTATCGGCATCTGCGGCGGCGACGGAATCGGCCCCGTAATCACAAAAGAAAGCGAAAGAGTGCTTCGCTTTCTGCTTAAAGACGAAGTTGCAAGCGGCAAGGTTCAGTTTAAGGAAATAGACGGCCTTACTATCGAAAACCGCGCAAAATGCCTTAAAGCAATTCCCGATGACGTGCTTGAAGAGCTTAAATCCTGCCACGTTATTCTTAAAGGCCCCACAACCACCCCCCGCCAGGGCGACGGTTGGCCGAACGTTGAATCAGCAAATGTTGCAATGCGCAAGGAGCTTGATCTTTTTGCAAACATGCGCCCCGTAAGAGTTCCCGAGGAGGGCATTGACTGGACCTTCTTCCGTGAAAACACCGAGGGCGGCTATGCGGTAGGCTCATACGGCGTAAACATCACCGACGATCTTGCGGTTGATTTCACCGTTGCAACTCAGGAGGGCTGTGAAAGAATCGCCCGCCTTGCTTACGAATATGCAAAGAAGAACAACAAGGGCAAGGTTTCAATCATCACCAAGGCAAACATCATCAAAACAACCGACGGCAAATTTCTTAACACAGCCAAAAAAATCGGCGAGGAATATCCCGATATCGTTACAGATGACTGGTATATCGACATCACAACGGCTAAGCTTATCGACCCGATGAGAAGAAAAGACTTTAAGGTTTTTGTTCTTCCCAATCTTTACGGCGACATTATCACGGATGAAGCTGCAGAGTTCCAGGGCGGCGTCGGCACAGCGGGATCGGCAAACATAGGCAAAAAATATGCTATGTTTGAGGCCATTCACGGCTCAGCACCAAGAATGATTTCAGAGGGCAGAGGCCAATATGCAGATCCATGCAGCATGCTTCGTGCAACTGTTATGATGCTTTCACACATTGGATTCCAAGATAAAGCGGACGCACTTGAAAAGGCGCTTGACAAATGCATGTTCACCGAAAAGAAGCTTACCATCACAGGCCGCGACACAGGCTGCACCTGCGACGAATTCGGCGATTATGTTATGGAAACCATCACTAAGGACGCAGAATAATCGCATCCGTAAAAGAGGTAATATTTATGGATAAAAGGGATGACAATATTTCTATTTCCGTTATAAAAAGGCTGCCGCGATATTACAGATTTTTGCAAAGCCTTAAAGAAAACGGAATCATAAGAATAAGTTCAAGAGAGCTTGCAAACAGAATGGGGCTTACTGCATCTCAAATCCGCCACGATTTTAACTGCTTCGGCGGCTTCGGACAGCAGGGCTACGGCTACAATGTGCCGGAGCTGCACACTAAAATCGGCGAGATTTTGGGTGTGCACGAAGAGCGCAAAACAGTTCTTATAGGAGCAGGCAACCTCGGAAAAGCCGTGTGCAACAAAATTTTCGGTGTAAACAGCGGCTTTAAGCTTATAGGCATTTTTGATAAAAACGAGGCTATCTGCGGAAATATGATTAAAGGTATTCCGATCAGAAACATTGATCACCTTGAAAATTTCTGCATAGACAACAAACCGATTTGCGCCGTTATCTGCATTCCTTCCAACGATATGAGAGAGCTTACACAGCTGCTGATTAACCAAGGCGTTAAAAGCTTTTGGAATTTCAGCAACTATGATATTGCGATGGCACATCCCGGTGTGCTTGTTGAAAATGTGCATTTAACCGACAGCCTTATGACTCTCGGCTATCTTACCTCAGCGGAGGAATAACCTTGATTAAAATCAGTACCAAAGAAATAGTTGATGTTTTAAAATACGACGACGGCAAAGCCGTGCTTGTTGAAAAACAGCCGCTTTTAAACACAACTCAATTCAAGGCGCGATACAGTGTTATAGACTTTGAAAACAAAACCAAAGAGGTTTTAACAAAAAATGCCTATCTGTTTAAAAAATTCGGCTCGGCTTACACTAAAATAAGCGAGATTATTCCGAATTTTGTGCAATGCGACGCCGCTGTGCTTTATGACAGGCGCGTGCTTGCCGTTTATCCGAACGGCGAAGCGGGTATATTTGACCGCGAAGGCGAACTTGTGTGGAGCGGATATTTCAAATACCATGATAATGCGGTTTGCTCTCTTGCGCTTGACGGCAAATATTTTTGGTGCATCTGCCCTGCCGAAAGCTGCGCAATCAGATATTCCTGCCAAAACATGCAGGTGGATTTGCGAATCGGCGGTAAAGACACAACCACATTCGATTCGCCGATACACATTTCCGTTGGCGATGGAGATATATTCGTTTGCAGCTCCGGCAACAAGGTGCGCAAAATAAGCGGAATGGATTTAACCGTTTCCGATTATTTAACCTTTGAGGAGAGCGTAAAGCGATATTATAAATTCGGCAAATACGCCATTGCCGTGCTTGCAAGCGGAACTTATCTGCTTGAGGACAATAAATAAATTTTATGCAGCCAGGGCAAAGCCTTGGCTGCATTTTTTTCGGCTGTTATAATTTTTTCGGTGCATGCCGTTATTTTACTTTACCAACCGGCACACATGGATTCCCCGCCGCAACAACACCGCTCGGAATATTTCCGAAAACAACGCTGCCTGCGCAAATGACACTTCCCTTTCCGATTTTAGCACCGGGCATAATTTTAACATCGCCGCAAATATATACATCGTTTTCTATTTCAACCGGCTTTGAAACGGGACTTCCCGGATTTTCCGGCATAAAGCCAAAGGTATATACGCTGCAAAAAGGGCCTATATAGCAACCGGAGCCTATGATTATTTTATCATAATCGCAAAAGCAAGCATTATATCCTATAAAAGAATTACTTTCTATAAAGCAATTTGAGCCGAAATCACAATAAAAAGGCGGCATAATTTGAACTTCATTTTTCGCATTGGGAAGCAACAAAGAAATGATTTTATTTTTTGCCGCCGCATTGCCGGGCGGTGTGTGATTCAGTGCAAAACATAGTTCACGGGTTTTTGCTTTATTTTTGCTTTGGTTTTCACTGAAAATATCGGCAAATCCGACATTGCATTTTTCTGTTTTCATTATATCACCCAAAAAATAAGTATAATAATAAATATATGCACATTATTCAATTATCATTCCGAAAAGTTGAAACAGTTTCTACAATGCGTTATATTTAATTATATATTCATACATATGTAATTATTTATTCATATTATAGCTTAAAATATAGACATAAAAAGTGTTATGCACAACTTTTTGCGGCGGTGTAAACCAAAGTTGCGCATATGTAAACCAAAGTTTATGGATAATTCTCTGCATTTGAAGTAAGCTTAGTTCAAACGTTAAAGGAGACGAGATATATGGCAATTTACAGAACGGACCATTTCGGAATAGCAAGAAAAATCGTTTCAAACATGACTGCGCAAAGCTGGGAAGAAATTCCCCATGTTTCCACCGAATATGAAGCCGATGTTACCGATTTGATGGCGGAGCTGAAAGAGATAAATAAAAAAGCAAAAAGCAAAGAAGAAAAAATCACGGTAAACACCGTTATGATGAAGGTTATTTGTGAGGGAATCAAGGCGGCGCCTAAAATGAACACCACACTTGATTTTAAAAGAAAACTCGTGAGAGGCTCACTGCATTATCATGACCAAATCGATATCTCCATGCCCGTTGTGCTTAAAGACGGTGAGATGATGACAGTTAATATGCACAATATTGGCAACAAAACCCTGCCGGAAATGAGTGCCGCCGTGGCAGACACAATGCGCCGTGCAGACAATAGCGATATGAACCAAGTTATGTATGATGTTTCACTTTCAAATACTTTGCAAGGGCTTAAAGACGGAAAAATTTCACAAACAATTTACAGATTGTTAGGCTCAAAGCTGCCGGGCGTTCACATGGTTCATTCCCTTTCGGGTGCCGAAAAGAGAGCATACTATTCAATTCCCGTTAAGGACAGGCTCACAACACATGACATAGAGCAAGGCACAACAACGATTTCAAACTTCGGGTCGATTTACAGAGAGCAAAAAGGCATGTGCACCCTGCTTGAGATTATTCCGCCGCAAACAACGGCTTTTGCCGTAAACGCGGTGCAGGACAAGCCGATTGTTGTTAAAGACGAAAACGGTGAGAAACACATTGAAATTCGCCAAATTTTGCCGATTACCGTGGCAATAGACCACAGAGCACTTGATTACGGCGACTGCATACCGTTTTTCAAAAAACTGGATGAAATCTTTAAAAATCCGAAAATTCTGCACAGCTGGATGTGAAATACTTCCGGTGAAAGCGCGCTGACCGAAAAAGGCAATCTGCATTTGGTTGACAACGCAAACTGATTTTTAAGCAGAGCAACTATATAATTTTTCAGAGAAAAAGGGCCGATGTGAATTTAACACATCGACCCTTTAAAAATGCAACAAAATAATATTATACGTTTATTTCATCAAGCATTTCACGAATAATATTACACGAGAGAGCAAATTTTTGCTTTTCGCTTTCGTTAAGCTTAATTTCAAATATCTCGCGCACGCCAAATCTGTTTATCAAAGCGGGAACGCCTATATAAATTCCGTTTTCGCCGTATTCCCCACACAGATATGCGGAAACGGTAAAAATCGAATTTTCGTCATTCAGCACGGCCCTCACAAGCCTTGCGAGCACCATTCCGATGCCGTAATATGTGGCACGCTTTGCCTTGATGATTTTATAGGCGGACTGCTTAACATCGGCAGCGATTTTTTCAAGCTCGTTCATTGCCGCAGAATCGCCGTTTATAAATTCGGAAACGGGAATCAGCGAAAGCATCGCACTGCTCCACGCCACAAATTCCGAATCGCCGTGCTCCCCTATCACATAGGCATGCACATTGCGGGGATTCATTTTGAAATAATCGCTCAGCATAAAGCGCAGGCGTGCCGTATCAAGCGTTGTGCCGGAGCCTATAACCCTTTCGTGCGGAAAGCCGGATAAACCGCGCACAACTTCCGTCATCACATCCACGGGATTGCTTGCCACAAGAAAAACACCGTTAAACCCGCTGTTCACAACGGGGCAAACAACGGTTTTAAACACCTCGTAATTCTTTTGCAGCAAATCGCGGCGCGTTTCGTTGCCGACCTGCGGAACTCCCGCGCAGATAACAACAACATCCATATCTCCGCAATCGCAATAATTGCCCGAGTAGATTTTCATGCTGCTCGGTGCGAACGGCAAGCCGTGCGAAAGATCAGCGGCTTCGCCCCACGCGCGCTCCTTGTTTATATCTATAAGCAGCAATTCATCGCAAATATTCTGATTGAGAGCGGCGTAAGCAAAGCTCATTCCCACCATGCCGACGCCGATTACAGCAACCTTTTTACTGTCCTCTGCCATAATGCACATCCCCAAATATAATAACACGGTTATTATACCCTCTCTTCGGTGGAAAATGCATTTAACGACCGAGCAAAAAATTATTTAAAGAAAAGCGGCAGCTTTTGCAGGAAGAAAATATCATCCCTGTCTGCTGCGTCACCCTCGGCAAGAGGAGCGCAACAGCCCACAATTTCTGCGCCGAAAGCGTTTGCTACTTCGCAGGAGGCTTTCATTGAGCCGCCCGTGGAAATAACATCGTCAACAATCAAAACGCGCTTACCATGCATTTGATCGCCGTCCTCATGACCGAGATAAAGCGATTGCTTAGCCTGCGTTGTGAGTGATTGATCTATGACCTCAACAGGATTATCCATATAAACCTTAACACTTTTTCTTATAACGATATATTTTTTACCGCTGAGCCTGCTCATTTCGTAAGCAAGCGGAATGCTTTTAGCCTCGGGAGTGAGAATATAATCAAACTCGGGGGCTTTTTCAAGAAGCGCCTCGGCGCATTTTTCGGTTAATTCAACATCGCCGAACATAATAAACGCCGCAATATCCATTTTATCGGAAACAGGAAATTTTTTTAATTTCCTTTTAAGACCGGCTATTTCAAGTGTGTATGTATCATTACTCATAATATTTTTTCTCCCATTTTAACGCCGCCGACAACATGAAAATGAAGATGCATAACGGTTTGACCGGCGTCCTCACCGCAATTGCTTATAACTCTGTAGGATTCAATACCCTCGTTTTTGGCAATTTCGGGAATTTTCTCAAAAATGCGGGCAACATATTTGCTGTTTTCCGCAGTAACGGCATTAACATTATCAATATGAGCCTTGGGCACAACAAGAAAATGAACGGGTGCAACGGGGTTGATATCCCTGAATGCATAAATCATATCATCTTCATAAATTTTTGTGCTCGGAATATTACCGTTTATTATTTCGCAAAAAAGACACATAATTAAATCCTCTGCTTTTCCTGCCGCAAATTACCGTACACGCCGGCGCAAATGCGGCAAATTTATCACCGACGAAACTCTGCCGACCCGATTTCGGAATGCGGATTATCCAAACACGCTTAATCGAATCGGCAAAAAATATACTATTTATTCCGCAAAGCCCTCAACAATGCTTTTTGCGGCCGCAAGCGCATCATCAAGCTTTGAAATATCCTTTGCGCCGGCCATGGCGGAATCGGGGCGACCGCCGCCGCCGCCGTTTGCAAGCTTGGCGATTTCCTTAACAAGATTGCCTGCCTTAACGCCCTTTGCGATAGCCTCCTTGCCGCAAACGGCAACGATGGAAGCCTTATCGCCGATTGCACCGGCAACTACGCCCACAACATTTTCGCCCTTTGCTTTAAGGTCGTCGCCCATTGAGCGAAGCGCATCCGGAGAAGAACCGTCTACCCTTGCAACATAAAGCTCAAGGCCGCAAACGGAAATCGGCTTTGAAAAAGCATCTGCGCTGCGAAGCTTTGCAAGCTCTGCGTTGAGATTTTTAATTTCTTTTTCTTTATCCTTCAGCTCGTTCATCAAAGCGTTTACACGCTCCTGAACTTCGTTTTCGCCTGTTTTAAGAGCCGCGGAAACGCCTTTAACAAGCGCTTCGTTCACATCGAGATATGCAAGAAGCCCTGCACCCGTTACTGCTGTAATGCGCCTTACGCCGGCAGCAACCGAGGATTCGGAAACAATTTTGAAAAGCCCGATTTGACCGCTGTTTGAAACATGGGTGCCGCCGCAGAACTCGGTTGAAAAATCGCCTGCGCGAACAACGCGAACGATATCGCCGTATTTTTCGCCGAACAGCATCATGGCGCCAAGCTTTTTAGCTTCTTCAATAGGCATTTCAGTCATTGTAACCGGAACTGATTTAAGAATAAAATCATTAACAAGAAGCTCCACCATTTTAATTTCCTCGGTTGTGAGAGGATTAAAATGCGTGAAGTCAAATCTTACCTCAGTGGCATTTACAAGCTGACCTGCCTGCTCAACATGGGTGCCGAGAACACGGCGAAGTGCCGCTTGCAGCAAGTGAGCAGCAGTGTGGTTACGCATAATGGAGTTTCTGCGTTCTGCATTGATTGAAGCTTTTACGCTGTCGCCGACGGAAATTATGCCTCTTGCAACATTGCCCGAATGGAGGAATATGCCCTCGGCATTTTTGGTGGTGTCCGCAACGATAAAAGCGTTATCACCTGATTTGATTACGCCGCTGTCGCCGACCTGACCGCCCGAAAGCGCATAAAACGGAGTTTTATCAAGCACAACCGTGCCGTTTTCGTCTGCGCCGAGCATATCGCAAAGCTCGCCCTTTGAATTAACGATTGCAACAACCTTTGCATCGCATTCAAAGTCTGTGTAGCCCGCAAATTCGGTTGCATCCGCATCGATTTTAACGGAAGTGTTTTTCCACGCGTCTGCGCCTGCGTCCTTACGTGCGGCGCGTGCGGTGGATTTTTGATTTGCAAGCAAGGCATTGAATTTATCTTCGTCAACGGTTATGCCGCGTTCTTCAAGAATATCCTTGGTAAGGTCAAGCGGGAAGCCGTAAGTATCGTTAAGCTTAAACGCATCCTCGCCCGAGAACACATTGCCGTCCATCTTATCAACATATTCTTCAAGAAGTGCAAGGCCCGCGTCAATCGTTTTGCCGAAGGATTCTTCCTCGGCAAGGATAACTTTACGGATAAGTTCTCTTTTACCGTCCAGATAATCATATTCGGAAAGGTTTTCGTCAATAACGGTGTCAACAACTTTATAAAGGAAAGGATCGGTTACGCCGAGCAATCTGCCGTGGCGGCAGGCGCGGCGGATAAGACGGCGAAGCACATATCCCCTGCCGCTGTTTGAGGGAATAACGCCGTCGCCGATCATGAATACAGAGGAGCGAATATGGTCTGTTATAACGCGAAGCGAAACATCCTTTTTCTCATCCTCATGATATTTAACTCCCGCAATTTCGGAGACTTTTTTCATTATATTTTGAACGGTGTCAACCTCGAAAAGATTATCAACACCCTGCATAATGCAGGCAAGCCTTTCAAGGCCCATACCCGTGTCGATATTCTTTTGTTTAAGCTCCGTATAATTACCGTTGCCGTCGTTTTCAAACTGGCTGAAAACATTGTTCCAAAATTCCACATATCTGTCGCATTCACAGCCGGGACCGCAGGTGGGGCTGCCGCAACCATATTTTTCGCCGCGGTCAAAATAAATTTCGCTGCAAGGGCCGCAGGGACCTTGGCCGTGTTCCCAGAAATTATCTTCCTTGCCGAGCCTTACGATATGGGATGGGTCAACGCCGACTTCTTTTGTCCATATATCAAAGGTTTCATCGTCGTTTTCATAAATTGTTACCCAGAGCTTATCTGTGGGCATTTCAAGCACCTTTGTGCAAAATTCCCAAGCCCAAGAAGTGGCTTCATGCTTAAAATAATCGCCGAAGCTGAAGTTGCCGAGCATTTCAAAATAAGTGCCGTGGCGATCAGTTTTGCCGACTCTTTCAATATCCGGCGTGCGGATACATTTTTGGCAGGTGGTAACTCTTGTGCGCGGCGGCTTTTCCTCGCCTGTGAAATATTTTTTCATGGGTGCCATACCGGAATTGATAAGCAGCAAGCTGTTATCGTTATGCGGTATCAAAGAATAGCTCGGAAGGCGCAAATGACCCTTGCTTTCGAAAAAGGAAAGATACTTTTCTCTTAAATCATTTAAAGATGTCCATTCCATTGAATTATACTTCCTCTATATAAACTAAACTGAATTCAGATATATCATTTAAAAATATATACTGCTAAACAAAATTTCAAGGGCAACCGAAAAAATAGTTGCCCTTAAAAAAACAAGATTAAAGCTTATCAACAAGCTTTTTAAGCTCTACAATTTCTTCCTTTGTAAAGGTTAAACCCTTGCTCATTTTGGAGTGATCCGGCGACCAATCTCTTACATCGATTTTTGGATCACGACCGTTCCAGGAAATCATGTTTACCTCTCTTGTCCAGCCTCTGGCGGTTTCGGAGATAACACCGATATGCTCGGTAATCTCATACTTGATTTCAGGCATTGAAGCTCCTCCTTTTCTTAATATTTTGAAGTAAATAATCAGTAAATACTGTTAGTTCACAAATTATTTTTTAAGGTTTTCAACGATTTCTTTTGTGTCTTTTGCAATCATGAGTTCTTCATCAGTTGCAAGCACAAAAACTCTTACCTTATCATCCGGCATTGTAAGCTCGGCTTCCTTGCCCTTAACAGCCTTTTGGTTTATCGATTGATTGATATTAACGCCAAGATAACCGAGATAAGAACAAACCTTTGCGCGAAGCCAAAATCCGTTTTCACCGATTCCGCCGGTGAAAACAATGGCATCAACACCGTTCATTGCGGCAACATAAGAGCCGATATATTTTGCGATTTGATAAGCCTGCATTTCATGGGCAAGAATAGCTCTTTCATCGCCCTCATTTTGCTTTGCAACGATATCGCGGTCGTCCGAATAACCGCCTGAAATTGCGCTTACACCGGATTGCTTATTAAGGATGTTTTCAACTTCCTTGGGAGTGAGCTCAAGCTTTTCCTGAAGATATGTTACAACGGATGGGTCTATACCGCCGGAGCGTGTGCCCATCATAAAGCCGTCAAGCGGGGTGAAGCCCATTGAGGTATCGAAAACCTTGCCGAATTTAATGGCTGCGATTGAAGAGCCGTTGCCGAGGTGGCAGGTAATCATTTTAAGCTTTTCAAGCGGCACACCCATGCGTTGTGCGCATCTTTGGCTGATATATTTGTGTGATGTGCCGTGGAAGCCGTAACGGCGAATTCCGTATTTTTCAAAATACTCATACGGCAAAGCATACATATAGGCCATAGGAGGCATGGTGCTGTGGAAAGCAGTGTCAAACACGGCAACCTGAGGAACCTTTGGACCGAGCAATTCAAGGCAAGCTTTATAGCCCTGAAGGTTAGCCGGATTGTGAAGCGGAGCAAGCGGAATCATTTTTTCAACATCCTCAACAACCTGCTCTGTAAACTTCACACTTTTTGTATATTTTTCACCGCCCTGAACAACACGGTGACCAACCGCATCAATCTCATCAAGAGAATCAAGCACTTTAAGCTCACTTTGAGTCATGAGCTCCATAACAGTATTAAATGCATCAATGTGAGACGGAATTTCCTTATCATAAACAAGGCTTTCACCGTTTGCCTTATAGATGATATTCTTTTCGCCGCCTTCAATCGGTAGGCCGATTCTTTCAATAGTTCCCTTGCAAATAACAGATTCATCATCCATATTTATAAGTTGAAACTTTAAAGAAGAGCTGCCGCAGTTGATAACAAGAATTTTCATAATAATATCCTCCGCGTCTTGCAAATACAATAATTTATATATATAATAATATATATATTAAGTATATGTCAAGCATATTTTTGTTTTTTGCTTAAACTTCATTAAAACGGACGGGATTTATGAACATAGGAATAATTTGCGAATTTAATCCATTTCACGCGGGGCATGCTCATCTTATCAAAAGCGTTAAAAGCGCCGGCGATAAAATAATTTGCATAATGAGCGGCAATTTCGTTCAGCGGGGCGAATTTGCCGTTTACGATAAATTCACCAGAGCGAAAACGGCGCTTGAAAACGGAGCAGATCTTGTTATCGAGATGCCTCCCGAGCAGGCGCTTCTATCCGCCGAAGGATTTGCAACAAGCGCGGTTAAGCTGGCGGAAAGCCTCGGTATTATTGATGAAATCGCTTTCGGTGCCGAGAACGCCGACACGGCAGAGCTAAAAAAAATCGCCGAGCTGCTCAAAGACCCAAAAGTGCAAGGCAAAATTTCCCGGGAAATGAAAAGCGGAATTTCCTACCCTGCCGCGCGAAACAAAATAATTAAATCGCCCCTGCTTGAAAAGCCCAACAATATTTTGGCAATCGAATATATAAAAGCGGTAAGCATTCCATGCAGAGCGATAACGAGAATCGGCAAAGGGCACGACACGGACGATGAAAAATACAGCGCATCGGCGATCAGGAAAACCCTTTCACCCGATGAAATATCAACCATGCAAAACTGCGAAAAAGCCGTGCTTTTCAAGCTGAGAAGCATGAGCAAGGAGGGTTTTGCAAAAATCGCCGATGTAAACGAAGGGCTTGAAAACAGAATTTACGAAGCGGCAAGAAACGCCGCAAGCCTTGACGAGCTTTATGCCTTAATAAAATCAAAGCGCTACACACTGTCAAGAGTTAAACGCATCGTTTTGCGAGCTTTTTTGGATATATACGGAAGCGACACGGATGTGCCGGCAATCAGAATTTTGGGCTTTAACGAAAACGGGCGTGCTCTTTTGGCAGATATCAAGGCAAAATGCGATAAACCGATAATAAGCCGCCTTGCGGACTGTGATGGCGATTTGCGCGAATATTACCTTACGCAATGCGCGCACACGGACGCACATTCCCTTGGGTATAAAAAAACTTTGCCCTGCGGTGCAGAGCAAAGAAGCAAAATAATCGTTATTTAAAGTGATTTTAAAAGCGCTTCAAATTCGGATTTCGACATCATCGAATTTAAACAATCAAGCAAGGAATTGGTGGAAAGAAACTCCGGCAGGTTTAACTGCTTCAGGAGTTTCTTTTTCTTTTTGCCTGCTTGAGGAGTGCCGGAAATGCCTGCGGCAAAAAGGTCGTAATTCGTTATCAATTCGCGCGGCTGTGAGTTTTCGTATTCAACGCCGTTATCGGAAAACAGCTTAATCAAAATATCATCCGAAATCCCCTCAACGCCGAGCTTTCCCTCTTTTGACGGCTGCTCCTTGCGGCGCTCTTTTCCGTAAACATCGGGAATATAAAGGTGCTTCACGCTGCCGCCCTTGGCACAGTTTGCAATGAAATTTCTGATTTGAAAGCCGGAGTGATCGGAATCGGTTAAAATAATAAGCCCGCGTTCCTTTGCAAGGCGGCGGATAAAATCGCGCCTTTCCTTATCCTTATATATACCAAAGCCGTTTGTTTCGATAATAAGTGCATCCAAAATATTTGAAAGCTTAATTTTATCGTATTTACCCTCAACGATAACGGCCTCGTTAATCTTAATCATAGCGCACCTCTTTTGAAATCAAAAGCAGCTTAACAAGCGCCTCTTCAAGCACAAGGCGCGGTGCGGCACCTGTGCTTTTAAGTGCAGAATCCGCCTGCATGATAACATCGAGCGAATCGCGAAGTTGATTAACGGAAAGCGAGGAGCAATCACGCATTGCGTTTCTCAGCGCGAATTCCCTGCCCTTATAGTTATAATAATTGCCCACATCCGTGCAATCAAAGCCCGCGGTTTTTGCGCATTTAACGCGATACATATCCACAAAGCAATTTGAAATGACCGCCAAAACGGAAACGGGCTCTTCCTTAGCGGCAAAAAGCGAATCGAGAACGGAATAAGCCTTTTCGTAATCACCGCGCACAACGGCTTTGGACAAATCAAAAATCTTTGCCTGCAAACAGCGCACTGCAAGCTTATCTATAAGCTGCTTTGTTATTTCGCCGCCGTTTGCATAGGCGGAAAGCTTTTCGGTTTCGTTGAGCAGGGTTTTAATATCGCTGCCCGAAACGGAAATCAAATAGCGCGCGTTTTCGGAAGATATTGCGGCACCTCTTTTTTTGCATCCCGAAACAATAAGCTTTGCAAGCTCGCCCTCGGTGCGAGGCTCAAGCAAAACGGAACTACCCGCCTTTGAAAACGCGGCTTCAACGCCCTTCCATTTTGAATTTTTCTTTATATCTACATCAACGGAATTATACCAAAACACTAAAATCGTGCTCGGCGAAACATCTTTTAAATATTCCTTGATTGCTTTGCAATCCGCCTCGCTTTTATCGAAGGGATAATCGCATGCAACAACAAGGTTGTATTCACTCATCAGCGGCAGCAAATCCGCATCCTTCAATATATCGCCGAGCGGAGTCTTTTTGCCGTCATACTTATGCAGATTAAAATCCTCAAACGGACCTGCAGCAAGCTTTTTTATGAGCTGATCAACATAGAATTGCTTTAAATAGCCTTCGCTGCCGTAAATAAAATAGGCGGGCGAATATTCACCGCTTTTAATTTGAACTTTAAACTCGCTTTCATTTAATCTGCCCATTTATTCACGCTCCTTTGCACGCAGCCGTTTTTATTTATAACATACACGAAATCGTATTCCGCGGAATTATTCAAAGCCTCGTCGGAAAGCACAATCTCCGTGCCGTTTGACGAAGCGGTGAACACACCGCTGTTATATTTTACAACAACAGTGCCCTGCAAATCAACAGTTAAATCAGCCGATTTCATATAAGGCACATCATATTTTTTGATTTTTGAGACATCGGCGGAGGTTATAACCTTGCAATTATTCCTGTTTGCAAAGGCAAATGCGGTTTCGGCGTCACCTCCCAGAACACATTCAATATTAAGATTGTATTCGCTTGCGATTTTTTGCGCTTTATAATATTGGTCATATTCACGCAAGCCGTAAACCACAGCGGATTTATTATTATATACCATAACGGCGCAGCTTTCGTCACCCGACAGAACACGCACATAAACGGACGAATTCTCGAACGAGCCGAACACCGCCGTTATCGATATCGCCAAAGCAACAGCAATAAAAGAGCATGCTTTAAACTGCACTTTACCGGCAAATGCCTTAATCAGGAATGCGGTGCCGAAGAGAAGAAAAATCGAGCATATCGCGGCGGCGAGCTTTTGACCGCCGACTGTTATCCCGGCTATCGTGCCGCGAGAAAACAAATCGGTGAACTTAAGCATGGCGTGCGAAACAAGCCAGCAAAGATTGCCGAAAAGCCATGCAAATGCAGGCACAGAAGAAAGAATTGCAAACAAAGCGGAAAGCACGAGCAAAACCGTAGCAAGCGGAATTAAAAGCAAATTTGAAGCAATGCCCGCAAACGAAACAAAGCCGAACAGAAAATACATAGACGGCAAGGTTGTTGCGGTTACGGCAAGCGAAGCGCAAAGAATACCCGCAAAATAGGAAAAAACCTTATTTTTGATTTTGATTTTCTTTTGGATATGCGGCGCAACGGTTATAAGCCCGAGCACCGCCGTGAAAGTGAGCTGCGCGCCGGCATCTGCAACGGCATAGGGATTAAGGCAAACAATAAACGCGGCAAAGCCGAGCGAATTCAGCGAATCGTTCTTTTTCTTAACAAGCTTTCCGAGCAAAAACACAAGCATCATTATGCCGCATCTTATCATAGATTTTGAAAAGCCCGAAAGCATGATATAAAACAAAATACCGACTGCGCAAACCGAAACCCGCGGCACTTTCGGCACAAGAAGCTTTTTGAGCAGCGAATAAAGCACGCCGAAAAGGATAGACATATGAAGACCCGAAACCGCCATAAGATGCGTTGCGCCGCAAAGACGAAATGCTGTGTATGCTTCGTTGCCGAGTAAAGATTTATCACCCGTGAGAACGGCAAATGCAAGTCCGCCCTCATCGTTTTTAATAACCGAATTAAATCGTTTTTTCAATTTTGCGCGCAGTTCGACAACGGGTTTGTTTGCGCTTTTAACAACCTCGCCCGTTTTTGCACAATCCGAAAGATAGCCGCGAACGAAAATATTATCGTCAAATCTGCCCATTGAATCATAGGCGTTATCGGCAACGGAATCAAAAGAAACGCGCATATCCAAAACATCATATGCCTCGGCATAAACAGGGCTTTCGGAATACATTTCAAATTTAATATTCTGCGGCACATCGCTGCCGCTTATGCTTTGAGTTTTAACCGTGTAAAGATATTTGCCGGAGGAAGTTTTCTGCGGCAAATCGATTATATATGCCCTAACTAAGGCGGTTTTGCCGAAAAGCTTTGTTTGCGGCAGATAGGTGCCGTAATAAAACGAAGCAAACAAAGCGCATGCAAAACAAACACCGAGCAGACAAAGCGAAATTGCCTTGCCGCTTCTTATTTTCGGCACGGCAACGGAAACAATGAAAGCGACGCCTGAGGCAACCAATGCCGCAAGCGCCGCTTTAACATTCATAAAATTAAGCACAACAAGAGCAACTGCAACAGAAAAGCCGATATTGGCAAAAACTCTTTTCATAAGCCGCTCCGTTATTTTTAATTACTTTTGCTTATTCTCGGCAAAAACAGGCTGAATAACAAAGCTGTAGCTTTGCTTTATGCCTTTTTTCATTGTGTACGGCTCGCGCACAAACGCCTGACCGGGCAAATCGCCGCCTACGCCGAGTAATTTATGGTCTATATTAACAGCTGTGATATCATTATTATATGGAATATTATGCACATGAGTGGCCTTTTCAAGATCCTCTATCGTGTAATGATGCGCGCTGAAATTGACAGGATTGTCAAAATAAGATGTAATCTTAAAACCGTTGCCTTTTTTATCCGTTATCGTGAAATAGCGAACATCGGTTCTGTTTGAGCTTTCCTGCGGGCGCATATAACGATACTCAAGATCCTTAACGGTTGATTTATGGCAGGAAATCTTTGCTCCCGTTTTTCTGTCGCAATAAGTTGCGTGAGGACCTCTGCCGTACCAATTAACATATTCCATACTGCCGTCAAGAGTCATCCTTGCACCGAATTTAACCATATTAGCCGTGGGTGTGGCACTGTGGTAAACATAAATGCGCATATCGGGATAAATCTTATATGTTGAAACGGAATTTTTAAGCTGCGGAGTATCCCACGCAACATGGATTTCAACGCAATTATCCTCGCCCGCCTTAACCTCGGTTTTAACGGCCTTTGCCTTATGGCTTGCCGTGCGCCACTTATAATAAGGATGGAAAGGAATTGTTTGCGGCACAAAATTAAGCGAATCTATATCATTATCCGTGAGAGCGCGGAAATAATACGGCTCAAGCGGAGCTTTAAGCTTTTCTCTGCCGTCTATCGAAATGCTTGTGATTCTGCCGTTGTCCACTTTAACGGCATAACCGTCGCCGAGAACTTCAACATAATTGCCCTTATGTGTAAAGTTCAAATCGCCCTCAGCCTTAGGCTCAACGGGCTGCGGCATAGGATTGAGAATAAACTGATCCCAAGCAACCTCGTAATTTGATTTAAGGCCGGCAGTTTTCTTTTTGGTATAGAAAGAAACAGTGAGAACTACCTCTTTATCCGCAGGGAACGAGGTTATATCGTAAGGAATTGTGATATATGTTTCGGAAAGGGGCGCACACTCGAATTTATCAAGCTCACCCGAGGCAAGAATATCGCCTTCCGCCTCAACGCTCCAGCGGCAAGTGAAAGAAGAAATATCAGTGAAAAGGAACTTATTTTTAACCTTATATGTGCCTTTATTTATATCAAAAGCTTCGGTTTTGATTTCGGCATAAACCTTTTTTACCTCATAAATTTGAGGATGAGGCATACGATCTGCGCCGATAATACCGTTTGCGCAGAAATATGTGTTTGAACCTGCAAGCGCTGTTGTGTTTGGAATATCAACGGGCTTTTTACGCGGCTCAAGCTTTGCGAAATCATCGCCGTAAAGCCACATATCTTTACCGTCCTCGCCGACTTTATGTATGGTTTGATCCACGAAATCCCAAATAAAGCCGCCGCACATATTATCGTATTTTTCAAAATCATCCATATATTCCTGGAAATTGCCGAGTGAATTTTCCATGGAATGCGCATATTCGCAAAGAAGCACCGGCTTGCCAACATACATTTCCGGCCTGATCGGTTTACTGTCTGCTGCGAGCTGATTTGCGATATTATCATAAAGAGAAATCGTAATTTCCTCTTTATTTCCGAGCTTTTTCATTACATCCTCAACGGGATACATTCTTGAAATAACATCACTTTTAGAGCCGTCAAGATTGAAATCGCCCTCATAGTGGAACTGCCTTGTGTCATCAAGAGCAAGAGCAGCCTTTTTCATTTCTGCAAAGTTAGAGCCGTCACCCGCCTCATTTCCGAGGCTCCACATAAAGATGCAGGGATTATTTCTGTCTCTTAGCACCATGCGCTCCATTCTGTCTGTAACAGCCTGAGTCCACATGGGATTGCTGCCCGGAACGCCCTTACGCCTTACGCCGTGAGACTCAACCTCACATTCATCCATAACATAGAAGCCGTAATTATTGCACATTTCATAGAAATAAGGGTCATCGGGATAATGCGAGGTTCTGATAGCGTTTATGTTGACCTGCTTCATTATATCAAGATCCTGAGTATATCTTTCCCTCGGAACCGCCCAGCCGTGGTCGGCATCGAAATCATGGCGGTTTACGCCCCTGATCATAAGCGGCATACCGTTGAAATAGATTTTTTCGCCCTTGATTTCAACCTGCTTGAAACCTACTTTATATGTTTTAACGGCGGCGATTTCATCGCCGTGCTTAATGGTGATAACAAGAGTATAAAGATTGGGATGCTCGGCAGACCATTTTTTCGGATTTTTCATTTCCGATTTCATTGAAATCGTTGTTTTGTTTATTCCGAGCGGCACGCTTTTCTCGGCAATCGGAAATTCCCTGCCAGTATCGGAAATCAAGTGTGCCTCGGCAGTTACATTGCCTTTTAAGCCTGCATAGTTATTGATATATAAATCAAGATCTATTTCAGCGTCTTTATAATAGTTATCCAGCTTTGTTCTGAAGAAAAAATCACGAAGGCAAACAGGGCTTTCGGCAAAAAGATAAACCTCTCTGTAAATGCCGCAAAGCCACCACATATCCTGATCCTCAAGATAAGTGCCGTCCGAATATCTGTATACCTTGGCGCAAACGATATTTTCTTCGCCGAATTTAACATACTTTGAAATATCAAATTCATGCGGAGTCATTGAGCCTTGGCTGTATCCCACAAAGGTGCCGTTTACAAACACTTCAAGCGCCGCCTTTGCCGCCCCGAAATGAATGAATATTTCGCGTTTTTTCCAAGAGTCGTCAAGAGTAAAGGATTTGCGATAGAAGCCGATTTCCTGCATTTTATGATCTATCGAAGGAATTTTGTGCTTGCTTCTGCTGATAGCGCGCGGAAATGTGCTTGCATAGTAATAAGGCACGGAATAGCCTTCCGTTTGCCAAACCGAGGGAACCGTGATATTATCCCATTCCTTATCGTTAAATTCCGGCTTTTCAAAATTCTGCGGCTGATTTTCAAGGCCGCGCTGCCAATAAAATTTCCATTCGCCGTTAAGCGATTTTTTGTATTTGCTTTCTTCACCCGAGATTGCGGAATCAACATTGTCAAACGGCATGGCGATAACATGCCCGTCTTCCTTATTGATTTTAATAACCTTGGGATCTTCCCATAACTGTTTTTGCATAATAATTACCCCATAAATTAAATATACTGTTTAATATAATAGTATATTTTTTAATAAAAGTCAACAAAACTGTTTCCATAATATGGACAAAATCGGCAACATTATGTATAATAAATAACAGATAAATTTGCATGCGCAGGTGGAATTACTATGATAGAAAGAGTTAATAAAGACAATCTTGCCGAATACGAAGAATTTATAAAAAGACACCCAAAAGGACTTTTTCAGCATTCATCAAAATGGGCAAAGGTTAAATCAAATTGGAAATGGGAAGCTATAATGCTTAAGGACAAAAACGGAGAAATCAAGGGCAGTGCTGCAGCGCTGATAAGATTTGTGCCGGTTATCAAATATTCTCTTTTCTATATTTGCCGCGGATTTGTGGCAGATGAAAATGATTTTGAAACATTCGACGCTTTGTTTGACGGCATTAAGCAGCTTGCAAAGGAATACAAGGCATATTGCATTAAAATCGACCCTGAAATCGTGATTCAAAACACGGCATATAAACAGCATTTAATCGAAAAAGGCTTTAAGGAGCTGAACCCCGGCTGCCTTGATTTTGAAAATGTGCAGCCCAGATTCGTATATTGCTTTGATTACAACGGCTTAAGCGAGGATGAGCTTATGCTCACCTTTAAGCCGGACTACAGAAACAGAATAAGAAAAGCGCCGAAAAAAGGTGTTGAAGTTAAAATTATGGGCACCGAAGCGCTTGACGATTTTGTTCGCATAATGCACGAAACCGGAGAAAGGGACGGATTTTCAACACGCCCCAAGGAATACTTCGAAAAAATACTCGACTGCATGGGCGAGGATGCAAGGCTTTACATGGCTTATTACGAGGGCAAAGCCATTGCCGGCACAATTGCCATTAAATGGGGCAAAAATGTTATGAAATACCAATACGGTGCTTCCTCAAACGCGCACAGAAATGTATACCCCAACTATGCTTTGCAATGGGCAATGATGAAATGGGGCCTTGAAATCGGCTGCGAGGTTTACGATTTCGGCGGAATCAGCGGCGATTGCCAAAATCCCGAAAATCCGCATTACGGGCTTTGGAGATTTAAGCACGGCTTCGGCGGCTATATGAAAGAATTTATAGGCGAATTCGATTATGTTATCAACAAGCCGGTATATAATATGTACAACCTTGCAATGGAATTAAAAAAGAAGCTGTAAGCAGATAAACGGCGGAGCAACAAATGAGCAGATATGTGATAGACAGCCAAGGGCTGAAAGAAAACATCGAATACATTAAAGAAAAAGCGGGAGTTCCCGTTATCGGCGTTGTTAAAGGCAACGGCTACGGCTTCGGAATTTGCGAATTGACGAAAGTGCTGCTTGAAAACGGAATCAAAGCCTTTGCCGTTACCGAAGTGACGGACATTCCCGTTCTTAAAGAAATTCTGAGCGACGAAAACGACATTCTTATTATGCGTTCCACCTGCATTGAAGCGGAGGCAAAAATAATTGCCGAAAACGGATGCATTGCAACAATCGGCTCTTCCGAGGCTTGCAGAATTATGAACGAAGTTTCAAAAAAACTCGGCGTAAAAACAAAATGCCATTTAAAAATTGACACGGGCATGGGCAGATACGGATTTATGCCGAGCCAAATTCAGGAAGCTATTGACTGCTACAAGGCAAGCAATTTGGAGTTTTGCGGAATTTACACACATTTTTCAAGTGCATTCAGAAATGCCGAACTCACAAAAGCACAGCTTACTATATTTAAGGACTGCATAAGCCAAATTCAAAAAGCGGGTTACGAAACGGGCGTTGCGCATTGCTCAAACTCCCCCGCTCTGCTTAATGTTGACGGAGTTTCAATGGACGCGGTTCGCATAGGCTCGGCATTCACGGGCAGAGTTATAACCAAAAGCAAAACACCGCTTCACAGGCTCGGAAGCCTTGAGGCCGAGGTTATAGAAATCAAAACCGTGCCTGCAGGGTATTCAATCGGCTACAACGGGCTGTTTAAAACAAAACGAGAAACTAAAATTGCGATTGTGCCCATCGGTCATTACGACGGCTTCGGTTTGCAAAAGGAGCGCGAAACTGCAGATTTTCGGTTTGCACTCGGGGCAATCAAGCAATATTTAAAAAAGAAGCAAATGTATATGCGCATAAACGGCAGAATGTTTCATGTTATCGGTGAGATCGGACTTTCGCACACTGCAATAGATATCACTGATTCCGATGTTAAAATCGGTGATGTGGCAAGCGTGGACATATCGCCACTGCTTGTTAATCCGCGAATCAAAAGAATATATAAATAATAAAAGGCGGCGCCGAGAATTTAACTTCCCGAACGCCGCCGTAAATTTTACTCATTTAAGCAATTTTTTTACTCTTTTTTCAAGCTTCAGTTGATAAAAAAGATAAAATCTGTTGAGCATAATATCATAAAGCACAAACAAAAGATTCATCAAAGCGGCAAAAAGCGCTATAAACCAAACGGAAAATTTGCCGTCGTCAAAAAAAGGAATACCGAAAGCATAAAACGAAACAAGCTCTGCCACCGCTATGCAAAGATTAAAGGTTAAAAACTTTGCCAAAAGCATAAACGGCCTGCATTTTATTTTTTCAACCGAATCCTTGATTATAGGATAATAGCCGAAAAACAGCGCATACATCAAAACACATTCCTTATCGGCAACAAGCACAAAAGAGAGTATCGAAACGGAGATATAAACGCCGATTGCACAGCGGGCACCGAAAGTTTTTTTAAGCATGCACGTAAGGGTTCCGAGCAGCATTGGCACGGCATAAACAAACACGCTTGATATGCCGCCCAAAAACATCAGCACAATCGAAAGCGCTGCGCAAAGCCCGCCGACGGCGGTTTTTACGGAATTTTTCAAATCAATCACCTTATTTAATTATACATCAAATTATGTATTTCTTGTAAATTATTCGTGAATTATTATATAAAACTATATTGCATATGTTTACTTTTGTTAAAAACTTATATATAATGTATATATTATATAGCCAAGGGGTGCAATTTATGTTTAAGAAAATAGGAATTGTTCTTATATGCGTTGCAATGGCAGCCACAGTTTTTGCAGGCTGCAGTAAAAAAAATACTGACAACGAAACGCCAAGCGGCGGACTTGAGGACAGCGCACAGGAATTCGGCTTTGAAGAAGATGAAGACGGCAACACAGTTGCAGTTGAATATGACGGCGACAAAGCTTATGTTATAGATGACAACGGCAATAGAACGGGCGAAGTTATAAAGCATCCGAAAAATCGCGGTGAAAAGACACCTGAAACTAAGGCTAATACAGCTTCAGATGATAACGGAAAAACACCAAACAAGCAAGAAGACAGACCTAATGTTCCGAACAAAACAGACGGTGAAGAAACAAAAAAGGAACTGACCACCCTGCCGTTTGACGACATAAAAGTTCCCTCCACAAGCGCAAGCGGAAAAAAGGTTAAATTCAGCAACGCAGATGTGGCAACCGTTACCCACATGCTTGAGGTTCCCTATCTTTATATGGCAAGCTACGAAAACACTGATCAAGTGCCTATTTCAATAGCAACACACGTTGCCTGCTGGATGCTTGAGCGCGAGAATCTTAACACAAGCTCTTTCGCAAGCGGCACAGTTGTTATAGATTTATTTAATTATTTTGACAGAACAGTTGTTTCGTTTAAAACCGAATGCAATTCGTACACGGGCAACGGTGCAACAAACGCTGCACCGATAACATACAACAGCGACAACGACACATTCAAGATTACTTCAGATTATGAAGCGGCAACTCATGAGGTTACCATAACAGAAATCCAAAATTTGGGCAACAACAACTATTACAAGGTTATCGGCACGGTAAAAGCCGCAAACGGAAGCGACTGCAAAGCCACAAAGGTTGAAGCCGTTATTCAAAAAAACAAGCTTGATTCAAGCCTTGGATTTTCCGTTAAAGCACTTAAATGGAGCTAATAAAAACAAATATTAAATCGGGCAGCAGCTGCTGCCCGATTTTTTATGCATACATTTTGTTCGGTGTGCACAAAAAGCTCCTGTTAATACCCATATATTAACAGGAGCTTTAATAATTCAATCGGCAAAGCACGAAACGATTAAACCGCATCCTTCTTTATGCGATAGCCCGTTTTTGCCGTATATGCGTTTAAAGCTTAATAAAGCTTTTTGCCTGCTTCAATATCCATAATTTGGCCGACTCTTGTTGCATGGCGGCCGCCCTCAAATCCGGTGTTGATAAACACATCAACAAGCTCAAGCGCAAGGCCGGCACCAACTACCCTGTCGCCAAGGCAAAGGCAGTTTGCATCATTATGAAGCCTTGTATATTTTGCGCTGAAATAATCGGAACACGCTGCCGCACGAATTCCCTTTACCTTATTTGCCGCCATAGAAATTCCGATTCCCGTTCCGCAGCAAAGAACCGCCTTATCGCAATCACCGGAAACAACGGCATCGCAAGCTTTTTGAGCCGCAATGGCATAATCAAATCTTTCCGGTGAGTAGCAACCGTAATCCTTATACTCAACACCGATTTCATCAAAATGCTTCATTATTTCCTGCTTAAGCGGAAATCCTGCATGATCTGAACCTAACGCTATCATATTAACACCAATACCTTTCAGCTGCATAAATATATTATTCCACAACACGGCAGCAGCAACCGTTATTATGGGTTTCGGCAAAGCCGATAAATTAAAGCAACAGCTTATTTTTTTAATTTAAGCTCTCTTTCCGCCTGACTCAACCTTAAATAAACGGGCATAAGAGCGGCCGGATTGATTGTTTCTTTATTTTGTGCGGCCGCAGCAACGCCGACGGCAGTTTGATAAAAAGCATCTCCCGGCGGACATTCAAGATTATCAAGCCCTGCATTATTGCAAAGAAGCTCAGCACCGTCGCCCACGGCGATAACCCTGTCATACTCTGAAATCTGAGGCAAAAGCTCTTTTAAGCCGATTGCCCTGTCTTCACACAAACGGGTAATTTTGCCGTTTTCAGCCTTAAACAAAGCATTATAAAACTGCATACGCCTGGCATCCATAACTGCGCAAATGACAGCATTTTTATTTGCAAAATTATAAGCGGCAGCCTCAAGCGTTGAAACAGGAATGCACGGAGTATTGTTAACAAATGCAAGCCCCTTAACAGTTGCAACGCCTATACGAACGCCCGTAAACGAGCCGGGGCCTGCCGAAATTGCAATTGCATCAAGCTTTGAATAATCAAAGCCTTGCATAACCTTATCAATCATAGGCATAAGGGTTTCACTGTGTGTAAGCCCGGCATTTAAAAATTCACTTTTAATAATATTGCCGTTTTCCGTCAGCGCCGCAGAAGCGGTTACTGCCGAAGAATCAACAGAAAGCAAAAGCATTATTTGCGTTCCTCTTTCTTATATATTTGAAACTTTCTTTCATTTTCCGAAAGCTTTGTAATTTCAATCATAACAGCATCGTCGGGCAGAGCACCGTAAACATTTTCGCTCCATTCAATTGCCATATAGGCACCACTGTCTAAATAATCAAAAAAAGCAGTGGAATAGAGATCATCCCATCCGTCAACCCTATACATATCAAAATGGCAAAGAACGACGCCGTTTTCTCGATATTCATTGCATATTGCAAAGGTTGGCGAAGAAACATCACAGGTTATGCCCAAGCCCTTGGCGAGCCCGGTTGTGAAAGCTGTTTTTCCTGCACCCAAGTCGCCCAAATAAGCAATAACCGCGCCCTTGGGCAGCGATTTTGCAAAATCCGAGGCAAAGGAAACGGTTTCCTCATAGCTTTTTGAAATATATTCACGCATATCAGAAAAGTCCCACCGTATTGCCCGAATCATCAATATCTATACCGAATGCCGCCGGTTTTTTAGAAAGGCCCGGCATTGTCATTACGGCACCCGTGCGGCAAACCAAAAAGCCCGCGCCGTTTGAAAGATCGGCAGAGGTTATGGTTATTCTGAAGCCTCGAGGCCTGCCGAGAAGCTTTGGATTATCCGAAAGACTGTATTGTGTTTTTGCAATGCAAACAGGCATTTTATCTGCACCGAGTTTAACAAAATCATCAATACTTTTTTTAGCGGCAACTGTGTAATCAACGCCGTCTGCGCCGTATATTTCACGGGCGATTGTTTCTATCTTATCATAAACCGGCATATCAAGCGGATAAAGAGGCTTGAAATTATTTTCTTTTTCGCAAGCCTCAACAACCCTTTGAGCAAGCTCAACAGAGCCGTTGCCGCCTTCTGCAAAGCATTTTGTGACCGCAACCTCAGCGCCTGCCTGCGCACAAAATTCCTTAATATATTCTATTTCCGCATCGGTATCTGCATAAAAATGATTTATCGCTACAACAACAGGAACGCCGAATTTGTTAAGATTTTCGATATGCGCGCCGAGATTAACGGAGCCTTTTTTCAAGGCCTCGATATTTTCTTTTGCCAAATCCTCTTTTGCAACACCGCCGTTATATTTCATTGACCGTACTGTTGAAACAAGCACAATGCAGCTTGGAACAAGCCCTGCAAGGCGACATTTTATATCCATAAATTTTTCGGCGCCTAAATCGGAGCCGAAGCCTGCCTCCGTGATAGCGTAATCGCCGAGCTTGAGAGCCGCTTTTGTGGCACGAACAGAGTTGCAGCCGTGTGCGATGTTTGCAAACGGACCGCCGTGCATGATTGCAGGATTGTTTTCAAGAGTTTGAATTAAATTCGGCTTAATGGCATCCTTAAGCAAAACAGTCATCGAGCCGTTTGCTTTTATATCGCGGCAATAAACAGGTTCACCATTATAATTATAGGCCACAAGAATATTTCCGAGACGCTTTTTTAAATCAAAAACATCGCTTGCAAGGCAAAGGATTGCCATAATTTCCGAAGCGACGGTGATAATGAAATGATCCTCTCTTGGAACTCCGTTTATCTTTCCGCCGAGGCCGCAAATTATATTGCGAAGTGCACGATCATTCATATCGAGGCAGCGCTTAACCTGAATGGTGCGAGGATCGATATCAAGCTCATTTCCCTGCTGAATACTGTTATCAAGCATTGCGCACATAAGATTATTTGCGCTTGTTATGGCGTGCATATCACCAGTGAAATGAAGGTTGATTTCCTCCATAGGCACAACCTGACTGTAGCCGCCGCCTGCGGCTCCGCCTTTAATGCCGAATACGGGGCCGAGTGAAGGCTCGCGAAGTGCGATAACAGCTTTTTTTCCTATTTTTTTCATGGCTTCACCGAGTCCTACCGTAACGGTGGTTTTACCCTCTCCGGCAGGGGTTGGATTAACAGCAGTAACAAGAATCAGCTTACCGTTTTTCTTGTTTTCAAGCCTTTTGAGCAAATCGTCGGAAAGCTTTGCCTTATATTTACCGTAAAGCTCCAACTCACTTTCGGATATACCGATTGAGGAAGCAACTTCGGTTATTTTTTTCATATCTGAATTACGAGCAATTTCAATATCACTAAGCATAAAAACACTCCCGAAAGCATGATTTAATAATTTGTTTTATAAGAAGTATATCATATGTAGGCAAAATTAACAAGTTTTTAGGTTGTTTTTTACAAGAAAAGGCAATCTTTTTTGTTTACACCAAACAAAGGAATAATGCAAATTCTTTATACAGCGGCAAAACATTTATAATTTAATATGAACAGTTGATAATTACCCTTGAAATCGCGGCAAGATAATAATATAATAATTACATATTTTGACGGAGGTGATGTTTTGGCAGAGCTGAAGAAAAGAACAAGCATTTTTGATTTTTTCTCCGGCCTTGATTATGCAACAATAATACCCGCCGTTATTGCATCGGCATATGGGCTTATGCTTGTTTACAGTGCCACATATTCCTCGCTTAACGGCAAAAAAATATCATCCTCTTTGCTTGCAATGTTTATAACCGTTGCCGGCGGCATCGCGGCGGCAATAATTCTTTCGCGAATAAATTATGAAGTTATCAGCAAGCTTTGGCCTGTTATAGCCGTGGGTTGCGTGCTTTTGATGATACTCACCTTTTTTATAGGCGTTGCCCCGTCAGACAGAGATACTGCAAAAAGCTGGATTAAAATAGGCTCTTTCACAATTCAAACATCAGAGCTTATGAAGGTTGGCTTCATAATTTCCTTTTCTTACCACCTTGATCTTGTTAAAGACAAAATTAACAAAATCAAGGTTATATTGCCGCTTGTTGTGCACGGGCTTATTCCGATTGGGCTTTGCATCTTAACCGGCGACGCAGGCTCTGCGCTTATCTTTATGATAATGTTTATAGGAATGCTGTTTATGGCAAAAATAAACATCGGCTATTTCATTGCCGGCTTTTGCGGAATAATCGTGGCATTTATGGCGGCGTGGAAGCTGAATATAATCAGCGGAATACAAAGGCAAAGAATCGTTGCTCTGTTTTACCCCGATAAATACGAGGATGTTATGTATCAGCAAACAAACGGCAAAATCGCAATCGGCAGCGGCGGATTATTTGGTCAGGGCTTTTTGCATGGCAAGATGACACAAAGCGGCGCAGTGCCCGTTAATCAAAGCGATATGATACTTACCGTTGCGGGCGAGGAATTCGGATTTGTGGGTGCTATGGCAGTTATACTGCTTTTGACGATACTTATTTTAAGGGTTATTACGGTTGGATTAAAGGCCAGAGACAATGTTGGCTATTTAATGTGCATGGGCGTTTCAATTATGCTTTTTGCTCAGCTGCTTGTTAATGTGGGAATGGAGCTTTCACTGCTTCCCTGCATCGGCATAACGCTTCCCCTGTTTTCCTCAGGCGGTTCATCAAGCCTTAGCATATATTTAGCGCTGGGAATAGTGCTTTCGGTTTACAGATACAGTAAAAACCAAAAAGATGCATTGTTTTACACAGAATAATAAATCAAAATATATAGGCGCAAAAAAGCCACTCAATAAGCTTATTGAGTGGCTTTACTTATGCAATTAGGCTTTTGTTATATTTACATTAACATTATAATCTCCGTAAATCCAAACATTGGGTGCATCTTTTACGGAAACAGAAAGATTATAAGACGCAGTGCCGACCTTTAGATTTTCGGATTTCAAATCACAAGACATAACTATGTTTGCAGCGGTGATAGAATCAAGTGCCTCTTTTGTGCCCACAACCGTTATTTTTTTCGGAGCAACGGACACGGGGCGAGCCTTAAAACCTTCCGGAGTGCTGACTGTTACATCCCCTTCGGAAACTATCATATCTCTTGTTTCAAGATCGGATGCCGCAGTAAGCTTAACAGTTATTTTAGAAGTGCCGTCAAGCACCATAATGCCGTTTAAATTGGTTATATCAAAGGTGAACTCATTATTGTTTGAGTTTATTTTTGAAAAATCAATATCGCCGAGATTGAGCGCATTTATACCTGCAGATTCAAGAACACCCGCCTCAACGCTGCTTGTTGAATATGTTATCGTAAACAAATTCTGCGCATTTACGGGAGCATTTACAAGATTAACCTGTGGGCTGAGCGTTTCCACTTTAAGGATCGGCACATTAGCGGTTATCTTATTTTTCAGCGAAATATAATCAACCGTTTTACCGGACGCATCAACGGCAACAGGATTTAAATCAACAATTTGAGATTGTGTTAAATCACTGTCAAGTCTGATATCGGCAACAACTTTTGATATTTGGGCAACATAGGCCTTTGGCCCTTTAACAACCGCATCATCCTCGCTTAGAGTGGTTGTGCCTGCAACATAACCGCTTGCGGCAAAATCCGTGTTTGTGAAATTAAGCTCCAACGGGAAGCTTGCTTCTTGCACAACATCATAGTATCCCTGCGCCGAAGTGGGATAAAACTTATCAATCGTAAACTCCGCTCCGTCTGCCGCACTGACAAGAATCGGCACTGAATGATAGCCGGCAGATGTTACGGTGCTTGTTTGCAAAGAAGCTGTTATATCGTCTGCTTTAATATCCTTGGCAATATATTTTTTGCAGGAAACGGTTACCTCAACCGAAATATCGCGAGAGCCGAAATATTCAATTCCGAGCTGCTCTGCCAAGGTGCCGCTGAAATCAATTGACACGGGGACCGTTATTTTTTTAGTCGTTTCCGGGCTGAGATTGATAGATGTTGCAACCCAAACGCAAACAGCTGCAAATATTGAAATAATTATTAAATATTTATCGTTATATATGAGTTTTCTGAGCGAAAACTTTCTTTTTTTATTTTCTGCCATTATTTTTTCATCCTCCTTACAAGGCGTGTGATGATTTTATCATCGGAGGATGAGCCGCTCGGAATAAATGTGCTCATCAAAATATCCCTCAATTCGCCGTCTGAAATATCGCTTGTGAGCACACCGTTTCTTGCAACGGAGATTGAGCCGGTTTCTTCGGAAACAACAACTACTATCGCATCGCTTTCCTCCGTTAAGCCGACTGCGGCACGATGGCGTGTGCCAAAGCGAGTATTGAGCTGCTTTTTTGTGAGCGGCAAAATACAACCTGCTGCAAGGATTTTACCGTTTCTGATAACCATTGCACCGTCATGCAGCGGAGTTTTGGGATAAAAAACATTTTTTATGAGTGCTTTAGACGGCTTTGCATTTAAAAGCGTGCCGCTGTCTATAACATTGCCGAGCAAGGTTTCGTTTTCAAACACAATCAATGCGCCCGTGCGAGTGTCGCTTAAATCGGAGCAGGCTTGAATTGTTGATTCAATACAATCCTGAATACCGGCAAGCTCAACCGCAACGCCGGGATGCACAATCGTTTTGAAATTCTTTCGCGCCGTGCCCTTACCGATTTGCTCAAGAATATTTCTTATTTCTGGGGCAAACAGTATAACGACAATTAAAATTATATTATTAAATATCGTTTTAAATATTGCCGTTGCCGCTTCCATATTAAGCAAATTAACCACGAAATAAACAAGCGCAATAAAAACAATACCCTTTGCAAGCTGCATTGCCCTTGTTTCTCTGATGATTCGCACACAGAGATAAATTATAACGGCAACCACAACTATATCAAGAAAATCGACAAATCTGAAGGTGGAGAAAACACTGAGAACCTTATTAAAAAAACCAGATATATTATTCCACATTTAAAAACATCCGTTCATATAATTTATATATTTATTTTAGCATAATAAAAAAGAATAATAAAGCGAAAATTATAGTTTTTTTACAGTATTCAAAAAAATTTCACATTCGTTTAAAGTGTTAAAGGCAGACGGGCACAGCCTAACCGTTCCGCTGCCTAATGTGCCGAAAAAGCCATGTGCAAGCGGCGAGCAATGGTATCCCGCCCTGACAGCAATATCGTTTTCCGCAAGAAACGCCGCAGTTTTTTCGCTTTTGATATTCTTAATATTAAACGAAATCAAGGGAACATTATGATTTTCTGACGGTCTCGGGCAATAAAGCACCGCAGACGGGATTGACGAAAGGCCGTCATAAAGCCTTTGTGCAAGAAACAGCTCATAAGAATAAACATGGCTCATTTTGCGCTTGTTTATATAATCGATTCCGGAGCCGAGTGCAATGATTCCTGGATTATTGAGTGTGCCGGCTTCGAGCCTGTCGGGCATAAAATCAGGCTGCGCCGAATTGAGAGAATCGGAGCCTGTTCCGCCGACAAGAATAGGCTTCAGTTCAACATTGTCGCCCAATGCGATAAATCCCGTGCCCATCGGACCGCAAAGGCACTTATGACCGGGAGCGCATATAATATCCACATTGTCTTTTTTCATATTTATCGGCAGCACGCCTGCGGACTGAGCCGCATCGACAACAAAGCGAACACCGTGTTTTTTTGCGATATTACCGATTTTTTCAATCGGAAAAACAACGCCGAACACATTGGAAGCGCTCATACAAACAATCAGCCTTGTTTCGGGCTTTATAAGCCGCTCAAAATTGCCGGCGCACTTATCGAAATCGAAATCAAAATCGGCAATATCAAAAGTGATTTTTCCCTCTTTTTGAAGATTTGAAACAACGCGCCAAACCGAATTATGCTCAAGCGACGATATAATAACATGGCAACCCGGTGTTATACTGCCGCAAATTGCCATATTCAAAGCCTCGGTGCAATTTTTGGTAAAGGCAACATTTTGAGGCTGCGCACCTACCATAGCGGCAATTTTTTCACGGGTTTCATATATTTTTTCCGCCGCTGTAACAGACTGCCTATAGCCTCCCCTGCCCGAATTAAAGCTATATAGGCGCATTGCGGCGGCATATGCATTAAGAACGCTTTTCGGCTTTGGATAAGAGGTGGCGCCGTTATCGAAATAAATCAAACCTCATCCGCCCCCAAAACCCGCAAACCGTTTTTTTGAAGCAATCGCACCGCATTACCTACATCTTCATCAACTGCAATAACATATCCGCAGCCCTCGCCGGGCTTAGGATTTTCAAGCCGCTTGATTTGCGCATTTATCGAATTTGCACGCAAAAGCGTGCGGGCACGCTGTGCATTTGTAACAGATCCTATTTTAATATAATAAGCCATAAAAATAACCCCATTTCAAGTCATATAACATAATATGCCGAGATGGGGTATTTTGTTTAAATGAGTATAATTTTACACCTTATTTAAGTCTCTATATCAAAAGAGAATAAGCATAAGAACAACAGCTTTACTTTTTCTTATTTGCCTTACGGGCAGCTTTGGCGGCCTTTCTTTCCTCAAGTTCTTCCTGTTGCTCACGGCGCTTAAGATCCGCTACGATTTGCTTTTCCTTATCCTCTGCATCGGCTTTTTCCTTTGCTTCGTCATAAAGAGCTGCAATTTCTTCAAAATGGCTGTAGTTTTCCTGCTGAAGAAGAAGCTTTCTTGCATCTATGTAAGGCTTGGCAGCGCGGTTGAATTTGGCAAATTCATCCATCTTTGCCTTTTCTGCCTTTTGAAGTTCTCTTCTTTTGGCAGTAATATTTTTAAGAAGGCTGTTAATTTTTGCTCCGTTCTCATTATCGCCCTCTTTTCTAAGCTGCGTTTTCTTTGTGTTGAGCTCAAAGATTTGGGCATCAAGTTCATCTTCCCGATCAAAGATTGCAGTAAGCTCTGCCATATCCGGCTCAACAAATTCATCAAGAGAATGATAATTCTTATCAAAGGCTTTTTTGGCTGAGAGCTTTTTCTTTGCAAGCTCAATGCAGAATGAGCGATGCTCTTTTTCATCCTGAGTATTTTTCGGCATTGCTTTAGCCAGAGCAATTTCACGCCTTAAATCCGCCTCATTTGCATTAACAATGCCGGCAAGGCCGTTTTCAAGAATTTCAGAATAAACCTTAACCTGATAAATATAGTTTTCCGATTTAAATTTATCAAGCTCGGCACAAACAAATTTAGAAATTTCAATTTCTTCATTGAAATTAAGAGCTTCTCTGTATTCCTTCTTTGCGGCCTTGCGCTGCTTTTTATCAGAAATGTTTTTATACATTTCTTTAGTTACTGTTTTTGGAGTTTCGGCTGCCATCTTGCGTGATTTTTCAACCAGATCGATTGCCTCAACAATTTTATGATTATCAAGAGCGTTATTTCCGTAATCCTCAAAAAGCGAGCGAATTTTGAGAACTCTGATTACCGACTTTTGCTTTTTCTCGTTGAAATCATAAAAGAAATAAGGAACTGTGTTTAAGAATGCGCCGACCGCAGCCATTATAATAAGCACGGTCATAAGCTTATAAAGAAGATTCGGATCGCCGGTGTTTACATCAAGAATATCAAACGACGAAGCATAGCCGTTGCCCTCATAAACGCCGTATTTTTCATAAACCATGGGAAGAACGGAGGAAGTAAGAAGCGTTACAAGATTACCGATAGTAAGCACTGTTGCGAACATACCGTCAATACGCTCACCGGAGCGATACTGCTGATAATCTCGAATATCCGCTTGAATTGCAGGAGTTGTGATTTGCTCAAAAGCTCCCACAAGCCAGTTGAAATAAACGCAGATAAAGAGCCACCAAATATTGCGCATATCAATTATCATTGCAAGAATGCAAACAACATTTCCGAGGTTAACACCAACGAGCACATTCTTTTTGCCCCATTTACGAATACAAATGGGGGCAAGAAGCATGCCCCAAAGCGAAGCATTGCCGATGAGAGTTTGAATAATTGCAAACTGGGCACCGTTGCAGGTGTGGCCGTAGTTAAACGACCATGTAAGTATATTGCCGTATGCCGATTCAAGGAAACCGATCCAGCCTGCAAGAGCAATAATCCAAAAGTATTTATTCTTTGCAACGGCTTTAAACGAATCTATAAAGCTGATTTGAATTGTGTGCGTTTTTGCCTGAACGATTTTTTCCTTTGTGTTTGCATAAACAACGACGGTTAGCAACATACCGATAATTGCGAATATCGGATAAGAAATTCTGTAAACCTTAATATCATAAAGATTATTATTTGCCGCAACCTGTGCAATAATCGGAAGCACAATGTTCATAATAGACGGTGCAAGCGAATAAACAACGGATTTAATGGCAAGAACATCCGTTCTTTCCTGAGTGTTCGGAGAAAGAACATGAATGAGATTTGTGTAAGCATCATTAAAGAAATTAAAATAATACTGCAAGCCTAAGTTGAGAAGAAGAACAACAACGCATTTAGCAATATAGCCGCCGTCTTTTCCGAGCATAGGCTGAGTGAAAATACTGTAAAGTGCATTATACGGAAACCAAACATAAACGATTGCGATAATTGCAGACGGTATACCCATTGAAATAAGATAAGGCCTGTATTTACCGCCCTTACCTCTTGTGTTATCAACCTTATTGGCACGAATTGCCGTTAAAGGAATATTGGCAAGAGTTGCAATAAGATAAAGCACATACATATCCATCGGAGCAATACCAATTGCGCCGCCTACAATCATATTGGTGGTGCTTACAAGAAGCGCCATTCCCATTGAAATTATGAAATAGGAGCCGATACCGCCGACGGCATAAGCAGCTATTTCCTTAAAATTCATATATTTTCCTTTAGGCGGATCGTTCCAATAATATCTGACATTATCAATCAGCGACCCGATCTTTTGCTTAACTCCCGAATTTTCAGAAGCCATTTTATCACCCCTTCGTTTGTGTTTAACACACACTTATATAAATCTAACATATTTTTTTATAAAAGGCAATATTTTTTTGATGAAACTGCACGATTTACAAAAACATCATACAATAATTTAATTGTGTAATAATTGTTATAAAACTGCCAATCCGAATATACGAAAAAAAGAAGAAGTAAAATAAAAAGCCGAGGGCAGAAGCCCTCGGCAAAATATCGGAATATTATTTTTTTGAGTTTTTCTTTGCTTTTTTGGCAGCCTTGCGAGCGGCAAGTTCCGCTTCAAGCTCTTTGCGCTTTGCTTCTTCCTCTTCATGCTTAATGCGTTCATCCTCTTCGGCACGAATTTTAGCATCCTCATACTGAGCTGCAATTTCATCAAGGTGAGAGAAATTCTCCTGCTGAACAAGAAGCTTGCGTGAAGTGATATAAGCGTCTGCAGCGCGGTTAAACATTGCATGCTTATCCATTTCTTCCTTAGAGCTTTTGCGTGCGGCCTTGCGGTCTGCGGCAACCTTTTTAAGCTCTGCCTTAAGCTTTGAAACCTCGCCTGCATCGCCGGCCTTTTTAGCCTCATTGATTTCCTTGGTAAGCTCGGCAATTCTGTCGTCGCACTTATCTTCGATTGCAAAGTAATCGTCAAGAACAGCCATATCCGGCTCTGCAAACTCTTTAACCTGCCCGAAGTGCTTAACATAATTTTTATGAGAAGAAAGCTTTTTCTTGGCAAGCTCGATTTCGATCTTGCGCATTTCTTTTTCCTGCTCGGTGTTCTTGGGAAGAGCCTTAGCGGCTGCAAGCTCACGCTTAACCGCATTAACATCCATATTTACGATACCGTCAAGACCCGCATCGTAAACAGCCTGATAAAGAGCAACCTGGCGCTTAACATTATCGGAATTGAATTTATCAAGTTCGGCACAAACAAACTGAGAAATCTCAATTTCTTCATTATAAGCCAAAGCTTCGTTATAAGCCTTTTTCGCCTCTTTTTTAGCCTTACCGCTGAGTGATTTGTAATCTTTCTTGGAAATGGCCTTAGGCTCTTTCTGAGCCATTTCGCGGGCATCGTTTACAAGATCAATAGCCTCAACAAGCTCTCTGTCCGAAAGAGCCTTGTTTGCATAATCCTCAAACAGAGCGCGAACTTTAAGAACGCGGATAACGGCTTTTTGCTTACGCTCTGTGAAATCATAAAAGAAGAAAGGAATAACATTGAGCAAGGCACCGCCGGCGGCAACAAGAATGAGCACGCGAAGAAGCGGAATAAGAACACCGTTTACATCATAAAGAGCATTAGACGCATTAAAGATATCCTGGCCGTTTGCTGCCTGCTTAGCAAGCATTTGGCCGATTGTTTCATTTGCGCCCGGAAGCACACGAGACATAAGATTAGCATCATTTACAACTCTTCTTGCGTTTTCAACATTCATTCCGAGCCTTTCCTGAAGTGCGGGAATAGCGCCGGAGGTAACGAGAGTTATAACGGAGCCGATTGTTGCAACTGCTGCAAACATGCCGTCAATTCTTTCACCTGTTTTATACTGCTGATAATCACGAATATCAGCCTGAATAGAAGGATTGAGAATATGAGCAAATGCACCGACGATACCGTTGCAATAGAGGCAAAGCAAAACCATCCAAATTGTGGCAGGTGTAATTTTACCCGTAAACAAAATCATTGCAAGAATGAAAATAATATTCAAAATATTAGTAACAATCTGAACATTCTTTTTACCGTACTTACGGATAAAGAACGGAGCCATAATCATGCCCCAAAGTGCCGAGTTACCGTTTAAGGTAACAATAATACTGTAAACATTACCGGAGCAGGCACCGCCGTAGTTATAAAGCCATGCAAGAATATTGGTGTATGCCATTTCAAGGAAGCCGATCCAGCCTGCAAGAGAAATAATCCAGAAATACTTATTCTTTGCAACTGCCTTGAAAGCATCTGTAAATTTAATTTGAATAACATGGGTTTTTGCCTGGATGATTTTTTCCTGTGTGTTTGCATAAACAATAACAAGAAGAGCAGAACCAAGCAAGCCTAAAATCGGGAACACGAGTCTGTAAACACGAATATCCGTTTGGTTGGTATGGAAAACATTTTCTGCAACAAGCGGCATAATCAAGTTTACAACAGAGGGTCCTAATGAATAAATAATGCTTTTGATTGACGCAACATCAGCTCTTTCCTGAGAGTTTGGAGAAAGAACATGAATGAGGTTTTCATAAGCGTCATAGAAAAACATATAAACAAACTGAAGAATAACATTAAACAAAAGCAAGATTACGCATTTTGCCAAATAATCCGCAGTTTTTTCGCCGAAAACAACACCGTCGCCAACCAAATATTTAAGCTTATCGTACGGGAACCAAACCATTGCAACAAAAATCAATGCAGACGGTATGCCCATAAGCAATATGTATGGCCTGTATTTACCCGCTTTACTTCGGGTGTTATCAACTATTGACGCACGAAGACCGGTAAGCGGAATACCGGCGATAACGGCAATAACATAAAGGATATACATATCCGTGGGTGTAATACCGATAGTACCCGTGATAAATACATTTGTTGTTGCAAGCATGCAAATCCAGCTCATGCTTACGATTAAGTACGCACCGATGCCGCCGAAGGCATAGGACGCAATCTCCTTAAAGGACATAAATCTGCCCTTAGGCGGTTCTTTCCAATAATACTTAAGATTATCGACTACAGAACCGATTTTTTCTTTGAGTCCGGCTTGTGAAGAAGCCATTTGACCACCCCTTATCATCATCTGACGCGCTCTCTCAACACGCGCTTAGAATAAATTAACACATTTTTAATTAATAAGCAAGAATTTTTTAATAATTTTGCTTAAAAAAGGGAATTGTTTACATTTGCTACAAAGCAAAAAATGTATACACAGATCAATTTGGAAAGTAACCTAAACCAGCTCAAAAAAAAGAAACCCCACGGAAATAATCCGCGGGGATAATTTGAAAAAATCGGGGGGTGCTCGCCCCTAAAATAATTATTTCCTGTCGGTATAAGCTAAATCGCCGGCGGCAAGAATTTGAGCACATTTCATAAGAAGTTTAAACATATAAACCGCCTCCTAATAAATTATTTGCAGCGCTTTTTTCCGTTGCACCTTCATTATATGGATTCGGTCGGCAAAGTCAACACAAAAATTGATTTGTTAATAATTTATTTACAATTGTTTTTGTGCATAATAGACAGTGAATTGAAATTCACAGATTATATACAAGCTATTTTTTAGTGCACTTTGCACAATACACGGCACATTTCGCTTCACTGTAAAATCATCTTACTTCAATTTGCGAAAGCACCTTTCCGACACTGTCGTGAATAACGAGATCGGCAATTGAATCTGCCTGAGTAGGAGCTTTGTTTATCAAAACAAATTTATCCCCTTTGTAATATCTTATAAAAGCGGCAGCAGGATAAACAACAAGACTTGTGCCGGCAACTACAAGGCAATCGGCAGAGGCTATTGCGTTTATCGCACCGTTTACCGTTTCATCATTAAGTGATTCTCCGTAAAGCACAACATCGGGCTTGATAACCGAGCCGCAGTAATCGCAAATCGGTACTCCACCGTGGTTGGCAATATACTGCCGATCAAAGGATTTCCCACAATCCGTGCAATAATTTCTGAGCGTTGAGCCGTGAAGCTCAAACACATTTTTACTGCCTGCCTTTTGATGAAGCCCATCTATATTTTGCGTTACAACAGCCTTTAGCTTGCCTGCTTTTTCAAGCTCCGCAAGCTTATAATGCGCGGCATTGGGCTTTGCCTCGGGGCAAATCAGCTTATCGCGATAAAAGCGATAAAAATAATCGGTGTGGTGCCAAAAGAAATCATGTGAAAGAATTTCCTCGGGAGGATATTCATATATTTGATTATAAAGCCCGTCAACAGACCTGAAATCTGGTATGCCGCTTTCTGTTGAAACACCTGCCCCGCCGAAAAACACAATATTATTGCTTGAATCAATAATTTCCTGCAAAGTCATTTTATCACCTAAAAATTCATATTGTTCCAGCCCCATTGATTTGTGCCGGAATATTTAACATAAACCCTGTCTGCAGGAAGCGAAAGCACCTCTTCCATTATTTTGCAAATCTCTTTAGTCATATTTTCACATTGAACATCTGTTGATTTACCGAAAACGGCAATATCAACAAACGCCATCGGCGCATCATCACCCTTAAAATACATATTTGCATTATCGTTAAAAGCAAGCATAAGCCAGCTTTCGCTTTTGCCGAGCAATTCGATTGCCGAGCCGAGCTTTGCCTTGAGCGCAATTTCTTTTTCCGGCGAAACGGAAACATTTGTTGTGGTGTTGATAAAAGGCATAAAAACATCTCCTAAAATAAATTACATATAAATTTTATACCAAACGCGCAATGAGGTCAAGAAACTATTGATAAACAAAAAAACATATGATAAAATTAAATAAAGATAAGGAGGAATTAGTGTGAAAAATCACACTAATCGGATTATATTGCCTTCAAAATTTGCCGGCGGCATAATTTTGAAATGGCTAAAATCACCATTTACACCTGTTCAGGCAACGCAGGATATAAAGGTGATTTTTAATAAACTATTTGTTGCCTGAAAGGTTATGGTGATGATTATGAACATTTGGCACAATATAAGCCCCAAAAGAATTAAAAAGAACAGGTTTTACGCAGTTATCGAAATATCAAAGGGTGGCAAAAACAAATATGAGCTTGATAAAGAAACCGGCATGCTGAAGCTTGACCGCGTGCTTTTCACATCCACACACTACCCTGCAAACTACGGCTTTATTCCCAGAACATATGCAAACGACAACGACCCGCTTGATGTGCTTGTGCTTTGCAGCGAGGAAATTTTGCCGATGACGATTGTTGAGTGCTCGCCCATCGGTGTGCTTATTATGGAGGACGGCGGCAGCCGCGACGAAAAAATCATTGCAGTGCCCGTTAACGACCCGAACTACAATTGCTATAATGACATCGACGAGCTTCCCTCACACAGAATGGATGAAATCGAGCATTTCTTTGAGGTTTACAAAACGCTTGAAAAAGGCAAGACCACCTCAATTATCGAAGTGCAAAACCGCGAAGCGGCAGAGGGCGTTATTCAAGCCTGCATAGACGAATATATCAAGAAATTTCAAATGTGATATGAGCAGTTCAAAGAGCCTCTTATTCAATCTTGTTTTGCTTACGGCAATAATTATAATGTGCGCATTAGCCACTGCCGGAAAAAAGGCGGCAATTTACATATTGATTGTGCTGATTTCGGGAGTGATTATTGAAAATATTATAATTTACCGCCGCTTAATACACAGCGAATGGCGATGCGAAAAATGCGGCACGACTTTTAAACCGAAATTTTCGCAAGTGCTTTTTTCGATAAATGCCGGCGATGTTAAAATAATTCGCTGCCCGCATTGCGAAAGCAAGCAGGATTGCAAGCCCGTCAGGCGCAAAAAGCAATAATTTTAAACATCACTGATTACTTTTACATTAAACACAAGCAGAATATTACACGCAAAAAAGCGGCTCGCGAAGCTATGTTCGTGAGCCGCTTTATTATTGCGGATTATTTATCAATACATGCCGCCCTGAGCTGCCGCTGCCATTGCCGCCGCATTGGCTGCGTCCTCTTTCGGGTCTTTAATATCCGTTACAAGAGATTCCGTGGTAAGAACCATGGAAGCAACGGAAGCCGCGTTCTGAATAGCGGAGCGTGTTACCTTTGCAGGGTCAACAATGCCGCTTTCAATCATATCGCAATATTCGTTTGTTGCGAAGTTATAACCGTAGCCCGCCTTATCGGCATTCTTGATCTTATCAAGGATTACGGAACCTTCCATGCCGGCATTGGCCGCAATTTGGCGAACAGGCTCTTCAAGAGCTTTAAGCACGATTGCAACGCCCGTTTTGAAATCCGAATCTTCTGTGTCAAGCAACTTTTCAACCGCAGGGATTGCATTGATAAGAGCAACGCCGCCGCCTGCAACGATGCCCTCTTCAACAGCCGCTTTGGTGGCTGCAAGAGCATCTTCGATGCGAAGCTTCTTTTCTTTCATTTCTGTTTCGGAGGGAGCGCCGACCTTGATTACGGCTACGCCGCCTGCCATCTTTGCAAGGCGTTCCTGAAGCTTTTCTCTGTCAAAATCCGAAGTGGAAGTTTCGATAGCGGCTTTAATCTGATGAACTCTTGCCTTGATTTCATCAGAGGAGCCTGCACCGTCAACGATGATGGTGTTTTCTTTTGTAACCTTAACCTGGCGAGCCTTGCCGAGCATATCCATTGTGGCATCTTTAAGCTCGATACCGAGATCGGAGGTAATAACCTGGCCGCCGGTAAGAACAGCGATATCCTGAAGCATATCCTTTCTTCTGTCGCCGAAGCCGGGAGCCTTTACGCAAACGCAGGTGAAGGTGCCTCTGAGTTTATTAAGAAGGATTGTTTGAAGAGCCTCGCCCTCAACATCCTCGGCAACGATAACAAGCTTTTGACCGCTCTTGAGAACGGATTCAAGCAACGGAAGAATGTCCTGAACGGTTGAGATTTTCTTATCGGTAATAAGGATAAGAGCATCGTCAATAACAGCTTCCATTTTATCGGTATCCGTTACCATGTAGGGGCTGATATAGCCGCGGTCAAACTGCATGCCTTCAACAACCTCGCAAGTTGTTTCGGCTGTTTTTGATTCTTCAACGGTGATGACGCCGTCCGAAGTAACCTTTTCCATAGCATCGGCAACAAGCTTGCCGACATATTCGTCCGCAGCGGAAACGGTTGCTACTCTTGCGATATCGTCGGAGCCTTTAACCTGCTGCGAATTGCCTTTAACGGCTTCTACCGCTGCGTCAACAGCTGCCTTAATACCGTTTTTAACAACCATTGGGTTTGCGCCTGCGGCAACATTCTTCATGCCCTCGCGAACAAGTGCCTGAGCAAGAAGAGTTGCTGTTGTGGTGCCGTCGCCCGCATCGTCGTTTGTTTTGGAGGAAACCTCTTTAACAAGCTGAGCGCCCATATTTTCAAATGGGTTTTCAAGCTCGATTTCCTTTGCGATGGTTACGCCGTCGTTTGTAATGAGCGGTGAGCCGTACTTTTTATCGAGAACAACATTTCTGCCCTTGGGGCCGAGTGTGATTTTAACGGTATTTGCAAGCTTATCGATACCGCTTTGAAGAGCCTTGCGAGCTTCTTCGCCGTAAATTATATCTTTTGCCATAATCAATCATTCCTTTCCTGTTTTAATAAATCAGTCAACAACCGCAAGAATGTCTTTAACGGAAGCGATAGTGTATTCTTTACCGTCTACCTTAACATTAGTGCCGCTGTATTTTGTGATGATAACCTTATCGCCTACCTTAACGGTCATGGGATATTTTTCCGTGCCGGGGCCGACAGCGGAAACGGTCATAAATTCGGGCTTTTCCTGAGCAGATGCTGCTATAAAGAGGCCTGAGGCTGTTGTTTCCTCTGCTTCCATAGGAGCAAGCAATACCTTATCTGCAAGTGGTTTAATAGTCATAATAAAATTTCACCTCTGAAAATTATTTTAAATGTTTTAGCACTCTTTATCCCCGAGTGCTAATTACTATTTTAGCAAGTTTTTCCTATTTGTCAATAGTGTTTACAAATATTTCAAAAAAAATCCTAAAATCATATAAAAAAACGCCGTGCCCAAATAAATCATATTGGGCATCGGCGTAATTTATTCATATATAATATTTAAAACCATATATTATTGTTCGGCCATAAAAAAGCGGCAAAGCAGTTGATTTTACGCTTACGCCTTTTCAATCAGGCACACGCAATGAGCGGCTATGCCCTGCTTGGCACCGGTAAAGCCGAGCTTTTCTTCCGTGGTTGCCTTAACGGAAACGCAATCGGTGTCAATTCCGCAGGCTTTTGCGATATTGGCGCGCATTTCATTGATATACGGCGCCATTTTCGGAACCTGCGCAATTATTGTGGCATCAATATTTGATGCCTTAAATCCTTTTTCTGCAAGAAGCGCAACTACATTTTGCAGCAGCACAAAGCTGTTTGCGCCCGCAAATCGCTCATCCGTATCGGGAAAATGCTTGCCGATATCACCGAGTGCCGCCGCGCCGAGCAATGCATCGGAAACGGCATGAAGAAGCACATCGGCATCGGAATGGCCGAGGAGTCCAAGCTCGCACGGTATATCAACGCCGCCGATTATGCATTTTCTGCCCTCAACGAGTTTGTGCACATCATATCCGTGCCCTATTCTGATATTCATATCAAAGCTCCTTTCCGGCTCTTGCTTTTAATATACTTTCCGCCATCGGCACATCGCCTTTGGTGGTGATTTTTATATTTTCGTATTCGCCGATAACAACGCCGCATTCAACGCCGATATGCTCAACAAGCTGGCAATCGTCCGTATAATCTTTACCGTCTTTCTGAGCGGCTTCAAGCGCATTTTTATATGTATTAAATTCAAAAATCTGCGGAGTTTGAATAAGCACAAGATTTTTTCTGTTAGGCGTGCCGACTATATTAAGGCTTTCATCCACAACCTTAACGGTATCCTTAACAAAAACACCTGTTGCGGCCGCCTTGCGGATTTGCGCCTCGTCAAGCGTTTTAACAACCGTTTCGGGAGTAACAAGCGGGCGTGCACCGTCGTGAATAATGATATAATCGCAATCATCAATCGTTTCAACCGCATTTTTTACGCTTTGCTGCCTTGTTTCGCCGCCGATAACAAAGGTGATATTTTCCTGCGGAAGTAATTTTGAAAAGATTTCAACATCGCATTCGCGGCAAACAACGATAATTTCGTCGATTTCCGCCATATTTTCAAACACGGCAACGCTGCGCTCTATTACCGTTTTGCCGCCTATATCGATAAGCAGCTTACTTTTATCTATTCCCATTCTTGTGCCGTTTCCCGCCGCAAGAACAACTGCTATGTTATACAATTCTTTTTATCCTTTCAAGCTCATCAAAATTGGGCGTTACATACTCGGTTTTATAATTATCGTAAATAACCATGCCGGGCTTTGCACCGTTTGGCTTTTTAACATTTTTTATAATTGTGTAATCCACGGCAACATTCGAGGATGAAGCCGCCTTGCTGTTTTGCACGGCAAGCATTGCCGCCTCGCGAATCAGCTTATCGGTAAATTCCCTGCCGTTTTCGCTTTGAACAACAACATGAGCACCTGCGCCTTCTTTAACATGAAACCACAAATCATAATTTTTTGCGGTTTTAAGCGTGAGCTTATCGTTCATAATATTATTGCGGCCCACGAATATTTTGAAGCCCTCGGAGCTTTCAAATTCCATCGGGCGAAGCTGCTTTGTATTTTTTTGATTTTTGGCGGGGCGTCGTTTTAAAAAGCCTGTTTGCACAAGTTCGTTTTTAATTTCCGTTATTTCCGGGTCAGTTTGTGCTCTCGAAAGAGCGTCCGTTACGGAATCAAGATATGCCGCTTCATCGTTTGCCGCCTTGATAAAATCGGAAAGCCTGCTTTCGGCGGTTTGCTTTTTGCGATATTCCTTATAATATTTTTGCGCGTTCTGCATCGGCGAAAGTGAAGGATCTGCGGGAACGCGCACCCGGGCGTTCTCCTCATAAAAATTTTGCAAATCATAATAGATTGCGCCCTTTTGAAGCGCATATTGGTTTGCAACGATTAAATCGCCGTAAATCTTATATTTATCTTTATCGCGGCAATCCTCAAGCTCTTTGCTTCTGTTTACCGCCTTGCGAACGGCGCGTTCCTTTAAATTATAAAGGGTTTTGAAAAGCTCGCCGGAGCGCTGGCGAATTCTGTCTGCTCTGACCTTTTCATAATAAAAGAAATCAAGCGTTTCGGAAAAGGTTTCAAAATCCCTTTCGCTTGCAAGCGAGCCGTATTGAGTTATCGGCATAAAGCAAAAATCAAACGGTGCCTGAGTTATGATAACATTAGGGCGCGGATTTTCCGCATAATGCTTGATCTGCTCAACGGAGGTGCCGTTTTCATATTCGCGGCACACAATCGGCGAAACGCCCATAACCGCGCTTTGGAAAGCGTTTGCAGGCGATTTGGTGCTTTTAGAAATTCTTGCTTTGATTTTTTCGATATCGTCGGTCAAAATATCAAGCTTATCCTGCGCCGGAGGGGCTTCGTATTTAAGCCCCGGTAAAACGCGGCGCACACGGGAGCTGTTTTCATCCACACGGCGCAAAGCGTCTATAATCGTGCCTTTATCGTCGAGCAGGATAATATTGCTGTATCTGCCCATTATTTCCGCAACAAGTGTGAGCAAAACCTCGTCCCCGAGTTCATTTGAAGAGCGCACGGTGATTTTTATAATTCTGTCAAGCCCCTGCTGCTCTATCGAAAGAATTTTACCGCCGCAAAGGTGCTTGCGAAGAAGCATGCAAAGCATCGGCGGCTTTGCGGGATTTTCGGGAGGATATTTCGTGAAATACATGCCTGCCGTGTTTGCTCGGCAGGAGAGGAGCAATTTTTCGGCGCCCTCGCGCGAACGCAGCGAAAGCACAAGTTCTTCCTTTGACGGTTGATAAATCTTATCTATTCGCGCGCCGACTGCAAATTCGGCAACCTCGTTTTTTAAGTGATGTAAAAAAATTCCGTCCAGCGCCATAATTACACCGCCAAAACAGGATTTTGCTGCCCGCCCCAAACAAATTCCACATCGGGAAATTTATTTTTCAGCTCATCGAGAAGCATATGAAACGATTCAGATTCCGTTTCAAAGTGACCTGCGCTTATAACGCAGAATTTTTCCTCCGCCGCGGCAAGAAAATCATGATATTTCATATCGCCGGTAACAAAGCAATCGGCGCATTCCATTGCCTGCGGCAAATATTCCTCGCATGCGCCGCCGCCGAGAGCAACGGTTTTAATCAATCTTTCCGAATCGGTATATCTCAGCCCATGCACATCGAGTGTATCACTCACAAAGCGGGCAAAATCATCTGCGCTCATCGGAGCATCAAGCTTTGCCGTAACGATAAAAGTGCCGTCAACAGGCTTGACATCCGCAAGTCCGAGCCGCTTACACAAGCTTGTGTTTATGCCGTTTTTCGCCTTATCAAAGCAGGTGTGCGCACTTATAACGGCAATACCGTTTTTTACACATTCATAAACGGCGCTTTTCGGCTCAACGGCTTTTAAACCGTGAAATATAATCGGATGGTGCGAGATAATAAGCTCGGCGCCTATATCCGCGGCATAGCGAACAACATCTTTTGCGGCATCAAGGCAAAGCACCGCTTTGGTGACCGCCTCATTGCCGCCGATGACAAGGCCCGAATTATCCCATTCCTCCTGTGTGGAAAACGGAGCAACCGAATCAAGATAATTATATATATCAAAAACAGATGTCATAATTTTTCTTTAATGGCGGAAATCACTTCGGAATAATCCGCATTTCCTTTCTGTTTGTTTTCAAGAAAATCGAGCAAATGCTCAAAATATTCCCTATTGGAAAAATCTTTTATATTGCCAAGAAAATAATAGCTTTCATCGTGCCTGGCAATTTTGCCTGTGTAGCTTGCTTCAAAAACATTATAATAATGCCTGCCCTCGGCAACGATGATATCCCTGCCGATCTCAAAGCCGCTTTCGCAAAGCCGGCGGCGAAGCACATGCTGGCGCGTCATGGGATTGAGCACAAAATGCACATCCTTTGATTTTGCAAACGGGCATTTTGCAATAATATCCGCAATAAGCTCGCCGCCCATGCCGCATATCGCAATTTCGCGGGCATCGCTTTCATTTAATCCCAAAAGGCCCGGAGCAAGTATGCAGGTGATTTTACCGGCAACGCCCTCCTGCTCGGCAACTTCACGGCATTTAGAGAGTGGGCCCTCGTTTATATCGCAGGCATACGCTTTTTTTACAATATTATTTTGAACAAGATACGCGGGCAGATAGCCGTGATCGCAGCCTATATCGGCAAACGACTCACACGGACGAACAAGCTCTGCCGCAGCAGCCAGACGCTTTGAAAGCTTAATCATAAAATTTATTCGCCTATCAACTTATTGATATCATTAACAAGCTTATCGGGATCACAACCGTGAACCATGCAAGCCTGCTCAATGGATTCGCCCGAAGCGGAGGGGCAATAAAGGCAATGCATGCCGATTTCCATAAAAAGCTCTGCCGAATCGGGGCAGATTTGAAGTGCCTCTGCGATGATAGTATCTTTAGTTACCTTTGCCATAATTAAAACCTCTTTCATTTACTGCTTAATTTATTATTTGTTATCGATATTATATTATAAAACAAAACTTATTGCAAGCAAGAACAAAACTTATTGCAAGCAAGTAAAGATTATGTTAATATATTTTTCAACGAGGTGATAACGATGAGTGAAAAAGAAACAAAGAACGAAAGCACGGTTTCGGAAAACGAAAACGAGGATTTAAGATTTGACGCACTTGCAAGCGGAATTGCAGACGGCGGGCTCAGATCAACACTTGAAATAAATCTGCTGATTTGCTATATCACGGTAAATTCACGCGGCAGGCTGACGGAAAAGGTTATTGCAGACACAATGACGAGGGGCGAAATCGCAAATTATTTCGAAACGGTAAATGCCATTAAAAAGCTGAAGCAAAAAGGCATGATAACAGAGGACGAAAACGGTTATCTTCACCCGGGCGACGGCTGCAAAAACCTGGTTGACCTTGTTGAAAACGACCTTCCCTACACCATCAGGAAAAAGAGTATTGAAATATCACGCAAGCTCGCCGTGCGCGAAACATTTGAAAAGGAAAATAAGGTTGACATTGAAAAGCACAACGATTATTATTCAGTGACCATGCACCTTGCTGACGGCGACAAAGAATTTATGATTTTGACGCTGAATTTACCGACCGCGGCACAAGCGGAAACGGTTAAGGATTGCTACTACAACAATCCCGTGGAAATTTACAACACCGTGATAGACGCATTATTCGGCGCCGAAATCGAAAATGAATAAATATCGGCCGAAGATTGACCGATAAAAGTGAGCGCAAAATATTAAATCAACAAATCAATAAACGGCAACAAAAAAGCACCGAGATAATCTCGGTGCTTTAATTTATATTATCTTATGATAATTATTATTCGGCGTCAAGCTCGATTGTTTCTTCGGGCTTTTCGGTGGTTTGCTTCATGGAGAGGCTTACTCTCTTCTTATCGAAATCGATATCGGTGATAACAACCTCTACCTCATCGCCTACTTTAAGTACATCAGCGGGAGTTTTGATACGATCCCAGCTGATTTCGCTGATGTGGATAAGGCCTTCTATACCGGGGACAACGGTTGCGAAAGCGCCGAATGCGGTAAGACCTACGATTTTAGCCGTAAGCTTAGTGCCGATGGGATAATCTCTTTTAAGAATTTCCCACGGAGAATCCTCAATCTTCTTGAAGCCGAGAGAAATCTTTTTATTTTCCTGATCAAGGCTCTTGATATAAACCTCAACCTGATCGCCTACATTAACAACCTCTGAAGGATGCTTAATGCGGGTCCACGAAAGCTCGCTGATATGAATCATGCCGTCTACGCCGCCGATATCAACGAATGCGCCGTAATTGGTGAGGGATTTAACTGTGCCCTGAAGCTTCATGCCTTCTTCAAGCTTGCCCCAAAGCTCCTCGCGTGCTTTTCTTCTTTCCTCATTAAGAACAGCCTTAACGGAGCCAACGGCTCTTCTTCTCTGCTCATTGAGGTCGATAATTCTGAATCTTACGGTTTGACCTTTAAGAACGGAAAGATCTTCGTTCTTGGGCACACCTGTGAGTGATGCGGGAATGAAAACTCTTGTTCCCTTTACGGAAGCGAGAACGCCGCCTCTTACAACAGCTGCAACGGGGCCTTCAAGGATCTCGTCATCTTCCTTTGCCTTAACGATATCATCCCAGCCTTTATAAGCATCTGTAAGCTTTTTGGAAAGCTTAAGAACGCCGTCTTGATCGTCTGTTTTAAGAATGATAAGGTCAAGCTCATCACCAACGGAAACAACATCCTCACACTTATCAAACGGCTCTGCCGAAAGATCGTCGTGAGCGATAACGCCCGTTTGCTTTCTTCCCGGAACATCTACAAATACTTCCGTGGGAGTAATGTTTACAACAATACCTTTAACGATTTTGCTGGTATCATTGTTGCTGAAGGACTGTTCGAGCATCTCTGCGAAGGTTTCACCATCAGCAGATACTTCGACAGCAGCCGTATCGGCCTTATCAGCGGTTTCTGCTGTCTCGGCAACAGACTCTGTTGCTTCAACTTCCTTTTCTTTAATTTCTTCGGACATGGTTTTTAGTACCTCCTTGATAATTACCGAGGGTGTAGATGCCCCGGCAGTAACTCCAACTACATTGAAACCCGAAAAATCCTTATCTGCAAGCTCTGCCGCCGTTTCGATTAAAAAGGTGGGAGCATTCTGCGAACATACATCTTTCAACTTGCAAGTATTGGAAGAATGGCGACCGCCGATAACAACCATTGCATCGCACTCTTTGGAAAGCGCATATGCTTCTTGCTGCCTATCGGAAGTTGCATTACATATTGTAGCAAATATTTCACAGTTTGTACATACCTTTTTAAGAATTTTCTCGCATTTTTTCCATTCTTCAAGGCTGAATGTTGTTTGCGACACGCAAATAACATCATTTTTCTGCGCGATATTATGACTTTTAATTATTTCAAGCAATTCGGCTTCGTTTCTAAACACATAGCTTTCGCCCGTGCAAAAGGAGCGTATTCCCAAAACCTCGGGATGACCGGCATCACCTGCGATAAGAGTTACGCCGCCCGGCTGCCTCTCGCTGACTATTTTATGAATTTTCAAAACGAACGGGCATGTGGCATTAACATAAGGAATATCTCTGCTTTCTATATCTTCGATAACACTTTTTTCAACTCCATGCGTGCGGATAACGATTTTATATCCTTTTTCACATTCACACGGAGACGAAATAACCCTGACGCCCTTTGAATTCAAATCGGAAACCACTTGATTGTTATGGATTATCGGGCCGAGAGTTGAAACCTTTTCGCCGTTTTCAACAAGGCTGTAAACAAGATCAACCGCTCTGTTTACGCCAAAACAAAATCCTGCCGTTTCGGCAAGCCTTATCTCTTTCATTGAGCCGAAGCCTCCCAAAGATCAAAAATGCTGCCCATAACCTTATTGGCGGCATCCTTAATATCATGCGGGCCGCACTCCTCTTTATCAAGCCCCATATCGGAAAGAGAAAGCAATTTTCCGTATGTAACAACAACCTTTTTACCGGGCTTAATAGGTCCGTCGCAATAAATGGCGCACGGTAAAACGGAGGCATTCGTTGCCTTTGCGATAACGGCAACACCTGATTTTGCTCTTTGCGGCACACCGTTTTTATCTTTAACTCTTCTGCCCTCGGGGCATATTGCCATAACATGGCCCTCTTTGATTATTTTTTCGCCGTAGTCGATAGCGGAGGTGTCGCCCTTGCCTCTTTTTACGGGGAAGCCGTAAAGATGCTTCACAACCCAGCCCACGATAGGATTTTTAAAAAGCTCTACCTTTGCCATAAAATGAAGCGGAGGCACATTTTTCGGCATTGAGGCAAAAACGGGATCAAGAGCGCAAGTGTGGTTTACTGCCACGATATAGCGCACATTTTTATCCTGCGGCACATTTTCGAGACCGCGAAACTCAAGCTTATACACAGCTCTGAAAATCGGACCGAACACCTTTTTTACAAAGCCGTAGAATTTATAATGCTTAACAACGGAATAATCAAAGCTTACCATTTGTTTTCTCCTTAATAACAGATATTATCATTTCAATGCTTTGCGGCAATGATTTGCCCGAAGTATCCGCGATAACGGAATCCTCGGCAGGCTTGAGCGGTGCGATTTCACGATGGCTGTCCTGATAATCGCGAGCATTTACATCTGCCAGAACATCGTCGTACTTCACATTTTCGCCTTTTTCCAAAAGCTCTTTATATCTTCTTTCCGCTCTGCATTCGGGTGAGGCGGTGAGAAATATTTTAACCTGTGCGTCAGGAAGCACAACGGTGGCTATATCTCTGCCATCCATAATAACATTGTTTTTAGCCGCAATATCGCGCTGAAGCCCAAGCAAGAACGCGCGCACGGCGGGAATTTTAGAAACATTTGATGCCGCCATTGAAATTTCCGGAGTTCTGATGAGTGAGGAAACATCCTCGCCGTTTAAATAAACGCACTGCGCCCCCGCATCGTCAAAGGCAAGGTCAACGGTGATATCTTTAAGCATTTGCTCGGTTTTTTCGGCACTTTCAAGCACGCCGTTTCTCGTTGCGGCAAGGGCAACGGTTCTGTAAAGTGCACCGGTGTCAACATAAATATAGCCGAGTTCCTTTGCCGCGCCGCGCGCAACCGTGCTTTTGCCTGCGCCGGCAGGGCCGTCTATTGCAACATTTATCATAAATAGCATCCTTTCGGTTCATTATAAAATCACATATTATTGCCGCACAAAAAGCCGGTTGAAAAGGCAATTTGCAAATTGAAGCCGCCTGTGTAAGCGTCCACATCAATAACCTCGCCCGCAAAATAAAGATTTTCAACAAGCTTCGAGCGCATTGTTTTGGGGTCTATCTGCTTGGTATCGACGCCGCCGCGCGTAACCACCGCGGTATCTATATCATAAAGCGAAGAGATATCGACTTTGAATTTTTTTATCAAAGACACAAGAGCAAGCCTTTCCTGCTTTGTGATTTCATTTACCTTTTTATCGGCGGGGATTCCGCTTAATTTTACTATAACAGGAATAAGCTTTTTAGGCAACAGCTTTGAAAGCGAATTGATAAAATCTTTATTGATAAATTCGCCGAAATCGCGCAAAATGCGTGAATCGAGCGTTGCTTCGTCAAGCGCGGGCTTTAAATCAATAACGAGAGAATAAGAGTTATTTTTAACATCATCGATATGGCTTGAAGCGGAAAGCACAACCGGACCGCTTACCCCAAAATGTGTAAACAGCATTTCGCCGAAATCGGAATAAACCTTTTTGCCGTTTTTCAGAAGCTCGATTGAAATATTTTTAAGGCTCAGCCCCTGCAAATCGGAAACAAAATCGTTTTTACAGCAAAGCGGCACAAGAGCGGCGCAAACGGGAATGATTTTATGCCCCGCGCTTTTTGCAAGCGCATAGCCCTGCCCCGTTGAGCCTGTGGCGGGATAGCTTTTTCCGCCCGTGCAAACGCATACTGAATCACATTTAATTTTTTCGCCGTTCTCAAGCACAACGGCGCCGATTTTGCCGTTTTTAAATTCAAATCCTTTAGCATTTCCGTGCACAAAGCGAACGCCTGCGCGCTCGGCGTTTTTTATAAGGGCGTTTGCGATATCCGCCGCCTTATCGGACTGCGGAAAAACGCGGTTGCCGCGCTCGATTTTGAGCGGCACACCCAAATCCTCGAAAAACGCCATTGTGTCGTAAGGCATAAATGCTGAAAAAGCTGAATAGAGAAAGCGTGGATTTCGAGGCACGTTTGATATTAAATCCTCCATATCAAAGCAGGCGTTGGTTACATTGCACCTGCCCTTGCCTGTTATACGCACCTTTGATGCACAGCGAGGCATTTTTTCAATAAGGATTGTGTTTATATTTCTTTTGGCGCTTTCGGCAGCCGCCATAAGCCCTGCCGCACCCGCGCCGATTATAACATTTGTTTTCATATTATTTTAACCGTTTTTAATTTAATATACGAATTATTCTTCGGAAAGCTCGCTAAGCTGCTCCGATTTTTCAGCCCAATCTTCATAAGCAGAATCGCGTTGCTCGGATTTTTGCTGAAGCTCGGCGCTGATTTTCAAGAACTCTTCATACGGCGGATTGCAGTTTAAACGCTCTTCAAGCAGTGCGATTTCATCCTCTAAATCCTCTATCTGCCCCTCAAGGCGCGAAACCGAGGTTTTCAGCTTGCGCAATGCGCTTTGGCGCTCCTTTTGAAGCTTATAATTATTTTGCTTCGGCGCCTTTTTTTGCTTTTGCGGTTCTGCCGTTTCTTCTCTTTTTGAAATATACTCATCGTAATTACCGATATATTTATTTATACCGTGAGGAGTAAGCTCGATGATTGAGGTTGCGAGTTTATTTATAAAATATCTGTCGTGCGAAACGATAAGCATTGTGCCGCTGTAGTCGAGCAGAGTGTTTTCGAGTTCTTCCCTCGAATAAGCGTCAAGGTGGTTTGTAGGCTCGTCCAAAAGCAGGAAATTATACTGCCCGAGCATGAGCTTGAGAAGCGCTATTCTTGCGCGCTCGCCGCCGGAGCAATCCGAAAGACGTTTATAAACATCGTCGCCGGTAAACAGGAACGCCGCCAAAGCATTGCGGATTTTGGTTTCCGTCATTGCCGGGAAGGCGGACCAAACCTCGTCTATTGCCGTTTTATTTAAATCAAGCTTTGCCTGCACCTGGTCGAAATAGCCGGTAAAAAGATTTGCGCCGAATTTAAACTTGCCGCCGTCCGCCGCCAAATCACCCATAATTATTTTAAGCAGGGTGGTTTTGCCGCAGCCGTTTGCGCCGACGAGAAAAATCCTGTTTCCCTTTTTAACGGAAAAGCTTGCATTTTCAAATATTTTTTTATCGCCGAAGGATTTGCATAAATCCGAAACATCAAGAACATCCTCGCCGGAAACACATTTGGGAGTGAAATCGAAGCGGATTTTTTTAAGCTTCGCATCGGGAACGACAAGCTGTGCCTTAATACGCTCTATCACCTTTTCCTTGCTTTCGGCGGTTTTGATATTTTTTTCCCTGTTCCACTGCCTTTGCTGAGCGATAATGCCCTCAAGCCGCTCGATTTCCTTCATATCGTTTTCGTATTTTTCGGCAATTGCCTTTTGCTCGGCCTGCTTTTTTACAAGGAATTCGGAATAATTTCCCTTATACGAACGCATTTTTTTATTTTCTATTTCAATGGTTTTATCCGTTACGCGATCAAGAAAATATCTGTCGTGCGAGATAACGATAAACGCGCCGGAAAAAGAGGAAAGAAAGCCCTCGAGCCATTCAACGGATTTTATATCAAGATGATTTGTAGGCTCGTCAAGCAAAAGCAAATCGCATTTTGAAAGCAGCAATTTGGAAAGTATCAGCTTTGAGCGCTGGCCGCCCGAAAGCTTTGAAGTGGGTTTATCAAAATCGGACTCGGAAAAGCCCATACCGATAAGGCAAGAGCGAGTTAAGCTTTTATAGGTTAAGCCGCCGTTTCCCGTGAACTGCTCGTTGAGCATATCCTGCTTTGCTATAAGCTCGGGCAAGGGCTCTGCGGTTAGGCGTGAAGCAATAGCGTCAAGCTCTTTTTCAAGCTTTATTAAATCATCGAAAACGCTTATCAATTCTTCGTAAACTGTTTTATTTTCAGAGCAGGTGTGCTGCTCCATATATCCGAGCTTAACATTTTTGCCGAGAAAAGCCGCGCCCGATGTGGGCTGATATTCGCCCGTTAATATTTTAAAAAGCGAGGTTTTGCCCACGCCGTTTGCGCCCACGAAGCCGATTTTATCCTTTTCGTAAACATCAAAAGAAACATTATCAAACAAAGTTTTTTCGCCGAACGAAAGGCTTAAATTTTGAACGCTTATGCAAGACATAAAATCGCCTCCTGAATATAAAAACGATAACACGAATAATGCACAACAACGCATGCTCATTATAAATCACGATATATTTTACACTATTAAGCCTTGAATGTGAAGTAAAATTTTGATATTATATTTCAAATAACATAAAAGAGGTTAAAAGCATGGAAATATTAAAGCTTAATCCCGTTTTTAAGGATTATATTTGGGGCGGCACACGCCTGAGAGACGATTTCGGCCTTAAAACGGACATAAATCCCGTTGCCGAGGGATGGATGCTTGCCTGCCACAAGGACGGTATGAACACAATAGACGGCGGCGAATACGACGGCAAAACGCTTGAAAGCGTTATCAAAGAGGGCGGCAAATCAAAAATTGCGGGCACAAACAGCGAAAAGTTTCCCTACTTTCCCGTTCTTATCAAGCTTATAGACGCAAAAGATAATTTATCCGTTCAGGTGCACCCCGACAATGAATATGCGGCAAGAGTTGAGCACGAATTCGGCAAGACGGAAATGTGGTATGTGCTTGACGCGGCGCCCGGCGCAACGCTGATTTACGGCTTTAAAAACAAAATCGGCAAAGAAGAATTCAAGCAGGCAATCGAAAGCAACACGCTTTTGGATGTGCTTAATGTGGTTGAAGTTAAAAAAGGGGATATGTTTTTTATTGAAGCGGGCACGGTGCACGCCATAGGCAAAGGCGCATTGATTGCCGAAATTCAGCAAAACAGCAATTCAACATACAGGGTTTACGATTACGGCAGGCTCGGAAAAGACGGAAAGCCGCGCGAGCTTCACATTCAAAAGGCAATTGACGTTTCAAAAACGGAACCGGCAAAATACGGCACAAAGCCCTTTGGCGAAAAGAAAGAAATTTCCGGTGGCACACGCCAAATGCTGACCGAATGCCCGCTTTTCAGCGTATATAATTACGAGCTGTGCGGTAAGGTTGAGCTTAATGCAAACGAAGAAAGCTTTAACCACATTTTGGTTGTTGACGGCAGCGGAAAAATCGGCGGACGCGAATTTAAAAAGGGCGACAGTTTCTTTGTTCCCGCAAACTACGGCAATTACGAAATCGATGGCAACGGAGAATTTATTTTAACCAAAGTATAACAGAAAACTTATATTGCAAAAATCCGCCGAGCGTGCATACTCGGCGGATTTTTATTTTATACATAAAAAAATAAAACAAACGAATAAAAAGCTTTGCACACGGGCAAGATACTAACAACTTTTTATTTGGAGATGTTTTTATGAAAGTAATAAACAGAATCGCCCTTATTTTAAACATAATAGGCGGGCTTAATTGGGGACTTATAGGATTATTTAAATTTGACCTTGTTGCCTGGATATTCGGAGGACAGGACAGTGTGCTTGCCAGAATAATTTACAGCCTTGTGGGCCTTGCGGCAATTTGGTGCATAAGCCTGCTTTTCAACAAAAGCACCGTTGAGGAATAAGCAAACTCAAGCCAAGCGTGCGATATCGCAAATCCGCGAAGCCTTAAACCAACGACAGGTCGGCTTTCGGCATTCAGCCTAATGCGAAAAGAATCACATTTAATCAGCGCGCATATTCGCGCAATATTTCCGATTTTATCTTGCCGATAATTCGCTTTTCAAGCCTTGAAATATAGCTTTGAGAAATGCCCATCATATCGGCAAGTTCTTTTTGTGTGTGCTCTGTTTCGCCGAGTATGCCGAAGCGTTTTTTCATTAAATCGCGCTCCTTTTCCGGCAGAGCAAGAATGATTTTAAGCAGCGTCTGCTTTTCATCGTTATTTTCGATATCGCCCGATATTTCATCGGGATCGCTGCCGAGAACATCGCGCAGAGTAAGCTCATTACCGTCCCAATCCACACTGAGCGGTTCATCAAAGCTCATTTCAAGCTTAGCGTTGCCGATTTTGCGCAGGTGCATTAAAATTTCATTTTCAATACAGCGTGAGGCATAGGTGGCAAGCTTGATATTTTTATTGGGATTAAAGGTTTTAACGGCCTTCATAAGCCCTATTGTGCCGATTGAAACAAGATCCTCGGTGGAGGTGGCACAGCCGTCAAACTTTTTGGCAATATAAACAACCAGGCGCAGATTATGCGTTATGAGCAATTCGCGATGCGTTTCATCACCGGCACGCAGTTCTGCAACAACGGTTTCCTCCTCCTCTTTTGAAAGCGGCGCAGGCAGAGTTTCTGGGCCGTTTATGTAATAACATTCTTTTTTGAAAATTCTTAAAAGAAAAAGTTTAATTTTTTGAAGCATATTTTACCTCGCAAACGGAATTAGGATTTATTATTCCCTTATACTCCCCTTTTTTGAAATTATCACTCAGTGCGATATAAACACCGCCGAGTTCGCTTTGACCGCGCGCCGTTTGCACGGTTACCTTATCCGGTTTAAAGGCATAAAGCACGCCCTCGCCTCCCACGGTGGTTATCGGGATGACGCGATTACATTCCACATCGGGAAAAACCTCGGCGGCGGCAACTATCACGGGTGAATCGGTAAAGGGCTCTTTAAGATTATTACCGCTGTCCGCAAAAGCGAAAAAGCGATATTTTTTGCCGCATTTTTCCACGGAAATATCATAGAGCTCGTTTTTTGATATTCTGCGGTTATAAAGCCTGATAATCAGCACGGTTGCGGCATATGCCGCAGCAGCGGAGGCAAGCAGAATTTTTACCGAAACATCAAAATACACGGTTGAATTGTTTATAACAACGCCGGTCGGCTTAAATATCATCCAACCGCCTATGATAACGCCGAGAAAAACGAAATTCACAAACATAAATACGGCAACATTTTTAATAAAAAGCCAAAACGGCCTTTTGCCGAAAGCGGCAAAAACGATTACACAAGCCGCAGAAACCTTGCCGAGAAGTGAAACTGCAAACGCAAGCTTATCAAACAACAGCACGAGAGAATAGGCGCCGCCGATAAACGCCGCAAGCACGAGGCGGGCGGTTTTTGCCTGCTCCTTACACAGCTTTGAGCAAGCAAGCAGCAAAAGAAAGGTTATAAAAAAATTAACGATAACAAGCACATCCGCATAAACAACCGTTCACATCACCGTCCCCTCAAACTGCACTTGAATTATACAACACGACCGGCAAAATAAATGTCGAACAAAAGGCGCAAAAACACCCCGGGCAGAAATAAATTACTGCTCGGGGTGAAATTATTTAATATTTGATTTTGAAAATACAAAGCAAATTAAACAAGCGGATTTAAGATTATTCCGTGATTTCGATTGTTTCGATAACGGCGTCATTTACAGGCTTATCGTTTGCGCCGCATTCAACTGCGGCAAGCGCTTCAAGCACATCGGCGCCGGAAAGAAGCTGACCGAAAACGGTGTGGTGGAAATCAAGCCACGGTGTGCCGCCCACCTCTTTATAATTGTCTATAACTTCCTGCGGAAAGCCGTTTTCCTTTAATTGCTCCATCTGAGCCAGCAGATTTTCGGGCACGGATTTTGCTTGAACGATGAAGAACTGGCTGCCGTTTGTGTTCGGGCCGGCGTTTGCCATTGAAAGCGCGCCGTAATAATTGCGCGCATCAAGGCTGAATTCATCCTCGAAATTTTTGCCGAAAACGGATTCGCCGCCGCAGCCTGTGCCTGTTGGATCGCCGCCCTGAATCATAAAATCCTTTATAATCCTGTGGAAAATAAGGCCGTTATAATAGCCGTTTTTGGCATGAGTTGTGAAATTTTCAACTGCCTTAGGTGCAATCTCCGGAAACAGAACAAACTCCATATCGCCCATATTTGTTTTGATTTTGGCTTTAACGCCGTTTGTAACTTTAAGCTGATTCATTATAATTTAACCCTTTCATTGATTTCTTTTAAAACATTATTATCTATTTTTTGAACTTTTCTGTCATATGTGAGTAAGCCGTTAAGCTCATCTTCAACATCGGTTACCTGAGTGTAAACAGCGGCGGAAAGCCCCGTTTTGATTTGCGGGATGATAACCTTTTCAAAAAGCCTTTTATAAGCTGTGGTTAAGCCTTTTTTTGATTTATAAATCTTGTAGCCGAACATTTTATTATTAAATGTGTGCCCCGAAATGCGCTGCGAAAAGCCGCCGTATTCGGAAAGCACATATGGTTTATCACCCGTCTTAACTTTTATAGGCGTGAAATAAATGTGCTTTGAAATAACATCGGTAACGCCTCTGTCGTGCCAGCCGGACGCGGAATCGACAATTCGAGTTGAATCCATATTTTTTATAAAATTATAAGCATTTGCGGAATCAAACTGCCCCCAGCCCTCATTAAACGGCACCCAAGCCGCAATACACGGGCAATTATAAAGTTCATCAATCATATCGGCAAGCTCAATATAATAATTCTCGCGCTGCTCGGCATCCGTGCGTTTAAATGTTTTATAATTATGATCGTCAAGATTTATGCCGATAAACGGGAGAACGGAAACTTCAGCACCGTAACTTCCGCCGCCGTTTACCATATCCTGCCAAACTATAATACCGTTTACATCGCAATAATGATACCACAAAAGCGGCTCGATTTTAATATGCTTTCTGAGCATATTAAAGCCCATATTTTTAACGGTTTTAACATCATTTTCCATAGCGGCGTTTGACGGCGGAGTCAAGAAACCGTCCGGATAATAGCCTTGATCGAGCAGACCGTTGTGGAAATAAGGCTTATTGTTTAAAAACAGCCTTTTAATGCCGTTTTCATCCGTGCCGACGGAGAATTTACGCATACCGAAATATGATTTTACCCTATCCTTGCCGGCGGTGAAAACAACATTATAGAGAAAAGGATGCTCCGGAGACCAGAGCTTGCAATCAGGCAATTTAACAACTTTATCGGTGGTTTCGGCAATTAAAGTATCGCCGTCGTACACTGCGGCGGTAACAGGCAAATCGCCCGTGCCGGAATATTCAAAGCGCACCTCTTCCCTGTCAATATCGGGTGTGATGCGCAGTTTTTCTATGTAATCATGAGGCACGCTTTCCATCCAAACGGTTTGCCAAATGCCGCTTTGAGGGCTGTACCATATACCGCCCCTTTTGAATTTTTGCTTTCCCTTTGAATATTGCTTTGTGTCGGAATAATCCTTAACGGAAACTATGATTGTGTTATCCTCGCCGGGCTTAATAAATTCCGTGGCATGCACGGTGAAAGGCGTGTAACCGCCTATATGCGTGCCTGCCTTTTTGCCGTTTACATAAACCTCGGCAATTTGATCGACCGCGCCGAAATGAATAAGGATTCTGCCCTTATTAAAATCAGCGGGCACAAAGAACACTTTTTTATAATGCAAATATTCATTGGGAGCAAGCACCCTGCCGACGCCGGATAATGGCGTTTCTGGCGAAAAAGGAACAAGGATTTTTGTGCCGAATTTTGCGGGAATTTCGGCAGAACGCGAAAATTCACATTCCCATTCGCCGTTTAAATTAAGATAGCTGCTTCTTACCAGTTGCGGGCGCGGATACTCTGCAAGCGGGCAGGATTTATCTAACTTTTCACCGAATTCAGTTAACATAATCATTTTCCTCACTGATAATTTTGGAATTTTCTATGCGAACATATTTATTGCATATTTCAAGCGCAGCTCTTTTGTGGCTGACGATTATGCATGTAACATCTTTGAGTTCTTTTAAATTGGTTAAAAACTTTTTTTCTGTTTTTTCGTCAAGCGCGGAGGTGGCCTCATCAAGCAAAAGAATTGGCGAATCGGAAAGCATTGAGCGCGCGATTGCAAGCCTTTGAACCTGCCCCTCGGAAAGCCCCATTCCCTTTTCGCCTATAACGGTTTCAAGCCCTTCGGGAAGCTCGTTTATAAATTCATCGGCGCATGAGATGCGCACAGCTTCATCAATTTCGCTTTGCGTGGCATTTTGGTTAATAAAGGTTAAATTATCCCTTATTGTGCCGGAAAGGAGCATATTGCCCTGCGGAACATATGAAAACAGCTTTCTTGTGTGCTTATCAACGGGCAAGGTGCCGTTTTCAAGTGCAAGCTCTATATTGCCGCCCTTAACGCGGAAAACGCCGAGAAGAAGCTTGAGCAGTGTGCTTTTGCCTATGCCCGAAATACCCGTGATTGCCACAAAATCGCCTTTGTTTATTTTAAGGGAGGTGTTATCCAAAATCAAATCACGATCATATTTAAAGGTGATATCGTTGAAATTTATTGATTTAAGCTTTTCGTATGTTTTTTGAACATCGATATCTGCGCTGTTATCTTCAAATTCATCCGGCAGGCTCGCAATTTCCATCAACCTTTCCGCCGAAGCAATCATCGAATAATATTTGGGCAGGGTTGTTGAAAGATTGGCAAACGGACCCTGCACCTGATTAACAAGCTGAAGCATAGCGGTTACGGTACCGTAGGTCATAGTGCCGCCGATACCGAGCAGGCGAAGCCCACCGAAGCCAAGAGCAAATACATAGCCGAGGTTAAACACGGTTGAAATGCCGCCTTTTGAAGCGATGGTAACAAAGCGGCGTTTCATTCTGGCCTTATAATTTACCTCTTGAAGTTCATTTGCCTCTGAGGCAAATTTATCCTCTGCCGAAAAGGATTTAACAACAAGAAGATTGATAATTGCCTCTTGGAAAAACGAGCGTGTTGTGCCCTCTGTTTCCTGCACCCTTTTGTGCAGCTTTTTAAGCGGCTTTCTGAATAGCGTGAGGCACATAAAAACAAATATGCCGCCGCAAAGGAAAACAAGCGCAAATATTTTATCAATAACAACAAGATAAACAAAAGCGCAAACAAGCTTAACAACATAAAAAGCACAATCGGGCACAATGCCGGTAATACCGTCCGATATAACGGAAACATCGTTAAACATTCTGTTTTGCAGCTCGCCCGTGTGATAGGCGGACACGGCGGAATAATCCTTTTTCATAACCTGCTGAAGCATATATTGCTTAAAGGTCATATCCAAGCGGCCGCGGCACCTTTCGGACATACTGTTGCTTGTTAAATTCAGCAGCAGCTGAAGCATAATTATGCCGAAAAGCGCAAGCGCATATTTGATAACATATTTATGATCATGCATAACCACGGCGCCGTCTATAACATTTTTTGAAAAATTGGCAAAAACAACGGAAAGACTTGCCCACAGCATATTGACCAATATTATGAAAACGATTTTTCCGATTTGCTTTTTGCCGATTGTGAGAATCCATTTAACAACCGCGGCATCGGATTTTTTCGGCTTTCGCCTTTGTAAATCAGCCAACAACAATTACCTCTGCTTACTTAAAATTCTTTTAATTTTATGCACTGCCTTATTGCAAAAGCAAAACAGCGGGCGCAGCGGATAAAAAGCCACCCAAAAGCGAGAATAAGCTTTATATGCCCGGCTTTTTTCCAAATCGATATATTTTTTGCCGCCCTTATAAAAGCCCTTTAGCACGCCGATGACCATATCATCCGTTACATATTCCTTTTCAAGGCGGTTATCGCCGATTATAACATAATGATCGGGGCAAACCTTAACAACGCGGTGCATTATATATTTGCCGCGCTTTGTGAGATAAACGGCAACATCGTATTTTTTTAATCTGCCGTTTGGGCGCACGACGATTATATTATCCTGCTGATGATGAATAAGCGGCTCCATTGAATTGCCTTTGGTAAGGCCTGTGTATACGCCGTCTGTTTCAAGAGCCTGCTTAATTGTTTTAAGATTATCTGCCAAGCGGAAACCTCCCGCACAAAATAATTAAATAAATACTACTGTTATATTATATCATAGCGCAGCGGCATATGCAATCACCAAAAGCGGCGCAAAAAACCGATAAGCAGCACAAAAAAACACCGTCCGTCAGGCATATTCCCATCGGGCGGCGTTATTCTATGAACTTAAATCATTCGGCGATTTCGTATTCGATATTATTTTCCGAGCACCATTCGGCGATTCTTTCAACTATGAATTTCTCTGCAAATTCATCGAGTCCTTCTTTAAGCTCCGGATAAACATTAAAATACTTCCAAAAAGTATCTATAAAATTATCCGAATTTACTTTTTGAAGAATATCATTAAGCTTTTTAGAGCCTTTAAATCTGACAAACGCACGCATGATTTCTTCATTGCTGACTGAAATAAAAGGAATTAAACCGAGAGAAACGAAATAGGCGGTTTGACCGATATCATCGGGTCTGTCCAAATCCTGAATTTCGCTTATGTTTTTTACTGTGCAATCATTATAGGAAAACCAATATTCCGAAGAACCGCCACCGCATTTTTGCACCAAATCTTTATCTATAACAAACTTCATTATTTAAAAACTCCAACACACACGGCAAATCAGCCGATTGAATTCAACAAGCCGCCCTTGGCAATGATATTTTGAATGAAATCGGGAAAAGGCTGAGCCTTATAGCTTTTGCCGGTTGTAACATCAGTTATTACACCGGAGTTGAAATCAACCTCAACCTCGTCGCCCTCTTTAATTTCTTTTGCAGCTTCGTCGCATTCCAAAATCGGCAAGCCGATATTGATTGCGTTTCTGTAGAAAATTCTTGCAAACGTGGATGCAATTACGCAGGAAATACCGCTTGCTTTAATTGCAATCGGTGCATGCTCTCTTGAAGAGCCGCAACCGAAATTTGCCTCTGCAACCATGATATCGCCGGGCTTAACTTTATTTACAAAATCCTTATCAATATCCTCCATGCAATGAGAGGCAAGCCAAGCGTCGTCACTCTTATTAAGATATCTTGCCGGGATTATAACATCGGTATCAACATTATCACCGAATTTATGAACGGTGCCTTTTGCTTTATTCATCACTGCCAATACCTCCTTAAAGTGTGGCGGGATCTGCTATGCAGCCCTTAATTGCAGAAGCGGCGGCAACAGCCGGAGAAGCAAGATAGATTTCCGATTCCGTGTGGCCCATTCTGCCTACAAAGTTTCTGTTTGAAGTGGAAACGGCCTTTTCGCCTTTTGCCAAAATGCCCATATGGCCGCCGAGGCAGGGTCCGCAAGTGGGCGTTGAAACGATTGCGCCGGCCTCTATAAAGATTTCGGCAAGGCCTTCTTTAATGCATTGAAGATAAATCTGCTGTGTGGCGGGAATTATGATTGTGCGCACATTTTTGGCAACTTTTTTGCCCTTGAGCACGGACGCCGCCATGCGCATATCCTCCATTCTGCCGTTTGTGCACGAGCCGATAACAACCTGATCGATTTTGATTTCGGGGATATCATCGAATGTGCGTGTGTTTTCAGGAAGATGCGGAAAAGCAACGGTTGATTTAAGAGTTGAAAGATCAACGGTGATTATGCGGTTATATTCGGCATCCTCATCCGCTTCAAACACCTTGTATTCACGCTCGCTTCTGCCGTTTACATATTCAAGTGTTTTTTCGTCAACAGGGAAAATGCCGTTTTTTGCACCGCACTCAATAGCCATATTGCAGATTGTGAAGCGATCGTCCATTGAAAGTTCAGACACACCATCGCCCACAAATTCAAGGCTTTGATAAAGTGCACCGTCCACACCGATTCTGCCGATAATATCAAGGATAACATCCTTGCCGCAGATATATTTTGATTTCTTGCCTGTTATAACAACTTTTATGGCAGACGGAACCTTGAACCAAGCCATTCCCGTTACCATACCGGCAGCCATATCCGTTGAGCCGACACCCGTTGAAAAAGCGCCGAGAGCGCCGTAAGTGCAAGTGTGGCTGTCTGCGCCGATAATGCAATCACCGCAGGTTACAATGCCCTGCTCGGGGAGAAGCGCATGCTCAATGCCCATTGTGCCCACATCGTAATAATGCTTAATGTCGAATTTAGCGGCAAATTCGCGAACCTGCTTACAGTTTTGCGCAGACTGGATATCCTTGTTTGGAGTGAAGTGATCCATAACAAGTGAAATTCTTGTTTTATCAAACACGGAATTTTTGCCGAATTTATTCATTTCATTTATGGCAACGGGAGATGTTACATCATTGCCCAACACCATATCCAGCTTAGCGTTTATAAGCTGACCTGCCTGCACGCTCTCAAGACCGGCGTGTGCGGCGAGGATTTTCTGAGTCATAGTCATACCCATAAAATCACCTTAGCAAAATAATTAAAAATATAATTCTGTTTCAAATTCAAGCCATATCGGAAACCCGAAAATCAAAGCCTTAACTTTAATCGTTTTCCGAGAATGAATCTGCGCCTCTTTCAAGCACCGTTTCACCTGTTCGAGCCATTTCGATTATGCCGAAATCAGAAATCTCACCGATAAACTGATCAATAATTTCCGTTCTGCCGGTAAGCTCAAGAGTAAAGCTTTCAAGAGTTACATCAATAACCCTTGCGCCGAACTTTCTGTTGAGCTCAAGAAGCGCATTTTTTTCCTCAAGGCCCTTGGCATGAACCTTGATGAGCAAAAGCTCTGCGGAAACGGAATTTGATTCGGTGAGCACCTCAACCTTTTTAACTATTTCAAGCTTTAAAAGCTGCATAACGATTTGGCGAGCCATATCGGGCTTTGCTTCGGAAACAATCGTCATTCTCGAAAAAGCCGGATCTTCCGTTTCGCTTACGGTGAGCGAAATAATATTATATCCTCTGCGGCTGAAAAGGCTTGCTACGCGCTGTAAAACACCGCTTTGGTTATCAACAAGCACCGAAAATATAAGTTTTTCTTTCATCAATGCTTTCTCCTTTCAAACAAACATCAAATAAATCAGAATGTGGTAATAATATCGTCTGCCGAGCCTCCGGGAGGAATCATCGGAAGAACGTTTGAATCCGGAGAAATGAGGCAATCAACAACAACAGGGCCGTTATAATCAATTGCTTCCTTGATTACGGAATCAATTTCATCGTTATTTGAAATACGCATACCCTTAACGCCGAATGCCTCGGCAACCTTAACGAAATCCGTTTTGCGATGAGGATCCGTATCAGCAAAGCGATTGCCGTAAAACAACTTTTGCCACTGGCGAACCATGCCGAGCACCTGGTTATTCATGATAATCATAACAACCGGCACATTATATGAGCGCATTGTTGCAAGCTCGTTGAGATTCATATGGAAGCCGCCGTCGCCCGCGAAGAGAACAACTCTTTTATTCGGGCAACCGAACGAAGCACCGATTGCCGCGCCCATAGAATAGCCCATGGTGCCGAGGCCGCCGCTTGTGAGCAGCGTGCGGGGCTGAAGATATTTATAGAACTGAGCCGCCCAAAGCTGATGCTGGCCTACATCCGTTACGATAATTGTGTCGTCAGGAGTGTTAGCGTCAACAGCTTCAATAACCTTTTGCGGATTAACATAATCATCAATTTGATTTTGAATGAACGGGCGTTTCCAATCGTTGATTTCGGAAATCCACTCATCGTGCTTAACCTCGTCAACAGCTTTGGTAAGAAGCGGCAAAACCTCTTTAAGATCGCCGTGAATATGATAATGCGAAACAACATTTTTATCCATTTCGGCAGGGTCTATATCAATATGAAGCACCTCTGCCTTGGGAGCGAATTTTGTTCTGTTGCCGGCAACGCGATCGGAAAATCTTGCTCCGCAGGTGATAAGAACATCGCATTGAGAAGCTGCTTTATTGGATTCAAACCTGCCGTGCATGCCCACCAGGCCCACATAGAGCCTGTGATTATGCGGAAACGCACCGAGACCCATAAGTGAGGAAACAACGGGGCAATCCGTTTTTTCCGCAAACTTCATAATTTCCGCACTGCAATCCGCCGAGATTGCGCCGCCGCCTAGATAGATGAGCGGCTTTTTTGCTTTATTGAGAAGTTCAACGGCTCTTTCAAGCGATTTGGTTTTGGGATGAACACATTCATCGGGTTGCTGCTTGGGAGCGGGATAATACTCGCACTTAGCCGCGGTTATATCCTTAGGAATATCAACAAGGACGGGGCCTTTTCTGCCGCTTGTCGCAATTCTGAAGGCATTGCGCAAAACATCGGCAAGCTCTTCAACATTTCTTACCATGTAGTTATGCTTGGTAATCGGCATCGTTATGCCCTTAATATCAACCTCTTGGAAAGAGTCGCGGCCGATCATGGAAGTGCCCACATTGCAGGTGACGGCAACCATCGGCACGGAATCCATATAAGCCGTTGCAATACCTGTTACAAGGTTTGTTGAGCCGGGGCCGGATGTTGCAAAGCACACGCCCACCTTACCCGTTGCGCGGGCATAGCCGTCTGCCGCATGGGAAGCACCCTGTTCGTGAGAAGTGAGAACATGATTAAATGTATCGCCGTATTTATAAAGCTCATCGAATATGTTAAGAATCGTTCCGCCGGGATAACCGAAAACGGTGTCTACCCCCTGCTCCTTAAGAACCTCAAGAACGATCTGCGAGCCGTTTAATTCCATAAAATTCCCTCCATATACAAGCGATAACAAACACAGCGAAAAAAGCCGCATTTGCGTATAAAAGTGCATTGTTTAAAATATTATGAATATTTTAGTATTTTTGGGTGGCAAAGTCAAGGTTAATTTTGTTCTTGCCAAATGTTTGTGCTTGATATATACTATTTAATGAAATTTTTGAAAACTAAGGAGAAAAGCAAATGAAGCTCGGTATAGTCGGCTTACCCAATGTTGGGAAGAGCACACTTTTTAACGCAATAACAAACGCAGGCGCGCAAAGCGCAAACTACCCGTTCTGCACGATTGAACCTAATGTTGGCATGGTAAGCGTGCCCGATGAAAGGCTCGACAAGCTTGCCGAAATGTATGCTCCCGATAAATTCACACCGGCAACAATAGAATTTGTTGACATTGCAGGCCTTGTTAAAGGCGCATCCAAGGGCGAAGGCCTCGGCAACAAATTTTTGAGCCATATCAGAGAGGTGGACGCAATCATTCATGTTGTTCGCTGCTTTGAAAATGACGATATTACCCATGTTGACGGCAGCATAGACCCTGCAAGAGACATTGAAACCATCAATTTGGAGCTTATTCTTTCCGATTTGGATATTCTTGCAAGAAGAACGGACAGCCGCAAAAAAGCCATGAAGGGCGACAAAACAATCGCCCCGGAGGTTGAATTTCTCGAAAGGCTTTCCGCAGAAATGGAAAGCGGCAAAACGGCAAGAAGCTGCGAGATAAGCGAGGACGAAGCCGAATATCTTAAAGAGGTTTCCCTGCTCACTCTAAAGCCCGTTATCTATGCCTGCAACATGAGCGACGAGGATTTTGCCAACGGAATAGACTCAAACGCAAACTACAAAAGAGTGCAGGAAATCGCAGCCTCCGAAGGAGCGGAAACACTGCCCATCTGCGCTGAAACCGAAGCCGAAATCGCAACGCTTGACGATGAAGAGAAAAAAATGTTTCTTGAGGATTTGGGACTTGAAAAAAGCGGGCTTGACAGGCTTATTCAAAAGAGCTATCACCTGCTGGGCTTAATTTCTTTCTTAACCGCGGGCAAAAAAGAGGTGCGGGCATGGACGATAAAGAAAGGCACAAAAGCACCGCAGGCGGCAGGCAAAATCCACACCGATTTTGAAAGGGGCTTTATCAGAGCCGAGGTTGTGGCGTTTGACGATTTGGCGGCAAACGGCTCGATGACAGCCTGCAAGGAAAAAGGCCTTGTTCGCAGCGAAGGCAAGGACTATGTTATGAAAGACGGCGACATTGTTGAATTCAGATTCAATGTTTAAGTTTTATAATCATTTTATACAAAAATAGATATTACTTGACAATAAATTTTATTTGGTTTATTATATAACTTAAGGTGAGCGGGAGGATTTTATGGATAAGTTTAACAACATGAACGAAACCGAAATCCTTAATCTTGCCAAAGACGGAGATAATGAAGCCATTAGCTTTATTATTCAAAAATACAAGTATATTTCAATAAAGCTTGCAAGCGAGTGGACAAACTCTTTCATCGAGCCGGAGGACTTGATGCAGGAGGGTATGATAGGCTTGCTTGCCGCAATCAAATCATATGACGAAAGCAAGAAAATTTCGTTTTTATCATATGCATATACTTGTGTGGGCAACTCCATTCAAACGGCGCTCCGAAAAGTGAACAGGAAAAAGGATTTTCCTAAAAACAGCCTTGTTCCCTTTGAAAAAGAATTTGTGGACGGGAAAGCAAATTCCCTCAGCGCCGAAGATTCTTTCCTTGCAGAGGAAAGCGTTTCAATGTTATTACAGCAGCTTGATAAAAGCCTCTCAAAAATGGAAAACAGCGTGTTGAGATTGTTTTTGGTTGGTTGCAGTTACAACGAAATAGCACAAAGGCTTAATAAAAGTCCCAAGGCAATTGACAACGCTTTACAGCGTATCCGAAAGAAACTTAAAGAGGTTTCATTCTGAAAATCCCGAAAAAGAGCCGAGAAATCGGTATTTATGAGAGGTAATATTTATGTATCAGGACAAAACATTGATTTGCAAGGACTGCGGCAAAGAATTTACATTCACAGCAGGCGAGCAGGAATTTTATGCGGAAAAAGGCTTTGAAAACGAGCCTCAAAGATGCAAGGAATGCAGAGCCGCAAAAAAGGCATCCGCAAGAGCAGGCAGAGTTATGCACGATGCTGTTTGCGCAAGCTGCGGCGCGGCATGCAAAGTGCCGTTTGAACCCAGCGGCGACCGCCCTGTTTATTGCAGCGAATGCTTTGAAAAAATGAAAAACGAAGGCTGATAAAGCAATTATTCGCTTTTTTAACCGCCGCCCAAACCGAGCGGCGGTATTTTTTTGCCTTTGCACCGCAAAATCGGGCTTGACAACATCGGCGCATTATGATATTATATTCGAGCAGTTACGGAGAGGTATCGAAGCGGTCATAACGAGGCGGTCTTGAAAACCGTTTGGCGCAAGCCACATGGGTTCGAATCCCATCCTCTCCGCCACACCTGCGGTGGGCAATTCGCCTGCCGCAGTTTTTTTATTTATATCTCACTCGGCAATATTGATTTTGCAACAAAAAACACACCTGCGGTGGGCAATCGAATTTCACAATTTATACACCGACTCCGCATAAAACACGATAAAAAAAACAAGAAAGCTCGGCCGAGCGGTTACACCGCACAAGCCGAGCTTTTTTACCGTTTATACAGAAAAAACAGTCATAATACTTTTTCATTATTATAATATTGAGGTCTTCCTACTGAGCCTTTGCCGTATTCGATTGCGCGAACGGGGCATGAGCATATGCACGCCATACAATGAGTGCAATTGCCCAGCCACTTTGGCTTACCGTCGGTGAGTTTTATATTATTGAGCGGGCAAAGCGAGGCACATTTTCCGCAGGAAACACAATTATCGCCGACAGCAAATTTTTTATCTGAAATAACAAATTTATAAAACACATCGTTTACGATTCCGCTTTTGAGCTTATCGACGACGACGATCTTATGGGACGGGAATTTTTTATTTTCAGAAATAATTTTTGCGCACTCGCACACCTTCGGCTCTGCGCCGGAAATGATTTTTGCCGCTTCTTCCTTTTCGGGCACACCGAAAAGTGCAATATAATTTTCCGGCATAAGAATTTCAAAAACACCCATATATTCAAGCTTTTTCAAATCGCAGAGCTTTTTGATATACGGCGAAGCATTGCCGATTTCACCGCCGCAGTCCATAACGAAATATGCCTTATTGCTGCCCGAAAGCTCAGCATTTTCAATGAAGCTTTGAAAAATGCGCGGTATGCGCCAGCCGTAAGTGGGGCAAACAAAAACAAACGGCCTTTCCGAATGAAGCTCGGCTTTCTTTTGCGATCTTATGTACTCAAACGAATTAACAACCTCATCGCCGATAATCAGGCTTATTTTTTCGGCAACCCAGCGACTGTTGCCCGTGCCCGTGAAATAAACAATCATCTGTTTTCGTTCCTTTCGGCAAGCACCTCAAGGCCGATTTTACCCGTTAAATGCTCTATATCAAACGATATCATTTCAAGGGCATTCCACTCGTCCTCAATTGCCTTTTTACGGTTTTCTTCACTTTCTTTCGGGCAATATTTAAGCACAAATTTTTCGATTGCGGCGCGAATTTCGGTCGAATCCGAAACAAGGCTTACCCTGCCGAACGCGATCACGCTTTCATACTTAGTGGTATATTTTTCGGCAAGCACATCATCCCGCCCCACAACACAAAGCGACGCCTTATCGCAATTTTTAACGGCGTCGATTTTATGCCCCGTTTTGGCGCAGTGAAAATACACCTTATTATCGAGTCGCACAAAATTGAGCGGCACGGTATAAGGATATCCCCCATCGCCTATCAAAGCCAAAACGGCTGTATTCGAATTATCGAGAATTTCAAAGCATTCCGAATTTAAAAGCTGCTGCTTTTTTCTTCTCATTTCTCTGAACATATAAATCCCCCAAGCGAAGAAAAAATTTCATAATATTAAACCGAAATAATTACTCATTGAATATATCGGAATTTTTAATAATCATAGCATAACGGAAATTTGTATTCAATATTATTCATTTATATTTTATGCGTATTTACACTTGAAAATCAACGATAAAGCTTATGATTGCTGCTTTTTATCAAAATAAACCGTGTAAAATTCGTGCTTTACTTCAAAAAACGGCTTTAGCACAATCGGAGCGCCGAGGCTTGAATACTCGGGTGGGACTCTGAAAATCAGCCTTTCTCGGTCAACCGCTTCAACGCAAGCCTCCACGGATTTTCCGTTTAGCAAAAGCGACGGATATTCAACGGTCGCATCGTCAATCAAAAGCTCGTTTGAAATGTATTGTGAAACCCTGTCGGTGATTTTCCCGAGCGGAGCGCAGAGCGTAACAGGACCGTATTTCAAGGCGCAGACGTTCTTTTCCCGTGATTTGTATTCGGTTACGCGCATCGGCAGAGTAAGCTCAACCGAGTCACCGCCCTTTATGGCGTGAACGGTGAAATATCCCTTTTCAATGCCGTAAAATTCCTCTGTACCGTGCCTTAAATGCGCCGTTTTGTGTGCAAACTCGGGTATACGGAGCTTTAAGCGGTCAATTTCGGTATTTCCCTTAATGGTAATCGAAATTTTGTCGGAGTACGGATAATCTGTGTCAATTTCAAGCGAAATGCCATCCGTTTCAAGCCGAGAGGGAATATACAGGTTTATGTAAAGCGAGCCTCCGTCAAAGAAGAAAATATCGTTTTCGTATTTTCCGGGGTTTTCCATACCTGTGCCCGTACAGCACCACCAGGATTTGTATTTTTCCTCATACGTCCTGTGATGCCCCTGCAGGAGCGAGACAAAGTACATTTTTGCCCCGTTTTCGTCCTGCTGGGCAAGAATGTGATTGAACAGCGCGTTTTCGTACCAATCGAAATACTCCGATTTTTGCTCAAATGAGAAAAGATATTCGCAAAGCCGCATCATATTGTATGTGTTACAGCTCTCGCAGGTCTTTTTAGAGAGAGTTTCCTTTCCATTTTCCTCAAAATGCTCTTTATCGGAGTTGCCGCCGATTGCATATGAGCGGTTTTGGGTGACAAATTTCCAAAAGCTTTCAGCCGCAAGCCTGTATTCCCTATGGTTTTCGGGCGAGGCTCTGTAAATTGCCGCCATACCCGTGACCTTGGGAATTTGCGTGTTTGCGTGCCAGCCGTAAAGCCTGTCCTCGTTTTTTGCAAGAAAACTCAACAGCTTTTTATGAGTGAATTTTTCGGCAAAGCGAAGATATTTTTCATTTTTCGTTATTTCGTAAAGATTTGCAAATACCTCGTTCATTCCGCCGTGTTCACATTCGAGCATTTGTTCAAATTCTTCGTCCGAAAAATCCGACAGACCATCGCACGCCCAATCGGCAAAACGCAACAGAACCCTTAAAACGGTTTGCTCGCGGGTGGCAAGATAAGCGTCGGTAAGACCCTTGTAAATTTTATGCACATTGTACCATGGGACCCAATAGCCGTCCGCCCAAGAGGTAAGATTTTTATCAAAAAGTTCTGCAAAGCAATCCTCTTTACAACCGCCGATAAAGCCTGATTTTGCAACATTTTGCACGCTTTCAAGTTGCGATACAATGTATAAAATCTTATTCCTGAGTTTTTCGTCGCCGCTTTGGGCATAGCACTCCGAAACGGCGCTTAAAAAGTGCCCGAGCGAGTGACCGGCAAGTGAAAATGTCTCGGGACTTTTCTCCCAATTGTTCGCACTTTTTCTCTCCCAGCCGCCGTAGCGTTTCGCGTTGTTCGGCGCAGACAAGCCATGCGCCTCAAAAACAGGCGCTAAAAGCCTGTCAATATCCACGCCGTCAAGATATTCCCTGCCGATTTTCTCGCTTTTCAGGAAATCGGAGCTTAACAGCGTTATATTTCTCTTGTCGGCAAAGCCCGACCTTCGCACCGTGCCTTGCATTTCTGTATTCTGTTTGCTCAAATCCATCACTCCGCTTCTATTTTATATTCCCCCTTTCATCTTGTCAACATTTTGAGTAATATCCACGCCGCTCCCTCGTCCGAGGACACCTCCAACCATCCGTTGCCGTCCATCTTGGTGTCGTACCGAGCTTTGAGGCGTTTGGCTAATTCTTTCTGTAGCATATTTGATTTTTCCTTTTTTTGAGGGTAATAAAAAAGGCAGATAGATTTTTGATTTCTATCTGCCTGTGTATCTGATATTTACTTTTCGGGAGTTCAAGTCTATCCGCAAAGGGAAAACGGCGATTATACATCTGTGTTTTGGTACAGAGAAAAATCACCGTTTGGGTAGCAAAAAAGCCCGATATATTCGGGCTTTTCGCAAGAGACATCTTTTTTGTCTCCACATTATGGCGCAGATGTTTCATTCGCTCGGCTCGCTTCCGCGCTCGCCGACACGCACACGGCCGTCGAAACAGCCACCGGCTGTTTCTTTGCTTCGCAACCGCCTTTTCGAATCTCTCCGCCTGCACCAATAAAAAATCCCGTCGGCAAAAAGCCGTCGGGATTTTTGGCGCAGATGGAGAGATTCGAACTCTCGCGGCGGTTACCCACCCTACGCCCTTAGCAGGGGCGCCTCGTCACCAGCTTGAGTACATCTGCAAAACCGTTAACTTAAACACACACTGTCAAGTTGTTGCACCGATTAGGTGCTTAACTAATATACCAAAACGAAGCAAAAAAGTCAACACAAAATTTATACAATCGGGCAAAAAAACTACATATAATAATCTATGGCGGCGGCAAACGGCGCCGAATTTGCGATTGTGAGGCTTGATTATGGCAACAAAATTATTTAAATACGAGCTCGGCGGCTTTGTGTTTTGCTGCATTTTGGGCACGCTTATGCATTTCTTTTATGAGTGGAGCGGCGATTTAACGATAATAGGAATATTATGCCCCGTAAACGAAAGCGTGTGGGAGCATTTAAAGCTGATTTTTTATCCGTTTATATTTTGGGAAATTGCAGAATACTTTATTTTCAGCGAGCACACCCCGCTTGCTTTTTCAAAGCTTTGCGGCGCACTCTGCGGAATGACGGCAACGCTTGCCGTGCACTATATTTACACGGGCGCGAGCGGAAAAGAAAGCATGGCGGCGGATATAAATTCATTTGTTTTGGGTATAGGCGCGGCATTCGGCGTAAACTTTTTAATAATGAAAAACCGCACAAAGAAAAACAGGCTGTGCGAATCGATATCGATTATATGCACGGTGATAATTTGCCTGCTTTTTACCATTTTTACCTTTATGCCGCCGCTCACTCCCCTTTTTAAGGACGCAACAAACGGCACCTACGGAATATAGGCAAAAGAAAAGCGGCGGTCTTGCCGACTGCCGCTTTGTTGATTATTAAACCGTTTCCGAGATCGGAAATTTATTTGTTATGACCTCTCTTAAAGCGCTTTTTGCCTTCTTCTCTGAAAGCATCCAAGCCGCCTTTTTCATCATAAAGCTTTGCGGCCTCAAGGCAAATATCAAGCGAAAGGTTGATGCACTCCTCGCTCATATTATCGGGTGTGTCAAGGCGAGTGTGATAATAGGTTTTCGGATCGTGGTTAACGCCGCAAAAGCCGGAAGCCATAAGGCCGTATCTGCTGAAGCCCTCGGCATCAATTGCGCCGGGATAAAGCTCCGTTTCGGGCATTTCAACACCGCAATTTACGCCGGCTTCATAAATAATTTCGGAAACAGCATTTGAGTTTTTCTGAGTGCCCGTGCAACCGTTTGTATAAATCTGGAGCTGCTCAATTTCACGCATTGTATCCATTGCGATAAAGATTGTTTCAACATCCGAAAGATCCTCTTTATGCCTTTTTGCATAAGCAACAGAGCCTCTTAAGCCGGCTTCCTCCGAGCCTGCAAGGAGAGCGCAAACCTCTGTGTTTTCAAATCTGAAATCGTTATCTGCCATTTCTTTTAATACGCCCATTGCGATGAAATCCGCAGTGAGGTTATCATTGGCGCCGTCTACAACAACTTTCCAGTTAATGAAAAAGCAAATAGCAAAGAAAAACGGAATGAGAATGAGCTGAATAATTCCGCAAACAAGCCAGAACTTGCTGATATATACACCGCTTACGCAAGCGTGAATAACCCAAATAACATCAAATATCGCAACTGCGATTAAGCCGCAAATCGAGCCGGACATAACGGTTGCAAGGCTTTTAAGACCGCCGTGAAGCGAATAAGTCCATTCATTTGCAGCATCCGTGTGACCGCCGAAGATGATTCTTCTTTTAACTTCTCCGCTGGGGGCGCGGCGAGCCATAACATTTCTTGATACCTTACGAGGAAACAGGAAATCAACAAACTCACGATACATAAGAAATTCAATCACAAGGCAAGCAAGCGCAAGAAGCACAAAAACAGTTGCCACAATTGCCAAGCCGGGGCCTGAAACAACACCCTTATAGGTGAGCCAGAAAAAGATAACGGAAATAATTCCGATGCAGCCGGCTGCGGGAATCCAGCCCATAAATGCTGCGGGATGAACGGAAAAATCCTCCATTTCAACCTTGTCTGCCCACTGCTCAAGCTCGCCCTTTAAGTATTTTTGAGCTTTTCTTTCGCTGTGGGAGCCCGGGGATCTTTCTTTGAAGTTTTCGCAAACATAGCGAATTCCGTCAACCATATATTTTTGAGTGGCTGCGGAAGCACCCTTGGTGAGTTTCATAAAACCGACCTCTTTCTAAAAATATTATGTTTTCATTATATTACAAAACATTTTGTTTTTCAACAACCGAAGTTAAAATTGTTACAATGTTTTTAACATGTAAAAGCGGTGAATTGCTACTCACAAAATCGAAGCAAAATATTAGGAAATTTGTATAATATTTTAGCACAATGCATAACTAATTTTTCTAAAGTTGTTAATTGTAAACAAAAAACAATAATGATAAAATAATATTGCACAAAAATTAAATTGCATAAAAATTGCATTTAAACAAAAGGAGAGGACACTAAATGAGCATAAAAAACAAATACCTTGCGGGCCTTATGGAAAGGGTTATAAAAAGAAATCCCAATGAACCCGAATTTCATCAGGCGGTTGAAGAAATGCTTGAAACACTTGACCCCGTTGCCGACAGACATCCCGAATACATCGAAAAAGGTGTGTTTGACATGATTGTTGAGCCTGAAAGAGTTATCAAATTCCGCGTTCCGTGGATGGATGACAACGGAAACATTCAGGTAAACAGAGGCTACAGAGTTCAGTTCAACAGTGCAATCGGTCCTTACAAAGGCGGCTTGCGTTTTCATCCCTCGGTTTATGAAGGAATCATCAAATTCCTCGGCTTTGAGCAGATATTCAAAAACAGCCTTACCGGCCTGCCTATAGGCGGCGCAAAGGGCGGCTCAGACTTTGATCCCAAAGGCAAAAGCGACAATGAAGTTATGCGCTTCTGCCAAAGCTTTATGACGGAGCTTTACAGACACATCGGCGCAGACACCGATGTTCCCGCAGGCGATATCGGCGTAGGCGGCAGAGAAATAGGCTATCTTTTCGGCCAATACAAGAGAATAGTTAATCAAAACGACGGTGTTCTTACCGGCAAAGGTCTCAACTACGGTGGTTCGCTTGTTCGCACCGAAGCCACAGGCTATGGCCTTTGCTACTACACAGAGGTTATGCTCAAGCATCACCACACCTCCTTCAAGGGCAAAACCGTTGTTATCTCAGGTTCGGGCAATGTTGCGATTTATGCTTGCGAAAAAGCAACTCAGCTCGGCGCAAAAGTTATCACGATGAGTGATTCAAACGGCTACATCATTGATAAGCGCGGTATTGACCTTGCGCTCGTTAAAGAGCTTAAAGAGGTTAAGAGAAAGAGAATCAAGGAATATATTAAGCACCATCCCGAAGCAGAATACCATGAGGGCTGCAGCGGCGTTTGGGGCGTTAAGTGCGACATTGCTCTTCCCTGCGCAACTCAAAACGAGCTTAACGGCGAAGCTGCAAAGAAGCTTGTCAAAAACGGCGTTTATGCTGTTTGCGAGGGTGCAAACATGCCCTCCACTCCCGAAGCAATTGCCGAATTCCAGAAGAAGGGCGTTCTTTTCGGACCTGCAAAAGCGACAAATGCCGGCGGCGTTGCAACATCTGCGCTTGAGATGTGCCAAAACAGCTCACGCCACCCCTGGAGCTTTGAGGATGTTGACCGCGAGCTTATGAGCATTATGGAAAACATCTACAACAAGAGCTGCGAAGCTGCAAAGGAATACGGCGTTGAGGGCAACCTTGTTGCCGGCGCAAACATTGCGGGCTTCATCAAGGTTGCGGACGCTATGCTTGCACAGGGCCTTGTCTGATCCGAGCAGAGGCTTATATAAATATTGCATAAAAATCACCCCGAGCATCGCAAATGCTCGGGGTTTTACTATTATCTGAATATTAACTGTTGCAAAAAAAGAAAACAAAATTCGGAATGCTTAGACCGCGTTTTTATCACGGCGAATATTACGAAACGGCGAATTATTTTCCGTTTATCATAAAAACAACGCCGCTCATGGGGTGAACCCATTTTTCGTTTATATTTATATAGCAATTACCAACGCCGAGCTCCGCCTGCTCAACGCTTGCCTCCACGGAATTATTGAAAAAAGGATACATTTTAACATCGTATTTTTCCGCAGGATAATTAAACCTGATGGTGGGGCTGTAAACGGGCTGAGAAATCGAAGCCAAAAACGAAGTATGCGCCTTGAGCTGAGGCATTCTGAAGAAAATCATAATCTTATTCGATTTATTGCCTGCATTATAAAAATCTTCGCCTGCATTAAACGAAAAATCAATTCCCTTTTCAGTGATTTCAAAATCGCCGAGTTCCCATTTTTTATCGTCTATATAAAGGCTCGGCGAAAAAAGCGTTTCCATAGCTTCTTTCAATTCGGCATCGTTTTTGCCGGATATAAATGCATTTAAATCGTCAATATCCACGGTAAGCGCTTCACGAATTACAAAGCGCTTTTCTTTTTCGTTTTGCGAATTATCGCTCATATGGCGCAATTTACGGTCCAATTCTTTATTTTCCGAGAAAAAGCCGAGGTGAACACATTTGCCTATCGGCTCGGTTGCGATATATGTAATATTATACGAAAGCTGTTCGCAAACAAGCATATATTTTTCGGGTTTAAAGCAATCAAAGCAATCACAATCGTTGATATCAATAAAATATTCAAAGCGGGTTTTGATATCGTATTTATCATTTAAATACGGCTCGATTGCGCCGAGGGCCATGGCACATTCATCCTTATCCATATCAACCATGGATAAAACCGTGGCATCGACAAAGCGCTTTTTTGCATCAAAATCAAACGAATTTATAACCTCGGGTCGGCTCATGATTGTGCCGGTGATTTGCTCCGTCATTTCCTCATAAACCTTATCCTGCTGTATATATTCAAGCCCGAAATCAAAAAGCAATATAGGTGGAAGAATGCCGAGAATATTATCGAAAATTCCATCGCCTATCGTGCGAAAAGCCTCGGAAAACGGCAGTCCGGAGCGAGCGGCAACAGCAAGCTTTATTATGAGCAAAAGAACCCACACGGCAACGGTTGCACCGCCCACAATTCTGTAGGCGCGCTTTTTAACCTTTTGATATTCCTGCCAATGGTCGTATTTTTTAGGCTTTAATCTGTTTTTCACTTTATTTTTCATTTGCCACCTCATCAAACACGCCGCCGAACAAAGCGCAGTCGGCACCCGCTTCGGCCGCCCAAAACAAATCGCCGTAATCGTAATGCCACCATTCGCTCGGATAATTTGTGAAGCCCACGGAAGTCATCACTTCAAAAAGAAGGCGGCGATTTTTAAAAGCATTGCAGGATTCTTTGTTTTCAAATGCATCCGTGTATGCATTACAGGTGAAATCATCAAAATCCGTGCCCATATCAAGCTCTTGCCCGTTACGATCCACAATTGTTAAATCCACCGCGCCGCCCGTTGAATGAGCAAACGGCTTCAGGCGATTTTTCTCGGGATATGACACAAATCGCTTTGCAAGCGTATCGGCCTCTTCCCTGCTTATGCCTTTTTCAGCCATAAGCTTATTTGCATATCTGTCAAACAGAAATTTTTGAACGGAAACGGGGCGCCAAGCGTCAAAAATTTTAAATCCAAAGCCTTCGGGCAAAAGAGCAAGCGCCCGATTAAGCATTTCAAAAACCTCACGGCGCATGCGGCATACCGTGGTTGCACCCGGAATGCCTTGCAATGCATATTTCGGCTCATATATGATATTAGCCGAATTTTCGGGCAATTCGATAAGCGGATCGTGAATCTCGCGAACGATGATATTTTCCGTTTTCAAATCGTGCCATTCGGGAATACGGGTATTATTCATTTTCATAATATATATTACCTCTATGAGCGGCGGAATTTAACCTCCGACAAATAAATTATTGCAAAAAGGCAATTTTGTGTCAATATATTCATGGTGTATGACCAAAAAACAGCAGCAAAGTGCTGCTGTTGAAGTTTTAAGGCTTAATAAGGGTGAGGTTTTCGAGCGGAGCAAAGCCCATGCCCCGCAAATCGGAGATTGCATTTTCAATTTCATCCGTCATTTTTAAAACATCGGGATTATGAGCGTCAAGACCGAGAATTGCGGTGTTTCCGACCTCTGCGGCAATTTTCCAAAAATCCGGATTGGGATAATGGCGATTTGTTATTCTGCCGAGGAAATTATACTCAATCGGATATCCGAGTTCTTTTACCCTTTTACAAAGGCGATACATTTTTTCGCAATAAACATCGCGGTCACCCGTGAAATTTATTAAATCCGGATGCGCAATATACGAAAATTCTTTCGTTTCAAGCCCCTCTATGCACTGATTTACATAAGACTCCAAAACCTGCACGCTTTTCGTTTCATGGCCGCTGTAATGCGCAGCGGGTTCATATTCATTAAGATTGAAATGCTGACCCAAAATCAGATAATCGATATCAAAGCTTTTTAAAAATTCAAGTTCATCCTTAAAAAGCGCCGGATAATATTCAAGCTCAAAACCGAGCCTGATATCGATTTCAGCCGAATATTTATTTTTTAAGCTTTTGATTGAAGCCGCGTAATCCGCCGCAAATTCAGGCGCCATTCTGAAATCGGAATAATAACCGCTGCTTTTCGGAAACAGCATGGGCGCATGATCCGAGAAGCCAAGCTCCTCGCAGCCGCAGGAAATTGCGGCGGCAACATATTCCTCATCCGTGCCTTTTGCATGGTGGCAGCGGCTTGTGTGAGTGTGGTAATTTTTCATAGTAAAATTATTTTACCACATTTTTTTAAAAATTCAATACTCTTTACTTGACAAGCACGATACTTTTTCGTATAATACCACTTGCAAACATTAAGTGGTTGCTTTTGGCCCGGTAGTTCAGCTGGTTAGAACGCCTGCCTGTCACGCAGGAGGTCGACGGTTCGAGTCCGTTCCGGGTCGCCAATTCAGATATGCTGATATGGCTCAGGCGGTAGAGCGCGTCCTTGGTAAGGACGAGGTCGGCGGTTCAAGTCCGCCTATCAGCTCCAGCTGCGCAGCAAACGCTGCGCAGTTTTTTATTTTCACAGATTATATACATAAAATACCCCGCAGGCACGGCACATACCGACCTGCGGGAATTTTTTATATTTTATTAAATTTTACACAGGCTAATCAACCGAGCCGCCGTATTCGACAAAGCCGCATTTTTGCTTGCTGCCGGCGTTATATAGCACAAGATACATGCCGTCTGTTTTTCCCAGGCAATAACATGTTTCCCTAGCTTCAAGCGAGCCGACTTTAAGCTTTTTGGCGGTATCGGCAAAAACTGTTTCGGGAGTTGAACCGTTTTTATAAGTTTTGCTTTCCGGCGGGGCTTTTGCCACTCCGCCAGCATATTCCACAAAGCCCGCCTTATGCTTTGATGTGCCGTTCAGCTTATAAACGACAACATAACTGCTGCCTGATTTACTGTAGCACAGTGCGGATTCATAAGGTGAGAGCGAGCCGATTTCCTCGGCAAGGGAGTTATCCTTAAAAACTGTTTCCTTTGTTTTGCCGTTTTTCCAATTTACGGGTGTGGGAAACGAACCCGTGCCGCGAAGCTCGGTTAAGCCCAGAACCTTGCCGTAATCCTTGGGGCGCAAGAAGCCTTTAACCTTATTATAGCTGTGAGTTACAAAGCCGCAAGGCCTGCCGGACGGCCAATTTTGGTCAAACGACACAAAAGTTTTAGCATCGCTTTCACCCGAAGCAACCGCAATATGCCCCGCAGACGAAGAATTAACGCTTCGTTCCCAAACAACCATATCGCCTGCCCGCGGGCGCATACCGCTTTTATACGCCACCCTTGTGAAATGCGGAGTTAAAGCCGATTTTGAATTAAAATTATCATAATACTGCCAAGCGTCGCCGTAACCGTTCATTGACGAAACGGGCACGCCGAAAACCCTGTTGCAATACGCTTTTATTACATCAACGCATTGATTTTTATTTGTTTTGCTTCCGGCGCCGTCCACATCAATATATTTGCCGCCGAGCGAGGCAAAAAATTCTTTTAAATACACAGAAACCGCCTCCGTTAAAACTTGCTGCAATCCGAGGGATTGTTTAAAATTCCGAACAAGGTTAATATTTCAACAACACAGGTGCCGATAACCTTAACCTCGTCGCCGAGTTGCCGGGAAAACATTGCAAGCACAATGCAAACCTGGGCAAGAACGGCAAGCCAAACTATCGGGCTTTTTAATCTTTGTTTCATTTAAATTTCCTTAGCCTTTCCGGCTACAACCGAATATAAAGCCGCACGCCTTATTGTAGCCGTATAAAGCGCGCGGTGAACGAGTTTTTATAAATTATTCCGCGGCGGATTTTAAAGTGCACGGAGAAAAAATGCAAAAATCACATTTTTCCCGCATGGTTGCACAAATTCTCTATGTCCTCCATTCTATGATTAAGAACCTTTATCTGTTCTTTAATAACAGGGATACGCTCGGCAAACGAATTATGCTTATCCACCTTTTCCTCAAGCCTTTTAATTCGATAATTGGTCAGCTTTGAGGAGGCTAAAATTCCGCCGAACGCGCCCGCGCAGGTGCCGATCAGGGAAAGCAGAGCAACAATGATATTTTCGTTGATAATAACGCTCCTTTCTTTGCTTTTATTGAGGCAATCTTACAGATTAGCGAAAAATCCGAAAAAGTCAAGCATTTATTTTTCAGCGTCCCGATTATTTCCCATTCAATATGCACTATATAGAGCATAAGATAAATATTCATTATGTATATTTATGCATTATTTGTGTATATTTATTACGAATTTGCAATAATCTATTGACATTGAAATCAGCAAGTGTATAATAGAAAAGAATTATACTATTGAATCGGAGATGCATATTATGCCTAAAGTATTCATAGACGGGCAGGCAGGCACAACGGGTCTGCGAATTAAGAGCAGATTACAGCAGAGAGATGATATCGAACTGCTTGAGATAGACAACGAAAAACGCAAGGACAGCGCCGAAATCAAAAAGCTGCTCAACGCGAGCGACATCACCTTCCTTTGCCTGCCGGACGAGGCGGCAAAAGAAGCCGCCGCTCTGCTTGACAAGGATAACAAGCACACAAAAATAATAGACGCTTCAACGGCGCACAGAACCGCGCCGGGCTGGGCCTACGGATTCCCGGAGCTTTCGCCCGAATTCAGAAAAGGGATTGAGGAAAATCAGCTTATTGCAAATCCGGGCTGCTACGCAAGCGGATTTATTTCGATAGTTTATCCGCTTATCGCCCACGGGATCATAAGCCGTGATTATCCCCTCACCTGCTTTGCCGTTTCAGGCTACAGCGGCGGCGGAAACAAAGCAATTGCTCAATACGAGGCGGCCGAAAGAGACCCTGAGCTTGATTCGCCGCGGCAATATGCGCTCGGCCAAACGCACAAGCACCTGAAAGAAATGCAGGCAATCACTAAAATTGAGCGCACGCCGATTTTTTCGCCGATGATTTGCGACTACAAATGCGGAATGGTTGTGAGCATTCCCCTTTTCACAAACATGCTTGCAAAAAGCATAACGCCGAATGAAGTGCGCGAGGTGCTTAAAGAGCATTATGCGGGAAGCGAATTTGTTAAGGTTCGTGAAGCGGGCTACAGCGAAAGCATGATCGGCGCAAACAATTTTGAGGGGCGCGACGATATGGAAATAGAGCTCAACGGCAACGCCGACAGATTTGTTATCACATCAAGATTTGATAATTTGGGCAAAGGCGCAAGCGGTGCGGCAATAGAATGCATGAACATCGCCTGCAAAATCAAAGACGATAAATCACTGAATATCGGAGAGTGAAGAATATGAAATACACAAACGGAGGAGTTTGCGCCGCAAAGGGCTTTAAGGCAAGCGGCGTTTACTGCGGAATCAAAAAAAGCAATTCGCCCACACACAAAAACGACTTGGGAATGATAGTTTCAGATGTTCCCTGCGCTGCGGCAGCGGTTTACACCACAAACAAGGTTAAGGGCGCACCCATCATCGTTACAAAGAAAAACCTTAAAAAAACGGGCGGCGTTGCAAGAGCGGTTATAGTAAATTCCAAAAACGCAAACACCTGCAACGCAGACGGCGAAGAAAAAGCCGAAAAAATGTGCAGCCTTGCGGCAAACGCTTTAGGAATTAAAAGCGAAGAAATTATTGTTGCCTCCACGGGCGTTATCGGGCAGGTTTTGCCGATTGAGCCTATCGAAGCGGGAATCAAGCCGCTTGTTGACGGGCTTTCCTACACGGGCAACGAAGCCGCTGCAACAGCGATTATGACGACGGACACAATAAAAAAAGAATACGCTGTTGAATTTGAAATCGGCGGCGTTAAATGCAAAATCGGCGGCATGGCAAAGGGCTCGGGGATGATTCACCCCAATATGGCTACAACGCTGAATTTCATAACAACGGATGCGGCAATCGAAAAAAACGCTTTGCAGGAGGCTTTGAACGACATAGTTAAAATCACCTACAACTGCCTTTCGATTGACGGCGACACCTCCACAAACGACATGGTGGCGCTTATGGCAAACGGGCTTGCGCAAAACGAGGAAATCAAAAGCGGTTCCGTTGAATTTGTGCTTTTCAAATCGGCTCTTTATGAGGTTATGATGCACCTAACGAGAATGCTTGCAAAGGACGGTGAAGGCGCCTCGAAGCTGATTGAATGTGTTTGCAAGGGAGCACCGAACCAAGACGATGCAATCACGGTTGCAAAATCCGTTATCGGCTCAACGCTGTTTAAATGTGCGATTTTCGGCGAGGACGCCAACTGGGGCAGAATCCTTTGCGCAGTTGGTTATGCCGACGCGGAATTTGACATAAACAAGGTTGATGTTGATTTAAAGAGCGAATACGGTGAAATCGCCGTTTGCAGAAGCGGCGCGGGAGTTGAGTTTTCCGAGGAAAAGGCCGCGGAGATTTTGAAAAGCGATGAAATATTCGTGCTGATAAATCTGCATGCGGGCGAAGCGAAGGCAACCGCCTGGGGCTGTGATCTTACATATGACTATGTTAAAATCAACGGAGATTACCGCACCTGATAAAGCGGCAAAAGGAGGGCAAAAATGGATATTACAAACGCAATGAAAGCCGAAGTGCTGGCAAGGGCTTTGCCTAACATTCAGCTTTACAGAAAGAAAACAATAGTTGTTAAATACGGCGGAAACGCCATGATAAACGAAGAACTTAAAGAATCCGTTATGCGCGATTTGGTGCTGCTTACAACAATCGGCATCAAGGTGGTGCTCGTGCACGGAGGCGGCCCCGAAATAAACAAAACCCTTAAAGCCATGAACATTGAAAGCAAGTTTGAAGACGGGCTCAGGGTTACCGATAAAGACACGGTTAATGTGGTTCAAATGGTGCTTGCAGGCAAGGTTAACAAGGATTTGGTTTGCCAAATCGGAAATCTCGGCGGTCACGCAATCGGTCTGTCCGGCATGGACGACAATATGATTAAATGCCGACCGCTTGACGAAAGCCACGGCTTTGTGGGCGACATTATTGATATGAACACCGAGGTTATAGACGAGGTATTGAACAACAACTTTATTCCCGTTATCTCCACCATCGGCTGCGACGAAAACAATAATTGCTACAACATTAACGCAGACACCGTTGCCGCCGCCGTTGCCGGAAAGCTTAAAGCGGAAGCGCTTATTTCGATGACGGATGTTGTGGGTTTGCTCAGAGATAAGGATGATGACAGCACCTTAATTCACAGAGTTTACATTTCCGATGTGCCGCGCCTTATATCCGAAGGAATCATAACGGGCGGCATGATTCCGAAAATAGATTCGATGACCCAAGCTATTCGCGAGGGCGTTAAAAAAGCATTTATTATTGACGGGCGCGTTCCCCACTCCATTCTGATGGAAATGCTGACGGATGAAGGTATGGGCACAATGTTCAGAAGCAGGTGAGAATATGAATACAAAAGAAAAAGACAATGAATTTGTTTCTCACGCATACGGCAGATTCGATGTTGCGCTTTCGAGCGGCAAAGGCTCAACCGTGTGGGATGAAAACGGAAAAGAATACATAGATTTCGGCTCGGGGATAGGCGTTACGGCATTCGGCATTGCGGATGAAGAATGGAAAAGCGCAGTTGAAGCGCAGCTTGATAAAATTCAGCACACTTCAAACCTTTACTACACAAAGCCCTGCGCCGACCTTGCGATGCTGCTTTGTGAAAAAACGGGAATGAAAAAGGTTTTCTTTGCAAACAGCGGTGCCGAAGCAAACGAGGGCATGATAAAATTCGCAAGAAAATACAGCTTCGACAAATACGGAGAGGGCAGAAAAACAATTATCACCCTTGTTAATTCGTTCCACGGCAGAACGATAACAACGCTCTCCGCCACGGGGCAGGACGGCTTTCATACCGTTTTCGGTCCGTTCACTCCCGGCTTTAAATATTGCCCGGCAAACGATATAAAAGCGCTTAACGATATGATTACGGACGATGTGTGCGCAATTATGTTTGAATGTGTTCAGGGTGAAGGCGGCGTGCTTAATTTGAACGAAGAATTTGTGCATGAGATCGCAAAAATCGGCGCAGAAAAAGATATTCTTGTTGCCGTTGACGAGGTTCAAACAGGCAACGGCAGAACGGGCAAATATTTTGCATACATGAATTACGGCATAACGCCGGATATTGTTTCAACTGCCAAAGGGCTTGCGGGCGGTTTGCCGATGGGCGCGGTGCTTTTCGGTGAAAAGCTTAAGGACACGGTTACACCGGGTTCACACGGCTCAACCTTCGGTGGAAATCCGATTGCCGCAGCCGGTGCTATAAGCATTGTTGAAAGAATAGACGATAAATTTCTTAATGAGGTTGCCGCAAAGGGCGATTACATCAGGGATTATCTCGGCAAAATTAAAGGCGTTAAATCAATTTCGGGCATGGGGCTCATGCTCGGCATAGAAACCGAAAAGCCGGCAAAAGAGATTGCGGCAGAGTGCCTTGAAAGAGGGCTTCTTGTGCTGACCGCCAAAACAAAAATCAGGCTTTTGCCTGCGCTTAACATAAGCAAAAACGAGCTTGACAAAGGGCTTAATATATTGAAAGAGGTTATTGAAAAATGAAGCATTTACTTAAATTAAAGGATTTGGATAAAAACGAAATTCTTGATTTGCTGAATCTTGCCGATCAGCTTAAATACGAAACAAAGCACGGAATCGAGCACCATTTGCTTAAAGGCAAAACGCTCGGTATGATTTTTCAAAAAAGCTCCACAAGAACGCGTGTTTCCTTTGAAACGGGCATGTATCAGCTCGGCGGCCAGGCATTATTCCTTTCAAACAGAGATCTTCAAATCGGCAGAGGCGAGCCCGTGCAGGACACTGCAAGGGTTCTTTCCCGCTATCTTGACGGCATAATGATAAGAACATTTGAGCAAAAAGAGGTTGAGGATCTTGCAAAATACGGCTCAATTCCGATTATCAACGGACTTACCGATTACTGCCATCCCTGCCAGGTGCTTGCGGATTTAATGACCATTCGCGAGCATAAAAACACCTTTGACGGCCTTAAATTCTGCTTTATCGGTGACGGCAACAATATGGCAAACAGTCTTATCGTCGGTGCAATCACAATGGGAATGGAATGTGCAATCGCCTGCCCCGCTGATTACAAGCCCGATGCCGAAATCATAAAATGGGCAAGCGAAAACGGCAAATTCACATGCAGCGACGATATACTTGCCTGCGCAAAAGATGCCGATGTTATTTACACGGATGTTTGGGCTTCTATGGGTCAGGAGCAGGAAAAAGCAGAGCGCGAAAAGATTTTCAAAAATTATCAGATAAACGACGAAGTTATGGCGGCGGCTCACGATGACGCGATGGTGCTTCACTGCCTGCCGGCACACAGGGGCGAGGAAATCACAGCTGAGGTGTTTGAAGCCCATGCAGATGAAATATTCGACGAAGCCGAAAACAGACTTCACGCACAAAAGGCCGTGCTGGTTAAGCTTCTCGGCCAAAACAAATAAACCGAAACGGATGTTTTTTAATGGATAACGAAAAAGTTTATATATGCCTGGCAGACGGACATATATTTGAAGGGAAGCGCTTCGGCGCGGGCGGCGATGTTTGCGGCGAGCTTGTGTTTACCACAGGAATGTGCGGATACATCGAAACGCTTACCGACCCAAGCTATTACGGGCAAATCGTGCTGCAAACATTTCCGCTTATAGGCAACTACGGCTTTATAGCGGAGGATGCGGAAAGCGCAAAGCCGTATCTTACGGCATACATTGTGCGCGAAAAGTGCGACAATCCCTCCAACTTCAGATGCGGTGAAACGCTTGACAAATATTTGAAAGACAACAATATTCCCGGAATCTATGATGTTGACACACGCGAGATAACAAAAATCATCAGGGAAAGCGGCGTTATGAACGCAATGATATGCTCCGATCCGAGAAATTTTGACAAAGAAAAGGTTGAGACATACAGAGTAAGCGGAGCGGTTGAAGCCGTTACTGCAAAAACTCCGCTGCCCGTTGCCTGCGAAAACCCGAAATACAATGTTGTGCTGCTGGATTACGGCAAAAAAGAAAACATTGTGCGCGAGCTTGTTAAGCGCGGCTGCAATGTGGCGGTTGTGCCGAGCGGCACAAAGGCGGATGATGTGCTGAAGCTCAATCCGGACGGCATTATGCTTTCTAACGGACCCGGAGATCCGAGCGACAACGCAGATTGCATTAACGAGCTTAAAAAGCTTATCGGAAAAAAGCCTATTTTCGGAATTTGCCTCGGTCACCAGCTATTGGCACTTGCCATGGGCGCCAAAACCACAAAGCTGAAATACGGTCACAGAGGGGTAAACCAACCCGTTAAGTGCATTGAAACGGGCAGAACATACATTTCCTCGCAAAACCACGGCTATGCAGTTTTAAATGATGAAATCGAAAAGTGCGGCGGCATTATAAGCTACATCAACGCAAATGACGGCACAAACGAGGGCGCGGATTACCCCAACAAAAATGCATTTTCCGTGCAATTTCACCCCGAAGCATGCAGCGGTCCGCACGACACAAGATTTTTGTTTAACAAATTCATTAAAATGATGGGAGGTAACGAATAATGCCTCTTGACAAAAGTATAAAAAAGGTGCTTGTTATCGGATCTGGTCCTATTGTTATCGGCCAGGCGGCGGAATTTGACTATGCAGGCGCACAGGCGTGCCGCGTTCTTAAAGACGAGGGTGTGGAAGTGGTGCTTGTTAATTCAAACCCCGCAACGATTATGACGGACAAAGCACTTGCAGACCATATTTACCTTGAACCGCTTACCGAAGAAACCGTTAAGCGCATTATCGAAAAAGAAAGGCCGGACAGCATTTTGGGCGGCCTCGGCGGCCAAACGGGGCTTACTATTTCAATGCAGCTTGCAAAGGACGGATATCTTGATAAAATGGGAGTTCGCCTGCTCGGCACCGACGCACAAGCGATAGACAAAGCAGAAGACAGGCAACTTTTTCGCGACACAATGTTAAAGCTCGGGCAACCAGTCGTACCCTCTGATATTGCAAACGACATTGAAACCGCGGAAAAAATCGCAGAAAAAATCGGATATCCCGTTATAATAAGACCCGCATTTACACTCGGCGGCGCAGGCGGCGGCGTGGCACACAACAAGGAAGAACTTGACCGTGTTGCAAAGCACGGACTTATGCTCAGCCCGATAACGCAAATTCTTGTTGAAAGATACATTGCCGGCTGGAAAGAAATTGAATTCGAGGTTATGAGGGACGGCGTAGGCAATGTTATTGCCGTTTGCTCCATGGAAAACTTTGATCCCGTGGGCGTTCACACGGGCGACAGCATAGTTATCGCCCCGGCTGTTACGCTCGGCGACAAGGAATATCAAATGCTTCGCAGTGCCTCGCTAGACATTATCACCGAGCTTGGGATTGAGGGCGGCTGCAACTGCCAATTTGCGCTTAATCCCGAAAGCTTTGAATACAGCGTAATCGAGGTTAATCCCCGTGTTTCGCGTTCTTCGGCGCTTGCTTCAAAGGCAACGGGCTACCCGATTGCAAAGGTTACAACAAAAATCGCGCTTGGCTACACGCTTGATGAAATACGAAACGATGTTACGGGCAAAACCTGCGCTTGCTTTGAGCCAACGCTTGATTATGTTGTTGTTAAGGTGCCGAAATGGCCGTTTGACAAATTTATAAACGCATCGCGCACGCTCGGCACGCAGATGAAAGCCACGGGCGAGGTTATGAGCATTGCCCCATCTTTTGAGATGGCGATAATGAAAGCCGTTCGCGGTGCGGAAATCGGGCTTGATACGCTAAACAACAAAGCTGTTTCAAAGCTTGATTTGCCGCAGGCACTTTCAAATCAGGATGATTTAAGGCTGTTCACCGTTTTCCGTGCACTGAAATGCGGAATTTCCGTTGACGAAATTCACCGCATAACGATGATTGACGAATGGTTTTTATACAAGCTAAAAAACCTTGCCGATTATGAAGCACAAATCGAAAATTCGACGGTGAGCAACGATTTATACTTAAAGGGCAAAAAGTTCGGCTATACGGATGAGGCCATTGAGCGCATAAGCGGCTCTCCCCTTGCGTTCCACAAGGAAGCCGTTTATAAAATGGTCGACACCTGCGGCGCCGAATTTGCCGCGGAAACGCCGTATTTTTATTCAACATATGACGAGCATTGCGAAAGCCGCGAAATAAAGCGCGGCGAAAAAGAGCGCATAATCGTTTTAGGCTCCGGTCCCATAAGAATCGGCCAAGGCATCGAATTCGATTATTCCTCCGTTCACTGCGTTTGGACTCTTAAAGAGCTTGGCTATGAGGTTATTTTAATCAACAACAACCCGGAAACCGTTTCAACCGACTTTGACACGGGCGACAGGCTTTATTTTGAGCCGCTTTGCCCCGAGGATGTTATGAACATCATCAAGGTTGAAAAGCCGATGGGCGTTGTTGTGGCATTCGGCGGCCAAACGGCAATCAAGCTTACCAAATTCCTTGACGGCAACGGCATAAAAATCCTCGGCACCTCTGCCGAAGGTATCGACGTTGCCGAGGACAGAGATAAATTCGACAAGCTGCTTGAAAAATTTCACATTTTCCGCCCGAAGGGAACCTCCGTTACAACTCTTGAGGGTGCTTTAAATGCGGCAGACTCCCTCGGATATCCTGTTTTATTGAGGCCGAGCTATGTTATCGGCGGTCAAAATATGACCATTGCCTACACGAGCGACGATGTTGAAAGATACATGGATATTATTCTGCGCCAGGGCATAGAAAACCCTGTGCTTGTGGATAAATATATGATGGGCACGGAGCTTGAGGTTGACTGCATCTCAGACGGCAAAGATGTGCTTATTCCCGGCATTATGGAGCACATTGAACGCGCGGGCGTTCACAGCGGCGATTCAATTGCCGTTTATCCGCCATACAATTTGCAGGATAAAATGCTGCACAAGATTTGCGACGTTTCCGAAAAGCTTGCGCTTTCACTCGGAACAAAGGGTCTTGTGAACATTCAATATTTAACATATCAAAACGAGCTTTATGTTATTGAAGTAAACCCGAGAGCATCGCGCACAATCCCCTACATCAGCAAGGTTACGGGAGTGCCGATGGTTGAGCTTGCCACCAAAATAATGGTAGGCTCAACTCTTAAAGAGCTTGGCTACAAACCGGGGCTTTACAAGATTCCGCCCTATTATGCGGTTAAGGTGCCCGTATTCAGCTTTGAAAAGCTTAACAATGTAAACAGCCAGCTCGGCCCCGAAATGAAATCAACGGGCGAGGTTTTGGGCGTTGGCAAAAACCTGAACGAGGCATTGTTTAAAGGGCTTGTTTCCGCCGGATTCAACATTGATTCGCAAAAAATCGAGCGCCACGGCGTTTTGATAACGGTTACCAAACAAGACAGATATGAAATCGTAAACCTTGCCAAGAAGCTTGATGATTTGGGCGCACAGCTTTGGGCTACTCCCGAAACGGCAAAAGCCATTTCAAGCCTCGGCATTGATGTTAAAACGGTAAACAAGCTGCGTGATGATAATTCTATTATGGATTTGGTTGAAAGCGGCAAGCTCGATTACATTGTTTACACCGGCAAGAGCGATAAAAAGAGCATCGCCGATTACATTAAGCTTTTCAACCGCGCAAACCAGCTCGGCATCGCAACGCTCACCTCGCTTGACACGGCAAACGCACTTGCCGACATTATCGCAAGCCGATACAATCAAATGAACACGGAGCTTGTGGATATAAACAACATGCGAAGCGAAAAGAGCATGCTTAAATTCAGCAAGATGCAGGGCACGAGCGACGATTATATTTTCTTTAATAACAAATGCGGCATAATCACCTGCCCCGAAAGCCTGGCTATTGAGTTTACGGACAGACACAAGAGCATCGGCGGTGACGGAATTGTGCTTATTGAAGATTCAAAAATTGCAAATGCCAAAATGCGCATCTTTAACCTTGACGGCTCAGAGGGCAAAATGGCAGGCAATTCCATTCGCTGTGTCGGCAAATATCTTTACGACAACGGTTTTGTTGATAAAGACAGAATCACGGTTGAAACGGCAAGCGGAATTAAGGTGCTTGATTTGTTTACGCGAAACGGCAAAGTTTCCTCAGTGACCGTAAATATGGGCAAAGCGTATTTGGAGCCTAAGCAAATTCCCGTTTTGCTTGACGGCGATATTATCAACAACCGAAAAGTTAAAATCGGCGGCAGCAAATACAACATAACCTGCGTTTCAATGGGAAACCCGCACTGCATAGTGTTTGTGGATAATGTTGATAAAATCGACATTGAAAAAACAGGCCCGCAATTTGAAAACGCCCCCATATTCCCCGAGCGAGTAAACACGGAATTTGTGAGAATAGTAAACGAGCATACAATTAAAATGCGTGTTTGGGAGCGCGGAAACGGCGAAACGCTTGCATGCGGCACGGGTGCCTGCGCGGCGGCGGTTGCAGCTGTTCTTAACGGCAAATGCGCCAAAGGCGAGGACATCACCGTCAAGCTTCGCGGCGGCGATTTAATTGTTAATTACACGGACGACAGAGTTCTGCTTACGGGCGATTGCAATCTTGTGTTTACAGGCGAAATCGAATATTAACGGCACAGTGTAATTTTTCCGTTATATAACAAAAGGCACATCCGACGATGTGCCTTTTAATCTAAATATATTCTTAAGTAAGCCTGAAATATATGTACTTGAAAGTATTGATAATAGAATTATAATGTAAATAAACAAGCAACTGCCCGACAGACAGCCGGCCTGAGCTTTGCTTACAAATTGCCATCAACTTTTTTGAGAATTGTGCGGTTATTTTTTTATTCTGATATATAACAAAACTCAATAAAGCACTCAACTTCCGAGCGCTTTATTCACTCGGCAAAAAGCTTATGAAACCGGACGATCGACGATTGCTTAAATACAGTTTGAAACAAATGCAATATCTTTTAAGAAACCGACTCCAAATTGTTTAATATACAAAAACACAGCAAAAAGCGGCTTGGCAAAAACCAAGCCGCTTAATTTTATGCAATTATTAAACCGGGCAATTAGGAATAAATCCAATAGTTGAGAGTGAAGCAGTTTGAATTAACAACAAGCCTAACATCCGCACCGGGTGCAACCGGAGTGGGAGTGATTTCACCGGAGGCAAGCAGATTTGAGATTTCATCAACCTTACCGCTTGCATTATCGGCATTAGAATATGAAAGGTAAATTCCGTTATTCGAGCAATCGCCGGTATATGTGTGGCCGCCTTTAAAATCCTTAAGGCAAGCTTCGATTGCATTGCCGTAATCCTTAACGCAAATGCCGAGATAATTTTCCCAATTAAGCTGATAGTTTTGAGCGCCGAATGCCCATTTTTGGTCGCTGTATTTCTTTGTGGCTTCTGCAACGGTGTTTTCCTCATCGCATCCGCCTGCAAAAATAAGCGTATCGCCCTTATCAAACATATCCTCCGGCAACGCCTGAACACGATTTACCATTGTGAAGGTGGTGGATTGATAATATTCGTTTGCCATAACTATATCTGCGCCGTAGCCGAGCTGATCGGCATTACTCCAATGAGTGAAGATATATCCTTCCTTCGGAGCCGCCGCGGAAACGGGAACAACATCATCTGCACTGTACCAACCCGAACCGTTGGATTGGCCGTCTCCCCCCTCGCCGGTTACGACATTAACGCGGAAATTCGGAACATCGCTGTTTACATAAGTGGGAGTAAGAGTTACACCCTTATTATCGTCGTTTACCGTTACGGTAACTGTTTTTTGAGTTGTGTCTTCAAGAACATAACCGTTTGTTTCCCAGTGGCTGAATTCCATTCCGGACGGTGCGGAGGGAGCCGTAACAGTGGCGGAATTGCCGCTCATAAGATATTCGGTGTAATAATCCGAAACGGTGTCTATATCCTTAACAACAACGGGATATGTTTCGCTTTCGGCATCGCGGTAAACAGCGGTGATTGTGCAATTGCATTTTTCAACAAGCAAGTTTGTTTGCGGCTTTTTTTTGGTGGAAAGATTAACCTTGGAATCCTTAACGCCATCGGTATCGCTCTTGCATTCCCAATGGTCAAACACCTTGCCGTTTTCGGCCGGATCGGCGGTAAGAGTAACATTTTGACCTTCTGTATAAGTGCCGGAGCCTGTGCCGCCAACAACCTTAACGATAAAGTAATCACCTTTATAATCATCAAGCTTTTGATAATTTGCCGTGAGAGTAACCGTGTAGTCGTAATTTAAAAGTGAAGAATCATAATCGGCATAATCCATGCTTACGGGCACACCGAGCTGATCTGCGGCATACTGCGCACCCTGAACAAAGCCTGCGCCGTAAAGAGAAGATGTTTTTGATTTAACCGAGCCGAGATAGCCAAGCTTTGTGTTGCCGGCCATAACAGCTTCATAGCCTGCAAGGAAGCCGCTTTGAAGGCTGTCAAACGAAACGCACATAACATTTTCGATATAAGCATCTGTATCGTCGTCCTGCGCATGGGGAGTGCCGTCTGCAAGAATGAATTTAACATTGCTGTAAAGCGGAGCCTTATCATAAACGGCAACCTCAAATACATCCGTGGGCAAAACAATATATTCGGCGCCCTTTTTAACGGCAAGGTCAATATATTGCTCTGCGGTTTCGGTTGAAAGCGTTTCACCGTCCGAAACCTTTGGCTGATAATAGCGATAAGATGATCCGGATTCCTCGGCAAAGGATTTAACGCCCTGCCAAGCGCTTTGATTATAAGATTCGTCCGTAACCGTACCGCCGTCCGTAATCATAACGATTTGATAAGACGCCTGATCGGCCTTTGAGCAACCGGCAAAAGCAAATGCCGAAACCGCAATTAAAGCGGCGCACATAAATGCGGAAAGAATTTTCTTCATATACAGTTTCCCTCCGATATTAAAATATCTTATAGAATATAATATCAAAATCGCGATAATAATGCAATAGAAATTTATTGATTTGGCAGGCAAAAAGAATTATACTGATAATAGAGTTATAATGCACCGATTTTACAAAGGACTGATAAAATGCTTGAAACACAACTTGAATACATATTAAGCAAAGCTGACGCAAAACCGAAAACGGCAATTGTGCTCGGTTCCGGACTCGGTGATTTTGCAGACGGACTTAATGCAGCGGCGGTTATAAACTATGCCGATATTCCCGATTTTCCCGTTTCCACCGCTCCGGGGCACAAGGGCAGATTTATATTTGCAAACATAGCCGGCGAGGAATGTGTGCTTATGCAGGGCAGAGTTCACCTTTACGAAGGCTACACAGCCGCACAAACCGCCGTGCCGATAAGGCTTATGCGGCTTATGGGAGCCGAAAATTTGATTTTAACAAACGCCGCCGGCGGAATAAACAAAAATCTCAATCCCGGCGATTTTATGATAATAGAAGATCATATTTCAAGCTTTGTGCCGTCTCCCCTAACCGGCAAAAACGACGAGTCACTCGGCGTGCGTTTTCCGGATATGAGCAATGTTTACGACAAAGAGCTTATAAAGCTGATTAAATCCGCCGCTGCGGAATGCGGAATAAACATAAAAAAAGGCGTTTATATTCAACTCGGCGGCCCTGCGTTTGAAACAAAGGCGGAAATCAAAATGTGCTCCATGCTTGGTGCGGACGCCGTCGGCATGAGCACGGCAACGGAGGCACAGGCGGCAAAGCACTGCGGCTTTAGAGTTTGCGGCATAAGCTGCATAACTAATTTGGCGTGCGGCTTGCGCGATGTGCCGATAACCTCTGAGGAGGTAAATGAAACCGGCGCAAGAACGGCAAAGGATTTTGCTGCGCTTATAACAACGCTTACGGAGAAAATTCATAATGGATAATATAATTTACGAAAACGGCAGCCTTAAAATACTTGACCAAACCCTGCTGCCGAACGAAGAAAAATACATAACAATGAAAAGCCTTGAAGAATGTATTGAGGCAATAAAAAAGCTGCGAATACGCGGCGCGCCCGCCATTGGCATTTTTGCCGGTTATTCGCTTGCGCTTTTTAACGGAGGCGATATTAAAGCCGCCAAAGCGGCGCTTGACGCGGCAAGACCAACGGCCGTTAATTTATCCTGGGCAACGGCGCGTATAGCCGAAGCGGCAAAAGCGGGAAAAAATCTTATTGCCGAAGCAAAAGCCATTCATGCTGAAGACATTGAGCTTTGCAGAAAAATAAGCGAATACGGGCTTTCACTGCTTAAAGACGGCGACGGAATTTTAACCCACTGCAACGCAGGCGAGCTTGCAACCTCAAAATACGGCACGGGGCTGGGCCCGCTGATTTTGGGCAAGGAAAAGGGCTACACCTTTCATGCCTACACAGATGAAACAAGGCCGCTTTTGCAGGGCGCAAGACTTACAAGCTATGAGCTTGAAAAAAGCGGAACCGATGTGCATTTAATATGTGACAATATGGCAAGCTATGTTATGAAGCAAGGGCTTATAGACGCCGTTTTGGTAGGCTGCGACAGAATTGCGGCAAACGGAGATGTTGCAAACAAAATAGGCACAAGCGGCACGGCGATTTTGGCGAAATACTACGGCATTCCCTTTTATGTTTTGGGGCCTTATTCAACGGTTGATTTTTCAACACCCACGGGCGACGATATTGAAATAGAGATGCGCGGGGGCGACGAAATCAAAACAATGTTCTTTGAAAAGCCCACCGCCCTGCCCGAAACAAAATGCCTTAATCCCGCATTTGATGTTACGGATCACAGCCTGATTACCGCAATTATAACGGACAAGGGAATTGTTTATCCGCCGTTTGGCGAAAATTTGAAAAATATATTGGGCGAAAAAGCCGAATAAAACAAAGGTGAAAATATGATACGATTTTATAACGGCCGTCTGCTTTCTTTCAAAAACGGCTTTGAAATAACGGACGACGAAGTGTGGACAAACGGCAGCGAGATTGCTTTCGTAGGAAAAAATCACGATAAAAAGGCAGATCGCGAAATAGATTTAAACGGAAATCTGCTTATGCCCGCATTCAAAAATGCGCACACACATTCGGCAATGACCTTTGCGCGCAGCCTTGCGGATGATTTGCCGCTTCAGCCCTGGCTTTACGATATGATTTTCCCGATGGAGGCAAAGCTTAACGAAAGCGACATTTACACTCTTTCAAGGCTTGCTTTTTTGGAATATCTTTCAAGCGGAATTTCTGCATGCTTTGATATGTATTATTATCCGGAAGCCATGGCAAAAGCCTCTGTTGACGCGGGCTTCAGAACAGTTATGTGCGGCGCGGTAAACAATTTCAAAGAATCCGTTTCCCTGCTGGACGAATATTATCAAAAATACAATTCATACGATGAGCTTATCTCCTACCGCCTCGGTTTTCACGCGGAATACACCACTTCAAAAGAGCTAATGAACGGCATCGCATTGCTTGCCGAAAAGCACGAAGCACCCGTTTTTACTCATTCCTCCGAAACCAAAAGCGAGGTTGAGGGATGCTTGGAGCGATACGGAAAAACGCCGACGGAATTGTTTGAAGAGCTTGGGCTTTTCAACTACGGCGGAGGCGGCTTCCACAGCGTTTGGATGAGCGAAAATGACCTGGAAATTTACAAAAAGCACGGTATTTGGGCTGTTATTAACGCAGGCTCAAACAGCAAGCTGGCATCGGGCATTGCGCCGCTTGAAAAAATGCAGAAAGCCGGCATTAACACGGCAATCGGCACAGACGGCCCAAGCAGCAACAATGCTCTTGATATGTTTAGAGAAATGTATTTGGCTGCCGTAACACAAAAGCTGAAAACAAGCGACGCAGCTGCCTGCGATGCTGCCGAGCTTCTTAAAGCTGCAACAGTTGGCGGCGCACACTGCATGGGGCTTTATAACTGCGACATCATAGACACCGGCAAAAAAGCCGATTTAACGGTTATCGACCTGTACCGACCGAATATGCAGCCGATAAACAATATAATAAAAAACATTGTTTACAGCGGCTCGAAAGAGAATGTTAAGCTGACGATGATAAACGGCAAAATCCTTTATGAAAACGGCGAATTTATAGGCACAGACATTGAAAAAATTTATTACGAAGTGCAAAAAATTACCGACAGATTAAAAAGCATTTTATAATTAACAGGATGATTTAAATGAAAAAAAGACATAATTACGGGCAAAATCTACGGCAAAATGCAAACACGTTAACATTAACCGCAATCGCAATTTCGGCAGGAATAATGTTGCGAATTGCGTTTTTTATGTTTTATTCCAAAAGCGGAGATATTTATTGCGACGAGGCGATGACTGTTTTAAACGCCCGTGCAATTGCAAACAGCGGCACGGACATTATGGGCAACGCATACCCGATTTATTTTGCCACTTGGCTTTACGGCGGGCAATCCGGCTTTGCAACATACATTATGGCGGCATTTATAAAGATATTCGGCTTTGGGCTCGAAATAACAAGGCTGCCGATTTTGATTTTTTCCGTTTTGGGGCTTTGTGCCTTTGCAGGCTGTGCAAAGCTGATTATGCAAAACGAGCGGCAGGTATTTTTTGCCACGGCGCTTGCGGCTTTAAGCCCGCATTTTATCTATCAATCGGCATGGACCCTTGACTGCGCGTTTTTCCCGCAGTTATTTATAATAGGATTGTATTTTCTGCTGAAAGGATATAAGAACCGCAGCAAATTATGCTATGCGGCGGCAATGATTTTCTTTGCGCTTTGCCTTTATTCTTACATAGCGGCGTTTTTGATTGTGCCTGTTTTTTTGGTGATATTCTTCATTTCGGGAATGGCTCAAAAGCGCATAAAATTCGGCGACACGATTTTGAGCGTGATTGTTATTACGCTTGCGGCACTGCCGATCATCGCCTTCGGCTTTGTGCAAACAGGGCTTATCGGCGAATTTTCTATATTCGGCTTCACGGCATCAAAAATGCAGGATTACAACAGAGCCTCTTCGTTTAATTTTGAGGGCGGTACAAAAGGCTTTTTAATGAATATTGCCTACAACATCATTTATGAGGCAATTCACTTCTTCATGCCTGACACTGTAATTTACCGCAATGCCTTTGGAGCAACGCTTGCAGATGCGGCGTCAAAAAACGAAGTGCTTCAAATTCTTTACAACATCACAACTCCTAATGACAGCATTTCCGCCTTTGATTTCGGCCATGCGCTGAGCGGCATTTTACTGCTTGCAGGTTTTATAACAATTATCATAAAACGCAAAAAGCTGAATAAGGATTTCAGGCACACTGTTTTTGCGCTGACGACAACACTGGCAATATTTGCCGTTTTCGTTAAGCTGCGCAGCTACACGCTTTACAGATTTTCTGCTTTTTATTGGCTGTTTTACCTTGTTGGCGCGGTTGCCGCGGCAGGACTTTATGATTCAATAAAGGCAAACAAAAAAATTAAAAACACAGCCGCCGCATTGCTTTTGGCATGCTCGGTGGCGCTGAGTTTTTACATTTACAGTGATGTTTTTACCGAAAATTCAAACTTTTTCGGCAACAGCTTTATCGCCGCTCTTGAAACGGCTGAAAAAGCCGACGGCAGCACGGTTATATTTAACGACACGGCAGACGAAAAGGGCTCAAACGAGCGCGAGGCCGTTTATATTTACTACGCAAAATATGATGACAAAGCCGAACTGACCCCGCTTGAAGATTTACTGAAAACGCGCGGCACAATTTCCGATTTCAATGCCGAGAATGCAAAAGCCGAGCAAATCGGAGCAAAACTCGGTTACGAAACATACCGTGACGGTGAAGCGCTTAACGCCGACTCATACATTTTTACCGACGAAACTTTGAATGAAGCAGCCGCAAAAGAAATCACAGGCTACGAATACTGCGATTTTGGATATTACAATGTTTTAATTAAAAAGTGACGGTAAATATCACAAACATTATTATGCAATAAAAAAACTAAGAGCGATGAAAAATCATCGCTCTTTTTTATTACTTATTTACTTTTGTTTCGCAATACACACAGCGATATGTGCCTATATCGTCCGTGAGTTTAAATTCATAATCAATGCCTTCCTCAACATTGGTGATACAACGGGGATTTGAGCATTTAACTATATTTACGATTCTCTTAGGCAAGGTTAAATTTTTCTTTTCGGCAATGCCGTTTTTTATAATATTAACGGTTATGTTTTTATCAATAAAGCCGAGCACATCAAGATTCAAATCAATAAGCTCATTAACCTTAATAATATCCTTAACGCCGAGCTTTTCGGATTTTGCATTTTGAATTATCGCAACCTGACATTTTTGCTTATCAAGGCGAAGTGCATTATAAACACGCATTCCGTTTCCGGCGGTTATATGATCAAGAACATAGCCGTTTTCAATTTCATCAATTTTCATCAATCAAGCCCTCCTGCCCATTTTAACAAGGTTATAATCAGCGCCATGCGCATATATTTGCCGTTTAAAACCTGTTCAAAATATTTAGCGCGCGGATCATCGTCAACCTCTGTTGCAATTTCGTTTACTCTTGGCAACGGATGCATGATTGTGAGATCCGACTTTGCGTTTTTAAGCTTTTCAAGATCAAGAATAAAGGCATCCTTATGCTTTAAATATTCATCTTCTGAGAAGAAGCGCTCGCGCTGAACACGAGTCATATAAAGCACATCTAGCTGCGGCATAACATCTTCCATCTTATCGGTTTCAATATATTCCATGCCGTTTTTATCAAGATAATCCGTTTTGATGTAATCCGGCATTGCAAGCTCTTTCGGTGCAATAAGCACAAACCTAATATTGCTGTATCTGCACATTGCCTTAACAAGGCTGTGCACCGTTCTTCCGAATTTCAAATCGCCGCAAAGGCCGATTGTAAGATTATCGAGCCTGCCCTTTTCTCTGTAAACGGTGAGCAAATCCGTCATCGTTTGAGTGGGATGACTGTGGCCGCCGTCGCCCGCATTGATAACGGGAATACTTGCCTTTGAAGCCGCAACCTTTGGCGCGCCCTCAATATAATGGCGCATTGCGATTATATCGGCATAGCAGGAAATAACTCTGGTGGTATCCCCCACCGTTTCGCCCTTTGAAGCGGAAGTTGAGCTTGCCTCGGAAAAGCCGAGTACCGAGCCGCCGAGTTCAAGCATTGCCGCTTCAAACGAAAGCCTTGTTCGGGTGCTTGGCTCAAAAAACAATGTGGCAAGCTTTTTGCCCTCGCAAATTTTGGAATACTTTTTCTTGTTATTGATGATATCAACCGCAAGAGAAATAATTTCATCAATTTCCTCAATAGAAAGATCCGTTGTGTCTAAAAGATGGCGCATTAAAATGCCTCCTTAGTAAGAAAAAATATAATTATAATTTCATCCAAGCAGGATCACTCGGATTTGAAATGAAAGCATGAAGCTTATCAACCTCTTCTGGCTTAATATAGCCTTCCTCGGCTGCAACCTTAACGAGAGTGCCGAAATCGGAAAGGCTGTGATTTTCTACATTAGCCGCTGCAAGGCGATCTATGCCCTTTTGAAGGCCGTAAGTGAATATGGAAATGATGCCGAGCACCTCCGCACCGGCTTCACGCAGCACATCAACAACCTCAAGAACAGAGCCGCCTGTTGAAATAAGATCTTCTATAACAACAACCTTTTGACCCTTTTCAAGCTTGCCTTCAATTTGATTTTGTCTGCCGTGGTCTTTATGACCGGAGCGAACATATCCCATAGGCATATCAAGGATGGTTGCGGTGATTGCGGCATGAGCTATACCTGCCGTTGAGGTGCCCATAAGCACATCAGCATCCGGATAATACTTTTTAACTGCCTCTGCAAGTCCGTTTTCAACATCACTTCTTACCTTTGGGAAAGAAAGCGTTAAGCGGTTATCGCAATAAATGGGGCTTTTTATGCCCGACGCCCAGGTGAAGGGATCCTGAGGCTTCAAGAACACTGCTTTGATTGAAAGCAAATCCTTTGCAATTGTTTCTTTTGTGATACTCATATATAAACCTCCTGAATTTAATCTACAAATTCTTTAACGCATCTGCGATATGCGGCAACGGGATCGGCAGCCTGAGTGATCGGTCTGCCGACTACTATATAATCCGAACCGATTTCCTTTGCCTTTGCCGGAGTGGTTACGCGAACCTGATCGCCCACTTCGCCGTCTGCAAATCTAACGCCCGGCGTAACCGTCATAAACGCAGTGCCGCACGCCTCTTTAACCATGCCGGCCTCCAAGGGAGAGCAAACAACGCCGTCAAGCCCTGCAAGCTTTGCGTTTTCCGCATATTTGACGATGGTGTCGTTTATTGAAGCATTGATAAGCAGTTCATTTTGCATTCTTTCCTCGCTTGTGGAGGTGAGCTGAGTTACGGCAATAAGAATCGGCCTTGTGCCGTCTGCTTTGGTGAGGCCCTCAACGGCGGCTTTCATCATTTCCACCGTTCCTGCGGCGTGCAAATTCGTCATATCCACATCAAGATTTGAAAGCACGCTCATTGCCTTTTTAACCGTGTTTGGAATATCGTGAAGTTTTAAATCAAGGAATATTTTATGCCCTCTTTTTTTGATTTCGCGCACGATTGAAGGGCCCTCGGCATAAAAAAGCTCCATACCGATTTTAACAAAAGGTTTTTCATCTGTAAATTTATCAAGAAAATCAAAAGTGTCTTTTGCGCTGCTGAAATCGCAGGCGATAATTACATCCTTACCCATTATTCAACCACTCCTATAATATCGCTTAATTTTGTTATTCCGAGCTTTTCACATTCAATCGGAAGCTGCTCTATGATTTTTTTGCAGGCATACGGATCAACCAGATTTGCCGCACCGACCTGCACTGCAGTTGCGCCCGCCATCATCATTTCAATAACGTCAGATGCGCTTGAAACGCCGCCGCAGCCCATAACCGGAATGTTGCATGCCTTTGAAACCTGATAAACCATGCGAACAGCCACCGGAAAGATTGCATCGCCCGAAAAGCCGCCCATTTTGTTGGCTATAACAGCGGCTCTTTTTTTAGTGTCCACACGCATACCAAGCAAGGTGTTTATAAGGCAAATACCGTCTGCCCCCGCCTCCTCGCAGGCTTTGGCAATGGAGACGATATCGGTAACATTCGGCGAAAGCTTAATGAACACGGGCTTTGTTGTGACCGCCTTAACGGCTCTTGTTACCTCTGCGGCGCACTCGGGATCTGTGCCGAAGCTCATTCCGCCGCCGTGAACATTAGGGCAGCTTACATTTACCTCAAGAATGCCGACTTGCTCCTCTTTATCAAGCAAAGAGCAGGTGTAAGCATAATCATCAACGGAAAAACCGCTGACATTTGCGATAACCTTTTTATGAAAATACTTTTTCATTTGCGGCAATTCAAAATTGATAACATGCTGAACACCGGGATTTTGCAGCCCGACCGCATTTATCATACCGTTTTTGCATTCGGCAATTCTTGGTGTGGGATTACCGAAGCGGGCGTCCTTTGTGGTGCCCTTAAACGAAAACGAGCCGAGAATGTTTATATCGTAAAAATCCTTAAACTCATTGCCGAAGCCGAAGGTGCCGCTTGCGGGAACAACGGGATTATCCATATGCATTCCGCAAAGATCAACGGAAAGATCTACCATATAATCTCCTCCCTTTCCAGCACGGGGCCATCCTTACAAATTCGCTTATTGCCGTATTTCGTTTGGCACGAGCAGCCCATGCAGGCGCCGAAGCCGCAACCCATACGCTCCTCAAAGCTGTACTGACCGGATGTTTTTATTTTAGCTTCTATTGCTTTAAACATGGGCATCGGGCCGCAGGTGTAAAAATAATCGTAATCGCCGGGAAGAGCATCCGTTACAAAGCCGTGCACGCCGTAGCTGCCGTCTGCCGTGGCAACGGTTACCGGCACGCCGAGTGCCTTAAATTCTTCCTCATAAAAGATTTCGTCCTTAGTGTTAAACCCAAGGATAACGGAGGGCATCTGCCCCGCCGCCACAAGGCATTTTGTAAGATTATAAAGGGGCGGAATGCCTACCCCGCCGCCAATAACGAGCGGCTCTTTTGATTTTGAGATATCATAGCCGTTTCCGAGCCCGGTAAGGCAATCCAGCATTTCGCCGGACCTCATTTCGGAAAGCTGCAATGTGCCCTCGCCCACCGTTTTATAAATAATTGTGATTGAATCGCAATCATAATCGCAAACGGAAATCGGGCGGCGAAGAAATTTGCCGTCAAGAGCAATATTTATGAATTGCCCGGGCTTTGTGATATACTGCGTATCGCCCCCAAGGCGCATTTTAAACACGCCGGGCACAAGCATTTCGTTTGATAAAATTTTGTATATATTTTGCTTAAACATATTTTAACTCCGTGGCTCGGCGGATTATTCCGCATCTATCGTTGAAACGCCGAGGGTGATTTCCTCAAGAACATCAAGAAGCACCTTAACGGTATCGAGCGAAGTGAACATGGTTACATTGTTTTCAACAGCGGCGCGGCGGATTTCGGAGCCGTCCGAATGGCTGTCGCCGTGACTGATATCGATTGTGTTGATAACATAAGAAATATGGCCTTGCCTGAGTGCTTTAAGGATTTCATCGCTGTCGTCAACGGTAAGCTTAGCGCGAACGCGGGTGCGGATTCCGTGCTTTTTAAGGAATTTAGCCGTTCCCTCAGTGGCCTCGATATTAAAGCCAAGGTCATAGAAGCGCTTGATGAGCGGAAGCGCGGCAGGCTTATCGTTATCGGCAATTGTAACAAGCACGGTGCCGTAGTTTGAAACATTCATACCGCTTGCCTGAATTGCCTTATAAAGCGCGCGGGTGAGCGATTTATCGTAGCCTATAGCCTCGCCCGTGGATTTCATTTCGGGTGAAAGATATGTATCCATACCTTTAAGCTTTGAAAACGAGAACGCAGGTGCTTTAACATACCAGCGCTTTTTCTCCGCAGGATATACTTCGGTTATGCCCTGATCTTTAAGGCTGTGGCCGAGTATAACTCTTGTGGCGATATCCGCCATGGGAATTGAGGTTGCCTTTGAAAGGAAAGGCACCGTTCTTGAAGATCTGGGATTAACCTCGATTACGAAAACATCATCGTTTTCATCGGCAATAAACTGAATGTTGAAAAGGCCGATAATATTGATGGCTTTGCCGAGTTTAACCGTGTAATCTATAATTTTATCCTTAACCGCCTGAGAAACGGAGAAGGTGGGATAAATCGAAATCGAGTCGCCGCTGTGAACGCCCGTTCTTTCAACATGCTCCATAATGCCGGGCACGAAAACATCTTTGCCGTCGCAAATAGCATCGACCTCAAGTTCGCGGCCCATGATATATTTATCAACAAGAACGGGCTGATCCGTATTTATTTCAACCGCAGTTTGTAAATAGTGGCGCAGGCTTTCTTCGCTTGCAACAATTTGCATTGCTCTGCCACCAAGAACAAACGACGGGCGTACAAGCACCGGATAGCCTATTTTTTCGGCAACCTTTACGCCTTCTTCAATATCGGTTACGGCAAGTCCCTTAGGCTGAGGAATACCGAGAGCGTTCATAACCTTTTCAAACGAATCTCTGTTTTCGGCTCTGTCGATAGCCTCAACATCCGTGCCTATAATCGGCACACCGAGCGTGTCAAGCGGAGGCGCAAGGTTAATTGCAGTTTGACCGCCGAGGGAAACTACGATTCCGAGCGGCTTTTCAAGCTCTATAACATTCATAACATCCTCAACGGTGAGCGGCTCGAAATAGAGCTTATCGGAGGTAGTGTAGTCTGTGGAAACCGTTTCGGGGTTATTGTTTATGATAATTGCTTCATAACCCGCATTGCGTATTGACCAAATGGCATGAACCGTTGAATAATCAAATTCAACGCCCTGACCGATTCTGATAGGGCCGGAGCCAAGCACGATGATTTTCTTTTTATCTGAAACAATGCTTTCGTTTTCCTCTTCATACGAAGAATAGAAATAAGGAACATAGGAATCAAATTCCGAAGCGCATGTATCAATCATTTTATAAACCGGGAATATTCCGTTTTCTTTGCGAAGGCGGAAAACATCTTTTTCGTCCATATCCCAGCACATTCCGATATACTTATCGGACACGCCCATTTTTTTAGCATCTTTAAGAGTTTCAACATCCTTAACATTTGCCTTAAGCGTGTTTTCAAATTCAACGATATTTTTGAATTTTTCAATAAACAGCATATCGATTTTGGTGGCATTATAGATCAAGATGGGATCAACATTAAGCCTGATAAGTTGTGCAATAGCATAAAGTCTGTCGTCCGTGCCGATTTTAATATAATCAAGAAGCTGAGCAACACTGTAATCATCAAACTTTTTCATATAAAGATGGCAAACGCCGATTTCGAGCGAACGAACAGCCTTGAGCAAGCTTTCCTCCATGGTTCTGCCGATTGCCATAACCTCACCCGTGGCTTTCATTTGGGTGTTAAGGCTGTTATTTGCATCGGCAAACTTATCAAACGGGAAGCGCGCGATTTTTGTTACAACATAATCAAGAGTAGGCTCAAAAGAGGCAGGTGTGTTTGCAATCGGAATTTCATCAAGATGCATACCAACCGCAATTTTTGCGGATACTCTCGCAATCGGATAACCGGAAGCTTTTGAAGCAAGTGCGGAAGAACGGGAAACACGGGGATTTACCTCAATAAGATAATATTGGAACGAATGAGGATCAAGCGCAAACTGCACATTGCAGCCGCCCTCTATTTGAAGCTCACGGATAATGCGAAGAGCAGAATCACGAAGCATTTGATATTCTTTATTGGTAAGAGTTTGCGAGGGGCAAACAACGATTGAATCGCCCGTATGTATGCCAACAGGGTCGATATTTTCCATATTACAAATTGTGATGGCGGTGTCATTTGCATCGCGCATTACTTCATATTCTATTTCTTTATAGCCCTTTATGCTTTTTTCAACAAGCACCTGGTGAACGGGTGAAAGCGAAAGCGCATTTTTAAGCATAAGGCGGCATTCCTCTTCATCATCGGCAAAGCCGCCGCCGGTGCCGCCGAGAGTGAATGCAGGGCGAAGCACAACGGGATAGCCGATTTCGGAGGCGATTTTTAAGCCGTCCTCAAGATTATCGCAGATATCGGAGGGAAGCACCGGCTCGCCGAGCTTTTCGCAAAGCTCTTTAAAGAGTTCCCTGTCCTCCGCTCTTTCGATAGCTTCAAAACGGGTGCCGAGAATTTCAACATCACATTCCTTGAGCACACCTTTTTTTGCAAGCTGCACGCAAAGATTAAGACCCGTTTGACCGCCGAGTGAAGGCAAAATGGCATCCGGTCTTTCATGGCGGATTATTCTTGCAACATATTCAAGATTAAGCGGCTCCATATACACCTTATCGGCAATTTGAGTATCCGTCATAATAGTGGCCGGGTTTGAGTTGATAAGCACAACCTCATAGCCCTCTTCTTTAAGCGAAAGGCAAGCCTGAGTGCCCGAATAGTCAAATTCGGCAGCCTGTCCTATAACGATAGGACCGGAACCGATAACAAGAACCTTGTGTATATCTGTGCGTTTAGGCATATTACTCAGCCTCCTTTGCCATCAATGAAATGAATTTATCAAAAAGATATTCGCTGTCCTGCGGACCCGGTGCACTTTCGGGGTGATATTGCACGGAAAAGATTTTATTTTCAATGCTTTCAACGCCCTCCGCCGTGTTATCCAGCAGATTTTTATGAGTCATTTTAAGTTCCGTTCCGCCGAGCGAATCGCAGTCAACGGCATAAGAGTGGTTTTGCGATGTGATTTCGATTTTGCCCGTTTCAAGATTCATAACCGGGTGGTTGCCGCCCCTGTGGCCGAACTTCATTTTAAAAGTTTTTGCGCCGAGCGCAAGCGAAATCATTTGGTGACCGAGGCAAATGCCGAATATCGGAAGCTTGCCCTTAAGCTCCTTAACAACATTTATAACCGGGGTTACATCCTCCGGATTTCCCGGTCCGTTTGAAAGGAAAAGCCCGTCCGGATGGATTTTCATAATTTCCTCTGCCGTGGTATCGTAAGGCACAACGGTTACATTGCAGCCCTTTTCGTTGAGCTTACGAACGATATTAAGCTTAATGCCGCAATCGATTGCAACAACATCGTATTTATGATTGGGCGTGCGTGAATACCAGCGCTTTTTGCAGGAAACGCGCGAAACCATATCCGTGGGGATATTATATGCTTTTATTTTTTCGATTGCCTCTTCAAGAGGAGTTGAAGCAGCGGTTATCATAACCTTTTGGCTGCCCTCATCGCGGATAATGCGGGTGATTTTTCTTGTGTCCACCCCGCTGATACCGGGAATATTATATTCCTCAAGCACTTCGGAAAGGGTTTTTGTGTATCTGAAATTTGAGGGCAAATCGTTGTATTCCCTAACGATAAGTCCGCCCATGGTTAAAACCTTGGTTTCGTAGTCCTCATCCGTCATACCGTAGTTGCCGATAAGCGGATAAGTCATGCACACCATTTGATCCGTATAAGACGGGTCCGAAACAATTTCCTGATAGCCCACCATTGATGTGTTGAAAACTATTTCGTTTATGGCTTCTTTATCACTGCCGAAGCCGTAGCCGTAAAACTCACGGCCGTCCTCAAGCACGATTTTTTTATCATAAGGCTTCATAAACAATCTCTCCTCTCAAAACGGTTAAAATATTTTCTCCGCAAAGCCTGTCCCCTTCAAAGGGAGTGGCTCTGCCCATTGTTACGAATTTATCCGGGTCAACAACCCATTCTTTTTCAAGATCGATTGCGCAAAGGTTTGCCGGCATGCCTGGTGCAATCTCGCCGCCCTCGATATTGAAAATTTTTCTCGGCTTAACAGCCATCATATCAATCAGCTTTTCAAGCGATATAACGCCCGGCTTAACCAGCTTTGTGTAAAGCACCGGAAAAGCTGTTTCAAGCCCCACAACGCCCATGGCGCTGCCTGCAAGCCCCTTTGATTTTTCCTCGGCGCTGTGCGGCGCATGATCCGTGGCAATCACATCAACGGTGCCGTCTTTTACGCCATCGATAAGTGCCTGCATATCCTCTCGCGATCTGAGCGGAGGGTTCATTTTAAATCTGCCGTCCTCCTGCAAATCCTCGTCGCACAAGGTTAAATAATGCGGTGCCGTTTCGCAAGTGACTTTAACGCCGCGGGCTTTTGCCCTGCGAATTATATCAACGCTTTCCTTGGTGGAAATGTGGCACACATGATAGCGGCAGCCGGTTTCCTCGGCAAGCCTGCAATCGCGCTCAATCTGCGCCCATTCGCTTTCGCTGCAAATGCCCTTGTGACCGTGGGTGCGGCAATAAACGCCGTCGTGGATATAGCCGCCGCGAAGCAATTCGTTTACCTCGCAGTGAGCGGATATAACGGCATTGATCTCTGCGCATTTTTGCATTGCCTGCTTCATTACATCATCGCTTTGAACGCCGCAACCGTCGTCCGAAAAGCCGACGACATAATCCTTAAGCGCCGCGAAATCAACACATTCGCCGCCGCCCTTTCTGCCCTTGGTGATAGAGGCAAACGGCAGCACATCGATAACCGCGTCCTTTTTAATAATATCAAGCTCGGTTTGCAAATTTCCGATGCTGTCCGGCACGGGATTCAAATTGGGCATGGGGCACACGGCGTTGTAGCCTGCCCTTGCAGCGGCTGCGGTGCCCGATTTAATCGTTTCCTTATAAGAAAAACCGGGCTCTCGAAGATGAACATGAACATCAACAAAACCCGGAATCAATAAACACTTATTCTTAAAATCAAAAACACGATCTGCCCCATTTGATGAAATGGAGATACCGAGGCTATGAATTCTTGAATTTTCAATAAAAACATCTGATTTTTGTATTTTTCCGCCCGAATAAACGAGGGCATTTTTAACCAGCAATTTCATAAAACCCATACCTTTCGTTTTAAACATTATATATTACGGCACCCGATAAGTCAATTACAAATTTATTACAAACGCAAGATTTTTATTGAATGATATTTCCCTTTTTATTACACTAATAAATATGCCGTGAAAAGAGAACCGCTTGAGCGGTATTTTATCATATAAAAATTCTGAAAGGCCGTGAAACCAATGGCATTTATAGCAGGCGCAGGAGCCGCGAATGTGGACTTGCTTTATGAAAACATGCCCAAAATCCCCGATATAGGCGAGGAGGTTTACACCGATAAATTCTCGCTTCAATTGGGCGGCGGATTGCCGGCAACGCTGATAAATTTAGGCAGGCTCGGAATAGAAACAAAAATTGCAACCGAACTGGGCGACGATATGTTTTCAGCCTTTGCAAGGGAAAAATTCTGCGAAAACGGAGTTACGCCGGTAAACATATATAAAGGCAACGGAATCCCGCTCAACATCACCTCTGCCATAATACTTGAAAACGACAGAAGCTTTATCACCTACGGCAAGGGCAGCATTGAGCCGAGCGACGAGGCAAAGGAAACCTTTTATTCGATTGCAAAGGGCGCAAAGCTATGCCTTATGCAACCCGGCGGATTTTTGGAGGTTTACAAACGCCTTAAAGCCGAGGGCACAACAATGGTGCTTGATATGAGCTGGGACGAGGATATGAGCCTTGAAAAATACAGCGATTTGCTTGAGGTTGCCGATATCTATACGCCAAATCAAAAAGAGGCAATGCGCATTACCGGCACAAATGACCCGCACGACGCGGCAAGAGCGCTGAAAAAGTATTTTGACAAGGTTGTTGTTAAGGTTGACAAAGACGGATGCATCGGCATAGACGGCGGCGAAGAATTCTTTGTGAAAAGCGTTGAAGAATTTAAGAATAAGGACAGCACCGGTGCCGGAGACGCATTTCTTGCAGGGCTTTGCTATGGCTTATTCTATGATTTTCCGTTTAAGGATTGCATAAAATTCGGCAACATCACGGGCGGCAAGGCCGTAACGGAAGTGGGCGCGCTCACCGCTTATGTGAACGAAGAAGAACTTTTAAGATACAAAAAGGAAAAGTTTTAATGGCAAGAGAACTGAGCAAGCAGCAGCTCATAGAGCGAAGCATAATAAAAAGATTTCGCAAGGAAATATGGAATCCCTTTATTCTTGCCGTTAAAAAATACGAGCTTATCAAGGCAAACGACAAAATCGCCGTTTGCATTTCAGGCGGCAAGGATTCCATGCTTTGCGCAAAGCTGATGCAGCAGCTTCAAAAGCACAGCGATGTGCCTTTTGAGCTTGTTTTTCTTGTTATGGACCCCGGCTACAACAAAGAGAACCGCCAAAAGATTGAGGACAATGCAAAGCTTTTAAACATTCCGATAACCGTGTTTGAAAGCAACATATTCGATGTGGCAAACAGCGCGGGCGATTCCCCCTGCTACCTTTGCGCACGGATGAGGCGAGGATTTCTTTATTCAAAAGCAAAGGAGCTTGGCTGCAACAAAATCGCGCTCGGCCACCATTTCAGCGATGTGGTGGAAACAACGCTTATCGGAATGTTTTACGGCGCGCAAATTCAGGCAATGCTGCCGAAGCTTCACAGCACAAATTTTGAGGGCATGGAGCTTATACGCCCCATGTATTGCATTCACGAAGATGCCGTTTTGGCTTGGTGCAGATACAACGATCTTGAATTTATACGCTGCGCCTGCCGCTTTACCGAGGCATACACGGAAAACGACAATGCAAACGGTCAAAGCAAGCGCCAAGAAATAAAGAAGCTGCTTGCGGAGCTTCGCAAAACAAATCCAAACATTGAAAAAAGCATTTTCAAAAGCATTCATTCCGTGTGCCTGGACACAATGCCCGGCTATAAAACCCACGGCGAGGAACATTCGTTTCTTGATACATACAACGGTTAAAAACATAATAAACAATCAAAAGACTTACCGATATAAAAAACATCGGCAAGTCTTTTTTTATTTAAACGCAAACAACAAAAAAATGCGCCCGCCTTAACGGCGAACGCATTTTCAATATTATTCCATTATATAACAAGGCATTAAACCTTATATTTTTTATCAAATGCCTTTACGCTTTCATACCAATAAGCAAAATCGGCATCACTGCGCTTATCGCTTAATTCGGACGAATAATCGCTTTTGAGCAATTCGCCCAAATAATTTGTTGTTTTTTCCGCACCGAAATAATTACAATGCGAGCCTCCGTCTCTGTAATCGGCTTTAATATCAAAATCAATTTCATCAAAAAGGAGATTAAAATCAACAAATTGAACAGAGTTTTCCTCAGCAATTTCAGCCACGGCATTATGCTTATAATAATCCCAAGAATCATTACTCGGCATTTCAACCAAAAGCGGAGTTATTCCGTTTTCACGGCAAAGCTGAATCATCTTTTTCAAATACATCAAATCCTCGTTGCCGACGGGATTTGAAATATCGCTTTCTTTCATGTTGCTGTTTGCCTTTGCCGCCTTGACGCTGTTGTTAAAATTATAGCCATGGTCAACAGCCATATATCCCGTGTTCTTTTTGTTTTCCTGAAGATCCTTTGGCTTGAGAGTTTTCCATCTGTTATGAAACCTGAAAATGGAGAACTTACTCATAACGGTATCCTGAAATTCATCGGCATTAAGATTATTATAAAAATCATCAAGCTTTTTGCGTGTTTTAGCCGCAGTTTGATAAAGCTTGCCGTGCTTTTTTCCGTTTGGATTGAATGCACCGGCATTTTCATAAAGCATATCGGTTTCTATAATCAAAACCTTTGGCTTTTGGGTTTTGAGCACCTCTTTCAAAAAGCCGTATGATTCAACCGTTGTTTGATGCGGCTTTGAAATAACGCAAGAGGTGTAACCGTAATTAGACCAAAGAGTTGTAGGCACAAAAGCACTGTAAAGATTGCTGCTGCCGATTCCGACTATATCAAGAGAATTTTCCGGCTCAAGCAAGAAGCTGTATGCCTTATTAAATCTGTTTTTATAAGTTGTTGCCCTGGATTTTGAGAATACTCCTGCCGAGAGCGATTGAAGAATTATTATAAACACAAGCACAAAAGATACGGTTTTAACAAAGCTGATAACATTTGGCTTTGTGAATATCTTTTTTTCTGATTTTTCCATAGAAACAGTTTTTCCTTTCTGAATATCTCTTAAATCAGAAGTTTGCATAAATAAGATCCTGCACACCGTATTCCTGACCGTATGCGCCGAAAATAATTATCACAAGAATCGCCGCCATATAGAGCACGAATTTAACGGGGAAAGGAAGCTTGGCAACCTTTTCACGAACGGATATGCCTTTTTCATTTATAATACCGACGATGAAAATAACAACAACGCCGATTGCGATAATCACATAATCCTTTGCATCAATGCCGAGACCGTTTCCGCTGCCCGGCACAATTGATTTTAAATCAAAGCCGGTAAACACGGATACAAACATTTTTAAAGCTCTTTTAAGGCCTTTTGCGCGGAATATGAGCATACCGCCGTTTACGATAACAAAGGTGCGAAGCATTTGAAAAACACCAAACGCCTTTGATTTTCTGTTTATTTTGCAAGCCTTGCAAAACTTTGCCGATAGAGGCTCGAAAAACAAACCGAGCATCATAAGCAAATAGTAATAAAGACCGTAAGCAATATATTTCCAGCCGGAGCCGTGCCAAAATCCATTTGCAAACCAAACGAAAAACAGCGCAATGGCAGTGGGAATAAGATTTGCATAATAGGGGCTGAACTTGCCTCTGGCGGATTTTGCCAGCTTCATAAACGGCTTTGAAAGCGAAATGGGGTAAAAAATATAATCACGCAGCCAAGCGCCCAGAGTAATATGCCATCTTTGCCAAAATTCATTTATGGACTTCGCAAAAAACGGGCGGTTGAAGTTTGGCGGCATTTCAATGCCCATCATTTGCCCCATACCGTTTACAACATCCATAACACCGGAAAACTCGCAATAAAGCTGCAGGGTGTAAAAAAGAATAGCCGCAACAACAACAAGGCCGCCGTATTTCTCATTGTGATTAAACACATTATTTACAAGGATTGCCGCTCTGTCTGCAACAACAATCTTTTTGAAAAGTCCCCAAATAATGAGCTGCACACCGAAATACAAATTTTTAAAATTGAAATCGGCGCCTTTATTGAGCTGAGTGCCGAGCTGATCCCATCTTGCAACAGGGCCTTCAACAACCGTGAGCATAAACGAAAGATAAAGAGATATGCGCAGCGGATTTTTTTCCGCTTTAAATCTGCCTCTGTAAACATCCGTTAAATAGCTGACGGCTTGCAGGGTATAGAAAGAAATACCCATTGGGTGAACCAAATTCAGCTTTGGAATTTCCGTGCCTAAAAAATGATTTGCGGCACCGCCGAAGAAGTTAAAATATTTAAGAAAAATCAAAAGCCCCATAGACACCGCAACGCCGCCTGCAAGTGCAAGCCCTTTAAGGCGCTTGTAATGCTCCTTTAGCTTTTTGCGCTCTGCCTTTTCAAGATCCTTCTTTTTTTCTTTAAATTTATCATTAAGTTTTTGAATAACAAGCCCCATTCCCCACACCATGATGGTTGTGGCGGCCAAATATTCAAATCTGCCTTTTGTGGCAACAAGATAAAATGCCCAAGAGCCAACAAGCAGAACACACCACTTTGCCTTTTTCGGCACAACTGTGTAAAGCAGATAGGTTATGCCGAAATAAGCAATAAAAAACACAAATGAGGTATAGCTCATTTAATTAGTCCTCGTCTTCAAGCCTTTTTATCATATTATAGATTGATTTTACCGATTCAAAATTTTCCGGCACAATGTCCTCTGCCGTAATTTCAACATCAAATTCATCAGAAAGCTCTGCAACAAGCTGAATCATTGCAAGAGAATCGAACACCTTATTTTTGATAAGCTCGGTATCCTCTGTAAAATCATAACCCGGTTTAACTGATTTAAGCACTTCAATAAGTTCTTCCATTTTTATTGCTCCTTTAAAATTTTTTATTTATTTTGTGCTGCCTGTGCAGCAAGGGATTTTAAATAAACTCTGTCTATCTTACCGTTTTGATTATGCGGCATTTGCTTGAGCTTAACGCAAAGATTGGGAATAAGATAAGGCGGCAGCTTTGTGCCGAGATACGCGAGCACTGCGGCTTCATCTGTTTTCTTTGCGCAGTAATAGATAATAATTCTGTCTGTTTTATCGCAATAAACGCAGGCACATTCCTGCATTTTTTCCATTGAAGCGGCAGCGGTTTCAATTTCGCCGAGCTCAATGCGATAGCCCATATGCTTAATTTGAAAATCTTTTCTTGTGATATACATTATCTCGCCGAATTCATTCAGGCGCACAAGATCGCCCGTTTTATAAACCGTTTCCGGATATGCATCATTAAGCGGATTTTGCACAAATGCGGCCTTGGTTTTTTCAGGATTATTATAATAACCGCTTGCCAGGAAAGAGCCCCTTGCATAAAGCTCGCCCTCTTCACCCGGTTGAGCCTCAACGCCCTTTTCATTAACTATCATAACATCACAATTATCGCAATGCCTGCCGATCGGAAGCGGCTCATCATCACGGAATTTGCGATTAACAACATAATATGTGCAGATATCGGTTGTTTCCGTCGGGCCGTAAAGATTTGCAAAAAGAGTGTTTTCGGGCAAATTATTTATCCAATAATTAAGTTGCTTGGTGGGCATAACCTCGCCTGCAAAAAGCACTTTATTAAGATACTTAGGCTTTTGAAAATCAAAAACCTTGAAATTTGAAACCATTGAAATGGCAGACGGAACCCAATAAATAGTGTTTGCCTTATATTCATCCAAAAATTCAACAAGCTTTATCGGAAAAGAAAAATACATTTTCGGCACAATTGCAAGGGTTGCACCGTTTCTGAGCGTTGAATAAACATCTGTTACAGACATTGAAAAATAGAACGGAGTTTGATTTGCAAACACGGTTTCCGATGTGATATCAAAGGTGTTTGACACCCATTCGGAATATGCCATAACGCTTTTGTGGCTGACAACGGCACCCTTCGGCACGCCCGTTGAGCCTGAAGTGAAAAGCGCATAAAGCGGATCCGTGTCTATCTGCCTGCTGCGTATTTGCGAAAGCTTTTCGGAATTGATTTCGCAGGAAAGAGCCTCTTCAAGATCAAAAATTTCACCTGAAAACTCAAGCTGCAAAGCATTTTCGTGATGCTTCTTATCCGTTATAACGGCAACGGGTGAAAGCGCGCCGAATATCTTATTTATTCTTGCGGGCGGCATTTCACTGTCTATCACAACATAAAAATTTCCGCTGTAAACAACACCAAGCATAGCCGAAATTGTGTTTACACATTTATCAAAATAAACTGCAATCGGCTTATTTTTTGTGCCCGTTTTGCTCAATGCCGAGCCTATGCTTTGCGCCCGCGCAAGCAATTCGGCATAAGTTACGGAATCGTTTAAATCCACAAAAGCCGTTTTATCTTTATATTTTATTGCATTTTCTTCAAGAAAAGTGAGAATGTTTTTCATAATAATTCCCATAACCTTCCCGGCTGCCCGCATAATAAAACCCGATAAAGCGCCTGAAGCAGCCCGGCAAGCGCTTTCGGAAAAGCTGTTTATCGCATCTGTACTAACGCGCATAATACAGCTTTCATACGAAACTATAACACAGCGCATATACATTGTCAACAAAAATAAAATAAAAAATTATTAAGTTTTTTTAAGACATTTTATACAATACGATTAGAGAATAATCCTAATTAAAAGCAGCACACCAATTCGCTTGCGTTTAGGCGGTAAACAAAAGGCAATAAAAAAGCGCAGAGCACAAAAAATGCCCTGCACTTTTAAACGAATCAATGCTTTTTTATATTATGCCGCATCGGAGGATGCATTTTCCGATGCTTTATTGCCGAAAGCTTCATTGGGAACCTCCGAAGCCGAGCCGCTTGGTTTTTCCGACGGCTGACCCGAACCCGATGAATCACCGCCGCCGGGAGGATTTGAACCCGGAGCCATACCGCCGTTGTTTTCGCCTCGCGGCATACCGGGCTGACCTTTGCCCATTTTGTTTGCGCCTTGCTGAGAGTTTTCTCCGTAAACAAGGCTGCTCATTTCAATACTTTGAGTTTCGCCGCCTGCCGTAACCGTATATGTTTCGCCCTGTTTTATATCCGGCGTACTGATAACGGCGCTTGCATATTTTTTTTTGCTTGAAAATGAAGCGAGCACCTTGCCGCCGGCGTCTGCAACGGATGTTTCGCCTGTGGTTTCGGAAAATGACACAAGCATAACTCCTTGGGTTGATTCCGAGCCGAAATTTTGAGCCATTTGATTTGAGCCGAGCATTATAACCGTGCCGCCGGTTACAGTGCCCGTACCGTTATAATCAAGAGCTCCGTTTTCCCCGCTTTCCGGGCCCGCCACATAAATCTCTCCTCCGCTTACGGTTATGCTTCCGTTTGAATCAATGCCGTCGCCGTCTGCATCAACAGTTATCTTTCCCCCGGAAATATTTATGCTACAGCTATCATCTGCCGCCATAGGGTTCGACTGCAGAGTTGAACTTGAATCCGATGACGCCGCATTAAATCCATCATCGCTTGAAACAACACTGACTGTACCGCCCGAAATATTTATGGATTGCCCTTCGAGCCCTTCACAGCTTTCCGAAACGTTTATTTCTCCGTCTTTTACAGTAAGCGATGTGCCTGAATGAATACCGTCGTCACCGGCCGATATATTCAGCGTGCCTCCTATAATATAGACAAAGCCTTTAGAAGAATCATCTTTATTTTCGCTGTGGAGTCCGTCCTCTGTGCATTTTATATTAAATGTGCCGTTTGCTATTCTTATACTGTTTTTTCCCTGCAAACCATGGTCTGCACTTGTTATGCTGTAAGCTCCTGCGGTAAAAACAAGATCATCCTTAGAAACAATACCGTGGCCGTAAGCCGCATTTACGGTTAAGCTGCCGTTTCCGTTAAAGCTTAAATCGGATTTAGAAAAAACAACGGAATCAATATTATTATCATCTGTTGCAACAAAATCGGATGAATTCGAAAGCACATTTTCACTTTTTTCCGCCAATGTTATAAACACCTTATTCGCATTTTTAACATATATTGCGGCACTTGATTCACAATTTATATCAACACCGGCAAGCACAAGCTGAATCTTAGCGGAATCATCGGCATCAACCACTATTTTTCCGTTTGAAAGGCTGCCCGTGATTACATATGTGCCTTCTTGAGTTATGGTTGCGCAATCGCCGTCTGTTGCAACGGCAGAAGCTGAAGAAGATGCTATATTGCCGTCTGCCAAAGTTATTTTTACGGCACTTGTTTCATCATAAGAAGAATCATAATCTCTGTCTGTAAACATATCATCCTGTGAAGTTTGTGTGACGGCGCTTGAATTTGCGGCCGTGCAACCGCACAACGCAAACATCAGCAAAGCTGCGGCAAACAAAACCGCAAACGGCCTTTTAAATTTATCAAAGCGCATAATTACTTTCCTCCGCTTTTGAAATGCTGATTTCAAGATTGCCGTTTCGGCATCTTAATTCATCTGCAAAAGCCTTTTCCGAATTGGCATTTTTCAAAACAACATCATATTTCAACTTATAGAGGCTGCCCATATTAGCCGTTTTAACCTCAAGAAGTTCATTTTTAACCGTGTATTTGCTTAGCACATCATCAAATATTCCGTTATAATCCAAATTTTCCGGAATAGTTATTCTTAAAACACGGGATGCATTTTTTCTTGCTGACGCAGAACCCGCAACGGCTGTTGCCGCCAGCATTACTGCACCGAGTATCACAGTGAACAATGCTGCATAAGCAAGGTAGCCCATACCCGTCATTAAGCCTGCACCGGTTGCGATAAAAATTGTGCCGATTTCCTTTGCACTGCCCGGAGCCGATCTGAATCGAACAAGACTGAAAGCGCCCGCCACGGCTACGCCCGCGCCCAAATTGCCGTTTACCATCATTATTATTACACACACGACGGCAGGAATCATTGCAAGAGTGATTGCAAACGATTTTGTATATTTGGTTTTATAAATATAAACAAGTGTAAGCACTGCACCGATAACGAGCGACACTGCAATGCAAAGTAAAAATTGAGGAACAGAGATTTCCGACGATACAGTTGAGGAAAAAATTCCCGAAAACAAATTATTAAGCATAAAGCAATTCTCCTTTATATAAATTAGCGTTGATTTCTTTGATTAATCCGGAATGTATTTGAACATAAGCATTTCCGTATTTTGAAAACGAGGTTTTGAAAATTCCGTTCTCACTTAAAAAGCCGACAAGCCAAAGAGGCAGCGCACCTGCCGTTTTAACCTCCATAAGATTCATACCGGGCTGCAAAATTCCGTTTCCGTAAATATCTTTGCAAAGAGACACATCATAATCACGCCAAAGAATATTATCATCAAATGTTATTCTGAAATCAGAATTTCCGTTTTCAAAAAAGGCTTCTCTGTTGTAAGTTATCAGCACCTGAGGCATAAGCAAGGGATAACGGCGAAGGAAAAATTCAATTTCATTTGTGATTTGATTTCGATCCACAGGTATTCCGCCGCCCAAAAAAATCATTTGCCTGAGCCAGCGGCATTTGCACACGGCGTTTATAAACAATTCCGTTATATTTCTTTTTAATTTCCACAAAAGCGGGCGTGCTTTGATTTGCCTTGCAATAAGAACGAAGCCTCAGTTTTTCTTTATACAGCGGATGTTCAAGCGAATTTGAAATAAGCTTGAAATCGGGAGTGTCAAAATAAACATTTCTTATTGTGCTTTTGCCGAATTCATCGGGATGCATATTTTGAAGCACGAACCGCATCAACGCTTCCTTCTGTAAATCCGTTATCAAATATTTGATTTCACGGCGCTTAAAAACATTTGGGGTTTTCATAAATTCATCTTCCTTTCTATTCCGAACACAGAATACAACCCAAACCTTAAGCGAAGTTTAAAGAAACACAAAAGTTTCAAAAAAGGCGTAAAAAAAACACGGCGCAAAATGCAAAAGCACTCTGAGCCGTGAAATATTTGACATTTAATTAAATACAACCTTTATATTAAGCGATTTGCCGTCCTCACTTTCGGCAAGGATTTTTGCGCGATGTGAATCCGCAACCGCCTTGGCAACGGAAAGTCCGATGCCGCTGCCGCCCGTTTGCGAATTGCGTGAGGCATCGGGGCGGTAAAACCTGTCAAACAAGCGGGGCAAATCTTCTTTTTTGATTTCAAAATCCGTTTTATTATAAACGGAAAGCACCTTTTTTTTATCTGTTTTTTTAAGCGAAACGATAACTCGGGAACCAGGTGAAGAATACTTCATTGCATTATCGAGCAAAACGGATATAAGCGTGCATACAGCCTTTTTATCGCCGATTATATCAATGCCGCTTTTAACATTGCATTCAAGACATTTCCCGCTTGAAACGGCAACGGCTTCAAAGGGCTGCGCGGTTTGAAGCACGGCGTCCGAAAGGGAAAAATTCGCTTTGCTTTCCTTCGGCAAGGCTTCGTCCATTTTTGCAAGCATAATAAGCTGAGAGGTTAAATTGCTGAGGCGCGCCACCTGGTTTTTTGTGCTTTGAGTCCATTCCGATTCGCCGTTTTCCATTTCGATAACCTCTGTGTTTGCCTCAATCACCGTGAGCGGGGTTTTAAGCTCGTGCCCCGCATCCGTTATAAAGCGGCGTTGTTTTTCATAGCTTTCGGCAACCGGCCTGACAACAGCCTTTGAAAAGAGCACCACTAAAACAAACACCAAAAGCAAACCCGCGGCACCGATTGCAACTCCGGAAATCAAAAACGAATAAAACGAATTTAAATCCCTTGTGCAATCAAGAAAAATGCAGAGCGTGCCCGAATTATTTTGCACAAATTTATATTTATAATTGCCGGTGAAGCCCTGCTTTTTTCCCGCGGCAAAAAGCTTTTGCGCAAGCGCTTCGGCTTCGCTTTCGTTTATCGCGGCGATAAACCCCGTGTCGGCAGAAACGGCGTTTCCGTTTTCATCAAGAGCAACGGTGAAATAACGCGTTTCATAAGGCGTTTCGGCAGAAAAAGCGCCGATTTTGCTTTTGCCCTTATCCCCGGATTCGGGAGCCGGCTTTTTATCCGCACCGTTTTCGGCATGCAAGGCAGGATTTTGTTTGCCGCGTACAAATTGAGAAGCAGGCATTTTGCCGCCGTTATCTGCCAAAATCGCCATAAGGCGGTTTGCATTGTTTTGAACGGAGCTGTAATTTGCTATGTTTATTGCGCCGATTATCACCGCAAGCACTATTGTGATGGCAAGCATTGAAACGGCAATCATCTTTTTTTGAAGCTTTTTAATCATCTGCGCCCGCCTCCATAAAATAGCCTACATTGCGCGAAACTTTAATTTGAGCGTTTGAGCCGATTTTGGCAAGCTTTTTGCGAAGATTAGAGATATAAACCCAAACCGTGTTTTGCTCGGCGTCCGAATCAAAGCCCCAAATTTTTTCCAAAAATCTTTCTGCCGAAATAACTCTGCCCGGGTTTTCCATAAACATCTCCGCCATTTGATATTCCTTGTTGGCAAGCTTAACCGAGCCGAGCAGGCCGATAAGCTCAAAAGAATTTTTATCAAGCGAAATATTTCCCGTTTTAACAGTGCTTTCGGCGGTTCCGCCGCGGCGGCGAAGCATGGCCCTGATTCTTGCAAGCAGCTCCTTTGCAACAAAAGGCTTTGTTAAATAATCGTCTGCCCCGCAATCAAGGCCGAAAACTTTATCGTCAATTTCCGATTTGGCGGTAAGCAAAAGCACAGGCACGTTGTTGCCGGCAGCGCGAATTTTTTTTAGCACGGTTAAGCCGTCTGCTCCCGGCATCATTATATCAAGGATAACGCCGTCATACTCGCCGAATTCAAGATAATCAATCGCATCAATGCCGTTATAAACAGTGTCAACCGAATAATTATTATGCCTCAATATTGCCGAAACGGCATTTGAAAGTTCTTTTTCGTCCTCTGCAAAAAGCAAGCGCATAAAATCAGCTCCGATACAAATTTCTTAAAAATTATATTAATCCACAAACCTTAAACGAAGTTTAAAGCGCGAGGAAAAATCAAACAAACCATCATATGCGGCAAAACAAAAAAGCCCGCAATACTCATTGCGGGCACGGCGCGCACGGCAGGCAAAATCAAACCCGCCTAAGCACGCAAAATGTTTTATTTTTTGTTTACCGCGGCATATATAAAATCGGCGCAATTATCCGTGCCGATTGAGGTGCTGTTTAAGCAAAGATCATAGTTTTGGCACTTGCCCCATTGCCTGTCGGTGTAATAATTATAATTTATACGGCGGCGCTTATCCGTTTCGCGCATAAGTTTAACGGCTTCCTTTTCCGTGGTGCTTTCGTGATATTTGATAACGCGCTGAGCCTTTGTGGCTTCATCGCCGTAAATAAACACATTAAGGCAATCCGAGCGATCCTCCAAAATATAATCGGCGCATCTGCCCACGATTACGCAGGGACCCTTTTCAACGATTTCCAAAATCAGCTTGCGCTGAACCGCATAAACCTGATCCTCCATTGAAGCTCCGCCGCCGTCTCGGCTGACAAAGCCATATGAGAATATGCTTTTAAAAGGAGAATATTCTCCGGCCTGAGCCACAAATTCCTCCGCAAAGCCGGTTTCCTTTGCAACCTCGGAAATAAGCTCTTTATCATAATAAGCCCAGCCGAGCTTTTTGGCAAGCTCCTCGCCGATATATCTGCCGCCGCTGCCGAATTCACGGCTGATGGTTACAACATTATATTTCATAACGATTCCTCCCGAGGATTATTCTGTAATTATATTTTACAATTTTAAATCCTTAAAATCAAGAGGAAAAACGCGATATTATCACATTAAATCGGCAATCATATCGGCAAATTCGGTTGGATTTTCAACCTCAAGGCCGCTTACGAGGCGCGCTTCGTTATAAAGAATTTTTGTGTATTTTTCAAGCTGAGCTTTATCGTTTGCAAAAAGGTCAAACAGCTTTTCGGCAACTTTATGATCCTTATTTATTTCAAGCACAAGCTGAGCCTTAACGCCGTCGTTTGCGCCCGGCATACGGCTGAGTATTTTTGCCATATCAAGCGAAACATAGCCTTCAGAAGAGAGGCAAACGGCATGCGTGCCGAGCTGATCGGAGAATTTAACGGCAGTAACATCATCGCCGAGCCAGCCCTTCATTTCATCAAGCATTTCCTTGGCGGCTTCGTTTTTCTCGCTAAGTGCTTTCTTTTCCTCATCGCTTGAAAGATTTAAATCATCCTTGCAGATATTTGCAAATTGCTTACCGTCATATTCCATAAGCATTTGAACGGCAAATTCATCCACATCATCGGTGAAGCAAAGCACATCAAAGCCCTTTGCCGTAACGGCTTCCGTTTGCGGCAGCAAAGCGATTTTCTCCGGTGCTTCGCCGCAGGCATAATAAATTTTCTCCTGACCCTCGGGCATATTTTCAACATATTCTTTGAGGGTTACATATTTATTATTCTTAACGGATTTAAACATCATCAAATCTTTAAGTCCGTCTTTCTCTGCACCGTAATTAGAATAAACGCCCCATTTAATTTGAACACCGAAAACGTCAAAGAACTTTTCGTATTTTTCCCTATCGTTCGTGAGCATCTTTTTAAGCTCGGATTTGATTTTTCTGTCTATCGCCTTGGCAATAATTCTTACCTGATGATCCTTCTGCAGGGTTTCGCGGCTGATGTTAAGATTAAGATCCGCGGAATCAACAATGCCCTTAACAAAGCTGAAATAATCCGGCACCAAATCCGCGCATTTTTCCATAATCATAACGCCGTTAGTATAAAGTGCGAGGCCCTTTTCATATTCCTTTGAATAAAAATCAAAAGGCGCTGCGGAAGGAATATAAATTATCGAATCAAAGGTTGCCGTGCCCTCTGATTTGAAGTGAATAACATCAAGCGGATCGTGATAATCCATGAAGCGTGATTTATAAAATTCGTTATATTCTTCAGTGCTGATTTCGTTTTTGTTTTTACGCCACAGCGGCACCATTGAATTAAGAATTTCAACGGCGGTTTCTTCTTTATATTCGCCCTCTTTCTCGGAATCGGGAACAGAATGAGTTGTTTCCATTTTAATGGGATAGCGGATATAATCGCTGTATTTTTTAACAAGCTCGGTAATCGTGAATTGCTCAAGGAAACGGGAATAATCCTCCGTTTCCGTGTCATCCTTCATATAAAGCGTAATAACGGTGCCTGCATTTTCCTTTTCGCATTCCTCAAGAGTGTAGCCGTCTGCGCCCTCGGAAGTCCATTTATGCGCAACGTCCTCGCCGAAAGCCTTTGAAACAACCTCAACCTTTTTTGCAACCATAAACGAGGAATAAAAGCCGACGCCGAATTGACCGATAACCTCAATGTCCTTTTCCTTTGCATCCTCGTTTTCGTTTTTAAAATTGAGTGAGCCTGATTTTGCAATTGTGCCGAGGTTTGATTCAAGTTCATCCGCCGTCATTCCGATACCGTTATCGGAAATTGTGAGCGTGCGCGCTTCCTTATCGGCAGAGATAAAGATTTCAAAATCATCTTTATTCATGCCGACCGAAGTATCCGTAAGCGATTTGAAATAAAGCTTATCGATAGCGTCAGAAGCATTTGAAATAAGCTCTCTTAAAAAGATTTCCTTATTTGTGTAAATCGAATTGATCATCATATCAAGCAGCTTTTTTGATTCTGCTTTAAATTGCTTTTTTCTCATTATAATTCACCCTCAATTTGAAATTAGCACTCTTTATCGCTGAGTGCTAATTATTATTATAGTACGATTTTTTCATTTGTCAACATCATAATAATTAAATCTTTTTTAACAAATCCGAGCGATGATAATTGAAAGCAATAATCCGCACAAGCAAGAAAAACGCAGGCACCCCGAAATCAATCAGAGGGTTCCTGCGTTTTTTTATGCGCTGCGTAATCAAGAAGCGCATCGCGCGAATTTTCGATTTTTCCGTTTGCTGCGAGCAGCAGCATTTCATCAAGCACGGCACCGAGCTTCCTGCCCGAATAGCCGAGTGCTTTTAAATCCCTGCCGTTTATTTTTAAATCGCAAACGCGCCAAGGCGTGCCCTCGCTCATCATTTGCAATGCTTTTTCGCGCACAAGAAAAAGCTTTTTTAATTCATCGGCGATTTTTTCCGGATTATGCGCTTTTAAATCTGCAAGGCGAGCATCGAGCAAATCAACGGTAAGCCTCGGCCCGAGCAAAACAAACCAATCGCCGATTTTAATGCCGCTAACATCGGCAACGGACTGATGCCAGCGCACAAGGGCGGTAACATCATTAAAAACTTTGTTTGAAACCTTGAGCCTTTTAAGCACCTGCTCGGCGATAACAGCGCCCACGGGTGCATGGGTCTTAAAATGATCGCGCCCCGAGGAATCCGTTTTTTTAACATACGGCTTGCCGATATCGTGGAGCAGCATTGCGAGGCGCAGCATTGAATCATTCGGCGCAAAATCAACGGCGCGAACTATATGCTCATAAACATCACAGCAATGCCAAGGTGTATTTTGGGCACAACCGATTGCAGGCTTCAGCTCGGGAATAACAACAGTGATAACCTCGGAATAATCGCGTAAAACATTGAGCGCGTTTTTTCCGCACAAAAGCTTAAAAAGCTCGGTGCAAATACGCTCGGACGAAACATTTTTTAAAAGCCACGCATTTTTAAGCAGTGCATCGTGCGTTTCTTTTTCTATTTCAAAGCCGAGCACGGAGGCAAAGCGCATTGCGCGCATAATACGAAGTGCGTCCTCCTTAAATCTTTTATCCGGATTTCCGACCGCACGAATTATTCCGTTTTCCAAATCATCCTTGCCGCCGAACAAATCCACCGTGCCGCGTTCGGCATTGTAAGCCATCGCATTAACGGTAAAATCGCGGCGGCGCAAATCCTCTTCAAGGTTGCGCACAAATTCCACACTTTCCGGGTGGCGGGAATCCTTATAATCCCCATCCCTGCGAAAAGCCGTGATTTCATAAGGTTTCTTATTCACAAGCGCGGTTATTGTGCCGTGCTTCAGGCCGGTTTTTATATAGCGAATATTGTTTTTTTCAAGCACTGAAATTATTTCGGCAGGCTCGGCGGAGGTGGTTATGTCCACATCCTCAAACGGCCTTTTAAGGAGCGAATCGCGCACGCAACCGCCGACGGCATATGCTTCATATCCGCTTTGCAAAAATAGGTTTATAATCATTTTCGCGTCATTCGGCAGCTGCAAATTCACCCCTCCTAAGGAATATTTACATATAATATTTTAAACTATTTATATGCATAATAAAATTATGAAAAATTATCTTATTTATTATTTTTATCTGTTTTTCCTCGGCGGGCAAGCCTATTGCACAATTGAAATGCTGTGGCGCGGACGCACGCATTACAGCATGTTTTTCGCCGGAGGAATAATTTTTATTTTTCTCGTTTATTTGCAGCATGAAATGAAAAGCGCGCATGTAATCGAAAAATGCCTTTTGGGCAGCGTGTTCATAACGGCAACGGAATTTATTTTCGGCTGCGTTTTCAATCTTCAATACGGCATGGCCGTTTGGGATTACAACAACCTGCCCGGCAATGTGTTGGGGCAGATTTGCCTGCCTTACACAGGGCTGTGGTTTTTACTTTGCTTCGTTCTCTTTAAATGGGTCATTAAAAACAATCTTCACGGCAGATTTATCGGCATAAGCGTATAATTCCTCCCGTGCCTGTTTGATTTCATCTGCGCTGAGCGGCTCGTGCTCCTCAGGATAATCCCATTTATCAAAAGGATTTTCCTTTGTGATAAGCATTTGCCCGTTTTCGTTTATCACCCAGGGATAAACAAGAATTTTGCGCTTGTTTTTAACAAAAAAAAGGCTTCCCGCCCTGCCGTGGGAAATATTTTTCCAAAACACAAGCTTGTTTGCCTGCTTCATTATTGCAAGAATTTGTTGATCATAAGGCAGGCGGCGAAACTGCTGCCGATTAAAAAGCGGCAGCACGATAACGCCGAGCAAAATAACAACCGCAACTATAATTATTATTTGATAAGGCTTCATCAAATTTCAATTCCAATCGTTATAATTTCAAACGGCGAATATTCGATTGAATCGGCTTCGCCCTCAACCTCCTCAAGCATATTGAGAAGCTTAACCTTTTTGCCGAGCTTAATAATGCCGCGTGAGCCGTTTTGCTCGGAAAGGCGAACAACAATCATTTTGCCGTTTTCGGCGAATTTGAGCGCCTGCATATAAAGCGGCTCAAACGAAGGAATATTACATTCCACATCCGCCTTAACAAGAGGCACATTATATTGGAAAGCGAGTTTGTTTATTTCCGCCGACACCGCATTGCCCGCATGAGGCACAATCATATAGCAAAAATCATGAGTACCCATATCTGAGGTTATATCCGGCCTGATTGTGGAACGAAGCAAAGAAAGACTGATAAGATTTTTATCAAACCCGACACCGTATTTGCCGTCGTTAATAACGGCAATACCGCCGTCCGTTTCGGAAAGGTCGCACCACTTATGGCAGCAGGTTTCAAATCTTGCTTGCTGCCAAGAGGTATTTTTATGCGTATCGCGCTCGATAAAGCCTGCGGAAGTGTCGCACACGGCTTTTCTTGAAAGCACATTGCAGTTGAATTCGGCCTTTGCAAGCTTGTGCTTTTCGTGCCAATCAACTATGTTTTCGACCTCAATTCCCGCACTTTGCCTAAAGAACCTGATTATTCTGCGCCAGGTGGATTTTTCCGTTTTATGAGTTACGGTAAATTCCGCGCACTCGCCTGTTGCGCCCAAAAATTCAAGCTTTTCGGCAAGCTCGGTGTTAATTTCCTTTTCCCTGTAATTAGGAAGAATATCCCATGCATCGTAATTGCCGGGGCGGTCGTCAAAAATTTTAAGCTTATTAAATTCGCCCTTTACCCATTCACGGCTTCGCTTTTTATCAAAAAGTGAAGCAAAAGAGCCGTCATCATTCAAATCGGCGGAGTAATAAGGCGTTTCGATTTTATTGCCGCTCACACTGAACCAATCTGCTTTTGCGGCGGCTTTTCTGAGGCTTGCACTTGAAAGAGCCGGCATATTCGGCACAATCCAATTGCCCTTTTTGCCGCAACGAACAGAGTCACCGCGCGGATTTTCAACAAAAGTAAGCGCATCGCGCTTAAAATTAAGCGTGTTGAAATATTTGCCGCCCGTGCCGATAATTTCATCAAGACCCGCTTCAACCTCGGCATAATCGCGCATTGCATCCTCATAAACGGGATGAATATGAGAGCCGGGCAAAATATCGTGAAACTGATTGAGCAGCATTTTTTTATAAAGCGCGGTGATTTTCTCCGTGTTATTCTCACCGCGGAGAACCGAAAGCATTTCCGCTGATCTGAATTTAAATTCGAGGCGGCGATTTGTGCGCTTTAAATTGCTTTTTGTGGTGAAAGTGCCGCGGTGCATTTCAAGATACAATTCACCGTCCCAAGTGGCAAGATTTTTATTATTCTTTAAATTCTTTTCAAGAAATTCTGCGCCGCCCATATGAGTGCATTTCGGCATAATCGAAAGCTTTTCAAAGCGATGCATAAGCTCTATCATTTCCTCGGTGCAGCCGGAGCCGCCGTCGCCGTAGCCAAACATATTCATCGTTTGGCCGCCGCTGTCTTTATCAATATAAGCATCCCAATTTTCCTGAATTTGGCTGGGCATATTCCAAGTGATAAAGTGAGTTGGCGGAACGCAGGCATAAATATCCGTGCCGTCTATTCCCTTCCAAATAAAGTTATTGTGAGGGAAGCGATTAGTGTCGTTCCAGGTGGACATTTTGTTTGAAACAAAATAATCAACACCGCTCTTTTTGAGTATTTGCGGCAAAATCCAGCTGTTGCCGAAAACATCCGGCAACCAGGCATTATTAACCGTTTTGCCAAACATGCGCTTATATGCCTGCTGGCCGTAAAGGCACTGGCGGATAAGGCTTTCCGCACTCGGAATATTACAATCCGGCTCAACATACATTGCACCCACGGGTTCAAACTGACCTGCGGCAACCTTTTCTTTAAGCTCGGCAAAAACATCGGGATAATATTTTTCAAGCGTTTCATAAACATACGGCTGAGTATGAGTGTATTTAAAATCCGGATACCTGTCCATAAGGCGCAGTTGAATAAGCACCGTTCTTAAATTCTTTTGAACAGCATGAATTCTGCGCCAATAATAAGCAATATCAAGATGCGAATGAGCAATCAGAGCCACATCGCCGTTGCCCCGATAATTATCATTTGCATAAATAACTTCATCAACATATTTTTGAGCATCTGCAATTCCTGTTAATTCTTCAGACTCAAAATCAATGCAATTCATTGCATTATTAAGTTCTCTGTTCAGAAATGCCCGATAATCCTCCGAAAACAAATCGCTTTTTGCGATATCGAGCAGCAATTCAAAATCATAAACAAGATTTTGCACGGCATGGTTGACGGTGCAGATATAAGCACCCTCAAAAATCTGGCGACATCCTCTGACGGAAAGGCTTTCGGGATTGCGTTCATCATCGGGCTTACTGCGATTATAGCCTTCCATTTCAAAATGCAGCGTTTTGGAAGAATCAACATACGGCGAAAGCAGCATACGCTCGCGGTTAGGGTCTACCCCGCCCACATATTTACCGTTTACCTTAACGCAGATTTCAGCCGCGGTTTTAAGCGAAAACCAAAGCTCCTCACCCTGCATTTCCTCGGGAATATCAACATCGGCGGTGATGAAAGCGGTGCCGTCCGGTGTGAAATACATATCGCCTTTATTGAGCGGGCGCGGCGGCTCGGAATAAAATTCATATTCGTTTTCCGAGATTTGGCGCGCGTCTTTAATCTTTAAATTTTTGATTTCCCATTTTGAGGAATAGATATATCTTTTAAGCCAGCCGAAGCGCAAATCAGTCCATTCCTCGGGGCGCATAGACCTTCTTACAACTTTAATATGTGCCATATTCGCGCCTCCTTACACATCCTGAAAATAAGGCTTTTTGCGAATTGCAATCACCTTAACGGATTTATTTAAATCTTTTTTAATCTGCTCTTCAATCCATGCAACGCATCTTTCAAGAATAAGGCATTTTGAGCATTCGCCGCGAAAAATCACGGTGAGTTCATTGCCGGAAAGAGAAACGAATTCTATCCAGCCGCCGTCGCCCTGAAGCTTTGGCTGAAGCACGGCTTCAACATAATTTTGAATATTGTTCATACCAATCACCATTAAGCAAGAATTATATTTTTAATTTTTTCACGAATTTCCGCAAGGCGCGCCTGTGCATTATCGCGATTTTTATCACGAACGCTGTAATATACTTTTATCTTAGGCTCCGTGCCGCTCGGACGCACTGCAAGCCAAGAGCCGTCGCCCCACACAAATTTAAGCACATTTTCAATAGGCAGATCATCAATTCCCGTTGAATAATCAATAACCTTTTCTATGCCCGCAAAAAGCGCCGTTCCTTTTTTGCGAAAATCAGTCATAAGATGCTGAATTTTTTCGGCGCCGTCTATTCCTTTCAAAACAAAAGGATCAAGCGCATCAAGATAATAGCCGTATTCGGCATAAATATCGTTTAAGCCGTCAATAAGCGATTTGCCTTGAGCTTTATACCAAGCCGCCATTTGGCAAATAAGCATTGCCGAAACAACACCGTCCTTATCCCTTGCGTGAGTGCCGACAAGATAACCGTATGATTCCTCATAACCGATAACGAATTCGCGCTCGCCGCTTTTTTCATATTGATTTATCTTATCGCCGATATATTTAAATCCGGTTAATGTTTCATCAATATTAAGGCCGTAGTTTCTTGCGATGTCGGCACCAAGCTCGGAGGTTACTATTGTTTTAACAAGAGTTGATTTTTTATTCAAAGCCGACTTTTTCATATCAAGCACAAATTTAACAAGCAAAGCACCTGTTTGATTCCCTGTAAAAAGAACATATTCGCCGCTTTCCGAGCGAACCGCAATTCCGACCCTGTCGCAATCCGGGTCTGTTCCGAGCACGATATCTGCACCGATTTGCTTTGCTTTTTCTATTGCAAGATTAAGCGCGTCCTTTTCCTCGGGATTAGGGCTTCTTACCGTGCTGAAATTACCGTCCGGAAGCTCCTGTTCCTTAACAACGGTTACATCAAAATTTGCAAGCATTTTGCGAACGGGAATATTGCCGGTGCCGTGAAGCGGAGTGTAAACAATTTTTAAATCTGATTTTTCTTCATAAAGGGATTGCTTTGAAACGGCATCATAAAAAGCATTAAGCTCTTTATCTCCGATTTCATTTATCAAATCCGCATTAACCGTTTTGCCTTCAAGAATTTCGGCCGCTTCGGAATAGCTTTTGCCCTCAATATAAGTTAGCACCTCTGCAGCTGCCTCGGTGCATATTTGGCAACCGGTTTCATCAAACGCTTTATAGCCGTTATATTCCTTAGGATTATGCGAAGCAGTTATCATAACACCTGCGGAGCAACCGAGCAACCTTGTTGTGAAAGAAAGCACGGGAACCGGCACACAATAAGAATATTTATAAACCTTGATTCCCTTTGCCGCAAGCACTTTTGCAACGGTATCCGCAAAAGCGGAGGAATTATTTCGGGTGTCATATGCAACTGCCACGGAACAATCCGCTTCAAATTTATTTTTGATATAAGCGGCAAGGCCCAAAGTCGCCCTGCCGACGGTGTATTTATTCATGCGATTTGAGCCGGCTCCCATAACGCCTCTTAATCCGCCCGTGCCGAAGGCAAGATCCTTATAAAATCTGTCTTCCACATCCTTTTCATTGCCGGCCGCCGCAAGCAACTCGGATTTGGTTTCGTCGTCTGCAAAAGAAAGCCAATCGTTATATTTTTCCTTATATTTCATTTTGTCCTCCGTAAAAGGCCGCGCCTTAAATATTCATACAGTTTATTTTAAGCTATTATACCACGGCAAAAAGCAGTGCACAACAGTCTTTTTAAATTTTAGGCATAAAAAAGCCCTGCAAAAAAATTGCAGGGCAAAACACAAAATTATCTAATTTGATCAGCAACGGATTATCAATCATCCACTTCTCTGTATTCAACCTCAACGGAGCCGTCCGCCGCATCGGCATCATTGATTTGATTTTTCACTTCGTTTGCAATTTCTTTAACCTGAAGATATGCAATCAAATCGGTTACGGCAAACACAAGCAGGCCGACGCCGATAAAGCGAACAAGGGTGCTTTGCGCACCGAAAGGATTTGTGAGGCACACAATACCCAAAACTGACGAAGCAATTCCCAAAAGCATTGTTACAAACCAAGATTTAGGCAGCGCTTTTAAAATCCAAAAAGCATCAACAAGATTAAATAATCCGCCCACCAAAAGATATAGGCCGAGTAAAAAGATAATAACGGTTATTATCTGCCTGTAAGCGCAGCACACAACAACGCCGGCAACAGCCGATATTATACCGAGGGTGAGCGTAAACACATATTTTTTATTTATAATATAGCTTAAAATCGCATAAACACCGCAGGCAACAAACGCACCGCCGATAAAAAGCGCAGTGTATTGAATCATCTTATCGGGAAAAGCGATAAGAAGTGCTCCGAGCACCGCAGACACGATTATAAGAATGATTGAATATTTTTTTACTTCCGTTATAACTTTCTTCAAAACATACACCTCCAGGCAACGCACGCATTGCCTAACTTCAGTATAGCATTTTGCATTTTGTTGTCAAATAAACAAATCATAAACAACTTTTTAATTTATTAAGAACAAAAGGGCGGCAAGCCTTACGACTGCCGCCCGAAAACACTTAATTTGCGCAAAAGCTTACTGGGCTTCGCTTTCGGAAATTATTTTTTGAGCCACATGCTCCGGGCATCTTTCGTACCTTGCGAATTCCGATGTAAAGGAGCCTCTTCCCTGAGTAATTTGGCGCATTGCGGTGGAGAAGGTAGTCATCTCGGCATCCGGAATTTCGGAAACGATTTCCTGCATACCGTCGCCAACGGGATTCATTCCCAAAACACGACCGCGGCGCTTATTGATATCGCCTATAACATCGCCCATTGCCTCATCATTGCAAAGCACTCGAACGGTTGAAATAGGCTCGAGCAGAATCGGCCCGGCATTCGCTACGCCTTCTTTAAACGCAATCGATGCAGCCATTTTAAAGCTCATTTCGCTTGAATCTACGGGGTGATAAGAGCCGTCATACAATGTGGCTTTAATGCCCACCATGGGATAGCCCGCAAGCACGCCCTTTTCCATGCATTCGTTAAGCCCTTTTTCAACGGCCGGGAAAAAGTTTTTGGGCACTGAGCCGCCGACTACCCTTTCGGCAAATTCAAGCTTTTCGCAAGTGCACGGTTCAAACTCGATAAACACATCACCGAATTGACCGTGACCGCCGCTTTGCTTTTTATGGCGTCCCTGCGCCGAAACCTTTTTGGTGATAGTTTCTCTGTATGCGATTTTCGGAGGTGCAAGCTGCACATCAACGGCAAATTTTGTTTTAAGCTTTGCAACCGCAACATCTATCTGCTGCTCGCCGAGACCGCTTATGATTTGCTCGTGAGTTTCGTTGTTTACACGGAATTTAAGGCTGGGATCTTCTTCACAAAGCCTTGCAAAGCCCAAAGCAATTTTTTCCTCATCGCCCTTTTTAACGGCTTTAGCAGCCATTGAATATGTGGCCTGCGGAGTATTAACGCCGTCTGCCTTAATGATTTTATCGGCCTTACAAAGGGTGTCGCCGGTGTTAAAGCCCGAAAGCTTAACCGCCGCGCCGATATCACCCGCCGGAATTTCAGCGGCATCTATCTGCTTTGCGCCGAACATGGTAACGATTTTACCAAGCCTTTCGGATTTACCGGTTGAGGCGTTCACGATTTCCGCACCCGCGGTCAATTTGCCGCTGAGCACCTTAAAGAAAGAAAGCTTACCAATGAATGGATCAGCCACTGTTTTAAAGCAGATTGCGGCAAGGGAGCCGTTTGCATCCGCAGTAAGTTCAATCGGCTCATCATCGCAAATTGCATATTCTGATGACGGCGCGGGGCAAACATCTGCGATAAAATCAAGCAGTTGATCGCAGGCTTCGCCGCTGAGACCGCTGAGCGCAAACACGGGAATTACAGAGCCGTCTGCAACACCGATACGAAGGCCCTTGAGCTTATCCTCCGCGGTAAGCTCTTCACCGGAGAAATATTTATCCATAATTTCTTCATCCGTGCCTGCAACAGCCTCGTTAAATACTTCTTTTATAGCATCAAATCTTGCAGCGTCATCATGGCTGAATTCAACCGGGGTTGCCTTTGCGCCGCTGTAAGCAAATGCTTTTTCCGTTATCATATTATAGTAAGCAACAACCTTACCGTCTGTTATAATGGGAATGACAATCGGGCAAACGCTTGTGCCGAATTTTGCAGCCATGCCGTTAAAGGATTTATAGAAATCCGCACGCTCATCATCCATCTTTGACGCAACTATGATTTTTGACATTCCGCGTGCAGAAGCTGCCTTAAACGCTTTTTCCGCACCAACCGCAAGACCGGAGCGCGCCGAAACGACTATAATTGCGGTTTCTGCGGCTCTTATGCCTTCTGCCGCACCCTCTGCAAAATCGAAAAGACCGGGAGTGTCAATAATATTTATCTTTGTGTTCTTATATTCAACAGGAGCAACCGCACATGAAACGGATATTTTGCGCTTTTTTTCTTCTGCATCATAATCCGTTACTGCGGTGCCGTCTGCAACCTTTCCTATTCTTTCAGTTGCGCCGGCTATATTGAGCAATGCCTCTGCCAATGTGGTTTTGCCTTTTGAAGCGTGGCCTGCCAAAGCTATATTTCTGATACTGTCGGCTTGATATACTTTCATAAAAAAACAACCTCTTTTTCAGGGGTCGAAGTGCCCCTTATGTTAAATATTTGTTTACATTGTATAATAATTTTACTATGTTGTCAATTTTTTATGTTAACTTTAACTATCAAAACTAAATTTTTTAACATTCCGATAAAAAAGCGAAATATTTTTGTTTATTTTACACATAAAACAAACCCGCTTTGAAAGCTGCAAACTAAAAAGCTTTGAAATTGTTAAAAAATTTTATTGCAAAATGAATTAAAGCATATTATAATATAGCCGCATTGCATCCACAGGGAAAAACAGGTTTCCCGGTTATTATTTCGTTTGTGTTTGCGAAATAAAATTTCGGAGCAGTAGCAGAAAGGAATTTAATATGAATAAAAACACGAAAAAGCTTGTTGGCGTTGCATTATTCACGGCAATCGTTATAGTGCTTCAGCTTATAGGCGGCGGAATTAAGGTTGGCGCATTTTCAGTTTCACTTGTTCTTATCCCCATCGTTTTGGGCACAGCGCTTTACGGAATAGGTGCCGGTGCATGGCTCGGCCTTGTTTTCGGCGTAACGGTGCTTCTCACGGGCGACGCTGCCGCTTTTCTTGCGGTGAATGCATTCGGCACAGTAGCAACCGTTCTTGTTAAAGGCATTCTTGCAGGAACACTTTCCGGCCTTATGTATAAAGCCTTTGAAAAGAAAAACAAATATCTTGCAACGGCAGCTGCGGCAGTAACCTGCCCCATTGTAAACACGGGAATTTTTCTTCTCGGCTGCCTCATCTTTTTTATGCCCACAATTGCGGGATGGGCACAGGGACTCGGCTTTGAATCCACAACTAAATATATGCTTACCGGCTTTGTGGGAATCAACTTCATTCTTGAGTTTGCCGTTAATCTTTTGCTTTGCCCCATCATCGTAAGGCTTATTGCGCTGGGCAAAAAAGAAACAAAATAATAAATTAAACACAAAGCGCAGACTGCGCATAAACATAATCCGCCGACACAAAAGTATCGGCGGATTTTTTATCAATATTGCAAAAAGCATTAAGCATTATTGCCATCATTGCCTATAATATTAAGGTGTGATATAATAAATATTATATACAGCCTATCTAAAAAAGGCAAAACAATCAAATCAAAATGCGGAGGCGCATAATGAAAATTATCTTTTGCAGGCATGCAGAGCCTGATTATGAGCACGATTCGATAACGGACAAGGGCAAAATAGAAGCGGAGCTGCTTGCACGCAGGCTTTGCCGCATTGATATTGACGAAATCTATGTTTCGCCGCTCGGCAGAGCAAAAAGAACGGCAGAATACACGCTTGAAAAAACCGGCAAAACGGCAGAAACATTTAAATGGCTGCGCGAATTTGACGGCAAGGTTAAAGAAAACGGCGAAATTAAAGGCTGTTGGGATAAGCTGCCGGAATATTGGACGGCGCAGGATGAATATTACAGCGCCGATAAATGGCTCACCACTCCGCTCATGAAAAGCGGCACGGCTAAGCGGGAATACGAATTTGTGTGCAATGGCATAGATAAATTTCTTGCCGAGCACGGCTACAAGCGCAACGGCAGATATTACGATGTAACAAATTCAAATCATAAAACAATAGTTTTCTTTTGCCACTTCGGGGTTGAATGTGCGATTTTGAGCAGAATTTTCGGAGTGTCACCCATGCCGCTTTGGCATAATTTTGTGGCGCTTCCGTCATCTGTTACAACAATAGTAACCGAAGAAAGAGTTAAAGGAAAAGCGCAATTTCGCTGCATGGAATTCGGAGACACATCTCATCTTTATGCTGCCGGCGAAGAGCCTTCTTTTGCAGCTCGCTTCTGCGAATGCTTTGAAGATAACACACGCCACGATTAAAAAGGCACATGCACAATGCCGCAAGAAGTTTACATATAATGATTAAAAATATTCGATACTTGCACTAATCAGCCCTGCCGCATCGCAGGGCTTTAATAATTTTCACCGGGATTGAAACAATAACGGCTCCCAGTGCAATTCCCATTCCTGCAAGCACGGTTTCATTAGCATAAAAAAGAAACTCTGCTTTGCGAAAATGAACAAGGCTGCTCATCATATAATAAAGGCTGCCGCCCGGAAGCAACGGCACCGATGCCGGAAGCAACACGGTGTTTGCAGGCGCCATTTTAATTTTTGCCGTTGCAAGCGAATAAACAGAAATGGCAACAGTGGCAAAAAGAGTTGAAGTGAAAGCTCCGTATCCCATTTCACCGAAAACATAATAAAGCACCGCAGATATTGCGCCGCCTAAAGTTGCCGGTATTATCATTCTTTTGGAAACATTCAAAATAACGCAAAAGCCGAGCGTGCCGAGCACGCAGGTAATAATATCTCGCATGCGATCACCCGAAAACGGCAAGCGCCGCGGCAAAACCGAGTACGATGGCAAAAGCAATCACAACGGCCTGCGTTATCTGCAAAATTCCCGCAATCAGATTGCCGCTCATCATATCCTGCATGGCGCCTCCGATGCTCATTCCGGGAATAAGCAGCATTATTGTGCCTGTCATTATCATATCCGGGTGCACGGAAAGCCCTGCAATTTTCGGAGCAAAGGCAAGAAACGCGGCTGCGGTTGATTGAATCAAGGTTTTTGAAAAGATGTTAAAATCCGTTTTGCGAAACTTTATAAATCCCAAAACATTGCCTATTATTGCCGCAAAGGCGGCATCTGCAAAAGTGCCGCCGAAATAAACGCAAAATGCGCCAACGGCAAGCGCCGTTGCAGCAACGCGAAGCCCACATGGATATGAATATTCAATCGCAAAACCGTAATGAGCTTCACCGCATATTCGCCGCGAGATATTATTAAGCTCCTCAAGCCTGCCCAAATTCAAATCGTTTTTATATATGCGCCTGAATTCGGATTGCCGCTTTCCGCCAACCTTCGCGCACACAAAGGCCATGGAGGGAATGATAAAAACATTTATATCCTCTGCCCCACCGCTTTTGCACACCCTGATTGCCGTTTCCTCGGCAGACGAAATCTCGCCGCCGTTTTCCACCGTTTGCGCGGCAAGATATGCCGCCAAAGCAATGCAATTTTCCATATAAAATCACCGCCACAAATATTGTTTGAAAAAAATATCAAAAAACACTTGCTTTTTTCATCAATATGAAGTATTATATTTGTACCGAAAGGGCAAAAGTAAATATCGCGGGGTAGAGCAGTTGGAAGCTCGTCGGGCTCATAACCCGGAGGTCGCAGGTTCGAGTCCTGCCTCCGCAACCACAAAATTAAACCACCCAACAGGGTGGTTTTCTTTTTGTGCTGCGAGCTATGCTCACGGTTGCGACCGACGGGTTCCCGGAGCACAACTGCCAAGCGCTCCCGGTGGGAGATACAGCGCAGGCTGTTGTGGCGCAGCGGTCAAAGAATTGCCGCGTTATGAGCGAGCAATTCTTTGGGCACCGCAAGAGTGCAAACAGAGGCAAAGCCTCTGTGAGAAAAAATAATTTTTTCTGCTATTGTCTAACATTGCGTATGTTTTTATTTATTGAATTTGGCTATGACCTATGATATTATGAATTTATAAAAGCATTCTCACAATATCATTTTGAGGCAAAAAATGTTTAAGGAAATCATCTATAAAAAAAAGGAAAAAGAGCAGAAATTATATTTCATAGCACAAACAATCGCAAAAAAAACCATCGAATATGCAAAGGAAATTATCAAACCAGGTTTAAATTTAATCGAACTTAGAAAAATGTGCGAAAACAAAATGCTTGAACTTGGGGCAGATTCTTTTTGGTACTATGGTATTGGTGCGTTTATATTTGCAGGCAATGAAACTGTTAAATCTGTTTCAGGAAAAGAATATATAATCTCTGACTATATTATTAAAAGTGACGATATTATCACAATTGATTTAAGTCCGCAAATAAAAAATATTTGGGGTGATTATGCAAGAACAGTAATTATTCAAAACGGCAAGGTTGTAGATAAAATTAATCAAATACAAAACACCGAGTGGAAAAGTGGTTTGTTAATTGAGGAAAAGTTGCATAGTGAGCTTTTCAATTATGCCACAAGCAATACTACGTTTGAAGAATTATATTATCATATGAATGAATTTATCAAGAAATGCGGATATCTAAATCTTGATTTTAACGGCAATTTAGGCCATTCGATAGTAAAAAACAAAAACCACAGAATTTACATTGAAAATGGCAATAAGAAAAAACTTGGCAATGTAAAATATTTTACATTTGAGCCTCACATAGCTCTTCCTAATTCTGATTATGGATATAAAAAAGAAAATATCTATTATTTTAACAACGATAAATTGATAGAATTGTAACAGTCGCATTGTATAAAATAAGAACAATAAATACATACCTATTGGCGTCTTTTATCTTGCAACCTTGCAAGGCTGAACACTGAAAATCAGGAAAAATAATTTTAATTGCTCTATAATGTAATCACACGAAGAGGGGAAAAGCAATGAATTGGCTGACAGGAATACAAAATGCGATTAACTACATTGAGGAAAATCTGACAGAAAAAATCGACTATGATGAAGCGGCAAAACAAGCATCTTGTTCAAGCTTCTATTTCCAAAGAATTTTCAGTATTTTGTGTGGAATAACTCTTGGAGATTATATTCGCCACAGACGACTTACTCTTGCCGGAAATGAGTTGAGCGCAACTGATAACAAAGTGATTGATATTGCTTTAAAATATGGCTATGAAAGCCCCGAAAGTTTTACAAGAGCCTTTTCAAAATTTCACGGAATTACGCCTTCCGATGCAAAGAAAGACGGTTCTAAGCTCAAATCTTTTTCTCGACTCTCCGTGAAAATTATATTAAGCGGAGGCAATATAATGGATTACAAGATTATCGAAAAGGCTGCATTTGACATTATTGAAAAGGTAGAAGCACATACCGTTGATAACTCTGAAAATGCGAAAAGCATTCCTGACTTTTGGACGAGATCCCATAATGACGGTACGGTTAAAAACTTATTTGATATTACAACTGACAGAACCTACATTTTCGGTATATGTTACGGAAATCTACCTGAAAATGCAAAAACATTTGATTATTCTATTGCTGCGAAATGCGATAAGGACACAGTAGTGCCAAAAGGTTTTAGAAAGAGCACAATTCCTGCAAGGACTTGGGCAATATTTGAGTGTAAAGGCGCTATGCCGAATGCTATTCAGGATAAGTGGCATAAGATTGTTTCGGAATTTTTTCCTACATCGGGTTATGAGCCAACCTATGAAATGGATATAGAAGCCTATACTGACGGAAATATGGGCAGCCCTGATTATCGCAGTGAGATTTGGGTTCCCGTAATTAAAAAGTATTGATGTTAGCATATATTTTTAATTGTTAAATATATTTTGTGGTGGTCACATTTTCAAGTGCAGGGTCACATTTTTGGACAGGTGGTCACATTGTATCAAATATAGTGTACAAAGACACAGGGGATATGTTTGAAACATATCCCCATTTGTTTTAAATATGCTTATTTTTGGCTTAGTTATGCGGTTTGTGACTTTTTCGCAGATTTAAGCAACTGTTTTAAAACTCACTCAAATTAACACGAATTGCATTCAAATTGCATTCAAGAAATTCCCTGTTTAGCGGAATTTCAATTTTGGCAGTTACAAAAAATCAAAGGAAATTTTGTAAGGGTAGTTTTTAAAATTCCACTTGTTTTTTGAGTGAGCCTGATTAAAATAAAAAGTGCAGTGATTAACACTGCACTCTGTTCTTCACGGTGGTATTTGTTAATTCAAGCACCACTATTTTTTTTGATTATTTGCAATTGTTGATAATTTCAACGATTTTCAAATCAACACGTTTGTTATTGAAATTCTAATATTTAAATAAATAACAAAACTATAAGACTAATTTAAAAAAAACGGCTTTATGCTTTCCAAAACGCTGAGGATGTGATATTTAACAACAAACGCCGCGTCGCAATAAGGGGCGGGTTCGTTTTTCAAAGCCGATATCAGAGGAAGAATATATTCTTCCGTTTCGTTTATATATTCAAACTGCTTTTCGCGCGTGAAGGCCGGAGTCATTGTTGAAATATTATTGCATCTGTCTATAATTTTAACCGTGGCGGCCTTTTTGTTTTCGGCGATTTTTTCATAATAGATTTTTTTGGACTCCTCTTTTGAAAGGCCGGGAAGCTTTTTGAAAGTGACAAGATCAACGATTTTCTTAACCTCGTCGCTCACGGGCAAATCGCCGAGTGCGGCGTCCGTATCCTCCACCACATCGTGAAGCAAAATTGCGGCAAGAATATCATCGTCATAAATTCCCAAGGCATAGGCGTGGCACGCCATCATAAGGGGATGATTTATATACTTCACCTTTTCTGCGCTGCCGGCATATTTTGAGCCTTTCCTGAACTGACCGCTGTGCTTTTCGCGCATAAATTCAAGCGCCTTTAAGGTTTGCCCAAAGCCCTTGATTTGAGCAACGGTTTTAATTTTTGTGAACATATTATCCTCGTTGAAAAGCCTTAAGCGATATTCCAAATGCACGCCGTTTTGCGGCTCGGCAAAATAAGAATAAGGCACATTAAAAAGCTTCACCGCCAGCGCCAAATTATCCATATCGGGAATGTTTTTGCCTGTTTCCCACTTACTGACCGCCTGCGCGGTTACGCCGATTTTTTCGGCGAACTCCTCCTGAGTAAGATTGTTTTTCTTTCTCAATTCGGCGATTTTGCGCCCCATTTCAGCAGTGTTCATTATATTCTCCTTTGCATTTGCTTTACGCACAGTGCAGTGCGGCTTTTGCTTTGCCTGTGAGTTAATATTAACCCGTTTGCCGATTTAATTCAACATACCGCCGGTTGAGCCGATTAAACCGCAGGTTGAAATGCCGAAAAATAAACGGAATTTGTTTTTGCAAACGCTCAAATCAGCGCAATCAAAAATAAAAAAGATCCTCAAATTTTTTATCAAGGGCAATACAGATAATCAGCGCGAGCTTCGCCGTGGGGTTAAACTGCCCCGTTTCAATTGAGCTTATCGTGTTTCGCGAAACGCCCACCATATCGGCAAGCTTTGATTGCGAAATGCCCTTTTCCTTTCGTATTTCCTTTAAATTATTTTTTAAAACAAGCAATTCATCCATATCAAAACAACCCGATTATATATCTAACAAGAAGCAGCATCGCGGCAATGCCGCCGCAAACGGCATTAAACAAATAGATTTTTTTCTTTGTGAAAATAAATTCGGGAACGGATTCCGCGGCTAAATATGCCATATAAAACATAAAAGGAATATCATTGGAGCGATCTTTAATTGTGTTTAAAACCACAACGATAACAAACACCGCTGAAAATGCCGCAACTCCCCATTTTTGCCCCTTAATTCGGGCATTCTTCAAGCCCTCGTCATCATTTTCACACTGAGCTTTTTCGAGTATTTCTTTTTTATCCATAAAATCACCTCATTTGATTTTTGCAAAGTTTACTTTGCATTTTCATTATAACTTTGCCAAGTTTACTTGTCAATATCAATTTTGCGATTTATACATTTTTGCGCAAAAAAATCGGCCGTGGATGGCACACGGTCGATTTAATATCCCTGTTTGATAAGAAAAAGAACAGATTTTGCGAACAAATCAAGCTAAATAATTAACTCCGAGAACGGCAATACCGAGCACAACAAGGATGGCGCCCGTTATTCTGTTCAGTGTTTTGGCCGGAAGCTTATTTGCAATCAGTGCTGCAATTTGAGCAAACACAAGCGTGCTGACAACGCAGATAACAAGCGCCTTAATATCAGGCATTCCGCCGATAACAAAATGGCTGACGGAGCCTGTGAGCGCAGTTGCGCTCATAATAAAAACGCTTGTGCCGACTGCCGTTTTAAGCTCGTAACCAAGCACGGAGGTGAGCACCAAGAGCATCATCATTCCGCCGCCGGCACCGACAAAACCGCAAATGAAGCCGACCGCCGCGCCGCATGCAACGGAGCGAATTGCTTTTTGCTTTGCGGTGGCACCCAAAAGGCGCCGCTTAGGCTCTGTTACAGGCTTAACAATAAATTTTACGCCGAGCAGCAAGGTCATAAACACCGAAAAATTGCCCATAGTTGTTTTTGGCACAATACTTGCAATATAGCTGCCCGCCATCGTGAAGCAAAGCACGGAAATCATCATTATGATTCCGTTTTTTATATCAAGATTTTTATTTTTTCCATAAGTTATTGCAGAGGCGGCACTGGCAAGAACATCGCTGGCAAGAGCAATGCCCACTGCAAGATACGGGTCCATGTGAAGAAAAGTTATCAACAACGGGGATATAACCGCAGCTGCGCTCATTCCGGCAAAGCCCGTTCCGAAGCCTGCGCCCAACCCCGCAATTATGCAAATGATTATTTCAAACAAAATTAACGCTCCTTACTTTCAAGCAAAGTGATATTGCTTTTAATTTTTTCCGCCACGCTTTCAACAGCGTCAAATTCGGAATCGGTTATATTCGTCTTTAATGCATCGGCAAACCTTGCCTGCATTTCCCTGCCCTCTTTTATAATCGGAAGTGCTTTTTCAGTTAATACAAGCCTGCGTTTACGCCTGTCTGCCTCATCCTCGCAACGGCTTAACAAACCTTTTTTTATAAGCGAATCAACAGCAACGGATGCAATACCGCTTTTAATTCCGCGAATATTGCAAACATCACTTGCCGTGTTATATTGCGGATTATTTGCAAAAAACAGCAGCACATCAAGCCCGGTTTGGTTTAATCCGTTACTGCGACAAATCGGAGCGGAAAGTTCTTGATAAATATTGGAAAGCTTTTTACCCATTGAAATCAAATCAAGCGGATTCATAAAATCACCCTCTTTTTCAGAATTTTATTCTAATTTTAGAATTTCTAATATTGATATTATATTCCTGCCGCACCAAACAGTCAACACCCAAAAGAGCAATTTAACACAATATTCACACAAAAACCTTTGCATAAAAATTACGCTTGCGCCGAACGATATGCGTGTGATAGTATATAATCAGAGCATTGCAATGTAAAAATCGCTTTCGGGCCGTGCCCAACAAATGCAAATTGCAGCTCACTTGGGGGTAAATTATGAAAAAATCAAGATTTAAAAAGCTGCTTGCAGTTCTTTTGGCGGCAGTGCTGATTGCCTGCTCCTTCACAGGCTGCGCGGCAAACGGAAAAGAAATTATGAACCGAATATACGGTCTCTACAACAACTTGGCGCTTGGCAGTACGGTTACAAGCCAAGACGGGAAAAAATCCTCAACCTTTAAGCTCAGCGGAAAGGCGGAGGAAACAAAATATGCTACAATTGATTTAGGCGAGGAAAAAGAATTTAACACGGTTGTGCTAAAGGAAAGCGGCAAAAAGGTGACCCTTTTTGAAATTTACGGCAGCAACAATGCCGACAGCGATTATAAATTCCTTTACCAAAGCGACTGCATTGAGGGCGGGCATACTTGCTTTTTGGGCGATGTGAGCTACAGATATCTGCGCATTTTCGTTAATCAGGCAAGCGGCAGCTTCAAGCTTACCGCCGCCGAGGTTTACAATATCAAAAACGATAATGCAAAGGATTTAAGAGTTAACGCCTATCTGGTGGCTTCAAACATAAACGAAAGCACGGATTTTTCAATGCTTGACGGCGTTACGGACATAATCGTTTTTGGCACGGCGAAATTCGATAAAAGCGGAAGCATAATTTTTGTTGATGACGAGGGCAACACTGTTGACGAATCAGTTTACGCCGAAAAAATCCGTATTTTAAAGGAAGCCGTGGGCAGCAGAAATATCAATCTTATATGCGATGTGGCAATGCCTTATAATGACAACAACGCCGACATAATTTCCATGCTGAGCGAGGAAAATGTTGACCGAACAATCGAAAGTATAAAGGCACTTGTGGAAAAATACGACTTTGACGGCTACGACATGGATTACGAATTTCCTAACACCAAAAAGGAATGGAAGCTTTTCAATTCGTTTTTAAGGCAGCTTGACAAAGCAATTCCCGATAAAATCATATCACTCGCAATTGCGCCCTGGGATTTGCAATTTGACGATGATGTGATTGAAATAATAGACCGCGCCGAGGTTATGCTTTACGATATGTTTACTGCGCACGGCTATCATTCGATTTTTCCCGTTACAGTGAACGGCATAAACAAAATGCTTGAAGGCGGTTTCAAGGCAGAGCAGCTTGATTTGGGAGTGCCGTTTTATTCGCGCCCCACAAATAAGCTCGGCTATTGGGGCAACTACAATCAATATGAGGGTAAGCTGGACAGATATACAAACCTTATTTATTTTAATGATTTTGACCATTCCGGCAACCCGATGACGGCGCCGCAATATTTAAATTCGGCGCAAATGATATCCGACAAAACCGCATTTGCAATTGATGCGGGGCTTGGCGGAATTATGATTTGGCACATGACCTGCGATTTGCCTTATGACAATGAGCTTTCGCTCTTTAAAGCTATATCTGACACAAAAACTGCAAAACAATAAAAAAAAACAATCTATCCTATTTTAAATATTAAAATAATTGTTGCACGCACACTCATTTTGTGATATTCTTGATATATTCTATTTACAATTGCGAAAGAGAGGCTAATTTATGTTTTTACTCTTAGGCACTGTTGCCGCACTGATTATCAGTGCCGTTCAGATCTTTGCTTTTTGCAGAGAGCGATCGGCAGGCAAATGCATTCATATGGTTATCAAGAATGTGTTTGTTATAAACCTAATAGCGATTTTCTTCCAGAAATATGTGTTTAAATACAAACACTTTTTCGTTTGGACAGGCAGTTATAAGCCTGCATCGTTTATCAAATTTTTCATCATTGCGCTTTTGGTAGGCATCGTTTTGCTTGGCATTTACGCAGTAATTTACAAATACATCACCTTTGAGCACGAAGTGCCGAAAAAGAAAGGCGCAAGGGCGTTAAAGCTTATAAGCGTTATTCTGTTTTGCCTCGGCAGCCTGTGCCTTGTTGGCACGATTTGGGGCAAAGGCTCTTACGGCGATGTTACCGCGGACCAGCTTTTAATCAACCTGCTTTCACCTGCAGGCGGCGCGGAAAGCGATGTTTATGTTGAGGGCATTGAAGGCCTTGTTTATCCCGCCATGCTGCTCACCTCCGTTTTTTGCCTTTTCGTTTATTCAAATTTCAAGCTTGTTTACCACGGCATTAAGAAGAACATAACCTTCTTTAACGATCTTGTTCACAGAATAATCAGCTTTATTCTTGCTCTTGCAATGCTTGGCGGCGGAATCGGCTACGGTGTTAAAGAATTTAAGCTTAAGCAGCTTTACAATGCATATATTGCAAAATCGGATTTTATTGAGGCAAACTACAAGGATCCGCGCACCACGAAGATGACCTTCCCGGAGAAGAAAAGAAACCTTATTCATATCTACCTTGAATCAATGGAAAACAGCTATCTTTCCAAGGATCTCGGCGGTTATATGGATACAAACCTTATTCCGAAGCTGACAGAGCTTGCATATGAAGGCTACACCTTCTCGAATAATGACACGAAATTCGGCGGCCCGCTTAAAGCAACAGGCACTCAATGGTCTGTTGCATCAATGGTTAATATGACAACCGGATTGCCGATGAAAGTGCCGGCAGAACCCAATGCATACGGATCACCCGGAAACTTCTTCCCCGGCGCATACAACCTTGGCGACATTTTGCATGACCAAGGCTACGAGCAAACAGTTATGTTTGGCGCAGATGCAAACTTCGGCGGACTTTCATACTATTATCATGATCACGGCAATTACAAAATCATGGATTACGGCTATGCAAAGCGTGAAGGATTAATTCCTCCCGACTACAAAGAATGGTGGGGCTATGAGGATGATAAGCTTTACGAATTTGCAAAAGACGAAATTACAAGGCTTTATGAAACCGGCAAGCCGTTCAACTTTACAATGGAAACGGCAGACACTCATCGCCCGGGCGGATATTTAAGCAAGAATGCATCCACACCGTTTGGTGACCATTATTCAAATGCCATTTTCTACAGCCAAGACGAAACATATAAATTCGTTGAATGGATTAAGCAACAGCCGTTTTATGAAAACACCACTATTATTTTAATCGGCGACCATTTAAGCATGGATACAGATTTCTTTGAAAACTTTGATCCTGATTATTTAAGAACTCAATTCAACGTTATTTTGAATCCTTCACCTGATTTGAACACTTCTAAATCCAAATTTACAGACAGAGAATGGGCAAACTTTGATATGTTCCCCACTATTCTTGCCACAATGGGTGTTAAAATTAAGGGTGACAGACTCGGCATCGGCACAAATCTTTTCTCAGACACTCCGACTGTTTTTGAGGAATACGGTGTTGAACACACAAACACAGAGCTTGAAAAGAAGAGTGAATTTATGAACAGCACAATTCTTTTAAATCCCGAAGCAAACGGCGAAACCGCAACGGAAACAACTTCGCAAAAGCCGAAGGAAACGGAAAAAGCGGCGTAAAAACCGCCTTAACCGAAACCGCTCGAAAATGAAAACACACGGCGCGCTCTGCAATCAGGGCGCGCCGCTTTGATTTAAAAGGCACCTATATGAAAATTCTTATTGACGCAGACGGCTGCCCGGTTACCGAGCTTGCCGTTAAGCTTGCAAACACACATAAAATTAAAGCGCTTATTTTTTGCGACACAAGCCATGAATTTGCAATTGACGGCGCAGAGGTTATAACCGTTTCCAAGGGCGCGGACAGTGCCGATTTTGCGCTTGTGAACAAGGCCGAAACCGACGACATTGTTATAACGCAGGACTACGGACTTGCGGCGATGGCACTTACCAAAAGAGCGACGGTTATAACGCAAAACGGGCTGATAATAAACGATTTTAATATAGATAATTTACTCTATTCACGCCACATGGCAAAGAAAGCGCGCAGAAGCGGCATGCACCTTAAAGGCCCCTCAAAGCGAACAAAAGAGCAGGATACGGCCTTTGAGCGCGCATTGACAGAGCTTTTAAATAAAAACAACACTTGATATATTCCGCATAAAAATATATAATTATAATAAAAAAAATGAGGAGCAACTGCTATGAAAGTAAGATTACCCAAGCACAGAGAATTTTTAATCAAATTTGAGGACGGATATGATAAGGCCGACGAAGCATGGGAGGAGCTTAACAAAATAGTTAAGGATTATTCCGTGGACGGCAAATCGATTTATTCCGAAAGCTTTATTGAGGACAACGAAGCAAAGGTTAAAGCACTTCAGGAAAAATACGAATTTAAATACGAAATCATAGAGAAATAAGGAACACCATGGAAAAGAAAAAGGTTTATGCGGTTGCCACCTCTCATTTAGACACTGTGTGGCGCTGGAATTTGGCAACCACGATCAAAGAATACCTACCCGACACACTTGAAAAGAACTTTGATTTGGCGGATAAATATCCCCACTACAAATTCAATTTCGAAGGCGCATTCAGATATCAGCTTGCCGAGGAATATTACCCCAAGCACTTTGAATATCTTAAAGGGCTTATAGAAAAAGGCAGCTGGAATGTGGCGGGCTCAAGCTATGAAAACGGCGATGTAAACATCCCCTCGCCCGAAGCGCTTTTCAGAAACATCATTTACGGCAACGGCTATTTCAAGGAAAAATTCGGCAAAGAGAGCTGCGATATTTTCCTGCCCGATTGCTTTGGCTTCGGCTATGCATTGCCGAGCATTATGAAGCACGCGGGGCTTAAAGGCTTCACCACGCAAAAGCTGAGCTGGGGCTCGGCATACGGTGTGCCGTTTGATTTGGGACTTTGGCAGGGCGTTGACGGCTCAAAGGTTTACGCCTGCCTTAACGCACAATCATATCGCTACAAATTCAGCGGCGACATCAGAGGCGATATTTCCATTATAAATAAAATAACGCAAAACGCTTTTGAAAGCGGAATACCGCAAACCTTGCATCTTTACGGCACAGGCGATTGGGGCGGCGCTCCCACGGAAGAAAGCGTGCAGGCAATCGAAGAAAGCGTTGAAAAAAATGCAGGCAGCGATTTTGAAGTTGTTTCGGCAACAAGCGATGAAATTTTTCGCGATTTGGATAAACTGCCGAAATCCGAAACCGCACGCCTCAAAACATGGAACAACGAATTGCTTATGACCTCGCACGGTGCGGGTGCATACACATCAAGAGCGATGAATAAAAGGCTTAATGCACAAAACGAGAACATTGCCGACATTGCCGAGAAAATGTGCATCGCCGCAGAGGCAAACGGAGTTTATAAATACCCCAAGGAAAACCTTAGCCGCGCATGGAAGCGTGTTATTCAGCATCAATTCCACGATGATATCACAGGAACCGGCAATATGGACATCTATATTGACGGGCAAAGCGATTACTACGCCTCGCTCAGCGATTTTGAAACCGAGCTTGACGGTGCAGCAGGCGCAATGGCAAACGAGCTTAACACAAGCTTTGTGACCGAATGCGGCGTTGCGGTTTACAATCCCTCCCCCTTCAGGCGCAAGAATGCCGTGTCGGCGCACATTAAGCTTGTGCACAATTCCACCTTCGTTAAAGTTTTGGGTTCAAACGGCAACGAAGTGCCAAGCCAAATCATAAAAAAATCAGGCAAAGAATTTGACATTGTTTTCATTGCCGATGTAAACGCCATGGGATATGCCGTTTATGATGTTGTGCCTGCAAACAAAGCATGCGAAATCAAAACGGATCTTGCCGTTTCGCTCCACACTCTCGAAAACGAAAAATACAGAGTTATATTCAACAAAAACGGCGATCTCGCCACGGTGATAGACAAAAAAAACAACATCAATGTGCTTGACGCGCCGATTAAAATGGCAGGCCTTACGGATATCGGTGATCTGCCCTACCCCGCTTGGGAAATGCGCAAAAAGGATATTGACAGGGAGCCCGAATTTTTCGCAAACTCACCCGAATTTGAAATAATCGAAGCAGGCCCTGCAAGAATCGCAATCAAAGTTTCGCGCGAGCTTGACCATTCATTTATCGACCAAATCATTTATCTTGAAAGCGGCGGAGAATTTATCAGGGTTGAAAACACCGTTGATTGGCGCAACAGGCGCACAATGCTTAAAGCCGTGTTCCCCTTCTCCTGCTACAACAAAACAGCAAGCTATGATTTGGGTCTCGGCGTTATAAAAAGAGAAAACAACAGCGAAAAGCTGTATGAAGTGCCTGCTCAAAAATGGGCAGATATCACCGCGGGCAGCGGCAAATACGGCGTTTCCGTTTTCAGCGACTGCAAATACGGCTGGGATAAGCCCTCTTCAAACACATTAAGGCTCACCTGCCTGCACACGCCCACGGGCGCATTCACAAAGCAGGCAAGGCAGGATTTGCTTGACATTGGCAGAAACAATTTCGCTTTCGGAATTTTCAGCCACGAGGGCGGATTTGCAAACGGCACTCAGCGCCAAAGCGAAATTTTCCAGAAGCCGCTGATTGCCTACCAGACCTCCTCACGCCGCGAGGGCAGCCTTGAAAGCGGATATTCATTTCTTAAAATCAACAACGAAAACGCAATTCTTCGCTGCTGCAAGCTTGCCGAGGACGGCGACGGAATTATAGTGCGCATAAACGAAGGCAGCGGCGAGGCACTTAAAAATGTTGAGCTCACCTTTGCGGCAAGAATACTCGAAGCAAGCGAATGCCTTGCAAACGAGCAGGCAATCAAAAAGGCAGATTCAAAGAGCAAAAAGCTTAAATTCGACCTTGCGCCCTACGGCATAAAAACATTTCGCATAAAGCTTGAAACGCCCGATAAAAAAGGACGCGAAAACTTTAAAAAGCTTGACCTTGAATATAACTCAAAGGGCTTCACGAAAAATGAAAGCATGCGCAATGTGATTCTTCAGGGCAGCGGCTGCTCACTTCCCGCAGAGCTTTGCCCGCAAGGCTTCACGGCAGGCGGCGTAAGCTTTAAAATGCCGGATACTCAGGCCCCGAGCGATGTTATGGTGACAAGAGGGCAAACAATCGATTTGCCGAAAAGCATGACTAAGCTTTACATAGCCGCGGCATCCACCCTCGGCGACAGAGATGCAACATTTTACCTTGACGGCAGAGAAAAGCAAATTAAAATTGCAGCCATGACGGAGCATTACGGCAATTGGGATATGGCGGGGCTTAATATAAAAGCGGCGCACAAAAATGCACCTATTGCTTTCGAATTCACCCACACGCATCATCCAGAAGGCGATATTCCAAACGGCAAAGCTTATTTCTATTTATATGAGATTGATATAAGGAATGCAAAAACCCTTACCCTGCCGGAGGATAACCGCATAATAATTTTGGCAATGACGGCTGTTAAAAAATTCAGCAACACCAAAAGAGCCACAAGGCTTATTGACGAAATCCCGACTGAGAATTATTCGTTTGGCGATATACCGCCGATAGACAAGATAATTGATAAGGCTGAATTTATAACAATTCGCGCCGGCAAAATCAAGGATCAACAAAACGGCGGCAAAGGCAAAGGCTTCAAGCGCGATAATATAATAACGAATATTATCCGCTCCTACACAAAATCGGAATGGTAATTAATTTGCCACGATAAATTTATAAATATAAAAAAGGCGTTTATGCATTCATTGCATAAACGCCTTAAATTTTGCGTAAAGACTTAAAACTTTACACATTTATTGATGTTGAAGCGTTTGTTGAAAACTGTGTTTAAAATGTTGAAATATACTCTCGGTTTTAAGATTTTGCGATTTTTGTAAGGGATTATACTTTACAATCAATAATTTCAACAGAGTTTTCAACAATTTAGATATTTGCTATACATTTTGATAAAAACATAACGATATTTATATACAAAAAAAGCCTGTATCAAAAGATACAGGCTTCTGTTTTAAAAACTTAATTATTTCTTATTGAAAAGGCTTACGATACTGTCAAATGTGTCGGAATCCTTTGTTGTGAAGGCGCTGCTTGCCTGCTCGGGAGCAGAAACGGAATTTGCTACAGGAGGAGCAACTTCAATATTAGCGGTTGTGGACTTAATCGGAGCACCGGGACCCTCGTCACCGAAGCGAGTTGCGATAACGGTGATAACCATTTCATCCTCAAGATTTTCGTCAACATTAGCACCCCAAATAATTTCGCAATCGGGATGAACGGCATTCTTAACGATTGTTGATGCAACATCGATTTCTTCAAGTCCGATATCCGAAGAAGCTGTGATGTTAAGAAGAACGCCGCGAGCACCGTCGATAGAAGTGTTAAGAAGCGGGCTGGAAATAGCTGCCTGAGCGGCAACCTCTGCCTTATCCTTGCCCTTGCCGCGGCCGACGCCCATGTGAGCATAGCCGGAATCCTTCATAATTTCGGTAACATCGGCAAAGTCGCAGTTTACAAGACCTGTTGCATTAACAAGATCCGAAATGGACTGAACACCCTGACGAAGAACATCGTTTGCGATTTCAAACGCATTAAGAAGAGTGATTCTTTCATTTGTAACGAATTTAAGGTTTTCATTAGGAATAACCATGATGGAATCAACATACTGAGCAAGCTCATTAATACCTGCCTGAGCCTGATCCATGCGATGCTTGCCTTCAAAGGCAAACGGAGTTGTAACAACGCCGACTGTGAGTATGCCGAGATCCTTTGCAACCTGAGCAACCACGGGAGCCGCACCTGTGCCTGTGCCGCCGCCCATACCTGCGGTTATAAATACCATCTCTGCGCCGGTGATAGCGTCGGTGATAGCTTCTTTGCTTTCATCTGCGGCTTTTTTACCTACTTCGGGTCTTGCGCCTGCACCCATACCCTTTGTGGCTTTTTCACCGATAAGGATTTTTTGAGAAGCCTGTGATTTTGCAAGAGCCGGCTTATCGCTGTTTACGGCAATAAACTCAACATCCTGAATATTACAATGAACCATGCGGTTTACGGCGTTTCCGCCGCCGCCGCCTACGCCTACTACTTTAATGGAAACAACTTTTGTATCCTCGGTATCTATTTCATAACGTCCCATAGATTTTATTCTCCTTATATGTATTATTGACAGACTCGCTGTTGTCTTTACTCATATATTGTAACAATATTGTAATCATTTTGCAATGTTTTTTTTGATTTTTGCTGAATATTTTTTTCAAAATTAGTAAAACTATTTTTTGCTTATTTGTGCATAATAGACAAATGATAAAAATAAGCTTGAAATTTGTTTAATCTTGTAAAGTGATTCACTTTACAATATTGTAATTTTTTAAATCGTTTATTCCGGTGTAAAGTAGCTTTGCTTGCCGGATTTAAGATTTATTTTTCCTTTTATACTTGGGTTAGTTTCATTCATCTCGTCGCAAATCAAAACGCCGCGTTTTATTTTGATTTCCAAATCATCGCATGAGCCTAACTCAAAGGTTATGCGCCCGTCATAAACAATATAATTATTATTTATATCCTTACTGCTTACCGCCGTTACACCCTTCATTTCTGTTGATTTAATTGCCTCTGTGATTTGAGTTATGCAATTTGAAACTGTTTCATCCTCAAATTCAAGCTGCTTGCCGGGCTCTGCACTTTTTACGACAGCATTCGTTATCATCATACTGCCCGCAGGCTGCTCTTCGGCAGCCGCTTCAAGCACCTTATAATTATCGTCTGCCAAAATAAATGTTTTATCGCCGTTTTCGATTGCATAAGAGGCGCTTGCATCCGTAACCGTTATTTTAACCGTTGCAGGCAGTTCTTTTTTTATTTTAACATTATATATATAAGGCAGCCGGGTGGTAATTTTTTGTGCCGTCTTATCGGAATTTATCAAGAAAAGATTATCGCCTGTGTTTATTTCCGATGCATTTACAATCTGCTCCTGCGAATATATTCCGCTGCCGGAAACCGTTACGGATTGTGTTTTGAAAAACACCGTTAGCGAAAGCACCGCACCGACTGCAATAAGCACGATAAACAATACAACTGCAAGCAACACCTTGCGCACTTTATTTTTTAGGCGGCGTTTTTTATTTTGCTTGCGACGTGTTTGCGTGCGCGTCGGCTTTTGGCTTTCACCCCCGCGATTGTTGTAAATCCTCGGCGGTTCTATTTCACCGGGCATAAGCTCACGCGGAACATTATATTGCCCGTGCTCTCGTTTTTTAACTTTTCTTTTATCCTTCATCGCTTATCCTCTTTATTAAAGCGCCTATTTTGCTTAAATCCTTTTCAATGCATTGATAGCCGCGGTCTATATGATAAACATTGCCTATGCATGATGTGCCGCCTGCGGTAAGTGCCGCAAGCACAAGAGCCGCGCCGCCGCGCAAATCCGTTGAAAACACATTTGCGCCGTATAACTCCTTAACTCCGTTAACAACGGCAATTCTGCCCTCTGCGGTTATATCGGCACCGAATCTTTTAAGCTCGCTTATATGCTTATATCTGCCGTCAAACACACTTTCATTAAAAACCGAGGTGCCGCGCGCAACCGCCATTGCCGCCATAACAACGGATTGGCAATCCGTGGGAAAACCGGGATAAGGCATTGTTTTGATTTTTTTAACTGCCTTAAGCCTTTTGGGTGAAACAAGCTTTAAATTGCCGCCCGAAAGATATATTTTGCACCCCGCTTCGCCAAACACGGGAATGATCGGCGTTAAATGCGAAGCGCGGATATTTTTTATAACAAGCTCATCGGCCTGCATTGCGCCCGCACACATATATGTGGCGGCAACAATTCTGTCGGGAATGATACGATGAGTGCAGGGATAAAGCTTTTCAACGCCCTCTATTTCGATTGTGCTTTCGCCGGCGCCGTAAATTTTTGCGCCGCAGGAATTTAAAAATGCCGCCAAATCGCATATTTCGGGCTCGCGTGCAGCGTTAATAACAGTTGTTTTTCCGCTTGCGCAAACAGCCGCCAAGATTATATTTTCCGTTGCGCCCACGCTTGGAAAAGACAAAAACACTTTCGCTCCGCGAAGCTTTAACGCCCTGCAGCATATGCAATTGCCGTTTTCAGTGATTTGTGCGCCGAGCTTTTTAAGCGAAGAAATGTGCAAATCAATCGGTCTTATACCTATGTCGCACCCGCCCGGAGGGCAAAGCCATGCTTCGCCGCAGCGCGAAAGAAGCGAGCCGAGAAAGATTATTGAGGAACGCATTTCGCGCATCATTTCCTCAGGTATTGTGTTTCCGGTAACGGAGGAAGCGTCAATAATCAAGGTGCTTGCTTTTCTCTCAACACGGGCGCCAAGCCTGCGCAATATATTTGCAGAGGCCTCCACATCAGATAAATTCGGAACATTATGTAGCACCGTTTCGCCTTTTATCAGCAATGCGGATGCCATAATCGGCAGCACGGCGTTTTTTGAACCGTGCACGGAGATTTCGCCGCCGAGCTTTTTTCCGCCGGTTATTATCAATTTTTCCATTTAAGCCACCTGCCTGCATAATCTTTTACATACTATGCCTGTGCAGCCGGCTTTGCTAAATTATTTTTTTGCCGCTTCCAAAATGATATCGGCAATTATTTTGGCGGAATCCGTAACCGCCATGCTTTTTGCGTTTTTCTCAATTTCCGCAAGTTCCTGCGGATTGCCGAGCACCTCGTCAATAACCGTTTTCAGCCTTTCGCTGGTGAGTTCTTTTTCTTCTATAATTCTTGCAGCATTTCTTCTGACAAGTGCCATTGCATTATGATATTGGTGATTTTCGGCAACATAAGGGCTTGGAATCAGAATCGAAGCCTTGCCGAGCGCCTCTATTTCCGAAAGAGATGAAGCACCCGCCCTGCCGATAACGAGATCGGCCGCCGCCATGCAAATATCCATATTATCGATATACTGCCTAACCTCAACAGTGCCTTTTTTGCCGTTTACAAAGCCTGCTTTCTCAAATTTTTCAAGATATTCACCGCCGTTTGTGCCCACGGAATGAATGTGATAATATTTTCCGCTTTCCGCACTGTTTAAAAGAATTTCAAACATTGCTTCATTTATCGGAGCAGCACCGAGTGAGCCGCCGAAGGACAGCACAAGCGGTTTATCGCCCACACCGAGTTCGGCGCGTGCAAAATCACGGTTCGCACGCAGAATTTCACCCCTAACGGGCAAACCGGTTACAATCGGCTCATTCTTACATTCAAGCCTTCCCGCCGCATCTGCAACGGTTATCATAACCTTATCGGCTTTTTTTGCAAGCGCCTTATTTGTGATACCGGGAAATGCATTTTGCTCGTGAATGCATATGGGAATGCCGAGTGCCGCCGCTTTCTCAAGCACGGGGCCTGAAACATATCCTCCAAAGCCCACGCAAACATCGGGAGAAAATTCCTTGATGATTTTTTTGCTTTTACTTTCGGATTTTATAAGCTGAGAAACTGTTTTTATATTATGAGATATTGCAGACGGCGAAAGAGAGCGGCGAAAGCCGCTGATTTCGATTGTTTTAAAATCAAAGCCCGCATTCGGCACAAGGCGTGCTTCCATATGATCTGCCGTGCCGATAAAAAGAATTTGAGTTTCGGGATAATTCTCCCTGATATACGAAGCAACGGCAAGTGCCGGATTTATGTGGCCCGCCGTGCCGCCGGTTGCAAATAAAATTTTCATGGTTTCCTCCGATTTTTCGGTTTTATCTTTTTTGAGCATTTAACGATTTAATTTCGCGGTGTTTCGGCATTGTGATTAAACATATTCCGTGTCTGCTTTTCTTAAATTTGCTTTTCTGGAGACGGCAAGCACCACGCCGATTTCAAACAGCTGCATAACAAGCGCCGTTCCGCCGTAGCTGAAAAACGGAAGTGAAATTCCGGTGTTTGGAATTGAGTCCGTTATAACTAGTATATTGAGCGCCACCTGCACGCCGAGTTGAGTCATAATGCCGATAACCGTCAGCGAAGCAAAACTGTCCTTAATTTTGGTGGCAATATAAAATCCACGGATAACAAGCGCGGCAAACAGCAAAATAATCACGAGCGCGCCCACAAAGCCGAGTTCTTCGCAAACGATTGAAAAAATGAAGTCGTTTTGCGGCTGAGAAACATAAAGATATTTCTGCTTTGAATTGCCGAGTCCACTGCCGAACAAGCCGCCGGAGCCAATGGCATAAAGCGAGTTATTTGTTTGCCAGCGCGCGCCGAGGGGATCGTAATCCTTATCGGTGAACGCAACAAGCTTTCGCTGAACATAATTCGGCAAAATCTGAGGAAACAAAATCACCACAAGCACAGCCGCAACAACAAGCGCCAAGCCGATTGCGAATATTTTTTTATTCGAGCCGCCGGCAAACATAACCGTAAGCCCGATCACACCGACTATTATCGCGCCGGACATATGATTTTCCGCAAATATCAAAATACAATAAATTGCAACGATTGCGGCGGGATAGAGGATTCCGTACTTCATCGTGCTCATCCATTTATGATAAGTGCTTATATACGAGGCAAGCACGATAGTCAGCGTGAATTTTGCCACATCGGACGGCTGAAACTGAAAGAGGCCGGGAATTTGGATATATCTTTTAAACGCTTCGCCCTCATCGGTGGCAACATTGGTGTGGTAAAACAAAACAAGCACAAGCAAAAACAAAGTCAGCCCAAGCCAATACTTTGCCGTTGCCTGAAAAATTTTATAATTGATTTTTGAAACAAACAGCATGGCCGCTATTCCCACAACGGCAAATATGAGCTGCTTAAGAAAAAATTTATATGAATTATCGTATTTAAAATAAGAATAGGGATATGAAGCGGAAAAAAGCATCACAAGCCCGATTGCAAGAATAATTATCGTGAGTGCAAAAAGCGGAATATCCATGCCGCCTCGCGTGAAAATATCTTTATTATTAAGCTTGCCAAAGCTTTTTTTCGGTCGCAAAACGGTGGCTTCGCTTTGAGCCGATCCGGTACGCTGCGCCCTGCTTATTCTTTTTTTATCTGCCCGGGTGCGCTTCCTTTTGGCAGGCTTTTGAAAATCATCGTCATCACGCCTGTAATGCACCGGCGGAGTAAGTTTATCCGGCATTGAGCTCTTCCTTTCGGGATTTAATCAATATATTGCGCGGCCGTAATAAATTATCAGCACTGCAATAAGGCAACCGATCGCGTTAACGAGTGAAAATACGCGACAGATTTTCTTTTCTTTCCAGCCGCACATTTCAAAATGATGGTGAATCGGCGCCATTTTAAAAATTCTTTTTCCGTGAGTGATCTTGAAATAGCCTATTTGGATAATATCGCTCATCGTTTCACACACATAAACTATGCAAATCGGCAGCAGCAAAATCGGGCATTTGATTGCGAATCCAAGCCCGGCAACAACACCGCCGATGAAAAGCGAGCCGGTGTCACCCATAAAAACCTTGGCGGGATTGTGATTCCAGCACAAAAAGCCGCACATGCCGCCGAGCAGAGCCGCGGCAAGAATACCCAGCCCGGAAAAAGACATTATATACGCCATAACAATAAACGAAACGGCGATAACGGCAGTTACCGAGGAGCAAAGCCCGTCAATACCGTCCGTCAAATTGGCTGAATTTACACAGCCGTATATTATAACAACCGAAAGTGCCCAAAACACAATGCCGGTGAACACATTTTTGGAAAAATCAACGCTGCCTATAAACGGAAAATACCAAACAGTGTTTTTTGAAATCCAAAGTGTGGCAACATAGCCGACTGTCATAACAAGCTGACCGACTGTTTTTTGCTTTGGGGTGAGACCCTCGTTTCTTTTCATCTTAATTTTAATGAAATCATCCGTGAAGCCGACAAGCCCGCAGCCTATGCCGAGCATAAGGCTTGAAATCAAGAGCACTCTATCCCTGCCGGAGAATATTGCGGAATAATCCGTTTCCAAATTACCGCCCAGCCCTGCAAAAAGACCGGCGCCGACCGCAAAGGCAACCGTGATTCCGATTATAAACATCAGCCCACCCATATTTGGGGTGCCCTGCTTTTTCTTGTGCCACGACGGGCCGATATCCAAAATAGTTTGCCCGAATTTAACCTTGTGAAGCCACGGTATAATCACAAATCCGAGCCCGCCCGTGATTGCAAAAGCAACTACGCCGGCAACGGCGATTGCAGCGGTTACACTCATTAAAATTCCCACCTTTTATTATTTGCAAAAAAGCAAGCCAAAACCGAGCCTGCATAAAAATCTGTTTAGCGAGCGATTATTTATCGGAATTTTTCAAAATATCGGCAACAGCCTCACGCTCGTCAAAATGGATTGTGCCCGTCGGCAAAATCTGATAGGTTTCGTGGCCCTTGCCGGCAAGCAGGATAATATCGTCCTTTTTCGCATTATCCATTGCCCATTTGATTGCTTCTTTCCTGTTTTCAACAACCTTATACGGAGTTGAAACGCCCTTCATGCCCTCAAGAATGTCATCAATGATTGCCGCGGGATTTTCCGAGCGCGGATTATCCGATGTTACCACGCAGAAATCCGAAAGCTCTGCCGCGATTTTGCCCATCTTGGGCCGCTTTGTTTTATCTCTGTCTCCGCCGCAGCCGAAAACGGTTACCACTCTGCCCTTTGCGATTTCACGAAGTGAGGTGATAATGTTTTCAAGGCCGTCCGGCGAATGAGCGTAGTCGATAATAACAGTGTAATCCGTATTTGTGGGAACAACTTCGATTCTGCCCTTAACGCCTGTTGACTTTGAAATCGCGCCGAGCACTTCTTCAAACTCAATGCCGAGAGTTAATGCAATGCTTGCGGCGCAAAGCGAATTATAAACGGAAAATCTGCCGGGAATCGGGCAATTTACTCTGCCGATTTTTTCGCTCACAAGCTCATATTCAATTCCGCTTGCCTTGAATTTAACATTTTTGGCAACATAATCGGCGTCGTTGTTATTTACCGCGTAAGTAACAACCTTGCAGGGCAATCCCGCAACGATTTCAAGGCCGTATTTATCATCCTTATTCGTAACGGCTGTTTTGCACTGCTCAAAGAGCATTCTTTTTGCCTTAAAATAATTTTCCCATGTTTTATGATAATCAAGATGATCCTGAGTTAAATTTGAAAAAGCAGCGATTTCAAAAGTCAGCCCGTTTACCCTGCCCTGAGCAAGCGCCTGCGAGGAAACCTCCATAACGCAGTATTCGCAGCCCGCTTTAACCATAAGCGAGAAAAGCTTTTGAAGTTCGTGCGGATCGGGGGTTGTGTATTTGGCGGGATATACCTCATCGCAAACCATATTTTGCACCGTGCCTATAAGACCCACCTTTTTACCTGCGTTTTCAAGAATTTGCTTAACGAGGAATGTGGTGGTTGTTTTGCCGTTTGTGCCCGTTACGCCTATAAGCTTAAGCTTCTCTGCGGGATTTCCGAAAAAGTTTGCGCAGATTTCAGAATATACGGCTCTTGTGTTTTCAACAACAACTTGGTTTTCAAGACCGAGATCGTGCTCGCAAACCACTGCCGCCGCGCCGTTTTTAACCATATCCGCGGCAACAGAATGGCCGTCAAAGGTGTTACCCTTTATGCAAATAAAGAGCGAGCCTGGCTTAACAAGCCTTGAATCCTGAGTAACATCGGCGATTTCCGCCTCGGCAAACTCATTTTTTGTTTTAATGCCGTTTAATACTTCTGTTAATTTCATTATTGTTCCCCCAATGTGTTTAAAGCTGTTAATCGAGAACGGCTTTTGTTGATTTAAAGCTTACAGTGATAACCGTGCCGGCATCCACTTCCTTACCCTGATCCTCGCTTTGCTTATAAGCAACAACAAGTGCATCCGAGGAGGCATTGCCGGAAATTTCGATATTAAGCCCGCTGCTTGCCGCAAGGCTGTTTGCCTGCGAAACCGTGAGCCCCGTGAAATCTGGAACGGTTACCGTTTCCTTTTCCGCGCCGGACGTGTAAAGCACAACCTGCCCACCGGACGGAACCGTGTTGCCCGCCGCGGGAGATTGACTTGTGATTTTATCGCCGGTGCCAACAACCTTGCAATCAAGCCCTGCGCTCTTTATTGCCGCTTCGGCATCGGAAACCGATTTTGCAATAACATTCGGAGCCTTAACGGAAAGTGTTTTTTTCTCTTCTTCCGTATATGAGGGCTCAACGCCGAGCACTGCCATGCTCTCTTTAATCACCGTTGCGGCAACGGGAGCACAGATGGCGCCGCCGCCGAGATCCACATTCGGCTCGTCGCAAATTATAATCATTGCTATTTCGGGATCGTCTGCCGGAGCGATTGCTGCAAACGATACGATATACTTGTTTTTTTCGCCCTCTTTGGATTCGCCGAGCTTTGTTGATGTGCCTGTTTTACCGCCCACCTTATAGCCTGCAACATATGCGTTTTTGCCCGTGCCGTTATCAACAACGGATTGCATCATTTGGCAAACTTTTTTGGAGGTGTCCTCGCTGATAACCTGGCGAATCGTCGTGGGTTCTGCTTTTGAAACGGTATTGCCATCCTGATCCTTCATTTCGGAAACAACATAGGGCTTCATCAGCTTGCCGCCGTTTGCGATGGCGCAAAGGCCCGTGCAAACCTGAATCGGAGTTAAGCTGTTTGTTTGCCCGAACGAAGCGGAGGAAAGCTCAACAATGCCGTATTGCTTTTCTTCGTAATACTGCGGGCTTGCCTCGCCGGGAAGGTCTATACCCGTTTTCTGCGTGAAGCCGAAGCCGTCAAAATATTTAAAATAATTATGCACACCCAGCCTTTGACCCAGTGTGATAAAGAACGGGTTGCACGAATTTTCAAGGCCTTGAGTTAAGGTTTGCGTGCCGTGGCCTGCGTGGTAATGGCAATTCATTCTGTATTTATCAACATTGATGTAGCCGTTGCAGGTATATTTTGTGTCAAGCGTTGCAACGCCCTCTTCAAGCACTGCGGACGCCATAAAGGTTTTGAAAACGGAGCCGGGAACATATGTATCCGACACAGTAAAGTTTCTCCACTGGCGCTGCACATATTCGCTTTGCTTTTCCGTTTTTTCGGTTGCATCGGTTATTTTATCGAGCTCATCCGTATATTTTTGATAAGTGATTTTATACGGCTCGTTGCAATCGTAATCCGGCAAGGAGGCCATTGCAAGCACGGCGCCCGTTTTGCAATTCATAACAACGCCGTAGCAGCCCTTTGCCGAATATTCCTCAAGCGTTCTTTGAAGTTCTTTTTCAAGATAATATTGAATCGTGGTGTTTATCGTTAAATTCAGTGAATAACCGTCCTGCGGGTCAACCGTGGTTTCGTAATCGTTTGAAATGGAATTTGATTTTGCGTCCTTAGCAGTTATAAGCCTGCCGTTTGTGCCCGTAAGCTCATCGTTGTAATAAGCTTCAATGCCTGCAAGGCCGGAATCCTCGCCCATAAATCCGATAACGGAGGAAGCAAGCGAACCGTAAGGATAATATCTTTCTGTTGCCTCCTGAAAACCGATAACCTTTGCAAGCTTGTTTTCCGAAACAAACTCCGCGATTTTTTCCTTTACCCTGTTTTCAACATTTTTCTCAACAACTTGATATTGATTTGCGGCCTTTGCCTTTTCGGTGAGCTTTGCCTTTTGTTCGTCATCATACCCAAAGGTGGAAGCAAGATAATCCACAACCTTTGTGCGTGTGGTTTCCTGATTGATGTTTGACGGATCAAGAAAAACCGTCCACACCGTTGCGGACTGAGCAAGCACATTACCTTCACTGTCATAAATCGTGCCGCGCTTCGCCTCGATCTCCGTATCGGAAAGTTGCTGGCTTTCCGCCTTGTTTTTGTAATCCTCGCCCTTGATAATTTGAATATAAAACAGGCGGCCCGCATCTGCCGTAAACAGAAAAGCTATTATGAGCCCGATTATCATTATCCTGCCCACAAAGCCTTTTTTAAAAATCGACATTTCGTTCCGCCCTTTCGTGACTTATTTTGCTATATTTAAAATCTTATAAGATTTTAATTTAATATTTTATGAGAGCCGGATAAACCGACTCTCAATATAATACTTGTTTTCGGCAGCCGATATTACTCGGTGTCTGAATTTTGAACGCTTTGCGCTGCATCGTATTCCGCAGAATCGATGTATTTTACATTATTGTCCTGCACGCGGGTCATGCCGAGCTTTTCAACGGCATAGCTGTCTATTTGCGACACGGAAACAAGAGCCTCCAATTCCGAATTGAGGCTTACATTTTCGCTTTGTGCCGCCGAGATATCTTTTTTAATGCTTGCAATGCTTTTTGTAAGTTCGTTTTTCTGCACGTAGGTAAAAAGCACACCGAAAAGCATGGAAGCGGCAAGCACGGTTACTACGCAAATTTTGACTGCCTGTAAAAACGAGCGTTTTTCGTCTGCCTTAACTTCTTCACGGCTTTTAAGCTTTGTGTTGGGGCTGAGGGTGAGCTTGCGCTTTTTTTCTTTTCCCCTGCGAACATCGGGTGCTGCGGAGGAACGGGTTTGATTAAACGCATCTACCGCATAGGCGGCGTCGTAGGTGTAAGAATATCTTCTGAAATCATTGGTGTTTACCATATTTACTTCCTCCTTTTTAAATTCTTATAAATCGGCTTATTGCCGCTTAATACTTTTTAAATGCACGAAGCCTTGACGACCTTGCACGCGGATTTTCTTCAAGCTCTGCCTGAGTGGGTGCTTTTGATTTAAAAGGCAGTTCTCCCTTTGGCTTATTTCCGCATATACACACGGGAAATTCCTTAGGGCAGGTGCAGCCCTTTGTCCACTCTGCAAATTTTTCTTTAACGATTCTGTCCTCAAGAGAATGGAAGGTTATAACGGCTATAATTCCGCCCGGATTAAGGCAATCAAATGCGTCGTCCAATGCGGTTTTTAGCTTATCAAGCTCGCCGTTAACTTCTATTCTGATAGCCTGAAAGGTTTTTCTTGCGGGGTGCCCCTTGCGAAGCTCCTTTGCCGGCATTGATTCCTTTATTATATCCACAAGCTGAAATGTGGTTTCAATCGGTGCCTTTTCCCTTTCGGCGACGATATTAGCCGCTATGCTGCGGCTGAATTTTTCCTCGCCATAGCGATAAATGATATCCGCAAGCTCCTGCTGAGAATAATTATTCACCACATCCCTTGCAGAAAGCCCCTCTTTTGACATTCGCATATCAAGCGGAGCGTCTTGGTGAAACGAAAATCCCCTTTCGCCGTTATCAAGCTGAAAAGAGCTTACGCCGAGATCAAGCAAAAACCCATCTATCCCGCCGATATTCAAATCATTTAAAATGCTTTTTATGTTTGCGAAATTATCGTGAACAATCGTTACATTATCAAAATCCGCAAGGCGCTCGCCAAGAACCTTAACGGCATCGGGATCGCGGTCAATTGCAATAAGCCTTTTTGCTTTTTTTGCGATTTCGCGCGAGTGGCCGCCGCCGCCCGCCGTGCCATCTGCAACAATTTTATTTTCGCTAAGCTCCAGCGCGGCAATTGCCTCGTCAAAGAGTACGCTTTTATGAATAAACTCCATCGCCTTTAATCCTCGTTTTCGGATTTTTCCACATCGCCGCCGGTCTCTTTTGAAGGCTCTTCATTATTGCCGCGGGATTCGTTCACCTTATCCATAAGATCATATATACCGAGAGAGGAATCAAAGGTTTCATCCATCTTTTTAAATTCCTGCGGATTCCAAATTTCAATTGTTTCGCCGTTGCCTTCAAAAACGATTTCGCTTTCATTTTCAAGAAGCGCCAATTTTTTAAGGCGCTGATTCAGGGTTAACCTGCCCTGTGCATCCATAGAGCATTCCTCGGCGTTGCGAAGAAAGTCCTTGCTGGTGGCATATTTTTGATTTTCCGTGCCGCGCTGCATTTGACTGTAGGTTTTTTCAAATTCCTCAATCGGATAAAGAGTTATGCACTTACAGCCCTTAACCGTTACGGCAACCATATAAAAATCCCTGCCGAGCCTTTCGCGCCATTTAACGGGAACGGACAGCCTGCCTTTTCCGTCAAGCTTATAATTTTCATAAGTGCCTACAAACAGCAACGCCGCCCCCTCCTTTCAAATTTGGGATTTCAATGGATTTTATGGGATTTCAATGGATTTTAATCCTAATACAAATAATTATAATAATGTGTTCCCTTAATGTCAAGCAAAAATTACACACATTTACATTTGTAACAGAATTGTAACAACTGTTGTTTTGGCAGGCTTTTTATGATATAATTAAGCTTATATTACCGCGGTTTTCCGCCGAAGCAGTCTGAAATCCGCAAAAAAAGCGCCCCGCCGGCTGCAGCGGGCAAGGCGCATAATAAAAGCAGCCGAAAGGGTAAAAAAATATGTCGGACTACAAAACCACATGGCGTGAGAAAATCGGCTACGGCGTCGGTGCCATCGGCCTTGATCTCTCTTACGGATTATTCTATTCTTATTTATCCTATTATCTTTCAAGCGTGCTCGGCCTTAAAGAAGCTTTTTTGCTTATTTTGACTCCGCTTGCAAGAATTTGGGATGGTATTAACGACCCGATTATGGGCACGATTGTTGACAGCACCAAAACAAAAATGGGCAAATACAGGCCTTGGATAATCATAGGCGCAGCTTCAAACGCCGTTGTGCTTTCATTGCTGTTTACTTCATTCGGCATGCAGGGCACAAAGCTTTATATCTATATAGCCGTTATGTATATCCTTTGGGGAATGACGAATACCATGGCAGATATTCCTTATTGGTCTATGGTGCCGAGCTTCACAAATGACCCGAAAGACAGAAATATGATTGCAACCGTTGCAAGAACATTCAGCGGCTTCGGCCAAGGTGTTATAACAGTGCTAACACCGATAGTGCTTCCATTGCTTGCATCCGACATGGATAAAGTTACCGAAAAAGGATACAGCGCAAGCGGATTTTCACGCTGGGCAATTATCTGCGGCATTCTGCTTATAGCATTTGCCTTTATCTGTGTTATTTCAACAAAAGAGCGAAATGTTGTTTACAACAAAGAAAAGTTCAGCTTTAAAAAGATGTTTAAGGTTATCGCTTCAAACGATCAGCTTCTTGTGTTTATGCTTTTTGCAATGATTTCAAACGCAGGCTGGTATCTCACAAGCGGCACTGCAGTTTATTATTTCACCGATGTGCTCGGCGAGCCTAAATCGCAGAGTCTGTTTTCAATGATAGGCGCGGTCGGCTCCGTTATCGGGCTTCTTGTTATTCCTGTTTTGGGCAAGAAATTTTCAAACCGCACAATTTATCAAATTTCACTTCTTATGGCGATTATCGGCTATGTTTTGATGTTTATTTTCGGTCCGATTTTGAAAATCACAATTGTGCTTGATATATGTTATATTATCGCAAGCATCGGAATAGGCTCGATGTTTGTTGCCCAAACCATTTTCCTTGCCGATATAGTTGATTACGGCGAATTCAAAAACGGCAACAGATACGAAAGCATCACCTTTTCTATGAAAGGCTTTTTGCAAAAAATGGCATACACCATTCAAACGATTTTCCTTTTCGGCGGGCTCGGCATTATGGGCTACAATAAGCAAATTTCAAACGGCGTTATAAACAGCGCCACCAAAAGCGCCATCGGAATTCTTTGCTTCGGCGTGCCGCCGATTTTGCTTATAATTTCACTTATCGTTTTCAGCGCAAAATTCAAAATCCACGGCAATTTGAAGGATCAGGTTCACGACCATATTTCAAGCAAGCGTGCCAGCGAGCACGGCGAAGAACAATAAGCACCGAAGCAATATAAGCACATAAAAACAAAAACCGCTTTGTTAAAACAAAGCGGTTTTTGTTTTGCGCATATGCCTGCGCTTTTTTATTTATCTGCCTCTTTCAAACGAACGCACCCTGAAATGCGCGCCGCATTCCTTGCAGATTTCGCGGGATTTTTCAATTTCATCACGCGGAATAACATCCACAACCGTCATCCACACCTCGGCACCGAGGGCAACACATTCCTTTGTGAATTTAAGCATTGCGTTAAACGCCCTGCCGGGGAAAATGTTGCGCGTGATTTTATCGTATTTTTCGGAATCCGTGTCATTAAGCGAAACCGAAACGACATCTATAACCGAGCATATTTCCGCCGCGGTGGGCTTATTGTTTATCAAATCGGAAAGGCCGTTTGTATTTATCCTAAGCTTAATATCGGGATAAAGGGATTTTAGATATTTTGCCGTTTTTATCAGCAAATCATAGGCATTTGTCGGCTCGCCGTAGCCGCAGAAAACAGCCTCCTTAACAGATGAAAAATCATGAGCGTCTATTGCCGCCTTAACATCGGCAAATGTGGGTTCCTCATCAAACCAAAGGCGCTTTGCTTCACCGACGGCGTCCTGCTTTCTTCTGATGCAAAATGCACAGTTGCAGGGGCACTTGTTTGTGAGATTGAAATAAGTATTGCCGTCCCAAGTATAAATAATATCCGCCATAAAGTGCCACAACCTTTCATTAAGTCCAAAAAGGGCTTGTTTATCTTATCAAATAATTATATAATAAATTCGGCATTATTTACAGACACAGTTTTCTTGATTTTTTAGGGTACAGATATGAGCAAATACAACGATTTATACAACAGCATAAAAAACGAAATCACAAGCGGACAAATCGAATACGGCGGCAAGCTGCCCTCCGTTCGCAAGGCAAGCGTGCTTTATTCGCTGAGCCGCACCACGGTTCAAAACGCATATTTTGCCTTGGCGGCGGACGGATATATCATCAGCGAGCCGCAAAGCGGATACTATGTTTCATATAAATCACCCAAGGGCAGCAAAGAAAAGCGCGAAAGCACCGGCACAGGCCGCCCAAAATATGATTTCAACGGCACAGCGGCAGACCGCGAAAGCTTTGATTTTGATGTTTGGCGCAGACACATAAAAGCGGCACTGAGGCAGGATGAAAAGCTGCTTTCTTACAGCGAGCCGCGCGGAGAACGGGAGCTTCGCGAAGCAATTTCCGAATATATAAGAGTGAAGCGAAACGTTACCGCCTCGCCGAACAGAATTATAATCGGTGCAGGTGTGCAAAGCCTGCTCTTTGTGCTAACTTCTCTGTTGAAAAAAGGCAGTTCCGTTTCTTTTCCCGATAAAAGCTTCAGGCAAAACGCCGCACAATTCAGCGAAGCAGGCTTTGATGTGCATTACAGATATAAGGACGCCGACATAATCTATGTTTCCCCTTCTCATATGACAAGATGGGGTGATGTTATGCCAAACAAGCGCCGAATAGAGCTTGTTTCATATTCGGCAGCCCGCGGCAGTATCGTTATTGAAGACGATTACGAAAGCGATTTTCAATACAACAGCCGCCCCACACCATCACTCCACGCGCTTGCAGGCGGCACAAATGTGGTTTACATTGGCTCGTTTTCGCGCCTGCTTTTGCCCTCAATTCGCATAAGTTTTATGGTGCTCACCGAGGAGCTTGCCGCGCTTTACAACGAAAATATATATAAATTCAGCCAAACGGCAAGCAAAACGGAGCAAATTGCGCTTTGCGGATTTATTCGCGACGGCTATCTTGCATCTCAAACAAGAAAAACAAGGCGCTTTTACACGGCAAAAGCCAAAAAGCTTAAAAAGCTGCTGCAAAACGAATTCTGCGATGATGGCACAAGCATTGAAATAAGCGAAAATTCGCTTCAAATCATAATGCGCACAAAATTTGCAGGCAATAATGATGTTTTTGAAAAAAAAGGAATATCGATTTTTATTGAAAATACGGAAAAAGAATTTATCACTTTGGTGCTCAATCCCGCCTCAATACCCGAAAACGAACTTGAAAACGCCGTTAAAGCGTTAAAAAATGCAATGATTTTTTAGAATTTTTGTTCTATTAGTCCTTATTTTGGGACTCTGAGCAAATACCCTATTGCAATTTTATCTCCTTTGTGTAAAATGTAATTGTAAGCAAAAACAAAACAAATGTTTGAAAGGAGATTTCAATTATGAATAACACGGTAAAAACAATTTTAACGGCGGCGGCAACGGCAATTGCGGGCTTTGCGGCAATGGTGCTTCCCTTTAAGCTTTTCGGCAGTTTAACTCAATCGCAAATGAGAATTCTTTTCGTGGCTGAGCTTATCGTTTGCGCAGCAATATATTCGGCGGTATTTTTAAAGAAAGAGAGAAAAGCGCAGAGAAGGCACGAAAGAGCCTGCCGCAAAGCAAAGCTTGAGGAAAACGCTTATTTCGGGCTCAAATGCACTCCGGAGCCGGAAAGCTTTAAAACAGCGGCATAAATCTTATTGCATAAGGCTTCGGTCCCAAAGCAGCACAAAGCAAATTCCGAAATCAAATTTGCCGAATAATCAAACAACACATAATAAAAGCAAAACGGCGCAGCTTTAATCAGCTGCGCCGTTTTGCTTTATACGCCTGAATTACTCGGCGTGATTTTTTGTGTTGTTAATGCCCTGGCGGATTCTTCTTACATCGGCAAGTGCTTTATAAAGCGAATCGTCAATGGAAAGAAGAGTATCATCGGCATAGTTTTGAACTGCCGTAAGCATTTCACGGCTCTTGTTCTGAGCATTTGTTACCATCTCGTTTGCCTGTGTTGTGGCATTGCCGAGAATTTCCGTTGCCTGATTTTGAGCGTCGCGAACATAAGCCTCGCCCTCTTCCTTTGCCTTGGCGGTGATATCCGCAGCTTCGGCCTGAGCGGTTTGGGTGATTTGATCGCGTGCAACAAGCTCGCGAGCCTGCTCCTGAGCCTGAGCGATAATATCGGCGGCTTCCTTTTTAGCCTCTTCGATAATGCTGTTTCTTGAATCAACAATAGCCTTTGCCTGCTTTGTTTCCTGCGGAGTGTTAAGGCGAATATCCTCGATTATGGTTTTAATCTTTTCCACATCAACAAGGCTTTTTTTGGTCATCGGCATGGAGGTTGCGTCGTCAAGCACATCCTCAAGATCTTCAAGCAATATATCGGTATTAGTCATTTGAAATTTCTCCTTTACATCTTAATATAACATCATTTAAAATTTCTTTTGGAACAAATCGGGAAATATCCCCGTTCAGGCTGCAAACCTCTTTTACCATGCTTGATGATAAAAACATATTTGCGCCCTTGGCTGCCAGAAACACTGTTTCAATCTGCGGCAACAAGCTTTTATTTGTGAGAGCCTGCTGAAATTCGTAATCGAAATCCGAAACGGCACGCAAGCCCTTAACAATGGCAACGGCATCAACCTTTTTTGCATAATCAACAAGCAATCCGTTATAAGTATCAACCTCAACATTGCTGTTTTTTATGCACCTTTTAAGCAATTCCACGCGCTCGTCAATACTGAAAAGCGAATGCTTTGCGCTGTTGCTCATCACAAGCACGATAACCTTATCGAAAAGCTCTGCCGTGCGTTCGATTATATCTATATGGCCCAAGGTTACGGGATCAAAGCTCCCGGGGCACAATGCTATTTTCATTCTTCGGCGTCCTTTCGGTAAAGCGTAAGCTTGATTTTTCCGTATTTTTTCTCTTTGGCAACGGAAAAACCTGCACACGATTCGGGCAATGCCTCGTCTTTTGCGGTTTCACAGGCGATTATTCCGCCATCGCTCATATTGGCCGCCACAAGCGGCAACACTTTATCAACAAGATTTTTGTGATAAGGCGGGTCAAGAAAAACTATATCATAGGTTGCGCTTCTTGAAGCATATGAAACGGCGTCGCTTAAATAGATATTAGCCCTATCCTGCAAGCCGCAATGCAAGATGTTTTTTTCAACAACTGCCTTTGCGCTTTTATTGTTTTCAACAAAAACACAGGAGGCCGCCCCTCTTGACAAAGCCTCAATTCCAAGCTGGCCTGAGCCGGCGAAAAGGTCAAGCACACGCCTGCCCTCGATTTCAAATTGAATCATGCTGAAAAGCGCTTCTTTAACGCTTTCCGAAGTCGGCCTTGTTACATCCTCGCCGGGCAGAGTTTCAAGCCTTCTGCCGCGCGCCGAGCCGGTAATAACTCTCATAATAAAAGATCCTTAAAAACGGCGGGCACTGCCGCACACTTAAATTTATACATATCACATTATACAGACGAACGCCGCCATAGTCAAGTGAGTAAATATTATTTTTACATTTTATGATAAAATTCGTAAATATCGCGCGCGTTTTTTTCACTTATTGACGGACATTCACGAAGCTGCGCCTCATCACATTCTTTAATTTTTCCGATTGTTTTAAAGTGGCGAAGCAATGCCTTTGCCTTTTTCTCGCCTATACCCTCAATTTGAAGCAAGCCGGATGAAAAAGTGCTTTTTGCGTGCTTTTTGTGGTGATATGAAATCGCAAAGCGGTGAACTTCCTCCTGAATGTTTGAAACAAGCGTAAACGCCGAGCGGTGCGAATTTATTTCGATTTCACCGCCGCCGAAAGCAATTGCGCGCGTGCGATGCTTGTTATCCTTAACCATGCCGAAAACGGGCACATTCAGCCCCATTTTTTCTATAATCGGCAGCACGGCATGCACTTGAGGCTGACCGCCGTCCAGCAAAATCAAATCGGGCAGAATTTTAAAGGTGCTGCCCTCCTCATCGTTATAATAATGATTAAAACGGCGCGTGAGCACCTCGTTCATGGAGCCGACATCATTTTGCCCGTCAAACCCTTTTATGGAAAAGCGTTTATATGCGGATTTCATAGGCCTGCCGTTGTGAAAAACAACCATTCCCGCCACATTATCCGCTCCGAAGGTGTGCGATATATCATAGCTTTCTATATATTCCGGCGGCTTTTTAAGGCCGAGAAGCGAAGCCAATTCCTCAAGCGCGGCAAATTCCCTGCCGAGCCTGCCCTCGTTTTGTGCCAAATGCTCGTTTGCATTTCTTATGCACATATTCACGATTGAAAGATGCTCGCCCTTTTGGGGATGAATAAATTCCACCTTTTTGCCGCGTTTGTTTTCAAGAAAATCATGCAGCAAAGCCTCGTCCTCGCAGGCACCGTCCAAAGCTATTCTGGAGGGCACGCGCTCGCGCATTGAATAATACTGCTCAATAAGCTCCGTGCGCGCGCTTTCAAGATCATCCTGCGAATCAATAAGCCAAAATTCCGTGTCCGTGAGCTTACCGTTTTGAAAGCGGATAACCTCAAAGCAGGCTTTCTTTTTGCCGTTTACAAGAGCAAAAACATCCTCCTCGGGCACATTGATGGAAACAACATTTTGCCGCTCGTCAAGATTTTTTATGGCGCGAATTCTGTCGCGCAATTTGGCGGCCTCCTCAAATTGCAGATTTTCGGAAAGCTCATTCATCTGTGCCGTCATTTCCCTAACAGCCGCCTGGCTGCCGCCTTTAAGGAATGCCACGGCATCGTTTACATTTTTAAGATATTCGGCCTGCGTGATTTTGCCTGCGCACGGTGCGGAGCAAAGCCCCATAAAGCCGTTAAGGCACGGGCGTGATTTGCCGTAATCCTGCGGGAATCGCTTGCTGCAACGCGGAAGCTTAAATATCTTCAGCGTTTCCTCCACCGCCTGCTTAACGGAGAAATTTGAAATATAAGGGCCTATATAAGTTGCACCGTCGTCGTCAATACGCTTACATTCGGAAATAATCGGGAAATCACCCTTGGTGATTTTTATATAATTATAGCCCTTATCGTCTTTAAGCAAAATATTGTATTTCGGCATATGCTGCTTAATCAGCGAGCATTCAAGCACGAGAGCTTCAAATTCGGTGTTCACAAGGATGTAATCAAAATCATCAACATTTTCAACCATTCTGATTACTTTAAGAGAATGATTGGAATGCGAGCCGAAATAAGAGGAAACTCGGTTTTTAAGCTTTTTCGCCTTGCCGATATAGATGATTTTTTTATCCTTGTTTTTCATTATATAAACGCCCGGCTGAAGCGGAAGCGCCATTGCTTTTTTGCGAAGCTCTTTTTCTGTCATTCTCTCACCTGCCTAAGAATATTTTACCACAAATTAAAATGCCGGTAAATAAAAAAATACGGCGCAGAAAAAATCTGTGCCGTAAAATTTTGCCAATAAATCAATCGGTGAAGCCGCTTTTAACGAGAGCAACAAGGCCTTCAACAGCCTCTTTTTCATCAGAGCCGTCTGCAATGATACGAATATCCGTGCCGCCCATAATACCGAGAGAAAGCACACCTAAGAGTGATTTTGCATTAACTCTTCTTTCCTGCTTTTCAACCCAAATGGAAGACTTAAATTCATTTGCCTTCTGGATAAAAAATGTTGCCGGGCGGGCATGCAAGCCAACCTGATTTTCAACCGTTACATCTTTAACAAACATAATAAAACCTCTCATCAAAATCAAAAAAATAAGTTTGCCTTTTTGACTGTATTACATATTATACCACTAAACTTGTTTAGGTCAATGAAATGAAGCAAACTTCGTATGACTTATGAATTAAAAACAAATTGAGCTGCCTTGATTTGTGCAAAATACACATAATTTTTTATTATCATTTTAAATCAGACAAAAATTTGCGCTCTTTAGCCGTAAGTTCGGCTTTTTCGAGCATATCCGGCCTGCGTTCTTTCGTGCGGATTATTGACTGCTGTCTGCGCCATTTATCTATGTTTGCATGGTGACCGGAAAGCAAAATATCCGGCACTTTTCTGCCGTGCCATTCAACCGGGCGCGTATATTGGGGATATTCAAGAAGCGAGGAAAAATGGCTTTCATCGGTGAAGCATTCCTCGTTCGAAAGCACACCCGGAATCATTCTTGCAACAGAGTCTGCGACAATTAAAGCGGGCAATTCGCCGCCTGTGAGCACATAATCTCCAACCGAGATTTCCTCCGGTTGCAATTCCTCTATAACACGCTCGTCCATACCCTCATAATGACCGCAAAGCAAAGCCAAATTATCGTATTTCGCAAGTTCCTTAACACGCTGCTGAGTAAGTGTTTTTCCCTGCGGAGTCAAATATATCAAATGAACCTTTGCGCCTGCTTTTTTACAGATATCATTATAGCAATCAAAAACGGGCTGTGCCTGCATAATCATGCCCATTCCTCCGCCGTAAGGTGCGTCGTCCACCCTGTTGTGCTTATCGACCGTATAATCCCTGATATCTGTACATTCGATTTCAAGCGCACCTGCCTTGCGTGCTCTGCCCACAACGCTTTCGTTAAGATACGAATAGCACATTTCCGGAAAGAGGGTTAAAATATCAATTCTCATCAAAAAGCCCCTTTATAGGTTTTATCTTAATCACACCGCCGATTTCATCTATTTCGCAAACGATATCGTCAACAAGCGGCACAAGATTTGTTTTCTTTCCGCTTTTGATTTCCAAAATATCCGAAGCGCCGTAATTGAGCACATCGCTCACCCTGCCGTAGCTTTCGCCCGTTTCGGCATCAACGGCTTCACAGCCGATAATATCCTGAATATAATGTGCGCCCTCTTCCTGAGGCGCATCGTCTCTGTCAGCAAACAAAATGCTGTTTTTAAGCTGCTCGGCACTGTCCATATTATCAACACCCTCAAGTTTGATTATGGCAGCATTTTTGTGCGGACGAACGGAAAGAAGCCTTATGCTTTTATTGCCATTTTCATCAAAATAGAGTGTTTTAAACCGCTTTAAATATTCGGCATCGTCGCACCAAAGCTGCAATTTAAGCTCGCCGCGAATACCGTGCGTGTTCACGATTTTGCCCACTTCAAGATATTTTTTCATAAGCACCTCTAAATAAAAAAGCCGCAACTTAAAATTGCGGCTGATTTTATATGTTTTTAACACCCTTGCGGGCTTTTCGCGAAATCAATCGATTTCAACGGAAATTTTTTCATCGTTTCTTGTTGCCGCCGCGCGCATAACAACGCGAATAGCCTTTGCTATTCTGCCCTGCTTACCGATGACTCTGCCCATATCCTCTTCTGCAACATGCAGATGATAAAAGACAACGCCTTCTTCATTAGGTTCATCAACATCAACAGAAACGGCATCCGGATTATCCACCAAGCCTTTTGTTATGGATATCAACAAATCTTTCAAAGAAAACACCTCCACTAATCTTTAAATAGAATGATTAAAGATTAAAGAATGCCTTCTTTTTTAAGAATGCTCTTAACTGTGTCTGTGGGCTGTGCGCCGTTAGCAATCCACTTCTTTGCCTTTTCGGCATCGATTTTAACTTCAGCGGGATCAACCATTGTGTTATATGTGCCGATTTCCTCAATGAAGCGACCGTCTCTCGGGAATCTTGAATCTGCTACAACTACACGATAGAAAGGAGCCTTCTTTGCGCCCATTCTGCGAAGTCTGATTTTTACTGCCATTTTTGTTACCTCCAAAAAATATTATTAAAAATTATTATATTTACTAACCGATTTTTGATTTCTCGGGTTAATACCTATTTAAAAGCCGAAAGGATTGTTTTTTCCGCCGCCCGTCATGCCCATCATCTTTTGAGCCATTTCGGGGTTTTGCTGCATCATTCGGCGCATTTTTTTGCTCATTTTAGGGCCTTTGTTGCCGCCGAATTGGCTGATCATCTTTTTCATTTGCCTGAATTGTGCAAGGAGTTTATTAACATCCTCAACCTGCATTCCGCAGCCCGCGGCAATTCTGCGCTTTCGCGATGGATTTATAATATCGGGATGCATGCGTTCATCTTTCGTCATCGAATAAATAATGGCTCTGAATCTGTCAAACGCATTTTCATCGATATCCTCATCCTTGATTTTTGAGCCGATACCGGGAATCATCTTAATGGTGTCTTTAAGACTGCCCATTCTTGATATTTGGTCAAACTGATCAAGCAAATCATTGAGATCAAATTTATTTTTTGCAAGCTTTTTCTCAAGCTCTGCGGCTTTTTTCTCATCAAGGCTTTGCTCTGCTCTTTCAATAAAGGAAAGCACGTCGCCCATTCCGAGTATTCTTGAAGCCATGCGATCGGGATGGAAGGTTTCAAGATCGCCGAGTTTTTCGCCCGTGCCCACAAATTTAATCGGCTTGCCGGTTACGGCTCTTACGGATAATGCGGCGCCGCCTCTTGTGTCGCCGTCAAGCTTAGTGAGGATAACGCCGTCTATGCCGAGCGTTTCGTTAAAGCTTTTTGCAACATTAACTGCGTCCTGACCCGTCATTGCGTCGATAACAAGCAAAATCTCATGCGGGTGCACGGTGGATTTAATATTTTGAAGCTCCTGCATAAGTGCTTCATCTATATGAAGGCGGCCTGCCGTGTCAAGAAACACATAATCGTGGCCGTGATCCTTAGCATAGCTTAAAGCCTCAAGTGCAGTGTCTACCGGGTTTTGCGTGCCGCGCTCAAACACAGGAACGCCCACCTGCTCGCCCACAACCTGCAACTGCTTGATAGCGGCGGGTCTGTAAATATCGCAGGCAACCAACATCGGGCGGTGTCCCTCGTTTTTAAGCTTTAAAGCAAGCTTTGCCGAATGGGTTGTTTTACCGGAGCCCTGAAGGCCGCACATCATAACCACCGTGGGCGGGTGATTTGCGCATGCAAGGCGGCTTTCGGTGCTGCCCATAAGCTTTGTAAGCTCTTCATTAACGATTTTTATAACCATCTGGCCGGGTGTTAAGGATTCCATAACATCCTCGCCTATGGCTCTTTCGGTTACGGATTTTGTGAAATCCTTGGCAACCTTATAGTTTACATCCGCCTCAAGCAATGCAAGGCGAACTTCACGCATAGCGTCTTTAACATCTGCCTCGGTTAATTTTCCCTTGGCACGAAGTTTTTTAAAGGAATTTTCAAGCCTTTCGGAAAGACCTTCAAATGCCAAAGCAATCAACTCCCTGCTGCATAAATAAAATCAATCAAAGCTTTAATAGATAATCCGCAGTTGATTTGATTTTTGAAACACTGTCGTTAATTTCTCGTGAAAGGCTGTGATTGAGGTTATACTCATTTATGGCCTCTGCACTTTCAATAATTTCATCAAGCCCGCGGCGCATTAAATTAAAACGCTTTGCAAGGCCCAATCTGTTTTCCATATCAAAGAGCTGATTTTCGGCTCTTTTGATTGCATCGCGCACACCCTGGCGCGTGATGCCCTCATTTTCCGCAATTTCGGAAAGCGACAAATCCTCATCGTAATAATAAATCAGGAAATCGTGCTGCTTTTTTGTAAGCATTTCGCCGTAAAAATCAAGAAGAAACGATATTTCGAGATTTTTCGCCACAATTATCCCTCTTTCCAAGCAAATTGCGCCCTAAAAAAGCGACGGCGCAAATATGTGTAAAGTATTTAATCTTTACAGCAAGTGATATTATACATAAGCGGCGGCAATAAGTCAAGCATAAAAGCGAATATTTTACAAAGAATATTTTATTATTTTGTATTGACACAAAATATTGCCGCACATAAATGCAAAGGCACAAAATAAGGCGGCGCAAACGCATGGTCCGCACCGCCGTCTTTAATACATACATTATGTTTATTTTAATAAAAACGGCTTCGCAAAGCAATCCCAAAATCATTTAAGCTTTGCAATGGTTACGCCGCTTTCGCCCTCACCGTAAACGCCGAGCCTGAATTCCGCCACATTCGGATGACCCTTCAATTCCTGCGTAACTGCAGCACGCAATGCGCCGGTGCCCTTACCGTGAATAATTCTGATTTCTGAAATATTGTTCAGCACGCATTTATCAATAAAAAGCTGCACATTCGCAATCGCTTCTTCAACGGTTTGGCCGCGTAAATCAAGCTCGGTGCTAACATCCGCGTCCGCGCGCGAAGTGGTGCGGTAAACGGAGCGCGTTTGCTTAGCAGGTGCTTTTTTCGGCTTTTTCGTCAGCATTAAATCGCTTGTTTTAACACGCGTCCTAAGCATGCCGGATTGCACAAGCACATTGTTTTTATTAACTTCAAGCACTTCACCCGCACCGATGCCCCTGATTATAACGGCATCGCCCTTAACGATTTGGCGGGGCAGCTTATAATCATCATCCCACTCCTCGGCAAGCGTGCGCGGATCAACTGCATCCTCCATCTCGCCGATTCTGTTTTTGATTTCGCGGCGGGTTTTTCTTGCCACATCCGTTGCTGTTTGGGGATTTGCCTCTTTTTTAAGCTGATCGAGGCGAAGCAGAAAATCCGCGCTTTGGCGCTTTGCCGAATCAATGATCTTTTTCGCCTCACGCTTTGCTTTTTCCATTTCATTTGCTTTAAGCTGAGCGATTTTATCCTTTTCGGATTGCGCGCGGCTGCGCATTTTATCGGCATCGCGCACCGCCTTTTCGGCCTTTTCCTTTTCTTTTTCAAGCTCAAGCCTGGTTTCTTCCAGCTTTTGCAGCACGCTTTCAAACGATTGATTTTCACTGCCGATAATTTTCTTAGCCTCTTCTATAACGCCCTTATCCATTCCGAGGTGCTCTGATATTGCAAAGGCATTTGACCTGCCGGGCACGCCGATAAGCAGGTTATATGTGGGTCTCAAGGTTTCCACATCAAACTCGCAGCAGCCGTTTATAACTCCGGGTGTGTTAAGCGCATACGCTTTAAGCTCTGCATAATGCGTTGTGGCGGCGATTTTCGCACCCTTTGCGCGCATATATTCGATGATTGAAACGGCAAGAGCCGCGCCTTCAACAGGGTCTGTTCCGGCGCCGAGCTCATCGATAAGCACAAGGGAATTTTCACCCGCCTCGCGCATGATTTCTATCACATTCACCATATTTGCCGAGAATGTAGAAAGATTTTGCTGAATGCTCTGTTCGTCGCCGACATTGGCGTAAATACCGTTATAAACGGCAATTCTTGATTGATCCGCCGCGGGCACAAGCAGACCGCACATCGCCATAAGGCTGAGCAAGCCGATTGTTTTTATAGAAACGGTTTTACCGCCCGTGTTCGGGCCGGTGATAACAAGAGTATCGAACTTTTCACCGAGCGAAATATTGACGGGCACAGCCTTTTTAGGATCAAGCAACGGGTGGCGAGCCTTTTTAAGCAGAGTTATTCCCTCGTTATTCAAAATCGGCTTTGAGGCTTTCATCTTATACGCGAGATGCGCCTTTGCAAAAATCAAGTCAAGCTGCACGGCACTTTCATAAGAATACTTTATGCTTTCCGAAAAATTGCCCGCCTCGCCCGAAAGCTCAAACAAAATCCTGCGGATTTCGTCGCGCTCGCTGCTTTGCAGCATTTTAATATCATTGTTTGCATCAACGACGGAAACCGGCTCTATAAACACAGTTGCCCCCGAGGCCGACATATCATGCACAAGACCGGGCACATCTCCGCGGTGCTCGGATTTTACGGGCACAACAAATCTGCCGTTTCGTTGAGTTACAATGGGCTCCTGCAAAAATTTTTGGTAATGAGCCGAGTGAATCATAGAATCAAGCTTTTCGCGCACGGAGTTTGCCTTGGCACGCATTTTTCGCCTGATTTCAAAAAGCTCGTCCGAGGCCTTATCCGAAATTTCATCCTCGGAAATAATAACGGAAAAGATTTTATCTTCAAGATATTTATTTACCGTAATTCCCTCAAAAAAATAATCAAGTGCGGTGCGCACTCCGCTGCAATGGCCGTACCACTCATAAAGTGAGCGCACGGCGCGAAGCGTGCCGCCGATTTCAAGCAATTCGTATGTATTAAGCTCGCCGCCCGCCGCCGCTCTGTGCAATGCGTTGTTTACATTTCTGAGCCCGGAGAAGGACGGAGCACCGAAACGCGCAAGCAACGAAAACGCATCTTCCGTTTGGCAAAGCAATCTTTCCGCATCCGCCATATCAAAAACAGGCGTTATGCTTTTTGCCTTCTCTGCCGCATCCGGGCAGGATGCTTCTGCCGCAAGCATATCAAGCACAATATTAAGTTCAAGTGCTTCAAAATGTTTATTCATATCATTATTCCTAAAATTAAAATAAAATTTATTATTAAAGCGCCTTGTAAAATTCAAGCGCCGAAAGGCCGCGCTGAATACGGCTGATTGTGTATTTTTCGGCAACGTCGGCAAGAAGCGCTGTATTTTCATCGCTTAAAGTGAACGAAAAAATCTTTGCAGGCTCCGTGAGGCAAATATACCTGATTGCTTTAATCACCGTTTTCGGCACGGGAACCGCGCCCGGCTTCGGGCAGTTTTCGCAATAGATTTTGCCCTCCAAGGTATCAAAATACATAAGCTCGGTTTCGTATGTGCCGCAATTATCGCAGGCAAGCACGCTCGGCATATAGCCGCCGAGACACATTGCGCGAAATTCAAACACGGCTTTAATATGCAAAAGCCCCTTGCTGCCCTTGCAAAGCAGATGAAGCGAATTGAGCATCAGCCGCAAAAGTTCTTCACACGGCTGTTCCTCCGCCCCGACTTCAAAAGAAAGTTGAGCAAAATATTGAGCCAGCGCAAGCCTTTCGATATCTTTTCGCAAATCAAAAAAAACTTCAATCGGCGTAACATCGTCCACCGTGTAAGCGTCCTTGCCGCGGTAAAGCGAAAAATCGCCGTAAGCAAAAAGCGAGGTTGCGCTTGCCGAACGGCTTTTTGCAAGCTTTGCGCGGCGCACAAAAGCGCGGATAAGCCCATGCTCCGCCGAAAGCAGAGTTATAAGCCTATCGCTTTCGCCAATCGTTTGTTCTTTTATCACAAGTGCCTTTGTTGCTGTTTTCATCAAATTCTGCCTTTTGATTTCGGCTGTGAGCAACATAGCTTAAATAATCCTGCACACTGCCGGAATTTATAAATTTATTCCAATATTCATCAAACATAAAAAACACCGCCGTTAATATTTTATCCTATGGCGGCGGCGTTCATTTGTGCCATTTTAAACCAATCGAAGCGGTTTAAAAAGCGTTTGATTTTTTATTTTAATCCTGCCCGTCAAGGCCGAAGTTGTGAATGAGGCCCTCTTTATTTCTCCAGCCCTCTTTAACCTTAACCCAGGTGTGAAGATTTACCTTAATTTCAAAAAAGCTTTCAAGATCCTGCCTTGCAAAAGTGGATATTTTTTTCAGCATTGCGCCGTGCTTGCCTATGATCATACCCTTATGAGTTTCTCGCTCGCAATAAATTGTGGCATCTATATCCAAAATATCCTTATCCTCGCGCTCACGCATTTTTTCAACGGCAACGGCAATTCCGTGCGGCACTTCTTTATCCATAAGGCGCAGGATTTTTTCTCTTATGATTTCCGCGGCAAGCACTCTTTCGGGCTGATCGGTTAAAGTATCGTCCGGAAAATAGTGCACGCTTTCGCAGGCTGTTTTAATAAGCTCATCCTCAAGCTCGTCCATCCCGTCACCCCTTGTGGCGGAAACGGGCACAACCGCATCAAAATCATAAAATTTTGTTAAATAAACAATGCGGTCAAAAAGTTCTTTTTTATCCTTGAGCATATCAATTTTATTGATTGCAAGAATAACCTTTCGCTTTTCCTGCTTCAGTTTTTTTATAAGCTCAAGCTCTTTATCGTCAAGCTCGCCGCGCGGCTCGGTTACAAAAAGAACGGAATCCGTGCCGCCGATACTGTCGCCCACGGCGTTATTCATATATTCGCCGAGCTTGTTATGCGGCTTATGAAAGCCCGGAGTATCCGTAAACACAAGCTGCGTTTCGCCCAAAGTGAGCACACCCATTATTTTTGTGCGCGTGGTTTGCGGCTTTGATGAAACAATTGCAATTTTTGCGCCGAGCAATCTGTTGAGCAAAGAGGATTTGCCGACATTCGGCTTGCCCACTATTGCGATAAATGCGGATTTTGTCATTCTTCGTCTCCCATATAATAGCTGTTATCTCTTTTCCAGCCGATTTGAGTGAGCACGGTTTCTTCCTTTTCGCGCATATGAACAGCCTCTATACCGCCGTTTTCATGATCGTAGCCCAAAAGATGCAGCATTGAGTGAACGGTTAAAAAGCCGATTTCGCGCTGAAGCGGGTGATTATAAAGCTCTGCCTGCTCCATTGCCTTTTCCATGGAAATAACTATATCGCCGAGCAGCTTTGCACCCGTATCCAAATTAACATCGTAAACACCGTTTTCGCCGAGCGGGAAAGAAAGCACATCCGTTTCCCTGTCTATATTTCTGTATTCGGCGTTAAGGCGCCTGATTTCCTCATTATCGACAAAGCGAACGGAAACCTCGGCCGAGCCTTCAAAATTTTCAAGTTCAAGCACGGCGTGGCAACAGCGGCGAATAAGAAGCCTTATTCCCGTGGGCACCTTAACCTTTTTTTGATCGTTTGTGATAACAACCTTTACCCTTTCCATCTTTTCATTTCCTCTCGTCATTTTCGTATTTTTCATACGCTTTGATTATTTCCTGCACCAATCTGTGGCGCACAACATCTTTTTGAGTGAATTTGCATATTTCGATATCATCCACATTTTTGAGGATACGCATAACCTTGGTCAGCCCCGATTTTTTGCCTGCAGGCAAATCTATTTGCGTTATATCCCCCGTTACAACCATTTTTGAATTAAAGCCGAGCCTTGTTAAAAACATTTTCATCTGCTCGGGCGTGGTGTTTTGCGCTTCGTCAAGAATAATAAAGCTGTCGTCCAACGTTCTGCCGCGCATATAGGCAAGCGGAGCAACCTCGATTGAGCCGCGTTCCTGATATTTTTGAAAATTCTCAGCGCCGAGCATATCAAAAAGCGCATCATAAAGCGGGCGAAGATAAGGATCAACCTTGCTTTGCAAATCGCCGGGCAAAAAGCCGAGCTTTTCGCCTGCTTCAACGGCAGGACGGGTTAAAATTATTTTATCAACCTGCTTTGCTCTGAAAGCAGTTACTGCAAGAGCCACGGCAAGATAGGTTTTGCCCGTGCCTGCGGGGCCGACGCCGAAGGTGATCGTGTTTTTGTTTATTGCCTCGCAATACTTTTTTTGCCCAATGGTTTTGGCCTTAATCGGCTTGCCCTTTGCCGTTATACAAACCGTGTCCGTTGCCATTTTGGCAAGCTTATCATCGTTTCCTTCTTTAACGAGGCCAATGGCATAGCGCACATTTTGATCCGAAAGCGTTTCACCCTTGTTTATCAAAGTGAGCAAAGCGTTTACGGCCCTGACGGCAAAGGAAACGTTTTCCGCGTCGCCGACGATTTTTAAATCGCTGCCGCGGCTGATTATTGAAACGGCAAATTCCTTTTCAATCAGCTTTATATTTTCATCAAAGGAGCCAAACAGGCTTACCGCCTGCTCCATAGCGTCAAACGTGATAATCTGTTCCGTAATCATACCTCACCTTTTACATTATTGATACATTATAAACTTTTTTAAACTCTTTGTAAATACCTTGATTTGTAAGATTTTAAATATTATAATAACTACGGAAACGGAATGATAAAAAATGCTTGAAATTAACGAAAAAGATGTTTGGCAAAGGCTGAAAGAGGACGGCAAACCCATCGCCGTTTACGGAATGGGAAACGCCGCGGAAAAAATAATCGAAATTCTGCATGAAAACGAAATCGAAATAAACGAAATTTTTGCGAGCGATGAATTTGTGAGAGGGCATTCATTTTTGGGAAAAAAGGTGCTTAAATACAGCGAGGTTTGCGAGAAATACGATGATTTCAACATCGTGCTTGCATTCGCCACCCACCTGCCGGATGTGCTTGAAAGAATAAAGGCGATGAACGCCGAACACCCTGTTTTTGCTCCTGACATTCCCGTTGCGGGCAACGGATTATTTACGGGGAAATATTTTGATGAGCACAGAGCCGAATTTCAAACGGTTTATGATAATTTGGCGGACGATGAAAGCCGCAGAGTGTATGAAAATGTGCTGAAATTCAAAATCAGCGGTAAAGTTGATTACCTTTACAAGTGTAACGAATATGATAAAGGCAAAATATACACCGATATTCTTCGGCTCGGCGGCAATGAAACGATGATAGACTGCGGTGCCTACGACGGCGACACCATAAGTGAATTCACGGCAAGCACCGGCGGGAAATACAATCATATTTACGCATTGGAGCCCGACGGCAAAAATTTCAAAAAGCTTTGCCGCAACACCTATGGCATGCAAGGCATAACCCTTTACAACGCAGGAGCTTGGTGTAAAAGCGAAACCCTGTTTTTTGAAAAAAAAGCGGGCAGAAATTCAAAGCTTTCTTCTGTCGGAGAGCCGACGGAGTTCAAAGCAATTGACGATTTAATAAACGATGATTCCGTTTCCCTTATTAAAATGGACATTGAGGGTGCAGAATTGAAAGCGCTTTGCGGCTGTGAAAAAACAATAAAGCGCTGCATGCCGAAACTCTATATCTGTGCCTATCACAGAAATGAAGATATGTTTGCCCTGCCTCAAAAGATTTGGGAGCTGAACAAAGACTATAAAGTATATTTTCGCCACAGCGCATACATTCCCGCATGGGAAAGCAATTTTTATTGCGTTTGTGACTGCTGAAAGGAATGATCAAAATGGCGGCAATTAAAGAATTCATTGCAACATATGACTCTTACATAAATATTGCGGCAGGTGTGGCAATTTTTTTAATTTTCACTGCACTTAGGAAAAAGCTTGCTTCATTTGTGCTCGGAATCACAGGCAGAATTATCTTTTCAAAGTATCCGCAGCGCCTGCAAGGATATAAAAACAGCCTGATGCACCCCGTAGCCATATATTTTTCCCTGGTTGGCTTGTTTTGCGGCATAATGCTTAACTACAACCACACAATAATCAAAGATACATTTAAGATTGCTTCGGTATTGGTGGCCTGCTGGTGCATAATAAGCTTTATCTCAGAAAATCTTGTTGATTATCTCGGCACAAAAAGCGGCGACCCGAAGGTAAACGGAATAGCGGTTAAATTTGTTTCAAATCTTTTGAAAGCACTTACCGTTTGCATTGCGATAGTTATGGTTATATCGGAGCTTGGATATAACATAAACGGCTTACTCACGGGCTTGGGAGTCGGCGGACTTGCCGTTTCGCTTGCCGCGCAGGATTCGCTCAAAAGCATGATTTCCGGCTTTGTTATTATGTTTGATAAACCGTTTGATGTTGGTGATTTCATTGAAACAAGCGATTTTTCAGGCACTGTTGAAGACATCACAATGCGTTCCACAAGAGTGCGCAAGCTTGACGACACCGTTATTGCCGTTCCAAACACAAAGCTTGCAGAATCGCTTATAACAAACTACGCAAAGCTAACGAAAAGGCTGGTTGAATTTAAAATCGGCCTGCTTTACTCCACCTCGGCAGATGTGCTCAAAGAATGCAAAAAAGAAATTTATGAATTTCTTGCCGGGCACGAAAAGGTTGAAGATTCTTCGATTCGCGTAAGGTTTTGCGAATTTGACGGCTCTTCGCTCAACCTGCAAATCAGATGCTATATAGCCATTACCGATTTAGAAGAATACTTTGCTTTTGTTGAAGAGCTGAATTTTGCAATCAAGGAAATAATTGAGAATAACGACACGGATTTTGCATACCCAACTCAAAGCATTCATATTGAATACACAAACGGAGAAGCAAAGTGAGAAACATTATTTTTTATTTTTCCGATCAACAAAGATGGGATACAATCAATGAAGAAATAACACCGAACCTTTGCGAGCTTGCAAGCGAGGGCGTTTTGTTTGAAAACGAATTTACATGCCAGCCCGTTTGCGGACCCGCAAGAGCCTGCCTGCAAACGGGAACATATGCCACGCAAAACGGCTGCTGGAGCAATGCAATTCCCCTGCCGAGCGGCACAAAAACGCTTGCCGATTATTTCAACGAGGCGGGCTGGCAAACGGCATATATCGGCAAATGGCACCTTGGCTCGGACAAATTGCCCGGAATCGGAATTCACTGTGAAAGCAGCGCTGTTCCGCGCGAGCGTCAAGGCGGCTATCAATACTGGCGTGCGGCGGATTGCCTTGAATTTACTTCACATGGATATGACGGCTATGTTTTTGATGAAAACGGCACAAAAATAGATTTCAAAGGATACAGAGCAGACAAAATAAATGACTTTGCGCTTGAATACCTTGATAATTGTGATAAGAGCAAGCCGTTTTTCATGTTTGTGAGCCAGCTTGAACCGCACCATCAAAACGATCGCCGCAGATTTGAAGGATACAAAGATACAGTAGATAATTACAAAGCTTATCCGATACCCGATGATTTAACCTTTTTAAAGGGAGATTATGAGGAAATGTATCCCGATTACATTTCGGCAATAAACAGGCTCGATTACAACTTCGGCAGACTTGTGAGCAAGCTGAAAGAGCTTGGAATATATGATGACACGGTTTTGATTTATTCAAGCGACCACGGCTGCCATTTCAAAACCCGCAATCTTGAATACAAACGCAGTTGCCACGACAGCAGCATACACACGCCGCTGATTATTAAAGGCGGCGGATTTAACGGCGGAAGAATTGAAAAAAGGCTCGTTAGCCTGATTGATATTCCGCCCACTCTGCTTTCGCTTGCGGAAATACCTATTCCGAGCGAATATGCCGGATTCGATTTAACAAAGCAGATTGAAAACAAAAGCGAAGCACGCAAATGTGTGTTTATGCAAATCAGCGAAAGCCAGTGCGGCAGAGCAATCAGAACGCCAAAATATATGTATTCCGTGCGCGACATACGCCCCGGCGGTGCACTCAGGGCGAGCAGCAAGGTTTATTTTGAGGATTATCTTTATGATTTGGAAAAAGACCCTAACGAAAAAATGAACCTTATTAAAAGCCCAGAATATGCAGAAATAAGGCAGGATTTAAAATATATGCTGATAGATGAAATGAAGGCGGCGGGCGAAGAAGAATCGGTTATCTTGCCTGCGCTTTGGGCGCGCAAAAAATAACAGTGTGAGTAAAAACAATGAACGATTTAAAAAATTACGATAATTTTGCCGCATATATCGCAAGGGGATTTTTAAGAAAAAGCGGAGTAAACAGATACCGATTGCTTAAAATCGATGAGATGAGCAATGAGCGTGTTATTGATGCCTGCCGACTTTATTGTGAGGAAAACAATCTTTTGCATGAATATTCCGTTTTTCTTGAGCAGGAGGAAGCTCTGCAAACGGGAAAACAATATTTAGGAAAGGTTATCGATGTTACGGTTGACAGGCCGCTCGGCTCTCACCACCCAAAGCACAGCGATATTGTTTATCCGGTAAATTACGGATATTGCGATGAGGTTTTTGCCGCGGACGGCGAACCGCAGGATGTTTATATACTCGGCATATACGAACCGATTTCCGTTTTCAAAGGCAGGGTTATTGCCGTTATCCGCAGATTTGACGATGTTGAAAACAAATGGGTAGTTTGCCCCGATGAATACGATTTTTCCAAGAAAGAGATTGAAAAAGCAACCCATTTTCAGGAAAAATATTTTAAAACGGAAATATTGATGCTAGGCGATTTTTAATATTCCCGCAGTTTTAATAAGTACAAAAAATAAGGTGACCGAGATTAACTCGATCACCTTTATTATTTGCTGTTATTGATTATTCGGCATCCTTTTTGCTGCCTGCACGCTTAGCAACAAGCTCTTCAAGAATTCTTGAATGCTCTTTATCAGAGAGTGCATATTTCAATGTAGGAATTGCAGAAAGCAACATACCGATTGCCGGAGGAATTGAAATAAGGAAGAACATTGCAGCCGCATACTTACCTGCACCCGTGCCGCCGTCGTAAGTGATGAAGCTTGCGCCTTTTTCAATTGCCTTATTAAGAGTATCTACATTCTTACCGCTGTAACCTACTACTGCGAATACTGCGGAAGAAATGATTGTGGAGATACCTGCCGAAAGCTTTGTAATAAAGCTCTGACCGGAGAAGAATACGCCGTCTGTGCGAACACCGTTTGTATATTCTTCATAGTCTACACAGTCTGCGATCATAACCGACTGAAGAACATTGATACCTCCGAAAGAAGCACTGCCGAAGAGCATGCAAATGCCGATTATAATTGACCAGAATGTTGTTGTGAGGTCGCCGCCGGAAACTTTATAGAACACATAGATAAGTGCAAAAGGAATTGCACCGCCGATGGAATAAATGTTGTAAAGAGTTTTCTTTTCAACTTTTTTGATAATTACGGGAGTGATACCCATAGCCACAAACTGACCGACAAACAAGCCTACAGCAACACTGCCGAGGCCGATAAGAATCTGCCAGTTGATGCCTGCAAAGCTGCCGTCCTCGTTGCTAACGATGATGTTCATAATGTTACCGTTTGCATAGTAGTATGTAACAAGAGTCATTGCAACGATCATAAGAAGCTGAATGGGGCTTCTTAAAATGCCGGAGATAAGAATTTGTCTGAAAGGCTTGTTGCCAAACATAATTTTGAAGTTTTCGGCAAAAGTATAGCTTTTTTCTGACTTATCAACCTTTTCACGAGTGAAAAGACCTGCGCATTCAAAGAAGATAACCGCAATTACAGTCATAATGATAACGGTTACGATGAAGCCCTTTTGATTTGCCTGCTGAACAAGAACATCGTAATCTGCGGCATTTTTATCAACCTTGCCTGCAAACACGCTGCCGAGAGCCTGAGCAATCTGAACAACAAGAACGCTGATACCGCCAATGCCTGCTACCATACGAGCAAGGCCGAGGATCTTACTTCTGTCGTTTTCATCTTCCGTCATCAATGAGGTAATGCCCCAAAGCGGAATATCGCAAATTGTGAAGCACATGCCCCATGCGATATAAGAAATTGCCGCCCATGCAACGATAAGAACCTTTGAAGCGGTTGTATCTGCTGTTGCGTAGTTGCCGTTTAAGAAAGAAAGAATTGTGATAAGGCCGATTATGCCGGGGAAAATGATAAGATAAGGTCTGCACTTACCCCATTTACTTTTGGTTTTATCAACGATTGTGCCCATCATTGGGTCGTTAATAGCATCCCAAATTCTGGCAATTGTCATTATCCAGCCAAGCGCCATTGCCGGAAGGCAGATGACATTCTGGAAGTAGAAATAGAGACCTGTTGAAACGATGTTGTATATAAGGTTTTGGCCAAACATACCTGCAAGGTAACCAACGAGTTCTTTTTTGGTATAGGTTTTTACATTACTACCCATAAATTCACCCCTATAACGGAAAAATAAACCGGCCGAATATATATGCGGACGGTTTAAACTCCTTAATGATAATGTAACTATTATACCCCATAAGGGGTTGAAAAACAATTGTAAGAAATGCCAAATAAGCCATATACTGCCTGTACATAATAACCAAAAAAGCGTGCCGCAAAAAACGGCACGCAATTTTAAACATTATTTAAACAACAACACTCGCAAATTAAGCCATGAAACGGCGGATAACGCCTTCCATATCATTATAATCCATAATGCGGGGAACGGGATATCCGGGATTTCCCTCTTTAAGGGCGCGATGAATAAGCGTGGGCAAATCCTCTTCTTTGATAAAATCAAAGGTGGTGGGGATATTCATATCCGCATTAAGCTTTTTGATTGCGGCGATGAATGCCTGAGCTTTTTCCGCTTCCGAAGAGCCTGTGATGCCAACGATATCGGCAAGCTTTGCAAGCTGCGGATAAATGCAATCACCGTACCATTCAAGAACATACGGCAAAATAACAGCATTTGCAAGGCCGTGCGGCGTGCCGTAAAGACCGCCGAGGTTATGCGCGATAGCATGAACATAGCCGACATAAGCGCGCGTGAATGCACAGCCCGCCCAGTAGGAGCCCTTGAGCATATTTGCTCTTGCTTCGTAATCCTTTCCGTTATTATAAGCCTCTTCGATATTATCGAATATAAGCTTTGTGGCCTTTTCGGCCTGCTCTCTTGTTTGCTTAGTGTTGCTTCTGCCGATGTAAGCCTCAACAGCGTGAGTGAGCGCATCCATACCTGTTGTCGATGTGATGTGCGGCGGCAAACCTACGGTAAGTTCCGGGTCAAGCACCGCGAATTTCGGACGCAGACAGATATCGTTGATGGCGTTTTTCTCATGAGTTTCGGGATCTGTTACAACAGCGGCAACAGTGGTTTCAGAGCCTGTTCCGGCAGTGGTGGGCACTGCAAAGAACGGGGGCAGCTTTTTGAGCACTTTAAGATAGCCCCTCATTTGGCGAACGGTTTGATTCGGCTTAACAACCCTTGCAGCCGCAACCTTTGCGCAGTCCATCGAAGAACCGCCGCCGAAAGCGATAAAGCCCTCGCAGCCGTTTTTCAAATACATTTCGCGCGCCGCCTCAATGTTGGGGATTGTGGGGTTGGGCTGAACGCCGTCATAAACGACATACTCAACACCGGCTTCTTTAAGCTTTTCAAACATGGGGTCAAGCAAATTAAGGCTCATAAGGCCTTTATCCGTAACAACAAGCACCTTGTTGATTCCCTTGCTTTTAATAAATTCCGGCAATCTTAAAACGGAGCCTTTGCCTTCAAGCAACTGCGGCTCTGACCAATCCAGGAAATTCATGGCAAGCTTAAATGCGCCCTGATATATACGATACCAGCACTTTTTTAATTCCCAAAGCATCAATATTCCTCCTTTACAATAATTTCCATTTATCATTTTACTAAAAAAGCATCAATTTTGCAATAGCAAACTAAAAGTTATTTTTAACCCTTTATAGAATCAAAAAAATATGTTAAAATAATTCTCATACAAAACAACAATTTAGTTTAGGAGATGAAAAAATGGGCAATAAAAGCCTGATTTTCTGCGGCAACAGCCCGGAGTTTCTTGACGAGGAATTAACCAAAAAAAGCACGCCGGCAAACGGCGGCACGGCTTTCAGAATACCTAGCCTGATTAACGCAAACGGCACATTGATAGCCGCCGCGGACAAGGCTTCCTGCGGAGCGGATTGGGGCTACATAGAGCTTGCCGTTCGCAGAAGTGAGGACGGCGGCAAAACCTGGAGCGATATTGAATCCGTTGCCGTGCCTCCCGCCCGAGAAACAAGAAAAAGCGCCGAGTGTTATGCCTCCGCTTTTTACATTGATCCCTGCATGGCCGTCACCAAAGAGGGCGAAATCATAATGCTGGCCGATTTTTGGCCCGAATGTATGGGCATTCACAAAAGCAAGCTGCTTGATAAAAAGAAAATCGCCTATGCAATGCACAACGGCAAAATGCTGCCCCTGATTTATGACAGAAATAATAATTTTTATTATGTTTTACCGAACGGCGAAGTGCTTGATTCTAAAAAGGAGCTTACAAACTACACCGTAAAAGCGCCCCTCGGTTCGCTTTACAGAAACAATGAATATCTCGGCAACATTTATTTAAACGGTGCCATGGGCAAAAACGAAGAAAGTGCAAAAACCACATTCGGCGCACCGCTTAAAGCACCGAAGCGCTGTTATGTTTTTATGCTTAAAAGCACCGACGGCGGCAAAACCTGGAGCGAGCCGAAAGACATAACAAATATGATTCTTGAAAAAACAGACGGCACTTTCCTCGGCGTTGCACCCGGCACGGGCTTAACGCTTGAGGACGGCAAGATTGTTATGCCGCTTTACACGCTAAAAAACGGCAGTGTTTCGGTTTTCACAACGGACGGCGGCGAAACCTGGCACAGAATGAGGCGCAACCCCTATGCCCAAAACATCGGCGAATGGCAGATGATTACCGCTCCGAACGGCACGATAATAGGCCTCGGCAGGCAAAAAATCTTTGGTAAAACACCCGTTTGCATTTCGGACAACAGCGCAAAAAGCTGGATCAAATGCAAAAAGACGGCATTGAGCGCACCGCAGTGTCAAAAGAGCGTTATAACGGCGGGCGGATATGTTTTTTGCTCGCACCCATCAGGAAAAGAGCGCGAAAACGGCGTTATCTCAATCGGCAAGCCCAGAATGATAAAAGGCAGCTATGAGCATATCGATTGGTTTAAGGATATTGAAATAAACAAGGGCTTTTTCGCATATTCCTGCCTTGCGCAAATTGATGATGACACAATCGGCGTGCTTTACGAATCACAGCCGAGCAGCTACATTGAATTTCAAACCTTTAAAATAAGTGAAATCACAAAGTGATGCAAAAAACACTTGAAAATCAATTAACACTATATTATAATAATAAGCATATTAAACGCAATGACGAAGAAAAGTAGCTTATTTTGAATCTTTCAGAGAACCGCGCCATGGCTGGAAGCGCGGCAGATGAAATTTAAGCGAAGTTCCCTTACGAGCGGCTGTGCCGAAAGATATTTCAATTAAGCGCAGACGAATTGAGCAGCGTTAAAAGCTCAAAGAGTGTTTGCTTGGATTTAAACTCTTTGCAAAAATAAGGGTGGTACCGCAGGTATTAACATACTTGTCCCTATTATTAAGGGGCAAGTATTTTTTTGTCCCAAAACAGATTAAAAAACGAAAGGAAGATTTTATGAAAACCGAGCTTGAAGAAATCAGAAAAGCCGCAAAAAAGGCGCTTGATTCCTTTAACACAAAGGAGCAAATCGAAGAAGCAAGAATCAAATACCTCGGCAAAAAGGGCGAGCTTACTTCAATTTTGAAGCAGATGGGCAAGCTTTCCGCAGAGGAAAGGCCCGTTATCGGCCAGCTTGCAAACGAAATCAGAGCCGACATTGAAAAGAAAATCGCCGAAAAGAGCGCACAAATCAAAGAGGCAGAGCTTAAGCACAGGCTTGAAAACGAAGCGATCGACGTTACAATGCCCGGCAAAGAGCCTGAAATAGGCCATAAGCACCCTCTTTCCATTGTGCTTGACGAAATCAAAGAAATATTTATGGGAATGGGCTTTGATGTTGCCGAGGGTCCTGAGGTTGAATATGATTATTATAATTTTGAAGCACTCAACATTCCTAAAGGCCACCCTGCCAGAGATACGCAGGATACCTTCTATATTGACTACAATATAGTTTTAAGAACTCAAACATCACCCATTCAAATCAGATATATGGAAAAGCATGAGCCTCCATTCAGAATGATTGCACCGGGCAGAGTTTTCCGCTCCGATGCGGTAGACGCAACTCACTCTCCCCTTTTCCACCAAATCGAAGGGCTTGTTGTTGACAAGGGCGTTACAATGGCGGATCTTAAAGGCACGCTTGAAGCATTCGCAAAGCGCCTTTATGGTGAAAACACAAAAATCAGACTTCGCCCCCACCACTTTCCTTTCACGGAGCCGAGCTGCGAAATCGACGTTTCCTGCTTTAAATGCGGCGGCAAGGGCTGCCCGATGTGCAAGGGCGAGGGCTGGATTGAAATTCTCGGCGGCGGCATGGTGCATCCCAAGGTGCTTAAAAACGGCGGTGTTGACCCTGAGGAGTACAGCGGCTTTGCATTCGGCGTGGGCCTTGAAAGGCTTGTTATGTTCCGCTTCAACATAGACGATATGAGATTGCTTTACGAAAACGACACAAGATTTTTGAATCAATTTTAAGGAGGTGCAAAACAATGGTTTTATCAAGAAGATGGCTTAAAGATTATGTTAATTTAGACGATATTTCAGATAAAGAGTTTTGCGACGAAATGACTCTTTCCGGCTCAAAGGTTGAAGAGTTTAAAAAGGAAGGCAGCGAGCTTGAAAACATTGTTGTCGGGCAAATCAAATCACTTGAGCGCCACCCGGATTCCGACCACCTTTGGATTTGCAAGGTTGATGTGGGCGGCGAGAGCGATGAGCAAATCGTTACAGGCGCACAAAACCTTTCAATCGGTGATTATGTGCCTGCGGCACTTCCCGGCGCAACGGTTTACAACAGAAAAGACCACTGCATAGAAAAAATCAAAAAAGGCAAGTTAAGGGGTGTTGAATCAAACGGAATGCTTTGCTCGTTTGATGAGCTTGGACTTACGCAGAATGATTTCCCTTATGCAACTGCAGACGGCATATTTATTTTGGGCGACGATTGCGACCACACTCCGGGCGAGGACATTCGCAAGGCTATCGGTTACGACGATACCTGCGTTGAATTTGAAATCACTTCAAACCGCTGCGACTGTATGTCCGTAACAGGACTTGCGCGCGAAGCCGCAGCAACCTTTGACAGGGATTTTGTTTTAAAAACTCCCGTGGTTAAACCCGGTCACGGCGATGTAAACGAAATGCTTAAGGTAAACATTGCCGAGCCCGATAAATGCTATCGCTACACAGGCGCGGTTGTTGAAAACGTGCGCGTTAAAGAAAGCCCGCGCTGGCTCAGAGAAAGACTTCGCGCAAGCGGCGTTCGCCCGATCAGCAACATTGTTGATATCACAAACTATGTTATGCTTGAATTCGGCCAGCCGATGCACGCATTTGACCTTCGCTTTTTGGAGGGCAACACCGTTAATGTGAGAAATGCCGCAAAGGGTGAAAAAATTACCACACTGGACGGTATTGAGCGCGAGCTTAACGACACAATGCTTGTTATTGCAGATGAGAAGAAACCCGTTGCTGTTGCAGGCGTTATGGGCGGTGAATACAGCGGCATTATGGATGATACTACCACCATCGTTTTTGAATCCGCATGCTTTAACGGCTTATCGGTAAGAAGCACGGCAAAGGCGCTCGGAATGAGAACCGAAGCTTCAAGCCGTTATGAGAAAGAGCTTGATCCGGGCGCAACAATGAATGCGCTTATGAGAGCGCTTGAGCTTGTGCAGCAGCTTGATGCCGGCGATGTAGTAAACGGCGTTGTTGATTGCTTTGTTAAGCCAAAGAAACCTGCAAAGGTTAAATTTGATTATAATTGGATAAATAATTTCATCGGCATCAACCTCAGCGAAGCAGAGCAAAAGAAAATTCTTGAAAAGATTGAGTTCACATTTGATGATGAAGGCAACGTGGTTGCCCCCGCATTCAGAAACGATATTGAGCACATTGCCGATATTTCCGAAGAGGTTGCGCGCTTTTACGGCTACCACAACATTCCAAACAGAATGCTCAGCGGTGTTGCCGTCGGCAAGCTTACCGATTGGCAAAAATACATTCGTTCAATGAACGAAGCCTTGATTGCATGCGGCTGCACCGAAACATCAACCTTCAGCTTTATCAGCCCAAAGGCATACGACAAAATCAATCTTGACAAAAATGACCCTCAAAGGGAATCGGTTGTTATCAGAAATCCGCTCGGCGAGGACACAAGCATTATGAGAACAACAATTTTGCCATCAATGCTTGATGTGCTTTCTCACAACTACAACCACAAAAACGAGAAAGCCTGCCTTTATGAAATCGGCACCGTTTATCAACCCACCGAAAAAGGCAAGCTCCCGATAGAAAGCCAAAAAGCAGCCATCGGAATTTACGGCGGCAACGCGGATTACTATGCACTTAAAGGCATAGTTGAAAAAGTTCTTTCCATGCTCAACACCAAGGAATACGATATTGAGCCGGTTAAGGATGACCCGTCTTTCCACCCGGGCAGAACGGCAAGATTTGTTGTTGACGGCAAAGTGCTTGCGGAACTTGGCGAAATTCACCCGACCGTTGCCGAAAACTACAATATCGGCGCGCGTGTTTATGTGGCTGAAATTGATGTGAACACGGCATACGAAAACAGGCTTCCGGGCAAAACTCACAAGCCGCTGCCGAAATTCCCGGCCGTAACTCGCGACCTTGCATTCGTTTGCAACAGAGAAATTCCCGTTCTTTCGCTTGAAAAGGCAATCGGCGACGCAGTCGGCAAAACACTTGAAAAGGTTAAGCTTTTTGATGTTTACGAAGGCTCTCAAATTGAAAAAGGCAAAAAGAGCGTTGCTTTCAACATCAGAATGAGAAGTGCAGACAAAACACTTACTGACGACGAGGCCGATGCAGCGATGAAGCGTGTTATTAAAGCTTTGGATAAATTGGGCATCAGTTTACGCTCTTGATGCAGAAAATGAGCATTTTTTACCTGATTTTTACAAAAATAAAAAAATTTTAGTTGTAATCAAGGCAAAAATTGTATATAATGATGTTGTATATTGTTAAGCAGGAGGTGACTTTACTGTGACAGATAAAACAATGACCTTTAAACTCGGCGACGATCATGAGGACTATATGAGGGACACGCTTACCCAGGTGTTTGATGCACTTAAAGAAAAAGGCTACAACCCAATCAATCAAATCGTTGGCTATATTCTTTCGGAAGATCCCACTTATATAACCACGCATAATAATGCAAGAAGCCTTATTCGTAAAATAGACCGAGATGAATTGCTTGCAGAAATGGTAAAGTCTTATCTTAACACCTAAAGATACACAACAAAATAAATTAAAAAGGAGGGTTTTCTTTGGCAGAATTTAAAGATACATTTCTTACCTACAAAGGAAAGCCTTTGGTAAGATGCGGCAAAACCATATACTACGGTGATATGGCAGATCCGTTTGTTGCCTGCCTTCAGGTTCAATCCGATAAAGACTTTAAGGATATTAAGCTTTCGGACAAAGTTTTAATTCAAATTATAAACACCGACCCGGAAGTGGGCCCAAAGGAAAAAATCGTTAAGAAAAGCGAAAAAGAAGGCATTTTCAACGCGCTTGATTTAGGCGCTGTTTGGCTTCAGAGAGAATTGAAGAAATAAGCAAAAACGCACACCCGTGCGGTGTGCGTTTTTAAATAAGTATTCATACAAAGCAAGTGTTTTACAACGATGAATTCAAAAAGATTTTTTCATATTTTAGCGGAGGATAATCAATGAAAAACATAAAACTGCTAAGAGTAACCAACGACTACACTCAGCTTAAAGTGCAGATGGAAACCGGCATAAGCCAAAGCATGCTTTCAAAATACGAAAGCGGCGATCTTATTCCCACAACGGAGAATTTGATGATTCTTGCCGATTTTTATAACACCAGTCTTGATTATTTGATGGACAGAACAGCAAAAAAGGAAAAATACCCTCCAAAAGAATAAATACATATTCAGCGAATTTATCTCAAACGCAAGGCAATATCCCCTGCTCACGGGCGCAATGCGCGCAAAAGCGGATATTGCGGTTTCAAACAATTGTTTATGGCAGAACACAGCCCCGTTGATTTAAAATCAACGGGGCTGTGTTTTTGCATTATTTTACGGAAGCGATAATTTCATTCATCTGCTCCATTTTGCGTTCCATATCGGCAACCAGGGCAAACTGATTTTTTGCACGCACAAGATTATGCGTGGGATAATCGGTTTTGAAATATGTGTCTCCGTTAAGATAATCCGCTAAAAAGCGCATGCCGCACTCAAAGGTCATCAGCAAAGAGGCAAAGGCAAGGTTATCTTTTTCCGCCTTATTGAAGCTGCTGCCCGCCTCCGAAAGAAACCCTTCGGCATAAGCTTTAAAGTAATCAAGGCTGAGCGAAACCTTGCTTAAATCAGCCTCATCCTCCTCCGCGATGTTTGCGCCGAAGCGAATTGAATCGCCGAAATCATAAAGCGCAAGGCCGGGCATAACAGTGTCCAAATCAATAACGCAAATTGCCTTTGTGCTGTTTGCGTCAAACATAACATTATTAAGCTTTGTGTCGTTATGGGTTACTCTGAGCGGAAGCTCACCCGCTTCAATCATATCGGTAAGGCGAGAGCAGATATCTTTTCTTGAAGCAACAAATTCGATTTCATCAAGGCAGGTATCCTTGCGACCCGAAAGATTTTTTTCAACAGCGGGCATAAACTCGTTTTCAAATCTGTATGCCGTGTTGTGGAAATTCGGAATGGTTTCATAAAGCGAATCGGCGGGAAAATCCGAAAGCAGCCTTTGGAATTTGCCGAAAGCAATGCCGCTCTGCTTAAAAAGCTCGGGGCTGTCTACGCTGTTATAGCTTATTGAATCGCTTACAAACACATATGCACGATAGCAATCGCCGTTTTCGGTACGATAATATTTATCGCCGTTTTTGGTTTTGATGAAATGCAGGGTTTCCCTGTTTTCATCGCCGCCGTTTTTCTTAATTTCGCCGCGAAGATAAGAAGTTACGGCAAAAACATTATCCATAAGCTTATCAATATCCTTAAAAATACCGGTGTTTACCTTTTGGATAATATATTTGCACTTTTCATCGCCGTCATTATATGTGGCAAGATAAGTTGTATTTATATGGCCGGAGCCGAAGATTTCGCAATTTTCAAGTTCGCCTTTAAATGCGAATTGATTTATAACTTCGTTTAACACTGACATAAAATGCCTCCTGTGGGCTTTTTTCGTAAAATGATGATAATATTTTAGCACATCAAAACGAATTTGTAAACAAGAATTATTTTAACAAAAAAAGCACCTGCATTTGAAGCGCACTCCATAAGCAGGTGTTTTGATTGAATTTGTATTTATTCTCTGCGCAAAGCCTCAATCGGGCTCATCTTTGCAGCTTTTCTTGCGGGATAAATACCAAAGAACAAGCCTACGCCGCAGGAGAACAAAAGTGCAATTGCGATTACGCCGATATTGACATCCGGCGTAATTTTAATTATGGCACAAGCAGCAAACGCGCCCGCAATACCCAAAACCGTGCCTATAATGCCGCCTATAAGGCAGAGTATAACCGATTCCGTAAGGAATTGAAGAGTTATGGTTTTTGTTTTGGCGCCAAGTGATTTTCTGATACCTATTTCTCGCGTTCGCTCCGTTACCGAAACAAGCATTATATTCATAACGCCTATACCGCCGACAATAAGCGAAATAGCACCTACAGCGGCAATAAATGCGGTAAGAATTGAAATGATAGTATCTACAAGCTCAACATAGGTTGCCATATCCTGAGCCGTATAAATCGAATTTGCATAATTGCCGTGAGCCGCTTTAAGATAGTTTACGGTAGCATTGCCGATTGCCTCGTTATTTGCCGTGCTTTCGCCGATAACAAAAACCGAGGAAACAACAGGATCACTGCCGGTAAGCTGAGTAAGCGTGGTGCACGGCATAAAAAGCGCGATCGTTAAATTATCGCCCGTTTGAAACATTTCACCGAGCGAGCTGTTGCCGCCGACGCTGTTTACAAGCGAATCGATATCCGCTACGCCTACAACCTTAACCTTCATTGCGCTGCCGGAAGAAGAAAGGGTTAAATATTGCCCTGTTACATCTTCGTAGCCGAAAGCCATTTTTGCACTTTCCGTGCCGATAATCGCAATCGGCGAAGCGGCACTGTATTCCTCGTCGGTAAAGAAACGGCCGTACTTAGTGCCGTCCTGCAACACAAATTGAGCATCGGAGTTTACACCGATCATCATAACGGTTGCTTCTTTTTCATTAACATCAATGGTGGACTTTGCAAAGCCCATCATCATAGGCGAGCAGCGATCAACGCCGCTTACCTTTTTCTTGATATTTGCAACATCATCAAGTGTTATATAATCATTATCGGTTGCCTGAGTTGTATCAACCGAAACGAGCACGGCATTTGAGCCCATATCCTCAATAAGAGAAACTATATAATCCCTTGCACCTGTGCCGGCGCTAACAATCATAATAACCGAGCCGACGCCGATTATAATGCCGAGCATCGTTAACAAAGAGCGCATCCAATTAGCTTTTATGCACTTGATGGCAATTTTTAAGCTTTCAGAAATATTCATAATGCACTCCGATTATTTAACTTTTACTTCAAATGTGTCCTCTTTATAATCAGAGGAAGGTGTGGAAACAATTTTATCGCCCGCTTTAATTCCGCTTTTAACCTCATAAGCGGAATCGGAAACGGCACCTGTTTCAATAAGAGTTTTAGAAACCGTTTTATCCTCTTCATTATAGAGATATACATATGTGCCTGTTTTCTGAAGCACAATCGATTCGATCGGAACGGTAACAATATTTTGATGATCACCTACTGCGATGGTTACATCCGCATCAAAGCCTGCGATAATGTTTTCATCGGGATTATCAACACTTACCTGAACTTCAACACCGGCACCGCTGCTTGTGAGGCTTGAAAGGCCGCTGATACCTGCCATAGAGCCAACAGAATCAAGAATTGAGCCTGATGAGCCGCCTGTTGCAACGGGAGCCTTGGAGATGATTTCACCGCTGTAAGTTCCGTATGCCGAATTGATTGTTGCCGGCATACCGACCTTAACCTTATGTATATCATATTCGCCGAGTGAAAGGGTAACAACCATTGAATCAAGATTTTCAAGGGTAATGCCCGATGCAAGAAGACTTGTGGTTTCACCGGGATAAATATCGCAAGCGGTAATGGTGCCGTCAAATGCAGCTGTCCAGCCTGCTTCAAGCTCTGCATTTGCATCATCAACGGCATCAAGCGCGCTTTTGGCGGAATCCATAACCTGCTTTTTTGCATAAACGGTATCATCGGAGGCTTCAAGCTGAAATACCTTTTGCTGAGCATAAAGGGCAGCCAAATTAAGCTGTGCCGTTGCGAGCTGAACATTCGGGCTGCTTGCGATTGAAGAGCCTACTGCCGACCAATCTATATTTTTAACGGCAGCTTCAATCATATCAACCGCAACGCCGCTTTCGATTATAAGCTTAGTTTCGTCGATAATACCCTCTTTGATTGCCTTGGCAACGGCATCGCCAACTGCCTGAGCTATCCTTTCGGGATCAAGATTGCCGCTTTCAAGCTGATTTGCAATTTCCTGCATAACAACACGAACAAGTGCGTTTGTTGTTTCTATATCATTGGAAAGTCTGTTAAGAGTGTTAACAAGATCCGTAAGAGCTTGCACAAGGCCTTCAACGGTTGCCGGATAAGTTACCGGCTCGGTTGTAGTTGTTGTGGTGGCGCTTGTGGGAGCTGTTGTAGGCCTTGTTGTAGTTGGTCTTGTAGTTGTGGTAGTTGACGGGAAAGTGATTGTAACTCTGCTTGTTGCCTGAGTTACCGCTTCCCTTTCAAGCTTTTCGAGCTGCTTTTGAGCATCTTCGATTTGGCTGTTAACATCAGCAAGATTTTTCTTTGCTGTTTTTTGATCGGAAACAGATTGCTTGTAGCTTTTTTTAGCTTGCTGATAAGTGCTGCTGAGCTGCTTGCGCTGAGAATCAAGAGCGCTTGTGTCAAATGTGGCAAGCTTATCGCCGGCGGTTACTTTATCGCCAACCTTAACGAAAACCTCTTTAACCGTTGCAACAGCACCAACCTTATACTCTTTGGTTGTGCCTGCCGAAACCGTGCCCGTTGCGCTGACAGATTCGCTGATTTCACCTGTGCCGATTGTCGTGAGCGAAACGGTTTCTTTCTTATTTGATTTTGCCGAAACTCCGATAACCGTGCCTATTATAGCAATAACCAAAACTATGGAAATTGCGGCAATAATCTTTTTCTTGTTGCTTTTCTTTACAGTAGCCATTTCATATACCTCTATATATAATATAATCACTGTTAAAAAGGGGCATAAAAAGCCTGTGCCGCCTTTAATGCCCCTTTAGTATAATTCCAATTTGTATAGATGTCAACAACTATTTGTAAATATTTCAAATTTTAACCAACAGTTCACAATTGATGCTTTTTACAAAGCGTAAATATAAGTGAAATTATTTATTAAGAGCTGCCAAAGCCTTTTTGCCTATATCGTGCCTAAAGTGCATATTATCAAAATGGATTTCATCAAGTGCTGCATAAGCCTTATCAAGAGCCTGCTGCAAATCGGAGCCGAGTGCCGTTACGCCGAGCACTCTTCCTCCGGAGGTTACAAGCTTACCGTCTTTGATTGCAGTGCCTGCATGATAAACGATAACGCCGTCTTTTTGGCCGTTTTCAAGGCCCGTTATTTCAATTCCCTTAGGATAAGATTTAGGATAGCCGCCGGATGCCGCTATAACGCAAGCGCAAGCTTCATCTGCCCATTCTATATCAAGCTCTGCAAGAGTGCCGCTGTTGATTGCCTCAAAAATATCAATTATATCCGTTTTAAGGCGAGGAAGCACAACCTGAGTTTCGGGATCGCCGAAGCGGCAATTGTATTCAATCACCTTAGGCCCCTTGGGAGTAAGCATAAGACCGAAATAAAGGCAGCCCTTAAAGGTGCGCCCTTCTTTATTCATTGCATCAATTGTAGGAAGAAAGATTTTTTCCATACACTCCTTTGCAATATCGGCAGTGTAATACGGATTCGGAGAAACAGTGCCCATGCCGCCTGTGTTAAGGCCTTTATCGCCATCCAGCGCGCGCTTATGGTCCATTGAAGAAACCATGGGCTTAACGCACTTACCATCCGTAAACGCAAGCACGGAAACCTCGGGACCGGTAAGAAATTCTTCCACAACAACATGATTGCCGCTTTCGCCGAAGATTTTATCCTCCATAATCTCATGAACGCCTTTTTCGGCTTCTTCAAGATTTTCGGGAATTATAACGCCCTTGCCGAGCGCAAGACCGTCTGCCTTGATAACCGCGGGGAATTCGTTCTTTTCCTTTATATATGTAAGCACATCGCAGGGGTTATCAAAAACCTTATATTCCGCGGTGGGAATATTATATTTAAGCATAAGATTTTTTGAGAAAACCTTTGAGCCTTCAATAATCGCCGCGGCCGCATTCGGGCCGAAGGTGGCAAAGCCCTCTGCGTTAAGCGCATCAACCATTCCCGCAACAAGCGGATCGTCGGGAGCAACAACCACCAAATCGGCGGCGAGCTTTTTTGCCAGCTCCACAACGCCGGGAATATCCGTTGCCGAAACGGGAAAGCATTGTGCATCATACGATATGCCGCCGTTTCCCGGGCAACAATATACATTTGAAACCCTTTCGGATTCCTTGATTTTTCTTATCAGGGCGTGCTCTCTTCCGCCGCCGCCAACAACAAGCACATTCATATTTTATAAGCCTTTCTTTTTTCGGCAAAGCCGATTTAAAATCCCGGCGGTGCCGAGCCGCCGAGAAACGAGCGAATCGCCGCCCGTAATTATTTGTTTTTATTAACTATTCTTGATTCTTCCGCACCCGTTTCCATATCGATATAGCGGGTGAAAAGCGAAACCTTGTTGTCCGCATTAAGCGAATTCCAAATCATATCCGTAAATTCGTCTATTGACTGATCGCCGATTTCAACGGGAGTAGGTTCACCCTCAAACGAAGGGATAGGATCGCCGTCACACTTATAAGTGTGAATAAAATGGCCGAGGCCTGCATATGCGGGATATTCATAAAAGAATCTGAGGCACTGCGGCACGCCCATATTTGATTTAAGAATTGAAAGCACATAATCGCCATTAGGCTTAACGACACCGGAAATTCTGGGAGTGTAATTAGGCGCATCAGGCTCAAATTCGCGGGTTAAAAGCGCATGGCGATAGCAATGGCCCTCTTTCATGCAATCATAAATCGTATCGGTTTGATCGCCGTTTGTAACGATGGTTTTACCATCGCACTTTAAAACGGGGTTATAAATTATTAGGCTGGGATCAACCATTTTTGATTCGTCAAAAGCTTTTGTGCGAATACCGCCTCTTTCGTTTTTCTCAAAAATACGGTTGCGGCTGTTTTCACTTCTGCCCATAATGAAATAAGCGATAACGGCTTTTTTGTTATCCGCACTTCTGCCGAGGATAATTCCCCTGCCGGGATATGAATTTGAAGAAAGCTCTTGCGATATTTTTTTAATTTCCATAGTAATTCCCTACCTCTGATTTATTTAAATTTTCGATGCCGAAAAGCGGCAAAAAGAGCAAAGCATATGCATCTTTGCGCGATTTGCAATTATTATTCGATAATCGTTTTATTTCCCTCAATCTTTATTTTGCCCATGCAAAACAGGGATACTGCTTTTGGCAGAATTTCCCATTCGGCAAGGCGCATAACACGGTATTGCAGAATTTCGGGAGTGTCGCCCTGTTCAATCGGAACGGCCTTTTGCAGGATTATTGCACCGCCGTCCGTGATTTCATTCACAAAATGCGCCGTGGCACCCGTTACTTTCATTCCGCTTGCAAGCACGGCTTCGTGCACTTTAAGGCCGTAAAAGCCATCGCCGCAAAAAAGCGGAATAAGACTGGGATGAATGTTTATTATTTTATTTCTGTATTTTTCAACAAGCTCGCTGCCCAAAATCGAAAGAAATCCGGCAAGCACAATAAGATCTATATTCCTGTTTTCAAGCTCTTTCAAAACTGCTACATCATAAGCCTCTTTGGAATCATATTCTTTTCTTGAAACAACGGCGCTTTCAATGCCCGCCTTTTCGGCGCGCTTTAAAGCATATGCGCCGCTGTTTGAAGCAAGCACAAAGGTGATTTTTCCGTTTTGAAGCTCTCCCCTGCTTTGCGCGTCAATAAGCGCCTGCAAATTTGTGCCTCCGCCCGAAACAAACACGGCTATATTCAGCATAATTCAACACCTTTTTCGCCGGCCTTAATTTCGCCGATAACGGCAGCCTGCTCGCCGTTTGCATTAAGAATTTCAACGGCTTTATCCGCATTTTCCGCGTCAACCGCGATAACAAGGCCGGTGCCCATATTAAATGTGTTATACATATCTCTTTCGGGAATGTTGCCAACCTTTTCAATAAGTTCAAATATAGGCTTTTTAAAGCATTTATCCTTTTCAATAACCGCAGTGAAGCCGTCATTCAGCATACGGGGCACATTTTCATAAAATCCGCCGCCGGTAATATGAGAAATGGCATTCACCCTAACCTGATCCATTAAAGCAAGAAGCGGCTTAACATAAATTCTTGTGGGAGTAAGAAGCTCTTCGCCGAGCGGCTTATCAAGTTCATCATATGTTGAAAGAATTGTTTTTTCGTTTATATCAAACACCTTGCGAACAAGGGAAAAGCCGTTTGAATGAACGCCCGAAGAAGCAACGCCGATAAGCGCATCGCCCGCTTTAAGATTTTCGCCGGAAACAAGCTTATTCTTTTCGCCGATACCTACCGTGAAGCCTGCAAGGTCGTATTCCTCATCAGGCATAAGGCCGGGATGCTCTGCGGTTTCGCCGCCCACAAGCGCACAGCCTGCCTGAACGCAGCCGTCTGCCACGCCCTTAACGATTTCGGCGATTTTTTCGGGATAGTTTTTGCCGCAGGCAATATAATCGAGGAAGAAAAGAGGCTTTGCACCGCTGCACGCAACATCGTTCACGCACATTGCAACACAGTCTATACCGATAGTGTCGTGCTTATCCATCAAAAAAGCGAGTTTAAGCTTTGTGCCTACTCCGTCCGTTCCGCTGACGAGCACGGGATTTTTATAATCCTTTGCGCCGATTTCAAACATACCGCCGAAGCCGCCGATTGAGCCGATAACGCCGGGAATATTTGTTTTTTTAACATGGGATTTGATAAGCTCCACGGATTCATAGCCCGCCGTAACATCAACGCCGGCTGCCGCGTAGCTTTCGCTGAAACTTTTTTCCATATAATCACTTTGCCTTTCCTGCCACATATTGTTAAATCACTTTACCCGATGTGGCAAACGAGGAGTGATGCTATATTTGATTTAATCTAATCCTATTTTCACAAACAAAATCAGATTTCTTTGATTTTTTCCTGCATCGCCTTATCCTTTTCGATAACTGCGTTTTCCATATCCTTGCGCATATCGGCAAGCTTTTTGGCAAGTGCGTCATCGCCCACTGCCAAAATTTCCGCAGCAAGAAGAGCCGCATTTTTGGCTGCATTTACACCGACTGTTGCAACGGGGATTCCGGGCGGCATCATAACGGTTGCAAGCATTGCGTCCATACCGTCCAGCACTTTGGCGGAGCAAGGAATTCCGATAACGGGCAAGGTTGTTGAAGCAGCAAGCACGCCGCCCAAATGCGCCGCCATACCTGCAGCCGCGATAATAACGCCGAAGCCGTTTTTCGCCGCATTTTCGGCAAAATCCTGAGCCTGTTTGGGAGTTCTGTGGGCACTCATAACACGAACCTCTGTTTCAATGCCAAGCTCCTTAAGCTGCTTAACAGCAGGAGTTACGATGGGCAAATCACTGTCCGAGCCCATAATAAGAGCAACTTTTTTCATATGATACACTGCCTTTCCGCCGCCTTCATAAATCTTTTGCACCGCAGGCGGCATAGTCGAATGCAAAATACGCTGATTATGTGCGCAACGCGGCATATGCCGCATTTTTATGAGTAATATTTTACCTTATAGAATATAAATTTTCAATAGAAATTCCAAAATCAATTCATCAATATTAGCGGCGTTTTACACCCTGTTTTTAATCATAATACACAAAAGGGAAAGCACCCGACGGTGCTTTCCCCGATAATGTGTTGTTAAATTGATTTAAGAAGCGAGGGAAGGCGTGTGAGCGCGCCGCCGAGGCGCCAAAAGATTGCATTAAAGCCTACAAAGCTTGATTCGTCGTCGTTGAGCATTTTAAGAAGGCCCTCTGCCATTTTCGGTGAGAACACGCCCATGCTCATCTGAACAAAGTTTCTGATCGGGATTTGAGTTGCCATTGCGGCAAGCATTTTACCGTCGCCGTTTTCGGCAGAGCCCATATTGGACATAATCTTTTCGATAAGCCTGCACAGCTTACCGCCCCACTTTGTATGCCTTGCATCATTCAGGCAGCAATAGAGATCGATTTTTGCATTCTTATCTCTTTCGCGTGCGGGAAGCTCACTGCCGTAAACGGCACCCCATTGCTTATCGTCAACATCCTTGATATCGGCTGTGTAATAGGATGGCGCAATATCCCTGTAATCGGGAACTTCAGCCTCAACCGTGGAGGTAACATTAACGCTTGCTTTAAGCTTTTCATCGCGGCTTGAAGCTGCGGCAATAATTTCAAATTCGCCGCTTTCAACATGCCAATCGCCAAGCTTAACATTATAATAAGCAAACGCGCGCTTACCAAGCTCAAGAGTAATTTCTTTTTCTTCGCCTGCTTTAAGGAATACCTTAGTGAATGCGCGAAGCTCTTTTTTCGGTCTGAAGATGGTGGATTCTTTATCGGCAACATAAATCTGCACGATTTCGGCACCGTCAACATCACCGGCATTTTTAACTTTAAGCGAAACCTTAAGAGTATCCGTATCCTTAATATCGCTTGCGGAAAGCTTCATATCGCTGTATTCAAATGTTGTGTAGGAAAGACCGTAGCCAAACGGGAAAAGAACCTCTTTTTCGGCTGTGTCATAATATCTGTAGCCGATATAAACGCTTTCTTTATGTTCTGAAATAACAGGGCCACCGGGATAATTGCCGAAGGTGGGGTTATCTTCATACTTAACAGGATATGTTTCTGCCGTTTTACCGCTGGGATTAACTGCGCCGGTAAGAATATTTGCAACGGCGCTGCCGCTTGCCTGACCGCCGAGTCCGGAGTTAAGGAGACCCTTAACTTCATCAAGCCACGGAATATAAACAACAGAACCGCCTGCAAGCACAACAACGGTGTTTGCATTTGCTTTTGCTATTTCGGAAACAAGCTTATTGTGGTTTTCGGGCATATTGATATTTTCTCTGTCGTAGCCCTCACCCTCAAATTCCTCGGTAAGACCAACGAAAACAACGGCAACATCAGCTGCCTTTGCAGCTGCAACAGCTTCCGAAACAAGCTGAGCATCCGACTTTCTGTCTTTATCCTTTTTGCCGGGAGCGGATTTATAGTAGCCCTGCGCATATGTAACATCTGCGCCGAGCTTAACAAGCTCATCATAAGCGTTATCAAGCTTCGTGGGATTGATAACGGAAGAGCCGGCGCCCTGGAAGCGTGGCGATTTCGCCATTTCGCCGATAACGGCAATCTTTTGTCCTTTTTTAAAAGGCAGAATTTTATCGTCATTTTTAAGGAGCACCATTGAGCCTTCCGCAATCTTGCGGGAAAGAGCATGGTGAGCCTCAACATCGAATTTATAACCGTTGTTTTGCTCAAGAGCGGGCTTGGATTTGAGAATAAGATCAACAACATTGTCAACGCGCTTATCGAGGATTGCCTCATCAAGCTCGCCGCCGTTTACCGCCGCGATAATTCTTTTTGTATTGAGTGGGCCCGAAGAAGGCATTTCAAGATCGGTGCCGTATTTAAGGCCGGGAACTCTGTCTACCGAAGCGCCCCAGTCCGTTACGAGCAGACCCTTAAAGCCCCATTCGTCTCTGAGCACTTTTTCCTGGAGCCATTCGTTTTGAGAAGCGTAAACGCCGTTAATGCGGTTATAAGAGTTCATAACCGTCCACGGCTGAGATTCCTTAACCGCGATTTCAAATGCGGGGAAATAGATTTCGCGCATTGTGCGTTCATCAATTACTTCGCTGAGCACCATACGGAAAGCCTCCTGCGAGTTGCAGGCAAAGTGCTTAAGCGAGTTGCCGACGCCCTTTGATTGGCAGCCGTTGATAAGGCTTGCGCTCATCTTGCCGGCAAGAAGCGGATCCTCGGAAAAATATTCAAAGTTTCTGCCGCAAACCGGAGAACGCTTAATATTTGTGCCGGGTCCGAGAATAACGGAAACCTTTTCCTGCAGGCACTCCTCGGCAAGAGCTTCACCCTCTTCGCGAAGAAGATTTTCGTCCCAAGAGCAGGCGGATGTTGCCGCCGGGGGCATACAGGTGGCGGGAACGGAATTGCCGAGGCCGATTCCGCTTGAAGCCTTTTTATCGGTGTTTTGCTTACGCAGTCCGTGAGGGCCGTCAGTTATCATGATTTTGGGAAGTCCGAGCTCGGGCGCCTCTTCAAGGTGCCAATAATCGAAGCCGGAAACAAATTTAGCCTTTTGCTCAAGGCTCATTTTACTTACAATTTCAGGATGCTTCATTCTTTTTCCTCCGATAAAAAAGGGAATTTGCGCAAGAATGCGCCATTCCCGAGTTTATATTTCGTTTATATTATATATGAAACGGTAAATATATACAAGCACAAAATCAGGCACGCCGGCACAATTGTGCACATTAACAAAAACGCATGAGTAATTATTGTAACATATCACAAAAAAAGAGCCGTATCAAAATAATGATACAGCCCGATTTTAAAAATATTTATTTTATGTACTTAATAAGCTCAAGTGCGGCACCCACATCGCCGTCAACCTTAAGCTTACCGGTGGTGAAAGCCACAACGGGATCCAGCTTGCCGTTTATAAGCTTAATAAGATTTGTGCCGGTGGCTGTTATGATTGCATTGCGATCATAATATTCATAAGGCTCAACATTTATTTTGCCGTTTTTAATCTCAACATAAAAGACACCGTGCGCCTTGCCCTCAATATCAAACTGAAAAGCAATAGTGCCGGAAACGGCGCTTGCATCCACGGTGCAAAGCTTATCTTTATAAGCCTGCACAACCGATTCATATGTTAAAGCTGCCATAATTATTCCTCCAATCTTTAATCTAATTTTACCACACAAGAGCAATAATTTCAACAAGTTTATTTCGACTTTCAGCGCCTCATTGCGCCTTTTATTTATCTTTTGAGCGAGTAAAAACGGAAACCAAAAGAGCAGACAGCAAAGCAACTGTTACACCGGCAGAGCAGGCCGACAATCCTCCCGTAATCACACCCAAAAAACCGGATTGGCGGACGGAATCCTTAACTCCGTTTGCAAGCGAATTTCCAAAGCCGGTGAGTGGCACCGTTGCACCCGCGCCCGCAAAATCAACAAGCTTATCATAAACGCCGAACGCGCCGAGCAGCACGCCGAGGCAAACAAAAGAAACGAGAATACGCGCAGGAGTTAATTTTGTTAAATCAATCAAAAGCTGACCCGCAACGCAAATCAACCCGCCGACTATAAAAGCTTTTAAAAACATCATAAAAAATCACCTGCTATATTATTTGCATACGGCAGGTGAAATAAACATTAAATATTAAATTATCAGCCCTGATCAATCGGTTTTTTATTATCATATTTTGCGGCGCGGCCGTATTTTTCCTCAAAGCCTGGGTTAATGTAATCCTCAACCACTTTACCGTCTCTGATTCTGATAACGCGCTCTGCCTGCTCGGCGATTTCGTTATCGTGAGTGATGACGATAACCGTTCTGCCCTCATCCTTTAAATTATGCAAAATTTGCATAACATCTTTTGTGGAACGGGTATCAAGGTTACCGGTGGGTTCATCGGCAAGTATAACGGGAGGCGCCGCCGCGATTGCGCGCGCAACAGCCACACGCTGCTGCTGGCCGCCCGAAAGAGCAGCAGGCAAGTGATGCATACGACCGCCGAGGCCGACTTTTTCGAGAGCTGCCTTGGAAAGCTCATCCCTTTCGGCACGCGGAACACCGCGATACACAAGCGGGAGCTCAACATTTTCAAGCGCGTCGAGCGAAGAAATAAGGTTGAAGCCCTGGAAAATAAAGCCTATTTGCTTATTGCGGATATCGCTCATTTGATCATCCGTAAGATCATCAACAAGCTTGCCGTTTATGTAATACTCACCTTCCGTGGGAGTATCAAGCAAGCCAAGCATATTCATGAGCGTTGATTTGCCCGAGCCGGATTGACCGATAATCGCCACAAATTCGCCCTCGTCTATTGTGATGGAAACACCGTCAAGCGCATTTACCTGATTTTCGCCGGGATTATAAATTTTATAAACATTGCGCACATCGATAAGATGCATAACAAATACCTCTCATTACAAATTGTATATTATGATATTACAGATAATTATATAATTTGTCAACCCCATTTGAATAATTATTCCGAAATGTTAAACAATAATTAACAGTAAATTTAAAAAGGATGAAGATATATGTCAATAAGCAAAGACGAATACGGCAAAATGGCAGACAAGGCAAGCCCGAATTCGCCCGTGGTGCTCAACTGCGTTAAAGCTTTTCTTTTCGGCGGAGGAATTTGCTGCTTCGGCCAGCTTTTAAATACGCTTTATCAAAACGCAGGCATGAGCGGAGATGAAGTAAAAGCCGCCACTCCCTGCACAATAATTATCATAACCGCAATTTTAACCGGAATCGGTGTTTTTGACAAAATAGCGTGCCATGCCGGAGCAGGAACTGTTGTGCCGATAACGGGATTTGCAAATGCGGTAGTTTCCCCGGCGCTTGAGTTTAAGCATGAGGGCATGGTGCTCGGCACGGCGGCGCAAATGTTTTCGATTGCGGGGCCGGTTATAGTTTACGGAGTGGGAAGCTCATTTATTTACGGGCTGATCATTTATATTTTTAAACTTTATTAAAAACGGTGGAAACACGGGCGAAAAAATGATATAATCAAAGCATCGAAAAACATAAATCGAGCAAGCGGCAATCAAGCTCGTTTGCTTCCAAAGGAGTTTTGATTATGCTTAAAGGAATACCCAAAATTATTTCCCCGGAAATTTTAAAAATCCTCTGCGAAATGGGTCACGGAGACGAAATCGTTATATCAGACGCCAATTTCCCAGCCGCATCAATAGCACAAAGGCTTGTGAGGGCAGACGGAATACCGGCTGCGGATATGCTTGAAGCCGTTTTAAAGCTTATTCCGCTCGACCAATATGATCCCGAGCATTTTATTTTGATGCAAAAGGTGCCCGGAGATGATAAGGCCGACACCTCCGCTTGGGATGATTACACAAAAATTCTGAAAAAGGAAAGCCCCGAATCGGAGCCGACCTTCTGCGAAAGATTCGCATATTACGAAAGAGCAAAAAAGGCTTATGCGGTTATCATAACCGGAGAGGAGCGCCAATACGCCAATATCATTTTGAAAAAAGGCTGCGTTTTGCCGGGAATGTAAAAGCAATCAAATATAAGCAAAAGAGGCTTTGGATGTGGTCCAAAGCCTCTTTTTATTTAGACTTATCGTGTTCGATTTATGCCTTCTTAACACACTCTTTATCTTTTTATGAAGATTAAGGGTGTTGCTTTCTCCACGCTTTTGCATCTTTTAAGGCATTTTCAATAAACTGCTTTTTTCCGTTTGTGTAGGCGATTCTGTCGTTCGGATATTCTGCCGCCAGTCGCATTTTTAGGCGAGAATATTCATGGGCCGCGCTTTCGTCGGAATTAAGATAATCGCACAGGTTCACATAATTATTCCAATCTTCGCCGTTATAAATAACAATATGAATATAATGCGTTTGAAGATTATTTTCATCATCCGCGCAAACATATAAATGCTGGCCCGGATGATCCTCGCGGCGATAAGTAATTCCGTGCTTTTGCAATTTATCGTTATGCGCGAAGATATCGTCAAAATTTCTTACGCCGACCGCTATATCAATAATCGGCTTGGCGCAAATGCTTTTAACGGCTGTGCTTCCCACATGGCGAATATCAACGGCATCATTTTTCAATATGCTTTTTAATAATTCAATTGTTTTTTTCGCTGCGGCTTCCCATTCGGCTTTATGAGCCTCAACCGCAACCGCACCCCTTTGCAAACCTATTGACACAGTTATATACCCCAAAAAATCATTTTTCCGCCTTGTAGCCTACAAGGTCTTTAACAACCTCACCGGCTATTATAAGCCCAACCACAGACGGCACAAACGCATTACTGCCGGGAATTGCCCTGCGCGCGGTGCACTTGCGCTTTGTGCCGGGTGGGCAAACACAATGCTCGCGGCAGCTGATTGCCATATCGTCTATCGGGGTGATGGGCTTTTCTTTTGAATAAACAACTTTAAGCTTTTTTACGCCGCGCTTTTTAAGCTCATAGCGCATAACCCTTGCAAGCGGGCAAACAGAGGTTTTATAAATATCCGCCACCTCAAAAGCGGTAGGATCCATTTTATTGCCGGCGCCCATTGAGCTGATTATCGGCGTGCCGCTTTCGCACGCCTGCATAACAAGCGCAATTTTGCCGGTTACGGTATCAATCGCATCAACCACATAATCATATTTTGAAAAATCAAATTTATCCGCGGTTTCCGGTGCGTAAAAAATTTGATGCTTATTCACAATGCAATCCGGATTTATTTGCTTAATGCGCTTCTCTGCCACATCAACCTTATATTTGCCAACCGTTTGGTGTGTGGCTATAATTTGGCGATTTATATTTGTGAGGCAAACTTTATCATCATCCACAATATCAATCGCGCCGACTCCCGATCTTGCAAGCGCTTCAACAGTGTAGCCGCCCACCCCGCCTATGCCGAAAACGGCCACACGCGAGCTTTGAAGCTTTTCCATTGCCTCTTTGCCGATCAAAAGCTCTGTTCTTGAAAATTGATTAAGCATATTCCGCACTCCTTTGCGCACCGAAATTCATGCTTTATATCATACCTTTTTTATAGGAAAAAGTAAAGAGTGAATTGCAACGGTGTTTAATTTGCGATGCTTTATGCCGGAACGCTGTTCGGACTTTCTCTTTATTTTTAGCAGGCGTGAGCCGAACCCGATATGCCTAAAACGGGACGACGCGGCGACTTTTCACATTTTTGTCCTTGCCGTGCGTTAGCACGCCTGCGCTCTCAAAAACAAAAATTCATCCACGCCGACACCGTTTTGGGTGCAAGCAGTTTAAAGCAAAACGATAAGCGCTTTAATATTTTGACTTTCGATTTTTTCATACGGCACCATAACCATGCCGATAACAAGCAGGCAGGTGGGCAGCGCCATTGAAAGCATATAAGGCCTGTATTTGCCCTGCTTGCTTCGGGCGTTATCGATAATATTTGCCCTTATGGCCGTGGCGGGAAACGAAACGGCTATCGAAATGGCGTAAATAACATACACCTTTGTGGGCGAAATGCCGATTGCGTTGCCGATGATAACATTAGTGGTGCTGAGCGTGAGCTGCTGCACACAGTAAATCAAAAAATAAATTCCTATGCCGCCGAAGGAACAGATAATATAAATATCGGAAATCGTCGTAATTTTACATATCAAAAAAAGAAAAGCATCCGAAGATGCTTTTCCGTGTTTAACAATGTGTTGTTGTAAATATCCGGATTATCCCCAAACCTCTTCGGCGATTTCCTTAACAAGTTTAAGCTTTGCCCATTGCTCCTCTTCGGTAAGCTTATTGCCGATTTCGCAGGAGGCAAAACCGCACTGCGGGCTGAGGCAAAGCCTTTCGAGCGGAACATATTTTGCCGCCTCGTGAATTCTTTTGATAACCGTTTCCTTATCCTCAAGAACGGGTGATTTGGTGGTGATCAAGCCCAAAACAATGATTTTATCATCAGAAACCTTAGCAAGAGGCTCAAAACCGCCGGAGCGCTCATCATCATATTCAAGCAAAAGCGCATTAACATTTTCTTTTGCAAACACATAATCGGCAACCGGATCATAAGCGCCGCTTGAGAAGAAAGTGGAATGGTAGTTGCCGCGGCAAATGTGGGAGGTGATAACCAAATCCTCCGGCTTACCCTCTATTGCAAGGTTATTGACCTTGAGCAAAGCGGCCTTGTATTCTTCAACTCCGATGCCGAACCCCGTGTTGTTTTCATAATCGCCGATGGCAGAGCCCCAGGAGCAATCGTCAAGCTGCAAATTACGGCAGCCGGCGTCATAAAACTGCTTGATAACATCTTTGTATGCGGCAGCGATATCCTCTATGAGTTCATCGTTTGTGGCATAAAACTTTCTTGTGCTTTCGATATTGCCGGGCACGATAAACTGCAAAAAAGTTTGAGCCGGTGCGGGAATTGTGTATTTTGCAACGGTGTTTTCATCTTCAAACTGCTTTAAAAATTTAAAATATTCAACAAAAGGGTGCGCCTTCGCCTTAATTTTGCCAACAAGATAAGTGTCATCAAGCTTGGCAAGCTCGCCGCTGAAGGGAACGCCGTTTCCCGTGTCCTCGTGTGCCACGCCCTCAAAGCCCCACATAAAATCAAGATGCCAAAAGGTTCTTCTGAATTCGCCGTCCGTAATCGCATGGTAGCCAAGTTCCTTTTGCTTTGCAACAAGCTTTGTGATTTGTGAATTAACGATTTCGTCGTATTCCGCCTTTCCGATTTTGCACGCGGCATAATTTGCCTTCGCGTCCTTAAGCGCCTGCGGCCTTAAAAAACTGCCTACAAAATCATACTTAAACGGTGTTTTTAATGTGCTCATAAAACTGTCCTCCGTGTTTCTGTGTTGACTACAGTTTAGCACATATTTCACCATTTGAAAAATACATATAATCCACGTCTCACAATAGTTTCATCCTATGGTTGCATATTTCTTTAACGCCGCCGTATACGATTGCGCATAGCGCGAAAGCATGGCGTTTTTCTTTTTAATCATGCCGATTCTCATGGTGCAATTCATATCAAGCGGCCTGGCAATGATTTCCTCGCCGTTTAATTCCTTGTCTATAACGCCGGAGCTTACCGTGAAGCCGTTAAGCCCCACCGCCAGGTTAAACAGAGTTGCCCTGTCGCGCACCTGAATACTTTTAGGCATATCAAGCACGCTTAAAAATTCCTCGCTGAAATAAAACGAATTGCGTTCGCCCTGCTCATAAACCAAATAGGGATACGGCTTCAGCTCGTCAAGCGTGATAACGGCGTGACTCGCAAGCGGATGATTTTTTCCTATAAAAACATGCGGCAAAGCCGTAAAAATTTCCTCAAACACCAAATTGCTTTTCTTAATCAGCTTTGTTAAAACCTCCGAATTATATTCGGAAAGGTAAAGCACGCCGATTTCGCTGCTGCCGTTTGCAACATCGTCTATAATCTCGCCCGTTTGCGTTTCGCGCAGGATAAAATTATATTCATCCGCGTCATATTCATTCACCACATCCACAAAGGCATTAACGGCAAAGGAATAATGCTGGCAGGACACCGCAAGCTTCGGCGTTCTTTTTTCGCCCTCGCAAAAATGATCTTTCATAATATCAGCCTGCTCAAGCAAATTGCGCGCAAACGAAAGCAATTCTTCGCCCTCGCGCGTTACGGCAACGCCTTTGTTTGAGCGCACAAACGCCGTTACGCCCATTTCGTTTTCCAAATTACTGATTGCCGCGCTGAGGCTCGGCTGAGATATAAAAAGCTTTTCCGCCGCCTCGGTTATATTTTTGCACTCGGCAACGGCTACAAGATATTTAAGCTGCTGTAAAGTCATAAAGCACCTCCGAATAAAAAATCGGCAAAACGATTATATCATCGCCGATAATCATTTTCAAGAGGCGCGATATTTTGAAATAGCCAAACAGGCGAAAATCGACCCAACCGCTAAAAAAGCTTCAATGCGCAATCAATCCGCATTTTCCGCCGTGTAAGCCGAATAAGGAATATTAACGCGCCACGTGCCTACGAGATTTTCCTCGGCAACACCATTAAAGGCACTTTTGTTTGCGAAAAAATTTTCAGCAATTTGTGTAATAGTATCTGCCATTCCTGCGGCATCCTGCTTAATTGTGCCGGTCATCGAGCCTGATTTAACGGCGGCTTTTGCCGCGTCCGTTGCATCCACACCGAAAACGGGAATGATTTTTCCGCCCGATTTGTTATAGCCCGCTGCCTGAAGTGCCGAAACCGCGCCGAGCGCCATTTCATCGTTGTTTGCGATAACAAGCTCTATCATATTTTTATTGGCCTCGGTGTATTGTGCAAGCGCTGTGCCCATATAATTTGTTGCCGCGGCAGACGACCATAAGCCGTCCTGATCCACAAGATATTTGTTTTTGTTCGCGGAATCGTAAAATTCAAGTTCGGGCTTTCCCGCCGCTTTAAGCACTTCGTTTGCATCCTCAACGGCAAAGCGCGTGCGTGCAATCGCTTCCATGTTGCCCTCCTGCCCCTTGAGCATAACATAGCTTATCTTTCCGTCGCCGTTTATATCGGCAGACTCATAATTATTCACAAGATATTCACCTATCAATTTACCCTGCATATGCCCCGCCTGCTCATAATCAGTGCCGACGAAAACGCATTTTTCATAGCTTTCAACCACACTTTCGTCCACCGAGCGGTTAAAGAATATAACGGGCACATTCCGAGCGCCTGCAAGGTCAACAATATGCTGCGCCGCGTCGTTTGAGCCTGTGTCAACCACATTAACTATAAGCATTTTAGAGCCTTTTGCCAGCGCGGTTTGCACCTGCTCGGTTTGCGTTGTTTGGTTTCCGTTTGCGTCATAATCGTTAAACGCCCTCCCCGATTCTTTAAAAATCCCGTCCATCGCAGAGCGCACGGTGGAAATATATGCGTCGCTGAAAGTATAATAAAACACGGATATTTCACCATCCGCACCGCCTGACGAAGCGCCCGCCGCGCACCCGACAAGCGTAAAAGCAATCGCGGTAAGCAAAAGCATTGCCGCCGTTATTCTTTTAAAAAGCTTCATAAAAATCCTCCGAAAAATCAAATCCCGGGCGCATTAAATATAATCCGTCCCAAACTATTATTTGATTTTTCCGCCGATTTAATAAAAAAAGCGGGCAAGCAAAGCCTGCCCGTGAATTTGTTTTTTACAACTCACTGATTGAATAATTCTGTTCAGCCATATATGCACAGCCGTTTGATGCAGCAAGGCAATGCGAATCATCTTCGGCGTTTTCAATAATTGTATAGCTTTCACCGTTACTCAAACTGAGCGTATTTCCGTTTATTTCATAATTGAAAGAATTCTTTATTTCCGGTGAATTCCAATAAAAACAAGTACCGTCATTTGAAAAATATAACGCGCCGGATAAATACTCTTCATCATAACTCGCTTCGGTAGTATAGTTTTGAATTGTCCAAATATTGGATTGAAGTTCATTTTTCAATTTATCGGTTTGCTTGCGAAGATATACCTTCTTTGACTGATTTTCAGACAAAACCGCTTTTATCGCTTCGGATTTATCACTGTATGCCGTTTCTTTTCCGTTATTATCGTAGGTTGTATACTCCCATGCACCGTTTCTATATATTCTTGTTATACGACCAAAAGAATAAATAACTCCTGCATCCAAATCTGCTTTACAAACTAAATCTTTATGCCAAAGCTCACCGTTAAGATTATCTGACGGCTGTTCATCATAAAAAACAATAACATTCTCAATATTATCAAAAATCTCATATTGTGCTGTGTCTTTTCCGCTGTAAATCAGCCATGTTGTTTCATATGTTTCATCATCCAAAAAACGCATATAGTCAAAATATCGTCCTTCTCCTCTATCCGGACCTCTTTCTTTAACATCGTCAATATACCATACACCATTGCGCAAGAAATCGGTTTCGGAGGTGTTTTTGTTATTCACACTTACATCGTTTGCACTATTTGATTTATCTGCACTGCAAGCCGTAAATACCAACAACATCACCAAACACATAATAAAGATAGTAATTTTTTTCATATTGCTTTACCTCCAAATCATTACACACAAACCATTCCGATCTGCACGATTCAATAGCTCTTGTCAAAAACGAAAAAGTGAATATAATAAAAAAAGTAAGCGGTGTATATAATATTGACAATGCCCACGAGGCATTTGAGGCTCTCACGCATAACAACGGCACGCTTGCAAAACTTTTAATACAATTCGGAGATTAATATGAAAGAAACAATTTTGCAATTCGGAACAGGTAATTTTCTTCGCGGCTTTGTTGATTATTTCGTGGATTCTATGAACAAGCAAGGTCTTTACGGCGGAAAAATCGTTGTCGTTTCACCGACAGATTCAAAAACGGTTTCTAAAATCAATCAGCAAAACTGGAAATACAATCTTATTATCAGGGGGCTTGAAAACGGCAATCCGATTTGCAAGAGAACAGAAACAGAAGCAATCAGCCGAGCCGTGAATCCGTATGCATCCTTTGAAGAATATCTGCATATTGCACACAATCCGGATTTGCGCTTTGTAATTTCAAACACAACGGAAGCGGGCATTGCCTTTGATGAAAAATGCAAATTAACAGACCAACCCGCTTCTTCTTTTCCGGGAAAGCTGACGTAGCTCTTGTATGAACGGTATAAAGCAAAGCTCCCGGGAGTAACGGTTTTTGCCTGTGAGCTTATTGACAACAACGCTCAGCAACTGAAAAAATGCGTGCTTGAGTACGCAAGGCTGTGGAAGCTTGAAAGCGAATTTATATATTGGCTTGAAAACGAAAACACATTTTGCAATACTCTTGTGGACAGAATAGTAACGGGCTATCCAAAGGATGAAGCCGAAAGTATTTTCCGTGAAATCGGTTACCGAGATGAGCTGTTAGATACGGCAGAGCCTTATCATCTTTGGGCGATTGAGGGTGATTTTGAAAAAGACTTGCCTCTTCAAAAAGCCGGCTTCAATGTAATATGGACAAACGATATAAGACCTTATAAGAAAATGAAAGTCCGTATTCTGAACGGTGCACATACGGCGCTTGTGTTTCCTTCGCTTCTGTGCGGTATTGAAACGGTCGGAGAGAGCCTGAAAGACGAACAGTTAAACGCTTTTTTACATCAATGCCTGTTTAAATATATCTTGCCGAATCTTCCGGACACCGACAAGGCGAAGGACTTTGCCACAGCTGTTTTGGAACGCTTTGCCAATCCGTATATTCAACACTTATGGAAATCTATTTCCCTAAATTCCGTAAGCAAATTCAAAGCACGGGTGCTGCCGACTGTCAATGATTGTCTGAATAAAAACAATGCGCCGAAAACACTTGCTTTTTCGCTCGCCTGTCTGATTGAATATTACAAAAACAACAATGTTTCCGATGAACAATCGGCGGTTGAATATATCAAAAGCAACAGTATTGAAGCAATTCTTGCCAACACCGCTCTTTGGGGGCAGGATTTAAGCTGCATATATGACATTGTCGGCACGAGTACAGAAAAAATACATAAAGGCGGTATTAGGGAGGCTCTTCAATGGAGTATGTTGTAATCAACGAGAAAGACAATGTTAAAGTTTCTCTTTCGGACGGACACAAATATGCCGTCAAAGAAATAAAAAAAGGAGAACAGGTCATCAAGTACGGTTTTCCCATCGGCATTGCAACCGGCAATATCCAAATCGGAGAAAAGGTGCACAGCCACAACCTGAAAACCTCCCTCAGCGGTGCACTCGACTACACATACACACCCGAAACAGCGGAACTTGAAACGCTTTCCCCTTTTAGTATTTCCGCCTTTGTGCGGCAAGACGGAAATATCGGTATACGCAACGACATTTGGATAATACCGACAGTAGGCTGCGTAAACGGAATTGCAAAAATCCTTGCCGAAAAAACAGGGGCATTATGTTTTACTCATCCGTACGGGTGCAGTCAGCTCGGTGACGATTTATCCGTTACGCAAAAAACGCTTTCCGGCCTTATCAGGCATCCGAATGCGGGAGGCGTACTGGTGCTCGGATTGGGCTGTGAAAACAACAATATTGCGGAGCTTCAAAAGGCTCTCGGCAAACTGAACGACGAGCGAATTCGATTCCTGAATTGCCAAGATTACGAGGATGAAATCGCACAAGGCATAAGCATTATCAAAGAACTGCAAGCGATTGCAGATAAAGACAGGCGTGAGACTGTTCCTGTTTCAAAGCTTAAAATAGGATTGAAATGCGGCGGCAGCGACGGTCTTTCGGGAATTACCGCGAATCCGATGTGCGGCAGAATCACAGATAAAACAGTTGCAATGGGCGGCACGGCAATTCTGACGGAGGTTCCCGAGATGTTTGGCGCGGAACAGCTTTTAATGAACCGCTGCATCAACGAAACCGTGTTTAACAAAACGGTAAATCTCATCAACAACTATAAAAACTATTTTATCGCTCACCACCAGCCCGTCAGCGAAAATCCATCACCCGGAAACAAGGCGGGCGGTATTACAACGCTGGAGGAAAAATCACTCGGCTGTGTGCAAAAAGGCGGTAATGCGCCGATAACGGCAGTGCTGTCTTACGGAGATACAGCCGAAAGGCCGGGACTGAATCTATTAGACGGTCCGGGCAACGATATGGTTGCCGTAACTAATCTTACGGCGGCAGGCTGCCATTTGATTCTGTTTACGACAGGCAGAGGCACGCCTCTCGGAGCACCGGTGCCGACTGTCAAAATCGCCACCAACACTTCCCTCGCAGAGCGCAAGAAAAGCTGGATTGATTTTGACGCACAGTCGGGCACAGAAGAAAGCTTGCTAAAACTGATTCGTGAAACGGCAAACGGTAAAAAAACAAAAAACGAACAGCACGGAATTCGTGAAATCGCTATTTATAAAGACGGTGTAACACTATGATTATTGACGCACACGCACATTTACGGAAAAGTCAAAAAGGAAAAGTATCGGAGCGTGATGTTTTCTCCGTCGGCACGGAAAAAGCAATTTCGGCGGCGAGATCCGTCAGATATTACCGCCTTATATGACCGATGACGAAAACACTGCCGAGCATCTTATATCAAATATGGATTATGCAGGGGTAAACGGTGCGGTGATTACACAGGAGGAAATTGACGGCAACATCTCGTAAACTTCTTCGGCAGTATAAAGATAACCTTCCTTTCCGTCAGGAACTATGTGCATACTTTCGCCGTATTTTGACAAAGTTATACTGCTCGGTTTATCATCATTTTCGTGCATAATAGTTGAATTTATCACTATATCGGCGGTGATATTATATCGTTCATTATCTTTGTCCTCGCCTCTTAAACAATGCTGCAAAACCACATGAAGTATCTCGTGCATCATAACAAAATCCAACTCTTTATCGGACAATTCTTCAAGAAAAGTCGGACTAAAAGCAATCCGCTCACCGTCGGTATAGGCAGTTTCGCAACCCTCATCAATAGAATAAATCATATGCATTAACAGCAAGCCGTAAAAGCCGTGATTACACAGAATTCGCATTCGTGCTAAAAGAAGTCGATTAATATACTGCCTTGCTTTTTCGTTAGATATTTCCATTTAACAACTTTCCTTTCGAATTAAGCCATGCAGAAAATTCGGGTATATTAAGAAGCTTTGCTCTGTAATTCTTTTCTATATACATATAATCTTTAAGCAAAACTGTTGCAAAATCGGGTGTCATTTGTTGGGCATATATTATTGAATTTGCTATGCGCTTCACATCGTCTTTATGCTCTCTGGCATAAGCAGTCATTGAGGCACACAACGCATACATGGCATATGCTTGGTCACACAGACGCAGGATTTACAATGAACACCTATATGCATGTGACGGTTTCCATGCAAGAGAATGTTGCAAACACAATGGGTAATCTGATAGAAAGCTCAGGCAAGGATACGAAGAAAATTCTATTTCCAGCATAAACTCAACCGCCAAATAATCGGCGGTTGAGTTTATGCTTTAAGGTATGGTATAATAAATTTGATAAATTATGATTTGCGGAGATAATAATGTGATGGAACTGCGAAAAATAAATATACAGGACGCTATTGCTCAATGGGAATACACAACAGCATTGCCTGTTGATGAAAACGGCTTAACAAATCAGTATAATGGTGTTTCATACGAGGACTATATTGAAACTGTCCTGCCAACCTTGATTTCGTATGAGCATCCTGTTAACATGCCGAATTGGTTTGTTCCCGAAACATACTATTATTTGTGGGACCAAGATTGTCTAATCGGAGAATTCAGAATAAGACATTATTTAACGGAAACGCTTCGGGAAGGAGCTGGACATATCGGCTACAGCATTAAAAAAGATAAGCGAGGGAAAGGATATGGAACGGAGGGATTGAAACTTACTATTGATAAAGCAAAAAGCATTATCTTGGAAGAAGAGATATACCTTCGTGTAAATAAGGATAATATCGCTTCGCAGAAGGTCATGTTGAATAATGGGGCTTATATTGCGGGCGAAGATGAGGCGCATTTATTCATGCGAATCCCGAAGTAACAGCTTTGTTTATAAAATTCTAATCTATTGGGCAAATGCTTTTATCCTAAATTTCATAAATGGTCAATAGATGGTCTTGGGCGAAAAATCGAATAAACGAACAAAATCTCACTCCGTAAAAAAGAGTGAGATTTTGTGTTGTGTATTGAATTTTGAAATGCATTTCAAAAAAAGAAAAAACCTGCGAAAACGCCGTGTTTACGCAGGTTTTGGAGCTACTGGTCGGACTCGAACCGACGGCCTGCGCATTACGAATGCGCTGCTCTACCAACTGAGCCACAGTAGCATTTATTTAATTTTTCGCTTGCTTTGAGCCTAAATCGGCGAACAGCCTTCCGTTTACGAATGCGCTGCTCTACCAACTGAGCCATATCAGCATTGATTATTGCAACCGAAACTTTCAAATTGCATTAGCAATTATACAATAAAAAAGGCGAGAGGTCAAGAGGGTTTAAAGAAGTTCGCACAGTTTTTCGAAAACAAAGCGAACACTTTTTTCACGAACGCAGTTTCTGCCTATATCACCAAACTGCTTTGTGAAGGTTTGCACGCTGCCGTTTATATAAAAGCCAAAGCAAACCATGCCGACGGGCTTTGCCGCAGTGCCGCCAGAAGGCCCCGCAACTCCGGTTATACCGATTCCGACCTGAGATTTTGCGTTTTCTGCCGCTCCGCAAGCCATTTGAGCCGCAACGGGTTCGGACACAACGCCGAATTCTTCAATTGCATTTGGCGAAACGCCGAGATACTTTATTTTGGCTTCATTTGCATATGTTATGAAAGACACATCCAAAACAGCAGATGCGCCCGGCTCATCCACAAGAGCACCGCAGCACTTACCGCCTGTGCAGCTTTCCGCAAAGGAAATGCGCCAATTTTTTTTAATCAATTTATCAACCGCTTCAGCAGTTAAAAACTTATTACACATAATTTATCACATCATATAATTTATTAACAACCGGCACATCGGGGCGCAAATTTTTATCTTTAAACCAGCCCCAATTCATACGCACGGCCTTCATTCCCGCACCGAGTGCCCCCTCTATATCATTAACCGGATGATCGCCCACATAAAGGCATTCCTCGGGTTTTAAACCAAGCTTAGCGGCAGTATACAAAAAAATCTGCGCCTGCGGCTTTGCAAAATCATAATCGCCGGAAACAACTGTTATATCGCAATACGGCAAAAGGCCGCTGTTATCAAGCTTTGTGTGCTGCAAAACAGAGGGGCCGTTTGTGATTATACCCGTTTTAATATTTCTTTTATGCAGTTCCTTTAAAAGCGGAATCGCATCATCAAAAATAATGCAATATTTGCCGAAATTTTCCTCATAATGATTTGTTAGTGCCTTTGCACCCGGCGAATTTTTCCAATCCCACATTTTGATAAGGCCGGAAAACCAAGCATTGCGCTCGGCATAACCGCCGTTTCCGGTTCTAACCATATCGTCTCTGCGCTTTTGCTTTTCCTCGCCGCTGAGATTCGGCATAAATTCGGCAGTAAATGCATCTGTGTATTTATCAAATGCAGAGGTGCGATCCTGCAAAGTTTCATCAAAATCAAATAATACTGCTTTTGTCATAATCGAGTTGCTCTTTAAGTTCTTCCTTATTTTTAAATAATTTTTCAGGGCGCATATAATCAACAAGCTCAACCGTTACCGTTTCATCATAAAGATTACCGCTGAAATCAAAAATATGTGTTTCCGAAAGCGGAACATCCACCTTCCATGTTGGCCGCACGCCGATATTTGTGAAGGCCTTATATGATTTATTTCCTATCAACACACGGCTTTCGTATACACCGAACCGCGGCACGATCAGCCCCTGCGGCAAATGCTGATTTATGGTTGGGAATCCGATTGTGCGCCCGCGCTGATCGCCTTTAATTACGGGGGCTTCATAGGTGAAATTATAGCCGAGCATCTCATTGGCAGATCTTATTCGGCCCTCGGAAACGGCTTTTCTGATTCTTGTTGAGCTTATCGGCATACCTTCATAATCCTGAGCATCAAGAATACGAACCCAAATATCGCGCTGCTCAAGATACTTTCTCATATCAAGAGCAGACCAAGAAGCATTTTTGCCGAATCTGAAATTAAATCCGCAAAGCACTGTTTGCGCACCGAATTTATCAATTAAAATTTTTTGAATAAATTCCTCGCCCGTGTAATTCTTAATTTCATCAAAATCCGCAAAAACGGCATTTGGATAGCGTTTTTCAAATATGCTTTTTTGCAGCAATGAGAATTTATTATGCACACAATAAATAATAGCTTTCTCAGCGCCCGTGACAACGGTTTTATGTGCAAGATGCATACCGTCAAAATCGCCGAGCGCAACAGCTGTTCTGTTTTTACCGTAATTGTTATCCATAACTTATTCCACAAGCAATCGCTTTACCTTTAACTGTGAATTTTCTTCCATACCCAAGCCTAAAAATTCGCCGTTTGGCGAACAAACCCTGTAAACGGCGCTTTCGGCAATCGGGCTTTTTATTCTTTCTGCATCAAGAGCACCGCCGTTTTTAAAGCGGATCGACTGCGCCTGCGAGACTGTTAATTTTTCAAATTGCAAAAACACATTTTCAACGGGCAGAAGATATTTTTGCATATCCTCCCCTGCCTCTTTAGCCGCAAAAAGCGATTCCAAATCATTGCAATCGGCAAGCGAAAATCCGCATGCCTGCGTGCGGCAAAGTGAGGTCATAACCGCACCGGTGCCAAGCTTTTTGCCGATATCATCTATAAGTGAACGAATATATGTGCCCTTTGAACAAAGCACATCTATCACATAATAATCGCCGTTTTTCGGCAGCATATCAAGCTTTTTTATTTCAATCTCTCGTGACTGCCGTTCAACCTCAACGCCGCTCCTTGCAAGCTCATAGAGCCTTTTGCCGCCCACCGACACCGCCGAATACATGGGCGGCATCTGCATTATTTTACCTTTAAAGCTTTCAATGGCATAACGCACCTGCTCATCACTGCAATTAACAGGAAACTCACCTGTCAGATTACCTGTTATATCAAGTGTGTCTGTTGTTTTTCCTAGCTCAAATTCAGCAAGGTAACCTTTATCATGCTCGGGCAAATGGCTTAAAAACTTTGTTGCACCGCCTATCATAACAGGCAAAACGCCTGTTGCAAGCGGGTCAAGCGTGCCTGCATGGCCAACCTTTTTTTCACCGAAGATTTTTCTCAGCCTTGAGCACACGGCAAACGAAGTCATTCCCTGCGGCTTATCAATGCAAATAATACCCGTCATTTAAGATATTCTCCGCATTTTTTAACAATCTGATTCAAGGCCTCATCAACAGAGCAATCAAATCTGCACGCAGCTGCCTGAGCGTGACCGCCGCCGCCGAAATTCTTTGCAAGAGCTGCGGCATTAACGCTTTCATATGTTCTTATAGACGCCTTGCAGGTTTTATCGGCCTTTTCGCGAATTGTTATTCCGATTTCAACGCCCTCTATCTGCCTTGTGAGCGGAGCAAGAGCCTCTGTTTCCTGCTCGTTTGAGCCTGTTTTTGCATACATATCCTGAGTAACCGTAATAACGGCAACGCGGTCGTTGCAAAACATTTTCATATTATTGAGCGCAATTTTTTCAAGGGCAACATATGTTTTTGTTTTTGTTTCAAACATTGCGCGGTTAATTTTGCCGTTGTCCGCACCGTGCTCAATAAGTTCCGCCGCAATGCGGTAAGACTGCGCCGTGGTTGAAGCATATCTGAAGCAGCCCGTATCCGTTGAAATGCCCGTATAAAGGCAATCGGCGATTTTTTTATCGATTTTAACGCCCATTTCGTTTATGAGCATATAGATAATTTCGCATGCTGCCGGATAATCGCGAAGCAAAAGATTTTTTGCATATTCCGTGTTTGTTAAATGATGGTCTATGCAAAGATCTATCTTGCCGGCATAGCTGCTTTGCAGGCCGCCGAGCAAATTTTCGGTGGCAACATCAACGGCAACAACATAATCCGCCTCAAATTCCGGAAAATCAATATCGGAATAAAGATAATCATATTTTTTGGGGATTACATCGTCGTTGATAACCCTTGCCTTTTTGCCGAGCTGCATAAGAGCGCGGCAAAGCGCAAAGCCCGAGCCGAGCGTATCGCCGTCCGGATGAGCATGAGTTAAAATTAAGATATTATCCTGCCGCAAAAGCAGATTTGCACATTCTTTAACATCAATTTTCATTTGAAGTTTCCTTTAGCTTTTCAAATATCTCCATTCCTTTTTTGATAGAATCATCGGCCACGAAGCTGAGCTCCGGCGCCTTTCTTAAATGAAGATTATTTCCGAGCGTTCTGCGAAGATAGCCCTGCGCCGAATCAAGGCCCTTGCAGGCCTCCTTAGCGGCGTCGAGCCCTTCCATAGCGCTGACATACACCTTGGCATAGCTTAAATCGTTTGAAACCTTAACATTCACAACCGTAAGCATTTTGCCAGAAACGCGTGGGTCTTTAAGCTCTCTCATAAGTGAGATAAGCTCGCGCTTGATATCTTCGGATATTCTGTCTATACGATAACCTGCCATGATCAATCCCTGTATTCTTCAACAACATAACATTCAAAGATGTCGCCGGGCTTGATATCGTTCCAGTTTTCAAGCGAGATACCGCATTCGTAACCGGAGGAAACATCCTTAACATCATCCTTGAATCTCTTAAGATTTTTAATCGGCGTATCGGCAAGCTGTTTGCCGTTTCTCATAACGCGGATCTTGCCGTTTCTGCGGATTGTGCCGCTTGTAACAAGTGAGCCTGCGATTGAGCCTACGCTCGAAACGGTGTAAACCTCGCGAACCTCGGCCGTGCCGGTGTCCACATTGCGATACTTAACGGAGCGCATGCCTCTCATTGCGGATTCAACATCCTCAATAAGGTCGTAAATAATGCTGTATTGCTTGATTTCAATGCCGTCGCGCGACGCATTGTCGGCAGCAACCTGCTCAACATCCGTTGCAAAAGCAACGATGATTGCATTTGACGCATTTGCAAGCATAACATCTGAATCATTTACTGCACCAACCGCGCCGTGAATTATTCTTACGCGAACTTCATCGTTTTCGATTTTAAGAAGCGATTGCTTAACCGCCTCAACAGAGCCTTGAACATCTGCCTTGATGATGATATTAAGCTCTTTCATCTGGCCCTCTTCAAGGGTGGAGAACAAAGTGTCAAGAGTAACTTTGTGGAACTGCTTGAATTCCTCTTCCTTGGCCTCTTCTTTTCTTTGCTCAACAAGCTGCCTTGCAAGCTTTTCATTTGTTACGGCGTTAAACTCATCGCCGCTCATGGGTGCCTGGTCAAGTCCCATAATTTCAACGGGAACAGACGGGCCTGCGCTGTTGAGCTTTCTGCCGCGATAATCCGTCATGGCTCTTACGCGGCCGACCGCCGTGCCGGCAACAACATAATCGCCGGATTTAAGAGTGCCGTTTTGAACAAGGAAGGTTGCAATCGGGCCTCTGCCCTTATCAAGCTTGGCTTCAATAACAACGCCCTTTGCGGCTCTGTTCGGATTGGCTTTAAGCTCGCACATTTCGGAAACAAGCAAAATCGTTTCAAGAAGCTTATCAATGCCCATTCCTGTTTTGGCGGAAACAGGAACGCAGATAACATCGCCGCCCCATTCCTCGGGCACAAGCTCCTGCTCGGTGAGCTGCTCCATAACTCTTTCGGGATTTGCTCCCTCTTTATCCATTTTATTTATAGCCACGATAATTTGCACATTTGCGGCCTTTGCGTGGTTGATGGCTTCAATGGTTTGCGGCATAATACCGTCGTCTGCGGCAACAACAAGCACCGCGATATCCGTTGCCATGGCGCCCCTTGCACGCATTGCGGTGAATGCGGCGTGACCGGGAGTATCAAGAAATGTGATTTTTTGATTGTTTACATCCACCTGATAAGCGCCGATTGCCTGAGTGATGCCGCCGGCCTCCGTTGAAGTTACATCCGTGTGGCGAATAGCATCAAGCACAGAGGTTTTACCGTGGTCAACATGGCCCATAACGCAAACTACGGGCGGGCGGGGAATTGCATTTTCATCATCCTCAACCTCTTCCTCGATAATCTGCTCTTCAATAGAGATTTCAACCTTCTTTTCAACCTTTGCGCCAAGCTCGGTTGCAACGATTGCGGCGGTATCATAATCGATAACCTCATTAACCGTTGCCATAACGCCGAGAGCAATAAGCTTTTTGATAACCTCATTTGCCGTCATTCTGAGCAAACTTGCAAGATCGCCGACGGTAATTTCCTCGGGAACCTGAATTTTAATCTGTTGCTTCTTTCTTTGCTCGGCAATTCTGGCAAGGCGCTGCTGCTCGGTTTCCCTTTTGGAATGAGCCCTGATGCCCTGCGGCTTTTTCTTTCTGTATTGCTTTGATTTTTGATTGAGCTTTTGCTTTTTCTGGAAATCGCCCATTGAAGATGCGGGAGCGATATCCTCGTATTTTTGATTGTATTTTTCAAGATCAACATTATTAACGCGAGTGTCTATATGGCGAGCCTCGCCCTTTGTGCGGGCCTGGGGCTGAGCCTCGGCTTTTTTCTTTGCCTTTTCCTCGGCGCGCTTTGCCGCCTGCTCTGCCATTTGCAAAATAGCCGCCTGGCTTTCGCGCTTTTTATCCTTTGCCGTTTCCGCTTTCTTTGCGGGCTTATCCTGCTTTTGGGCGGCGGGTTTTTCTTTCTTTGCCTTAGCCGCGCCCGATTTAAAATAAGCGTCAAAGCTTTTAACACTGTTTTGAATGGTGATTTTATCAAAAAGTATGTTAAGTTCGTTTTCTTCGAGGACTGTGGAAGCTTTCTTGGCCGGACCGCCACAATATTTATCAAGCAACTCTATAATTTCCTTGTTGCTCTTTCCGAAATCCTTGGCAACATCGGAAACCTTGACCTTAATTACCATATAACCGATTCCTCCTTAACCGATTTATTCGCTTAGCAGCGAAACAATTTTATTACTGAAATTTTCATCCTCCACCGCTATCACGCCGGCCTTGTAGCCGCAGGCGAAATAAATCTCATCAACACCGATATCCGCAACTGCCACGGGCGTGCGGGGCGAGAATTTATTAACGGTGAATTCTATATCTTTTTTTGTGCCCTGCGAGATTTCGGCGCACACAAGCACAAGCTTTGCTTTTTTGGAGCGAATTGAGCCGATTGCGGCCGCATGCCCCATCGAAAGCCTGCCGGCGCGCCTTGCAAGGCCGAGCATTGAAAGAATTTTATCCTTTTGCATTTGTGATTTCTTCTTCCATTTTATCATAAACCGCGTCTTCTATTTTCATTGAGAAGGCGCGCTCTATCGATTTTCTTTTTCTTGCCTTTTTTAGGCATTCGGGATTGTTGCACACATATGCGCCGCGGCCGTTTTTCTTGCCCGTTAAATCAAGGCTGACTTCGCCCTCGGGGCTTTTAACAACTCTGATAAGCTCACGCTTATCAAACATTTCGCCGCAGCCCACGCACATACGCTTAACTTCTCGCTTTGCTTTCATTTCGATTACTCCTGTGAGCCCTCATAGAATCCCGATTCGGGCTTGATATCTATTTTCCAGCCTGTGAGCTTGGCGGCAAGACGAACGTTTTGACCCTTGTTGCCGATTGCAAGACTGAGCTGATCATCCGGAACCGTTGCACGGCAGAACCTTGCATCCTCATCAAGAATTTCAACACTGCAAACGGAAGCCGGTGCAAGCGCTGCGGAAACAAATTCCGCAACATCATCGCTGTATTTAACGATATCGATTTTTTCGCCGCCGAGAGCGTCAACAATATTGGAAACGCGCTGACCTTTAGGGCCTATGCATGCGCCGATGGGGTCAATTTCGTCATCCTTGCTGTAAACGGCGATTTTCGTTCTGGAACCCGCTTCACGCGAAACGGATTTGATTTCGATGGTGCCGTCGTAAATTTCGGGAACCTCGGTTTCAAACAGCCTTCTTACAAGACCGGGATGAGTGCGCGAAATCATGATCTTGGGGCCTTTGCCGGAATCCTTAACATCCACAACAAAAATTTTAAGGCTTTCGCCCTCAGTGATAACCTCGCCGGGAATTTGCTCCATTTTGGGAAGCACGGCAATTGTTTTGCCGATTTCAACCGTTGCACTGCCCGTTACCGGATCAATGCGATTTACCTTAGCCGTTACAAGCTCCTGATTTTTGCTTTGGAACTCCGCAAGCTGCTTGCCGCGCTCCGCCTCGCGAATACCCTGGCGGATAACATGCTTTGCGTTTTGCGCGATAATTCTGCCGAATTCTTTTGTTTTGAGCGGGATATCGATTGTTTTGCCCACCTTTGCGGATTTGCGGATTTGCTGTGCCTCTTCAAGGGTTAAATCCGTGTCCGGATCTTCGACTTCCTCAACAACATTTTTGGTTACATAAACCTTGATTTTTTCCTTTTCGGGATCGATATCGCAGTGAACGATATCCTTGCCGTTGTAATCGTGCTTTGCGGCAACAACGATAGCCGCCGAAATTTTATCATAAAGATAATCTGCGGGAATACCCTTTTCTTGCTCAAGCATTTTCACAGCTTCAAAAAATTCTTTGCTCATTTTTCCTATCAACCTTTCTGTTATTTATTAAAATCATTTATATCAAAATCATCCAGCTTAACATAGGATGTTTCTTTTTTATCCGCGGTTATATCATTGCCGTCCTGCAGCGTAACGGTGATTTTGCCACCGTCATAGCTTTTGAGCATGCCTGTAAAATCGCGAACGCCGTCTATCGGGCGAATGGTGCGCATCATAACGGCGGCGCCGATATATTTAAGGAAATGCTCTTCCTTTTTAAGTTCTCGCTCTATCCCGGGAGAAGAAACCTCCAAAGTGTATGAATGTGAAATAAGATCCGCCTCATCAAGCGGCTCGGTGATAAGGTGCGTTAAATCAACGCAATCATCAACGCTTACGCCACCCTCTTTATCGATGAAAATGCGCAAATACCAATCCGTGCCTTCTTTTTTAAACACGATATCCCATATTTGCAGCGAAAGCTCATCGGCAAAAGGCTTAACGATTTCAAGCACTTTATCGGAAATATTCTGTGCCATATCTGCTCCTTTCCCGGTGGATTTTCCGCATTTCGCAAAAAAGCCGCCAACAATAATATGAGAGCGGCATTGCTGCCACTCTCACCTTTCGTTTATATCTTACGCTAATACTATAATATATAAATTATTTATTGTCAAGCATTATTTATCACTTAATTTTATAGAGATTGCCCTCAAACGGCCTGAGCATATCGCAAGTGCCGCCCCTTGTGGAAAGAAGCAAATCAAAATTTGAAACATCACACGGTCGCTTTTCAAGCTTTTTGCCGAGATTCAGCTCAATATAATAAAGCTCGCCGTTATACTCGCGGTAATAACAATAAACCGGTTCCTTTGCAAGTTCCATGCTTTTAAACACGCCGTATACAAGCGCAGGCGTGTTTTTGCGCAAAGCGATTGCTTTTTTATAAAAATTCAAAACGCTGTCTGCCCTGTTTTGCTCATCCTCGGCATTATAGCGTCTGTAATCGGAGCTGATTTTAAGCCACGGCTTGCCCGTTGTAAAGCCTGCGTTTTCGCTGTCGCTCCACTGGAAGGGACTGCGTGCGTTGTCGCGAGTGCCCGTGGCGGCGCGCTTAAAGGCTTTTTCTTTGTTTTTGCCTTTTTCAACAAGCTTTTTATAGAGATTTACCGCCTCAACATCATTTAGTTCGTCGGCAGAATTAAAATCAACATTGCCCATTGAGATTTCCTGACCCTGATAAATATACGGCGTGCCTCGCAGGGTCATTTCGATAAGGGCGCATATTTTTGAAATATCCTCTCTGTAAGCATCCGTTTTATCAACCTTGGTAACGATTCTTGGATTGTCGTGATTTTCAAAGAAAACGGCGGGCCAGCAGTGATTTGTGTATCTTGTTTGGAATTTTTCAAATTCCCGCATCACCTTATAAAGGCTGTAATCAAAGGTGTCGTATTTATCGTGGCCCTGATTTATGAGAAAATCGAAATTGAAAACGGTGTCCAGCTCCTTGCGATAATCGGCAGTGAGCATTTTATCCATTTCAATGCCTGCGCCGCCGCATTCGCCCACAGTGTAAACATCATAATCACCGAATGCTTTTTCGCGCATTTCGTGCAGATATTCATGCAAACGCGGGCCGTAAAAATAATACTCGGCGCCCTTATAACCCGTCAAAATTCCGAGGAAAGCATTGGCATCCGGCAAGCCGGGAGTTTTGCTGATAAAGTTGATAACATCCATCCTGAATCCGTCTATCCCCTTATCAAGCCACCAGCGCATCATTTCATAAACACTGTTTCGCACATTTTCGTTTTCCCAATTCAAATCCATTTGCTTCTTGGAGAAAAGGTGCATTGCCCACTGATTTAAATTTTCATAATAATTCCAAGCGGGGCCCTGGAAAAGCGAAATCCAGTTATTCGGCGGGGTTTTACCCGCATCCGTTGCATCCTGCCAAATATAATAATCGTGATAAGGATTATCCTTTGATTTGCATGCTTCCTTAAACCATTCGTGCTCATCCGAGGTGTGATTGACAACCAAATCGATAACAAGCTTCATGCCGCGCTTGTGGATTTCGGCAAGCATGGTATCAAAATCCTCCATAGTGCCGAATTCCGCCATAATCTTTTTGTAATCGCGGATATCGTAGCCGTTATCATCGTTTGGCGAATCATAAAAAGGCGAACACCAAATCGCCGTTACGCCCAAATCCTTCAAATAATCAAGCTTTTCGGTTATGCCGTTTAAATCGCCGATACCGTCGCCGTTACTGTCGTAAAAGGAGCGTGGATAAATTTGGTAAATAATTGCCTCTTTCCACCATTTCGGCTCAAGCACGCCCTCATCGGTGATGATTGCATCCTGCTCCAAATTAAACATATTGCATATTGTTTGCACGGTTTTTTTATCAAGCAGACCGAGTGTAAAAGTGGTGAGCGCACTCAATTTCAAATTGGCAACTGCCGGCTTTTCAAGAGCTTCGGTCGGCAGCCGAAGTGCAAGCATAAGCTTTTCGAGCATATCCTTTGCCATTGGGTTTTTCATTGCTTCTTTTAAAGTGGTGCCGGGTGTTATTTTAGCCATAATCTTCTCCAACGAACACACGGCATATGAATCGGCATATGCCGTGTGATTTTATATTATCAAAAACGCTAATTTTATAAAAAACAACTCAATAGATGCCCTGGGCCATCATCGCTTCGGCAACCTTTTCAAAGCCCGCGATATTGGCGCCGGCAACCAAATTATAGCCGAGGCCGTATTTTTCGGCAGCTTCAACGGAATGTTTATGTATATCGACCATTGCGTGATGAAGCTTTGAATCAACCTCTTCGGCGGTCCACGAAAGCCTTTGGCTGTTTTGGCTCATTTCAAGACCGGATACGCAAACGCCGCCCGCATTAACGGCTTTTGACGGCGCAACTATAACGCCGGGCGCCTTGATAAGATATTCCTGAGCGTCCGCCATTGTGGGCATATTCGATACTTCCATATAGTATTTAACGCCGTTTTCAACGATTTTCTTTGCATCCTCAAGGCAAACTTCATTTTGCGTTGCGCACGGCATAATAACATCCGCATCTTTAATTCCCCAAGGCCTTTCGCCGGGAACGAATACCGCAGACGGGAATTTATCGCTGTAATCCTCCACCCTGTCTCTGCCGCTTGCGCGCATTTCAAGCAGGTAATCGATTTTTTCGGGAGTGCAAATGCCGTCCTTATCATAAATATAACCCGTAGGTCCACTGATAGTAAGCGGTACGGCACCCAGCTCGTTAAGCTTTTTAACCGCGCCCCAAGCAACATTGCCAAAGCCGGAAAGAGCAACTCTTTTGCCCTTAATTGTGTCGTTTTGATGCTTCAAAACCTCACATAAATAATATACGGCGCCGAAGCCTGTTGCCTCGGGACGAATAAGCGAACCGCCGTAAGAAATGCCCTTGCCGGTGATAACACCGTTTTCAAAAGCATCCGTAATTCTTTTATATTGACCGAAAAGGAAGCCTATTTCTCTTGAACCCACACCGATATCGCCGGCAGGGACATCGATATTCGGGCCTATATGCCTGTAAAGCTCCGTCATAAAAGCCTGGCAAAAGCGCATAATCTCACCCTTGCTTTTACCGCGCGGGTCAAAATCCGAGCCGCCCTTTGCGCCGCCCATGGGTAACCCCGTGAGTGAATTTTTGAAAGTTTGCTCGAAGCCGAGGAAATACATTATACTTGAATTAACGCTTGGGTGAAAACGCAAGCCGCCTTTATAAGGGCCTATTGCGGAGTTGAACTGAACACGATAGCCTCTGTTTATCCTGGTTTTTCCCTGATCGTCCACCCATGCAATTCTGAAGGTGATAAGTCTGTCCGGCTCCACCATTCTGGTGAGCAAATCATCATCAACATATTCGGGATGAGCCTCAATAACCTTTTCGAGCGAACCGAAGGTTTCTTTAACCGCCTGAATATATTCCGGCTTGGCGTTATCACGCCTTTCAACCGTTTTTATAACACTGTCTATATAAGCATTCATAAAAAAATGCCTCCTTCTCTATAATCAATTATAGTTTAAAGGAGGCATTTAATCTATGAGCAGATTTTATAATATTTAATTATTTTTTAGTACATTGTGCACAAGCAATCTTATGTATTCTGAAATTATTTGTTGAATTTTTGCCAATCTATCTTTTTATCTTTGAAATAATATTCCTTATCGCGCTCCGAAATCGGGCGCATAACGCGGCACGGATTGCCGACGGCAACCACATTTGCCGGAATATCCTTTGTTACAACACTGCCAGCGCCGATAACCGTATTATCGCCAACGGTTACACCCGGAACTATAACAACGCCCGCGCCGATCCAGCAGTTTTTGCCGATTCTCACCTCGGCATTGTATTGAATTCCCTGCTCGCGAAGGCATGGAATAATAGGATGCCCCGCCGTTGCAATCGTTACATTCGGCCCTATCATAGTGTGGCTGCCGACATAAATGTTGGTATCATCCACCAAGCCGAGATTGAAATTGGCATAAACATAATCGCCGAAATGAACATTTCTGCCGCCCCAAACCGTGCGCAGCGGAGGCTCGATATAGCAGCCATCGCCGCATTCGGCAAACATTTCCTTTAAAAGGCGTGTTCTTTCCTCAAGCTGAGAGGGGCGCGTGGCATTGAAATCATAAAGCTTTTCCATGCATTGGCGCTGGGCCTGCATAATTTCATCATCACCGGGATCATAAAGCTCGCCAGAATGAAGAATTTCATCAAGATTCATAATCAATTTCCCTTTTCGATACTGATTTTATCAAATATTTCAAGCAAATCTTCAACCCTGGCATTTTCCTTTTCCTCGCCTTTAATGTCAAGCACGGCTTTGCCCTCGTGCATCATCACAAGGCGATTGCCGTACTGCACGGCGAAGCGCAGATTGTGAGTTACCATCAGCGTGGTGATTTCGTTTGCTTTCACAAGTTTATCCGTGAGCATCATTACTCTTTCGGAGGATTTGGGGTCAAGCGCCGCAATATGCTCGTCAAGAATAAGCAGTTTAATATTCGTCATATTTGCAATGATAAGCGCAAGAGCCTGGCGCTGGCCGCCCGAAAGCGTGCCAACCTGAACGCCGAGTCTGTCCTCAAGCCCCATTTCGCATTGTTCAAGCAGGGATTTATAGTAATCTATTCTTTTTTTGTTAACGCATTTGCCGAGACCGAAGGGCTTATTTTTATTATCTGCAAGCGCCATATTTTCAAGGATTGTTAAATCCGGGCAGGTGCCCGCCTTCGGATCCTGAAAAACACGGCCGATTATTTTTGCTCTTTTGAACTCGGAGATGTTTGTGATATCCTTGCCGTCAAAAAGAATGTTTCCGCCGTCCGGCTTATAGGAGCCGCAGATAAGATTGAGCATAGTTGTTTTGCCGCTGCCGTTTGAGCCGATAACGGAAACAAATTCGCCCGCGTTTACCTTAAAATTAAAATTATCAAACACCGTGGATTCATCGGGAGTGCCGGCATTAAAACGCTTTGTTATATCAACGAGATCAAGCATTCTTTTCCCTCCTTTTAAGCTTTATTTTTCCTGTTTTGCCGAAAAGAAGAGCAACCACAAAAAGCACTGCCATCAGCAGCTTATTATAATCGCTCGGAAGGCCGATAACAACGGCGATTTGCAGGCAGGCTTTATAAATCACCGTGCCGAGAATAACCATTGTTGTGGCTTTCATGAAGCCGACGCGCTTAAAGAGTGAAAGCCCGATTATAACGCTTGAAAGCCCGAACACAACCATGCCCACGCCCATTTGCGTGTTTGCGGATTCAGTGCTTTGCGCAACAACTGCGCCGCTGAGAGCCGCAAGTCCGTTTCCGATTGCAAGGCCTAAGATTTTTGAAGCACCGGGATTTCTTGCAAGCATAACAACATACTGCTGATTTGAGCCGGTGGCGCGCAGCAGCATGCCGGATTTTGTTTTAAGATAAAGATCAATAAGTATTTTAATGAGCACAACAAATATGAAAAGCACGATAAGCTTTCTCACATTAAGGCCGCCGATATTTGACGGCAGCACATTTGCAACGCCGCTGTTAAATACATTATCCTTGCCGAAGGTGGAGGCTATAGACTGACCGCCCGTGCCAAGCTTAACCAGCACAAGATTTATCGAAAGCAGCACCGTGTAAACCAAAATTCCCGAAAGCAGGGGCTGAAGCTTAAGCTTAACATGCAAAAGCCCCGTTAAGCAGCCTGCGGCGAGCCCGCATGCAAACGCAACCACAAGGCTTATCCACGGATTAACGCCGTGCAAAATAAGAATTGCCGAAACGATTGCGCCGAGCGGCATTGTGCCGTCCACCGAAAGATCCGGGAAATCCAAAATGCTGTAAGAGAGATAAACGCCGAGTGCCAAAATGGCATATTTAAAGCCCTCTTCAAGCACAACCTTCAGAATATTCATAAATTCCATAATAACAAATCACCTTAGCGGGCAAAGCCCGTTATTTTAAATATCATATAAAAGCACACAAATCGGCACGCAAAAATTGCGTGCCGACGAACAATTTAAATATGTGCCGACCGACGCCGGGCAATTATTGCGCGGCGGAAGTTGAAACTTTTTCGGCGTCATTCAGCTCTGCGGGAATTGTGATGCCGAGAGTTGAAGCAACATCGGAATTAACAACAAGGAACGAATCCGAAACGGTAACAACCGGATATGTTGCCGCCGATTTACCGCCGAGAACATCAACGGCGATTTGGCCTGTTTTTTCACCGAGAGCAACATAATCTATTGAAGCCGAAGCAAGGCAGCCTTTTTTAACCTGCTCGATTTCGGAGCCGTAAATCGGAATACCCTTTTGATTTGCCTGTTCAAGAACAACGCTCATATTGTCAACAACATTATTGTCGGTTAAATTTGTGATGGCATCCACCTCATTCACAAGGGACACGGCAACAGCCTGAAGCTCCGAAGCCTCATTTATTCCCTTTTGAACAAGGTTAATTCCGTTTGCCTCGCACTCTGCTTTAAGAGTTGCAAGCTGGCTGATTGAATTAGCCTCGGTTGTGGTATAGATAACGCCGAGATTTTTAATATTCGGCTGCATGGTTTTGATAAGCTGAACCTGGCCCGCGATATCAACCGCGTCGGCTGTGCCCGTGCAATTATTACCCGGTGCGTCAAGTGAATTTACAAGACCTGCCGAAACGGGATCGGAAACCGCGCAAAAGATAACCGGAATATCGGACGAAGCATTGCGAACGGCCGAATAAGCGCTTACCGCAGCGGGAGTTGCAACGGCAATGATTGCCGAATAATTACCGGAAGATGCCATTTGCTCCGCATAGCTTTGGCAATCCGTGTCTGCGCTGCCGCTTGAACCGATTTGAACATCATATGCGATACCTGCTGCATCGAGCGCGTTTTTAACACCCTGTGTGCAATTATCAAGGCTTGAATGCGGCATATATTGCAAAATCGCAACTTTTTTGCCCGAGGTGCTGCCGCCCGAATCTTTGCCGCTTGCGGAACAGCCCGCAAAAGCAGCCGCAATAAGAAGCACGGAAAGCAAAACCGCAAACAGCTTTTTTGCATATTTCATAATGATTTCCTCCTATAAAAAATTATATTACTTTGTTAATAATTATACCATAAAGGGCATATCTGTCAACAAAAAAATCATTTTGTGCCGCTTTGAGATTTTTTCCATTCGATAAATTTCATAACTTCATCGCAATCCTCCTGCGAAAGGCCGCGCAATTTGCTGACAAAAGCCGCTTCTCTGTCGGAAAGCTCCATGATTTCACAGCTGCTTCTGTACATACTGCCATCCGCAAGGCGATATTCCGATTTCGGCACCTTGCCGCTCATTAAAAAATCAACCGTAACACCGAAAAAATCCGCAAGGGCAAGGTAAATACTGTCCTTCGGCTTCGTATCTATTTCATAGCGGCGGTACGTAGCGCTTTTAACACCTACTGCCTCTGCCACCTGATCGGAGGTTAACCCTCTCTCTTTCCTAAGCAATTTAAGCCTTAAAGCCAAGTCCGACTTTGCATGCATAGAATCACTCCCCCTCATGTGTGCATTTATGTGATTATTATACACAAGGCAAATTGAACCGTCAACACAGTTCACATTTTTTTTACTATTTTTAACAAATATTTTCATTATTATGCTCTTTTGTAAATGTTTTCCCCTTTGTTGACAAACAACATCCTTTTTATTATAATGCAATTATGGTGATGTACTTTGTGCAAAAGCGCAAAACACACCTGAAGCACATATAATATAACTCAATTCGCGTCTGCAATAACGGAGGATAACATATGAAAAAACTCAAAAAGCTTTCAAGCCTGCTGCTTGCAACTGTAATGGCGGTTTCGGCGCTGTTTATTCCCGGCACGAGCTTTGCCGGCGACTACGAAGCAAGCCTTGCAAAGGCGGGCTTTACTTCATCCTACATAGCTGCGCTTTCAAAGCTGCACAGTAAATATCCGAATTGGAATTTCGTGCCGTTGAAAACAAATCTTAGCCTTGATGAAGCCGTTTCAAGCGAGCGAAAAAAGCACAGCCAGCAGCTTATTCAAAAAACGGAATCAAACGAAGCAAAAGGCTATTTGTGCCGCTGCTCCGATTGCTATGTAAACGGCAGCTATGTTATCCGCGAGGGAAAGACCTGGGTTTCCGCCTCCGAAGCGGCGGTTAAATACTACATGAACCCGCTTAATTTTCTTGACGAAAAATACATTTTTCAATTTGAATCCACATCATACGAGAGCGGCCAAACAACCGCGGGAATAGAAACGATTATTCAAAACACATGGATGTATAATTCATACATATCCTACAAGGATTCAAGCGGCAACACACAAAAATACACAAGCCGAGCTTACCCGAACGGAGTAAAATATTCACAGGCAATTTTGGACGCGGCAAAATACAGCGGACTTTCGGCATACTATCTTGCATCGAAAATAGTGCAGGAGGTTGGCGGAAAATCACCCACCGCGGCAGGCGCAAGCGGCACTAATTCAAAATATCCCGGAATTTACAACTACTATAACATCGGCGCAAACACCGGCGCGGAGGACGGGCTTAAATGGGCTTCTTCGGGTGCAAGCGGATTTGCAACAAACACCGACAATGTGCGCTTAAGATCGCAGCCAAACACCTCAAGCACGATTCTTGCCAAGCTGCCCAAAAACACAAGTGCCACGCTGATTTCAACCACCGAGAAGCAAAATGACGGTTATGTTTGGTACTATGTTAAAGTAAATTACAACGGAAAAGCATTAACGGGCTATATCCGCAGCGATTTGCTCGGTGAGCAATACGGCAGACCGTGGACAAATCCTTATCGTTCGATTTACAACGGCGCAAAATACATTTCAAATAATTTCACAAGCACGCAAAACACGGGCTATTTGCAAAAATTTAATGTAAACCCCGCGTCTTCAAACAGATTCGGCCACGAATACATGGCAAATGTGCAGGCAGCCGCTTCCGAGGCTTCAAACACATACAAGGCTTACAGCAGTGCAAATCTGCTTTCCACCACAAAAACATTTTATATTCCGATTTACACCGGGCTTGACAGCAATATTGACGGCTTCACCGTTACCGGCAGGGGCGACGGCGGCAAGTCACTGTGGCTTGATTGGTATGATGTTGCAGGCGCGGCAAAATATATTGTTTACGATGTTACAAACGGCGCAAACACATTAAAAGGCACGGTTACGGCATCCGAATTTAAATTTACGGATTTAACCCCCGCATGGGAATACGATATCAAGGTGATCGCATATTCGGCTGACGGAACGATCTTGGCGCAAAACACATCTTACAGAATTTGTGCTGCTTGCTCGCCCGTGAGCGGAGTGAGCGCAACCGTTTCGGGCGCAAACGAGCTGAGCGTTTCATGGAGCGGTTCGGTTTGCCATGGATATTACATTCAATGGAGCACAGACGGCAACTTTAAATCCGACCTTCACGGCGAATGGATAAGCGGCTCGGCAACAACTTCATATAAAATAACAACAGATTTAAACGCAAATAAATATTTTGTTCGCGTTCGCGGATGGAAAACCTTCCAAGGCACCACCATTTACGGCGACTTTTCCGAAATTGCCTCGGCAAAAGGCCTTTTGCCTCCGAGCGGCTTCGCGGTTACCGGCCGCGGCGAGGGCGGCAAAGCGCTGTGGCTTGATTGGAACGATGTTGAGGGCGCAAAGCAATATGAAATTTATGATGTTACAAACGGCGCAAGCACACTTAAAGGCATAACCGAGGGCGAAAGCCGCTTCACCTTTATTGATTTAAACCCCGCCTGGGAATACGATATTAAGGTTGTGGCAATCGCGGCTGACGGCAACACTTCAAACGCAACCTACAGAATTTGCGCGGCATGTGCGCCGGTGCAGAATTTAGCCGTGTCCGTTAAAGGCACAAACGAAATCGAAGCCACATGGAATTATGCCGTTTGCCACGGCTATTACATTCAGTGGAGCACCGACCCCGAATTTAAATCCGATGTTCACGGCGAATGGATAAACAACACATTTACCGAAAGCTATGCAATCGCAACGGACGGCCCCGCAAACAATTATTATGTTCGCATTCGCTGCTGGAAAAATTATGACGGCGGCAAAATCTTCAGCGATTTCACAAGCGGCGTTAAAGCCGGCGACATGCTGCCTCCCACAGAATTTGCCGTTACCGGCAGGGGCGACGGCGGCAAGGCGCTGTGGCTTGATTGGAGCGATGTTGACGGTGCCGTTAAATACGAAGTTTACGATGTTACAAACAACACAAGCACACTAAAGGACACCGTAACGAAAAGCGAAGTTAAATTCATCGATTTGAACCCCGCCTGGGAATACGATATCAAGGTTGTGGCAATTGACGCAAACGGCGGCACATCAAGCGCAACCTACAGAATTTGCGCGGCGTGCGCGCCGGTTGAAAATCTTGTTGCAGTTGCAACGGGCGATTATGAAATCACAGCAGGCTGGGATTATGCGGTTTGCCACGGATATTATATTCAGTGGAGCACCGACCCCGAATTTAAATCCGATGTTCACGGCGAATGGATAAACAACACATTTACCGAAAGCTATGCAATCGCAACTGACAGCCCTGCAAACAATTATTATGTGCGCATTCGCTGCTGGAAAAATTATAACGGCGGCAAAATCTTCAGCGATTTCACGGATGCCGAAAGAGCCATGGAAATCATTCCGACGGAAAGCTTTGCCGTTACCGGCAGAGGCAGCGGCGGCAAATCCCTTTGGCTTGATTGGGCAGATGCGAAAGATGCGGTTATTTACGGCATTGTTGATGTTACAAACGATGAATACACCGAAGTGGGCACATCGGAGGAGAGCAATTTCACATTCACAAATCTTAATCCCTCTTGGGAATATGATGTTGTGGTTGTGGGATTTGACAAAAACGGTGACGCCTGCGCCATTAGCGATTCTTACAGATTTTGCGCGGCATGCCCGCCGGTTGAAAACTTTAAGGCAACCATTACGGGCAACAATACAATTTCGGCAACTTGGGATTACGCGGTTTGCCACGGATATTATATCCAGTGGAGCACCGACCCCGAATTTAAATCCGATCTTCACGGCGAATGGATAAACGACACATTCACCGAAAATTACACCATAAATACCGACGGCTCTGCCGAAAACTATTATGTTCGCATACGCTGCTGGAAATATTATAACGACGGAAAGATTTTCAGCGATTTTTCCGCACCGATTCTGCCCGAATAGCACAAAGTCAATAAAAAAATCAACGCGCTCTTTTGCAAAAGCAAAGGGGCGCGTTTTATCTGCTTAAATCAAACAAAAGCTATGGATTTAAAAAAAGAAATATGCTAAAATATGCGAAGCCACACCTATAATGGAGAATTTTTAATATGAAAATCAACTACAAACAAACGATTAGCGCTTGCTTTATCGGCTATATAATCCAGGCAATAGTTAATAATTTTGTGCCTTTGCTCTTTGTTACATTTCAGAAAAGCTATTCGATCGAGCTTTCAAAAATCACCGTGCTGATAACGATAAATTTTGTTATTCAGCTTTGCATTGATTTGGCTTCTGCTTATTTCATTGACAAAATAGGCTATCGTGCCTCGGCGCTGATTGCGCACGGCTGCTCCGCCGCAGGGCTGATACTGCTCACAATTTTGCCCGAGCTTTTGCCGAGCGCATATGCGGGCATAGTGATTTCCGTTATCATATATGCAATCGGCGGCGGCTTGCTCGAGGTTCTTTTAAGCCCGATAATCGAAGCCTGCCCCACGGGAAACAAAGAAAAGGCCATGAGCCTTTTGCATTCGTTTTATTGCTGGGGGCACATGGGCGTTGTGCTGCTTTCCACCGCGTTTTTTGCAATTTTCGGCATAGAAAATTGGAAAGCACTTGCTTTGATTTGGGCTGCCGTGCCCGTTTTTAACGGAATATTTTTCACCCGCGTGCCTATTTATCCGCTTGTTGACGAAGGCGAAAAAGGACTTACATTAAAGCAACTTGTCGCAAGCAAAACCTTTTGGATAATGATGCTGATGATGGTTTGCGCAGGCGCAAGCGAGCAATCGGTGAGCCAATGGGTCTCCGCCTTTGCCGAGGAAGGGCTCGGCGTAAGCAAAACGATCGGCGACCTTGCAGGCCCAACGGCATTTGCCGCGCTGATGGGGACATCAAGGCTGATTTACGGCAAGCTCGGCCACAGAATAGATATAAACAAATTCATGGGCTTCAGCTGCGTTTTATGCATTGCGGCATACTTGTGCATTTCAATTGTGCAAAACCCTGCGATTGAGCTTATCAGCTGTGCCGTTTGCGGCTTTTCCGTGGGTATACTTTGGCCCGCCACCTTCAGCAAAGCTTCTGCCTCAATCAAAGGCGGCGGCACCCTGCTTTTTGCAATGCTTGCCTTGGCGGGCGATCTCGGCTGTTCCGCAGGCCCCACTCTTGCGGGCTTTGTTTCCGGCAAATTCGGCAACAATTTAAGAGCCGGAATTTTGGCGGCGATCGTGTTTCCGGCTTTACTGCTTTTGGGGCTTTTGCTTTCAAGAAAAAACTCAGGCGGCAAAATCAAAAAGGCCTGAACAGAATTTTCGGCAAGCGTTTTACCGGCAGGATTTAGTTCGCAGGCTCATCATATTTAAGCGCAAAAAACGGATGCATCTTAAGCGACGCATCCGTTTTGCATTATGTTTACCGGTGATTGGTTTACACACGGCATTTTTTATATTTTATTGAAGCACTGTTTATTCGTCGTTTTCTCGTTCCTCAAGTGCTTTGCGGCGGCGAGCCTTGCGTTTTTTTGCATTGCTTACGGCCAAGGTGATATAAGCCGCAAGGCCGATAACAACCACGGCGATAACGATTTTAACCGCTGTGAGCGAGAAAAACGCCTTTATCGAATTAAGCACTTTCAGCAAAGTGGAAAGCTCCACATCATCGGCGGCAACAAGCGTGGTTGTGGCAACCACTTGATCGCCGTAAATTATATCCGCCGTGCAGATTTCATCACCCTTTTTAACGGGGGCCTTAATTTCCTCGGGCTTATTTTGAACCTTGATAATGACGGTGGATTTATCAAGCCCAACGGGCACAATCGCCGTTACATCATCCTTGGCAACAAGGCGAACGGTGTCGGCATTTTTGCCGTTTTTAACCGGCACTTCATCCACAACCTCACTTTGCTCAAGCACTGTGGAATATTTAAGCTGTGAAAATGCCCAATCAAAAAGTGTGGCAGCGTCTATAAACGAACATTTTTCAACATAGCCGTCCTTATTATAATCTATCACGGGCGCACCCAAAACAACGGCGAGGTAATTATATCCGTCCTTACTTGCCGTTGTGATAACACAGTAGCCCGCCTCTTCGGTTGAGCCCGTCTTAACACCCTTTGCATACTTATAATAATAAGAAACATAGCCCTTTCGAAGCATAAGATTTGTGTGATAAAACTTTTTGCCGTTATATTCATATTCAACGGTGTTGCAAATCTTTGTGAATTCCGGATTTTTCAGCGCCGCCAATGCGATTTTGGACATATCGGACGCGGTTGTGTAGTGATTTTCATCGTGCAAACCGTCCGGATTAACGAAATTGGTGTTTTCACAACCGAGCGATTTGGCATATTCATTCATTTTTTGAACAAAAGCAGCTCTTGTGCCGCCAACGAATTCGGCAAGCACCTCGGTGGCATCACAAGCGGAATGAACCATCGTTAAATAAAGCAATTGCTCAACGGTGAGCGTTTCGCCTACTTTCAGCCCGGCAACCTGAGCACCCGTGCCGAGCAGAATATTAAATGCCTCTTTGGAAACGGTTACCTCCTGCTGCAAATCATGCACATTTTCAATGGTTACCATTGCCGTAACGATTTTGGTGAGCGACGCGGGATACATTTTTTCATCCTGATTTTTTTCCGCCACAACCGGGTAGGAATCATCATCCATATTTATAAGCATATATGCCTTTGAATAAAGCGTAACATCCGGCGTGTATGTTGCGGCAGATGCCGAAATATCGGCAAAAACAGAAATAATTATTAAAACCAACGCAGAAAAAAACGCGGCAAACTTTTTCATACTCTTGACACCTTTTGCAATAAAATATATTATATAAACAACGCACCTTTTGGCACACGCACAAAAGAATGCGATTAAGTGCACACTTCGCTGCGCAAATATTATTTTAACATTTTTGCGCAGCGTTTAAAAGGGCTATTTGAATAAAAAATATTAAGATTGAGTAAAATTCATATTAAACGAAAGGCTCGGCGAATTTTATGGTTTATATCACTGGCGACACCCACGGCGATATATCGTGGTTTAAAAATCCAAAACTAAAAAAGCTTGGCGAAAAGGATATTTTAATAATTTGCGGCGATTTCGGCTTTTTATGGAATCCGAAAAGCGAAGCAGAAAAGAAAAATTTGGAAATTCTTAAAAGCAAGAAATACACTATTTGCTTTTTGGACGGCGCACACGAAAATTTCGACATGCTGGATGCTTACACCCCCTACCGCTGGAAGGGCGGAAACGCTCACAAAATCGCAAACAATATTTTCCATTTGATGCGCGGCGAAATTTTCACACTGGACAATAAAACATTTTTCGTTATGGGCGGCGGCGAAAGCGACGACCGCGACATGCGCGAGCCGGGCGTTTCCTGGTGGGAGGAAGAAATGCCGAACGCCGAAGAGATCAAAAACGCCGAGGATAATCTTAAAGACGCAAATTATAATGTGAACTACATATTATCCTACGAAGCGCCTGCCGTTGCAAAAGACTTTTTAAAGCTGCACTTAAAAGAGGCGGCGAAAATATCACCGCTCAACACATATTTGCAGGAGCTTACCAAGAATGTTGATTACTACCATTGGTATTTCGGATCGCTTCACACCGATTTGCAAATAAGCAAAAAGATGACGGCGGTTTTCAACGAAATCCACGAAATACGATAAAATCGAAACAGCAATATAAAATTTCACAGAAAATATGCAAAAGGGGCTGCACGGCATCACGCCGCACAGCCTCCTTTAATTATGCCTGTATTTACTTATTCAGATCGGCAAGCTTCTTTTTTGCGCCGCCTCTTTTAAAATTTGCATTCACCGCATATATGCCGATGCACACAAGCAAAAGCGAAGCAAGGCTTTTTAAATTAAACGCCTCGTCGGTTTCGCCGAGCACAAGTGCCGAAAGCAGCACGCCGAACACGGGATTCATAAAGCCGGTTACGGCAACGCGGGAAACCGGATTGTGCTTTAAAAGCAAACCCCAAACTGTGTAGGCAACAGCGGAAATAAGCGCAAGATAAAGCAAAATCAAAATGCTTTTAACGCCTGCCTGCATATGGATTCTGCCGCCTAAAGCAAAAGCGAAAGCGCTCATTATAATTCCGCCGGCAAGAAACTGCCAGCCGGAAAGCGCCACAGGATTATCCGTTTGCGAAAACCTTTTGATAAGCACGCCGGATATCGAATACGCCAGGGCGGAGAGAATAATTGCGCCGTCTCCGTTCAAAGAAAATCCGCCGAAGCCGCCGGATTGAAAATTTATCAGCACAACGCCGACAAAACCAACAGCAGCACCTATTATTTTTGCCGCCGTGAGCTTTTCCATTTTAAAAGCCAATGTCGAAATAATAAGCGAAAGAAAAACACTGAGCGAATCAAGCACGCTTGCCTTAACGCCGCTTGTGTGAGCAAGGCCGATATAAAACAGAGTGTATTGCATAACGGTTTGAAAAGCGCAAAGTATAAAGCAATGCTCTATTTGCGATTTGCCGCGAAGCACAAGCGGCTTTTTGGAAATCGCAGAGCCGAAAATTATAACAAGCGCACCCGCAAGAGTAAATCTTATTCCCGCAAAAAGGATTTGCGCCGCCGTGTTTGCAGATGAAACGGCAAAAAGCCTGTATCCTATTTTAATAACGGGAAATGCCGAGCCCCACAGCAGGCAGCAAAGCACCGCAAGCGGAAGCATTACACCCGGCTTTGAAAGGCTCGATTTTTTTGATTCAATCATTTATTTTAAACACTCTTTTATATATTTTTTCCACATCTGCCGAGGAAAGCGTTGTGGGGTTATTAAGTAATCTGTCCGGATTAACGCTTGCGGCGAAGCCCTCAACAAGCGATTTCTCGGCATGCGGAGAATCAAGGCTGAATTCATCAACCAGTGCCCTGAAAGCCGCCGCGCCGCCCGCGGAATTTTCTGCGCCGAGCATAACGCCCAGCTCATCAAGCGTTTTAAGCACATATTCCCTGCCGCGCTTATCGTTTACGGCGGAATTGTTGTGATTCATATAATCCCAAATCTCTGCCAGATTAACGGCAACGGAATGGCCGTGAGCCGTGTTGCAGTTTATTGTGATGTTATAGCACATGGCATGCGCCGAAGTGGTGGAGGTTATGTTTATCGCCTTGCCCGCATAATAAGAAGCAAGCAGCATGCCGCGGTTTGCCTGCGGTTCATTTACGATATATCCCAACTTATTTTGCACAAAAAGCTTTATTGCCCTTGCGGCATATTCCTTGCTTTCTGCATTGCTTTTAACATTCCAATAGCTTTCAATCGCGTGGCAAAGTGCATCCATGGCCGTGCACCTGCGCTGATAAGGCGGCACGGTTGTTAAAAAGCTTTCGTCAAGCAGCACCAAATCCGGCAAAAAGCCGCTGTGAGTGATTGAATGCTTTTCAACATCGTTTACATAGAATATCGAATACCGAGTTGCCTCCGACCCCGTGCCCGAAGTGGTGGGAATCGCAAAAAAGCCGATATCATTATCCTCCATCGGCTGAGTGAGCGCCGTTTTCGGATTATTTGTAATAAGCAGCTTTATCATTTTTGCCGAATCAAGCACCGAGCCGCCGCCAGCGCCGATTATGTAATCGCACCCCGCGCTTTTATAAAGCACGGCGGCCGCAAGCATATCCTCAAACCTCGGATTCGGGCGAACGGTGCTCCAAGCGGTTAGATCAAACTCGCGGGAAAGGAATTTATAAGCATCTGTTTTCATAAAGGATTTTCCGCAGCATAAAAACGGCTTCGTGCAATCCGCAAGCTGTGCAAATTCCCGCAAATCCTTTAAAATACATCCTTTATTCGGCATTGGCAAGCCACTCGTATTCGGAAACATAAATTCTGGTTTTATCCCACGGATCGCCGTCTATATGCCTGATAAGCCAAACATAATACATTTCATAACCCGGTGCCACAACCTGCTCGTGTGCATTTCCGCCCCTTATGCAAAGGCAATCGCCGTCCTGCGTTTTATAGGGAGTATCGCCCTCAAAGCCGACGCCGAAGCCCTCGGGTCTGCTGAAGCGGTAGTAATAAAGCTCCGGCTGAGGATGGTGATGCGGCGGATATGACGACCATTTACCCGGCTGATTAAACACCTCGCCCATAACCATATTTGAATAAGGCGCATTATCAAGATCAAACATTGTGGAAACGATTCTGTGCCCCGCGCCGCCCCACTGGCCCTTGCCGAATTCCTGGTAAAGGCAATTTTGCGGATTATAAAAAACGGGCTGCCATGATTTTTCGTTATCGGTTTGCTGCACAAGCACCTCGGCAGGCTCAATTGCGGTAATACGCGCCGCCGTTTCCCTTGAAAAATGAACGGCATAGGGCTTTTTTTCAAAGGGATTTTCCCTTTGGCAAATTTCGTTTATTTCGCCAACCTCAAAATGCACCTTGCCCGAAAGCAATAAAACGGCGCATTCGTTTTTATCCTCGCAAATATCAAGCACTTCGCCCGCAGCAAGCTTTTTAACATAAATATCCATATTCATTTCTGAATTTACGCCGCCCATTTTGCAAAGCACTTTTTTTCCGTTTTCATCGTATTTTGGCCTTGAAAGCATAAAAGCATCTCCTTAATCTCGGCAATTCGCGTCTAAAAACGCATCTATATATTCATAAACTTCCTGTTTGTTTGTTTCGTTCAAAATCTCGTGGCGGCAGCCGGGGAAAAGCTTAACAGTAACCCTTGAATGCCCCGTGGCTTTAAGCTTTTCGCCGATTTCGTTTATCCCCTTTGAATATGCTCCTACGGGATCATCGGCACCTGCAACAACCAAAATCGGCAAATCCTTTTTAACCGTGTTATACCACTCGGCGCTGTTTGCCCAAATATTGAGCATAACCAAATCATTCATGCCCTTTGCCGAAAACAAAAAGCCACAATATTCATCGTTTATGTAGTTTTGAACAATCGATTCATCCCTTGTGAGCCAATCAAACGGAGTTTTCTTTTCCGTTTTTTTATTATAGCTGCCAAAAGTCATTTTATCGAGCATTTTTGATTTATATGTGCTGCCCTTAACGGAGGCAATCAGGTTTGAAATCGCCTTACCCATTCCCGCGGCGGGATTACTGCCTCCAGTTCCCATATAAACGGAAGCCTCGCTTGCACCCGGATAAGCGCAATCAAAGCAACGCACGATAAACGAACCCATCGAATGGCCGTAAACAAATATTTTTTTATCGGGAAATTCCTTTTTTGCAAGGTCGTAAACGGATTTTAAATCCTTAACAAGATTTTTATAACCGTCCTTTTCTCCAAAATAGCCCAGCAATTTCGGATCTTGATTCGATTTGCCATGATTTGCCATATTGTGCATAAAAACGGCATATCCTTTTTCGGTTAAATGCTGCACATAATCGGCATATCTGCCGATATGCTCTGCCATGCCGTGATGAATTAAAACAACGGCCTTAACATCGCCCTCGGGCAAAAATTCCGTGCCGTTTATTCGGCACATACCCGTTGCTGAGCTGAAAGAAAAATCTTTCGTTTTCATAAATAAAACCCCTAACATAAATTTTATATCTGCCGCGCCAGAGTCCATTAACTCCCCGTCGCAGCGAATTTCAGTAAAAGCGGCGTTATAAAACGCCCGTGAAATCAAAAGGCGGAATAAATTCCTTGCAAGCGGAATCGCGCTCCTGCACAAAAATATTTTCAAGCCCCATATCAATTGCATGGGAAACCACCTTTTCATATTCGCGCTTTGTGATTTTTCTGTTTATTTCCGCGCAGGAGGATAAATCGCCGCACGGAGTATATTGCGCCATAAGGCTTAAATAAGCCCGCGGAAAATTCTTTGCCGCATAATCTATGATTTCGATTGCCGAATTTGTGTTTTGCGGCAAAATCAAATGGCGAATTATAACGCCCTTTTGCATGATATCGCCGTTAAATTCGCACTTCGGCTGCTGGCGTGCCATTTCGGCGATCGCCGCTTTTGCGATTTCGGGATAATTCTTTGCCCTGCCGTATCTTTGCGCCTTATCAGCCCTGATATATTTAAAATCCGGCAAATAGATATCCACAAGCCCCTCAAGGCTTTTCAACACGGAAACATTTTCATACCCGCCCGAATTATAAACAACCGGCACGGGGCACTTCCATTTTGAAAGCACATCGGCAATACGCAGCGCATAATGGGTGGGATTAACAAGATTTATATTATTAGCGCCGCTTTCGATAAGCCTTTCAAATATTTCGATAAGCTTTTCATCCGAAACGGGCGTGCCTTTGTTTTCAAGGCTGATTTCGTGATTTTGGCAAAAAACGCATTTAAGATTGCAACCGCTGAAAAACACCGTGCCGCTGCCGTTTTTACCGCTTATGCACGGCTCTTCCCAATAATGAAGCGCCGCCCTTGCAAGCCTGAATTCAGGCGGCGAATCGCAAAATCCGCGACTTTCGGCTCTGTTTACCCCACACATTCTGGGGCATTGATAACAAATCATATTTCGCTTTCAACAAGCTCCTTGTAAATATCCGATTTTTTAAACGGCGTGGTTGCCGCCACCTCTTTTGCGGCGCGGCTCATCGTCATTCCCGCCGCCACAAGCTCTGCGGCTTTTTTCACGGCTTCATCAAGCGTAAATTCCTGAACAGGCTCTTGCTTTTTGCCCTCTATAATCAGCACCATTTCGCCTTTTAAATGCCCGTCGCAGTAAAGCTCGTTTGCCTTTTTAAGCGTGGTTTTGATAACCTCTTCGTGAATTTTTGTGATTTCTCGCACGATTGCGATTTTTCTGTTTCCGAGTGCGGCATATAAATCCCTGAGCGTGTTCACAAGCTTGTGCGGCGCTTCGTAAAACACCATTGTTCGTTTTTCGTCCTTAATTTCATCAAGGTGCTCAAAGCGCGATTTTTTTGAAACGCTTAAAAAGCCTTCAAATGTGAAACGCCCCGTATCCATGCCCGATATCGCAAGCGCAGTTGCAAACGCCGTTGGGCCGGGAACGGAAACAACCTGTATTCCGCGCTCGTGGCACTGCTCCACAAGCTCCTGCCCCGGATCGGAAATCGCTGGCATACCCGCATCCGTAACTATTGCGCAGTTTTCGCCCGCCGCTATTCTTGCGCAGATAAGCTCGCCTTTTTCGCGCTTATTGTGCTCATAATAGCTGACTGCTTCTTTTTTTATACCAAAGTGATTAAGTATTTTAAGAGTAACTCTTGTGTCCTCCGCGGCTATAAAATCCACATCGGCAAGAGTTTGCACGGCACGCGGCGAAAAATCGGAAAGATTTCCGATCGGCGTGCCGACAACATATAATTTTCCGCTCATTTATCATACCCATCGGCATAAGAACCGTAAATTTTAAGCATTTCATCGGTAAATTTGCCGTTTTCTTTTTTTATTTGCAGCAGAGGCTCTATGCGTATAAACGGCTTGGCGTTTTTTTTGCCCTCCACAAGAAAGAGAAACGGCTCTTCACCGCCTTTATCAACCACAAAGCGAAGCCGTTTAGGCTCAAGGCTGTGGCGGCGCATAATTTCCAGTGCATCCACAAGCCTTTCCGGACGGTGACACATACAAAACCTGCCGCCGTATTTAAGAAGATAGTTTGCGGCAAGCACCGCATCCTCGATATTGCAGCAAATTTCATGGCGGGCGATTTTTGCGCTTTCGCCGAGGGATTCAATCCCCGTGCCCACCGGCTTATAAGGCGGATTCATCGTAACAAGCGAGAATCCCTCTGCCGGAAAGCTTTGCCTGATTTGCCTTAAATCGCAGTGATGAACGGTTAGGCGAGCCTGAAGCGAATTATGCACTATGCTGCGATTCACCTGATCAACCGCATTTTGCTGAATATCAAGGCATTCTATTTTTTCGGGCTTCGGCTTTCTGAGCCACAAAAACGGAATAATTCCGCAGCCCGTGCCCATATCCATTGCCTTATCCTTTTCCTTCGGCGCGGCGAAATCGGCCAAAAGCAGAGCATCTGTGCCAAAGGTGTGTTGAGGTGTTACCTCTATATAAACATCATCAGAAAGTCTTTCGTATTTTGCCATAGCTTAAAAAGATTAACCTTTCGCAAAAATTATTTATCATCATCTGAAGAAAGCTTAAGCACGGCCATAAACGCCTCCTGCGGCACCTCAACCGTGCCGAAATGGCGCATGCGCTTTTTACCCTCTTTTTGCTTTTCAAGCAATTTTTTCTTTCGAGTAACATCGCCGCCGTAGCACTTTGCAAGCACATCCTTACGAAGTGCCTTAACGGTTTCCCTTGCAATAACCTTGCCGCCGATTGCCACCTGAATGGGAATTTCAAAAAGGTGGCGCGGTATATGCTCTTTAAGCTTTTCGGCGATTTTTCTTGCGCGGGGATAAGCTTTATCCGCATGAATGATAAACGAAAGTGCGTCTATCACATCGCCATTGAGCATAACATCAACCTTAACAAGATTGCTGCGCCTGTATTCCGAAACCTCATAATCAAACGATGCATAGCCTCTTGTGCGCGATTTGAGCGCATCAAAGAAATCATAAATTATTTCATTAAGCGGCAATTCATAGCTGATATCAACTCTGTCGGGCGTGATATAAGTCATCGTTTTGAATATGCCGCGCCTGTCCTGGCACATATCCATAATCGTGCCCACAAATTCGCTGGGCGCATAGATATTGGCATTGCAAAACGGCTCCTCGCAATAATCTATCAGCGCGGGATCGGGATAATTTGTGGGATTATCTATTTCACGCATCGTGCCGTCTGCCATATGAATTTTGTAAACAACGCTCGGCACGGTGGTAACAAGATCAAGATTATATTCTCTTTCGAGCCTTTCCTGAATGATTTCAAGATGCAACAGCCCGAGAAAGCCGCAACGAAAGCCGAAGCCGAGCGCACCGGAGGTTTCCGGCTCAAACGAAAGCGAGGCATCGTTGAGCTGCAGCTTTTCAAGAGCATCACGCAAAGCCTCATAATCCGCACCGTCTGCCGGATAAACACCGCAGAACACCATTGGATTTATTTTTTTATAACCCGGAAGCGGCTCTTCTGCAGGATAAGCGGCGGTTGTTACAGTATCGCCGACACGGGCATCATGCACCGTTTTGATTGAAGCCGTTATATAACCGACCTCGCCCGCCGTGAGTTCCGGAGCCTTTTCCATATATGTGGCACGCATATACCCTACCTCAACAACGGTGAACTCTGCTCCGGTTGCCATCATGCGCATAGTATCGCCGGCCTTAATTTTGCCATCCATAACGCGCACATAAACAATAACGCCTCTGTAAGAATCATAAACGGAATCAAAGATAAGCGCACGAAGCGGCTTTGAATCGTCGCCTTGCGGGGGTCTTACCTCATTAACGATATATTCTAAAATTTCGCCAACATTTTCCCCTGTTTTTGCAGAAACACGGGGAGCATCAAGGCAAGGAATGCCTATAACCTCTTCAACCTCCTCTGCAACAGCCTGAGGATCTGCGGCAGGCAAATCAATTTTGTTTATAACAGGCAAAATATCCAAATCGTGATCAAGGGCAAGATAAGTGTTTGCAAGCGTTTGTGCTTCAACACCCTGAGATGCATCAACTATAAGCAAAGCGCCCTCACAGGCAGCAAGGGATCTTGAAACCTCATAATTAAAATCCACATGGCCGGGAGTGTCAATCAAATTAAATTCATAAAGCTCGCCGTTTTTTGCTTTGTAATCAAGCTTAACCGCATGAGCCTTGATTGTTATTCCGCGTTCACGCTCCAAATCCATATCATCCAATATCTGATCCTGCATATCACGCTTTTGAACAGATTCGGTAAGTTCCAGCAATCTGTCCGCAAGAGTGGACTTACCGTGATCTATATGAGCAATTATTGAAAAATTTCTTATATGTTCTTTGTTTACAGACAAAATTATTTATCCTCCGAATAGTTATCTTTAAGTTCTTTCAGATCATTCATCATAACCTTTTTATTGTGCTTATATTTATCAAACAAACGATATATATAATAAAACGGCAATAAAAAAGGTTTTTTTTCAAGAACCTTATATTGCGCCTTCATTTCGCTTTTTTTTGGAAAGAGCCTGTGCATCAGCCAGCCGAATTTGCCGCCGTAGCTGTTTACCTCTTCGGTGATATTGCGTTCGAATTTACCGAAAACGCCGCCGTCAAACATTTTTGAAAGCAATGCTTTTTCTTCTGCGCCGGGTTGCTTTTCACCGAAAACGCAATCCGCAAGCGAAAGCACAATGCGGTGAAAACCCGCAAGCCCGAATTCGGCTAATTTTGAATTTATATAATCCCAATCAAGCTTATCCTTGCTGTGCGACAGCAAATACATATCGCAAAGAAAGCGCACGCCGCAGCCGTGGCCGCAGGTATAGTGCTTATACATATGCGCAAGCGCATATATGTAATTATCTTCTCGGCTCATTTCAAAACGACAGCCCTCAATTTTTTTTGCATGCTCCCATGGATTAAGCCCCGGGCAAAATTCCGAGCCTTCAAAAAACAAATCTCTGTGCATTTCAAACGAGCAATAGGGCTTTTTGTAAAAATCATCCGAATTTTCTGAGGCAGTTCCCAAATAAAAGCCGCGGTGCTTCATGATTTTAAGCAGTTTATCGCGCATTGCTTTATCGTACAAAATATCGTTATCGCTCATTTGGCGCATAAAGCTGCTCGGGTAATATTCCCTTATCACAAGCCCTTTCAAAAACATATATTTAATTCCGGCCTCATCAAGCATGGCACATATCGCCGCGCGTTCGTTATTCACAACAATCGTTCGCCTAAGCTCGGAAAGGCGGCAATCGTTCCACGCCGATTCCTCGGCAGCGGTTAAAATACCGGCATTTTGAAGCGAGGGCAAAATTATGTTGTAAACCTGCTGCTTATTCGCCAAATCAAAAAGAGCCTTATGATTTATTTCCTTTTGCGGCAGCGGCACATCGCCGCCGAGCAGTGAGCATTTTAAAAGGCAAAGAAGGTAATCTGCCTCCGCATTTTCCGTTTTTATCATATTATTTCACACATTTCGGGCGGCAGGCATAATCGGCATTGCCGCAAATATATTTATTCGCCGCACGGCGAAATCAAAGCAACAGCTTATCGTTTACTCCTCAAGAATACCCGCCTTGCGGATCGTTTCGATAACCTCGCGCACATCCGCGCGAACAACTTCCTCGGGTGCATCATATTTTTTGAGCATGGCGGCAACAATGCTGTCCTCCGTTTGCTCCGTTTTAAGCAAAGTAAAAATATAATTTGCCGTGGGATTGTTGTTTATAATTCCGTTAAACGATTTTGAAAGATTGCCCGTTGCAATAGCAAAGTCTTTGCCGTCTATATTACCGAGCATTATATCTTTATTGAGTTTCATTTTATTCAACGCCTTTCGCATTAAAATTATATTGCTTTATATGTTTTATTTTTCAATCAGTGCCACACATTCGATATGCGGGGTGCGCGGGAAAAGATCAACCGCTTTAAGCCGCTTTGCATTGTACCCCGCCTGCGAAAGAATTTGCAAATCCCTTGCAAGGGTTGCGCTGTTGCAGGATATATACACTATTTTTTTAACCCCAAGCCCTGCAATGATATCAAAAATCTCTCTTTGGCAGCCTTTTCGGGGAGGATCCAAAATTACGACATCGGGGCGCACGCCTTTTTGGGTGAGTATTTTTGCGCCCTCATAGGCATCCGCACAAATAAATTCCGCATTTGAAAGATTGTTAAGCCTTGCGTTTTCGATTGCGTTTTCAACCGCCTGCGGAACAATCTCGATTCCGCAAAGCGATTTGCATTTATCGGAAAGCGAAATGCCGACGGTGCCGGCGCCGCAATACATATCAAGCACGGTTTCGCTGCCCGAAAGCCCCGCAAGCTCCGCCGCCGCGGAATAAAGCTTTTCGCACTGCGCGTGATTAACCTGATAAAAGCTTTGCGGCGAAATAATGAATTTTTTGCCGAGAAGCATATCCGTTATTTTTTCACTGCCCCACAGCAGCTTTGTTTTTTCGCCGAGAATAACATTTGTTTTATTTTTGTTTATATTGAGCACAACGCTTTTCAGCCCCGGCAAAGCCGACTGCAAAAAAGAAACCAGCATTTGCGGTTCGGGCACGGAGCTTCCGTTTATAACGGCGCACGCCATAATCTCTCCCGTTGCAAAGGCCTTGCGAAAATAAATATGCCGCAAAAGCCCCCTGCCGCTTTTTTCGTCAAACGAAGAAACATTCGCCGCAAGCGCCCATTTTTCAAATGCCTCAACACCCGCCTTAAATTCCGCAGGCTGAAGCAGGCAATCCGCCGCCGGCACGATTCTGTGGCTTTTATATGCGTAAAAGCCCGCACAAAAGCCATTGCCTTGAATGCAAACGGGATATTGCGCTTTGTTTCGATAGCGTAAAATATCCGAAGCACCTATAATCTCCTCGCACCTTATCGGCAGCTTTGCGATGCGCTCCATATTGCCGTTTACAAAATCAAGCTTGCTTTGAAGCTCTTTTTCATATGTCATGGAGCGAAAGGTGCAACCGCCGCATTTATCCGAAACAGGGCAATCGCTTTCGATTCTGAAAGGCGATTTTTCGATTATTTCCTTTATTATGCCAACGGCATAATTTTTGGAAACCTTTATGATATGCGCCTCAACAACATCGCCGGGCACAGCGCCGAAAACAAAAACGGCAAGCCCGTTATATCTGCCGAGTGCGCTCCCCTCGGAGGTGACGGATTCGATATTAAGTTTTATTTCATCGTTCTTTTTAAGACTCAATATAAACCACCACTGTATATAATAGCATATATAATTAAAAATATAAAGAGAAATTGCGCAAATTTAAAATAATTCCCGCACGATTTACGAGCTTTTAACTGTGCGGGCAAAGCCGAATACACCGTAAAAACGTCATAAGAAAATCCGCTCTTTAGGGGCGCACTCCATGAAAAATAATTGCTCAATAAATCAAATAAACGGCAAAATACTGCGTTAAAATTGCAGTGAAGGCGGCAGCCTGCTCTGCAATTTATGCCTTGTCTTTTATCCGTTTCTTTGATTTTTGAGTGCGAAGCAGTTTAAGCGAACTGATTTTGTTCGTGGTGCATTAACAAAAATCTGCCAATACTTGCGTATTGGCAGATTTTTTTAATAGTGCAACGGGCAAAACTCAGAAAGCTTAAACCACATTCTTCTTTATGAAGTGCGCCCCTTGGTTTATTCCCTCGGAGCGGATTTATTATTTGCTTTATTGCTTTATTTACGAATATATCATTTGCCGATTTTGCGCTGAATAAGCTTAACGATTTCCACAATGGGGATAACCGCAAACGCAAGCGCAAGCGCAATGACATATTCAAGCGCGGAAACAGCGGCAAAATCAAATGCCCTTGCAAGGAAGGGAATATAAATCACCGCCGTGCAAAGCACAAGGCTGAGCACCGTTGCGCCGTATAAAAGCTTATTGTGCGATTTAAGCGCAAAAACGGATTGGCGCCTTGAGCGCATATTAAACGAATGGAAAATTTCCGCAAGCGAAAGAGTCAAGAAAGCCATCGTCATTCCGTTTTGATGAATAAGCTCGCCGCTGCCTGCAGCAAGGTGAATGCCCGCATAATACGAAAGCAAGGTGAGCACGGCTACCATAATGCCCTGCCATGCAACATCAAAGCCCATGCCGTTTGCGAAAATTCCGTCCTTTTCGCTGCGCGGAGCGCGCTTCATAATATCCGGCTCGCCCTTTTCAACGCCGAGCGCCATTGCAGGGAAAGCATCCGTAATCAAATTTATCCACAGCAGATGAACAGGCTCAAGCACAGTGAATCCTATCAAGGTTGCGGCAAAAATCGTGAGCACCTCGGCAAGATTTGAAGAAAGCAAAAACTGAATTGATTTGCGAATGTTATCGTAAATGCGTCTGCCCTCTTCAACCGCAGAAATAATGGTGGCAAAATTATCGTCTGCCAGCACCATATCCGCCACATTTTTAGTAACATCTGTGCCGGTAATGCCCATGCCGATGCCGATATCCGCGTTTTTGATTGACGGCGCATCGTTTACGCCGTCACCCGTCATGGCGGTCACCATGCCCTTTGAACGCCATGCATTGACTATTCTGACCTTATGCTCGGGCTGAACACGGGCAAAGACTCTGTAATTTTCAATATTTTTATCAAGCTGATCATCGCTGAGCTCGTTAAGCTCCGCACCCGTTATAACCTCCGACGGCTTTTCTGCAATGCCGAGGGTTTTGGCGATAGCAAACGCCGTATCCCTGTGATCGCCCGTTATCATAACGGGCTTAATGCCCGCCTCTTTTGCTTCTTTAATTGCATCGCAAACCTCGGGGCGAACGGGATCGATCATTCCCGCAAGACCGATATAGCAAAGCCCTGTTTCAAGAGCGGATGAAACCTCGCGCGGCATAAAAGCATATGTTTTCATTGCAACACAAAGCACACGGAGCGCCTTATCCGCCATTTCTTTGTTTTGCGCGGCTATTTCTGCACGAAGTTCATCGGTCATCGGCACTCTTTTGCCGTTTTTAAGGGCAAAATCGCAGTTTTTCAAAACGATATCCGGCGCGCCCTTTGTATATTGCACAAAGCCGTTTCCCTCGGCCGAATGAATTGTCGTCATCATCTTGCGCGAAGAATCAAACGGCACCTCATCCACACGCGGAAAGTCGGATTCAAGGCGCGTTTTATTCATATCAAGGCTTTGCGCCCATTCAACAAGCGCTGCCTCGGTCGGTTCGCCAGTTACCTTGCCGTTTTCAAAAGCCGCATCCGAGCAAAGAGCCATCGCCTGAGCGGTAAGATTTTCGGAATCGCCTTTTGTTTCCGTTACCGTCATTTTATTTTGAGTGAGCGTGCCGGTTTTATCTGAGCATATAACCTGCGTGCAGCCGAGAGTTTCAACCGCGGTAAGCTTGCGAACAACGGCATTGCGTTTACTCATTTTCGTTACGCCGATTGAAAGCACGATTGTAACAACCGTGGCGAGCCCCTCGGGAATTGCGGCAACGGCAAGCGAAACGGCAACCATAAAGGTGTCAAGCATGCCGTTAAACGTTACGGCATTGCCGGTAATTACGGTTCTTAAAACATCAACGCAAAAGATAACAACACATATTCCGAGCACAAGATAGGAAAGTACCCTTGAAAGCTGATTAAGCTTTTTTTGAAGCGGTGTTTCGCCGTCTGTTGCATCATTTATCGCGGTGGCGATTTTGCCCATTTCGGTTTTCATGCCCGTTGCCGTAACAACGGCTTCGCCGTGGCCGTAAACGATATTTGAGCCCATATAGCACATATTTTTTCTGTCGCCGAGCGGCACATCGCCTCCGTCTGCCGCAGTTATCTCATCGGCAGATTTTTCAACGGGCACCGATTCACCCGTAAGCGCAGCCTCCTCCGCTTTCATTGAAGCCGAATGCAAAATGCGGCAATCGGCAGGCACGCTGTCGCCCGCCTCAAGCGCCACCACATCACCCGGCACAAGCATGGAGGAATTTAACAAAACCGTTTTACCTCCGCGCTTAACGCGGCTTTTGGCTGCCGCCATTTCTTTAAGCGCATCTATCGCCTTTTCGGCCTTTGTTTCCTGATAAACCCCCAGCACGGCATTTATCAAAACAACAATCATAATAATTATAACATCCGCAGGAAATTCGCGATTATAAGCGGAGGTTACGGCGGAAACAATAGCGGCAACGATAAGTATAATTATCATGGGATCCGAAAACTGCACAAGGAATTTGTGAAAAACGGATTCCTTTTTGCCCTGTGCCAGCCTGTTTTCACCGTGCTCTGCAAGGCGTTTTTCCGCCTCGCTTTGCTCCAAGCCCGCTTCGGACGAATTAAGCTCTGCCAGCACATCTGACGAATTTTTAAGATATTCTTTCATTTTCAATTCCCTTTCGCAAAAGAATATAATGCGGGAGCATCGATTTTGCCGTTTTTTTATTAAAAAAGACCCGTATATAGTATTTCTACCATATACGAGTCTCATTCTTTAAAATTAAACCAGCTCTATATGAGCACGATGTTGATTTAATCAGCGCCGTAAACGGCACGGAATTACTCCCTCATATTGCCTGTATTATACCACATTCGGTTGTGATTTGCAATTATCAAAAAGCGAAAAATGTAATAATAAATATAAACAATCGGTAAACAATTCCTATAAATCAAATCACGCGAGTTAAATTACTTCTTGTTGATTTCCTTGGAATATTTAGCAAGGTAAACCGTTCTCATAAGGAAGCATTCTGCTTTGGGAACATAGTGCGGGCGGTTGAAGATATCAACATCAACAACGGCTTCACAACCCTTATCCATAATGATTTCAAGAGCCTGCATATCGCCGTCGCTGTTACCGAAAGCAAGCGCGCCGTTGCCGGCAATAAGAACGGCATTTCTGCCTGCTGCGGCCTTGCCGATTTTTGCAGCGCAATCATCGGTATCGCCGTCTATCCAAGAGCAGTTTTTAACATCTACGCCGACGATTTGAGCAAAGTCGTCAATCATCGGTCTCATATCCTCACCCGTGCAGGAAACCGCAACAACATCGGGCTCGGTAAGGTGCTTAATGATGGTAACATCCTGATTTTCATAAATAGCCTTATGAATTTTTGCGCATTTCGGAGCCACACCATTTACGGCAAGGCAGGTTTCCATATCAACATCATATGTTTGATCGCCGACGGTAAGTGTGAACATATTGCCGTTTCTTACGGAAGAACCGAGATCGCAAATGGAAGCGGGCATTGCGCCGCAATCCTCTTTTTTAAGGAAATAATTTCTTTTATCCTCGTCCGAATAGGATTTTGCCCAGGAATGGCGAAGATAGTTATCCTTAATAACTCTTTCACAGCAGGTTTCGAGAGCACCCGCGATTTTGAAAGCATGCTCATAGCTGTCACCCATGCAAAGAGTGCCGTGGTGCATAAGCATAATTGCGCGTGCCGAAGGATTCATCATTATGCAGGTTTCAACCTTTTTGCGAAGCGATTCGGTGGTTGACATGGCGTAATCGGCAACCGGAACTTTATCGCCGAGAACAGGCTGCAAATCACTGTAAACATTTCTGATTTCCATGCCGGTGATGCTTACGATTGTTGCATATTTCTGATGAGTGTGGATAACAAAATCAACTGTGGGATGATGCCTGTAAGCCGCTGCATGAACACCTTTTTCGGATGACGGCTTAATATCACCATCATAAGAACAATCTTCGATATTAACAACAACGATATCATCCGGAGTAAGGGTTTCATACGCCCTGCCTGACGGTGTGATAACAAACTGAGTTTCCGAAATACGAGCTGAAACATTTCCCCATGTGCGTGCAATAAGGCCTGTTTCTATAAGCTTTTTACCTGCTTCAACCACAAGTTTTTTTGCTTCTTCAATTTCATATGCCATAATTTTTCCCTTTCAATAGTGCAATAAATTTAATATACACAAAAAGGGCGGAATCGGTAAATTTAAAATTTGCCAATTACCGCCCAAGTTTTAATTAGTAATCAATCTTTTCGCACTTGGAAAGCACTTTATCAAAGCGGCGGATACATTCATCAATATCCTCTTCGGTATAAGCACTTGAAGTGTAAAGACGAGAGCCTGCAAGAGTAACAAGGCCTTCTGCCATGTAAGCAGCGCCCATATACTGCATTTCGGTTTGGCGAATACCTGTTTGCTTAAGAACATTCGGAATTGTCCACGGCTTCTTCCAGTTGATGCTAAACTGCATTGTTGCAACTGTGTGAAGCTGGCAAATAGAACCTACATTGTAGCAGATAAAGGGAAGATCATACTTCTTGATGGATTCATTGATGCCCTTTGTGAGGCGATCAGCCATCTGTCCGGCAACCTGGCAAGCATTTCTCTTTTCAATCTCGCAGATAACGGTGTAGCCTGCGCAGCAAGAGATAGGTGTGGCAGCCATGGTGCCGCCGCACATTGCCTTATGTATTTTCTTACCTTCGGATTTATCAAGGCCTGCGCCGAGATACTTCATAACTTCTCTGTGGCCGCCGATGCCGCCTGCACCCGGATAGCCGCCTGCGATAATCTTACCGAAGATGGTGATATCGGGATCAATGCCGTAATAGCCCTGAGCACCGGAAAGACCGATACGGAAGCCTGTTACAACTTCGTCGCAAACAAGAAGTGCGCCGTACTTGCGGCAAAGAGCCTGAACGCCCTTCGGGAAATCTTTATCAACCGGGCGTGTTGCTGATTCGGGGCCGCAGGGCTCGATGAATACAGCAGCCGTGCCGCCGCGGAATTTATTGAGAATGAGCTTTCTTTCAAGGCTCTTAAGATCATTCGGGAAGAATTCCTGAGTGTGCTTGAATACGAAAAGCGGAACACCGTGAGACTGAAGATTAAGTGTGCCGGGAACACGCATGCCCCATGCAAGCTGATCGGACCAGCCGTGATAAGCACCGCCCATTTTGATAACATTTTTATGGCCTGTTGCAAGACGGGCTACACGAACCGCGCACATGCAAGCCTCTGTGCCCGAACCGAGCATACGAAACATTTCAACAGAAGGAACGCATTCGGAAATTTTCTTTGCAAGCTTATATTCATAAGGATGGAAAAGACCTGTGGAAGGGCCGCAATCCTCAAGGAGCTCAATAACCTTATCTCTTACAACATCATCGTTAGAGCCGATGATTGTGGGGCCGCCTGCCTGAAGGAAGTCGTAATATTCATTACCGTCAACATCATAAAGCCTGTTGCCCTTTGCCTTTACCATAACAATCGGGAAAGGATAGTTGAAAGCAAGATTGTGCTGAACGCCGCCGGGAATGATTGTTTTAGCCTCTTCAATCTGCTCCTTAGACTTTTTGCACTTCTTTGCGAAGTACTCTTCCTCATATTCTTTAAGCGCAGATCTGCTGATTGAGTAAATCGGCTTTTTGATAAGCGCATCGAGTTCCGCATTAAGCACTGTTGCATCGGGATACTCTGTGATTGCGAATCTTGTATCCATTAAATAGATCCCCCTTGAATTGATTTTAATATAGTATTTTAAGTGAGCAGCGCCGCCTGCAATGCAGGTGTGAGCGATTACTCACAACAAGTACATATTTAGTATATCACTTTTCAACGATTTGTCAAACCCGTAATCAATATTTTTTGTTAAAATTTCTTTGAATTGTTGCAGGATTATTAAAATTATGATAATATACTGTTTAGTATTTAGACCATATATTTTGCGAAAGGCGGTTTCCTTTGTTTGAATTGCACAAAAGCGAGCAAATTGCTTTGTGCAAGCTTACAAAAATAATTAAAATGACAAAAAAACACAACAAAGAAGCGTTTGACAGAATTTCTCCCGAAAGGCAAAATGAAATTCTTGAAACTGCCATTGAAGAATTTTCCTCCAAGGGATATAAAAACGCAAACATAAACATAATTTCAAAAAATGCAGGCATAAGCATCGGCCTTATGTATAAATATTTTGCAACGAAAGAAGACCTTTTTTTAACCTGCATTTCAAAGGGAATGGTGCTGCTGCGCGAAACGCTTGAAGAAATAATGAAAAGCCACGATAAGCTGCTTACCAAAGCCGAAAAAGTTATCCGCGCAAGCTGCGAGCTTTCAAGAGAATATAAAAATTACATCAAGCTTTACAATGAAATCACCGCGGAAAAAGACGGCGAACGCGCCGTTGCCTTTGCAAGGGAAATAGAAAGCCACACAAGCAGAATTTACATAACCGCAATTGCTCAGGCGCTTGCCTGCGGCGATGTGCGCCAGGATCTTGACCCAAGACTTTTTGCCTTTTTCCTTGATAATCTGCTTACAATGCTTCAGTTTTCCTACACCTGCGCTTATTATAAAGAACGCCTCAGCATTTACACCGGTGTGAACATCGACGAGGCAAACGACGATGAAATTGTTGCCCAGCTTCTTAAATTTTTAGAATCGGCATTCACCTTCACAAAATAATAAAACAACTGAAATCGTAAATCTTGCCGGCATGCCGGCTTTGCGGCAAAATCACATTGATATCATTTGCGATACAAGCCGCCAATATCGCCATTGGAATTTGCAAAGGCATATTTGAATGGCCGAACATTCATCACACCTTGCCGGGCTACAGCAGGGGCGCCGTGATTTATATTTATGTAGCCGGAAAGGCAAACACTATGGCAAAATATGTTATCACCTACGATATAGGCACAACGGGAATCAAAACCTGCCTTATTGAAATTGACGAATCAATGAAAATCCTTGCTTCCTCAACTGCGGGCTACAATCTTTATGTTGACGATGAAACCGGAGTTAAAGGCGGCGCAGAGCAGGATGCGGATGAATGGTGGGAGGCTATGTGCACAACCACAAAAGCCGTGTTAAGCAAAACGCCCCACGTTACCAAAGAAATGATAGAGGGCATCAGCTTTTGCTCTGCAATGCAGGGGCTTGTGCTTGTTGACAAAGAGGGTAATTGCATTCGCCGACCCATGACATATATGGACCAAAGAGCAAGAGAAGAACTCAAAAAAGGCATTGCCCACGGTGTGCAGGTTGCCGGTGCGGAGGTTACAAAGCTGCTTAAATACCTCCGATACACGGGCGCGGTAAGCTCCTCCGTTAAAGACCCGATTTGGAAATATAAATGGGTTGAAGCTCATGAGCCCGAAAACTTTAAAAAGATTTACAAATGGCTTGATATTAAAGAATATCTTATTTTGCGCGCAAGCGGCGAATTTGTTATGACACAGGATTCCGCTTTCGGCACACTGCTTTATGACACAAGAAAAGGTCACGAAGGCTGGTGTAATCCCGTTTGCAAGATGGTTGGAGTAAACATTGAGCACATGCCCACCATAAAAAAGAGCACCGAAGAAGTGGGCAAAATAACCGAAAAAGCCGCAAAAGAGCTTGGCCTTGCAGAGGGCACGGCTGTTTACGGCGGAGGCGGCGACGCTTCGCTTATCGGCGTAGGCGCAGGCGCAGTTGAAATCGGCGACACTCATATTTATTCCGGCACATCGGGCTGGGTAGGCACCGTTGTGCCCGAGCAAATCGTTGACGCAGGTGCGATGATGGCGGCGATAGTAGGCGTTGATCCCGAGGCTTACAATTATTTCGGCGAGCTTGAAACATCAAACAAATGCGTAAGCTGGGTTAAGGATCACCTTGCACTTGACGAAATCGGCGTGTTCCTAAAAAAATACGGCAATGCTTCGGACAGCTTTGAGCAGGTTGAGTTTAACCTTTACGATTACCTTGAAGAAGTTATAGACACCATTCCCGCCGGTTCCAACGGAGTTGTGTTTACACCGTGGCTTCACGGCAATAGATGCCCGTTTGAAGACCCGAATGCGGCAGGTATGTTCTTTAACATTCGCCTTGAAACCGGCAAAACAGAGCTTATCAGAGCCGTTGTTGAGGGCATTTGCTTCCACATGAGATGGATGCTTGAAAGGCAGGAGCAAAAGGTTAGCAAATATAAGAAAGAGGATACCGTTCGCTTCTGCGGCGGCGGCGCACTCGGCGAAACCACCTGCCAAATTCTTTCCGATATTCTTCAAAGGGATGTTGTTGTGGTTGAATCACCGCAAAACATCGGCGCAGTCGGTGCTGCTGCCTGCATTGCGGTTGGCATGAAGCTTATTCCGACAATGAAGGATGTTAAAAAGCTTATTCCTGTTAAAACAATATACCACCCCAACAAAGCAAACAAAGCCGTTTACGACAGAAATTTCCAAGTTTTCAAAAATCTTTATAAAGACAACAAAAAGAACTTTGAAATTCTTAACGGCTGATTATAATTCAAAACAGATTATAAATCACAAGCACCCAAACGAAATGTTTGGGTGCTTTTTTGTGCAATTAACACGGTAGAAAACAGCACCTCTTGCCAAAAAAACAAGAGGTGCTGTTTATTTAGAATATTGCGTTGATTATTTATCCAAGTCAACCGTGTAAGTAAGCTTATCGTCGCTGAAAGAAATAAGCTCGCTGATTTCAAGTTCTATCTGCGTTGAATCATCCCTTAAAATATAAACCTTTGAAACTTCCTTTGTTGTGCCGGGCTTAACCTTAACATCCCAGCCGAGTTCATCTGAACCGCCGTCAAGGAAAGAGCTTTCAAGTCCGATACCATCCTGATAAGCATCATCTTTAAGAGCCACATCGAAGCTTTGGGCTTCTGATGAATTATTCGTGAAATTATAGGTGATTTTAATGGAATTTTTTCCTTCCCAGTTTTTGCACTTTTCCGCGGATTTAACCGTGCAGATATAATCGCCAATTTCGCCCTCCGTTTTTTCTTTTTCCTGCGTTGCAACCGAGTTTGTTGCTTCCGAAGCCGCGCCGGCCGTTGTTTGAGCACCCGAAGACGAATCGGAGCCGCCTCCCGCCGAGCCTGCGATGGCGATGATTATGATTATTCCGACGATAACCGCAAGAATAATCAGCCTCTTTTTCTTCTTCTTTTTCTTTTGCTCATCAAGTGCCTGATTAACCGCCTGCTGCACCGCGGAGTTATTATCCTGCGGATTTTGATATTGGTTTTGATTTTGATTTTCCATAAATTTTACCTTCCTTTGTAAATATACCGTTTTGGGATATTTTAATAATACCATTTTGGTATAGTTATGTCAAGGTGATTTTATGAAATTGAAAGAACTGCGAAAGGAAAAAGGCATTTCCCAGCTGAAGCTTGCCATGGATTTATCCATGAATCAAAACACAATCAGCAGATACGAAACCGAGGAACGCCAAGCGGATTACGAAACGCTTATTAAAATTGCGGATTATTTCAATGTTTCCATAGATTACCTTTTGGGGCGCACGGAAAACAGAACTTTTTTTAAATAGCCTTAAAAGCATAAAAGCAGCCGCGAATCTTTTGCGATTCGCGGCTGCTTGCATTATATTAAATTCAAATCAGGCACTTATGCCCTGGCAACCATTTCGCCGTATTTTTCTTTGCTTTCCCTGATGAATGTTTCCACCTGCAAAGCGGATGGCATTGCATCCGAGCAGCTGTGAGCCGAAACAAGGATTGAAGCCGAAGCAGAGCCGAATTCAAGGCAATCGATAATATCCTTGCCCTGAAGCAGGCTGTAAAGAAATGCGGAGCCGTAGCCGTCTCCCCCGCCGAAGCCTTTAAGCAGATTTGCGGGGAAAGGCTTAATGTTATAAAATTTGCCGTCGTTTGTGTAAGCGGTTGAGCCTTCTTTGCCGTGCTTAATAACGCAAATCGTTGCACCGAAGGACTGCCAATATTCCGCCGATTCCTTATCGGAGGATTTAATGCCCACTATGCCCTCGGTGAGGTCAAACTCCTCGCGCGAGCCCATAATGATATCGGCATTTTGAGCCGCAAGGCTGTAATAAACGGCGATCTCATCCTTGGATTTCCAGGTGTATTCGCGGTAATCAATGTCAAAAACAATGCGCACATTGTTCTTTTTTGCAAGCATAATCGCCTTGAGGCACGCTTCGCGGCTGGGGCTTTTTGCAAGCGCCGTTCCGCTGATAACAATTGCCTTGGCAGATGCTATATATTCCTCGTCTATATCCTCGGGCGCGAGGCAGAAATCCGCCGCATTATCGCGATACATCAAAATCGAGGATTGCTCTTTTGAAAGGATTTCCGTAAAGGTAAGGCCGATGCATTCGCCGTTTTTTGCGCGGGTTACATGGCTTGTGTCTATTCCCTCTTTTTCAAAATAATCAACAACGAAATCGCCGAATTGATCGGCGGAAACACAGCCGGCAAAGCCCACCTTGCAGCCGAGGCGCGCAAGACCCACAGCGATATTTGCAGGCGAGCCGCCCACATATTTGTTGAAATTCGAGGACTCGGAAAGAGGCCTGTACATATCCGTCGGATTAAAATCTATCGCAATTCTGCCGATCGGAATAAAATCGAGCGGCTTGCTCATATCAAATTCAATGCATTTCATAATTTTTACTCCCCTGAAAATATATTATGCCTTATTGTTGCTGCCGAAAATCAAAATATGGCGCTTTGCGTTTTCATAAGCACCCTCAACCTCCGCCGCCTGCAAATCATAGTAGCCGGAGATTGCATTTTCGGAATATGCCCGCCTGACGGATTGCTCAACGCAATCAAAGGTGGCCGTGGCGATGTTTATTTTTTTAATACCTGTTTTTGCGCATTTAACAAAATCATCCGGGCTGATTCCCGTGCCGCCGTGCAAAACAAGCGGCGTTTTAATACTTTCGGCGCATTGCTCTAAAATATCAAATCTGAGCTTCGGCTCAAATTTATAATTCCCGTGTGCATTGCCGATTGCAACGGCAAGTGCGTCAACATTGGTTTCGGCGGCAAATTTTACGGCATCTGCGGGATTTGTGCAATTGATTGCGATATCCTCGCTTCCGTCCTCCGAGCCGCCGACACAGCCGATTTCGGCTTCAACGGCAGCGCCGTATTCTGCTGCTTTTTTCATAACCCTTTTTGTTTCGGCAATGTTTTCTTCAAGCGGGAGACCGCTTCCGTCAAACATAACCGAAGTGAAGCCGAGCTCCAAAGCGCGGAAGATTTTTTCCTCTGTTTTGCCGTGGTCAAAATGAACGGCAACGGGCACCTTTGCGCCCTTTGCGGCGGCAACCATAAGCGGGCCTATAACATCGAGCGGCGATTGCTTTAGCCTAACCTCCGCAATCTGAATTATAATCGGAGCGGAAAGCTCCTCTGCCGCTTTTATGATTCCGAGCACCATTTCCATGTTTGCAACGGAAAAGGAGCCGACGGCATAACCGCCCTTTTGAGCGTTTGCCAAAAGGCTGCGCATATTAACAAGCATATTAAATTAACCCCCAAAGCATGCAGTTAAAGCCTGCATAAGCAAAGCAGCGAACTTCTTTTTCGAGCCGCGCAAGACGCTTTGCTTTATTAAAATGCGAGTTGATCTGTAAGCCGAGTTCTGTTGTAGGCAATTATCTATCTCGACGCACCATTGCTGATGCGCTCCAGCCACATTTCGGGATTATGTGCCGAGCCGGCATCCTCCCCTTCTGTGTTGCAGCGGATAGGGTTTACATGGCAGCGGATGTCTCCACCCGCTCGGTGAGCTCTTACCTCGCCTTTCCATCCTTACCGCATAAGCGGCGGTTTATTTCTGTTGCACTTTCCCTAAGGTCACCCTCGGCGGCCGTTAGCCGTTATCCTGCTCTGCGCTGCTCGGACTTTCCTCACACCGAATAGAAAATACACGGTGCGCAACTGCCCAATCAACTCGCTAATATATTGTAAAATATAAATTAAGAAGTGTCAATATTTTTATAAATGTTGTTGCAAATGATTTTTAAATATTGTAATATCATAATAGAAAATGCTGAGATGAGGTGATTTTGTGCCCGATAATTTTAATAATAATGACGAAAGAGACAGAACCGTTCCTCCCGAGGAGGATTATTACGGCCGCGTTCGCCCCGATTTGGATTTCAACGCAAAAGTATCACACCGCGGCCAATACGGAATAAATCCAACAACAGAATATCAATATTACCAAACAGAGAGCGGACTTAATCGCAAAAATCAAACCCCGCTGCCTCAAAACGGCAAAGAGCCAAAAAAAAACGGCAAAGCAAAGAAAAGAGGCAAAGCAATCGCCATTGCCGTTGTTGCCGTGATTCTTGCCCTGGTGCTTGGACTTTTCGGCTCGGTTGAATCCGTTTTGGGCAAGATAAATTACGACGATAAAACGCAAAACGAATATATCACGGCGGACAAACTTACCTCCTCCGACAAGGTTAAAAACATTTTGTTGCTTGGGGTAGATGCCCGCTCAAACGATAAGGACGAAGCCAGCAGGGCAGATACCATGATGCTGATTTCTATAGATAAAACCCACGGCTGCATAAAAATGACATCGTTTCAGCGAGATTCCTGGGTATATATTCCCAAAGCCGATAAAAAGCAAAGGCTCAACGCCGCTTGCACCTACGGCGGATACAGCGGCGTTGTTGAGACGATTGAATATAACTTCGGCGTAAAAATCGACGGCTATGTTGTTACCGACTTTGAAATGTTTAAGGTTATGGTGGACAGTATCGGCGGAGTTGAAGCCGAGATTTCCGAAAAAGAGGCAAACGAGGTTACAAACCACCCCGGCAGATACGGCAATGTAACGCTTAAATCAGGCAAATACAAATTAACCGGCGAGCAGGCGCTTGCCTATTGCCGAATCAGAAAGATAGACACCGACTGGAAGCGCACAGAGCGCCAGCGCACGATTATGCAGGCGATACTCAAGGGCGTTGTCAGCTCCGGCCCGATAAGCGCAATTAAAACGGCAAAAGCCGTTGCGCCGTATATTCAAACAAATCTTTCAAAAAGCGAGATCAAAAGCATTGCGCTCTTCGCGCTCGGCTGTGTTTCGGGTGGATTTGAGCAAGCCTCCTGCCCGTTTGAGGGCACATGGAAATACGCCAATAAAGGCGGCGCGAGCGTTATCACGCTTGATGTGGATTCAAATAAAGAAAAGCTGATTGATTTTATCTATAACAGCGATAAAACAACCAATTCCGCAGAGCAGTAAATTCCAATAGCACCAAAGCAATAAAAAAACAAACCGAAACAGATAAAACGGCGCAGTTTAAAACTGCGCCGTTTCTTTATATCATTCTTTTTTGTATGTATTTATCACTCAACGCCGTTTTGAATTTTGGCGGCAGTGAGTGTGTTTTGCATAAGCATTGAAATCGTCATGGGGCCTACTCCGCCGGGAACGGGAGTGATGAACGAGCACTTGGGGGCAACGCTTTCAAAATCAACATCGCCGCAAAGCTTGCCGTTTTCATCCCTGTTCATGCCGACATCGATAACAACCGCGCCGGGCTTAACCATATCGGCGGTTACGAACTTTGCTTTGCCTACAGCGGCGACGAGAATATCCGCGCTTTTGGTTACATCCGCCAGATTTTGAGTTTTGGAATGTGCGATTTCAACCGTTGCGTTTTCATGAAGCAGCAGCATAGCCATTGGTTTTCCAACAATATTGCTTCTGCCGATAACAACCGCCTTTTTGCCCATTGGGTCAACACCTGCAGAATGGATAAGTTCCATTATTCCGGCAGGAGTGCAGGGCAAAAAATGATAATCGCCTATCATAATTGCGCCCACATTAACGGGATGAAAAGCATCCACATCTTTTATCGGATTTATGCGGGCAATAACCTCTTTATCATCAAGATGAGCGGGCAGAGGAAGCTGGCAGAGTATGCCGCTGATTTCGGGGCGTGCATTAAGCTCATCCACTAAATCATTTAATTCTTTTTGCGTTGTGCTTGCGGGCAGAGCGTATTTTTCGCTGTAAAAGCCAACCTCGTCGCAGGCTTTTTCCTTATTTCTTACATAAACAGCCGAAGCGGGGTCATCGCCAACAACAATAACGGCAAGACCGGGAGTAATTCCCTTTGCCTTGAGTTCGGCAGTTTCTTGCTTAACGCGCTCGCGAACGGAGCGTGAAACGGCTTTTCCGTCTATAACAACCATAATTTTAACAACCTTTCGCCGCATATTATTTAAATACATACACCTTGCCGCGGCAGGCAAAGCGCTGCGCAAAATTTGCGCCGTTGCTTGGGATAATAACCCTTATTTAACAACCCTGAAGAAGAAATCTCCATCGGGCTTTGAAGCGCAATTTGAATATTCATAAGCGGATTGCGTATCCGTATAAACAGGCACAACCGGCGCGGGATTGATTTGATACCTGCGCGGCAAGGTGCCTTTTTTCAGCTTAACAAGCATTACGATGAGCCATATTGCAAACACAACCACAACCGCGGCGGAAAGCACCTGGCTTACGCGAACGGTGGTGCCCAAAAAATACAGGCTGTCTGTTCGCATGCCCTCAACAACCGCCCTTTCAAGGCCGTAGCCTATGCCATAAAGCAAAAATGCCTCGCCCTTAAATTTGCGGCGCTTTATAACAAAGAAGTGCAAAATCAAAAACAGCGCAATACACCACACGCTTTCATAAAGAAATGTTGGCTGCACGGCAGTATTCGGATCAACCGATAAACCTTTTTCTGCCAATGTTCCCTGATTTGCAATGATATTATCTCTGATTTTTTCAGACCACATACGAAACAGCGCCGTATCGGTATTCATACCGAAGGCCTCTTGATTAAAGAAATTGCCCCAACGACCTATTCCCTGCCCGATAAGCAGACCGAGTGCTCCCATATCAAGCAAATTGTAAAAATCTATTTTGCCGATTTTGCAGCCTATCGCCGCACCGATAATTGCGCCGATAATTCCGCCGTAAATCGCTATGCCGCCGTTCCAAATTTGAATAATCTCGCTTGGATGGGCGGAAAAATAATCCCATTCAAAAATAACATAATATGCCCTTGCGCACACAATTCCGAAAATCGTGCCGCAAATAAGAACATCCGTCATTCCATCCAGGCTCATTTTCCATTTATAGGCAGTTCTGCCGCCGTAAAGCACGGCAAGCGCAAAGCCGAAGGCAATTATAATGCCGTACCAATGCACCTCATAACTGCCGATTGTGAAGGCGATCGACGGCACATTGAAGCTGATGCCGAGACCGTCAAAAAAAACTGTTGTTGAATTTTCCATAGTTTGCTCCGTTAATTTTCTTTTGATTTCACAACGGACAAAGCGCTGTATTTTTCATCAAGCTTTTCTGAAAGAAGCTTTTCGATATCGCTTTTTTTAACATTTTTATAAACATCCAATGCATCAAAAGCGCCGAAACCGCCGAAGCAGCTTGCAATTATTGAATTTGCAACGCCGTCAATATCGTTGTATGACATTATTTCCTTGCCGTAAAGGCTTCTGCGCGCAGCTTCAAAGCGTTCATCGGAAAAACCGTTTTTACGCAGATTTTCAACCTCTGCCTTAATCGCCTCGGCAACCTCGCCGGCATTGTTGCTTTCGCCGTCAAATATAACGGATTCATAGCCGTTTCCGACGAAATATTCCTTTGAAAACGAGGAATTTATAAGCCCTTTTTCAAAAAGGCCTGTGTAAAGCGGAGAGGTTTCGCCCGCCAAAATTTCGAGCAAAACATTCATTTCAACAAGCTCTTTAACGGTGCGAAGCGGGGTTTTGCAGGCTTCTTTGTAGCCGAAAGAAAAAACAGGCATGCCCACGGAAAGGTAATATTCATCGTAAGGCTTAACGATTTCACGCGGCTCCGGCTCAAATGCGCGCTCGATTTTAACATCGGCGGATTTTTTAAGCACTTCGTCGCAAACGGAAAGCACCGCTTCAACATCAACATTGCCCACAACCGCAAGCGCCATGTTATTGAGGTTATAAAAAGTGTCGTAGCAATCATAAAGGAGCTTGTCCGTAATATGCGAAATTGAATCAACCGTGCCTGCAATGTCAATGCGAACTGGATGATTTTTATAAAGGCATTTAAGGAGATTAAATGTGCTCATCCAGCCGGGCACATCGTAATACATTGTGATTTCCTGCCCGATAATGCCCTGTTCTTTTTCCACGGTTTCCTTTGTAAAATAAGGGTGTGTAACGAAATCAAGCAAAATGCGCAGGCTGTCCTCAAATCTGTCCGTACATTGAAAAAGATAGCATGTTTTATCAAACGAGGTGTAAGCGTTTGCCGAAGCGCCCGTTTCAGCATATCGGGTAAAAGCATCGAGTTCCTCGCTTTCAAAAAGCTTGTGCTCAAGGAAATGGGCGATTCCCTCGGGCACGGTAACGAAATCCTCGCGGTCGCTGCGCTTAAATTTAGTGTCTATCGAGCCATAGCGTGTGCCGATAACGGCATAAGCAGAGCTGTAATGTTCTTTGGGCATAACAAAAATTTTAAGCCCCGATTTATGATTTATTTCATAATATTTTTCATGAAGAACTGCCGAATCAACTGTTTTCATCATTCTGCGCCCTCCTCTGAAGAATTTGTGCAAACAAGCTTATAAACAGTGTCAAGCTTAATTTTATTTGCGCAATCTATAATTTGCTGTTTTGTAACGCCGTCATTAAGCGCGGCGCTTTCAAGCGGGGAAATATATTCGCCGAACGGAGCCTGAGCCGTGTACCACACCTCAAGCGATTCCGGAGCATCGCAAACGGAGCGAAGCGCATCCGAAAGCCCTGCTTTTGAGGAATTAAATTCATAATCGAAATTGCCTTTTTTGATTTCCTCAATCTGAGCCAGAATTTCCTTTTCCGCCTTTTCCATATTAGGCTCTTCACAGCCGCTTTGCACCATAATAAAGCTTTTCTGCTTAACGAATCTTGCCGAGCAGTAATAGCAAAGGCTCATTTTTTCGCGCACATTGGCAAAAAGCTTTGAATAAGGGCCGCCGCCGAAAACATCGCAAAACGCACGCATTTGTGCGGCCGCTTCGGCGTTTTTCGGGCTGCAATCGGCGCGAAAGCCGATAACAAGCTTACCCTGCTTAATATCAAGCGCTTCCTCGGCACGCTTAACCTGCGGCACATCAAAAGCGATTTTTGCATAATCGAGCGGAATATAATTTCTTTCGATTTTATCGATGTATTCGGCAAAATCGGCTTTAGCGGACTCAACATCCGCGTTGCCCACAACGGTGAGCACGATTTTTGCCGATTTAAGAATATTTTTCCACGCCGCCGTGGCAGACTGTGGAGTTATTGCCGCAATTTGCTGCCTTGTTCCGTACTTGCCGACTGCATACGGCTCGCCAGCAAACATAAGCTCCTCGGCTTTTTTAAGCACATAAAGGCGCTTTTCGTTTTCATCGCTTTCGATTTTTTCAATAAGCACCTGCTTTTCGCGCTCCGTGCGGTCTGCCGGGAAAAAACCGTTATCATCAAGAAGCGGATCAAAAACCATTGAAAGCAAAAGCTTAATGCATTGAGAAGTTATTTTTTCACCGTCTAACGAAAAGCGATCATCAAGGCAGGTCATGCCGAGTTTAAGCTGCTGAATTTCGCCGACTTTGGAAACGGAGGCCTCTATAACGGCTCCGTAAAGCGAAGCAAGCTTGCGATTTAAGCTTAAAATGGTGGGATACTGCATTGAATTTCTTGAAAGCAGCATTGGCACGGCCGCATTTACCGAAGCTGTTTCATCCGAAAGCGGCATAAAAAACGAAATTGAAAGTTCGTTTGTTTTAAATCTGTCGGCAGGCACTGCAACGATCTCTGCGCCCGCGCCGACGGTTTCAATCTTATAATCTGGCATTTTTTACCTCCTGCAAGGTGCAAAATCGCAAAACTTTGCACTTACTCAATTAAATATAATAGCACAATATTACAATTATTTCCACATATTATTTATTTAACAATTATTGAACATTTCAATTTCAATTTAAAAAAGCAAATAAAGCAGCGCGAGCAGCAATTTATCATCTGCCCCGCCCTGCGAAATCAAAATCATCAATATTATTAAAATCAGCGAGGAATCATCGCTTTCCCTTTTTATTTCCTCGGTTTTATCATCGTTCGGCAGGCTCTTACCCGGCGGCTTATCACGATTTAAACACGAATTTGAGCTTTTATCTTCTGCATACCGCACCTGCTCTGCATCAGGCTGCAAATACGAGGACGCCCTCGAATGCATTTCGCGCACGCGGCGCTTTGCCTCCTCTATTTCACTGCGCGAAAATTCTGCCGTTTAAAACAACTCCTTTAAATAAGGCAAGGCGTCAAAAAGGCGCAGGATTTTAATTGCCGTGTCTGCCTTATTGCGATTTTCGGGTGAAAGATGAGGCTTGAGCGCCATAATCAAATCCGTGTTTTTATCCGACGCGGAATTCATTTTATCAAATATTTTTTTCGCCTTCATCATCATATTTAAATCAGCTGAGCTTATACCAAGCTGCGCCGGCAGATTTTGCACCGGAGGTGCATTTTTTCCCGCGCTCTGCCGAGTGCTTTGCGCCGCATCGCCGCTTTGTGCAGCTTGATTTTGCTCGCCATCGCCGCCGAGGATGGACTGCGCCACCCCCTTTAGCATTTCAATATCATCCTGCGAAAGTCCCGAAATAATATCATTTATATTTTCCATCACTTATCAAGAAGCTTTTTTAAAAGCTCCTGAGCCTCCTTGCTTTTAATGATTTTTTGCGCTGTCTTTTTATCTGAAAGTGCAGCCTTAATCTTTTCGCCTGCATCTGCGGAAAGATTTTGATTTAAAAAATCGTCCAGCCTGCCGCCGTCTGCCGCTTGCTTTAATTTTTGCATATCTATGCCGGATTTTTTTGACGCTTTATTCATCATCTTTTGCAATTCGTTTTTATCAAAATTAAAATCACTCATTGTATTACCGCCTTAAATAAAGTATAATTATAATTATGAATTTGCGGGAGGGATTATGAATGAGGATGATTGTTACTTCAGACAGCCACGGAAACAAAAGCGGATTTTTCGATGTTGTTGAAAAGCATATAGACGAAGCAGAGCTTTTCGTTAATTTGGGCGACAGCAATTCCCAAAAGGATTTGGAGGATGCGCGCCTTTATTTCGGTTCAAAATTGAACCTTGCCTGCGTTGCCGGCAACTGCGATTGGAGCAGCGATTTGCCGCTTACCTCGTTTATAAAATTCGGCGGCAAAAATGTTTTTATGTGCCACGGGCACACCTTCAGAGTAAAAACGGGTCTGCGCGATTACCTTGCCGCGGCAACGGCGTGCAAAGCAGATATTGCGCTTTTCGGTCACACCCACTGCCCGGTTTGCAAAGAGATGAACGGAATATATTTCTTTAACCCCGGTGCTTTGGCAGACTGCAGCTACGGAATTATTGATATTGAAAACAACATCGTGAACTGCAAACACGCAAGAATAGAATAACAGAAGCAATAAAAAAACAGCGCCTGTGCCAAAACGCACAGGCGCCTTTTTATGAAGTTTTAACAAAGGGTCAGCAACCGCAACCGCAATCGTTGCCGCAACCGTTATTAAAGCCACCGCAGAGGAGAAGGATTATAATAAGAATAACAATCCAAGAAGAACCACCGCAGCCGTTGTTACAACCGCAACCCATAATCGAACCTCCCTTCGCTTTTCTAAAACATACTATGAAAAACGAAAAGAAGTGTTACAAATCGCAAATCAAACAACAATTCCGCCGGAAACGGAAATATCCTGCCCCGTTATATATTTATTTTCGGCAAGAAAAAGCACGGTTTCGGCAACCTCTTCGGGCGTGCCGAGCCTTTCAAGCGGTGTTTCCTCAGCAAGCTCTGCTTTGTCAAAAGCGGCGTTCATACGAGTGTCTATAATCCCCGGAGAAACACTGTTTACCGTTATTCCGCTCGGTGCAAGCTCCTTGGCAAGCGCCTTTGTAAAACCGATTACTCCGGCTTTACTCATTGAATAAAGAGTTTCGCACGACGCGCCTACCTCGCCCCACATTGAGGCTATATTCACAATTGCACCGCTGTGTTTTTTTATCATTCTGAGCGCCGCTTCTTTGGCGCAAAAATAAACTGCGCGGGAATTAACCGCCATAAGGCTTTCGTAATCCGCAACCTCGGTGTCATTTATCATTTTGATAAGGCTGATTCCGGCATTGTTTACAAGCACATCAAGCCTATCAAAGCGATTAAAAATTGCTTTAATATTTTGAACGCTTGCCAAATCGCATTTAATTGCCGTTACGCCCGGAATGCTTTCGGCAGAGGTTTTGTTGCAGGTGATATAAACATCATAACCTTTTTCGGCAAAAAGCTTTGCGCAGGCTCTGCCGATTCCCGTGGCGCCGCCCGTAATAAGAACATTTTTCATAAATTCGCTCCGATAAATTACTGAATGCATTACGCACGAATATATTAGCACACATTATTGTTTTTTTCAATAAAATATGATATCATATGCCTTACGGCACTGCCGAATTCTAAAACGGATGTGATTACAACGGAAAGAGAATTTTATACTATTTCGGTTTATGTGGATAAGGACGAAAATTTGATCGGCATTCCCTGCGGCGAAAGCGAGCAATACGGCATTGCGGATATAGACACGGTGCTTGTGCTCAAAGCACCCTATACCGAGGAACAGGCAGAGCAATTCATCGAGCAGGTTTTTGACGCCTGCTACACCAAAAAGCACAACGACGCAAACCCGGTTTCCACCATTGAAAGATACACAAAGAAAAAGGGCTTTGTGGCTGCCACAAGCGAGCTGACGCTGATTTCGCTTGTTAAAACAAAAAACACATATTCGATTATGCCCACCTTTAACGATTACGAAAAAGGCCCTCTTTGCATTGATGATGACGAGCGCACGCTTGCAAATCCGTACAAGCCCGGCGAAATGTTTGAGCAGATAAACGATATAATCATGGTTTATTTAAAGGCAAATGCGTTTTATAAAGAGATTGCCATGGCCGAAGAAAACAAAAAGAAAAAAGAAGGTTGATTCATCGCTTTGCCAAACAGCTTTGCAGATTTACACTAATGCAAAAAACAAATATAGGCAAAACTCTTTTTAGCAGTGACCGCTGATTTCAGCGGTCATTTTTTTATATTTAATTAAATTTCCGCCGCTGTGTATTATACATTTCGTTGTTTTCTTAATGATTCTAGAAGTGATTATTTACGCATAGTTTATAATAGCTGTTTTGCAGACAAAAGTAAAAAGCATCAAAATCATATAAAACAGCATAAAAAAAAGAGCGTTTCCAATCAGGAAGCGCTCTGAATTTAAGCTATATTTTAAACAAGCTCAATGATGCACATTTCTGCTGCGTCGCCGCGGCGGGGGCCTGTTTTAATAATGCGGCAATAACCGCCGTTTCTGTCGCTATACTTAGGAGCAATCTCAACAAAAAGCTTTTGAACAACATCTTCCTTAGTTACATAAGCAAGAACCTGTCTTCTTGAAGCAAGAGTATTTTCCTTGCCGAGAGTAATCATTTTCTCGGTCATAGCGCGAACTTCTTTAGCTCTGGTAACGGTTGTTTCGATTTTACCGTTTTCCAAAAGGTGAGTAACCATTCCTCTGAGCATAGCCTTTCTGTGATCGGTAGGCCTGCCCAATTTTCTGGTACCTGGCATAGAAATTCCCTCCTTTAGTCGTCTTCATGACTGAGTGAGAAACCAAGAGATGCAAGCTTATTAACAACTTCATCAAGGCTCTTGCGGCCGAGGTTTCTGACTTTCATCATATCTTCTTCGGATTTTCCGATTAAATCTTCTACGGTGTTTATACCTGCTCTCTTTAAGCAGTTGAAAGAGCGAACGGAAAGATCAAGCTCTTCAATAGTCATTTCAAGAACCTTTTCTTTGCCATCCTCGTCCTTTTCAACCATAATCTCCTGATTGCCGACCTCTTCGGAGAGATCAACGAAAAGCTTAAGATGGTCGTTAAGGATTTTTGCGGCAAGCGAAGCAGCTTCGTCCGCGGGGATTGTTCCGTCTGTTTCAACATCAAGAACAAGCTTATCAAGATCAGTTTGCTGGCCGACACGAGTGTTTTCAACCGTGTAATTAACTTTAAGAACAGGAGTGTAAATGGAATCAACGGCGATTGTGCCGATGGGAAGATCCATAATCTGCTTATTGCGATCGCAGGGAACATAGCCTCTGCCGCTGTCTGCAGTGATTTCCATAATAACTTCTGCACCCTCATCAAGATACGCAATGTGAAGATCCGGATTAAGAATCTCTACATCGGCGCCGTGCTCGATATCACCTGCGGTGATTTCGCCTTCGCCGCTTGCTTTGATATAAAGGGTTTTCTGGCTTTCATCATGTATTTTAAGAATAACATTTTTAAGATTGAGAACAATCTCGGTTACATCTTCTTTAACATGAGGGATAGTTGAAAATTCGTGCAAAACACCATCAATCTTAACGGAAGTGATAGCATAGCCCGGAAGTGAGGAAAGAAGAACTCTTCTCATTCCGTTGCCGAGAGTTGTGCCGAAGCCTCTTTCAAGGGGCTCAACAACAAATCTGCCTACGCTTCTGCTTCCTTGGGTAGATAAATCTACTATCTCGATATTCGGCTTATCAATTTCAATCATTTAAAAGCCTCCTAAAAAATATTTTGGATACTAAATAACAGAAATGATCAACTATTATTTAGAGTAGAACTCAACGATCAAACGCTCTTCAACAGGGTAATCGATATCGTCGCGATCGGGCACTGCAACAACCTTTGCAGAAAGCTCTGCTGCATTTGATTCAAGCCACTTGGGAGCGTTTGCATAAGCGCCCTCTTCCTTAACGAGCTTAAATCTGCCGTTATCCTTGCTGTTTTCAGCAACTGCGATAACATCGCCAACCTTAACGAGATAAGACGGAATATCAACTCTTTTGCCGTTTACGGTGAAATGGCCGTGAGTAACTGCCTGCCTTGCTTCGCGGCGGGTTTTACAAAAGCCGGTTCTGAAAGCAACGTTATCAAGGCGTGATTCACACATTGTGAGAAGGTTAATACCTGTTTGGCCTTCAGCCTTGGCAGCCTTTTCATAATAAGTGTGGAATTGCTTTTCAAGAATACCGTAAATGAACTTAACTTTTTGCTTTTCGTTAAGCTGCATAGCATACTCGCTCTTTTTGCGGCGAGCTCTGGTGTAGGAATTTCTGAATGTTTCCTTATTTGTATAGCCCATAACAGCCGGCGAAATGCCGAGTGCTTTACAGCGCTTTGCGATGGGCTCCATATTCTTTGCCATATATTACACCTCCAATAAACTATACGCGGCGTCTCTTAGGCGGACGGCAGCCGTTGTGCGGGATAGGAGTAACATCTTTAATAAGAGTAACCTGCAGGCCAACCGTTTCTAATGCTCTGATAGCAGATTCACGGCCCGAACCCGGTCCCTTAACATAAACTTCAACAGTTTTTAAACCATGCTCCATAGCTGCTTTTGCTGCGGTTTCGGCAGCGGTTTGTGCAGCAAAGGGAGTGGATTTCTTTGAGCCCTTAAAGCCCATTTCGCCGGCAGAAGCCCAAGAAATTGCATTTCCCTGCATATCAGCAACGGTTACGATAGTGTTGTTGAAGGTTGACTGAATATGAACTGTACCACGCTCGATATTTTTCTTATCACGGCGTTTGCGTGTAGCTGTGGTCTTTTTAGTAGCCATATGTGCTGTTTCCTCCTACAATTATTTCTTCTTGTTTGCTATGGTCTTCTTCGGACCTTTTCTTGTGCGAGCATTGTTTTTGGAAGTTTGACCTCTTACAGGAAGGCCCTTTCTGTGACGAATGCCGCGATAGCAACCGATTTCTATAAGTCTTTTGATATCAAATGCAACGTCTCTGCGAAGATCGCCTTCAACAGTTACATTCTTTTCGATATAATCACGAATTTTGGAAACTTCATCCTCTGACAAATCTCTGCAACGAGTGTCCGGATTGATTCCCGTAGCTTCGATAATCTGAGTAGCGGTTGTTCTGCCGATACCGAAAATATAGGTAAGGCCGATTTCTACTCGCTTATCGTTTGGTAAGTCAACACCTGAAATGCGTGCCATTTTACAGTTTACCTCCGATTATTAGTTCAGGATCAGCCCTGACGCTGTTTATGCTTTGGATTTTCACAGATAACCATTACTTTTCCATTGCGTTTTATAACTTTGCACTTATCGCAAATTTTCTTAACAGAAGGTCTTACTTTCATTTGAATATCCTCCTTAATTATTACTTTGAGCGCCAAATTATGCGGCCTTTTGTAAGGTCGTAAGGTGACATCTCGATAGTTACCTTATCACCGGGAAGAATTCTGATATTATTCATTCTGAGCTTTCCGCTGATATGGGCTAAAATAATGTGGTCGTTTTGAAGTGTAACCTTAAAAGTTGTGTTAGGCAATACCTCAACCACGGTACCTTCAACTTCAATCATATCTGACTTAGACATCATTTTACCTCTCTGTATTCATAGGAATAAGATGTTTAATTTAACTGGAATCACATCGCGGCGTAATCGCCTGCAATTGATTTTAGCTTCAGACTTTTGTCATTATAACCGGGCCGTTGTTGGTTATTGCAATTGTGTGCTCAAAATGAGCGGCAAGCTTGCCGTCTGCCGTAACCACGGTCCATCCGTCCTCAAGCTGTTTTACCTTATAGGTTCCCTGATTGATCATCGGTTCAATTGCCAATGTCATTCCGGGTAACAGTCTGATACCACGCCCTTCGTGCCCGAAGTTGGGTACACTTGGATCTTCATGAAGCTTTGTGCCAACGCCGTGACCCACAAAATCACGAACAACGCCGTAACCGCGCTCCTCGCAATAGGTTTGCACAGCGTGGCCTATATCGCCGATTTTGTTGCCGGGTACAGCCTGTTCGATGCCTTTATAGAGACTCTCGCGGGTTGTATCGATCAGCCGCTTTGCCTCGGGAGAGCAAGTCCCTGCAACAAATGTGGTAGCATTATCGCCGTTATAGCCATTCTTCGCGGCTCCGAGATCAATGCTTACGATATCACCCTCCTGGATGATACGATGCTTGCTCGGAATGCCGTGAATAACTTCATTGTTTATAGATATACATGCAGTGGCGGGAAATCCGTAAAGGCCTAAAAAGTTCGGAGTCGCTCCCCTTTTTTTAATAAGGTTATAAGCGATTGTGTCGATTTCTTTTGTGGAAATACCGGGCTTAACTGCTTCGCCCGCCACCATTAATGCTTCAGCGGAGATTTGGCAAGCTTCTTTCATAAGCTCAAGCTCTCTGCTGCTTTTAAGCACTATCATGTTAATCCTCCAATGCTTTAAAGACGAGTGCGGTTGTGTCCGCAACCTCTTCCTGGCCCTCAACAATCACAAGCTTGCCGAGCTTCTTATAGAAATCTTTAAGAGGCTCTGTCATCTCGTGGTATTCTTTAAGCCTTGCCTGAACCGTTTCCGGTGCATCGTCTTTACGCTGAATAAGTTCGCCGCCGCAAGCATCGCAAACGCCTTCCGTTTTCGGCTTTTTATAAAGCAGATGGTAGGAATTTGCACACTTTGAACATACGCGGCGACCGGACATTCTTGCGGTGATTTTTTCATCCGGCACTTCGATATCGAGCACCTTGTCAATATCCACACCCATATCCTCAAGAGCCTGAGCCTGAGGAATGGTGCGCGGAAAACCGTCAAGAATAAATCCGTTTTCGCAATCTTTTTCTTTAAGTCTGTCCTTAATTATACCGATAACAACATCATCGGGAACGAGCTGGCCGGCATCCATAAAGGATTTGGCCTTGAGTCCCATTTCCGTGCCTGCTTTAAGAGCGGCGCGAATGATATTGCCGGTTGATACTGCGGGAATACCGTACTTTTCAACTATTTTTTCAGCCTGGGTGCCTTTGCCGGCACCCGGAGCGCCGAGAAGTATCAATTTCATATCCACAAAACCTTTCTTAATCAAGGAAGCCTTTATAATGGCGCATCATCATCTGAGATTCAAGCTGACGAACCGTTTCAAGAGCAACACCGCACATAATGATGATTGAAGTACCACCGAGTGTTACGGAGAAGCCGCCGTCTGAACCGCTCTCTGTGAGAGGAGGAATAGCAGCATCGCAAATGAGAGACCAAACAATCGGAAGAAGAGCAACAACGGAAAGCATCAAAACGCCGATGAGCGTGAGCCTCATAAGTACTCTCATAATATAATCCGAAGTGGGCTTGCCGGGGCGAATACCCGGAATTGCGCCGTTGTTTTTACGAAGATTGTTTGCCATTTCAATCGGGTTGTACTGAATAGTACTGTAGAAATAAGCAAAGAAAATTATAAGAATAAAGTACATTCCCGCATACCACCAGGAATCGCTCTGGAAAGCATTAAAGAACTTTTCCCAGAAAGTGCCTTCGTACTTATCGGATGAAATAAACATCTGAACAGTGCCGGGCAGCGAAAGGATGGATGATGCAAAGATAATGGGAAGTACGCCGCTCATATTGATTTTAATCGGCATATGAGTGGACTGACCGCCATACATTTTGCGGCCCACAACGCGCTTTGCATACTGAATGGGAAGTCTTCTTTCGGCATTATCCATGAACACGATGTATGCAATCATAAGAAGGAATACAATGAAGATGGCCGGAACAAGGAATTTATAAACCGTGCGGCCCGTGTTCAGATACTGGATATATTGCTTAATGATTGTGGGGAATCTTGAAACGATACCTGCGAAAAGTATAATTGAAATACCGTTGCCGATACCGTCGATTGTGATTTGTTCACCGAGCCACATGATAACGGCCGTGCCCGCGGTAAGAACCACAACGATAACGATTGCCTGGAAAACAGCCGCAAAGCCTGTGAAGGCATTGCCTGCGGCATCCTTCATAAGATAATCGTTTGCACGAAGGAAGAAGAAATATGCAAGGGATTGAAGAAGACCGAGCACAACCGTAACTATACGGGTGATGGAAGCGATTTTCTTTCTGCCCTCTTCGCCTTCCTTTTGAAGCCTTTCAAGTGCCGGAATGGCAACTGCCAACAGCTGCATGATAATGGACGAGTTAATGTACGGTGTGATAGACATAGCGAATATCGTGCCGTAAGTAAACGCACTACCTGTCATAAGACTGAGATAGGTAAGAATCGTATTACCTTTGCCGACATCAATTTCATTAACGATGTTAAGAAACGGCACAGGAATCATTGATCCGATTCTGAAAATGAGAATAACAAATGCCGTGAAAAGCATTTTCTTTCTGATTTCCGGAATTTTCCACGCATTAACGATGGTCTTTATCATTTAAAGCACCTCCACCGTGCCACCTGCAGCTTCAATTTTTGCTTTAGCGGATTCACTAACGGCATTTACTTTTACTGTAAGAGCCTTAGTGATTTCTCCGTTAGCGAGAACTTTAACACCGTCGAGTTCCTTGCGAACAAGGCCGCAAGCCTTGAGGCTTTCAACATCAACAACGGCATTTGCCTCGAATTTTTCCTCAAGAGCGCCAACATTAACTACTGCATATTCTGTGCGGAAGATATTGTTGAAGCCTCTTTTGGGAACGCGTCTTTGAAGGGGCATCTGACCGCCTTCAAAGCCGGGACGGCGGCTGTAACCCGAGCGTGCCTTAGCACCCTTGTGACCCTTGCCGGCAGTTTTGCCCTGGCCTGAGCCTGCACCGCGTCCGATTCTCTTAACGGCTTTCTTTGAGCCTTCAGCAGGAGAAAGTTCATGTAATTTCATTATCTGCACCTCCTCTTATGCTTCTTCGACCTGAACAAGATGGCAGATCTTTTTGATCTTGCCCTTTGTTTGATCGTTATCCGGCTGAACCGTAACATTGCCTATTTTGCGAAGACCGAGAGAGTGTGCCGTGGCAATCTGATCTTTCTTGCAGCCGATTAAGCTTTTTGTAAGTTTGATTTTAACATCTGCCATGATTGCACCCTCCTTAGCCTAAAATCTTTTTAACGGACTTGCCGCGGATAGCAGCAACCTCTTCAGCTGTGCGAAGCTGAGAAAGGCCGTTAATTGTTGCGCGAACAACATTATAAGGATTGTTTGATCTGATAGCCTTTGTGCGGATATCACCGATACCTACGGTTTCAACAACCGCACGAACGGGGCCGCCTGCGATAACGCCGGTACCCTTGGGAGCGGGCATAAGCAAAACTTCGCCTGCGCCGAACTTGCCGGTGATTTCGTGAGGAATTGTTGTTCCTCTTAAAGCTACCTTGATAACATTTTTCTTAGCGTCTTCTATGCCTTTGCGAATGGCATCCGGAACTTCGCCGGATTTACCAACACCAAAGCCAACAAGACCGTTTCCGTCTCCTACAACAACAAGTGCCGAGAACTTGAAAATACGACCGCCTTTTACGGTTTTGGAAACACGGTTGATGGTTACAACTCTTTCTTCAAGTTCCATTGAAGATACGTCAATCTTTGCCATAAAGTATTTTCCTCCTTCGTTAGAACTTAAGTCCGCCTTCACGGGCACCGTCTGCAACAGCAGCAACACGACCGTGATAGATGTAACCGCCGCGGTCAAATACGCATTCTTCAATGCCCTTTGCCTTGGCTCTTTCCGCTAATGTTTTACCAACGGCCTTAGCCGCTTCTACGTTTCCGCCGTAACCGGCAAAATCCTTTTCAACTGTTGAAGCCTGTGCAAGAGTTACACCTGCTACATCGTCTATAAGCTGAACGTAAATATTGCTGAGGGAGCGATATACGTTAAGTCTGGGACAATCAACAGTACCTGAAACCTTGCCACGAACTCTTGTGTGGCGCTTCTGCCTTGCTTTGTTAGCATCCTGTCTTGAAACCATTGTAATTCACTCCTTCCCTTATTTCTTACCTGCTTTGCCTTCCTTGCGGCGAATATGCTCTTCGGCATATTTGATACCCTTGCCTTTATAGGGCTCCGGAGGTCTCTTTTCGCGAACCTGAGCTGCGAACTGACCAACAGCCTGCTTATCAGCACCGGAAATTACGATCTGGTTAGCAGAGGGGCATTCAATTTTAACACCTTCGGGGGCTGTCATTATAACCTGGTGAGAGAAACCGAGGTTCATAACAAGGTTTGCGCCCTGCATCTGAACACGGTAGCCGACACCGTTTACTTCGAGAACCTTCTTGAAGCCGTTTGTTACGCCTTCAACCATGTTGTGGATAAGCGCACGGGTAAGACCGTGAAGCGCTCTGTTCTCTTTTTCATCATTGGGTCTTGATACGTTAATCTCGTTGCCTTCAACTTTAACACCGATAACAGTGGCTTTATCCATGGTAAGAGTACCATTGGGGCCTTTAACGGTTACAGTGTTGCCGTCGAGCGTTACATCAACGCCGGCAGGGATTACGATCGGCTTTAAGCCTATACGAGACATCCTACTGCACCTCCCTTACCAAATAAACGCCAGAACCTCGCCGCCAACATTCTGCTTGCGAGCTTCTCTGTCTGTCATAATGCCTTTTGAAGTTGAAATGATTGCAACTCCGAGGCCTTTCATTACCTTGGGCATATCCTCAACATTTGAGTAAATACGAAGGCCGGGCTTCGACACTCTGCGAAGACCTGTGATTACCTGAGATTTACCCTCACCGTATTTAAGAGTTACGCGGATAACGCCCTGTTTATCATCATCAATAATTTTATAAGCTTTGATATAACCTTCATCAACAAGAATCTGAGCAATTGCTTTTTTCATCTTTGACGCAGGAATATCTACTGTATCGTGCTTAGCCGAGTTAGCATTACGAATTCTCGTAAGCATATCAGCGATAGGGTCTGTAATATGCATTGATATTTCCTCCTTATTATTTTAGCAATTCTCGGTTCTTACCAAGAAGATTTTGTTACGCCGGGAATTTCACCCTTGTGTGCGAGCTCTCTGAAACAAATACGACAAACGCCATACTTACGAAGGTATGCATGAGGTCTACCGCAGATTTTACATCTGTTGTAAGCTCTTGTTGAATACTTAGCAGGCTTTGCAGCCTTAACTTTCATAGATGTTTTTGCCACGATAATCCCTCCTTATTCTGCAAAGGGAGCGCCCATAAGCTTAAGGAGCTCTCTGCCTTCTTCATCGGTTTTGGCTGTGGTTACCATAATGATATCCATGCCGCGAACCGCATCAATCTTATCATATTCGATTTCGGGGAATATCAACTGCTCTTTGATACCCATGGCATAGTTGCCGCGGCCGTCAAATGAATTGGGGTTGATACCTCTGAAGTCGCGTACTCTGGGAAGGGCGAGATTGAAGAATCTGTCAAGGAATTCATACATCTTGTCTCCGCGGAGAGTAACTTTAACGCCGATGGGCATGCCTTCACGAAGTTTGAAGTTAGCAACAGACTTCTTTGCACGGCAAATGATCGGCTTTTGACCTGTGATGATGCCGATATCGTTAACGATAGCATCAACTACTTTTGAATTTTCACGGGCTTCGCCGCAACCAACATTGAGAACAATCTTGTCAAGCTTCGGGATTTGCATAACAGAGTCGTATTGAAATTTCTTCATCAATGCAGGAGCAACTTCGCTCTTATAGGCTTCTTTTAATCTTGCAGCCATTGTTATGATCCTCCCTTACTTAAAATTCATTACCGCATTTGTCATTTTTACAAACGCGTTTACCGTCTTTATGACCTACACGGGTAGCCTGACCGCATTTGGGGCAAACGAGCTGAACCTTTGATGCATAAAGAGCGGATTCAACCTCAACGAGGCCGCCCTGATCACCCATCTTACGGGGCTTAACATGCTTGGTAACTACGTTTACGTTTTTAACGATTACTTTACCCTCTTTGGGGCTTACGGCGATAACTTCGCCCTTAACGCCCTTTGATTTACCGCTGAGAACCACTACGGTATCACCGGTTTTAACAAACATTTTACTCATTATCACGCACCTCCATTAAAGTACTTCCGGAGCGAGAGAAAGGATCTTCATATAATCCTTATCACGGAGCTCTCTTGCTACCGGTCCGAAAATACGGGTGCCACGAGGAGTTTTATCCTCTTTGATAATTACGGCAGCATTTTCATCAAAACGAATGTACTGACCGTCGTCACGACGTACACCTTTAGTTGTACGAACGATGACTGCTTTAACAACTTCGCCTTTTTTTACAACGCCGTTCGGCGCAGCCTTCTTAACGGAAGCAACGATAACATCGCCAATGTTGGCATATCTTCTTCCTGAGCCGCCGAGAACACGGATACAAAGAATTTCCTTTGCGCCTGTGTTGTCTGCAACCTTGAGGCGACTTTCCTGTTGTATCACAGCTTTTTCCTCCTTCGTACTGCAAAATAACACTTTGCATCTTGCAGTTATTATTTTATTAAACTAATTTTAAAAGCTTGTAATTCGCAATGATTACTTTGCCTTTTCAATGATCTCAACCACACGCCATCTCTTATCCTTGCTCATCGGGCGGGTTTCCATAATAAGAACCTTATCGCCTACGCCGCAGGTATTTTCTTCGTCGTGTGCTTTATATTTAACCGTACGGTTAATGATTTTGCCGTAAAGCGGATGACGAACCTTGTCTTTAATAGAAACAACAACGGTTTTGTCCATCTTATCGCTTGATACTACACCAACTCTTGTTTTTCTGAGGTTTCTTTCACTCATTACAAACTACCTCCTATCTTAAGAATTTGAGCTTGCAAGCTCGATTTCGCGCTCAACTGTTTTGATGCGTGCGATATCTTTTCTTACAGCTTTAATTCTCATCGGGTTGTCGAGCTGATTGATAGCCTGCTGAAAATGAAGATTGAAAAGCTCTTCTTTAAGCTCTGCAAGCTTAGCTGCGCGCTGATCCGCGCTTAAAGCTTTGATTTCTGCTGCTTTCATTACTGCTCGCCTCCCTCTTCTTTAACTACGAATTTGCATTTGATAGGAAGTTTGTTGGCTGCAAGACGCATTGCCTCACGAGCCATACTCTCTTCAACGCCGCCGAGCTCAAACATAACTCTGCCCGGCTTAACTACTGCTACCCAGTAATCAACGTTACCTTTACCTTTACCCATACGGGTGTCGGCAGGTCTTGCGGTGATCGGCTTATCGGGGAAAATCTTAATCCAAACCTGACCGCCACGCTTTGTGTAACGCGTCATTGCGATACGGGCTGCTTCAATCTGAGCTGCCGTGATCCATGCAGGCTCTGTTGCCTGAAGGCCATACTGGCCGTATGTTACTTTATTACCTCTTGTAGCCTCACCGGTCATACGACCTCTGTGCTGCTTACGGTGTTTAACACGCTTTGGTAAGAGCATTATTGATTTCCTCCTTCCTTACGTCTGCTTCTGTTGTCTCTGCCGCCGTTGCGACGAGAATTGCCGGATCTTCTTTGGGGCTTATTTCTGCTTTCGTGAAGAACTTCGCCCTGATAAATCCAAATCTTAACACCGATGCGGCCGTAAGTTGTTGCAGCCTCTGCGGTGCCGTAATCAATATCCGCACGAATTGTTTGAAGCGGAATTGTGCCTTCCTTATATGTTTCGGAACGTGCGATTTCCGCACCGCCGATACGACCGGAAACCTGAACCTTAATACCGCGTGCGCCGAGCTTCATTGTGTTTCTGATAGCCATTTTAACCGCACGACGGAAGGAAACGCGCTTTTCAAGCTGAGTTGCGATGCTCTGAGCAACGAGAGTTGCATTGAGATCGGGCTGCTTGATTTCGATGATGTTAATGAAAACTTCATCGTTCTTTTTGCCGAGCTTCTTAGCGCAAATTGCTTTGAGCTTTTCGATTTCAGCGCCCTGCTTACCGATAACCATACCGGGCTTTGCACAGTGAATGTTAATTCTTACACGCTTAGCGTCGCGCTCGATTTCTACTTTGGGAACACCTGCACTCTTGAGAGATTCAAGAAGGTATTTACGAAGATTATAATCTTCAACAAGCGTGTTGCCGAAGTCTGCCTTCTTTGCATACCAGCGGGAGTCCCAGTTTTTAATAACGCCGATTCTTAAACCGGTAGGATTACATTTCTGTCCCATTCAACTTTCCTCCTCGCTTAGTCTTCCGTTTCTTTAACGGTGATTGTGATATGAGATGTTCTCTTATTGATTCTGTATGCTCTGCCCTGAGCTCTGGGGCGAATTCTCTTAAGAGTGGGGCCCGCAGTAACATTGCAGTAGCTTACATATAATCTTGAAGTATCCATATTGTTGTTGTTCTCCGCATTAGCCATTGCAGATTTAAGAACCTTTGCAAGCGGTTCGCAAGCTGCCTTAGGTGTGTGCTTGAGAATAGCCATTGCCTTATCGCAAGGCTGATTTCTTATAAGGTCAAGAACGATTTGCACCTTTCTGGGAGAAATACGAACATATGTTGCTTTTGCTGTTGCTTCCATAGTTAATTCTCCTTTCATTACTTCGTGGTCTTTGCGCCTGCGTGACCGCGGAACGTTCTTGTGGGGGCGAATTCGCCGAGTTTGTGTCCAACCATATCCTCGGTAACATAAACCGGAACATGCTTTCTTCCGTCATGAACAGCAAATGTGTGTCCTACGAACTCAGGGAAGATTGTTGAACTTCTGGACCAGGTTTTGATAACCTGCTTGTCGCCCTTTTCATTAAGAGCAACAACTTTTTTATAAAGGCTTTCTTCTACATAAGGGCCTTTTTTAGTACTTCTACTCATTTAATCTTCTCCTTTCTGATTATTTACCGTTACGACGTCTTACGATCATCTTATTGGATGCTTTCTTCTTGTTGCGAGTCTTATAGCCGAGAGCAGGCTTGCCCCAAGGAGTAACAGGACCGGGACGACCGATGGGTGATTTACCTTCACCACCGCCGTGGGGGTGGTCGTTCGGGTTCATAACAGAACCGCGAACTGTGGGTCTCCAGCCCATGTTGCGCTTGCGGCCTGCTTTACCGATTTTAACATTGGCGTGATCGGTGTTGCCTACAACGCCGATTGTTGCCATGCATTCTGCAGGAACATTGCGAAGCTCGCCCGAAGGAAGTCTGAGAAGTGCATAAGCACCTTCAAGAGCCATAAGCTGAGCACTGTTGCCTGCGGAACGAGCAAGCTGAGCACCTCTGCCGGGATAAAGCTCTACATTGTGGATAACTGTGCCGACCGGGATATTCTTAAGAGGAAGTGCATTACCTGCAACGATATCTGCGTTCGGGCCTGCTTCAACGGTTGCGCCCACTTTAAGGCCTTCCGGAGCAATGATATAGTTCTTTACGCCATCCTCATACTGAATGAGAGCGATGTGTGCGGAACGGTTGGGATCGTATTCGATAGACTGCACTGTTGCAGGCATATCAAATTTCTGTCTCTTAAAATCAATAACGCGGTATTTTCTTCTGTTGCCGCCGCCGCGATGACGAACGGTGATTCTTCCGTAAGAGTTACGGCCTGATTTTTTGCTGATGGGAACAAGCAAGGATCTTTCAGGGGCAACTTTAGAGAGGGAAGAATAATCGGTAACCGACATATTTCTTCTTGAAGGGGTAGTCGGCTTAAAATTCTTAATAGCCATTATTATTTTTCCTTTCTGAATAACTTTGCGAAGGGATGGCACCCTTCATACTTCATCATCCGAAATATCTCTTTTGCTATACTATATTATATAGAAGCCGTTACATCATATCGTTGAAGAATTCGATTTCCTTTGAATCCTCGGTAAGAGTAACGATTGCCTTTTTCCATGAAGGAGTGTAGCCCTTGTTTACACCCTGACGGCGCTCACGGCCACGAACATTTATTGTGTTTACCTTAGCAACTTTAGTGCCGGGGAAAACCTCTTCAACGGCTTTGGCGATTTCGATTTTGTTTGCGTCTTTAGCAACCTTAAAGGTATATTTTTTCATCATAAGGCCGGTCATTGATTCCTCAGTGATAATCGGCTTAACGACAATGTCATGAGCAGTTTTCATTATGCATATACCTCCTCGATTTTCTTAGCTGCATCTTTAAGAACAACGATTTCGTTGCAATTAAGGATGTCATATACGCAAAGGGTGTTTACGGTAACAACCTTAACGCCCTCAATGTTGCGTGCGCTCTTGTAAACAACTTCGTTGTTCTCAGGAAGAACGAGAAGAACCTTTTTGCCGGTTTTGAGTTTAGCAAGCATTTCGGCAATTGCCTTTGTTTTGATTGCTTCAAGCTCAATCTTGTTTACAACAAGCATTTCAGACTCTGCAACCTTTGTTGAAAGGGCTGATTTCATAGCGAGTCTTTTAACTTTCTTGTTGATATTTACAGTGTATTTTCTTGGCTTGGGGCCGAGAGCAATACCGCCGTGTGTCCACTGCGGGCTTCTTGTGGAGCCCTGACGAGCACGGCCTGTGCCCTTTTGCCTCCAGGGTTTTGCGCCGCCGCCTGAAACCTCAGAACGAGTGAGAGTTGACTGCGTGCCCTGGCGCTGTGCAGCAAGATAGCTGACAACTGCAAGATGCATTGCATATCCGTTCGGCTCAATACCGAAAACAGAATCTGCAAGTTCCAATTTTGAAGTCTTGCGACCTTCTTGGTTATAAACCTGAACCTGTGCCATTTGTATCTCTCCTTTCGTTAAGCTTTAACAGCGTCTGCAATTACAACGATTCCGCCCTTAGGACCGGGAACCGCACCCTTGATTGCAATAAGATTATTTTCTGCATCAACCTTAGCAACCGTGAGGTTTTGAACTGTTACTGTTTCGTGACCGTAATGACCGGCCATCTTTCTGCCTTTGAAAACTCTTGACGGGCTTGAGCACGCACCGAGTGAACCCTGGTGGCGAGCATTCGGGCCTGTACCGTGAGATTCACGGAGTCTTGAGAAATTCCAACGCTTAATTGCGCCGGCAGTTCCGTGACCCTTAGATGTGCCCTTTACATCAACGATTTCGCCTGCTTCAAAAGCATCAGCCTTAATGATGTCGCCAACATTAAGAGCGGAGCAATCTTCAAGGCGGAACTCCTTAAGAGTTTTCTTGGGAGCTACATCGTTCTTTGCAAAGTGACCCTTCATGGGTTTGTTGAGCTTGTTGACTTTAACATCACCGAAGCCCACCTGAACAGCCTCATAGCCGTCGTTTTCGATTGTTTTTTTCTGGGTAATTACGCACGGACCTGCTTCAACAACGGTAACGGGGATAACCTTGCCGTTTTCGTCGAAGATCTGGGTCATGCCGATCTTTTTACCGATAAGACCTTTTTTCATATTTTTCCTCCTTGGTTATTGGTTGGTTTCCCAACTTGACCTCGTCAAGCGCGATTATAATTTGATTTCGATTTCAACGCCTGCCGGGAGCTCAAGACTTGTCAGCGCTTCAACGGTTTTGTTTGAAGGTCTGAGAATGTCAATGAGTCTTTTGTGTGTTCTCTGCTCAAACTGCTCACGGCTGTCCTTATACTTATGAACAGCGCGAAGGATCGTAACAACTTCCTTTTCGGTGGGAAGCGGAATCGGGCCGCTTACCTGAGCACCGGTAGCCTTAGCTGTTTCAACGATCTTTTCGGAAGCCTGATCAACAAGATTGTGATCATAGCCTTTAAGTCTGATGCGGATCTTAACTTTGCTTGCTGCCATTTACTTTTCCTCCTGAAAAATATTGGTGCGAGTCTTAACCTTTGTTTTTCCACCCACCCGTGTGTTTCAAGCCTGCTCTTTAAAAAAACCGAATGACGCAGCATCATTCGGGCAGACCTTATGCAGGTTGCGAACATACGCAAGCTATTCGCATAAGGAAAATCAAAGGTATAATTTCGCCCGGTTTAAAATCGGACATACTCCGCCGAAATTCCCGCTTTGAATCAAGCGCCACCTCCGGCATCATCGCATATCTTGGTTGTGAGAAAACCGCATATATAAATAATTATAATATACGCCTTTTCACACGCTCGCTTATTATATATTAAAAGCGAGGGTTTGTCAATATATAAATTCAAAAAAAATAAAAGTTTTTTTCGTTATTTTTCACAAAGTTTTCATTCATAATTTTGTAGAGTTGCACAGTAAATTTATTTTCGTAAAAACAAAATAACGCACTTTCCGATTGCCGAAAAATGCGTTTGAATATTTTATAAATATTTTATATTCATTAAAAATGTAAAAAACGGCGGCGAAGCACCGTAGCAATGCACATAATTCGCCGCCGCGCCAAATCAGGTTGCAAGAAGCCCGGCTGCACGCAGATTTGCAAGCAAGGCGTTAAATTCTTCAACAATATCATCGGCACCCGTCGCATCCGCAACCGCAGCCGCCGGAGTAACCGTTCCCGCAGGACCGGTTGCACCGACTTCGCCTTGTATGCCCTGAGCACCTGTGGCGCCTGTTGCGCCTTGAGGACCCGTAGCGCCTGTTGCACCTTGAGGACCCATAGCACCCGTGGCACCTGTTGCGCCCTGAATACCGGCGGGCCCTTGTGCGCCTACCGGACCTTGGGGACCGGTTGCACCTGTAGCTCCCGTGACACCCGTAGGACCGATCGGTCCGCCTGCGGGTCCGGCAGGGCCCGTCGGCCCTGTCGGGCCGGTAACGCCTTGGCAGCAGCACGCCGCAGGTTTGCAGGAGGTCACATTCATTTCACAGTTACAAAAAGAATTTATATCCGTTCCTCTGTAATAAGTCATATATTTTACCCACCCTATCATCATATAAGATACATAAAGTATCTAAATCATTATATTCGTGGCGGGAATCATCGGTTACCCGCTTTTTGCTCAAAATATTTCTTATTGTGAAGATATGCAGAAGAAGCAGGGCGATATCCGCCTGCGATTTCGTTATATTTTTCTGCCGATTCATAATCACCGAGCGCGTCATAACAAACGCAAAGCCCGATTGCGGGCAAAAAGCCGTGGGAATCCGTATTCACAAACCCACCCTTTTCGGCATTTTCGTTAAGCGACAAAGCCGAACGAAACCAGAAAAGCGCTTTATCATATTGCCTTTGCTCCAAAAACAGATTGCCTATATCACAGCAAATCTCCGCCCTTGCGGGAGTGTAAAAAAACGCGCCGAGCAAGGCAGAAAGCGCGCCGCCGAAATCGCCGAGCGCTTTTTTGCTATGCGCACACACTCTGCACGCCTCGATATTGTTTTCAAGCCATCCCCGGCCCGATTGCAGAAAATTTTCAAGCACCGAAACCGCCTTTTCATATTGCTTATTATAATAAAGTTCTCTGCCGTAATAAAATTCATCGCGCGGTGAAAACGGCTCGCCGAGCGCAAGCTGCTTTTCGTAAATCAGCAAATTTCTGTTTGAATATTCCGTTTTAACCGATTTATGAGTTACTGCAATATCACAATATTCAATGGGCTGTGGGCAGGCAATTGCCTCATGCACCCTGCCCCGCCATTTTAAGCCCGCATTGTTTTTAATCAACCTTTCACGGTAATACCAAAAAGTGGGATTGCCAAGCTCGTCAAACGCCGTGTTATAGCGCATATAAAAGGCATTAACGCTCTTTTCGGCACTCTGCTTTAAATCAATCAGCTTTTCAAGATCGGGCGGCAGCAGAACATCATCCGCATCAAGCCACAAAATATAATCCCGTTCGGCTTTTGAAAACGCAAAATTACGCGCCGCCGAAAAATCATCGCACCAATCAAAATCAAAAACCTTTTCGCTGTATCGGGCGGCGATTTCTTTTGTTTTATCCGTGCTGCCTGTATCTACTGTTATAATTTCATCCACAGCCCGCAAAGCGCTGTTCAGGCAGCGTGCAAGCACGCGCTCCTCGTTTTTAACTATCATACACAGGCTTATGCCAATCAAATCAATCACCCCATATATGATATGCAAAACGGGCGCAAATGCTAAAAGCTGCGTATTTAAAGCACAAAAACGCATGCCAAAGGGGCGCACTCCGTAAAGAATAATTGCTCAACAAATCAAATAAACGGCAAAATACTGCGTTAAAATTGCAGTGAAGGCGGCAGCCTGCCCTGCAATTTATGCCTTGTCTTTTATCCGTTTCTTTGATTTTTGAGTGCAAAGCAGTCGGGAGCCGAACACAATATGCCTAAAATGGGGCGGCGCGGCGGCTTTTCGCATTTTCGCCCTTGCCGTGCGTTAGCACGACTGCAGGCTCAAAAGCAAAAATTCATCCGTGCCGACACCATTTTAGGTGCCGGCAGTTTAAAGCAAACCGATTTTTGTGTGGGCAAGGCATAAAACGCAGTTAATCCTTTCGGATTAACGAGTATTTTAACACAGTTCACGCGGAAATCGGTTGCTTTAAACCATGTTGTGTTCGGCTCCCGACTGCTAAAGCGAACTGATTTTGTTCGTGGTGCATTAACAAAAATCTGCCAATACTTGCGTATTGGCAGATTTTTTTAATAGTGCAACGGGCAAAACTCAGAAAGCTTAAACCACATTCTTCTTTATGGAGTGTGCCCCAAGACACGCCGTTTATTTAATAGGATATATAAAATAATGATATTATTTACTGCTGCTCGCCCGAAAGCTGTTTCCAATGGATTTTGCAATATTCTTTGCCGTCTATCGGAGGATATTTTGAATCATCGGTTTTTGCTTCATTATAGCAAACGTATTCGCCCGAATAAGCACAGCGTTTTACATCGCCGCCCTCCGAAAGGCCGGGGATGAACGCCGCAAGGAAAACAGCAGCCACGGCAACGGCAATAACCGCTGCGCCGGCTTTACCTTTTGTCCACCCAAGGAATTTAACCTTTGCCAAATCGATTTTATCGATTTGCTTAAAGAGCTTAACATTTTCCGCCAAACGAACATAGAGCTTTGCGATGAAATAGCCGCAAACACCCGCAAGCGTGCCGATGAGCATGCCGCCGATAACATCGGTGGGATAATGAACCATAAGATAAACACGGCTGCCCATTGTGCAAACTGCAATCACGGGGAATATCCATGAAAGCTTCTTTTTACCGTCTTTCCTAAACATAAGGGCAAGAGCCATTGAAATTTCAAATACGCCGGTGGTGTGACCGCTGGGGAAAGAATAATCGCTTTCGCTCAGCGCGCCCGCGCCGATATAGGCTTTCCAATAAAAATCAACATCCTGAAGTGTGTTATACGGTCTTATACGCAATACCGCGGGCTTTGCGATAACATTCGTTACCAAAGTGCCTATCACAATTGCGCTCACCAAAGCAACGCCGTATTTTCTTGTTTTTTTGAACAGCAAAAGCACAAGGGCAATGACGGCTATCGGAATTATAAAATTCTCGTCGCCGAATGCCGTAAAGAACTTAGCCACATAGGTTAAGAATGTGCACTGAATTGCTGCGAAGAATTTGAATATGGCTATATCAAAGCCGTAAAAGGCTTTATCAAGGCTTTCGCCCACAGTCATCAAAATCAAATTCATATAATCGCTCCTTTATAAAAAAATTAAGCAGGAAAAAAATGCAAAAGTGCCGTGCCGCACCGATTTATTTATATCGGATTTGGCTTTTGCCCGCTTGCTATAAACATATATTACCAAAACCGGCGCCTTTTTTCAAGTTTGGTTTTGCGGATTTGTTACAAGTTATTAACACTCTTTCAATAATTCTATGATACCTTGTATGATAAATTCAAGATAAATGAAGGACTAACACGAATTAAACCCGATTGCATTCATTAAAATCGGCAAAAATATTAAGGAGATTTATGATAACAGATCCGTATAAAGTGCTTGGAGTGCCGCACGGCGCATCCGAAGAGGAATGTGCCAAAGCATACAGAAAGCTTGCAAAAAAATACCATCCTGACCTTAATCCCGGCGATGAAACCGCCGCTAAAAAAATGGCGGAAATCAACGCCGCGTTTGACCAAATAAAAAGCGGCAACGCCCCGCAGGCGGGATATTCCGCACGCTCAAGGCGCGGCAGCTCCGATTCCGCTTCCGATTATTACACTGCGGCTGCCAGATTTATAAACAACCGCCAATTTAGGCAGGCAATAAATCTGCTCGGCGGAATTGAGGACAGAACCGCGCATTGGTACTACCTTTCCGCCGTGGCGAACTACGGCGCGGGAAACAGAGACATTGCGCTTTCCCACATTCAGCAAGCCTGCGCCATGGAACCCGGAAACTACACATATTCCGCCACATACGAGCGAATCAGGCGCAATGCTTCGGGCTATGCAAACCCCTTCGGCGGCTTCGCGGATTTCAGCGACTTCGGCGGTTTTGACGGTTATGACGAAACTGACGATGAGCCGAGAACGCACACCGTTTTCACCACAAACGGCGGCTGCCTCACAAGAGTGCTCAAAATCATTTGCATAATCGTGGCAATACGCATTATTATTTGGCTTGCGTTTTCGGCGATTTCGGCAATAAGCAGTTCGCGAAACTACAACCCCGGCAGGCAGCCTTCAACAGGCTACAGCCAAAGCTACGGCGGTTCGTATTCGGGGCAAAAAGATTCGCAAAATTCCGCCGATAATTCTTACGAAAGCTATTTCGGCTCCGCTTCGGGCGATTCGCGAAGCGGATAAAAGTCGCAAGAGCACAATCATCACAACAAATCAATCATATCGGATTTTGCACCGCACAAAGCATCAACGCATGAACAATTCGGCAGTGCAAAATAAAAAAGAGGCTATATAGTGTGAAAAATCACACTAATCGGATTATATTGCCTTCAAAATTTGCCGGCGGCATAATTTTGAAATGGCTAAAATCACCATTTACACCTGTTCAGGCAACGCAGGATATAAAGGTGATTTTTAATAAACTATTTGTTGCCTGAAAGGTTATGGTGATTATTATGAAAAAATTTTTTAACAATGCAGCCGTAAAGCTGCAAAAATTTATGTACGGCAGATACGGCACCGATTCATTATACAGAGCGCTGCTTTGGATTTTTATAGCAATAACACTTCTTGCGGCAATACTCGGCAGAACGGTTAATTCAATTTGCTACACCGTGCTTTCCGTTATCGGCTGGGTTGTTATTATTTATGCATTTTACAGATTCTTTTCAAAAAACATCGAAAAGCGCCGCGCGGAAAATGCGAAATGGCTTAAAATGACAGGCGGAATACGCAAAAAATTCAAGCTGCTCGGCAACAGAATAAAATTCCGGAAAACGCATGTTTTCAGAACCTGCCCCGGCTGCAAGGCCGTGCTCAGAATGAAAAAGGAAAAGGGAAAGCACGAGGTCACATGCCCGCACTGCGGCACGAAATTCAAATTCAGCGTTCGTTTTTAACTCGGCGGCTGTTGGAATATTGAAATTTCGGCGCGCATATGTTAATATATAACCAAATGAGGTGAGCGTATTATGCAAATTAAAGAAAGCGCCGAAAATTATCTTGAAACAATCCTTGTGATTCACACGGAAAAAGGATATTGCAGATGCATCGATATTTGTAACAAAATGGGATTTTCAAAGCCCTCCGTTTCGGTGTATATGAAAAATCTTAAGGACGACGGCTATGTTTTGATAGACGAAAACGGCGATATCACATTAACCGAAAAAGGAAAAGGCATTGCCGAAAAGATTTACGACAGGCATAATGTCATCGCAGGCTTTCTGATGCAGCTCGGCACACCCGAAAAAATTGCATTTCAGGATTCATGCAAAATAGAGCACGATATCAGCGAAGAAAGCTTCAGCCTGATAAAAGAGCAATATCTTAAAAATTTGGGAATCAAATAAAATTAAGCAAGACCTCCGGCTTAGCCGGAGGTCTTGACTTTGATGCATATTGATTTTATTATTTGCTTTCACACCAGCGAGCCATTTGCTTTAAATACATATTTTCGCTGTTATCAGACATAACTGACTTAATATAATTTCTTACTTCGGACTTGTACATTTGAAGTTCAAACGTATCAATGTTATTTTCCTCTGTACTCAGATAATTAACCAATGATAAATAATATTCCATACAAAAATTATTATATAATTGAGTATCAATGGTGCCACCACCAAAATTGTTTTTTAATGATGCTCTTTCTTTAAGCGTTAATTTTAACCATTTTAATGAATCATCTTCACCTAAATATTCTTTAGCTAAAAAAAGATTTCTATACACATATGCCTTTAACAATGAAATTAAGCCTATTTCATCATTATTTTCAACGCAAGGAGTTACTTTTTTTAGTTCTTCTATGCAATCAAGCACTTTCATTGCATATTCTTTCGATTTATTATAAAGCATTTTTGTTATATCTGTTGAATTGGTTTCGTTTCGCGCAAAAAGCATAAATGCATAATTGAGGTGCTCATATATAAATAATTTTGCCCATTCATCAAAAGTACCTATATCATCATCAATTATTTCGGCATAATAATTGGTATATTCATTTTTAAATTTCCAAAATGTATCCTGGTCAATATACACATCGTTTAATGCTTCACTGTATTTTATATTGGTAAGCATATCAAAAAAAGATAAGCACATGTTTATTGCAATCGACAACTCATTGGAAAACTCGTAATTGTGTTGCTGTTTGAAACGAGAAATTTCCTTTCTTGTTTTCTTCTCATCACCGAACATGTGTGCTGCCTGCATATAGAAAAGAATATATTGAGCCAATTCATAATCCGAACATTTTGAACCCGATTCGGAATAATGGGAAACTATTTTGTCGTGTATAATATAACGATTGTTAATGAGGTACATTTTGTTCTCATTGATAGACATTTTTTGTCTGCTGATGAAATATGAAACAATGTTTTTTGCAAATGTCTCATCATCGCCGCTTTCATTAAGTGTTTCTACGAATGAATTATCAAAATCAGATGGTAAGATAACTTCTTCGTTTTTTCGTTTAACACAATGAACCTTTTTCATTCCGTACATTGCCATTACATATCCCAATTCAAAAAACAGATTGTTGCTTACGGATCCGTCTCTTCTGTTTTGAAATATAACAATAGCTTGGTTACAACTTTTGATTTGTTGAATAACTGTATCTCCTACGGATGAAAATTTAGAATTGTTATCTGAATTTCCGCCAATTGAACACACATAGTTGTATTTCTTTTCCAAAATCGATTTAACACGAAAAGCTATTTCGTTAGAGCCGCTCCATGCAATAAATACTTTATCTTTCATTTATTTTCCTCCAAAAATGATAAACAATTCAATTCATCCTGAATTTTACTAACAAGTTTTGCAATATGTATTCCGTCAACCAAGGCGTGGTGCGCCGAAACATCAAAATTCATCTTAATGTTTTCATTGTCATAATAATATTTTCCCCATGTAATTCGCGGAATACTTGATTGCTCTTTATCATTAAAATCATATGGATTTGTTACCGAATTAAATTCAATCCAAGGCAAACATGAAACATAAATACAGTTGTTATCGTTACATACATTGAAAGCGGATTGAACAGTTTTTCTTGTTACCTCTATATCGTTTTTTACACTTTGATAAAAAGAATAAAAATCATTATCAAACAATGTTCTGTGTGTTCTTAATTCATCATTATCGCATAATACAACATAACTCGGGTTAACACGGTTGTATATAACCGGTTTATCATTTTTTATTCGTAATTTCATTTCATCAATACTGTTTATGCATTTTGTAACAATATACAAATAGCATATAAAAAAAGACATTTTATTCGATTTGCAATATTTTACAAGATTTGTTACATCCAAAGTGGTGCTCACGGATACTATCGGATTTGAATAATGTATAAAATTGTTATATTGGTTTTTCCTCCCATAGTTTTCAAGATCAATATATTTCATTATAACAGTCCTCCAAATATTTTTAGATTAAGTATAAAAAATCATTAGACAAAAATTATTCATCCAGATAAAATGATTGCTGTTTATAGCTTATAAAACTAATGTACTATAAATGTAATATAATGCAATTATACCATACGAATTGTTGCTCTTCAAGAGTATAACGATTTACTTTTTAAGCCGTATTATCTTTCTTTATAATATATGAATTTTCTTATGTAAAAAAGCAAAAGCGCAGCGGAAATAAAACCGCTGCGCTTTCTTGCTTTTATCAGCCTTCATCAATTGCCGAGTGTGTGAAGCCGAAAATTTTTCGCCGTTTCCCGCCCAGATACCGGGCTTAACGAGCGCATAGTGCAAAAATGCAACCGAGGTGCGCTCCTTATTATTTTAAATCCCTGATATATCTTTCTTTTTTGAAGGTTTTGCTTTGGCGGCAAATATAATTTTCGATTTTAACATTTTCCGCATGGCGGATGAACAGCCCGTAGGCCGGCAGATTTCTGAATCTGTTTGCCTCGGGATACACATTTGCGTATTCGGGAATGAAAAGCCGCCTGTCAACCACATAGGGCCTTTTTGTGTTTGTGATATCTATATTTTTAAGCACCACATTTTTAACGCGCTTTGTAACGCCGTGTTGGCGATAGCCGCAAATCATAATCGGAATTTCCGCTTCGGTTGCCTTAAAGTTTTCAACCACAATGTTTTCGATTCGGCTTTTATGATTAAACCTGTTTTTATCCGCACAGGGCTTATTTTTAACAGACTCTCCGAACTCTATTGCCCGCGCGCTTTGAGCACTCACCTTTGCCGCTCTGTTTCTGTTTCCGAGGCGAATAAACAGCGGGCATTGGCAGCGATCCGCAACAATGTTTTTTATTTTAATGTTTTTAACAACACTTCCGTCCACTGCTTCAATTGCAATTGCGCTGACCGTGCCGGGATACAGATCCGTCATAAAAAATTTGCAGCTTTCAATCAGCACATCCTCGATATCATGCGTTGTTTCCGTGCCGATTTTAATTGAATTTGTGCGCGAAATGATTTCGCAGTCGGCAATTTTAATATTGCGCATTGCAGAATCGCAGCCCTCCCACAGGGCGTTTTTGATAACGATTCCGTCATCTGCCGTGGAGATGAAGCAGTGCCTGATATCAACATCGCTTGAACCCACCATATCGATTCCGTCCGCATTGGCGGCATTGCGATTATTGTTTATCACCAAATCATATATTTTAACATTTTCGCATTTATCGAGGCGAAAAGTCCAATACGCGCTGTTTTCGATAATAAAATTATATGCTTTTATATTTTTGCAGTTTTTAAGCACGATCGGCCCGCCGTATTTGCTTTCGTGTGCAAAGCGAAGCTGTGCCCTGTAATCGCGGCGCGTTTCGATTATATCCACATATTCGGGCGGAGCTGTTATATTTTGAGAAAGAACAGGCTCTCTGCCGAAATAATTGCCCATGCCGTTTATTTTTCCGCCGCCGGTGATAACGATATTTTCAAGATTTTCGCCGTAAATCATTGTTTTATTCGTATATCCCCTGCCGCGCTTATCGGCGCAAATTGCACTGCCGTGCTCAATAAAAAGGGTTACATTGCTTTTAAGAAAAACCGTTGTGGCAGTGAAGCCGCCGCCGCTCACGAGCACAATGCCTTTTGCCGAAGACGCTGCATCGATTGCCGCATTTATCGCCGGCGCATTATCCGCATTTTCATCATTCGGAACCGCACCGAAATCACGGATATCAAACACATTTTCGCTCGGCACTTCGGCAGGCAAGACATAATCGGATTCCGGATAATATGATGAAAAATCATAATCTCTCACCGCCGAATAAACATCGCCGCTTGTTACCCTGATATCCTTGCCGAAAAGCAGGGTTTTAAGTTTTTTTCCGACACCGCGTTTATAAACGGTTTTCATACAGCTTCACTTCCGATACAAAAAATATCAATCTAAATAAATATATAAAGAAAAGAGCACCTGCCAAAGCAGATGCTCTTATTATGGTCGGAGTGACAAGACTTGAACTTGCGACCCCCAGACCCCCAGTCTGGTGCGCTACCACCTGCGCTACACCCCGCAATCAATTGCTTTAATACTATAACATAACATTTAAAGAAAATCAATATAAAATTCAAAATTATTCAAATTTATTTTGGCTAAAAAAATGCTCTTGAAAGAAAAGAGCATATGTGATAAAATTATTGCAGTTTTTAATATCTCAAAGGGAGTTGTTATATATGAGCGGACATTCAAAATGGAGCACCATTAAAAGAAAAAAAGGTGCTAACGACGCCGCAAGAGCAAAAGTTTTCACAAAAATAGGCCGTGAGCTTGCCGTTGCGGTTAAAAACGGCGGCCCCGACCCCAATGTTAATTCAAAGCTTAAAGACGTTATCGCAAAGGCAAAGCAAAACAATGTGCCGAACGATAATATTGAAAGAATGCTTAAAAAAGCCTCCGGCGAAAGCGGCGGAGCGGATTACGAAGAAATCATCTATGAAGGCTACGGCCCGAGCGGTGTTGCCGTTGTGGTTGAAGCTCTTACGGACAACAGAAACCGCACCGCAGGCGAAGTTAGGCATTATTTCGACAAAGCAGGCGGCAATATGGGCACAAGCGGCAGCGTTACCTTTATGTTCAGCCGTGAGGGTGTTATTCTGATTGAAAAAGAAGATGTGGATGAAGACGCACTTATGATGGATGCGCTTGACGCAGGCGCAACCGATTTCATCACGGATGACGAAGATGTGTTTGAAATCCGCACCGAGGCAAACGATGTGGGCGCAATCCGCGACGATCTTGAGGCAAAGGGCTACAAGGTTATCTCCAGCGAGCCTGCATACATTCCCGCCACATATACCCGCCTTGAAAACCAAGAGGATATGATGAAAATGAGCCGCATGATTGATATGTTTGAAGAAAACGAAGATGTGCAGGCCATTTGGCACAACTGGGAAAACCCCGATGATTACGAGGGCTGAGCCTCTTTTTAAAAATAAAATCAAAACCTAACGCCGCGTATCAAAAATCCCTTTCGCGGCGTATTTTTTTACAAACAACCTTATTCGGGAGGTACTGCAATATGATAAGCCGTAAAGATATAGACTGCGGCAAAGAGTTTGACTGGGGACTGACAAGTGAAAATTATGCAAAATACAGAGATATTTACCCCGCCGAATTTTACAAAAGCATAGTTGAACTCGGCTGCGGCACCAAGGGGCAAAGAATGCTTGACCTTGCCACGGGCACGGGTGTTTTGCCTCGCGGCATGCAAAAATACGGAGCAAAATGGACCGGCGCCGATATTTCCGAAAACCAAATCAAATATGCGCGCCTGCTTTCCAAAGCCTCGGGAGCGGATATTGATTATATCGCTTCCCCTGCCGAAGAACTTGACTTTGAAGCGGAAAGCTTTGACGGCGTTACGGCGGCACAATGCTTTATGTACTTTAAGCAGACGGGAATCGAACACAATAAGGTTTAGAGCAACCGATTTCTGCGTGTGCTGCGTTAAAATACTCGTTAATCCGAAAGGATTAACTGCGTTTTATGCCTTGCCCACACAAAAATCGGTTTGCTTTAAACTGCCGGCACCTAAAACGGTGTCGGCGTGGATGAATTTTTGCTTTTGCGTCCGCAGTCGTGCTAACGCACGGCAAGGACAAAAATGTGAAAAGTCGCCACGCCGCCCCATTTTAGGCATATCGGGTTCGACTTCCGACTGCTTAATCAAGAGGTGCTTTTGCCGAAAATTCACAAATGGCTTAAACCCGGCGGGCATTTTTTAATAACGATTATGGACTGGCTGCCGTTTGAAAGCGAAATCGCAATGAAAAGTGAAAAACTGATTTTGAAATACAACCCCGCCTGGAGCGGCTGCGGCAGAAAACGAAGCACACCGAGTGTGCCGAAATGCGCCGAGGGGCTGTTTGACGCAAAAAACATTATTGCATATGCAACGGATATTCCGTTTACATCGGAAAGCTGGAACGGCAGAATTAAAGCATGCAGAGGGATTGAAGCTTCGCTGACCTCGACCGAAATCGAAAAGTGGGAAGCCGAGCACAAAAAAATGCTTGCCGAATACCCCGAAAGCTTTAAAATTCCGCATTTTATAACAATTATGGATTTGGTTAAAATATAACAAAAAGGAGTATCATCGGATACTCCTTTTTCTTATTTATTAAACAGTTTACGCAAAGCGCGCCTTATTTTGGCAAAAAGCGATTCGTGCATTCGCTTTTTCAAGGCGGAAATTTCTTTATTCTTTTCCGATATAACTTTTTCTTTTTCGGAAATTTGATCTTTGAGAGCCTTTATTTCTCCTCCGCGCGATACCGCTTTTTGATTTATTTCACGCTTGCGCATAAGCAGCTCATATCTGTCGGCCCAATACTCATTTGCAAACGAAGCGAGCAATGCGGCGCCGTCAATATTTTTTGCTTTAATAAGTTGAAGCACTGCCATAATCATTCTGAAAAGCGCCGGATTATCAAACGCGCTGTGCGGATCCGGCTCGCCGCAGGCATAATACTGCCAAAGGCAAAGATTATCCAGGCAAGACAACCCGTATTTCAAATTCGCCCCGAATTTAGCGGAAAGAAAATTTATATCAATATCATAATCGATTTTTGACGCGGCATTTGAAATAATCAAAAATGTGTTTTTCTTATGTTGCTTAATTATATTTTCAAAATTATTACGCTTTAAGAAAACTTCATCCGATTTATTTATGCCCGTAATCGGAGTGAATTTTTCATTATAAGGATATTTTGCAATATCGAGCTGCGGATTTATTGCAACTGCGGAGCTTTCGGAAATAAAGCCGCACACGGCTATAGCCGCCGTGCCGCCGCCGGAGCGGCCGTAAAGCGTGATATCCCTGGTTTGAACGCCGAGCAAACGCGATATTTCGCACACAAGACTTGCAACATATTCCCTGTAATCTTCCTTTTCTGTGCCGTTAAACCAGCCGAGCGGAAGTGTGGGGTAATTATAATACATTGGATCATCTATACAAAGCACGCTTGCGTTTGTTTCGTTGCCCCAAGACCAAGAAGAAAATGTGGGAAACGGAGCCAGATCTCTGCCGCCGTTTCTTGTGCGCGCGCCGCTGAAAAACACCACAAGCCTTTTTGCGCTGCCTCGATTGAAAAAGCATTCAATACGGGCAGAGCCCAAAACGGAATAAAAGCGCGACGGCGGCAACGAATTGCCGCCGAAATCAAACCGCACGGATTTTGCATTAACGAGTGCAGGATCCGCCTTTTTATTTATTATATTGTTTTTGCAAGCCTCAACAGCCTGCTCGAAATCCGCCTGCAATTCAAACGAATTTATATCGACAGAGCCAAACAAGGTTTCAAGTGATTTCATAATCGCTCCAAGCAAGATTATTCAGCCGAGGGCGCCTCTGCAGGCTTTTCGGCTTCGGTATTTTCCGTTTTAGGCTTTGCCGCAACAACTTTTTTAAGGATTTCTTTTTCCTCTTTCATTGCTTTGGCTTTACTGTCCCTAACATCACGGGTCATTTCATCGTAAATATTCGAAACGGTGTCAACATCGCCCTGGGCGATAATATTGCCGTGATCAAGCAGAATTGCCGTGTCGCAAATCGCCTTAACCTGATCAATGCTGTGTGAAACGAAAAGCACGGTTACGCCCTTTTCAAACATGGATTGAACTTTTTTAAGGCTTTTTGTGCGAAACTTTGCGTCGCCTACGGAAAGCACTTCATCAAGAATAAGCACATCGGGCTCAACCGCGGTTGCAATTGAAAAGCCAAGTCTTGCCTTCATGCCCGATGAATAGTTTTTAAGCGGAACATTTATGAAATTGCCAAGCTCGGAAAACTCAACAATTTCATCATATTTTGATTCGATATATTCCCTTGAATAGCCGAGAATTGCGCCGTAAAGAAATATATTTTCCTTGCCGGAATAATTGGGGTCAAAACCCGCGCCGAGCTCCAAAAGAGGGGCTATAACGCCGCATTTTTCGATTTTTCCGGTTGTGGGCTTATAAACGCCTACTATGGCTTTCAGCAGGGTACTTTTACCTGCACCGTTAAAGCCGAGAATTGCAAGATGCTCGCCCTTTTTAACATCAAAGGTGATGTTGTTAAGAGCGTGAAATTTTTTATATTCCAGCTTATGAGTTATAAGCTTGATAACATATTCCTTCAGGTTATCGACTTTCTCTTTATTCAGTTGGAAAGACATTGTTACATTCTGAACGGAAATTGCAACATCATCACGCATAAATATACCTGCCTTATTTTAAACTTTGCAACTTAAGCGGCAAAACCGAAAGCCGGGTGTGCCGCGGAGAAGCGATAATCAGTCCTCAAAAACAGCGCCCTTGGCACCGCTTGTAACATGCTGAGCATATCTTTTAAGATATCCCGAAAGATTTTGAACCGGAGGCTGCCATTTTGCTTTTCTTTCGGCAAGCACTTCATCGGAAACATTAACCTTAAGCACTCTTGCCGGAATATCGATTTCGATTTCATCGCCGTCCTCAACAAGTGCGATCGTGCCGCCCTGAGCCGCTTCGGGGCTTACATGGCCGATGGAAGCGCCTCTTGTGGCACCGCTGAAACGGCCGTCAGTAAGCAAAGCAACAGAGTTGCCGAGACCCATACCGATGATTGCCGAGGTTGGAGAAAGCATTTCCCTCATGCCGGGGCCGCCTTTCGGGCCTTCGTACCTAATAACAACAACATCGCCGGCAACGATTTTGCCGCCGTTGATTGCCGCAATAGCCTCCTCTTCGCTGTTAAAGCACTTTGCAGGGCCTTTATGCTGCATCATTTCGGGAGCAACAGCACCCTTTTTAACAACGGAGCCTTCTTCTGCAAGATTGCCCCAAAGCACCGCGATACCGCCGTCCTTGGAAAACGGATTGTCAAGCGTGTGGATAATTTCGCCATCTGCGTCGGGGGCGTTTGCGATTCTGTCTGCAACAGTGCCGTTTACGGTGAGTGCATCTGTATTTATCATGCCGCCCTTTGCAAGCTCTTTAACAACGGCTTGAATGCCGCCCACATCGTTAAGATCCGTAATAAACACGGAGGAAGCGGGATTAAGCTTGCAGATTTGCGGAGTTTTTTTGCCGTATTCATCAAGCATTTTAAGGTCTATATCATGGCCTGCCGCATGGGCAATGGCGGTTAAATGCAAAATTGTGTTTGTTGAGCAGCCGATAGCCATATCGGTGCGAATTGCATTTTCGATTGATTTTTCGGTGATGATATCGCCGGGCTTAATATCTTCTTTAAGAAGCTCCATAACCCTTTCGCCCGTTCTTTTTGCAAGGCGCAGTCTTTCGCTCATAACTGCGGGAATCGTGCCGGATCCGGGAAGCGACATACCGATTGTTTCGGTTAAGCAGTTCATTGAATTTGCAGTATACATACCGCTGCATGAGCCGCAGGTGGGGCAAGCCGTGCAAGCGCAGCTTTCAAGGTTTTCAAGGCTCATATTACCGGCAAAATACTTGCCCGAATATTCAAACATTTCCGAAAGGCCGATTCTGTTTTCCGTTTCGGTGCTTTTGCCCGGAAGCATCGGACCGCCGGAAACGAAAATACACGGCAGATTAAGGCGGCAGGCAGCAAGCAGCATACCGGGAACGATTTTATCGCAGTTCGGAATAAATACGATTGCATCAAGCGGATGCGCAGTGAGCATAACCTCAATCGAATCCGCAATAAGCTCACGGGAGCAGAGGCTGTATTTCATGCCCTTATGATTCATTGCGATACCGTCGCAAACACCGATGGTGTTGAATTCAAACGGAACGCCGCCGGCATTTCTGATTCCCGCTTTAACCTGCTCTGCAATTTTATCAAGGTGCATATGACCGGGAATATAATCGCTTTTTGAATTAACAACAGCGATGAACGGCCTTTTCATTTCAAGCTCATCAATGCCGAGCGCCCGCAGAAGCGAGCGGTGTGCAGCCCTGGTGGGGCCCTCTTTAATCAAATCCGATCTCATTAAAACATCTCCCATTTTTGCGCAAAAAAACGCTGTGTATCAGATAATAATTATTAAAACAAGCTGTATACCGCCGCAAAATTGCGGCTTTATACTCGATACATTATAACATCATATATATTAAAATTCAATCACTTTTTAAACTCGTTAATAATTTGTTACTTTATATAAATACTGTGTAAGCTTTTGCCGTGCGGCGGCGGATATAATTAAAAATCGGCAAAACAAAAAGCAGATATCAAGCGGCGTTTTATCCTTTACAGAGTGTGCCGCGACTGTCCGCTTTATAATTTATTGTTTTCATTATTCACGCAAGCGCATATTCGAGCCAAGCGGCGCCGTTGTGATATTCCACGCCTAATGCCTTGCTGTAAACAGAAAGTATATTTTCACGGCAAGCGATTTAAAATTCAAAATCATTTAATCCTTGTAACATGAAAATCGCAGCAATCATCACCTCTTGCAAGCGTTTTTGTGCGGTGAAGCAAGCCACCGTCGTTTCGATAGCTGCGTTCGTCCATATTGCAAAGGCAGGGAACGAATTCAAAGCAGCCTTTCCTTTTTTCGAGCTTGCAAATGCCGCAAGCCTTGCAAGCGCAGGCTTAAAGCAGAGCCGCTCAACGGCCTTTGCGTAAATTCCGTATTTCGGCATTTAATTATTCTTCCCTTACAGCTGAATTTCAATTTGCAAGGCGGCAAATCGACTCCGCCGCCTTTGATTTTATTATAATCACGCATTAACTCAAGTCAAACACGCGCACGAATTTTATTTATTTTAAAAGGAAAAATTACGCTTTCAGCTTTCACGATATTATCTTTTTTTATATAAAACAAGTTCGGGATTTGTACCGTTTGCCTCATATGTTGAAACCAAAATAAAATCCGAATTTGCAAGAACGCCGAAGCACCTTTCTCCGCCGAACTCACATTCAAGCTGATTACCGAAATAAGTGGCGTTATCATCTAAAAACTTCACTGCATTACCGTTTGGGAGTCTGTATTCCAAATTGACATAGTTGCCAACGAGTGCATTAAGCCTTTTAAGCTCGGGCATACCTTCGATGTTCAAGGCATTGATTTCATCAAGCAAAGCGCTTTTGAATTTTTCAACCGCTGCGTTGCCGCCGATTTCCCTGTATCGTTTCCAATAATTCAAGGTTGGAAGCGTTTCATATAAATAAGCTCGCACATCCTCTGCCGAATGCTCCGAATTCGCCATGCTTTTTACGCACACCTCCACAAGTTCCTCCATGTTGCCATACATATATTCACCGTTTGCATAGCACCATTTGCAATACTGCTCATTAAAAAATCCGTCCTTTTCCCTGCTTATAATTCCGTCGTCAAGCGGCATTCCGCAGCACTGGCATATTAGCTTTTGCGGCTCGCCCAAAAGAGTATTAATAGAAACATTAAACGCCTTTGACAAAAGCTTTAAAGTTTCGGTATTAGGCACGGTTTCACCGTTTTCCCAGCGGGAAACCGCCTGCCTTGTAACAAAAACCTTTTGCGCCAATTCATCCTGCGAAAGATTATTTTTTGTTCTCAATTCAAGAATAATGTCTTTAGTGTCCATAGCTTTGCCTCCTGCTTGAATTATATTATAAATGCACGGCAGGCGCAAGCAACCCACAGTTGCCGATAAAGCTGATATTTACCGAAGTACCTCCCGTAACCGGCTTTCATTTAAGCTTAACAAACCACAGCCGACATAAAAAAGCCCTTTGAAAGCGGATTTCTCCGCTCTCAAAGGGCAAGTTGGCAAACCGGAATTTACTTTAATAAATATTTTTCAAACGCTTTATGATTATCAAAGTGGACTTCTCTAAAAAACAGAACTAACCAAATAACATAGGTTGGTATAGCTATATATGGGGTTAAAAAGCAGGATAATAATGCTCCTGCCAACATTATAATAGCCCACATAAAGCACTGATTTCTTATATCACGAGAGATATGAGCTTTATCATACAATGCCTGTTCTTCTTTAGAAAATGAATTAAATCCTGAAACAAATTTTGCTGCTTTTTCCTTAAAAATCGCAAATAACACACCTATAATCAGAAATGGTATTACCAAAATTATACACGACCAAAATCCTATATTCATAATACATACCTCCGCTTCAAACTCCGATTTGTATTTCTGTTTGTTTTAAAAATGGGCAATCCCGATTGGAATTGCCCATTGCGATTATATATTATTTATCAAGCGGCTTCATTGTCGGGAAAAGCAAAACATCGCGAATGCTGTAAGAATCCGTGAGGAGCATAACAAGCCTGTCTATTCCGATACCGAGACCGCCGGTGGGAGGCATACCGTATTCAAGCGCGGTAACGAAATCATGGTCTATCATATTAGCTTCGTCATCGCCTGCCTCGCGCAGCTTCATTTGAGCCTCAAAGCGCGACATTTGATCGATAGGATCATTAAGCTCTGAATAAGCATTGCCGTATTCGCCGCCGAGAATGAAAAGCTCAAACCTTTCGGTGAGCACGGGGCAATCGGGCTTACGCTTTGTGAGCGGGCTGACCTCAACGGGATAATCCATAATGAAGGTGGGCTGAGTGAGATTTTCCTCAACAAACTCCTCAAAGAAGCTGTTAAGAATATCGCCCCAGGTTGCCTTGCCGGGCTGAATTTCAATGCCCTTTTCATTGGCAATTGCGATTGCCTTTTCATTATCGCTCATAAACTCGGCAAAATCAACGCCGCTGTATTCCCTAACCGCGTCAATCATAGTGAGGCGGCGGAACGGACTTTCAAGGTCAATAGCCGTGCCGTTAAATGTGATATGCAGACTGTCGCAAACCTCGCTTGCGGCATTGCGGATAAGCGCCTCGGCAATATCCATCATGCCGTGATAATCCGTGAACGCCTGATAAAGCTCTATGCAGGTGAATTCGGGATTGTGGCGAACATCCATACCCTCGTTTCTGAAGTTTCTGCCGATTTCATACACTCTTTCCATGCCGCCCACGATAAGCCTTTTAAGATAAAGCTCTGTTGCAATGCGAAGATACATATCCATATCAAGAGTGTTGTGGTGGGTGATGAACGGCCTTGCGGCGGCACCGCCCGGAATTGTGTTCAAAATCGGGGTTTCAACCTCGATAAAGCCGTGATTATCAAGATAATTCCTGATGGAGGTTATGATTTTTGAACGCTTAATGAAAGTGTCCTTAACATCGGGATTCATTATCATATCAAGATAGCGCTTTCTGTAGCGCGTATCCGTATCCGTTAAGCCGTGGAATTTTTCGGGCAGCGGAAGCAGGGATTTTGAAAGCAGCCTGATTTCCTTTGCGTGAACGGAAACCTCGCCCGTTCTGGTTTTGAACACATAGCCCTTGATTTCAACGATATCGCCGAGATCCCAGGATTTAAATTCTTTAAAAGCGTCCTCGCCGATATCATTCATTCTCACATAGGCTTGAATTCTGCCGTTTCTGTCCTGCACATCAATGAAATTGGCCTTGCCCATATCGCGCCATGTCATAATTCTGCCGGCGATAACAACATCTTGGTTTTCAAGCGCTTCAAAATTCGCCTTAATATCATCCGAGTGGTGGGTCTGCGTTGCAAGCGTGATTTCAAAAGGATCCTTGCCGCTTTCCTGCAAAGCCCTGAGCTTATCTATCCTGATTTGCTTTTGTTCGTTTTCGGAAAGCACAACCTCGGCAACAGCCATGGGAGCTGCATTTGCGTTATTACCTATAAACTCGATATTTTCAAGAGCCTCGGCCTCTGTTTCGGCAGAGCCTGTGCAGGCAACGGCGCCCGTTTGAAGAAAGAGAGTGTATTTTACCTTATCGCCGTCCTGCTCAACAAGAAATTTGGGGTTTGTTTTTTCTTCATCGCCCGCAATAGTGTTTTGCACCTTCATACGGCTGTTTTTCTTAACTGCTTTTACGCCTCTTTTGCACTCATCCTCTTTTTGAAAAACGGGTGAAGCGGCGTAAATCTTGTCCTCATTTTTAAATTCAAAAGAGAAAGTGCCGTCAGCAGCCTTGCTGATTTCAAACTTTCCTGCCATAAAAATACCTCTTTAATCAATCAATACTTAAAATTTCATATTCCAAATTGCCGATTGGCGCTTCAACAACAACCGTTTGGCCTGCCTTTGAGCCTACAAGCGCTTTGCCCACGGGGCTTTCATCGGAAATTTTGCCGTTTGCCGGATCGGACTGAGCAAAGCCTACGATTTCATAGGTTGCCTCAACGCCGTCGCTCAGGCGCTTAACGGTTACTTTTTTGCCGATTGAAACGGCATCTGCATCCTCAACATCGATAATTTCGGCATGATCAAGCTGATATTCAAGCTCGTTAATTCGAGCCTCGATTTTAGCCTGCTCGGACTTTGCCTCATCATATTCGCTGTTTTCGGAAAGGTCGCCGTAAGAACGGGCAACCTTAAGTTTTTCCGCAATATCAATACGGCCTTCTGTTTTAAGCACTTCAAGCTCTTTTTCAAGCTCTGCTTTGCCTGTTGCCGTCATCTTAAAAGTTTTTGTTGCCATAAAGAATCTCTCCTTATTTAGATTTTTAATCAACTAATTATATATTATTATAATTTTAATGTCAAGCAAATAACAAAGAGCCGAGAACAAATCTCTCGGCTCTTTGAAAAATCGCTGATTAAATCAGTCGTTCGGGATAAATGCTTTGTGAACGGCTGCAACGGCTCTGTCCGCATCATCGGCTGCGATAATAACGGAAATTTTGATTTCGGAAGTGGAAATCATTTGAATGTTGATGTTTTGAGCATAAAGTGCCTCAAACATTGTTGACGCTGTGCCGGGGTGAGATTCCATGCCTGCACCGACGATTGAAACCTTTGCCACATCGGTGGAGCACTTAATTTCCTTATCGCCGATACCGTCCATCTCTTTAAGAACATCAACGGCAACGGGGCCGTTTTCCTTGGAAACGGTAAAGGTGAGATCCTTAGTGCCGTCTCTGCCGACGGACTGAAGAATGATATCAACATTAACATTCTTTTGAGCAAGCTTTGCAAACACTCTGAATGCAACGCCCGGGTTATCATCTAAGCCAACGAGTGAAATAATAGCAACATCTTTATCTTTTGTTACGCCTCTGATAAGCATTTTTTCCATTTTAACTTTCTCCTTAACGATAGTTCCCGGAACGGGATTGAGTGATGAAAGAACTTCAAGTTCAACAGAATATTTTTTAGCCATTTCAACCGAGCGGTTATTGAGCACCTGCGCGCCGAGAGTGGCAAGCTCGAGCATTTCGTCGTAAGTGATTTCATCAAGCTTTTGAGCACCCTCAACCTTGCGGGGATCTGCGGTGTAAACGCCCTCAACATCGGTGAAGATTTGGCATCTGTCCGCATGAAGGGAAGCTGCGATTGCAACGGCGGAGGTATCCGAGCCGCCGCGGCCGAGCGTTGTGAGGTCGTCATATCTGTTAAGCCCCTGGAAGCCTGCCACAACAACGATGTTGTGCTTTGCAAGCTCTGCCTGAAGGCGATTTGTTTTTATATTTTTAATGCGGGCGGAACCGTAAACCGAATTGGTGTTGAAGCCCGCCTGCCAGCCGAGAAGAGAGATAACGGGATAGCCAAGCTTTTCGATAGCCATTGCAAGCAATGAAATGGAAATCTGCTCGCCTGCCGTGAGCAACTGGTCAATTTCTCTTTTAGCGGCATTGGGATTGATCTCCTGCGCTTTGGCGATAAGATCATCCGTTGTATCGCCCTGTGCGGAAACAACCACAACAACATCGTTGCCGGCTTTATAAGTATCCGTAACGATACGGGCAACATTCATTACCCGAGCGGCATCCGCAACGGATGAGCCGCCGAATTTTTGAACAATAAGTGCCATTTAATATTTTCCTCCGAATCAATAATTTGTTACCTTGATAATGTTAATAACATTTGCATCACCAAGCTTTTCGCGAAGTTCGTTTTCCGTCATGGCATCGGTGATGAATGCTACCTCGTCGGACGGTTGACCCTTTCTTGAAAGGAATTTAACATCATCGAATTTATTGAGAACTTCCTGCGCGGCCATTTTTGCCCTTACATAGAACGGCATTGAAATGCTTGATTTATAATCAACAACATAATTTTCGTCGCCGGGGCCCCAGCCGAAAATCTTGCGCCTGTTCATATGCTTAATGCAATCCGCCATATCCGCAACAACGGCGGAAGCCGTGGGAAGCTTGCCTGCGCCGCGGCCGTAGAAGCAAACATCGCCAACAGCGTCGCCGCGCACAAGAATGGCATTGAAAACATCACGAACGCTTGCAAGCTGGCTGCCGTTATAAACAACTGCGGGGCTTACAAACGCCGCGATTTTATCATCGCTGATATATTCGATTTGGCCGAGGAGCTTAATAACGCCGTTTGTCGAATGAATATATGAAACATCTTCAAGAGTTATATTTGAAATGCCCTCGGTTTCAACCTGAGAGGGATAAACATGCTTTCCGAATGCAAGCGAAGCAAGAATGCAAACTTTTCTGCATGCATCGTGCCCTTCAACATCGGCGGTGGGGTCTTTTTCGGCATAGCCGTTTTCCTGCGCCATGTGAAGTGCATCCTCAAAGCTCATATCATCCTCTATCATTTTGGTGAGGATAAAGTTTGTGGTGCCGTTAAGAATGCCTGCAATGCCCATAATATTATTGGCTGCAAAGCACTGTGAAAGCGGCCTGATAATCGGAATACCGCCACCGACACTTGCCTCAAACAAATAGTTTACGCCGTTTTCCTTTGCTGCCTCCAAAAGCTCCAGCCCTTTTTGAGCCACAAGCTCTTTATTTGAAGTAACTACGGATTTGCCGGCTTTAAGAAGCTTCATCGTGAAATCAAAAGCGGGATTAACTCCCCCCATTGTTTCGGCAACAACCTTGATTTCCTTATCATTAAGAATATCGTTGAAATCCTTGGTGAGCGCGGCTTCGTGCTTATCGCCGGGGAAATCGCGCAAATCAAGAATTCTTGCAACCTCCATGTTTTCGCCACCCGTGCTTTTTGCAAGGCTTTTTTCATGAGTGTCTATAACCTCGGCAACGCCGCTGCCGACTGTGCCGTAACCCATAATAGCTATTTTCATAAATATATACCTCCTGTTTATTTTATACTTACGGCGCTAACGCCGTTTATTTCACTCAGTCCTGCCGAAAGTGCTTCAATATCGGCTGTCATTTCCGCCGTGAACACTGTAAGAGTAACTGCGGCAACTCCGTTTTCCGGCACGCTTTGATTGATTGAAAGCACATTTGCTCCCAAGTGATAAAGAAAACTCAAAACTGCCGAAAGCACGCCTTTATTGTCTTTTAATTTAAGCGAAAGAGTAAGCATTTCGCCGCTGTTTTGCGGATTGTATTCAAAAACGCCGTCTTTATATTTATAATATGCCGATCTTGAAATGCCTGCCATTTTTGCCGCCTGTGTGGCATTAGGCGCTTCACCGGAGGCAAGATAAGCCTTTGCGGCAATAACCTTTGAATAAACCTCCGGCAACAGAGATTCGTTTACAAGCAAATATTTTAACTTTGGCAATTTGTTCACCACCCGCGCACAATTGTGTTGCCGTGAAATACACTTGTGATATGATACCACTAATCGAAAAATTATACAAGAGGGAAAATGAAATTTTTAATAAAAACCTTGAATATTTGTAACTGTTGAATTATTATTGAATAAAGTAGAATATTAAGTTTATATAAAATACTCAAAACCAACAGTTAAAAAGGTGATTAAAGGAGAAGCCTATGAACGCGAAAACCGAAAAGCGCAAAGATTTTTTGATTAATTTGCTGTTTATAGCGGCCGTTTTAGGGCTTGCTTATGTTTTTTTTAAATATCTGTTTTGGCCGGTTGCGCCGTTTATGCTTTCTTTTTTATTTGCAGTGGGCTTGCAAAAGCCTGTAAATTGGCTTACGAAAAAATGCAAGGGCAAGGGGCGCGGCGCTTGGTCTGTTGTGTTGGTGCTGCTTTCCATTGCAATAATTCTTGTGCCGGTTATTTTGTTACTCAACAGCCTTGTAAATCAGATTAAAGATTTTTCAAAATATTTGATGGGGCAGCTTTCGGATTTTCCCCAATTTATGAGCGATTTGCAGGCGTTGCTTCTTAAATGGCTCAGCTTTTTGCCCGATTCGATTTACAGTACCGTTTCCGAAAAAATAACTCAAGCATTTGCTCATGCCGCAAGCGATTTTGATTTCAGCTCCATCGGACTGACCGCCGACACGGTTAAAAGCACCGTTTCCACGGGCGTAAGCGGAATTTACAGTGTTGCGAAAAGCGTGCCCTCGGCAATTTTGGGCGTAGTTATCGGCATCATTGCTTGGATTCTTTTCACTAAGGATTACAGCAAGGTTGTAAACTTCATCAAGCTTCAGCTGCCCGAAAGCAAAAAAAATCTGCCTTCGGAAATAAAAAAAGTTTTTTCAAACACAATATTAAAAATGGTTAAGGCTTACGGCCTTATAATGTTTATCACCTTCTGCGAGCTTTCGCTCGGCTTCACGATTATGAGTGCCGCAGGAATAATGAGCAACAATTACATTTATCTTATCGCCCTTGCGATATGCATTTTTGATATTTTGCCCGTTGCGGGCTCCGGCGGTATACTAATCCCCTGGGCGATCATATCTATCGTTATGGGCAACACCGCTCAGGGCATAGGGCTGTTTGTTATTTACATTGTTATAACGGTGATTCGCCAATATATCGAGCCGAAAATAGTAGGCGATTCGCTTGGAGTTAATCCGCTTATCACACTCGGCGGCTTATATTTCGGTTTGAAACTTTTCGGCTTTATAGGAATGTTTATTGTGCCGATCACGATAATGACAATTAAGGCATTTAACGACACAGGCAGAATTCATCTTTGGAAAACATATGAAACAATTGATATAGACCATATTCCGCCGCACGAGAAAAAGAGCGGCAACAACATCGTGGCAAAGCTTTTCAAGGGCAAAAAAGAAAAGCAAAACAAAAAATAAAATCAAAAGTAATAAAAAGCGCCGTGTTCGGTTAATTCCGTTCACGGCACTTTTTGTATTCTTATTCAGTTGTTCAAACGATCAAACATTGATAAGCTCAAGCACCTGCTCCTTATCAATATAACCAACGCTTTTGTTAACGGTTTTGCCGTCCTTAATAACAATCAGCGTGGGAATAACCTCAATGCCGAACATGGAGGCAAGCTGTGCCTCTTCATCAACATTAACCTTGCAAACCTTAACGGAATCCGTTTCCTCTGCCACTTCGTCAACGATGGGCGAAAGCATTCTGCACGGGCCGCACCAGGTTGCCCAAAAATCGATAAGCACGGGCTTATCGGAATTCATAACTTCTTCCTTAAAGGTTGCTCCTGTTAAAGTTATAACAGCCATTTTAGTTCTCCTTCTTATCCTTATCATTATCTTTAGATTTATAATAAAGCATACAGTGGCAAAAACCCTCAAACTCGGGATCTGCAATTTGCTCTCTGAATTCTTTGCAAATGCACTTATAGTCCTCCGTTCGCTGAACTCGGCATGGGCAATAGCCGCCTGTGCGCTTTAAGCCCTCTCTAACGGACTTGACGATTTCCTTATCCGGATTAAGCTTAACAGCCATAAAAATCCCCCTCATTATATTTTTTTACGGCACATTTATATTATTTCTCGTATGCCTGCAAAAATTCCTTCGTGCGCTCATGCTGTGGGTGCTCAAACACCTGCTCGGGCGTTCCCTGCTCGCAAACAACGCCGCTATCCATAAACATAACACAATCGGAAACATCGTGAGCAAATTTCATTTCGTGAGTTACTATAACCATTGTCATATTATCGGCCGCAAGGCTTTTGATAACCTTTAATATTTCGCCTGTAAGCTCGGGATCAAGAGCCGAAGTTGGTTCGTCAAAAAACAGCACCCTCGGCGAAAGGCAAAGCGCCCTTGCAATCGAAACGCGCTGCTTTTGACCTCCCGAAAGCTCGCAGGGATAAGCATCCTTTTTATCCGAAAGCCCAACCTTTTCGAGCAAGGTGAGTGCCTTTTGCTCTATTTCCTCTATCATATCCTTTTTATCCGTTTTATAGTGCGGGTCTTCCTTTGCAAGCAATTTGGGCGCAAGCACAAGGTTTTCAAACACGCTGTATTGCGGAAAAAGATTGAAATCCTGAAAAACAAGCCCGAAATTAAGCCTGTTTTTGCGAATTTCCTTATCGGAAAGCTTAGCTTTGTCGGAAGCGTTGAAAATCACCTTGCCGTCTACCGAAAAAGTGCCGCAATCCGCCGTTTCAAGGAAGTTCATACAACGCAGCAAGGTTGTTTTTCCGCTGCCCGAGGAACCGATTATCGAAAGCACCTCGCCCTCTTCAAGTGAAAAAGAAATGCCTTTTAAAACCTCATTTGAGCCAAAGCTTTTTTTAACATTGTTTATTTCAAGAATTGCCATAATTATCAGCCCTTATAATAATCCATTTTCTTTTCAAGCTTGCCGAAAAGAAGCGTGAGTATTCCGCAGAAGATAAGATAAAACGCGCCGGTGTAAAACAGCGGCCAAATAAGGCCTTCAAGCTTAATATAGGTTTGCGCCGTCCAAATAATTTCATAAACGGCGATTATGCGCGCAAGCGAAGTATCCTTAACAAGAGTGATGATTTCATTGCTCATAGGCGGCACAATGCGCTTTATAACCTGAAACAGCACAACCTTAAAGAATATTTGCGATTTTGTCATTCCGAGCACCTGCCCGGCTTCGTACTGGCCGCGCGGAATTGCCTCAATGCCGCCTCTGTATATCTCCGAAAAATAGCAGGAATAATTTATTACAAACGCAATCAAAACGGCGTCGAATCTTTCCATTAAATCCCAATGAAAAATAAGCCCGGGGCCGTAATAAACCACAATAAGCTGAAGCATAAGAGGTGTGCCCCTGATAATCCAAACAAACGCTTTGGTAAGCAGCTTCAGCGGCTTAAACTTGCTCATTGAGCCGAAGCTGATTATAAGCCCCAGCGGCAACGAAAACACAAGGGTGAGCGCGAAAAGCTTTAAGGTCATCCCAAAGCCGCCGAGCAAATCCTTTGTTACCGAAAGGAACATATTCAAATCCATATTTATAAACATAACATTTACCTTTCAACACATTTAAGCCGCACCGAGATACGGCAAAGAGCAGAGGGCCGCAAAAGCCCTCTGCCCGCAATGATTATACATAAAAGAATCAAATTATGCAAGAGTGAGATTATATTTATCGGCAAGCTTTTGAAGAGAGCCGTCTGCCTTCATTTCCTGAATAATCTTATTTACCTCGGCGGTAACATCGGAATCTTTTCTGAAGCCCACGCCGTATTCCTCGGAGGTGAGGGAAATGCCCTGAGCAAGATCTGCATAGCTTGTGCCTGCGCCCGTCATGGCGTTTGCCATGGTGTTGTCTATAACGCAAGCCTGAACAGAGCCGCTTTCAACCTCCATAAGCGCATCCGACTGAGCGGAAACGGAAGTGAGCTTTGCGCCAAAGCCCAAATCCTGAATTGCGGCTTCGCCTGCGGAGCCGGATTCTGCCGCGAAAGTAACATTTGCAAGATCGCTTGATTGCTTATAGTTATTAACCACATCTGCCTTCATAACAACGATTTGCTCGTTTTTAACATAAGGCTCGGTGCAGTTCATTGAAGATTTAACTTCATCGGTAAGAGTCATACCGTTCCAAGCGCAATCGATTTTTTTGGAATTAAGCTCAAGAATTTTATTATCCCAATCGATAACGATAAATTCGGGAGTAACGCCGAGCTTTTCGCAAACAGCCTGAGCGAATTCGGTGTCAAAGCCCGTCCAATCGCCGTTGGCATCTTTATAGTTCATGGGTTCGTATTCTGTGATTCCGATAACCATTTTACCTTTGGATTTGATGTAGGCAAGATCGCTTTCGGATTCGCCGCTGTTTTTGCTGCACGCCGCAAACATACCCGTTACAAAAAGCACGCAAAGCACAACAGCAAGCACTTTTTTTAATGATTTCATAAGATATCCTCCGTTTGTTGAATTATGATGTGCTCATTTTATCACATTAGCGCGCTAAAGTCAATACTTAAAAATCAAAAAAATGCGCAAAGGTCTTTTGCCCTTGCGCATTACTGTTAATCTAAACGGAATTATATTTCGGCCATCATGCCTAAGCGGCATTAAAGACCCGCCGTTTCCCTGATGTAACTTCTGGCCTTAACGGCATATTCAAAGGGGTTTGCCTTCGCCGGATCCTGCTCAGCCTCAACAACAACCCATCCCTCATAATCATTATCCGAAAGAATATCGAAAATCGGCTTAAAATCAACATCGCCGTCACCGGGAACGGTGAACACACCGGCGCGCACCGCATCAAGGAAAGACATATGCTCCGGCACAACCTTATTGTTGTAAACATCAAGGCGCACATCCTTTAAATGCACATGCTTAACGCGGTTTACATATTTTTTAAGCACAGGAACGGGATCTATTCCGGCAAAGGTGAGATGGCCGCTGTCAAACAGCAGATAAACAAGTTCGGAATCGGTAAGTTCCATAAGCTTATCTATTTCCTCAGCTGTTTGCACACCCGTGCCCATGTGATGATGCACGGTGAAAAACATGCCTTTTGAGCGTGCATATTCGCCCATTTCATTAAAGCCCTTTGTTACGATTTCCCACTGCTCCTCCGTGTAGCACGGCTTTTCCTCAAGAATAGATTTGGTTAAATCGCCCTGAATTGAATTGCCCTGCTCCGAAGCGCCGATAACCTTTGCGCCGAGAAAATGCAGCTTATCGCAATGAGCTTTAAACGCTTCTATTGTTTCTTCATAAGGCTTTGAGGTGAGATAAGAAGAAAACCAGGCATTGCAAACACTCAGCCCTCTGATATCAAGATATTTTTTGAGCACAGCGGGGTCTTGGGGATATTTGTTGCCGATTTCCGTGCCTTTAAAGCCGGCAAGCGCCATTTCGCTTATGCACTGCTCAAAGGTGTTTTCACTGCCGAGATCGGGCATATCGTCATTTGTCCAGCCGATAGGTGCTATGGCAAGCTTAACTTTATCGGGATTAAGCATAAATTTTTACCTTTCTGTATTTAAATCGTTAATAATCGAATGTTTCTTTAATGTGCTTTTGCATATCTGCATAAGCTGCGGCAACCGTTTCGCTTTTTGAAACCTCGGCAACACCCACGCGCCACCAGGATTCAAAGCCGGGGGTCATGGTTTTGGGAAGCACTTTTATGTCAAACAAAACGGAGCGGGTTTGCTTTTTTGCGTCCTCAAGTGCGGCGTGCAATTCATCCGATGTGCGGATTGTGTAGCTTTTTGCGCCGTAGCCCTCTGCGATTTTTGCAAAATCAACATCGATTTCATCGCCGTCAAGCATGCCCGTTTTCGGATTTCTGGCTCTAAACACCGTGCCGAAAGTATCCGTGCCCTGTGCATTTTGCAGATTTTCGATACAGCCCCAACCCATATTATCGAAAAGGCAAACATTTATTTTAAGATTTTCCTGAAGCGCGGTATAAAGCTCCGAATGACCCATAAGAAAAGAACCGTCGCCGCAGAAGGTGTAAACCTCGCTTTCGGGGCTTGCAAGCTTTGCGCCGAGCGCTCCGTTTACCTCATAACCCATATTGGAATAGCCGTATTCCATATGATAAGTGCCTCTGTTTTTCGGCCTGAAAAGCCTTTGCATATCGCCCGGCAAAGAGCCTGCCGAGCCGAGGGCAATATCATTATCCGCCATAAATTCATTTATTATTCCGAGGGCAAGAGTTTGATTTAATCCGCCCGGAAGCTCAGTTGAATAATATTTATCAACAATTGCATCCCACTCTTTCTTTGCCGCAGCTATTTCATCCGTGTAATCGGATTTATAGCCCTTGCAGCTTACGGAGAGGGCGGAAAGTGTTTCCCTTGCGTCCGCAACAATCGCTTCGGCATCCATTTTATATGCATCAAACGGGCAGATATTTATGCCGAGCACTTTTCTGTTTTTGTTAAACAACCATTTTGACGAGGTTGTGAAATCCGAAAATCTTGTGCCCACGCCGATAATCAAATCAGCGTCGCGGCCGATAACGTTTGCCGCTTTGCCGCCCGTTACGCCGATGCCTCCGAGGTTGAGCGGATGATTCCACGGCACTATGCCCTTTCCCGCCTGAGTTTCGGCAATCGGAATATTATATTTTTCTGCAAATTCAATAAGCTGCTTTTCGGCGCCGCTGTATCTTACGCCGCCGCCGCAAATCAAAATCGGCTTTCTTGATGATTTTATAAGCTCGGTAGCCCTGTCAAGCTGAGAAAAGCTTACGGGGCGCCTGTCTAAATGCCAAACGCGTTTTTTAAGAAAATGCTCAGGATATTCATACGCTTCACCCTCAACATCCTGCGGCATTGCAAGGCAAACCGCGCCGGTATCCGCCGGATCGGTGAGCACGCGCATTGCGTTTAAGCAAGCTGTCATAAGCTGCTCGGGGCGCAAAATTCTGTCAAAATAATGGCAAACGCCCTTGAACGCATCGGTAACCGTTCTGCCGAAATTATCGAAAAACTCCGCCTGCTGAAGCACGGGATCGGGCTGGCGGCAGGCAAAAGTGTCGCCCGGGAGAACAAGAAGCGGAATCCTGTTTGCCGTTGCGCAGCCGCATGCCGTAACCATATTGGTGGCTCCCGGTCCTATTGACGAAACGCAGGGAATTATTGCTTTTCTGTCCATCTGCTTTGCATAGGCAACGGCGGCAAGCGCCATATTCTGCTCATTTTTGCCCTGATAAAATTTTAAATTGTGACCGCCCTGCTCCAGAGCCTGACCAACGCCCACAACGCAGCCGTGGCCGAAAATTCCGAATATGCCGGAAACGAATTTTGTTTCTTCGCCGTCGCACTCGATATATTGATTATCAAGAAATTTTACGAGCGCTTGGGCCATTGTTAATTTTTCTCTTTTCATTGTTATGCCTCGATTTCCGAAAGCTTAACCGGTCTGTGCTCGGCAACGGACTTCTTTGCAGCAAGGCCGAGACGAAGCGCCTCAAGCCCATCATAAACCGTGGTTTGAGTGGGCTTATCGTTGAGCACGCAATCGATAAACTGAGTCATTTCATCGGTGAAGGACTGCATATATCTTTCAAGGAAGAAATAGAGCGGTTTATCGGAAACATTGCCGTTTTCATCAATAAACAAAACATTGGTGGGGGTGTCGTTGCCTGCCGTTGCCTGCCCTTTCGAGCCGAAAACCTCAAGGCGCTGATCATAGCCGTAAGACGCCTTGCGGCAGTTGTCAATAACGCCGACCGCACCGTTTTTGAATTTGAGCGTAACAAGCGCCGTGTCAACATCGCCCGCCTCGCCGATTGCGGGATCAACCATAACGGTTGCGTTTGCATAAACCTCTTCAACCTCGCCGCCGATAAAGCGCGCCATATCGAAATCATGCACTGTCATATCAAGGAAAATGCCGCCCGAAACCTTAACATATTCGATTGCCGGGGGTTCGGGATCGCGGCTTGTGATTTTAATTGTTTGAAGCTTGCCGATTTTACCGTTCTGCTCAAGCTTTTTGATTTGCGCAAAATTGTGATCGTATCTTCTGTTGAAGCCGATTTGAAGCTTAACGCCCGCTTTATCCACGGCTTCGATAACCTTTTTGATTTTTGCAACTGTAAGGTCAACGGGTTTTTCGCAAAAAATATGCTTGCCTGCGGCTGCCGCCTCACAAGCGATATTGGCATGTGTGTCCGTTGAAGAGCAGATAAGCACCGCGTCTATATCGGGATTTTCAAGAATTTTGTGATAATCCTTATAGTAAGCCGGGATTCCGAGCTCGTTTGCAACCTTTGCGGCACCGTCCTCATAAATATCGGAAATGGCAAGAATCTCTGCCTGCGGAATATGATAGGTGATTGATTTGGCATGAACCTGCCCTATTCTGCCTGCGCCAATGATGCCCACTTTTAATTTCTTCATAAATTTTTACCCCTTAAAAATAGCTTTTGCGCACCGAAAAGGCGCAAAGTGCCTCTCGGTATTCAATTAAATAATATCACAGGGAAAATTCCTTTTCAAGATGACGGGCGGTAAAAAAAAGCAGCATAAATTTGTAAAACTTTAACAAATAGTTGTTGAAATCAGCGTGCGCATTTATTATAATTATAATAGTTTATACTATAATAAAATCCATTCGGCGCTGAAGCAAATCGCCGGCAACCTTTACATCGTCGAATGATTACGATGACAATAAGGAGAATAATGAGGAGAATATTATGTACACATTAAAAAGCAACGCCCTTGAATGTGAGTTCAACACATCCGAAGGCTGCCTTTACACGGCAAGAATAAATAACCTTCTTTCCGATTCGGCTTTTATTCCGGACGGAAGCGGCTGCGAATTTGAAATAAAATTTGCAGACGGCACCACGGTATCCTCAAAAAATCTGCCCATAAGCGAATATGCAGAAAAAGACGGCCAGCTTTTTTTCAGATTTAAAGAGGAAAATCACACCACCGCAACCATGCGCTTCAGAGTCGGCAAGGACGGCAACACAATCGAGAAGCAACTTGTGCTTACGCAAAGCAAGCCGGAGGTTATCGACTGTATTTTTCTTGAAAACATAGGCATTATAAATTCAAGATCATCCTACAGCGTTCCCGGCGGCGAAACGGATATTGACGCTTTTTATTCAAATCTCGGTCAGCCGTTTTATATTGACAGCCTTTTCTTCGGCTGTGATTTTCCGATAACCAAAAACGGAATTTTCCACGGCAGAGGCCAGGTTATATATTATTTGGGCAAGGCCGTTGAGGGCGAAAAGCTTGTGTGCCCCACCGTTGTTATCGGCGGCGCAGAGGGTCACCTTATGGCAGATCTTCGCAAAGCGTTTTTCAAATATATTGAAAGCATTTCTCTTAAAACGCCTTATTATCTTATGTACAACACCTGGTACGACAGAATGCTCAACATTGACGCAGACTGCATTACCGAGGATTTTTACAAAATCGAAAAGCAACTCACGGGGCACGGTATTCCCCCGATTGACGGCTATGTGCTTGATGACGGCTGGCCAAACTACAAAGACGATTTTTGGAGCATAAACAAAAAGCGCTTTCCTAATGATTTCCTTGATATAAGCAGCCTTTCAAGAAGATTCGGCAGTGAATTCGGGCTTTGGCTCGGACCGCGCGGCGGCTACAATTTTACGGCAAAGCTTGCAAAGCGCATTGAAAAAGGCGGAAACGGCTACCACAATGCAGAAAGCAACGACATTTGCGTCGGCTCAAAAAGATATCTTGAAAAGCTTGAAAGCTTTTTCCTTACAACAATGAAAGAAAACGATATTTCATATTGGAAGCTGGACGGCTTTTGTCTTAAGCCCTGTAAAAACGCCAAGCACGACCACATTACGGGCGGCGACCACGAAATGTATTTCTACACCGAAATGTGGACACGCTGGATAAAAATATTCAAGGACATGCGCGAGCTTCGCAGAAAGCAGGGCAAAAATCTTTGGATAAACTTTACCTGCTATGTTACCCCCTCACCGTGGTGGCTGCAATATGTTAATTCGATTTGGCTTCAAAACAGCAGTGATATAGGCTTTGCACAAAATTATCCCGAGGGCGAACAAGCTCAGGTTGACTCCGAAATCACTTACAGAGACGGCATATATTATGATTTTGCCGTTAAAAGAGGGCTTCAATTCCCGTTTTCAAACATTTATAACCATGAACCGATTTACGGTCGTGAAGCCCACCTTGATTACACGGATGCGGAATTTGAAAAGGCTTTTTTCTGGAACGCATGCCGCGGCGCAGCTCTTAACGAGCTTTACATTTCAAGCAGCATGATGAACGAGGAAAAATGGCAAATTCTTACCCGCGTTATAAACTGGCAGAAAACGAATTACCACATACTCAGAAACGCAATGTTCATCGGCGGCAACCCCGTTGAAAACAATGTTTACTGCTATGCTTCGTGGACGGAGGACGGCGAAGGCGTTATTGCACTTCGCAATCCCACTCACGAAACAGCTCCGCTTACGCTTACGCTTAATAAGCTTATGGGTTGCCCCGAAAGCTTAAACGAGGTGCACAGATACAATGTGCTTAATAAAAGCGGAGCGGATACAGACGAAACATATAACTATAACGACAAGATAAACCTTACTTTGGCACCGTTTGAAATTAAGATTTTCCAATTTGGAAAAACAGACAACAGATATTCTCGGCAAAACGAGCCTAATCCGTTTACAATTTCATTTGACAGCACGGGTGAGGACGGAATTGTTTGCAAAAACGACGATATTGAAATTTCTGTTCAAAAAGGTCTTGTTTGCGCGTCCATGGGCGGCTTAGTTCTGAAATCGGAAAACAGCATAAGCGGCAGCAGCCACAAAATCACCGTTGTGCGCGAGAAAAACGGGATGATTAAGATTTATGTGGACAATGCCCTTGACTGCTCCGGCTATTCGCCCGCTATGAAGCCGCAGCTTTCCTGCGAGCTTTCAGGAAGCGCCGCAAGCTTTAAGGTGATTGAAAAAGCTTTGCCTTATGACAAGCTTGTTGAAATAGAGCATCTTATCAAATCAAGAAAGAGGCGCAATTAACCCAATGAAATGCAAAAAATGCGGATTTGACTGTGCGCAGGAGGACGGCGATTGGATCACCTGCCCCAACTGCGGCGCAAAATATTTTAACACCGCCATCAACCCGGAGATGAGTGCCACAAGGCAAATCTCCGAAATGGAGCGGCAGCAAAGCGCTGCACCAGCAGAGGCACAGGCGGCCGAGCCCGAAGGCGATGAAAAAAAGAAAAAATCAAAGCTGCGCGAAACGATTGATTTTATGCTGCCGATAGTTATAGCGGTGGTGATTGCACTGCTGCTTAAATCCTTTGTTTTCGCCAATGCCGTTGTGCCCACAGGCTCAATGATAAGCACCATCAACGAGGGCGACAGAATCATTGCAAGCCGTGTGGCATACATAAAAAGCGACCCACAAAGATACGATATTATTCTTTTCAAATTTCCGGACGATGAGAGCCAAATATTTGTTAAAAGAATAATCGGCATGCCGGGTGAAACAGTTACGGTTGAAAACGGCATAGCGTATATCACGGACGAGAACGGCAACACCGTTGAAACAGACCAATCATTCGTTACAAACGAAAAGCCGGAGGGCAATTACGGTCCGTACTATATCCCTAAAGAGGGCGAAAAAATCACCGTAAACGGCACACAATGCATTGCCGAAAACGGAATGACGGTCGGCTCGCTTGAATTTCTTGACAAATATTGCAAAAAGGACGAAAGCGGAAATTACACCGTTTCCGAAAAATGCTATTTTTGCATGGGAGACAACAGAAATAAATCCCATGATTCAAGATTTTGGAACAACACTTATGTTGCCGAAAACAAAATCTTAGGCCAAGCCGAATTCAAATACTATCCCGGATTTGAAAAGTTGAAATGATTGAAAGCCGATTTTTAAAATAAACAGCGGCAAATTAAGCGCCGCAAAAAAGCAAATATATTTATGTGCAAAAGGCCTGCATCCGAAAAAATGCGATGCAGGCTTTATTTTTTTTGCAAACAAAAAGATAACCGAGATCGCTTTGGCAATCTCGGTTATTTTGCTTATATTACATTTTAAAACGATTTGCGGATTTCTCGCAAAAATCAGTCTTTCTTAGGAGCGTAATATTCAACGGTGCGAAGAAGATCATTATACTTCTGAACAGCGTTTTCCGCAGCGATATTGAAGAGCTTATCTGCCTTTTCGGGGAAGCTTCTTCTGAGAGCCGAATAACGGGTTTCACCGTTAATGAACTCAATATAATCGGAAGTCGGAGCCTTTGAATCAAGGCTGAACGGATTCTTGCCTTCTTCAACAAGAGCAGGATTAAACCTAAAGAGGTTCCAATAGCCAGCCTCAACTGCCTTCTTTTGCTCTGCCTGGTTAAACGGCATCTTGATACCGTGGTTGATACAGGGAGCATAGCAGATAACAAGTGAAGGACCGTTATAAGCTTCTGCTTCTTTCATTGCCTTGAGGCACTGATTATAATCTGCACCCATAGCAACCTGCGCAACATAGATATAGCCGTAAGACATTGCAATCTTTGCAAGATCCTTCTTCTTTGTGATTTTACCGGAAGCAGCAAACTGAGCAACCGCTCCTGTGGGAGTTGACTTAGAAGCCTGGCCGCCGGTGTTTGAATAAACCTCGGTATCAAATACAAGAACATTGAGATCTTGATTCTGAGCAAGAACGTGATCAAGTCCGCCGAAGCCGATATCGTAAGCCCAACCGTCGCCGCCGAAGATCCACTGGCTCTTCTTTGCGGCATAATCCTTATCCTTAAGGAAGTCCTCGGCAGCAGCTTTAGCTTCGCCATCAAACTCTGTGTTTTCAATAGCTGAAATAAGAGCCTTTGCAGGAGCATCGTTGCCGCGGGTTGAATGGAATGTGTCAAGATATTCCTGAACTTCCTTGCCAACGCTTGTTTCTTTAAGAGCAATAGCGTCTTCGGCAAGTCTTGAACGGATTTGAGCCTGAGCAAGGAACATACCAAGGCCGAATTCAGCGTTATCCTCAAACAAGGAGTTTGACCAAGCCGGTCCGTTGCCGTGCTTATCAACCGTGTAAGGAGTTGAAGGAGCAGAGCCGCCCCAAATTGAAGAACAGCCTGTTGCATTGGCAATATACATCTTATCACCAAAGAGCTGAGTTGCAAGCTTAGCATAAGGTGTTTCACCGCAGCCTGCGCAAGCACCGGAGAATTCAAGATAAGGCTTAAGATACTGAGTGGAAACTACAGTTTTATCAGAAGCAACCTCTGCTTTGGGATCAATATCGCAAAGAGCATCAAATACGGGCTGGCTGTCAAGCTGAGAAGCTATGGGCTTCATAGTAAGTGACTTTGTGGGGCAAACATTTGCACATGATGCACAACCTGTGCAGTCGAGTGTGGAAATGATAAGAGCATATTTAAGGCCACTGTTCTTAGGAACTTTAAGATCAACAGCCTTTGTGTTTGCGGGAGCAGCTGCAAGCTCATCTGCCGTGAGGGCAACAGGGCGAATTACAGCATGGGGGCAAACCATTGCGCATCTGTTACACTGAGCGCACTTTGTGGGATCCCATTCGGGAACATCAACGGCAATACCGCGCTTTTCAAATGCGGAAGAGCCTGCCGGATACACACCGCTTGCCATATCAACAAATGTTGAAACAGGAATAGTGTCACCCTTTTGATGATCAACGGGGCTGAGAATTTCCTTAACGAATTTCTTCATTTCGGGACGGTCTGTTTTGATTTCTTTCTCAACAATCTCGTCCTCTGCTGTTTTCCAGCTTTCGGGAACTTCAACCTTAATAAGCTCCTTAGAGCCTCTGTCTATACCCTGATGGTTAGCTGCAACAACGGCATCGCCCTTCTTTGAGAACTTAGCTGTTGCTTTAGCCTTCATAAGCTCAATAGCCTGATCAACGGGAAGAATTCCCGAAATTGTGAAGAATGCAGACTGAAGAATTGTGGAAGCTCTGCCGCGAAGGCCTACTTCCTCTGCAATCTTGATACCATTGATGATATAGAAATTGATATCGTTGTTTGCAATATATCTCTTCATTGAAGCGGGAAGCTCTTTATCAAGCTCTTCGGGGCTCCAAATGCAGTTAAGAAGGAATGTGCCGCCCGGAACAAGATCCTGAACCATATCATACTTTGTTACATATGACGGGCAGTGGCAGGCAACAAAATTAGCCTTATTGATAAGATAAGAAGATGTGATCGGGTTTACACCGAAACGAAGGTGAGAAACCGTGATGCCACCCGATTTCTTTGAATCATAGAAGAAATAACCCTGAGCATACATATCGGTGTTGTCGCCGATGATTTTGATAGAGTCTTTATTAGCGCCGACAGTGCCGTCTGAGCCGAGACCCCAGAACTTACAGCTTGTAGTGCCTGCGGGAGTTGTATCTACATGATTGCCTGCAGGAAGAGAAAGATTCGTAACATCATCTGTGATGCCGATGGTGAAGGTTTGCTTAGGCTCTGCTGCTTTCATATTATCATAGATTGAAATAATATGAGCCGGAACCGTGTCCTTAGAGCCAAGACCGTAACGGCCGTTATAGATAGGAGTTGTTTCAAACTGAGAGCCCTTAAATGCTGCAACAACATCAAGATAAAGGGGTTCGCCGATTGAGCCGGGTTCTTTAGTTCTGTCGATAACGGAAATCTTTTTAACCGTTGCGGGGATAACATCGATAAGATATTTCGGAGAGAAAGGTCTGTAAAGGTGAACCTTAACAAGGCCAACCTTTTCGCCCTTTGCATTAAGATAATCAACGGTTTCTGCGATAGTGTCGCAAACAGATCCCATAGCGATGATGATATGCTCTGCATCAGGTGCGCCGTAGTAATTAAAGGGCTTGTAATCGGTGCCGATTTTCTCGTTTACCTTATTCATATACATAACGGTGGTTTCAACGGCATCGTTATAATATTTATTGCAAGCCTCTCTGTGCTGGAAGAAGATATCCGAGTTTTCCGCCGAGCCGCGAAGCGTGGGGTGCTCAGGATTAAGTGCACGCTCACGGAAGCGCTTAACATCATCCATATCAACCATGTCTTTAAGATCTTTGTAATCCCAAACTTCAATCTTTTGGATTTCGTGAGAAGTGCGGAAGCCGTCAAAGAAATGAAGGAAAGGAACAGAAGATTTAAGGGTTGAAAGATGAGCAACCGCACCGAGATCCATAACCTCCTGCGGGTTGTTCGAGCAAAGCATAGCGTAACCTGTTTGGCGGCAAGCATAAATATCGGAATGATCGCCGAAGATGTTTAATGCATGGGTTGAAACGCAGCGCGCGGATACATGGATAACAGATGAAAGAAGCTCACCTGCAATCTTATACATATTCGGGATCATAAGAAGAAGACCCTGAGAAGCCGTATAAGTGGTGGTGAGAGCACCTGCGGAAAGCGAGCCGTGAACGGCACCTGCGGCGCCGCCTTCTGATTCCATTTCCTGAACTCTTACATTTTGGCCGAAAATGTTTTTGGCGTTTTGGGATGAAAGAACATCCGTAACCTCCGCCATAACGGACGAAGGGGTGATGGGATAAATAGCGGCTACTTCCGTGAATGCATAGGAAACATGAGCAGCGGCATTATTACCGTCCATCGTTTTCTTTTTTCTTTGTACCATGTGAATAAATTACCTCCTGAGAACCGCAAAGTTCATAATTTACACTTAACAAGTGACGAAGAACATTCAGGCGGCGCAAAAGCGCGCCGATCAAGTGCCGTATATGCACTTAAACAGACACATTGCTATGCAAGGCGCCTGAAATTCTCTCCCTCAATCAAAAATGGGCGCAATTAACCCTTTTGTGATTTGCCAATATTTTAACACAAAGCTTTTTATATTTCAACAAACAATTTAATAATTATTATTTTTTTTAGAATTTGTGCTTTTTTGTAAAAAAATAAGCTCTTGCGGCAGCTTTTTGCCGAAAGAGCTTTTAATTTAAAATTCAATATAACCTTCCTCGGAGCGGTTAAGAGGAAGCGAAATTTTTACGATTGTGTCATTTATTCCGGTGGTGTGCGTTGTGGGCTTTTGACTGTAATTCTTTAAGCTTACCTCAAGATTAACAGCGCCTTTATATTCTTTTTCTGTGTCAAAAGCAAAAACACTGCCATCCGTTTTAACAACATAGCCGTAATCATCTCTTGTGCCGCCCGAAAGATCAAGCTGTTCGCCGTTTACATAAACATAAAGCACATCTTCAATTGAACCATCGTTAGGCAAAGTAATTTCAATATGCAGCTTTCTGTCTACAGGAACAATTTCATTGTTATTTGAATTGTTTCCGCCGCTGTTTTCACTGCCGTTTCCGCCGTCTGAATTTGAATCCGATCCGTTGCCCGAATTGCCGCCTGAATTTGAATCTGACGAATTTGAGGAACCGCCGCCGGACGACGAATTGCCGTTTTCTTTAGTAGGAGCGATAATTTCGCCGTTTACGATTCCCGGCTTTGCGGAATCGCCCTGCGAATCGCCCGCTGTTGTTGAAACGGGCTTTTCCGTGTATTTTTCCTTGCCGCCCGAGCTTACGCCCACGATTATTCCCACAACAATCGCAACAACCGCCACGGCGGCAGCAATGCCGATTATAAGCTTTTTATCGGGCTTTTTCTTTCCCGTGTTTTTCTTTTCTTCCGAATTGCTATCGGGAAGATTGTTTTTTTCATCTGCCATAAATTTCACTCCATTATATATTAAACAAATATATTATTTGCACAAATCAAACGAATGCGTTAAACGAAGCGTCGCTCGGCATGCGCCAGTCGCCGCGAGGAGAAAGCGAAACCGAGCCGACCTTCGGCGAATCCGGAATACAGCTGCGCTTAAATTGGCTTATAAAGAACCTGCGCATAAACACGCTTGCCCATTTTTCAATCACCACGGGCGAATATTTATCCTCAAACGCCTTTTGTGCCAGCATTATCAGTTTTTCCTTTGAAAAGCCAAAGCGCACAAAATTATAAAGGAAGAAATCATGAAGCTCGTAAGGGCCGATATTTTCCTCTGTTTTTTGGGCGATATTTCCGTTTTCATCGGGCGGAAGCAATTCGGGAGAAACAGGCGTGTCCAATATATCATAAAGCACCGCCGCAGTTTCCTTATCGCTTACCGAAGCAACATATTCCACAAGATAGCGCACAAGCGTTTTCGGCACAGAGGCATTAACACCGTACATGCTCATATGATCGCCGTTATAAGTGCACCAGCCCATTGCAAGCTCGCTCAAATCGCCCGTGCCCACAAGCAACATGTTATGCTTATTTGCCATATCAAAAAGGATTTGCGTGCGTTCTCTTGCCTGGGTGTTTTCATATGTTATATCGTGAATTTCAGAGTTGTGCTCAATATCGCGCATATGCTGTTCGCACGCCGCTTTTATATCTATTTCTTTGATTTGCACGCCGAGTCTGCGCATAAGCTCAAGGGCGTTATTATATGTTCTGCCCGTTGTGCCGAAGCCCGGCATTGTGATTCCGATTATATCGGCAGCGCTTTTGCCGAGCCTTTTCATCGCCTCGGCGGCAACAAGCAGGGCAAGCGTTGAATCAAGCCCGCCCGAAATGCCGACTATTGCACCGGCGGAGCCGACATGTGAAATTCTTTTTGCCAGCCCGCAGGACTGAATGGCAAAAATCTCGCGGCATCTTTCGCGGCGCATTTCATCATCCGCAGGCACAAACGGATGAGGGTCAACAAAGCGGTGCTTCAAATCGTTTTCATTATTTTGCACGGGCGCGCTTACGATTTGCACAGTGCCGATTTTGTTTGAAAACGACATATTGTTTCTGCGCAGCGCGGAAAGCTTTTCAATATCCAAATCGGCATAAACGATTTGATTTTCAAAATCAAATCTGTTTCCCTCGGCGGCAACCGAGCCGTTTTCCGCAATCAGCGTTGCGCCGCTGAAAACAAGATCCGTGGTGCTTTCGCACGGACCCGCTCCGGCATAAACATAGCCGCACACACAGCGCGCCGATTGATTTTCAACAAGGCTTTTTCTGTATTGCGCCTTGGAAACATATTCATCGCTTGCCGAAAGATTTGCAATTATATTTGCGCCGCTTTGCACAAGCTGCGAGCTCGGCGGAGCCGGCACCCACAAATCCTCGCAAAGCTCAACGCCGAGCATTGCCCCGCCGCCGAGATCAAAAATTTGATCGCCGATTTTAACATCAAAGCCGCAGATGCTTATATCCTGCACGGTTTCAAAATCAAAGCCTGAGGCAAACCAGCGTTTTTCATAAAACTCGTTATAATTTGCAATGTGCTTTTTTGGCACGGCACCGATTATTTTTCCGCCGCGCACAAGCACAGCGCAGTTATAAAGGCTGCCGAAAAACGGCACCGGCATACCGAGCAAAACTGCGATGTTTTTGCCCTTTGTGGTGGCCGTTATTTGAGCAAGTGCGTCGTTTGCGGCATTTTGCAGCGCAAAGGTAAAAAACAGATCCGCGCAGGTGTAGCCCGTTACGGAAAGTTCCGGGGTAACAAGAAGCCTTGCGCCCTCTTTTTCCGCCGCCTCGATTGCATTTATTATTGAATTTTTATTATACTGCGGGTCGGCAACCTTTAAATTGAGCGAGGCCGACGCCGCCCTGAAAAATCCGTAATTCATATTTCACCTAAATCAAAGTAATTTTAAACTTAAACGAAGCCTCTTCGCCGGGCTCAAGCACTGTCATGCCGCGTTTTTTCTCAAACTCGTTTGATTCATCCGTGCAGGTTGAAATGCCCGTCCATGGCTCGAGGGCAACGAAATTGCCGCCGTTTGCAGATGACCATATCAAAAGATTTTCAAAATCCTGATAATCGAGTCGCACTCCCCTGCCGCCCGCGGAAAGAGTGGCGGATTTTGCTTTAATTCCGTCAAACACCATAGCGTCGTCCGTAAAAAGAGAGTGATCCATTTTAATTTCATCGCTGTTTGAAACAACATCATATCGCTTTGAAATATCGATTATGCCGCTGTGAATATCGGGACGCAGGCAAGGGTGATTAAGCACCTTGTCAAACTTAACCGAATAATCCTCAAACCTTTCGCCGCTCTCAAGCGGGCAATTAAACGCCGGATGGCCGCCTATTTGAAACGGGAGCTTGCAATTGCCTGTGTTTTTAACGGTATATTCCGTTGTAACACTGTTGCCGAGAACCGTGTATTTTATTTGAAGCGAATAATCAAAAGGAAATTCCTTTTTCGTTTCGGGGCTTGAATTTTGAACAAACGAAACGAAATTCGGCCCCTGCTCTTTAATCTCAAAGGGATTTATTCTTGCAACGCCGTGCCTTTTCATATTACACGGTTTGCCGAAAGCGTTTGCTTTACCGTTCTTCAGCACGCCGACGATCGGGAAGCACACGGGTGCCTGACCGCCCCAATACTCTTTATCGCCCTGCCAAAGATATTCAACGCCGTCCTTAACAAGAGAATGAAGCATTGCGCCCTCCTGCAGGCAAAGCACGGTAACATTGCCGCTTGATATTTTAACAGCCATAAGCTCACCTTTTCTTGAAATTTATATATTATTTCATATCATGCTTATTAAAGATAATTATATATCATTATAAAATTCATTGCAATATTGAAAATGTAAACATAATGCGTTACAATATAAAAAAAGATTTGAGGAGAACACACAGAATGAACATTGATTCCTACATTTATGAAGCGATATTTGAGGAAAAGCCCAAATTCAAAGTGCTTTATGAGCTTTTTTGGGAGCAGTTTAAAGAGGACGGCTTTGTGATTACCGACGAATCGGGCCACGAAACTGACGCCGTTTTTAAAGCAGTGGCATTGCAAAACATTGTGGGCGAATTTAACTACCGCATGTATGACGCCGTTAACGAAACCGGGCTTGAAGATGTTATCGAATACCTGCAAAACATAGGCGTTGGCGAAAGCGACATTATCGAATATTGCGAAAGCGAGCCTGAAATAGAAATTGACCCCGCCGATTTTGAGGTAACGGTTAAAAACGCACTTGATTATGTTACTGAGCTTGCCGCAAACAAACTGCTTGAGGATTACTCTGCCGATGATATTTTTGATTATATTTTCACGGCAACATACGATTTTGAGCAGGACTTCACATATGATTTTGAGGACACGGATGAATTTCTTGCCTTTGTGGATTCAAACACGGAAAGACTTGATTCCTACAAAGAAGAATATCCTTCCGTTATGAATTGGATTGAAAACGGAATGATTTGCTGATTTTTCGCGCAAAGCACAAACCCCAAAGCTTTTAAGGCTTTGGGGTTATTCTTTATCTTAATTTATTTAAACTTTGAGCAATTATTTTGCCGCCATAATCAGGCGATTGAATTTGGGTATTTTATAAAACAAATACGAAACAGCCGAGCTGATAATGAAGGTAACGGCAAACAGCACAAGCGCTTTAAGCGGATTAAAGGTGTGAATTTTATCAAACGGATTTGCAAGATAATAGAGCACAACCTTGTGAATAAAGAAACTACCGAAGCTTGAAACGGATATCGCAGTTGCAAGAGGGGCAAGCTTTACCGCAGTTTTTGTGCCGCAATTAATTCGTGAAATCAGTAAAAACAAGCTGCACGAAGCAAGCAGCACACCGGGAAAATCATACCAAAGCCTGATCGGCTTTTCGATTTCGGCGGTATTTGTCAACACAAGCGCCGAAACGGCAACGCCCGCCGCACTGAGCAGCCAAAGCAAAGCGGAGGGTATTTTTTTAAACTCACCGCGCTTGCACAGCAAACCGAACAAAAGATAAATCCCGTAATTTCCGCCGAGAAAGCTTATATCGATAACCGATGAAATTTCAAATTTCCAATCGTAAATATTTCTGAGTTGTTTATAAAGCCCTATTAAGAAAACGCTTGCAATAAGAATAGTAAACGGCAAAGCAAGCGCTTTTGTTTCAATGTTTTTTATTGCATTTGCAACAAAAGGCAGGGCGATGTAAACACCGATTATCATGGGCATATACCACATATTGCCCATTTGATTCGTTTTAAAGAAAAGCAAATCGCGAATAAGCACTTCAAAATCAAATTTGCCGTTATCGATAAATATGATAGCATCGTAAATCACATTCCAAATTTCCGTTGTTATAACAATCGGCAGAAGATTGTGCTTATAAAATTTAAAAATTTTATCTGCCGAGGAATAATCGCGGTCAAGCAGTAAATAGCCCGAAATAGCCAAAAACAGCGGCACGCCGAGCCTGCCTATCGCAAAAGCAATATTTCTGAACCATAATGAACTTGCGGCAAGATTTGCAATTTCGTGTGCGTCATATTCAACATAAATTCTTTCAACGCTGTGAATAAATACCACGAAGATAATCGCAAAACACCTGGCATAATCAAGCCATAAAATTCTTTTTCGCTCCATATCGTTCCTCCGAACATTTATTTATGAAGCTATTATACACTATAACGAACATCATTGCAAATAATATTTGAATATTGCAAAGAATTATGGTTTTGTTAGCTTAAAAGTAATGTTCAGTTAATTTTTTCCGCGGTTAAAGCGCCGTCATCATCAAACGCAAAAGCATATTTGTTTTGCAAAACCTCTCCGTTTTCAAAAGTGACGGTAACCGTTACCGCATCGCCGGGCACATCGGAAAAATTCTCATATTTCGCATCGTCCGAAACGGCAGGGGTCCAAACGAGCGTTTCGATAATATTTTCATTTTGCTTATTTATGTTTTCAAACTCGGCGAATTTTTGATTGAAGCCAACGCATTTTTTATATGTTTCCTCCGCCAAAATGCCTACGCCGACGGGATTATCCTCCTCGTCATAAACAAGCTCGGCCGTATAATAATCCCCTGCGGATTTTTTTTGAATATCCGCCGCCTTAAAATAAGAATCGTAATCGCCGTTTTCGATATGAGCAAGCATTGTTTTAAGCAATGCGCTTCTGCTGCCTCCCGCCGCTTGATATTCGCCGTCGTAAGGCACAATGATATCATAATATTTGCCGCTTTTTTTCAAATAATTTATCAAATTCAAATCCGTGTAATCAAAGCTGCCGTTATCGCACGAAAATTTAACGGATTTTATGTTTTCACCGCTCACATCAAACGAATTATCGGCCTTTATGTGCAAATCGCCGTATTTGTCGTAAGAAAGGCAGTAATCCGGCAAAGCGGTTTTTGAAGTGCCGATTTGAATTGTTTGCTCAGATTCCGCCGCCGAAACGCAAAGCACAAAGCTGTTTTCCGCACCGCTAATTACGGTAGAATCGGCATCGCTGCCGCTCTGCGGCTTTTCCCTGCCGGGATAAAAAGCCATGGTGCCCGCCGCAACGGCAAAGCACATAACGCAGCAAATCGCCGCCGTGATTCGCCTTTTGGCATTTCTTTTAGGCTTTGCACAAGCGATTTTTTCACTAAGGCGCACTTTCATGCAGGCATCGGGCTTTATTTGAGAAACTGCATTTTTAATTTCATTTTTCATTTTCATAATCCCCCAATTTGCTTTTTAATATTTCCCTGCCGCGCTTTAGCCGCATTTTTACTGCCGAATTGCTTATTTTCAGTGTTTGGGCTATCTGCGCAACCGAGTAATCATAATAGTAATAAAGAATTATGGCTGTTTTTGCCTGAGGCGGCACGCTTTGAATTGCGGCAATAACATCCGCCTTTCTTTCCGCGCCGCAAAAGTCATCGCCCTCGGCGGCAACGCTTTCATTTTCGGGAAAGCTCACGCCGTGTGCGGATCGTAGCATATCGCGGCATTTATTTTGAGTTACTCTTATAAGCCACGCCTTTTCATGCTCGGCATTTTTAAAAGGCAATGTTCTTGATAAAAGCTTTATAAAAACCTCCTGCAAAGCATCCTCCGCATCGGCCGGTTTGCCGAGATAAAGATAGGCTATTTTATAAAGCATATCGCCGTAAAGATTATATTTTTCCTCAAACTGTTCTTTAATTTCGTTTTTCGGCATAGAGCTTTTCCTCCGTGCATTTTTTGTTTTCGATATAACAACGATTCAAAAGCCGATTCGGTCACACAAAAAAGCCGATGCAGTGAAAGCTTCACTGCATCGGCACATTTAAAATTTGAATAAAATCATTCGGCGTCAAAATTTAAAATTGTTGAAAGCACAATTTTATACCCTGTTTCGATAGCTTCGGGCACAAGGCGGTCGTAATTATCTCTGCGGTTATGATAATAATCGCCGGGTGCCGGATCCATAGCTGCAAGGCAGGTTGCCTTAATGCCGGCCTGAGAGAATGCGGCGGCATCGGATGAGCCAAAGAAAACGCTTGCGAATTTTGCGGAATCATATCCGGATTCCTTTGAAGAATCCAAAACGAGCTGTGAAAATTCCTTGTCGTTTTTAACTGTTCCGGACATATCTTTTGAATAAACATTGAAATAATCCATATCCGTTAATGTATCCACGCAAAGCACGGCGGTTTTAACATCGCCGGAAGTATATTCATCATGATGTGCTTTGGCAAATGCCTTTGCGCCTCTGAGGCCTGCTTCTTCACCATCGGTAATCATGGCAACAACCTCTGTGTTTTCAAACTCAACACCTGCCATATCAAGCATGCGAAGAGCACAAACGGCTGCATAAGTGCCTGTTAAATTATCATTTGCGCCCGGTGAAATTCTGCGAAAATCAACGAAGCAAAGCAATGAAATCATAAAGAGTGCTGTGAGAACATGGAAATAATACGAATAATTAACCATAAAATCACCGAAAGCACCCATATTTACATTATCGGCAATAACCGCAATAACCGCAACAATAACGGAAATTATAGCACAAACAATTGTGCCGCCCATAAGAGGGCCCATGCCGTGCTGCTTAAAATAATAAATGTGGCGCCATTCATATGCAGCATCAATATGGCCGCTGATAACGATTCTTTTCTTAACCTCACCGGTTGGCTTCCTTGTGGCAACAAGGTTATGGCCGGTTACTTTTTTATACATACCGTCCATAAACTGCTTATACATAAGAAATTCCATAACCGTGATGAAAAGGCCGATTGCAACCAAAACACCCACAACGCACTGCGCAATCATGAATGAAATAACATTCGTGAACACAAGCGCAAGGCAGATAACAACCGCCGCCATTATAACGGAAGACACGATTTTTGTGAAATGCAAAAACGCCTTGGGAGCCATTTTGTATTCCTCAAAATGAGTTTCATCCGAAAACTGATCAAGCTCTTTTTTCAGATGCTTTTCCGCATCGAAGCATGCGGCATTTCCCGATTCACGGGGACCGTACTTTTTGATAACATTTGTGATTTCCTTAACTGTGTAATCAACATTTTCTTTGATTACCGCACTCGGAAATTCGCTGATTTTCATTTTCATTTCTCCTTTTGTTTGTTATTTTCGCGAAACTCAAGATCGGGATCGCCGAAGGTGAATTTACGCCTTATATGAGCACGTTTAAGCAAATTCTTAGGCATACAAATTGAATCTGCCGCAAAATTTATGCCAAGCTGCTTATACACACTCTTGTAACCTTCATATCTTGCACGGAAATCATTAAAATCTCGGCTGCTTTCCGGAGTCCATGCAACTTCGGCTAAAGCCTCCATTCTCGGATGAAGCATAAACTGCATTTTGCTTACGGACGGCACCCATTCCGTCCACATTTCACCCTCAACGCCGAGCATTTTGTTTTTATCGTTAATGCCGTATTGAGAGGGCTTGAAAGCATATGTGTTTTTAAGCGGATATTGAGCATAAGGCATATCGAAATAAAACGATTTATGGTTGCTCATTATGATTTTGCCGCCGATTTCGGCAAAATGCCGTGTGTGCTTATCCTGACCGGGAAGCCATTGCTGCACAACCATATCGGTATCGAGCCTTTCCGTGCCCTGCCTGAGCACATCGTTCCAGGCTATCATATGCTTGCCCTTTGATTTAAGGTATTCGCAAAGCTCGTTCGTAAGCTTTTTTTGAAGCTCTCTTTCGTTTGCAAATCCCATTTCTTTCATTGCTTTTTGGCAATCCGGGCATTTTTTCCATTCGGAAACATCGGCTTCATCGCCGCCCACATGAAAATATTCAAACGGGAAAAGCCCGCAAACCTCATCATAAACATCAAATATAAATTGCAGGCTTTCTTTTTTGCCGAGGCAAGCGGGTCTGTTCCAATCTCTTATTCCCTTTAGAGTAAAAAGCCTGCCGCCCATTTCGCCGAAAACCCGGCTTTGAATATTTCTGCATGCAAGGTGCGGATAAGCTGCAAGCGCTGCGGCAAAGTGCGCCGGCACATCTATTTCCGGCACTATCGATATGCAGCGCCGGGCCGCATATTCAACAATTTCTTTGATATCTTCCTGAGTGTAATACCCGCCGTGAGGAATATCCTCCGTTTTCGAGCTGCCCCAGCCGCCGACCTGTGTGAAGCTGCGCTTTGAGCCGATTTCCGTGAGCTTCGGATATTTCTTGATTTCTATTCGCCAGCCCTGATCATCTGATAAATGCCAATGAAAAACATTCAGCTTCAGGCGAAACATATCGTCAAGCAAATCCTTAACGGCTGCTTTATCAAAGAAATGACGACTCACATCAAGCATTTGACCGCGCCATTTATATTGCGGCTTATCGCTGATTTCAACAAAAGGAACAAGATTTTTGCCCTCGTCAAGCCTGCCGAGCATACGCACGGATTGAAGTGCATAATACGCGCCCGCCTTATCGGAGGCTTTTATAACAATGCCTGCCTCGCCCACCGAAAGACGATATTCTTCTTTATCAAGGCTTGCGTCGGCATAGATTTTAACGGGCGAATTTTCGCCGCCGATATTTTTAACGAGCGGCAAATCGATTTGCGAATAAACGGCAGCGCCCTTTTCAAGCTTAAAGAAGCCCCTTTCTTCCTTAACCTCTGCCGGTTTTGGTATAAGATTCAACATAAATTTTCCCCCGAGCCAAAGCTCATTTATTTATGCAGGTGGCGCGCAAAATAACTCTGCGCCGCCGCGAAACACTGATTTGCAATATTATAACATAAATTTTGATTGACAACAACACTTTTAAGGTAGTAAAATAAAAATTGTTACATTTCGGAAACGCTCCATACTCATCTGCCCGTAGCACAATGGCTAATGCATCTGATTCCGATTCAGAAGATTGGGGGTTCGAGTCCCTTCGGGCAGACCATTTTAATTTTGCAGAAAACAAAATTTTCGAATATCTCGGCGGAGCATGCTCCGCCCCGCGGGAGAACGCCATGAAGCTTAATTTCAAAAATGACGAATTTAAAATAATGCAAATTGCAGACACTCAGGAGGGTTCAAAAGTCAGCCCGGACACGCTTAATCTTATCAACGCGGCAATTGAGCGCGAAAAACCCGATTTAATCGTTTATTCGGGTGATCAAATTTGGGGAAAATCAAGCTTCGGCGGCAATGCCGAAAAAGTTGAAAGGGTTTTAAGGGCACTCACCGAGCCTGCATTTTCGCGCAAAATTCCGTTTGCGGTTTGTTTCGGCAACCATGACAGTCAGGTTGGCCTTTCAAACGAGGAGCAGTTTGAAATTTACAAAAAATTCGATTGCTTCATCGGCGAGAGCACACCCGGAATCGACGGCTGCGCAAACCAGGTTATTGAAATTTGCAGCGGCGACAGACCTGCATTTTTGCTTTATCTTATAGACAGCCACACAAATCTTAAAATCGGCTATGACAATGTGCATCAAAACCAAATCGAATGGTATAAAAAAACGCGCGATGAATATGAAAAGCAATACGGCGCAACAGTGCCCTCAATAGTTATTCAGCACATTCCGGTTCCGGAAGTTATGGATTTGCTGATTGAGGTAAAAAAAGGCACAAAAGGCTCCGTTCAGGGATTTAGAAATCATGCCGGAAAATGGTATATTCTTAATCCGGAAAAAGTAAACAAAAACGGCTTTATGAAAGAATCTCCGGCAGACCCGATGGAAAACAGCGGCGAATTTGCCGCCATGGCCGAAAAGGGCGATGTTAAGGGTATTTATTTCGGCCACGACCATAATAATTCCTTTAACGGCAAGGTTTGCGGAATTGACCTCGGATACACGCAGGGTGCGGGATTTCATGTTTACGGCCCCGGCAAGGACAGAGGCGTTCGCATGATAAACCTTAAAAAAGACGGCTCTTATTCAACATATGATTTAAGATACCGTGACATCATCGGCAACAAGGTTAAAGAGAAAATCAGATTTGCAATTTTGCAGATTATGCCCACCAATGTTTATGACGCGGTGAGCAGGGGCTTAAAAATTGCCGCAGTTTTGCTTGCCGTGATCATTGCCGCAATTCTTTTGAAATTTTTATTTTAAGATTTGACAGCCGAATATTATTTTACGCCGCAGCGGATTCCAAACCATTTTCGCAGCGGCGTTTTTATTTTGTAACACCTTGAATTTCAAAATTGAAGCGAAAACAGAGGCGATTTTTTCAACCGAAGCAAGGCTTTTTGAATTTTTTAATCTGTATCGGTTGTTAATTTCAAGTTCATCATATTGACACAAAACATTAAACTTTATATAATTGTATTTATATCTATATTATTAAGGAGGCGTATCATGAAAAAAAAGATTACGCTTGACACGGGCAAAAAAGTTTTCCCGCTGATCGTGATGGTTATAGGCCTTGCGCTTATGCTTGCCATGTGGATTGTGCGCTTAAACATGGTTGCAATCGTGTCGGTAGGATATTGCTGCATAGTTTCGGCAATTGTTCTTTTGGGGTTAATATGCAAAAAAAAGGTTTATGCTCCCATCATTTACGGCTATGCCGCCGCTTGCATCGGCGTTATAGTTTACTATGTTATTTGGGGCGCAGATGCCGGCTTCGGTGCTTTCACAAGCGGCCTTGCGGGCTTTAATTCCGCAGACCATCCGCTTATGACGGGCAGCGGCAACTTCGGCACAAGACTTTTAGGCAACATTTTGCTTGGCCTGCCTGCCGCAATTTGCCTTTGGGGTTTATACTTCACCGCAAAGCACACCTTCAAAAAAGAGGGCGTTAAAAAATTCCTTTCCGCTGTGCTCAGCCTTTTACTCGTTGGCACAAGCATCACTTATGTGCTCACGATGAACATGCGTTCAAAGCCGAATACAGACAGATTGTGGGAAGGCCAGGATGATTATCTCGGAAAGATAGACAAAACCGCAAATTCGGAAAGCCCGAATGTGCTTTTTGTGCTTATGGATGACCTTGGCTACGGCGACGTTTCGCTTAACGGCTCTATTTTTGACACACCGAATATCGACAGCATCGGCGAAAACGGACTTAATTTTGAAAACTTTTATTCATCATATTCCGTTTGCTCCCCTGCACGCTTTGCCTGCATGACCGGCAGATATCCTTACAGAGGCTATGCCGATAATGTTATTTATCCCACGGTTGACAGCACATCCGTATTTGCATCAACAAGAGTGTTTAACTCTGTTGAGCTTGGCGGCAACGCAGACGGTATGCTCGGCGATGAAATTACAATGGCAGAAACATTTAAATCCGCCGGATATACCACAGGACTTTTCGGCAAATGGCATCTTGGCGACTACGGCGAATATCTGCCAACAAATCAGGGCTTCGATTATTTCTACGGCAGCCATTATGTTAACGATATGAGCCCGTTCTATCATGTTAGGGAAGAAAACGGCCAATACACAATCGCTCGCGGCACGGATGAGCTTAAAGATCAATCCAACGCCACAAAGTGGATTCATGATGAAATTTCAAATTGGATCACCGAGCAGGCCAAATCCGATCAGCCATTCTTTGCTTGCTACACTTCACCGTGGCCGCATGCTCCTGTTTTTGCAGGCGATGATTTTGACGGCACAACCGGCATGGGCACATATGTTGATTGCGTTCATGAGTTTGATACATATCTCGGTGAATTGTTTGACACAATGGAAGAACTGGGCGTGCTTGAAAACACAATTATTGTTTTCACCAGCGATAACGGCCCTGCGCTTCAAGGCTCCACAAATGAGCTTCGCGGCGGTAAATATCTTGCATACGAGGGCGGCCAAAAGGTTCCCTTTATGATAAGATGGGACGATGCAAACGGTGCACTCGGCCAAACAGGCACCACAAGAAAGCAATCCGCAACGCTTGTTGACCTTTATCCCACTCTTGTTGAGCTTTGCGGAATTACCGGCGAGGGCGGCACGGTTAAGAATTATATGCCGACTGACAGAGTTATCGACGGCATTTCGATGACTCCCGTTCTTAAGAACGATGAAGTTATCCACACCAAGGATCACCCCATTCTTCATATGAAGAGAGAGGATATTAAGGCTATTCAATACACCGTTTCCACCGAAAGCGTTAAGGAGCAATATCCCGATTACAATTTTGATGTGCTTAACGACAATGAATATATAACCTTTAAATATTTCGACAGAATCCAGAACGATAACTCTGCATTCTTCGATAAATACCGCACAAATTGGCTGCATATTCTTACCGATGATTCGGGCGAGAACTACAACAGAACAACGGTTTATCCTGAAATTGCCGATGAATTCCATGCAAAGCTTGATGAAATTCAAAAGGATTTCAAGGAAAACCGCCGCGGCATTATTGATAAAAACGAAAAATAAATTTACGGGAATGTGATGAAATGCCCCCTATATCTCTTATGATAAAGCCGGCGTCATCGCTGTGCAATCTTTCCTGTGAATACTGCTTTTACCGGGATGTTTCCGAACACAGGGAGCATCTCGGTTTCGGCATTATGGAAAGAGAAACGGCGAAAACGCTTATAAGAAAAGCGCTTGATTTTGCAAACGGAAATCAGGCGGCATTTGCCTTTCAGGGCGGCGAGCCCGCCCTGGCAGGGCTTGATTTTTTCAAATACTTTGTGCGCACGGTTAAGGAGCTTAACACAAAGCACAGCCCCGTTTTTTTCAGTATTCAGACAAACGGCACAATGATAACGGACGAATGGGCAAAATTTTTCACGGCAAACCGCTTTCTTGTGGGGCTGAGCCTTGACGGCGATTACGAAAGAAACAAATTCCGCAAAATGCCGAACGGGCAAAATTCCTTTTACAAGATTTTGAAAGCCGCCGAATGCTTTAAGCGAAACGGCACTGATTTTAACATTCTTACCGTTTTAACCGGCTACTGCGCCGATAATGCGGAGGATATTTACAGATATTTCCGCTCAAAAGGCTTCGGATATTTGCAATTTATCCCCTGCCTGCGCCCGTTTGATTCGCACGAACAAAGCGAGCTTTATATGACAAGCGCACAATATGCCGATTTTTTGATTAAAATATTTAATCTTTATGTTAAAGACTATGTGCGCCACAGATATATCAGCGTGCGCCAATTCGATAACTGGGTGCGCCTTTTCCTGCGCCAGCCCACCGAGCAATGCGGAATGATGGGGCACTGTTCGCACCAATTCGTTTCCGAAAGCAACGGAAATATTTACCCCTGTGATTTCTATTGCACGGATGAATATTTGCTCGGCAATATAGCGGAAAAGGACTTCACCGAGCTTGCAACCTGCAAAACGGCGAAGGATTTTATTTGCGAAAGCATTGAAGTGCCGCAGCGATGCAAAACCTGCCGCCTTTATCCGATTTGCCGTGCCGGCGGATGCAAGCGCACACAGTTGAGCGAGGATTATTGCGAAGCATACAAAAAGTTTTTCACGGCGTGCCTGCCGCTTTTCAGAGTTTTTATGAGCGAAAAGCCGCCGCAAAACGGAGCGCAATAGCCTTTGAAAGCAAAGCAAACAAAAAACGGTTTCGGCTTTTCAGCCGAAACCGTTTTTCATTGTGCCCGTAAATCTTCATTGTGATTCACGAAAATAAAATCATAATTAAATATATTTCGCTCAGCCTGCATTTGCAACAGCGGTTGTGCCGCCGTCCAAGCCGAGGATATAGTCTGCGGAAACATCAAGCTTTTGGCAAAAACGAACAAGATAGTTGATGGGCATTTGCCTGAATCCGCGCTCATATTCACTGTATTGCTGTTGTTTGATATCAAGCATTTCGGCAACTTCCGCCTGCTTGAGCGATTTATTTTCCCTTACATACTTTAATCTATTGTTATAACTCATAACAACACCCCTTTTCATCTTTTCATCAATATTATATATCATTACATTTCTTTCATTCAACAAAAACAACCTTTCTTTTGTGTGTTTTGCCAATTAACCCTATTTCGGTGATATTCTGCCCTGTTTCGGTGATATTCGACGGTGCCCGCTGAAAAGTTTTCATAAATATTCACCATATTCAATAATTATTCGCCGAATTTCACCACTTTTTTGAAATGTTTGTTATAATTTTATCAATTTCAAACAGATTTTCAATTACGAGTACACTATTTCGGACTCAAATCAGGCGGCACTTGTTTTAAAGCAAAGTATTTGATATAATCATTTAAGCAACTCGCCTTTTCCGTTGAAAAGGGGAGCAAAAACGCCCGAATGAAAATTCGCATAAAAACAAGGCGTTTAAAACACAAACCGAAACCGATATTTAAATTTGCAAATTCGGCTGTTAATAAAAACGGAGGAACAATTATGAATATTATAATTTGCGTGCTGCTTGTGATTTCTATAATCATTTCCGCCGCAGCGCTTATTACGGGATTAAAGGGCAAACAGGGCAACGACATTGCCTTGCTTGACCAAAAAATAGACATAACCGCCAAAAGGACGGATGAGGCACTGCACAATGTTTCATTGCAAATGCAGGCTCTTACGGAAAAAAACTATGAGCAAATGCTTAAAATAAACGAATCGCTGAGCGCCAATGCGGAAAAGCAATCGCAAAAAATCGGCGAAGCGATAACCGGAATGCAGCAAAGCAACGAAAAAAAGCTTGACGAAATGCGAAACACCGTAAACGAAAAGCTTGACGAAACCTTAAACCGCCGCATAAGCAGCTCTTTCAAAACAGTTTCGGAGCAGCTTACGCTTGTTTACCAAAGCCTCGGAGAAATGAAAACGCTTTCCGCAGGCGTTACCGATAATGTTAAAGACCTCAACCGCGTTTTAACAAATGTTAAGGCGCGCGGCACATGGGCAGAGGTTCAGCTCGGAAATATACTTGACGAAACTATCCCCGGAATGTACGAAACCAATGTGCAAACCAACCCCGCCTACAACGGCAGAGTTGAATTTGCCGTTAAAATTCCCAATTCACAAACGGACGACATAGCTTATCTTCCCATTGATTCAAAATTTCCGATGGAGGATTATATCAGGCTTTGCAACGCCTCCGAGCAGGGCGATTTGCCCGCGATGGAAGCGGCAAGAAAGGATTTGGAGCGCCGCATAAAAGATGAAGCAAAGCAAATAAAGCAATATGTTTCTTCGCCCTCCACAACGCCCTTTGCGATTATGTATTTGGCTACGGAAGGGCTTTATGCCGAAATTGCATCCGGCAAGAGCGCACTTTCCGAGCAATTGCAGGCGCAGGGCATTATGATTGCAGGCCCAAGCACGATAACGGCACTGCTTAATTCGCTTGCCATGGGCTTCCGCACAATGGCAATAAACAAAAAAGCCACCGAGGTTTGGAAAATTTTGGGTGCTGCCAAAACGCAATACAACAAATTCGGCGATTTGCTTGCAAAGGCGCGCAAAAAGGTGGATGAAGCAGGCAAAGCGCTTGACGAAGCAGACCACCGAAACAGTATTATCCAAAAAAATCTGCGCAATGTGGAGCAGCTTGAAAGCAGCAGCGCAAACGATATTTTGGGGCTTGAGGAATAATTTAAAATTGCTTAGGCATAAAAAAATCGGCAGTTCAAAAGAACCGCCGATTTTTTTATTAACGCATTATTTTATTCCCAAATAAACGAAATTCTTGTAACAAACAAATCAAGATAAACGGATGAATATTTGCCGATATATTTTGCAAAAAAGGTTTGCACGCCGCTGCCGCTGATAGTTGTGTTTAGCATATCAAATTCCAGATCGGGCGCAATAATAACAAATTCGCGCAGAGAAAGAATTTTGGTTTTATATTCATTGTGGCTGTTTAAATCCGTTTCCAGCACCGCGCAGCTTAACCCCATGGCATCCACAAGCTCATATTCAACGGTGCATTTTTTAAACGCTTTATACTCCTCATAATTATCGGCAACGGAATAATCGTTTTTATCAATATCTATATTATCAAACACAAGGCTTAATTTGTTGCCGGCCAATGAAATATTAGTCATCTTCTTATCATGAAGAATAGCAAAATTCACATCAAAATCACGATAAATAAAATTGCCTGTTTCAATATCAAAGGTTGAAACCATATATTTGCTTCCTTTCTTAAATCATAATTATTGCAGCCGCTTGCCCGATAAAATGAACACAAATGCACAAAAGCAGCAAAACGGCGGCACAAACATATATAATATATTCAAAACTTTTCAATATCATTCAACGCCTAATTTTACCATATCAAAAATATTTTGTAAAGACAAGCAATTGTAAACATTATATGTAATGCTTGTTGATAAATGGTAAATATCGTGATAAAATATCATAAAACACAGTATTGCGGCGAAAGGAAATCAAAATAATGGAAAAAGCATGGGCAGCCAATTTAAGAAACATTGAGCCATATGTTCCCGGCGAACAGAGCAAGGAAAAGAATATAATTAAAATAAATGCAAACGAAAACCCGTATCCGCCCTCTCCGCTTGCGGCAAAGGCAATAAACGAATTTTGCACAAATAATTTAAGATTTTATCCGGATGCAAACGCAGCCGAATTTAAAACTGCACTTGCCGAATTTTACGGAGTTGAGCCTGAAAATATTTTTATCGGCAACGGCTCGGACGATGTGCTCGCCCTTTCTTTTCAGGCATTTTTCAACGGTGAAAAGCCGATTGCTTACCCAGATATAACATACAGCTTTTACCCGGTTTGGTGCCGCCTTTTTAATATTGATTTCAAAACGCACCCGCTTGCCGAGGATTTCAGAATCAATGCCGAGGACTACAAAGAGCCTAACGGCGGCGTTGTTATTCCAAATCCGAATGCGCCCACTTCTCTTGGTGAAGGCGAAGAATTCATAAGAAAAATTATGGATTATAATCAAGACAGCATTGTTATTATTGATGAGGCATATGTTGATTTCGGCGGATATTCAAGCGTTTTATTAACAAAAGAATACGAAAACCTGCTTGTTTGCGGCACTTTTTCAAAAAGCAGAAGCCTTGCAGGAATGAGAATAGGCTTTGCAATAGGAAGCAAGGCTTTGATAAGCGTGCTTGAAGCGGTTAAGAATTCCTATAACAGCTATACCGTAAACAGCATTTCAATGGCTGCCGGCACTGCCGCAATTAAGGATACCGATTACTTTAAAGCAACCGTTTCAAAGGTTATTGCCACAAGGCAGCGTGTTACAAATGAGCTGAGAAAGCTTGGGTTTACGGTGCTTGATTCACAAACCAATTTTCTTTTTGCAACACACGGCAATAAAAGCATGAAAGAGTATTTTGAATATTTAAAAAAGCACAATGTGTTTATAAGATATTTCAATTTGCCGAGAATAGATAATTATGTGCGCATAACAATTGGCACAGATGATGAAATGGACATTTTTCTTGCCGAAACAAAAAAATTCCTTGCAAAATAATTTCAAAGCTAAAAATTATTACATAAACAAAACAAAAAGCACAGAGCAGTTTAATAAACCGCCCCGTGCTTTTTGTTTTATTATTCTTCGGGCACTTTGCCGTTAAAGGTGAATTTATCATCTTTAAAATCAACCGTGCACTTATCGCCGTCCGAAACTTTTTTCTGAAGCATAAGCTCGGAAAGCGGATCCTCTATTTTGCGCTGAATTGCTCGGCGAAGAGGTCTTGCACCGTAAACGTTATCAAAGCCTGCATCTGCAATTGCACAAATTGCCGCATCTGTAAATTCAAGCGTGATATCCATTTCTGCAAGGCGCTTTGTAAGAGTTTTGAGCATTCTTGCCGCAATTTCCTTAATATCATCTTTCTCAAGGCGATTGAAAACGATAATATCATCAATTCTGTTAAGAAATTCAGGCTTAAAGGTCTTTTTAAGATCTTCCATAACAAGATCCTCAATGCTCTTGTTTGCATCATTATCATCACCGCCGAAGCCGAGAGCCGACTTGCTGCTGATAATTTTTGCGGCACCCACATTAGAGGTCATAATGATAATTGCATTCTTAAAGGAAACCTTGCGGCCCTTGGAATCGGTGAGCACACCGTCCTCAAGAATTTGAAGAAGAATATTGAAAACATCCGGGTGAGCCTTTTCGATTTCATCAAACAAAACCACCGAATACGGTTTTCTTCTGATCTTTTCAGTGAGCTGACCGCCCTCATCAAAGCCGACATATCCCGGAGGCGAACCGATAAGCTTAGATACCGTGTGCTTTTCCATATATTCACTCATATCAAGCTTAATAATGGCATCTTCGGAGCCGAACATAGCCTCTGCAAGTGATTTGCAAAGCTCTGTTTTACCTACACCGGTTGGGCCGAGGAAGATAAACGAACCGAGAGGTCTGTTAGGATTTTTGATTCCTACTCTGCCGCGCCTTATTGCCCTTGCAACGGCAGACACTGCCTTATCTTGACCCACAATTCTTTCATGAAGAATCTGCTCCATATTAAGCAATCTTTCGGATTCCTCTTTTGTGAGCTGTGTTACGGGAATTCCCGACCAAGAAGACACAACATTGGCGATATCCTCCGTGGTGACTTCTTTAATATCCCTGCCCGAAGAATTCTTCCATTTTTCTTTTTCCTCATCAAGCAGAGTTTGCAGTTCTTTCTCCTTATCCCTGATTTTGGCAGCCTGCTCAAAATCCTGGCTTTTAACCGCAGAAGATTTTTCCTGCTGCAGGCGCTTGATTTCCTGCTCCATGCTCTTAAGATTCGGCGGAGCGGTAAATGCTTTAAGCCTTACACGGGAAGCCGCTTCATCAATAAGGTCTATTGCCTTATCAGGCAAAAATCTGTCTGCAATATATCTGACGCTCATTTTAACTGCGGTTTCAATTGCCTCATCGGAAATTTTAACCTTGTGATGAGCCTCATATTTATCACGCAAACCTTTAAGGATTTCGATTGCCTCTTCTTCCGTCGGCTCGCCCACATTAACACTTTGGAAACGGCGCTCAAGAGCTGCGTCTTTTTCAATGTTCTTTCTGTATTCCTCTATTGTGGTGGCGCCGATAACCTGTATCTCGCCCCTTGCAAGAGCCGGCTTCAGAATATTTGCGGCGTCAACCGCGCCCTCTGCGGCACCTGCGCCGATAAGCGTGTGCACCTCATCAATAAAGAGAATAACATCTTTTGCCTGCTTAACCTCATCCATGGCCTTTTTGATTCTTTCCTCAAAATCGCCTCTGTATTTTGTGCCGGCAACCATTGATGTTAAATCAAGGGCAACAATCTTTTTGCCCTCAAGCATTTCGGGCACCTCGCCCTTAACTATCTTAAGAGCCAAGCCTTCCGCAATTGCCGTTTTACCGACACCGGGCTCGCCGATAAGGCAAGGGTTGTTTTTTGTTCTTCTTGAAAGAATTTGAATAACCCTTTCAATTTCTTTTTCTCTGCCGATAACGGGATCTATGCCGCCGTTTCTTGCTTTTTCGGTTAAATCAGTGCCGAATTCATCAAGAGTAGGCGTTGAGCTTTTGCCCTTTTTACCGCCCTTTGAGCCTCTGAATTCGGATTCCGGCCTTGAAAGATCGTTAACAAGCTCCTCCGTGAAAGCATTTTCATCAACGCCGCAGGCATTCAAAATCTTAACGGCTGCCGAATCGCTTTCACGAAGCAATGCAAGCAGCAAATGCTCTGTGCCGACAAAGGAATTTCTCATTCCCCTTGCAAGCTGAAATGCAATTTCAAGAATTCTTTTTGCCGTTGGTGTGAAATCATTCGGTGAAAGCGCAGTGGGGTTGCCCACACCCGTATTATCCTTAATGATCTGCTCAACCGATTCAAGAGCTATGCCCTTTTCAGAAAGCAGCTCTGCTCCGTAGCTTGTGTTTTCTTTAAGCACTCCGATAAGGATATGCTCTGAGCCTATATATGTGTGGCCGAAATTCTCAGCCGCTTTAATTGCAAGATTTAAAACATCATTTGCTTTTTGAGTAAAACTGTTGAATCTATACATAATTATTCCTCCTTTAAAACGCAGGCAAGCCTGCGAGCCGCAAATTAAACCGAGCGAATAATCATTTAAGCTCCGCGAAAGCGGATTTTATGCCATTGATGCCGCATATGCGAAATCAAAGTCTTTGTTTCCGGCAGGATATGCCGTAAAACCGCTTAGTTTAATTCGTTTCTGACTCTTTCCGCCCTGAGTTTGGAAACGGAATCCGGGTCGCCGCAGTCATCGGCGGCAAGTAAATTACCGTCTGCCGATGTGTGAATAAGCGCCGTTACGAGCGCAGGATCAAAATCAAAGAATCCAAGCGCCGCACCGAGCCTTACATCCGAAGCAAGAGCAATAAATTCGGCATAGCTTAAACGCCTTGCCATCTTAAGAGTGCCCATACTTCTGTATAATTTATCCTCCCAAATCTCGCTGCCCTTCATTGTGGCGCGCAAATTTCTTTCGCGCATAACGATTTGCATTGCAACGGAGGCAATATTTTCAACCGCCTCTTTTTCCGTTATGCCGAGGGTGACATGATTGGTGAGCACATAAAACGCGCCCGATTCGCCATAAAGCGGGCGAAGCGTGAAGCCGAGCTTGCCCACGAGCGAGGCTAATTTACCTATGCCGCCCGCATACTCAACGGCGGGCAGATGCAAACCGACGGAGATTTTAAGCCCCGTGCCCAAATTAACCGGACTTGCGGTGAGAAAGCCGAGCCTCTCATCAAATGCAATAGGCAGGCGGTCAATAAAAACATCATCAACCTTATTTGCCTTTGCATATGCGCTTTCGGGGTCAAGACCCGGCGCAAAAGCATTTATTCTGATATGATCCTCCTCGCAAAGCATTACACAAACGCTTTCATCGGGAGAAACAAGAAACGCGCCTTTTTCCTTTGCAAATTCGGGGCTTATAAGCTGCCTTTCGGCATATGCAGCAGCCTGAGCAGGCGATGCTCCCTGTAAATCAACAAGTGTGAAATCACCCGCCAATTCCGAATTTTTAATGCAGGCATAAAGCTTTTTAACCGTGTTTCGCTTTATTTCGCTGCTGAGCTTTGATTTAAAAGGCGTGTCGCTTAAATTTCTTGCAAGCCTTATTTTTGAAAAAAGAACCACATCATTATCCGCGCCGCCTGTGCCGTACCAATTTTTCATAACTTACTCCTTCTCGCCGAGTTCCTTGATTTTATCTCTTATAACCGCCGCATCCTCAAATCTTTGCTCTTTGATTGCAAGCTTCATATCCTCTTTAAGCTTTTCAAGCTCCGATTTAGGTTGCTCTGCAGCCGCCTCTTCTTTGCTTTGAGGTTCATCGGGAACCTCGGTGTAAGTAATGTTTTTGCCCACATGCTTTGCGTTTCCGTGAAGCTTAAAAATCGATGGCTGAAGCTTATCGGCAAATTTATCATAGCAATCCGCGCAGCCGACCAAGCCGCTGCTTACAATATCGTTAAAAGTTGAACCGCAGCTGTCACATCTGTCAATACCGGAAAGGATATTCATTGCCGGTATGCCTGCGCCGAGCAGATTGCCGAGGAATGTGTCCGCAAAGAAATTTTCGGCGCTGAAATCATTCATCAGCCCAAGTTCCCTTGCGCAATCCTCACAAAGATGCATTTCCGTTACATTGCCGTTTATATTTTGCTTAAAATAAGTTGTTGCTTCGTTTTTATTACAGTGTTGACATTTCATAATAAATATTCTTCCTTTCATTTATTAAATCAACTTATATACGCAAGCAGCATTTGCTTTAACTGCCTTGCGCGAACAGCGTTTTTAAATTCCTGCGAAACGCCCTTGAAATTGCTTTCCGCCATTGCGGCGTCAAGCATTTTTGCGCTTTTTGAATCTATCAGCTGCTGATAATTTAAATTATATATATTTGCTTTTGCGGAGCGTTCGTCTATCTCGTTGCCGATGCTGTTTATAAACGCCATAACGGCGGTATTTTTTGAATCGGCGCGCGTGATATAAATACACCCTCCGCCGCCTCTGCGGCTTTCGATTCTATAGCCCTGCTCGGGCGTGAAGCGCGATGTGATAACATAGTTTATTTGGCTGGGAACGCAGCCGATTTGCGAAGCAAGATCATTGCGCTTGATTCTGACGGTTGAATTGTTTTCATCAAACATATCAAGAATCATTCCGGCTATAATATCCGTCATATTCACTTATCACTCACTCCTTTTGGCTTATATTTTATTTTCGGCCTTATGTTTTGTCGAAGTACTTTTGTTGCTTTTGACTTTGACTTTCCTTGACCTTGATTACATATTAGCACGAAGGTCAGAGAAAGTCAATACTTTTTTCTGATTTTTTTTAAAATTTTTTAGCACGATTTTTCCGCTCAACTGTGCGGTTTTTCGAGATTTTCATTCAAAAAGCGCAAAAAAATTTAAAAAAATCTTTTTTACTTTTTGCTTTTCATTTATAATAAAGGTCAAAGACAAACAACAAAATTTAAGCTTCTATGTATGGTGAATAATATGAAAATAACAAATAATATGATAGATTCCGATTTGCGCCTGTGCGGCGAAATGATAAGGGCGATAAATCCGCTCGGCTCTTACGGCATGCAGGGAATAATGGGCAGAATTTCAAAAATCGCGCTCGGCGCATTGCCGCTCAGGAGTATGAACTGCACAAAAACTGAAATTCGCCGCAAAAACGGCACATATTTTAAAGCCTGCATTTTCAAAAGCAAAAATGCAAACGAAAATGCAATAGGCATACTTTGGCTGCACGGCGGCGGATATGTTATGGGTGCGCCCGAAATGGCGGTTATGACCATGCCCAAAGCACTGCTTCAGAAATTCAATTGTGTTATAATCTGCCCCGACTACACACTTTCAACCGATGCTCCCTACCCTGCCGCTGTTGAAGATGCATACCGCACCCTGCAATGGATGAGCAACAACAGAAAAAAGCCGGGAATAGGATATGAAAAATTTGCAGTGGGCGGCGAAAGCGCGGGCGGAGGACTTGCTGCCGCGCTTTGCATTTATGCGCGCGATAAAGAAAATGCTTCAATTGCCTTTCAAATGCCGCTTTACCCCATGCTTGACGACAGAGTAACAAAAACCTCCTGCTGCAACGATGCGCCGCTTTGGAACACGGCGGCAAACACCGCGGCTTGGGAAAGATATCTCGGCCCGCTTTACGGCAGCGACGGAGTGAGCGCATATGCCGCGCCGGCAAGGCTTGACAATTTTACAAACCTGCCGCCCGCAGTTTCCGTTATCGGCACGATCGAGCCGTTTTACGAAGAAACGATTAAATATTTTAAATCACTTTATTCCGCAGGAACGGAAGCGAGGCTTCAAATCGAAAACGGCTGTTTCCATGCCTTTGATATGGTTGCTCCAAGCTCCGCCGCGGCAAAAAGAGCACGAAGCTTTTTGCTTTTGGCATTTGAGGATTACGCCGAAAAATACATAAAAGCGAAAAAATAAAAGTTATTCTTGACTAACCGCAAGGTTTAATGTTAATATTACCGCACAAATTAAATGCTCGCTGAGGGAGTAGTTTGCGCATTAAATTTAAAATGTGCAGCAAGTCAACAGACTGACCGTTATGGTCTGGCTTGCCTTAATTAACGAGACTCATGCACACCGCCGGCAGGTATAACGCCTCGGCATCTGTGCATAAGTCTTTAATTTTTTTGGCTTATGCACGGCACAATACCGTGTGTGAGCTTTTTTATTTGTAAAAAATTCACCGGCTTTGCCGGGCAGGAGGAAAATATGAGGGAGTTTTTAAGAAGCAAAGAAGAATTGCTCAAAGAATTCGGCTCAAACCCGCAAACGGGGCTGACAAACGATAAAGCCGCCGAAAACAGAGCAAAATACGGCGAAAATTCGCTTACGCGAAAAAAGCAGGATTCATTGCTTAAAAGGCTTTGGGACGCGGCCACCGAGCCGATGCTTTTGATGCTGATTGCCGCAGGGCTGATTGCACTTGCGGTAAACATCGTTCGCAGCGTAACGGGCGGCGAAGCGGATTTTCTTGAATGTGTGGGCGTTTTTGTGGCGATTGCGCTTTCCGTTGTTATCAGCGTTGTTATGGAGGGCAAAAGCGCCAAGGCGTTTGAAGCGCTTTCAAAAATAAACGGCAACATAACCGTGCGCGCAATCAGGGGCGGAAAAACAATTACCCTTGAAAGGGATGAAATATCCGTTGGCGATATTTTGCTTCTTTCCGCGGGCGACAAAATTCCCGCAGACTGCCGATTGATTGAAAGCACTGCACTTACGGTTGACGAATCCGCGCTAACCGGCGAAAGCTTCCCGGTTAAAAAAGACGCCGATTTTCAAATTGCAGACGAGAAAACGCCGCTTGCCGAAAGAGCAAATATGATTTACAGCGGCACATTTATAACCGAGGGTCATGCAAAGGCCGTTGTTACCGCGGTGGGCGATTCCACGGAATTCGGCAAAATCGCAGGCGAGCTTACCGGTGCGGACAAAGCAAGCACGCCGCTTCAGGAAAAGCTTGCAAGGCTCGGCAAAACCATCACGGTTATCGGCGTTATCGCCGCGGCAATAGTTTTTATTTCGCAAATCATTTCATTTGCCATTCACGGCACAATTTCGCTTGATGCGATTACCGAAGCTTTTATAACAAGCATCATTCTTATAGTTGCCGCCGTGCCCGAGGGGCTGCCCACCATCGTGGCGGTTTCCCTTTCAATCAACATCATCAAGCTTTCAAAGCAAAATGCGCTTGTTAAAAAGATGATTGCCTCCGAAACCATCGGCTGCATAAGCGTTATCTGCTCCGATAAAACAGGCACATTAACCGAAAACAAAATGACGGTGCGCGGTTTTTACGACTTTGAAATGCACACCGACGCAAGCAAGCTTACAAACGAATATTTAACGCATAACATCTGCCTTAACACCACCGCCGATTTGGGCGACGGCGGCGAATTTATCGGCAATCCCACCGAATGCGCAATGCTGAATTTTTACGAAGCCTCAAAGGCGCACGAGGATTGCGGCAATTCATATAAAGATGAGAGAAACGACCACGAGGTGCTTTTCGCATTTCCTTTTTCCTCAGATCTTAAGCATATGACCACCGTTTCAAAGGTGGACGGGCGTATTATATCCTATGTTAAAGGCAGCCCCGAATGTGTGCTTGCCATGTGCGGCATCAGCGGCGAGGAGCGAAAAAAGGCCGAAGCCGCAATCACAAATGCCGAGGAAAACGCCATGCGCGTTATCGCCTTTGCACACAAAAAGCTCGACGGCATGCGCGATTACGAAGAAGAAAAAGAGCACACACAAATGGAAAGCAACATGGTTTTTGACGGCTTTGTTGCCATTTCCGATCCGCTTCGCGCAGATGTTTACGATGCGGTTAAATGCTGCCGCAGTGCCGGCGTGGGAGTTAAAATCCTTACCGGCGACAATATAATCACAGCCTCCGCCATCGCAAGCGAGCTTGATTTGCTCGGCGAGGGCAAAGTGGCGCTTGAAGCCAAAGAGATAGAGGAAATGAGCGACGACGAGCTTTGCAACATTTTGCCGCAGATAAGCGTTATTGCGCGAAGCACGCCGAGCGTTAAGATGAGAATAGTTAAGCTGCTTAAATCGCAAGGCAATGTTGTGGCTGTTACGGGCGACGGAATTAACGATGCTCCCGCGCTTAAAAATGCCGATGTGGGCATTGCGATGGGCATTTCCGGCACGGAGGTTTCAAAGGAAGCAAGCGATATCGTGCTGCTGGACGATTCTTTTGCCACAATAGTTAAAGCCGTTGAATGGGGCAGAAATATTTATGAAAACTTCAAAAGATTTATCAGCTTTCAGCTCACGGTTAATTTAGCTTCCGTTATCTGCGTTTTCATTTCCGTTTTGCTCGGACTGTCGGCACCGTTTACGGCGCTTCAGCTGCTGTGGATAAACATTATTATGGACGGCCCACCGGCGCTTACGCTCGGTCTTGAGCCGAATTACAGCGATTTGATGAATCGCAAGCCCACTGCGCGCGGCGAAAACATTATTTCAAAAAACATGTTCACTCGCATAGGGCTTACGGGCGTTTATGTTTCAATCGTTTTCCTTTGCCAATACAAATTCAACTTCCTCGGCGCGGCAGAAGGCGAAATGCGCACGGTTTTATTCACGCTTTTCGTTTTATTCCAGCTTTTCAACGCTTTCAACTGCCGCGAGCTGCACAGCGAAAGCATATTCAAGCACCTGTTTAAAAACAAACTTATGTTGCTGATAGTGGGCTGCACCTTTGCACTTCAGATTTTGATTATTCAATTTGCGGGTGCATTTTTCGGCACAGTTCCGCTCGGAATCGAAATGTGGCTCAAGCTTTTCGGAATGTCTGCCACGGTGATAGTGCTTTCCGAAATCATAAAGCTATTTATAAGGCTCTTTTCCAAAAAGAAAAATGCATAAAGCCTTTGCCTGATTAAAATATTAAATCAACACATAAGCAAAACTGCCGACACCCGAAAAGGTGCCGGCAGTTTTTTATACAATAATCTGATTTTAAATTTTAATGCTTTTATTCAGTCAAGCAGCCCGCACACATCTTCGGCAATCTGCTCTTTTGTAAGCCTGTTTTCGACAAGCAAGGCATTGTGATCATAGCGATCCTCAAACTCCTTTTTAAGGCCGTAATTGAGTACTTTAACATTATCCCTGCCGTAAAATCTTGCGATTTTTTCGCCAAAGCCGCCGTCAAGCACACCGTCCTCAAGAGTAACAACAACACTGTGCTCCTTCATCAAATCGGAAAGAAGTGCATCATCCGTTCCCGTGATAAAGCGCGGGTTAATTAAAGTGGGCTTTTTACCCGTTTTGCTTTCGATTTCCTTTGCCGCTTCCTCGCCGAGCCGATAAAACGAGCCGAGCGCAATAATTGCAACATCACTGCCGCTTTGGGTGATTTGATATTTATTCAAATCGCCGTAATCCTTATCAAATTCCCTGCCCGTTGTGACAACGCCGTTTTCCGGCACACGAATTGCAACCGGATATTCATTTTGCTCAATGCTCCAATCAAGCATAGCAAGATATTCCTCCTTGCATGTGGGCGCAAGGTAAACAAGATTTAAAATATTTGAAAGCATGGGAATATCATAATAGCCGATATGGCCCGCATCGTTCATGCCGAAAACGGAAGCGCCGTAAAGTACAATCGTTGCCGGCTCGCTGTTGAGGCACAAATCTTGAGCAATTTGATCGTAAGTGCGCTGAATAAAGGTGCTGTAAGTGCCGTAAACGGGCTTGCCGCCGTTTTTGGCAATGCCGGAAGCAAGAGCAACGGCGTGCTCCTCTGCAATGCCGACATCAACAAATTGACTGCCCGCCTTATCGCGGCGCGCCTTATCAAAGCCCATGGAGCTGGGTACTGCGGAGGTGATTGCAACCACCTTTTTATCCTTTGCCATTTTATCAAGCAAAAATTCAGCCGTGATATCGCTGTAATTCTCCCCGCCGAAATCAACCGTGGGCTTTCCGGTTTCAATGTTGAACGGAGCGCAATAATGCCAATTTTCCTTGTTTTTAACGGCGGGAGCATAGCCTTTGCCTTTTTCCGTTACAATGTGCAAAACAACGGGATGATCAATATCCTTAACAGATTCAAAAAGCTTAATAAGGCTTTGAATATCGTTTCCGTTTGCCTCAAATTTGTAATCAAGCCCCATGGAGCGGAAAAGATTGCATTCGCATTTGCCGCCGCTTTCGCGAAGCATGCGCAAATTTTTATAAATGCCGCCGTGATTTTCCGCGATGGACATATCATTGTCGTTCACAAGAATAATCATATTGCTGCTTTGCTCGCCCGCAAAATCAAGGCCCTCAAGCGCTTCGCCGCCGCTGAGAGAGCCGTCGCCGATAACGGCAATGATGTTTTCCTTGCCGCCGCAAAGATCCCTGCCCTTTGCAAGACCGCACGCAAGGCTTACGGAGGTGGAGGTGTGGCCGATATTAAACATATCATGCTCGCTCTCAAGCGGATTTGTATATCCCGTTACATCATCATATTTTGCGGGATCCAAATAAGCGTTCTTTCTGCCGGTGAGCATTTTATGCGGATAGCATTGGTGCGAAACATCAAACACGATTTTATCCTCGGGTGAATCAAACACATAATGAAGCGCAACGGTTGCCTCCACGAATCCCATGTTCGGGCCGAAATGGCCTCCGTGCACGGAAAGCCTTTTCAAAAGGGCTTCGCGCATTTCAGCGGCAAGCACTTCAAGCTGAGCGAAATCGAGCTTTTTAACATCCTGCGGTGAATTGATATTTTCAAGATACATATTTATTTCTCCTTTATTGACAAATTTAATAAAAATATTTATACTTTTTATTACACGAAGATTATACAAGTTAAAGTGAACTTTAAGTCAAGCGCTTTTTAAAAAATTTATCTGCAAAGCGAAAGGGTTGAAAGCATTATGAATTACACGGTAGGCGAAACGGCAAAAATGATGAATTTACCCACATCTACTTTAAGATATTACGATAAAATCGGCTTGCTTCCGTTTGTTAAGAGAACGGAAAGCGGAATCCGCATGTTTCAGGACGAGGATATGGAATGGCTCGGCATTATCGAATGTTTAAAAAAGACGGGCATGCAGCTGACCGAAATCAGGGAATACATAAACATGGCAATGCTGGGCGACGAAACAATAGACGCCCGCCTGCAAATGTTTTTGCGCCGCAAGCGGGAAACCGAGCAGCAGATAAAGGAACTGCAGGAAACGCTTGAAACGATTGACTATAAAATTTGGTTTTATGAAACGGCAAAAGAAAAAGGCACCACAAAGGGCGTTGCCTGCGAATGCAGCGATGTGCCGAAAAAATACAGAGAGGTTAAACAGCGCCTGGCGAAAATATCATAATAAAAAACAATATAAAATCTTTAAAAAACCTGCAATCCGCGACGCCCAAAAAGGCAACGCGGATTTTTTGCCTTCTTGCACGGAATAATTATTCCCGTTTTTCACACAATAACAATAAATATAAAATAAGCGTGGAAATTTATATCCGCTTATGATATAATAAAGAAAAGTTTTGTGCTTTTTGCATAAAATATTTGCTTTTGCGAAAATATTTTTTATTCATTTGAGAGGGATAATGCCATGAGCAACTCAAAAACAAAGCCTTTCGGCATACGGGATAAGCTGGGCTATATGTTCGGCGATTTCGGCAACGATTTCACATTTTTGCTTTCTTCAAGCTTTTTGATGAAATTTTACACCGATGTTATGGGCGTGGACGGCTATATAGTGGGAATCATAATGATGGTGGCAAGATTTGTTGACGCCTTCACCGATGTTGCCATGGGCCGAATTTGCGACAGAAGCAAAATGACCCCCGTGGGCAAATTCAAGCCGTGGATTCGCAGAATGTGCGGGCCTGTTGTTATCGTTTCGTTTTTAATGTATCAAAGCGGGCTTTCGGGCTTGCCCCAATGGGCTAAAATAGTTTATTTAACAATAACTTATATTTTATGGGGCTCTGTTTTCTACACTTCAATCAATATCCCCTACGGCTCAATGGCATCTGCCATTTCCGATGACCCCGGCGACAGGCAATCCCTTTCCACCTTCAGAACAATGGGCGGAATGTTTGCCGGCGCATTCATTATGGCTGGCGTGCCGCTTATGATTTATGATAAGGTTAACGGCAACGATATTTTAAACGGCAAAAGATTCACGATAATCGCAGGCGTTTGCTCGATTTTGGCATTCATCTGCTATATACTTTGCTATTCGTTCACCACCGAAAGAGTTAGAACCGAAGTTTCTTCCGAAGCAATGAAGCAAAACAGCGTGGGGAACATGCTCAAAAACGCACTTAAAAACAGAGCGCTTATTTCAATTATAGTCGCTTCCGTTTTCATGCTGGTTTCGCAGCTTACCATTCAGCAAATGGCAAACTATGTATTCCCCAATTATTACGGCAATGCAAAAGCACAAAGCCTTTCAATGGTTGTTATGGGCGGCGGAATGCTTGTGGCGGCACTTATAGCGAAGCCGCTTGCAAAGAAAATCGGCAAGGCCGAAATGAGCGTTATCGCAAATATGCTTGCAGGCATTGTTTGCATAATTTTGTATTTCGTAAGGCCGCAAAATGTTTGGGTTTATGTGTCCTTCCAATTTCTTTCCTGGTTTGGGCTCGGTGTTTTCTCCATGGTTACCTGGGCACTTATCACGGATGTTATCGATTATTCCGAAATCAAAAACGGCATCAGGGAGGACGGCTCTGTTTACGCGCTTTATTCCTTTGCCCGCAAGCTTGGTCAGGCGGCTTCGGCGGGCCTTACCGGCGCACTGCTTTCGCTTATAGGCTACGACCAATCAACGGCATTTACGCCTGAAGTTAAAGAGGGCATTTTCGATATTTCAACACTTGTGCCCGCAGCAAGCTTTATCATTCTTGCGCTTATACTTTGGTTCTGGTATCCGCTTCACAAAAAGCAGGTTGAGGAAAATGTTGCAATCCTAAGAGAAAAGCATTCGAGCGGCAAAGAATAAGCCCGAGCTTTAAATCACAAATCAATTTCACACAGCAAAAGCCCTTGAAGCGTTTAACGGCTTCAAGGGCTTTTATCATATTAAAATATTTTATTTGCAAATAAGAAATTCGGCAGCGGAGCAAAGCACCTGAACAATCGAAAATCCAAAAACAACCTGTGTGTCCGACCAGCCGTGATTTTTACGCATTTCATCATGGATGGGAGTACGAACATTTTTAAGCACTTCGATCTTGAAAAAGCGCTTTAAGAAGATTTTAATAAGACCCGCAATTCCGTCCACAAGCAAAACGGCGGAAAGCAGAATATATGAAAGCGGATGACCGGATTTTAAAATCATAATCACAATAATAAGCCCAAGCGGCCTTGAACCCGCATCGCCCATAAGCTGAGAGCTGGGGCTTGTGTTAAAGCAAAGATATGCTGCAAGCACGCCGATCATAATAAAGCCAAACACCGAATACGGTGCCGCGATTTGCTTTGAAAACACAAATATAATACTGAGCAGTGATATTGTGCCGAGTGAAGCGCAAAGCCCGTCCACCCCATCGGAGCAGTTGGTAACATTTATACCGATCCAAAGCAATATTGTGGAAAGCACGGCAAAAACCGCGGGATGAACGCTGAAGCTGTGATTAAAAATAACAAACGATGTGGAATTATTGAGAACAAACACAACGGAAATCAAAATGCACACAATCAAATCGATAAGGCCTTTTTTGTAATCCGACCAAGGCTTATCGGAAGCATCGTCCAAATAACCACTGAGCATTTCAATAAAAATCAAAACATCATAGCATATCAGTTCGGGCGTAACCGGCATTAAAAATACGGAGCAAAGCACAAACACGGCAATCATTACCAAGCCTACTCCCCTGATTTTGCCCTTTGATTTTTCTCCGTTTACTGCAAAAGCCCTGCCCTTATCCTTTGGCAAAAACGGCAATTTGATTTTAAGAAGCACAAAGCAGATTGCAAACGCCGCCAAAAACGCGCACGCAATATATTTCGCCGAGCCTGCGGCATTGCCGAGAATATGATAAAACATTTTTTAACCCCGCTTATTTTAAATTTTAATTTAAAACATTATATTACAAAATTTTGCCGCAGTCAACAAAATGCGCCAAACTGCGTGAAATCGCCGCACGGGTTATGTTAAAATCCGGCCGGATATTCCGTTTCCGCTTATCACATATCGCATTCGGCTTTTGCCCGCTTAAAGCCAAAAGAAAAAAAGCGCCCCGCCTCGCACGATATGCGATACATCGAAGCGCCTTTTTATTACAGAGTAAAGAATTAAGCTTTAAGCCTCAACTGATTTTGCGTTTTCGCTTTCTTCATTTTCGGCAAGCTCACTGCCCTTTTTACTTTTAACATAGCTCTTAAACGAATTAACAACAATGATAAGGCCGAGCGTGATAAGCAAAACGGCAACAACAAGCTGAAGCGCGGAGCCGAAGATATCTGTGCCTGCGGCAATAGCCTTAACAAGGGCGATAACACGCTGAACAAGTGCCGTGAATGTTACGCAAAGCATAATGATCATCGGCGGGAACAGCATCTTATTGCTTCTGCCCGTTACTTTAAGGAATACGCAAAGCGTAATAAGAACAAGCGCGCTGAGCAGCTGGTTTGCGGAGCCGAAGAGCGGCCAAACCTTTTCATAGCCGATTTTCGTGAGCACAAAGCCGCAAAGAAGCGTGAAAATCGTGGCGAAATAAGGATTGCAAAGCACCTTGCGCCAAGGCTTTGCATGCTCCATATCATCAACGCTGAAGATTTCCTGGAACGACATTTTGCCGATACGCGCAACGGCGTCAAGCGTGGTGAGCGCAAGAGCGGAAACGCACATTGTCATAAACACGGTTGCAACCTGAACAGGCATGCCCATTTTTTCAAAAAAGCCCGCAACACCGCGGCTGAAGATTTGGAACGGAGTGCCGTCTGCCGGGGTGCCGTCCTTAGCCGCTGCCGCGCCTGCAACGCAAAGCGCAAGAACCGCCAAAACACTTTCAAGAATCATTGCGCCGTAGCCGACTTTAATCATATCCTTTTCATTTGCTATCGTTTTGGACGAAGTGCCCGAGGAAACAAGGCTGTGGAAGCCCGAAACCGCACCGCAGGCAACCGTTACGAAAAGAATCGGGAACATTGTGCCGAGCTTTTCATTTGTGAAGCCCGTGAAAACAGGCAAATTCATTGTGGGGTGGCCGATGATAAGGCCGACCGCCGCACCGAGAATCATACAAACAAACATAATCGTGGTCATATAATCACGGGGCTGTTTCATAAGCCAAATCGGCACGATTGCGGCAACAAAAATATACGCAAAAACGATATAGCTCCAGCCGTCCTTACCGAGAACGATGGGACATTTGATGCCGATTGCAAACGAAGCTATAATGAAAACAACACCGATAAGAAATTCTTTCCATCCGGAAAAATTGAATTTCTTTTGAATAAGGCCGAAAATAACGGCAAAAAGCATGAACATGATCGAAACCATGCCGGCAGAGCCGTTTGTGCCCGCCGTGGCAAGCTTTGCGCCGGTGGTGGCATCAAAGGCATTAAATGTGCCCGAAACCATATCGGCAAAAACAGCTATGATAAGCAGTGAAAACAGCCAGCAAAAGATTGTGAAAAGCTTTCTGCCGAGCTTTCCGATATATTTTTCAATCAGCATGCCCATTGATTTGCCCTGATTTTTAACCGAGGCATAGAGCGCGCCGAAATCCGTTACCGCGCCGAAGAAAACGCCGCCGATTAAAATCCAAAGCAAAACGGGAAGCCAGCCGAACACGGCGGCCTGAATTGCGCCGGTTACGGGGCCTGCACCCGCGATTGACGAAAATTGATGGCTGAAAACCGTCCAGCCGTTTGTGGGCACGTAATCCTTGCCGTCGTTATATTTAACGGCGGGAGTTTCCGCTTTGGGATCAATGCCCCATTTTTTTGCAATGCGGCGGCCGTAAAGCACATAGCCCGCACCGAGAACAGCCACGGCGATTAAAACAATTACCAATGTGTTCATAAAATCTATCTCCTTTTCTTATTTCAAACAGCCGCCGGCAAATAAAAAAGCCCCCGCTTTGCACAAATCATCAAAGATTTTGCAAAGGCGAAGGCATCAACTTAAACATAAAGTTTAACTGCATCCGTGTTACCACTTTGCTTGCCGGCACGAATCCGACCGCTCAATCACCGCCCAAAATCCGCAGAAAGCAAAATTTCGGAAAGTGCTTCCATATAACGGTGGAACCCGGCTTTGCCTACTGATTGCTTTTCGACAAAGCTGCTTGCAGGTGAGGGCCGAACGCGCCTTGTTACCGCCTTCCACAACCGGCGGCTTTCTGTGAACGGTGCTGCGCAGGGTCATTTCCTGTTCATTGCATTTGGCTGTTTAATTTATAACTTAATGTTAGTACTAAAGTTAAAATTTGTCAAACAATATTAAAAATTTCGTAATTTAGCCCAAACGGCAGCGCAAAATTAAGCCTTGCTTTGGACATATTTTAACATTTTATGAACAGAAAAACTCTTATTGGCTCAATATGCAAAAGGACTCCGCCGCATCAAAACGGCAGAGCCCTTTTTACAAAGACAGAGAGTGCAGTGAAAAGCACTGCAAAAAATCGCCTGCGCCGCAAAATAATTTAGAAATTATCAAGCAGGGATTTGTAAAACTCGCAATAATCTGTTCTGTTTTCAGCTGTAAAAGCCATAGCCTCGCGCGGATGACGATTGAGCTGACCCGTGAGCATATATTGCACCTCGTAGCCCCATTTTACGCCGCTTTCCTTGAGCGGAATCATGTAATTTTCAAGGAAGGTAAGCAGACTGTAAAGATTATATTTCGGATTTTTAAGGAATCCGAGCAAAAGCTCCATTGCGCAGTTGCCCGCTCCCCTTCCCATGCCTGCCGCCGTGGCATCAAGATAAGAAACACCGTAAGAAAGAGTTTCAATCGTGTTTGCAAAAGCAAGATTTTGATTGTTGTGCGCATGAAAGCCGATTGCCTTGCCGTATTTTTCGCCGATTTCAAGATATTTTTTTGCAAGTGCGCCCGCCGTTTCGGGGTAAAGCGAGCCGTAAGAATCCACAAGATAAATAACATCAACACTTGATTGGCCTATCATTGCAAGAGCCTCTTCAATCTGCTCGCTCGAAGCCTGGCTGATCGCCATGATATTACAGGTGGTTTCATAGCCGAGATTATGAAAATATTCAATCATTTCAAGTGCCGCCGGAATTTGGTGAATATAGCAGGCAACACGCACCATGTCTATAACCGATTCGCTTTTCGGCACGAAATCCTCTTTAAAATCGCACCTGCCCACATCAGCCATAACTGCAATTTTCATATCGGAAATATTTTCGCCGACTATGCTGCGAATATCCGCCTCATCGCAAAACTTCCATTTGCCGAATTTATTAACATCAAACAGATTTTTGGAGGCACGATAACCGAATTCCATATAATCCACGCCGCTTTTAACATTCGTTTTATAAAGCTCGGTAACAAATTCATCCGTAAATTCAAAATTGTTGCAAAGGCCGCCGTCTCTGATTGTGGCGTCAACCACCTTAACATCGGCGCGCACGGTCATCATATTACCTTTTCTGGGTGCCATAATATCCTCTCCTGTTCGCAGAAATATCGCTTTACCGCTTTAAAGTCCCATCGCTTTAAAGCAGATTAGTGGTATTATAACAGGTGCGCATTCCTTTGTCAACAGAAAATCAAAAAAACAAAGCGGAAATGCAAAGCATTTCCGCCTGAAAAGCATATTAAAGCCGCATATACGCGTATATAATATGGTTTTATATTATTTAATAACGCGAACTCTTACAACGCCGGCAATTTTTTCGATATCGCCGAGAACAACACCCGGCACATCCGAATCAACATCCAAAATGCTGTATGCTATTTCGCCGCGGTTTTTGTTTACGAAGTTTGCGATATTTATTCCGTCCTTACTGATTGTGTCGCTTATGGTGGCAATCATATTCGGCTGATTTTTATGAATAACGGTTATTCTTGCCGCGCCGCATTTCGGGCTGGAAACCGCAGGCATATTAACGGAATTTATGATATTGCCGTTTTCAAGAAAATCTATCAACTCAGCGGCACCCATTGTGGCGCAGTTCTCCTCGCTTTCGGGAGTGGAAGCACCAAGATGGGGCATGGCAATAACACCGTCAACCCCGATAAGATCGGCAGACGGGAAATCCGTTACATAAGCCGCCATTCTGCCGTCCTCAAGAGCAGAAACGACATCCGCGGAATTGGCAAGATCGCCTCTTGCAAGGTTTATAATTCTAACCGTATCCTTCATCTTTGCTATGTTTTCGGCGCAAATCATTTCCTTTGTTTCGGGAGTGAGCGGCACATGCACGGTAACATAATCAGCCTTCGGGAAAATCTCATCAAGCGAATTTATTATTTGCACATCTTTTTTTAGCGTTTCGGCCGCGGAGGGAGAAAGAAACGGATCATAACCGACAACCTTCATGCCGAGATCAACGGCGGCGTTTGCCACCAATCTGCCGATTGCACCGAGGCCGATTACGGCAAGGGTTTTGCCCTTGATTTCGGGTCCGGAAAAAGCAGACTTGCCTTTTTCAACGCTTTTGCCGACATTTTCATCGTTTTTAATCGTTTTGCACCATTCGATTGCCTTGGTGATTTTTCTGCTTGAAAGCAAAAGCGCGCAAATAACAAGCTCCTTAACCGCATTTGCATTTGCACCGGGGGTGTTGAAAACAACAATGCCGTCCTGCGTGCAGCGGTCTATCGGAATATTATTAACGCCTGCGCCGGCTCTTGCGATTGCAAGCAGTGACTTCGGCATTTCCATATCGTGCATGGCGGCGGAGCGCACCATAATCGCATCAGGATTTGCGATATCATCGCCGTAAGCATATTTTGATTTATCAAATTCGGCAAGACCGACGGATGAAATCTTATTAAGAGTTTTAATATTAAACATTATTTATGAGCCTCCTCAAATTCCTTCATGAATTTAACAAGCTTTTCAACACCCTCAATCGGCATTGCGTTATAAATGGATGCACGCATGCCGCCCACTGTTCTGTGGCCCTTCAGATTAACAAAGCCCGCAGCGTCCGCCGCCTTAATAAATTCGGCATTGAGTTCATCGCTGCCCGTAACAAACGGAACATTCATAAGCGAACGGTATTCCGGCACGACGGTGCCCTTAAACATTTCGCTTGAATCAAGAAAATCATAAAGAATTTTTGCTTTTTTCTCATTATGAGCCTTCATGCCCTCCAGATCGCCGTAGGTTTCCTTGATCCATTCAAGCACAAGGCCGCAGATATAAATGGTCCAGCACGGAGGCGTGTTATAAAGCGAATCCGCATCCGCCTGCACCTTGTAATTCATCATAACAGGGCAGATATCCCTTGCGTTGCCGAGCAAATCCTCGCGAATAATTGCCACAACAAGGCCTGCGGGAGCAACATTCTTTTGAGCGCCGAAATAAACCATGCCGAATTTTGAAATATCAAGAGGCTCGGAAAGCGCGCATGAGGAAACATCGGCAATAAGCACCTTGTTGCCGACGGGAGGCAAATCGCGATACTTCGTGCCGTAAATGGTGTTGTTCATGCAAATGTAAACATAATCGGCATCCTCGCGGAAATCCTTTGCCTTTGTTTCAGGAATATATGTAAAGGTTTTATCTGCCGAGGAGGCAACGGCTTTAACATCGCCGTATTTCTGCGCCTCCTGAAACGCCTTTTTAGCCCACTGGCCCGTAATGATGTAATCCGCCTTGCCGCTGCCGTTCATAAAATTGAGCGGAATTGCGGAGAATTGAGCGGAAGCGCCGCCCTGCAAAAAGAGCACCTTGTAATTATCTGGCACTTTGTAAAGCTCGCGCATAAGCCTTTCGGCGTTTTTGATAATTTCGTCAAAAACCTTTGAGCGGTGGCTCATTTCCATAACGGATTGACCGCAGCCGCGGTAATCAAGTATTTCCGCGCCTGCCTTTTCGAGCACGGACTCCGGCAGGGTTGAAGGACCTGCGCTGAAATTATAAACTCTGGACATTATTAATTGCCTCTCCTTCGCATTTTTAATTGTGATATAGCTAATATTATAAAGATGTTTAACTTTTTGTCAATGCTTTAAGCAAAACTTTATCGGAAAGAAGCGATTTTTGTTAAATTTTTAACTATTCTTTTCAAGCTTATTGTTTCATTCCAAAATAAAATCACCCAAAAGTTTTAAACTTCGTTGGGTGATTAAATCATCTTTATTTATATATGCCAAACACGCGCAGTTTATCGCTGCTGATTGAGTGCATTCTGAAGTATGCCTGCATTTTTCTTCTTTTTGGGTTTATACGCGGGCGGATTTGCAAGCTTTTTGGTGAGCCTGTTGCTTTTTGCCATGATTTTATTTATTTCATGCACGGGGCCTGCCATATATTCCGTCATATACTTATCGGCAACGGCCATCATATCGGGATCGTTTTTCATTTCGCCCAAGATCGTTACGCCGATAACATCCTGCACTTCGTTAGTGCCATCCTCATAAACATCGCCGAGCATTTTAAAAAGCTTTTTTCTTTCCTGCTCGGTGCCGTTTTTGATAACATCAAGCACTTTCTGCGTGCCCACTTCCTCAAAAAAGGTTTCGGGCAAAAATTCGCCGTAATCGGAAATGTTTTGCTTAATTGCATCTTTATATTCGGGATAAAGCGTGCCGAAGCGATTTGCAAGCGAATCAACATCATAACTGATTACGCCGTTTTTTGCTTTTGAGCGGGAAACCGCCTTTGGCATTTTGATTTTATCCAAATCCTTTTTCTTATTTGTTTTAAAAAGCGGCTCGAGCTCGTAGGCAAATTCGTTTGCGGCGGAGCGGCAATCCCTTTCATCCGCATCGGCAAGAGTGAAAAGGGATTTTGAAATAGTTTCATATTCCGTGGATTCACCCTTATCTTCATAAGCACATTCCAAGAGCAGAATATTGCTTTCTTTTTCGTATTTAAATCTAAAAAGGCCTTTTTCACTTTTATAGTGAACTGCGGCTTCATCCTCGGATTTGGCCTTTGAAAAGCCGAGCGGCTGAATACGCGGTTCAAGATATTTATCTATAATTCTGTAAGCTTCGATAAGTTCCATATTTGAAAACTCCTGTTTTATACATATTTACTGTTTCGATTAAGTATTATAACATCTTGCAAAGCATTTGTCACTATCTAATTTGTTAAATAACTGTTATAAATAATATGCTTACTGTTGAATTTATTATTTTTATATGATACAATATAGCGAAAACTCGGTATGCGATAAATTTAAGGCGGTGAATTTTACGGATAAGGTTTTGGTGGAGGTTAAAGCCACCCAGCAATACGGGCACGATACGGATGTTACCGATTTAACAACATACGGCACCCTGCGCGACGACGGCGCCGCCTACATAATCAAATACAACGAAGAGCTTGAAAACCCGAGCGAAACGGTTTGTGTTACCGTGCGCGTGCAAAAGGATGAAAGCTTTGTTGAGATGACGAGATCCGGCAGAAGCCATGCCTGCCTTACGATTGAAAAAGCAAAGCGCAATCTTTGCAGCTACGGCACGGATTTCGGCAACATACTCATGGGAATATACGGCAAGGATATCGAGGCAAATGCCGAAGACGGGCTTTTCAATTTTGAATACGATATTGATTTTAACGGCTCTGTTTCATCGCAAAACAAGGTGCGAATGAAGCTTACAAAAACACAAAGCCCGAGAAAGATTAAAGAAGTAAAGGCCGAGCAATAACGGCAAACATAAAACGCGGTTTTTTCAGCAAAGCCGCAAAGCTTAATATACGGGAGCAAATCAAAAATGTCATTACTTGTTAAAGAAACTCAAAAGGAATTAAGGGAAAAAATATTGGACGCACTCGGCAGAGCCGTTGCAAACGGAGAACTGCCGGCAGAGCCGTTGCCGGCATTCAACATTGAAAAGCCGGCGAACAGCGCAAACGGCGATTTTTCATCAAACATTGCGCTTGCGGGAGCAAAGGCATTCAAAAAAGCACCGAGAATGATTGCCCAAAGCATTGCGGATAACATTGATTTGGAGGGCACGCTTTTTGAAAAGGTTGAAATTGCGGGGCCGGGCTTTTTGAATTTTTACCTTTCGCAAAGATATTATTCGGAAATAGTTAAAGATGTTATAACCAGGGGCGAGGATTACGGTGCCTCGAATTTCGGCAAAGGCAAAAAAGTTTTGGTGGAATTCGTTTCCGCCAATCCCACAGGCCCCATGCATATAGGCAACGCACGCGGCGGCGCAATCGGCGACTGCCTTGCCGCAGTGCTTGAAAGAGCCGGCTACAATGTCAGCCGCGAATTCTATGTTAACGATGCCGGCAACCAAATCGAAAAATTTGCCACTTCGCTTGAGGTGCGCTATCTTCAGCTTTACAAAGACGGCATTGAAATGCCCGAGGACGCTTATAAGGGCGCAGATATAACCGAGCACGCAAAGAGCTTTGCCACAGAATACGGCGATAAATATGTTGAGGCAGAAAGCGGCGAAAGGCGCAAGGCGCTCGTTGATTTTGCGCTTCCCAAAAACATTGCAGGCCTTGAAAGGGATTTGCTGCAATACAGAATCAAATATGATAATTGGTTTAAAGAGAGCACTCTGCACGCAGACGGCTCCGTTGCAAAAATCATTGAAAAATTCAAAGAGCTTGGCGTAACATACGAGCAAGACGGTGCGCTTTGGTTTAAGGCATCCGAATTCGGCAATGATAAAGATGTTGTTCTTATTCGTGCAAACGGCATACCGACATATATAGTGCCAGATATTGCATATCATTATAACAAGCTGGTTACAAGAGGCTATGACAAAGCCGTTGATGTTTTAGGCGCGGACCACCATGGATATGTGCCGAGAATGAAAGCGGCACTTTCCGCCCTTGGAATTGATGAAAACAGACTTGACTGTGTGATTATGCAGATGGTTCGTCTGGTAAGAGACGGCGAAACAATCAAGCTTTCAAAGCGTTCAGGAAAGGCAATAACTCTTACCACCCTTTTGGATGAAATCCCGATAGACGCAGCAAGATTTTTCTTTAATCTGCGCGAACCGAATTCGCATTTTGATTTTGACCTTGATTTGGCGGCTCAGGAAACAAGCCAAAACCCCGTTTATTATGTGCAATACGCGCACGCAAGAATATGCTCTATCCTTAAAAAAGCACAGAACAGCGGCATAACGCTTCGCACACCTACCGATGAAGAACTCGATCTTTTGAATTCGCCCGAGGAAACGGAGCTTATCCGCCACCTTTCTTCGCTGACGGACGAGGTTATCACCGCCGCCAAAACATACGATCCGGCAAGAATAACCCATTTTGTTATCGAGCTGGCAACGCTTTTCCACAAATTCTACAACGCACAAAGGGTTATTGCCGACGACGAAGGCCTTATGCAGGCACGCCTTTATCTTTGCGTTGCGGTAAAAGACACCATTAAAAACATTCTTACCATGCTTAAGATTTCCGCTCCCGAAAGCATGTAACAATAATAAAAGCACATAAACGGCGAACAAAAATGAGAGTGAGGAAAAAACATGGCATCTTTTAAAAGCAAAGTGCTTCACTCGGTTGGCAACAGTCTTTTTAAATACATTTACAAAAATCCTCGGCGCAATATGCTGAAGCTTGTTAAGCTCGGCAAGGTGTTTGCAGGAAAAATGTATCCCGAAAGCACTTTCACTAAGCCAATTGAAATAATCACGGATAAAACAAACATTTGGCATGAATTTCTTTTCAGAGGAATTGATGAGGTTAATCATGATTTGCTGCGAAGAGCCGTGCTGACCTTTGGCATCGACTTAGGACTTATAGGCACATCAACGCTGAGAAAAAAGCGCGACGAATTAAAATGCAACATTCCGTGGGTTGTGTTGCTTGATCCCACTTCCGCCTGCAACTTAAAATGCAAGGGTTGCTGGGCCGCTGAATACGGCCACAAGTCAAGCCTCACCATGGATGAAATGCGCAAAATAGTGAGCGAAAGCAAAGCGCTCGGCACTCACTTTTTCATGTTTACCGGCGGTGAGCCGCTCATCAGAAAAAAAGATATAATTTTGCTTGCAAAGGAAAATCCCGACTGTATGTTTCTCGCGTTCACTAACGCAACGCTGATTGACGATGAATTTTGCGAACAGCTTATAGAATGCGGCAACTTCGGCCTTGCGCTTTCGATAGAGGGCACAGAGGAAACGAACGACGGCAGACGCGGCGACGGCGCTTACCAAACAACGATGAACGCCATGAAAATGCTTAAAAAGCACGGCTGCCTTTTCGGCACCTCTGTTTGCTACACAGCGGCAAACTACGCCGCCGTAACAAGCGATGAATTCTACGATAAAATGATTGAAGCGGGTGCAAAATATATGTGGTATTTTCACTATATGCCCGTTGGCGCAAATGCCGACACTTCCCTGCTGCTCACTCCCGAGCAGAGAGAGCATGTTTACCGCGCAATCCGCGACAGGCGTGATTCGAAGCACGGCAAACCGATTTTCACGGTTGATTTCCAAAACGACGCCGAATTTGTCGGCGGCTGCATTGCCGGCGGCAGAAACTATTTTCATGTTAATTCCGAGGGCGATGTTGAGCCCTGTGTTTTCATTCATTATTCGGATTCAAACATAAGAGAAAAATCGATAATCGAATGCTTAAACTCTCCTCTTTTCAAGGAATATTACAAGGGCCAGCCCTTTAATAAAAACATGCTGCGCCCCTGCCCGATGCTGGAAAACCCACAGGCACTGCGAAAAATGGCAGAACGAAGCGGCGCGAAATCAACAAACCTGATTTGTGAGGAAAGCGCAGAACAGCTTTGCTCGAAATGCGATGCATACGCCGCTGCCTGGGCGCCGAAAGCAAAGGAAATCTGGGAGGAAAAAGAGCGTTTCAAACCGTTCACCCAGTATTACAGAGACACTCCCGAAGGCAAGCTTAATTACCGCCCCGAGGACTATTGATTAAAAAAAGCATATGAATTTAAAAAAGCGACCTATCGGAACAAACTCCGAACAGTCGCTTTTTTTGCTGTGTTATTTTGCCGAAACGGCATTATTCGTCAAGCAAATTGTTTTCGCGAAGCATATCAAGAAATTTATCAATATCCTCGCTTGCTTTTTGCTCCGTTACCTCATATTCCAGAAGCACTTTGCTCAGAAGCTGCTCTTTTGTGCAGCCCTCCACAAGGCAATCCCAAAAAAAGCCACCCGATTCATTAAGGGTTATCATTCCGTTAAATTCCATTGCTTTATTACCCACGGGCACGACGATTTCGGAGCCTGCAATATTTCTTTTTGCAAATCCGCTTTTTATTTTCATGGCAAACAATTCCTTTAAAAGATAAATTTATAAAAATATTATACCAATATGCACAAAACAATTCAAGCTATTATAAAAAAATAAGAAAATATAACAAATTTTGCGTTCTTGCTCTTGCAGAACGGAGCGGCAATAGGTATAATATCAGTGGTAATTCATTAAAATTATCAGTTTGTACGAAGGAGAGTATTTAATATGGTTTATTCACGCGAAGTTGAAACAATGTGCCCTGTTGCTCAGGGTGTTGCTCACGGTGCTGCTCCGATTCCGGAGGAAGCAAAATGGGTAAAGGCAAAAGAAATTAAAGACATTTCCGGCTTCACACACGGTGTAGGCTGGTGTGCTCCTCAGCAGGGCTGCTGCAAGCTCAGCCTTAATGTTAAAGGCGGCGTTATTCAAGAGGCTCTTGTTGAAACAGTCGGCTGCTCAGGCATGACACATTCCGCAGCTATGGCTGCCGAAATTCTTCCCGGCAGAACAATTCTTGAGGCTCTTAATACAGACCTTGTTTGCGATGCAATCAACACCGCAATGAGAGAGCTTTTCCTCCAAATCGTTTACGGCCGCTCACAGAGCGCATTTTCCGATGACGGCCTTGCAATCGGCGCAGGCCTTGAGGACCTCGGTAAGGGCCTTCGTTCTCAGGTCGGCACAATGTACGGCACCCTTGCAAAGGGCCCCCGTTATCTTGAGATGACAGACGGCTATGTTACCAAGATTGCTCTTGATGCTGACAATGAAATCATCGGCTATAAGTTTGTTAACTTCGGCAAGATGATGGACTTCATCAAAGCAGGCGACGATGCAAACACTGCATTTGAAAAGGCTCAGGGCCAATACGGCAGAGTTGCAGACGCCGTTAAGCTTATCGACCCGAGAAAAGAATAAGGAGGAGAAGAATAATGGCTTTATTTGAATCATACGAGAGAAGAGAAAAGCAAATCCTTGAGGTTCTTGCTCAATACGATATTAAATCTATCGAAGAATGCAGAGATATCTGCCAGGCTAAGGGCTTTGATCCTTACAAAATCGTTGAAGGCATTCAGCCGATCTGCTTTGAAAACGCAAAGTGGGCTTACACCGTAGGCTGCGCTATCGCAATCAAAAAAGGCGTTAAATCCGCTGCTGAGGCCGCTGCCGCTATCGGCGAGGGTCTTCAGTCCTTCTGCATTCCCGGTTCAGTTGCAGACCAAAGAAAAGTTGGTCTCGGCCACGGCAACCTCGGCAAAATGCTTCTTGAAGAAAACACAGAATGCTTTGCATTCCTTGCAGGCCATGAAAGCTTTGCAGCCGCAGAGGGTGCTATCGGTATTGCCGAAAAGGCAAACAAAGTTAGAAAAACTCCTTTAAGAGTTATTCTTAACGGCCTTGGCAAAGACGCCGCTCAAATCATTGCAAGAATCAACGGCTTCACCTATGTTGAAACCGAAATGGATTATTACACAGGCGAGGTTAAGGAAGTATTCCGCAAGGCTTATTCCGACGGACTTCGCGCAAAGGTTAACTGCTACGGTGCAAACGATGTTACCGAGGGTGTTGCAATCATGTGGAAAGAAAATGTTGATGTTTCCATCACAGGTAACTCCACCAACCCCACCCGCTTCCAGCATCCCGTTGCAGGCACATATAAGAAAGAGCGCCTTGAAGCAGGCAAGAAATACTTCTCAGTTGCTTCCGGCGGCGGCACAGGCCGTACCCTTCACCCGGATAACATGGCAGCAGGCCCCGCTTCTTACGGCATGACCGATACCATGGGCAGAATGCACAGCGACGCTCAGTTCGCAGGTTCTTCCTCCGTTCCGGCTCACGTTGAAATGATGGGTCTTATCGGCATGGGCAACAACCCGATGGTTGGCGCAACGGTTGCTTGCGCGGTTGCCGTTCAGGAAGCTATCAACGCTTAATTGAATATAACCGATATTATAACAGAATCCGGCAATACTTTCGTATTGCCGGATTTTTTGTATAAACAAAAAGCGGCACAGAGAATAACTCTGTGCCGAAATGTTTTAAGAATATTCAATTATCAAATATGTAAAAGCTGAACTATTTTGCGCTTATAAGCAAGGAACTCATCGGTTAAATTAAAATCATCGCGCCGCGGCTTTTTTTCATCGATAACGATCTCGTTTGCGATTGTGCCCGGCGTGCCGGAAAGGATATAAATTCTGTCCGACAAAATAATGGCCTCGTCGATATCGTGGGTTATAAACACTGTTGAAAGATCAATCTGCCCCATAACATCAAGATACCATTTATGAATTTTGGTGCGTGTTATCGTGTCAAGCGCCGAAAACGGCTCGTCAAGCAGCGCAACACCGTTTGACGAAAGATAGGTGCGCAGCAAAGCGGCTCTTTGCCGCATGCCGCCCGAAAGCTGATCGGGATATTTAAATTCCGTGCCCTCTATATCAAACACCTTAAAAAGCGGCAATGCCTTTTCGCGCGCCTCTTTTTTCTTTGCGCCGTTTATGATAAGCGGCAGGCACACATTATCTATCACCTTGCGATAGGGAAAAAGCAAATCCTTTTGCAGCATATAGCTGACCTTGCCGGGTTTGCCCGTGATATCCTCGCCGTTAAGATAAACATTGCCCGTATCCGCCTTATAAATGCCCGAAAGGATATTAAAAAGCGTGGTTTTGCCCGCGCCGCTCACACCGAGCAGGCTCACGATTTCGCCCTTGTTCAGGGTGATGTTTACATCGCTTAAAACCTGCTTTTCGCCGAAGCTTTTGCTTATGTTTTGCGCTTTTAAAATTTCCATAACTGCCTTTTACTGAAGATAATCGTTTGAATAGCCCGTGCCTGCCGGAAGCTCTTTATCGATAAGCTTTTGATCATAGAGCCATGCATAGAAGCCGTCCCATCTTGCGGGGTCGATATAGCCCCATTTCTGAGCATCGGCAACATATTGATCTGCAAGCCATTTTTGGCTGGCAACAACAAGCTCCTCCGAGCCTACAAGAGATTTGGTGTCATCGCCGTCTATCAAAATCTGAGCGGCTTTTTCGGGATTTTCAATCGCATATTCATAGCCCTTTTTGGTTGCCGCAAGGAAAGCCTTTGCCGCGTCGGGATTTGATTTAAGAAAATCGTTGTTTGCGATAAGAATGGGAGTGTAATAATCGAAGGTGCTGTTAAGATCTTTAAAGAAGAAGAAATCTGTGTCTATCTTATTAACCTCTGCATTTATGCCGCCCCAGCCATAGAAAACCCAAATGGCATGATCGGGATTTTGCTTAACATCCTGTGCCTCATCCGTTACAGCGTTTGGAATTCTTGTTACCTTGCTCCAATCGCCGCCGTCTTTTTCAACAACATTTTGCATCATTGCAAGCTCAATCGGCGAATCCCAGGTGAGATATGTTTTGCCCTCAAGGCCCTTGGGGGTGTCCATGCCCTGACCCTTTGATGAGATAATGCCCGAAGTATTGTGCTGAATAAGCGCCGCAACGGCAGTTACCTGCATCGGGGTATCCGATGTAAAGCCTGCTGCCAAAGTGTCCTGCGCGTCGATGGCAAACTGAGCCTGGCCTGCGGAGCAAGCCTCCGTTGCGCCGTTTTCGGGAGGCTGAACAATTGAAACATCAAGACCTGCCTCATCGTAATAACCGTTTGCAAGAGCCACATACATACCTGTGTGGTTTGTGTTCGGAGTCCAATCAAGGCAAACCGTTATTTTTGTTTTCTCTTTATTATCATTGCCGGAATCGTTTCCTTTTTTGCTGCAAGCGGCAAAGCTGAAAACCAAAACGGCTGCCAAAAGAACTGCCAAAGCCTTTTTAAGATTCTTTTTCATTATATATTACCTTTCCTGTGAACATAAATGTTTACTTATTTTTGGCATGCTTCCACGGGGTTGCCGCTCTTTCAAGCAGATTAACAAGCCCCATAAGCAACAGGCTGATTACAGAAATAAAAACTATAACGGCAAACATTTTATCAAACGCATATGCTTTTTTTACCCTCGTCATATAAACGCCGAGGCCCTCAAAGCCGCCGAGCCATTCGGAAATTACCGCGCCCACAACGGCATATGAAGCCGAAACCTTGAGCCCGGAAAAAAACGAAGGCATTGCATTCGGCAGCTTAACATATTTAAAAATCTGATATCTGTTTGCGCCCATTGCCCGCATAAGATTTATCGCATCGCCGTCTGCCCCTTCAAAGCCGCCGAGCAAGCCCACGGCTATCGGGAAAAATGTGGTGATAACAACAAGCGTTATCTTAGGAGCCATTCCAAAGCCCATCCACAGCACCAAAAGCGGCGCAACGGCAATGGTTGGAATTGTTTGCGTGATAACAAGGATGGGATAAATCGCTTTATAAAGAAAAGCAAATCTATCCATCAGCGTGGCAACAATAAACGCAAGCGCCACACCTATCAAAAGGCCGTAGCAAGCCTCCTGCAAGGTAACAGCCGCCTGCTTCATCATAACCGAAAAATTATCAACAAACGCTTTAACCACATCGTAGGGCGACGGCAGCATGTATGCCGGCACCACTTCCCTGTCCGAGCAGATATACCAAATTAAAATTATAACCGCAACCGCGATAAGCGGCGCCGTTTTATTGGTGATGCTTTGTAACTTTTTTGTCAATGGTAAGTACCTCGCCCTCGGGGTTGTAAACCACCTTAATGTATGCGCTTACGCTTTCACAGCCTGCTTTGATGGCAACCTTTTGGCAATTTGCTACAATCTCCATAAGCTGATCATAGCTTTCGCCCTCAATGGTTGTTTCAAACGGGCCGACATAGCAGTTTAACCCCGTGCTTTTGATATAGGCAATAACCTCATCAACGATGCGGATAAGCTCGTCCTCATCCTGCACTGACGGCAAAACCTGAATAGCCACACTTGCTTTCATAATAATTACTTCCTTTCATAATATTTCTTAGTAAGCCAAAAGAAAAACCCCGCACGCAGCGGGGTATAGAACACAATGTTATGTCTCCGCTGTCCATACTAATGCACAGGTCGAAGGGTATAATCTCAGCCGTTCGGCACCCCTGACTTATTAAGTTATACCTATTATATACAACGGCAAATATTTTGTCAACGCCAAACGGCAAAATGCTTTTATTGCCGCAGCAATAAAAACAAGAGGCAAAACCGGTTCCATAAAGCGGCACGGAAATCCGCCGCATTTATAAAATCAAAAGCAGATAGAAAAACTGTTCGTAAATATTATACTTTTTGTACTGTCAATATGTAATATTTTGGTGCAAAAACAGGTTGAGAAACTGCGCAGCGGCGGCAAATTTCGCTATATTACACAGCAAAAATCAGCCAACACAAAAATCTACATATCGTTTATTTTTTCGCGATTTAAATTTTTCAACACAAGATATTGTATTTTTTCCGATTTTGGTATTGACAGTAACACGGGATTTTGATATTATGTAAAGGCAGTAGTTAAACAATGTAATATTTTTGTAACATTTATTCGGCTTTTGTTACCGAATCAAGGGGTGTAAAAGAAATGAAAATTATCAAAAGAAACGGCTCCGAGGCGGAATTTGACCTTGCCAAAATCGTGGCGGCCGTTACAAAGGCAAATGCCGCCTGCGAAAAAGAAGAGCTGACGGCTTCGCAAATCAGCGATATTGCCGAATATGTTGAATTCAAAATCCAAAAAGCGGCGCGTGCCCTTTCGGTTGAGGAAATTCAGGATATTGTTGAAAACCAAATTATGGCTCAGGGTGCATTTGAGGTTGCCAAAAGATATGTTAAATATCGCTACAACCGCTCACTTATCCGTAAATCCAACACAACCGATGAGCAGATACTTACGCTTATTGAATGCAATAACGAAGAAGTTAAGCAGGAAAATTCAAACAAAAACCCAACCGTAAACAGCGTTCAGCGCGACTACATGGCCGGCGAAGTTTCAAAGGACCTCACAAGAAGAATCCTTTTGCCGCAGGACATTGTTGAGGCGCACGAAAAAGGCATAATCCACTTCCACGACGCGGATTATTTTGCACAGCATATGCATAACTGCGACCTTATCAATCTTGAGGACATGCTGCAAAACGGCACCGTTATCAGCGGCACGATGATTGAAAAGCCTCATTCGTTTTCCACGGCATGCAACATTGCAACGCAAATCATCGCTCAAATTGCCTCCAGCCAATACGGCGGCCAAAGTATCAGCCTTTCGCACCTTGCGCCTTTTGTTGATTTAAGCAGAAAGAAATTCAGAAAGGATGTTAAGGCAGAACTTGAAGCGGCAGGCATTGAGCCTACGGACGAGCAAATCAACAAAATCACCGAGGTTCGCGTTAAGGACGAAATCAACCGCGGCGTTCAGATGATACAGTATCAGGTTATCACGCTGATGACGACTAACGGTCAGGCGCCTTTTGTTACCGTTTTTATGTATCTTGACGAAGTGCCGGAGGGCCAAACGAGAGACGATCTTAAGCTTATTATTGAAGAGGTTTTGCGCCAAAGAATTCAGGGCGTTAAAAACGAAAGCGGCGTTTGGATAACTCCCGCATTTCCCAAGCTTATCTATGTGCTTGACGAAGATAATATAACCGAAGGTTCAAAATATTGGGATGTTACCTGCCTTGCGGCAAAATGCACGGCAAAGCGCATGGTGCCCGACTACATCTCCGCAAAGAAGATGAAAGAGCTTAAAATCGATAAAAACGGTAATCCCGCAGTTTACACCTGCATGGGCTGCCGTTCCTTCCTTACCCCCTATGTTGACCCAAAAACGGGCAAGGGCAAATATTACGGCAGATTCAACCAAGGCGTTGTTACTCTCAACCTTGTTGATATCGCCTGCTCCTCCGGCGGGGATATGACCAAATTCTGGAAAATATTTGATGAAAGGCTTGATCTTTGCTATCGCGCATTGATGTGCCGCCACAACAGATTGCTTGGCACGCCGAGCGATGTTGCGCCCATTCTTTGGCAATACGGCGCTCTTGCAAGGCTTAAAAAAGGCGAAAAAATCGATAAGCTGCTTTTCGGCGGATATTCCACAATTTCACTCGGCTATGCCGGCCTTTACGAATGTGTTAAATATATGACTGGCAAGAGCCACACCGACCCCGACGCAAAAGACTTTGCAATCGCCGTTATGCAAAAGCTTAACGACGCCTGCAACACTTGGAAAAAGCAGGAAAACATCGACTTTTCCGTTTACGGCACTCCGCTTGAATCCACAACCTACAAATTCGCTAAATGCCTGCAAAAGCGATTCGGAAAAATCCCCGGCGTTACAGATAAAAACTATATCACAAACAGCTATCATGTGCATGTTTCCGAAAAGATTGACGCTTTCAAAAAGCTTGAATTTGAAGCGGAATTTCAAAAGCTTTCTCCCGGCGGTGCCATCAGCTATGTTGAAGTACCGAACATGCAGGATAACATTCCCGCTGTTTTATCCGTTATGCAATATATTTACAATCATATCATGTATGCCGAGCTCAACACAAAGAGCGATTATTGCCAGGTTTGCGGATATGACGGCGAAATCAAAATCGTTGAAGAAGAGGGCAAGCTCGTTTGGCGCTGCCCGAACTGCGGCAACGAGGATCAAAATAAGCTTAATGTTGCCCGCCGTACCTGCGGCTATATAGGAACACAGTTTTGGAATCAGGGCAGAACGCAGGAGATTAAGGACAGAGTTTTACATTTATAATTTAAGCTTGAAAAAGCAGGAACCGACGGCTCCTGCTTTTTCCGCACCAAAAGGCTTTATACAAAAACACAAGTGTGATTAAAGAGGAGATAGCAATGAAAAGTTCAATCAAAATGCTTTCGCTTATTTTGGCGCTTTTGCTTTTGCTTTGCGGCTGCAGTTATAACGGCAATGCAAACAATTACGATTCAAATACCGATAATGATACCTCAAATGATTTTTACGACTCGGAAGAGCAAGATGACGCACGGATAAGTGAAACCGCAACCGATGTTCAATCCGAGCTTGCGGCTATTAAGCGCGCCGGCTATTACGGTGCCAAAGGTGCCGAGGGATCAACGGTAACCTTTGGCTCTTATGAGCAGGATGGCAACAAGCTTAACGGCTCCGAGCCTATCGAATGGTATGTGATAAGTAAGGATGGCAACACAGCATATTTATACAGCGTTTATTGCTTGGATTGCAAACCGTATAACAACTCCTCCTCTTATTCCGTAAATTGGAGCAATTGCTCGCTGAGGGATTGGCTGAATGATGACTTTTATAACAAAGCATTCAGCGATGAGGAAAAGCAATATTTATGCCTGACTGCCGTGACAGGCAACAAAACAAACGATATTGACAAATCAACTTCCGCTTATGTGCAATTGCCTAATTCCGTTAATATAAGCCTTCTTTTAGGCGAGGGAGAAGATTGCGTCGGCGAATTTACGAAGTATGCAGAGCGCAAGATGGGAATTTCGGATAATGAGGGATATTGGACCGCCGACACCGCCGATGAACCCGGTGAGGGCTATGGCACAATAATCGATTCAAACGGCAAAATTTTAGGCAGTTCTTATTATTGGTTGGCAAGCAATCCTACCGACGGAATTTCAATGTCGGAAAGCCATGGTGTAAGACCTATGATTGCGGTTAAGTATTAAACGCATTGATATTTTATTCAGCGATGCTCATTACAGGGTGCCGTTAAAAGCGTGAAAGGGGTTTTAGTATGAATATTGCCGAGATTAAAACAAACGATATTGCAAACGGCGAGGGTGTTCGCACCTCGGTTTTCGTTTCCGGCTGCCGCCATCACTGCCCCGATTGCTTTAACGAAATCGCATGGGATTTTGAATACGGCAAACCGTGGAATACGGAAACCGAAGAATTTATCTTATCCTCCTGCGCGCCGCCGTGGATAGCGGGCTTATCTTTGCTTGGCGGAGAGCCGTTTGAGCCCGAAAATCAAGAGGGCTTGCTTTTACTGATGCGCGATTTTAAAGAGCGCTTTCCGCAAAAAAGCATTTGGTGCTACACGGGATTTACACTTGAACAGCTCACCGGCAAAATTCAAAGCCGCGCCACCGGCGAAACAGCGCGCGAAATGCTGAAATGCATTGACATTTTGGTGGACGGCAAATTTGAAAAAGAGCTTAAAAACATAACGCTCAAATTCCGCGGATCGGAAAACCAGCGCGTTATAGATATGAAAAAAACGCTTGAAAGCGGCAAAATAACGCTTTATCTCGAATAACAATTACACAAAAAAGCGGCAAGCTGTTTATTTGAACTGCCCCGGATTGTGCAGACAGTACGATAGAGCAGACTTGAAGCAGAAAATTAAATTTTAGGCAATAAGCTGATTTCGCATTTCAGGCGGAGTCAGTTTTGTTTTAGTTTGAATACGGCAATTGTTGCAGAAATTGATAACTTCTTGCCATTAAAAATCCCTCCTGATGTATAACATCGGGAGGGTTGATTTTTTCTATCATGCATTTCTTACAGACTTATTCGCTTTTATTTTTCACATAATATCGATTTGCATTTCGATTTTATCGGGCATAAAAACAGCCTTAACGCCGTTGCAATCGGCGGTGGTGTAAATTTCAGCACCAGTATATTTTTTCAGCCTGTGCATAACGGAGGCATGAACGGCGCGTTTTTCGTTGCAAATAACATCGATTTGCGGACTGAGATTTTTCAGCCATGCGGCCGTGGAGGATCTGGCATAGCCATGGTGCGCCACTTTAAGCAAATCCACCCTACCGATTTTTGCGGAAATTTTCTTTTCCGCGCCGAAGCGATAATTCAAATCACCCGCAAGCACCGCCCTTTTGCCGTGTGCCTCAAGCAGCATAACAACCGAGCTTGTGTTTTCACCGCTTTTGCGGGCATTTTCCGCCCTGCTGCCGTTAAAAAAGGTTATTTTAAAATTTCCGAGGGTTGTTTTTTCACCCTCAAAGTTTTCGATAATCGGCACGCTTTTTGCCTCAAGTGCCGCCTTCATCTGCCCGTAAACCACATCGTTATCCCAGCGTTTGCGTTCATACAAATTGGTGCAATCATCGCTGTACGGCTTTAAATAAGCCTTTTTAACCGTTATCGCGGGATTGGCAATAACCGTGTCAAACCCGCCTATATGATCGGAATGAGCGTGCGTGCCCACCACAAAATCAAGCGTTACACAGCCGTTTTCATCAGCGCAGTTTTTAAGCAGATAATCGCAAACCTCTTTTTCATATCCCTTGCCTTTAAGCCACGGCATATCGGCGGGATATTCCGTGTCCTCTGCCGCATCAACCATGGCAAACCTGCCGCAGCTTTCCAATATAATACAATCGGAATGGCCTGTATTTAAAAAATGAACAGCATCCATGTTACTTACTTCCGTAAAATTTATTTTCCGCCCACAGCATAATATTTTCGTCATTGCTGCAAGCAATACCATTGCTTATTTTTTTGAGCTCGGGGCAGGCGTTTGAAACCGCATAGCTGTTTTCAATCGCCTCAAACATTGTGATATCGTTTTTACTGTCCCCAAACGCAACAATATCATTTAAATCATATCCCGCAATTTCGCACAGCTTTTTAATCCCCGTGCCCTTGTTTACGCCCTGATTCATAACCTCCAAATTATTATCGAGCGAGGTTGTTATTTGAAAATCGGGAAATTCGGTTTCAATCCTGTTTCTGCATTCTGCACGCTCTTGCATGCTTGCAAAAAAAACATCAAACATTTCAATATCCGCTGCATTTTTTTCCATTTCGGCATTTAAATTTTCAACGGGGATTCGGCTTCTTTTAAGCTCAGGCAAAAACTGCTTTGAAATTTTATAGCGTTCAAATCCACAATCGCAAAACTTTGCCTGATCAACAAGGGGTTTGCCATTGGTATAAAGCTCAATAAAGGTTTCATATGAACTCAAAATATCATATATCTTTTTTGCATCTGCCGCAGGCATACAATTTGAAAAAACAAGTCCGCTGCCCTGCTTATAAATGCAAGCGCCGTTTGAATAAACAAAATAATCTATATAAGGGCAATCGGTAAGCTGAGGCAGAATTTCATAAAATGTTCTGCCGGTTACCAAAACTATGTGCGCACCGTATTCGAAAAGGCGCTTTATTGCACCGAGATTTTCATTTGAAATTGATGTGTCACTTGAAATCAAGGTGCCGTCTAAATCAGTTGCAATAATCATTGCAGACCCTCCGTTTCACACTGCCTCTGCGGCAGTTATTTGCGGCACTGGTTTTTTGCGCTTATGAATAACAAATCGGCTGAGAGGATAAGTCCACAAAGTCGGAACAGTCATAACCACTAGCTTTGTAAGCATTTCAACAATAAAGTTATCATAGCCGCTGTTTTTAACAAGCGTGCCGAGAAAGGCGCCAAACCAAGTGTTAAACGCTATTGTGCAGGCAACCATTACTGCATAGGCAACGGTTGAAAACACGGGATTAACATCAGCCTTAAAGGTGAGTTTGCGATTCATAATATACGCCGCCGCATATCCGATGATAGCAGAAATTGAATAAGAATACAAGTAGCCCTTATACTCTATTTTCAAAAATGAAAGCACTGCATTATCGGTTACGGGCACACTGTTTAGATTTTTAAACACAACATATTGCAGCAATGCAAACACTGCAAGTTCAAGCACGGATGTGCTGGCACCGGTGAAGGTAAATTTGATAAATTTCCAAATTTCGGAATGCTTTGTAATAAACGATTTAAATTTTTCTTTCATCTAATCATCTCCTTGCCTGATATTATGCTGTTCCAACATCAAAAAAAGATGATTTAAATGCCAAATTTATGCTATTTTTTTAGCCGATTATCAAATTTATGTTTCAATTATCGATTTTGCGCAAAAAAACGCCCCATGCACAAAGTGCACAGGGCGTTTAATCGCAATCTTAAATTATTTGCCGAGGAATTCTTTTGTTTCCTTAACAATATTTTCTGCCGAAAGGCCGAATTGCTTGAGCAGATCCTTTGCAGGGCCGCTGTGGCCGAACACATCGTTTATACCTATGCGTTTAACCGGTGTTGGGCAACACTCCGAAAGAGCCGAGCAAACAGCCTCTCCGAGACCGCCGATAACATTATGCTCTTCCACCGTAATAACTTTGCCTGTTTTCTTTGCTGATTTAACAATGAGTTCCGTATCAAGAGGCTTAATGGTGGCGATGTTAATAACCTCGGCGTCAATACCCTGAGCTTTAAGCTCCTCCGCGGCATTGATAGCCTCGGCAACCATAAGTCCGTTTGCAATGATTGTTACATCGCTGCCCTCTTTAACAAGCTCGCCTTTTCCGATTTCAAATTTATAATCGTCATTGTGGAAAACGGGCACAGCAAGCCTGCCGAAGCGAAGATAAACAGGGCCGTCGTAATGATAAGCGGCAATAACAGCCTGCCTTGCCTCAACATCGTCTGCCGGGCAAATAACAACCATTCCGGGAATTGAACGCATAAGCGCAAAATCCTCGCAGCACTGGTGGGAAGCGCCGTCCTCGCCGACGGAAATGCCGGCATGTGTGGCGCCGATTTTAACATTAAGATGAGGATAGCCTACAGAGTTTCTGATTTGCTCAAAGGCTCTGCCTGCGGCAAACATTGCAAAGCTTGAGGCAAAAGGAACATAGCCCATTGTGCTGAGACCTGCCGCAACGCTCATCATATTTGATTCCGCAATGCCGCAATTGATGTGGCGATCCGGAAAAGCATTTTTGAAAATTGCCGTTTTGGTGGCTGCCGAAAGATCGGCATCAAGAACAACAAGATTATCCGCGCCGTTTTGCGCAAGCTCCTTTAAAGCATTGCCGTAGCTTTCTCTTGTTGCAACACATTTAACCTCTGCCATATCTTACGCCTCCAATTCTGCAAGAGTTTCATTAAGCTCTGCCATTGCAATTTCATATTCTTCCGTGTTGGGAGCTTTGCCGTGCCAGCCGACTGCGTTTTCCATGTAAGAAACGCCCTTGCCCTTAACGGTTTTCATAATAATGGCAAAAGGCTTATCACTGTTGTGGAAAGCATCAAAAGCTTTTTCAAGCTCATCAAAATCATTGCCGTCTATCGTGATGCAATCGAAGCCGAAAGCCTTAACCTTTTCATCAATCGGCTCTGCACTCATAACCTCGCTACACTTACCGTCTATCTGAAGGCCGTTTACATCAATGATAACGCAAAGATTATCCAGCTGATACTGAGAAGCAAACATCATAGCTTCCCAAGCCTGGCCCTCTTCGATTTCGCCGTCGCCGAGGATGGTATAAACTCTGATATCGTTTTTGCCGAGCATTTTTGCACCCTTTGCCATGCCGCAAGCCGCGCTTACGCCCTGGCCGAGAGAGCCTGTGCTCATATCAACGCCGGGAACGGTATTCATATTCGGGTGACCCTGAAGATATGAGCCGATATGGCGAAGTGTTTTTAAATCCTCAACAGGGAAAAAGCCCTTGTAAGCAAGTGCGCCGTAAAGAGCCGGTGCAGCATGGCCTTTTGAAAGAACCAATCTGTCCCTATCCTCCATTTTAGGATTCTTTGCATCATATTTCATTTCCGCGCCGTAAAGATAAGCCAAAGCATCTGCCGCGGAAAGGCTTCCGCCCGGATGGCCCGCTTTTGCATTATATGTGCCTTCAATTATGCCGATTCTTATTTGAGTGGCATAAACGGACAGTTCTCTTTTTAATTCGCTGTTCATCAATTGAGCCCTTTCTGCTGCATTTATTTTTCACGGGCCTCCCGCAGCACTGAAAGCCGAAATTTAAGCCGCAAGCGGCAACATTAACTAACCTGCTGATAGAAGCAGTTGAGCACGATTTCCATAACGGAATCGCTGTCTGCATAATACTCGGCAAAAACATCCTCCGAAACCTCAGAAGAAGCTTTCATTTCACCGTCTATCGTATATTGGTTAACCTCCGTTACTCCGTGCTGAAGCACAACGGAAGCAAGATAAGTTACATCGCTGAGTGAAATATTCGTTTGGCTGTATTTTGAAGCCGTGTTATACAAATTTGAAATGGTTGAGAAATCGCTTGTAACGGCTTTTCTGAGTTGCTCGGCATACGCCTTGATATATTGCGACTGACGCGCTGCTCTGTTAAGTGAAGCATTGATCGTGTTTGTATCTCTTTTGCGAACATAGGTTTCGGCAAAATCGCCCATAATCGTTACCTTATCGCCCTTTTTGATATTTTGATCGGGAAAATCATAAAGCGATTCCACGGTCACTCCGCCGATTGCGTCATTAAGCGGAGCAATGCCCTTTAAATCAAGCACGAAATACTTTTCAATCGGCACATTTGCAAGAATTCTGCTGAGAGCCGTGGTTGTGTTTTTGCACGAGGATTCTGCGCCGTCACCGTAAGCATAAGAAAGGCAAACCTGCATATTCTCGGTGCGCAGGAATTTACCGTCCGTCGAATAAAGGTCTATATCAACCATTGTGTCTCGCGGCACGGTTATGATGCTTACCTTTCCGGTAGCGGTGTCAACAACGGCAACCATATCCGTATCCGCCTGACCCGATGTGCCTATAAGCCCATCGTTTTTGCCAACCTTTTCGCTGTCCACGCCTATAAAAGCAAAGGCAACCTTGTTTTTATCATAAATATATGTGTGGCCGTTATATTCAACGGTTTCTTCATATTTGGGATTTGCCTGCTCAACCACAAGATCATTCTGCCCTTTTTCACGAAGCCCCAAATATGTGCCGCCGATAATGGCAACCGCAGCAAAAAGAATTGCAAAAACTATTATAAGAACGCGTGCCCAAACGGGAATTCTTCTTTTTGAATGGTGATGGTGGTGGTGATGATGGCGGTGATGGTGCCGACTGTGATGATGACTGCCGTGTGACGAGCCGGATGAATGATGATGGCTGTGAGAACCGGAGGAACTGTGATGATGACGCTGCCCATCGGCAGAAAAATCACCGGAAGACGAAGCTTCATCCGCTTCACTCTCTTGAATTTTAAAAGGCTCGGTGCTTTCATGAGACTCTGCCAAGGGCGCTTCCTGCGCGCCCATAAAAAGAAGTTCATCGGCACTGCCCGATAAATTTGGATCAATTTGTTTTCTCATCTTTTACAAGTACCCCGCAAACAAGGAATCTGTTGCTTTTTTGATTCGTAATACATGTAGATAATACCACAATTTTGCTGTCTTTATCAATAGTTGTGTCAAGATTTGTGCGAACATTTTTTAAAGCGGATGAAGGATTGGTGATTTCCGCTTGAAAATTCGCCAAGTCATTTTCATCATAAAAATTAAACGAGTTCATAATATGCCGATCGTCATATTTAAAAGCCGAAATAATTTGATAAGTCAGCTTATGCTGCGGCATATAGATATAAAAATATTCGTGCGAATTAAAGAAATCGGAATCTTCAAATTTATGAAGAGTTGTAAACATGGTTTCTTTATAACCGTTGTGGCCGTAAACAACCGTTATCGGATCGGTAAAATCCGTGCGGTTTACGCCTTGTGTGTAAATTGCGCCGCTTGAAAGATACTTTTTATCAAAAGCGCTGTGGCGCAAATAAAAATCATCATCACTGCCGCTTTGCACTATCGGGTAATCAACATCGGTGTCATCAATCTTAATCCAAGCATAGATTTCGCTGTTTTGGGATTGCAGCGAGGCAAAATCAACGGGGTTTTCGGCAAGCGGCCCCTCTGTGGTTTGAGTGGTTTGCGGCGCAGAGGTGGTTTCATTTTCCGCCGATTTAACATTATAAAGATAAAAACCTATATAAACACAAGCGCAAACAAAAATAATTACGGCAATAATAAGCAAAACCGTTCTTGCCTTGTTTTTATTGTTCTTTTTTTTACCGGCATCATTCTTATTTTCCGGTATTTGATTATTATTTATATTTTTTTCATTCATAATATCACCGCCGATATAGTGAATCGCAAATTCTTGCACGGCAGGCTTTCATTTGCCGCACACAGTAAAAAAACCTGTTGCCCGGGGGAAACAGGTTTTTAAAAATCATTGTTAAAAATTATTCAGCGTCTTTCTTCTTTGCAAGAGCAATAACTGCAATGCCTGCGCCTGCTGCCGCAACGGATGCTGCTGCGATTGAAACCGCACCTGTGCTGGGAGACTTAGAAGAATTGTCCTTTTTGCCTGTTGTGGATTCGGATTCGCCGTTCTTAACTTCAACATTAGCATTTACGGTGTAGCCGTCCGGAGCCTGGAAAGTATCAAGATTGGTGATTTCGATAACAAGTGTATTGCCTTCCTGGCTGATGATTCTGCAGCTGTCTGAAAGGGAAGCAAGAGAAACCTCTTGACCTGCACCGTTTACAAAGCTCCAGCCGAGAAGCTTGGAAGAACCGGAATATGTGAAAGTGATAACCTTGGAGCCGGGCTCTTTTTGAGCGCCGGTAAGCTGATTGGAAGGTTTCTTGTTAACAAGCGGATCGTTGATTGAGCAAATGATTGCAACACCCTGAGGACTGTAAACGCTGATTGCAGCCATTGCCGGAACAGCAAATGCAGTGCAAACGGAGATTGCAGCGATAACAGAAATAACTGCTGCCAATAACTTCTTTTTCATAATTAACACCTCATAAATATTTTTCGAGATAATATTCTCATTTACAATTCATATGAATTATAACATTAAAGCGAAGAATTGTAAAGCGTTTTTAAAAAAAACTTTTAACAATTTATTAAAATGTTTATTACACAGTTATTACAATTATTCATTTTCATGCACTTTTTCAGGCTCTTTTTTGAATATGTGTGCTTCAAAATCAGGTGAGCTGTGCCTTGCCCGTGCAAAGCTCGTAATATCTGCCATTAAGCTGCAGCAAATCCTCGTGATCGCCGCGCTCGGTAATTTCGCCGTTTTCAAGCACCATAATTGCATTTGAATTGCGAACGGTTGAAAGCCTGTGAGCAATAACAAACACCGTTCTGCCCATCATAAGCCTATCCATACCGTGCTCGATATGAAGCTCGGTTCTTGTGTCTACGGAAGAGGTCGCCTCATCCAAAATCAGCACAACAGGCTTGGCAACCGCGGCTCTTGCGATTGCAAGAAGCTGGCGTTGACCCTGCGAAAGATTATCGCCGTCGCCGCTGATTTGGGTGTTATATCCCTCGGGCAGGCGCCTGATAAACGAATGTGCCGAAGCAAGCTTGGCCGCCTCGATGCATTCTTCGTCCGTGGCTTCAAGCCTGCCGTAGCGGATATTATCCATAACGGTGCCGGTGAACAAATGCGTATCCTGAAGCACGATGGAAAGCGTGCGGCGCAAATCGTCTTTTTTGATGCGTTTAATATCAATTCCGTCATAAGTTATCATGCCGCACTGAATATCGTAAAAGCGGTTTATAAGGTTTGTGATGGTTGTTTTCCCTGCACCCGTTGAGCCCACAAAAGCAATCTTTTGTCCGTGCTTTGCATAAAGGGAAATATCTTTAAGCACCGGCTTTTCGGGAACATAGGAAAAATCAACATCATCAAAAACAACGTTACCCTCAACAGGGCTGATTTTGCCGCCGTCGTTCCAAAAAAGCTTTCTTTCGCCGTTTTCAAGCTTTTCTTCAAGAGTAACGGTGCCCTCGTCAACTTCCGGATCCATATCCATTATTTCAAACACGCGCTCTGCGCCCGCAAGGGCAGAAAAAACAGTGTTCATTTGGTTTGCGATTTGGTTAATCGGCTGAGTGAATTGCTTTGAATAGCTGAGAAAGGTGAAAAATGTGCCGATATCAAGATTGCCGGAAAGGGCAAGAATACCGCCCACAAGAGCAATTGTTGCATAGCTTGCATTATTGATACCCGTGGAACACGGACCCATAATGCCGGAGAAGAAGTTTGCATTTGTTGCCGCCTTGCGGAAATTTTCGTTTGTTTCGGTGAAATCGGCAATCGCCTGCTCCTCGTGGTTAAAGACCTTAATAACCTTCATGCCCTCGATGGATTCCTCGATGTTTCCGTTCATTGCTCCCAGATTTTTTTGCTGCGCCCTGAAATATTTTCTTGACTGCTTGCCGATTTGCGAAACGACTATCATCATAACAACAAGGAAAATAAGAGCAAAGCCGAAAAGCATGGGGCTTAAAACAATCATCATCGCAACAATTCCCACAAAGGTGAATGCAGATGAAACAAGCTGAACCATGGATTGCTCCAGCATCATCTGAACATTATCCACATCGTTTGTGAAGCGGCTCATGATTTCGCCGTGCGTTTGCGAATCAAAATAGCGAAGCGGCAGGGTTTGCATATGGTCAAACAAATCCTTGCGCAAAAGATTTGTGGTTTTATACGCCACCTTAACCATTATTTTGCTTTGAATAAACGTAAAAAGCGAAGCGCCGATATAAAGTGCGGAAAGGCGCGCAAGGTTTTTGATAAGCGTGCTCACGCCGTCGCTTGCGAAATTGCCTGCTTTGACAGAAGAAGCCACATCGTTTAAAATCGGCTTCAAGCAATACGAAGCGCCGATGCTGCACACGGTGCTGAGAACGAGCGAAACAAACACAACCAAAAGCAATACCTTGTTTTTGCCCATATATTTTAAAATTCTGCCGAAGGTCTTTTTTGCATTTTTCGGCTTTTTAAAATCGCTTTTTCCCGGAGGTCCTCCCATTGGCATTATTCGCTCACCCCTTTCTGCTGTGTGTTGTAAATTTCCTGATAAATTTCGTTTGTTTTCATAAGCTCATCGTGCGTGCCGGTGCCTTTGATTTCGCCGTCGTCCACAACAAGGATTTCATCCGCGTCCTTAACGGATGAAATTCTTTGAGCAATTATAAACACGGTGGTGTTCTTAAATTCGTTATAGAAGCTTTCCCTGATTTTTGCCTCCGTTGCGGTGTCTACCGCACTGGTTGAATCGTCAAGAATAAGGATTTTCGGGTTTTTAATCATTGCGCGGGCAATGCAAAGCCTTTGCTTTTGACCGCCCGAAAGGTTAAGACCGCCTTGTGAAAGGTTTGTTTTATAGCCGTCCGGCTGCTCGGTGATAAATCCGTCTGCCTGTGCAGCCTTGCAAACGCGAACGATTTCTTCCTCCGTGGCATCCTTTTTGCCCCATCGGATATTATCCTCTATCGTGCCGCTGAAAAGAACATTTTTTTGAAGCACAACACCCATCATATCGCGAAGCGCGGTAAGATCGTAATCCTTAACATTAACGCCGTCAACAAGCACCTCTCCGCCGGTGGCATCATAAAGGCGGGGAATAAGATTGACAAGGCTTGATTTGCCGCAGCCCGTACCGCCAACTATGCCCACGATTTGCCCCGGCTTTGCCTTAAAGCTTATATTTTGAAGCACATTATCGCCGTGATCCTGAGTGTCATATTTAAAATCAACATTTTTAAATTCAACCTCGCCCTTGGGATTTTCGGGAACGAATGCATTTTTCGGATTAACAATATCGATATCCGTATCAAGCACTTCAACAACACGGTCACCGCAGGCTTTTGCTCTTGCAAGCATAAGCAGCATCATTGAAATCATCATAAGATTCATAAGAATTTGCACGATATACGAAGCAAAAACGGAAATTTGACCGACCTGCATTGTGCCGGCGTTTGCCGAAAGCGCACCTTTGTAATAAACAAACACTATAACGGCATTAAAAAGAAGCATCATAACCGGCATAACCGTTACGATAAGCCCCGATGCCGTTGCGCCCTGCTTTGCAAGCTCGTCGGACGCGTCGTGGAATTTATCCTTTTCGTGATCCTCGCGCACAAACGCCTTAACAACGCGCATGCCGATAAGATTTTCCTGCACAACGCGGTTAACATTATCAACTTTTTTCTGCATTTTCTGAAACATCGGGAAGCCGAACTTCATTATAAGCGCCACAATAACAACGATTATCGGAAGCATAACAAGAAGAATTGCAGACATACCCGGATTAATTCGAACGGCAAACACCGCCGAAATTATGATAAGCGCCGGTCCCCTTACAAGAATACGAAGCGACATCATAACGGCGTTTTGCAGCATGGTGATATCATTCGTCATTCTGGTTGTGAGCGAAGCCGTTGAGAACTTATCTATGTTTTTAAACGAAAATCTGCTGATTTTTTTGTAAACATCATTTCTGAGCCTAAAGGCAAATTTCTGGCTTACAATGGCAGAGCTTTTCATCGTGGCAAGGCCGCCGCACAAGCCGATAACGGCCAGTGCCAGCATGCCGAAGCCCATTTTAAGTACATAGACCCGTGTTTCCTCAGGCGTGGTGGAAATGCTAACATTATTATATATATTGTTTGCAAGGGTTGGCATTGCAAGCTCGCAAAACGCCTCGATAATCATACCAAGCACACTGACAATCGAAAGCCAACCGAGTCCTTTCATATATTTGCCCAATTTTTTTATCATTTATTTTCATCTCCTTCAATATTATCGCCGCCGGCAAGGCATTGCCCGCTTTGCTCGCAAAGATTTTTAATTGCAAGCTGCAAATAGGACGAAAACCGCAAAACATCTTCCCTACTCATGCCCGAGCAAAGCGTTTCTTCAAGTGCGTTCATTTTATACCTTATGTTTTCGGGAAGTGCCCGTGCCTTTTCCGTGGGATAAAGGCGGCTTATTCTGGCGTCATTTTCATCCGCTTTTTTAATTATGAAGCCCGCTTTTTCCATTCGCTTAACGGAAACGCTGATTGTGGCTGCCGAAACGCCCGCCATAGAGGAAAGCTCGCTTGAGGTAACGCCCTCATTATCAACTATTGCAAATAAAATATCCTGCTGGCCGGAAAACAAGCCCTCCTCCGCAATAACCTCGTTGAATCTGCGGCGAACAAGCCTTGAAAGATAATTAACTCTTGGGCCTATTATACCTTCGGGAAGCGGTTCCTTGTGTTTACAATACATTTTATCACTCCGATCCGATAGAAAAATCGCCTTTCGGCTTAAATGTTAGCCAACTAACATTAGCCGACTAAGCAACATTTTAGCACAATTTAACAATTTGTCAACAGAAATATTGTAAACTGTTTTTTTATGTGTTAGAATAGCACCGCCAAAGGGAAAAATGGGCCTTCTGCGCCTTTTTTTCATTATATAATACATCATATTAAACATGCGGCTTTTTATTATTTGAAACGGCAGGTAAATTATGAATCTTTATGATATAAACACCGTGAATAAAATATTATCCCGCCACGGCTTTACATTTTCAAAAGCACTTGGGCAAAACTTTTTGATAGACCCCGATGTGTGCCCCGAAATGGCGGCAAGCCTTAACGCAAACAATCAAACCGCCGCGCTTGAAATAGGCCCCGGAATCGGCGTGCTCACAAAAGAGCTTTGCAAGGCCTGCGGCAAAGTGGCATGCATTGAGCTTGATAAAAGGCTTTTCCCCGTTTTGGATGAAACACTCGGCGAATTTGATAATTTGCACATTATTGAGGGCGACGCACTTAAAATGGATTTAAAGGCGCTGATTGAAACGGAATTTGCAGGAATGAGCAGCGTTAAGGTTTGTGCCAACCTGCCTTACTACATCACCTCTCCGCTTATTATAAAGTTGCTTGAAAGCAAGCTCCCTATCGACGACATTGTGGTTATGGTGCAAAAAGAAGCCGCAGAAAGGCTTTGCGCGCCGATAGGCTCAAGAGAATGCGGGGCGGTTACCGTGGCTGCAAACTACTATGCCGAGCCGCAAATGCTTTTTGAGGTGGGCAAAGAATCGTTTATGCCCTCTCCAAAAGTTGACAGCGCCGTTATGCGCCTTAAAATCAGAAAAGCACCGCCCGTTGAGGTTGCGGACGAAGCAAAATTTTTCAAGGTGGTTAAAGCGGCGTTTTTGCAGCGCAGGAAAACCGCGGCAAACTGCCTTTCGGCGGGACTTGGAGTTCCGAAAAGCGAGGTTTCGGCGGCTCTTTGCGAAATAGGCCGAAACGAAAAAGACAGAGCGGAAAGCTTTACCATGCAGGAATTTGAAGCGCTTGCGCGCATTTTGCCGATTAAATAACTGATTAAAACAAACGCGGGACGCTTTTTGCTCGCCGTTTTCCGCTTGTATCGGGAGAACATTTTTACATTCCGGCGAATATAAGGAAAGGACGATAATAATGGCATCAAAAGAAAAAAGAGAAAAAATATTTTCATCATACCCTATACCGAAAGCCGTTGCGGCGCTTGCGTTGCCGAGCGTGCTTTCAAGCATAGTTAACGTTATATATAATATGGCAGACACTTATTTTGTGAGCCTTATGAAAAACACAAATGCAACCGCCGCAGTTTCGCTTACCATGCCCGTTTTTCTGTTTTTTGTGGCATTCGGCAACATTTTCGGCGTGGGCGGAAGCGCCTATATTGCAAGATCCATGGGCGAGGGAAAAAAAGACAGAGTTAAAAAAATAAGCTCCTTTGCGATTTTTTCCTCCATCGTGTGCGGCGCGCTGCTCATGGCGGCAATTTTGCTTTCAATCAACCCGCTTATCAAAGCGCTCGGCTCAACAAGCGAAATCGTTACCGAATATTCAAGAGATTATTTAAAATATATTGCAATCGGCGGTCCGATGATCGTAACCTCCATCGCGGCAAGCAACCTTGTGCGCGGCGAGGGCGCAGCCAAAGAATCAATGACCGGACTTATGATAGGCACGATAACAAATATTGTGCTTGACCCGATTATGATTTTGGCGCTTGATATGGGAGTAGGCGGTGCGGCAATAGCCACCGTTATCGGCAATGTGGCGTCCGTTGTCTATTATGCATTTTACCTTATCAAGGGCAATTCCATTCTTTCCTGCAATCCTAAAAAGTTTTCTTTCGGCGACGGAATTTTGAAAAATGTTATCCCCGTAGGCATACCGGCCGCCATAAATAATCTGCTTATGAGCTTTTCAAACATTTTGCTCAATAACTATATGAAGGATTACGGCGAAGCCGCCGTTGCTGCACTCGGAATAGCAATGAAGGTTAATATGCTGATTGCATTTGTGCAAATGGGCATAGGAATGGGCGTTCAGCCGCTTATAGGATACTCCTATGGCGCGCGAAACGCAAAGCGCCTTAAAGGCACAATGAAATTCACTATGCTGTGCACATTTATCATAGGCACCGTGCTTTCGATTATTTATTTGATATTTGCCTCTCAAATCATAAATGTTTTCAACGGCGAGCACGACCCGCAGGTTACGGAATACGGCGTTAAAATTTTAAGAGCACTTATGATTTCCGGCCCGTTCCTCGGCATAATGTTCACCTATAACTTTGCATTTCAGGCAATGGCAAAGCCGCTGCCCAGCCTTATAATCTCAATCGGCAGGCAGGGCGTTGTGTTTTTCCCGCTCGTTATCCTTATGAATTCGCTGTTTCAATTCAACGGCATTATATTCGCCCAGCCGGCGGCAGACCTTTTCTGCGTTGTGCTGGCAGCGCTGATGTTTGCCATTATTAAAAAGAATCTGAAAAAAGACCCGAATTTCAATATGGAAGTTCAAAAAAAATAATTTGATTGCAAAATCAGCCAAAATATATTATCATAATAAATGTAATAGTCGATTATTAGTTTAATTGGCTGTTAAATCAGTAATTTTGAAAGGCTGAATTAAGCATATGAGTTCCCTTGAAAAGGCAAACGGAGAAATTCTTGTTTCCAAATTTTCAAGAATACTTTTGAAAGACCCGTATTTTATGTTTCTTTGCCCTGATTTAAACGGCAGGGCAAAATTTATAAGCAAATACTTTTCCTACTACATAAATATTTGGCAAAAAAACGGTGAATTGTTTTTTAGCAAAAGCAAAAACGCCGCCGCAACACTGATAGATTCAACAGCTTATAAATTCAGCTTTAAAGGCAAAAAAGGTCTTTCGCTGAAGATCAGCAAATATTCCCGCAACATTCTCATTCACCGTGAAACCGTGCAAAGAATATCCGAAATAATTTTGCCGGAGCAAACAAAGCGCAGGGTGATGACAATTTATGCCGCTCCGCAGGCGGAAAATGCCGATATTGCCGAGCTTATAGCACAATGCAAGGCAAAAGCCGAAAAAGAGGGCTTTGCCGTTTTATACGAAACCCTTTCGCGCAGGCTTGTGCCGGAATTTGAAAAAAGCGGCTTTGAAACCGTTTATGCCAAGCAATTTATAGGCACCCAGTATTTTCAAACGGTGATGGCATACAATATAAAATAATTTTTGTTCAAAACAAAATTTCGCAAAAAAGAAAAAGCCTTAAATTCCGCCCAAAACAAACCAAACACAAACAATGCACGCAAAAGCGGCGTACGGATATAACTTCCGCACGCCGCTTATTTTTAGGCACATTTCGCAAAGGCAAATGCCTTTTAACTTTATTTAGTTATCGCCGAGGCTTACCAGCTGCTGCCTCCTCCGCCGCCGACACCGCCGCCGGAAAATCCGCCGCCCCCGCCGATAAACGAGCCGCCGCCGAATGACGAACCGCCTTTTCCGCCGAAGCCCTCTCCGGAGGGAGGCGTGAGCATTGCGTTTGTTGCGCTGCGTATTGTGGAATCCACAAAGTGCCAAAGCATTACATTATTATATGTATAAGCTCCTCTGTACCATTGCGGCGGAGCAACCGCTATGCTTTCAAACTTTTTAATCCATTTATCCGAAACGCCGAGCACATAGGCATAGGGCAAAATATTATAAAAATATTTAGGATCTTCAAACACAAGCTGCTCCAGCTTTTCTTTTTCCGCCGTTTCAAGAAACATTTTAAAGCCGTGAATTTGCTGCTTTATTTTGGCTCCCTCATCCGTTCTGCGGCGAACAAAAAACGCAAAGCCGGCAGCCGCAGCGGTGACTGCAATCGAGCACGCCAAAACAGCGAAACGCGCCTGATAGAAGCAGGCATTACAAATAAGAATTTGGCCGAAAATGCAAAGCGCGCAAACAACCCAACACATTATTCGCATAACAATCGAATTTGAAGCAAACACTCTGCTGTGCTTATCAAGCATATTATATTTATCCGCAATAAAGCCGATCACATCGCAAATCGAGCCTTCCATATCAGCGCGGTAAATTTTACTTTTGCCGCTTTGGAACAGCGCGTTAAAGAAACGCTTTTTATCCTCGTCCGTTCCGTCATATTCTTTAAGGCGAGCCACTGCATAATTCGAGTTCATCGAATCCGCGGCGTTTTCCTCAATTTCTATATAGCCCTCGTTTGCCAATTCAATAAGAAGCGGCACAACATCCTTGCTCGACGCCGAGCCCTTATACCAATATGCAAGCTCAACGCAATTCATATTTTCGGGCGGGTAAAATTCAACTATATCGAGCATCTTTTTATCCCTGCCGAATTTAACCCATGCAAAAACGGTGAACAAAGCGGCAAAAAGCGCAAGCACGCCGATTGCGGCAAGCCTGCCGTATTCCGCTTTCTCGTTAAACACAAAATAGCCGTTCGGCAGTTCAAGGCGCGCAGTAACGCCCTCATATGGATAAAGCGTGCGCAAAATCTTGCCGGTGATTGTGTTTCCCTCTGCAGAATAGGAAATATTCGTTGTGCCCTCCGCACCGTAAGACCCGGTTGAAAACCCGAGCTTATCCGAATCAAATTCCTTGGGCATTGTGATTGTGAACGAAGCGTCCTCAATATATGTATCCCACTCCGTGCCGATTATGTTGTAATAAAATTCATCGGCATCGTCAAGTGTGTCCGCTCCCAAAACATAATCATACGAAATCACATAATTAACCGCGCCTATCACGGTTTCGTTTTCATCGCCGATTTGAAGCGAGAGCTCGCCGTTTGAATAGGATTTTGAAAAATCCTCATTGCACCTGACATTTTTTATTTTCGCCCTGACGGAAGCAGAAGAGCCGTCTGCCCGCCGAACCGTGTTTTTATAGGGTATGTTTCTTATAATTCCGTGGCGATATTCGTTAAAATTCGCGGAAATATATTCCGTGATATGATAGGTGTTGTTTTCCTCCACCTGCATTTGCACATCGTAGTGAGAAAAATAATAAGGCTTATCCTCCTCGGCGGCATATGCGGGAGAGGCAAAAGCCAAAACCGCAATAAGCGCCGAAAGCGCGGCAAAAATCCTTTTAAAAAACGGCATTAAAATTCCACCTTTACTGCCTCTTTTTCCTCGGGCTTTTCAATATTAAACATCTGCTTTTTCTCAAATTTAAACATTGAGGCCACTATTGAGGACGGGAACAGCTGCGTTTTATTGTTGTATTTTTTAACAACGGCATTGTAGTATTTTCTTGCGTTTGCGATATCTTCCTCGTTCTTTTTAAGTTGCTCGTTTAAATCGAGAAAGTTTTGATTTGCTTTAAGCTCCGGATAACGCTCCGCCACCGCATTTATGCTGCCGAGCGCCCTTGTAAGTTCGCTGTCGGCGGAAATCTTTTGCTCTGCCGTCATATTTGAATAATTGCCGTTTCTTGCGGCAATAACATTTTGCAAGGTTTCGGCTTCGTGCTTTGCATAGCCCTTAACGGAAGCTACAATATTGGGAATCAAATCCCATCTTTTCTTTAAATAAACATCCATGGTGGCAAAAGCCTCCTCCACGGAATTTCTGAGCTTAACAAGCGAATTGTATGCCGAAACGATATAAAGCGCAATAAGCACAACAACCGCCACAATGATTATAATTGAGATTTTCATATAAAACCCAAACCTTTCCGACCGCCGTGTTTAAAGCCCTTGAGCACAAGCAAAAATTCGCTTTTCATGCTCGCAAAATATATCGCGGCCTCTGATTTTAATTTAGCATAGAAATATATAATATGCAATATTTATTTGAATTAAGCAGGAGAAAAGCACACTTTTAAGGCGCAAAACCGCAGCGAAAAATCCTTCTTTACGAAATCTTAAGATTAAATTAAGGCAAACTTAAGAATACTGTGTTATTATAAGGCTAGAAACAAATAAGGAGGATTTTTCCGTGAACATAATTGAATGCAAAAACTTAACAAAGGAATATATCAGCGGAGACAACACCGTTAAAGCAGTAAACAACATTTCCGTTTGCTTTGAAAAAGGCGAGTTTTGCGCAGTTACGGGGCCGAGCGGCTCGGGCAAATCAACCTTTATTCATATGCTTTCAAGCCTTGAATACCCCACCTCCGGTGAGGTTATATATGACGGAAAATCACTTGGCAAATTTTCAGACGATCAATTATCCATTCTTCGCCGCAGAAGATTCGGTTTTGTGTTTCAATCCTACAATCTTGTGCAGGAGCTTACGGGATATGAAAACATTCTTTTGCCGGTAATGCTTGATAAGAAGAAGCCCGACGAGGAATATTTAAACGACATTATAAAAACGCTTGGGATTTCAAACAGAATAGATCATTTGCCGTCTGCCATGAGCGGCGGCCAGCAGCAAAGAATTGCCATAGCCCGTGCGCTCGCAAACAAACCATCCATTCTTTTTGCAGATGAACCAACGGGCAATTTGGACGGCAAGAGCGGCAGAGAGGTGCTTTCCTTGCTCAGCGAAACAGCCTCAAAATACGGCACAACGCTTATTCTTGTTACTCATGATTTGCATGTTGCCGAGCAGGCGGAAAGAGTGCTGACCATTGAGGACGGCATAATAGTTTCGGACAGCAAAGGAATTGCCGCCCCTGTTGTGAAAGCATCTGTTGCGGAGGTGTGAGCCTTGAAAAAAAGAAAACTGACGGTTAATACCATTGCCGGCAGCAACCTAAAGGTGCGCAGGCGGCAATATATCACAATGATAATAAGCATAATACTTGCCATGTCTTTCGGAAGCAGCATACTGTTTTTTGCTTCAACGCTTGTTTCTTCACTGAAGCAAAGAAACATTGATATGTACGGCAAGGAAAACATGATCATATGCAATCTCGGCAAAGAAACCGTTTCCGTGCTTAACGATTCAGAGCTAATAGGCGAATACGGCTTGTCTTATATAACAGGCTATGCCTGCAATGATACTTCCGGCACAAACAACGGTGTTGCAATTGCAAGGCTTGATGATAAAGGGCTTGATTTTGCAAGCATAAAGCTTTTAGAAGGCAAATACCCCGAGGCAGACGGCGAACTGTTGCTTGAAAAATCATCACTTTTGCGCCTGGGGCTTGAAGATGCAAAGATCGGCGACAAAATCACACTGAATGTTTACACCCCAAACGGCGCGCAAGATTACCTGCAAACGCCGATTGAAAAGAGCTATACCCTTTGCGGCATTGCAGAGAACAAATTCACAAACATTTCAAACGGATATGATATAAGAAAAGATAATCTGCAATCGGGTTATGTTTACAGCGGCGCTCAAGCAGCCCCCGGAGGGAAAGAAAAGCTTGCGCTTTACACAAAATTTGACTACGGAAGCAGAAAAAACGATTACGACAATTATTCAAAGCTGCACGATTTACTGAGCAAGAACGGCGGCGACGATTCAAGAATAATCACACTGCCCGATTCGTTTTTATCAACGCTTTCTTCTTACGACGAAGGAAACAGCTCAATGGTGCAAACGGTTGCCCTTGCGGCACTGCTTGCAGCGGTTTTGATGGTTGCCTCCTGCGTTGGAATAGTTAATGCATTCGGCACTAATTTGAACGACAGAAAGCAGCAGATAGGCATGCTGCGCACGGTTGGCGCAACAAAGCGGCAAATCATAAGCATATACGGCAGAGAATCAACAATTTTAACTCTGATTTGCGTTCCCGCAAGCCTTGCCGTTTCATTTTTTGCGGTTAAGGGAATAATCTCTTTGCTTGGTAAAAATTTTGTATTTATTCCAAATTTCGGAGTGCTTGCCGCAGGCGGAGTATTCAGCATTATATGCGTTTTGATTGCGGCATTTATACCGCTCTCGTCTGCCACTCGGATTTCACCCGTGCAATCAATCAGGGATGTTGAAAAGACACGCAAGGTTAAAACAAAGCATATAAAAACCAAAAAAAGCTTTAACACGGCAAGCCTGCTTGCGCAAAGAGATATGCTTTTCAACAGAAAAAAGCAGGTTGGCGTAAGCTTATTTTTGGCAATAACCGTTTTCATCTCCTGCATGGGCTTTTCATGGCTTAAACAAACACAATTCAATTACGACCCGGGCTATGATTATTCGCTAAACATTTCATTTTATTCAATATATTCAGGCTCGGTTAATTTCCCGGCATACGAAAAAGGCATAAGCTCATCCGGCATTGCCAGACTGCAATCATCCCCCTATATAAAAGAAGCCTACGGCTGTGCAAGCTGCAATGCGTTTTTGGAAAGCGACTCAATGTTTTCGGACTATATTACAACTGCATACGGCCGCCCGCTTGATATTGCGTTTGACAATGGCTCTTACGATGAAATCGGCGCTTATGCGGATAAAATAATTGCAGATAAAGCAAATTTAAATTCGGTGCTCACCAAAGCAATTTCCGATAAATGCGCAGATGCAAAGCAGCAATTCGGTTTATCAAGCAATTCGGCAAATATAAATGTTGCCATTATGGATTATGCAGGAATTGAAATGCTTGCAAAATATGCCGAAAGCGGTGCGCCGAACGAAGCTGCCATGGATTCGGGAAACGAGGTTATGGTGATTGCGCCCAAGGAAATAGGATATGCAATTGAAAAAATAGAATCAACCGCTTCCGAATACACCGAAAGCACAGACTTTATAAAAAAGCAGGAAAGCGAAAGAATGCATTTGCTTAAAACCGCAGAAAGAGACTTCTCTGTTGGAGACAAATTAAAGCTTGCATTCATATCTTCAAACGAAGATCCGGAAAAGCTAACCGCAGAATATCCGTCCGACTGCAAAAAAACGGAAAAGGAATTCACAATCGGCACAATAATCAACGAATTGCCGGAAAACTGCAACATTCCAATTGAAAAAGGCATGGAATCCTCGCCGATAACAATAATAACAACAATGGCGGGAATAAGAAATTATCTTCCAAACCTGCCTTACAAAAATGCTTACGCATATTTGAAGGAAGAATGCACATCGGAAGCAAACAAAGAAATAACCGCCATGCTCAATGACATTGCAGCTGCAAGCGGCATTGAAAATCCCAGCATCTATTCAAATTATGATTTTGTGCAGGAAACAAGGAGCAACTATAATGCCACGCTGACCGCTTTGCTTTCGGTTATTATCTTGATGCTCAGCATCAGTGCCGGCGTTATAAACAGCCACCTCAGCGGCGAAATTCGAGAGGGCAAGCGAGCGATAGGCACAATGCGTGCAGTCGGCGCAACTCATTCTTTGATTGCAAAATCATATATCCTGCGATTTCTTTCCATGTTTATATGGGGCTGTGCGGCAGGCTTCGGAGCATATTTGATTGTTTTCCTGAGCATGTTTGCACAGGCACACGGGGAAATACAATCCATGCTGCTGGGCTTTGAAATTTGGCAAACACTCAGTGCCTGCGTACTGCTGTTTATAATTTGCTCCGTAAACCTGGCATCGAAAATCCGCAAAGAAACGAAAAACAGCATTATAGACAATATAAGAGAATTATAAGGAGGCAGAATATGAAAAGAATTTCAGCAATTTTACTGGCATTTTTGCTTTGCATAATTGCAGCGTTTCCTGCATTTGCCGCAGATGATTATGAGGCGCCGACCGAATCGGAAACACAAACCGAGGAAAAGCAAAACACGTCACAGCCCCGCTTTATGGTTACTGCTTACGACACCGGCGGCAACATAACGCCAAGCGGGAAAAGCACATTAAAGGTTACAATAAAAAACCAAAGCAAGGATAAAAAAATTCAAAACATCAAGCTTGCCGCTTCCGAGGACAGCGGCGAAATCATAATCAGCGGCACGGGCACTCAATATTTGCAATCCGTTAAGGCCGGCGGCACATACACATGGAATCTTGAAATAACCGCAACAAAAGCGGCACAGGCAGGAATTCACAAAATCGCAATTGCTTCAGAATATGAGGATGAATACGGCACTTCTTATTCGGCAAGCGACAGCCTGCCGATCACCGTTTCCCAGCCGGCAGAGCTTGATTTTTCAAGCGCGCAGATGCCCGCAAGCGTTTATCAGGGCGACACACAAACTCTTGCCCTTAATCTTATGAACACGGGAAAAGGCAAAATTTCAAACTGCAAAATAGACTTTGAATCCGATTCAATGAATTCGGGCGGCACGGTTTTCGTCGGCGACATTGCCGCAGGCGAAAGCAAAAGTGCAAATCTAAATCTGAGAATATCAGCCGACAAACTTGGCAACGCAACAGGCACAATAAAGATTTACTGCGAAAACGAGCTTGGCGAAAGCGTTGAAAAGACGGCGGAAATCAGCACTTCAATTGAGGAAAAGCCACAGGAAACCAACACAAGCGAAACGGAAAAGAAAGAAAAGAAAAACCCGCTTTGGTGGTTGTTTGCTCTTTGCGGCGCAGCTGCCGGAGGACTTTGCGGCTGGGGAATTCCAACGGCAATCAGAGCAAGAAAGCAGCGCAAAGAGGATGAACTGAGGCTGTAATCAGCCGAAAGTGCCGCACCTAAAAGCTCTAACACGAGGCAAAAAGGCAAAAGCAATCATAAACCGGCGATTTGCACAGGCCCTATAAGGGCCGCCTGTCGGATTGCCGACTGAAAATCGCTGCCGCCAGTTTAACCTCGCATTGCTTTTTTCAAGCAGCTCCACCGGAGGGGCTGCTTGTTTTTGCTTGCTTTTTCTTACCCGCAAACGGGAATGCATGCCTTTTGCGAATTCGCTTTTTCACTTGTGATATCTCATAAATAATGCTAAAATTATATAAAAGGTTTAATTTTGCAAACATGAGTATAAAACAACAATTGTTTATCTTATGTTTTAAAGCCGCTGCAAAGCGGAGAAGGTGCAATCTAAACACTCTCTGCAAATAAATCGAAAGGTTATAATGCTAATGAAAAACAAAATTCTTATCGGTTTTTTGAGCACGGTTTCAATACTTATGCTGATAATCTCAGTTTTTATGTACGGCAGTATAAACACCGTCTTAAATGCGGATAACAGAATAATCAATTGCGAAAAGTATTATATTTTGCAAACACCCGAAGAAACATATTATCAGGTTTGCAACGAAAACAGTATGTTTGATAAAGATACGGCTAGCCGTATCGGTAATTTTTCTTCTTTGGAGGATTGCCGGAATCTGTCGTTTTGCGAACTAAACAGCGAGGATAACATCTTTTCAAAAATGTTTCTCGGAATAAAAAATTCTGATGAAAAAATCACAATATACGAAAGCAATAAAGAAGCGGTGATATTTTCACGAAACAACTGCAATCAATATTTTGCAAGCAAAGATTTTTCGCTTCCCGAAATGACAGCCGATAACATTGAGGCTATTGTGATTTCGGATTCAACCGATTACAAAAACATTATTGAAAGGCACTCGGATTATTCGGACATAAAAAATATTCTCGAAAATAAAAAAGACTTTTTCGCAAGCGCAAACAATAAGTATTCTAAAGCGTATGATTGTTATATTATTTATAAAAATTTTGATTTAATTGAATTCTTTTCTGAATAGCAGGCTAATATCTTGTATACAATTAAACCGGCAGCTTTTTCTTTATCAAAAGCAAAAAATAAGGACCGCGGCATAGCCTCGGTCCTTATTACATAAAAAATATGAATTTTCGCATAATAAAAAGCCGCTTAAAAAACGGCTTTTTTATTACTTAATTATGCAGTACGAAATTATTCGTCAAGAGCGGGTGCACCTACGGGGCAAACACCAGCGCATGCGCCACATTCAATGCAGGTATCTGCATCGATTTCAAACTTGCCGTCACCTTCTGAAATCGCACTTACAGGACATTCTGCTGCACAAGCGCCGCAAGAAATGCAATCATCTGAAATTTTGTATGCCATTCCAAGACACCTCCCATCATTATTACCGAAAGCAATATCATCAACTTTCACTAATACTATAACACATAATTTTGTTTTTTCAAGAGGAAAAGTCGGTTAGCATACGCTAATTTTTTTGCGTTTATTCCTTGAATTTCGGGGCTGTTATTCGGAATTTTTGGATGGTGCGCGGCGCTTTCCCGGCTCGCGTACAACAACGCATTCTTCCCTGTTTACAACAACGGGAGCAGCACCTTCAACCGAGCTGTCAAGAGCAACCTTAAGCTTGCCGGCAAGCAGAGAAACATCAACAACAACACCCCTGCCCTCTTTGCAATCAACAATACTGCCCCTTTTAGGAGTTATCTTATTTAAATATTCATATGAATTTTCTTCATATTGCAGGCAGCACATAAGCCTGCCGCAGGTGCCGCTGATTTTGCCCGGCGAAAGGCTGAGCCCCTGCTCCTTTGCCATTTTGATTGAAACGGAATGAAAGTCATTAAGAAAAGTGGAGCAACAAAAAGGTCTGCCGCATATTCCGAGTCCGCCAAGCATTTTGGCTTCATCGCGCACGCCGATTTGGCGCAATTCGATTCTGGTGTGAAAGGTTGAGGCAAGGTCCTTAACGAGCTCGCGAAAATCCACTCTGCCGTCTGCCGTGAAAAAGAATATAATCTTGGAGCCGTCAAACGCATATTCAACTTCGGAAAGGCTCATATCAAGCCCGTGATCCTCAATCTTTTTAACGCAGATTTCATAGGCCTCTCTTTCCTTTTGTTTATTCTTTTCAAGGGTGGCCTTATCCTCTGCCGTTGCGATTCTTAAAATCGGTTTAAGCGGAGAAACAAGCGAATCATCCTCCACAAATCTGTTTGCGGCCGCAACCGTGGCACATTCCACGCCCCTTGCCGTTTCAACGATAACATTATCGCCTATTCTTACTTTAAGCCCGTTTGGGTCGAAATAATATACTTTTCCCGCGTCTTTAAAACGAACGGAAACAATTTCTGTCATCAAATGATCCTCCTATCTGCCTGCCGCTCTTCGCAGCGAATAGCAGATTTTTGTTGTGAGCAATGCCGAATTGGCATTTTTATTTGCCGCCTGCTCAAGCTCCTGCGCGGCATTATAAAGCGCAAAAAGCTTTTGCTTTGAGAATTCGCCTTTAAGTGCATCCACGGCATTATCAAGGCCTGAAAGCCTTTTGCCGCCCGCCACTGCATCGCGAAGCACGGTTTTAAGCATGCCGAGCACCGCCGCGGTATCCTGCCGATTGCCTGTGAGCGGAGCAACCGCCTTAAGCAAATCGTATTCATTGTTTGAGGCAAGCTTTTGTGCAATATCATCCACCAAGGCGGTTAATTTTTGCAGCCTGCCGCCCGCAATGCTTTCATATGCCCTGCCGATATTTCCGCCGAGTGCGGCAACGGCATTATAAGCGTCGTTATAATCAACATCTTCGTTAAGCCCGGTTATAAATTCGGCGCCGAGCTTCGGCGAAACGCCCTCAACGGATATAACAACCGCCCTTGAAAGCACGGTTTCAAGCAGAGCGGAGCGATTTTCCGCAGTTAATATAAACACGGCATAGCCCGGCGGTTCTTCCAATATTTTAAGCAGTGCGTTTTGCGCATTTTCATTCATACAATGCGCGTTGCCGAGAATATAAATTTTATAATCCGCCTCGTTGGGGGTTATATAAACATCGGCAATAATATCTCTGATTTTATCTATATGAAACGAATTCGCACCACCCGGAGCACTGTATTCGTAAATATCCGGGTGCAGTTGCTTTTTTGCCTTTACGCACTGGGAGCAAACGCCGCAGGGGTGCTCGTTCTCGGCTCTGCACACAAGCGCCTGTGCAATATCCCTTGCCAGCGTTCGCTTGCCGAGCCCGGTTTCCCCCTCAAGCACAATTGCATGCGGGAGCCTGCCGGATTCATAAAGATTTGAAATTTGCTGCTTTGCTTTTTCGTTTCCGATAAAATTATTAAACAACATATGCTTTAATTAAAACTTTTTAAATTCCTCAACATCAATAACAAATGCCACGCCGCCGAATTCCTCAACATCAACCGGCTGCTGCAACAATGTGCCCTGCAAAGTGCTTTTAACACCGTGCTGGCGAACAACTCTTTTTGTTACGGCGCCCTGAAGCACCTCAAAAACCTCGTCCACCTTGGAATCCTCAACACCTATAAAAAGGCATGAATGACCGCCCTCAAGAAACAGACCCGTTGTGGACACTCGTGTGGCGCTGAAACGCGCCTCGCTTAATTTATCAAGTACATTTTCCGTGTCTTTATTCGACACGATAGTTATTATCATTTTCATAACCGATTCATAGCCTTTCCCCCGCAAATTCAAAACATTCGCCGCGGGCAAGCGAAATAAAGGAAGATCATGCATTGTCTGCATATCAAATTATAGCTTAACCGGAGGAATTTGTAAGTTATTTCCATATAATTTTAAATAAAATTTACAAATAGGATAAATTTATATTCCAATTTGTAAAATCTGTTAAAAGAATATTCCGCGCATTCATATTTTAAGAACAGAATCAAGCTTCATTGCTTGTCAATACCGTTTTCAGCGCCGCACAAACGGCGAAAAGCCCGGTAAACAGGAAAGAAACAGATGAAAAATCCGCCCCGACAAGCGGCAGACCTGCCGCCAGTGCCGCAATTCGCGGAACGGAAAGTGAAATCGCAAACGAGCCGTAAACAAGCCCTGCTGCCACAAGCGCAGGAAGCGCGGATTTATCCTTATCCTCGCCGAGCGCAAAAAGCAAAAAGAAAACCACCGCCGCAATCATGGCGGCATATTTTAAAAAGGTTTCCTCGGCAAAAAACACATCATCGTAAACAGTGAGCAGTGAAAGCAGCCCCGAAATCGCCCACATAACGGGCGAGATATACAAAAACCAAAGGCTGCTCATTTGATATCGCGTTGTTTTAAACGAAATTCCGAGCGCAATAAAAAACGCCGCAGAAAACAGCGCAAATATCGCCGTGCATATCATCGGAGTCAATCTGTTTGCCGCCGGGTGCTGCGTTGACGAAACATAGTCAAAGCACAAAATGCAGCGATAAACAAAATCATAAAACATTCCGGCGCCCGATAAAAGACAAAGGGCAAAAATGCTTTTTCCGCGCATTCGATTAACCGCAGAAAACGGCTTGCATTTAATAACGGAAAGCGCGAAGAACACCGCCGAGGCGGCAAGCAACGAATAAAACGCCGCAACGCTTTCCGAAGCGGATTTTAACACATGTGCGGTTTCGTAATCCGTGTATTTAAAAACCTGCACACAGCGAAGCGCCAAGGCCGCAAATGCCGCTGCACAGCCAAGCCAAAAGCAAAAAGCGCCGCATACCGAAAAATTGCTTTTTTTCATTATCTTTTTTCTATCGGAGTATAAATTCTTCTTTTGGAAACGCTCTTATACGCCGGGCGGATAATGCGCTTGCTTGAAGTGAGCTCTTCAAGTCTGTGGGCACACCAGCCGGCTATTCTTGCGCTTGCAAAAAGCGGAGTATATAAATCCTCGGGAATACCGAGCACCTTGTAGCAAAGGCCGGAATACAAATCCACATTGGCGCAGATTTCCTTATCGTCGCCCTTAATTTCGTGCAAAAGCTCCGGAGTTACTTCTTCAATATTTTCAAGGGTTTTAAATTCCTTTTCAAAGCCGGAACGATAAGCAAGCTCCCTTGCGCTGTTTTTAAGAATAACCGCACGAGGATCTGAAATCGTATATACCGCGTGACCCATGCCGTAAATAAGACCGAGGCCGTCGCCGGCTTCCTTATTCAAAATTTTAACAAGATAATCCTTAACCTGGGATTTATCCGTTGAATCGGCAACATTTGCAATAATTTCATTCATCATTGCAGAGGTTTTAAGGTTTGCACCGCCGTGGCGCGGGCCTTTAAGCGAGCCGACGCCCGCGGCAATCGCCGAATATGTATCCGTGCCGCTTGAGGTGAGCACTCTTGTGGCAAAGGTGGAATTGTTGCCGCCGCCGTGATCGGCATGAAGCATAAGCATAATATCAAGCAGCTTTGCCTCATCATCGGAATAAAGCTTATCGCTTCTTGTTTGCCTTAAAATATATTCGGCGGTGGAAAGTCCTCTTTTAATCGGATGCAAATACATGGATTTTCCGTAAAACGCCCTTCTTTTAACCTGATATGCCGTTGTCATTATGGTTGGGAACTGCGCCACGAGCTGAAGGCTTTGGCGCAAAACATTCTGCACGGAAATATCATCCGGATTTTCGTCATAAGAATAAAGCCCCAAAATGCTGCGCGCAATTTTGTTCATAATATCCTTTGAGGGATTTTTGATTATCATATCCTCGATAAAATCATCGGGCAAAAAGCGGCAAACATCGATAACCTCGCAAATCGAATCAAGCTGGTTTGCCGTTGGCAAATCGCCGAAAAGCAAAAGCCAAACAACCTCTTCAAAGCCGAAGCGGTTTTCTTTAACGCAATTGGAAACGATATCGTTTATATCATAGCCTCTGTAAGAAAGCTTACCGTCCTTGGCAACCTTTTCGCCGTCTAAAATATAATATCCTTCAACCGAGCAGATTCGAGTAAGGCCCGCCATAACTCCTGTGCCGTCCTCATTCCTGAGGCCGCGCTTAACATGATATCTTTCAAAATCACGGGGTTTAATCGAGTTATTTTTTTCAAGCTCGCCGCATAATCTTGAAATGGCATCCATTGATATGGGCGAAATGTATTTTGATGACATAGTTTATCAACCCTTAAGCTTAATATAAATTATAATTAAATCAAAAGCTATTATACTATATTTCGGCACTTGAAGTCAAGGCGGCGCGAAAAATAAAACAGTGCCGCGCAATCGGAAAGGACACGTGAAGCAACATGAAAAAAGCGGCGATAATTTTTGTGATTTTATTCGTTTTGACTCTTGCCGTGCCCGCGGCGGCCTCCGCCGCAAAAAGCAGCGGCGGCACAAATGAGCTTGTAACGATTTTTTCGGCGCAAATCGGCGAAGCCCGGGCTTAAGCAGTCAAAAGTCGGCTGTTTAAAGCTGCTTTTTTAACTTTTGCCCGCTTTCGCAAATCATTTGCCGTTTGAATTTTCGTTCATCTTTTTAAGGCGACCCGAGCAATCGAAATCAAGCATGGCGTTTTTTAGATATTTTTCCCAATCATCGCTCATTTTTTCATAAGCGGCGGGGTCATACTTTGCCAAATTTTCGCCCACTCGCAGGCAATCGCTTCTGTTTTTCGTGCAGGCATAAAAAGCCTTTTCGCAGTCGTGCCGAACGGCGTTTTCAACCTCTTTGCCGATTTCGGCAAGCTCTGCATCCGAAAGCGACTCCTTTGTGCCGTTTTCAATTTCGTCTATCGAGAAAAACAGCTTAACGCCCACCTTAAAATGCACGGTTTCGCCCTGCGCAAATGCCTTTGTTTTTGACGAAGCGCCGATTATTCGCACGCCGATATTGCCGTATTTTTCGCTTTCAAGCTCCATATAGCCCGATTTGACTTTATCCTTTAAAAAGAGCAGACCGACCGTTTCATCACCGGATAAAACGCCCGCGAGCCTGCTTTCCGAAAAAATCGCGATGCCGCTCGTTCTGGAGCTTTCATCGCCGGCGGTGATTACAGGCAAGCAGATATCGGAGGTTTTATCCTTATAAAGATTGAGCATTTCGTTTACGCTAACATAAAGCGAAAACCCCGAATTTTGACCGTTTTTTAAAAGCTCGGCAACAGCCTGTGCGGGCACAAGTGCATCGTTTTGCCCGCAATCAAGCAACTGAGCGGCAGTGCCGGATGAAATGCACACAGGCACATCGGGGCGCGAATTTTCACTTCGCATAAGATAATCAAAGCAGGTTGCAAGATCATTTACCGCCACATCCATGCCGAAAACAAGCAGCTTATTTTGACCGAAAAACAAATCCTTGGACAGACTTTCCGCAGCTGCCGCCGCGGCAGAGGATATATTCCGCCCTGTGCCCGCGGTGTTAAGGGTAACATTTCCCGAAAGTGCGGCGGTGCCGTTTCCCGCTTTCGCAAGATTAAGCGTTTGCACCGTTACGCGTTTTCCCTGCTCGGCATTATCAATTCCGAGCCCCTCGGCAACGCTTAAATCCTTAAGATTTTTTCTTGCCGAGCAGCCGCAAAAGCAAAGGCAAACAACAAGCAACACTGCAATTACTTTAACGCCTCTCAAACCGATTCCCCCTTTTGTGAGTTAACGCATAGACTGCGGGTAAAAAAGCGCCGAAAACCGCAAACGGAATATAAACAAGCAGGCCGTTTGCCGCCGAGTAAAGGCGTGTGTATAAAATCAGCGCCGTTGCCCCAAGCATCGCAAGGCCGCAGGCAACACACTTTTTGCGATTTTGCGTTTTGCCGAAGCAAAGCGCCGCGCAATAAAGAAAAACGGAGATTTTCAAAAACACGGCAAAAATCCAAAGCGCGGTAAAAACCGCTTCCAGCCTTTCGCCTGTGCCGAGGCGCGCAAGCTGAGAAAGCTCAAAAACGGGATAAGCCGAAACGGAAGCCATGTTGCCCAGAACACCGCAGGCCACAACGGCAATCAAGAGGCTCAGTAAACATGAGAGGACGATTGCAAAGCAAAACGGCTTGCCCGCCTTTCCGTTTACCCGCGGTCGCAAAGCAAAAAGAAGCGGAATTTCGCTTGTGCTGCACAGGGAATACGCTGCATTTTTCAGCACCGCGGCACTGTCGTTTTGCATAAACGGAAAAAGATTTATTGATTCAAATTTGTTTGCCGAAGCCACGGCAATTCCGAAAACACCGATAACCGTGAGCACAAAAACAAGCGCAGAAAAGCGCGAAATCGCCTCAAATCCGAGCGATGCGGCATAGGTGCAGGCGGCAATCATAAACGCACCAAGCACAAAGGTGCTTGCCTCCTGATGCAGTTCGGCAGAGGAAAAAAGCGCAAATTTGCTTATTGAAAGCGCGCCGGAAAACAGATAAAACAATCCGTAAAGCCGCCGCAAAACCGCATTATCAACCACATTTTTACCGCTTTCAAGCATTTTTATCACCGCACACGATAAGCAAAGTGCAGCAACAGCAGCCGCAGCGATGCTGATTGCTATATCGGCGCTGTATTCGGTGCCGAGCACCGCCGAGCTTGCCGTGAAGCCCACCAAAAGTCTGCTTATAAACACAATAAAAAACAAACTCACGGGCGGGGCTGCTTCCCTTTTAAATTTATTTTTCGTCACTGATATCCGCACCTCGCAGGCTTTGAACGGTTATATTTCTTTTTGCCATTTTCCTCCAATTTTGGCGATAAAACACATCGCCTATGCTTTTTTTATTAAGCGGCGAAATCGGAGCGGAATAAGGCACACCGTAAGGATTTATGGCGGTTATATTCACGCACAACACACACATTCCGAGCACAACGCCGTAAATGCCCGTGTAACCGCCGAGAATGATAAATCCGAGCCTCAGCACGGCAACGCTTTCATAAAGCGGATAAATCACATAAGACGATATTGCCGTAACCGCCACCACAACAAGCATGGGCGCACCGACAAGCCCCGCGTTTACGACCGCATCGCCGATAACAAGCGCTCCGATTATGGACACGGCATGCCCTATGGCACGCGGTAGGCGCAGTCCCGCTTCGCGCATGATTTCATACAAAATCATTATCATAACCGCCTCCTGCATAAGGGAAAACGGCGTTGTAATTTCCGCTGCGGCAATCGTATACATAAGCGATGTGGGCAAGAGCTCCTGATGAAAAGTGCCCACGGCAACATAAAGCCCGGGAAGCACAACCGAAATAACAAACGAAAAATATTTAAGCAGGCGATTCATGCTTGCGTAAACGGGCCGATTATCATAATCATCCACAGTGGAAAACGAATCGGTAAAAAGGCAGGGCACATAAACGGCAAACGGTGAACCGTCCACCAGCACGGCAATGCGCCCCTCGTATAATTTTGAGCACAGAGTGTCGGGGCGTTCCGTGGTTCCGTAAGCCGAAAAAACAGAGCCGACATCGCTGCCCAAAAACGCGGCAAGCTCGGCATAATCGCAAACACGGTCTATATTTGCGGAATTTATGCGGTGCTCAACCTCGTGCACAAGCCTTTCGCTTGCAATGCCTTTTATATAACAAATCGCAACGGAGGTTTGCACCTGCCTGCCCACTTTTATTTGCTTCATTTTAAGAGCCGGTGTTTTTATGCGGCGGTGCAGAGTTGCCTTATTATCGTTTAAGGTTTCCGTAAAGCACTCTCGCGCACCCTTGATGTTTGCCTCCGTTGCAGGATCGTCTATTCCCCTTTTTTCAAAGCCCTGTATTCCAAGCACAAGGCATTTTGAAACGCCGTCTATAAAAACGGCGGCAAAGCCCGAGGAAAGATAAAAATAAACATCTTCAAAATACTCGGCATCGCTCATTTCAAGCGAATTTACCACGCGCTGCTTAACGGTTTCGTAAAGCAAAGCCGGGGTTTTGCATTTTTCTTTAAACGAAAGCAGCGGCGTCATTATCATCTGCGAAAGCTGAAGCGAGCTTATCATTCCGTCCAGCACACAAACTATGCATTTCCTGCCGCTCACCTCACATTCACGAATCAAAAAATCAGAGCAATCGGCATAATCGCGCCTAAGCTTATTTTTATTATCAGCGGCGGAGGAATAAATTTTTTCCAAACAATCACCTTTTAAAGCAAAAATATTTCTAAAATATTTTTTCAATAAAACGGCGGCTTATGCAAAAAATATAAAAAGCAAAAAACACACGAAAGGGTGCGCAGATAAAATGAGCATTGTTTTTATAAGAGCGGTAATCATTTATATAACCGTTATAATATCCCTGCGAATAATGGGCAAACGGCAGATCGGCGAGCTTACGCCGCACGAGCTTGTGATAACCATTCTTGTTTCGCAAGTGGCGATAATTCCGCTGCAGGATAACGGAATGCCGCTTGCAAACATGGTGGTGCCGATTTTAATATTCGTTTCGCTTGAAATTCTTGTTTCCGCAATATCGATGAAAAGCCTTACCTTTCGCAATCTTGTTCAGGGCAAGCCGATATTCGTTATCAGAAACGGCAAGCTTGACGAAAAGCAGATGAGGCGCCTGCGCCTTACGATAGACGATTTAACGGACGCCGTGCGGGAAAAGGGATTTTTTGATTTATCTTCGGTTCAGGACGCGGTTATAGAAACAAACGGCACGATTTCCGTGCTTCAAAAAGCGGAAGAAAGCCCCGTAACACCGAAGCAGCTCTCCCTTTCTGTTGACGAAAATTCCACTCCCGTGCCTGCGGTTACGGACGGAAAACCCACGCCCGAATATTTCGGCGAAAACAAAATCAAGCTCAGCGAAATCGAATTGCTTATTAAAGAGAGCGGCAGTGAAATGCACAAAATAATGCTGCTTACAGTCGATTCCGCGGGCAACATTTTTATGATTCCCAAGGAGGCAAAAAAGTGAAAAGACTTTGGTTTTCCGCGATATTCATGCTTGCCGCACTTTCGCTCTGCTTCGGCGAGCAAATTTATATAAGCAGAGACTGCCGTGAAATGATCACCGCCATAAGTGAGGCGGAGGAATGTGAAAGCACGCCCGAAAAGCTTAAATACTGCGCCGAAATTTATGATATGTGGAGCGATTACCACAAAAAAGCCTCTTATGTTACGGATCATTCCGTGCTGCAAAGCGCGGATGTTTCCATGGGCACGCTTAAAAGCCTGCCGCCCGATTCAAGCGCAGAAAGCATAAATGAGCTTTTGGCGCAGGCAAAAAGCGAAACGCAGCAAATTTATGATAATTCCCGAATAAGCCTTTCAAATATTTTATAACAGAAAAAAGCGGCCGCTTTCAAAAGAAAGCAGTCGCCTTTTTTAAACAGCCGAAAATTATTTCACCTGCTTAGCGCAAGCATTATGCGCCTAATATTTTTTTATCAAGATTTCTTTTTATGATAACATAATAAAGCAAAGTTCCGAGCACAGCCATAACGCCTATCTCCCCTGCGGCAACAAGGCCGCCCTGAAGCAGGAAATCGCCGAATTTAAACGAACCGCTTATCATAAAGGTTTCGATTTCCCAGCCGATAACAATGCCGTTCCAAACAGCCGGCATAAGCATTGAAGCTGCGGGATAAGACTTAATTTTCACATTGCGCAGCAGATACATGCAAACGGATGAACCCAGCGTGGCAAGCGAGCCGAATATCAAATCGAGCGGCAGACCCGAACCGATATTGTAAATATTCGAGAGCATGCAACCGAGAGTTAAGCCCGGAATTGCGGCGGGGGTAAACAGTGCAAGCACATTAAGCGCCTCGGAAACGCGAAACTGCACGGCGGCCGAGGTGGTGCCCGGCAAAAGCAGATTCTGCGCATAAGTAAGCGCCGCATACATTGCCGCTATAATTGCGGTTTGCACAATGAACAATACTTTTTTGTTTTTCATGATTCAATTTTCTCCTTAGTTTTGTTTTTAGAAGCCTGTGGGATGCAGACTGGTCAGGATTTTGCGAACTGACGATTTGTATTATAAATGATAATTAACCTAAAATCAATAAAAAACTTGAATAAATTATGCCTCTTTGATACAATGAATTTATAAATACAAAATTTGCATTTTATGCAATGTTTTATTTTAAGGGGAATTTCTATGGAAAGAATGTCTTTGGCAGGCAAATGGATTTTGCACATGGACAAACAGGATCGTGATTACGAGGCGGATGTGCCCTGCTCCGATTACGGCACATTGCTGAAAAACGGCGCAATTGACGATCCTTTTTACAAAACGAACGAACACAAATGCCTTTTTATCGCCGAAACGGGCAAAAGCTTTAAGCGCAGCTTTAAAATTTCGCAAGAGCAGCTCGAATACAGAAAAGCGCTTTTGCGCTGCCAAATGCTTGACACACTGGCGCAAATTTATATAAACGGCCAAATGGCGGATATTTCAAGCAATGCATATGTTTGCAGCGAAACAAATATCACTGATTATTTACACGAGGGCGAAAACACAATTGAAATTCATTTTCTTTCGCCGATAGAATATGTTAAATCAAAGCAATCGGAAGCGCCGCTGCCGCCGAACGCAAACGGCATAGACGGCGTGCCCTATATCCGCAAGCCCGCCTGCCATTTCGGCTGGGATTGGGGCATAAACATGCCCGTTTCAGGCATATTCGGCAACATAGAAATTCTGTTTTACAACAACGAAATCCGCGATTTTTGGGTGCGCCAGGAGCATTCGGAAAACGGCGAAGTCAAATTATATATCAAAGCAAACAAGGCGCTTGACAGCAGCGGCCAAATAATAACCCCGAGCGGTGAAAGCATTGCTTTCGGAATAGAAAAAGGCAATGCCTGCGTAACAATTAAAAATCCGGAGCTTTGGCAAACGCGTGAGCTTTCCGGCAAGGAAAAGCAGCCGCTTTACACGGTTTGCGTGGCAGGGATAAAAAAAAGAATAGGTCTGCGCACAATAGTGCTTGACAGAAGCGAGGATGAGTACGGCTCAAACTTCCGCTTTATTTTAAACGGCGTGCCGATTTTCGCAAAGGGCGCAAATGTTATCCCGCCGGATGCCATGGCAGACAGAATCGGCAAAAAAACGGCAGAGAAAATCGTTTCTGACGCCGTTCATGCCAATTTCAATATGCTGAGAATTTGGGGCGGCGGCTACTACGGCTCGGACGAGCTTTACGACCTTTGCGACGAATACGGAATTTTGGTTTGGCAGGATTTCATGTTTGCCTGCCTTATGTATCCGTTTTACGATGAAGTGTTTCTCAAAAATGTGCTCGACGAGGTTAAATACAATGTTCGCAGAATATCGAGCCATCCGTCACTTGCACTTTGGTGCGGCAACAACGAGATCGAATTTATGTTTCAACATCTGCCGTCAACGCTTAAAATCGTTAAATGGTATAAAGAATTTTTCTACGAAATTCTGCCCGGCGAGCTGAGAAGATACGATAAAGACACACCTTACATAGAAACCTCGCCGATAGGAAGCGGCTTCAGAAAAGACATAACAGCAGATAAATGCGGCGACACGCATATGTGGCATGTTTGGCACGGAAGCAAGGATTTAAGCTATTACGGCAAGCGCTACACAAGATTTTGCAGTGAATACGGGATGGAATCCTTCCCGAGTGAGGATTGCATTTTGCAATTTGCAACGCAAAAAGATATGCAGCTTAAATCCGATGTTATGCAAAGCCACCAGAAATGCGCAAGCGGCAACGACAAAATGCTGTTTTACCTTTATGAAAAATTCAACAAGCCCGCGAAATTTGCGGATTTGATTTACTTAACCGGGCTTACCCAAGCGGAATGTGTGGCAAACGGAGCCGAGCATTGGCGCAGAAACAAAGGGCGCTGCAACGGCGCGCTTTGGTGGCAGATGAACGATTGCTGGGGCGCTCCGAGTTGGTCCTCGGTTGACTATTTCGGCAAATGGAAGCCGCTTATGTATGCGGGCAAAAGGATTTTTGCCCCGATAGCGATTTCACTCAGGCAAGCGGACGGAGGCATTGAGCTTTATGTGCTTAACGGCACGCAAAAGAACGAGGAATACACCGCCGTTATAACCTTTAAGGATTTCACCGGCAAAGAGCTGCGAAGCAAATCACTGCTTATCAAATCCCACGCGGGCGAATCGCAAAAGGCGTTTTACATTTCTGCGGGCGGTCTGAAAAAAGCCTCCTGCTTTGCGCAGGCAGAGCTTCTCAAGGGCGGAAAAACCGTGCTCAGCCGCACGGCGGTGCTGTTGCCCGAACGCAAGCTCAAATTACAGCACGCAAAGATAACGCTTTATTTAAGCGGCAATGAAATGACCCTTGAAAGCAACACCTTTGCAAGATCCGTTTTTGTGGATATCAAGGGCGAAAGCGCTCCGCTTTCAGACAACTGCTTTGACCTTGTGCCCGGGGAAAAGAAAACAATCCGCCTTGAAAAAGATTGCAAAATAGATCCAAAATCAATCAGCGTAAAATGCGTTAACAACATCACTTACGCAGGCGGCGATGCCGAAAGAACAAGATTTCGCATGGCGTTTTCCGCACAGCCGATGAACATTGCAAATAAGATTTATTATTCCATAAGCTGATTTTTTGCGGCAAGTGTTTCAAAGCACAGGATTTTAATCTTTTAATCGAATGCATGCGGCGGTATTTAAACAGAAATAAAAATAAGGACGGCGGAATTTAATCCGTCGTCCTGTTTTTATGCGCAATGCAAAATCAATCGTAATACTTATCAAGCTCGGTTTCACATTTTTCGTATTTTTTAATTTTCGGATTCTTATAAATCTTTCCCCTTGCCACAACCATAAACGGCTGAGAAAGAGCTCTGAAATCATCGAGCGGGTTTGAATTCGAAACAAGAATATCGGCGCATTTGCCCTGCTCTATGCTGCCCGTAACATCATCTATTCCAAGAATTCCGGCATTAACAAGCGTTGCCGTGTGCAGCGCAAACGAAGCAGAAACACCAACATTTTTTTCAAAATAATGAAGTTCTCGCCACATATTGTAATGAGTTGTATACGGGCAGCCCGTATCGGTGCCGAGCCCAACGGTTATGCCGTTTTCAAGAGCGGTTTTCGAGCCGATAACCATATTATTGAAAACAACATTGGAATTATATTGAACCGCCTCTGAAATTCCGAGAGTTTCCCTTTCAAATTTTGCCATCGGCAAAGCAGGCGAAAGAGTGCAAACCATTACGGCATTATGCTTTTTAAAGGCGTCAATCTCTCTTTGGGTAAGCGTTGAACCGTGCTCTATTGAATCAACGCCGTTTTCAACTGCGGTGCGCACACCCTCCGGGCTTTGCACATGTGCCGCAACCTTCAGTCCGTATTTGTGAGCGCGATCGCAGCAAGCCTTAATCATATCCGCCTGCATCATCAGCCTGCCGGGCTCGCCCTTAACCTTGGCATCCATAACACCGCCCGTTATCATAAGCTTTATCAAATCAACACCGTGTGAATTCAGATCATCCACCATCTTGACTGCCTCTTCCGGGGTTTTCGCCGCTCTTGCAACAGAGCCGACCATATGCCCGTTTGGCACACCGATTGCGTAATCTGCGGCAAGAATTCTCGGTCCCTCTGCCTTGCCGGCATTTATTCTGTTTCTGAGAGTTGTGTCAAAATCACCGAGGCCGCCGACTGCACGCACCGTTGTTACACCCGACATAAGCCCCTGCATTGCATAATCTTGGCAAATTTTTATAACAATTTCCCTCATAAAGGAAGAAGAAAGAGCAAGCTTTGCAAGCTTATCTGCTTTAAGCGGCTTGTTTTTCGGTTTGCCGCCCGCCGGCAGGTGCACATGCAAATTTATAAGACCCGGCATTAAATATTTACCGGTTAAATCTATAACTTCATCGCTGCTTTTCGGCGCAATGCTGCCTATTTCCGTTATTATTCCGTTTTCTATTGCCACATCCGTGCCCGACTTCGGCTGCATATCCAAAGTGCCGTCAAGCAGAGTGCAATTTTTAAAAACAGTTCTCATAAAATCCCCCTCATATAAAAATCAAAGTGTTTTTCTTATTCACGCATAAAATGCATATCAAATAAATTCAAGGAATTTGATTTCTAATTTATTTTCGCAAATTCTTTCAACAGCCGCCTTATAAACCTCGGCGCTTGCTCCCCGGTCGATTTTTTCAAAGCCGAGAATGCGGCAATTCAGTTTTTCTTCAACAAGCAAAGCAACTTCGTTTTTCACTCGGCACCGCCTTAAACCAATATATTTCAATTCTACATAATCGGGCGATAATTGTAAATTGAAAAAATGCACAAAAAAGCACCCGAAAATTAGGCAACAAAGGCTGTGATTTGTAAACAAAAATCCCGAAAGAGCGCAATATTCTTTCGGGATTTAACTATACATATTTTTATTTAATTTTCTGGGAAATCCTTGCTTGCGGTCAAATTACTTAATCCGAAATTAGAACCAGTCCCATAAAAGCCGCCTTTTCCTTGACCGTAAAATTTTAATTCTAACTTTTGAATACCTGTAACTGAAAAGCTGACATTCTGCGGAAGCACATTTTTTGTAATCTTCGGCGAAGTATAGATCAATTTTCCGTCTCCGTAAGCTTCAAAATATCCGGTATCAGAAGCATCTTTGTTGTTTTCAAATAAATATATAACACCGGACACCGTGTCATATTTTCCGGAAAGATTATATGTTGCAATTATCGATGCGGTAGAATCATTATTATTGTTATACCAAGTTAAGCTGTGGTTCATATCCTTATTGTCATTTGACTTTTTAGTTTTATCAAATTCAAGAATGCCCCAAAAATGATCATTTTCTTTTGCAACACTTAAGCAATTTTCTTTCACATATAAATTAAACGGTATATACATTTCATATGTGTCATTTTTTGTTTTATAATCCGCGTTATCCGGAGCAAGCTCAATTGCCACTTCTATGTTTCCGATTGCACCGTTAACATCCTTGTTATTAAAGCAATCTTCTGCTTTTTTTGCATATGTTTCGGCATACTTTACTTTGGTTTCCTTTAGTTTTTGTTGCACCGTATCCGAATTCAGCCCTAATTTTTCAAGATATGTATTTATGCTTTCTATCTTTGACAAAGCATCGGAAATGTTGCCGTTATCTATAAATTTTTGAGCCTCGGCAAGTGTTTGCTCAACATACAAATCAACGCATTTTGAAATTTCATCATCAACTTTTTGATAAAAGCTGTCTTCTTCGGTTACATTTTCAAAACATTCAATCGCCTCTTTAGGCTTTTGATAATTATCTCTGTATGCAACACCGCTGCAATACTGCGATCTTGAATCGATTATTGCCTGTATTATATCCCATGCATGCTGATTATAGCCCGACACACTCGGTTTGATTGTGTCACCGTTCTCGGAATAAATCAAATCGCCCCAATCATCACTTAAATCGCGATAAACAACAGTATAACCGTTTTGCTTTAAATCATCATCATTATAAGTTTTGCTATTTAAATCATTTTCAACTTCATTTAAAAAAGCTGCTATTGCTTTGTCATATTTTTCGGTTTTCTTTGAATTTCCGCTTGCCCGGCTGTATAAAGAATTTACTTCATAGGCACTGTGCGTATCCAAAGCCTTATCCATTTTTTTACCTGCCGAATTTGAAGTTAAAGCAAAAAGAATAAGTATAACGGCAAGAATCGAGGCTATTGCCGCGCCTGCAGCAATCAGAACTTTTTTCTTTTGACCGCCAAATGATAATGCCGAACTTGCAGTATCAACAACATTTGCAGAGGCAGAATAAGAATAATCAATTTGAGGAGTTTTGTTGAGCGTTTCTGTTTCACTTGCGCTGTGATTATCATTTTCTGCCGTTTCATTATTCTGTTCCCGAATATCGATGCCGATATTTTGTTGCTCGGTTTGCGAATTTTTATTATTATTTTCAGCGATTTTATCTTCATGCACGGGCTCGGCAATATTATTTTGCACGACCGTGTTTAAAGCGTTTTCAGCTTCATTTTCCGACTCACATTTGCAACCGCAAAAAGCGCAGAATTTTGAATCTGATTCTATATTTGCTCCGCAATTTTTACAAATCATTTTATATTCTCCTTATTTTGCATCATTAGCATATGAAATATTAAAATTCCTCATGCATTTTTCAAATGTGCTTGATTTCTAGTGTCATACATAATCACAACTACGACATATAAATTTATCGGAACTTACGGAAAATCATATCCGCCGCCGTTTATATTGCAGCGTTTCAAACGGCATATTCCTTTTTTCAATCCTTTAATCAGGCCGTATTTTTCTATAGCGAGTATCATATATTCCGAACAGGAAGGTTCAAAGCGACATTTATTTCGCTTTGAATCCGGCGCGTATTTTTGATACAGCTTGATTGCAGAAATACACACCTGCTTTGCCGAAAAAAGAATATATGCCGTTAAAATTGCAGCCACCGTTATAACAATGCCGATTTTGGATATATTAAAGTAATTCAGCAAAAGTATAATTGAGGCAATAATTGCCGCAGGCAGTATTATGTATAACAGTAATGTTTTAAATAAGCTTATTTTTGGTCTGTTAAGCTTTCTTACATAAGCCGAGCTGCGAGGATCTTTTTCATCGTTGAACAATTTATCGCCTATATCATTCAGGTTTTTAAATTCCTCTTCCAAAAAAACAATCTGCTTCAAAACCTATCCTCCGAAATATATGAAATCTCACACATAAGCTTTGCCAAATTCCAGATTACATATCCCTTTCAAAAATCAGCATATAATAGTTTGTGGGAACAGGCTGCTTCAAACAACCCGGTTTTTCCGTTACCGTAATTGTTTCCATTGAATGATATTCCCAACCATCCACTGCTTCACTATTTATGAGATTTGCAAAAGTGTTAAAAGCGGACTGTGTATTGCCCTTATCCACATTTATGTTTTTAGGTCCTGAAACTGCTTTATATTGCTTCATATTATTACCTTCCTTTCTTTGACAACACATACTTATGTGTGAGTTTGCAGTTATTTAATTAGTAGGAATAAAAATCATTATAACATTCTTTACAAACCGTTTCGCTTTGGTCAAACCAAGTAATTTTATGCTCTTTTCCCACATAGGTTTTTCCACACTCTTCGCAAGTATGGAGGTTTGCCACAATTGCGATAATTATAACCACAACAGCAATTACCGCACCGATAATAATTCCTTTTTTCTTGTTCATATGTTTTCTCCTTAATAATAAATTTGTTTACATTGTATAAAAAAAATAAGTTTATTTCTATATGCCGTTTGAGTACAAAATAAAAAAACGGTTGTCCTTACGGACAACCGTTTAAAAAATTCTTGTTAACTATTAGCCAAGCTCTGAGAAGTACTTGATTGTGCGAACCATCTGAGAAGTGTAGCTGTTTTCGTTATCATACCAAGAAACAACCTGAACTTCATAAGTGTTGTCGCCGATCGGAAGAACCATAGTCTGAGTAGAATCAAAGAGTGAGCCATAGCGCATGCCAACGATATCGGAAGAAACGATAAGATCGGTGTTGTAACCGAAGGATTCGGTTTCCTCTGCCTTCATTGCTGCATTGATTGCATCAATTGTAACTTCCTTATCTGTTTTGATAACAGCAGTGAGGATAGTTGTTGAGCCTGTGGGAGTGGGAACACGCTGAGCAGAGCCGATAAGCTTGCCGTTGAGCTCAGGAATTACAAGGCCGATTGCCTTTGCAGCGCCTGTTGAGTTAGGAACGATGTTAACAGCACCTGCACGAGCACGACGAAGATCGCCTTTTCTCTGAGGACCGTCAAGAATCATCTGATCGCCTGTGTAAGCGTGAATTGTGCACATGATACCGCTCTGGATAGGAGCAAAATCATTAAGAGCCTTAGCCATGGGAGCAAGGCAGTTTGTTGTGCAGGAAGCAGCGGAAATAACAGTGTCTTCCGGCTTAAGAGTTTCGTGGTTTACATTGTAAACGATAGTGGGAAGATCGTTGCCTGCGGGAGCAGAAATAACAACCTTGCGAGCACCTGCCTGAATATGAGCAGAAGCCTTTTCTTTAGAGGTGTAGAAACCTGTGCATTCAAGAACAACGTCTACGCCAAGTTTGCCCCAAGGAAGATCGGCAGCGTTGGGCATTTTGTAGATAACGATTTTTTTACCGTCAACTACGATATAGTTATCTTCGCCTTCACCTTCGTGGAAATCTACAGTGTGACCCTGAGCAACATAGTTACCCTGAGATGAATCGTACTTGAGAAGATGAGCAAGCATTTTTGCGCTTGTAAGATCGTTGATAGCAACAACTTCATAGCCTTCTGCACCGAACATCTGACGGAATGCAAGACGGCCGATACGGCCGAAACCGTTAATAGCAACTTTTACCATTGGATTATACCTCCGAAAAAATTAAATATTAAAATGTTGATTGACAACATTTTGTCGATATCTATTCTATACTGTTTTGCCCCGAATATCAAGCAATTTTTGCCATTTGAAAAACTTTGTTAAATCTAACCAAAAAGGCGTGAGTTAAAAGGCCTTATTATATTTATTTTTTGCTTTACGCCGCATACAGCGTTCACTATTTGTAAAAATATGAAACAGCCGTTTGCAATCACTTTTCGTTTTCGGGTGCATGTGCCTTGCGCCGGCTGTGCAAAAGCACGGCAATCGGAATCAAGGAAAACACCGCCACGGCTGCCGCCGCAAGAAAAATATTTGGGGTTGGAATTGTTTTAACAACGCCGAGTTCCTCATAAGTTTGATTATTGTTTGCAATAACAGCCGCGCCGATATAAGGGCCGGTTATCATTGGAATCAGCACCTGAAACACCATCCGCACACCCTGAAACAAGCCTACTTTATCGTTTGGAGTATAGTCTCTGATTGTGCCGCAAACAGCGGCAGATGTAACGAGAAATGCACTCATCATTATTATGCCGATAATTATGAGCAAAGCCATATTTTCGCCGTTAACAAAATACATCAAAACAAAACCTGCGGTTAATATAATTGCTGCAGGCAGCAAAAACTTAACCTTGCCCACCTTATCGATAACACCGCCGAGCAAAACGGAAATAACGGCGGAAACAACAAGAATTGCGCCGAGCGGAATTGCATAATTTTCTATTCCGAGTGTTTTTTCGAGATAAATTATAAGATAGGGCATAAAAACCTGATAAGCAATATTAAAAATACAAAATGCCGCAAATGCCACATAAAGCATTTTATTTGCTTTAACGGTTGACGGCTTAAAACCATATATAATGTTTTTAAAATAGTTTTCGTTGTTTGCTTTGATTCCGGGCTTATCTTTTAAGAAAAACAAGCCTAAAACGCCCACAACAGTGGTGGTGATGCCCACAATAAGGAAAAATGTTTTCCATTCGCCGCGCTGCTTATATCCGTCCAAAAGGCCGAAAACAACAAGAATTGCCAAAAGCGGCAGCGCCTGCATAACCGTTTCCGCCCTGCCGCGGTTTGTATCGTCCGTAACATCGGTTACCCAGCTGTTAAACGCCGCGTCAAATCCGGTTGAACCGAAGAAGGTCATAACGCAATCCATAACGATTATTATAAGCGATGCTGTGGCAACAGCATTTGCGGAGTGAAACAGCTTTTCCGTGTTTCCAACGGTTATAAAGCCGAATGATGCAGTAACAATGCCCCAAATTATGTAGCCCACGGTTATGAAAACCTTGCGCTTGCCGAGCTTATCCGAAAGCGCACCCATAATAAGCGTTGTCAGCGCTGCAGTTACTGCGGAAGCGGCAACCATGGCTGCAATGTCATTTGCCGTGCCGCCTACGGCATCAAACAAATAAACATTGAAATACATATTTTCAATTACCCAAGCAAGCTGCCCCGCAAGACCGAAAAACAAAATACTTACCCAAATTCTTGCACCGAGCTTAGTTGATTTAGCTTTTTCCATAAAATCACCTCTATGCCCCAATTATTGCACAATTTACAAATTTGTCAATACACACAAACGATTTTTTGTATATATTTTGCATAAGCAATCTAAAAGAATCGTATTTTAAGCTTGTGCTATACTCAAAAAAGCCATTCGAGTCAGGGCAAAGCAATGCCGACCTGATGCTCTTAACAAGCTTATAAGGAAAGAGAAAGCAAAAGCTCGAGCGATTAAGCCCGGGCAATAAATAAAAAAAGACCCCGACAATAAAAGCCGGGGCGCAATATATAAGTCGCGCGGAGTGTTACTTGCCACCACTCCGTCAGCCGCTTATATGTTGCAAATATAATATATCACATTTAAAACAAAAAGGCAAGAAAAAAAAGAGCGTAACCCCCGAAGTAATGGAAAGAAAAGAGGGAAACGCTCCGGAGCTTAAAGGATGTTAAAACCATTTAGCGTTAAGCATTTTAACACTTTTCGCGCTCCGTGCATGGGTTTATATTAAACGCGCCGAAGCCTGGATAGCATGCAGAGGCGCCGAGCTGCTCTTCTATGCGAAGCAGGCGATTGTATTTTGCAACCCTTTCGCTTCTGCTCGGTGCGCCCGTTTTGATTTGCCCCGCATTGGTTGCAACGGCAAGATCGGCTATAGTGGTATCCTCCGTTTCGCCCGAGCGATGCGAAATCACGGCGGTGTAGCCCGCCTTTTGGGCAATTTTGATTGCCTCCAGCGTTTCCGAAACCGTGCCGATTTGATTAAGCTTTATCAAAATCGAATTGCCGCAGCCGAGTTTAATTCCTTTTTTCAGCCTTTTTGAATTGGTAACGAACAAATCATCGCCCACAAGCTGAGTTTTTTCGCCGAGGGATTTCGTCATATGCCGCCAGCCCTGCCAATCTTCCTCATCAAGCCCATCCTCCACGGAAACGATGGGGTATTTTTTGCAAAGACGCTCCCAATGCGAAGCAAGCTCGCTTGAAGTGAATCTTTCGCCGCTTTTAGGCAGCACATATTTACCAGGCTCGCCGCCCTTCCATTCGCTTGAGGCTGCGTCAATTGCAAGCACAAAATCGCGCCCCGGTTCATATCCCGCCTTTTGAATTGCCTCCAAAATATATTCGATTGCCTGCGAATCAGAGGAAAGATCGGGCGCAAAACCGCCCTCATCGCCAACCGATGTGGCAAGCCCGTTTGCGCCGAGAATGGACGCAAGCGAGTGAAACACCTCCGTACACCTGCGAAGCCCGCCCCTAAAGCTTTCCGCGCCCGCGGGCATTATCATAAATTCCTGCACATCCACCGTGTTTGCAGCATGTGCTCCGCCGTTTAAAATATTCATCATCGGCACGGGCAAACAGTTTGCATTTGCGCCGCCCAAAAATCTGTAAAGCGGAATATCGTAGGCGTTTGCCGCCGCTCTTGCCACGGCAATCGAAGCCGCCAGAATTGCATTTGCACCGAGGCTTGATTTATCCTCCGTGCCGTCTGCGGCAATCATGGCTGAATCCGCGGCGTAAATATCCGCCGCATTTTTGCCGCAAAGCGCGTCGTTTATGGCCGTGTTCACATTTTCAACGGCCTTGCGAACGCCTTTGCCGCCGAAGCGGGCAACATTGCCGTCCCTAAGCTCCAACGCTTCAAATTCGCCGGTTGAAGCGCCGCTCGGTGCCGCACCGATACCGTGCGCGCCGCATTCAAGCACAACCTCTGCCTCAACAGTGGGATTGCCGCGCGAATCTATTATTTCCCTGCCGTGCACACTTTTGATAGATAAATTTTTCAACCGAATCTTTCCTTTCCCCGCCGCAGTTAAGCATGCTTTTTAAGCGCCGCAAAGCACTGATTTTTAAATATTATTTACCGATTTTGCCAAAAAGATACGCATAAATAAAATTTGCTCTTGTTATTTTAGGCAAAAAGGTGTAAAATAATTTCTGCAATTAAACATTCGGGCGCGTAGCTCAGTTGGGAGAGTGCTGCATTCGCATTGCAGAGGTCGAGGGTTCGACTCCCTTCGTGTCCACCACTTCCACGCTCTGTGTAAGAGCGTGGATTTTTTATATTCATATAACAACCTCTGCAATTTTAATAAGCTCTGCCATGCCGATAAGCCGCATTACAGAAAGCTCAATTCAAAATTGCAATACAAAGAAAACAAAAATCCCAATGCGGCCTCACAACAACAGCAACCACACGCCTAAGAAATTTGCTGTTAAGATTTGTTCGTTGTTTGACAAAACTTTTAATGTTATAATAATCACAGTAAAAAACTTTATTTGGTGCACAAATTATCAGGTATTAAGAAAGAGGAAACATAATGAAAGCATACACATATATTTCAGAGGGAAATTTTGAATTAAGAGAAAAGGAAAAGCCGGTTATTATGCATGAAAGAGACGCCGTTGTTAAGGTTACTCTTGCAAGCATTTGCTCAAGCGATTTACACATTAAACACGGCAGTGTTCCCCGTGCCGTTCCCGGCATAACAGTTGGGCATGAAATGGTTGGAACAGTTGAAGAAATCGGAAGCAAAGTAACAAATGTTAAACCCGGGGACAGAGTAACCGTTAATGTGGAAACATTTTGCGGAGATTGCTTTTTCTGCAAAAACGGATTTGTGAACAATTGCACGGACAAAAACGGCGGATGGGCACTCGGCTGCCGAATAGACGGAGGACAAGCCGAATATGTTCGTGTGCCGTTTGCAGACCAAGGGCTCAACAAAATTCCGGACAGCGTTACGGACAGGCAAGCGCTTTTTGTGGGCGATGTTCTTGCAACAGGCTTTTGGGCGGCACGCATTTCCGAAATCACGAAGGACGACACAGTATTGATTATCGGCGCAGGGCCGACGGGTATTTGCGCTCTTCTTTGCACCATGCTGAAAAATCCCAAACGCATCATCGTGTGTGAAAAGGACGAAAACAGAATTCGTTTCATAAACGAGCATTATCCTGATGTGCTTACCGTTTTGCCGGAAGAATGCTTTGAATTTGTGAAAAGCCGCAGCGAGCACGGCGGCGCAGACAGAGTGCTTGAGGTTGCAGGCGCCGAATCAACCTTTAAATTGGCTTGGCAATGTTCAAGGCCGAATGCAATAGTTACCGTTGTTGCGCTTTATGACAAACCGCAAGTTTTGCCGCTTCCCGATATGTATGGCAAAAATTTGATTTTCAAAACAGGCGGTGTTGACGGCTGTGATTGCGAAGAAACGCTGAACTTGATTGCACAAGGAAAACTGAATACAGAGCCTTTAATCACCCATACATATTCCCTTGCTGAAATTGAAGATGCATATGAGCTTTTTGAAAACAAGAGAGACGGTGTTATTAAAGTTGCAGTGGAATGTTAATCCGTATTAAAGCTGCTTTCTTAATTATTCTTTATATTTTCTTAACGAAAAAGCAAATATATTTTACTATAATATCATCATAAAAATATATTCGGAGCTGTATTATGAACAAAACAAAAGAAAGCATAATCAGAATTTTTCTTGCAATTCTTGCGGCTATATTCACCGTTCTTTACATAGGCCCCGTTATAACAACGGGGCAAATAAACATCGGCATATTAACAGGCTTTATGCTTGCCGCTGCGGCACTTATTTATTCCGTTTTTTTCAGAAAAATAAACTTAATTTTGAAAAAAGCAACTGCAAAAAAAGCGGGAAAAGCGGCAATCGGTGCCGTTTCGGCCGTGCTTGCAATTTGCATAATCGCCTCAGGCGCGGCATTCGGCTGCGTGCTTTACGGAAGCACAAAAAGCGAAGCACAATCAAACACGGCCATAGTGCTCGGCTGCAAGGTAAACGGAGAAAGCCCGGGCCCTTTTTTACGCAGCAGAATAAATGCGGCTTATGATTATTTAAGCAAAAATCCGGAGGCGGTTGCGGTTTTAAGCGGAGGCCAAGGAACCGGCGAAAATATCTCCGAGGCCGAATGTATGTTTAGAAGCTTAACGGAAAAAGGCATTGATCCGAGCCGACTTTTTATTGAAGATAAATCCACAAACACTCAGCAAAATTTCAATTACTCGCTGAAGATTTTGCAAGAAAACGGAATAACGGATAAAAACATAACCGTTATAACAAACGATTTTCACGAATACAGAGCCTGCAAATTTGCAAAAAAATGCGGACTTATTCCCCATTCTTACCCAAGCAAAACGCCGTGGAACGGATATATGCCCTTTGCTTCAAGAGAAGTTTACGGCATACTTTATCAGGTTTTTCTCTAAACAAAATCGCCGAAGGAGCGCTTAAACTTCCTTCGGCGGTTTTTATTTGCACATAATTCAGCTAGGCGGCATTGCGAGCGTGCCGTAAAACAGCGACTTATTGCCAAATCGCAAAAACAGCGCTATAATCTAATCATAAAATTCTGCAACAAGATTTATTTGCATCAAAAAAAGGGGTGCTGTTTATGTGGGTTATTTATGCATTCGGCTCGGCATTTTTTGCCGGAATAACCGCAATTCTTGCGAAATGCGGAATTAAAAAAACGGATTCGGACGCCGCAACAGCCGTGCGAACAATAATTGTGCTTGCCTTTTCATGGCTGATGGTGCTTATAGTTGGCTCGGCGCACACAATCGGCGATATTTCAGCAAAAACATGGATATTCTTGGTGCTTTCCGGGATTGCCACGGGCGCATCTTGGCTTTGTTATTTTAAGGCATTGCAAACAGGCGATATAAACAAAGTGGTGCCGATTGACAAATCAAGCACGGTGCTTACCATTTTGCTTGCCTTTATATTTTTGGGAGAAAAAATAACTGCCGCAAAGGGCATTGCCGTTGTTTTGATTGCTGCCGGCACCTTTATGATGATTGAAAAAAAAGAAAATGATTCAGATAAAAAAGGCAGCAAAAGCGGCCTGATTTATGCGGCACTTTCTGCAATTTTTGCCGCGCTGACTTCTATTTTGGGCAAAATAGGTATAGACGGCGTTGAATCCAATTTGGGCACGGCTATTCGCACGGGCGTTGTGCTGATCATGGCATGGCTTATCGTTTTTATAAAAGGCAAAGGAAGCACCCTGCGCCGAATTCCAAAAAACGAGCTTGGCTTCATTTGCCTTTCCGGAATTGCAACAGGAGGCTCTTGGCTTTGCTATTACAAAGCACTTCAAGGCGGGCTTGCCACGGTGGTTGTGCCGATTGATAAGCTGAGCATCCTTGTTTCAATTGCATTTTCCGCAATTGTCTTTAAAGAAAAATTAACAAAAAAAGCCGCATTCGGCTTGGCTTTTATAGTTTGCGGCACACTTTTAATGCTTGTTAAAAGCTGACGACTTATCGCCACAATCCGTTTTGCACACATAAAATCAAACAACGCAACAATAAAGGGCAGTTCTTGCGAACTGCCCTTCAAGTTTATTCTGCAAATTATTTGGCTGCGGAAACGGGGCTGCAGAAATCGCTGTAAATATAGCCGCCCTGATAGTTTTTCCAGCAACGAACACGAACATAATATTTATCCGCGGAATCACTTGTTTTGATTGTGTAATTTGTGGAATAAGTGCCGTTTATCCAAGCGCCCTGGATTTTGCTTTTATCCGTAAAGGTTGGATCGGTGCTCCACTGAATATAATAGCCGTGGCACGCAACATAATCCCAGCTTGCATTTATTGTGTTTGAGTCGGAAACGGAAACGCTTAAATTTTTTGCTGGCTCGCAGGCAGCACAAACATTTTCTGCAATACCCCAAGCAAGTAAGGTGCCGTTTGCATCATAAGCAAGAACAAGGAAATCATATTCCCATGCGGGATTTAAATCATGAAATGCAATATCACTTGTTGCCGTTGTGCCCTTGAAATCGTTTTTATCATCCGTTATATCAAAAACCAGATATTGATCGACGCCGTAAACTTCGCGCCAATCAAGCCACAGGGATTTACCGCCGTTGCCTCTGCCTGTTACTTTAAATGAAGATGAAAAATCAAATGCGGCCTTAACCGGTTCAGTAAAATCACTGTAAATATATCCGCCCTGATAATTTTTCCAACAACGAACACGAACATAATAATCAGATGTATTAAAACCGACAAATTGCTCAAAATCCGTTGAAAAAGTGCCGTTTATCCATTGACCTTGAACATCCGATTTGAAATTCGGATCGGTGCTCCATTGAATATAATAGCCGTGGCACGCAACATAATCCCAGCTTGCGCTTATAGTGCCGTCAAATGCATCACCTGCAATAACAACAAGATTCTTGGGCGGCTCGCATGCTGCGCAAACCCGATATGTTGCATTGCTTGTTTTGCCGTTTTTATCATATGCAACAACCTTTATATCATATTCCCATGCCGGGTTAAAATCATGGAATGCTATATCACTTGTTTTAACATCGCCTTTTAAGGTGTTTGCGCCGTTTGTAACGTCATAAACCTTGTATCCGACAGCGCCCGCAACATCATTCCAATCAAGCCACAGGGATTTACCGCCATTGCCTCTGCCCGTTACCGCAAAACCGTTGGGAGCATCCATATAGCCCAGGATTGACGAATCCGTAAAATCACTGTAAATATAACCGCCCTGATAATTTTTCCAGCAACGAACACGAACATAATACTGCTTTGCAGGCTTGCTTGTGTTGATGGTGTAGCTTGTGGAGAAAGTGCCGTTTATCCAAGCACCGTTTTTATCAGTTTGGAAAGTTGGGTCTGTTGACCACTGCAAATAATAGCCGTGGCACGCAACATAATTCCAGCTTGCCGAAAGCGAATAGGTGCCGTTTGCCGAAATTGTGAAGTTTGTGGGAGGCTCGCAAGCCGCACAAACACGGTAAGTGGCATCTGCCGTATCACCGGTGCTGCTGATTGCAACAACCTTTATATCATATTCCCAAGCAGGGTTAAAATCATGAAAAGCTATATCGCTTGTTTTAACCTCGCCCTTAAAAGTGTTTGCGCCGTTTGTAACATCATAAACCTTATAGCTTACGGCATTTTTGCAATCCGACCAATCAAGCCACAGGGATCTGCCGCCGTTGCCTCTGCCGGTTACTTCAAAATTTGACGGAGCTGACGGCTTAACGGCTTCATTTGCAAACTCAACCGAAACGCTGTATGTTTGCGTTGCGTTTGACGGAATATCAGAGCCGTAATATGCGCCGCATTTAAGAAGATAAGTTGTGCCGGCGAAAAGCTTAACTGTTGTTTTGCATTCGTTGCCCACATATTCTGTTTTTTGATTTTGAACCTCTTCCTGAGTGGTTGATTCAAGCAAAAACCAATGCGGCTGATATTTGATATCATCAGAATGTGATTCAAAAACATAATTTGCCGTTTGAGTGGGCTTAAAAGTTAATGTAGCAAATTTGCTTGAACTTGAAACGGAAACATAAGCAGGAGAGCCGACATCAAGCACCGTTTTGCCTGCATCTGCGTTTTTAATATCATAATCTGCATGAATATATTTGCTTTTTCCGTTTTTGCCGATTGCAACAGCCGTGAGCGAAGTGCTTTTGCTTAAAGTAATCGGCCCTGCCAGCGCATTGCCGTTAGTTAAAGTAGGCACTGTGTTATCGGTTGTATACATAACAGTTGCGCCGCTCGGAGCGGTTGCTGAAACGGTGATTGCGGAAGAATAACTGCCGCTTGACTTACTCAGAACGGGAGACTGAAGAAGCGCATCCTCATATAATGCAGAGAAATTCAAAATGCCTGCGCCGCACCAATTTGTGCCTGTGTTATCATTTATCGGGAAAGCAGCGGATTTTATTTTTGATTCAAGCTGACTTGCTTTAAGGCTGCCGTCCATTGAAAGCAAGGTTGCCGCAGCCGCACTTACAAACGGAGTTGCAAGTGAGGTGCCGCTTACATCTCTTGTGTAGCCGCCGCCCATAATCGTTGTATAAATATGAGTGCCGGGCGCCGCAATATCAACAACGGAGCCATAGTTTGAATAAGTGGCCTTGTTATTATCCGAATCGGAAGCCGCAACGGTTATTACCTGCGGAATTGATGCAGGAAAATAACTTGAGGCATCTTCATTTTTGTTTCCTGCTGCCGAAACAATTGTGCAGCCTTTTTTATCAAGCTCAGAAACAACATTTTCAAAATAATTTCTTGTGCTTGTTGAATCGCCCGTAACATTAACCACCAAAGACATATTAAGGATTTTCGGCGCATTTTGCTCCGAAGCAATTGTTTTTAATGCGGAAACAATATAACTCATTGTGCTGTTGCCGTTTGAATCCGCAATTTTATATGATTTGATTTTAACATTATTCGGTGAGTTTTGAACAATAACTCCTGCAACCTGGGTGCCGTGCCCGTACTGATCTGCTTCGGTGTCGGAATTTGTGAAATCTATACTGCCGACAACTCTGTTTTTAAGATCGGGATGAGTATCATCCACACCGGAATCAATAACGGCAACCGTTACATCATTAAGCTTTTTGCCGGAGCTTTTTATTGAATTTATGGTTTCCTGCGATTCAACTCTTTCATTGCCCCAAGTTTCAGATTTATATTCCGTTGCATTTACATCTGCGGTTTTTGCAATCAAGTCGTAATCGGCATCATACCCATCTGCCAAAAGAGAATTTAACGCGCTTGCGGCGGAAGCATCATCCGCAAATTGCAGCACGATAACTCCCGACGAGCTGACTTTTTCAATCTCGCCGTAACTTTTTGAAAGCTTATCGGCATAAACCAAAATTCTGTCCTCAACCGCAAGCTGAGTACTGTTTTGATTAAGGGCATAATCCTCATCGCCGTCGTATTCACTTACAATGCGATTAACGCTTTTTGAAAACGCAGCAACGCTTTTTCGATTTGCGTCTGCCGCAAACACGCTTTGGCACGGCGATAAAACACCGCAAGCCATAACGGCAGCCAACAATAAACCGATTGCCTTTTTCATATACTTCTTTCCTTTCGTGAAATCGCCTTTTGCAAAACATGCATCAGAAAACGACTCCATAATTTGATTTTATTATACAATATTCACTTGCTCTTTGGCAACACATCAAAATTTAGCAAATCACAGCTTTTTGCACACAAAAACATTCCAACCCTTTTCGGAGCGTGTTTCTATAATATCAAAGCCGTTTTCCTCAAGCGAATGCTCAACCTCGGCCTTGCGGCTGTCTATAATTCCGCCGGTGATATAAACGCCGTGCTTATCGAGGAATTTGCCGGCATCCTTATTCAGCTTCATAACAACATCGGCAACGATATTTGCGATTATTATTTTATATGTGCCGCTTGCACACTCCGAAAGGTCACCTTTTTCGGCGGTGAAAACAGGCGGCTCAAAGCCATTTTTCTTTGCGTTTTCAATCGCCGTTTTAACAGCCAATTCATCAATATCCGTGCCGAAAGCGCTTTTTGCGCCCAAAAGCAGGGCGGCAATCGAAAGTATGCCGCTGCCGCAGCCGATATCAAGCACGGTGGATTCGTCGTTCACATATTCCTCCAGCATTTCAAGGCACAATCTTGTGGTTGGATGGCTGCCCGTGCCGAATGCAAGACCCGGCTCGATATTCAGAATTATGCGCCCGTTTGCATCATAATCTTTTTCCCATTCGGGCCTGATAAGCAGCTTTTCGCCTATCGGCATTGCATGGAAATACTGTTTCCAATTATTCACCCAATCCTGCGCCTTGCAATCCGCAAGCGAAATTTCACAGGGAATGTTTTCCGCATCAAGCCTTTCTTTAACAAACGAAACTGCCTCAGCGGGGTTTTCGTGCGGATTTATATAAATGTGGATAATTGACTTTGTGCGGTCTTTTTTCAGCAAATCCTCATCAATCAAATCAATATGGGCAATCTGCAAGGTTTCCTCCACCAAATCGGAATAATCCTCTATATAAATTCCGTAAGGCACGGCCATATTTGCTATATTGCCCGCCGTTTCGGTGTTTTTTGAATCAACGGTGATTGCCACTTCCGTCCAGCTTTGCTGCTGAAAATCCTCTGCCATAATTATTCTCCTTTTTAAACTGCTGTGCCTTAATCATCCAAATTAACAATATGCTCCGTGCCGGAAAGGCCGTGGTTATAAAGCTTTCTGTTATCGAGCGACCATTGCCTGTCCGTAAACTTGCCCGGCTCAACCTTTGCCGTTGCGCTGTGGAACTCAAAAATTTCCGCATCAAGAGTATCGAGTGCGGAAAGAATTTCCGCCTCCAAAAACATGGGCCTTATCGGCGAACCGTATTCGGGCACACCGTGATGGCTTAAAATCATATGCTCAAGCAGAGCAACCTTTTCGCTTTCTATGCCAAGCTCCTTGGCGGCATCTGCAACATAATAAGCGCCCTCAACCAAATGGCCGATAAGCTCACCCTCTGTTGAATAGCCCTTAACAAGTCCGCTTTTTGCAAAAGTGAATTCCCAAGTTTTTGCAACATCATGCAAAATCGCACCGGAAAGCAATAATTCCCTGTTTATATTTGGATAAATTCTGCAAATTTCCTCTGCCATGCGAACTATTGACATAGTGTGCAGCATAAGCCCGCCGAGCATTGCATGGTGAAGCCTGAAAGCCGCGGGGCAGGTTATAAGCAATTCTTTTTTATCGTTCATAATTTTTGAAACGATTGCTTTAAGCTCTGCGTCTTTAAAGGCATTTACTCTTTTCATAAGCATATTAAACATATCAAGCCCGCCGACATCGGATGAAGGAACAAGCTCTGCAAGATTATATTCATCGCCGGAAGAAGCAGGCCTGATTTGAGCGATTCTGAACTGATCTCTGCCGTTATATTGCTCTACATTGCCGCGAACCTTAACAACCATTTCCTCTTCAAAAATGCCGCTTGCATTATAATCCCACAGCTTTGCAGGCAATTCGCCGCTTTTATCGCCTATAATCAAATCCAAATAAGCTGCGCCGTTTTTGGTTTTCTTTTCTTCACATTTTTTTATGAGCACAAAGCCCTCTGCCATACCGTTCGGAAGCGGATTGAAATTCATATTTCTACCTCGTTTCTACAAAAATATATTTTAATACGAATACAATTATATAACAAAATGAATTATTTATCAATTGCCTGTAAAGATTATTTATATGTAGCTTACCCGTTCTTGACAAAAAAGCATTTCATTGTTAAACTATAATTTAATAATTATAAAATTTAAACAATCCGATTTACACGATTTTAACAACGGAGGCATTTAAGTGAACTTCGACAATTTATGCATGAATTGCTTTGAAAAGCTTACGCAAGGCAGCGTTTGCGCAAACTGCGGATTTGATAACGATTCAGTTTCGGATATGCTGTTTTTGCCGCGCAAAACCCTGCTTGCGGGCAGATATCTTGTGGGCAATTTTCTTTCGCAGGAAAGCGACGCCGTAACATACATCGGGCTTGACACCGAAACAAACACAGTTGTAACGATCAGGGAATTTATGCCGGCCGGCATTGCAAACAGGCTTGAGGGAAACCTTAATGCCCATGTGCGTGAAAAATATAAAAAAACATTTGACGGCTGTAAAAAATCCTTCATTAAGCTTTGGAGCACGCTCAAAGGGATGAATTCCCTTTCGGCAGTCATTCCCGTTTTGGATGTGTTTGAGGAAAATGAAACCGCATATGCGATTTCCGAAAGAATGATAACCGTTTCTCTGCGCGATTTTCTCATCAGAAACAGCGACAACATAATTCCTTGGGACAAAGCTCGCCTTATGTTTATGCCCGTGCTTACAACGCTTGAAAAGCTGCACGAAAACGGCATTATTCACGGCTGCATAAACCCCGACAACCTTGTGCTGTGCAAGGACGGAAAAGTGCGCCTTGCAGGCTTTTGCATAAGCGAATGCAACACGGCAGGCAGCGAGCTTGAGTTTAACGAAAACGAAGGCTACACCGCTCTGGAGCAATATAACAACAATCACAAGATTTGCCCCGCAACAGACATTTATGCCTTTTCGGCTTGCATTTACAGAGCATTGGTGGGCACAAACCCGCCGAGTGCGCTTTCAAGGGAAACGAACGATAAGCTGATGATTCCGAATGTGATTGCGGAAAAAATACCCGCATATGTTATTAAGGCACTCGGCGCAGGGCTTCAAATTTATCCTGAAAGGCGAATTCAAAGCGTTTATGATTACAGAGAGCTTTTAAACGCTGCACCGTCCGTTGTGGCCAAAGCCGCGGAAATTCAATCCACCGAGCAACGCGGCACGGCGTCTGCCGAGGAAAGGCGCGAAAATCACGCAGCAAAAAGCGAAAAGCCTCAAAAAAAGAGCAACAAAGGAAAATTGATTGCAATTATATTGGCTGTTGTTGCCGTTTTGGCGGCAGCGATTTATGTGTTTGGTTTTTCCGGACTCATAAACGGCAAGGAAACAACAGCGCCGCAAACGACGGCAGCACCCGTTACGGTGCCCGATTTTTCAACACAGGGCTACACCGAATCAGACATTAAAAACGGAGCGGCATGGAACCAGCAATTTAAAATAACCTTTAATTATGAATACAATGCCGATTATGAGGCGGGCACGGTTTATGCACAAAGTGTTAAAGCCGGCGAAACCGTTCCGCAAGGTTCGGCAATCGTGCTTACCGTAAGCAAGGGCACCGAGATGGCAACCGTGCCCGATGTTGGCACTTTAACGGCAGACGAAGCCACAAAGCAGCTTGAGAATTTGGGCTTTAAGGTTAAAACCGTTTCCGTTTACAACAACGGAAACTATACACCGAACACCGTAAAAAAATCGGGCGGCACCGCCCCGGCGGCAGGCGAAAGCGTTGCAAAGGGCGAAACGGTTATTATTCAGGTTTACGGCGAGGTTGAAACCACCACCGAGCCCTCAACGCAGGGAACAACCGCACAGTAACCGAGCATTTTTCCGTATCAAATAAAAACAAAGCTCCCAATCGCTTTGTTTAAAACGGTTGGGAGTCGGAGCACACTCTTTTTTACGGAGTGTGCTTTTTTAATGCCCTGTTATTTGATAACCGCTTGCGGAAGAAACGCCGCCGCAACGCACACAGCAACGCTGCAAACGGCATAAAGAATTGCAATTGCCGTGCTGCCGGATTTAAGCAGCTGCGCCGTTTCAAGAGAAAATGTTGAAAATGTTGTAAAGCCGCCGCAAACGCCAACCTTTAGCAGCAAAACAAGGCGCGCATCCAAATTATCGTTTTTTGCGGCAAGCGCGGCAATAATTCCGATTGCAAGCGCGCCGAATGCGTTTATAAGAAATGTGTTTACCGGAAATCCCGCGGGATTTTTTATGGAAACAAGCCCTATCAAATATCTCAGCACCGCGCCGATAAACCCGCCGATGCCCACAAATAAGCAATTAAGCATAACAAACCTCCAGATTATATCGGATATAAACTAACCGATATAATATAAATATTCCGAAATTTATAAAAGCAATATAAATAAGTATATCAAAACGCCGCCTATCGGGCAAGTGTGCATAACTTTCGTCAAAAAAAATAATAACAAACGGCCTTTTGAGCATAAAAACTCCCCACAGAAATGCCTGCGGGGAGTGATTTTTTATGAAAATGATTTTGCCAAAATGCTGTGGTCGCGAACATTTATATATCCGTTTGAGTCTGCATCAAGCGAAGAATCATAATTTGAATCGCCGGTTTTACTGTTGAATGCGGCTTTCAAATCAGCCGTGTGAACATCGCCGCAAACAGAGCATTTTTCGGTGAGCACATAATTTGAATAAGACTGCACTTCATAGCTGTGGCTTGCCGCCCAAACGGCATAAATTTCCGTGTCGGCGGTTATATTTTCCGCAGCGGCACTCCAATGCGGGCAAACCAAACCGGAGGGAGCCTGTGGAAACTGCACAGCGGAAACACTGCCGCCGGATTTAACATAAGAATAATCCAGCACATTACCGCCTTGCGATTCATTGAAGCTTACCTTATAAAAATCTTTTGAAAGATTGATATGAACGGTTAAATTCTGAGCACCCGTGCATGAAACATCATAATCGTAATCAATACCCGAAGCAATAAGCGAATAATCGGTAAATTCAAACGCCGAAGTTTCACCGTTATAGCTGGTATAGCCCTCTTCATCGTTTTCATTAGGAAGGCTTGAAGCTACAACCTTATCGGCGGAAAGAGAAACGGGCACCAAAAGCGTTTTGCCCGAAAATGCCACCGCGGCATCTATTGTTTGATTGCCGATATTATAAGAAGTTACTTTGTTTTCAAGCAAAGGATTTGCGGAAAGATCCAGCGCCGCAATATTGTTATGAGAGCAGTTTAAATCCGAAAGCTGAGCATTTGCCGAAAGATCAAGCGAGGAAAGCGAGCTGTTGGCGCAGTTGAGCTGAGCCAAATTTGTGCACTTGCTAACATCAAGCGAGGAAAGCGCACAGCCGTCGCAAAGAAGCTTTGTTACAGAGGGAGATAATGCTAAGTTTGAAAGATTTTCATTATCCGAGCACACAAGATCGGTGAGCGCAGTGTTTTTTGAAACATCAAGCGAGGTTAAATTATTGCCCTGCACATAAAGCTTTTGCAAATTGGAAAGAGCGGAAAAATCTGCCTTTTCGATTTCCAAACCGCCGGCATAAATCTGAGAAAGCGATGTGAAATATTCTATGCCCGTTAAATCATGAATTTGATCGGCATATAAAAACAATTGCATATCTTTAACCTTAGCAATTTCAAAATCGCTTAAAGTGCCGCTTGAATCAAGGTCAAAATTTTCAAGCACAACATCCCTGAAGCTTTTATCCGGGAAATGAGCGGCGTCAATCGCCACCACATCCTGCGCGCTTGCGCTTATCAGCCCCGTAAGGCTGACAAGAGCAAGAATGATTGCCGATAAAACGGAGATGAATTTTTTAGTTGTTTTTGCCATTTTAACTCCTCTCCGTTATCTGCCGACTGTGAAAGATACCGGAATAGTATTTGTGATTTCGGAGCCGTCGCTCAAGGTTACCGTGCAGGTAACGGTGGCTGAGCCGCCGAATACCGCCGTGCACTTAACAAGGCCGCTTTGATCAACGGTGATCTTGCTGTTGTTGTCACAGCTCCATTTAATTGATGTGTATGCCTCTGCCGCTTCGGGATAAGTGTTTATCGAAAGCTGAACCGTTTTATTTGCAACAACGGCTGCTTTATATGAAACACTTTCCGTTTCCGCTCCGTTATAAACAAACTTGAAGGATTCAATAAGCTGAACCTTATCGGTTATCTTAATATTCTTTGTTACGGTTGATTCGCGTCCGTAATCATCCACAACCGTGTAAGTGAGGTCAACCGAGCCGAAAGCGGCGTCGTTATCCTTGGTGATTGTGGCGGTGTTGCCGGAAACCGAAACACTTACCGAATTTGCATTCGCATAAGTGAGCGTGGAGGATTTAATCATTGCGCCCTCTGCGCACGACGCACTTACAACAACTTGATTTGCCTCGTTTTTAACATAAGTTGCGCCGTTTGCAACCTCTTCGCCGTTTACGGCAAAAGCAAGATTGCCGGCAGCGATAAACGGATGATCCGCAAGCTCGTTATAAGCTGTTTGAAGAGCGGCAAAAGCGGAATCAATAGCGTCTTGAGTTGAAAGGTAATCATTGTTTACCTTAACCGCATTTTCATAAGCCGCCTTAAACGCCATGCCGTAATCATACGCATAATCCATATAGTTTACGGAAGCATATTCCTTAACGGCGGCATCAAGAGCCGTGTTATCGTTTGTGGTGATTGCCCTTACGGAAGCGGAAACGCCGCCGTCCACCGCATAAGCGGTAATTGTGCATTCGCCGGCCTTGATAAAGGTTACAACGCCTTCCTCATTAACCGTGGCGATATTTTCATCCGATGATTTATAAATGCAGGTTCTTACCGTGGGAACGGTGAGAGCCCCGGTGCCGGAAACAGTTGGGCTGAGAGTAACCGTTGTGCTCGGTGCGCCATGAATGATTTCCTCCGAGAAGCTTACGCTGTTTACAATATTGCGAACAAACGAAACATAGATTGAGCTTTCTGCCGTGTTGCCCGCTTCATCCGTGGCGGTGGCAGTGATAAGCGCATAACCGCCGGTAAATGAATTATTTGTTACCGTGCCGTTTTCATCAACGGAAATACTGCTGTTTGAAGATTTCCATTCAACGGTTGCGCCGGTGCTTTCAGCCGGATCAAGCGTTGCGGCAAGTTCAACGGATGCACCGTTAATGGAACTTTCGCTGTATCTTACAAATCCGGGATTAAGCTCCGTGCCGTTTGATCCCTCAGCAAGAGAAAGACTTATATTTTTAACTGGAACGAAAATAACAAGATTGTTATAAGCATCATTGAGCTTTTCAATCATCTTTTCAACATCCGCCTGGCTTGCCTTAGCCTCGCTTATAACGGAGTTTGCAAGATCTATATTCGTTTTAAGAACGGCAAGTGAAGCATTTGTGTAGGTGTGAGTATCTTTTGTTTCAAGATAGAAATCGTTATACTGCTGATACAAAGCCGCAAGCTTTGTGTAATCCGTTGTGAGGGTTACGGTGCAAGAGGCTTTATATGCGCCATCGTATGTTTCGGCGGTAATAACAACGGTGCCGTTATTATGAGGAGTTACGGTGCCATTTTCATCAACGGTGGCGATACTGTCGTCGCTTGAATACCAAATAATATCCTTAACTTTAGCGTCGCTCGGGCTTACGGTTGCCGTAAGCGTAAATTCGCCTGCATTTGCAAACTGCTCAACGCTTTGCTTATCAAGCGAAACGCCTGTTACCACGGCCGTTGCAATAACAACCCTAACCTGCCTTACAACGGTTCTGCCATAGGTGTCAACAGCCGCGCAAAGCAATGTTGCCTGCGCAGTTGCACCCGCGATATTGCCGGCAACCGTTACCGTTTTATCGCCGAGTTCAATATCGGTGCCGCTTGATTTGCTGACAACAGTCCAGCTGAGAGAGGTGTAGTTTTCTGCCGCCGCATCGGGAATCGAAGCGGTAAGAATCGTTCTGTTATAAAGTGCTTTCTTGCCCTGATAGGAGTGAGCCGCAGCATCGGATGCCAAAGTGCCACTTCCTTTTGAATCGTAACTGAAAGCACCGCGTGTTTGATCGTCGTAAGAAACATTGACGGTTTCCGCTTTAACAAATTCATTGCCCGCAAGAGCCGCGCCTGCCGCATTAAGCTTTGCCGCTGCCGCGTTGATTTCATCCTGCGTGAGCGTGTTATCCGTGAGGGCTGCCTGAGCCTCCTCAAGCGCAGCCTTAAATGCCATACCTACCGAATATTTATAATCCATGTAGTTGACATCTTTATATTTTGCAACAGCTTCGTTAAGCGCGGTTCTGTCGCCGTCCGTTGAAACGGCACATTCCGCAGTGAAACCGCCGTCCAGGGTGATAACGCGAATTTTGGTTGCGCCTGCGCCGGTAAAGGTTACAAGGCCGTTATTGTCAACCGTTGCAACTTCCTCGTTATCGGATTCCCATTTAACAGCTTTAATACTTGCCGAACCGAGCGCACCGAGCTTTGTGCCGGTGGGTTCGATTGTGGAAACAAGCTGAAGGGTTGAGCCCACGCTGCCCGTTGCGCTTTCCTGATTAAGGGTTACACCCGTTACGGTATAATATGCAAAGGAAGCCCACACATCATCGCTGTATTGATTTCCGAAATGGTCTGTTACGGTGCATGTGATTTTGCCGTAAACGCCTTTATCTTTAAGAAGATTTGTTTTATTTACGGGCTTTACAACGCCGTCCTGCGAAACGGAGATTTCATCGCTGTTTTCCGAAGTCCATTCAACGCTTTTATAATCGGCGTTGTTGGGATAAAGCCTTACTTTAAGATCAAGCTCTGCTTTGCTGTAATCCGTTTCACCCTTAAGAAGCTGCAAATTATATTGATAATAATCGGAAGTGGGTTCGCCGTCTTTATAAAGCTCAATCTTTTGAACAAAGGTATATTTCTTAAGCCCTTTATATGCCGCCTCAAGCTCGGCATACATCTGCTCTACCTCATCCTGAGTGGAAGCATTTGCCGCTATCATATCCTCTGCTTCTTTAATTTTGGAGGTGTAGGCCTCATAAGTGTCGGGATAATAATTTTCTTTTTCAAGAGCAAAGCTGTTATAAGTGTTTACAAGTTCTTGAAGCTTATCATAGTTGGTAACAACATTTACCTTGCACTCGGCAGCAAAACCGCCGTCTGCCGTAACGGCAGTGATAACGCAATCGCCGCCGTAATTAAATGTGAGATTGCCATTTTGGTCTACACTTGCAACCTTATCGTTGCTTGAATGCCAAACAACATCCTTGATATCAGCCGTTGAGCCGATAAAATTTTTCGGCAACACTGTGGCTTTGATTTGCTGAGGCTCGCCGACCTTGGCACCGGTGATGCTTTCGGCAGAAAGCTCAATGCCCGTTGCCTGAGTTTTTGCAAATGCAACCTCAACACTCTTTGAAACCTCGTTGCCGAAATAATCCGTTACCGTAACAGTGATTGTGGCGTGGCAAGCCGAATTTGAAACAGGCTTGCAAAGGCCGGTTTTCTCATCAACCGAAACCGCATTCGGATCGCTTGAGCTCCATTCAATTTTGCTGTACATGGCGCTCTTTGGCTTTAATTCATATTTGAGCTGGCATTTTGCTTTTTTATAATTTGCCGCTGTGCCAACCTTAACGCTTATATAATCGCCGACTTCCTCTGCCGAGCTGTTTAAAATTTTAACGCCGCCGAGGCCGACATAACCGCCGAGGCGATAGAAGATATAAAGAAGCTCATCGGAATAAGTGTCAACCATATTTTGAGCGGCAAGCGGAGCTTCATTAGAAAGATAATAGCAATAATTAAGCTTTCTCATATACTCTTTATATGTTGCCGCGTTATTTTTGGTCTTTTTAATTATGGTGTGCTCGCAAAGATCAAGAATTTCGTTGAGCCTTGCTTTATCGGGATAGGAGGTAACGGTGGTGCTGTCCACAATTGCACCGTCTGCCGAAACGCAATAGAGCGTTACAACGCCCACATCATTTGCGCTTATGATTGCATTGCCGTTTTCATCAACCGATTCGATTGAAACAATATCAGGATCGCTTGAATACCAATTTGTGTGATAGCATGTGTATGCAGGGCCGGTAAAGCCGGCTGTGTAGCTTGGCTTCAGGGTGTGCGTGACTTCCATTGTGGTGCCGTTTGTGATTGAAATATCTTTAGTATCAATCGTGTTTGATTCGGCATAATTTCTTGTTACCGCAATAGTGAGCACATCGCTTTTGACCGTGCCGTCATCGGAAACGCAATAAACATTAACGGCGGTTGCCTTTTCAACGGCTGCTTTCATTTTAATTTCTGCCGTGCCGTCTTTGTTATCTTTTAAACTGTAATCCTCTTCATTATCTATAACCCAATGAACGGTTTTATTTGTTGCATTATCGGGAAAGATTGTTGCCTGAACAACACAACCGTTGCCGGCAAGCCCGTCTGCAACAGTCTTTTTAACGGTGAGATAATGATATGTTGTGCCGTTTATTTCAACATCCTTGGTTGAAAGCGTGCCTCCGCTTGTTGTGGCTGTGGCGGCGATTGTGATGCCGCTTACCGGCTGGCCGTTATCAATCGTTGTTTCGCCCTTTACGGAGGAAATTTCATAATAATTTGAGCCTACCAAAGAATAGCCGGTTTTAGCCATGCAGGCAATGCGGCTTGTGCCGCCCGCAACGGCGGTGTAAAGGCCGTTCTTATCGATTTTTCCGATTCCGTCCGAAACAGAGCCGTCGTTCATAACGGGATTTCCGCTTTCATCGGTGAGCAAATTGCCGTTTTCATCCGTTTCCTGATAAGGTGCCGTTGCCCATTGATATTCGGTTTCGCCTGTTTCGGAATTAACGGTTGCAACGCCCCATTCAAGCGAAAGATATTTTGAACTTTGCGCTCTTTCCGGATAAACCGTGGCGCTGAGCTGCTGAGTTTCACCGATATTTACGGTGCTCTTTTCCTTATTTATCACAACATCGGAAAGCTGATTATCGCCCGTTTTACCGGTTACTGTGATTGTGATTGTTTTTTTAACATTGTTTGCCGCAGAGGTGGCGGTGATATCAACAGTTTGCTGTGAATATTGGCCGAGTGAGCCGCCTGCGTCCCTGCCCGTTACCGTGCCTGTGAGCGGATCAACCGATGCAACCTCGGGATTTGAAGATTCCCAAGTAATATCTGAGGTGTTTGCGGCTTCGGGCTTTGCATTTTCTATCGAAAGATAGATTTGCTCGCCCTCTTTAACCGTGTTTACACCTTTAATATCAAAGTTTGTGCACGGCACACCGTCAATAACCGTGAATGTGATTGAATCGTTAGTTGTGAACTGCAAAATAAGGTTTGCAATAATCTTAATTGCCGTGGCAGTAAGCTGAACGGCATCTGCCGAATCGCCAACTATATCCTTGATTGCAAAGCAGGCATCAAGAATTGCCATAAGCACATTTCGGTTTATATCAAGACCGAGCTTAATAAGAATATCGGCTATTTTACCCGTATCTATCGTGCCTGTGTTTTGCAGTTTATAGAGATAATTTATGTATTTAAGAATATTTTGAATAAATCCGTCCGTATCCGGCGACACAAGAATCGTTACGGTGCCGGTGTTTTTAAATGTTACAAGCCCGGAATCCGTTACCGTTGCAACAGCCTTGCCCGAGCTGAGAACAGATGAATTTTTAACCGAATAAATTACGCCCATATGAAGCCTTGTGGGTGTGGTGCAGGCGGAAATTTGCTGCGTTGTGCCCTTTGCAACGGTTGTCGGCAGATTTTGCTTATTTGTGATGTGAGTGCCGTTCGGAAGAAAATCGGCCCAATATTCCTGGCTTTTTTGAACGCAAACCTCAAAGCTGTCTGTTGCAAGCACTTTACCGTCACCGTCATAAAGCGTGCAGGAGATAACCGTGTTTACCTTATCAAGATATTTTCTCAGCGAATCAACAAGCTCGCCCTTATAAGACTCAATGTATTTTGCCAAAACGGAGTCCGAACCGAAAGCGGCCTCAACAGCCGCGATGATTTCATCGGTGTCCATAGTATCAACATTGATTTTATCATTAAAAAGGGCTTTTTCAAGCGCCTTCTTCATAATTCCGCCAACAAGCGGAATTGTGGCAACCTCATTATCAATCCAAAGCCTTACTGCGGCGCCCTTTGAAGAGTCAAAGGCACGAACAAGACCCTCCGGCGTTACATCGCACACCGTTGGAGTATCACTGTCCCACTTAACATAACCGTTTGTGGGAATTTCGCAATCCTTCAGCTTATACTGAAACTGCTTTTTGTCTGCCTCATACATATACTCAATGTACTTGGTTTTGCCGTCTTCCTGATAAGTGGGAACGAGTGTGCCGTCCTCATAAAGAATTTCAAGCTCGTAAACGGGTATGACACCGCCGTCCCCTTCTGCCGCAACAGCCACAAAACCGGGCGAAACAACGCCTATAACGGTTACGATTGCAAGCAGAACGCTCAAAATCTTTTTTCTTACGGAAAATGCTTTCATAAAATTTCCTCCGTTTCGATAAACAACTTCATCACACACAGAAAAATCCGCGCACGGGCGCAAAAATTAAAATATGCTAATTATATTATATATAATTACAGAGATTAAAGCAATTGCCATTATTTACAAAAAATTCAATATTCGTTTGGTGAATATATCTAAACAAAACAAGGCCTTTCTCATCAAATTAAATATGTTTAATTTAAACAAAATCAGGCAGTATATTTTGTGACATTGAACAAAATATTTTATGTGTAAAAAAGGTTGTTTTACAAATCGAATCGGCAGCATTTTATAATTTGCGATTGTTTTTTAAATGATTTTGACACAAAAAAGCACCGTGCATTTTGCACAGTGCTTTGGTTGCATTTATAAATTGTTTTAACATTTTTAAGAGAGCATATTCTTCGTTTTGCGATTCGGTTTAATAAAAATCATCAAACACGTCAAGCTCGCAAATCGTTGCCATAGAGCCGTCTCTTTGCGTGATAAGCTTTCTTGTTTCCTTCACCTTTTTCGGCTGAGCGCCCTTGGGGCTGATTTCGTAATAAACCTCGCTGCAGCCTTTTTTAAGAAGGTCGGCATGCATTTTTTCGGCGATTTTATCACTGTTTCCGATTATGATTTTTGAAAGATCGCCGCCGAAGCGCTCAAAAAATTCCGAGCGCGGATAGCCTGTGAGCTTAACGAAATCGCCGCTTATAACCTGGCATTCAAACAAATTATCCGTTTTGGTGAAAAAGAATGCGCCGCTTAAATTTTCAAGCAGGTTAAGCAATCTGTCGTTAGCCTCGTCCGCCTTTGCCTCTGCCGCTTTAACCCTCGTTATATCAGTGAAAACGGCGTGAAAAATCGGGCAGCCGTCGTCATCCGTTTTATGCACGGCGGCATTGAATTTGCACCATCTGTATTTATCCTTATGCTGCTTTATTCTGCACACCAAATCAATTTCATCGCCCGTTGCCATAGCGCTGCCGATTGCCTGAAACACAAGCGTTTTATCCTGCGGGTGAATCAATTCGTCTATTCTGTAAACCTGCTTTTGATATGTATCCTTATCCGTTCCGAAAAGGCGGCAGGCGCTTTCGTTAAGATAAAGCACTTCAAAATGCATGTTTTGGGTTACTTTGAAAAGGCAAACGCCCCCCGTTACAAGGTCTATCAAATGATTGATTTCCTTTGCTTTTTCCTTTAAGCGCCTGTTTTTTTCTCTGCTTTTTGAAACATCGGCAAACACAAGGCGGCAAAGCGGCGAATTTTCGTAATTCTGCGCCGTGCAATGCACATAAACCGGCTCACCGAATTTATTCGCTATATCAACATCCGTATAAATATAAGGCGAATCTTTTTTGCATATTTTTTGAATAATCTGCTGGCGGTCTGCCGGAATAACTATATCCTGCAAAAACAGCTTTCCCTGCTTGATTTTAGACGGGTGAACACCCGTAAAATCCGAAAAATGGCTGTCGCAATCAACAATCTTAAAATTATCTTCTTTATCCACTACGCAGTTTAAAAATTCAACTTCGTAGGCTCTGTCCTCATTTGTTTCGGTCACGGCGAATAAACTCCTTTCAAAAGCTTTGCCGCAGGGAGAATCCCTGATAATTTTCTAACAATATATTATATCGTCATTATAGCACAAAAATAATGGAAAAGCGAATTTTTTGTTAATTATTCTGCCGAAAAATAAATTTTACTATATGCAAAGGCAAAACAATGTGTTATTATACTAATGATAATTTTTTATGATATCATAATCATATAAAAAAGGAGAATCATAATGGCAAAGGTACATCGAGTTTATGTTGAAAAAACAAAGGAAAATGCCGTTGAAGCAAGGCAGATTATGGAAGACCTTATTTCAAATGTGGGCATAACCGGGCTGGAGGATTTGCGCCTTATCAACAGATATGACGCACAGGGACTCAGCGACGAGGAATTTGAAAAAGCATCAAGGCTGATTCTTTCGGAGCCAAACCTTGATAACGTTTACGGTGAAATCAATATTCCCGCCGATTGGAAATATTTCGTTACGGAATATCTTCCCGGCCAATATGACCAAAGAGCAGACAGCGCAGCACAGTGCATTCAGCTGCTTACCGCCGGTGAAAGGCCGCTTGTTGCAAGCGCAAAGGTTATTGCCGTTAAAGGCGATATAACAGATGCCGAATTTGAAAAGATCAAATCATACATAATCAATCCCGTTGAATCAAGAATTGCATCCGAGGATTTGCCGCAAACACTTGATATTACGGCAGATTCCCCTGCGAATATCATTCGCATAAACGGCTTTATTTCAAAAACAGACGAAGAAATAGCCGCTTACCACGCATCTATGGGCTTTGCAATGAGCGTTGCCGATCTTTGCTGGGTAAGAGATTATTTTAAAACAGAGGGCAGAGATCCGAGCCTTACGGAGCTTAAGGTTATAGACACCTATTGGAGCGACCATTGCCGCCACACCACTTTTGGCACAAAACTCGATGAAATCACAATAGAAAAATCAAAATACGGCAAGGCTGTTGAAGCTGCCTTGGAGCAATATTTTGCACTTCGCCACGAGGTTTACGGCGAGCGTGAAAGCAAAAAAGATGTTTGCCTTATGGACATGGCTTGCATCGGAGCAAAGGCAATAAAAAAACGCGGCGGGCTTCCCGACCTTGATGAAAGTGAAGAAATCAACGCCTGTTCAATAGAAGTGCCTGTTGAAATAGACGGCAAAACCGAACAATGGCTTGTTCAGTTCAAAAATGAAACCCATAACCACCCAACCGAAATAGAGCCTTTCGGCGGCGCTGCAACCTGCCTTGGCGGTGCAATCCGTGATCCGCTTTCCGGCCGTGCATATGTTTACCAAGCCATGAGAGTTACCGGCTCCGGCGACCCGACAACGCCGTTTGCCGAAACGCTTGACGCAAAGCTTCCTCAAAAGAAGATAACAACAGGCGCCGCGCAGGGATATTCAAGCTACGGCAACCAAATCGGCCTGGCAACCGGCCAAGTTACGGAGCTTTATGATGACGGCTATGTTGCAAAGCGAATGGAAATAGGCGCGGTTATCGGTGCATCTCCGAAAAAGAATGTTGTAAGAGGAATTCCGCAGGAGGGCGACATAATCGTTTTGCTCGGCGGCAGAACAGGGCGCGACGGCTGCGGCGGCGCAACAGGTTCCTCCAAAGCCCACAACAGCTCTTCAATAGAAACCTGCGGTGCAGAGGTGCAAAAGGGTAATCCACCCACGGAAAGAAAAATTCAAAGGCTTTTCCGCAACGAAGAGGTTGCGCAAATGATTAAGCGCTGCAACGACTTTGGCGCAGGCGGTGTTTCCGTCGCCATCGGCGAGCTTGCAGACGGCCTCGACATAGACCTTGATAAGGTTCCGAAAAAATATGACGGACTTGACGGCACAGAGCTTGCAATTTCCGAATCGCAGGAAAGAATGGCGGTTGTGCTTATCAAAGAGGATGTTGAAAAATTCATTTCTCTTTCAAATGCAGAAAACCTTGAGGCAACTCCCGTTGCGGTTGTAACTTCCGCAAACCGCCTTACGATGACCTGGCGCGGAGACAAAATCGTTGACATCAGCCGCGATTTTCTTAACACAAACGGCGTTACACAGCATGCGAATGCCGAAATCACGGCAATTGACGATTCTGCAAATTACAGAAATATTATTCCTGCCGAGGTTGAAGGCAAAAGCGGCTCCGAAGCTCTAAAGGCAAACCTTGCAAGGCTTGAGGTTTGCGGCCAAAAGGGCCTTTCCGAAAGATTTGACTCTTCCATCGGAGCGGCAACGGTTAACATGCCGTTTGCCGGCAAATATCAGCTTACTCCCGAAGAGGCAATGGTTGCAAAGCTTCCGCTGCTTAAAGGCGAAACAGACACAGCAACTGTTATGGCATACGGTTTTATTCCCAAGCTTTCAAGCTGGAGCCCGTTCCATTCCGCTGCTTTCGCAGTTACCGAATCTCTTGCAAAGCTTGCGGCGGCAGGCTGTGATCCAAGCAAAGCAAGGCTTACATTCCAAGAGTATTTTGAAAGACTTAACGATGACCCCAAGCGTTGGGGCAAGCCGACAGCAGCATTACTCGGCTCAATAGACGCACAAATCGGCTACGGCACGCCATCCATCGGCGGCAAGGACAGTATGAGCGGCTCATTCAACGAGCTTGATGTTCCGCCGACGCTTGTTTCTTTTGCAGTAGGCATGAGCGAAGCTTCAAAAACAGGCACGGCTCTTTTCCAAAGCTCCAAATCAAAGGTTTATATGCTTGAGGTGCCCACCTGCTCCGAAACAGGAATGCCGAGATACGGCGAAGCAATGAAAATGATGCAAAGCGTTTGCAAGGGTATCCGCAGCGGTGAAATCCTTTCTGCAAGCGTTGTTAAAGAGGGCGGCGCGGCAGCCTGCATATGCAAGGCTGCATTCGGCGAGAAACGCGGCTTCACCTTTGCGCAAAATCTTGACTATGAAACTCTTTTTGCCGCAAAGCAGGGCAACATTATTGTTGAAATTGCAGACGGCGATTGCATTGGCTTTATAAACGGCGAAGAGGGCACGGGCAAGCTGCTCGGCTCCACAAACGCAAACGGCGTTTTCATTTTGAACGGCGATGTGCTTACCGTTGATGAGCTTATCGAGGCTTGGAGCGGCAAGCTTGAAAAAGTGTTCCCGACAGACAGCGGCGTTAAGGCAGCAATGCCTCAGGAAATTGAGCTTTACAACGAGCGCTCCATATTTATTTGCAAAAACAAGGTTGCAAAGCCAAAGGTATTTATTCCGGCGTTCCCCGGCACAAACTGCGAGGTTGATTCCGCAAGAGCCTTTGAAAAGGCGGGCGCAGAGGCAAACATTCTTGTTGTTAACAATCTCTCTCCTGCTTCAATCAACGAAACAATAGACAAAATGGTTTCCCTTATCAACGAAAGCCAAATCGTTATGCTGCCCGGCGGATTTTCAGGCGGTGACGAGCCCGAGGGTTCGGGCAAATTCATTGCCACAACATTCAGAAATCCCAAGGTTAAAGAGGCGGTTGACAAGCTGCTCAATTGCAGAGACGGCCTTATGCTCGGCATTTGCAACGGCTTCCAGGCTCTTATAAAGCTTGGCCTTGTTCCTTATGGCAAAATCGTTGAAATAAACAAAAACGACCCCACCCTTACATTTAACACCATCGGCAGGCATATTTCCTCCGTGGCATACACAAGAGTGGCAAGCGTTAAATCCCCGTGGCTTGCAGGCACGCAGGCAGGTGATGTTTTCGCCGTTCCGATTTCACACGGCGAAGGCAGATTTACGGCAGACGCAGAAACAGTTAAACGCCTTGCGGAAAACGGGCAAATAGCGACACAATATGTTGACCCGAACGGCGAGCCCGTTGCAGAAATGCCGTTTAATCCCAACGGCTCAGTTTGCGCAATAGAGGGCATTACTTCGCCGGACGGCAGAGTGCTCGGTAAAATGGGTCACTGCGAAAGAAAAGGCGAAAACCTTTACAAAAATGTTCCCTTTGAAAAGGATATGAAAATTTTTGAAAGCGGCGTAAATTACTTTAAATAATATAAAAACGCCCCGTTTCCGCGGACGCGGGGCGTTTTTGCGGGTGAAATATTCGGATTTTTTAACGAAGCATGCAAAAAATCACCCGCTTATATACAAAACACACAGAAAGAGGATTGCTTTTAATGAAATATGTTGTTGTTTTATATGATGGGATGGCGGATTACCCCGTTCCGGCGCTCGGCGGCAAAACGCCGATGATGGTTGCAAAGAAGCCGAATCTTGATTACCTTGCCCAAAGAGCGGAGGTTGGCTTGGTGCGCACCGTTGCACCCGGGCTTAAACCCGGCTCAGATGTGGCAAATATGAGCGTTTTGGGCTTTGACCCGATGAAATATTACACCGGCAGAAGCCCGCTTGAGGCGGCTTCAATGGGAATAGACATGGCACCGAGCGATGTTTCGCTGCGCTGCAACCTTGTTACCCTTTCGGAGGACGATAAGCCCTACGAAGAAAAAACAATCGAAGATTATTGCGCCGATGATATTTCAACCGAAGAGGCGGCAGAGCTTATTAAAGCCGTGCAGGAAAAATTCGGAAACGACACATTTCATTTTTACCCCGGCGTTTCCTACAGGCATTGCCTTATTTGGAAAAACGGCACAACCGATTTGGGCACTATGACCGCGCCGCACGATATCACGGGCAAAGTTATAACGGAGTATCTTTCAACCTCAGAAAACGCAAAGCCGCTTATTCAGATGATGAAAGATTCCTATGAGCTGCTTAAAAGCCATCCGATAAACCTTGCCAGAAAAGCGCGCGGCAAGCGCCCGGCAAATTCCATTTGGCTTTGGGGTGAGGGCACAAGGCCCGCCATGGGATCATTTGAGCAAATTCACGGCATAACGGGCGGCATGGTTTCCGCGGTTGATTTGCTTAAAGGCATTGCGAGCTGCGCGGGCTTGGAGGTTGCCGAGGTTCCCGGCGCAACCGGATATATAGATACAAACTTTGAGGGCAAAGCAAACGCCGCGCTCGATATTTTAACAAGGCGGGATTTCGTTTACATTCATTTTGAAGCAACGGATGAATGCGGCCACAGAAACGAACCCGAAAACAAGGTTAAGGCAATTGAGATGATAGACAGCCGTGTGCTTCCCATTTTGTTTGAGGGCCTTAAAAAATATGATGACTACAAAATTATGGTGCTTCCCGACCACCCGACCCCGATCGTTACCCGCACTCACGCTTCAGACCCCGTGCCTTATCTGATCTATCACAAAAACGGCGAAGTTGAGGGCGTTGACACAATCAACGAGGAAACCGCAAAAGCGACGGGCAACTTCATTGATTTCGGCCCAAGCATTATGACACATTTCATCAAGGACTGAATATATGAGAAAAATAATCATATCGACCGCGGCGCTTATTGCTGCGGCGGCAATGCTTTTTGCCGGATGCTCGGCTCAAAGCCCCGCAGGCAGCGAAGCATCAAGCGAAGCGGCAACACAAACAACTGTTATCAAAAGCGGTGAAACCGTTTCATATGTTATTTCATCCGACGATGCAAAAAGCACGGCATATGCCGAATTACAAAAGAAAAGCGCCTCCGGCGAATACGGCGATATAAATAATTTTACATTTGCGGGAGTTGAGCTTTTGGGCGCAAAGCAGGGCATTTACGCCTACAATATGGGCTACGGCACCGATTCCAAAAGCGAAAACACAAGCGGCAATCCATATTACTGCGTTTGCTACAATTATGACCCCGAGCTTTGCGACACCGCCTATTTTTGCATAGACGCAATAACGGGCAAGTTGCTTTTTTCGGGATATATGGGCGATTGATTCGCCGAAAGTGCGCAATGCACCAAAACAACAAATCAGCAAAGAAAGGGAAAATTTATGAGGAAAGACACTATTTGCGTTCAGGGCGCGTACAAACCTAAAAACGGCGAGCCGCGCGTTATACCGATTGTGCAAAGCACAACCTTTAAATATGACTCAAGCCAAGAAATGGGCGACCTTTTTGACCTAAAGAAAAGCGGCTATTTTTATTCACGCCTGCAAAACCCCACCTGCGATCTTGCTGCGGCAAAAATAGCCATGCTTGAGGGCGGTGTGGCAGGTATGCTCACATCAAGCGGCCAGGCGGCAAATTTTTATGCCGTTTTCAACATTGCAAGTGCGGGTGATCATGTTGTTTCCAGCGCAGCGATTTACGGCGGCACTTTTAATCTTTTCAATGTTACAATGCGCAAGCTCGGCATAAATTTCACCTTTGTTTCCCCCACGGCAAGCGAGGAGGAAATTCAGGCAGCGATTCAGCCGAACACAAAATGCATTTTCGGCGAAACAATTTCAAACCCGAGCCTTGATATTATGGATATTGAAACCTTTGCCAAGGTGGCTCACAAAAACGGAATTCCGCTTATTATAGACAATACCTTTGCAACCCCCATAAATTGCAGGCCGTTTGAATTCGGATGCGATATAGTTACCCACTCAACCACAAAATACATGGAAGGCCATGCCTCCACAATAGGCGGCGCAATAGTGGACAGCGGCAAATTTGATTGGGAGCAAAATGATAAATTCCCCGGCTTAACAACTCCCGACGAAAGCTATCACGGCTTAACCTACACCAAGGATTTCGGCGAGGCGGCATACATCACCAAGGCAACGGCACAGCTTATGAGGGATTTGGGTTCCATTCCCGCGGCAAATAACGCATGGCTCGTTAATTTAGGGCTTGAAACGCTGCATTTAAGGATGCCGCGCCACTGCGAAAATGCAAAGAAAGTGGCGGAATATCTTAAAAACAATGAAAAAATCACTTGGGTGAAATGCGCAATGCTGGAGGATGACCCTCAGCACGAAATCGCAATGAAATATATGCCAAACGGCACCTGCGGAGTTGTTTCCTTCGGAATTAAAGGCGGAAGAGAAGCCGCCACCGTGTTTATGGACAGCTTAAAGCTTGCCGCAATAGTTACCCATGTGGCAGACGCACGCACCTGCTGCCTTCACCCCGCATCAACCACTCACCGCCAGCTTACGGATAAGGAGCTTGAGGAATGCGGCGTTACTCCCGATTTGCTTCGCTTTTCCTGCGGAATTGAGGATGCGGACGATATTATTGAGGATATTCAGCAGGCGCTGGATAAAATATAATTACGGCATTTGCCGAAATTTATAAAAAAGGTTTAAAACGATGTTTGTAGATATAGCAAAAATTAAGATCAAAGCCGGCGACGGCGGCGCGGGCGCAGTTGCGTTTCACCGTGAAAAATATGTTGCTTCCGGCGGTCCGGACGGCGGCGACGGCGGCAAGGGCGGCGACATTGTTTTCGTCGTTGACGACAATCTTGCAACGCTTGCGGATTTCAGATACAAAAGAAAATATGCAGCAAAGAACGGCCTGCCCGGAGAGGGAAACAAAAAGCACGGCAAAAACGGAGCCGACCTTGAAATCAAAGTTCCCCGCGGCACAATAATCAAAGAAGCAAACAGCGGCGCCGTTATGGCGGATATGAGCAAAACAGAGCGCTTTGTGGCCGCCAAAGGCGGCAAGGGCGGCTGGGGCAACAGGCACTTTGCAACGCCTACAAGGCAGGTGCCCCGTTTTTCAAAGCCCGGCGTTCCCGGCGAGGAATGGGAAGTCAGCCTTGAGCTGAAGCTTTTGGCGGATGTGGGGCTTTTGGGCTATCCATCCGTGGGCAAATCGAGCCTTATTTCCGTTGTGTCGCAGGCAAAGCCGAAAATCGGCGACTATCATTTCACAACACTTTCACCTAATTTAGGCGTTGTTTCCATGGGCGAGGGCAATTCCTTCGTTATTGCGGATATTCCGGGATTGATTGAGGGCGCAAGCGACGGTGTGGGACTCGGCCACGAATTTTTAAAGCATGTTGAGCGCTGCCGCCTTTTAATTCACATAGTGGATGTGAGCGGCTTTGAGGGCAGAGATCCAAAAGAGGATTTCAAGCGCATAAACGAGGAGCTTGTTAAGTTTAACCCCGAGCTTGCAGAGCAGCCGCAGATTGTGGCAGGCAATAAAATAGACATGGCTACCCCGGAGCAGATTGAGGACTTCAAAAGCTGGATTGAAGCACAGGGATACGAATATTATTCAATTTGCGCACCGATTTCCGAGGGCACGCAGGAGCTTATGAACGCCGTTTGGCAAAAGCTGCAAACGCTTCCTCCGATCAAAGAATATGAAACAGAGGAAATTCCGCTTGAGAGCCTTATGAAAAATGACGAAGGCTTCAAAATCACCGAGCCTGAAAAGGGCTATTTCGTTGTGGAAGCATCTTGGTTCCCCCGTGTTTTGCGCGGCATAGATATTGAGGATTATGAAAGCCTGCAATATATGCAGCGCGTGCTTCAAAAAAGCGGAGTGTTTGATGCGCTTGTTGAGCGCGGCATAGAAGAGGGCGACACGGTTTCAATTTATGATATAGAATTTGAATACACACCGTAATAAACAACATAAAAGAGGATTTGCTTTAGCAAGCAAATCCTCTTTTTCATTATTATAATACCTATTATATGAATACAGTTTAATTTTGCAGTGACTCAGAAAACATCTGCGTTATTTTATCCGCAAGCGGAGCGTATTTCGGCAAATCAAGCCTGAAATCCTCCGCCAAAATATTATCCGCACATTCGCGGCAAAGCGCAAGCATTTCCGTGTTTGAAAGCATATCGGCAATTTTGAGTTCCGGCAAACCGTGCTGCCTGTTACCGAAGAAATCACCCGGGCCGCGTTGCTTTAAATCCTCGTCGGCAATTTTAAAGCCGTCGCTGTATTTTTTCATTATTTGCAGGCGTTCGCGCGCTGTTTCGCTTTTACTGTCCGACACAAGCACGCAATAAGATTGCGCCTTTCCCCTGCCGACTCTGCCTCTCAGCTGATGAAGCTGAGAAAGCCCAAAGCGCTCGGCATTTTCGATTATCATAACGCTTGCATTCGGCACATCAACGCCGACTTCAACCACGGTGGTGGCAACAAGAATCTTAATGTGGCCTGAGACAAACCCTGCCATAACCTGCTCTTTTGATTTGGAATTCATTTTACCGTGCAGCACACCGAGATTTATCCCTTTGAAAGCACCGTTTGCAAGCTGCTCGGCATATTCCTCTGCCGGCAGCAAATCGCTTTCGCCGGCTTCCACAAGCGGGCAGACGATATATGCCTGCTGCCCTGCCGAAATTTGCTTTTTCACAAATTCATAAAGGCGCTTATGATAGCGAGAATCAACCACATCCGTGCGTATTTTTTGCCTGCCGGGCGGCAATTCATCAAGCACGGAAATATCAAGATCGCCGTAAATCATCAGCGCCAAAGTTCTCGGAATCGGCGTAGCGCTCATAACAAGCGAGTGCACCTCACCGCCCTTTTCCGCAAGGCTTGCTCTTTGATTAACTCCGAAGCGGTGCTGCTCATCAGTTATTACAAGACCGAGATTTTTAAAATCCACATCCTTTTGAATAAGTGCATGCGTGCCTATTGCAAGCTGAGCCTCACCGGCCGCAAGCTCTGCCTTAATTCGCCGTTTCTCCGCCGCAGAGGTGCTGCCCGTGATCAGCCTCACCGTTATCCCCGCAGGCTCAAGCATTTTTGAAAGCGTTTCAAAATGCTGATTTGCCAAAATTTCCGTCGGCGCCATAAACGCGCATTGATAGCCGTTTTTCACTGCCACATATATAACGCCGGCCGCAACCGCCGTTTTGCCGCTGCCCACATCGCCCTGCAAAAGCCTGTTCATCGGGTATTTGCCCTGCATATCGGCAACGCAATCCTTAACTGCGCGAAGCTGAGCGCCCGTGGGCTTAAAAGGCAAAAGCTTTAAAAAATCTGCCGTGTAATCGTGTGAAATACTTATATGGCTTTCACGGCGTTTTTTACTTTTAAGCTTCAGTAAACCGAGCTGCAATATTAAGAGTTCCTCAAAAATGAGCCTTTTTCGCGCCGCCGCAAGCAAATCAAAGCTTTCGGGAAAATGAATATTGCGCATTGCCGCCGTTAATTCAATCAAGCCGTATTTTTGCCTTATATCGCGAGGCAGCGTTTCTGCAAATTCGCCGTGCTGCTCAAGAGCCGCTTTCATAAGCTTTTCAATCGCCGCCGAGGATAATTTTTCCGTTGCGCGATAAATCGGGTGAATACCGGCATTGTCCTTCGCCGGCAGAATTTGGGGCGAGCTCATTTCAGCAAATGAAAGCCGCTTTTCTATTTTGCCGAAAAGAATATAATCCTCATATATTTTGAGAGATTTCGCCAAGAATTTCTGATTAAAAAGCGTGGCGTGAATAACCGTATTTCCATCCGTAAAATCACATTTATACAAGGTCATCCCGCGGCGAATCATATGCTCTTTAACGCTGCTGATAAGCGTTGCCTTAATGCAGGCATTTTCGCCGCTTTCGCAATCCGAAACAAGCATTTCGCGCGAAAAATCGCGATAATCGCGGGGATAATATTCCAAAAGCTGCTCTATTGTGAAAATGCCGAGCTTATTTAAAAGCCCGGCTCTTTTTTCACCCACACCCTTAAGGTATCTTATATCCTTCATATTACTCCACAGAAATAATAAAGTAGTAAATCGGCTGGCCGCCGTTTACAATGCTGATTTCAACTTCATCGCCGTATTTTTCCGCAAGCCTGTTTTTAACCTCCTCGGCATCCGCTTCGGTGGTGTCCGCTCCGTAAATCACGGTGATTATGCTGCTTTGATTTTTCTTAAACACTTTAACGGCCGATTTATAGGCAATGTCTTTAATATCATTGCCGGTGTATTTGATTTTGCCGTTGCAAAGGCCCATAATTTCGCCCTGCTTGATCGGCACGCCTTCAATTTCGCTGTCTCTTGCGGCAAATGTTACCTGTGCGGTTTCCACATTTTCGGCAGCTTCCATCATCGCCATTTGATTTTCGTTTGCATCTGCCGTTTCATCAAACATAAGCATGGCGGAAATGCCCTGCGGAATGGTTTTTGTTTGCAGCACACGCACTTCCCTGCCCTCGGCAAGATTTATGGATTGCTCTGCCGCCATAATGATATTTTTATTGTTCGGCAGCACGAAAACGGTTTTTGCCGGCGTTGCCATAACGGCATTTAAGATATCGTCGGTGGAGGGATTCATAGTTTGCCCGCCGCTTACAACAACATCCGCGCCGATATCCTTAAACAGCTCTTCAAGCCCTTCGCCCGCGCAAACCGCAACAAAGCCGTATTTATTGACCGGCTCCGCCTTTGGCATAACCGGAGCTTCGCCCTTTGCCACGCCCTCGTTTGCGTTTCTGTGCTGATAGCGCATATTATCTATTTTTATATTTATAAGCTGGCCGTATTTAAGCGCTGCCTGAATAACATTGCCGGGTTCGTTTGAATGAACATGCACCTTAATTATATCGTTATCATCAACAACGACAACGCAATCGCCGATGGATTCCAAAAACGCCCTAAGCTTCAGCGGATCTTTTTCCTTGGCGCCGCTTGCCTTTTCGATTAAAAATTCCGAGCAATAGCCGAATTTAATATCATCCGAGGCATTGGCAACCGTGCTTTTGGACGGAACCGAAACAGGCTCAACACCGCTGCCCTCTATCGGCTGAACGATAACGCCGTTTGCCCACACACTTTGAATGCCCTCAAAAATGAGCACCAACCCGCTGCCGCCGGCATCCACAACGCCCGCCTGCTTGAGCACGGGCAAAAGCTCCGGCGTTTGAGCCAGCGCCTCTTTTGCGGCTTTGAGTGCTTCAAACGAAACCTCAAGCGGATTTTTTTCCGTTTCCGCCGCATTTGTTGCGGCTTCGGAGGCTTTTCTGATAACCGTTAAAATAGTGCCCTCAGTGGGCTTCATAACAGCCTTGTAAGCCGCCTTAACACCAAGCTCAAAGGCATTTGCCACGGCTTTTGAATCTGCCGTTTCAAGCCCCTTAAAGCCCTTTGAAAATCCCCTGAAAATAAGGGAAAGAATAACGCCGCTGTTGCCTCTGGCACCCCTGAGCAGTGCCGAAGCGCACCTTGCGGAAGCATCGCCGATTGTGCAATCATCCGGCAGCACGGCCATTTCCTTTGCCGCCGCGCCGATGGTCATGCTCATATTTGTGCCCGTATCGCCGTCCGGAACGGGAAAAATATTAAGTGCGTCAACCTCGCTGCGGCTGTTTGCTATATTGTTTGATGCGGAAATTACTCCGTCACGAAACATCTTGCCTGTAATCATTTCAGAATAATCTCCTTTAGTTTATAGCGTCCACAAACACATTGACTTTGGACACTTTTAAATCGGTAACCGTTTCCACTGAATAGCGCACCTTGTTTGTGATGCTGTTTGCGATTGCGTTTATATTAACACCGTAGGAAACTGAAATATGCAAATCAATAACAAGGCTGCCGTTTACGCTTTTAACAACAACGCCCTGATTATAGTTATCGCGATCCGATTTATTCATTATTATTTGCTTAATGCTTTGCATGGGATTGAAATTATTAACCATTCCCGTAACGCCGAAGCACGATTGAGCCACCTGGCCCACAAGCTTTTCAAAATAATTGTTTGTGATTTCGATATATCCGTTTGGATTTTCAAATTTAATCATATCGGCTCTTAACCTTTCCGGCCGAAAAGCACGGCCATTTTACCGCCCCTTTTGGGGCGCTGTTCCTAAATGATTATAATATATTTTTTTGCCTTTATCAATATATAATAGTTCTTTATTGATTTTCCGACTTAAAATACCAATTTTCGATATTGGCAAAGCAATCGTAATAACTGCTTTGCACATCGCCGTTCATCGCCTTTGTGAAGCAAACCATGCCTTTTCTGTAAAGCAAAGGGATATACGGCATCTCATCCGAAAACGCAAGCAAAAATGTGCCGAGCTGATCATCACCGCTCATATAGCTTGCGTATGCTGCGGCGCTTTTGCCGCTTTCCGTGTCTATACCGAAGTGCGTTGAGCCGCCCCCATCAAAAAACGAGGTAAGGCTCATATCGGGCGGAAGCTTTGTTTCGCCGATATAAAGATTAAAGCTTTCGCTTTCAACAAACTGCCTGTATCTTTCGTTATCCTGCTCCTCATAAAGAGAAACATAAAAGCCCACGGCTTCAAGCTCCTGCTTGATAAGCTTTGCGCAGGAAAGCCTTTCGCTGTTTGACGAATTCACCAGTATGCTCAGCGACGGCGAACCCACGCCGCTTTTTGCAAGTGCCTGCGTTGCCGCGTCCGTGTCCGCATCCTCATCAAACAGCTTTGTTTGCGACAGCTCAAACTGCGGATTGAAAGCGCCCGTTGCCGCCTGAGCAAACCCGCCGTAAGCACTTTTAACAAGCGTGTTTCTGCTGAGTGCAAGCGAAATTGCCTTGCGCACATCGGCATTGGCGGTTACTCCGTTTTTATTATTAACGCCTAAATAAACAAGATTATTCATATTAAGCAGCTTTTTATTGGCGGTTATCTTTTGCGAGGTGTTCACACTTAAATCCCTAAACGCAAAGCTGATGTTGCCGATATTAACGGCATTGTCAACCGAATCCTGCGCAGCGATGTTTTCAAGGTGAATAGCCGTTAAATGCGGCGCAATTTCGGAAGTTGAATTTGCTTTTAGCACGGTTTCGCCGTTTTCGCTTGCAAAATAATATCTTCCGCTGCCGACCGGATAACCATCCTGCGTTTTGCTGCTTTCAATCGGGAAAACAAGCAAATTATGCGCATAGCTGTTTGGATAAGCCAAATAAAAGGTTATTTCCGAATCCGATGTTTTTGAACAGGATTTTATGCCCGCAAGCGAATTGCCCCAAAAAGGAGACTCTTTTGCCGCATTAAACGAGCTTACAACATCCGAAGCCGTAAGCGAATCGCCGTTTGAATATTTAATTCCGAGGGTTATACCAACCTTCAGCGTTTCGCTGCCTGTATATTCATAGCTGGAAGCTATGTTGAGGCTTGCTTTAAAATTTTCATCCAGCTTAAAAAGCGGTTCAAACACAAGCTGCGAAAGCACCTGATTATTCAAGGTGGTGCATTTGAGCGGGTCCAAGCTGTCCGACTGAGTATAGCTTAATTTAAAGGTTGTGCCGTCCTCGGGAATAACGGCTTCCTTTTCGATAACGGCGGGCGAGGTTGTGGTTTCATCGTTTGCCTTGCCGCTGCATCCGGTTAAGGCAAACGCCGCAATCGAAATCGCAATAAGCATCGCAACTATTCTTTTTGCCATTTTTACCTCCTGAAAATCTCCGTAAAAACGGTTTTGCCCGTTTTATTATCCGTTTCAAAAAAGCAGCCCTCAACAACGCAAGGCCCGTCCTCATTTTTAAACCGAACGGGAAGCCCCGTGCGAAATTTTTCTATCACGCAGTGCGGCGCAACGCCCAAAACGGAATCGCGCGGCCCCGTCATTCCGATATCGGTTATATACCCCGTGCCGTTTGGCAGAATTTGGTTGTCCGAGGTTTGCACATGAGTGTGCGTTCCGAAAATCACGGAAGCCTCGCCGTCCAGATAAAACCCGAGCGCTCTTTTTTCGCTTGTGGCCTCGGCATGAAAATCAATAATTATCGTGCCTGCACCCGCTTCCCGCGCTTTTGCGATTTCTTCTTTTGCACATTCAAACGGATTGCGAATGGCATCAAGATACACCGCGCCCTGCAAATTTATAACGGCGGCCTTTGCATAGCCCTTATCCACAATCACCGTGCCGCGTCCGGGTGCGGAGGGGTGGTAGTTAGCGGGGCGAACAATATATTTTTCGCGCTCCAAATAATCATAAATTTCAGGTCTGCGAAGTGCATGGTTGCCGAGTGTGATAACATCCGCGCCGGCGTCAAACACACTTTGAGCCGATTTCGGAAGCACGCCGTTTCCTGCTGCCGAATTTTCGGCGTTTACAATCGTTAAATCCGCCGAATAATCGCGCTTTAGCTTCGGCAGAGTTTTCATTAAATAATCGCATCCGTATGGCGACACAACATCGCCGACAGTAAGTATTTTCAAATTTACACCGTTTCTATATAATGGTTTTTATATATTATACAATATTAAATCCTCAAAAACAACAACCCCGCCGCGGCGTTTGATAAAATTAACAATATTTTAATAACAATGCCGAGCACATTGTTTTTGCCGCAAACGATTTTGCGATTGATTACCGAAGCGCAGGCGTGGTATAATCAAATAAATTATTTCCGAAGGGAATTTAGTGTGAAAAATCACACTAACAAATTATATTGCCTTCAAAATTTGCCTGCGGCATAATTTTGAAATGGCTGAAATCACCATTTACGCCTGTTCAGGCAACGCAGGTCAATCAGGTGATTTTTAATAAACTACTTGTTGCCTGAAAGGCTATGGTGATTATTATGAAATATCCGCAACTGATAAACACCTTGGTTTATAAAAGGCTTAACGGCAACACTTATCGCGTTTTGGATTGCCTTACAGACAATGAATACGAATTGGGAAGCGAAATCGTCAGATTCGCCAATATGCTTGACGGCAAAACAGATCCTTACGCCACCGATTCATCGCTTTCGGACGAGCAAATAACCGAAACGCTTGAATGGTTTAAGGAAAACGGGCTTACACGCACAAGCAAAATACAAAAAAGAAGCTTCCTTACATATAATATCGATCTTTTTAGAATCAAACCCACCGCCACTAAAAGAATCCTTGCAAGAATATTGAATTTTGCCTTAATAATTTTGTTTGTTCCCGCGCTTATCGGCGGCATAATCACGGCGATAAATATGCCGAATTTGGCGGATGTGGATGCGATTCAACAGTTCATCGGCCTTATCATCGGCGGTGTTATCGGAACAGTTTTTCACGAAATTGCGCACGCGCTTGCCGCGCTAGGATATAATGCGCATGTGTTTAACTTCGGCATAACAATCGGCCTTTTGCCGGGAGCATATGTGCAGGAGGATGATGAATTTATCAAAAGCGCATTGAAAAAGGCGCAGATAAGCTTTGCCGGAATTGAAATGAATTTATTTCTCTGCGGCATTTCGCTGATTTTTATGGGCATATTTCAGTCTGCAAAATCCGTGTTTTGGGGCATAGGCGCCATAAACCTCCTGCTCGGGCTCAGCAACATTCTGCCGCTTCTTTCGTATGTGGACGGATTACACACCGTTTCCTATCTTGTCGGCGGGGATTTTATTCTTTATGCCTCGGAACTCGCTTTCAATAAAAATTTCCTTAAAGCCGCCTCACACAAGGGCATTGAAGGCTTTGCCGAAATTTTTGTTTGCTTTTGGGTGCTGATATCGCGGATATCCTTGCCCGTTTTTATAATTGCAAATATTATTTATATCAGGAGCGTTTTTTAAATGAAGCATATAAGCAATTTAATCAATATAATAATTTTATTCACACCTTGCATATTGATGAGCGTTGCCGCCGCAAAAAAATCCGTTGTTTTGGGCGTGATTTCAATAATTTTCGTTTTTTTGTTCGTTTTTCTTGCACCGATTGCAAAGAAAAAAGAAAATTTTTGGATGTTTGTTATTTCAACAATAACGCTGCTCCCCGCCAACATAAAAATCGCCGTGCTCGCATACTCTTACATATCCGAATCAAAAATTTTATCGGTTTCAGTGGCGATTTTGCTGTTTTTCCTTTTAGCAGGCACAGAGCAGATTTTATTGGGATTTATAACAAGAGCAATCAAACGCAATCAAAGCAAAATTGAAATTGAAGAATATTTTTAAAAAGTATTGGGGCCGAAAGCAATTGCCTTCGGCACATAAATTTTGCGTTTTGCTTGCAAGCCTCTGCCATATTTTCGGCATATCGGTCTACTTTCGCGCTTTTATTTTGCACTGCTCCACTCGGTTATCGCTTTTGCTACGCGGCGGTCGATATCAATTCGTGTTTGCTTCATATATTATACCTCTCGATTTTAAAAACAAAACCTTTTAAATTCAGCCGATTGATTGACACAATATTTGCTTTTGTGCTACAATATCGGTTAGGAAAAGCTAACCGTCTGCCTTTTAAAAACCGCCGCAACAACCGCGGCAGCTGATTTATATTTTCATTATAATATGATTGAATTTTTATGGCAACGCCGTATTTTAAGCCTTTGCCAAAATACCCGTCGGCACGGCAAAGCGAAAATGCTGAAAGCATATGTATTAAGGGAGATATCGCCATGATTGTTTTACAGCTTATTTTATACTGCGCGCTGTTTATTTTTCTTGTGAAATGCGCGGTAAAAAGCAGCGGGCTGAACTGCCTTTATTTTTACCCGAAGGAGTATATTGACGAAGCGCAAAAAAGAGGGCTTGCCGATAAGAAAGCCACAATGAAAAAGGGCAGGCGCTTTATGATCCCCTTTTGCATAATCATGCTTGCCGCCCTGCTCTTGATTACGGGAATTTTGAACCGCGTTTCCGATTTTAAAACGGCATATCTGCAAACCTGCCTTTTTCTTGTGGCTATGAACTGGTTTGACGGCATTGTGATAGACACAATTTGGGTGCGCCGCGGCAAAATTTGGAAGATAGACGGCATGGAGGGCGTTTCCTACACCAAGCCGCTTAAATCCGTTTTCATAAAGCGCGGCGTTGCAACAATCATTTACCTTGTTTTGGCACTGCCGCTCGCAGGACTTGAACTGCTTATCGCAAAAATTTGATTTTCCGCGGTATATAACCGCATATTGAAATTTTAAAATGCAAAAGGTGGAACCGAGCTATGAGTGAAAAAATCACGCTTTCGGGTGTGCCCGAAACCATGCTGCAAACCGTTTATGCCCGCGCAAAGGAAAGCAAAACCCGCGGCGTAATCAGCGATAAAAAAGCCGAGGAAATCATTGCCGAGCTTGATTATGATTTTTCAAAGGCAGATAAGGATTCCGCCATGAGCAGCGGCGTTATCGCCCGCACCGTGCTGCTGGACAAAATGACGACGAATTGGCTTTCGCAAAATCGCGGCGGCATTGTGGTAAACATTGCCTGCGGGCTGGACACCCGTTGCTACCGCATACAGGGCTTTTCTCATTGGTATAATCTTGATTTGCCGGAAACAATTGCCGTGAGGGCAAAGCTTTTGCCTGAAAACGGCGAAATATCGCAAATTGCCATGTCCGCAACAGAGGATTGGGGCGGCAAAATCGCCGAAACGGGCGCGCCCGTGCTTGTTATTATAGAGGGCTTAACCATGTATTTGAGCGAGGGTGAGGTTAAGAAAATTTTCAATGTTATCGCAAAAAGATTTAACGCGGCAACCGTTTTTGTCGAAACGATGAGCCCCGCCATGGCAAAAGGCTTTAAGGAAAAATCCATTGAGGCAAGCAAGGCAAAATTCACCTGGGGCATAAAAAAACGGCAAGGCTCTTTGCGAATTGCTGAGCGGCTTTGATTTTATTGAGGATCGGAGCTTAACGGAGTGCATGGGAAAATTCGTGCCCGTTTACAAATTTCTGGGCAAAATCCCCGCCGTGCGCAGCATATCAAACAAAATCACGGTTTTAAAACGGAATTGATAAAAAGTTTTAAGCGCAAAAGCATTTCATGATAAATATTTAAGGGTACGGCAAGCTGAAAGCCTCTTGATACTCCGAGTATCAAGAGGCTTTTGCTTTTTCGTATTCGATTGAGTTTATCACTCTTCGCCGGCTCTGATTTCCTCAAGCTCCGTGTGAAGAACGGAAAGCTTTTTCTTTGAAAGATTATATCCGAACGCCAAAATAATCGCCATAAGGCCGAGTGCGATTGCCGGCACAAGAGTGGAAATATCATAAAGCTTTGTTAAAACATCCTCCGGCAGTGCAGTGTTGTTTGCAGACGCGGTGCTGTCGTAGTTAATCACTGCCAATAATGCGTTCAGGCCAACGCCGGCAAGGGTTTGCCCAAGCTTTCTGGTGAAGGAGAAAACGGCATATGCAGTGCCCTCTTCGCGGCGGTGAGTTCTGATTTCGTGATAATCGATAACATCCATAACAAGCGCCCAAACCTCAAGCACAAGGAAGGTTTGACCGAGACCCGAGAAAAATGTGAATGCCAGAAACACATAGGGATTGCTTGTTTTGATAATAAACAAAACAAAGCTTGAAATTGCCGCAAAGCCCATGCCGAAAGCACAAAGCTCTTTTTTGCCGAATTTATCAATCAGCTTATTCATAATGGGAATAAGAATTGCCATCGGCAAATATGTGCAAATCGTTACCATAGAATATAATTTTGCGCTGTGGTAATAATCGGCAAAAAGATATTGATATGTTGATTGATAATAAAACTGGAAAGCGATAAGCAGCATTGAGGCAAGGCAAAGCATAACAAAAGGTCTGTTTTTTGCAAGATCGCAGATTGTTTTGAATGCATTGTAATCGCCTTTTTTCTTTTTAACGGGCGCAATTCTTTCTTTGGTGAGCTTATAATGCCCGAAATAAACCGCAACGGAAATAACAGCCAAAATCGCAACACCGATTGTGAGCTTTGTGCCGTTAAGAGTTTGAATTTTGGTGCCGTCTGCGGCAATTGTGGTATTGTAAACCAGCATCGGGAACAAAATTGTGCCAGGAAGCCCGCCGACGCCCGCGCCGATTGAGCGCCACATTGAAAGCGAAGAACGCTCTTTTTCATCATCCGTTACAACAGATGCAAGCGAGCCGTAAGGAATATTTACCGCGGTGTACATCATGCCGTAAAGAATATATGTAATATACGCAAAAAGCAGATATTTTGCCTCGCTTAAATTCGGAATAACCGTAAACATAAGCACGGCGGAAACCGCAAGCGGAATTGAAAACCAAAACACATACGGCCTGAATTTGCCCTGCTTGGTGGGCTTTCTCGAATCGATGAACGCACCCCAAATAGGGTCGTTAATTGCATCCCAAAGCCTTGCAACCAGAATTAAAACCACAATTTTACCCGGTTGAATATGCAAAACATCGGTGTAAAACTTATTTTGAAACGCACCGATTAGTGAAAAGGTTAAAAGGCCGCCCATATCCCCCATAGCATAGCCGATTTTATCCTTAAACCTTATCCCATGCGTTAAACCCTTTTCGCTCATAAAAATCCCCCTTATTTATGAAAAGATGTTTAATTAAAACCGATTTCAAAAAAATACTCTTTGGCGCACATTGCAAGCAGTTCCTGTGATGAAATATACATTTTTCAAATAATGCTTTAGTATATTATTTTCAATAAACATTTTTCTCACCGTCACTCCATATACTCATGTTTAATCGGAGTGTAATTTTTTGACTTGTATTTTTCGTACTTATCTGTTTTATCTTTGGATTCTATATCGCCATTCGCATATTCAACAAGCTCGATACAAATTGCATCAAGCAATATTTTTTCCAAATGCTCATATTCCGAATGCTCACCAAGGCTTGCCAAAATAAAAGCCGCCGGATGAAAAATCACTAAAGCCATTTTCATACAGCGGCATCATGTTTGCACGAGATAATTCAGCCTCTGCCAAATCAAGCTCTTTTTCATTTGTTATGCCAAGCAGGTTTTTGAGAACTGTACTGTTAGGAATCAAGTACAAATCGTTCATAAACTCACCTATGATATTTTCTTATGTTTTGCTATAAGAGCAGCCTTCATATCTGCGCCTGTTATTTCGCCTTTTGCCCATTTTGCAGAGAGCTCCTTTGCAAAGGCTGATACAGGCACGCCTTCAATACTATTCAACGCATCTGCAACTTTGATTGCAGTCGTTCTTTTTGTTTCAATCGGGGACATTGTATCACTCCTTTACACATTTATTTTATCATATAGTATGGATAATTACAATAAATTTATTTTGATACCTAAATTAAGATTAAGCAAAAAACAATTTATAGCAAAAACCACAGCATACGAAAATCAGAATGCTGTGGTTTCAAACATGTTAAAAATCAAAGGCAAAAATCATTATCTGCTATAAACATTATTGCAGACTCAAAAATCCACCAACAAAAGCATCAGGGAAAATGAATTGTATTTCAAAATTAAGACAAACTCAAAAACACCATGTAAGCAATTATCTTTGAAATGTGATGTCCAATATTAAAAAACTTCATCTATATCTTGCCAATGTTCATCAGCCATATCTACGGCAAATTCTGTATTATTTATATATAGACGATTATCTTTATCTCTGACAAATCCCCAGTTGGAATTATGCTTATTGGCATATTGCTTAAAAGCATTAAATTTATTTCCGATTTGTATATCAATATTTTTGCTTTTACGCTTGAACTCTCCGCCTTTGGTCTCAATAATCCAAACTGTGCCATCTTTTTTCATCACAATATAATCTGCATAGAAAAGCCATTTGTGCTGAAAGCCGTCTAAATAGACAATTGAAAAATATTGTTGAACGCTGTCACCATTCTTATAAATCCACTCGATGTAGTTACGGTTTTCACAGTACTGCTCAAAGAGCATTTCGCTGTTACTGCGAACAAGACTTGTCGCGTATCCCGAAGTATATTCATGATACGCATTGCTTAGATACTCAATCTCATTTTTTACGGACTTGTTCAACGGCAGGCTGCTTTTTCTTATTGACAAAGGAGCAAACCTGTGTTATACTTTATACATACCATCGGTATGTAAGGAGAAGCTATGAGCAGGAATAAATATCCGGAACAGACCCGGGAACAAATTTTAGATACCGCCACCCGCCTGTTTTTGCAGCAGGGGTACGAACACACCACCATACAGAATATCATCGACCAGCTGGGCGGCTTGACCAAAGGCGCGGTGTACCACCATTTTTCCTCCAAGGAATCGATCTTAAACGCCGTTGCCGCCCGCATTTTTGAGAACAATTCTCTGTCCGCCACCTGGAAAGAAATTGCCGCGTCTATCGCCTTTAACGGCAGCCAAAAATTGACCCAAATGCTGCTTGCCGCCATTACAGACCCACAGGAAGCCCAATTCCGCAAACTGGGTGTGCAACTGCGCAACTCTCCCCAAATGCTGCGCGACTTGCTGTATCGGAGCGTAGAAGAAATTGCGCCCGCCGCCTTTTTGCCGGTGATCGAAGCGGGCGTTGCAGACGGTTCGCTGCAAATCACCGAACCAGCGGCCTTTGCAGAAGTGGTAGCGCTGCTTGCCAATCTTTGGCTAAGCCCGCTTGTATTTGCCGATGGTCCCGAAAAACGGAAGCAAAAGCTGGCATTTCTCTGCACCCTTTGCGAACCTACCGGACTGGACTTAACGCCCTTGCAACCTTATTTAGATCAATTATAAACACCCATTCGCCCGCTGCTTTGCAGCGGCTATTCTTTGAATTTATACATACCGTTGGTATGTAAGGAGGCAGTATGGATACATACACAAAAAAAGAACAGACTATCTACCTACTGGGTATGCTGGGTCAAAACTTGATATACGGCGTGATCGGCACCGGGCTGACCTACTATTTTCAAAGTGTGATCTTTTTGCCTGCACTGGCCATCAGCACCATCACCCTGCTATCTAAAATAGCCGAATTCCTGTGTGATCCCTATGTGGGTATGCGCATTGACCGCAGTCAAAATACCAAAGGCAAATGCCGCACTTATCTTATATTTTCGCCGCTGCCGATTTTTATTTTTTCGCTGCTCTGCTTTCTTAATCGTCCATATACGGCAGCAGAAACATCCACCGCCCGCCTAGATATCTTACTAGCTGCCGGGCTGAGTTTTATCAGCTTTGGCATTTGCTTTTGCTTCGGCGATGTAGCGCTATGGACATTGCCAAACTTAATGACAAAAAGCCGAAAGGATCGCAATGCGTTGCTGGCACAGGCAAGGATCATTGCAGGAATTTGCGGCGCCGGTATCAGTTTGCTGCTATTGCCGTTATCCCAGACCGCGGGCAATCACTTTTCCAAACAGCTAAACGACCCTACCTTAGGGCTGCAAATGGGGACCGTCTTGGTCTGCGGCAGTTTTTTGCTCCTGGGCACGCTCCTGTTTCAGCCGGTAGGTTTTTGTACCCAGGAGCGCGTCACCGCCCCACCGGCGGAAAAGCGCAGTCTATGGCAAAATCTTACGGAAATGTGGCGCATGCAAAGTTATCGTCGCATTTTGCTCTCCGGATTGCTGCGCACGCCTACCGGCCTGATGAATTTGCTGCAAATGACCGTTCTGTCTTACTACTTTGGCAATAACGGGCGCACACCTTATGTGCACTATATGCTGCTCTTAGGCATTCCGGCCTTTTTAGGCCAACTCATCGCCGCAGGTGCAGCTCCCAAACTGGCAGACAAGCACGGCGCAGCCACCACATTTGCACAAGCCAATGTGTTTGCGGGACTGGCTTTATTGGCCGCCTTTGCGCTGTTCCTTTGCCGACCGCAGCAGCTAACACAAGCCCTGCCCTTTACCCTCTTGATCCTGCTTCTGTTTTGTAATATGTTTTGCTGCGGTCTGGTCAATACCGTGCAATCCATTTTAATTGCAGACGCAGCAGACCTAACGGAGAAAGAAAGCGGCATACGCCGGGACGGCATTTTTGTGTCCGGGCAATCCTTACTCATCAAGCTGTCCACTGGTGTGTCTGCTTTGCTGCAAGGACTGGTATTTGCGATCAGCGGCTTTAGCGGAACTGCCGTCAGTCAAATCAACCGCACACTATATGCCGGTGCCGATTTTGCAACGGATCCGTCATTTGCAGCACCGCGCTTTGCCATGTTCTTTTTATTCCTGTGCCTACCGGGGATCGCCTATCTGCTGTCTGCACTGCCATACCGAAAAAGCAGAAATTCACATCGGGTACCTGAATAAGGGTGTCCGTGCGCATGTTCTCATTAAAAGCTATATAAAAGACGCACAATTATAACGCAAAGCTATAAACGCCCTGCGTTTCTGTTTTGATCGGGTCGCCGCTGGGCGTAAAAAACAGCAAGTCCGTATCTATGGTCTTGATTTTTGTGCGAAAGCCGACCTTGCCGTACAAGTGCATATTCCGCCGGTTGTCCTCATACACCGAGAGGGTCAGCTTTTCAAATCCGTTTTGCTTTGCGTACTCCATCACGGTATGCAGTATCTTGGTGCCCACACCTTTATTTTGCCACATTCTTTTCACATCAAAATTACACAGATAGGCCCCCGCTGCCCATCGGCGACCTGCAAGTCTTTGAGTTTTACAACCAAATACGCTTTGCCGCTTGACACAGTCGCTTGTATTCTGCTCGTGTCAGTTCTTTTTCTTCCGAGCAAAATACTTGCTGTTGCAATTTTAGTGATTTCACTCTCAAATCAAACCAATTCAAAAATGCAAACAGACTATTTATACTTGCAAGCATTGAGTTCACACTGCGTACAGCATAGTTTTCCTGCAAATGATTTTTGTAGGCGATAACAATTTCTTTTGTAATGACCTCGCCTTGTGCATAAACCGAAAACGCTTTCACATCACGAATATATTTTTCAATCGTTGCCGTGCTTTTCTCTTGGAGCTCTAAATTCTTTCTAAAATCATCAATAATATCTGCCGTTAAAATTCGTCCTTCCATTGTATTTACCTCCGAGTAAGTGTTAATCATATTGTACCCGAAAAGTATGAAAACAAAATTGTCGCCCTAAAAGGTTGTGGTATGTTACCTTGAACAGAGCGACATTGCAAGTACGATTTTCTATATTTACCTTTGCATTTTTGATGGATAAACAATATAAAAGATGAGGTTTGCCCTACAATTTTAGGGCGAACCTCTTTTTGCGTGAAAATAATTTATAAATTTTTTCTTAAAACACATCAACAAAACCTAGTTTTTTCTCTGTATTATAGAGGGGTATTTTTTGCCGTGATGAAATCAAATGTAAACAAGGTGTAAAGAATTTTGCAAAACACCCGAACAAAATCGCAATTTTTCTCCGTATAGTAGAGGGGGTTTTTTGAATGGTGTTTTTCTTTTTGGTTTTCACTTTATAAAAATATTCTCTCGAATAATTTGAAAGGCTTTGATTTTGAAATTTTATGATTTTTGAAACGAAAATCTGCGGCTTTCGAGTGGGTTTTGAATCAGATTTTAAGCCGTCGATTTTAAAGCAGGATAAAGGGGTATGATTTTCGGGCGTTGAAATGCCCGAAAACGCCGTCCGGCAACGCCTGTCGGCTTTTCGATTCGTAATACTTTTGCGTATGATATGAAATTCGTATGCAGTTAAGCCTATTTTTCCCAGAAAATCAAGGTTTTTGCGTATTCACTTGAGCGTTGCGGTATGATGATTAAAAATCAAGAAATTTTAGCAACGCTGTGAGCAAAAATTGACGAGTTCGCTCAAAAAATAGAGTAACTCGTCGGACTTAAACTAAAAACGGCTTGTGGGCGATTTGTGAAACCTGTGAGCAAAATAGGAGGTTAATATGAACTACAAATCTATAATGAAAGGCAAATCAAATTAAAGGAGGCAGATATAAAATCATAGTTAGCATGTTGCCTTATGGCAGCAAAAGGCGAATGGAACATTCCGAATTATGAATTAGAAAAACTTGCTCATTATTTTCTCGAACTAATTACCGAGCAAAATGAGAACGAGAGTAATAGGAAAAATCCGGATAACAAGGCATAAAAATAAGGCAGGGATTAGCCCTGCCTTATGTCTATATAAACAGAAAATCCGAAACTGTTACCGATGATAACAAGTTTCGGATTATTCTTTGTTGGTGGAGATGGCGGTAATCGAAACCGCGTCCGAAATCATCTTGCCAAGGGCTCTACGAGTGTAGTTTATTATTTAGGATTCCCCAAACCGAGCGGCAACAAACAGCCTATCGGCATCGGTAGCCTTTTATACCTGACGGAAGCCAAGGCGCTCTTCCGTTCATGTTCGCCACTAAATCGACGCTCTGTTCGGAGCCGTGGCACTCTCCGGCAGAACGCAAGCCGCTAATTAAGCAGCAAGAGCTACTGATCTGTTATTGTCAGTTAATTTTAAAGTGTTACTTTTAAAGCGGTGCAACTCCGCTACTCGCTGACCAAGGTTCAACAACCCCGTCGAAATCCTTTCATCCCCATATTAAATTTTAATATTTGCTGCGTTCCTTTAGCGCGCGCTCTATGCTGCGATTTGCCTCTTTTTCTGCGGCAACATTGCGCTTATCATGCAGCTTTTTGCCCTTACAAAGCCCGATTTCAAGCTTTGCGCGGCCTTTTTTTATATAAAGCTTAAGAGGAATTATGCTTAAGCCCTGTTGCTGATTTTGAGTGAAAAGCTTTATTATTTCTTTTTTATGCATCAAAAGCTTTTTCTTGCGCATTGGATCACGGTTAAAAATATTGCCATGCTCATAAGGCGATATATGCATTCCGATAACAAACATTTCGCCGTTATCAACACTGCAAAACGAATCCTTAAGATTAACCTTACCGTTGCGAATTGATTTAATTTCTGTGCCGTAAAGCTCTATGCCGGCCTCATACGTTTCAAGCACAAAATAATCGTGATATGCTTTTCTGTTTGAAGCTATGGGCAGAAAGCCGCTGTTTTGTTTTTCCACTGCCTTGCTCCTTTTCTTTAAACAAGCAAAATTCCGCATTTGTGCGAAAATTTTGCATATTGCAGTTAAATTCCCACCGAATTAAATCAGGCTGCGGCCTTCCAGCGCGCGAGACAATGTAACCTCATCCGCATATTCAAGATCCGCACCTACCGGCACACCGTAAGCAAGCCTTGAAACGGCGATACCCATGGGCTTCAGCAGCCTGCCTATATACATTGCCGTTGCCTCGCCCTCAACGGTTGGGTTGGTTGCCATTATAACCTCCTCAACCACGCCGTCATTAAGGCGGGCAAGCAGCTCTTTGATTTTAATTTGATCAGGGCCGATATTATTCATCGGCGAAATTGCACCGTGAAGCACATGATAAGTGCCGTTATATTCATGGGTGCGCTCAATTGCGGCAACATCACGGGGATCTTCCACAACGCAAATCACGCTTTTATCGCGGGTTTCGCTTTTGCAGATAGGGCAAAGCTCATCATCCGCCAAATCACAGCATATTTTGCACTGCCTGATTTTTGTGTGGGCATCGGTGATTGCCTGTGCAAAGCGTTTGGCATCCTCATCGCTTAAATCAAGCACATAAAAGGCCATTCTTTGGGCGGTTTTATGCCCAATACCCTGCATACGCTCAAACTGCTCTATTAAATTTTGAAGCGGCGCAAGATTATATGCCATTGTTAACACCTTATAACTTAAATTATTGCCTAACTTTTCTGATTTTATAAGCCGCAGCGCAGCAAGAAATTAAAGTCCGGGAATATTGAGGCCGCCCGTTACGGAGGAGAGTTCTCTTTCCTCTTCTTCATCAATCTTTCTCATTGCTTCATTAAGCGCCGCAATCAAAAGATCCTCCAGCATTTCAACATCCTCGGGATCAACAACCTCGGGATTGATGCCGATTGCCTTAACTTCTCTTTTACCGGTTACCGTTACCTCTATCATGCCGCCTCCTGAAGAAACAACATATTCTTTTTCTTCAAGCTCGGCTTTTTTTGTTTCTATATCTGCCTGCATCTGCTGCGCCTGCTTAAGCATCGCCTGCATATTTTGCGGGCCGCCGCCCATTCCCTTTGGAAGTCTTGCTTTCATAATTATGCCTTTCCTGCCACGATGAATTTATTTTTGCGCATTCTGCCGTGGCCGCATTATGCGCTTAAACAAGCAATTTAATTGCCTGCCGATATCATTTTTTAATCCACTTCTATATTAACATTGCCGCTTGCCTTGGAAATCAAATCCTCAAGAGGATCCCTTTTGACCTTGGCTTCGGCATTGCTTTTTATCAAACCCAATTTATAATTGATTCCCGTAACATCATAAAGAGCCTGCTTAATTGCTTTTGAATGTGTTGGGATTTTTATAAACTGCCTGAGCGTTGGGTTTTTACCGTCTATCAAGAAATATTCGCCCCTCACATATCCGCGAGAGCCGTTGAGCACACCGTAAATTGCGATATCTTTTTTATAGATTTCATCCATAAATTCCGCCCAACTGTCAAAAAGAACCTGATCGCCGTTTTGAGCGGGAGCATGACTTTGCGCCGGCGGTGTCGGCTCGGCTCTGTGAACGGGAGGCTCAGGAGGAAGCGGTGCTTCGTCTGCATTGAAACTGTCCGGTGGCAAATCCTCGTTTGAAGGAGCGTGTTGTGCCGCGTTTTCTTTTGCGGGAGCCACTTTTTCGGAAACGGAATCAAATTCCTCTTTCCACGGCAAATCCTCAAGCTGCGGCTTTTGCTCGGGAAGATTATTTGTGCTTTGAGGCGTTTCTTTTTTCGGCTCGGGCACCTGCCGTGCGTGAGCACTTTCGGCAGCCTGCGGGCCTTGAGGCGCTGAGGAAATTCCGCGGCGAACGGCATTTTCAACCTGCGAAAGCCTTGAAAGAATTGATTCAACGGAAGAATCAAGCTTTGGCTCGCAAAGCTTAATAAAGCTCATTTCCATTTCTATCCTTGAATTTGCACCGCCCTTAATTTTAACAAGTGTGTCTTGAAAAAGATCAAGCGCATTTATAACCTGCGGCAGAGTGTAATCCTGCGCGCCTGATAAAATCGAATTATATTCATCATCGGTGCAGATGATCAAGCCTCTGTTTTTATTAACCGTTTTAACAATAAGAAAGTTGCGATAATGATTTATCATTTCAACGCAAAGGCGCTCCATATCATAGCTGTTTGCATGAAGCTTTGCTATAATATCAAGTGCAGCACCGCTGCTTTTTGCGGCAACCGCCTGCGAAAGCTCATACAGCGCTTCCCTGCCCGCAATGCCTGCAACCTCCGAAACGAGTTTTTCATCTATATCCTTACTTCTGCCTGCGCATTGATCAAGAATTGAAAGCGCATCACGCATACCGCCGTCCGCAATTCTGGAAATGAGTATTGCAGCCTCATCCGAAAGCCGCATATTTTCAAAGCCGGCAACCTGCTTTAAGCGGATTGCCATTGTTTCGGGCTGAATTCGCTTAAAATCAAATCGTTGGCATCGGGAAAGAATCGTTGCCGGAAGCTTGTGAACCTCTGTGGTGGCAAGAATGAAAATAACATGCTCCGGCGGCTCTTCAAGCGTTTTAAGCAATGCATTGAAAGCGCCCGTTGAAAGCATATGCACCTCATCAATTATGAAAACGCGATATTTGCCTCTTGACGGAGTATAGTTTGCTTCCTCACGCAGATCCCTGATATTATCAACGCCGTTGTTGGAAGCGGCATCAATTTCAACAACATCATAAATAGTGCCGTCATCAAGCCCTTTGCAAATTTCGCATTCATTGCACGGCTCGCCGTTTTCATTATGCTCGCAATTAACGGCCTTTGCCAAAATTTTAGCGCATGTGGTTTTGCCCGTTCCTCTTGAGCCCGTAAAAAGATAAGCGTGGGAAACGCGCCCCTCTTTAATTTCGTTTATAAGGGTGGATGTTATATGCTCTTGGCCGTAAACATCCGCAAAAACCTTTGGCCTGTATTTTCTGTATAGCACTTGATACATACAACGCACCCTCCTTTTAAAAAAATAAAAAACGGTTACACTCTCGGCGTAGCGTACAGACTTGTCTGCGGCGCACAGAATAATCCACTTATTGCTGCTCGGTTCCCCGCCTGACAAGGTTCGTAGCATCCCGTCGCACAGGGCCCATACGCTACGCCGAAAATGCAACCGCCTGTTTACCGGCGCACGGCGTTTAACTTCGCCGACTTAATTGCCTATATATTATATACTAAAATTATTCCGAAATCAATACCTTTTCTATTTCTCCGAAATAGATATAATGCATATTATGATCGGAATACCATTTTTTCATAATGTTTTTATCAAGAAAACTGTCTTCTCCAAGGAATGTTCTGGCCTTTTTACGGCAAATAAGCACAATTTCAGCCTCTTTAAAATAAGGAGCGTTTTCCGCATAAACGGGTGTTAAGCCGGTTTCCTTAACCTTGTCGCAATCTCTGCCGCTTTTTGAGCCGCAAAACGACAGTGCTTCCTTTTGCTTGCCGCCGAAAAAGCAAAGAGAAAAATAATCTTCATTATCAAGAAGAGTTTTTGTGTATCTGCTTTCGCGCACATAAATCGTTGCCATATCGGCGCCCCAAAGCTCGCCTACACCGCCCCATGAAACCGTCATGGGATTGCAAGAGCCTTTTTCGGCATCCTTAACAGTAAGCAACGCCCAATCCTCGCTGATAAGCTTAACCGGATTTTCTTTTAATTCTCTGATTGTTATTTCTTTCATGATATCACCGAATTCTTATTGTTTTATATTAAAGAGTATATCATTCAAAGGCTGTATATGCAAGAGAAGCGGTTTAAATTTTGCTTTTTTGCGCAAAAAATCCGCCGCACAATTCTGCACGGCGGAAAGTATTTGAAAATAAATCAATTGAGCACCTTAAAATCAACCTTGCCAACCTTTGTGCGCGGCAATTCATCTATATAAACAATTTCTCTCGGGAGAGACCATTTAGAAAGATTTTGCTTGCCGAACTGCTTGATTTTTTCGGTGAGAGCTTCCTCATCATCTTTTGCAAATTTCTTATTTTTAACAACAAAGAGCTTAAGCATGGTTTTGCCGCCGTCTTCCTTACCGATTACGCAGCAATCATAAATCTCAGCCATTGATCTGTAGGTTTCTTCAATAAACGAAGGATAAACAAGATAGCCGCTGATTTTATATACTCTCTTAAGGCGCTGACGATAATAGATGTCGCCTTTTTCGTCAATATAACACATATCGCCGCTGTGGAGCCAAACCTTACCGTCATCATGCTTAACGAGCACCTTGGCGGTTTCCTCGGGATCGTTCCAATAGCCCTGCATGATTGTTGGGCCGTAGATGCAAAGCTCGCCGTCCTCGCCCTTACATTCCTCGGTGGTGCCGGGTTTAACCGTCATTACCTGAATATTGTAGGTCGGCACGCCGATGCAGCCCTGAGGGGCTTCACGACGGGGATCCGTAAACGAACAAACCGTTACACATTCCGTTAAGCCGTAGCCGGAAACGAAATGGCACTTTGCGCCGTTTTCTTTAAGAAGTCTATCCATTTTTTCGGTGAGAGAATAAGGAACAACATCGCCGCCGGAGCCGATAAGCTTCATCGTGCTCATATCGATACCCTCAAGATATCCTGCTTTAAATACTTTTTCAAAGAAATCGGGCACGCCGAAAATATAATTAAGGTGATATTTTTTGATCGCCTGCGAGCACATTTTTGCGTCAAACGCCGGGAACAGAGCCTGGGCCATGCCAACGCACATTGAAACGTGCATGCAAAGTGCAAAGCCAAAACCGTGGAAAACGGGAAGCGCGGTAAGCATTCCGTCGTTATCCTTATCAATGGCCATTCCGAGAGTGTCCTCAACAACATCAACAAGCTCATAAGAAAGGTTGTTGATGTTTTCGGAGGAAAGCATAACGCCCTTGGGATTGCCCGTTGTGCCGCCGGTCATCATAATAGCTGCGGTAGCCGTGTAATCCGTTTCCGTTTCGGGAACGCCGTGCTCTGCTATATACTTGCCGCCCTCTTTCATGAAATCGGCCCAATCAATAAGCTTCTTAACATTTTCTGCCGGGCCGGTTTTGCCCTTAATTTTCTTTTTATACATCATATTTGCGGCAAGGCCGTAAACCGTTTTCGGGAAATACTGAGCCGTTCTGCACATAACAACCGTGAGTTCGGGATGATTTTGGAAGGATTTTTCCGAAACATCAAAGCAAAATGCAAACTTGGCACCAACAAGATTGATTGTGTAATCCGCCTCTGATTTAACGGAAAGCGGATGAAGCATTGAAGCGATTGCACCGATTTTGTTGATTGCATAAACAGCCGCAACGCACTGAGGCATATTCGGCAGGCAAACGATAACTCTGTCGCCCTTTTTAACACCGTTTGCAACAAGCGCCGCCGCACATTTATCAACAAGCTCCGATGTTTCATTCCAGCTGAGCGTGTTGTTATAATAGTAAAGGCAAGGATTTGTTGTTCTTTCCGTTGCAGAATTTTCAAACTGCTGATACATTGTATTTCTTACATTATACTTTGATGTGTATTCCATAATATACGCGGATTCCTCATTTCTGTGATAGTAATTTGCATTATAACAAACAAAAGCGCTTGTTTTCAAGCGAATTGTTTAATTTTTATTCTTTGTTAAGAACTTTACAGGATAATAAAACGCGCATAATAAATTATTCACAATATTTGGTTTGACTTTTACACTGCGCCGTTTTATTATATTCTTGTTTATTATTTATCGAAAGGGCTAAAAAAATGGCTTATAAAATAAAAAAATTATCCGTTAAAGCCGTACCCAAAGCGCAGCTTGCTTTTTGGATTATAACACGAATTGCGCTGCTTTGCTGCGCTGCTTATTCCTTTATAAACGGCGACATTGTTATGGGCTTTGAATCTGTTTTTTGCTTTATTTTCACCCACCTTTGGGATATGTTTCAAACCTTCGGAAACGGCTCGTTTATTGAAGACGTGCCGCCGCTTTCGCAAACCTTGCTGAGCATAATAATTTTTGTCGGCATCGTTTTCGGCTCATATCTCGGCCTGTTTGACAAAATATCTTGGTTTGATAATTTCATGCATATTCTTTCGGGCTTTGTGTGCGCCTCGTTCGGCTATGATTTTGCCTGCATTATTCAGCGCAAGAAAGGCAAATGCGCCGCCACGCTCGCCGCAATGTTCGGGCTTATGTTTGCGCTTTCCATAGCCGTTGGCTGGGAATTTTACGAGTTTTTGATGGACACGCTTCACGGCACAAATTTGCAGCTTGCAAAAGCCGGCCCCGAAACGGCGATGTTTGATTTATCAAAATACCGCGGCGAATACGGCTATATCGGCCTTGTGGATACCATGACGGATATGATGATGAACGCCATAGGCGGCATCGCAGGCATGATATTTATGATAATTTTGCGAAACAAAAAGAAAAAGGCAAAATAACAAAATCAGCATTTTAAATCACGGCTGTGCAAAATCGGCATATTCCGAAAAAGGAATGTTCTGCCTAAGGGGTGCATTAACAAAAATCTGCCAATACTTGCGTATTGGCAGATTTTTTTAATAGTGCAACGGGCAAAACTCAGAAAGCTTAAACCACATTCTTCTTTATGAAGCGCGCCCCAAGCACGGCCGTTTTTTATGCCGAAAGCGCAGCGCGTATAATTTATGACAAAATTTTTCTTTCATTTATATTATACTTTCAGCGAATGTGAAATATAAACGGAAGTGTAAAATATGAAAACAAAGCCGGCGGAAAAAATTAAAAAGAACGGCAAAAAAACAATAAGCGAGGTAAAGCAGGCGTTTCGGCAGCCCGCCGTGCGCCGCGGCGCGGAGGCAGCACTTTATTTTACCGCGGCGCTTTTGTTTGCAAGAAGCCGAGTGATTGGCGGAACGGCACCTTTTGCGATAGCGCTGATATCCGTTTCCAAACGCAAAAATTATTTTTACAGTGCGGCGGGCGCGGCGCTCGGCTGCCTGCTTTTTATGCCACAATATTTTGCAAGGTACGCCGCGGCGGCGGTTATCGTTTTTTTGGGAGCGCTTGCGCTTGATTTTGCGCAGGCGAAAAGCAAGCCGCTTTTGCCGATGGCAATATGCTTTTTCGCCTTACTTGCCACCGGGCTTGTGACGGACATTAAAACCGGAGGCGGCACTGCGGATTTTGCGCTTACTGCAGCGGAGAGCATTTTAGGTGCGGGCAGTGCGTTTTTCTTTTATCGAGCGCTCTATTGCAACTTAAACAGGCTCAGATTTAAATCCCTGCCGCTTTCTGACACCGTGTGCATAGTAATTTCCGCAGCTTTGCTTTTGATGAGCCTTTCGCAAACGGAAATTTTCGGCATATCCCCCGCGCGTGCACTTGCCGCGGCGGCGGTGCTGATTATAGTGCGATACGATTCCGAGCTTTCGGGTCTGATGCTGGCGCTTGCCGCCGGTTTTGCGCTTTCGCTTCAAAGCGCGGATTCGCTGTTTTTAACCGGGGCATACGGATTTTCCGCACTTTTGGGATGCCTTTTCTGCCAATTCGGCACACCGGCAACCGCAGGCGCGTTTACGCTTTCGTTTGCGCTTTTCAATGTGGCATTCGGCGCAGACGCGTCTTATTTTGCCGAGGCGGCGATAGGCTGCGGTGCCGTTGCCGTGCTGCCGAGAGTTCTCAGCGAAAAAATACGCTCTTTCTTCCACGACGGTGCCGACATAACGCCCGACGGTTCCCTGCGCCAAAGCCTTGTTATGCGGCTGAGATTTGCTTCCGGCGCAATGAGCTGCATAAGCGAAAGCGTAAACGAGGTGCGCGAGCGGATAAACGATATCAACGAGCGCGATTCGCAGGCAAGCCGCGCCGATTTCAGCCCCGAAGAATACCGAACACGCGAAATAATAAATGAAAAAACAAACGAAATACGCCGTGTGGCGGCGGATCAATTCTTTTCCATTTCCGACATGCTTGCCGATTTGGCAACAGAATTTGACGAAGCAGAGCATTTTGACAATATTGCCGCGGGAAAAATAAGGCGAATTTTGAGCGAATATGAAATTTATCCGCGCAACATTTCTGTTATTGAGGACAAATTCGGCAGAATACGCATAGAAATTTTAACCGCGGGCGGCGAAGCCAAATTTAAAAGCAACGCCCTGCAAACTGCGATTTCAAAGGCTTGCGGCAGATATTTTTCAAAATGCACGGCAACACATTTCAGCGAATATTCGATGATAACCTTTACGGAAAAGCCGAATTTCAGCCTTGAAATAGGATTTGCCCAGCACAGCGCCGAGGGCAGGCTTTGCGGCGACTGCATCAGAGCCGTGAACGACGGCAAGGGCCGCAGCGTGCTTATAATCAGCGACGGCATGGGCAAGGGCGGCAGAGCGGCGCTGGACGGCGCAATGGGAGCCGGCCTGCTTTCAAAATTACTGACCGCAGGCTTCGGCTTTGACAGTGCGCTCAAAGTTGTTAATTCCGCCTTGCTTCTGAAATCAAATGACGAAAGCCTTGCAACGCTTGACTGCTCATGCATAGACCTTTTCACAGGCAAAACGGATATTTTTAAGGCGGGAGCACCGCCAACATACATTGCCAAAAACGGCAAAATCACAAAATGCGAGCTATCCTCCATGCCGGCGGGCATTTTGCGCGGAATCGAATTTGCAAAGCGCACCGCTGTGCTCGGCGAGGGCGATTTGCTGCTGATGGTGAGCGACGGCATAACCGACCCGGGCGGAAACTGGCTTGCCGCTTTGCTGACGGGCGGCGAGGATATGACGGCGCAGGAAACGGCAAACGCCGTGCTTCGCGAAGCACTGAACATAACCAAAGATATGAAAGAAGACGATATGAGCGTTATTGCCGCAAAGCTTCACCGCTTTTCAGAGCAGCAATACCAAAATTAAAATCGTGCTTGACTTTTTACATCGTCTTAGCTATACTTAGGCTATATTGACATATTATATGACAATATTCACATTTTTTATAAAAAAATAAAATTTGAGGTGTTTGATATGTGCGGAATTATAGGCTATATCGGCGAAAGCGACGCAACCGGAATTTTAATCAAAGGGCTTAAAGGGCTTGAATACAGAGGCTACGACAGCGGCGGCATTGCAGTGCTTGATATGCACAAGCTTAACGTTGTTAAGGCAAAAGGTGAAATTAAAAACCTTGAGGCAAAAATCAAAAAGCAGCCTCCTTACGGAAAGCTCGGAATAGGCCACACAAGATGGGCAACTCACGGCAAGGCAAACGAAACGAATGCCCATCCGCATTGCAGCAAGCATTTTGCCGTGGTGCACAACGGAATTATAGAAAATTACAAAGAGATTAAAGAAAGCCTTGAAATGAGCGGTGTTTCCTTTGTCAGCGACACCGACACGGAGGTTGTGCCCAAGCTGCTTGAATTAAACTATTCGGGAGATGTGCTTGAGGCAATAAAAAAAACACTGCGCCTTTTGGAAGGCTCTTATGCGCTTGGAATAATTTGCACAGACGATGAAAACACGCTTTACTGCGCGAAGAAAGGCTCACCGCTGATTATAGGCAAGGGTAACGGTGAAAACTTTATTGCATCGGACATCAATCCGCTTTTGGCGCACACAAATAACGCAATTTATCTTGAAGACGGAGAGACCGCAAAAATCACAAAAGATTCAATCACCGTTTATGATAAAAACTTTGCAGAAACGGCAAAAGAGACAAAAACGATTGAATTGAGCAAAAGAGCGGCGAGCAAGGGCGATTTTCCGCACTTTATGCTTAAAGAAATTTTTGAAGAGCCGGCGGTTGTGCGCGAGACGATAAATTCCGTCACTCGTGACGGCGATGTGGTGCTTGAAAACATGCCCTTTACGGACGACGATATAAAAAGCATTAACCGCATTTATATAGTCGGCTGCGGTTCTGCATACCATGTGGGGCTGATTGCAAAATACAATTTTGAAAAAATCGCAGGCGTGCCCACCTTTGCCGAATACGCCGGTGAATTCAGATATGAAGACCCTGTTATTGACGAAAACTGCCTTGTTATAATAATGAGCCAAAGCGGCGAAACGGCCGACAGCCTTGCAGCTTTAAAGCAGGCAAAGGAAAGCGGCGCAAAAACGATAAGCATTGTTAACGTGCCCGAAAGCTCCATCGCAAAAATGAGCGATTACAATCTGCTTACAAAAGCGGGTGCGGAAATTGCCGTTGCCACCACAAAGGCATTTTCCTGCCAGCTTGCAATGCTTAACATGCTTTGCCTTTATATTGCAAGGGCACGAAATGCCTGCACTGAGGTTTTCAGTGAAATTGCCGTTAATATGAGCACACTTTTGCCCAAAAAGATTGAGCGTGTGCTGCAAAAAAGCGATTCGCTCAAAGCGCTTGCCGCCGATATTAAGGATATGGATAAATGCTTTTTCCTTGGGCGCAACGCCGATTACGGAGTTTCGCTTGAGGGCGCGCTGAAGCTTAAAGAGATAAGCTATATAGACTGCGTGGGCTGCCCCGCAAGCGAGCTGAAGCACGGCATGATAAGCCTGATTGAAAAAGGTACTGTTTGCTTTGGCCTGATAAGCAACAAGGATTTGCTTCCGAAAACGGTTTCAAATCTTATTGAGGTGATTGCGCGCGGCGCGAAGGTGATAGTTTTTGCGCCCGAAAGCCTTAAAGAAAATTTGGCGCAGTTTGAAACGGTGATAACCTACCCGGATTCAATTCCGTTTTTAACTCCGTTTATTGAGGTTATTCCGCTTCAGCTTATGGCATATTATGTGGCGGATGCAAACGGCCTGCCGATAGACAAACCGCGCAATCTTGCAAAATCCGTTACCGTTGAATAACACAAATTTCAAAAGCAGCACACAAAAGCGCACCCGAGGCAATCCGCGGGTGCGCTTAATTTTGTGTATTAAATTAAAAAAGCTTAAAAAGCCGAGCCGCAGCGGGCGCAATCTTTTCATCAGCCCATTTGAGCAACTATCATACCTGCATCTCTGCCGATATTCTTCGGCAAATCGCTTTGCCTTACCGCACCGATTATAGCCGTTATCAAAGGCACAAGGCACACAAACCAGCCAATCAAACCGCCAATGATTTTACTGTTCCATTCCGCATCGGTATACATAATTTGAAGCACACCGTTATAAATTGAGCAAGTGGCTGTTATTCCAACTCCGAGGCCGAGCACGGTGTTTATTCCGCCCGTTTCCTTTTCAAACTTGATAACCTTTGCACTATTTATATCGGCAACGCTTACGGCAAAGCCTTGAGCAGCATACATTTGCGCAAGCCTGTCTGCAAATGCATTAAAATCAAAATTTGGACCGATATTCAACATAACCGAATCTGCCATAATTTTATAACCTTTCATATTAAAGCGCCGCACGCGCGGCACAAATTTTGCTTTAAATAATTTTAACGAGCCACGCGGCAAAAAGTGCCGCCGCATTAACCGCCGCCAAAGTGATTATTACGCCCTGCAAAACTTTCTTTTTTGCCGCAAGCCGGAAATAAAGAAGCCCCGCAAGCTGAACGAAAAGCAAAGGCGCAACGGGATTATAATAAAATGCCGCTTTTGGATCACACAGCAGCATGCAGGCAAAGGCACGGGTTAATCCGCAACCCGGGCAATCAATTCCGGTAAGCAGTTTAAACGGGCAATGATAAAGCAACAAAAGAGCTGCCGCAAGCACCGCATAGCAAACAAATCGTTTTACAATGCTCTTTTTTGCGGGAGCATAATGTTTTTCCATTTTTTCACCGGCTTTTGATTTTTGCTTTTTCCAACGCTTGGCTGTTTTTATTTTATCACAGCGGCAACGACCGTGTCAACAACAAGAAGTCTTAACGCTTATTTGCGCCAACTTTATAATTGTTTATTTTTCCGTTACCCCGTATTTATTATACTGCTGTTTAATAAAGGCATAGGGTCTCGGGGATTGATTAAACCCAAAGGCATATGCTATACTGTTTAAGAAATCAAACGGAGGTGAAGGCATGGAAACCGTACTTGTGTGTGACGACGATATTGCAATTCTGGAATCAATTGAAATTTATCTTAAAGCAGAGGGATTTAATGTGCTTAAAGCCGAAAGCGGCGAGCAGGCGCTTAATATCATTGCACAAAATGAAATTCAATGCCTTGTGCTGGACATTATGATGCCGGGCACAGACGGATTACAAACCACGCTTAAAATAAGAGAGCAAAAAAAGAATTTTCCGATTATTATGCTTTCCGCGAAATCGGAGGACACGGATAAAATCGCAGGGCTCGGTTTTGGCGCGGATGATTATGTTACCAAGCCGTTTAACCCGCTTGAGCTTGTGGCAAGAGTTAAATCGCAAATTCGCAGATATGTTTCCTTTTCCGGCTTTGTGCAAAAGGCCGAACAAATCGTTACGGGCGGCTTAATTCTTGACACCGAAGCAAAAACCGTGAGCGTGGACGGCGAACCCGTGCGGCTTACGGCAAGGGAATATATGATTTTGGAATATCTTTGCAAAAACATGGGGCGTGTGCTTTCCTCCGCCCAAATTTACGAGGCGGTTTGGAACGAGCCTGCCTTCAGAACGGAAAAAACAGTAACCGTGCATATCAAAAACATAAGGGAAAAAATCGAAATAAACCCAAAAGACCCTAAATATATTAAGGTGGTGTACGGCCTTGGATACAAAGTGGACAAAATTTAAATTCAGCAAATTCAACAAGGTTTTATGCGCATTATTAGGCTGCCTGATGGCGGCTTTATGCGGCTTTAACGGAATCGGCGCGCTTGTTAGGGTTGAGCTTTACGGTTTGCAGGCGCTCACGGGCGACAACACAAGAACCGTGGATTCAACCATATTTAAAGAAAATTTCGCAAGCGATATTCAAAAGATAATAGACGATGTAAGCCACAATGAAAATCAGGCAACATATGATGCCGCAAAGGCTTCCGCAGCTCAGCGCGGGCTTGAGGTTTACAAAATCCTAACCGCCTATGCAAAAACCGCAACCACGGAAACCACAACAACATTGCAAAGCGATTCAGGCGGCGATGAAAGCGTGACGCAAATTACCGTTCCGAGCGACGAACAGCTTCGGAGCAGCCTTTCGCAATACGGCGTTTCGGATTACGGATTTGAAGACGGCAAAGTGTTTTTTCAATTGCCCGTACGCGAATTGCCCGAAAGCGAGCTTTCCGTTTCGCTGAGCAGCGGGCTGACGGACGACAATGCAAAATCTCAAATCGCAAGAAAATTCGGCAACAATTTTTACCGATATTATTGCAACGACACAAACGAAGCGGGCGAGTCGGATTCGCTCGCGCTGAAAAACATTCAATATTATGCCGTTTATGATGACGGCTCCTTTGCCTCAAACATTGCGGATCCGCAGGCTTTTTTGAGCAATATGGAGAACCGCGCCGTTAATGATTATTATATTATCGAAAACGGCAAAGCAGAATCCGATATCTTGGATGTTTCATCCGATTCATCGCTTTCAATCTACGGCTACAGCGGCTACGATCAAACTCTTTCAAAGGTTAAGCTTTATGCACAGATAGACACCTCCTTTTCCGCCGACGATACATACGGCACGCTTAATAACGCCATAGAAGCGGCAACAAACCACACCGGCGATTATTGCGTTTATTACTTTGCCGCAAGCGCGGCTGCCTGCATAATATTCTTTGTTATATCAATCAGGCTTGCGGGTCGCAAATCGCCGAGCAAGGCCGAGGCCGAAGCCGAAACCGCATTTACGGATAAAATTCCCGCCGACCTGCATTTTGCCTTTGCGGCGGCGATTGAAGCGCTTGCTTTTTGGCTGATAGTATCCGTCGGCTCGGGTGTTTTTTACGGTTCTGTAAACAATCTCTATAAGATTTTCAGGGTTATATCATCGAACTACGGATTTTTATATTTGGTGGGCATTGTGATTTATTTGCCACTGCTTGAGCTTTTCACATCATATGCTCGCATGGCAAAAAGCGGCATAAATATATGGAAAAGCACGCTGATTTACAAATTCGGCAATTTTATAAAGCGCATCACAAAACGAAACATAAAGGTGCTTTCCGCATTTGCATATAAACCGCAGGAAATGAAAAAGAATACAATTCTTTTAATAACGGGCTTTGTTGTTTTAAACCTTTTAGGCATTGCGCTGATTGCGGTTTTGTTTGCGCTCAACAGCGGAATTTTTATATTCCTTGCGCTGATTTTAACGGCATGCCTTTTGGCGGCGGATATTTACGGCGCATACAAGGCTTCAAAATACATGGGCGAGCTTGATAAAATCATTGCCTGCGCCACGGCCGGCGCACCGGTTGAAGTGGATTTGCAAAGCCTGCCGCAAAGTCTTAAAATCCTCTCCGATTCTCTTGATAAGCAAAGCTGCGCACTGCAGAGTGCCGTTATCAAGGCGGTTAAGGACGAACGCACCAAAACCGAGCTTATTACAAATGTTTCCCACGATTTAAAAACGCCGCTCACTTCCGTTATCAACTATATTGATTTGCTGCAAAAATGCGATATCAAGGATGAAGCCGCGCAAAAATACATGGCGGTTATTGCCGATAAGGCAAACAGGCTTAAAAAGCTGATTGAGGATTTGATAGAAGCGTCAAAGGTTTCCTCCGGCAACATTGTGCTTAATAAGGCTCTGCTGGATTTAAACGAGCTTGCAACGCAGGCGATCGTGGAAGAAACCACGGGCTTTGAAAAAGCGAATCTGCAATTGGTGTTTGAAGAGCCCGCGCGCAAAAACATTGTTTCGGCAGACGGAGCAAAGCTTTACCGCGTGCTTGAAAATCTGCTTTCAAACGCAAGGAAATATTCCGCGCCCGGCTCGCGCGTTTACACCCGCGTTTACACCGAAAACGATTTCGGCTGCTTTGAAATTAAAAACATTTCAAAGCAGGCTCTAAACATTTCCGCCGCAGAATTAACCGAGCGCTTTGTGCGCGGTGATAAATCCAGAAATACGGACGGTCACGGCCTTGGGCTTTCAATTGCTTCGGACCTTTGCCGCCTGCACGGCGGAAGCCTTGATATAGTGATAGACGGCGATTTGTTTAAAGCCACGGTAAAAATTCCCGCAGGCAAGCTGAAAAGTGAGCAAACCACGGCTTGAGCCGCCGTAAAAGGAGCATAAGAAAAACACATTCATATGTTAAAAGCGCTAAGCGCGGCAAAAAAACAGTCTGCGCCCCGAAAAGCATTTAAAACACATGAATAAATCCCGGTGCAAATTGAAACGGCTTTTTAAAAGTAAATAAACGATAAAATAAAACGGCGAAGCTTTGGGCATAACCCCGCTCCGCCGTTTTTATTATGCTTTTATATATTTCGTTTCAGCGCCGCGCCTGCTGCACGCACCATAAGGAATAATATGATTTAAGCAGTGCGCCGCCGGCGGCAAATTTTTTCTGCCCTTTGTCACAGTCTCGTAAAAATACGACTTAATTTTTACTTAGTGCGCCACTTGAAATCTTTTTTTATTTTTTTGCTCCAATCATTGCATATCGGCATTGCGGCGCGTATCTCGCAAACCGTGTCGGCAACCGCGTCGTAAACCACGGCGGTGCCCTGCCCGTCCGCGCAATAATCAACGGCGCGATCCTCGCTTATTCCGAAGTGCTTTGCGGTTTCAACAGCGTCTATATTTGCGCCGATAAAAAGAAATTCCCAGCCGTATTTTTCTTTTTCCTTTTCAATCATGGCCTTAACCCTGTCGCTCGAATAAATATGGCTTGAATTTTCATAGCCGTCCGTTATAATCACAAACATTGTGCGGCAAGGCACATCCTCCCGGCGGGCATATTTATGAATATTTGCAATGTGGTGAATTGCGCCGCCGATGGCGTCTATCAGCGCGGTTGAGCCGCAGGGAACATAATCCTCGCGGGTCATTTTGCGCACCTGTGAAAGCTCAACCCTGTCGTGCAAAACCGTGCTTTCGTTATCAAACAAAACTGTTGAAACAAAGCATTCGCCCAGCTGCTTTTCCTGCTTTTTTATCAGCGAATTAAAGCCGCCGATCGTGTCGCCCACAAGGCCCGACATCGAGCCGCTGCGGTCCAAAATAAACACAAGCTCCGTGATATTATTTTCTGCCTTTTTCATTTTAATCACCATAGCCTTTCAGTCAACAAATAGTTTATTAAAAATCACCTGATTGACCTGCGTTGCCTGAACAGGCGTAAATGGTGATTTCAGCCATTTCAAAATTATGCCGCTGGCAAATTTTGAGGGCAATATAATTTGATAGTGTGATTTTTCACACTATTTACATCCTAAAAAAATAATGCGGTTGCGGGGTTTTTAAACCTTACAACCACATTATAATTTCCGAAAGGCAGTGTTTGGTCGCCTGCCGGGCGACAATATTTTAAAGGCAAAACCTTCCGCATCCTCAATCACGCATCATATTCGCCGAGCATTTCACGCAGAATAAGATCCGCCAAGGTGCTCATTCCGCCTTTATTTGGATGTGTGCCATCAATCGAATCATACGGCACGGCATATTTATACAAATCAATCGGCCTGCAATTTTGGCTTTCCGCCGCTCTGCAAATTGCGGCATTATATTCTTTTATATTTATTCCGCCCGCATTTTCGTTAAAAACAAACTCGGGATTTTGCGACATATAAGCCGCGCAAAGCGTGCAGCAAAATATTTGCGCCGCGGGATAATTATGCTTCAGCTTTTTAAGCATTTCGCAATAAGCCGCTTCAAAAACGAACTCCCAATCGACCTCACCGCGGGCAAATTCGCCGCCGTACCGCGGCAAAATGCCGTTTGCCCAATCGTTTGTGCCGAGATAAACAATAATAACCTCCGGCATTTGCAGACCATTGTGAAGGGCGCTTGTTCTTTCGTCACTGCAGCCGGAAGGGAAAAGCCCTTCCCTATTCGGCAATTTCGTTACGCAGCTGCCCGACCAGGAATTATTAACCAGCAGTTCGCCGCCCAAAGAGCCGATCACCTTTCCCCACCAGGTATCCTCTGCCGTGCGCACGCACGCCCTTTGGCAGGTTCCGCCCGTGAAAAACAAGTTGTATCCCTTAGGGTTATAGCCTATCAACGTGCTTATCGAATCGCCGAAAATCGAAATTTTTTTACCGCGAAGCTTCAATGCGTTTTCGCTTTGATTATCATTCAAGTTCATTGTATTTCCCTGCCGTTTTCGGGCGCTATGCGCCGAGAAGCTGCTGTTCGAATTCAAACAGTGCCTCATTGATTTCAAAAATATTATAATTGCCGTGCTTGATGAAATATTCGATTATCACATCAAATTTATTGCTGCGCGAAAGTGCAAAGCCCGCTTTCATTAAGAAATCGTTTGTTTCCTCAAGGCTCAGCTCCAGAGCAATCGCAAAGGCAATGGCGGTGGGCTTGCTCGGTTTATAGTTCGCATCCGAGCGAATTTTTGAAAACAGCCTGCGATCCACATTTGCCTTTTTATAAGCCTGCGAATCCGTAAGCCCCTTTTCATCTATTTTTCTGAGCAGCATTTGCGAAAAGCTTTCGTCAAGATTTTCAAGGGCACTGCCGAGGCTTTCGGCAGGTGTGCAAAAAGAAGTTGCTGCGTCCGCAAAATCATCTTTCGGCAAAAGGGCTTCCGAAGCGCACATCGGCGCATAAAGGGTGCGGCTTCGTGCTTCAAAATTCAAATCCACATAATTTTCATCTATATATTCCTCAATATCGCAAACAAGCCTGCGGCTGAGCTTAAAGCTTGCCTTATCGAACACCGCAATATACACAAGCATATCGTGCGAAAGCAAAAATTTGCCGATTTCATTCACGGCAATCTGCAAGACCTGCTCTTTGGGATAGCCGTAAGCACCCGAAGAAATAAGCGGAAACGCCACGGACTCACACCTATGCTCCAGCGCAAGATTAAGCGATTCGCGGTAGCAGGATTCAAGCAGGGCGCGCTCACCGAAACCGCCGCCGTGCCAAATCGGCCCCACAGTGTGAATAACATATTTACAGGGCAAATCATATCCCTTTGTAATTTTTGCTTTGCCCGTTTCGCACCCGCCGAGCGTTTTGCATTCGCGCAATAATCGCCTGCCTGCGGCTTTGTGAATTGCTCCGTCCACCCCTCCGCCGCCGAGCAAAGAGGAATTGGCCGCATTCACAACGGCATCACACTTGATTTTTGTTATATCGTTTCTGATAATTTGAAGCGGCATATCACCGACTCGCTTTCTTTATTTTAAAATTGCGTTTGCATATCCGTGCAGGCAAATCGCGCACGCATTTATCGCCCGCTCATCGTAATTTTCTATATTATATCAAATCTGCCGCAAAACCACAATCGGATTATGCTCAAAGATGTTTTAACGCGCAATACAGCCTCATGAATATCCTGTTTGGCAAATATAAATCATTGCACATTAAAAACGCAGGGCAACGGATTATCGTGCCCTGCATTCTTATTTACTCTATATTTAATAATTATTTATCATTTTTATTATCGGCATTTTTATTATCGGCATTGCCGCTTTTGTTTTTAAACAAATCGGTGAGAACGCCGTTTGGGTCTTTTATCAAAAGTGCCGCAAGCCAAATAACAAGCGCCAAAATCACAACCGCCGCGCCGAGAAATGCATCATTAAGCATATCCGAAGCCGCCGGGGTAAATATTACAGCGCCATCGCTCACATATTCAAAAACCGCATCCACAAGCCACATTATCGAAGCGCCCCAAAACATGAAACAAAGAAGCGAAAGCTTAAATTCGGATCGCCTTTTGCAAAAATACCACACAAGGGTTGCCGCAATTGCTGCCGCGGTTGATATAAGCAAAGTCATTATTCCTTAATCCTTTCGGCTTTTTCGATTTTTGATTCCTTGATTTTTGCCGCCAAAAGCATTACGCCCCAAATTGCGGTTACCGCCACCGTCATTGAAACGCCGACGGTTGCCATTTCATGCAGCATCACGGCCGTATCCTGCGGATTTGACGCCGCCGTTAAAAATGGGAAAAACGGCGAAATTTCACCGTGCCACAAATGCTCGAACGCAAGCAAAATCGTGCCGCCCCAAAGCAAATTTCTGAGCCAAGAAAGCTTTTTGGAAAAAGGAAGCTTATGAGAATCCCCTGCTGTTTCCGTATGCTTAACAGCGCCCTGCGGCAAGCTGTATTTGGCTTTTTCATTTTTTTCTGATATTTTCACAGCTGCGGAAACTATAATCGCCTCTGCTGCGGGAACAAGAAAACATGCCATAAAAAAATCCTCCTTAAAATAATGCCGGGCAATCAAACTGCGTGGCTCAAGCAATGTATATTCGCTTATATATTAACTGAATGACAAATGATTGTCAATGTTAAAAATGATAAAAAAACTGAATATCGTAACAAAAAATTCATACAATTATTTACAAATCTAACAAAATTGTAAAATCCGTTAACATCATATTGACAATTTATTCACACACATTGTAGAATGGAAGACGATAAAACAATTATGGAGAAGTGCGAAATGGATGAAGTAAAAATTCTTGAAATTAAACAAAGCGTATTTAAAAGCAACGATGACGAGGCCGCTGCGCTTCGCAAAAGCTTAAAGGAAAGAGGGGTGTTTTTGCTGAATTTGATGTCCTCCCCCGGATCAGGCAAAACCACCACTTTAAAAGCCACAATAGGAAAGCTGAAAGACAAGGTTAAAATCGGCGTTATGGAGGCCGATATAGACAGTGATGTTGACGCTAAAAAGATTGCCGAAACGGGAGTTAAATCAATTCAGCTGCACACAGGCGGAATGTGCCACCTTGATGCGGAAATGACAAGGCAGGGCCTTGAAGGGCTTAACACAGACGATGTTGAGCTTGCAATTCTTGAAAATGTGGGCAATCTTGTGTGCCCGGCGGAATTTGACACGGGAGCAGTTAAAAACGCAATGATTCTTTCCGTGCCGGAGGGCGATGACAAGCCGCTTAAATACCCGCTTATGTTTTCAATTTGCGATGTTGTGCTTATAAATAAAATCGATGTGCTTCCCTATTTTGATTTTGATGTTGAAAAATGCAAAGAATATGTTAAGAAAAGAAACCCCGATGCAAAGGTTTTTCTTATCTGCGCAAAAACGGGCGAGGGCATAGACGAATGGGCAAACTGGCTGCTTAACGAAGTTCACGAGTGGCAAAAATAAGGCATAAAGCGAGGGAGAGTTTGTTTTATGTATGAATATAAATTTGACAAAATGAAGCCTGAGGGCAAATCGTATCCGAGCGCGGAGCGCGTTATGCATTATTATGAAAATCACAGCAACGAGCCGCCGAGGGAGCTTATCATAAAGCTTGGCACAAAGATTACGGACCGTGTGCTTTATAAAATGCCGTGGATGCCCAAGGTTGGCGAAAAGATGACGGTTAATGACCCCGAATATTGGGGACTTGCCGCCATGGTAACGGATGAAATGGCAGAGGTTGCACTTAAAATGAAAGTGCATAAGGGCATGACTATGCCCCAAATGATTAAAGCCACGGGCAAGGACGAAGCTTACCTTGCAAAAATTCTTGATGATATGGCGCAAATCGGCCTGATTGAATACAATTGGGAAAATCCCCGGCACGAAAAGCAATATGTGCTGCCTATGTTTGTGCCCGGCAGTGCCGAATTCTTTAATATGAAATGGGAAAACATCTGCGAGCACCCCGAAGTTGCAAGCTTTTTTGAAAGAATGACTCAGCTTCCGCTTGAAAAGATAACGCCCATGGTGCCTCCCGGAGGCGCGGGAATAGGAATGCATGTTATTCCCGTTGAAAAAGCCATAGATATGGAAAACAAATCCGTGCCGATTGAGCACATTTCTCACTGGCTTGATAAATATGACGGCAAATATGCAGCAGGCCCATGCTCTTGCCGTTATTCAAGGGCTGTTTTAGGAGAGGGCTGTGCAGATGATCCCGAGGATTGGTGCATCGGTGTTGGCGACATGGCGGATTACCTTGTTGAAACAAACAAGGGGCACTATATCACCCGTGAGCAGGTTATGGAAATCCTGCAAAGAGCGGAGGACAACGGCTTTGTTCACCAAATTACGAATATAGACGGCGAAAACAAAATTTTTGCGATTTGCAACTGCCAGGTTAAGGTTTGCAACGCACTTCGCACATCGCAGCTTTTCAACACACCGAATATGAGCCGCTCCGCTTATGTGGCAAGAGTTGAGGCAAAGGATTGCGTTGCCTGCGGCAGATGCGTTGAATATTGCCCGGCAGGCGCCGTTAAGCTTGGCCAAAAGCTTTGCAAGAAAGACGGCTCAGAGGTGGCTTATCCCAAACAAGAGCTTCCGGATGCCGTTAAATGGGGCAAAGAAAAATGGAGCCCGGATTACAGAGATAAAAACAGAATCAATTGCTACGACACCGGCACGGCGCCCTGCAAAACCGCCTGCCCGGCGCACATAGCCGTTCAGGGCTATCTTAAAATGGCGGCACAGGGCAGATACACAGATGCGCTTGCCCTTATAAAAAAGGAAAATCCCTTCCCTGCCGTTTGCGGCCGAGTTTGCAACAGGCGCTGTGAGGATGCATGCACAAGAGGCACTATTGACGAGGCAGTTGCAATTGACGAGGTTAAGCGCTTTATAGCACAGCAGGATCTTGATTCTGCAACAAGATATATTCCTAAAAAAGTCATTCCCTCAAACAGAGGAGAATTCAACAACAAAATCGCAATAATAGGCGGCGGCCCCGCAGGGCTTTCATGCGCATATTATCTTGCGGTAACCGGTTACAGACCCACCGTTTTTGAAAAGAACGAAAAACCCGGCGGTATGCTTACATACGGAATTCCGTCTTACAAGCTTGAGAAAGATGTTGTTGAAGCGGAAATCGATGTTATCCGCGCGCTCGGAGTTGAAATTAAATGCGGAGTTGAAATCGGCAAGGATATAACACTTGATGAGCTTCGAGCTCAAGGCTATGAAGCATTTTACATTGCAATAGGCTGCCAAGGAAGCCGCAAGGCAGGTGTTTCGGGCGAGGATGCCGAGGGCGTTATGAGCGCTGTTGATATTCTGCACAAGATAGCCGAAAACCACGAGCTTGACCTTTCCGGCAGAAAGACCGTTGTTATCGGCGGCGGCAATGTTGCTGTTGATGTTGCGCGCTCATCAAAGCGCTGCGGTGCCGATATTATCGGCATGTATTGCCTTGAAAGCAGAGAAGAAATGCCCGCTTCCGATGAAGAAGTGTTTGAAACAAAGGACGAGGGCATAACAATAAACAACGGATGGGGATTAAAAGAAATTCTCACCGATTCCGGCAAGGTTTGCGGCGTTATTCTTAAAAAATGCACCTCCGTTAAGGATGAAAACGGCAGATTCAACCCGCAGTACGACGATAATGACACAATGCAGCTTGAATGCGACGATGTTTACCTTTCAATAGGCCAAAGCATTCTTTGGGGCGATATGCTCAAAAATGAAAAGGTTGAGCTGGGCAGAGGAAACGGCCCCGTTGCCGATAAGCTCACTTATCAAACCGCTCAGGAAGATATCTTCGTCGGCGGCGATGTTTACACCGGCCCCAAATTTGCCATTGACGCGATTGCAGCCGGCAAGGAGGGTGCAGAATCAATTCACCGCTTTGTTCATTACAATGCAAGCCTTACCATCGGCAGAAACAGGCGTGATTTTATTGAGCTTGATAAAAACGACATCAAAATCGAAAGCTACGATAATTCATTCCGCCAAATCCCGGGAACGGACGGCAGCATAGACCGCAAAAGCTCTTTCCGCGACGCACATAAACCGCTCACGGAGGCTCAGGTTAAAATCGAAACCGCGCGCTGCCTCGGCTGCGGCGCTTCGGTTGTTGATGAAAACAAATGCATCGGCTGCGGCATATGCACCACGAAGTGTGAATTTGATGCCATTAAGCTTCACCGCGATCACCCCGAATGCAGCAACATGGTTAATTCGGATGATAAGATGAAAGCAATTTTGCCGTATATGATTAAGCGAAACATCAAAATCAAGCGTGCAAACAAAGGAAAATAATAATGCACGAATTGGGAATAGTTTTTCATATTATAAAAAGCATTGAAGGCGTGGCCGCAGAAAATCAATTAAAAAAGGTGAATGCAGTCACAATAGAGCTCGGCGAGGTTTCGGGCGTGCTGCACAATTATCTTGACGATTGCTGGAATTGGGCGTGCGCCAAAAATGAATTGATGAGCGGCGCAAGGCTGCAAATCGAGGTTATTCCCGCCATAACCTTTTGCGAGGATTGCAAAGGCACCTATGAAACGGTGAAGCACGGCAAAATTTGCCCGCTGTGCGACTCGGAAAACACCTACCTCATTTCCGGAAATGAAATAAACATTAAGGAAATAGAGGCTCTTTAGCAAGCTAAGGCTCACTTTTTGAACCTAAAAATATATTTTACAGGGAGAGGAAACTATGTTGTTCCAAATTTACGGCGAACATTCATTTTATCAGCTTCTGGGCTGGGTGCTTGTTTTTGTCGGCCTCATTGTTCTCAATGAAATCGCACGCCGCTCCAAGGCGGGCGGAATAGCTCTGTTCCTTGCGGTTCCCGCGGCTCTTTCGGTTTATTTCATCGTTGTTGCCGTGGCAGCCAAAAACGGCGCGGAATGGGCTGTAAACAACCAAACATATCTTTATATGAACGGTTGGTTCCACTATGCAAAGCTTTATGCCGCAACGGCGGGCTGCATAGGCTTTATGATGCTTAAATACAAATGGAGCATCGGCAAAAAAGAATGGTTTAAGGTTTTCCCGTTTGTTATCGTTGCAATCAACATTCTTATTGCGGTTGCATCAGATTTTGAATCTGCCATAAAAGGCGGCTTCACAGGCGGCTGGTGGCTTTCTTCGGAGGGCGTTTACATCTACGGCGGCTGGTGGAACTGGCTCAACGGTATCGCCGGCTTAATCAATATCCTTTGCATGACCGGCTGGTGGGGAATTTATTCATCTAAAAATCAGCAAGATATGCTTTGGCCGGATATGACCTGGTGCTATATCCTTGCATATGATGTTTGGAACTTTGAATATACATATCTTAATCTGCCCTCACATTCCTGGTATTGCGGTCTTGCTCTTCTGCTTGCTCCCACATTCGCAAATGCGTTTTGGAACAAGGGCGGCTGGATTCAGAATCGCGCAAACACCCTTGCAATTTGGTGCATGTTTGCCCAAGTATTCCCGCTGTTTCAGGATACGGAGCCGTTCGGCGTGCTCACCACCGTTTATCCGGAGGGCTACACTCCCTCAATGATGATGGACGGCATTGCGCCCACATCGGCAAATCCAAAGGCACAGGCTGTTATCTCCATCCTTGCAATTGCAATCAATGTTTGCGTATTTGCCGCAATCGTTAAGCGTTCCAAGGCTCAGCACAAGAATCCGTATAAGAATGAAATCTTCACGGATCAAAAGGATTACAAAGCAGCTCTTGAAAGAGCAGCAGAAGCTCATAAGGTTGCTTAATCCGGCTGTGATTAGAACATTATAAATAGCAAAAACGCCCCGTCTTGAAAACCAAGACGGGGTTTCTTTTTGCCTTGCGGCGTTATTTAAATGTATATCTTTGCAGTGTAAATTTTAATGCATTGTAAAATTTATTGCCTGCGCACCGCAAGCTCGCGGCCGTCGCCCGGCGTCAGCCTAAGCTCAGGCTCAAACGGCGTGTTGCCGAGATTTTTGTAAGTAACGATAACCTGCGATTCGTTACATTCAACGGTAAATTTAAGCAGCACGCAATCACCGCGCAGATAATCAAAGCTTTTGCCGTCATCCGTAAAGAAACTGCTTTTAAAGCTGCCGCTTTCAATCGGATAAACAGTGAACACAAGCTTTTCTTCCTTTTTAAAGCCGTATTCGCCGATGTTTTCGGCAACGACACTGCCGCCCCTTACAAAATAAGGCACGGCTCCCCTTGCGGGAATATCGATTTCAACGGTTTGCCCGCCCATATATGCACGGTCGTTAAGATACCAAATTTCGCCCTTCGGCAAATATGCTTTGGCTATCCGCTCGCCCTCATCCAAAATAAAGGTTGCCAAAATATTCCTGCCCACCATCATGGAATGGCTGTTTTCATCAATTTCCTCATCATTGTAGTAAAGGAAAAGCGGCGCGTTCATCGGAATTTCGTTTTGCACGCAATCATAGGCGCAGTTATAAAAATACGGCACAAGGCGGTGGCGCTCGGCAAGAATTTCCTTAGCTGCGCCGATTGCCTCGGGATAGCTCCACGGCATTGTGGCAGAGCCGTCCCCATTCCAGGAATGAATGGTAAATCTCGGCTCGAAAACGCCGTGTTGCATCCAGCGCAAAAGCAGCTCTTCGCTCGGCATATCGCCCGAAAATCCGCCCAAATCGTGGCCGTAAATGAAAAAGCCGGAAAGGCTCATCGTAAGCCCAACATAATGGCAATATTTTAAATCGTTAAACGATGTGAAATTATCCCCGCTCCATGTTTGGGCAAGGCGCCTTAATGCACTGCTGCCGCTTCGGGTTGAAAGAAACGGGCGCTCATTAGGGCGCTTTTTGATTTGCGCCGTGTATGATGACGCCGCCATCAGATAAGTGAGTATCGGCCTGATTCGGCTTGCCGAAACCTCTCCGCCGCCGAAGCCTGCTGCCAAGGCATCCTTATCCTTAATATCAAATTCGTTATTATCGTTCCATGTGGCGTCCATTCCGAAATCAAGCAGCTTTTCCGTTACCTGCCTGCTCCAAAAATCAAATCCCGCCGGATTTGTGAAATCTATATAGCTTCCGAGCCCGTCCCAAAACTGGGTAATAAACGGCTTGCCGCTTTTATCCTTAACAAAAAGCCCCTTCTCGGCTATTTCGGAATACATTGGGTGATCCGTTAAAAACGCCGGCTTGATATTCGGAATCAAATGAATTCCGTTTTGCGCAAAGCGCTCAATAAACGCCTGCGGATTCGGAAACTTATCATGATTCCAATTAAAAACACAGCGCTGATTTCCGATTGAGGTGTAGCCCGAGGAAAGATAAAAGCCCTCACATGCAAGCCCAAGCTCGCCGAGCTTTTCAAGAAATGCGTTCATTTGATTTTCCGCATCAGGTGCATCGGTGTATGCCATCGTGCTGGCGCAGTAATCAAAGCTCCATTTCGGCGGAAACGCCTGCCTGCCGCAAAGCCTTGCATATTGCTGCAAAACCGAAAGCTTCGTGCCGAAAAAGATGTAATAAACAAGGCAATCATCGTTTGTTTTAAAGAATTTAAACGGCTCGTAATAATTATTTATTTCGCGCCCGAGATCAACAAAAGAGGCGTCGCTCGTGTCATAGTAAATTCCGTAGCACCCTGCGGAATTTTCGCAGATGTAAAACGGCACATGTTTGTAAAGCGGGTCTGAGGTTTCGGCGTTGTAGCCCATACTGTCCGAAGTTTCTATGCGATAGGCATTGCCCGCCTTATTGAGCCTGCCGCTTTTATCGCCGAGTCCGTAGATGTGCTCGCCCTTTTCGCGGGAAATGTAATGATATGTTTCCTCGCCGAACTCGCCCTCAAAATTATATGCCAGTGGCGCGCGGTCCTCAAATATAACCCTGCCGTCGGGAGCAGAATATTTAAGCAAAAAATTGTGCAAATCAAGCTCTGCCGTTACTCCGCAGTCGAGAGTGAAGGAGTCAACATCATCTGTCTCCAGCACTTTCGGGCTGCCCGGTGCAAAATCGGCGGTTGAAAGCTTATCCCTGCCGCCGAGCATAAATTCGTTGCCGGGATTAACGGTGAAGGTAGGCAGCATTTCACAGCCGTCTTTATAAATTGCCACGCGCATTGCGCTTTCGCCGATAAAATCAACGGCGGCATTTATATTGCCGCATTTGTATTCGCGGTGTGATTCGCCGAATTCACCGCGCTTAAAATCATGGTTGAATTTCATTCTTTAGGTCCTCTGTTAAACAATGTGTTTTTCCACAGCAATTTGCCGGGAAGCTTTGTGAATTGCGTATTTTCGCAGAATATCATCGCCTTTTTATATCCCGGTTCCCATTTTGGCAGCTCGGCGCAATTCGGATTTCCGCTTTTGGCAAATTCGCAAATCGCGTTTATCATTTCATCCGATATTTTGTAATCGGTTTTATCAAACGGCCGCCAGCTGTTTTTCAGCATGCCGAAAACATAAAGCAAATCGCTTGCATGCCATGCGCCGTTTTCATCGCCGGGCAGTCGGCGTGCAAAGCAATAAAGATAGCAATTGCTTTTATCGTTTTTCATCCACTTTTTCGCAAGAATTTGCAAAACCGCGGGCACCATATCCTCTGTTGTGATTCCGATTATTTTGGGCATCTGCGGAATCGTGTGCATATTAAAGGTTTCTTTTGTGAGCAATTTGCCGTCATAAACGGGCAAGGTGTAAAGCATGCTGAGTTTATCCTCTTTGCAGCCATTTTTCCATGCAAAATAAAGCTTTTCGGCATCGATCTCTTTAAGCTGCGCCATCGTTTGCACGCCTGCATTTTTCATTATTTTTTCCCAAAAGCCTTTTACGGAGCTTGGCTTAACAGGGCGTGCTATTTTGCGCTGAAGCCCTGCGGCGCTCAGCAAAATCGCCTTTTGGGCAAGGCCTTTGCACAGCGGGCTTGATATAAATATATCCACGCTCATTGCACCCGCGCTTTGGCCCGAAAGAGTTATATTTTCATCGTCACCGCCGAAATATGATATGTATTTTTTTACCCATTTAATTGCCGCCAGCTGATCGTAAAGCCCGAAGTTGCCGCAGGCACCGTTTCTTGCGACATCGGGATGCGCGCAAAAGCCGAAAGCGCCGAGCCTGTAATTTATGCTCACGAAAACAATGCCCTTTTCGGCATATTTTTCGCCGCTGATATGCCCTTCGTTTGCACTGCCTCCCGTGAAGCTGCCGCCGTGAATATAAATCAGCACGGGGGCTTTTTTCGCCTCTTTGGGCGCATAAATATTAAGGAAAAGGCAGTCCTCGCCGTAAGTGAAGGTGCCTCCCCTGCGAAATTCCTTGTGGTAAAAGGAATTTACGGTGGCATCATCCTCAAATGCCCTGTGCTGAGGTGAGCAATTTCCGAAATTGCGGGCATCATAACCGCCGCCGGTGTATTCGCACATTTCGGGATATTCCCAGCGCTTTGCATTTGCGTATCTTATGCCGCGAAATTCCGTGCGTTTTTCAAATTCAAGCCCGTGAAAAATGCAGCCGTTTGCATTTAATTCAATCGTGTTCATAAAATTCACCCTCTTGATTTAATTATAGTAAACATATGCGTTAAAATCAATAAAATAATTGCTTTGTGCCGCCACAAATTCCATCTGTTTTATCGAAAAGTTTATTTGCTTTCAAGCTATTGATTTTCGGCTTTTTTACAAAAAATCGGCATAAAAAAGCGCCGCAAATTCATTGCGGCGCACTTTTAAAATATATCGTGCTCGGCTTAAAATTCCTCGGCAGCTCATACAGCACCGACCGCCTATATAAAATTCACATTGCAATCTTTTATCCAATAATAAATTTGCACAATATATGCCAGCACTTGCGGTCCGCGCATCAATTGCCCGTACCAAGGCTCAGGCAAGGCATCCGGATCGCGCATAAGTTCGCGGATTTTCGCCTCGTTAAGCATTTCGTGCAAGGGCGTGGTTTTATCGGCAAGCACGGCTTCCGCCATTTTGCAAACCTCTTTAAAATATATGGGATTGTGTGTTTTGGGATAAGGACTTTTTTTGCGCCACGCAATTTCATAGGGAAGTTCGTTTTCAAAAGCCCGGCGAAGCACACCCTTTTCCCTGCCGCCCGGCGATTTAAACTTCCACGGCATATTGTAGGCGTATTCAACTATGCGATAATCGCAAAACGGCACCCTAACCTCAAGCGAGCAATGCATGCTCATCATATCCTTGCGCATAAGCAGCGTTTGCATAAACCAATCCATGTTCAGCATAAACATCTCGCGCATTCTGCGCTCCGTTTTTGAATCGCTTTCAAGGTATGATGCGGATTTCACCGTTTCAAGGTATTTTTCATGCACAAATTCACCGCCGTTTTTCAAAAACCCCGGTTTCAATATGCTTTGGCGCACATCGATTGAACGACTCCACGGAAAAGTTTCTTCAAAGAGAATATCTTTGTTGTGGTACCACGGGTAGCCGCCGAATATTTCATCCGCACATTCGCCGGACAGAGCCACGGTTTGCTCCCTTTGCACCTCGCGGCAAAACAGAAGCAGCGATGAATCAACATCCGTAAATCCGGGCAAGCTGCGCGCCTCGGTGCTTTCCTCCAGCGCGTGCGCCACCGCTTTGTTATCAAGCACAATGTTTTTGTGCTTACTGCCGATATAATTTGAAATCAGCGAAATATAATCACTGTCCTTATTCGGCTGAAAAAGGCTTTCTTTAAAGAATTTGTCGTTATCCGTATAATCAACGGAATATGTGCAAAGCCGCCTGCCGTGCGATTTTGCACCGTCCGAAGCTATGCGGCTGATTATTGAAGAATCAAGCCCGCCGCTCAAAAAAGTGCAAAGCGGCACATCGGAAACAAGCTGCCTTCTGATTGCGTCCGAAACAAGATAATGCGTGTGCTCAATCGTTTCGGCTTCGCTTTCCGTGTGCTTCGCCGCCGTAATTTGCCAATATTTATGAATTTCGGTTTTTTCGCCGCTAACGGTCATAAAGCATGCTGGCGGAAGCTCTTTTATGTCTTTAAAAACGGCTGAGCCTATCGGCTTGGCGGGACCGAGCATAAAAATTTCGTTTAGCCCGTTTTCATCCACATCCGCCGAAATTTCAGGAATTAAGAGCAGGCTTTTTATGCGGCTGGCAAAGGCAAATATGCCTTGCTTTTGAGCATAGAAAAGCGGCTTAACGCCGATTCTGTCGCGGCAAAGAAAAAGCCTTCGCGCTTCATCGTCCCACACCGCAAATGCAAAAATTCCGTTCAGCTTTTTGCAGCTTTTCTCTTTCCAGCAATCGTATGCCTTTAAAATCACTTCCGTGTCGCAATTTGTGGAAAAAGTGTAGCCGATACTTTTAAGCTCATTTCGGATTTCATCCGTATTATAAATTTCGCCGTTGTATGTTATTGTGTATTTACCGAAGCTCATCGGCTGTGCGCCGTTTTCGGGATCAATCACGGCAAGCCGCCTGTGGATGAGCGAAATATAAGGCTTTGTGAAATAGCCGGCTCCGTCAGGCCCGCGAAGCCTTAAACTGCTGCCGATTTTTACGGCAAGCTCCCTGCGCTGCCTCAAATCAATATCTTTAGATAACATTCCTGCAATTCCGCACATGGTATCACCTCATATATAACTTCACCGTTATATTATGCCCGCATAAATTTTTCGCCACTAAATTTGAAAAAAGGCTTGACTATCGGGTTTCCATATGCTATATTATTAAGGCGTTAAGAAACGCTGGTGTAGCTCAGTTGGTAGAGCAGCTGATTTGTAATCAGCAGGTCAGGGGTTCAAGTCCGTTCACCAGCTCCAAAATTTGGTATGCCGCATTTCTTAATACGGGATACCAATAAATATGGGAGAGTTCCCGAGCGGCCAAAGGGAACAGACTGTAAATCTGTCGTCACTGACTTCAGTGGTTCGAATCCACTCTCTCCCACCAAGCAAGCTCCTAATCATATGATTGGGAGTTTGCATTTACAAGGATTAGTGCAAAATCAAATATAAGAATTTGCTTCTCAGAGCATATTAAAAAAATATAATCCTCAGAGAATATATAAAAAAGAATTTGATCCTCAGATTATATTCAGTTATGAATAAAAAAGCCAAGCCGAATATGCTACGATAAAATAACATATGGCTTGACAATTGAACGCATTTAATCCATAATCATAATACAGAAAAAACGGCAACTGAAAACCGAGTATGTTAGTACGATAACATATTCCGGGATATATCCGACCCGTTGGCGCGGGTGGATATATATGAGGTTGTCTTTTTTTATTCCTAAGACTAATCTTAATAGTTAATTTGCAAATTGTCAATAATTTTTTCAAAAAAAGGCGGGAATTTTTCCGTCTTTTTCCTTTTTTCGGTACTGTTTTCGTGATATATACATTTCGTATGTTTCACAACTTGCACAAAAAAGCAATGTTGAAATTGTGCACTTTGTGAAAAGTACATTTTGTGATTATCACATTTTGTGATTGTAACAAAACGTATATGCATAATCAGAATGATATATAGTTATATTTATATATCTATCATATCTATCTTACAGAATATAGGATTTCCAAAGATGTTAAAAATCGCGTTGAAATCAAAAGATTGATGCGATGATGATTGAAATTGAATATATGCATAATATGATAGTGATATCAAATTAAACGGAGGTTTAAATTATGAAATTACTGTCAGAAATACCGGAAAAGGAAAGAAGCTTGTACAGGGTTATGGATTTGTGGTATCTTCACAACATTTCAGGCCGATTGGCGCCGAACACCTGCCGCATATACAGCGACACCATACGCAGAACCAAAGCCCGAATTCGGCAAATTTAACAAAATATTAAAGCCATCAAAAAAATCGGGCGGCGAAATTTAATCCGCCGCCCTAAAAGCGGGCAAAATCAAGCCCGTTTTTGCATCAATATTCGATATTATCTGTTGTTATATATTTTACACCGAGCGAAGAAAGGCGTGAAACGGTTTCGGGGTCATCAACCGTCCATGCGCCGACGGTTAAGCCGGCATCAACGCATTTTTTAATGATTTCATCTGTGTTTTCCTCTTTTTTATAGTTGAAATCTATGCCGCAATCTCCGCCGATTTCAACTGCCTTTTGGATATCCTCATCCGTGATTTTTTGCACAATATACCAGCAAGGTGCATCAGTCAGCTTACGCATGGCCTGCAAATTTTCGTATTTAAATGAAATAAACACGGGCTTTAAATCGGGATAAACTGTGAGCAAATCTATGATTTCATCATAATGCTCAACATTATTTGCGCTTTTAAGCTCAATAACGGGCACCATAGAATACCTGCTGCAAATATTAAGATATTCATGCAGAGTGCAAATTTTTAAATTGCTGTAATCATCGATATTAACGCCGTTGTCCACGGTTTCCTGCATAAGTTCGTCAAGAGTTTTGTTTTCAACCTTTGAGGCACCGTCCGTCATACGATAGGTGTTAAAATCGTGTTGAATAACCCAAGTTCCGTCCTTGGTTCTGTAAACATCGCACTCGGCACCGTAAAAGCCGGCCTTGCCCGCTTCTTCAAATGCGGGAGCGGTGTTTTCCGGGGCAACCGCCCTGAAGCCTCTGTGCGCCACAAGATTAACATTTTCCGATGTTTGATAAACGGTGTAATCTGCGGTTTTGCAATATTGATTAAGAGCGATAAGGCCCGCCGCAACCACAAGCACAATAAGCGCAAGCAGCACGCTGAGCACGATAATCAATATTTTTTTCTTTTTACTCATTTTCTTTTTGGCAGTGTTATTTTCACTCATTGCCTTCATCATCTCCCTTTTTTGAATTTGCCGCATTGGGGAATTTTAAAATCTGCCCCGAATCGATTACAAATCGTCCGTCCTCCCATCTGCCTTTAACCCCCTTGGCAGACATTCCGATTTGGAAATGAAGCTGTGCTATACCGAAATCGATGCTTTTATCCGAATACGGCTCCTCCACATAAGCGGAAATTTCGCCGTTTTCATATCTGAATTTAACCGGGCGGCGGTTTACGGAGCTGGGTGCTTTTTCAACCTGCTGCATTGCAAACGCAACCTGCGGCGATATCACATCATCACAAAATTCAAACATTTTTTGATAAGGCTTGCTGTTTTTGTGCGTGGCGGCATATATCATTTTTTCTTTAATACTTAGCTTTTCCGAAACATTGCCGATTGCAATAACGCAATAAAGCCTGTGCCCTTTCGGCAAATCAAGCTTTTCAAGCACTTTGTTTTCATTATAACTGCCTACCCAGCAGCTGCCTAAGCCGTGGAAAGCGCATTGAAGCACAATCGTTTCGCCGTAATATCCGCATGCCTGCCTTGCAGGGATGGTGTCCGGACCGCAAACTGCGATAAGGCTCGTCATTCCGGACTGCACATTGAAGGCAAAGCGTGCATCGTCAATAAAAATAAAATCAAGCCCCGCTTTTTCATTTACATAAGCCACCAGTTCTTTTATAAGCTGCTTAACATCGTCATCAAGCGGCTTAGGCTTAAAGGCGCGGCGCGAGCGGCGCTTATCTATTGCAATCAAGTATTCTGCATTTGTCATTATTTATTTTCCCCAGTTTTCTATAACCGAATTAAGCTTTTCATACTGCTTTGTGGTGATATTATCGGGCTTTAAAACAAGAATTCGTTTCATTATGATTGTTTGATTAACAGTCCACACGGAAAGCTTGTAGCCGTTTTCGTGAAGAAGCTTTGAAAGTGTGCCGCTTGCCCCGGTGAAATTGCAGTTTATTCCAACCGCACCCGTTTCATCAAGAATTTGCAGCAGCTTTTTTTGATAATCCTCGCCGAAAATCTTGAAGCGGGAAGGCTGATAATTTAAATAATACTCCATATCGCAGCAGGCCGAATCCTTAACCGCCTTAATATCCGGCTGACTGATACCGGTTAAAAACGCTCTGTCGAGCAAATTATATTCCACAAGCAAGTCGTGAAGAGCGTTTAAAGTTCGTGTTTCCTTGATATCAAGATTTATAAGGCAGGTGCCGCCCTGAAGCAATTTAAAAGCATCTGCAACGGGCACTCCGTCACTGTTTGTTACCGCAATATCATGATTCATAACAAGAGTTTTATCCGGCCTTTGGCGAATATCAATTTCCATAACGGCAACATTGTTATCAAGAGCCGCCTGAACAAATTCAAGAGAATTATCCTCCGCGCCGAGAGAACCCGTGTGTGCGGTGACGGTGAAGCCATCCACAAATTTCAGCGTCCTTTCATCATAGGATTTCGTGATGGCATATGTTGCAACCCCCGCAACAAGCGCAACTGAAACAAGAAATGCCGCCACTTGATAAGAAAAATGCTTTGCCCAAGTGGGGGTCATATTTCTTTTCAGAAACTTTTTGAATTTTTGCCATTTGGAAACCTTGTTTTCCATCATCATCCCTCAATAGAAAAGGGCATTAAACAACTGCCGTTTAATGCCCCTTGGTTTTAAATGATCAATCCTGTTTGCTGCCCGAATAGTTAGGAGCTTCTTTGGTGATATAAACATCGTGCGGATGGCTTTCAACCAAGCCTGCACCTGTTATCTTTATGAATTTTGCATTTGTGCGAAGCTCTTCAATGCTGTGGCAACCCACATAGCCCATACCGGAGCGAAGACCGCCCATCATTTGGAATACGGTGTCGCCGACGGGTCCCTTATAAGGCACACGGCCTTCAACACCTTCCGGAACGAACTTTTTGGTGCCGTTTTGGAAATATCTGTCTGCCGAGCCTTTGTTCATTGCGCCGAGAGAGCCCATGCCGCGATAAACCTTAAACTGACGGCCCTGATAAATTTCCGTATCTCCGGGTGATTCCTCACAGCCCGCAACAAGAGAGCCTACCATAACAACGCTGCCGCCTGCGGCAATGGCCTTAACGATTTCGCCACTGTATTTAATACCGCCGTCCGCAATAATCGGGATGCCGTATTTATCAGCCATTTCAGCGCTGTCATAAATAGCGGTGATTTGCGGAACGCCGATACCTGCAACAACGCGGGTGGTGCAGATTGAGCCGGGGCCTATGCCGACCTTAACAGCATCTGCGCCTGCTTTAATAAGAGCCTCCGTGCCCTCTGCCGTGGCAACATTGCCGGCGATAAGGGAAATTTCCGGGAAAGCGTTTTTAACCGTTTCAACGGCTTTAAGAATATTCTTTGAATGGCCGTGAGCCGAATCAAGAATAAGCGCGTCTACCTGAGCGTCTGCCAAAGCCTTAGCTCTGTCGAGCATATCGTTTGTTACGCCGATAGCAGCGGCGCAGAGCAATCTGTCCTTAGCGTCGCGCGCGGTGTTGGGATATTTAAAGCTTTTTTCAATATCCTTAATTGTTACAAGGCCTGTGAGCTTTCCGTTTTTATCAACAAGCGGAAGCTTCTCAACCTTTGATGCCATAAGCACTTTTTTTGCTTCTTCAAGAGTCATGCCCGCAACGCCGGTTACAAGCTTATCTTTAGGAGTCATAACGGAAGCGATTTTAACGGAATAATCGCTCATAAATCTCATATCTCTGTTTGTGAGGATACCAACCAAAGTGCCGTCATTTTCACAGATCGGAACACCGCTGATTCTGTATTTGCGCATAAGATTTTCCGCATCAAGCGCAGTGTTTTCAGGTGAAAGGAAGAAAGGATCGGTGATAACACCGTTTTCGGATCTTTTAACCTTATCAACCTCCGTTGCCTGATCCTCAATCGTCATATTCTTATGAATTACGCCGATACCGCCTTCGCGCGCAATTGCAATTGCCATGCCGGATTCCGTTACGGTGTCCATAGCGGAGGTCATAAGCGGAATATTAAGCTTGATATTCTTTGTGAGGTGAGTTGAAAGATCAACTTCATTGGGAAGAACATCGCTTTCCGCAGGGATCAGAAGCACATCGTCAAAGGTGAGCCCTTCTTTAACAAATTTAGCGCCGTATTCGCTCATATGGTTATCCTCCTGTATTTAAAATTATTTTATTTATAATAGCACAATTGCACACCTTTGTTCAAGTATTATTTTTGAACGGCGGCAATGATTTTTTCAACTGTTGTTTCAATGCTGCTGCCGCAGCAATCAATAACCGCATCTGCATACTTTTCATAAAGCGGCAATCTTTTATCATACATATCGCGCAAAGTTTCGCCGTTTTCAAGCGCTATTCCGCGGGAACTTAAATTATTTATGCGATTTTGCATTTCTTCAAAGCTCAAATGCAAATAAATCACCTTGCCGGTTTTCTTTAAATGGCACATTGCCGCGTCGCTGTAAACAACGCTGCCGCCCGTGGCGATAACCGCTCCCGCAATATCAAGGGAAAGAATCGCCTCCTCCTCGGCCTTTTTAAAATAAGCAAGGCCGCTTTCATCAATAATCTGCTGAAGGCGCTTTCTTTCCCTGCTTTGAATAAGCAAATCCGTGTCGAAAAAATTTTTAAGCAAGAGCTTTGCCGCAAGCACGCCGCAGGTGGATTTGCCCGCACCCGGCATACCGATCAAAATAACATTTTCGCTGTTGATATTCTCCGTCATTTCTTTTTTACTCCTGTTTTTTTGCAAATTTGAGCCAAACGACAATCATCGCACTTTGGATTTCTTGCCGTGCAGACCTCTCTGCCGAAAAGAACAATTCTGTGGCAAAAATCCGAGCCCTCCTGCGCAGGAATTATTTTTTTGAGCGCAAATTCTATTTTTTTCGGGTCTTTTTCCGCCACAAGGCCGAGCCTGTTTGTGATGCGTATGCAATGCGTATCCACCACAATGGCGGCTTTGCCGTATATATCGCCCACAATTAAATTAGCCGTTTTTCTGCCGACTCCCGGCAGGGTGAGCAAATCATCGATATTATCGGGCACCTCACCGTTGTAATCGGCAAGAATCTTTTGAGCCATGCCCACTATGGATTCCGCTTTGCTTTTATAAAAGCCGCAGGAATATATGTATTTTCCCACCTCGGCAGGATCGGCATTTGCAAAATCCTCTATTGTTTTATACCGCTCAAACAGCGCCGGAGTAACAAGATTAACCCTTGCATCGGTGCACTGTGCGGAAAGGCGCACGGCCACCAAAAGCTGAAACGGGAATTCATAATCGAGCGAGCAAATCGCATTCGGATACATTTCGCGAAGCAGATTTACAGCCGCAAGTGCTCTTTCTTTTTTAGTCAATTTAAATGCCTTTCTGCGCCGCATAATTCAAAGCGGCAAAAACTATTTCTTACCCTTAATTTTATCCCAATAAGCCTTAAATGCCTGCTCGTTTTTATTTTCACCCGGCACATAATACTTTTTGTTTTTAATTGCATCAGGCAAATATTGCTGCCTCACCCAATGATTTTCAAAGCTGTGGGGATAAACATAAAACTGCCCCTTAACCGCCGCATCTTCGCCGTCAAAATGCTTATTTTGCAAATTTCTCGGCACAGAGCCGCAATTTCCCTGCTGCACATCCGCCATTGCCGCGTCAATCGCCGCCTCGCCCGCATTGCTTTTCGGAGCCGACGCAACAAGGATAACGGCATCTGCAAGCGTAATTCTTGCCTCGGGCAATCCAACCATCATTGCGGCATCCACCGCGGCTTTAACAATCGGAATTATCTGCGGATAAGCAAGCCCCACATCCTCACAGGCGCAAACCATAAGGCGGCGGCAGGCAGACGGCAAATCGCCCGCCTGCAAAAGCCTTGCAAGATAATGCAATGCGGCATCGGGATCCGAGCCGCGCATACTTTTTTGATATGCCGAAATTATATCGTAATGCTCATCGCCCTCACGGTCATATTTAATTGCGCTTGACTGAGTTAATTCAGCCGCGAGCTGAGCCGTAATATGCTTTTCTCCGTTTTCCGAGCGGCAGGAGAAAAAGCAATTTTCAACACTGTTCATCGCCTTGCGAACATCGCCGCCGCAGCCTGCCGATATTCTTGTAACCGCATCATCGTCAACCAAAACGGCAGTTTCATTTTCCTTAGCCAAAATATCAAATCCGCGGCGCACGGCAGGAGCCACATCGGCAGCCGAAACGCTTTTAAATTCAAACACGGTTGAGCGCGAAAGAACGGCGGGATAAATATAGAAATAAGGATTTTCCGTGGTGGAAGCGATAAGTGCGATTTTTCCGTTTTCGATATATTCAAGCAGGCTTTGCTGCTGGCGCTTATTAAAATACTGAATTTCATCAAGATAAAGCAGCACGCCGTTTGGGGTTTCAAATGTATCGAGCCTTGAAACAATATCCTTAATATCCTTTGTTGAGGCATTTGTGCCGTTTAGCTTAAACAACGTGCGATTTGTGCGCTTTGCAATAATTGACGCCACGGTGGTTTTGCCCGTGCCCGAAGGACCGTAAAATATTAAATTGGGAATATTGCCGCTTTCAATCATATTATAAAGCGGCTTGCCGGGAGCGAGCAAATGGCGCTGACCCACCACTTGAGAAAGCTCTTGCGGCCTTATTCTGGAAGCAAGCGGATCATTCATTTATTTCGCCCTCCCCTTTTATTTTATCGGAGGCTGCCTTTGAAAATGCACAGCCGCAAAAATTTTGGCGATAAAGATTATATTGCCTTGAAAGCTCTATTGATCGCTTATAGCCTTCTTTTTTCTTGAAATCGGACGGCAGCCACGCAACGCCGTATTCCTCTGCCACGGCATAGCCGATTTCGTTTATTTTTTGAGAATTTTTAAGCGGGCTTATGGAAAGCGTGGTGCAAAAATAATCAAAGCCCTTTTCCTTTGCAAGCTTTGCCGTTTCTTCAAGCCGCAGGCGATAGCATTTAAAGCAGCGTTCGCCGCCCTCCGGCACGGCTTCAAGCCCGCGCGCTATGCTTAAAAATTCATTGTAATCATATTCGCCGTCTATAATATCAACCGGATTTTCAAACGGCATGCTTTTGAGCAGCCTTTTTTCCTCTGCAAGCCTTTTATCGAATTCCGATTTAGGCGAGATGTTGGGATTATAATAAAACACGGTGATTTTAAAATATTTATTAAGATATTCAAGGCATGCGCTCGAACACGGCGCACAGCATGCATGAATTAAAAGAGAGGGCAGAATCTGCTCTCTCTTATTATTTTCGATAATTGATTCTGTTTTTTTGCTGTAATTGATTTTGTTCATATTATTTGCTTAAATAATTTTTCGGATTTATTCTTGTGCTGCCCACGCGGATTTCAAAGTGCGAGTGCGGACCGGTGGAATTGCCCGTGCTGCCTGATTTTGCAATCTGCTGGCCTTTATAAACCGATTGACCGGGTGAAACAAGAATGGATGAATTGTGCGCATAAAGAGTGAAAACCTTGGCGCCGCTTGCATCCGTGCCGTGATAAATAAGCACATAATAGCCATAGCTGTAATCAAGCCTTTGAACGCCTGCCACAACACCCTTTTGCGCCGCAACAACCTTTGTGCCCACCGCACACGGAAAATCAATGCCGCCATGGTATCTGCCGTTGCTGTAATTCGGGAAGCCTGCGGAAACCGTGTAGTGGCCGGGCACGGGATAGGTCATATTATAAACGCCGTCCGAATTGGCATAAACATCCGTGTTGTTATAAGAAACATTCGGATTATCGCTTCTGCTGCCGGTGGTGATATCCTTAACCTCATCCGCGGAAATAACGCCGTTCATCAAATCGTTCAGCTGCTTTTCCGCCGCCGCGGTAAGCGCCGCATCCTCATTTCTGTATTCGGTATACATTCCCGTTTTTGCCGTTAGCGTGGCGAAAAGCTGATCGCTTTCGGCACGGTCCTGCGCCAAAGTGATTTTTTTGGAAGCTATGCTTTCCTGGGTTTGAGTAAGCGAGGTCTGCTTGTATTTAAGCTCGTTTTGCTGAGCAAGCAGGGAGTTTTTAATATCTTCCAGCTCGGATTTCTTTTGAGTTAAATCGCTTTCCTGCTGAAGGATTTGCGCGGTTTGCTCCTGAATTTCTTTCATAAGCTGAGCATCGTTTTTGGAAACGGCTTTTATCATTTCATATCTTGTGAGAAAGCCTGAAATATCCTTGCAGGTAAGCAAAGCGGTTAAAAGATTATAATCGCCGGAGATATAAATTGCCCTCATTCTGATACGATAAGCGTCATATTTCGCCGCGAATTTTTTGTTTAATCCATCAAGCGCGGATTGAACCTTGTCAACCTCCTGCTGCAAAGCGTCTGCCTGAGCCTGATTTTCATCTATACCACTTTGAAGGGTTGTGATATCGGCTTCAAGATCAACGACTTGCTCATCAAGCAGCGTCAGCTGTTTATTCATAATGCCGATTTTTGTGTCAAGCGCGTCTATGTATTCCTCGGTTTCCTTTGACTCGGCGGAAAGAGAGGCTATTTTGCTTTCGGCGTTTTTTAAATCAGCATCAAGAATTGCTTTTTGCTCCTCAAGCTTTTTGCGCACTTCTTCTTTTTTTTGCTCCTCGGTCATCGTGGTGGTTTCCTGATGAGCCGTGGTGGTTTCTCCCGCAAGCACTGCCGTGCAGTTTGCCGCAGAGCAGGTTAGAGCACAGATAATCGCCAGCACAAGAGAAAGTGCTTTTTTTATTTGATTTTTAAAAAACATTTGACTCAGCGCCTTTGATTTTATGATTTATCAGGGCAGATAATTTGCGGGATTTTTGCAATCCGAATACGATGAGCTCGGAGTGCGCACCTCAAAATGGCAATGCGGGCCGGTGGAATTGCCGGTGCTTCCGGATTTTGCGATTTGCTGCCCTTTTTCAACATGCTGACCGGCGGAAACGAGCCTTTCGGAATTATGCGCATAGAGCGTGTAAACCGCCGCGCCGGAGGATGTTGTTTTATCGTGTTTTATAACAATATATCTGCCGTAGCTTCTGTAATTACCGTTATCATCATACAAATCCGCGGAAATAATAACCGTGCCCGATTCGGCGGCAACAACCTTTGAGCCTGTGGGGCAGCTGAAATCGGCGCCGCTGTGGCCCGTGTAGCCGTGGAAGCCACAGGTTATTCTTGTTTGCGACGGCACGGGATATGTTAGGCTGATATATTTACCTTCGTTTTGATTGTTTTTTGTGGCGGTTGCGGTCGGTGCCGTTGTGCCGCCGGAATTATTCTTTGTGGTGGTTTCTTTTTTTGTGGTGGTGGGGGTGTCGTATTTCTTTTCGGCATCGGCAATTGCGGCGTCAATCTGCTCCATTGCCTTTTTATTATCCTCAAGATATTCCGTGTAGTTCCCCGTTTGCTTATTCAGGCTTGCAAGCAGAGTGTTTGCCTGATTGCGCTCCTTATCAAGCTCCGCCTTTTTATCTGCAAGGCTTTTTTGCTTTTCTTCCAGCTCCGGCACTTTTTCCTCAAGCGCTTTTTGAGTTTCCGAAAGCTCCAGCTGATTTGCCTCAAGCTCTGTTTGCCTGTCTGAAATTTCCTGCTGCGAATATTGAATGGTGCTGATTTCATCGTCTATATCGGAAAGCAAATTACCGTCCTGCTTGGAAACGCGCTTAATCATTTCAAGCCTTGTGAGCAGCTGAGAAATATCGTTGCTCGTAAGCAAAAACGCAAGCACATTTGTTTCGCCGCTGATATAAATTGCACGCATGCGCTTGGCATAGGCGGCATAATTATCGTTAAACTCCTGCCTTGCCTTTTCGCTTTGCGCGGTGAGAGAAACGATTTGCTCCTTTATATCGGCAATTTGCGCTTCGTTATCCGCATATGTTTTTTTCAGCGTTTCAATTTGCTTTTTATCCGTTTCAGCCTCACTGCTTACAATATCGTATTGCTGATTGAGATATGATACTTTTTCCGTGAGGGTATCAAGATATTCCTGAGTGTCCTTAGACTTTGCGCCAAGCTCGGCGAGTTTGTTTTCGGCCTCTTTAATGCGCTGCTCAATAAGCGCGGCCTCCTGCTGCTTGCTTGCTGCGGAGGAATCCGCAGCCGGCGCACTTATACAGGAACCGGATAAAAGAAAGAGTGAAGCCAACAGAACGCACACACTCTTTTTAAGCATATCAAATCGTTTCATTAGCTCCACTTCCCATTATATATTAAAATAACTTTTATGTAAATATTATTTACAGCATTGTAATGATAATTCAGACTATTAAATTTTAAAGATAACTCATAGGATTAACGCGCGTGCCGTTTTTGCGAACCTCAAAATGGCAGTGCGGGCCTGTGGCATTACCTGTTTGACCCGAATAAGCAATAACCTGCCCTTTTGAAACGCTTTGGCCAACGCTTACGCATAAGGTGCTGTTGTGAGCATAAAGAGTTGAAAGCCCGTTGCCGTGGTCTATAACGATATAATGACCATAGCTGTAATTAAGGCTTTTTGCAATAACAACAACGCCGGAATCCGCTGCATGAACTGCTGTGCCGACCGGGCACGGAAAATCAACGCCGCCGTGGTATCTGCCGCTGCTGTAATTAGGATATCCCGCAGATATAGAGTGATAGCTTGTGGGATAACCAAGCTGGCCCGTACCGGGTGTGTAATTATTATTGCCGGGCTTATTGGCGCTGCTTGAATTAAGCGCTGCACTGATATCGGCATCAATTTGCTTGATTTCGTTTTCGTTTGCGGAAATAGCCTCCTGCATTTCGGCTTTATCGCTTTTCAAGCTCTTAATTGCCGAATTTGCCTTTGAAACCTCTGCATCAAGCTCCTGCTTTGATGAATTATAATCATTTATGGATGCTTGAAGATCCGCCTTGCGCTGAGTAAGGGTTTTCTTATCCTCCTCAAGTTTCAGCTTATCCTTTTCCATTGCCTGCTTTTCGTTTTGAATCTCCTGCATCTTTTTCATAAGAGTGTCAAGAGTGGCATTATCCTGTTTTGAAACGCATTTAACCATTTCCGAGCGTGTGAGCACGGAGCTGATATCGCCGCTTTCAAGCAGCACCTCAAGGGTGGAAACATTGCCGGAGATATACATTGCACGAAGGCGCTGGCAATATTGCTGATAAATGCTTTCAAATTCCTTTTCCTTAGCTTCGATTTCCTTTTGTGCGGCGTCTATTTGCGCCTGCGTATTATCGATATCACTTTGAACGGAATTTATTTCGCTTTGAATAGCTGCTTTGCTGTCCACAAGATTATCAAGCTTATCCTGCAAAAGATCAACCTTTTTAACAAGCTCATTAACATAAGTTTGATTATTTGAAATATTATCCTCAAGGGCATCAAGTTTCTTTTGCTGCTGCTCTAATTTAGACTGAATTTTTTCTTTTTCGCTTTTAAGGGAGGAAACTGATTGTGCCTCTGCCGCAAACGAGGTCGAAAAAATCATAAAACAGCTGAAAAGAATGCAAAGAGCCTTAATGAGTTTTTTAGAGCCCATTCCTTTCACTGCCTTCCTTATTCAGATATTTACCCATTGAAAGCAACGCACCGCCTACACCGGTTACGATACCGATTGCGATGAATATGCCGAGCATGGGCAATGCATAGTTTGAGAATTTAAGCGCTTCAAGGCCGAGCGACGAAATCAAATCGCCGAATTGATTGATTGCAAATTCGTAAAACGCCCAAACAAGACCGAGCGATATAACACCCGATATGACGCCCAAAATCATGCCTTCAACCACAAACGGCAGGCGCACAAATCCGTTTGTTGCGCCCACGGATTTCATAATGCTTATCTCAAGGCGCCTTGAATAAACGGTAAGCTTAATGGTGTTTTGAATAATGAACACGCTGATTGCAAGCAAAACGGCAACGATTACAACAGAAATAACCTCAACGCCGTGCCTGATTGTTACAAGCTTTTGCGCCAAATCCTTATTTTCCCTGATGGTGTCTATATGCTGAAGCTGCTTGATTTGATCCACCGTAGAATCAAATTGAGAAAGATCGTTTACCGTAACCTTATAAGCATCCGGAAGCGGAATATCAGAGCTGATTTCCGTAAAAAATTTAGCCTGAGCCTCTTCCATAGTATCAAGCTGTTCCTGCCAAGCGGATTCCTTTGAAACGAACTCAACTTCTTTAATATTGTCCATTTTTTTAAGTGAATCGCCCATTGCGTTTATATCGGCGTCGGTAGTGCCGTCCTGAATATAAACCATAACAACATTTTCTTCCTCAATTCTGCCGAGGAGCGATTCTATATTAAGAAAGATCATTGACGCGCAGCCGATAAGAACAAGGCAGCTCATCAAAACGCAGATTGACGCAATACTCATCATTCTGTTTGACCATGTGTTTCTGAAGCCCTCTTTAAAGAGATATCTGAGACTTGAACCGTTCATTATTCTTCACCCCCGTCAATAGTTTCCTGTGCCTGTGTTGCCGGAGTTTCGGAATTTTCCGGATTTGATTTATTGTCGCTTTCGATAGAATCGAAAATATCCTCTATATCGCTGCCGAGCTTAACATCCTCGTTAAAGAAATACATATCGGTGGATTTTTGAGGTTCGTCCGACTCAAATTGAGCATGGGAGGGATCGGGAGTATCCGACACAACCTCGCCGTTTTTAATAACGATAACGCGGCGCGGAAAAGCACGCACAAGGCTGTGCTCGTGTGTAACCATAATAACCGTTGTGCCGCCGTTATTTATTTTCGTGAGCATTTCAACGATTTCCTGGCTCATTTCCGGATCGACATTACCCGTAGGCTCGTCCGCAATGATAAGCTTGGGGTTATTTACAAGCGCCCTTGCAAGCGACACACGCTGCTGCTCGCCGCCCGAAAGTTCATTCGGCATTGAGCGTGCTTTGTGGGAAAGGCCAACAAGCTGCAAAATATAGGGAACGCGCTTTCTGATATCCTTTTCCTTTGCGCCGATAACGCGCATCGCAAACGCAACATTATCATAAACGCTCATTTTCGGGATAAGGCGGAAATCCTGGAAAACGATGCCCATTGTTCTTCTGTAATAAGGAACCTGCTTTTTCTTAATTGTGTCCGAAGAATAATCGCCCACGATAACCGTGCCGCTTGTGGGCTTTTCCTCGTGCATAATAAGCTTTAAGAATGTGCTTTTGCCCGCGCCCGACGCGCCGACAACGAAAACAAATTCTCCGTCCTCGATTTTGATATTAACATTGTTGAGTGCCTTGGTGCCGTTGCTGCCGTACACCTTGGTGACATCACGAAATTCAATCACTTTAAAACTACCTCTTTTATTGACGGTTTTGCAATCCGAAATCAAGCATCTGCTCAGCAAAACGCAAATAAGCGCACTTTAACGTTCGCCTCTTATATAATATAGCAAAACGGAGCATAAATCAAGATGCAAATGTTGCTTTTTTGTAAATTATGTAATAATTTTGTAATCACGATTAAGTAACCGAAAAGTAGATTTGCCGTGCCTTAAGCCGCGCTTGTTTGCCACCGAAAAAAGCTTGAAAAGCGGCAGTAAAATCGCATAAAGTAAGGTGCAAATTTACGGATTTCGGCGGCTTTGCCGCAAACAAAAAGCATAAAAAATCGGCAGAACCCAAGGCGGATTCTGCCGAAAAATCAATATTTAACAGGGCTTGATTCAAGATATTTATTAACCATAAGCGCAACCTTAAATACGATTGCGTCATCAAATTCCCTAAGATCAAGGCCGGTGATTTTTTTAATTTTTTCAAGTCTGTAAACAAGAGTGTTTCTGTGGACGAAAAGCTTGCGGCTTGTTTCCGAAACATTAAGATTATTTTCAAAGAATTTTTGGATTGTGAACAGAGTTTCCTGATCGAGCGATTCAATTGAGCCTGCCTTAAACACCTCTTTAAGATACATTTCGCAAAGGGTGGTGGGAAGCTGATAAATCAGGCGGGCAATGCCCAGATTTTCATAGCTGGCGATGGGCTGTTCCGTGTCGAACACCTTGCCGACTTCAAGCGAAACCTGAGCCTCTTTAAACGAGCGGGCAAGCTCCTTAACACCCGTTACGCAGGTGCCGATGCCCACAACGGCATTGCAATAAAATTCGGTTGAAAGCGTGTCGCAAATAGAGCGGGCAAGCTTTTCCAGATCCTTCATTTCAACATTGGGGCGAACCTCTTTAACGAGAGCGATATCCGTTTCGTTTACATTGATAACAAAATCCTTTGCCTTATCGGGGAAGAAATTCTGAATAACATCAAACACGGAAACATCTGTTTTTTGCGGCACGCGAATTATGAAAACAACTCTTGTGGCATCGTTATTAAAATGAAGCTCGCGGCTCTTAATATAAATATCCCCGGGAAGAATATTATCGAGAATAACATTTTTAACAAAGTTAGATCTGTCAAACTTTTCATCATTTGTTTGCTTGATTTGATTGAGCGCAATTGCGATAACATCGGCAAAATGCTTGCTCATATCATCCGTGCCCTCAAGAAAAACGGCATATTCCGGGTGAACCGAATTACCGAAGGCTTTATAAGTGCAGCCATCCACGCAGGTTTGGAGCCCTGCAAAAACGCCGGCGGAAACAACGCCCTTTCTTACCTCGCCGATTTGACCGAGCTCCGAACAGGCGATAACCGTGCCTCCCTCGTCTACAACGCCGATATTACGATCGAGCGTATCCCTCATCTGATTTACAATGCCCTGAAACAGTCTGTTTGGCACGCGTATTCCCCCTATTGATAGAATGCCGAAATGTTGCACAAAAGCAAGTGATTTCTCTTGTTGATATTATACAATGCGCTTAAACAATTTGCAAGCATTTTATATAAAGTTTATCATATTTTTTGTTTAGATTGCACAAGGCAAACAAAAAAGCCGCCAAAAACCACAATATCTTGTGCCAAGGCGGCCGATTTTTACAATTTTTGCATATTCTTGATTTTTGAAATTTCCTCATCCGAAAGATATTTGCATTCGCCGGGAACCAACTTTTCATCAAGCGGCAAATCGCCCATGCAAATTCTTTTAAGCGAAACCACCTCACAGCCGAGCGCGGCAAACATTCGCTTAACCTGATGATATTTTCCCTGCCTGATAACAACGCGGGCAAGCGTGCGGCTTTCATTTTCCGCAGAAAGCGCGGCCGGCATGCAAATTTCGCCGCCGATTTCGATTCCCCGTGCGAATTTTTCAACCGCGGATTCGGGAAAAGGCTTGTCCAGCTCTGCGATATATGTTTTTGAAATGTGCTTTTTCGGGCTTAAAATATCGTGGGCAAAAGCGCCGTCATCCGTGATAAGCATAAAACCGGTTGTGTTTTTATCAAGCCTGCCTGCCGGGAACAATCCCTTTCGTTTCATTTCGGCAGGCAAAATATCAATAACCGTTTTTTCGGCGGTTTTGCGCCCGTCCGTTGAAGAAATAACGCCCTGCGGCTTATTCATCATAATATAAACAAATTTTTGAAAGCAAAGCTTTTCGCCGTTTACTTCTATTACATCCCTTTGCTCATCCGCCTTTTGTGCGGGCGACGCAACCGCGGCGCCGTTTACGCGCACCGCGCCCTTTTTCAAAAGGCCGCGCGCCTCACTTCGGGTTATATTAAGCGCGTGCGAAAGCAATTTATCTATTCTTTCCATTTATAATTCCTTAATTGGGGCTTTTGCGGGTTTTCACGGTGTAAATTCCGCTTTTTCAAATCAGTTGCCCAAAAGCGGCTGCATAAAGCCGTTTGAAACCGAAGTGGAATAAACATCACAACCGATAAGCTCACCCGAGCAAACCAAAAGATCGGCATAAACGCAATCCCTGTTTTCATAGCCTTTATAATTAGTTATATTATAGGTATAGACCGTGGCGCTTTGCCCCTTATATTTTTCAAGATCAAAGCCCTGCTGCTTTTGAATTTCGTTATATTTAAGATATGTATCGTTAAACTGCTGCGGAATTTGCACTTCTTTTTCTTCGCACGGGGTTTTAAATTCCCAGCCGAGCGATGTTAAATACTGCTCGCGCGCCGAATCCGTTTCAAGCATAACTGTATTTGAAACGCTGTTTACATGATTTGAGTAAAAGGTTATGCATATAACAATAATTCCGGCGGCAATCAAAATAAGGCCGAAAATCGTTTTGGGCTTTAATCTTAATGTTAACATCTTCATAAAATCACCTAATATGATTTTATGATTTATTCGGGCAAAATATAATCTTTAATTTTATCAAGATATGATATTTCGGCAAGCACATCCATTTTAATGCCGCTTTCCGTGTATTCACGCGAAAAAACAACGCCGTTTTTCTCAAGCTCGCCCGCGATTTTGCCCGCCGAAAACGGCAAAAGCAAAGAAACACGCCTGCGCTTTTGCGGCAAAGCGGCAGAGATTTCCTCAAGCAGTTTATCCGTGCCGCTGCCGTTTTTTGCGCTTATGCAAACACATTTTCCGATAATGGGAAATTCCGCTACATGCGGCACAAGATCGCATTTATTCATAACATTTATAACCGGCTTATCGCCGCAGCCGAGCGAAGCGAGCAAATCATTTGTAACCATAATCTGCTCGTTACATTCCGGGCTTGATGCATCACACACATTAAGCACAACATCCGCCCACAGTGCCTCTTCAAGCGTTGAGTGAAATGCATCCACAAGCTTGTGCGGCAGGCGGCGAACAAGGCCGACGGTGTCAACCAGCATAATATCCTCGCCGTTTGGCAAGGTCAATTTCCTTGCCGTGGGATCAAGTGTGGCAAAAAGCTTGTTTTCCTCCAGCACGCCCGCTTTTGTGAGGCAATTCATAAGAGTTGATTTGCCCACATTGGTGTAGCCGACTATAGCAACGGCTTGTGCACCGTTTTTCTGCCTGCGATCGTGCATTGCAAGGCGGCGCTTTTCAAGCTTTTGCAAGCTTTCGTTTAAATATTGAATTCTGCGCCTGATATGGCGCTTATCCGTTTCAAGCTTTGTTTCGCCGGGACCCCTTGTGCCGATTCCGCCGCCGAGCCTTGAAAGCGAAGTTCCCTTGCCCGTTAGCCGCGGAAGCGAATATTTAAGCTGAGCCAGTTCAACCTGAATTTTACCCTCTGCGGAGCGTGCACGCTGTGCGAATATATCAAGAATAAGCATTGTGCGGTCCACAACTCGTGCGTCTGCCGCATCCTCTATATTTCTTGCCTGCACGGGAGTCAATTCGCCGTCCGCAATCACAAGTTCGATTTCGTTTGCCGCGCAAAAATCGCGAATTTCCGCAAGCCTGCCGCTGCCCACATATGACGCTGCCGAAGGAGCCTCTCTCTTTTGTATCATAACGCCCACAACCTCTGCCCCTGCGGTTTTTGCAAGCTCCGTAAGTTCGTTTGCGGATATTTCGGCGTCAAAATCGCCCGTATCCACCGATATTAAAAGCGCGCGCTCATATTCATTTTCTTCTTTGATCTGAGTAAGCTTTGAAGCCAATTTTTTACCTCTTTAAATTTAATCGGTGCCGTTCACGATTGCCTGAAGCACCTTTTTTGCCATGGGGCCTGCGGTTTGCGAACCGGAATTGCCCTTTTCGGCAACAACAACAAAGGCATAGGGATTTTCGTCGTCATCCATAAAGCCCACAAACCAAGCGGTGTTGTGCGCGTCAACATTATCAATTTGAGCCGTGCCCGATTTTGCGCAAAGGTTAAGGCCCTTATATTTATTATCGCCGTATTGGGTTTTAACATTATTGCGCATCAAATCCTTCATCTGCGAGGCTATATCGCTGCTGAGGAGCTGCGTTTCTTTGGTATCGCGCGTGAATTTAATTGTTTTGCCCGCCTGATTTTCAAAGCGATCCACAACATTAAAAGGAACGGCTTTGCCGTCGTTTGCAATGGCACACATCAAGCGAAGCATGGCTGCGGGGCAAACAAGGGTTTGACCCTGGCCGATACCGGTCCACCCCGTTGTGGCATCCGGATCACCGGCTTTAAGATAAAATTTGCCCTTTGCGGAATTGATTTGCCCGCTTACGGTTACGGATGAAGTTAAGCCGAGGCTTTCAACCGTGTTTGCCAGCTTTTCGGGGCCGATTTCGATTGCGATTTGGCTGAAGGTGATATTGCAGCTTTTTGCAAGCGCAGTTTCAAAATCCACCTTGCCGTGGCGCGCATTGCAAATGATATTATCCTCTTCGATTCCGTCCACATCATAAACCTTATCACACTGCCATTTGCGACTGTATACATCGCTGCCGATATTTTGAAGCGCACTGATTGAGGTAACGATTTTGAATGTTGAACCGGGTGTATAAAGGCCGGTTAAAAATCTGTTTATATAAACGCCCTCATATTCTTCCGAAGAATCAATATTATAAGGCACATTGTTTACATCATAGCTCGGCTTTGAAACCATGCACACAATATCGCCCGTTTTATAATTCACAACGGCTATCGTGCCTTTTTTATCGCCGAGCGCATCATATGCAATTTTGTTTATTTCGCTGTCTACCGTTAAAATCAGGTCGTTTCCCGCGCCGTATTTATCTATGTTGTAAACGCCGTTTACCACATTATAACCCACCAGCTGCTTTTCAAAAACCGTTTGCACGCCCGTGGAAATAAAGCCGCGGGTGTCGCCCACCAGATGAAGGGTTGAAAGGCGGGTATCCTTGTCATCGCTGTAAACTCTTTCGCCGTCCTTCGATTCGGAAAGCACAACGCCGTTTTTATCCTTAATTTTACCTGCGGCAATCAATTGCCCGTCGCTGTAAACATGGCGGTTATAATTTTTCATAACCCATGTTGAGCCGTCCGTAACAAGGCTGAAGGTTAAAAACGCAATACCGCAAACAAAAAGCGCGCAAAGCACCCAAAGGAATATCCCTCTTTTGGTTATCATTTTCATTTCTTTTTTGCACCCCCGAGATAATTATAGGTGCGCACATCGGACGCCTTAACATAAGCAAGCACTGCCCAGCAGCAAATCATTGAAGAGCCGCCCTGGCTCACAAACGGCAGAGTTACGCCGGTGAGCGGAAGCACATCCGTTATGCCGAAAATATTGAGTGCCGTTTGAAACAGCAGCATGGCCGCGCCCGCAACGGCGGCAATGGAATAAAAGGTGGAGCGCGCAGCTATTGAATTAACAAGCGCCGAAACCGCGATTGCCACAAATGAAAGCACCAACAGCACACCGAAAATGAATCCCCATTCCTCGCATATAACTCCGAAAATAAGATCCGTTGAGGCGGCGAAAACGCGGCGGGTGTAGCCGTTTCCGATGCCGAGCCCGAAAAGCCCGCCCGATGCTATGCCAACCAAGGTTCTTGTTTGCTGATAGCCGCTTGCGTTGTAATATTCCTTTTCCCACACATGGCGGTAAACCGCAAAGCGCTTTGTAACATACGCCTTATATTTAATAACGATTCCGGCGCCGAGAACGGCGGATGCCACGGCGGCAATAATTGTTTTAATATCACCCGAGGTCATAAACGCAATAATCAAAAAGGTGATGAAAAACACAAGCGCCGTGCCGAAATCCTTAATAAGAATAAGCGAGCCAACACAGGCAACGGAAAATGCGATGTAGGCAAAAATATTTTTGCTGGTTTGGATTTTTTCAAGAGTTGCCGCGCCCACGAAAATAAACGCTATTTTAACGAATTCCGATGGCTGAAAGGTTATTCCGGCAATTTTTATCCAGTTTCTTGCGCCGTGAGTATATTCCGCAATGGCAAGGTTTACGATAAGAAGCAAAATCGCCCCGATCGCAACGGGCAGCCTCAGCTTCATACAAAGATCCACATTGCCCATCAAAAACACCATTATTATATAAACAATTACACCCGCAACAATCATAAGGCTTTGCTTTATTGCCGAATCGGCGTTCATGGAGCCGATTGTTGCAACGCCCACGGAGCACAGAAAAAACGCAATTATTTCAAGCTCAAAATTTCGCCTGTGCATGGCGGTGTAGAAGAATATAAGATAAACCCATTCAACGGCAATTAAAATGCCCATTGCAAGCATTGCCTTAGCCTCAAAAGCTTCGCCCGCGTTTGCCGCGCAAAACGAAACAACAAGCTGAAACAGGGTTAAAAACGCCGTCATTAAAAAATTATTTATCGGCTTTATTTTAGGAAGCCGTTTTTGCTTGCTTTTTGCCATTTGCCGCACCTCACTTTTCATAGAAAACAAACACTCTGTCGCCGAAAGTAACAGTGTCTTCATCAAAAATCAGCTGAGCTTGGTTTATATATCTGCCATTCAGCTTTGTGCCGTTGTGCGAATCAAGGTCGCACAGAGCCCAGCCCTTTGTGGTTTTGTAAATTCTTGCATGTTCGGAGGATACGGTGTCCGAAAGGATTCTGATATCGCATTGCTCGCCCCTGCCGATAAGCACATCGTTTCGCTTCAAATAAACGGGCTTGCGACTTTTAACATCCACCAAAACGGCATAAGCTGTATTTTCACCTGCACTGCTGCGGATTTGGCGCTTTGTTTTGCTTGAAATCGCGTCTGCACACTGAAAGCGAAGCGGAACGGTGCCGATAGAAATAAGATCGCCGTCCTCAATAACGGCCTTGCCGTTTATCTTTTCGCCGTTCACCAAAATACCCGTTCTTGAAAAAGTGTCCGTAACAACCCAATCCCTTTTCTTTTTTGCAATCACGGCGTGAAAGCGTGAAACGGTGGGAAGCGGCAGCACAATATCGTTTGCCTTTGATTTGCCCACGGAGGTTTCCCAGTGATTTATCTCAATCACCGCGCCGTTGTTTTCATCCGTAAGCTGAGCCATTTTATGCACTCTCGGTCTGTTTCTGAAAAGCGAAATCACGCAGGTGAAAAGCACTATAACCGCCGACGCGGGCAGCGCATAGCGCATAACAGCCGTTAAAACGGAAAGCAAATTATCCAAAAAACTCACAAGCCTTTCATATAAAAATAGGATTAAAATTTAATATCGGATTTTGCGAGCCGCATAAAGCCGCGGCAAAATATATTTGTTCATTATAAGAATATATTTAATAATATAAAAAGTCAAGTTTCGGTTGAATTATTTTACAATTCGGTTTATACTCAATTTATACATTCGGCATTTAATTATTATTTACAAGAGGTAAAATTATGAGCATTACTGAAAAATCATTCGGAAAGCTTCCGAGCGGCGAAGAAATTTTTCTTTACACAATCACAAACAAAAACGGCGCGCATGTTTCGATTCAAACACTCGGTGCCGGAATTCAGTCGGTTTTCGTGCCCGATAAAAGCGGTGCCCTCGGCGATGTGGTACTTGGGTTTGACGACCCGAAATATTACACCGACCCCGATCTGGGCTACCAGGGGCTTGTTGTGGGCAGAGTTGCAAACAGAATAAGAGACGCCAAATTCAAAATAGACGGCAAAGAATACAAAACACCGAACAATCAGGGAAATTGGACTCTACACAGCGGCGGCAGATTCAGCTTTACCCCGTGGGAAATCGAAAGCAAAAACGAAGCCGAAAACAGCATAACGCTTAAAAGATTTTCGCCGAACGGCGAGGACGGCTTTCCCGGCAATTTCACAATGACGGTGAAATACACCTTTACCGAAGATAACACCCTGCGCCTTGAATACGGCATTTTGAGTGACGAAAAAACCGTTGCCGCGCCCACCAACCATGCATATTTCAACCTTTCGGGCAAAACAAAGGGCACGATTGAAAATCATTATCTTAAAATTAACGCCGCAAAATTCACCGAAACGGACGACGACCAATTGCCAACGGGCGAGCTCGGCGAGCTTGCCGGCACAATGATGGATTTTGCCGAAATGCATAAAATCGGCGATAAAATCGACGAACCTTTCAGAGCGATTATTGACGGCATCGGCTACGACAACAATTATTGCCTTGCCAAAAGCCCGCGTGATTTCACCGAAGCCGCCGTGCTTTATGATGAAGAAAGCGGCAGGCAAATGGAGGTTTACACCGATTTGCCCGGAGTGCAGCTTTACTGCGGCGGCTGGCTGAAAAAAGACGGCAATCCCGGCAAAAAATCAAACGGCAATGTAACCTTCAGAAGAGGCGTGGCGCTTGAAACGCAGTTTTACCCGGACAGCGTTAATCACCCCGCCGAATTTCCGTTTTCCTATGTTGAGCCTAACAGGGAATTTAAAACCGTAACGGAATTTCGCTTTTCCGTTAAATAAATCGCGTGCCGTAATCGGCATTTAAAATTCTGCCGAAAGCACTCGGCAAAGCCGAGAGCAGAGCAGCATAAATCCCTATTAAACACAATTGCCAAACGGCGCAAGACATATAAAACAATAAAACAAAAGGGACGGCGAAATGCTCACACTCCGTAAAAAGAATGCGGTTTAAGCTTTCGCCGTTCCTATTTTATTTTCCGTTTATCTGCCGCGGGTAACCCTGTACCACACAACATCGGCAAACCGCGTGCATCTAATCCGCCCCGCCGCGCTAAGTTTTTTCAAAAGTGCCGCAATTTCATCCTGCGATGTGTATTCATAATCCAACTCAAGCTCCGCCGTTGAAAAATTTGCGCCCTCATAGGCTTCTTCAATAAAATCATAAAGTGCCTTTTCACTTTCGCAAAGCTCAAGAATTTCCGCCGAATTTTGCGGCTTTCCCGAAGCTTTGTCGGCTGATTTTTTATCGGCAGTGCCGTAATTATCACTGATTTCCAGAGTTTTCCCTCCGTTTCCCGATTTTTCCGTTCAATCCACTGCCAGTTTAATATATTTTCGCGAAAAAATCAATAATTCCTCCCTACAAAGCTAAATCCCCGGAAAATTCAAATTCTGTTTCTGCTTTTTTGTAAACTTTATTTTAAAAACCAATATTTATGTGTTATAATATTTTTACATACAATTCAGGAGGTGCAGCATGATCATATCGAATTTGAATAAAGCGCATATCTTAAGCGCCATAAATTTTATTGATGAAAACGGAGTTCCTAACCATAACATCAGCACGAAATATGAGCTTGTGGCTGAAAACGGAAAAAAATACCCGCCGAAATATGTTGCAGCCGTTGCCGACCATTTGGCAAACGGCACAGATATTTCAACAGAAACTTTTAACAGCATTGAGGCAAATAATCTGTTAAAACAGCTAGGCTTTACCATTGAAGTAAAAAAGCAGGAAAAATTCAAATTATCCATTACTGCCGAGAGCGTAAAATCAACCGATGCGCGCTTTACAATGAATGATTTATACATCGGAAACAATTATAAGCCTTTGGATGCTTATTTTGAGAGCGCCGACGGAAATATATATAAAAGGGCATACAACAAGAATGAAAAAAGAATTTCGAATCAAACCCTTCCCCGAATTGCCTGCCAGGTGTTTGAAAAGCAGCTTGCCTCTTTATCGGTTGAGGAAAAAGAAAATTTTCCGATCTGCAAATACGCCCCGAGCGGCAATCTGTTTAAAGGCATCTTTACAAGTGCCGATGAATACAGAAAGCATCACAATTCAATAGAGTATATGACATATCGTTGCGAAAACGGGCACAAATTCGTTTTCTATTGCTGGAATGTTTTCTCCACAATTGTTTTTGTTCGGGAATGCTTAAAGCGTTTCGGCAAATCGGGAGATCAATTTGTTTTGACATACCGCGAAAAAGGCGAAAAAGAAGTGGCCGCGGAAAAGGCACAAGCAACTGCCGAAGATGAAATCGCTCAACACTCCAAAGGATATAGAAATCCGTTTTCCGCCATGCTGATTGAATCAAAAAATCTTATTTTCAGAGGTGCACCCGGCACAGGAAAATCCTATCTTGCCAAAGAAATTGCCGCAGATATTATCAGCAACGGCTATGAAGACAACTATAATAATCTTACCGACGAGCAGAAAAAGCAAGTGGAATTTGTGCAATTTCATCCAAGCTATGATTACTCTGATTTTGTTGAGGGTCTTAGGCCGAAAATCAATAGCGACGGAACAATGGGATTTGAATTGAGGGACGGCATTTTCAAAAAATTTGTTGCACGGGCAAAAAAAGACTATGAAGATTCGCAAAAATCCAAAGAAACAATCGAAAAAGAAGCCACCGTTCAGGAACTATTAACGAAATTTTTCTCGGAAATCGAATTCGGCACTGATACATTCAAAACAGTCAACGGAAATGAATTTACCATCACCGACGCGGATGACGACCACATCTATATTTCCATTCCAAAAAACGAAAGTGCCAATCGGCTTGTTTTGAATCTTGATGAAATCAGAAAGATGCTGGAATCAGGGTTGGAATTTAAAAAGGTAAAGGATGTTACCGCTTTCTTTGGAAAAGCTTTTGCCACACAGGGATATTCCTATGATTTCGTAATATATAATGCCATAAAAAACAAAAGAATCAGCGTTTCAAAGACTGTTTTGAAAAAGAAAGAATTAAAAAAATACATATTTATAATCGACGAAATAAATCGCGGTGAAATCTCAAAAATTTTCGGTGAATTGTTTTATGCAATTGACCCAGGCTACCGAGGAAAAGGCGGCGAGGTTTTCACGCAGTATTCCAACCTGCATTCCGATCCGAATGAAAAATTCTATATTCCGGAAAATGTTTATATCATTGGCACAATGAACGATATAGACCGTTCCGTTGACAGCTTTGACTTTGCCATGCGCCGCCGCTTCCGTTTTGCAGAGCTCAGAGCAGACGAGCACCTCGAAATGCTTGCTTCGTTAGGAAATGCGGATTTGGAAGCAGAGGCAATCAGAAGAATGACTGCACTCAATATGGAAATTGCAAGCACTGAGGACTTAAACGAGAATTACCAAATCGGCGCAGCCTACTTTTTAAAGCTTAAAACGCTTGATTTTGACCGACTTTGGACCGATTATTTGCGACCTCTGCTGCAAGAATATATTCAGGGGATGTACGATGAGGAAGGCATTATGAATCGCTTTGCAAGGGCATACGGTTATCAAGCACCGGTTCGAGGTATCAGGAATGAAGCTGCTCAAAATCAAGGATAACTCACAACAGAAAAAAAGCTCCTTTTGTGAAATAGAAAACCTAACCTGCAAAATTGCCGATAAAACATTATATCAGCTGGAATGCGAAGGTGTATTCATTTTTCCCGAAACAATAAAAGACACAAAAGATATCTCAATGGATGAAATGATTCTTCGGAGTGTCAACAACACCTATCATTCCGGCAACGTGATGGGCTTTATCGGTTGCGGTGACGAGAGGCTGATTATCGAATCTCGCTTTTGCGGAGAAAATGAGGATTTCTTTTTTCTTTATCTTTTAAACAGGGTTTTAGATTTTCCGAACATTGTGGATTTTAAATCGGATTATGATCAAAACAATCGGCTTTTTAATTTTTTGCTTTTTCTGTTTCCTTACTACCTCAAGGCGGCTATGCGCAAAGGTCCGTTTAAAAAATATATCCGCTGCGAATATAACGACGCAAATGTAAATGGCGCAATTGAAATTGCAAGACATATAAAGAAAAATTCACCGTTTACAGGCAACATTGCTTACAACCAACGCGAATTTTCTTATGACAACAGCCTCACCGAATTGGTGAGGCATACAATCGAATTTATCAAAGGCAAACCTTACGGAAACAAGCTCCTCATTGTGATTAAAGATGAGGTAAAACTCATAATGGATGCCACACCGGGTTATTCACTGTACGACAGGCAAAAAATTATTGTTCAAAATAAAAAAAATACTGTCCGCCATGCTTATTTTAAAGAATATTTTGCATTACAAAGGCTCTGCCTCTTGATTCTCAGGCATCAAAAGCATCAAATCGGAACAGGAACAAAACAAATATACGGCATTCTGTTTGACGGCGCATGGCTGTGGGAAGAATACATAAATCTGTTGATAAAAGATTTATTTTATCATCCAATGAACAAAAACAACAAAGGCGCTCAAAAGCTATTCGGTGGAAATATAGGTGTTATCTATCCCGATTTCATCAGCCGAAGCAGCGAAAAACGTATCATTGCCGATGCGAAGTACAAGCCTATTAACAATATAGGCAACCGAGACTATTTACAATTGCTTGCCTATATGTTTCGTTTTGACGCCAAATTTGGCTATTATCTTTATCCCGAAACGGGGAACTCCGATGATTTGGAATTGTGGTTGAACAGCGGTTCAACATACGAGGCAAATGTTGTGCCGCGAAATGATATCAAGATAATCAAGCGCGGCTTTAAAATCCCTACAGATGCACAAGATTATTCGGATTTTGTCATAAAGATGAAAGCACAGGAGCAAAAATTCACATCTTTGTTTTTTTCGTAATTTTTCGGTAACGCAACAAAATCACTAAAATTGAATTTGCTGCTTCGAAAGCGGTTATATCACTCATAACTGTAAAGAGTAATATTTCAACTAATAAATCAAAAAGAACAGGCTGACCTAAATCATGCCTGTTCCGAAAAACATAATCTTACTAATCGGCGGGAAGCAATTGCTTCCCGCTTAAATTATTTATCAACCGATTTTGAATTGGCGTATATTTGATGCATTTTTTCATCAGGATAATGAACATCCAAAAACTGCTCGATTTTATTTGACGGCGCCATGCCCGCTTCCCTTTGATTCATTCGAAATGCCGCAGAGCCCGAAAGCGCGCAGTCGAAAACGAAAAATGCAATAAATGCCCACACAATAATTCGCTCATGCGGCAAATGCACCGCAGCAAAAATTTTGCCCATAAACGGAATCATGATTTTAACCCAGAAAACTCCGAGCACGCCCCAAAAAAGCGAATAAAGCAAGCACACTCTGCCGTTAATATTAAGCGGCACATTGCTGTAATCCCACGCAACGGAGCCGAACAAAATTTCCTGCCCGAGCGAGCAAATATATTCAACCGCCGTGCCGCTGGCAAAGGCAACTAAAAAGATTTTCCAAACCTGCGCATTTTCAAAATGCACCAAAAGCAGGGTTAAAAGCACCGCGCCCATACCGTAAGCAACGCTTAAATGCCCAAGCACAAGCGATTTGCGGCTTTCTATAAAACCGTGCTTAATAAGGCACCAAAGGGTTTCCACCAAATAGCCTGTATAGCAGCTGGCAATAAATATCCACACATATTGGAAAACGTTAAACTTAATTTTTTCCACGGTTTATCACTCCTCTTAGCTTCACACAACAATATATAGCCGCGAAGTCAAAACCACAACACCTTTGCCCCTTATTTTATTAACATTTAATTTTTGATTTCACAAAATGCATGCTTTGTAATGCCGGAATTGCCGCCGCTTCAGTTTGCAAGCTGCGCCGGAAGTTCATTTGCCTCCTGTTCGGAAACAAATTCAACCCTGTATTCGCCGATTGAATCTTTTACCGAAAGCTGCTTATCAAGCGGGCACTCCGAGATATACGCCTTATTGAATTGATTATCTTCAAACACCGAAAAATCAATATTTTCCGAATAATCGATTATCAAAGTGAAAACATCTGCCGACGGTAAATTTCCGACATCGTTTAAAGGATTGCCGTGCAAATTCAGAAAAGAATATGAAACGCAGGCCAAGGAAACCGCAGAAATATTATTGCTGCTTAAATCCATATAAACCGAAGCTGTGCTTAACAATTCGGAAAGTGCAGACATATCCGAAATATCGTTTCCGCAAAGATTTACATATTCCAACGATTTTGAATCTTTCAGGGCTGTTATATCGCCAATAGCATTGCTTTGCGCCGATAACTCTTTAAGCGACGGCTTGTTTGCAAGCGCAGAAATCGAACTTATCGAATTATCGTCCAAATACACATTCTCAAGCAGGGTGCAATCGGAAAGCGCCGAAATATCGGAAATTTCATTGTTGCTTAAATAAGCCCGCGTAAGCGAGGAAGCCGATTTTGCAAGCACCGATACATCGCCGAGCCTATTTGTGCTTAAATCAACCGAAACCAAAACCGTGCAATTTTCAATTCCGTTCAAAGATGATATTTCGTTATTTGCCGCCTTGAGATATGCCAATTTAATCGAATGCTCAAGGCCGCTTAAATCCGAAAGCTTATTATCGGACACTTCAACGCTTTGCAATTTTTCACATGCAGAAAGCGACGAGAGCGATTCAACCGAGTTGCCTTTTAATGAAACTTCCTCCAAATCCGATGAGGCCGCAAGAAACGCAATATCGGAAACTCCTGCGCCGTCTGCGCTGAAGCTTCTGAAATTGAACTCGGCGAGCACGCTGTAGTCTTTGATCGGGTTGCCGCTTACATTAAGATTTTTTAATTTTTCCTTTGCGGCGGTCAGCTTGGATATGTCCGTTATTTGATTCTTGCTTAAATCAATGCTTACAAGATTAGGATTAACCGATTCTGCTTTTGCAAGCTGTGCATCATCAATATTGCACTCCGAAAGAGAAAGCGAAGATAAGTTCATGGCTGCAAGCTCCGCAAAGCCACCGTCGGGCAAAGAGCAGCCGTTAAGCGAAACACTGCTTAATTTTTCAAGTGCTTTCATCTTATTGATATCATTCTGCGTTATGTTGACCTTATTATAAATTATTACCGACGAAGTATTTGCCTTAAATTTTGTGCCGCCTATTTCAACCTTTTTTGAAAGAGCGCCTGAAGCTGCGGCAATTGTTAAAACCAAAGCGGCAGCAATTACGGCAATCGCAATCGCAATGCCTTTTGCGGCTCTGCCTTTTTTATTGCTTGATTTTTCGGATGTGATTTTTTGCGATTTATTCTTTTTTGCACATTTCGTTTTTGATTTGCTTTTTTGCGGTGCCTGCACGGCGTTTTGCTCGGCAGGCAATGCTGGCGTTATCTCGGCATGCACACAATTTGCAAATTCCGTTTCACCGCTTTTTTCATCTGCATCTGAAGTTAAATTATCATGAACGCCCAAGATTGCTTTGATTTCTGAAAGCATTTTTTCAATTGCTCTCGATTTATTTTGATATGCATTGTATCTTTGCACATTGGTTAAATAAAAATTGAAATCATCCTGAAGCGCGCAATCATCAATATCAAAAGGCATAACGATTTTATTTTCGTTTATCGCCTGATCGAGTTCCCGCGGCACCCACTTGGATTTTTGCGCATTTTTTGAAAGAATCAGCACAAAAACCGAGCAATTTTTGATTGCCTGCGGAATTTCCGAGGCATAATTTGAACCGCCGCGAATAGACATGGGCGCCATCCAACAGGAAATTCCGTTTTTTTCCAAAACGGATTTAACCCAATTTGCATCGTCATATTCCTCTGACTTATAGCTTATAAAAACCTGTTTTATTTCGTTCATTTTACCTATCCTCAAAGCTCAAGCAGCTTTTCAAATTCTTTATTGCCTGCAACAAGCCTGTTATAAAGCTCATATCCTATATCCGTGCCGAGCTTTGTTTTCTGATTCAACCATTTTTTAATTTCATCACTGTCAAATTTTTCGGGATATGCACAGCAATATTCACAAAAAGTGTAAACGGTTTGAATCAAATTCAAATCCCTTGCAACCCGTGAATTGATATTCAAGCCGTTATAATAGCCCGTCCAAACATTATAATAATATGTTAAATTTGCAACGCCGGGATATGTGCCTTTTAAAAACAGCTTTTTAAGAACCTCGTTTTGCGATTTTAATTCTTTTTGCGGCTCTGCCAAATTTATTTGCTGATCGCCGAGTGCCGATTCAGCCAAATCATGAATTAAAAGCATATCAAGAATTTCTTTTTTGCTGTATCCGTCGGCTTCATATTCCTCCGGCAAAAACATCATGGCTATAAGCCATGTGTTATAAGTGTGCTCGCTTATACTTTCGGGATCGTCAATTCCGTAATCAAGCCACTGCTTTCTTTTAACCTCACGCAAATTTTTAAATTGATTGTAAATAGAAGGGGCAATATCCAAGCGCCCTGTTTCGGAATACCGGGCAAAATCTTCTTCCACACCGGCAAAATAAGCCATCAGCTTGCCTGAAACAACATTTTGCGGCCGTGTTTTATAAATTTGCAAGTATTTTTGCGCCAATGAAATATATTTATCCAATTCATACGGCAATTCGCTTTTATTCGCCTGTGTTCTGGCCTGAAGCATCGTAAGCAGCGTAACCAAATCGGTTTCAACAAAGCCAAAGCCCTTTTCGGAAAGTGCGGATTCTATTCTGCCGTTCAAAATTTTTATAACCTGCTCACCGAGGCGCAAATCACCGTCAAGGCAATAAGAATCATGAGCAGCAATCTGATAATCATTTCCGAAATATTCTATTGCGGCACCTCTGTTTATTGCATTTGCCGCATCGTTAATAACAATCATGCACAAATATTCATCAAGGATTTTTTCCTGATTTTGATGAAGCAGGCCCATTGAAACCGCTCTGAACAAGAAGTGATTATCACAGTTTTCCTGAGTCATTTTATTATTCGTTTTGATTGCTTTTTTCAGTTTTTCAAATTCCGAAAACAAAAACGGCACCGCTTTATCTGCAAGCTGCCTGTAAGAAAGCCTGCCGAGCCAATAAACCCCGTTGCTTTTTTGCAAAACATCGAAATCGCCGTAATTCGAGATAACAAAATTTTCTATCGTTTCCTGCAAATGATAATTTTCATTCATAAACGACGCAACAAAATGATTGCTCATGGAGGTAAGCACCGTTCTGAAGAAGCCGCAGTCTTCACCGGGCTCATGCTTTTCGATCATTTTAATAAAATAATACGCTATCAAAAATTCCAAATATGTGCCGTGCTTATGCGGAAGCGACCACATGGCGCCGTTATACCCTGCGGTGTTCACATTATAAGATTCATCAAACACATATTCAAAAAGCTCACGGGCAACGCCGAACAACCGCTCCTCGTCGCCGTACAATTCAGAAAGAGCCAATTTTTCATACATATCATAAAGGCTTATATTGGAAATATCATATGTAACGCGCATTTCCTTTATTACAAGCCTTACAAGGAATATATCCGCAGTTGTGAATTTAAACTCTTTCATGGCGAAATAAACGCGCTGACAATCAATTTTATAATCATATATTCCACAGATGGCTTCTATTACGGAGCGGCAGGTATCGCCGTCATCAATAGGAACGGAATCCGTCAAAATTGTGTAGCCGTTACCGTCGCCCAAAACGGGAATAACCCTTTTCAGCCTTGCCTTGTTTTTTATCAGCCCCGTATCAACCGTTGTTACCCTGTTAAATTTACCGTATTTTCGCCATAATTCCAGCACAACATTTTCGGGCGCGATTTTTGCAACATTGTGTTCTCTGATTGCCTCTATAAAAAGCACGGGCTTAATATTTTTATTCGAATCCACAAAATCAAAAAGCTCTTTAAATTCTTTTGCCAAAATATCGCGCATTTGCGAATAAACATCAACAGGATTATAAGGCAGCTTTTCATAAAAGCTTGCCGAAATATAAAAGGGCAAATAATCGCTTTTGCCGTTTTCAAAATTTTGCAGCATTTTATAAAAAGCCAGTTGCAGCAGCATATTTTTTGCCGAGCCGGGCATTCCCTTTACCGTGATTGATTTATTGGAGGAAGCCGAAGCTTCGCCTATAATCAAATCAACAAGATTATCGCACTGCACTTCGTCGTTGAATTTATAGCAACGCATTGTGTGCGAAAAAAGCCGGCGGGCATATTCTTCTGTTTTTGAATAAGATTCCGGAGTTGATAATTTTTCGTAAAGATTATAGGGATATTTTTTGCTTTTTTCCGTTATTATATCAACTATTTCTTTTCTGCTTAAATCGGAAATTTTATTAAGCGGCTGCGAAACGGCAGGCCGCTCAAAATCAATCGGAGTTGGAACACCCGCGGCGTTTGAACTTTGCCGCGCGGTGCTTTTTTGCAAAATTTCGCATATGGTTTTTTTCAGCACCGCCAGCCCTTCGTTTAAATCAAGATGCGCCTCAATCCAGTGCTTTCTTCCGAGAAAATACAAATATTCATCGGTAAACTCAAAATTCTGAAGCTTAAACGGAATAATCGTGCATTTATTATCAAAAGCAAGGCTGACTTCATTGCTGACATGACCCGAAGCATTTGTGTTTTCAGACGCGAGAAGCACCAACACCGAGCAAGCTTTGATTGCACTTACAATTTGACTTGCATAATTGCTGCCGGCAACAACATTTCGCGGAGCCATCCAACATGCTATTCCGTTATTTTCCAGAAATTCGCACACTTTAATTGCCGTATCAACTTCTTTTGAAGAATAACTTATAAAAACCTGATGTGCCATATTTTTCACAAAGCCTTTCTGCTGCTTAAATCGTTTTAAACAAAGTCTCCGCTTCGCCGTAAAACATTAAAAAGTATTTAATCGTCGTCCTTGCATTTATCCGCTTCGCTTAATTTATCGAATTCAACAAGGCAATTATGCTGCTTTGCCAAATCGTTTCTGTAAGGCGAATATGTGTAACCGTCTGCACGCATATAAGCGTTCCAGCGCATATGCTCAAGCACTCGAATGGCATTAAGCTCTTGTTCGGTTCGCTCGCAAGCGGTTTTTTCTATGCCGGGTATTCGGCAATATTCTTTCATTTTTCTGTGGATTGCGCTTGCAACCGAGGAAGAATAATTGTATTCAAATTTCCAAAAATCCTCTTCCCTGCCCCATTTAAGGTGCCTTTTCAGCGCCGCGGCTTCAACATCGGAATTAAACACAACCTTTTCCGAATAAGTTTCCTGCGAGCTGCCGATAAAATTTATCATCAGATCCTGATTTTTGAAATTAACAAGCTTATCAACGCCCTTAACAAAGCTTGAATTATAAACAACTGCATCAATAACGGGATAGAAATTTCTTTTTGCAAACATTGTTCGCAATTTCAACGCGGCTTTTATATTAAGCTCGTCGTTTCCCAAAGAAACCAAAATATATGTTGCGCACGGCAAAGTGCAAACGATTTCATCAAATTCATCGGTAAAAACATCCGTTTCGGAATAAAAATCAATTCTGTAATGAGCCTCGCCCGGCGTTGAAAAATCACCGTTGCGCTTTTCGGAAAGCAGTTCGGGGCAAAGCGATTTAAATCGGCTTTCGGAATTCGGAGCCTTGTCAAAAGCATTGACAAACAGTTTATAACCGCTCATTTGGCAAAACCAAGAAAGATTTTTCACCATTTCCGTGCCGTAAGCACCCGTTCCGAGCACCATGGCGGAAATGATTTTATCCTGCTCGCCTTCCATGCAAAGTGCGCTGTCAAAAATTCTGCCGCCGTTATCAAACAGCGTTCTGAAAATCAACGACTTTTCCTCGTTTATTCTGCGAACTTTGATTTTTCCGCAATCGGCTCCGCTTATAACAAGCTTGCTCTGCTCGCTTTGCGAAAAAATATAAAGCCTTATATTATCTTTGCCTTTATAGCTGTTGATAACGGAAATCGACTGAGTTATATTTTCGGAATCATCGTTGCCCATTATAAGGAAAACCAATTCTTTTTTGCCGCTGTGAAAGCCGAAATTGATTTTTGATATATCCTCTTTAAAACACACGGTTCCCAATTTTTTTGCCGATTCAACAAGCTCGTAATTTTCTTCTTCGTTTCTTTCAAAAACATCGGTAAAAACAATTATTCTTTTTTTATTGCTTTTACAAAGGTCCTTGGCAAGAATGAGCGACTTTTCATTAAGCTCGGAAAAAACATACATTTGTGAATTTCTGTTCACAATAAGTTTTTGATAAGCGAACACATTTTTAAAAAATGATGCCACAATTCCGAATGTGAGCAAAGGGGCGGCAACAAACAACACAGCCGCAAGAACCGTATATGCTTCATAAATCGGCAAATCGCGCGGCACATTTTCCGTTATAATATCAAATTCGCCGTCAACAATAAAAAGCCTTATTGTGTTGTGAACAGACAATAACAAAGTTTTTAATATTCTTATTTTATCGCTGCTGAAAATATCATAATATATAGGAACAAACAGTGCCGCAGCGGAGGAAAACGCCGCAGCGGCAAAGCAATAGAAAGGGCTTTTAGGCTCTTTTCTTTTTTTATTTTTCCATAAATCGACCGAAATCGCCATGCCGGCGCAAAGCGCCGCCAATGACACAACGAAAAATATTTTAAAGATCATATATGTTTCCTTTTATTTAATGCCGATCTCAACCACATTTGTATCATCATATGCATAATATGTGTAAGACAAATTGTTGCCATAGCCGTTTTCGGAAAGAACTTTGGATAACGCAGTGCCGTTTTCGGCATATGCCACGGCGCGTTCCGTTGCCTGTGCTGAACTGAATTTAAATTCGATTTGATCAAGCTTATTGTTTTTATAAAACTGCAACGCCTGCTCAAATGCCGAATCACTTATATCCGAAAAAAGCAATTTGTTATAAACATAATAATTATAAGTGTTTGCATTGCAAATCGGAGAGCTTACATAATCATCCGCAACACGGCTTTTATACATTTCCTCATCGGTTATGCAAAAATAATTATGATGGAGCTTCTGCTCGCCACCCACGGGATCATCCCAAGTTGCATCCAGCTGATAATATTCGCCGCCGAATTCAACAATATTCCATGCATGCCTTTCGCCGTTCGTGCAGGTGCCGATTATAACGGTGCAGGGCACACCGATTATATCCATAAAATATTTATACATTTTTGAGTATCCGTTGCAATTGGATTCGTTTTTAATAAGAAGAGCATAAATTGAGGCGCCGAAATCCTTTTCTTTCCCCGTTGCCCAGGCCTGATCATCATTATACACGGTGTTTCTTACAATATAATCATGAATCCAAACAGCTTGTTCATATTTGCCGGTGCTCGGCATTTGACCGATAATTTCGGCGACCTTCGATTCAATTTCTTTTTTATATTGCTTTATCTTGCTTTTATCGCAATCATAATTTATTGAAATATCATATTGCGTTGAATTGCCGGCCGGAGTTGCCAAGGATTCAAGGCCGCCCTGAGTCCAAAAAATTTCCGGATGATCCGTCAGAACAAAGCTTGAAAGCAGCTGATTGAATATATCTCCGAGCAGCGACGCCCTTTCTTCCGAATACGGCTGATTATCGGTGAATTTAAAATTTTTTTCCCTTGAAACCGCCTGATACAAGTCATCGTATATTTTTTTACCGTAATCATTCAAATTATCACGACACTTGATTTTGTGGTTATCTGCCGTTAAGTCGTTTATCGAATTAAGATTTAAATCCGACAAATCCGTATTATTCGGTTTTTCCTCTTCGTTATCATCGGCAAGAGCGGATTTATCATCGTCAGCCGCAGCCGTTGTGCTTTCCGCCGAAGCGGGTGCCGCCTTATTGTTTCCGCCTATGGCTATATCAACACCGACCGAAAATACCGTTCCCGTTATTATTGCAATCACAAGAACAATTGCGACCACAATTTCCTTAACGGGCATACCTGCGGAGCCTGAATATTGATTGCCGTAATCGTTCATTTCACACCTCGAATCATTCTAAAACAGCGCAATGCCCTGCCCGAGTTGAAGCATAATCATATCGGCAAAGATTTATGCTTATGCACGGGCAACGCACCGATATACCTTAAATGTCATGAAGCGGAGTATCCGCGTCGTAAAACGGAGTTACTATATCCACATTAACACCGCGAGATAAATCATACTCTGCCAAATAGAGCTTTAATCCAAACCCGTATTCATCCTCCCTTTGCAGGGTTGCGCATAATTCGCGATAAGCCCTTTCCGGTTCGTTTATAAAATACAGATATTGAATTTCAACCCATTTTGCCATGCCTTCATATATACATTTTTCCAATTTAGCGCCGTATTTTTTTATAATGTTTTTTCTGTTCCAATTCACATATTGCCAAATATGCGTAAGCTCGTGAGCGATTGTGGCCACGGCATTTAAATACGGAGATTGGTTTTCAACATAAAGGCGATAAACACCTTTTTCGTTTATCGCAACTCCGAGCACTCTGCCGTCAAACCCCGGAGTGGGAGTGAATTTGATGCGGAGCTTTCTTGCAAGCTTTCTGGCGTCCATGGTTTTAACATCCACGGAGGCCAATATTTTTATTCCGAACATGGCCTCCATATTTTTTCTGACTTCCAAAAAAGCCTCTTTAAATTCATCCACGGTTTTAAGTACGGTGTTTGAACATTCGTTGCAGCGTTCACGCCCGTCTGCAATAATTTCGTATTCAACCCCCGTAAGCTCTGCACCGCAGAAATCGCAATATCTGCAATTTTCCTTATGAGGATCATATGCCAGTTCAAACACCGACGATTCCATGGCTCTTTCGCGCGCCTGAGTAAGCGAATTATCGGAAAAGCCGCTCTTTTTCAAATAATCAAAAGTTTCGTCAACCGCAATAAAATCAAGGTCATTGTCAAATCCGTAATGCAAAAACTGTTCTTTCACATACGGCGATTCAACATATTCAACCTCACTCTCGTTGCTCTTTACGCTGTCAGTAATATCGGCACCTGTTTCATCGCTCGCGGGTTCTTTGGATTCTGTTTCATCCGTTTTAAGCCCATCGGTTTCCGATTTTACATCATCGTTTTTTTCGCTTTCGGGTTTTTCGGCAATATCTTCTTCGCCGTCGGAAAAAGCTTCGGCTAAAGCGGGTTCGGTTTTGACTTGCCCGCTTTTTTCCTCAATTTCAGTCGAAACGGCATCCGAATCCGAATTTGATTTCACGATTTTTTCATCATTCATTTTCAACAGCCGCCTCACTTTCCGACTTTATTTGCGGAGCATTTTCCGCGGATTTTTCATTGCCCGAATTGCCTTTTTCATCGGGCTGCGGAATCTGCGTTTCCGAATCGCCTGTGCCCTTTCGCGTTTTCCCGCTGCCGCGTTTCGGCTTATCCGCGGGGGACTTTTTCTTTTTTTTATCTTTTTTCGGAGTTTTCTTTTTTCGCTTAAAAAGATCTTTAAGACTGCGCTTTTTCTTTTTGCCCTTGCTCAAAGATTGCTCGATATCTTCCTTTTTAACATCGATTTGCTCTTTCGGTATTTCAACATATTCCGATTTTTTGGGCACGGGTAAAAGCGCCGCTTTATACCATTTAAGGAAATCCGTGATAATTTCAAAGAAGCGCTTCAGATTTCTTTCCACCGAGGAAATAAGACCCAAATCCAAAATGCTGTCCTCAAGTATGTAAATACAATTATCACTGCCGTCTTCACATTCGGCGGTGTAAGCGATTCCGGGGATTAAATTCATATCCTCTGAAATTTTTGTTACCGCGCAAACATAATTGCAATTATCGGGATAAGTTGTTTTGAAAACTTCATTAAGCAAAATACAAACCGTGGTTCTTATTTTTTCGCTTGTTTGCGGCAAAGTTATTTTCAAAACATTTTTTGAATTATAACTTCTGCCCGGAATATTACTGATTTGGCGCCTGAACGAATGATTTAAATCGCCGTAATCGCTCATCAATATGTAGCCTTCGGTTTGCACGTCAAACGATGCGAATCCGCGCTCGATAACAATATTCCCCATTGTTTTTCTTGAGCCGATTTTTTTATCGCATTCAAACGACGATATATTATAGTGCCTAAGCTGCCTGTAATACTCACGCGAATGAATACTGTCTGCGGCACGCTTAACAACAACGCCTCTGTCGGCGCTGATGAACAGCACTTCATAATATCTGCCGCCTATAACGATAAATTGGCCCGGCAAATGCGCCTGGTAAACATGATCAAGCAATTTTGCATCAAGATAATGCTTTTCCGATTCCTCATCCTCAATCACATAGTAAGCGCATTTTAAAGTGCCGATAGCGGCATTTATGAAATCGCTGTTTGAGATTGTGAACAAAGTATTGCGTTCATCAACAAGTGTGGTTTCGGTAACCACAAATTGCGCGCACTCATCTTTAAAATACTTAAACACCAAATCGTAAATCGTGCTTTTAAGCTCGTATTTGGTGCATTTATCCGTGATATCAAGTCCCTCAATATATTGCAATTCCTTAAGGATTTCTTCTTTTGAAACAAATCCCGAAGAAAGCTTCATTAAAAGCTCAATAACAATATTGCGTTCGGTTCTTGAATAATCGGGGCAAAAAGCAGGTATTGCTTTGGGGTCCGCCTCAAATATAGCGGAATTATATTCCATATAATCCCTAAGCATATAATTTTGTGCAACAACATTCACGAATGTTTCCTGACGCCCGCGGGTGGAAAACTGCCTTGACATTTCAAAAACATTGCACACTTCATCCTCAACAACAAGATATTTATAATCCGCTTTTTCGGCAGACCATATATTGCTGTTAAAATGCATTCTTTTTTCAATTTCCTCTTGCTTTGGATTAAGCGAGGCATATTCGCACAACGCCTGATAATATTGCCCGGAAATCCATTTCATATCCGTTACGGGAAATTTTGAATAGGAATACCATTCAGCAAGCTTAACCTGATTGCGGATACCTGCAATCATCAGTTCCGTTCCCACGCCCAAATATCTTGCAACATTCGGGAATATGCGGTGATTGAGCTGTTCGCCGTCTGCCTTCCAAAGCATATAGGAAATGCGATTTTTTTCTCTGGTTGTTGCCGAAACTTCCTTTATACTTTGGCGCACAATGTGCGACATTGTATCAACAAGCCCGTCGCTGTTTTTATCGATAATATAAAAGGTTGCACTTTTTCTTATTTCGGAAATATAAAGTGATATTGAAAGCTGCGAGGTACCTACAAATAATGAAGGCTCAATCATAACAACTTCCGAAACATCGTTTAAAAATTCCGAATTAACCGAAACGATATCGCGACTGAAAATATCAGCCGGAGTAACTATGCCCACTTCACCGCCGAAAGCAGCATCGGAATTAAGCCTGCCTATTTCCCACATATCGGGGATGGAGGTTACGCCTAAAAACGATTCGGAAATCCACGCCGCCACATCCTCCTCAATGCCGTTTTGCCCAAGAATAAACAAAATTTTGTTTTCCTTGGTTGCGGCTCTGTTGAGCGGCAGGAATATATAATCGGAAAAATCCTTGTAAAACGGATTTGCAAAGAGCATGCTTTCGCCGTTCATAAGGCGATAGGTTGCCTCCACATATCCTTCGTCAAGCTGCACACCTTCCTTATTTTTTTGCTTAAAATAAAGATTTGCGATGCGCGCCTCCTGAATATCTATATTCTCGTATTTTTTAACTATTTCGCTGTTATTGTGCGCCAGGCGAAATTTGGGTATTTTAGTATCCTGAGCAATAATTCTGTCGCCGAACAGCATGGTTAAATACTTTCTGAGCCGGTAATAATTAACCACCTTATAGCTTGAGCCGCCGTCGCCGCCTATGTCATCGGCAAATTCCATTTCGGCCTTACCGCCGAGGAAGAAAACGATTTCGCCCAAAATAATAACTATTGCAAAGGGGTAAAACACGGCATTAAATCCGTGCCATTCGGGGCGGATTCTGCATGCGTTTATTAACACGAGCACTATAACCACGGCAACCGAATAATAAACATTCATCATTGCCCTGAGCGAAAAGCACTTAGGCTTGAGCACATATGCGCGGCGCGCATCGCTCCATTCATAGCAAATGCCCGAAGTGGCATTAAACAGATTTTCATTTTTCCAAACAGATTTAAACACAGGCAGCAATGCCCTTTTTATAATCATAAATGCCGCCAACGCAAGAAAGTTTATTATAAAAATCATATAAATTTCCCAATTAACGGTGTTTATGAAATCTGCAATTCTGCGAAAAGCCGTTGCAAACTGCGGTTTTTGCTCTGCAAGTATCATAAATTTGGCAGCCCAATATTTAAGCTTGCTTAAAATTTGATCGGACAGCTTGTCGGAATAGCTTATCGCCGCTATTGTATACAGTAATCCGAGAAACATTGAAGCAAATTGATAGCCTCTTTCCTCCCGCTTCAAATTGGAGGATTTATACACAACGCAAAGCAGCGCAAACGGCACGGAGGAAAGAATTACAGGCAATATATTTTTAATTCCCACTATTCATCCTCCTCCAATGTTATATTTACGGATTTAATAAATTCATACGGCGCCGAAAGATTGCTCGGTGCATCATTCAGCATAATTTTATATTCGCCGGATTTAATAACAAACGAATAAAGCGGATTTTTTTGGGGATATTCGTCAATCTCAAAATACTTGTTTGCTTTTTTTTCGCTGTATTTAACTTCAAAATCAAAAATACTTCCCCAATTGCGGCACATTTGCTCTATCTTATCGGAATATTCACGATTTTTGCGCAGCATTATTTCCTCCTCAAGCATGAAAACATTATTATTGCAGCGCAAATAATTGTTAAACGAATTCATTTTCATAAATGATGAAAATTTTGAAAGAAACAATGTGTATTTAGGTGCCAATGCTTTTGTTTCTCTTACAAGCTCTTTTATAAGCTTTTTAAAATGCTTAAAATTTTGCGAAAGCGGTATTCTTAAAATCAAAAGCGTTATAAACCCTGCAAGCGCCATAATAAACAGCGAAACAAAGGTTATCATAAACGAATCTGCAACCGTTTGATTGTTTTTTGTAATAAATGCATTGACTATGTAGGGAATAAATCCGGCAAGAACGGCTAAGAACGCCGCAAGCGAGCCGAGAACAACAACGATCACCGGCGAACGCTTTTTCATTGTTTTTTCGGTTTCTTTATCGTTGCTTTTACGCGCCTCGAAATTGCGCTTTTCATAAGAAGTGTCCACGGCGGCAGAACCGAAAATATTAACTTCAAGCTTATCGATTTCCTCGTTTAAATCCTCGGTCTGATCTTCATCAAGGTGAATTTTTTCCTCCGTGTCCGCCACGAAAACACCGTTTTCCTTTGTGGCTCTGACAGCGCGCTTGAGCGCCCTTTTCGGGGCCTTTAAGAAGCTGAAAATCCTTGATTCGATAATTTCCCTTTGAAATTTATATTCGGGTTCGTCGGCACACGGGCAATTCTTTGCAAGTCCGAATTTTTTTGTATTCAGATAAAGGCCGTCGTCGTTTACATCGAATTTAACATTTATATTTGAATTCAAATTCGGCACATCATAGTGCTTTTGCCTTATTTGATCGCGCCTTTTTTCAATCTCTTCTATTCTGAGCGTTGTTGATTTTTTCACATAATGAACGCGTGAATAGATGGTTGAAATTTGATTTTTAAGCACACGCTTATCTATATCGCAATCGATGTTATAAAGCGTATCCGGCGAAAGAAAAATCGCATCGGGATCATTATACATAAAGGTTAAAAGCGACATCCACAGGCGGAAGTAATCCTCCCTTGTGTTTGTGTTTGAAACGGAGCTTAAATTAAAGCGCAAAAAGCGGCAGTTAACGGGATATCTGGCCTTTATGCCGAAATTATGCAGGGTGCTTTCCGCATCCGCGCAGGCTTTTGAAAATTCATCAATATCAACATCGTTTTTTCGCACAACGGACCATAAAAATATTTTTTGCGGGCGTGCAAATTCCGTCATTCTGTATTCCGCCAATTTTTCGTTTCTCAACTCGCGGTTAACATCCACATTCCATTTTAAATTTCCGAATTTATTATCCGGGATTTCATAGCTGGCATGGGAATTTGCGGGCACGATACCAAGCATTTTTGCAATTTCGTTTAACTGGGCATCAGGTAAATTTTCGCGATCGTTTATATAATCGCCTCCGAAAGGATTGCCGGGATTACCGTTTCTGTTGTCCGAAACGATAATTATATTCCATTCGCGCAATTCGTTTTCACTGATGAAATGGCGATCAAACAAAGCGGGAATTGCTTGGAAAAGATTTTTTCCTTCTCTGTTCCAGCTGCAAACCTTAAATTTGCCCCTCTTTTCCACGTTGGAAAAGAGGGATTCAAATTCATCCAGCTCACATATTATATTTTTATCTATTGCCAATACTGTAAGCACATTCTCACCTCTTTGTTAAAAACAAAGCGTTAAATTTTCGTTTCCGATAATTTGCGTCTGCTTTCCATAATTTCATCAACTTTATCGGCATACTGATCTATGCTTGAATTTTTGCCGTCAACCGCCTCAAGGATTCCGGCAACCTCATCATAAATACGAAGCGTGATGGAATCGTTATACATTCTTTTGAGCCTTGAGTGTTTTCTGATTGCATTTGAAGTATTGCTGCCGATTTTAACAAGCGCATCTATGTTTCTGTTGAATTCATCATAGATTTCAAGCAGATAATCGCACTTGGTGTCGTCACGCGCCTTTTCCGATTCAAATGTGTTAACCTGATCATCAATCATTTCAAAGATTGCGCTAACAAGCGCCTGACCCCAAGCCTCTATATAATTTGCGCCCGCCGAAGCCTTATACAAAATCGGTATGAAGAATATGTTCATAATCGGCTTATCGGAAAATTCGTCGATTACGAATGATTTTGTGTAAACGTTTCTGAATTGAGTATCGTTAAACTGAGCGCCGTTTACACCCTCAAAAAGCTTTTCCTCCTGATACATTTCAAGCAGGTGATCCACATATCTCGGGCAGATCGTGAGTGCATCAAGCACTTCATAAAACTGATCGCAGCTTGTTCCGTTTGAAACGATAAGCTCGGGACTTCTGAGTTTTGCATCAATAAGCTCATAGCAATAATTATGGCCTTTTGTATCATGCTTTCTGTAACCTATTTTGCCTGAAATCAAAGCATAAACAAATGCCTTTGCAATGCGTTTTTCCTCATATGCCTGGTATTCGGGATCAACCTCGGGCAGCACATTCAGATATTGCCAATCTCTTTGAATATGGGGTGAAATTTCTCTGTTTTCACTGTCCAAAGGCTCAATTTTCTTAATACGCTTATGATAAACCTCGAAATATTTGCCGCACTTATCGGATTTATTTATCGAATTTGTGGCAGTTATTTGGCGAGGCGCCACCATTTTGGCCAAGTTCTTTGCCGCGATATTGTAAAGCGCATCAAAGAAAAGAATTTTATACTTTGAAACATCGCTTGATTTTTCGGGGTTGTAAGGATTAAGGCATTCGTTTTCAAAGAAATTCCTATCTTCCTCACGCAGATTATCCATAACATCGGGATTGATTGCCGAAGCGCGGATTTCCCTTCTTTGAACGCCGCGTGGAGCATCAATAAACGGAGCGGCAAGGTTTTTAACATCGCCGATAATCTTTTTAAGATATTCGTTTTTCTCCTTTTGCGAAATACAGTTGGCTTCAAACTGAGCCTCTTTGTAGATTGCGGAAACGATATCCATATCAAGAACCGTGCTGCAATCCTTTTCAACGCGTTCTCTCCAAAATCCCATGATGATATCTTCAAAAACATTGCCGAAGAAAGCATTCACACCGGCTGTTTTTGCGGCCTGATCCGCGCTTTCGTCGATTCCGTATTCATCGGCAAGAGAGCCGTCCTGCTTTTTGATTGCCCAGCTTTTTGCTTTATTGAAAATGCTTCTTGTGAATTCCTTGGGCAAATCATATGTGCCTATTGTGTTTTTACACTGCGAAGAAAATCTTTGCAGGCATTTTTTTGATGAGCAAACATAAATGCGTGCAATCCCCTTTGCATTTGAATAGTAATTTTCAATGGCAGAAATCTTTTCCGGGATTTTCGAAATATCGCTTGCCATTTTAAAATAGAATTCTTTTAAGCCCTCGGAAAGATTTTCGATATAATTATATATTCTTTTCAAAACATTGATGTTGATAAGCAACATACAATATTTATCAAGCAAGGGCATTGAAGCCTTTGAAAGCTCTGCCGAGCCGTCAGAATCATTTGAAACGCCCACAAGCATCGTGTTCAAATAAGAAACAATGTGCTGAATACGCTCGGAAACTTCCAAATCAACCTTTTTTGTAAACACGCCGCTTACAAGATTTGCAAATTCGTTTCTGTGCTCATATTCATCGCCCATATTTGCAAGCCTTTTGATTTCTTTAAGAGCGTCGTCATAATTCTTGGAAACTCCGTTTCCGCCCTCAAATTCTTCTCTGAGATCCTCAATTTCCTGCTTGATTTCAAGAGAAATCTTTGCAAGAAAATATCTTGCCGCATTGGGGTGCATAAAGATTTCATCATCAAGGCGCATATATTTTTCGAGAACAGGCACATCATTATCCTTGTTTTTATCGGGATCTGCTGTGATAATGCTGTCCGAAACTATATCAACAATTGTTTTTGCATTTAAAATTGTTGACTGCTGGCAGGTTAAAAATTCCGAAATTGCCGCCTGAGCGGAATTTGCGCATTTCTGCCTTTCCTCATCGATTTTATCCGTGCTGTTATCCACGCGCGCATTGGCGGCGGAAGCTTGCTTAACAGAAAGAATACATGCATCGCGCAATTCGTTTGCCTTTGAGCCGGCAAGGCTTCTTTGCCTTGAATATTCGATGTATGTTTTCAAATCATCGATATACATGCCCGCTTTATCATCAAGCTCGATTGAATTAGGGCGCTTTGATTTTGTTTGGGCAACGATTGACTTATAGAAATTATCGGATTCGATTTTGCTTTCAATATATGTAACGAACTCGGAATTTTCATCCACGGCATCCACAAAACCGCCCTCGTTTTGCTTTCTGCTTTTTTCGCGTTTTTGTTCTTCCATGTGGTTATCGGCGTCAAGCCATTTTTTGGAAATGGAATTTTTTGCCCAATTAAGCGCAACATAATCCAATACCGAATCATAGGGATAAACCACTTTTGACGCACCTGCGCCGGCATAGCTTGATTTATTTCCTGAGGATATTTTTTCCCTGATAATATTATCCTCCTGAGAATTAACGCGGGTGCATATTGGGGAAACAGACATATCATAAATGCATTCAACGGCATGGTGAAGCAATTGATCCTTGCCCTTTATTTCCGTGCTTCTTACATTGATTTTATTGAAAAGAAAGCAGAAATTAAACGGCGAGCTGTTAAACTCATCATAGCCGTCACCGCCGACTTTCGGCACGATTACCTTTAAATTGGGATATCTTTTTTGCAATTCAATATCATAAGGGCGGCGCATTAAAGCGTCTATTTCCCTAATGGAGGCATAAGCATTTGAATACTGATTATCAAGTTCAACCTCATTGGTGATAACGCTTTGCATAACATCCGGCAAAATAAAGAAGCCCCTGATAACCGCGGATTTTTGCTGCCTGATTGTTTCAAGATAATTCTTAACATAAAGTGAAACGGGAAGAATCAAGCCCGAACCGGTGCCGCCTGCAAGGGTGCTTATAACCGTTACATGCACGGATTGCTCGTAATTATCCGTGCTGAGCGGGAAAAGGGAATCAATGGCATTGTTAAGCGCCGTAAATTCACCTTCTCTTATTGCATTATGAGCAACAAGATTTGAAATTGCGCGCACCTGGCCTGCGCCCTCGCTCGGAGTTTTATCAAGAATAATATCATTTATCGGAAACCAATTTTCCCTTGCGTTTGAATCGTATTCAAGATATTCGCCGATGGTCATTCTTGAAGATGTTTGAATGGTAACAACATCGTTTGAAACTGCTTTTATTTTTCGAAGTTCGTTAACGTCGGTGTCAATTGCAACAAAGCTTAAATACTCGGCAGGGCTTTTTTCCTGCTTTGCCTTTTTTGCAAGCCATGATACCATTTTGCAACCCTGACCGCCGAGGCCGATAAAAATATTAGGAGCTATTGCACGCTCGTCCTTTTCAATCAGCCTTTCCTCAAATGATTTTTCTGTGCTCATTTTTTCTTTCCTTTCTTTTTATGCTTTTGCTTTTTAAAATGCAAATTGTATTTTTTGAACATCGTGTAATCGTAATATCCGAAGCTTATCAGCGATTGACCTGTTGAAAATTCAAATTTACCTTTTTTGCTTTCAAGATTTTCTTTGTTTATGAAAACGCCCTTTATTGTTAAATATGAATTGTCGGTGGCAACGGAATAATTGTTTCCGAGTGTTCCGAAATCAGAAGGGCTGTTTATAAGCTTAACCCTTGAACGCGGTCCGAAAATTTCCATTGCCTCTATTTTCAGAGTGGGCATACCCTTTCCGAGCTCTATTTTTCCCTTTTGAGGCACAAACGGAATAAGCACCGTGCTCATTTTCTTTTTAATATAAACTGTTGTGTCGCTGTCGTAAAAATGAGGCTTTGCCGCTTCCCAATCCCATTTGCCGCGCCTGTTCAGTGTTCTGCGCAGGCAATCGGTTTGATGCAGCTTTCCTGCCTTAACCTTTGGCAGCCTTTTTTTGAATATGCAAAAGAATATCCAGAAAAACACAATAAGTAATATAATTGTGTGCCACATGCAAAGGCTGATTTCATAAACGGCAGACTTTTGCGCAAGCGGTGTGCCGAGCGTGGAATAAGCAAGCGAATCCGAAACATCAATATATAATTCCGATCTTACATTGCACAGCCTTTTGCCGTGCATATAATTTGTGTGAGTTGTTTTTTTCTTGCTCGGCTTATCGTTTTCCTGCCAATAGCGCGGGCAAAGATAAAACACGCCCTTGCCGTTTTCCGTGTGAAAATCAAACGCGCTGTTATCATATTGGACACAAGTGTTTTCCGAATACAATTTGAGCGTTTGCGCCGTTACCTGCGCCCACTGCTCATCTGTGATATCCACCTGATTGCCGCTTGTGTCGTAACAAGTGGCCACAGCCTTTATCATTTTTTCCTTATCGGAATTTTTATTGAGCGAGTGAAGATTAAAATTCGTTTTTCTGAAGCGATAACTGAGCCATTTTGCGGTTGGCTTTTCATAAGAAATTTCAATTCTGTATGTATCCTTAACCTTAATCGCCGAAAACGCATCGCGGAGTGCGCTGACATCAACACTGTATTTGCCGCTTAATATTGTTGCTTCGGCATTACACTCAATATCGCCGCGCTGAAGCTTAACATCGGCGCCGTTTTTGAGCTGATCATATGAAAATTCCTGTCTGCCGCCCACAACACCGGAGCCTGTGAGCACCACATCAAACGAAATATCCTGAATTTCCTCCGCCGCCGAAACATCAATCGGCTTGCCCTTGTCGCTTTTTTGATACGCATCGCCGATATATGCGGTGAGTTTATATGTGCCGGGATTCAAAGAGCCTTCCGAAGTTTGCGCATCGCTTGAAAGATATTCAACACCGTCTTTTTCAAGCGAATAGCACGCTTTAACTGCAGGCTCATAATAAATAGTGTAAGACTGCGGCTTCGCATCGCCGAAAGTTATATCAAACTGGCCCGGATCTATGCAATCGCCGGTTGGTTCCACCGTTGCCACAACGCCCTGAAGCGAATTATCAGTAACTATTTTATCTTCGTTTGAGCTGAAAGAAACTTTGCCGCCGTTATAATTAACGGCGTCTGAAGCCTCTGTGTATTTAACGGATATATTATCCGTTATTTTGCCTTTGCTGACTCCGCTTATTTCAACGCCGGCACCCTGAGCGAAAATAATCATTTTCCTCATTGAAACGCCGAGATTAAGCGTGGAATCTGAAACCTCGCGCTTAACGCGGCCGTCATAAATATATTCGGTGGCGGCCTTAACCTGATTAAGTATTTCCGCGCCGTTTGTAGCTTTCAGCGTTTTAAACGAAGAGCCGTTAAAATCATTTGCGCTGCTGCCGATGGGAATGTATATAACCCTGCCGGAAAGGCTGCTGCCGTAAGACGAAATCTTATTTTCCACCTCGGACTCATTCACCTTTTGGCTGCTTGAATCCGAAACCGTAAATGCGCCGTCGGTTAAAACCACAAGCCATTGCTCGTAATCGGAATAATCTTTTGAAAGAAGCCCGTCATAAGCACTTTCAAGAGTTTTAATAGGAGTTGAAACCGAATAATCCCCTGTTTTTAAATTTGAATGGATATCCGAAACACCGCCGTTTTTATCAGAGCCCTTTATTGTTTTTGCAACGCTTCCGGAACCGGACATGCAATAAATATTCATGATATCATCCGAATTCATCATTGCAACAAAGGCCTCAAGCGAATACTTTGCCTGTGCCCATGTGGCAACATATGCAGATGCATTTGAAACATCGGTTTCATTACCGTTTACCATGCTTCCCGAATCGTCATAAACAACATTTATAACTTTTTTTGCCTCTTTGCCTATTTCATCAACGGTGAAAATCGACTCTGCTTTTACCGTTTGCAATGCCGGCAGCATAACGGAAATAAAAAGAACAATCGCCATCAATGTCGAAACTGCTTTTTTCACCGATTCATCCCCTTTCAACACTGCTGTTTTGCTTGCTTAATCAACAATTCAGATTACATAAAAAGCAAAAGAATTACAAATAATAATCCTCATCATAAACATAGCTGTAATCCGCATCATCATAAGTGTAATAATCATCGTATTCATCATCATAATAATAATCATCGTACGAATCAGCAGAATCATCGTAATAATCCTGATTGCCGGAATATAAATATTGCGAATAATATTTTTGATAAATCGGATTCATTAAATCTTCATCGAATTTATCGGCTATATCATTAACCATTCTTTCAAAATAATCGCCGTAATTCGAGTCTTCTTTGCCGGTAATTGCAAAGCCGGAAACATCCGGATTTGCCGAAAGCTCGGTGGCAAGATCGGCTTTGAAGATCATATTATCCATATCGTCGCCGCTTAATTTAAGCTTTAATGCAATATCATAATTTTCGCCGGCTTCGGCACTGCCTTCAAAATCAATTTTATAATCTGAATCGTATGCATACGAAAAGCTTAAATTGCCGCCTAAAACGGAAATACCGTTTACGGTTTCAACACCAATATCCGAAAGCTTAATATTAAGGCTCAGAATGTTTTCCACATTTTCATCAACCGTTTCTATCAAGGTGTTTGACAAACAATCAATATTGCAATTCATTTTGCCGCCGTTCATTGATTTTAAATAGCTTACGGTAACGGTTTGATTATCTCCGCTTTTGGCAAGAATGTTTATTGAATCGCCCGATCTGCCGAAATCGGAATCGACGGAAATGTTAAAAATTTCATCGTTCATATCATAAGCAGCAAGTTGCCTTGAAACTATATTTCCTCTGAAATCGTAATAAACCTTAAAAGTGATTTTATCAAATTCACCGGAGGCAAGCCCGTCTTCCGTAATTTCCGATATAAGCTGCTGAATAAAATCCTTGTTATCGTCAATAACAACATATTCCGCAAAAATATCCTGATAATACTCATTCAAGGTGTTTACCAGGTCGGTCCAATCGCCTTCGTTTGCCGCCACGGCCTTTAATAGCTCAACGGCAATTTTATCGATTTGCTTATCGGTAAATTCAAATTCAACATAGCTGCATGATTTTCCGTTGTGCTTTTCTTTGCCTTTTGATTTTATGCACTCATCGTTTATCTGCTCATCGCAAACCGTTTTAAGATCGGTTATCAAATCCGCGCCGGAGCTTTTATCGCCTGATTTTTCCGCTTTTTTCGTTTCGGAGGCCTTTTGCGCCGTTTCATTTTCGGCACCCGTCGATTCGCCGTAAAAAGGTCTGAAATCAAGCACTGTGCTGTTGTCCTCAAGATCTGAACCGACAACAACACGATGGTCTGAATAACCTGCGTTTATTGTGAAAATGTTATCTTCTTTATTTTTAACATTTGAATTTACGGAAACGGTTTTCTTATCCTTATCGTAATCAACCTTGGCGTTTGCATTAACGGAATCAATTATTTCTTCTAAAAAGCTGCTGTACTCTTCATAATCGCCGCAATCCCCGGTTAATTTGATTTGCGAATTTGCCGAATAGCTTTGCGGATGGCGTAAATCCGAAAGAAAATCAACATCAAAAATGTTTTTAACATTCTTATATTCCTTATATAAATAATATTCGGCTTCGCCCATTGAGGAGCGCTCTATTTGCGGCAACGCCGCAAACACGGTTAGACCGCCGATTAGAAGCACGGCAATAACGGCAACAAGAGCAATCAGCACGCCTTTCTTGCCGCTTTTTCCGCCCTGTGCCTTTATCTTTTTTTGCTTTTGAGGCTTTGCAGAAGTAATCGGCTGCACCGGAGTATAAGGATCCGCCTGTGCCGCGCTTTGCACATCCGCCTCAAGCGGAGCGCCGCAATTATAGCAAAACTTTGAATCTGCGGCATTTTCGCTTCCGCATTTATTGCATTTCATATAAATCCCCCTTATTTAAGAAAGCTTTGTAACATTGAATCTTTCCACATCATATCTTTTCAGTGCGTCATCGACACTTGAATACCCCGTGCCGTAATCATCATAATAAGTATCGGGAGTAAACGGAATAGTTCCGTCAGAATCAACTATAATGTTTTTATAGCAGACATAAGCATATTTTGTTTCAACTTCATCACCCCAATAGCTGTAGCTGTATGAATAAACAAGACGAAGATCATTGTGGAAGCTTGAACTGCTGCTCTTATCCTTCAAATCGGCAACATATGCACCAACAAATTTAGCATCGCCGTATCCGCTGTAGTCTGCAAATTTTGTATTGAGGTAATCCGTGCCGTTGCTTTTGAAGCGTTCCAGCTGCTCAGAATTAAGTGTTGTGGTTTTTGTGGCATATTCTCCGAGGCCCGTCACTTCAAATTCTTTACTGTCTCTCGCTAAGTAAAGGCTGTATTCATCGGTTATATTCGCGCCGGAGGTGTAGCAATACATTGTAAGCTTTTCTCCGTTTTGCAAATCTTCGCGTTCTTCATCATCATCGGAAAAATAATAACCGATTTTTGCAACAACGGAATTATCCTTAATAATGGAAATCGTTGAATCATCATAATAAGCAACATTAAAGCTGTTGTCGCATTTAAGCGGTTCATTAAGATCTGAATTGACAATGCATTTTGCATTTGCAAATCCGTTTGCCGGATTATATAAAACCATATCAACATAATCAAACGGATCAAACGCGTTAACAACCTTTAAGCCGCTGATTTTATATGTTTTTGAAGCATCTGAAATACACAGGGTTATTCCGTTGATTTCCCTATTTAAGCCTTGAATTTGAACATTGATTTCATCGTCGTTTTTGATATCTTCTGTTTTATCGGCCGTGATGGCAAAGTAACTGCTGTTAGCAAAATCATAAAAATCCAAATGCCTGCCGTTTACCTTTTTCTTTTTTGCAAGCTGTGCATTAACATCATCTATAAGGCGAGACCAATCAATAATGTTTTTATAATCATAATCACTGATGCTTGCATATTCGCTATAGCCAATTACGGTGAGGCCTGCGCCGTAATCGTAATTTGTGAAATCGCTTGTGTCGGCACCGCTTACATCCAAGTCGGAATTGTCATATGAATCATAGCCGTTATCTTCCAAATCATAATCCGAATAATCATCGGCATGGTCGCTGTAATATTCGTTGAGCAGTTCGTCAGTATATACCTGATCGGAAATATAATTATCCAGATTTATGTTTATCGGTGCGCGATTATAAATTTCATAAGCCAAAAAAGCCGCCGCAATAACCGCAACAAGAACACTGCTTACAATGATCAGTGCTTTTTTATTGATACGAACGGTTTTAACATTTGTGCCCGCCGGCGCGCCTGCTCCGGCCGCCGCGGATGGCACATTTTCCGAACCAAGACCGTTGTTTTGAAACGCTGCGGATACTTCATTTTTCTCACCGCTAATTTGCTCTTTCGATTGCCCATCGGCGCTTTCGTTTTCGGAAGCAGCCTGAGCTGCATCGATTTCTTCACACGGCTGCGCATACGGATCAAAAGCGCCGGAATTTTCCGCCTGCTGCCCGTTTTCGGCATTTAAAGGCTGAGCTTTTTCATTTTCAGCGCCGGCTTCATTATTGATTTTTGCGCCGCAAGAGCCGCAAAACACATCCCCTTCATTGACAGTGTTACCGCAATTTTTACAAATCATAATATATATTTCCTTTCATTTGCTTAATTATCTGAAATCAATTTTTTTGAGATTTATATTCACTGAATCTGAATACAAAAGGCTCCGTATTAGGCATGCCGATAACCGCTTGGCCGATTAAAAGGCGTGAAACCTCCCAATCCTCCACAACATTTGCCTCGCGCTGATTTTCGATAAGACCTTTGCTTTTATTTATCGGCAAATAAGATTCGGTGATTTGATTTTTTCCGTAAAGCTGCTGAATGTATTCCCTTGATTTTGCATCGTTTACACGGAATGAAAAGCTTGTTAAAAAGCCGCTTAAAATGCTTCTTGCGCGCTCCTCACCGTAGCATTCGTAAATTTGCTCCACATTTTGAATGCCGATCATAAATTTAATTCCGAGGCTTCTGCCGAAGTTAACAGCATCATCGATATGCTCCAAATTCGGAAGCAGCCTAAATTCATCCGTTATAAAATAAACATTTCCGGCGCTTCTTTTCCTGCCCAAAGCAGCCTTAATCGCCATATCAAACATTAAGCTGTAAACAGGCGAAAGCATGCTGCCGATGCTTAAATCATATTCGATAAACACTTTTTTACCGCCTTTTTTGCGCACAAGATTTCTTAATGAAAGAGTACCTACCTTGCTGAAATTGCCGATAAACACCTCTCTGATAACCTGCTGCAAAACAGACATAACACCCTGCGTTTGCGGAGAATCTTCATTGTCTATATAGCTCGTCATGGCTCTTAAATCGTCATAAGAGGCAAGCATTGCCTTGATTTGGCGCGTTGGTGTTGAATTTATGTAGTGCACAAGCGCCTTATTGGTGCGCCCCTGCGGCGGAACCGAACGCATAAAATGAAGCACACATGCCATAAAAATATCCTTCGCCGCATTCGGGAAAAAGATTTGGTTTGTGTTTTTGCATTGTTCGGCAAAAAGGCTCTTTGAAATTTCGATAACGCTTTCAAGCATATGCTCACCGGGTTCGATTTCGTTAAAAATATTCCAATAATCAAGCTCGCCGCTTCCGGTTGCCGTTGAATCATTGCTGATAACTATATCGCCCGGTGTATAAAATTCGTGATAGAAATCGCCTTTTGTGTCAAAAATAATCATTACATCTTCGTCGCTAAGCTTGCCGCCGAGCTGATTGACGATTTGAAAAAAAGCATTTGTTTTGCCCGTGCCGATTCCGCCGAGCAGCATAATATGCTTGCTCAAAATATTTGAATCAATCGGGAAGCGGGCGAAATTGCCGAAGCCATCCGTTCCGTTCAAAATAATATCTGGCATTTTCGTTGAATCGGCAAGCTGAATAACCGGCACTTTTTTATTTAAGCTGTCGCCGAATAAAACAGAAAAGCTTCTTGAATTTTCGTTCATTTTTATGCCTCATTGCCTTTCATTACTTATATTTAACCAAAAACAAATCACATGCTCATTCCGCCTGATTGCTCGGGCACATCATCGGCAGCCGAAACCGCAGGGGCTCCGCTGTCCTGAGCATTGTCTTTTGAATTGTTATTATCCATTTCGTTTGATTTTGAACTGCTGTTGTTCGACGCGGAATCTGATGTGCTGCCGTTACCGCCGGCCTGCATATCGTTTTGCGCATTTTCTTCCTCAGACGGCTTTTGACCGTTGCTCTGCTCGCTGTCATTTTCCGTATCGAGCGTTTCAGGCTGTTCCTGCTCCTGTGACGGCTTTTGACCGCTGCTCTGCTCGCTGTCGTTTTCCGTATCGAGCGTTTCTGGCTGTTCCTGCTCCTGTGACGGCTTTTGACCGCTGCTCTGCTCGCTGCCGTTTT